>Ga0209172_10000004_pt1 | contig 1253361 bp, 1066 predicted proteins | sample LarsenN4metaG_FD_184113 | JGI IMG/M metagenome (GOLD analysis project Ga0209172, IMG submission 184113) | Hot spring sediment bacterial and archeal communities from British Columbia, Canada, to study Microbial Dark Matter (Phase II) - Larsen... ...
GTCCTTTACTCTAGGAGGGAGTGTCGAACTACTAGTGTCAATCTGTAAACTGTCTTGCCCAAAAGTACAGAGAGCGAGGCTAAAGAAAAGTATGATGAGTGAAAGTCTCATAGCTTTCAGCTAACGTTTGTATTTATGTATTATGCGCTTGTTGCGGGAGAGGGAAGGGGTTGAGAGAGCGGGGAGGGGAGTTGCGGAAAATGGATTGAGGGATTGCGGAAATGAAATGAGAGGGTTATGACTCCCAGTCGAGGCCGCGGTATAACTCATCCAATGGATTTATAATGTTTATCAACTCCTCCCTGCGAACATGCAGGTATCGCTCCGTTGTCTTAATACTAAAATGACCCAACAGATCTTTGATATATCGAATGTCAATCCCCTTTTCCAATAAGTGCGTGGCAAAACTGTGCCGCAAAGAATGAAAACTTACATTTTTCTTTATCCCCGCCATTTCACGCGCCCGCTGAAATAATAACTGAGCACTCCTCGAGGAGTATGGTTGCCCCGCCACCTCCCCCTCAAATAAGTACACCCGCGGACGCGGATCCGTCTTCTTTAAGTATGCTCTCAACACATCCAATAACAGTATACTCAAGTTCACATACCGATCCTTCTTCCCCTTCGCATTTTCCACAAATATCTGCATCCGATCACTGTCAATATCCCTCAACTTTAATCTTACTACCTCGCTTACCCGTAATCCAGCACTGTAAGCCGTAAACAAGATAGCCTTGTGCTTTAGATTTTTAACCGCGCTGAACATCCGCTGCAAATCGCGCTCGCTAAGTATATTTGGTAACTGCTGCCGCTTTTTTGGACGAGGTATCTCCCAAAAAAATTTGTCGCGACCTAACACCTGCTCATAATAAAATTTCAAAGCATTAATTCGACTGTGCAGCGTGTTTTCCGTCAAATTCAACTGCTCAAAACAGTATAAGAGGTAACGACGTAAATCGTGTGGCTGAAGCCTGTCAGCCGGAACAGCTTTAATAGTCTTTAAAAACTGTGCCAGCTCACTTAAATAGGTTCGAATAGTCGATTCACTATAAGCTTTAAGCTTGAGCTGCTCGCGCATCAAAGGCAAAACATCCCTGTTGCGTTCATGAATGCGGAGATTTGACCGCGCAGTAATAATTCGCGAAGCAGCAACTTGCTGAGAAGGTAATTCGGGAAGCTGAATGGTCGGCGTTTTCCTGGTATCCCGCTTTTTTTCTTTTAAATAAACCCTTAACGCTTCAGTATCCAATTGCGCACGACCCCGTAACACTGACTTTAAATCGTTGTAAGCCTCCTTGCTCAAGGGCAGATGCCAGCATTTCTTTGTCTTGCTCCAACGCACCCCCGCTATTTTGCCCACAATTTTGTTTAGCTCTGCACTCACAGGAAAGTAAACGCCTATCCGCTCATATCCTCTATGGAATAAAGGCTTTAATACTACAAGTTCCAATTTTTAAGGAAAGATCAACTGGAACATTTATTATTCAAGGGTTTTTTAACCAGCGGAAATTGGTTTTTTTCGCACTTCGTGCACCTCAGTCCCATGCAGTTTCATGTCCGGTTAAGTATATCAACTACTTATCCCGAACAAACAGGTAAAGGGAAGGAGTAGTCGATGTTCTCAAATTTATCTAAACCAAACTTATTTTTCAATTTTTCCGGGAATATTTCTGGAAGGATTAGCGAAATTTGGAATGTTATAACGTATTGCCACAAGTTAAGAAAAAGGAAACGGTTTTTTTGTCTCCAAGGAGAAGTGGGGGCTTGAAGAGGTCCACGAGGCCTTTGCCTTATACAGGACTAGAGATAGTTACCGCAATAGGCATGGGTTGTTAACGGTGATATTGATAAGGATCAACTGAAATGAATTCGCCGCGACAGAAATCGGCTAGGGGTTTTTACCGCGGAGAATAAGGGAACGCGGAGGCTGTTTATTTGCTGCCTGCACGAATGGCTGTAACGCGAAAATAAGCGGATGACTAATAGGAGAGGCATAAGTCGCCAGCTTCATGGTTGTAAAGCAGAACGGCCATTTACAACCGTGGATACAGGTTCCTATATCAGGCTCCCATATTTTTTGGTCTTACATAGTTGCGCCATTTGTCGATTACCCCCAGCATGTCGGCAGGCAATTCGCTTTCAAAAAGCACAGGCTTGCGGCTACGCGGATGAATAAAGCCAATGGTCTTCGCATGCAAGGCATGGCGCGGACAAATAGCAAAGCAGTTATCTACAAATTGCTTGTATTTGCTGAAAACAGTTCCCTTTACAATTTTATCGCCACCATAAAGTTCATCGTTGAAAAGAGGATGGCCAATATGTTTCATGTGCACGCGAATCTGGTGTGTACGCCCCGTTTCAAGGGTGCATTGTACCAGAGTTACATAACCGAATCGCTCCAATACCTTGTAATGGGTCACCGCTTCTTTACCCACTTCGCCATCCGGATAGGCATCGAATATCTTGCGAAATCGCTGATGACGGCCAATATGCGCACGTACCGTACCTCCGTTTTCGGCCACATCACCCCAAACCAGCGCTATATAATGCCGCTGAATGGTATGATCAAAAAACTCCTTGGCCAGGCTGCTCACTGCTTTCCCGGTTTTCGCCAATACCATTAACCCACTCGTGTTTTTGTCGATCCGGTGTACCAAACCAAAGCGCGGAAGAGTATCTGCAGTAATATTTTTGTTTTGCTGCTGCAGGTACCAGGCCACCCCATTAATGAGCGTACCATCGGGGTTGCCACTGGCCGGATGCACCACCAAGCCAACTGGCTTGTTAATGATCAGGATATCATCGTCTTCGTACACAATATCAAGGGGAATGTGCTGCGGAATGATTTCTTCGCCCTGCACTTCCTTGTCCGAATAAACCACCAATTCTTCCCCCGGCTTTATTTTGTGATTGGCCTGAACGGCTTTACCATTCACCAATACCCTTCCTGCCTCAATGGCCTGCTGTATTTTATTCCGCGAAGCGCCTTCGATCCGCTGAACCAGGAATTTATCGAGTCGCATTGGCTCCTGGCCCTTGTCGATAACCAGGCTCATTCGCTCGTATAGCTCTTCGGAGCTTTCCTCCTGTTCCATATCAGTTACTTGTTTGCCAGAAGCCATTTTTAAATTTTGGCAAAGATAAGGCAGCAGGCCGAGGGAAAATCAGGCGGATGGCGCTGAAAGCCCATCGGTTATCCGGCTTTTGGGCGATGCAGGTTGATGGCCATTTGGGCTATGAAACGCATTACTGATCAAACTCGTTAAATTTGCCGGAATGAAGCAGAAGCTAATTGTAGAAGATCTTGGCCGCATGGGTTATCAACAGGCCTGGGATTACCAGGAAGAGTTGTTGAAAAAGAATGTAGAGGCCAAACGGCTGATAAGTGCAAAAAACACGGCACTACAAGTTGCAGGAACAGGCAACGATGCCGGAACGCATTTGAACGATATCACTACTGTTGAGGAAGATGCCGGCGATAGTACTGCCACAAAACATTACCTTTTATTTGTAGAACATCCCCCCGTTTATACGCTCGGTAAAAGCGGCAAGGAAGAACATGTGCTGATTGGTGAAGAAGAACGACGGCTGCGGGGTATCGAATACATTAAAACGAACAGAGGAGGAGATATAACGTTTCACGGACCTGGACAGATAGTTGGCTATCCAATACTCGATCTTGAGAAGTTTTATACCGATATTGGAAGATACCTGCGCAACCTCGAAGAAGTGATCATTCTAACCATGGCTGAATATGGATTGAAGGGCGAGCGATCAGCCGGCGAAACAGGCGTGTGGCTGGATCCTGATGTTAAAGGAAAAGAAAGAAAGATATGCGCCATGGGCGTGCGCTGCAGCCGATGGGTAACCATGCACGGCTTTGCATTTAACGTAAACACCAATTTGAGTTATTTCGACTATATCGTACCCTGCGGTATCCGTAACAAACAGGTTACTTCACTGGAAAAGGAGTTGGGAAGAAAAATTCCATTGCTAGAAGTAAAAGAGAGATTACTGAAAAATTTTGAGAAGGTGTTTGAGGTGGAAGGGAGTGAATGGGGAATGGTGAGTAGTGAGTAGGGCTTGCCCCAAAGAAGTTGGTGGGAGTCCTAAGTCGTGAAGAGATCCCATAGCACAGCAACCCACTCACCACTCACGATTCACGACTCCCGATTCCCGATCAAAAATCCTTCGGTATATAAAACCTGTGCTTCTCCTTCAGCTTGCCATCCTCGTACAGCTCGAACCGAAACCAGCCTGCGTGGAGGAAATTGGCTTTGTCGAGAAGGAGTGAAGACTCTTTAACACGTTGAATCTCGAAGAGCGGGTTTTCTTTTTCGTCGAAGAATTTAATGGAGTAGTGCTTACTGCCAGCCTCGGGCAAAGCAATGGCTACATTGCCGTCTTTTTCTGTGAATACAAATTTGGAAGGACGATACACTTCTTTCGGCACAAAAGGTTTTATTAAAATAGTATCACGACTCCGGAAAAGAAGCGTATCCTTCGTTTTATAAACTACCGAATCGCGAAATGATTTTAATTTCTTTTCGGAAACTTCTGCAACAATACTGTCTCTTCTTTTTACAATAAAGATTTTTTCGGGCTCGGGTTTTTTTATTTCTGTGTCCGGGTTTTTCTCGTTGAGTTTGTCGCGAATACTTTCCGATTCATTCGAGGTAATACTATCGGAGATAATAACACGCTTGCCATTCAGCCCGTTTTTATCGGGAGGTGGCGGAGCTGTTTTTTTTGCCGTATCCCAGAACGGCCGTTTGGATTCGCTGAATATGTATTTGCCGCTATCGAGTACGATAAATATCCTGTAAAAAGAAAAAGAAGTGGGCGCCTTGGTATCCACAAATCCATTTTGTGGTACGGTAGGATCGGGTACCGAAAGGATGGTGCGAAAATTCCGCAAACTATCTTGCGAACGCTGGATACTGATTTGGGTGATTTTGGGATAGGTGTTGGTCCAACTGATGATATTACGGCCCTTGCCTTGCGTGGTAACGGTAAATTTAGGCAAGGTATCCTGCGCGGCTACCGGGCCAAATACCATGCTTATCAATACCAACAGTGCCGCGTATTTAATCATGAAGCAATAACGAAATGGATAAGTAAGTAGTATAATGGTGCACAAAGATAGTGGTTTGAAGGCTAGAACCGGAAAGATGAAAGCGATGAAATTTGTTAAGAAAAATCCGGGCCACCCGCTAAAACCTGAACCAATTGTTTGCGTGGATAAACCACGCCCTAACGATTATTATTTGTGAAGAAGAAAACGTGCTATCGAAGAGATTTATTCGTCAGAACAATAGCTGATTTTTTTCTAAAGAACGATTGCCCTGCAGTCCACCGCTATGTATCAAAAGCAGTTTACTTCCTGCATCGAAATAATCTGTTGTTATCAACTCCTGCGTTGCTTTGAAAAGTTTGGCGGTATAAACAAAGTCGGAAGGAATTTTATAACGGCTCCACCAATCGTTCATAAAATCAATTAATGAAGCATTGTATCGTGCATAACCACCGCCATGATAATTGTATAGTAAACGAAAATTGTTGCCTCGCCCGCTCATTTTGATAAAGCGATAAAGATCGTTGTCATTACTGTCTTCGATTTTAATAACAGGTATTCCAATTACGCATTGCCCGGCAGATGCCGATCGCAAGAGCCCGGCCATCATGGTGCCGGTCCCCACCGCGCAAAGAATATGTGTATAGTTGTTTTCATCCACCAACGACAATATTTCCGAAGCGCCCCGAATGCCTTCTTCTCCCTGCCCGCCCTCGTTTACCCAGTAATAGTCTTCATATTCGCCCTGCAAAGATTGTTGTAAGGCCATCTTGTTTTTGTAAAGTTCTCTCGATACAAAACGCAATTGGGCGCCGCTTTGCCGGATCTGCAATAGAGTTGGCGACAAAACAGCCGGTCGTTCCCCCCGCACAACGGCAACAAAAGACATGCCCGCCGAAGAACAGGCTGATGCAGTTGCCAACAGGTGATTGGAGTAAGCGCCCCCAAAACTCAGGATTCCCCTTTTTCCCTGTTCCATCGCTTGTTTTAAATGGTATTTCAGCTTGAACCATTTATTGCCCGAAATAAGCGGATGTATCCCATCAAGCCGCAACACATCTACTTGCAACTTTTTTTGTTCGAAAAGAGGATCCTGCAATTTCTGAACAAACACCTGCGTTAAGTCCACTCGTTGTAACAAAGCCGGCAAGTTCATTTTGAAAAAAGGCTTATTTGATTATTTTCGTGCCTGATTTAAAATTACAATAATGCAACCAACTCTCTTGATATTGGCAGCCGGAATGGCCTCACGCTATGGAAGTATGAAGCAAATGGAAGGATTTGGCCCCGCCGGTGAAACCATCATGGATTATTCAATTTATGATGCCATACGCGCCGGTTTCAAGAAAGTGGTGTTTATTATCAGGAAAGATTTTGCTGCCGATTTCAAAGAGGTGTTTGAACCAAGATGGAAGGATAAGGTGGCATTGGACTATGTTTACCAGGAATTGTCGGCACATACCAATGGATTCGCTATACCTGCCGAGAGAAGCAAACCCTGGGGAACTGCACATGCCGTATTGTGCGCTGCCGATACGGTGAAGGAACCCTTTGCTGTGATTAATGCAGATGATTTTTATGGCAGGGATGCTTTTGAAAAGGCCTACGATTTCCTGGTTAATGATTGTTCAGAAAAATTGTATTCGATTATTGGATACGATTTGATGAAAACACTATCGGATAACGGAACTGTAAACCGTGGCGTGTGCCAGGTAGATGCTAAAGGAAATTTAAGCTCAATAGCAGAGCGCCTCAATATAGCCTATAATGACGGTAAAGTGATATGCGACGATGACCGTGAGCCGCGCGAACTGCCCATCAACTCATCGGTATCGATGAATTTCTGGTGCTTCCATCCTTCTATTTTTCCGTACTCGGCCAAATTGTTCAAGGAGTTCCTGGCGCAGGAAGGCAATAAGCCCAAATCGGAGTTTTTTATCCCCATAGTGGCCGACCAGTTTATTAAAGATGGCGGTATCATACGTGTAATTCCAACCTCGGCAAAATGGTTTGGCGTTACTTATAAAGAAGATGCACCCGAGGTAAAAAAGAGCTTGAAGCATCTTATTGATGCCGGCGAATACAAAGCAGGCCTGTGGTCCTGAAAATCCCGGCTTTATTTTTTAGCCTCCGGCAAAACTTACGCATAAAAATCATGCGCAACAAAATCGCAAATACTCAATGATTTTTGAAGAAATCAATGTCTCCCGCGAGCCACCCTTTTGACTTTTGATTTTTGACTTTTACTTCCTCCTTCCAAATTCACACATAAATTTATTTTCTCCACTATTCCCGGAATTTCTATTTTCATGGTATAAACAACTTCCTGGAACTGGCCTCTGTTCATATCGATTTGGTGGAGCTAATAAAGCAACGCAACCGGCAAGGATTTGATCTGCTTTACAGGCAATACGGACATATCGTTTTCGGGATGAGTATGAAAATGGTAAAGGATAGAATAGTTGCCGAAGACCTGTTGCAGGAAACAATTATTAAAGCCTGGAGAAATATCCACCAGTTTAGCCCGCAAAAGGCATCTTTCTCTACCTGGCTATTGAATATTGCACGGTACACCATCATCGATTACCTGCGGAGCAAACAGTATAAGCAGCGGCAAAAAAACCAAAGTCTCGATAATTCCGAATATCAGGAAGGGGCCGCCGTGTCGCATCCCAATGCAGATATTGTTGGATTAAAGAACAATATCGCCAGGATGGAACCCAAATACAGGGAGGTACTGGATTTGATTTATTTCAAGGGATATACGCAAGACGAAACCGCACAACTGCTGGGGATACCCTTGGGAACCGTAAAAACAAGAACCCGGTTTGCATTGGACCAGTTGCGAAAAGTATTAAGTAAATGATGAAGGCTAAAGAATATATTGAATCAGGAGTTTTAAACGATTACTGCCTGGGCTTGCTGAATGCCGAACAGGAGCAGGAAGTGAAGGCCGCATGCGATCTCTACCCGGAACTGAAAAAAGAAATCGAAGTCATACAGGCATCGCTCGAGCAATATGCTGCCTCCATGAGCGAAATGCCCCCGCAAACACTTGCCGAAAGAATATGGAGCCAACTGGAGAACCTATCGCGCGAAGAAGGAATGACAATTGACAAGCTGGGGATCCTTAATAAATACTCCGACAAAGATCAATGGCTGCGCGTTATAAAACCGATTTTGCCCGATAGGCTGGAAGAGGAGATGTTTGTAAAGACGATACGAAATGATGAGGAAGCCACACAAATTGTTATATGGACACGCGTAGATTATCCCGACGAGGTACACGACGATCTGCACGAATGCTTTATGATATTGGAAGGGGAGTGTGAATGTTATGTTGGAGATGATGTTATTCGCCTTGGCCCCGGCGGATATTTTGACGTTCCCTTACACGAACATCATGATGTAAAAATACTCAGCGGCCATGTGCTGGCGGTTGTGCAGAGGAGGAAAGTGGCTTAGTGGAAGTTGTAAAGTTTAAAGGTTTAAGGGTTCAAGAGTTTAAAAGTTTAAGGTTGTTGCATTTTATAGATGCTCTATTTTTTTAAACAACCTTTAAACTCTTAAACGCTTAAACCCTTGAACCCTCCAACCCGCATCAGTAGCTCTTCACCATAAACACACAATCTTCAATTTTCTTTATCTGCTGAGGACGGTCGAGATTTTTTAAGGAACTTGTAAGCGGCAACTTCACGTGCCTGGCAGCGGTATCTTCTTTCTTCACTTCGTCGAGCGCACGGAAAATATTTTTGGCAGTGATAGCAAACACTACTCCTTCGGCCTCGGTTAAACGCGTATTGATAATACCAATAATTTCACCACTCTTGTTGAAAACCGGGCCTCCCGAGTTACCGGGATTTGCAGGAACTCCAATCTGGCAAGTCATGGTATCTCCCTTAAAACCTGTTTTGGCACTCATATAGCCTTCGTTGTACACAATTTCGTTACGGGGATAACCCAATGTAAACAATTGCTCGCCCAACTCGGCGCCGGTTTTACGGATAGAATAGGGTAAAGAACCAATGGTTTTGAAATCCTCGTCTTCAATCTTTAAGATTGCCAGGTCCGATTCGTTATTGATATGAAGTATACGCGCACGGTATTGCTGGCCCTTATTATTCTGCACCAATACGGAAGAGGAACCTTTTACTACGTGTGCATTGGTAACCAGGTACCCCTTTCCATCGATAAGAAAACCGGAACCGCCCGATTTAACCGGGGTATTCTTGGGCGCCTTATCTTCTCCAATCTTTTTATTCACTTCATTCAGCACCTCGTTCTTTTTATTGGCTACCTCCTGCTTGAACTCGCGACGTAACTGCTGTAATTCTTCGCTGTTTTGTTTGCGCGTATATAATGAAACAGAAGTTGCAATCAAAAAAGTAGTAACACCGGCAATGGTGGCCGCTACCGCCATCACCCGCTTGTATTTTCTCCACAACTCGCGCACCACGGCCCTGGGGGCTTCTTCTTTTATTTCACCGGAGTCGAGCAGGTGATTGTGTACGTCGTGCAGGGAAGATTTATAGTTTTTCCATTCGCCGAAATTTCCAAGCTGGTTGAAGAACATGGTTTGCTCCACCACCATCTGGTCCACTTCGGGATTGGTATTTCGCAGTTGCTCGAAATAAGCTTTTTCTTCGGGATTCATTTCACCCCGAATATATCTTTCAACGGCTTCGAGTAATTGTATTTCTTCCATCATCACCTGCTGTTTTTATATTCGGCAAAAAATAGTTTCTTCAATCGCATCAGGCATTTGTATTTCTGGTTCTTGGCATTGTCTGCATTCGTGTAACCAAAACTGCCTGCTATTTCATTCATGTTTTTTTTCTGGAGATAATATGCCTCGAGCAAACTTTTGCAAGGCTCTCCCAAACTCAACATCGCTTTTTCCATCATCATCAATTCGCCACTTCGCTGCTCGTGCAATTCCAGGTCGTCTTCTACCGGCACCGTTTCTTCAACTCCATTCAGGTCGGGCACAAATTTCTGTTGCTGCTGCAGTCGCTTTAACCATAACCTTCTACAAACAGAATAGAGGTAAGTTTTAAGCTGGCTGGTTAATTCAAAGGAACCCGACTTCGATTTTTCATAGAGGACAATCATGGCTTCCTGGAAAATATCCCTTGCATCGTCGGCCGTACCATTGTTGTTAATGATTAACGACTGCACCATTCCAAAATGCTGCTTGTAAATGGTTTCGATCGCCTGCCGGTCGTTCTTCGCCAATCCGTTTAACAGAGCTATTTCATTGGGGAAACTTTTCACACTGGTAACCATTTATTAATACTGTTTTTACGCCGAAGTAACCCGCAATAACTAAAATTGCTGAATGAATGCCCGGTGCAGATATTGAGCCGGGCCCATTATCAAAGCCCTGGCGGCAAGGCCATTAATCGTTTTGGCTGTGGCAATCAAGGTTTTAAATTGGCGTGATTGGCTACAAATTTCGAGTTTCGGGGGATTAAAAAAAATATTTTAAAAAATTTTCGTTTTGCCGGGTTACTTTATCCTGATTTCTGAATTAACACCAAATCAATTGTTAACAAAACAAAACATCGGTAAAATGAAAAAGCTCTTATTGGTATTAGCTATCGGCGCTTTTGTAGCCTGCAACAACTCAACTGAATCTACTGAGCAAAAAGCTGACACTACAACAACCCCAGCTCCTGCTCCCGCAGACACAACTGCGAAGCCTGCTGACACTACAGCAGCTCCCGCTGATACTACAGCTAAGCCAGTTGACACTCTGAAGAAGTAAGTTTTTTTTCATATGGCAAGCAATCGTTAGAGGCCGTTCCGTATCTACGGAAGGGCTTTTTTCGGATTATTGCCATGGGAATTTGCTGCCCCCGCTTAGCGGGGGTTTTTGTTGTTAAGCTGTTAGATAGAAAGAAGTAGAAGTAATCGGGGCATACAGCTTAACAATCCTGTTGTCCGTACTATTTACCGCTCCGGATCCTTTTTAATTCCGCATCAATAAATTCCTTCGATAACCAGTTCTTACCCATCATTACCCCCTCAATTTTCTGCGTATTGCGAATGTCGGCCAACGGATTACCGCCGATTAAAATAAGATCGGCCGGTGCGCCTGCTTTTATGGTACCTAAATTCTCTATCTTCAAAAACTTCCCCACATTCACCGTGCCGGTTAGCAGTGCTTCATAAGGAGTGAGGCCCGCATCTACCAAATAGGTCAACTCGTGATGTGTGGCAAAACCTGGTACATTGAATACCTGCGGCGCATCGCAACCCAACAAAAGCCCAACGCCATTTTTATTGCATTCGAAAATCAATTTTCTCCTGAGTTGGATAAAGGCTTCTATCTCTTTTGCATTGTAGTTGGGATGATTCATCAGCGATTCCTTGTTCTTGGCCCAGGAGTTTAGAGTGTTCTTGCTCATATACACCATTTCGGGCGCGTTCGCTAAAGCGTTTACATCGCGCGCGGGCGACATCCATCTTTCAGCAAGCGCCTGCGTGGGCACCACCCAAATTCCATGATTCTTCAATGCCTTAATTAATCCTGGAATTTTCTTTTCATCGGCATTTTTACCGATAAACATGCCGAATAAACCTGTTTCCTGTTCCTTTATATTTTCAATGCCCGGAACAAGGCTTTCCACAAATCCATCGAGATGTTCAATTGTAGCATACCCGGCATCGATGGCTCTCCAAACACCTACATCAAACGATACATGCCCCGCAAAAGGATGATTGAGCTCGTGGGCAGTTGTGGCAATTGCATCAAAATTCTCCCTCGTGAGACCCGGATGTAGTTTCATAAAATCGTAACCGGCGTTTTTTTGACTGCGTACCGAATCGGCAGCCGCCTGTGTTGATTTTACCGAATTGCCATTTAAGGAGGGACCCGAAGTAAGAAAACGCGGCCCCAGAATTTCCCCGCTATTGATCCTGGCCCTTAATTCGAGATGCCGGGGATGCCCTAACATTCCGCGGATGGTGGTTATACCGTTTAAAGCAAACAGCATCAGAACTTCCTTCATCGGTTCTATGTCATTAATCGGGGGAACATGCGCATGCATCTCCGCCAGGCCGGGCATAAGATATTTCCCCTTGCCATCAATGATCAAGGCTGTTTTGCTGAATTTCACTTTGCCCGTTTGGCCAATAGCCAGTACAACACCGTTTTTTATCACCACGTCCTGGTTTTCCAACACCCGCGGCTGGTCCATGGGAACCACGTTCACCGAGCGAAATACAATTTCCTGGCTTGTAGTACTAAGCGGTTGTTGTGCGAATGCAAAACAGCATAGGAGCAGTAAACAGGCAGTCGGGATACTTTTCATAAAGAAAGTTTTGGTGCAGTCTTTTAAAGTTAGACTATTTCCATTATCGACTAGCCAGAATATGAAGAGCGGGAATTGAAGGATTGCATCTTCGGATTACCGAATCGGGCTACCAGAGATTTTTAACCAGGTCGGCCACCACTTTGTCGATGGGCAGCGTAACTGTTTCGCCCGAAAACTCATCCCAGTTTATAAAACGAAAGGTTTCGGTTTCGCCGGTTTGATGATAGATGAGCATTTGCTGCTCGTCGAAGTCAAAAGGCTTAATACGCAACGGGGCCTTAATAGCTTCCAGTGCCCTGGCGAAATAGTATATGGAAATGATCTGGTGATCGGGATTGAAAGCACTCATCTGGAAAAAGTCGGTGGTATAAATATGGTCGCCAATTTCCACCTTTAACCCCAACTCTTCCATGAATTCCCTTTTTAAACAATCGCGTGTGCCTTCACCGAATTCCAAACCTCCACCGGGGAATTTAGTATAGTAGCTGCCGCGGATATACTCGTCGCTTACCAATACCTGCTTTTGATCGTTGAGAAGAATGCCGTATACGCGTATATTAAATCGATGCATCGCGATCAGAATATTTTTCTTTTAAGAAAGAACCAGCCAATTACCAGCGATATCAGCAATGAAAGAAATACAGGGATGTAAAATGCGTAAGGCGAAGAGGCGTAGGGAATGGGCACATTCATTCCATAAATACTGGCTACTAATACCGGGAATGTAAGCACGATGGTTATTACCGACAAGCGTTTCAATACTTCGTTTTGATTGTTGGCAATAATACTGGCAAAGGCATCGAGGGTGCTGCTTAGAATATTGGCATAGATATTCGCCATCTCCAAAGCCTGCGAGTTGTCGACGATCAGGTCGTGCAAAAACTCTTTTTCTTCTTCATTGAGTCCGAGAAAATTGGTGCGCTCAATTTTCATCAGTAACATTTCGTTGCTGCGCAAAGCGGTTACAAAATAAACAAGGCTTTTTTGTATACGCATCAATTGCAACAACTGCTCGTTGCGGTTGGCATCGTATAATTTTTGTTCCATCACGTTCCTGCGCACGTTGATTTCCTTGAGAAATTCCATGTAGGTCTGGATAATCTTCTCAAATATTTTCAGCACCATCATCTTCCGGTTGTCGGGATGCCGGTTTTTGAAAGTATTCAGGAATTTGCGGATGGCGCCGTTTTCGAAAGAGTTTACCGTTACAATCTGGTTGTGGGTTAGAATGATACAGATCGGGATGGTAATGTAGTAGGCATCGCTTTCGTTGAACGAGTTGTTTTCGGTGGGCGTTTTAATCACCACCAGTTTTACATTGTCTTCTTCTTCGAATCGGCTTCTTTCATCAATATCGAGTGAGTCGGTAAGGAAGTCGAGCGGGATATCCAATTCGGCCGACAATTCAGAAAATTCTTCCTGCTTCAGCGGAGGCAGAATATTTACCCAGGCCCCGTTTTCGGGCTTGTTGATTTCAATTGTTTGATGGTTGATATTCTGGAAATACTGAATCATCGGCGGCGCAAAGATAGGCCGCGCCGGATATTCTTCCCTTAAATATTAAAATAAATAACGGCTATCCTCCGCTAAGGAGATAGCCGTGTTGAAGGAGGCCAGCTTAAATATATTGTTTCGCTACATCGAAAGCGAAGATAACTTCGTCGAGCATCAGCTTCGATTGAGCAGCAGTAACACAAAGTCTTAAACGATCACCTCCCGGGGGAACAGCAGGGAAGATAACCGGGTTGGCAAGAAATCCCAACTCGTACAGTTTAGCCGAGAGTTTAAGCGTCTTTTCCCGATCGCCCACAATAACCGGAATAATAGGTGACTGCGTTTGACCCGTGCCAAAACCAAGCCTGTTGAGATGAGTTTTCAAGTAACGCGCGTTTTCAAAAACTTTTGCAATCCGCTCGGGACCTTCCTGCTCAATCATTTCAATGCCTGCTAGACTGGCGCCTGCATTGGCCGGCGACATGGCACTCGAGAACACAAAAGAGGAAGCAGCATGTTGCATGAATATAACCGCCTGCTTTGAAGTTGCAATAAATCCGCCGCCACCGGGAATAGCTTTGGAAAGCGCGCTGGTGTACACTTCTACATCGTCGGGCGAAACGCCGAAATGCTCATCCACCCCACGCCCGGTAGCGCCCAATACACCAATAGAATGTGCTTCGTCGAGAATGATAAAAGCACCGTATTTCTTTTTAAGCGCAACAATTTCGGGCAGCGGACATATATCGCCTTCCATCGAATAGATACCTTCTATGATGATGAAAGTCTTCTTGGCATCGTTGGGTTTTTGAAGCAATTGCTCGAGGTGCGCCACATCGTTGTGACGGAATTTCTCGAATTCAATATGCGACATGTGCAGTGCATCTATTAAACTGCGATGCACCAGTTCATCGGCAATAACACGATCAGTTTTTTGAACCAACGTAGAAATGGCGGCAAGATTGGCCATATACCCCGATGAAAAAACAATAGCGGCTTCCTTTCCTTTAAAGTCGGCTATCTTTTTCTCCAATTGACGATGCAATTGATTGGTACCCGCCAGCATGCGTGCACCTCCCGTGCCCGTGCTGTATTTTTTTATAGCATTGATACTTGCATTTTCAATATAGGGATGCCCGAGTAATCCTAAGTAATCGTAAGAGGAAAGCATGTACATGTCTCTATTGTTGGCAAATACGGCGGGTCCCGATTTGCCATTCATTGTTTGTTGAAAGAGGTAAGCATTTTGAGACACCATGCTATGAATATCGCGTAGCCACCGCGATGCCGATCTCGATTTGATCAAAGGTTCAGCAACGGGCGCTTCAGCGAAGTCGTTGAAATATCCTGTAAAAGGATCTTCCGGCAATAAAGCAGCCGGGTCCTGCTTGGGTTGGGGCGCAGAAATTACGTCCGCCAACGCGTAGTTGATGGAAGGATTTAGCATATACTTGATTTGTGGTTTCGCAATTGTGGCGAAATCACAGGGCAATGGATACGCTTTTTAAAGGATGATGGGATTTGCGGGGAGACCAATAAACAGGCGGGAATGCAATGCACGATGGTGCAAAGAATTAATCAGAGCCTGCTTAAATAATTTTAAAGGGATTTTACCGTCGCGATAACTATACAGTAAGCATGATAGTTATTAGGATAAAGATATGTGCTTTGCAAATAGATTGAAGAAATATTTAGAGAAAATAATTACTAACACTTATGAAAATATTCTGGTATTTTTTCTAGTCGTAGCCATCGATAAAATACGAAGGAGTTTTGTAGAATTACGTCTACAGTTCGTCTTAATGATAATTCAAATTTTTAATTGCTTGCTGATGATGCGTTGTATGATATATCGTGAAATAGCCCAGTTCTCTCAATGTGATTTTTCCAAGTAAGGGATGCGGTACCTGGTATAAATCGAGTTGATCTTTTTTAAGATTTGCTTTCAATGCGTGCAGGTAAGTGGCCGTTGCCTGTTCCCAATTATGGATAAGTTTTTCTTTTGAGGTACCTGTATTTATTTTTTTGGGAATATAACGTCCGCTTGCTTTTCCTCCCTGCGCAAGTTTACCGATATAAATTTTTACCAGCGCATCGTAATCGAGCGATGCCCGCCTGGCCCGGCCACCAACCAGTCGTACTATAAATTTAGGCAGTGCAAATGCAGCGGTGCTTGTTTTGGTGGAGATGATGACATGCTGCACATGCTGGGCAATCGACCATTTGCCATCGGGTTGTTTGAAAAAAAACTCAGGTGGAACTTGCTCACAGGTTTCTGAAAAATCTTTGAAAGCCTGTTCGGACTTGCTAATGATTTTTTCGAGACTGAACCGATCATTCATATCAGGGGAGTAATTGAACATCGCCTTCGAAAACTTTTTCGGCGGGCCCGCAAAGCCAGATATTGCGGAAGCTGTTTTCTGCCACGCGATCGAACTCTACCGAAAGTTTTCCGCCCTTTGTTTGAACGTTGACTTCGTTGAAGCCTTTCGCATTGTGAAAGCACACGAGAGCAGCGGCTGTTACACCGGTACCGCAGGAAAAAGTTTCGTCTTCCACTCCTCGCTCATAAGTTCTTACAATAATCGAATCTTCTTTTACCTGCTCCACAAAGTTTACGTTGATACCTTCTTTTGCGAAACGGTGATTATAACGTATGTCCATGCCTTTGGCAAAAACATCTATATCCATCACCTCGCTTACTATTTTTATATAGTGGGGGGAGCCGGTATTGAGTATGTAATCGCCGTGCGATTCTTCTACTCCATCTACATCTTTCATTTTAAGGCTTACAATTCCCTTATCGTCTATCTCGGCTTCGTGTTCCCCATCGCTGGCAAGAAATTTATAGAGGTCGCGGTGAATACCGAGGTGGTGAGCGAATTTAACCATGCAGCGTCCGCCATTGCCACACATGCTTCCTTCCCGGCCATCTGCATTGTAGTATTTCATTTCAAAATCGTATCCCTCTTTGTTGTTCAGCAACATCAACCCATCGGCCCCGATGCCAAATCTCCTGTCGCAAAGCGCCTTTATCTGCTCCGTACTCAACGAAGTAAACGACCAGTTCCTGTTATCCAGTATTACAAAATCGTTGCCGGTGCCCTGGTATTTGTGGAAGTGAATCATTGTAAATGCTAGTGGTAAGGGGTTAATGGCCAGTAGGAAGATTCAGGTTGTCGGTCATCTTACTAAGCATGCGAAATATCGACTGAACCTGACTTTCCAACTCTGTTATTTTTTCTTTGTTCGTATAATTAAGCAATATCGCAATTCCCATCTGGGTATCGATTTCAACAATAGAACTTCTTGCAACCTCATAAAATCTTTTCTTCTCGATTTTCGAAGCCCTCGCTGCTCCTTCTGCAATATTACTACAAACCGAAATAACAGCCCTTCTCAATTGAACAGTCAACAAATATTGTTCCTCCTTTGGAAAAGAGTTTGTTATTGAATAAACAAGCTTTACCAAATTAAGGGAGTATTGATAAACATCAAGTTTCTTATGCGATAGATTAAGCATAGGCATAATTTTTTATCATTGATCCGTCCTACTAACCACTCGCCCTTCTTCTAGCCTCGTCTCGCCTTTTCCAACTAGCTGTTCTCCAGAATCCCAAGCACCCGTACAATTAACCGCTCCACTGCCTTTTTGCCGTCTTTGGAGAATTGTTTGGCTACCCGGTTGGCTACAATGGCGTTTACACTGAGGCATTGATGACCCAATAGTTTGCCCAGGCCATAAATGGCGGATGTTTCCATTTCAAAATTGGAGATGCGATGCTGACCAAAACTAAATTGCGTGAGACGGTCTACTAATTCGGGATTGCTTAAACCTAAACGCAGAATGCGTCCCTGCGGGCCATAAAAACCCGGGCAGGTTACAGTGATGCCGCGGTAAAATCCATCGACGAAGTTTTTGAGGAGGGAAGAACCGGCGCTGCTGATATAAGGATGGGTGATGGATTGATGCAATTGCGTTTGCGTTACAAATGCATGCAGGAGTTGCTGTTCTTCGTCGTTATGAGAAAATCTATAGAAGTTTAAAAGATTGTCGATGCCCAATCCATGCGTAGATGCCACATAACTGTCGACGGGTATATCCATCTGCAGCGAACCCGAAGTACCGATGCGCAGGATATTTAAACTGCTAAGCTGGGGCTTGATGGTTCGCGTATTGAAATCGATATTCACCAGGGCATCCAGTTCGTTTAATACGATATCAATATTGTCGGGGCCAATACCGGACGATAATACGGTTATTCTTTTCTTACCCACATAACCGGTATGGGATATGAATTCGCGATGGCTGTTCCTGCATTCAATTTTATCGAAATGCTTGCTCACTTCTTCCACGCGCCCGGGGTCACCCACTGTAATAACAGTTGGCGCCAGTTCGTCGGGATGGATATCAAGATGATAAATGGCGCCCCTTGGATTGATGATCAGTTCTGATTCGGCAATTCTTTGCATAATTCTTTACAATGATAGTTCTCAAATATCCGATAAAAAGCCTAGTTTTGCGCGACTCTTACGGGCCGGTGATAGCTGGCGGGGGAGAAGGTTCTTACCAATAATGGTCCTGTGGCCGAGTGGCTAGGCAGAGCTCTGCAAAAGCTCCTACACCAGTTCGAATCTGGTCGGGACCTCCAACCTGTGAAGTTTTTCTTCGATTGAACAATCGCTAGTGGAACCTCACAGGTTTTTTAATTTCACGCTATGAAGTATTCGCAATGGATCGGAGTGGCAGCAGCCATTGTACTGGTTACCGCCTGTTTTATGCCCTGGGCCTATTACCCGGATATCAAGAAGGATTTCACCGGCTTCTTTTCCGAGAACAATATCTACGGCAAACCTGCAAAGGTTTTCATAACACTTGCAGCATTTGCAAGTATTTTCTTTTTGATTCCAAAAATATGGGCCAAGAGATGGAACCTGCTGATCGGCGCCCTCGTAATGGCATATGCCATCAAAACATTTATACTTTATTCGGGTTGTTATGGAGGTACCTGCCCCGAAAGGAAAACGGGCATCTGGATCATGCTTGGATCTTCGCTGCTTATTTTATTGATGACGGTTTTCCCCGATACTCCTATTGTTGAAAAGAAAAAAGCAACTGAATAGATTGCGGGATAGACTATCTTCCTGGTGAGCGATTAACGAATAAGTACTACTGTTCCTTTATCAATTTCTTTCTTCTCATTTGTGCCGCTAAACTGGTAGGTGGCAGTCCAGGTAAAACTTTGCGTATCCTGCAACTGGCCGTTAATACGCCCGTCCCAACCTTTAAATGGATCGCGGCTTTCAAATACTTTCTGTCCCCAGCGATTGAATACGATTAAGTGAAAAGATTCCAGCTGGCCATATACAATTGGCCTGAAATAGTTATTGCCACCGCCATTGGCAGGGGTGAAGGCATTGGGGAAGAATACTCCTTTTATGCAGTCTTTGGCTTTCACTAAAATAGTATCGCGGGATATACAACCATCTCCATTCGTAACCTGCAGCCAATAAGAACCCGGTGAAGTAATGGTGATAACTGATGATCTGCTGTTGTTATACCAAAGATATTCGCGATATCCCGGCGCAGCTTGGAGTTCCAGCCTTTGGCCCGTGCAGATATCCGCGGTGCTGTCGAGAAATCCTTTCGGATTTTCGAGCAAAGAAATAATCTTTACGGTATCGGACGCAATACATCCATTGCTGTTGGTTACAGTTGCCCAATATGTTCCCGGGGACGAGGTACTGAATGTTCGGCTGGAAGATCCGTCCTGCCATTGATAAGCAAGATGGTTACCGGCATCAAACACATGTATCTTATCGCGGCAAAGAGAGAAATCGTTTCCAAGATTAATAACGGGGAGATTGTAAAGATTCACTATCTCCAGGGTATCGTAAGAAACACAGCCCTTGCTATTGGTTGCCTTCACCCAATACCTTCCCTTGTTGAATACCCCGATGGACGGGTTAGTATTACCGGTATTCCATTGATAACTTACAAAGCCCGGGTTGGCGGTTAACGTAATCGTATCGTTCTGGCAAAAACTGGTATCGTTGCCAATGAACAACGAATCGGCTTTGTTTACTTTGATGCGAATGCTGTCGGTTACCAAACATCCCGGAGCTTTTTCTGCAATTACAATGTAGGTGGTATCTTTTTGGGGAGATACACGGATGCTTTGTGTATAAAGATTGTTTATACGATAATTGGGGCTCCAGTAGTATTTAACAAAACCCGGCGGAGCTGTGATAGTGAGGGTATCGTTGCTGCATAGTTCTCTGTCGGCACCAAGATCGAATGGAATATCAGGAGCCTGCGAAACAATAACCGTATCGCGATAGCTATTCCCGCAATAATCGGTTACGGTTACATGGTAAGTGCCGGGATTGAAAATAGTGAGTGTTGAATCGGTGGATCCATCCTGCCATACATAAGTTTTAAAACCGCTGCCCGCATTAAACGTGTAGGTACTGATTTTACAAAGCTGGATATCGGGTCCAAGATTCACAGAATCGGGCGATTTCAATACTGTTATGTTCAAACTGTCGCTTAGCAAGCGGCAACCCGCATTGATGCGGGCATAGATGCGTATGGTTCCCAAGCGCTTTACCTGTATCTTTAATAAAGAGTCGGTGGAAGAAAGGATTCTTACCTCACTGCTATCGGTTATCCATTCGGTAAATCCATCGCAGGCAGAATCGCGGGTAGCGAAGATGGAAACGGTATCGGTAAAACTACACACGGTATCTTTTGAATGAATATCCAAAAGATTGCATTTATCGGTATTGCATAGCGACTGAACGCCGAGATTGGCATCCTGTAATGATAGTGTTGGCGTAATTGTTTGGGTGATGAGTGGGTAATTCCTGGCTACCAGTTCTACAAACTGGCCTTGTTCGCTTTCGAGAGTTATATTCGTAGAAGCTCTTCTGCAGTCGGGAATTCTTCCCTGCGAATCGGTTCTCAACACAAAGATGTCGGCTGGCTCATTATTGTTGCCGTTTATCTTTTTTGAAAGGCTTCCTATGGCAACTGTTCCTCCATCCAAAGTATTGCGGCTTCCCCATAACTGGCGTTCTTCATTAACAGGATAAGGATAGCGATACGACCAATTCAGTTTTCCTGCCTCCATAAAGCGCGTTAGCTGAACGGCATTATCGTTATTGGTTGAATTATTCGATCCCTGTATGGTACTGCCCGTTTCGGATGAAAACCCGGCATTGTTCCAGGAATAAGAAATAAAAGGAGTTACCATACGATAGGCAGCAATGAGGTTAAGATTTTCATCTATCAAAAGCTGATGTGAGTTGGAATATACGATCAGCCCTGATCCCGTGGCTTCAATTGAAATAAGTCCGCCGAGGTTCAGGTATTTTTTCTGCAAGCCCATTAGCGTACCATCGGCAATACTTAATTTAATGACGCCATAACTGGCAGCAACAAATAAAGCGTTGTTAACGGCGCTGATTCCGACAACCGGCCCGCCACTTTCGATATAGTATTCCCTGAAACGCTTCACCCATTTAATCGTTCCGGTATTGGATAGTACACCTATGATGTTATAAGTTGCCGGTAAGGGTTGGCCCACATCGGTATTAATACCAGGTGCATTGGCACAAAAAGCAAGATCGCCATTCGGCAGTTCAATGGCCGAGGCCACGTTATCGAAACCGGTAAGACTATTGTGCGTAAAATTGTATTCCCGCATCCATAAAATATTTCCCGTGGCATCAAATTTTCCGAGTAACATAGAGCCGTTTCGGTTGCTTTGCGAACGGGTATCGCCAAAAACATAGTATTCTCCGTTAGTACTGGTAACTATTTTAGTGAAACGATCGCGACCAGCCTGCCCCCATTTTTTTTGCCAGATAAGCGAGCCCCTGTTGTTCAGTTTAATGAGCAGGGCTTCTTCGTCGTTATTAGAGCCTTGGCTAACGATCGTGCTACCGGCAAGGAGATATTCATTTCCTGCCAGTACTTTTACATCAAAAGCATAGTCGCTCCCATCACTACCTATCTTTTTTTGAAAGTATTGCTGACCGCAGGTATCCGTTGGTGGATCGGTTGTGCAGGGTGTAGAACTGCAAATGGTTTCAATAGTGTACGCAGGGTTTGTTGTAATCGAGTTTGGAGAAAAGATTGAAGTGGGAGTACTCGAACCTGCCCAGCTTAAATTGCTTTCAGTTAATGGAAGCGGGCGGTATTGGACCTGGTCGGGAACTCCGTTGCAGCCAATACTGTCTAACCTCGCGATAAAAATTTCATTATCCATCGATGAACCAATAGTTGATCCTGTGGCATGAAAGCCATTGTCGCTAATTCGGGAAATGGAGCGGATATGAGTAGGGGAGCTGCGCTGGAATTTTCTTGCCCATAAAACTGATCCGCTGCTGTCAATCTTTTGCACTTTTATTTCGTTGCCATTGAACGACGACTGTACATTTACCCAACTTAAATCGGCATTCATATATGCCTGGTTAAAAGTGGTGGCATCGGGCATGCCGGCGTTTATCATATGCGAATTCAACACAAAGCCAGCGCTGCTCAACCGGGCAATGAAATGGTTGTTATTTGCCCTTCCTGTTATGGCAAATGCAAAGCCGGATAAATGGACGTCGGTGAACTCGATATTGAAATTTGGATTGCTATAAATAGTAGAGGAAAAGTTGATACCGTTCAGATCAAGTTGCATCAGCAGGCCTCTTTTGAACCCACCGGTAACAACAGATCCCACGACAAATATCTTTAATCCATCCACTACCACCTTATTGGCTGTTTCTTCATTTCCATTGTTGAATGAACGCGACCAAATGACGTTCCCGGTCGCGGATAAACGGCCCAGGAAAATATCGCTTACTCCAACCAGGTTGTTTACAACGCCTGCTATAACTATGCTACCATCTGGTGCTTCGAAAAGCGACTTACCGGCTTCGCCGGTGGCAGAACCGGTGTAAATGGGTTTGCTCCATATAATACTGCCGGTCGGCGAAAATCTTGCTACAAAAGCTGCACCTGCAGGTGTGTTGGTGAAAGATTCTCCTATAGCTGCAAAATCACCATTGCCTAGTTCGATAACATCAAAAAACTGTTCGTTGCTATTTCCTCCTGTGGCGACCGACCATTCGAGGTTGCCGTCTTTGTCAAATTTTTGCAGTAAGGCATCGTTAAACTGCGTACCGCTTATATATGCTCCACCCGCAACGATAGAACCTCCATCTCTTGTTGTTTTATTGGCAAATGCTAAATCGTCGCCTGTTTTTTTCAAAACTCTTTGATAATTGAGTTGCGGAGTACAGCTATCCCGAACGTTCACGAAACCAGAAATAGAATCTTTACAAAACCCGTTATCGGCTACCAGTTTTATAGTGAACAAGCCCGTTGTTGAAAAACTGTAGCTGAAAGATGGAGTAGCTGTCTGAAAAACATTGTTGACATACCATTGGTAAGTAGTCGCCCCAGTGCTCAAGTTGGTAAAGTTTATTGTTGTATTGGTAAAAATGCCCGAATTGAGCGGGGAGAAAGATGCATTAACCGGGCAGGTAACCCGAATGGTATCAAATTTTATAGCGCTATCGCAAAGCGGGTTAGTGGTAAGTGCCGAAAGCTGGATAATATAAGTTCCGGCAGTGTTGAATGTAAATGAATAATTGGTTGCCGAAGATTGTATAACATTGTTGATATACCAACGATAAGCGCTTGCATTAATGGAACTGTTCGTAAAGTTTACTGTTGTGCCCGCGGTAACATTATTTGACGAACTGCTGAAATTAGCGGTAACGGGGGCGGGGCAGGGGGGTAAACAGGATTTACAGTTCAGCAAACTCTTTCGAACATTTTGTATCATCCAGTTCATGCGATCGGCCTGGCCCTGTGTGAATACCTTCATGCAATTCCAATTGCCATAATCGAGATAGTCTTTGTGAAGGTCGTTTACATCTGCACTAAATCCCGAATTGATATCGGTAGAACAACTATTCACCGTGCTGTTGCAGCTTATGCCTGCGGTGGATTGATCGGGCGGCGTATCACAAACCTGGTCGCCATCCTTGCTGCAATCGTCGTTCTTGCATCCTCCCTGGAAAGTATGATACAGCCCGAGATAATGCCCCATTTCGTGAATAATCAATATATCGTTTGGGTAAGAACTTCCGAAATAGGCGGCTTCGCCTACAATACCATCGATATTCATTCCATGAGCCGATGGCAGGTAGGCATAACCGGCAACCGGTCCGATGATTTCTTTTACGATCCAGATATTAATATAGCAGCGCGGATCCCATCGGCTTAAATTTTTTACAGCCAGATCCTGGCTGCTGTTGTTCCAGCCATCCATAACGGTTAAAGGAGATTGAACCCGGTTGATGCCATTTGTTGGATTGTTATTGGGATCGCGCTGGGCAAGGCAAAATTGAATTTCAGTATTCACGCCATCGGAAGGATCGTAATACCCGGTATTGGCAAATGCTTCGTTCAAATGCTGGATCGCTGTAAACACCTGCGCGTCGCTGATATTTTCCGAACCATTGTTGTGAATAATATGCACCACCACCGGAAGCGTAAGCACGGCATTCGGCTGGTAAATTGGTGAAGAATCTGCCTGTTTGTTTTTAATAAAAAAACGCAGGTTCTTTTCTATCTCTTCCTGGAAATTTTTGAGTGCAGGATTTTCTCTGTATAGTCTTTCGGTGATCTCTTTTTGCCCGCAAGATGTTCCCGGCGTTTGAGAAAAGGCATGACCCAGTGCAAAAATGCTGAACAAGAGTATCAAGACAGGTTTTCTCATACTTGCGCTTGGGCGGGTGGTTTTTTCAAGGATGTCTAAAAATACTCAATAGTGGTTGAATTCAAAATTCGGAGGGTAAAAGGTTTAAAGTCAAAAGGTATAAAATTCAAAAGTCAAAAGTCAAAAAAATGAAAAGCTGCCGCGGGAACAGTGGTTTTTGGGTAAGGAAGCTGTTACCAGTTGCTATACCCGAACGGCCATTCCCAAGACAGCTTTAAGATGAATTTTACTTACAGGTCAGTGCAGTATTTCCAGGCTGTTGCGAATAATCTGTACACAGTCAAGAATTTGTTCTTTAGTGATCACCAGCGGTGGTGCGAAGCGTATTTTATCACCATGCGTTGGCTTGGCCAGCAGTCCGTTTTCCTTCATGGCAAGGCATAATTCCCATGCTGCATCTTTATCGGGGTGATTGATGACAATGGCATTCAACAATCCCTTTCCTCGAACCATGCTTATGAAAGGGGAGTTGAGTTTTTGCAGTTCGCTTCTTAACAACTGGCCCATTGCTTCTGCATTTTCAGCCATTTTCTCTTCTTTCAGCACCGTTAACGCAGCCATCGCTACCTTACAGGCAAGCGGATTGCCTCCATAGGTTGAACCGTGTTCACCGGGTTTGATCGTAAGCATAACGTCGTCGTCGGCCAATACAGCAGACACCGGCAACATACCTCCGCTCAACGCCTTTCCCAATAACAAAATATCAGGGCGCACATTTTCGTGATCGCAGGCCAGCATCTTCCCCGTACGGCAAAGGCCGGTTTGAATTTCATCGCCAATGAACAACACCCTCGCATCTTCGCAATATTGTTTCGCCTTTGCTAAATAACCATCATCGGGAACCATAACGCCCGCTTCTCCCTGGATCGGTTCTACCAGGAAACCACATACATTTTTATCCTGCAACGCAGCTTGCAAAGCGGCCAGGTCGTTATAGGGAATGATTTTGAAACCCGGCATATAGGGCCCGAATTTGGAATACGACGAAGGATCGCTGCTGAATGAAATTACCGTACTGGTTCTTCCATGAAAGTTCTGAGCACAAACGAGTATTACCGCTTTGTTTTCTTCAATTCCCTTTTTTTCATAACCCCAGCGGCGGGCGAGTTTGATCGCAGTTTCCACCGCTTCTACACCCGTATTCATGGGTAATACCTTATCGTAACCAAAATATTCGGTGATGAATTTGGCGTATTCGCCCAGCAAATCGCTATGAAAAGCCCTGGAGGTGAGTGTTAACTTCTGCGCCTGTTCAATTAATGTGTTTACAATGGCGGGATGACAATGCCCCTGGTTGACGGCCGAATAGCCGCTGAGAAAATCATAGTAGCGCTGGCCATCCACATCCCACACAAAAACGCCTTCGCCTTTCGATAGCACTACCGGCAGCGGATGATAATTGTGCGCACCGTATTTTTCTTCGAGTGAAAGATAATATTGTGTCTTTTCAGAAAGATTAAGCGTTGATAACATAAAGTGCAATTGAGGTAATGTGATAATGAGATAATGTGATAATGAGATAATGTGATAATGAGATAATGTGGCAATGAGAGAAATCGCTAAAAAGAGATGGTTCCGCTTAACGTGGTTAAGCGGTTCGATACCTTTATCCTCGGTGATTGAGGAAATCGAGATTGGTGTCGAGAAAGAAAGATATGATAGATTTGTGTCGCATTAACGGCTGCAAGATAATGCTTTTTGGCCGGAAATGAAAGACCCGGACTGGTATAAATTCATTGTATGGAATATAAAATCCCCAACGGCACGCGTATTGGACACGTGCATTTAAAAGTGAGTGACCTGGAAAGATCCCTGAAGTTCTATCGCGACCTGCTGGGTTTCAACGAAACCATGCGATACGGCGATAGCGCTGTGTTCATATCGGCCGGTGGCTATCATCACCATATTGGTCTAAATACCTGGCACAGCAAGGGGGCGGGGCCTGCACCGGTACGCGCGGCTGGATTGTACCATACCGCTATCCTATATCCAACACGAAGGGATCTTGCCATAGTAGTGAAGCGATTGCTCGATAATAATTATCCATTAACAGGCGCTGCCGATCATGGGGTTTCTGAAGCCATTTATCTCGACGATCCCGATCGTAACGGAGTGGAATTGTATTGGGATCGACCTGAGGAAGATTGGCCGGTTGATGAGGAGGGAAACCTGGAAATGTTTACGAAGAGGCTGGATTTGGAGGATTTGCTGGAGGAGGTGGAAGATAGAAGATGGAATGGAGAATACAGAATGTAGAATGGAGAAGATAGAATGGAGAATACAGAATGTGAGAATAAAGAAGATAGAATAAAGAAGGTAGAAGATGGAATGAAGAATTTGGAATTGCGGTTGGGGTAGCTGTGTTTTACACAGGTTTAGCTTGCCCAGTCCAGGCGATATTTTTTTTCAAAGAGATTATCTGTGTTTATTTTTTCTTCGAAAATACCGAAGACGGAACTGCCGCTTCCGGTTAAGGATGCGTATAATGCACCGGACCGATAGAGTTCTTCCTTGATGAGTTTTATTTCGGGGTAGAGATTGAACACGGGTTGCTCAAAATCATTTATCAGTTCGGTTTTCCAGGTATCGATTGGTTTTTGAACAATCTCTTTTAAGGAGCAATTCGGAACAGCGGGGGTAACCAGCGAGAATGCTTTTGCGGTACTTATATGAACACCCGGGCTAACCACGAGAAAATTATAAGCCGATAAGCTCAAAGATAGCGGCTCCAAAAATTCGCCGCGACCGGTTGCATAGGCGGGCGAGTTGATAATAAAGAAAGGACAATCGCTTCCCAATCGAAGTGCCAGATCGATCAACTTTTCTCTTGAAAGGCCCAACTGGAATTTTTCGTCGATCAACTTCAACGCAAATGCGGCATCGGCCGATCCACCTCCCAACCCAGCGCCCAAAGGAATATTCTTATGAAGATGCATTTCTATCGAGGCGAGGGAAGGGAATTCTTTTCGAAGCAGTTCAAAGGCGCGTACGCATAGATTAGTGGAAGCATCTCCGTCGATAGCCAGGCCTGACTGATGGAAATTTATATTGGCTTTTGTTGTTTCCGCGTTGGTGGAGGTAATTACCTCGAGCACATCTTTGATGCCAAGAGGATAAAAGATAGTTTCCAGGTCGTGGTACCCGTCTTCTCTTTTTCGCAGTATGCGAAGGCCAAGATTGATTTTACAATTGGGGAAAATAACCATGAAGTGGCTGGTTATTTCTTTTTGCGCGTATTGATCTCGTCGCGTATGGCAATGGCGCGAATATAATCCTCCTGCTCCAGTACTTCGTTCAGCAGCGTATTCAATTCTTCGATGCTCATGCTGCGAAGATCGTCGGAACCAGCCGATTCCGCTGCTACCGGTTGTTCTTCGCCTTTTTTCTTTTTGCCACCCGAGTCTTCCATCAGTATACCGGCGCTTTCCAAAATATTTTCGTAAGTATAAACCGGGCAGCCAAACCGAACTGCCAAAGCAAGGGCGTCGGAAGTGCGCGAGTCGATTTCTACGGTATCGTTCTCGCTAACGCAAATCAGTTTCGAATAAAAAATACCTTCCTGCAAATCGCATATAATTATTTCCTGGAGATCTACACCAAAAGCGTTCATGAAATTCTTCATCAGGTCGTGCGTAAGCGGACGGCTAGGGTGCATTTTCTCGAGGGCCACGGCAATGGCCTGCGCTTCAAAACCTCCAATTACAATTGGCAAACGCCGTAAACCATTCACTTCGCCCAGTACCACAGCATAGGAATGGGTTTGAGTAATACTATGGGAGAGGGCCACTATTTCCAGTTCTATTTTTTTCATGACACTTTAGGACGCTGATTTATATGGATTACCCTGGTTTATATGAATTGCGAATTTAAGCCATTCATTTAAATAGCCGGAATTTTAATCGAAAAATAGCCTGCCTTTTAAAAAAGATCAGCCGGCAATACATTGCTACGGGAATCATTTTAAATGAATGATTTGAAATAACCGTAACAGCGGCTGCCGGCCGTTTATTGTTTGAATGCTTATCAGGCTACGCCTTTCAGCTTTTTCACTGCAGCAATAACCTTTGGCATTACTTCAAAAGCATCGCCTACAATTCCATAATCTGCGGCTTTAAAGAAGGGAGCTTCGGGATCCTTGTTGATTACTACAATAACCTTGCTTCGGTTTACACCGGCAAGATGTTGAATAGCGCCCGATATACCCACTGCAAAATAAAGATTGGGCGCTATAGAACCACCTGTCTGCCCAACGTGTTCGTGATGCGGACGCCAATGTGCATCGGCAACGGCCCTGCTACAGGCAGTAGCAGCACCCAGCAATTTCGCCAACTCTTCAATCATACCCCAGTTCTCGGGTCCTTTCAATCCGCGCCCCCCGCTTATCACCAATTCGGCTTCACTCAATGGAACCTGCCCGGTTATTTTATTGGTGGCAGTTATTTTCACTTTCGGCGATGGTACGTCAGCATTTAACGCTACTACTTCAGCGCTTCCTTCACCGGCCCTGGCCTGGTAGGAGTTTGGATTGAGTGCAATGATTTTTACCGGGGTATTCACCGCAACATTGGCAAAGGCCTTACCGCTGAACACGCCTTTCTTAACAACAAACCCGTTGCTGGTATCAGGTAATGCAATGGCGCCCGAAACCAATCCGGCTTTCAGCCGAGCCGAAACCCGTGGCGCAATGGCCTTACCGTTTACATTATTGGAAAAAACCAATACCGAAGCATTGACAGTTTTTGCCGCGTCGCCAATAACTTTCGCATATACCTGTGCATCGAAGCCATTCAACGAATCGGCAGCTGCGTGATGAATCTTTTTTACCCCGTATTTGCCGAGGGCCGCCAGGTCATCGCTCAGTTTTCCCAATACAATCGCCTCCGCAGAAACGCCCAATTGCTCTGCCAGCTTAGCGCCATAACTAAGGGCTTCGAATGATGATTTTTTGATATGACCTTCGGATTGATCGATGAATATTAGAACAGACATTTGAGTTAATTTAAGAATGAGGGAATGTGGCAATCTGCCAATTTGAAAAAGGAATTTTTAACAGCCATCTTCATTTGCACATTATCTGATTATCTCATTGGCCAATTAAAAAACCTTCGCTTCTTCGTGCAACAATCTCACGAGCTCTTCAGGATTATCGGGCGAAACCAGTTTTACTCCCGCTTTTGCCGGCGGAAGTTCAAAACCGGCGATACTGGTTAATGGCTCCACGGCAACAGGTTCTACTACTTTCAAAGGTTTTGTGCGCGCTCCCATAATTCCTTTCATATTAGGTATTCTTTGCTCGGCCATTCCTTTCTGGCAACTCACCACAACGGGCAGGGATACTTCTGCAGTTTCTTCTCCGCCTTCAATTTCGCGGTTGATGGTGGCTGTTGTTCCATTGAGTTCGAATTTGGTGGCAAGGCTTATATAGGGCATGTCCAGCAGCTCGGCTACCATGCCGCCGATAGAAGAACCGTTGTAGTCGATGGTTTCTTTACCGGTGAAAACAAGATCGTATCCGCCCTGCCTGGCCAGCTCCGCAATTTGGGAGGCAATATAAAAGCTGTCGTGGCTATCGGCATTTACGCGAAAGGCTTCGTCGCCGCCCAATGCCAAAGCTTTTCGGATAATGGGATCGCAATCGGCGCCACCCACTGTTACGAGGTGAATGATGGCAGAAGGATCCTTTTCCTTCAACTCAATGGCGCGCACCAGGGCATACCATTCGTCGTAGGGATTGATGATCCATTGAACTCCGTCGGCAGCGAATTTCCGGTTGTTGTCGGTGAAAGCTATTTTTGCCGTTGTGTCGGGCGTTTTGCTGATACATACTAATATCTTCATATTACTGGTTTTCCCTTCCAAACGATCGAAGAAGGAGTGAAGAAAAAGGTTGTTTATGCAACTAAAACAAAGATAAGCGATGCAAATTTAATTTTCTTATAACGGGTAAAAAATATTTCTGTTCGCATGAATCGCATTGAAAAACTGAATGAATTCTTAAAAGACAATCCCGGCGATAGCTTTTTGCAGCATGCTTTGGCGTTGGAGTATGTAAAAATAGAAGAGTACGACAAAGCCCGTTTGATTTTTGAACAGCTTTTGCATCGCGATCCGGCTTATGTAGGCTCTTACTATCATCTTGCTAAACTATTGGAGAAAATGGGTGATAGCAAAACCGCAATCGCGTGGTATGAGAAGGGAATGGAGGCAGCCAGAAAAGCCGGTGATCAACATGCTTTGGGTGAGTTGAGAAGCGCGTACGAGGAGTTGATGTTTTGAGGGGACGCGGTCTGACCGTTTCGGTCTGCACCGCTTATACCGGAGGCGATCAAAATAATGCCACCTTCTTCGGGCAAAATCATTGACCAACTGTTTTCCATCCGCTGCAATCAGCCATACATTTTGTTTCTTTGTATGAATGAGCCTTGCAGAAGATTTCCAAAAGAACATCGAACAGCAACACCTGTTTCCCCAAAATAGTTTGTTACTGCTTGCGGTAAGCGGCGGTGTCGATTCCGTAGTATTATGCGAATTATGTTATCGGAGCAATTACAATTTTGTGATTGCCCATTGTAATTTCCAGTTGCGGGGAGAAGAAAGCTATCGCGACGAGAATTTTGTCCGCACCCTTGGGGATCGATACCAAAAACCGGTGCTGGTAAACGCATTCGATACCCGGCATTATGCCCATCAGCACAAGGTCTCTGTCCAGGTTGCAGCCCGTGAATTGCGCTACAATTGGTTTTACGATTTGTTATTGAAGGAAAAGCACGATGAAAATAAAATTGATGCAAATGGAGCAAGTACATTGCCTGCAAATCCCGGTTTCCTTCTTACGGCGCATCACGCCGATGATAATATAGAAACCGTTCTCATGAATTTTTTCAAGGGAACCGGCATCGCCGGCTTAAGAGGAATTTTAGCAAAGCAGGGAAAACTTATCAGGCCCCTTCTCCCTTTCCGTAAAGAACAGCTACTGGCATTTGCGCGCGAACAGCAATTGGGGTGGGTCGAAGACAGTTCCAACTTAACCGAAAAATACAGCCGTAATTATTTTCGACAGCAATTGCTGCCGCTTGTACAAAAATTATACCCACAGGCAGAAAGCAATATGCTCGATAATATCGAACGATTTAAAGATGCAGAGCTATTATACCGGCAGGCCATCGCGATTCACAAAAAGAAATTACTGGAGCATAAGGGCAACGAAATTCATATCCCGGTATTAAAACTGCAGCAGGCCGAGCCTCTCCGCACGGTTGTTTACGAAATCGTAAAAGAATACGGCTTCACTTCACAACAACTGGGCGACATTATCTCTTTGCTGCATGCCGGTTCGGGTAAATACGTTCAATCAGCCTCGCATCGCGTAATCCGTAACCGGAACTGGCTTGTTATAGCGCCCATCGCCAACGAAGCTTCTCAATTTGTTTTAGTGGAAGAAGGAGAGCGGGATGTAAAATGCAATAACTTTCAATTGAGGTTTTCTCGTGTGGATGCAGTTGATATGCCCGCAGGCATTCCGGCCGACAGGAATATCGCCTTTCTCGATCATCGGAATATTCGCTACCCGCTTATCGTGCGTAAATGGAAGGCAGGCGATTATTTTTATCCCCTGGGTATGAAGAAAAAGAAGAAGCTGGCGCGCTTTTTTATCGATCAGAAACTATCAAAAACAGAAAAAGAAAATATTTGGGTATTAGAATCGGATAAAAAAATTTTGTGGGTGATTGGTCATCGGATCGATGAACGATTCAAAATCAAAGAAGGTACTAACAACATTTTTAAAATAACACTATCCAACAATAAAGATATCACTTAAACTAGCGTTTCTAATCGTGTTGATAAAATCAGCTAAAACTTTTCTGTCGGAAAATAATTGGGCAGTTACGATTATAAAAGCTATCCCAAAAATTGCTCCGTAAATATGGGCGGAGTGATTGATGTTTCCTCCTCCTCTTCTGTCGAGCCAATGTGATATCACAAGGTAGATGACCCCAAATAGAAATCCCGCTATATAGATATTGGGAATAAAAATCAGGCCGATACCGTTCATTGGATTTAGGAGTATTTGAACAAACACCACCGCAGACACAGCACCTGAGGCCCCCAAACTGCGGTAATGATAGTTGTCTTTGTTTTTGACATAGGTTGGAATAAGGCAGGCCCCAAGAGCCAATATGTACATGAGTAAATAGAGTAACTTTCCTTTACCCCCAAAAATTGCTGTGAAACTATGCTCTACACCGCTGCCGCGGCCGTCACCAAAAAGATAAAGGGCGTACATATTAAAAATCAAATGAGCAAAGTCGCCGTGCAGGAGACCACATGAAAAAAAACGATACCATTGTTTATTCTTGGCAACCGCTGGCGGATAAAAAATCAAATCGTTCATCAGCTTTTCATTGCTGAATGCCGAGAACGATACCAAACAGGTGAGGATTACTATGGCCAGTGTTATAGTCATATTGTCTTTTTTAAAACTTTGCGAGGTTTATTCCAACCTATGCAAAGAAACGCTCAATGGTGATGATATTTTTCGTTACGCAATATAGTACAGGCCCGGTAAACCTGTTCTGCAAGTATCAAACGAACCAGTTGATGGGGAAAAGTAAGGCTCGATAAGCTCCATTTGTAATTCGCTCTTTTCAATACAGCATCGCCGATGCCAAATGCGCCTCCGATCAGGAATACCAGGTTGCGCCTGCTTTCATTTGCCCGCTGCTGAATGAAATTGGCGAGTTGCGCCGAATCGAGCTGTTTGCCCTTTTCGTCGAGGGCAACCAGGTAATCCTCTTTGGCAAGCCATTCCAATATCGTTTCTCCTTCTTTTTTCTTCAAATCCATTTCGCTCAGCATACCCGCATTTTTGGGAACGGGAATAATATTCCATTCCACCGGGTAATATTTGGAGATGCGTTTGGTAAAATCTTCCACACCGGCTTTGATATAGCTTTCATGCGCTTTGCCTATTGACCAAAATTGAATTTTCATTTTTCCTGTTTAAAAGCAACTCTTTTTTTGCCAACTAGAATCCGTAAATTTCAGCATAACTTTCTGCAATGAGAAAAAATTATCTGCTAGCGGCATTGCTATGCCTCGCATTAACAGCGCAATCTCAGATTCAAAAAGCTCCTGAGCGAAAAGAAGGAGAAGGACAATGGCCGCAATTGATTCTTCGCGGCGCCACATTGATAAATGGAACCGGGGCGCCTCCCATGGGCCCTGTTGATATTGTAATTGAGAAGAACAGGATTGTACAAATTGCCAATGTTGGATATCCCGGCGTTCCTATCAACGAAACCAAAAGGCCCAAATTAAAAGAAGGTGGAAAGGAAATCAATTGCGAAGGCAAATATGTATTGCCCGGGTTTATCGATATGCATGGGCATATCGGCGGAACCGAACAAGGTACACCCGCCGAGTATGTGTTTAAATTATGGATGGCTCACGGCATTACTACCATTCGCGATCCGGCCTGCGGCAATGGGCTTGATTGGGTATTGGATCAAAAACAAAAAAGCGCCGAAAACAAAATAACTGCACCGCGTATTTATGCATATACCGCGTTCGGTCAGGGATCAAAGCAACCTATTGTTACAGCGGAACAGGCCATTGAATGGGTGAGAGAGAACCAGAAAAAGGGAGCAGACGGCATCAAGTTTTTTGGCGCGGCTCCGCAGGTAATGGATGCCGCTATTCGCGAAAACAAAAAACTGGGACTACGCTCTACCTGTCATCATGCACAAATGAGTGTGGCGCAATGGAACGTATTGCATTCGGCAAGAGCGGGCATGACTTCCATGGAGCATTGGTATGGATTGCCCGAGGCTTTGTTTACCGATAGAACTATCCAGAACTATCCCCTCGATTACAATTATAGCAATGAACAGGATCGTTTCGGCGAAGCGGGCAGGTTATGGAAACAAGCCGCGCCTCCTTACAGTGAAAAGTGGAATGCAGTGATGAGCGAATTATTGAGTCTCGATTATACCCTCGATCCTACGTTCGATACTTATGAGGCCAGCCGCGATTTGCATCGTGCACGCCGGCAGGAATGGCATGAGCTGTACACCCTTCCTTCGCTCTGGAAATTTTACGAGCCCAATCGCGTATCACATGGCTCTTATTGGTTCAGTTGGGGCACCGAGCAGGAGGTAGCCTGGAAGGAAAACTTTCGTTTATGGATGACATTTATAAATGAATATAAAAACAGGGGCGGAAGGGTAACGGCCGGTAGCGACAATGCCTTCATCTACCAATTGTATGGCTTTGGCTATATCCGCGAACTGGAATTGCTCCGCGAAGCGGGTTTCCATCCGCTCGAAGTAATTCGGTCTGCCACTTTATACGGCGCACAGGCCCTGGGGGCTGAAAAAGAGTTGGGTTCAGTAGAAGTGGGCAAACTGGCCGACCTGGTGGTAATCGATGAAAATCCATTACAAAATCTACAGGTGTTATATGGTGTTGGCGCCATTAAATTGAATGCCGAAAACAAAGCCGTTCGGGTAGGAGGGGTTCGGTATACGATTAAAGATGGGATTGTTTACGATGCAAAAAAACTACTTGCAGACGTGAAGAAAATGGTGGACGAAGAAAAAGCAAAAGCCAACTGGAAACTCGTTCAACCCGGTATGGGTAATTAAGAATTAGGGAGTGCGTAGGTCAGGTGGACATGATTTCGATCTGTTCAATTTTTGTCGACGGTGAATGTTTTCAAAACATATCCTGTCCTGCCATCTGCTGTATTTCCCTGCACCACGATTGCGTAGCGGCCATTGATATCCGAACTGAAAAAGCTGATTTCCTGTTTTCCGGCAGCATTGAATTCAACATCCGGGTTCCAATAAAGTAGGTTGCGGAAGTCGGGTATGCGGCTGTTAATCTGCTGTCCGGTTTCGTAAACAGGTGTATAGAACTGGCGCTGCAATTGCAGGCCGGCATATTGGATGATAAGCGCATTAGGATCCAGTTCAAATCCTCCGAGATCGCCCGAATAGGTGCTGTAACTGGCGATTCCTTCATAAGAAACTGATCCCTGGAAATACCGCCTCGGTACCAGGTCAAGCTTTTTCACTTTCAGCGGATCGAATGAAATTATTCTGTCGATATCAAAAACAGGTACACCATCCAGTAATACAAGAGGGTTGTTTTCAAAAAAGAGCTTGTACGGGGTATTGAGCATTTTATAACGGAAACTATTTTGCGAGCGTCTTACCTGTACTTCTGAAACGTATTCGCGCATCACTTCTTCCATTGTTCTGAAGCGCGTATAATCATCCAGGAAATAGGTTTTGTCGGGCTTGCCAAAAAATGCAGTGGTGTCGGAATAGCCGGGTAAATAAAACTGCTGCCTGTTTGTATAGGCAAAAGCGTTTTGTATTTGCGAATTTGTAATTCTTGATTGCACCTGCTGCTTCCATGTTTCAGGTATGTAGATGGGGCTGGGTTTAAAAGAAGAATATTTTTCAGAGAATGGATTGTCTATTTCAATCCGGTAAAAGCTGTCGGACTCCCGGTTTGTTTGAACAATAATGTTTTCTGTACCGAAAATCTTCCCGCAATCGAAGATCACTGAGCCGTCTTCACTGCTGCGGCAACTGCTGAAATAAAAACGTTCGCCCGGTACCGATAGATAAGTTACAATTCCTTTGGCAGGAAGATCGCTTCTTCTATCGATTGCCTTTCCGGTGATGATATGGCCCGATAGTTCTGGCAGGTAAGTATGAGAAGGACGACTGCCGGCCTCGGGTGATTCAATAATTCTTCTCCAGCCATGTACTAGCATCAGGTTGTCGGTAACCTGTTTTGCCTCCTTTTCCTCAGCCAAAAAATAATAATCAGGGGATTCAATATTGCCTCTTAATTCCGATGTAAGCCAGAAATAATTGCGGATATTATTCAGTGCGGGTGTTTCAAGCGAATCGATCTGGAACACGGCCACTGATAGATCTGATGCGCTGCTGTTGCCTGTGGTTTCAATGGTGGTACTGATCTTGCTTCGCGTTCCATATTTTTCTTTATCGGTTGCCAGTTTTATATCAAGGGTTTTGGCAGGGCGTCGGAAATAAAGCCTTTCAGCAACTGGCCGGTATCTTTCATCCAGAATAATAAAGTCAGATATGCCCTCCGGTATTTTATCCAACTCAATGTTAAAAGTTGATTTGCCCTCCAGCAACTCCTGGTGTAGATAGAGTTTGAGCTGTTTTTTTGCGAGTAGGGCGAGAAAGATTTTTTGTTTTTCCTGCGACTTGTTAGAGTTTACCTCAATGTTTAATGCTGTTTTATTTTCGTTTTCCTGCAAGCGAACTACATAACCCCGATCGAGCACAGGGGCCAGTTCAAAATCAGTGGAGTTATTAATTGCTGTTGATACCAGTACCCGGTAACGATCACCGCTTTTAGGTGTAAGGGAAAAACGACCCATCCCAAATTTCTGAGTATTAAAACGAACAAGCGTATCCCCGGTTTGATTTACTACCACTCCACTGGCATTGATGCCTTTTCCATAACCATCTTTCACCTCAAAGGCAACGGTACTTTGAAGCCCGTTCACCAAATTTCCACCCTCGGGATAAAAGTTTGCGTAGACAATTCTTTGACGTATTGCAAGCGGCTCGGTTACCTTAGCCGGGTTGAGGATTGTGATAATTTGATGAAAAAAATATTCCGGTGAATAGTTTTTCATGAGGCTAGTATAGCAACGGAGTATATAATTACCACTGCTTAGATACCCGGGTACTACAAGCGAGCCATTTCCATTAGCGGAATCTATCGCAATTTTTGTTTGAAGAACAGGCTTATTGTTGTTGTCGAGTAGCTCTATATAGGCAACTTTGCTTACGTGAAGTGGTTTATTAAGAACTGCATCGGTTATATAAGCCTTGAACCAGATAATTTCTCCTGGCAAATAAAAATTTTTTGCCACATGCAAAAAAAGTTTCTCTTCCGGTTTCTGAGAGAGTTGACCGGTGATTGTTTTTTCTGCATCGGCATCTATTAATGCTTGTGACCGTGTTTTCTCAATTATTACGGTTAAAAAAGAAAGGGTCAGCATTAACTTGATAATACCAGCTATCAATAAATTTCTTTTTCGGCTCAGCATTTTTAGATTGATTATTTACCAAAACGATGGTTTTTGTGTATTTCCTCCCCGAATCCTGCAATCTACACAAGTTCTTTTTGCAAGGGCCAGGCCTCCGCCTGTAATGAAGTAGGCGGGCGAGAGAGAGTTATCTCTTTGCAGGTAATCGCTGATACTATCGCGTGGCGCAACAACCGGTGTGCAAAGAATATCCTGGGTGCCGCGTGAATCCCAGTTCTGTAATTGGTTGTTGCTGATAAAAATTCTTTTTTCAGAAACAGAGGATGCGCCGATATAACCTATAACAGGTTCAGCCGGGTTGCTGATGCATTTGATATTGCTGATCAGTTCTGCCGGCTGCGTACCGAAAATGGAGCCAAGCTCTTTCGCGTTTTTCTTAAGTAGTTGCCAATACTGAAATTCTTGTTTGCTGAGTGCATATTGTTTTACGAGAATGCTATAGCGTGTGTCTACTTTAAAATCGCCGTTGAGTATTTTGGTAATGGGATAGTCTTTCACAATATCCTGTGAAAGATTATCGGTTGTACCCAGTAGCACCTGGTTCGAACGGGCAGTACTCCAGCATTTATGGATTTGCTGCGTACTGTCGCGGAAGAAAATTGTATTCGAAAAATAATCGAAACCCAGGTTGGTATCGTAGTAAGAACGGTACTCCCATGTCTCCGTATAGTCCCAACGATAGTAACGGGTCCTGTTCTGAATATCCCTGGTATTTAAAAAGATGGTAAGGTCAACATCTTGTTTCCATGTAATGCTGTCGATAGCAGGTGTATTTTTTACGGCAATATATTCCGATTCGTATAGCCCTCCGGATCGCGTGCTGATTCTTAGCCGATAAGTTTCATTGTTTTGTATTGGTAGTATTGCGCCATAAAGTCCGTTGCCTATAGAACTCAATGCGTAATTTCCGCCTGTTCTTGCTTCTACAAGTACGCCGGCGTCTAATTCCGGTATATCGAAGGTTGTATCCGAAAGATTTCTGGTGCGCGACAAGCGGATGATGGTTGAATCGGTACCTCCATTAAGAATGCCCTCCACCACCAGGAAATTGTTCCCGGATGTAAGGACCGGGGGTAGGTATTCTTCCCGGCAGGATAAAAACCCGGTTATTACCAGCGCTAAAGAGTAGAAAACATATTTAACTGGCATAGGTTTGTTTTAAAATCGCACGTTATAGGTGATATAAGGGATAATAGTACCAATTACAGACAATTTGTATCCTTTAATCACTCCATTCTCTTCAATAAAATAAATCGAATAAGGATTCTTCCGCGCAGTCAGGTTGTAGAGACCAAAGGACCACGATCCATGCAGTCTTTTCTTCAGGTTATGACTGCCTTCGATATTTACCGAAAAGTCCATCCGGAAATAATCCGGCACCCTGAACTGATTCCTTTCTGAGTAAAATACTCTTTGAGCGCCCGCATAGTTGAATACTGCAATCGGAAGAGTTATGGGCCGGCCCGTACTGTACTGCATATTGAAAGAAATACTGTACCGATGGGTGAATTTGTAATTACTTACGAGATTAACCGAATGAGGTTTATCGAAATTGGCAGGGTAATAATTACCTTTATTGATTTGTTGCCCCGCCAGGGAGTCGTCCATCCTCAACTCGGTACGTGCGTAAGCATAACTGATCCATCCATTTAGTTTACCGGTCGACTTTCGTATCAGCAGCTCAATGCCGTAGGCTCTGCCACGGGTATTGATTACATCTCTTTCGATATGCTGGTTCAGAACAATTGTAGCGCCGCTTTTATAGTCGAGATAATTCCGGATTCGCCTGTAGTAGAACTCAATGGAAGTTTCTATGGTGTTCGATTTCACGTCGCGGTAAAAGCCAAGGGAATACTGTTCGCCGGTTTGTGGGCGGATGTGTTTGTCGCTAAGTTTCCATATATCAGTTGGAGAAATGGCCGTGGTATTGGACAATAAGTGGATGTACTGGCGAAGGGTGTTGTAGCTGACTTTTACCGATGTATTTTCCGAAATACTGTATCGAAGGGCCAGGCGAAATTCCGGACCATGATAGGTTTGTATAGTTTTTCCCGAGCCGAAACTGGTGGAGTCTTCAACCGTACTTTCATCGCGGGGAAGACCTTTAACATAGGAATAAGCCTTTTGCGGGCCCAGGTAATTAAATAGGGAATATCGTATTCCGATATTTAGGGAGAGTTTGTCGGTCACCGTTATTTTATCGCCCGCATACAAAGCCGATTCCATTGCTTGTTCTGCGTCAACAGTTTCAGGTATTAACAGCGATTGGCTGCCGGTTGGCCTTAGGGTGCCGGGATTGAGCTTGTAGTAAATATTAGTTGCGCCAAAATTGAATTGATGTTTGTTGTTGGGCGAATAGGTGAAGTCGGCACGTTGGTGATACTGTCGAATTTTGAAAAGAAGCTGGTATGCTCTTATGGTGCCTTTATCGCCCCGCACGTCGTATTCGTAATTATCGATTCCGGCAGAGAGACTGCTGTAAAGTTTATTGTTGAATACGTGTTTCCATTTGAGGATGATATTGCGGTTGCCGTAGCGATAGGTGGTATCGTCGTTTAACCGAAAGTTATCGCTGCTGCTGTAAATGGTTAAATAGAGGTTGTTCCTGCTGTTGATGGTATGCGAAAGATGGAGGTTTGCATCGTAAAAGTATGCGCGGCTATTGGCGTATTCAGATCCTGTTAAACTCCGGAGCAGCCAGTTGGAGTAGGTAGTTCTGCCTCCCAGCAGTATCGAAGTCCTGTCTTTTTTCAAGGGCCCTTCAAGGGTGATCTTGGTTGTAAGCAATCCAATCCCGGCAGTGCCTGTCCATGTTTTGTTGTTGCCATCGCGCGTAGTAATGTCCAGCACCGATGAAAGCCTTCCTCCAAATTTTTCTGGCATCGAGCTTTTATACAACTCTGCGTTCTTAATAATATCGGGGTTGAAAGCCGAGAAAAAGCCAAACAGGTGCGAAGGATTGAATATCGTCGCATCGTTCAGCAATACCAGGTTTTGATCGGTTGATCCTCCTCTCACATTGAACCCGGTACTTGCCTCGCCAACCGAAGTGACTCCGGGTAAGGTGAGAATGACGCGGAGCACATCCGGTTCGCCCAATAAAACCGGGACCTGTTTAATGGTTTTAATCGTAAGCCGTTCAATTCCCATCTGCATTCTCCTCACGTTGGAGTTTTTCTCGGCAATCACAACAACAGTTTTCAATGTTGGAATATCTTCGTTCAGATCGATGTTCAGCTTTCCGTTGGTATAAATAACAATTTGCCTTTTCGTAGCCTTCATTCCTGTGCTGCTTACCCGAAGCACATGTCTGCCCCGCGGCAAAGAAAGTGTGTAGTAGCCAAATTGATCAGTAATAACACCAATAGATCCGCTGTCGAGGTAAACCGATGCGCCCACTATTCCTTCACCACTTTTTCGATCGCGCACATATCCTGCAAGCGTAAGTTTGCTCCCCGGCTGCGATGCATTCCGGTTACCGATTTCGAAAAGCTTGTTTTCCTCGGAGCTGCTTATTTGAGCGCGTTTGGTAACCGGGTTATCCTCTTCAATGGAGTCGGTAAAAACAGTTTCGTTTTGTTTTCGGGGAATAAAGAAATCAGGAGAAAGGCTGGTGATAATGGGATGGCGTTTGTCGGAGATATAGGCACGCCCTCCCGGCAACAAGCTAAACTGGTAGTTTGTTTCCTTCCAAATAGTATTCATTAACTCAATGAGAGGCACATTATCTGCGTTGATATTGATACGAATACTATCTAGTTGAACTGTGTCGTAGTAAAATTTTACCGGGATCGTCTTTTCCACAAGTTGAATCCAGTCCCGAAAATATATCCCGGAATAACGTCCGCTCAACCGGTAATTTTCCTGGCAGATGCATACGAACGATGTAAACAACAAAACAATGCAGATCAAAAATGAGAGCGGGCGATTTCGCATACTTATTTGTTTAGCTGGTCGTAATATGCTGCTACCCTGGTAAGCATACGTTCAGGATTCTTTTTGAAATTAAGTTTGTTTTCTCCTATGAATTTTCTTATCTCGTTTTTCCGGTCCGAGTAGGCTTTAATAATGTCCTTTCTTTTACCAATGGTGTATATGCGGTTGTTCTTGGAAATAAAATAGTTGTTGTACTGCACAAAAGTTCCTGTTGTTTTTTCGGTCGTGGTTTTATAGTTGATCAATTTGAATTTTCTCGCCATTACTTCCGTGGATCCCTGGTAGAGCAATTGGTAAAATCCTTCATCAACAGGTAGTGCCGCGTTAAAGCCAGCTTTCACAAAACGATACTCACCGAATCCGAACGACTTGATTTTTTTATTGTTTAAACGAACAAGGTAATTGTCGCCGAAATCCTTCACAAGTAGCACGTCTTCCACGATATCGTATAGAATCCGCACGTTACGATAAAGAACGCCCTCATATTCCAGCCAGCCTGCTACCGGCAGGTTGTTTTCAAAAAACGCATTTCCCACCAGCCCCTGCCCATAACCTGTGTATTCCGCCCCGTTAAAAAAAGGGGCGTTTCTCCCAACACCCTGGTAATACCTGCTGATAAGTGAATCCTGGAGCTTGACGCTGGCAATACTGTCATTTATTGTGGAAGTTTGAGCAGTCGCAGCGACATGTGCAAAAATGTAAAATACCAGACAAGCAAAAAATGTATACTGTTGCTTCATGCGGTTAATTATTAAAAAGCCGGTAACAGTGATTCGGATTAGTGGGTTTTACGATTACCAGGCATGTTGAGGAACGCATCGTAATTTAATTATTCGACAACTAAAATCAAGTTTCCGTTTCAGAGAGGCGATAAAAGTTGATTAATTTGTTTCTTTGCGAATGGCTGAAAAATCATTTCCCTACCTGCAATTGTTGCATTTTACGCGCGCGGTTTTCGAAAAAATTGGCTGCTCAGCAACTGATGCCGAGTTGGCTGCTAAAGTTCTTTTGAGTGCCGACCTGCGCGGTATCGACTCGCATGGGGTGGCGCGATTGAGTGGGTATGTTCGTTTGTGGGAAGTAAAAAGAGTTAATGCCAATCCCGATATACGTGTAATTCACGAATCTCCTTCTACAGCCGTGGTAGATGGCGATGGTGGCCTGGGCCTCGTGGTGGCGCCATTCGCCATGCAGCTCGCGATTGATAAGGCCAAACATGCCGGTACCGGGTGGGTAAGCGTTCAAAACAGTAACCATTTCGGCATTGCCGGTTACCATGCCATGATGGCTCTTCCTCACGATATGATTGGCTGGGCCATGACAAATGCCAGTCCGCTGGTGGCGCCTACCTTTTCAATCGAGCGAATGCTCGGAACAAATCCCATTTGTGTGGCGATTCCAGCGGGCGATGAACCTCCATTTGTAGCTGATTTTGCCACCACCACTGCCGCCAATGGTAAACTGGAGATATTGCAGCGCAAAAATCTGAAAGCACCCTTAGGTTGGGTGCAGGATAAATATGGCAACTCTTCGGTCAATCCGCATGAATTGAAATCGGGTGGGGCCTTGTTACCGCTCGGTGGCGATCGCGATCATGGCAGTCACAAAGGCTATGCCCTGGGCGCCATTGTCGATATATTTTCTGCAGTACTTAGCGGGGCCAATTATGGTCCCTGGGTTCCTCCTTTTCCAGCTTATGTACCTATGCCCGATGAACAGCCCGGAAAAGGTATCGGGCATTTTTTTGGAGCAATGCGCATCGATGCTTTTCGGAGGGCCGACGAGTTTAAACATCATATGGACAAATGGATCCGCCGCTTCCGCAGTGCGAAAACAATAGAAGGGGAGGAACAGGTGCTGATACCCGGTGATCCCGAAAGAGAAATGGAGGAGAACCGCATGCGTTCTGGTATTCCATTGCTGCATTCGGTAGAAGAAGATTTGCGATTCCTTGGAGAGAAGTTAGGAGTAAAATTCTGATGGGGGATTGTTGCAGCCACAGGTAGTTTTGTTGCTCGCAAAGACACGAAGAACCTACAAGAGGGTCACCTGCAAACAATCCCCGTGCACTCTGTACTGCCGGTGGTTTTAATTTAACCGAAGATAGCACAAGGAATGCACGGAATACACAAGGGCGCAACGAAATCACGAGAGAGCAACTGCCCTGAACCCCTCTCAGTTTCGACTTTTGAAGTTATTCATGTTCTTCAACAACAACATAACTAACGATCATTACCTCATTAAAGCCTATTAAACTGGTAGATTATTTGTTATTACCCCATTCCCCTGTATCTTTGCGCCCTGAAAATAAAACCAACAACAAACCAAAAAACAATGGGGGCGGGGAATTTTAAAGTAATGAAATTCGGTGGTACCAGCGTAGGTAAGCCGGAACGAATGCATGCAGTTGCACAATTAATTACAAAAGACAAAGAGCCAAAGATCGTTGTGCTGAGCGCATTAAGCGGTACTACCAATGCCTTGGTATCGATTGGAGAAGCGCTTGCGGCCGGCGATCGCAACCTGGCGAAAGAGCATATCGACAAGCTGGAACAACATTACCAGCAATTCATAAAAGAGCTGGTTAAAACAGATACCGCCTACCAGAAAGCCAAAGCGATAGTGGCAGAACATTTCGAATTCCTGAATATCATTCTGAAAATTTCTTTTAGCGACGCATTGAACAAAGATATCCTTGCACAGGGTGAATTGCTTTCAACAAAATTGTTTTCTGTTTACCTCGAAGAAAAAGGTGTAGACCATGCTTTATTGCCTGCGCTGGAGTTTATGACCATCGATAGCAACGACGAACCCCAGTTGGGAAGTATCAAGGTGAAACTTGCCCAGGCATTGCAACAACATAGGAGCAAAACACTTTTCATCACGCAGGGATATATCTGTCGCAATGCTCGCGGCGAGGTAGATAATCTGAAAAGAGGAGGAAGTGATTACACTGCATCCCTGGTAGCCGCTGCCGCCAACGCTTCGGTATGCGAAATATGGACCGATATCGACGGAATGCATAACAACGATCCGCGCGTCGTGAAAAAAACTATGCCCGTAGAACAACTGAGTTTTGAGGAGGCGGCCGAGCTTGCTTATTTTGGGGCGAAGATCCTTCATCCTACCTGCATATGGCCTGCACAGCAGGAGAATGTTCCTGTAAAACTATTGAACACGATGCAGCCCGATGCTCCCGGCACCACTATCACCCAGCAGGCCGGTTCGGTAGGGGTAAAAGCCATTGCTGCAAAAGATGGCATTATTGCCATCAATATCAAAAGCAGCCGCATGTTACTTGCTTATGGTTTCCTGCGCAAGATATTTGAGGTGTTTGAAAAATACCGGACCTCAATAGATATGATCACGACTTCGGAAGTAGCGGTATCAGTAACCATCGATAACGGTACAAGCCTGAAGCAGATCGTGAAGGAATTGGAGCCATTTGGAACAATTACTGTAGAAGACAGTCAAACCATCGTATCCGTGGTGGGCAACGAAATCGCGCAAACGCAGGATGTATTGCGCAAGTTGTTCGAAGCCTTAAGCCCGGTGCCGGTAAGCATGGTAAGTTATGGTGGCAGCAAGCACAATGTTTCCATACTCGTGCCATCGGCGTATAAGTTGCAAACTTTGCAATTACTTAATAAGGGATTGTTTGGGTTAGACTAGCATCTATTCCCTATAAAATGGCCGGGTAATTTCGATATTGCCCGGCCATTCGTTTTATACATGCCATCAATCTTTTTTGGCGATGGTAATCAGGAACTCGCCTTTGTTGAGCAGGTTGGCCAGGCGATCTATCATTTTTTTTGTATTGAGAAAAAGGCCCTTCTGTGTTTCGTTTACGCCCCATTTGGGATGGTGAGGTGAAACATAGAAATGATGAATGTTCTGCTGTTTAAATCCTGCCTGCATAAGAGCAGTAGACATGCTCTTGTTGTTATAAATCGCAAGATGCACGGGAGGGTGTAAGTTTCCGAAGCGATGAACCCTGCCGGTTCCCTGGCTAAAATATTTTTTTATAAAACGCATAATGCCGTTGTTCATTGAACGTGGTAGGGTACGAAGCATGATGGTTTCCATGACCTCGTTCAGTGAGTTGGAATTGGGCGTTTTTAGAACGAATATGCCACCTGTATTAAGTAAATGAAATGCCTTTTCAACAAAGGGATTGGGTTCGTTGATATGCTCGATTACGTTGTCGAGAAAAATCATGTCGAAATTTCCAATATCATTATTCAATTCCAGAAAGGGCATTTCGTACACGGTAAAGCCTTTTTGGATGGCTTTTGTTCTCGACACTTCCGAGGGTTCGAGCCCCACGCATTCCCAACCATATTTTTTAAAAATTTCGAGGAATTTGCCGTCGCCGCAACCTACATCGAATACTCTTCTGCCCGTTTTTTGTTCTGCGTATTGATTGTATACCGCGTATTCTTTCTCGTAGCACTTCATGTAGTAATCGGTTTTTGACCGATCCTGGTAATCCTGGCGCGGGCCATAATAATTTGCGTAATAGTCGCTCGAATAAATTTCATTGATCGCTTCGTGCGTAAGAACCGGTTGTGGGGATGCATAAACAAGTCCGCAGTTGCGGCACTTCAATGCCTGGTACCAGTTATCGTCCTTCGACTGAAATTCAAACAGGCTACGGGAGTGATTGGAATTGCATACAAGACACTTATCTACTTTCTTGAACTCAATCATATTGGCTTCATAGCGGTTTTGAGTACAGCGATCAGGGTTTAGTATTGCATCGACAAATGCCAGGGTTACAGGTCTTGATTGTCTTTACTTTTATCCATGCCAAAACATCCCGCTTTGCAGCGCGACAGGATGGATAACGAATAAAAGCGCTCTGAAAGTATGAATTTGCCGCCATCCTTTCGTGTTTTTACTGCGTGTTTATGGCAAAAACAGCAATTTTTACCCATTTATCCTGATTGTTTGCGGCTGGAGGGAAAATGATGAGTAAGCTAAAATCATGGCTACTGCCCGGTTATTTAGCGTGATTTACAGCCCGGCAAGAAATTGCTCATGGGTATAATCGACTACCTGGTGCAGGCTGCCTGTTTCTTCATATACTTTTAACTGGCGATCGGCCCCGGTACCATGTTCCAGCATTTTGTTGACATATCCTATTGCATGCCGGCTACCAAGATGATCCACCACATCGTCGATAAAGTCAAGCAACTCGTAAATCAGCACGCGGGTATTCACTTCCTCTTCTTTTCCAAAATCGATGAGACGACCATCAATACCGTAACGGCTCGCCCGCCATTTATTTTCGTTGATCAGTGCGCGGGAGTATTGGATATAATTCATGTTTTGCTGGCGGAGCTTATAAATTTTAGCGCATATGCCCTGGAACAATGCTGCAATGGCAATCGTTTCGGGTACTGTCATAGGTACATCGCATATCCTGAATTCAACTGTATTGAAAAAAGGATGCACTCTCAGGTCCCACCAGATCTTTTTAGCATTATCGATGCAGTTTGTTTTTACCAGCAGCTTAATAAAGTTGTCGTAGGCTTCAATGCTTTCAAAAGATTCGGGGATGCCTGTGCGCGGAAACTTATCGAATACTTTTGTTCGAAAAGACTTATAACCGGTTTGCCGGCCTTCCCAAAACGGAGAATTGGTGCTTAGGGCATAGATATGTGGCAGGAAATAACGGGTACTATTGGCAATATGGTTGGCCATTTCGCGCGTTTCCATCCCCACGTGTACGTGTAAGCCGAAGATAAGATTGCTTCGCGCAGCTTCCTGCAATTCATTTACTATTTCGTTGTAACGAACATGTTCGGTAATGAGCTGGCTTTGCCAATGACTGAAGGGGTGCGTTCCCGAAGCGGCTACCCATAGCCCTAAATCGCCTGCAATATGCGATATGGTTTTACGCAAAGTGCCTACGTCTTCAAATGCCTCGTCAATATTCTGGCAAATATCTGTGCCTACTTCTACCACGGCCTGGTGCATTTCGGCTTTTACTTTGTCTTTTATTACCTTTTGCCCCTCTGTAACTATTTTTTGCTGATGGCTCTTTAGTTCTCTCGACTCGGGGTCTATTACCATATACTCTTCTTCGACCCCCAGTGTAAAATGTTTGTAGTTAATGCTACTCATTGGTGCTGTTTGTGTTTAAAACAGAGGCTGTTTGTTGGCGCTTCGCTTTATGTATTCTCCCCAGGTAAGATTATCGCGATTCGGTTGATGTGCCACGGCCCTTTCAATGGCATAATTGGCTGCGGTCTCCACCACCCAGTTAAAATTGTCTTCGCCTACACTGTTTCGGTCGGCATCGGGAGCCGGGTTGCAAAAGTCGATGGCATAGGGAACACCATCGCGAACGGCCAACTCAACGGTATTGAAATCGTAGCCCAGGTAATGATTGATACGCAATACGATTTCTTCCATCTGCTTCAGTCGTTCGGCCGAAGGTTTGAAATCGCTCACGTAACGCAGGTGGTGCGGGTTGCGCGGTTCGTAGGGCATAATGCGTACGTATTTGCCACCGATGCAATAGCAGCGATAATATTCTTCAAAAATTATTTCTTCCTGTAAAAGCATTACGAGCTGACCGGTTTCATTATGTTTCTGAAAAAAATCTTCCAGGCTGGTGAGCTTGTAAACATTTTTCCACCCGCCGCCGGCAAAGGGCTTCATATAGGCGGGGAAACCTACGTATTTAAATATTCCTTCCCAGTCGAGCGGGTAAGCCAGGTTACTGAACGACTGATCTGTTGTATCGTCGGGCAGTTCCTTGGAAGGAAGAATAACTGTTTTGGGAACAGGAACACCGATCTTAACCGCGAGGCAGTTGTTGAAGAATTTTTCGTCGGCGCTCCACCAGAATGGATTGTTTATTACGGCAGTTCCGCAGATGGCGGCGTCTTTCAGGAATGCCCGGTAAAATGGAACATCCTGCGAAATACGATCAATGATAACCGCATATTCTCCTGCATCGCCCTGCACCACTTTATCGATCCGCACGGGTTCGGCAATAATTCCATCTATTCCTTTACTATTTACCCTTTCGATAAAGGCCATCGGGAAAGAGCGTTCTTTGCCGAAAAGCACCCCAATTTTTTTCATAGCAGAAGTTTTAGTAGTTAGTGAATGTTGACCAGTGTTAACCAAATTTATCTGTTCAGCCCTGAAAAAACAAAAGAATGTTTGTTGAAGAAAAAGCCATTATTTAATGATAATTTCACGCGCTTTAGCGCGTTTATTTATTTTTGAACGATTATGCATACGCACACGAGTATTGATGTTTTGGTAGAATCCGTCACCCTCAGTTCCGAACCACTGGAACGAGATGTAAAACTGGATTTTTATCTTCCTACCAATATACCCGAGCCCAGCCAGTTAAACCTTTTGCTTGTCAACGATGGGCAAGACCTGGTGTCGATGGGATTCGACAAAATAATCAGCCAGCTTTATTCGAACCATGAGTTATTGCCGCTGCTTTGCGTGGGTATTCATTGCGGCGAGGATAGAAAGAATGAATATGGTATGCTGGCATCGCCCGACTTCAAGGGTAGGGGAGCGAAGGCTCCATTGTACCAGCGATTTCTTATGGAAGAATTACTGCCCTACCTGTACGGCAATTATAAGATATCGGCCTTTCGCGAAAAAGCTTTTGCGGGCTTTTCGCTCGGTGGACTGAGCGCGTTGGATCTTGCATGGAATCACCCCGATCTGTTTTCAAGGGTTGGCGTTTTTTCGGGGTCGTTGTGGTGGCGATCGAAGAGTAAAGACGATAAGGACTTCAACGAGCATAACGATCGCATTATGCATCGCCAGGTTAGGTTGACAGAACAAAAACCTCCTCTCAAATTCTTTTTTCAATGCGGCGAACTCGACGAAACAGAGGATAGAAATAATAATGGAGTAATAGATTCTATTGACGATACCATCGATTTGCTGCGCGAACTGCTGGCAAAAGGATACCTTGAAGGCATCGATTTTGAATACCTGCAAATGCCTGATGGCCGCCACGATGTTCCTACCTGGGCAAAATCGTTTCCGGCATTTTTGAAATGGGGCTGGGGCAGAACGAGAAAATGATGAAGCAGGAACGAAGGAAATTGAGCCAAGGCCCCAATGCCTTTTTGCTGCTGGTTCCTAATCTTCGTTCTTGTTTTTCTTGCCAAATACGCGTTTAAAGAATCCCTCTTTTTTCTTTTTTTCTTCAGGCTGCGTGGTTTCTTTTTTTGCAGGATCCTGTTTTTTCTCATTTGCAGGAACCTGGTTTTTGGGATCGGTAGCTTCCTGCAATACTTTTTGTTCTTCAAGCGATTTCTTCGACTCAACAGGTATGTCTTGTGTATCGGGTTTACTCAGGTATTCGTCGGCATAGCCGGTGCCTTCATCGGTATCGCCGTCGGGGGTGGGACTGATAGTGAAATCAAGAATTCGCTCGTTGCGCAGGCTCTCGGGCTGTACAAACTTGGCTGTTTTATCGAGCCCCAGTGTTTTATCGCCAAATGCCTTTTGAAAGAAATATTCCCAGATAGGACGTGCTGCCTGTCCGCCATAACCCAAACCACTTTCCAAACGAACGAAGCGATCGTCGCAACCGATCCACACGCCACCGAGCAATTGGGGAGTGAAACCCATAAACCATGCATCGGAATTATCGTTGGTGGTACCTGTTTTGCCTCCCATTTCGGCAACGCCTAACCGATCTCTTAAACCGGCTGCTGTTCCGTAGTCTACTACTCCCTGCATCATCCGCGTCATGGTGTAGGCCGTGGCCTGGCTGATTACTTCTTTTCTATCGGTATCAAATCTTGCCAGTACATTGCCGTATTTGTCTTCGATACGTGTGATATAAATCGGTTTAGTACTGAAACCGCCGGTAGGAAACATGGTATATCCCCACATCATTTCAAATAAAGACAGGTCGCATGAGCCCAGACTGATGGATGGATAGGGCTCCACTTTTGTGGGAATATTGATTTGCTTAAGAAATTCGGCAAAGCGTTGCGGAGTCGTTTGCTTAATCAGGTAAGCCGCTACTTCGTTTACCGACCAGGCCAATGCATTTGCCATGGTTCGGGTTCCCGTTCTTCCCGTATTTTTTGCCGGCACATAGCCAGAGCCGGGGAAATATTGTTGGGTTGCCTCGCATTGTGTTTCGGGCGTAAAACCATATTCTTCCATAGCAAGCGCATAAAGGAATGGCTTAATGGAAGATCCAACCTGCCTTTTGGTTTTTATGTTTACGTGGTCATACTTATAGTTTTTGAAATCGATTCCGCCTACCCATGCTTTTACGTGGCCTGTAAGAGGATCCATCACCATAAAAGCGGTTTGCAGCATTTCGCGGTGATACTTGATCGAATCGTAGGGAGTCATCGTTGTATCCTTTTCGCGTTGCGGGTTCCAGGCAAATACTTTCATTTTCGTTTTAACGAAAAATGTCTTCTTGATTTCCTGGTCGCTTACCCCTTCTTCTTTCAGGTTCTTCCACCGGTCGCTGTTTTTCATCGCTGCCTGGAGAATATTGTCATGGCCCTTCCAAACGGCATCGGTTTTAAGGCTGGCCTGTGCGCTTAACACACGTTGCAATACGGGCATGTGTTTCGCTACAGCTTCTTCGGCATATAATTGCATACGGGGATTGATGGTGGTGTAAACCTTCAATCCATCTTCGTATATATCCCAGCTATCACCGTCGGGGTTCTTATTTTCCTTGGCCCATGTTTTGAGTTCGTCGCGGATGACATCAAGAAAGTAGGGCGCAATGCCGTTGTTTTCGTCCAGCTTTTTAAAATTGAGCTGGATGGGTTTTGTTTTTAGTTTGTTGTATTCGGCTTCTGAGAGATAATTGTTCTTCACCATCTGGCTCAATACAGTGTTACGGCGATCGAAGGCAGCTTTGTAATTTTTACGCGGGTTGTACACTGTATTTCCTTTCAGCATACCCACTAATACGGCGGCTTCTTCTACCGTAAGGCGATCGGGTTCTTTCTGGAAGAAAGTGCGCGAGGCGTTGCGAATACCATAGGTATTCTCTCCAAAGGGAACAGTGTTGAGGTAAAGCGCAATGATTTCCTGCTTGGTGAAATTGCGTTCGAGTTTTACGGCAATGATCCATTCCTTAAGTTTCTGAACAATGCGCACCAGTTTGTTCCTGGATCTTTCGTTAAACATATTCAGGGCCAGTTGCTGGGTAATGGTACTGGCTCCACCTTCGCTACCAAGAAATATTACCGCCCTGGCAACCGATTTTCCATCGATACCGGAATGTTCGTAAAATCTTTCGTCTTCGGTTGCTACCAGGGCATCGATAACATGTTTCGATATATCGCGGTAACTAACATTGCTTCGGTTACCTCTTTCTTTATAATATTTTCCAAGAGGCGTTCCATCGTCGCCATACACTTCCGTAGCAAGGGTAATGGAAGGGTTTTCCAATTGTGCCAGGGAGGGCATTTTGCCGAATACTCCAAAATTGAGTAAGACTAATAGCAGTATGAAGGCGCCAAAGCCATAGAGGAATATTTTCCAGAAAATGCGAACGGAACGGGACATATGGAAGGAATTAGGATGCTTATACAAGATAGAAAGATAAAACAAAAATCATGCTTGAAAATTATGAACCGGCCAGGGGATTTATTGTAGTGTTTTGCCTACGGTGCAAAGACTTAACATTTTGTTTAAGGAAATTCGTTCAAAGGCCCAATACTTTATTATTTTCTAAAATGTCGTCGACTTAATCAAACTTACCGGGATATGCATTGCGGAGAAATTTCCGGTACTCCTCGGGATCAGCATTGTTTTTAAATACTTCGAGATTGGGGCCGGTAATGATGGCGAAGGAATATTTACCTGCCGGCAGCCAGGGAACAATTTCGGTGGCGGCAATCTTCCTGACTTTTTCGAGATAGGCCAGGGCGGCATCCGCATTTTCAAAACTCTTCATCAGTATGATTCGCAGGCTGTCGTTGATGACTTCGCTGCTGATATCGATGGGCTTGTTGTAAAAATATTGCTTGTTATAACGGTTAAACGCATTTTTAGCTTCGGTTACAAACACTCCGTCCACTTTATTGGTAATAATTGCCACAAAGTGAGGCTCATTGGGGTTGAGCGAATAAGCTGGTTTTCCGGGAGCAGGAGGCGGTATTTGTACAGAATCTTTTCGCTGCGCCACTACCGGTTTGGGTTTTTCGGGTGTGGGTGGAACCTTGGTATTATCATCCGGCTTTTTTACATCGGGTTTGGCAACGGCCGAATCGGCGGCGACCTGTGGTTTAGGTTTATCAACAACACTATCCGACAGTTCAACCGGTCGTTCAATTTTTAAATTGGTAAGATATTCTTCAATATCCTTTCTCCGGTTCAACACCTCTATCATGTTCTGGGCTTTGCTGGCAAGTACCGAGGAGGGATAAAGATTCACGATATTCTGCAAAGAATTTTTTGCTGAGTCATCCATTCGCTGGCGAATGAAATAGATGGATTGAATATAGAGAAGTTGTGGCGTCCAGTAATTATTCGCATAAAGACTGTCAGCAATTTTTTTCTCTGCAAGCGCTTCTTCAAATTTTCCTTCAATGAAAAAATTGTAAATTTTTTCGTACCGGTTTGTCATCTCTTTGTTGGCGCCACTGGCTTCTTTGGCAGCGGTGGGATTGGTTATAATTTTTTCCTGCTCGGTACCCGAATATCTCTGTTGCAATTCTTTTTTAACTGCTTCGGCTTTCGAGGAATTGCCCGTTTGCTGGTAACAATAATAGAGGTAAAGCAATGCCTCTGCGCGGCGGCTGCTGTAGTTGAACTTATCGCAAAATACTTCGAGGGCTTCTATGGCTGCGGCATAGTCTTCCAGTCCTTCCATCAATGCCTTTCCCAGGTCGATCTGTGCATTTTCGATGGAATCGTTGGAAGCATTCATTTGCTCGGGCGTTAGCGGGACCCGCTTCAGCAGTGCTTCGTACGATATTTCACCCAACGATGCTTCGTCGGTCTTTGCCTGTCGTGCATTGTCGGCATCTTGCTGTTGCTTTTGGATGGCCTGGTTTACGGCCGACATTCTACGCCAGTTATCGACGTTGGGACGGTTACCCCATTTATTTTTGAATTCGTTATATCCTTTCGACTTAAGAGAGGCATTGTAAAAATACCATTCTCCTTTTGCGTTATCGAACAGATCGGTGGGAGCAGTATTTGGGCTGAGGGAATTGCCCGCAGTCACCGGTTCTTCTTCTTTTAGCCCCTGTTGCTTTCTCAATTTTCTCACCAGCCTTTTGATGAAAGCTTCTCTATCGGTTTCGCTCATTGCGGCGATGCGTTGCAGGCTATCCTGGCGATAGATGATGTCTGATTTTTCGGCTATCCGCGTAAGTGCGTTTTTCCGGTTGGTGAATACTTCGGGGTTTTTTACTACGTCGGTATTTTGTACGCTGTCGTAAAATCTTTTTGCATCAGAATACCGGGCGCCCTGGTAGGCGAGATCTCCCAGCAATAAAAAGGAACGTGATTTCTGGTTGGGATCGGCGCTTTTATCGACGGTAGCCTGGGTTGATTTGAGCAACAACTGCATGGCGGCTTCCTTATTATTTCTTTCCAATTCCATAAGGGCCGCGGAATAATAAAGGATGTCGCGATAACTGCTATAGCGATCCTTTCGCGCCATTTTTAACAGATCGTCGATATTCTGTTGAATCGCTTTTTCGTCGCCCCTGTTCTGGCGGATGGCATTCAGTCGGCCATAAACTTCCAGTACGGGGTTGAGGGTATGCTTTACGCTTCTTTCATAAAACTCGCGGGCCCGATCGCTTTTGCGGCTGGCCTCGTAAAGTTGTGCGACCAGGTATTCCCATCTTGCTCTTTCTTCCTTATTGGTTGCAACGCCCAATGCCTGTTCGAGGTGTACGGCGGCACTGTCCCACATTTCCTGCTGGTAAAACCAAAGCGCCTGCATTTCGTGCAACTCTTCTTTCAGGCGTTCGGGGAAGAGCGGGTCGTTCTTAAGGGTCTCAATCATACCTGCGGCCTCGGGGTATTCTTCCACGGCGATATAGGTGCGAATCAGCCATAGAAAAGATTCGTTTCGGCTGGGCGGCCGCGAAAGTACCTTTTTTGCCAGGTTGGTTTTTTCTTTGGTAGAGATAGAAAATGCATTGCCTCCTTCGTTGGAATTACTGCCGATTACTTTATCGTACCCGTCTTTCTCTTTCGGAGAAAAAGCATAGTTGATGTATTGAAAAGTAAGATAGGCGGTATCGAACACCTGGCGGAAATAATAGGCTTTGCCCATGAGCATGTACATATTATCCACCCAGTCGTTGCGCAGGTCGTGCAGCAATATTCCCGCATTGGCCTTGTAAATAACGGAATCCAGTTCTATGCTATCTTTTATAGTTTGGCCGGGGGAATAGTTGTAAAAGGAAAGGAGTTGGGTATAGTCGTCTTTATGTCCGTCCTTGGCGCGGGCGATAATTTCCTTGAGTTTTTCTTCGGCATTGAAATGCCAATTGTATTTGGTTACGGTGTTTTGGGTAACCCTTCGAAGAAAGGTGAATTTTTTATCGGCGCTTTTTTCGGAACCCAGTTTTTTGTTTTCGAGTTTTTTCGGTTTTTTTATCTCGAAGCTAAGCGCAGGGATGCTCTGGGCAGAAATAATATCCGGCCAGGCCAACGATAGCAGTAGCACAATGAAAACAATCCGGGTCAAAACCTTTGAGTATTTGCGGCGCAAACTAAATTCTTAACAACTGATTTTCAAGAAAATTATTGTAAAGTTAGCCGAAATTTTTTGGGCTTTTTTGTAATAGTCGAGCAGCTTATTTGGTTACCTTTAATCAAACAAATTGAACATGCCCGGATTGGAAGAAAATTCTACGCTCAAACGTCTTCGTAACCGCTATCGACTGGTAGTTATGAACGACGATACTTACGAGGAGGTTGTTACGTTTAAATTATCAAGGTTGAGTGTTTATATAGTTCTTAGCACCATTTTTGTATTGTTAACAGGGCTTACGGTGGCCCTGATCGTGTTTACCCCGTTGAAATTGTATATTCCGGGTTATGGCGATATCAATGCCACCAAGGAATTGCGGGATTTGAAGATGCGTACCGATTCGCTGGAAACGGCTATGAAGTACAAAGACAATTACCTGCAGAGTGTGAAAATGGTTTTGCAGGGAGATGGAAGCATTAAGCTGGACACTACTACCCTGGATATTCCGGTACCCGAAAAAATTGACGATTAAAACCAAATACGCTATGTTCAATCAAAAATCCAAATCCGAGGGCTTTGGCGACGCTCCCGCCAGCGGAGGAGCCAGCCTGATTGCCGCCGGCACAACCCTTAAAGGCGATATTACCAGCAATGGCGATATCAGGATCGACGGAACTCTTCACGGCAATATTCATTGTACCGCCAAGGTAGTGATTGGCGCCAATGGTGTGGTGGAAGGGGATATTTCTGGCCAGCAAGCCGACATAATGGGTAAGGTAAAAGGCACCATCCATGTAAAAGAGTTGCTGCAGCTTAAAGGAAGCAGTGTGGTGAATGGAAACATCCACGCAGGGAAGTTGCAGATAGAACCTACCGCTAATTTCAACGGGCAGTGCCACATGTCGGAATTATCGGGAGCCGTTAACGGCAATAGCCGTTCGGGGTCGGAAAAGAAGGTAGACAATGCTGTAGCTGCCTGATTTTTCAGCATCTATTTCGTTTAGTACAATGCCGATTATCTGTTGATCGGGGTAGAGGGAATGGTATTACCTTTGCCGCGGTAAACAGATAATTTTTTTATGACTACAACCCAGGCGCCAATGTCGGGAATAAAAGCTTTTCGACCGATACTAATCGTTTTTGTATTACTGAATGCTGGTTTTTTCGGAGCGCGTTCTTTACTCGCAAAATGGAATGTCGATGCCAACGTATTGGTAATTGGAAACCTCATCCTGTTTGTTGCTACCACGGCATCTTTCTATTTTTACCTGAAATCTTTACAGGATAACCGGGCTCATACTTTTGTTCGTTTTATTTATACCGGTATGTTTATTAAGCTGGGGCTCTGCCTCGTAGCTTCCTTTCTATATATAATGGTAGCAGGCAAACAAGTGAACAAGGGTGGTATTATTGGGTGCATGGCTATCTATTTCCTCTATACGGTGATGGAAGTTGTAATTCTAACCAAATTGAGCAGGCAAAAAAAGAATGTCTAAGCGCGAAGCTCCCCTGGAATACCTGCGCCGCTACATACCCGAGGCGGCCGTGCCAAGGATACTGCAATATCTTCATCATTATGAAGTTCATCTCACTATTACCAGGGAACGAAAAACAGTTTTGGGCGATTATCGCCATGCTACCCGTCATCAAACTCACCGCATCAGTGTAAACAGCAATCTTAACCGCTATGCTTTTTTGATAACACTGGTGCACGAACTGGCGCATCTCGTAACCTTTATGAAATATGGTCATGCTGTACAGGCGCATGGCCGGGAGTGGAAGGGAGTGTATGCACTTTTGCTGAAAGACTTTTTGATATTAAAGATTTTTCCTGCCGATGTGGAGAAAAGCTTGCAGCAATCGCTGCACGATTTGCCGGCCAGTAGTTGCGCCGACGAAAACCTGATGCGGGTACTGAAAAAATACGATGACCGCGGCGATGGGCTAATGATGATTGAGCAAATTGAAGAGGGCCGGCTCTTCGACATTGGTGAGGGGCGATTGTTCAGGAAGGGCAAGAAGCTGCGCAAGCGATATCAATGTGTGGAAATGAGTACGGGTCGACTGTATTTGTTTAGCCCGGTGTACGAGGTAAAACAGGTAAGTTAGAAGCTAGCGGCGATTCAATATGCGTGCGATGAGCTTTTTTACATCGGTTGTGTGATTGGGCATAGCGGATTGGTGTTTGTTAAGACTGGTTTACGGGTTTCTGAAATTAATGGTTAGATACCGGCAGTTTTTTCCGAATTTTCCCATTATTCGAGCGTTTTTTTCACATGGTATGCCTTAATAAGCTTCGGATATTTACATCCTGATTGATTATTATCCCTTGTAAGAATCCGGAGTTACAAAGGATGGGTGAATGAACAAATGCTATCCCAATTGCATTGATAAGGGCAGGAAATGGTAATGTTGCTCACGGCATTGTATTGACACCGGGTCAAAAAAATGGAAGGTTGGGAGGCGGGGGCGGGGTGCGAGGGCGGGGCCCTAAGGGCCGAAATACTGTACTCTTCGAAAGCCCTGAATGCCTCAACGATCGACAATGACCGGGCGATCAATTCTCGCTTCTCCGATTTACCAGCCACAGATCTTTACCCCAATAGTTTTTTCCTTGACTTACCTTTATCAAGCAGCCCGGTGCAACCGGTCATTACACGGAGACAGATCCTCCACTTACCAATAAATATCTGATGCAACAATGCTTGTCCACCGGTTTTTTGTTTTATCATTCATTATTCACCCCGCGAATAGAACAACATCATTTTATCGGTCGAAGGTTCGTAATAAAGATCAATGCCAATAAGGTTTATTATCCATCTCACTTAAAATGACAAAATCATGAACAACACTACTCCCAAAGTAACCGGTATTGGAGGAATATTTTTCCGCTCCAAAAACCCCCAACAAACATTGGAATGGTATGTTAAAAACCTGGGACTGGTAACCGACGATTACGGCGCTGTGTTTGAGTTCAGGAATTCCAATGCCCCCGATGAAATCAACTATTTGCGATGGAGCGCATTTCCTGATACTACCGACTATTTCAATCCTTCGGAGAAAGATTTCATGATTAATTACCGCGTACAGAATATTGAAGCGTTGGTGAAAAAATTAGAGGAGAATGGCGCAAATGTGGTGGACGAAATTCAATCGTACGATTACGGGAAATTTGTTCATGTAATGGATGCAGATGGAAATAAAATGGAATTATGGGAGCCGGTAGATAGGGTGCTTACAGAAATGGGAGGAAAGACAAATAAGTAATTGGCCAATTGGCCAATTGAGTTATTTGCCAATTGGCTTATCGTTCGAATTCTTTCAGCATCCAGATGCTGCACCCGGTATGACCAGTGTTGCCCATTGGAGCATCGAGGTATTTGAAGCCGAATTTTTCATAAACGCTCATTGCCTTCTTTAGCTCGGGCATGGTTTCAATATAAACGAAACGATATCCCCAATCGCGGGCAAATGCCAGCACTTTATCGATAAGTATTTTACCCAGGCCCTTTCCTCTAGCCTGGGGTAAAAGATACATCTTTACCAACTCGCAGGTATTAGCAGGTAGTCCATTTGAGGGATAGATACCAGCTCCGCCAACGATCTCTCCATCCAGTTCAGCAACATAGTAAATGCTGCCTTTTTGCTGAAACAGTTCATACAGCGCATCCGTGGTGGGATCGTAGTAGACAGTTCCAGGATGGTTTGCTCCGAATTCGGCCAGCGTGTTGCGCACAATACCTGCAAGGGTTCTATTGTCGGAGGCCTGAATTTGACGAATAGTAATTTGCTCCATACGATAAAGATAAGCCCGACTTTTTTTCGAATATAGATTTAATCAAAATAGTAATAATGATGCCGTTTCAGGCTGACTAATTTCCCATCGGAATAAACCGCCCACTCAGCAATTGTACCATCGGCGTTGTACTTGTAGTAATGATCGCTATATTGCTCTGCGTTATCCTGGTAGTATCTTCTTTTCACAAGCTGCTGATCTTTGTTGAACCAGCTTGTATGATTAAGTTTTTTTAAAAGCGGATTTTCCAGGAAAACATTCAGCTCCAGGCTATGCCGACCGAATTCGATGCGCTCGGTATAAGTCCAGCGACCGAATTCGTCGAAGCTCTCCAGTCGCTGCAGTCGTCCAATCGGTGAGTAATAATACTTTCGGTGGAGGTATCTTTTAGAATTATTGAATTTGTTGTAAACCAAATGCAGTTTGCCCATTTCGTTATATTCCTTCCACTCAATCAGCCTCCTGAACCGGGAATACTCGGATCGAAAAATTTCACGACCAACACTATCATAGGCGATTTCCACCGTAGCAGGAGTCTGCTTGGAGTAGGAGGTTGCCATTTTTATCAACTTCAACCGATCGTTATAATAATAAATTGTTTTAGCCTTTGGGTCAAAGGGCAAATCGTAGCGTTCAGAACTAACAACACATCCCGAAGTGTCGTAGGTGATGACGACAGCAATGCCAGAATCGCGGAGCTTGTCTTTTTTTATTTCAAAAACATAGATAAATTCCTTTGAAACGCCGGCTTTTTTAACCGCGCTGGTGTTATTATCAATATTGTCAAGGTAGATGCTTTGTCCCCTGGCCGTATGGGTCATATCAAATAAAACAATAAGCAGGAATGGAATGTAAATCGATTTATGCATTACGGATACTCCCGGGCATAAATATACTAGCGGCGGGCATACAATAGAAATTGCTGGAGGAAAAAATATAAGAGTGCCCTGTAAAAGCTGAGCTATCGTTGGGAACTAGCTTAGCAATGCCATGGCACCGTATAAAATAACATAGCTGATAAAGGTAACCAGGAGGAAAATTTTGTGGGCGTTTTTCATCGGGAATGAGTTGGCGGTTTGGCAATAGTTGATGTCAATTTTGTTAACGGAAAACCGTGCCAGTTATTTTTTACCGGAGAAAATTTAGAACTATGTTCAAAAAAATACAGTCAGCCGGATGGTGATTATACTCCCGCTGACTGCCTCTACTTAATAACAAGATGGTAAAAATCAGGCTACGGCCTTGTTAACCAAGGCGGCGGCTTCGCTTAAAAGGATAGCCGACTGCACTTTCAACCCGCTTTCTTCGATTAATTTTTTGGCTTCCTCGGCATTGGTTCCCTGCAAACGAACGATGATGGGTACAGGTATATTCCCGATCGTCTTATATGCGTCGATAACACCCTGCGCTACACGATCGCAGCGTACAATTCCGCCGAATATATTAATGAGAATAGCTTTTACCTTGGGGTCCTTCAAAATGATGCGGAAACCAGCCTCCACAGTTTGGGCATTAGCGGTACCGCCCACGTCAAGGAAATTGGCCGGTTCACCACCACTCAATTTGATCATATCCATCGTAGCCATTGCCAATCCCGCTCCATTCACCATACAACCCACATTGCCATCGAGCTTTACGAAATTGAGATTGTGTTTGGCGGCCTCCACTTCTGTGGGATCTTCCTCGGTAGTATCGCGCAGCGCCTCGAGGTCGGCATGACGCATCAAGGCGTTATCGTCAAGATTCATCTTGCAATCCACCGCAATTATCTTCTCGTCACTGGTCTTAAAAAGCGGATTTATTTCAAGCATCGCACAATCCAATCCCACATAGGCATTGTAAAGATTGGTCACAAACTTCACACAATTCTTGAATGCCTCTCCTTTCAACCCCAGGTTAAAAGCAATCTTACGTGCCTGGAAGGGCTGTAATCCCCCGGCAGGATGTACCCATTCTTTAAATATTTTTTCAGGGGTATCGTGGGCTACATCTTCAATATTCATACCTCCCTCGGTACTGTACATAATTACATTCTGCCCCTTCGAACGATCCAATAAAATGGATAAGTAGAACTCTTTAACGGGATTGGGCCCGCTATAATAAACATCCTGCGCAACCAGTATCTTGTTCACTACCTTCCCGGCGGGCCCCGTTTGGATAGTTACCAGCGTTCCGCCTAAAATATTACCGGCGATATTCTTGATATCTTCTGCGCTTTTACCCACTGCCACCCCGCGTTGTTCAGTACCCTTTATCTTTCCTTTTCCGCGGCCACCGGCATGAATCTGCGCCTTCACTACTGCAAAGCTATTGTTGGTTTGAACCTTTAATTGTTTATAAGCCTCCTCCGCTTTTTCGGGAGTATCTACGGGAATTCCCTCTTGTACCGGAACATTGTATTTTTTCAACAGTTCTTTCGCCTGGTATTCGTGCAGATTCATAAGCTGATTTTATTTGGCTGCGAATTTAGGGAGAAAAGATGAATGGTGAGTGGTGAGTAGTGAGTGGGGCGCGAGTCGTGAGTCGTAAGTCGTGAATCGGCAATCGTGAGTGTAACCCCGATTTTCAGGGAGATCAATTCCCGATTGCCGATTTACGATTCACGAACCCACTCACCTCTCACCATTCACCACTCACTTCTTCCCCCCTCAAATCCATTTCTTTCCGTAATTTCCCCTTCAAACCCTACATCTTGATTAAGTTTTTCAAACGTTTTTTTATTGGCCTCTTACTGTTGCTGGCGCTATTATCAATACTGGCCCTGGTAACTGGCAGAACCTATCTTTTTAAAGCAGTCGCCTACAATTTTGCCGATATCGACGATTACAAGGTGTTTTCCAATAACGAGGTGGCTAGCGGTAGTCCTCAGCCCTGGTTTTTGTCTTCAGCCTTCAACAAAGACAGCCTGCCGAATGACTTGGAAAGCGAATTGCTGAACCTGCAAAGTATCGCGCTCCTGGTGGTGAAAAACGATTCACTTCTTTTCGAGAAATACTGGCGCGGTTATAGCGATTCATCGCTTTCGGGCTCATTCTCGATGGCAAAAAGTATAACTGGTTTGCTGGTGGGCATTGCCTTGAAAGAAGGAAAGATTGGCTCACTCAACGACCCGGTAAGCAAGTATATACCTGAGTTTAAAGAAGGCGAAAAATCGAAAGTAAAAATTATTCATTTGCTGACAATGAGCAGTGGCAGCGACTGGGACGAGTCGTACTCCAATCCCCTTTCTGTTACTACTGAAATTTATTACGGATCGGATGCGTATAAAACAGCAACCGGGGTAAATATCATACGAGAGCCGGGAACCTACCACGATTACAAATCGGGCGACACCCAATTGCTGGGAATGATTGTTGAAAATGCCACCGGCAAATCGTTGAGTGAATACGCATCCGAAAAACTCTGGAAGCCATTGGGCGCAGAGCATACTGCCCTTTGGAGTACCGATCACGAAAAAGGAAGAATTAAAGCCTATTGCTGTTTCAATTCCAATGCCCGCGATTTTGCACGCATCGGTCAGTTGATGCTGGATAGTGGCAAATGGAAGGGCGTTGAAATCATTTCCCCCGAATACTACCAGTCTTCTGTTTCTCCCTGTGGCATAGCCGATGATTCGGGCAAAGCCAGCGATTATTATGGCTACCAATGGTGGCGGGTTCCTTACAAACCCGGAGTATTTTATGCAAGAGGGATATTGGGGCAATACATTATTGTTATTCCGCAAAAACGAATGGTAATAGTTCGGCTCGGTGAAAAAAGAGGGCCGATATTCAGGCAAACAGTTCCTCAGGAAGTGAATGATTTGATCGAATGGGCGGAAGGGATGGATGATTAGCAGGAGGGGGAGGAAAGTGGTGAGTGGTGAGTGCTTGCCACCAACACAGGGGGTTAAGGTTTAACAAAATACATTATTTAGTATGCCGACTTTTGATTTTTGCTTTTTGACTTTTAAATTTTGACTTTTACCTTTTTACATTCACCATAACTTTGCCAACATTTTTTAAACATGAAGCTAGATATACTCGCCATTGGTGTTCACCCCGACGATGTGGAACTGGGTTGCTCGGGAACCATTCTCAACGAACTTAAGCTCGGTAAAAAAGTAGGAATCCTCGATCTTACGCAGGGAGAATTAGGCACAAGAGGAACTATTGAAACCCGTTACGCCGAGGCCGCCGAGGCAGCAAAAATTTTAGGAGTGAATGTTAGAGAGAACCTGAAGATGCGCGATGGTTTTTTTAAAAATGATGAGGAACACCAGCTGAAATTAATTACCGCGATAAGAAAATACCGGCCTGAAGTAGTGTTGGCCAATGTGCTCGACGATCGTCATCCCGATCATGGACGTGCCGGGCACCTGATAGCAGATGCCTGTTTTCTTTCGGGCCTTATAAAGATTGAAACCAAAGATGAAAATGGAAAGCCGCAGGAACGCTGGCGCCCGAGGCAGGTGTTGCATTACCTGCAGGATTGGTACCACGAGCCAGATCTGCTGATCGACATCAGCGATGTATTTGAGCAGCGCATGAAATCTATTGAAGCCTATTCCACGCAGTTTTATACAAATAATTCAAATAGTAACGAGCCCCAGACTTATATCTCTACTCCTGATTTTCTTGATAGTGTAATCGCGCGCGCCCGAATGCTTGGAAAAAGAATCGGGGTAAAATATGCCGAGGGTTTTATCACCGAAAAAAAGATTGGTATAAGAAACCTCGATGCGCTCGTATTGGTGGAAACCTGAGTTGTAGTCGTTGATGGAAGGAGCAAGTTTAACCTTTGATCAGGAATCGCTGGCTAAAAAAGCAGGTGTAGCAACAGATCTATGCTGCCTATAAAACAATATCGCAATCGTTTGCAGGCAGATCTCCTGCCATCAATACTGCGCCCAAATTTATGGGGACCAAATAAGAGCGCCGATTCCCGATTCACGATTGACGATTCACGATTCCTGATTAACTGACCTTTACAGTTTTGGGGGACAAGCATCTCTCACAATTTCTTACTAATTCTTCAAACAAATGCTTTATTACTGCAACACTTGAGCTACATTTGCGTTTTATTTTTAGTATCTCATCTAACTTAAAGTTAATGTCAGCTCCCAAATTCGCCCAGGTTAAAAATTCCTTCCATTCCGAATTGAAAAACCGCATCAGTGCTTATTTCGAGGAAGTCGGAAAATCAACAACAGGTAATTACCAGCTTTTCCTGAAAGCGGTTATATTGATGGTCGCCTTTGTTCTTGTTTATATACATCTTGTTTTCTTTACACCGAACGTGTTTTGGCAGATTGTTGAAAGTGTTTTATTAGGTGGGCTCGTGGCAGCCATAGGATTCAACGTGATGCACGATGGTGCGCATGGCAGTTTCAGCAAATACAAATGGGTTAATAAACTTGCCGCCTTCTCGCTGAACATTCTCGGCGGCAATAGTTTTATGTGGAATATGAAGCACAATGTTATCCATCATGCATACACCAATGTAGACGGGCTGGACGATGATATCGATATTCAACCCTGGATGCGCATGAGCTCTACGCAAAAAAAATACCGTCTTCACAAGTACCAGCATTTGTACTTCTGGATATTCTATTCCTTGCTTTATATTTTCTGGATTTTTGTACTCGATTACCAGAAATATTTCAAAAGCAAAGTAGGTACCATGCCCCTTAAGAAAATGTCGCTGCGCGATCATCTTGTATTCTGGGGCTTTAAGCTGTTCCACCTTTTCCTTTTCGTTGGATTGCCGATATACATGGTGGGCTTTGCATCGTGGTTAACCAGCTTCCTCATATTTACACTGGTAGCAGGTTTTGTATTGAGTATTGTGTTTCAGTTGGCGCACACCGTTGAACATACATCTTTCCCGATGCCAAATGAAGTGACCAATAAACTCGAAGACGAATGGGCCATCCACCAGATAAAGACAACCGCGAATTTTGCCACGCACAATAAACTCGTGAGCTGGCTGGTGGGAGGATTGAATTTCCAGATAGAACATCATCTTTTCCCTAAAATTTCCCATATACATTATCCGGCTATCAGCAAGATCATCAAACAAACCTGCATGGAATACGGCCTGGTGTATATCGAATACCCCCGTGTTCGTTATGCCGTTGCTTCGCATGTAGCGTTTTTGAAACAGATGGGAAGGGGATAGGGAGTGGTGAATGGTGAGTCGGCAATCGTGAATCGTGAGTCGTGAATGCTTCTGGCACAATCGTAAAGAATAATAATACTCATTCCGTGCAGCGAGAAGCTCTCAGCTCATGGCTGGCGGCGCAAAGCTAACATCTTCCTAGTTTCTAACTAATTCCTCTATTTTTGCTGCTCAATTATTGATCTGTTATGGCTAAATTGAAGGTCGGCTTGGTGCAAATGAGTTGTACCAACAGCAAGGAAGAGAATCTCAAAAAAGCAATCGAAAGAACACGAGAGGCAGCTAAGAAAGGTGCACAGATCGTTTGCCTGCAGGAATTGTTCACTTCACTTTATTTCTGCGACGTAGAAGATTACGAAAACTTCAAACTGGCAGAACCTGTTCCCGGTCCCTCCACAGAAACCCTGTGTAAACTTGCATCAGAGCTGAATGTTGTTATTATAGCTTCCTTATTCGAAAAAAGAACCCAGGGAGTTTATCACAACACCACTGCGGTGATAGATGCCGACGGATCCTATCTCGGCAAGTACAGGAAAATGCATATTCCCGACGATCCCGCTTATTACGAGAAGTTTTATTTCACACCCGGCGATCTTGGGTACAAGGTCTGGAAAACCAGGTACGCTACTTTTGGTGTTCTCATTTGCTGGGATCAGTGGTATCCCGAAGCGGCGCGTATCACTTCGTTGATGGGTGCCGAAATTTTGTTTTATCCAACGGCGATTGGTTGGGCCACATCGCAGGATGAGGCTACGAACACAGAACAATACAATGCCTGGCAAACCATTCAGCGCAGCCATGCCGTTGCCAATGCTGTACATGTAGTGAGTGTTAACAGGGTGGGCCTGGAACAAAACGGGGCAATGAAGTTTTGGGGCGGATCTTTTATTTCCAATCCCTTTGGAACCGTGCTCTACCAGGCTTCGCACGACCAGGAAGAAGTAATAGTTCACGAGATCGATACGGATAAAACGGATCGCTATCGTACGCATTGGCCATTTTTGCGCGACCGCAGAATCGATTCCTATCAACCCATTACCAAAAGATTTATCGACGACGAAAATTAACGCGGTTGCAGTGAGAAAGCGAGGGGAGGATTCTTCGCATTCTATTTTTTTTCCAACGACTCTTTTTCGAAAACTTCGTCTACTAGCAAATGGTTGCCATCTGCGGCAGCAGTGGCAAGCTGGTCGCATCGGTTATTGAGAGGATTTTCTGCATGTCCCTTTATCCAAACAAAACGGATTTGGTGCTTTTTCGACAATTCCCAGTACCTTAACCAAAGATCCCTATTCTTTTTTCCTCCCCTGAAATTAGTTGCGATCCAATTATCCAGCCATTTTTCTTCCACCGATTTTACCACGTATTGGCTATCCGAATAAACTACGATCGACAGCCCTTCGCGATTCAATGCTTCCAATCCGGCAATCACAGCCATTAATTCCATCCGATTATTGGTGGTAAGGCGATATCCTGCGGAGAGTTCCTTTCTTTTTGCGCCCCATTGTAAAATTGTTCCGTAGCCCCCACGGCCGGGATTGCCACGCGAAGACCCATCGGTATACATGATCAGTTCTTTCAGTTGAGCGTTTGACACGATTGTAAATTACTGTTCGTAAAGGTATTGTTTAATCATTGAGCATTCGGGATGCAGGTAGAGGCGATCGATAGGAATGATGTCCATATTGGCGAAACGCTTTTCGGGAACCTTAAAGTATCGTTTAATCAGCCGAAACTTAGAACGGTCGGTTAATTTTTGTATTTCAATATCGATACGTTTGTTGGTGGCCTGCAGCAGTCCCTTCCGTATCATTTCGGAGCAATACATTTTGTCGTTCGATTTTAACGAAAACTCCATATCAAAAGCCACTTTGTTCAGGTACTGCTTTTCGATGTATGTCATCAGCTTTTCAATTTCCTTTTCATCGAGTTTGTAACGCGCAATCCCTATCCCATAATTTTTTACCGGGTTACAAAAGCTGTCGAGCAGTTCTTTTCTCACCTTATCCTCTTTATAATAATAGTCGGGCTCGATGTGGTAAACAAAAATGGTATCTCCGCTCACCAGTGCGATGCCGGCATGCGAATAGGTTTTGTCGGTTTTTGAAAAATCTCTCACCTGCTCACTCGAAAAATCCTTTCCGGTTCTCAATACCAGGTCGCCCGTGCGAACCAGGGAGCGGGCTTCTGCAATCATCGAGTCGTTGGCTACACTTACCAATTGGGTTTGAGGGATCACTGCGGGAGCTTCCTTTTCTTCATTGCCGCATGCCGTTAACAGGAAAACGGCGGCCAGGCTGGGGCAATAAAATTTTTTTATAAGGACTTCTGTAAAAAACATCTTTGCTTTGTCTGCCAAAAATATTAGATCATTTAAATAAAAAACCGGCTTTCAATCGAAGCCGGCTGTAAATATATCGAAACAATTTATTTGCTTATGAATTCCACCTTGTCAACGCCAATCATTTCACCATTTACTCCGGTATCATCTACCATGTAGCGAAAGGCAAGACGAACGTTGGTGAGTGCACTTGGCAAACCGGCAAAGGTGATAGTATATTTTGTCCATTCGGCGGGATAAAGGCCTGCATAGTTCGGATCAATATCCAGCAACAGCGTGGTGAAATCTCCCACTGTTTTTACATTATCTCCCACAAATGCGCTTTGGTTCGTGAAATTACCGCGAACCTGCAGACGCTCAGGAAAACTACCGGTAGAACGAGTATAGAAACTGAACTCATCTCCGTTTTTTGCCGGGAAAGGAGGCGTAATTAACCAGCAACTGATTTCTCCACCGTTATTGGATGCACCCAGGTCGGCGCTGATAAATTCGTTTGGACTATAAACCGCCGAATAAGCGGGGAAGCCCACAATCTCGTTCCCGAATTTTCCTCCCAGTTCATATTTACCCTGCCGCCATGCGGTACCACCAAGCGGTACGCTTTTGTTGATGATGACCCATCCTTTTTTGGTGAGATTGGCACAGGTGTCGAACTCTTCCACAAAAGAACGCGAAACAACTGGCGGACGTGGCGCCGGTGTTTCGTTTTTAAAATCCTTTTCGCAGGATATCATCAATACCAGCACCAATGCGAGAGAAAGAAGCGAAAACAATATTTTCTTATTCATAACCGGTTATTTGAAGGAGGGAATTTTATTTTTTGCTCGAGTAAACAACCTGGTCGATGCCAACAGCAGAAGCATTTCCATTGGAACCACCATCAAGTGTATAATAGCGAAAAGCAAATCTTCCTTTATGAGGACCGCTCAGCCCGCTAATCGTTACTTCGAAACGAGTCCACTTGGCGGGATACGAACCCGGAACAAAAAGCGTCGGATTGCTATGCGCCCACTTATAATCCCAGAAACCGGTTCCGCTATTGTAAACAGGAGGATTTATACTGAGCAGCAATTCAAAATCGCCCCGATCGGTATTGCTGTTGTAAGACGCACTTCTCGGGTCGTGTGCAACGCCCACATTAGTGCCGTCGTTTTTTCTGTTATAACATACTTCCAGGTTATTTCCGTAATCGGTGGAGTCGCCTGCGGTAAATGCATTAGGAAGTAACTGGGCCCTTGTATAAAAACTGATCTTGTCGCCATTTTGCATCGTAATAACAGGTGATATCAACCAGTTGCTGATTACATCATCGGTGCCAGAAGTGGACAGATAATCGGCTGCTATAAAACCTGCATAGGTTCCGTTGGAAGAATAGGGCTCAAAGATGGGAAACGGAGCACCGCCTTGCGACCATACATTACTTCCTTTGGGATTGCTATTATTTATGGGCACCCACCCTCTCTTATATGCCATCGCTACGGTGTCGAACTCCTCGACGAATGATTGATCAGGAATGGGCGGTGGAATGAGGAAATCGGGATTGTCCTTTTTACAAGCTGCAAGAGTGAGCGCGATTACACTAAACGACAATAAAATCCTGCTCAGAGTAGATTTTCTCATAATGCACTAGTTAGTTAGGTAATTGGTCAAGTGAAAATAGAACATTTTAATTATACGACAAAACAATCGTAATATCTTAAACCTGAGGCTTCAACCGGTAGGTTTGCCGGCTCGGTTTGGTCAATATAAAATGTTCATTCACGTTCGATCTCAACACAGTATTTCAATCATTGTTGCCCTATACCTGTATTACTCCTGTTTTGAATTCAGGTAATTCGTTATTGTGATTGGCTGCATTAATACCTTCCGATATCAGGCGGCGTGTTTCGAGCGGGTCAACGATGGCATCTACCCACAAACGGGCCGCTGCATAATAGGGAGTTGTTTGTTTTTCGTATTTACCCTTTATGTCTTCCAATAAAGCTTTTTCTTCTTCAGGCGGAACGGATTGTCCCTTTGCCTTCATAGCTGCTACCTGTATTTGAAGCAGGGTTTTTGCCGCCTGGTCTCCTCCCATCACTGCTATTTTTGCCGAAGGCCATGCGTAGATAAAACGAGGATCGTAGGCCTTGCCACACATCGCATAATTGCCGGCGCCATACGAGTTGCCAATGATGATGGTGATTTTGGGAACCACGGAATTGGCTACAGCATTTACCAGTTTTGCTCCATCTTTTATGATGCCCGCGTGTTCGCTCCTGCTTCCCACCATGAAACCGGTAACATCCTGCAAAAACACCAGTGGAATCTTCTTTTGATTGCAGTTCATAATAAAACGGGCTGCTTTGTCGGCGCTGTCGTTGTAAATAACTCCTCCCATTTGCATTTCCCCCTTCTTACTCTTTACAATCTTACGCTGGTTGGCAACAATACCAACGGCCCATCCGTCGATGCGTCCATATCCGCATACAATAGTTTTCCCATAGTCTTCTTTAAACTGTTCAAATTCGGAGTTGTCAACAATGCGTTCAATGATATCAATAATATCATAGGGTTTTCCATCCAGGGGAAACAACCCATATAATTCTGCCGGATCTTTTTTAGGAGGGAGACTTTTTACCCGATCGAAGCCTGCTTTCTCTTTTTCGCCGAGCATGGAGAACATTCTTTTGATATGATCCATGCATTCCTGTTCCGTTTTAAATTTATAATCGGCAATACCGCTGATTTCGGTATGTGTAACGGCACCGCCCAATGTTTCTGCGTCGATATCTTCTCCAATAGCTGCTTTTACAAGATAAGGACCCGCAAGGAATATAGAGCCATTGCCCTCTACCATCAGTGTTTCATCACTCATAATGGGTAAATAAGCTCCACCTGCAACGCATGCACCCATTACCGCCGCCACCTGGGTAATACCCATTGCGCTCATGCGCGCATTGTTACGGAAGATGCGACCAAAATGTTCTTTATCGGGAAAAATTTCGTCTTGCATGGGAAGAAAAACACCTGCACTATCCACGAGGTAGATAATGGGCAAGCGATTTTCCATCGCAATCTCCTGCAAGCGCAAATTTTTTTTACCGGTAATCGGGAACCAGGCGCCGGCCTTCACCGTTTGATCGTTGGCCACCAATACACATTGACGACCGCTTACATATCCGATTCCTCCAACAGTTCCGCCTGCGGGGCATCCTCCTTGCTCCTCGTACATTTCATAACCGGCAAATGCGCCAATTTCTATAAACGTCTTGTCCTTATCACGCAGGTATTCGATGCGCTCCCGGGCAGTGAGCTTGTTTTTCTCCCTTTGTTTTTCTACTGCCTTTTTACCGCCACCTTCGTATATCTTCCCGAGCCGCTGCTTTAACTGGCTGAGCGAAAGTTTCATTGAGTCTTCGTTCCTGTTGAATTCGATATTCATGTTACCGTTTCTTTGAGTATGCAATGTAAATCGAAATGACAACAAATTAACGTTAGTACAGGTTGAGCACTCAAGTTTTTATTATTTTTATTGGTATGACGAAAAGAGTTTTGACCTGGGCGATTCTTTTAACAATTACGGCAGGTATTAAAATTTTCTCACTCTTTCCTGATGCGGTGGAAAGATATTATTCAACCGGATTTTATGTTTACAGCTCGCGGGTGCAAAGAGCGATCTTTGGATGGCTACCCTTTAGTTTCGGAGATATTCTGTACTCAGTTGCCGTGGTTGGGATCATTTATTCTTTTGTAAGGATCATCAAAAAGATCGTGCAACGAAAAGCGAACGGGTCTTTCTGGCTGGTCGTATTACGCAAGCTGGTCTTCCGGGGATTGATTGTTTATGTAAGCTTTAATTTATTATGGGGATTGAACTATAATCGCAGGGGCATTGCTCATCAACTGGCACTGGAAACAAAAGAGGTGAAGAAGGAAGACTTGTTGCCGGTAATGGAGGAATTGCTGGACAGAGTGCATAGATACGATAGCATAGCCAAGCAACAACGTTCTTCACTCAATTACAACCGGTATTTATTCGAAGGCGCTGTTAATGCCTATCAAAACCTCGGGCGGAAACACGATTTGTTTCAGTATCAGAATCCCTCAGTGAAAGGCTCCTTATTCAGTTATTTGGGAAACTATCTTGGTTATACAGGGTATTACAATCCCTTTACAGGAGAGGCGCAGGTAAACAGGGCCGTACCATTGTTTATTCAGCCATTCACTACCTGCCATGAAATAGGACATCAATTGGGGTATGCCAAGGAAAATGAAGCGAATTTTGCGGGTTATCTTTCTGCAAAAAACTCGAACGATCCACTGTTCCTGTATTCGGTTTATTTTGAGTTGTACAGTTATGCCCGGCCGTATTTATATTTCCAGGATTCGATGGCTCTTAAAAAACTCGATAGCCTTGTTTCGCCCAGCATAAAAAGAGATTTTAAAGAATTGCGCGAATTTTATATAAAGCACGAAAACCCGGTGGAGTTGGTAGTGGATCGTCTTTACTCCCAATACCTGAAGGCAAATGAACAACCGGCAGGTAAAATCACGTACAGCCGGGTGATTGTTTGGCTGATTGCCTATTACAAAAAATACGGCAGGCAGGCACTTTGATGAACATTCAGCCAAAATTGCTGTAATACATGTCATGAAACTGATAGTATCGCTTCTTATCACCCTTTCTATTGGCTTTAGCGGAAGTTTTTTTACGAGGCCCGAAATTGAAGGATGGTATGCAGGTTTAAGCAAACCCTGGTTCAATCCACCCAATTGGCTTTTTGGCCCGGTTTGGACTACTCTTTACGTTATGATGGGTATTGCTTTATGGCTGGTATGGAAATCGCAGGCCGCCATCCAGGCGAAGCGCACGGCTATCTTGCTTTTTGCGTTGCAGTTGCTGCTTAACTTTTCCTGGTCGCTTATATTTTTCAACCTCCACCAGATTGGAGGGGCGCTGGTGGAAATAGTTTTGCTATGGATTTTTATCCTGCTTACCATTTTGTGGTTTGCAAAAATTGATAAGAAAGCTGCCTGGCTGCTGGTGCCTTATATCAGTTGGGTGAGTTTTGCCACCATCCTGAATTTCTATATTTGGAAATTGAATGGTTAAGAAAGAATGGGAGCGTTGTTTCCTTTTGTTGTTTGATAAATTCGTTACCCAACCTAAATTTCTCTTACTCTCCCCCGCAATTAACTTTCCCCGCAGGGTTTTAGAGACAATTGACTTTTGAATTTTATACTTCAATCCTTCCGCCTAAAACTTATTCTTCCACATCATACTCTCCACAGGTTTGTTTATTTGCCCGCTGTATTTTGCATCTTTCTTTTCGTTGTACTTCACTTCAATTTCGCCTTCAACCGGGAAATAGATCAATTGGCCCACGGGCATGCCCCTGTACACTTTTACGGGCTGTTTTACCGAGATCTCGAGGGTCCAATGTCCGCAAAACCCAACATCGCCCTTACCGGCTGTGGCATGAATATCGATTCCCAGTCGCCCGGTCGACGATTTTCCTTCGAGGAATGGCACATGAGCATGTGTTTCGGTGTACTCTTCCGTAACGCCGAGATAAAAAATATGAGGATATAAAACGAAGCCCTCTTCCGGGATTTCAAAATACTCGATCTCGTTGTGTTTTTTTGCATCGAGAATATGTTCGCGGTAGGTAGCCAGCCATTTACCCAGGTGCACGTCGTAAGAATTGCTGCCAAGGCATTGGCGGTTGTAAGGATCAATTTTTATGGTTCCTTTTTCTATTTCCTGCAGAATTCGCTTATCGCTTAAGATCATGTTGAATAAGTTTTTGGTTCGGGTTTGCCGAAACCTGGTCGAAATGCGCTTGTGCGGATTTCTCCGGCATCTGTTCCGTCTTAATTATCTTTATGCCGCAAATCGCGGCAAAATAATTGCGTTTTTGTTAATAATGCCTCTATTTTATCAACATAATATCGACGAAAGCACGAGGGCGGCCATCTGGCGCATCGAAGAGCACGAGCCTTTTTTCCTCGAAAAAGTACCGTTGAAAAAGGACGTGACCCATCCTTACAAGCGCTTACAGCATTTGGCCGGGCGCTACCTCTTGCCCCAATTGTTTGAAGATTTTCCTTTGAGCGAAATAGAAATAGCCGATACGCGTAAACCCTTTTTGCCCGACGAAAAGTATCACTTTTCGATTTCGCATTGCGGTAATTATGCAGCCGCCATTGCAAGTCCCGACAATAGGGTGGGCATCGATATTGAATTGGTGACACCCCGCCTCTACGATATCTCCCATAAATTTCTCAATCCCGAGGAAAAAAATTTCCTGGACGAATGGGAGCATTTGTCGCAAATACACCTCGAACTCACTACGGTATTATGGAGTGCCAAGGAATCGATTTACAAATGGTATGGGAATGGTAAAATGGATTTCAGGCGCCATATGTACCTGAATGGCCCGATTGTATTTCGCGCCGATGAATGGATTGAAATGCCTTTTCTTTTTGATAAGGGTACCACAATTCCCATGACCGTTATTGCCAAGGTGTTCGATCCGCTGGTGATGGCTTATGTGGTGATGGATGCCGGGGTTAATGGAGGTTTGAGGGTTTAAAGTTTAATGGTTTAAAGTTTAATGTTTAATGGTTAACGTTGTCGAAATCCGAAAAGACTTTTCGAAAATCAGCAACCTTAAACCCTTAAACCCTTGAACCATTAAACCGTAAAACCGTTAAACCCTTCAATGCGCCTCGTCATCTCCATCATCATCCAACGATCCCTCCAGCAAAGGAATATCACTCACCGAAGCTCCGGCAATGCCTTTTACGGAGCCGTACATGCCAGATGTGCTAAGTAATACTTTGTCCAGTTGTTTTTCGCGTTCCTTCCAAATTTTTTCCATCTGTATTCTTTCCTTCGCGATGGACTGCTTCATGGCCATAAATCCTTCCACGATAGCTTCTACCTGCTGGCGGAATTCATTCCCTGTAAGATAATTGTAGAGCATTTGCATTTTCTCTCCTTTGTTCTCTTCCGATTTCTTGGCTTCGTTGATGCGGATGATGGCCGTTCGCAGTATTGAAGCAACGCCGGCGATTTCGTGGTAAGAACAAACCCATACGCCATCTTTTTCTCCAAATCGATCCATATCCTTTGGGAAAGCCTGTGTAACCAATATGGCCACATCGGCTGCGCTGGTGCGCATATCGTTTTTCAATTTCTCGATCCAGCTATTGCTCCAGTCTTTCGTGCGCTTACTCTCGTAAATTATTTTACCGCATTCCTTACCCGACGCGTTGCGTACCACCTGTATGCAATCTGCTCCCTTAATACCTTTGCCTACTTCTTCAATAAGGTCGAAGGGAAAATATTCCCTTAGTATTTCCTCCAATAACAATTCCTGCACTTCTCCCTGCGTTTGCATCGATCCCTGTTCGGCTTTCCGGCGCATTTCTTCGGCAAGCTTCTTCTGATCTTCCAATTGCTTTTCCAGTTCTTTCATACGCAACTGGTATTCGGCTTCTTTTGCTGCATTTTTTTGTTCTTCGATCTTGCGCAATTCTTCCGATAATTTGCTGCGTTCCTCCTGCAATCTTTTTTGAACGGAAAGCTCCAGTTCTTCTTCGCGATTTTTCAATTGCTGTTCCTTCTGGAGAAATTCGAGCTCTTTTTGTCTTGCCTGCTTTAATTTTTCTTCGTTATCGCGATTGTTCTGTTCCAGCAGGCGTAACTTGTTTTCAAAATCGGAACTAATTGATTTGCGCAAATTGGTTTCAAGTTCGGCCTGTGTTTTCCTTCTTTCTTCGGCCAACTGCTGCTCAAACTCTACTTGCTTTTTCTTTTGCCAATCGAGCATTTTGCTGCGAAGCTCTTTTTCCACTTCCTCGCGAATGATTTCGCCGGGTTCGAATTGATTGCCGCATTTAGGACAGGTAATCTGGTTAGCCATTCAAGCAAATTTTGACAAAACTAAGTGATCGGGAGGAATATGAGTTGGTGGGAGAGGGGAGGAAGTGAAAAGTAAAAATTCAAAAAGTAAAAAATCAAAAAAGGGAAATTCGTTGAGTAGGTAAGGCTTCAATAAGATTGCAAATTTTTAGTTGGGCACTATTTTTTTGGAAAATGACCTTTGTTTCAGATAAAATAATGAAATTAGGGGCAGATCTTTAATCATTATTCCCTCTCATCAACAAAACATTGTTTATATGCTCAGCAATCGCAGAACTTTTTTAAAAAATAGCGGACTGGCGCTCGCCGGTGCTGCTTTATTCCGTTCCAATGGATTTCCGGTAGTAGCGGGCAAACAGCTTACCGGCGTGCAGTTGTACTCGGTACGAAACGATATGATGAAGGACCCGCTCGGCACCCTGAAGCAATTAGCTTCCTTCGGTTATAAATACGTGGAGCACGCCAACTATATGAACCGTAAGTTTTATGGCTATTCTGCAAAAGATTTTAAAAAGATACTCGACGATTTAGGCATGCAAATGCCGAGCGGCCATACGGTAATGGGTAAGGCCCATTGGGACGATAGCAAGAAAGAGTTTACCGATTTGTGGAAATGGACGGTAGAAGACGCGGCTATTGTTGGACAACAATTCGTCATCAGTCCCTGGCTCGACGAATCGTTGCGTCGTACATACGACGATCTCAAGCGTTATATGGAAGTATTCAACAAAAGCGGTGAGCTCTGCAAAAAAGCAGGTATGAAATTCGGCTACCATAACCATGATTTCGAATTCAGCCAGAAACTGAATGGCGAAACGGTGTACGATATCATGCTGTCCAGCACCGATCCTTCCCTGGTGATGCAGCAATTGGATATCGGCAACCTATACAACGGTGGAGCCAAAGCTATTGACGTAGTAAAAAAATGGCCGGGCCGTTTTGAATCGATGCACGTGAAAGATGAAATAGAAGTAAAGGGCGGAAGCGGTCACGAAAAGTACGAAAGTACAGTACTCGGCAAAGGTATCGTGAACGTAAAAGAGGTGATCGATCTCGGGCGTACATCCGGCGGCACCATTCATTTCATCATCGAACAGGAATCGTACCAGGGACAGGCGCCATTGGAAGCGGTGAAGGAGGATTTGGAGATAATGAAGAAGTGGGGGTATTAGGAGGGTGGTGCGTGGTGAGTGGGGGAAGAGTGTTGAAAAGGATAGATTAGAATATAGAATGTAGAATATAGAATGTAGAATATAGAATATAGAATAGAGAATATAGAATAGAGAATGTAAGGTTGTGGCAAGACATTGCCGGGCCTTACATTCTTTTTTTGTTTACTTGGTAAAGCCGTAATCAACTACCCGGCGCAGGTATTGCTTGTTTTGAATAATCCAGGTTACTTCGTAACTGCCCGTATCGTCGCGACTGAGAAGATAGATGTACATGCGGCTTCCGTCTTTTGAAAAATATACACCGTTTGCTGTTCTTTCGGTTCCGTTTTTATCGCGGTAGGTAAAATTGAGGTTGTATAGATCGGCATAGGCCGCCGGCGGTATGGTTATCGTATCCCTACCCATCAATACCAGTACCGATTTGATTTCTGTTCTTGGCATTTCGCCGTAATTGCCATGAAAGGGTTTACCACCTATTTTCACCACATGATCCTCCACTTTTTGAATCTTGCGACCTCTTTCTTCAAAAGGACCAATGGTAACAACTACTTCCACATCGTCGGCTTTAAAACTCATCGAATTCTTAGTGTAGGCATAGGGAGAGATTTTACGAAGAGGAAGTTTGGACAAGCTTTCCTCTATACCTCCAATAGTAAACACACCGAGGTCGGCACGCAAAGATTTATCCGACATGCGCACAAAACTTTCTTTATTGTTGCGATAATCGGGATATTCATCTTTTTTCTGGGCATAGAGGCTATTCAGGCAAGAGCAGAAAAACAGTATGATTATAAATCTTCCAAACATTCGTTATCTTTTTTGTGAAATTAGAAAAGCATCCAGTTTTTTCCAATGCTATTATTTGTTTTATAAAATTCTTGACTTTTGATTGCAAGATACCTTTGCCGCAAACGAAATCAGCTAATTTTGCGGGCTTAACGCAAGAGATCTAATTATGACCGATTCTTTGGCAAAACTGGCTGCAGAACTACAGGGTGAGTTTTATTACGATAAGGCAATGCGTTTGTTGTATGCAACCGATGCATCTGCTTATCGCGAGATGCCGCTGGCAGTAGCCATTCCGCGGTCGATAGAAGACATTAAAACGCTTATTCGTTTTGCAAACGGGCAAAAGACTTCCCTCATACCAAGAACTGCCGGCACTTCGCTCGCTGGCCAGGTGGTGGGAAATGGAATTGTTGTCGACGTATCGAAATACTTCACAAAAATTATCGAGTTAAACAAAGAGGAAAAATGGGTTCGGGTGGAGCCGGGAGTAATCAGGGATGAGTTGAATATGTTCCTAAAACCATATGGCTTGTTCTTCGGACCCGAAACCTCTACTGCAAACCGGGCGATGATCGGGGGAATGGTAGGCAATAACAGTTGCGGTTCCAATTCGGTGGTGTACAGGAGTACGAGGGAGCATTTGCTGGAAGTGAAAGCTATACTGAGTGACGGAAGTGAGGCGGTATTCAAAACGCTCAGTATCGAAGAGTTTCATAAAAAATGCGAGGGTGAAAATCTTGAAGGCGCTATTTATAGAAATATTCGCCACCTGCTCAGCAACTATGATAACCAAATGGAAATTCGAAAAGAATTTCCCAAAAAAACAGTAGAGCGCCGCAATACCGGCTATGCAATCGATTTGCTGGTGGAAATGGCGCCCTTTACCGCCGGCGGCCCCGATTTCAATTTTTGTTCGCTGATAGCCGGAAGTGAAGGAACTCTGGCTTTTATTACAGAGATCAAACTGAATGTGGTTCCATTGCCTCCGAAAGAAACAGGTTTGTTATGCGTCCATTTCAATACCATCGATGAATCGCTGCGGGCCAACCTGATCGCCCTTCAGTTTAACGTTAGTGCCAGCGAACTGATCGATCACTATGTTTTGGAATGCACCAAGAATAATATTGAACAACAGAAGAACCGCTTTTTTGTGCAAGGCGATCCCGGCGCTATTTTGGTGGTGGAGTTCAGCAGGAATACCAGGGAAGAAGTGTTGGAAGCAGCAAAAGCCTGCGAGGCTGCTATGCGAGCGGCGGGATGGGGATATCATTTTCCCTTGCTGACAGGCGCTGATACTAAAAAGATATGGACGCTTCGTAAGGCCGGACTGGGATTGCTGGGAAATTTACCCGGAGATGAAAAGGCCGTGGCTGTTATCGAAGACACTTCGGTAGATGTAAACGATCTGCCCGAGTACATTCGTGAATTCAATGAAATACTAAAAAAGTACGGCCTTTACTCAGTGCATTATGCCCATGCAGGTTCGGGAGAATTGCATTTAAGACCTATTATCAATCTAAAAACAGAAGAAGGAAACAAGCTTTTCCGCAGCATTGCCGAAGAGATAGCCACGCTGGTAAAAAAATACCAGGGTTCCTTAAGCGGTGAGCATGGCGATGGTCGGCTAAGGGGCGAGTTCATTCCGCAAATGATAGGTCCAAAAAACTATGCATTGTTGAAAGAAATCAAGAAGGCCTGGGATCCGCATTTCATATTCAATCCCGGTAAAATTGTGGATACGCCGCCTATGAATACTATGCTCCGTTATGCACCGGGGCAAAGAACGCCTCGCTTTCAAACTATTTTCCGTTTTCACAACCAGGATATACTGCAACATGCAGAGCAATGCAATGGCAGCGGTGATTGCCGTAAAACACATTTAAGCGGTGGAACCATGTGCCCCTCGTATATGGCTACCCGAAACGAAAAAGATACCACAAGGGCGAGAGCAAATATTTTAAGGGAGTTTTTGACGCATTCGGAAAAGATAAACCGTTTTGATCACAAGGAGATATACGAGGTGATGGATCTCTGCCTGAGTTGTAAGGGTTGTAAATCCGAATGTCCCAGCAACGTCGACGTAGCCAAGCTGAAGGCAGAATTTCTTCAGCATTATTACGATGAGAACGGCGTGCCATTCAGGTCGAAACTGATCGCGGGATTCAGCAAATCGGCAAAACTGGGTTCTGTATGGCCGGCTGCTTATAATTTTTTTGTGGAGAATAGGGTTACAGGAAATCTAATAAAGAACATCGCGGGCTTTGCCGTAAAAAGAAGTATGCCTACGCTCTACCGTACCACACTTGTATCGTGGTATAAGAAGAGAGCCAGGCCAAACCCCGCTCAATTTCATAGTAAGGTTTATCTTTTTTGCGATGAGTTTACCAATTACAACGATACTGAAATTGGTATAAAGGCAGTGCAATTGCTGGAGCGCCTGGGATACGAGGTGATTGTTCCGGACCACGTGGAAAGCGGAAGGGCATGGTTGTCGAAAGGCTTGTTGAGAGAAGCGCAAAAAATTGCCAACCGGAATATTGAATTGCTATCGCCATTAATCAGCGGCGACACCCCATTGATTGGTATTGAGCCTTCGGCTATTCTAACCTTACGCGACGAGTATGTAGATCTTGCGAGTAATGAGTTGTTTGAAAAAGCAAAATCGCTGGCCAGTAATACCTTTACCATCGATGAGTTTATTGCTAACGAAGTCGAAAAAGGTCGTATTGGAAAAGAAATGTTCAGGCAAGAAAAGAAAAAAATTTACCTGCATGGGCATTGCCAGCAAAAGGCCTTATCGTCCATTGCTCCCACGGTAAAAGTATTATCACTTCCTCAAGGTTATGAAGTTGAAACTATTCCTTCGGGTTGTTGTGGCATGGCCGGTAGTTTTGGCTACGAAAAAGAGCACTATGATTTATCGATGAAAATCGGCGAAATGGTTTTGTTCCCCGCCGTTCGAAAAGCAGGAAAAGAAGAATTGATTGCAGCACCCGGCACCAGTTGCCGCCACCAGGTAAAAGATGGAACCGGCCTGATTGCCAGGCACCCGGTGGAAATTCTTTACGATGCGTTGGCAAAATAGGTGAAGCGATTTGATTTTCTTTATCGTTTATCGCGGGCAGTAATAAATCCGTTGTACGAAATAGTTTGACGGCTATTGCTGTTCACTATTGCCGTAGTATTTCCTCCCTTGCTAATCAGCAATGTTATTTTTCGAACATCGTTTTTCTTTGGCGAAAGGGTAATATCCCATCCACCATCTTTCGTATCAGCCACCCGGTAATCGAATTCGGGGGAGGTAAAATTAAATCCGCCCGAGGAAGCACCAATCGGCGCCGTAAACGCTCTTCCAAAAAAAGGCAGGTCTACTACCAGCGAATCGGGCGACACCGCAATGAAGTAATTGCCGGGAGTTAGATTTCGTAGTCGCCCTCTCGCAGGGTTAACGGTTAATGCCGAAAACCTGAAATTCTTTTTTTCAATCAACGATTTTACCTGTTCTTCCCCGCCTTGGTTTTTGTCGTTTTGCGAGTATCCGTCAAAGGCAATAAGGCAAAGAATAAATGTGGTACTCAAGAAAATGCTTCCTTTTCTCATACACTATAACGTTTTTAGGAAGTTCCCGATCTTGCTGGTCCTTTCTATTTCAGCACGCGTTCGAAAAACTCTTTCATATCCTTCCACGAAGCGCTATCGGCTGCCGGGTTGTACGCAATTGCGATATTGAATTTTTTACCAATCGCAGTTGCGTCAGGATTGGTGAATGCGTGTGTTGAATTTTCATACACTTTGAAGGTATACCTGGCGCCAATCGAATCCATTTGTTTCTTAAACTGGTCCACTTCATTTTGTGGAACAAAGGGATCGGCGCCGCCATGACAAACCAATATTTCAGTTCTGAGGAGGTCCTTAACTGCCGGCGTGCCAAGCAAACTACCGTGAAAGCTTACTACAGCTTTCAACTCATCTCCAAGGCGGACCGTATTTAAAAGAACCCCTCCGCCAAAACAATAGCCGATGGCGGCAATATTTGTCGTATCTGCCTGGCTATAGGTTTTAATTTTCGCAATGGCTGCATCGATCCGTCTTTTTGTTTTCGCGGGGTCGTAATAAAAAGGCATGGCAAACTTGCTGGCGCTATCGGGATTATCGGCTGTTTTTCCTTCGCCATAAACGTCAATGGCCATAGCTATGTATCCCAGTGCTGCCAATTCGCGGGCTCTTCTTTTTGTATAGTCGTTCATTCCCCACCATTCGTGAACCACCAGCACCGCAGGCCTTTTTGCCGTATTGTTTTCATCGTAAACAACATAACCGTTCATGCTGGTACTATCACCCGTATAAGTAATATTCTCTTCCTTCCATTTGGGGGCGGTACCGGCCTCGGGGGTCGATTTTTCTTCTTTGCTTTGGTTGTTGCAGGCGATAAATACAGTTGCTGCGAAAAACAGCTTCAGGAACGTATTGTACGACATAGTAGAGTTAGTTTAAAAGTCAAAAGACAAAATTAAAAACCGTTTATGTAAAACATACTAATGCTTATGCTGCTTTAATTGTCGATGATCGGGTTCCGTTTTTTATTCGATGAAACCCGCAGTTTGGATTCCAGTTTTTTGTTATTTACTTAAATCTACCCGCTCGGTCATAACATCCCAGTGCGCCAATAATAATTGAAATCGGTATTTTTCTTCTTTGGCCAGTTTTGCCAGATCGGGATAGAGTTGTTTTTTGTATCGCTCGGTTAATCCATGATCGAATGCAAGCGAGGCATTTTTAAATGTGATGATTACACGGAAATCCCAACGCGTATCCTCTCCGCTGTGCAATATGGGTTTTTCGGCTACAATACCTATAATATCGCCGGCTTCGGCCGCTTTTTTCAGTAAAGGGTAATGATTGGTTTTCCAGAGCTGGATAAACTCATCGGCAAAGCCCCACTTTACTCTATAGTAATTTTCTACAGTAAATGCTTTTTCTGTGTTTTGAGAAGGTTGACCAAAGCTTTCCGATATTGCAAAAACTAAAGAGAGAACAAGTGGTATGCAGAAAAAGCGTTTTGAATGAAGTCCGCAGTTCATAAGATCGCTGGTTGGTATTTATAAATCGAATACCAAATCTAAAAAAATTCGTTGGAACCAACGCCCCGTTCTGCGGTATAAAAAACTCTTTATTGTTTCACAAAGCGAACTGTTCTTTTTTGCCCGTTGGCATTGATAATGGTGAGAAAATAATTACCCTTGTGTAAGGTTGCGGCATCGAGCACGATATCGTTATTGCCTGTTTGGAGATTATATATTCTTCTGGATACAATTTTGCCGTTTTGATCGGCAATCAAAAGTTCTGCGCGGTTTGCAGAAGAAGAAGATACGGATAAATTCGTTTTACTGTTCACGATGCTGGGGCTTATGGCAGTTATTTCAAAGCCCTTTTCCTTTCCGTAGACTATTATTGTTTTGGATGTATAGAAGCGGCCATCGAGATCACCTACGCGTACACGGTAAAACGATCGACCCGTGCTGTTTCGATCCTCGTACTCGAAAGGGGAGAGGCAGCGGGCACGATCGGCCTCAAATTGGCTGATACTCGTGTAGCTGACCCCATCTTGCGAACGCTGAATATCGAATTTGGCAAAGTCTAGCAAACAAACTACCGACCAAACAATTTTATTCGCATTGTTCTGCTGCGCAGCCTGGATATACTTCAGCCTCACCGGGATGGAATCGGCCGAAAAGTCCTGGCTATTGGAGGAGTAGGCGCTTAATAGTATCAATAAGAAGAGTACAGGTTTTTTCATATACAGGTTTCTCCTTCGAAATTAGTCAACAAGAACGAGAATTAAAAGTCGGCCCGGCGACAGTTTTTTCAGTAGCTTTCTTAAATCAACCGACTTTAGGTCAACGTCAATCTGTTGTGAAGCATTCCGCATTTTTAGTTTTTTGACTTTTACCTTTCACGCAACAACAACCTTTTAGCATGCCACCGGGGAATGATAAAACCAAAATCGACTTAAAGGGAATCGCTCCCTTGCTGCTTGTTTTTGATATTGAAGCATCCATCGGCTTTTATTGTAACATACTTGGATTTGAGATGGCAGCCAATTCAAGCGATGGTCCACGATTCGGATGGGTATTGCTGCGGTTAAATAATGTAGAAATAATGCTTGAGCCTTTATATCCTCTTAAAGAACAGGCTCCGCGGCCCGACCCACTTCGTGTGCAACATCATGCAGATACATTTCTCTACCTTGGCTGTCCCGATATTGATGCTGCTTATGATCATCTTAAGTCAAAGGGCATACCACTCGAGCCACCGCGTATGACCTATTACGGAATGAAGCAGGTTTATTTTTCTGATCCCGATGGCTACCGGATATGTTTTCAATGGCCCATACAGGCAACATGATTCAGCAAGAATCGGATTTTTAGTACCGGGTGAACAAAATAGGTTTGCGGCGAATCAACAGCATTTTGTAATGGAACCTATACAAGCCCGCCTTCAGAAAATCGACTGGAACGATATTGGCGAACAATTGCACCAAAAAGGGTTTGCCCTTGCAACAAAAATTTTAAACAAAGAGGAGTGCCGGCAATTGGTTGAACTTTATAGCAACGACTCCCTGTACCGGAAAACCATTTCCATGCAACGCTATCGTTTTGGTGCGGGCGAATACCGCTATTTCAAATACCCTCTGCCGGAGATTATTGATGAAGTACGACGCGGTGTGTACCCGAATATTGTTCCAGTGGCAAATGACTGGATGCGGGTACTGGGATTGAACATGAATTACCCGCATTCGTTTGAAGATTTTCAGAAACGCTGCCATGAAAAAAAACAAGACAAGCCTACGGTGTTGATCTTAAAATATGGCGAAGGAGACTTCAATACCCTTCACCAGGATTTATACGGCGAACTTTATTTCCCGATCCAGTTGGTATTTTTTCTCAACGAAGCACGGGTCGATTACGAGGGCGGTGAGTTTGTAATAACGGAACAGATTCCACGGGCACAGTCGAAGGCGAATGTATTAAACCCGGCCCAGGGCGATATGCTGTTGTTTACAACCAATTTCCGACCAGTCAAGGGAAGCAGGGCGTATTATCGCGTAGCAATGAAGCATGGAGTTAGCCCGGTACTCAAAGGAAAGCGACATACGCTGGGAATTATCTTCCACGATGCGCTTAGCTGATTGTTGTTAAAAGGAAAGAATTTATTAAATGTATTATCATCACGAACTCGGCAACAACGCCTTTGAACGATCAAAGCGGTTATTGCTACTAATAAAAGCGGGGGAAGTTACTTTTGGTGGAAACCGTAAGCTTAAAATATTCGGAAGATTAAACTGTTCTTCCGGAAAAAGAATGCTTGCAAAGAATCGCGTATTTTTTAAGAATGAAAGGGAGGCTGTTGCAATGGGCTATCGGCCCTGCGGACATTGTATGAAGAAAAGGTGAGTGGTGAGTGGGGAGTGGGGAGTAGTGCTTGCTTGCAAGGCTGTTGGCTGGGATCGGGAATCGGGAATCGTGAATCGGGAATCGTGAATCGATGGAGATGCCGAGTTATAGCGACCCGCTCACCACTCACGACTCACGATTGACGATTCACGATTCTCTTTCACATCATTTTCCCTTCGCCACCACGCCTCCCTTCCTGCTATCCACCGTAATCGTATACCTGCTATTGCCTTGCACAATCCAGCGCACGGTAACAGCGCCGAGGCCGGGAATATTGCGTACTTCCACTGTTTCGGGATTGTTCTTTTGCTCGGAAGCAATGTTCAGGTCGGCATTCTCCACTATCATACTCGCTACCACCTTAGCACCGTTTAATGTTACCAGGTCGGAGCGCTCAATTTTATATTTCAGGTCCTGGTTGGAATGGGTGGGCATCAGTCGGCTGTTCGAAATTACAGCCGTTACCTGTTTCAGGCCATCGCCCAGGTCTTTTTCAATTATCGTATCAATATTCAGCTTTGGAGTATGATGACAGTGATAAATAGTAAAAGCCATATTGCGATGCGCATCACTTTCGAGCAGGAAACCGGGATGTGCCCTTCCGAAATTCTTTTTAAAACCGCCAATTTCAATTTTACCGTATTGCGGATGATCGTATTCGCGCCAGGGAACAAAAGCGTCTTTGAACAGGAGATAACGATCGAACTGGTAAGAAGTATTGTCCATAGGGTCGCGCGTTGCATCTTTATTAAACATCAGGTAGGGCGTCCATAATTCGTTTGAATAAGTATAAATGCCGCGGCCACCATAAAACCAATCCAGCTCCCCACCATAAGCAGAATACAAATCTTTATAAACAACGAGGTAACGGTAACCGGGTATCAGTTCTTCTCCCTTTTTAGCAATTGCATCGTATACCTGTAAATCGGCGCCGTTATAAGTTACAAGGTCGTTGGGATCGCCGGGACCGCGCAGGATCATTCCCCCCGCATTGTGATAAGATTGTGCCGCGGCGATATTCGGATGCTTCATCACAAACTCCATCACGGCCCTGTTCTCGGGCAGGGAGAAAGGATATTTATATGCGCCGTTTTGGATGTAGTTCGGTTGCCATCCCCATCCCCAATCGCGGTTGGGATCGTATTCGAATACATAGCCGTCTTCGTTTACCAATCCATCGCCGTCGTTGTCTTTTCCTTCCTGTCCAAGAAATTCATACTCGCCCTTTTCGTCGGGGCCAACCTGTATCATACGGTGAGGATCGTTGGGATCCACCCGAAATCTTCCATTGGGATTTTTGCGGCGCATCATCACAATATGCCCGTCGCCGTCGAGATCATCGTAAGGATCTTCATTTACCTGTCCGTCGCGATCATTGTCCACCGGTATAACCCCCGAACGCGGGGAACTGCTGGTATTCGCATCGTGAAAATAGCTGTCGCGGCCATCGGGATTGATGGAGGGAACGATATAAAATACTTTATCAGCAAGCAGTTCCTGGATATACTTTGTATCGTAAAACGATTCGGTCAAATACCAGGCAGTGTACAGCGAAAACTCGGCGCCCTGCACTTCGTTGGAGTGGATATTGCCATCGATATACATGCCGGGTTTGCGCGAAACATCTCCTTTCTTAAAATCGGAAATGGTAAGTACCCAGATATCGCGTCCTTTAAATGATTTGCCAATCGACTCCAGTTTGGCAAGATCGGGATGGGCGGCTGCTATTTTTTTGCAGATTTCGGTTATGCCAGCATGATCGTAATACTTGTTCCAGCTTACCGAAACCCTGGGGTTTACCGGCGATCCGGCGGCTTTAAAAACCTGCGAAGCATTTTGTGCCTCTGCCGCTGTTGCCAGGCAGGTAAATACAAGAATCGAAAAGAATTTATTTATAAGGAGTTTCATAATCGTTTTTTTAGAGATTAAGATCAATGGTTTTGGTGCCGGTAGTGGGCGAGCCAGCTTCGATACTTAGCTTGCCACTTCCTTTAATAAGCCAGCTCAGTTGCTGCGTTCCATATCCTTCCAGCGAATTCAGCAATTGAATTTTCTTTCCACTGAGCACCGATTGATTGCCGCTGGTATTTAGTTTTACTCCGATACGCTTTACCCAATAACTTCTTTCGCCAAGTTTGGAATGCGAAGCCAGAGCTCCTTTGTTGATGATATCGGCAGTAACCCTTGTTAGCCCATTGCCCAGTTTCTCTGTTTTTACATTCACGATATCGATGCCGGGTTGATACGAGGCAAGTTTAACCAGAAAGGAAGTATTCTTTTTAACAAGATCGGCCACCATTTTATAGGGAGGAGTGAACAAAACAAAGGGATCGATTCCGCCCACTTCTGTTTTGCGATTGGGAAAATCGGGATGTTGTATAGTTTTCCATTCGGTGAAAGTGTTGGCGATTCCTTCCTGCATTGCCCATCGCAAATAATTGGCGCCTGCATCTTCCACGCTAAATGGTTTTTCTTTTTTTGCCGTATCGGGTTTTGCTTTCGGTACCCAAAAGCCCGGTGTGCTAAAGCTATATCGGCCGTAGTGATAATAAGCCCAGGAAAGAAAATCGCCGCCCGATGGAGTTGTTTTGGGAGCGTCTTTCATATTCACCGTTTTGTTGTACAGTTCCGAAACCATGGCGTTTACTTTGGTATCGGGCTCCAGCCAGCCAGAAACAATGTTTTGCGAAGCGGCTTGCGCGTTATAGGTAAAGGGACTGCTCAGGTTGTTGGCGCTGCCGAAACTTATTACAGCATATACATTGAATTGTTCGAATAAATAATCGAGCAGGGCCCTCGATTCATTTACAGAAACAGGGAACTCGCCCGCGCCGGTGGTAAAAGAAGGATGCCTGAACGTAAAATTCTTATTGAACCATACCCCTCCTTCGCCGTCTTCATTGAATTGCCCGTCTTTGTCGTTATCTATTCCTTCCTGTATAAGTTGATAAATCCCTTTTTCTCCTTTGGTAATATCAGCTTTGATGAGCACCCGCGGATCGTCGGGGTGGGGCCGGTATTCTCCTACGGGTGATTCGATGCGCATCCAGGTGATTTTCCCGTTTCCGTCGATATCATCGGGTCCATCTTCATTTGTTTTTCCATCGCGATCGTCGTCGGTGCTGCTGTTGTTTCCCTGTCTTTCGTATTTCAATGCAGCGAAATACTGTTCCATTGCATCGGGACTCATGTTGGGGAAAATATAGAAACTGGTTCTGTTGAGAACTTCTTTTACACTGTCGCTGCTTTGTAAAAGATTTTCAGCAAACCCTATTGCCAGTTCGGTGCCGAGGATATAAGGTCCTTCCACCCCACCCACTACAACAATGGCTGGTTTGGTATCGGCATTGCCGCTGCCGAGTGTAATTTGCCAGATATCTTTTCCGCTATTTGTTTTTGTAAGGGAACGGACCTTTACCAATTGCGGGTAGTTTTTAGCGAGCGCCTGTATGCGGGCGGTTTGCTGTGCGTAGTTGCTATAATTCTGCGCATGCAATACATTCGTCAGTGCCAGCGCTAATAATAGCAATGCGTAGGGGAGTTTTCTCATGTACATTTTTTTTTGGTGGGCTAATATACGTAAAACGATTAGCGGTAGCGAGCGAATTGATGAACGGCGCAATCCGGGATTTACCGTCGCAAATTTTTTATCCTTAGACGCCGATAAATTCTATTCCTGCGCCGTTTTGTTCAGTACGGCGCGCAGCCATAAAAAGCCGGCCGCACCCGAAACGAGTGCCGCAATAAGGATAGCGATTTTTGACTGTGTGATGAGCGAGGGTTCTTCATAAGCCAGCAGCGTAATGAATATCGACATCGTGAAACCTATTCCTGCCAGTAGGCCAATTCCAAATACATGCTTCCATCGCACAGCAGTGGGTAGTGAACATAATCCGGTTTTAACTGCGGCAACGCTCAGCAGTAAAATGCCCAGCGGTTTTCCCAACATCAACCCAGCAAATATGCCAATACTGTTAGCAGTTGTCAATCCCTCGGACCAATCGCCATCGATAGCAATTGCTGTATTGGCTAAGGCAAATAATGGCAGAATGAAAAAAGCCACGGGCTTATGCAGCCAGTGTTGCAAAAGATAGGAGGGGGATTTTTCGCCGCCATCGCCAAAGGGAATGGCAAATGCGAGTAACACACCGGTAATAGTAGCGTGCACACCCGAATGAAGCATAAAATACCACATGGCAATTCCGCCAACAACATAGGGAACCAGGTTGTGTACTTTCAGGCGATTCAATACAAGCAGCGCTGCAAATATTCCCAGCGAAATAAACAGGTTGGTGAGCACGATGGTGCCTGTATAAAAAATGGAAATAACGATAATGGCGCCAAGATCGTCGATAACCGCAATAGCCGTTAGTAATACTTTAAGGGAAGAAGGAACACGGTTACCTAACAGCGAGAGGATTCCGATGGCGAAAGCAATATCGGTGGCCATAGCAATTCCCGCGCCCGATTGGGTATTTGTTCCGAAGTTAAACAACAAAAAAATACCTGCGGGCAACAACATTCCACCGGTAGCGGCAAAAAAGGGCAGGCTTGCATTTTTAATATTCGACAATTCGCCGATATAAATTTCGCGTTCAAGTTCGAGCCCAATCAGCAAAAAGAAAATCGCCATTAGGCCATCGTTGATGATATGTTCGATACTCATGCCCCCGGCCTTATAATGCCAGAGATGCTGATAGCTTTCCTGTAATGCCGAATTGGCGAGGAAGAGGGAGATAACAGTGCATGCAACGAGGATGATTCCCCCCGCTTTTTCACTTTCGAAGAACTCTGTAAACAGTTTGGTCAGCTTCATAATAAATGCTTGTTTAAATAATTCACCCGAATTATTTGAAAAGCTTTAGCAGATTGGGATAGAAATTCGACAAAGAGGATAAAAGAAATGCGAAAATAAGGATAAAGGGGAGATTTTGGTCTGACCGTGCGGGTCTGACCAAGAGTATTTGTATTCATAAAAAAAGCCCGCTTCATCCAAAGCGGGCCAATATTGAAAACTCTTTGCTCGTAGCTTTTAGCTCAAAGCTCGCAGCTCACAGCATCAATACCTGTAATGTTCCGGCTTAAACGGACCATCTTTCTTAATGCCAAGGTATTCTGCCTGTGCAGACGTCAATTCATCCAGTTCAACGCCGATCTTGGCGAGATGGAGACGCGCAACTTTTTCGTCGAGATGCTTGGGAAGAACATACACTTTGTTGTCGTAGTTCTTATGGTTGGTCCACAACTCGATTTGTGCGAGGGTTTGATTCGAGAATGAGTTACTCATTACAAACGAAGGATGACCTGTAGCGCAACCGAGGTTTACAAGACGTCCTTCAGCAAGAATGATAATATCTTTTCCATCTACATTATAAATATCTACCTGCGGTTTAATGGTATCTTTTGTATGACCGTAATTCTGATTCAACCAGGCAATATCGATTTCAATATCGAAGTGACCGATATTACATACGATTGCTTTGTCCTTCATCAGTTTGAAATGTTCACCTGTGATCAGGTCGCGGCAACCAGAAGCGGTAACAATGATGTCTGCTTCTTTTACGGCATCTTTCATTTTCTTAACGGCAAATCCGTCCATTGCTGCCTGTAAGGCACAGATGGGATCGATTTCGGTAACAATAACGCGGCAACCGGCGCCTGCAAGTGAAGCAGCCGATCCCTTACCAACATCTCCATAACCACCCACCACAGCTACTTTACCGGCCAGCATTACATCAGTAGCGCGGCGGATAGCATCTACGAGTGATTCTTTACATCCGTATTTGTTATCGAATTTAGACTTGGTAACAGAATCGTTAACATTGATAGCAGGCATGGGCAGTGTGCCTTTTGCCACTCTCTCGTACAAACGATGTACCCCTGTGGTTGTTTCTTCCGAAATGCCTTTTACATGCTGCACCAACTCAGGGTATTTGTCGAGCACCATATTGGTTAAATCACCTCCGTCGTCGAGAATCATATTCAAGGGACGATCGGCGCCTCCAAAGAAAAGAGTTTGCTCGATGCACCAATCGGCTTCCTCAATGGTTTGCCCTTTCCAGGCGAATACGCCAATACCAGCGGCCGCAATAGCTGCAGCAGCATGATCCTGGGTAGAGAATATATTGCAAGAGCTCCATTTAACTTCAGCTCCCAGTGCTACCAGGGTTTCAATTAATACGGCGGTCTGAATGGTCATGTGAAGGCATCCCGCAATGCGCGCGCCTTTCAAAGGTTGTGAAGGACCGTACTCTGCACGAATAGCCATTAAACCGGGCATTTCGGCCTCGGCCAGCCTTATTTCCTTGCGACCCCATTCGGCAAGGCTGATATCTTTTACTTTGTACTTGAGATTGAAGTCAATGTTCTTTGCTGTTGTAGACATTTTACGTTTTTTAAGTTCGCCGCAAAACTACTATTATTGGCCGTAAACAACAAGAATTGGGAGGCTTTTACTGTTAGCCATTTATGAGGCTTAAACAAGAACCCGACACACTTGTTGTAACTTGTACAAAAATAGAGTAGTATGATAGCATACGAAACTGTTTCGCAAGCGGTAAACGGATTGAGGCAAAGAGGATATCAACTCAATTTCAACCTGCAGGAGAATTGCCTGGTCTGTAACAATAAAAAATACGATATCGCCGATTTCGAGATCGTGGAGGTGCATCGGTTTGAAGGCGCCACCGACCCGGCCGACGAAGCTGCCGTATACGCAATCGAATCGAACGATGGGATTAAGGGAGTGTTGGTTAGTGGTTATGGCATTTCTGCCGAAGGAATGAGCGCGGAGATGGTGAAGAAACTGGCCGTGCATAGAAAAGAGGAGGAGTGAATTGGCCAATTGGATAATTATCCCATTGGTCAATTGCCTCATTATCTCTTATCTTTAACCATGCACTCCCTCCGTAAAATCTCCCTCTTATTTTTGCTGCTGCCAGCCGTTATGTTCGTTCGTGCCCAACAATTCGGAGGCAACCCGCCTTCGCTTAAATGGAAACAGATCAATACTGATACGGTGAGGGTGATCTTTCCCGACGGCTTGGAGAAAATTGCCAGGGAAATTGCAGCGATGAGCCATGAAGCAGGACGCACACAATCTACGCTGGGCGACCGTATCCGGAAAGTAAGTATCGTATTGCAAAATCAAACTACCATTTCTAACGGTTATGTAGGGTTGGGCCCATTTCGAAGTGAATTCTATTTAACCCCGCTTCAAAATAGTTTTGAACTGGGCAGTCTGCCCTGGCACCAGCAATTGGCCTTACATGAATACCGGCATATACAGCAGTTCAACAATTTTCGAAAAGGTGTTTCGGCGCTGTTTTATGTGCTGGCAGGAGAGCTGGGCCAATCTTTTGCCAACAATACCGCCTTGCCCAATTGGTTTTGGGAGGGAGATGCCGTGTACCAGGAAACAATAACCAGTAAACAGGGGAGAGGGCGTTTACCCTTCTTCTTTAACGGATACCGCTCGCTTTGGGCAGCCAATAAAAACTATTCGTGGCTGAAACTTCGCAATGGTTCGCTGCGCGACTATGTGCCCGATCATTATCAAATGGGATATTTGCTTACTGCTTATGGCAGGGAAAAATACGGCGATTCCATATGGCGGGCCATCACCAATCATGCCGTAAGATTCAGAACTATTTTCTACCCGTTCCAGGCAGCAATAAAAAAATATACGGGGGAAGAATATCGCAGTTATCGGAAACAGGCATTCGATTTTTATAAGAAAAACTTGATAGTATCGCAGGATTCGGCCGCGCGTTTTGCGGCAAAACAATTGCATTTTGCGGGTGATGAAGAATTTCCGCAGTGGGTAGACGAAAACAACATTGTGTTGGTGAGCAGCAGTTACAGCAAGATACCGCGCTTTGTCGTGAAAAACATAACTACAGGGGAGGAACGAAAAATACGAGTCAAAGACATATCCATCGACAACTACTTTTCGTATAAAAACGGCCTGATCGTGTATTCTGCATATGATGCAGATTTGCGTTGGGGCTGGCGCGATTATAGCGAAATAAGATTATTGGATGTTAATACCGGTGGCCAAAAAACAGTGGCCCGCAAAACCAAGTATTTTTCACCCGATATTTCGAGGGATAGTAGAAAAATAGTAGCGGTGCAGGTGCTGCCGGGTGGCAAATCAAATCTCCATATAATCAACAGCCAGTCAGGCGAGCTCGAAAAAGAACTCCCCAATAACCAGGGTTACTTCTATACTTATCCCAAATTCTTCGGTAAGAATAGTGTGGTGAGTCCAATTCGGAATATAAAAGGCGAAATGGGATTAGGTATGGTAGAAATTGAAACAGGGGCCATCGAATGGCTCGTTCCCTTTTCGATGAACGTTATCGGTTTTCCACAGGTAAACGGCGACACCATCTGCTTTACGGCTTCTTTTGGAGAGCGGGACGAACTGTTTGCCATCGTATCAAAGAAACTTTACAAGATCAATCCTGTTTCCGGTAATACTTCAACCGGAGCGTATCAGCCGGCATTGCGAAATGGCAGGATAGTTTTTGTAAACTTCACGGCGGCGGGCTTTCGTTATTATGCCGAGGAATTAAAACCGGGTAGTTTTGAAGAATTGTCGCCAGGAATTTTCTTGAAGGCGTTAACAAATTTTGGTATTGCTTCGGTAAACAGTAAACTGCCGATACCAGTGGCAGATACATTGATTGGTCAACCCGTTCGGCATTACTCAAAAGCCCATCGTATTCTCAATTTTCATAGTTGGCTGCCCTCGATCAGCGACCCTGAGTATTCGATTTCTTTTATCAGCGAAAATGTATTGAATACACTGCAAAGCGATGTCTATTTTACTTACAATAACAACGAACAGAGTAAAAAGATGGGATTTGTGGGAGCCTACGGTGCACTCTATCCCTGGTTGCGGATGGGCGCCGCCTATATCAAAGATCGCAGATTTACCTTCAGGGGTAACCCGGTATTATGGGATGAATCGGAATTCAGGACGGGCTTGTTGCTTCCGCTCAATCTCATGCAGGGTAGATTTTATAACTCCCTTCGGATCGGAACAGATTATGTGTATGTCAATCCGGAATACAAAGGACTGTACAAAGATACATTTGATGGCCGTGGCTACGGTTATATCAACAGTTACCTGACTTTTACCAGCCAAATCCAAAAAGCGCGGCAGCATATCTATCCCCGCTTTGCCCAAACCATCCGCGTTGATTACAACAAAGCCGTTACGGGTGTAGATGGAAATCAATTCCTGGCCAACGGGCTTTTTTATTTTCCGGGACTGCATGTAAATCACAACCTCGTGATAAATCTTGCCGTACACCTGCGAGATTCCTTTCCTGGTATCGTATTCACGAATAATTTCCCTTTCTCTCGCGGCTATTCCGAAAGGAATTTCCATCGCATGTATAAACTAGGCGCTAACTATCATCTCCCGCTTTTCTATCCCGATTGGGGTTTCGCCAGCATCGTCTACTTCCTGCGGGTAAGAGCAAATGCTTTTTTTGATTTTACACGAATCGGCGACTACAATTCCAGTAGAGTTTTTTTAACGCGTGAGCTGAAGTCTTTCGGATCCGAAATATTTTTCGATACCAAATGGTGGAACCAACACCCGGTCAGCTTTGGCTTCCGCTATAGCCGCCTGCTCGACGGAGAGTTGCAGGGACTGGGCCCCAATCAATTTGAGTTTGTTTTACCTGTAAATCTCATCAATCGTTGATTTTTTTTTGCATCAGCGGTTACATCCAATTTGCCGGCGTTTACCAACTGGTATAATCATAGAAAATGAACAGAATTACCAGTATTGCCTTATTCGCCATTTTATTAAGTCTTACCCATCTTTCCTGCAGCCGAAGCAATAACGATGTTATCAACGATATCAGCCCCATAATTTCCACGGGAGAATGGACGGTTACCAATTTCTCCGAACGCGGTATTAACGAAACGGCTGATTTTTCAGGTTTCAGCTTTGTTTTTCAAGCAGGAGGTAAGTTGATGGTTAACAAATCGGGTAGTGTTTTTAAAGAAGGAAGCTGGAGCGAAGACAAATCTTCGGGCAAACTAATCATTAACCTCGGTATAAAAGACAATACCAACAAACCTTTGGGAGAACTCACCGACGATTGGGTGATTACCGCGAAATCCGAAACTCGAATCAATCTCACCGACGATAACAGCGCAAGCAACGAATTCCTCGAATTCAGCAAGAAATGACAAACAGGATCATTCGCCTCGCGAACAATAAATCCACAAAGTTCATCCGAATACAAGCCAACCTTAAACCCTTAAACTCTTGAACCCTTAAACTCTTGAACTCTTGAACCCTTGAACCCTTGAACTCATAATCTCCAAACCTACCACTCTTTACACGCAAAACATCGATCAAAATCACCATTATGAAAAGTATATCCTTATCTCCCGCAAGGCTATTGGGTCTTTCCCTGTTGTTTGTGTTGACAATAGCCGGCTGCCAGAAAGAAAATTCTTCTCAACCAAACGATGGATTAACTACTACTTTGCCCACTTCGGTAAAAGTGTATCTTACCGATGATCAATCGCTGGTATTCGACAAAGTATTTATCGATCTTCAAAAACTGGAAATAAAAATCGAAGACGATGGTGTTGATAGTGTCGACGGCTGGTTTAGTTTGAATATTACGCCCGGCATATATGATATCTTGCAGTTTCGTAACGGCCTCGATACCCTGTTTGCCACCGGCACCATTCCTGCCAACCGGAAACTGCAAAAGATCCGCCTGACTCTCGGCAACAACAATTCGGTAGAGAAAGATGGAAAAACATATCCTTTGATTGTGAAGGATAAGGATAACGAAGTAATCGCAAAACTGGAAAGTAGCAATGTAGAGTTTACATCCCCCGACCAGTTTATGTTCTGGATCGATTTTGATGCGGGACGTTCTATCAAGAAAAATAACAGCGGATCGGGTAATAACAACGGGTTTGAGCTGCGCTCGCAAATACGCATCTTCACGAAATCTAAATCCGGGCGAATAGAGGGACGTGTATTGCCCGCTGCTGCCAACGCAATAGTAATGGCCATCAATGGAACCGATACGGCCACCGCCAAACCCGAAAGAGAGGGAGAGTTCAAGATCGTTGGACTGAAAGCAGGGACTTACCAGGTGTTTATTGATGCTACTTCAAATAACTATAAGGATACGGTGCTTAACAACGTGGTGGTCCGTCACAATGAAGACACAAAATTGGGTACCATAGTGCTGCGTCAATAAAATTCCTATGAATGGCTCTGACGGTCGCCTGTGGGGGCGGCCGTTTTTTTTATGAAGAGATATACAATCAGCAACACAGGAATTGCAAGCAACCACCACGCATTGAAAGTTTGACCGGCAGTTTCCAACTGTCCCGTAAACCGCAGGTGGGCGAAGAAAGCGGGAGTTTTTTTTCTTCCATCGATGGATGAGTCATCGAGGTAATCGCGTTTGGCTTTTGCTAGGGCCTTTGCAACAGGCATATCTTTTTGCAGGTAATGGTGAACGCGGTGAAGGATATAAGCGGTGGACAAGTCGTCGGCCTTCCATTGCGAAGTAATCATATTCGGACAACCGGCGTACGAAAAAGCCCTGGCCAAACTAATGATTCCCTCTCCTTTTATGAGCCGACCGCTTCCGGTTTCGCAAGCGCTTAAGATGGTAAGCCGGGTATTCGACAATTTCAGGTTATAGATTTCCGGTAAATACATTCGGGAGTTCGTTATAGAATCTGTTTTTGAGGGGAAAAACGCAATAAAGGATTGAATGGGCAGCGAGTCGTTGGCCTGCGCATGCGTGGCAAGATGCAATATGTTATAGCCGGGTGATAATTGGATGAATGAATCTTTCAGCGCTTGCTTTCCCGATAATAGTTTGCCCTCTAAACCCTCCACCTCTTTTGCCGAACCCGGCAGCAGGGAAAAACCTGTTGCATCCAAGGACGGGTTTGCTTCTGCAAATGGAGTAAATCCAAGTATAGAGTGCATATCCCTTTTGCCTGATTCGCCAGGTTGATTTTTCAGCAGGCTGCACGAATAGTTGTAGGTGATCGAAAATTTTTGAACAAGGAACTCATCGTCGGCATCGGTCAGCATTTCAAACGGCAGGTAGTTCAATTCGTCGTCGGGCACAATCAGTAATTCTTCATACCCCTCAATTTTTTTCTCGATGGGTTGAATAAGGATCTTATACAGGTAACGAATATGTTCGCGGTTGGCGGATGTACTAAAAGAAGAAGTTAGCTGAACAGCTTTGTACAAAGAGTTGATATGATGGTTTAATGAATCATTTATTGCGGTAGTTACAAACTCAAAGCCGTTATGGGAAATCAGCCAGCATAATAAACTCGTATCGCCCACATGATACGAGATGACAATCCGCTTTTTGCTGGCGATCTCTTTTTGTAAATCCTCCACCCTCATAATCTTATCACTTAACTTCCATTGCCGGTACGAAGGATACTCTATCAGTTGTTTGTGCAGCGATTCCAGTTTCAACTGCTGGTCGCGCAACTGCGAGCTAAGTTCACCAACTATCACACTATCGACAGTCCTGCTCGCTTTCAACGATAAGGAGTTGATAGCCTCCTTGCAATTGCTTTCTGCATCGAGCAGGTTTGCTGGAATATCGCTGGCTCTTTTGAGTTCTTTTTCCGATAACCCGGTCGATAATACCGAAGCTTTATTCCTTTCATCAAAATAAAAAGCTTGTTCCAGGTATTTTATCTCGCCGGTTAAAGCATACAACTGAAGGCAAAGCCCGATGGGAAGGTTATGTGACTCGTGCTTTTTTTGATTCAGGAAAATACGGGCCTCATCCGATTCGTAGGTTTTTTCCACATAATCTGTTAACAGGTATAATGACTGAAAGCAACTGAGTGCATTTGCAATATCGTCGATGTTATTTGAAAGTACATACTTATCCGAAAAAGCATTGGCCTTGCTCAACAGCGTTTCATACAGCTCAAACACGGCAAAAGCGCCTGTGAAATCTACCGGGTTGGATGTTGAACTGCTATCATTGAACGAGGGAAACAATTGTTGCAGGGCCAATTGGTAAAATTCAATCGCTTTCTTGTAATCTTTTTTCGCCGCATTTAATTTGCCAAGATTGCAGTAACTAAGGCCTGCCTGTATATTTTTCTGCCGGCCATTCTCTTCCTCATTCAATAGCAGCGCGCGATCGAGATGCCATTGGGCAGAATCGTAGCGGTTCATCTTGTAATAGGCCAATCCAAGATTGTTAAAGGTTACTGGCTTTGGTTTTTTTACAGATTGCAAATAGGGTAAGGCGTTGGCAGCGGAATCTTTTGCAAGATAGATGGAAGCGATATTCTGGTTGATCTCGTCGAGGTTCATGCCGTAAGCCAATAACGATTGGTAAATGTGCATGGATTCGTTGTAGCGGTAAAGTTTTCTAAGGGCTGAGGCAAGATTGTTTTGGTAGTTGACCAATAAAGGAATGGGCATGTCTTTTTTGGACCGTAAAAGACTTATTGCTTTTTCGAAATTGTTCTTGCTTTGATTGTAATTGCCGGTTTCGTAATTGAGTATCCCGAAGGCGTTGTGCAATCGCTCGAGTCCTTCCACATTGTTGTTTTGTAAAGCAATGCTCTCTGCCTTCTTATAAAAATACCGCGCCGAATCGTACCTGTTGAGCAGGTAATAGGTATTCCCGGTGTAAAGATTGGGCAGGAACCAGGCGGACAATGGAACCTGTGGCAATTTCTTTTCCAGCAACAGGCAGCTTAGTAAAAGCGGCAATGCCTTTTCGTACCTACCATAGGTTTGATAAAAGATGGAAGCTTTAAAATAAGAATCCCAGAGAATACTGTCGTGATCGGTTCTTTCCTTCAACTGAGCGATTAGGTTTTCATAAATAGATAAAGCGATGCTATCGTCTTTTTCCGTAGGTTCTTCTTTGTTGTAAAGTGCCTCGGCTTGCTTGTAAAGGCGAATAAAGGATGGCGATGGATCTTGCTCTGCCAGGGGAATCCCCAGCAAAGCGAGGGGAATAAGTGATAAAAGAAATAATCGTTTGACCTGCATATTAGGCTTGCAGCATCAAATTTAGGGGAAAGAAGGGCAGTAATGGATGAGTTGAATAGGCAGGCTATTGTCTGGGGCAGGTTGTTTACACAAATAGGTGCACGATCATCTGCCCACAATGAAAATACAAGGCGGCCGGGGCCTGGCAACTCCTTTTGCCGTTCCGCTACCGGCAGTACCCGATAAAAACTCATAGCTAGAGTTGAACTGGAAATTGGCGCCAAATACAGTTCCCTGCCTGTCTTGCAGCAATTGTACCAGGTCGGGCGTAATATCGGCTGCTGTATTGAAGTAATACAGCTTCACCTTAAGGGAGTTCAGGGTTTTGTTGCTTCCGTCATTCACCCGATACTTGAGTTCAACTTCCTTCTGTGCGCCATTCGAGGGAGTAACACCGAATACACCGTTTCGGATTGTTTGAGCAAGATTGATGACTGCGCTGTTCACGTTTACAGAAACGCCAACGCCATTACAACCATTGCCCTCGTCAAAACTGCTGTTAAGGGGAATATTTCTTGAAGGGCTCGCGTTGTACACGGGCAGTGCAAGGGTATCGTTGTTGGAAAGGTTATAGATCTTGTCGTAATAATTGATTCCCGAAATAAGTATAACTGTAGAACAGGTATCACCGGTGGTGGCGTCGACAAAGCTGATGAGGTAGCGCAGGCCGGTTTCGCTTTTCGATACATTGATGGTGCCGGTTTTGCTGTCGATCTCAATGCCTTCAGGATATCCGAAGTACTCGCCGTTGCTGCGGCTTTCCAACGGATTGATTAAATAATCGCCTGCCTGGGTACGAACATAAAAAATGGAGTCGCCGTAGCTGATATCGTATTTTTCCGGCAAAGTATTGTCGTTCTTGTTGCAGCCGATGGCCAACAAGGATGCCAGGAAAGGGAGCATGAGGAAGGATGTACTGCGCATAAATACCGGTCTTATTAATTAGTACGGACAAACTTTCAAAATGTAACCGGGATAGGAGAAATTTTTTGGTTGTCCCTTTGCGATTGTTCGGGTATGTGCCGAGCTGCTTACCCCGATTCAAGCATTGGCAATGTTAGTTATTCCGGCTTAATTTTCTGTAAACGGTAGTTATTTTGCCTGTTAATATTTTGTCATTCTCCTCCGAAATTGGACTTTTGCGCAGTTTTTCGAACCTGTTTTGACGATTGTCAATTGACTGTATGATTACTATTGGACTAATACGCGAAGGAAAAGTACCGGCCGATAACCGGGTTGCGCTCACGCCGGCTCAATGCAAATGGATACTAAAAAACTCGGATGGGGTAAAAATTGTAGCTCAGCATTCGCCTACCCGCTGTTTTTCCGACAAAGAATACGCTTCAGCAGGCGTAGAGGTTAAGGAAGATATCAGCGAGTGCGATATCCTGCTGGGTATAAAAGAAGTACCGGCAGATCAGTTATTACCCGGCAAGACTTACCTGTTTTTTTCGCATACCAAAAAAAAGCAGCCGCATAACCAGAAACTGTTGCAGGCTATTATTCGCAACAATATCACTCTTATCGACTACGAATGCCTCGAGCACGAAGATGGATTACGCATCATCGGCTTTGGATTTTTTGCGGGCGTGGTGGGAGCGCATAATGGCATGATGGCTTATGGCAATCGTACCGGCCTGTACAAACTCGACCGGGTTTATAAGCAAAGAAGTTTTCGCGAGTTGATTCATACCTATTTTGGATTGCGATTGCCGAATGTGAAGATTGCCGTTACCGGATCGGGCCGGGTGGCGCACGGTGTTTTGGAGATTATGAACCTGATGGGCATACACGAGGTAGAACCCGACGATTATTTGCGAAGAAGGTTTGCTTATCCCGTTTACACGCAATTGCGCGGGGCCGATTTGTACGAACATGCTGTTAGCGGCAAATACCAGCGCGAGCAGTTTCACGAACATCCTGAACAATATCGCTGCAAGTTTCTTCCCTATGCTGCGCAAACGGATATACTGATGAACGGAATTTATTGGGATAAGAATGTGCCGCGGCTTTTTGAAAAAGAAAATATTAAGTCAGACGAGTTCATCATTCAATCCATTGCCGATATTACCGACGATGCCGGCGGCTCTGTTCCGATCAATCTTGGCGATCAAACCATCGAAGATCCTGTTTATGGAGTCGATAAGAATAGTTTTGAGAAAACCGCTCCTTATCTCTCAACATCCATCGATGTGATGGCTGTTGGAAACCTGCCCAACGAATTGCCCCGCGATGCCAGCCGCTATTTTGGGGAGCAGTTGATCAAATATGTGCTCGAAGACTTGGCAAAAGGCGGCTCTTCGATCATCGACAAAGCCACTATTGTGAAGCAGGGTAAGCTCACGGCTCATTTCGAATACTTGCGGGATTATGCGGAAGGGAAATAGTGTTGAATTGCCGAGGATTTTACCGCGGAGAATAAGAGAGCGGGGAGAAGATGCCGAAGCTCGTGTCGCCACGAGCCTGGCCGGTCAATCGATTTACCACAATTTGTTTTTTTGTGTATTGAGAATATATCTGTAACGGCATTCGTGAAGGCAGGAATCTGGGCGGCGGATATTAAACCACGGGAACAGAGATTCTTTTTTGGCTCTCTGCTTCTTCGTTTCCCTGCGATTAAAAGTATTTCTCGCAAAGACGCAAAGGCGCAACGGCATTGCATTGTCAGCGTAATAATTTGCGTCGTAGCGTTGTGGCGAGAAATAAAAAAAGTACAAGTGGTGTGCGGCACTATCGAATCATACTCTGCTTCTCCGTCTCTGCGGTGAAAAACATCCCCGAAATGCGGGAAAGTTTAAAACACAGATGGCAGCGATAAAACGAAAAGATTGATAGGCAATGAAGCTCGTTGAATTTTCCGCTCCCCGTGGTTAATAAGATAATACCACAGGGAACAAAGGACATCAGGGAAAATAGTTGTTATAATTTAAGATAATAGTCCTTCAGCAACTCCACAAACTCGCTGCTGTATTTACCTTCTTCACTTTGAATCACCAATTCAAACCCGGGTGCAAAATTCTCTTTTCCCCTGCTATAATGCAGTATAGCACGAAAATGGGAATGCCGCGGAGTTTGCTTTACAAATAGTTTCTCTGTAACCGAAAAGCCCTTACCCGATGCAAGATTGTTGAAATACTCCCATCGGTGATAAGGCAACAATATTCCAAATCCACCATCGGGTTGAAGATTCTGATCGATCACATCCACTAATTCCTCAAGTGAAAGTGTTTTACTATGCCTGGCTACCTGTTCGTCTTCCTTCTCCGAAAGAAGATCGTTTTCAAAGAAAGGCGGGTTGCTGATGATAAAATCGTATTTGTTGGGGAAAATAAAAGTTCTTGCGTCGCCGGGAAAAGCTTTCAATCTTTCCCTCCACTTATTTTGGCTGATATTTTCCTTCAATTGTTTGAAGCAATCGAGATTGATTTCAATGCCGTGTATTTCTGCGCTGGTTTTTTGTGCGAGCATCATCATCAGCAATCCCGTTCCGCTTCCAATATCCAGTATCGATGAATAATCCGGTACTTTAGCCGCGAACCAGGCTCCTAAAATACAGGCATCGGTACAGACTTTTAACGCGCATTGGTCCTGGTGAATCGTAAATTGCTTGAACTGGAAATAAGAATTCGGCATTGCGTTTTCAGTATATCAGCCTTTTTATCGATTCGATATAAGATCGACTGACTTTCAAAGTTAACCCGTTTTGTAAAACAACCTGCGGACCACTCGCTTCTTTATGCACTTCTTTAATGGCACCCAGGGCAATGATTGCCGATCGGTGTATACGTTGAAATTGCCTTGGATCCAGTCGTTCCTCTAATTCGCCAATGCCTTTATTGCTAAGATATGTTTGCTGCCGGGTATGGAGCCTTGTATAGTCGCCCTCGGCTTCAATCCAGAGAATGTCGCTTATTAAAATACTAACCAGTTTGTTTCCCTGCTCAACGAGAATTCTTTCAGGATAAATTTTTGATTGAAAGCTTTCAGAAAGTTGCTGGATGCCCTTGAGTGCTTCTGTTCCTTTAGACAGCAGCCGGCTGATGGCAGTGGCGAATCGGTCTTTTGTATAGGGCTTGAGCAAATAGTCTACGGCATTTACTTCAAAGGCTTTCAGGGCATATTGATCGTATGCGGTAGTAAATATCAACTGTGGTATATATTCCATTTCCTGCAATACCTCGAAACCGGTTTTGCCCGGCATTTGAATATCGAGAAATACAATATCGGGCTGCAAGGCGTTTATCACGCCCAGCGCTTCAATCCCGTTTTTGCATTCGGCAATTATGTTCAATTCCGGGAAGTCCAGCAGGTATTCTTTTAAAAGATTACGGGCCGGAATTTCATCGTCTACAATAACTACTTTCTTTTCAGCTCTGCTCATGATCGGGGTATTTCGAAATATACTTTTGCTCCGCTTGGCCGATTGGGCCCAATCTGTATGGATTTTCCGTATAATCGTTGCAGGCGTTGATTGGTATTACGCAGGCCGATTCCTTTTGTTAAAGCTTCCTGCGCCGTTACTGTTAAGCCCGCACCGGTATCGGAAATTTCTATAACAATATTGTTTTGTAAAGGTTTTATGGAAATTTTGATCAAACCTCCCTCCACACTTTTTGATATACCGTGTTGCAGCGCGTTTTCAATAAGCGGCTGCAATAACATCGGGGGTACCGGTGTTTTGAGGGTGCTTTCTACGATTTCGTATTCTACTTTCAACCGGTCGCTAAACCTTTCTTTTTCGAGTTCAAGATAGGCGCGTATGAAATCGAGTTCTTTTCGTAAAGGCACAAAATCGCTGTCGGAATAATTCAATGCAAAACGAAATGTTTCGGCAAGCCTGTGAATCAACTCCCGGGTATGTTCCAGTTGCGAGGGAACAGATGCGCTGATGGAGTTGAGAGTATTGAAAAGAAAATGAGGTTGTATCTGTGCCCGAAGTGCATTCATCTCTCCCTGCAGGCTCAATTGCCGCAACTCGCTGGCAACTCGCTGCTCCTCTCTCAACTGTTTATAATAATGGTACATGTGAAATACCCCGAATTGTAAGATGTAAAAAAGGGCGGGGATATAGATATCCCATATTTCACCGTCACTGGTTAAATGTCCCCATCCCACCTGTTCGCATACGTAGTAGAAAATTTCTTTCCACCCAAATACAAATAAGGGCAGTCCTGCCAGGTGTACCAATAATTTTTTTCCGAGAGACAGCTTTCTTAATACGCGAAAAATAAACCACCATATTGGGATGGTGAGTAAAAGTTTAATCGCATAGTCGGCAAATTCCCTTTTTGCTTTTGAGAAGGCAAAAAGAGGTTCTCCGGGCGGTAGAAATGAACGACTGTTGAGATTGATGGTAATCTTGTAAGTAATTGCCATGAACAGGTAAAATCCCAATACAACCGCGGCTTCTCCAATTGTTATGCCCCAAAAAAGCTTCCTGCCCCAGAAATTCTTCTTTGCTTCCATGTTATAAACATAAGGTTTTAAATATGATGGCAATAAAACAATCGCCGAAACGACAATAGGTTCGATGAAAAAGAACAACAAACCAGCGACTCTTAAGTTGATTCGTCGATCTGGACTGGGCAGGCTATCGGGCCAGGGTTATGTTTACATCCTAAACCATCCTTATGCGATTGAGAATTTTATTCCTGTTTTTGTCGATCTCCCTGGTATCAAAAGGACAAACAATTTCAGGACTGGTAACAGATGCCGGGGAAAAGCCTCTTGCCAATGTTACTGTTAGTTTGCTGAAAGCAAAGGACTCGCTTCTGTTAAAAACGGCAATCACTAACGCAGAAGGAAGATTCAGTATAGGCCATAACTATACTGCGGCATTGCTGGTTCAGGTTTCCGCCGTAGGATTTGATCCGGTACTCAAGCTGGTTGAGCCGGGAAAAATGATTAGAATAGTAATAGAAAAATCGACAAAGCAATTAAAAGAAGTGGTAGTGACCGCGCGAAAACCCTTGGTAGAAGTGAGGCCCGACAAGCTCGTGTTCAACGTGGAGGGAAGTATCAATGCAGCAGGCAGCAATGCGCTCGAGCTATTGCAAAAATCACCCGGTGTAATTGTGGATAAGGACGATAATATCATATTGAGCGGTAAAAACGGGGTGCGGGTTTATGTAGACGGCAAACCAAGTCCGCTTGGCCCAGCCGATCTCGCTGCCTATCTGCGATCGATGAACAGCAACGATATCGAAGCGATTGAAATCATTACCAATCCCTCCGCAAAATATGATGCAGAGGGAAATGCAGGAATCATCAATATCCGGCTAAAACGAAACAAGAACTTTGGATGGAATGGAAGTGTTAGTGGTGGATACGGAATCGGAATATATTCCAAGTACAATGGGGGCCTTTCCCTGAACTATCGTAATAAGAGAATCAATTTTTATAGCAACTATAGCACGTACAATAGCAAAAATGAAAGCCAGCTAAACCTTTACCGGATTCAAAACGATACAACTTACGATCAGCGGTCAACAAGTATTTACTATTCGAAGGGGCATAATCTTAAAACCGGGCTCGATATCTTTCTCAACAAAAAGAATGTCCTGGGAATAATGTTCAATGCGAATTTTTCGGATAACGATTGGTCGGGCAATAGTCGCACGCCAATAGCTGCTGAAGGAGCCAGGGATATGGAGCGGGTGCTTACAGCGCTCGGCAAAAGCACAAGCAATCGAAATAACATAACAGGCAATATCAACTACAAGTTTGCAGATACTAGTGGAAGGGAGTTGAATATTGATGCAGATTACGGAATGTATCGCCTGCGTAATAACGGCGTTACGCCGAATGTTTATACAAAGGCCAATACCAGCCAGGTAGAAAGTATTTATACTTTCAGTACCAATACGCCGACAAATATTGACTTGATCAGCCTGAAAGCCGACTACGAACAAAATTTTGCGAAAGGTAAACTTTCTACGGGGTTTAAGTCATCGCAGGTAAGAACCGACAACGATTTCTCTTTCTTTAATCATGATATCAACGATAATCCTGTATTCGACAATCAGCGCAGCAATCGGTTTTTGTATACCGAATGGATCAATGCAGTGTACGGACAATACAAGCGACAAATAAAAAAAATAAACTACCAGGTGGGTATTCGATTTGAACAAACCAATAGTAAAGGCGATTTACGTTCGGAACAGGCTATCGATAACAAAATAGTCAAAAGAAGCTATCTTGATTTTTTCCCCAGTGCAGGCATCAGCTACCAATTGAATCAAACGAGCAGTATTGGCTTTAGCTACAGCCGCCGCATTGACCGGCCGCGTTACCAGGATCTCAATCCTTTTGAAAATAAAATCGATGAATTGAGTTACCAGAAAGGCAATCCTTTCCTCCGGCCGCAGTATACCCATAGTGTTGAATTGCGGCACACTTATAAATACACCCTGACAACCACGTTATCGTATAGCGATGTACGGGATTATTTTGCCCAGATATCCGATACTATAGAAGGCAAGCGCAATTTTTTGATGCAGCGGAATCTCGCGAACCAGAAAATCATAAGCCTTAATATCAGTTATCCTTTTTCCATAACCAAATGGTGGTCGGTTTATGCCAACCTGAATGTATATCACACCCGTTACAACGCGAGTTTTGAACAGGGAAAAACAATACGACTAAATGCCACCGTAGCGAGTATTTACCAACAACAGACTTTTCAGCTTGGAAAAAAATGGACGGCTGAGTTAAGTGGTTTCTTCAATAGCCCATCCATCTGGGGAGGAACTTATCAAACCAGGTCAATATGGAGTTTAGATGCCGGTTTACAGAAAAGATTTTGGAAAGATAATGCATCTATCAAGTTATCGGTGTCAGACTTATTTTTTAAAATGCCCTGGCGCGGAACCAGTGAGTTTGGCGGCCTCTATATTATTGCGAGTGGTAGGTGGGAGAGCAGGCAGTTAAAAATGAATTTCACCTATCGCTTTGGCAACAAGCAAGTAAAAAGTGCAAGAAACAGGAATACGGGACTTGACGATTTGAAAGGAAGAGTTGATTGATGCCATGTAACAACCCTGCCCAGGGTTATTATAAATTCTTTCTGCAAAAACAACTTGTATTTACATCACCATTCGGCCCTTGCACTAGCTGTTACCGAGAAATCGGAGAAGTTTTTATCGAGGAATTTATAATAGCCGGTAATGGCTATCATGGCGGCATTATCGGTGCAATACTGGAATGAAGGAACGAAACTGTTCCAGTGGTATTTGTCGCACATTTCTTTAAAACTTTTTCTTAAGCCGCTATTTGCCGATACGCCACCGGCAATGCAAAGATTTTTGATATTGGTTTCGAGAGCGGCTTTTTTGAGTTTATGAAGCAGGATAGATATTATCCTCTCCTGTATGGAAGCGCAGATATCGGCCAGGTTTTCCTGGATGAAAACCTGTTTCTCTTCTTCGGTGGCAGCAAACTCTTCTTTATAAACAATGCTTTTGCCTGCATTTTGCAGAAAATAAAGGATGGATGTTTTCAATCCACTAAAACTAAAATCTAAACCGGCTACCTGGGGCTCAGGAAATTTAAATCGATGCGGGTTGCCAATTTGCGCATAATGATCGATAAGCGGTCCGCCGGGATAGGGAAGTCCCAACAGCTTGGCCGATTTATCAAATGCTTCACCTGCGGCATCATCAATTGTTTCCCCTATTACTTTCAGTTGTGAAGGTGATTCGCATAATACGATTTGCGTGTGCCCACCACTTACCGTTAAACACAGGAAGGGAAAGCCCGGTTTGGGATCTTCAATAAGGTTGGCCAGTACATGTGCCTGCATATGGTGAACGGCGATCAGGGGAATATCCAAGGCCAGCGCCAGTGATTTTGCAAATTGGGCTCCCACCAGCAGCGAACCGATGAGGCCCGGCGATTGTGTAAACGCGATGGCATCCAATTGTTGCAAACTTATGCCTGCATCTTTGAGCGCGGTATCTACTACCGGAACGATGTGTTGCATGTGTGCGCGACTTGCCAATTCGGGTACTACGCCACCATACTTTTCGTGTACTGTTTGATTAGCGATGCGATTCGATAGCATCCTCCCGTCGCGGCAAACAGCCGCAGATGTTTCGTCGCAGGAAGATTCTATTGCAAGAATTGTGGGCATGAAATGGATGCCGTTGTTTCGGCGATGCAAAATAAGCCTAAAATATCCTGAAAGGGAAATTGGTATCCATACTCACCAAGGGAAGAGCATCGATTATTTACTTCTAATAGCAACCACCGGATCCATTTTAGCGGCAATGGATGCTGGTATGATGCCGGCCAGCACTCCTACCGCAACACAAATGGTTATCGCAAGTAAGAGTATCGAAGGCGAAATAAATATGGAAAAACCTGCTGCAGCTCCGGCAAGCGTGGTTAAGAGGAATACGCCGACGAGTCCCAGCAGTCCACCCATGATACAGAGAAATGCCGATTCTAATAGGAATTCGGTAAGTATCATCCTTTTTTTAGCTCCGATGGCCTTTTTCAATCCTATCTGGGAAGTACGTTCGCGAACGGTTACAAACATAATATTGGCAACGCCGAACATGCCCACTACCAGCGAAAGTGCGGCAATGGCCCAGCCACCTTTGTTGATATAACCGAATATATTGTCCATAAACTCGCTGAAGGAGTCGATATCGTTCAGCGAAAAATCATCGTCCTGGGTGGGTTTCAGCTTTCGTATCGAACGCATGGCGCCCTGTAGTTCATCTTTCAACTGGTCCATCGGCACTGTTTCTTTTCCCTGCACCATGATTACCGGGTTGCTGTTTTCTTCGCGCACAATTGTTTTCATAAAGGAGTAGGGCATCAAAATACTATTGTCGTATTCCCATCCACCGATTATGCTTTTGCCTTGTTTTTTAATAAGTCCAACTACCAGGCCCTTTTTACCCGACTTCATCGTTACCATTTGTCCGACGGCCTTTTCAGGTTTGCCGAAAAGATTTTCAGCAACGGTATATCCTATCACTATGGAGTTGGCGGCATAATCGTAATCGCTCTGCTGCAGATAACGTCCTATAGCTACTTCCACCGGTTGAATATTCACAAACTCCTCCGTAATACCATAATAGTTAACTCCGCTTACAATATTATCTTCTATTTCCAGGTTGGCTCCCTGGTCGCTGATGTTCATGGCAACATTAGATGCTGCGGGCACTTTTTGCTTGAGAAGCACCATTTCATCGTACTTGGGGCTCGGGCGTTTTACATATTTCCACCAAGGATAGTCGTTGCCGCCACCGGCATATTCCCATTTATCGATGTAAACGGTATTAGTGCCAAGCGCTTTGATATCGTTTTGCACGGCGCGTTCCAGGCTATCTACCATGGCCAGCACACCGATAATACAAAATATACCGAATGCAACACCTGAGAGCGAAAGAAGCGTACGCACTTTATGCGAACGAAATTCCTGCCAGGTTAGGCTGAGGCTACTGCCCAATATTTCAAGTACTCTGCGCATAGATCAAATTTAAGATATTGTTATTAATGGCAAATTGTATTTGTTTTAGTGGTGGAAGCTGAGTGGTGAACGGGAGGCACGTGGCCTGAGTCGTAAATCGTGAGTCGTGGGTGGATCGCCGTAGTTCGGGATTTCCTCACAATTCGCGACCTACGATTCACGATTGACGATTCACGATTCACGCTCTTTGTTCTATCTTGCGCCAAAACAAAACCATGGTAGTAATTGAAAACGACAGGCTGGAAATTCAGATCAATCCCAAAGGCGCGGAGCTGACAAGTATTTTTCATCTTCAACATCAATTGGAATATATGTGGAGCGGCGACCCGGCCTTTTGGGCAAAGAGATCGCCGGTACTTTTCCCGATTGTAGGAACGCTTAAAGACAATAGCTATGTCTTCAACGAAGAAACTTATTCGTTGAATCGTCACGGTTTTGCCCGCGATATGGATTTTGAAGTGGAGTTGAAAACCAGTTCAAAGGCAGTATTCCTCCTAAAGAGCAACGACGCAACGCGAAAACTGTTTCCTTTTGAATTCGAGTTCAGGATTTCGTATGAATTGCGTAAGTCGGTATTGAATGTGAGTTACGAAGTGTTGAATAGCGGCGATGACGATTTGTTTTTCTCTGTTGGAGGACACCCGGCCTTTGCTGTACCGCTTGCGGAAGGAACACAGTACAACGATTATTACCTCGAGTTTGAGGAAGTGGAAAGCGTTGACAGATGGCCCATTTCGGCAGAAGGCCTTATCGAAAAAAATAGTGTTCCCTTCCTGGATAAGTCCAATACAGTTGTACTTTCCAGGGACTTGTTTTATAACGATGCGATTGTACTGAAAAATCTTACTTCCACAACAGTTGCCTTGCGATCCGGTAAAACCAATCATGGATGGGTTTTCGATTTTGCCGACTTTCCTTATCTCGGTATCTGGGCCGCCAAAAATGCCGACTTCATTTGCATCGAACCCTGGTGCGGAATTGCGGATGCGATAGACAGTAACAGGCAGCTGATAGAAAAAGAGGGTATTGAGCAACTGCCTCCCAACGAAGTCTTCAGTCGCACCTGGACGCTCGAACTATTTTAAACAGGATTAACTTCCCCTTTGAGAACCCGTATTCGCCTGCTTGCTCACAAAGCCGGCAGACGACTTGGGTTTTGTGATGAATTTGGAACCCTGGGCACCGTTTGCAGCCGGTTTCTTATTGCCTTTCTTTTTGCCTTTGTTGTTTTGTTGGTTTAGCAAGGACATACTTTTAAATTTTGTACGGTAAATATACGTCGGCCCGTGTTTTGTACAATACTTCGCGTGGGGAAAGCTGGGGAAATGATTTAATTTTAAGAAAAAGCTCATGACATCCAAAGCAAGCAGCCCCAGGGAATACCTTCACGAATTGCCGGCCGACCGCCGCGAGCCGATACAGAAGTTGCGAGATACGGTATTGAAAAATTTACCAAAAGGGTTTAAAGAGCAAATGTCGTACGGCATGTTGGGATATGTAGTTCCGCATAGCCTGTATCCGGAAGGATATCACTGTGATCCTAAAACACCCCTGCCTTTTTTGGCAATCGCCTCCCAGAAAAATTTTATTGCACTTTATCACATGGGTATCTACGCCAAACCCGATTTGTTGAAATGGTTTACATCGGAATATCCCAAACACAGCGCTGCAAAATTGGACATGGGTAAAAGTTGTATCCGCTTCAAGAAGCCGGAACATATCCCGTATAAACTCATTGCAGAATTGGCAAAAAAAATGACCGTGAAAGACTGGATTGCTACATATGAAATGAACCTGAAACGTTAATTAAGTGTAATGGCAACTGCTGAAGTGCAACGTTCGAACCGGTCTAAGGGTCAGGCAGGTAAACGATTGTATGAAATACATGTGGATGGTTTTGATTATTGCAATTGTATTTTCTTCCTGTAAAAAATATTCTTCCTGTGAAGGTATTACCACCGATGCGGTGATTGTTGACTCGGGGCCGATTGAAGCAGACGGCTGTGGCTGGGCCGTTAAAGTTGGCGATAATGTTTATCACCCCTCACAGTTGGATGCTGCCTTCAGGGAAAACAACCTGCAAGTCCGAATCAGGTTTAAGAATTCCGGGAAAAACTTTGTGTGCGGTATTGCAGGAATAGGATTGCCCGAGATTGATCTGCTTTATATCAGGAAGAAATGATTGGCTAATTTGCCCATCGCCACCTGGATTCACTCATCTTTTTCTTTAACCAATTGCGTGCTGGTTTTTCTATGCCAAAATACGTAATAGAAGCAAGCAGCAGGGTCACCAATAAAAGCAATAAGGCAAGCGACCAGCTTATGACCATGCCGGTTTGCTTAATACTCAGCATACCCGTGATTCTGGCCACAACAAAACCCAGGATGAGGGGCATATGCACCATGTAAATTGAAAAGGAAATATCGCCAATATACCGGAGTGGGCGAATATTCAGCACGGCGCTCAGCTTGCCGTTATTATACGCAGAACAGAGGATGATCAAGGAAAACACAAAAGGAGCGATCGAGTCGGATAACCAATCAAAATGCCAGCCAGCAAATAGAAATATCCAACTCGCCACAAAAATATAGCTGTTCGATAGCTGGTTTTTTTTCCATTGATGTGAATAAAGGTGATAGGTCAGTAAGCCTAGTATAAAACTGCTGAGGCAGCGCAGCAGGGCCGGGCCGGTTATTACATCAATAGTATTCCAATCCGGAGTAAACCCGGGTATTTTGCCCAACCATTCCATTCTTTTAGTAAGGAGTGCAGGCTGGAAATAGTAAATGATAGAAAGATAACCAGCAATCACAAACAGCAGTAACACCCATTTGCGTATAGCCGATCCGTTAACCAGGAATTTCAAGATAAACGGAAAACAGAGATAGGCAACCCATTCGACGCTTATCGACCAGGAGGGAGTATTCCAGGTAGCTTCGTTAAATCCGAAAACAGCATGTAAAAGCGTGAGGTTTGCAGGAATGGCGAGCGGATCAAACATTTTTCCCCAAATACCTTCCATGGGAAATTTTATTGCAAGCAGCCAGGCATACAAAGCGATTGCACCCAAAAGCATGAACAGGTGGAGCGGATAAATCCTGGCAAAGCGGGCAGTGATGAACTTCGTGAAAGCGGCTTGTGTTACTTTTTTAGTAAACATATTCCCGTATACATGAAACATGATAAAACCACTCAATACAAAAAAGAAATCGACCATCAAATAGAGCTTCGAAAAAAAGGATACCTCTCCCGGTGCCATCAAAGGAGCAATGATGATATGCGAATGAAACAATACTACTAAAACTGCGGCAATACCCCGCAGGGGCGTTAACGAAGGAATGAATTGCTCTTTCATGGCGCTGAAAATTTGAGAAGCAATTTGGCTCGGATCCCTGTTATTGGAAGTACCGCAATTTGGCATTCCCCACCCCCGAATTCGGGGAAATGGCTGTGTAACAGCATATAAGAGTATTATAGTACTGCTATTAGCGACGGGTAATAATTTACTTTTTAAGTCGTTATAGCTAAAATCCCAAACTGTGAAAAGCCATAGCCTCCTGTTTGTATTGCTTTTGCCTGCAATTGTCGTTGCGCAAAAGGTAGACCTTGATCGGTTTACATTTACTTCCCAGTTTCGCACGCTTCCCCTAGCTCGGCTCGATACCAGTTACCGGACTTATAATGTAAGCGTGGAAGGAACCAAGTTGATGCAGAATTATCTCAGCGAGATGACTCCCGAAAAATCGGTGGTACTTGAAGGCTGGCGTCAGCTCGATCAGCAGGGGCATATCAGTTTCAAGATAAAACTGGAAGATCTTTTGCCCGAATCGATGCGTGTACAGGAAAGAGTGGAAATTCAAAAAGACAGAACCGGCCGGCAAATCGGTACCCGTACCACTTATTACCAGGAAGTGGTGTACACCTTTGCGGCGCAAGCCGAAATTGTGGATTATAAAGGAGTACCCATTGCCAACCTGCCTCTTTCCGACAGAAGCAATAAAAGAGTTTACAGGAGTCCTGAATTCGCATTGAAGCCTCTGGCCGAAGCATATTTTGTGATGAACGCTTTGAATGTGACCGGGCAGCTATACCGCAATTGCGTAAATCAGTCGATGAACCACCTGAACAATTATGCCAATGAAAACTTTGGTTATGGTGAAGTGACTGTTACTGATCACATGTGGATTCTCGACAGCCGCAAACATCCCGAGTACGACAAACACCGCGAAGCTTTCCTGAAACTAAAGGATATATTATTCGGTTTAAGCGCAAGCAAACCCATTGATGGTGTTAGAGAACAATTGCAACCCGTTATCAAGTATTTTGAAAGCGTGAAGAAGAACTACAACGGGCGCAGCAAACACGAGCGCAAGCTGCGTTACGCCAGTTATTTTAACCTGGCGGTGATTTATTACTACCTCGACGACCCCCAGGCGATGATGAAGGAGGCAAGCGGGCTTATACTAAACGACTATGATGCAAGAGATGGAAGAGCGCTGGAACAAACGGCCATCCGTTTGAAAAACCTGTTTGAACAAACCGGTATTTATACCCGTCATTTCCCCATTGATACCAGTAAATTCAAAGGACCTTTCGAGAACTCAGTTACGGCAAATAAATAATCTCATTCGAAGATTTGAATGCGGGAGTTTGAGCCGATGCAAAAAGCGGTAACCGGCCAAATAAAGATTTAATCCATACGTAATGCGAATTTTTCAGCAATTGCGATAACTTGGTGCAAAATCTTTTTCATGAAGCATTGCCTGCTTGCACTGCTGCTATCTGCCGGTTATAATCTTTTTTCCCAGGCCGATCATTCGCATCGCGTGGCGCGTAGCCTTAGCTTCCCCGACATCGTTGGATACAAAACGCTGAAATGCGATTTTCATCAACACACTGTTTTTTCCGATGGAACTGTATGGCCCGACATACGCGTGCAGGAGGCATTGATGGATGGATTGGATGCTATTTCACTTACCGAGCACCTCGAATACCAGCCGCATAAGGAAGATATTCCGCATCCGAACCGCAATCGTTCCTACGAGCTCGCTTTGAAAGAGGCAAAGGATCATCAGCTCATTATTGTTCGCGGATCGGAAATTACGCGTAAAATGCCACCGGGGCACAACAACGCAATATTTATTGAAGACGCCAATAAATTACTGATTACCGATTCGGTCGAGGTTTTTCGTGAAGCGAAAAGACAAGGCGCGTTTGTTTTCTGGAATCACCCTAACTGGATCAGCCAGCGAAAAGACGGCATGGCAACACTCACCGATGTACACCGGAGACTTATCAGGGAAAAGCTGCTCGATGGGATTGAAGTGGTAAACGATCAAACCTATTCCGACGAAGCCTTGCAGATTGCCCTGGATAACAATCTTACCTTAATGGGCACCAGCGATATTCACGGGCTTATCGATTGGGATTTTAAAGTACATAAGGGCGGGCATCGTCCTGTTACGCTTGTATTTGCTAAAGAAAGAACAGAGGCTTCTATCAAGGAGGCATTGCTCAACAGGCGTACGGTTGTTTTTTTCAGGAATCTTTTGATTGGCCGCGATGAATACCTGGTTCCGCTCTTGCAGGAGTCGATTAAGATCAGTAGCGCAAAGTATCTGAATAAGTCAACGGTGCTGCAGGTAGAAATTGAGAATAATACCAGCGCGGAGTATACGCTAAAGAACAAATCGGCATATACCTTTCACAACAGTTCTGACGTGGTGGTGGTGAAACCGGGGGAGAAGACTATTGTGCAGGTAAAAACGATCAGTGCACTAAAAGAAATAAATATCGCTATGGAAGTATTGAGTGCGGTAAATGCCCCGAACCGCCATCCGCAGATCATTCTGAATGCCGCAGTTACTGAATAAATCTACTGGTATGGAAATAAATACATCATTTATTGTATTGGTTGTATTGGCCGCAGCGGCACTGATAGCTTTTTTGATATGGAAGAATAATAAAGACAAAAAGCAACTTGAACAGAAAATCAAAGACGATTATCGCAAACCTCCCAAACATAGCGACGCGGAAGATCCCGACGATTTGAAGGGAACCTGACGTAGATTTTTATTACACGATCGATTGCTAATTTTTTTCTCTTCTGTATGATATCGCTCTTCGTTGTGTTTCTATCTTGAGTACAGCTAGGTTATTTTGTCAATTAACTTTAGTTTTATAGTTAACAGGAAGAAATGCAACTATCCCTTTTTCAAATATCTTTATCGCTGCTGGCGGGAATTGCAGTCATTATACTTCTCACCGTTCGATTTGGCCTGCATCCTTTTTTTGCGCTTTTAATTGCCTGTTTTGTTACCGGCCTGATCCTTGGGCTTCCGCTGACCAATATCCTGGAATTGATAAAAAAAGGCTTTGGTGATATTGTTTCGAAGCTAATCCTCATCATTGTGCTTGGAACTGGGATCGGAGTTTTGCTGGAAAAGAATGGAATTACGGAAGTGATGGCTTCGTGTATTTTAAAATGGGTGGGGAACAAGCGATCCGACCTTGCGCTCGCCATCACAGGGTTTATTGTTGGGTTACCGATATTTTGCGATTCCGGTTATATTGTGCTCAATGGCATTAATCACTCGTTGATCGAGCGAACGCGTAAGGGTGTTGCACAAATGAGCATCTCGTTAGCGGCCGGTTTATATTCGGTTCATTGTTTGCTGCCGCCTCATCCAGGCGCAACGGCTGCGGCGGGTGCATTGGGAGTTGATTTCGGCAGGTTAATTGTTTGGGGAATAATAATTGCAATCCCGGCCATGCTGGTGGGGCATTATTGGGCAGCGTTTGCAGGAAAGGAGCGTGAAAAGCAGCCTGGAGTGGTTGATTTGTCCCGGCAGGAGCTTATTCATGCGCATTTTCCAGGTCGGGTATCGGCTTTCTTACCGGTTGTTGTGCCGATTTTTTTAATGACGGTCAAATCATTTATGAGTATGGAGGGGGAAGCAAGCGGAATATTTTATGCTGCCAGTTCGTTACTGGGCGATCCGGCAATTGCATTGGCGATTGGATTGTTATTGGCAATCATCATTACTAAAAAAGAAAGAAGAGAACAAATAAAGCATTTGGGAATGGCGGTGGAAAAGGCCGGGGCCATTCTTGTAATCATTGGAGCAGGGGCTGCATTTGGAGCGGTGTTATCGGCCAGTAATATTGGGCAACATCTCAGTAGTTCTATCGATATTGGAGGGTGGGGAATATGGTTCCCTTTTCTGCTCGCAGCGATTTTGAAAACCGCACAGGGCTCTTCTACAGTGGCAATTGTAGCGAGCTCTTCAATTGTGGTTCCGCTTTTGCCTGCACTTGGCTTGGATTCTCCGGATGGAAGAATACTGGCAGTTTTGTCGATGGGGGCAGGATCGATGATGATATCGCATACCAATGATGCCTATTTCTGGGTAATATCGAAGTTTTCAGGAATTGATATTAAAACAATGCTGCGTGTTCATTCGGCAGCATCGTTGTGGATGGGACTAACTGCTATGCTTTTTGTATATCTTCTCTCACTGTTAATACTGTAAGCATGCATATACTGGTTGCGCCAAACGCATTTAAAAATAGTTTGGATGCCCGGAGGGCTGGCGATGCTATTGCCAATGGTATCAGGCAGTCGGGACTCTCATGCAGTATTAAAAGTCTCCCCGTTGGCGATGGTGGAGATGGAACCGGGACCTTGCTGGTAGAACATTTAAAAGGTGATCACGAACAGTTGGAGGTTTTAGATCCTTTGGGCAGGAGGATAAAGTCTCGCCTGGGATGGATCGATGCGCACAGAACAGCCGTGATTGAGATGGCAGATGCATCTGGTTTGCGATTGTTGAAGCCATCGGAATACAATCCACTGATAGCTTCAAGTTACGGAACCGGCGAGTTGATTCGGCATGCTGTTCTTGCTGGAGCGGGCAAGATAATTTTGTGCATCGGGGGAAGTGCTACTGTGGATGGTGGAATGGGGATATTGTCGGCCCTGGGCGTAAAGTTTATTGACCAGCATGGAATAATATTGAAAACTCCTTCGGACTTAGTATCGTTGGCAGATATCGATACAGGCAATTTGTTAAAGGAAATACATGATGTAGATTTTCGTATTTTATGCGACGTGAGTAATCCACTGGTTGGGGAAAGCGGTGCAGCAGCGGTATTTGCTCCGCAAAAAGGGGCAGGTGCTGAAGAGATCAGCATACTTGAATCGGGACTTAGGCAATTGGCTAGTCTTATTCTAAGTAAAAAAGGCAACGATATTTCGCATATGGTTCACGGTGGTGCTGCGGGTGGAGTGGCCGCCGGTTTGCATGCAATACTGGACGCTAAACTGGAGAATGGCATTGAAGCTTTTTTGCGCCTCGTGGATGTTGAAACCGAAATGAAGAAAACTAATTGGGTAATTACGGGAGAGGGGAGTATTGATGAGCAGACGCTGCATGGCAAGGCGCCTTTTGGGGTAGCCCGGAAGGCGAAGGAGTATGGAATTTCCGTTTTGGGGCTTGCTGGGAAAATTCCCGAACCTGTCGATAAAGCCTTGTTGGAATATTTTGATGAATTGATTTGTATAAATGAGCCAGGAACTTCATTGGAGGAGGCATTAAGAAATACCAGTTTTAACCTGGAGAAGACGGCGTGTGAATGGGCTAAAAAAAAGCGGGGTTAGCTGCCTTTGTGCTGTGTTTTGAGGAAAGATGAACTTAGTGATAGGGTTCCGAACCCCACAGCCGGTTTTTCATTGTTTCAAACTTCAAAGATCAGAAGATAGATCTTTGACTTTTAGCCGGCAAAAAACGACAGTATTAAATAGTGTTATAAACGCATTGGGTGGTGTGTAACCGCAAACTAGGCAGATGTTTTGTGCAGGGAAAGTTGAGTTTTTTGTCGAAAAAGACCGGGTTCGGAATCATTTCATCTGACTGCTTCAGCTCCAATTTCTTTAATCAATCAATCTGATTGAGCTTGATTTGGTGAAAAAACTAAAGCAGGAAGAGGGGAACCTGTATCTGTAATAAGGGAGAACACAAATTTCTACGATTTCTGATTCGTCAATAGTTGGTGTTTTTTGGATAAAGCCACCAGGGGTTCGGAACCCTATATTCGAATCGGTTTCCATTTTCCGGTTGCTCTTTATTTCACGAAATTTAATCACCCACAATACACCGAGCGTAACGACATTTTTTGAAAGGCATAAACACGCATAGTCGAGGTGATTTGCCCAGGCGGTTGTGATGTTTTTCGGGCTTTCGGTTCCGAACCCCCAGCCAAGAACCCCCAGCCAACCCCCAAACAAACCCCGACAACAACAGCCGGCCAAGAACGGCGCGAATATGGCTCAATCCCCTCCCTTCCTTAACTTTGCCGGCTATGAGCGAAGACATAAAAAAAGAAGAAAGGAGCTTGAACTTCCTGGAAGAAATTATTGAAAACGATCTTAAAACCGGCAGATACAAAAGCATTGTAACCCGTTTTCCACCCGAACCCAACGGGTATCTCCACATCGGCCATGCCAGCAGTATCTGCCTGAATTTCGGCCTTACCCAAAAATATCCTGGTTATACCAACCTTCGGTTCGACGATACCAACCCCGTAACGGAAGAAACCGAATACGTTGAAAGCATTAAAGAAGATGTTCAGTGGCTCGGCTTTACATGGAAGCACGAACGTTACGCAAGCGATTATTTTGACACCCTGTACGAATATGCAGTCAAGCTTATTAAAAAAGGCCTCGCCTACGTAGACGATAGCAGCAGCGAGGAAATTGCAGCATTAAAAGGAACCCCCACAGAGCCCGGAAAGGATAGCCCTTATCGCGACCGATCCATCGAAGAAAACCTGAAACTCTTTTCCGAAATGAAAGAGGGGAAATTCCCCGATGGCAGTAAAACCCTTCGTGCCAAAATCGATATGGCCCACATCAATATGCTCATGCGCGACCCCGTACTTTACCGTATCAAACATGCGCATCACCACCGCACCGGCGATAAATGGTGCATCTACCCGATGTACGATTTCGCGCACGGACAAAGCGATTCCATCGAAGAGGTTACACATTCCATTTGTACTATGGAATTCGTACCACACCGCGAACTGTACGATTGGCTAATTGAAAAACTCGAAATTTATCCCTCTCACCAATACGAATTCGCCCGTCGTAATATAAATTATACGGTTACCAGTAAACGAAAATTGCTGCAATTGGTAAATGAAGGGCATGTTGCAGGCTGGGATGACCCACGGATGCCCACCATCAGCGGCCTGCGCCGGAGAGGATATACTCCCGAAAGCATTCGCGATTTCTGCGATCGTATCGGAATTGCAAAACGCGATAACCTCGTTGATGTAAGCTTGCTGGAGTTTTGTATCCGTGAACATCTTAACAAAATTGCCCTTAGGCGCATGGTGGTGTTCGACCCGATCAAGGTCGTAATCACCAATTACGACAAAGAAAGTGAAGATCTTTCCACAGAAAACAATCCGGAAGACCAGAAGGGAGGGAGCCGCTTCATCCGCTTTAGCAAAGAGATTTTGATAGAGCGGGAGGATTTCATGGAAAATCCACCAAAGAAATACTTCCGCCTGTCGCCGGGCAATAAGGTTCGGCTGAAAAGCGCCTATATTATCCAATGCGATTCCGTAATAAAAAATACAGACGGAACTATCAGGGAACTGCATTGCTCTTATTTTCCCAATAGCAAGAGTGGCGAAGACGTTTCTGGCATCAAAGTACAAGGGACTCTTCATTGGGTAAATGCATCCGATGCCGTTGAGGTAGAAGTACGGGAATACGATCGCCTGTTCCGCGTTGAAGACCCTACCGATGAAGAAGGCGATTTTAAAGATTATCTGAATCCCGGGAGTTTAAAAGTAGTAACCGGGTATGCCGAACCCGATATAAAATCGGCCGATCCCACGCATCGCTTCCAGTTTCTGCGTAAAGGTTATTACTGTTTAGATAAAGATAGCAGCCCCTCAAAGCTCATCTTCAATCGTACAGTAACCCTTAAAGACACATGGGCAAAAGAGATGAAGAAAGGAGGGTGACGATTGGCCAATTAGTCAATGGGCTAATTGGCCAATTGACTAATTGGCCAATTCATCAGAATCCTTTTTTCCCCGAACCTGCTTTTCCAGCTTCGTTTTTCAATTTCGCATAGTCGAATACGATGTTACAAAAGGCTTTTACCCCTACATCGAGCTGGCTATCGTCTATATAAAAATCGGGAGTATGATGAGCCGGTGTGGTACGTGGATCCTGTCCCTTTTTCATACCTCCTAAAAAGAAAAAGAAGGCGGGAGCTTTTTCTCCAAAATAAGAAAAGTCTTCTGCCCCGGTTGTCCATTCACTTTCAATAACATTGTCTTTGCCTGCCGCAGCTTCCAGCGAAGGCAGCATCATTTTCACCAGCTCGGGCGTATTATAAGTAACAAGAGTTTTGGTTTCAATCTTTACATCTACCATTGCACCAGATGCTTCTGCAATTTTGGTAGCTGTAAGTTTTATTCTTTCATGTACATCTTTTTGCATGGCCTGGTCGAGTGTGCGTATCGTTCCTTCCATTATCGCCTCCTCGGGTAAAATATTGGAACGAACTCCGCTCTGTATCTTTCCAACCGTAATCACTACCGGAGCCTTGGTAAGATTTTCCTGCCGGCTTACAATGGTCTGAAGCCCGTTGATGATTTGTGCAGACACAACAATCGGGTCAATTCCACTCCAGGGTTGCGAACCATGCGATTGCCGACCCTTCACTTTAATGGTGAACCAATCGCTGCTTGCCATGGTAGCACCGGGCTTGTACCGGATTTTCCCAACCTCTGTTTGAGAATTGATATGAATACCGAAAATGGCATCTACTTTTGGGTTGTCCATCACACCTTCTTTTACCATTAATGGAGCTCCGCCTTCTTCGTTTCCGGGAGGGCCTTCCTCTGCGGGCTGAAAAATGAACTTAACGATACCGGGCACATCTTTTTTAACGGAAGCCAGTAATTCTGCAGTTCCCATAAGCATGGCTACATGCGTATCGTGACCACAAGCGTGCATCACATCCACTTCCTGGCCATTGTATTCGCCCTTCGCTTTCGAGGCAAATGGTAAATCCACTCGCTCTTTTACCGGCAACGCATCCATATCGGCCCGCAGTGCAATCACCGGACCCGGCTTGCCGCCACGCAAAATAGCTACCACGCCGGTTTTGGCTATGCCGGTTTGTACTTCAAGTCCCAGTTTTTTACAATGCGCGGCAATATATTCCATGGTCTTGAATTCGCGATTACCCAGTTCAGGGTTTTGATGTATATGACGCCGCCACTCGATCACCTTTGGCAATAATAATTTTGACTTTTGATCGATCAGTTGCTGAACACTCGATTGGCCAATTACAATTCCATTGAAGCCCGTGCAAACAAGAAGCAGCAAAAAGGAGATTTTTTTCATCGTAGTCTGTTTTGGTACCTGAAAATATTGAAATTAGTAAACTAATCGTTTCTTTCTTTTTTGTCCGTTTTTTTAGAACCCAAACTCATTCCTTAATTGCTATTTCCACAAAATCATTTGATATAAAGCAATAAATCAGTTATAAGTGTTAACCCGTATAGACAAGATACGACATTGATAATAAATGCCTGTAATTCGGGCTCAGTACACACTTACTACATAATAAGAGTTTGGCATTAGCGTTTCTGAAAAACCCGTATTAGATTTGCCATTAAACCCCCTAATCCTTTCCAATGAGAATAATGATCCGTAACGTACAGGTCAAAAATGACTTGCTAAGTGCCCAAATTGAATTGCCGCAACGCTCAGTTTGCCAACTCTCCATTTCTTCTTCTGAAGGAAGACTGCTTCATAAACTTTTCGTGCAATTAGATATCGGTGAAAATACCGTTCGCCTTCCTTTTCGCATCGCGGAAAAGGGGAGGTACGTGCTTTCGCTGCTGATGGGTGCCGAAGTCACGCAGGAGCCTTTCGCACTTTGAGCTGCTTTGCAGGCATATTTATGTTGCTGATGTAGCAGCATCAGTTGTAGCAGATGCCTTGGCCAATCTTTCCATTGATGATTTCGCGGATGGCCTCGGGTATTGTGCAGCGGAACGGCCACGTTGCGATGTAATGGTAACGGAGGATAGAGAAATTTTTATTTTTCGGATATCGAGGTACTGGATAGCCAGACATTTTTGGGAAGTACCTGTCAAAGCTGCGATGAGGCCGAAGCCGGTACAGGGAAAATTTATTTGTATTCTCCAAAAATCCCCCTCAGTTCATCCGCAATTTCACCGAGGGTAATTTTATTCTCTACGGCTTCGATTACGGCGGGCATAATATTTTCTCCCCCGATGGCCTTATCGTTTAATACTTGCAGGCATTGATCTACCTTGGCATTATCGCGATTACCTTTCAGGCGTTTCAGTTTCTCGATTTGTATCGTTCTTATACTATCATCTATCTTAAATACGGGAATATTCTCTTCAACGTTCGACTGGAACTTGTTAACTCCCACAATTATCTTTTCGCCATTTTCAATTTGCCGTTGGTACTCATATGCGCTCCTGGCTATTTCATCCTGTATAAACCCTTCTTCGATGGCCGTAACACTTCCTCCCATGGCATCTATTTTTTCGATGAGCTGCCAGGCTGCATCTTCTACTTGTTGTGTGAGTGTTTCAACAAAATAACTTCCTGCAAGCGGATCGACCGTATCGGGCGCGCCGCTTTCATAAGCTACCACCTGTTGCGTGCGCAGTGCAATGCGGGCGGCTTCTTCAGTAGGAAGACTTAAGGCTTCGTCGTATCCATTCGTATGAAGGCTTTGCGTTCCTCCAAGAACTGCTGCCAATGTTTGAATGGTTACCCGCGAAATATTATTGAGTGGTTGTTGCGCAGTAAGCGTACTTCCCCCGGTTTGGGTATGAAAACGAAGCATCATCGCCTTCGGGTCGGTAGCTCCAAGGTCTTTCATAATTTTCGCCCACATTCTGCGCGCGGCCCTGAATTTTGCCACTTCTTCGAACAGGTTATTGTGTGCGTTGAAAAAGAAAGAAAGTCTTTTTCCGAAGACGTTTATATCAAGCCCTTTTTCCAATGCAGCTTTTACATAAGCCTTGCCATTACTCAGGGTGAAAGCTATTTCCTGGACAGCAGTACTGCCGGCCTCGCGTATGTGGTAGCCCGATATGGAAATGGTGTTCCATTTTGGAAGCTCGGCGGCGCACCACTCAAAGATGTCGGTAATAATACGCATAGAAGGTTTGGGCGGATAAATATAAGTTCCTCTTGCTGCGTATTCCTTGAGAATATCGTTCTGAATAGTGCCCGATATCTTTTTCAAATCGGCGCCCTGTTGTTTGGCGAGCGCAACATAAAAGGCCAGCAATATAAATCCCGTGGCATTGATGGTCATCGACGTACTCACGTTTTCGAGTTTGATTCCGTCGAATAAGGTCTGCATATCTTCAATGCTGTCGATAGCAACTCCCACCTTGCCCACCTCGCCTTCGGCAAGTGGGTGATCACTATCGTATCCAATTTGTGTGGGAAGATCAAAAGCCACACTCAATCCCATCACCCCCTGCGATAACAGATAATGATAACGCTTATTGCTCTCTTCGGCTGTGCTAAAACCGGCATATTGACGCATGGTCCACAGTTTGCCACGGTACATATCGGCTTGCACCCCTCTTGAGAAAGGGAATTGCCCGGGCAATTCGTTTTGAATAGAATCCCTGATGGCATCCAATTCCTTTTGCGTATAAAGCTCTTTTATTTCTATTCCGCTATCGGTATATATTTTTTTTTCGGGCATGATGGATGATTGTAGTGGTTAGTGAGCGGTGAGCAGATGTTTGTGAATCGTGAGTCGTCAATCGTGAATCGTGAGTCGTGAAGCATGAATAGTTCGCAGACCTGTAAAAAATCTTTTTAGTATTAAGAGCCGGAATTTTCGGGCCTGAAAGAACAACTCCTCCTGCCTTCGTTGGAGTAAACACAATTGACGACTCACGATTCACGACTCACGATTGACGATTCACGAATAAAGCTTTTGCATCAAAGATACTCCGCTCACTTCATCAATTTCTTTGCCTCATAACTCAGTACTTCGCTTACCACGGTATGCAGCGAAGCTTTTGGCGACTGCACTAACATTTCAAGAATACTTTTGTTGAGATCGCTGCCACTTGCATCGGGCGGCATGAACGATGCTACCTGGTTTATGATAAGTAAGTTCTGGTCTTTCAGATTGCGCACGGCTTCCCAGGCTTCGTTGCTCACGTAAATCTGCTGCGTAATATTATAATCAAATTCCTGGCGAATATTTTGAGTAAGCAAGGCCTGCATTTCTTTTACACTGAGGCCGGGTTGATTGACGCGGTTGATAAGATTGGGTAATGCAATTCTTTCGGTGAGCAGGATGAGGCGCTCATATGCCTGCAACTGCAGTTGCGCAGAATGCTGCGGCTTTTCAGGATTTACCTGTTTTTGCTGTAACTGTTTTGCCTGCTTTCTTTGTTTCCAAAGCAAAAAAACAAGGGCTCCGCCCACAAGCGTTGCAAAACCGATCTGGATCAGGAGTTCCGGGTAGCTTAATGACATTTATTCGGGATTTGCAACAAAAATAGGGAAAGAAGCTTGTATCGTATAAACAGCGCCGAAGTATAAATTTGTTGTTACTGTGTTAGAAATGAGTCATACACTGCAGTTGTATTACCGATTTAATAACTTTACTAAAAATCGCATTCATGAAAAGGATAGTAATTGTTTTGATTGGACTGGCAGCGGTACTGAACAGCTTTGCCCAGCAACATAACCTGGTGAAATTATGGGAAACGGATTCCCTGTTAAAGGTTCCCGAATCGGTATTACCCGATTATCGAAAGAAATTGATGTATGTTTCCAATATCGATGGTACCGATCCCTGGTCGAAGGATAATAAGGGTTCGATTGCCAGGATTGGATTTGATGGCAAGATTATCGATGCCGAATGGGTGCGGGGATTGAATTCACCAAAGGGGATGGGTATTTTTAAGAATGCACTTTATGTGGCCGATATGAATGAGGTGGTGGTAATAGATATTGAGAAGGGAGAAATCAGGAACCGGATTCCAGTGCCCAATGCTGAAGGATTGAATGATATCGCCGTTGATCCCAAAGGAGTGATTTATGTGTCCGATTCAAAAGCAAAGCGTGTTTACCGCATCAAGGGTAATGATGCAAACCCGCACCTGGAAGGTTTGCAGGGACCTAATGGTGTGCTTTGGCACAAAGACAATCTCTATGTATTGGACCGGGGGGCTCTTTACCGGGTAGAATATGATCGAAAATTAACCCGCCTTGCCGAATCGCTGGAAGGAGGCTCTGATGGGGTGGAGGCCGTGTACGATAAAGAATTCATTGTGTCGGGATGGGCCGGCATACTGTATTATATCTATGCCGATGGATCAAAAGAAATTCTCCTCGATACCCGGAACGAAAAAAAGAATACTGCCGATATCGCCTACGATCCTTCCACCCGTATTATCTATGTACCTACTTTTTGGAAGAATACGGTGGTGGCTTATGAGTTGAAATAGGTTGGTAGCGAGCGGGAAGTAGTAAGAGGCGAGAGGGAAGTTCGAATAAGAACCCCCTACTCGCCACTTACCCCTTTCCACTAGCCCATTTTATAATTCAATTAGGATTTGCTTTCCTTAATTTCGACCCACAATTTTTTGCATGGACTGTAGATCTACAAAGCTTGCTTATAAAGACACAGGATATTTTTCGCAGATCATTATCGATTATCTCGACAAGGCAGGGCAGTTACGTCCATTTTATCGCCACGAGGTATCGCTTTCTGGTATCGAGGCCGCTATAGAGGAACGTAAGCGGGTTAATGTGAACCGGGATCTGCTGGTCCAACATCTCGAGGAGCAATATCGATTGGTACACCCATCGGGGAAGGTGCAAAGCAATATCCAAAAACTCCGTGATCGCAATACATTTACTATTACCACGGCTCACCAGCCGGCGCTTTTCACCGGCACTCTCTACTTTGTTTATAAAATATTGCATGCAATCAAGCTTTCTGAAGAACTTAATCAAAAATTTCCTCAGTATAATTTTGTACCGGTTTACTGGATGGGAAGCGAAGACGCCGACCTGGAGGAACTTGGCAGGGTTTATCTCGGCGAAGAAAAGATTGTCTGGGATACGAAACAAAAAGGTGCTGTTGGTAAGATGAATACAAAGGGTATTGATAAACTGATACAGCGTATTCATGGAGAATTGTCGGTACAACCTCATGGAACAGAGTTGGTGCAATTGTTGAAAGAAAGTTATCTTGATGCGCCCGATATTCAGACAGCCACTTTTAAATTATTGCATCGCTTGTTTGAGGGATATGGCTTAATAACCATCATACCCGATACCGGGGAGCTTAAGCGGCAGATGATTCCGGTTTTTGAAGAAGACCTGTTTCATCAGAAACCTTCCGAAATCGTTTCTTCAACCATTGATTCCCTGGCAAAGCATTATAAAGTACAAGCAAATCCCAGGGAAATCAACCTCTTTTACTTCAAAGATTCCATGCGGTCAAGGATTTACCGCGAGGGAGAACTGTTCAAAGTGTTCGATAGTTTTATAAGTTTCACTCCGTCCGAAATACGGGAGGAATTGAACAAATACCCGGAACGCTTTAGTCCGAATGTGATTTTGCGCGGGCTTTTCCAGGAAACCATCCTGCCCAATATTGCATTTATAGGCGGTGGTGGCGAAACGGCCTATTGGATGGAACTGAAAGATTTGTTTGATCATTACCGCGTGCCCTTCCCCGTACTTGTACTGCGCAATTCATTTTTGTTTGTAGAAAAAAAGTGGCAGCAAAAGATACACAATATGGGTTTTGCTGTTAAAGATTTTTTTAAAAGCGAACAGCAGTTGCTCACCGAACTGGTGAGCAGAAACCGCAATGGGGAGTTGAAGTTGGAGGGTGAAATGGAAAGAGTTGTGCAGTTCTACGATCAACTTAAATCGAAAGCGGCGGAAATCGACAAAAGTCTGCTGCAACATGTGGAGGCGCTGCGCGCCCGTGCATTGAGGCCCGTACAGGAACTTGAAAAGAAATTACTGCGGGCAGAAAAAAGAAAATTCGAAGCCGAGCAAAGGCAGATTCATACCATCAAAAAAGCATTATTCCCCAAAGATGGCCTGCAGGAGCGCATCGATAATTTCATGCCTTATTATGCGAAGTGGGGTAAAGAAATTCTACAGGTTTTTTATACAAATTCACTGGTATTTGAGCAGCAATTTGTAGTTTTAGAAGAGAAATAAGACAGTCCGGCTACACCCGGCACTTTGCTTATTGAATGGAGCTGTTCAATTTTCATGTCGACCGGTTTGATTTGAAAGGTTGATTTATTTTCCCCAGGCTCTCTTATTATGCATGTGCAGTTACTCCGCACACAGATAGGTTATTTAAGGTCATGCGAGTTGTGCGTGGTTGAACAATTTGACCAGGATTGTGAATATGTTGATAACTTTCAAGCAGGAGTTAGTACTTGAACCAATAATATTGAAATTCTTCAAAAAACCAGCAAAATCAATGTTATGAGAAAAACTTTACCCGCTGCAGGGCGATTCCTAATTGTAATTGCGTGTGCAAGCATATTATCCTATGTATTTTTTTTGATTAAGAAGGATACTCAGGGGAAGGACAGCATTATGAGTCTGAAAGATGTGTTGATAGAAAACGATGCCGCCTCGGAAAATCCAACATTGCGGGTACAGGAAGAATTGGCTATGCTGGTTGATCCTAAAACCGGCAGGATTCCTGAAGGTGTACGATTAATGGAGCTTCAAGCTGCTGAAAGCGCCCCATTAAAACAGAATCTATTGTCGAATCCTTTGCTCGCCAATACTTATACATTTTCCGGCCCTTCAAATCTTGGCGGACGAATCCGTGGACTAGCATACGACGTTCGTTATAATGGTACCAGCAATCGCACCATTTTTGCGAGTGGTGTAAGTGGGGGAGTTTTTAGAAGTACCGATGATGGCGCTACCTGGACTAAGGTATCTCCATCGAATGTTCTGTATAGTGTCACATGTATAGCTCAGGATCCTAGACCAGGTTTCCAGGACACTTGGTATTATGGAACAGGTGAAAGCTTGGGAAATTCCGCTTCAGCAACTAGTGCTCTATATTTGGGGTTTGGAATATACCGCTCAACGGACAATGGGAATACTTGGGCTAAAATTTTAAATACTCCTTTCGCCGAAGGTACGCTGGAAGTTTTTGACAGTCGCTTTGATATCGTAACAAGCCTTGCAGTTAACCCTGTTAATGGTGACTTGTATGCAGGAACACTCAATACGGTAATGCGGTTACCCTTTGGAACAAGTTCGTGGGTAAGTGAGTTGGGAACATTTGGTGGCAACTCAACTGGTGCCGTGGATGTAAAGATCGGGTCTGATGGAATCGTTTATGCTGCTTTGCCGGGTAACGGATTTCTGCCAACGACTACTACATCTGTGGCCAATGAAGGCGTTTGGCGGCGAAATGTTTCAGGTGTTTGGACACGCATTGCCGGAGGGGGTGTCCCAGCTTGGTTTAATGTAAACGCTGTAGGAGTAGGAGCACCTCCAAACACCCGTATACCGCTCGAACGAATTGTTTTAGCCATCGATCCCAATGATGAGAAGAACATTTATGCTCTTTATTCGAATGGATTGACATCGAGTTGTACCGGCACACCAGTCGTTGAGGTCGAGTTTGGAAAATATGATACCACAACCGGTACTTGGGTGGATTTGAGTGCAGGTTTGCCAGATGAATCTGGTTGTTCCGATGGAAATGATCCATTTGCTGTGCAAGGAGGTTACGATCTAGTACTTGCCGTAAAGCCGGGAAGCCCTAATGTACTTTTTCTTGGAGGAACAAACTTATACCGCCTCAACTCAGCCGATGGTTTTACTACTGCGGGCTATACATTTGTGAGAGCAGGCGGCTATGCTAATACGTCAGGATACGGTCTCTACGCACAGTCGCACCCCGATATACATGCCATAGTATTCCAGCCGGGATCTCCAAATATTATGCTTTGTGGTAATGATGGCGGCGTTCAGCGCACAACCGATAATACAGCCGCAACAGTAGCCTGGACAGATATTAGTGGTGGTCTCACTACCTACCAATATTATTATGTCACCCTCGATCCAACAAATGGTAGCACAAACTATTTAGGAGGTGCCCAGGACAATGGGACTTCTTACAGAGGCTCTGGAACAAATGCATTTACGCGCGTATTAAGTGGCGATGGGGTTTCGGTTGGTATATCTTCAGGCAATACCATGCACTTTGCCGGCGCGCAGCGTGGGAGCATGTATCGTCGTTCTCCTGCACTTGCACCCGATTTCATCAATGCAAATCTTACTCCTTCGAGCGGCTTATCTGCTAACAGGTTATTTGTAACGCTATTCCACCTGGATCAAGATAATACTGAGAATTTATACTATGTGGACTTTAATGAAATCTGGAGAACTACAACCGCTACGACAGCAACCAGCTTTGCAGCAAATTTCACAGAGTTAACAGGGGTAAGAACGACCATTGGTGCTGTTAATATCCGCTCTCTTGCAACATCGAGAGGAACTTACAATGCAGCAAGGAGCAAATTGTACTTTGGTACCAGCGATGGCAGAGTCTTCAGAATTGATGACCCGGTAAACGTAGCGCCAGCCACTGCTCCAGTTCAGATAAACTCTGGTGCAGGTATGCCGGTGGGTACAATCATCGATATCGCCGTTAATCCCCGCAGTAGCGACACCGTTGTTGCCGTCTATTCTAACTATGGGGTATCGAGCATCTGGTTTTGCGGCAATGCAACTTCCGGAACTCCCACCTGGACTAATATTGAAGGTCCGGTGGTACAGCTTCCTTCCATTCGTTCCGTTGAAATTGTTTTAACATCTGGCACGGCCGGGCCAGGAGCACCGCAGGCCCCCAATAATGTTGAATACTATGTTGGAACTTCTACCGGCCTTTATAGCGCGAACGACTTGAACGGTGCATCGACAGTTTGGGCTAAGGAAGGGAGTACTACCATTGGTAATGCGGTTGTGAGTTCGCTGGCTTATAGACCCATTGATAACCGTCTGCTTGTGGGTACACATGGTTCTGGTATTTTTGAGGCTTCTGTTCCGTTTTCTCTGCCTGTAAATCTGATTTATTTTAAGGGAGCGGTTGTTAACGGTTACGCATCACTTCAATGGAAATCGGATAGGGAAATAAATAATAAGGGATTTGAGATAGAAAAGTCGTACGACGGAAACAGTTTTGTCAAGATAGGCTTTGTGAGTGCATCTTCTACTGGAACTTACAGTTTTACTGATAAAATTCCTCCTGTGGCAAATCAGTACTACCGGCTCAAGCAGGTTGATATCGATGGAAAATATACATACTCTAAAGTTGTATTGATAAGATATAAAGAGAACGACATTCCTTCGCTTCTCTATGTAAACAACCCGTTTGCGGGTCTGTTGCAACTAACGTTCAGCAAACCGGTTGCAGAATCGGTAACTGTTGATCTCATTGACATTAATGGAAGAGTTGTTCATAGAAAAGTAGTAGGCGGTTCGGCAAGCAATGTACTATCCTTTGCAATACCTGGGTCGGTTAATGCGGGAAACTATGTGTTACGCGTCCGCTCAATGCAAATGAATGAATCACGAAGGGTTGTGAAAACCAACTAAAACCTTTCAAATTTGATGAGGGAGCTTATCTGCAGAAGGTAAGCTCCCTCATACTTTTTATTTGGGATTTACCTTAAGGCTCAATATGATTAATGCATATCGTTGTTTAGGGAAAATCAATATGGAGTGCGGGTTGCCAAATGGTGAAATTTTTTTACTGATTTCAGGTATCTTTTCCCCCGAAAAAAAAACTCAATCACTAATTCATTGGAGGCAGCCTCGGGTACCACAACCGGCTTTTTGCGGCGTACAGGTCCGTTCATTCTGATTTCAACAACAGGGTTCTTTGTGAATGGTACAAGCGTATCTGCTACCGGTTCTCCAATGACCCGCACTGTTTTATCCCACAAAACTGGCGTTCGAATTAATGACGCGTAAGCATTGAATTCTTTGCCAAGGAGCCAAACACGTTTTACTACCATCGGCCATGCCGAAACCATCTCCATATAAACGCGATATTCGGAAGTCGGAACAGATGCGTTTTTAAAACTACTATCGCCAACTTTTGCAATTACCTGCTCGGTTGCCTGTACAAGCTCATGTTGATAGGCATATAATTTCACCATCGGTGTTTTACCCTGCGCTTTTATTATTTGCAAATAACTGCAACTAAGCGCCAGCATCAGTATGATTTGCTTTGACATCTATTTAGATGATTTCCGACGCCCTCTCCCCAAAAAAGGATTAGGCATTGGATCGGATGATATATATACCCGCCCGGCAATCGGCATTGGTGTATTTACCCCCTGATTCGGTACCAGACATGGCATATTATCAAGCGCAAGATTGTAAACTGCTGCGTCCGTAACACGATGAGAAAACGCAGCTTTGAAATTGCTCTCTGATTTGCGGATGAGATCGCGTATTGAGAATTTTTCTGGAGCCTCGCTTGTTTCTTTTATTACTATCGGCTGCTCAAGACCACCCAGTTTAAAATTCCCTTTTTTATATGGATTCAATTTCAAACCCGGCGCCTGGCAATAGACATCTACTATTACTAATGCGAGTATGACTGATGAGATGAATGCTCTAATCCACATACGCTTTTTTTTAATTGGATAAGGATTAATTGAAAGTTACATAATTGTTTCCTTATCCCCGCATTTTCTTATACGCATTAATAAGACCGTTAGTAGAGGCATCGTGTCCCGATACGGAATCGCTCCCGTTTAGCTCGGGCAGTATCTTATTTGCCAGCTGTTTACCCAGTTCCACGCCCCATTGATCGAAGCTGTAAATGTTCCAGATAATTCCCTGTACAAATATCTTGTGTTCGTATAAGGCAATAAGTTGCCCGAGCGTATAGGGCGTGATTTTTTTAACCAGGAAGGAATTACTGGGGCGATTGCCTTTAAAAACTTTGAAGGGAACCAGCGCCGCGTATTCTTCCTCTTTTTTGCCGGCTTTTTTAAATTCATCTATCACCTCGGCTTCGGATTTTCCGTTCATCAGCGCCTCAGTTTGCGCAAAAAAGTTAGATAACAATTTGCTGTGATGATCGCCCAGTGGATGGTGCGAAATAGCAGGCGCAATAAAATCGCAGGGGATCAGCAAGGTTCCCTGGTGGATCAATTGGTAGAAGGCGTGCTGGCCGTTGGTACCCGGTTCGCCCCATATTACCGGTCCGGTGGCGTAGTCGACAAACTGACCGTTCCTGTCGACGTTTTTCCCGTTACTCTCCATATTGCCCTGCTGAAAATAAGCAGCAAAACGATGCAGGTATTGATCGTAAGGCAGAATAGTTTCGCTTTGCGCGCCGAAGAAATTGGTATACCAAATGCCGATCAACGCCATCAATACTGGTATATTTTTGTCGGGAGTTGTATCGCGAAAATGCAGATCGGTACTGTGGGCGCCTTTCAGGAGTTCTTCAAAATTATCGTACCCGACAGTCAGCGCAATTGAAAGACCAATAGCGCTCCAAAGCGAATAGCGGCCACCCACCCAATCCCAGAATTCAAACATATTAGCCTTGTCAATGCCGAATTTTACGACTTCTTTTTCGTTGGTCGACAAAGCCACAAAATGCTGTGCAATGTATTTTTCTTCCCCGGCATGTTTCAAAAACCAATCGCGGGCCGTATGCGCATTGGTCATGGTTTCCTGTGTAGTAAATGTTTTGGAGGCAACAAGGAAGAGAGTTTCTTCGGGATTGACTTTCCTTAATGTTTCAGCAATGTGAGTACCGTCTACATTCGATACAAAATAGGTTTGAATAGGGTTGATCCAATAGGGGCGAAGCGCCTCCGTTACCATATAGGGCCCAAGATCGCTACCCCCAATACCTATATTAACAATGTATTTTATCGTTTTGCCGGTGTATCCTTTCCATTTTCCGCTATGCAGTTCTTCGCAGAATTTTTTCATTTGCGCAAGCACGCGTTGTACATCGGGCATTACATCTTTCCCCTCTGCGTAAACCGGTTTTCCTGAAAAATTGCGCAATGCGATATGCAGTACCGATCGGTTTTCGGTAACATTTATCTTTTCTCCCCCAAACATGGCTGCAATGGCTTCGCTCAGTTTGCATTCTTCGGCAAGCTGTAGCAGTAATTTTTTGGTTTGATCGTTCAGGATATTCTTGGAATAATCAAACAAAATATCGCCATGCCACAGGGAATATTCACTGAACCGGTTCTTGTTTTCACGAAACAAATCGGCCATGCGGGCATCCTTCATGTTCCTGAAATGCTCCGATAGTAACTGCCAGGCTTTGGTTTCTGTTGGATTGATGCGGGGAAACATAGGTTTTATAAAATTGCTTGCAAATCTACTAAATCGAATTACATCTTCTCGATCGACTGTATCACGTATTCCACAATGGGAGTAGTGATATCGAGATGAAGCACCAGTCGAACCATCGTTGGCGTCATGGCAATAGCCAGTATGTTTTTATTGCGGAATAAGTCTACCACCTGTTGCGCAGTATGTGTAGCAGGCGTTTCAAATAGAATAATATTTGTTTCCACCGGTAGCAATTTTGCACAAAATGCTTTGTGGGCAAGTGCCGCGGCTATTTTCCTGGCATGGGCATGATCTTCGGCCAGTCGTTGTATGTGATTTTCGAGAGCATAAATCCCGGTAGCGGCCATATAACCGGCTTGGCGCATTCCCCCGCCAAATACTTTTCTGATGCGTCTTGCTTTTTTAATAAAAACCCGGTCGCCTATCAAAATACTGCCTATCGGGCAGCCGAGTCCTTTGTTCAGGCAAACAGATATGCTATCGAATGCGCGCCCGTATTGAAGCGGGTTTTCTTTCTTTGCTACGATGGCATTAAACAGCCGGGCGCCATCGAGGTGTAATAACAAGCCGTGTTTATCGCATACCTGCCTGATCTTTTCGATTTCATTAAAATCATAACAGCTTCCGCCACCCCTGTTTGCGGTGTTTTCTAACGACACGAGCCTGCTTACCGATTTATGTACATCATCGGGATTAATGGCCTGTTCCACCTGCCCGGCATTGATTCGGCCATGATCACCCTCAATCAGTTTTACCTGGCAACCCGAATTAAAGGCAATGCCGCCGCCCTCGTATTGGTATACATGCGATGTTTTTTCGCAGATCACTTCATCGCCCGGTTGTGTATGCACCTTAATAGCAATTTGATTGCTCATGGTACCGGTAGGGCAATAAAGCGCCGCTTCTTTACCAAAAAGAGAAGCCGCCATTTCTTCCAGCTTATTAACCGTTGGATCTTCTCCAAAAACATCGTCGCCGGTAACCGCCTTTCGCATGGCATCGAGCATCCCGGCTGTAGGTTGGGTAAGCGTATCCGATCTTAAGTCAACTAACATAATAGAGTAATGTGACTGCGAAATTAAGGGCATTTTTTGAGCTCCGCCGTATGGATATTGAACTTAAATGATTTAAGCCGAGTTGCCGGTATTTCAACAGTTTTTGGCACGTATAAAGCGACAGGAAAGAAGGTTGCATCCAAATTTATTTTAACGTTCATTAAACCCGGCATCTCCGATTCCTTCTTATTACCGTAAACAAAATATTCCAGAACCCTAAAATGATATAATCATGAAATCGAAAATCAATGTACTGTTAGCGGCAGGAATCTTCATAGCAATGGGAATGATTTCCTGTAAAAAAGAAGCAAGCGTGCAAACTGCACCCGTAACCGAAGAAGAAGCGCTGGTAGCCTCTGAAGAAAATGCGAGTGCCGATGCAGAATACGATGATCTTACAGAAATGGGATTGTCGGTAGGCGCCGATCTCGAAGCTGAAGCAGAAGTCTCGGGTGAGATCACCGGTACTGCCAATGGTAATTCAGGATCAAACGGGCGTATTTTTCTCTTTGCCGATCTTCAATTCAAGATTGGCCCCTGTACAAAAATTGACGTATCTCCCAAAGACAGCAGCTTTCCCAAAACCGTTACGGTTGACTATGGCGACGGATGTATTTGTCGCGATGGCAAATTCCGCAAAGGAGTTGTAATCTTCTACTACACCGGCCCTATTCGCCGCCCCGGCTCCAGCCTTACCATCACGCTTCGCGGTTATTATGTAAACCGTGCACATATCGAGGGTACAAAAACGATCAAAAACCTAAGTGAAAACGGCGCAGTAAAATTTAGCACCAGCGTGCAGAACGGAAAAATTACCTGGCCCAATGGAAGAGGCTTCAGCTACGAAGGAACAAAAATTGTGACACAAGTTCGGGGAATGGAAACAAGAACTATACGTGATGATGTGTATTCGATCGAAGGCCGTAACAAAACAATATATGCAAACGGAACAATTGTGATCAAGAATACAGAAACACCCCTGATCAAACCTGTTGCCTGTTCCTGGATCGTGAAAGGGTTGCTGAAGATAAAAATCAATGATCGCGTTCTCTACATCGATTTTGGAAATGGTGATTGCGATAACAAAGCCACTTTGAAATGGGCAAATGGCGAGAGAATAATTAATCTTCCTTAAATAACAATAAATCCGTACACAAAAACAAAACCTGTTGCATTAGCAACAGGTTTTTCTTTATAGATATTTAAAACCACTTACTGGCTTTGCTGATCTTTTTTGTCGAAATCAAATTGAGGATTTTGCCTTGCCTGGAATTCGGCCTGGTTGCCATAAGGGCCGAGGTATTTAGCCGATCCAAATCCGAGTATCGGCCAAAAAATAAATCCAAGAAGAACCAGCCCAATCGTAAAACCTTCATCCTTGCCAAAACTTTTCGAAATCATGTTGTAGAGCCAGATGATAAAAACGAGGTTTACACCAGGGATGAGTAAAAGAATCACCCACCATCCGGGTTTGCCGCCGATCTTCGTCATGATGTAATAGTTGTAAATAGGAATGATGACAGCCCAGCCGGGTTGGCCAGCCTTGGTAAATACCTTCCACATGGCAGCAATCATAAAAACAGCGATCGCTAACCAGAAGAAGAGGACGCCCGTTGGAAATTCATAATTTTCGTACATAACATGTTGGTTTTAGTGACGACGAATATAAAATCTATAAATTAAGAAACAAAACTCGCCGGGGGAATGTGGATAACCGACCTGTTATGCATGAGGCTTAAAGGCTAAAAGACTACTTGTTCCGCACTGTGATATAGATAGATGGATGCCGGTATGCGATTCAGCATATGCCACCACGTTATTGAAAATGTTTTTAATACAGTCGTTTAGAATTTCCGCTGCCTTTGGGATAAATTATTTTATATCACCTGGTGATTGAAAGGCTGTATCACCATTTCGCTCACCACGCCGCTTGCTGGTTGCTGACAGAGGAACCAGATTGCCCTCGCTGCTTCCTCGGCTATAATCATTTTATCGCGCTGTACCCGCAAATCAATAGTACCCCAGAAATTGGTATCAACACCGCCGAGGAAAAGCTGGGTTATTCGTATATCAGTTCTCTTAAGTTCCTCGCGAAGCGATTTCATCATTCCATTTAGTCCATATTTGGAAGCTGAATAGGCTGCTGCTCCTGCCATCGGGGTTTTCCCGAGTATTCCCGGTATGTTGATGATAAGGCCTTTTTTCTGTTCTTTCATGGAAGGAAGAAAGGCTTTTATTAAATGAAAAGGCCCGAGCAGGTTTACGGCAATACTCTTCATCATGTCTTCAGTGGTTAATTGCTCCATTGGTTTGATAATTCCAATTCCGGTAGCATTAATGAGAATATCAATAGCTCCCGCTGATTGCAATATGCTTTTGGCGGCGGTGTTTACGGATTCTTCATTTGTTATATCCAGCACATACGATCGGTCGGGGGAAATATTTAATGAAATTGTCAGCTCCCTCAGTTTTTCAACATTTCTACCAGTTATGTACAGTTCTGCGCCTGCGCTTTGTAATAACCTGCTGGTATGTGCGCCGATAGTACCCGTGGCTCCGGCAATTAGTATCTTTTTCGATTTTATCTTTTCCATAGCAAAAGCTTAAACAAATAACAGGGTTAAAATGTTTAGTAATTATGCAAGAAATAAGCCTGGTATTTCCGCACCAGTTGTACGAAGATCATCCCGCCATTCATCCATCGCGCGAGGTTTGGTTCGTCGAAGATGCTTTGTATTTCAGCCAGTATAAATTTCATGTCCAAAAACTGGTATTGCATCGTTCATCAATGAAACACTGTGCAGACAGGCTGCTGAAAAAAGGTTACCGGGTTAACTACCTCGATGCAATTTCCAAAGATTCCCAACCGGAACTTGTTTTCGACAATGCAAAGAACAAGGGTGTTGAAGTCATTCATGTTGCGGAAACAACAGATTATCTCCTTAAGAGAAGATTGAATCGGTATGCAAATTCTACAGGAATAAAACTGGTAAGGTATCCCTCTCCAAATTTTATTTGTTCATCCGATTACATCAATGAGTATTTTGGAAACAAAAAAAGATATTTTCTTACCGAATTTTATACCGATCAGCGCCGGCGGCTTTCTGTGATGATGGATAAGAAAGGCCCCTGGGGCGGCAAATGGACTTTCGATTCGGAGAACAGGAAGAAGATACCAACTGGGCAACAGATACCAACTATTTATGAAGCGTCTGAAACGAAATTTGTAAAGGAGGCAAAGTCGTATGTAGCAAAAAACTTCCGCGACAATTATGGCAGTGCCGAAAAATTCATCTATCCAACCAACTCCCATGAAGCCGAACGTTTCCTCGATAGTTTCCTGCAGCAAAGATTTCTTCGCTATGGCATATACCAGGATGCCATGGTCGATTGCCAATCTTATCTTTTTCATTCCATTCTTACCCCTTCCCTCAATATCGGCCTGCTCGATCCCGCGAAAGTTATTGACCGGGCAATCGAGTTTTCTTTGAAGAATAATATTCCCATAAATTCCTTGGAAGGATTTGTGCGACAGGTACTGGGCTGGCGGGAATATATCCGGGCAGTATATGAACGCGACGGCGTAACACAGAGAACGAAGAATTTCTGGGGATTTTCCAGGAAGATACCCGAGGGTTTCTGGACGGGAGATACGGGGATTGAACCGTTGGATATAGTTATCAAAAGGCTTTTCGATACCGCATACAATCACCACATCGAACGATTGATGCTGCTGGGGAATTTTATGTGTCTTTGTGAATTTGATCCCGATGAAGTGTACCGTTGGTTTATGACGATGTATATCGATGCCTACGATTGGGTGATGGTGCCCAATGTTTATGGAATGAGTCAATATGCCGATGGCGGTTTAATGAGTACAAAGCCCTATATCAGCGGATCAAATTATGTTTTGAAGATGAGTAATTTCAAGAAAGGACCCTGGTGTGAAATATGGGACGGACTTTTCTGGCGCTTTTTACACATTCATAGAAATTTCTTCAGCAGGAATCCCCGCTTGTCGATGCTGATCATTACATTCGATAAGATGCCTCTGGAAAAAAGAAAGAAACATTTGTCGGTAGCCGACGATTTCCTTGAAAAATTAGATTATTCTTTCGCATGACAAGAAAAAAGCCGTGGAACCGGGTAAATCTTCCCGTTTACAGCGTTGCCAGTAGAGGGGACGATGGATTTAACATGCATATTTGCACGTATGCAACGGCTATCTCGATGCAGCCAAAGCGATTTGCGGTTTGCATCTATAAAGGAACAAAAACGCTGGATAATATTATGGAGCAACCCCACTTTGTTTTGCAGGTACTGTCGAAAGATCAGTTTTCTATCGTAAACCTTCTTGGCAAAAAGAGCGGAAAGAAAGTAGACAAAATGAAAATATTGGAAAGGAGAAAACTGCTTGACGCTTGGGAGGGGTTTAAAATACTTCGCGATTCACTGGCCGTAATCAATTTAAAAGTGATCAATAGTTTTGATGGAGGCGATCATATCGTGTTTGTATGCGATGTTCAAAAATATAAAAACCTGAACGAAGGAGAAGAACTCAGCTTGAAAACGCTCAGGGAAAAGAAAATTATAACCGTCTAATTTGCCAATTGGTCAATTAGCTAATTAGTCAATTGGTCATTTCCCTTTATTCATATTTCTTTCCAGCCAGGCAACTGCTTTCTTCACATAATATTCCCTGTCTTCTTTTAAGTGATTCATTAGTTTCCGGATTTCGCTGTGGTATTTTTTGTCGCGTGTGTACCATTCAACCATTACCAGCGATAGCCTTCGTAGCCAAAGATTACCTGATTTATTAAACTGGCCGGCTAAATCAAATATTTCCGTGTCGTGAGTTTTCACAATTGGCTTTAGCGCCTGCATACCAAGCGCATCGCACAAAGCCCAATTGTCGATATGTTTTGAAAGATGTTTGAATAGTTGCAGGGATTTTTCCGGGTTCTTTTTTGCTATTTTGCCAAGCAGTTTCGCGGCCAGTATTTTTTCTTCAACATAGTCGCCCTTTCCCAGTTCTTCTACCAGTTCAAAGCCGGCCGACTTGTGTTCCTGTGCCAGTTTATTCAAAACCGGCATAGCAACGCCATAGGCTTTGTTAATACCGGGCACAAGTTTTTTATGCGAAGCATATACCGCTTCGCTTGCGTTCGCCTTCAATTCTGATCTAATTTGTTGTATTGCTATTGGCATTGTTAAGAGATGATACTGTTCCTGATTTGATATTTGTTGCAAATTAGGTTAGCTTTTTCTGTAAGTATTTGCTGGTAAGCTTTTGAAGGAAATGTAAAGTTGCGATACATTGCTTCGTATTTCTTAACAAGATCGGGTCTTTGCCTTTGCAGGAACCGGTAATAAAGAGTTTTGCTATCGGCAGCTTCGTTACCGAACAATGTTAAGCTGCCTACCAGTATATAATCGGCGCCGTGTTGTTTAGCGGCGCCAATGGTTCTATCAAGCTCTTCTTCGGTATCGCTTATGAAAGGTAGGGTTGGAATAGCATTTACGCCAACCAGGAAGCCCTGTTCTTTTAACCGCTGTACTAATTTCAACCGTTCTGCCGGACCGATTGCCCCAGGCTCGAGTGTACTACTTATTGTTTCATCCATCGTGGAAATGGAGACTGAAAGGATTAATCCCCTTTGAAGAGTATCTTTCAGATCGGCAGGCAGAATGGCTTGCTGATCGATTTGCCTTAGTAATTCGAGATCGCGGACAATTAAATTGCATTTGGTACTAATGAAAACGGGGAAGCGATATTTCAACAATAGTTCCAGTATCTTTTCCGTCATACGCTGCTCCTGCTCGTGGTGAATATAGGCATCGGTAGCGGAACCCACTACTACAATGCCATACTCGTTTTTGCGTGTCCGGGATTTTAATTGTTTTTCTAGTATTTCGGGAAGGTTTCGCTTCACCACTAAGCCTTCGTCCATGTTTTCCCCGTATTTACTTCCACGAACATAACAGTATTGACAATTGCAGCTGCAACCTTCGTAAGGGTTTATGGTATAGTCGCACAGGAACCAACTATCCCTTTTCTTAAGCTTGTTAAGAACAGATTTTGCCTCTTTGCTGCGTAACATGAAGAGTGTTGTGCGGATTTGGTCTTGCGAGAAATACCTTGTTGTCGAAATTTGTGTACTATACAAAAGAACATCAAATAGCTGAGAATTCCCGTTTACTGGTAATCTTCCAGGCCACCCGCGAGGTAATGATAGTCGACGAACAGTTCTTCCCCAACTTTAATATCCCGCAATGCCTCAAATTCTTCTCCTTCATTTACCGATACAATATTGGGAGTAGAAGAATGATTGAGGTAGTTTACAAGATCCATTACCTTAAAGCCATAGTCGGGCACATAGTAATTTTCTTCGTCGTACAGGCAATAGGTTTCAATCAGGTTACGGGAATGTTCGGGTAAGGCATCCACTTCTGCAAAAGAAAGCTTGATCCATTCTCCCACATTTCTTGAAAAAATTTCGCGGCAACCCTTTGGAATATCCCTGATGGCAAATACACCAATTCCGTGAACAGCCGATGGTTTGATGGTTATATAAGTATGTTGTTGAAGCTCTTTTAATAGCTGTTCGCGCGTCATGTTAGTAGTTTGCGGGCGGCAAATATAGGGGATTGGGAGGAATGTGGGTGGCGAGTGGTGAGTAGTGAGAGGGTGAGTGTGGGCTAGTGGTAAGTGGTTAGTGGCTAGAGGGTCGGGAAACTTGCTATTGGGGGAACCCACTAGCCACTCACTACTCACCACTCACCTTTTCATCTCGTACATCAGCGACACCAACCCCGAATCGTACTTCTTACTTTCAACCAGGTTCAGGTGAATCCTCTTTTCAATATCCTGGAACAGGGGCTTTCCTTTGCCTAATAAAATTGGGTGCACGGCTAACCACAACTCATCTACCATACCCAGTTTCATCAGGGATGCGGTTAAACCGGCGCCGCCAAATAGCCAGATGTCCTTTCCCGGCTCCTTTTTTATTTTTTCGACTTCCGCTTTGATATCGCCCCGCACAAGAATTGCATCTTTTTTAACCGCGCTTAATGAATTCGAAAAAACATACTCTTTCATCTTGGGCATCCAATCGCTGCCGCCTTCCAAACCCAGGGACATTTCGTAGGATTTGCGGCCGATAAAGATCGAGTCAATTCTTTTAAAAAAATCATTCATCCCATAATCCTGGTCGGTAAAGCACCAGTCGTATTCGCCGTTGGGGCCCTCAATAAAACCATCGAGACTTACCGCAAGGCCAAGAATAATTTTGCGCATATAAATAAATTTTGTTCGGGGCAAAAATCAACAGGGAAGTCGATTCAGAATTGTAAAAAACGGACATCAATAAAGCGTATCGCTTGCTTGCAGCAAGGTGCCCGGCGAATAGCCCGCGAATTCCTGGTAATCGTGTATAAAATGAGCCTGGTCGTAATAACCGCTCTCGTAGGCAATCTGGGTAAGATTCATCTGCGGATAACTTTTTAAAACATGCAGCGAGTGAATAAATTTCGTTACGCGGGCAAATTCCTTGGGCGATATACCAATTTGTTCATTGAACCTCCGAACCAGTTGCCGGTTGCTGATACCGGCCTCGCGGGCAAGCGAAGTAATCGACAGCTGTCCCCGGTGATAATTGATTTGATTGACGCAATAATCAACTGCTTTGTCGGGATGCGAGTTTTTCATTAATAAGTTTACAAGGAAATCTTGCAAGTGTTTCACTCTTTCCTCGTTGCTGTCAGCCTCGGCAACTGCTTCTTCCAGCGATAGAGAAAAATCGTGCATGATATCTTTCAGCACGAGCGGTGACGTCGCCGTTTCTTTCATAGGGATGGGAAAAAATTGACGGGCTTTGCCGGGATAAAAGCAAACGCTTACAAAACCAATAGCGCTGGGCGAGTGTACGTCTAAGTAATTGTTCATTCGCGCTACAATATAAGAGCGGGTCTTGCCCGAAACGGACCGATCGCCTATTTGAGTGGGGCCTGTTTCCACATAGTTCACAAACAATTCGAGACAGGTATCGGGTAATACGCGAAAGCGGGATAAGCCCGAACCGCCACCCCTGTTCTCCATTGTACAAATTGTTTTTACAAATGGCTGCAATACCGGGTCAATATCATAAAGCTTCAATTCCACGCCTTAAAGTTAGGATATTGGGTAATTTTTTTTAACGACAGGGGTATTCGGGATTTGCTGGCGTTTATGATCCTGCTCCCGATTTAGCTGCTGTGGTTGGAGCGATTCATCTTATAATTCAACCGCTGGAAGAAATTTTAGTTCCCGGTTGGGCAGCAAAGATTATTTTGGAGCCTTAATTGTATAAATGCACAAAGCACCTGCCTTAGTAGCTTTTCTTTTTGCCTGCATCGCCGCAATGGCCCAGCCAGCCAACGAAGGGCAATTGCAAATAACGGTACAAGCGGCAGATAAAACGGCCCTGTCGAATTGCACGGTTGTGTTGCTGGCGGAAAAAGATTCTTCTATAGTAAAATCTTCTGTTACCGACTCTGCGGGGATAGCTGTCATAAAAAATATCCGCGCCGGTGTTTACCTGCTTCGGGTGAGCAGGGTTTCGTTTGAGCATCATTACCGCCGGGTTGATTTAAAAAATTCGCCTGCCACTTCAGCAACTATTGTATTAAATCCTATGGGATCGGTATTGCAGGATGTTACTGTTTCGGCAAGAAAACCCTTTGTGCAATTGTTGCCCGACAAAACCGTGGTAAATGTAGATGCCGGTATTACCAATGCCGGTACTACGGTAATGGAAGTATTGGAAAAATCGCCCGGCGTTACCATCGATCGCGATGGGAATATTAGTTTGAAAGGAAGGGCAGGAGTGCAGGTGATGATTGATGGAAAGTTAACCATGCTGGGTGGTACTGAATTGTCCAACCTGCTGAATGGGATGAATGCATCGCAGGTGGAACAAATTGAATTGATCGATAACCCTTCGGCTAAATATGATGCTGCCGGCAATGCAGGCTTAATTAATATCCGAACTAAAAAGAATAAGCAAAAGGGCTTTAATGGAACACTTACGCTTGCGCTTGGCCAGGGAATGTATCCCAAAAACAACAACAACCTGCAGGTAAATTATCGCTCCGGTTCTTTTAACTTCTTTGCCAACTATGGTGTGAATGCCAACCAGGGGTTCATGGAAATGTTTGCCCGCCGCACTTATTACAAAGAAGAAGCAAAAACAAATCCCGAATCCATTTTGGAGCAACCATTTTTTACCAAGTCGACCGGTGTTACCCATACGCTTCGTGCCGGCATGGATTATTATCTATCCAAAAAAACGACGCTCGGGCTTACCGTAAACGGTACGGCACTTGGCAGAAACAGCCTCGGCAGTAACCTGGCCCGGTGGATCAATGAATCGGGTTCTATAGACTCTTTGATTTATACAACAAGTGACAACGATAGCAGGTGGCGAAACGGCGGTATCAACCTGAACGCACGGCATAGTATCAATGCCAATAAAGAATTATCGGCCGATGTGGATTATATACGATATAAAATAAGAACCGATCAATATTTCGAAAACAAAAGAGAAGGATTGGGGGGATATACCGAAGCCAATAAAGGCAATCTTCCATCAGATCTCGAAATTTTTGCGGCCAAGGCCGACTATAGCCAGCGCTTTAATGGCGTGCAATGGGAGAGTGGATGGAAATCTTCGCATATCAATACCGATAATATTGCTGAGTACTCGATTCGTCAATCGGGTAACTGGCAGGCGGATTTAAATCGCAGCAATCATTTCTTATACGCGGAAAATATTCACGCCCTGTACAGCAATTTCAGCACATCGCGGGGTAAATGGGATTTGCAATCAGGCATCAGGTATGAATACACTTCTTACCGGGGAAGGCAATTGGGTAATGGTGTAGTTAAGGATTCTTCTTTTACGCGCAATTACCATAATCTTTTTCCATCGGTATTTGTAACCTACAACGCCGATTCTGTTCATACATTCAGTTTGAGGGCAGGAAGAAGAATTGACCGGCCGCCATTTCAGAAATTGAATCCCTTTTTGTGGATCATCAATAAGTACACTTATCAAAGTGGAAATCCTTTGATTGTTCCCCAATACACCTGGAATCTCGAGTTCACGCATTTATTCAAACAGATCGTATCCACAAGCCTCAGCTATAATTTTACCAACGATTATTTTTCTCAAATCTTCTACCCGGGCCGCGATAGCGGAACGATTGTTTATACTGACGGCAATGTTGGACGAATGCAAAATTTCGGCATCACGCTCAGCGCGCAGCTTTCTCCCACCCGTTGGTGGTCTCTGACTGCGCAGGGAAATTTCACGCATAAGAAGTTTGAAGGCATGTTGTGGAGAAACTATAAAGCTTCTATTTCGCAGTTCAACGTAAACATGAACAACCAGTTTAGGTTTAAAAAAGGCTGGTCGGCCGAGTTGAGTGGTTTTTATATCGGGAGAAATCAAAACGATTTGCAGGAAATACTGGATCCCACGGGGCAGGTTGCGCTCGGAGTTTCGAAGCAGATCATGAAGAGCAAGGGAACCCTTCGCCTGACAGTAAGAGATATTTTTTACACGCAGGATATGGAGGGCTGGACTTATTTCCAGCAGGTGATTGAATATTTCCGCCTCGTGCGAGATACCAGGGTTGCCACCATTTCTTTTACCTGGCGTTTTGGAAAGGCTATGAAACAAACGGTGAAGAAAACAATTGGCGCCGACGATGAAATCAATCGAGTGGGCAATGCCAATTGACCTTATAGTGATAGAAAAATATCCTGGAGTTAGTAAACAACTTTATCTTCTTTCTTTTTCCATTCTTCAAATATTTTCAAAGCCTCTTCGCGGCCAAGGCTGCTAATGCTGATCTTGCGTTGCTGCAGGGGTAATTGTATTTCCTCGTAAATCATGGAATCGTCGAATCCTATTTCGGCAGCGTCGTTGCGGGTGTTGGCATAATATATTTTGGCGGGTCTTGCCCAGTAGATGGCGCCAAGGCACATGGGGCAGGGTTCGCAGGATGTATACACTTCGCAACCCTCCAATTGAAAACTATTCAGATTCCGGCATGCATCGCGTATGGCTGTTACCTCCGCGTGCGCGGTGGGATCGTTAGTAAGCGCTACCTGGTTCCAGCCGCGACCTATTATTTCATCTCCTTTAACGATAACACAACCGAAAGGCCCGCCGTGATTATTATCCATCCCCATTTTACTGAGCCGTATGGCTTCCATCATAAAATTTTCTTCTCTTGTCATACCAGTTTATTGGACTTTAAAATTAAATTTTTTTGATGGTAAGATTATAGATTGTTGATATTCCGATACAATCTTCTTAGGGTTGAAGAAGTAAACCACAGTTTGAACGGAGAGATTTTTACCCACACAAGCGAATTCATAGATAACTCAACCACCATTTCTGATGAGTTGCTTTATATTGGCCATACCATTTGCAGGGATAATACATAAGTAGTATTACCATCAGCCAGAATAGATACGTTACTGTTAAGGAAAAGCCGAAATCAACGGGCCGGAATAAGAACGGCGATTGCGGATCGGCTATTTCGCTAAAAGAATGGCCGGTGGCGAAAAAGACAATTACGCATAGCATATGTATGAGCAGGAAATGGCCGGCATAGTAAAAAAGCGGTACTCTTCCATATACGGTGGCAAAGCCGGTGAACCTGCTCTTCAATTTTTCTGAATAGGCCAAAAACAAAATGGCCGGGCCGAGCGTCATACATGCATATTGCAATGAAACAGGATATTTGGTTGTGTTGAGAAAAGACAATACAGTGAACAACCAACTTTTCTGCGTAGTCCAGGGCGAAGGATCGCCATAACCATTTATCAAACGAAGAACGACGAATAATACTATCAGCCCTGCACCAATGGCAAGCAGGCTCTTCTTTCGCTGAGCTTCATTCATTTCTCTTTTATAAAAATGACCAAGTGAGTACCCGAGCAACATGATGGATGTCCAGGGGAGAATGGTATATCCCATCAGCACAACACGATCTGGCCCAAGCGTATAAACCGAACCCCTTGCCGCTAACAGGGTTTTCCATAATTCACCGATGATTCCACCCCTGGTAAAATTTATGTGGTCGGTTATATTATGACCAAGGAAGATGACCAATCCCGCTATCAGGATCGTTTGATAGGAAGTCAGGACTAGCAAGCCCAATATCACCATGCTCCAGCCAATTGCCCAAATCACCAGCAGCAGAATTGTATTGTAAGCCGGGTTGAATGTGAGAATAAGGTTCATGACCACGATTTCGAACAATACCAGCCAAAGCCCACGTGTGATAAGAAATTTACTTAACTCCTTTTTTGTTTTGCCTTGTCCGCTTATAAAAGCAGAAAGCCCCGAAAGAAAAATAAATACCGGGGCGCAGAAATGCGTGATCCACCTGGTGAAAAATAGCGCGGGTGTGGTAGTGGCAAGATTGGCGGGATCTTCGCTAATACCTTTGACATGAAAATAGTCGCGGGTGTGATCCAATGCCATTATGAGCATGATGATACCCCTGAGAATATCGATCGAAGAAACCCTGTTTCTTTTGAAGTTTAAATTTTCCATTACGTTTATTGACGGCCGTAATGTTTAAAAATACTGGCGCATGGTTTTTATAACGGTTCTATATAGTACAACGCATTGCCTTAATCGGAAAACTTCGTTTCATGATCTTAATACTACTTCCTAGTTTCCGCCCAGGCCTCCTCTCCGGGTGGGTGCAGTTTTGGAGGGCCATTTGCCCGGTTCGCCGGTTCTTGGATTGGGAGGTAAAACAGTTTTTTCGCGCGAAGTAGTTACTGGGTCCTCGCAGGCCATGTAAGTGAGTATAGCAGCGAGTATTGCATTGTTTCGTACATCATCAAAAACTATTTTGTCGTAAGTATCGCGGTTGGTATGCCAGGTATAAGTGCCGTACGACCAACTGAGAGAGCTAAGCGAAAATGCCGGAGCGCCTGCAGCTACAAAGGAAGCAAAATCGGATCCACCACCACCCGGACTTCCGGGGAACCTGGTTTCAATCTGGCTGCGGATAGAATTGGGTACTTTCGATAGCCAGCGGGTAAGGTATTCGTATGCATGTAGGAAACCCTGGCCCGATAAATTCGTAACCCTCCCTGTTCCATTATCCTGGTTGAACAATGCCTGTAGTCCATTTACGATTTCCGGATGATCTTCCACAAATGCGCGCGATCCGTTCAGTCCCTGTTCTTCACTGCCCCAATGACCAACAAGAATAGTACGTTTTGGATGGGGGTAAAGTTTTTTCAGAATGCGCATGGCTTCCATCATCACGATCGTTCCCGTTCCATTATCAGTGGCGCCCGATGCTCCATCCCAGGAATCAAAATGCGCCGAGAGTATTACATATTCGTTTGGCTTTTCTGTTCCCTTTATTTCTGCAATGGTATTAAATGTAGGTACTACGCCAAGTTCCTTTGAGTCGGTACGTATGCTTATCCTCGGCTTTTGCCCCGATTCTGTGAGACGATATAAAAGACCATAATCCTCCAACGCGATATCTACCGTGGGGATTTTGCTGGTATACGCTCCAAATATTTTGTTCACGCCAAAGCCCGACGACCAGTTGCTCATTACTACTCCCGCCGCTCCCGCTTTTTCCAATGCAACGGGTAATGTTCGGTTATTGTACCCGGTTTTATTGATCCGGCTTCGCCAGGCTTCTGTTTGAGCTGTTCTTTCTTTTTTCATTTTTTCAAATGATTCCTTTGCACCAAACTCTTCCCAGTTATAATCGGGCCGGCCGGTAGGCTGGTTCATCGATATCATCACAAACTTTCCTTTTACATTAGGAAGCCATTGCTGAAAAGCGATTGAATCTTTCAGGTCGGGAATAATAATAGTTTCGGCAGTTATTGTTTTACCTCCCGTGCCCGGGCTCCAGGCCAGTTGCATTCCTTCCAATGTTTTTACACGGGGAAAAACCATATCGATATGGCTTACTCCTCTTTCCCATCCACGCCACTCGCCCCATTTTTCGTTGCGGGCTGCAATATCCCAGCTCTTATATTTTGCCAGGGCCCAATCGTGAGCCTGTTGCATTTGAGGCGAACCCACCAATCGGGGCCCAATAACATCGATTAATTCGTGCGCCAGCTTTTCCAGTTGCGAATTTTCATTCGCTTCTTTAACGATGGCAGCAATAAGCAGTGAATCTTTTTCCTGTGCAATGGAAAATTGATGCAGGCTGAGGATAGAAATAATAAAATACGGGATCAGTTTTCTCATATTAGTTATAATTGAACGATGTGGAAAGTTTTGGCGAACCGAATATATGTATTCGATACAAAAGAAAAGCACCGCAGGTAAAAGAATATTGCTGCAAATTGTATAAGGAAAGAAATATAAGCAGCTGTGAAGAGGGGATAGGATGGCCTTACCCGATATTCATTTTGCGCCGGAGCTCTTCGTAGCGGGGATCTTTTTTTACACCACGGTAGGCAGGATATTCGAGAAAATAAGCCGGCGGGCCCATTTTCTTTTCCACGCATTGGTGCAGGTAGTGAAAAGTTTTGTCGGCATCGCCGAGGCCCCACCAGATAGCGGCAATATCTGCATCAATTACCGAATCGGGCTCCTGCTGCTGGCGAAGTTCCATTTTTCGGATCACCTCCAGCGCTTCTTCCCTGCGTCCCAATTGGGTATAGGCAAAACCCATTCCCATCAATCCTTTAAGCGGGTGATTGGTGAGGCGGTGCACTTCCTCAAAATAAGGAAGCGCTTTTTCCCAGTTACCACCCATGCCAATGGCCCAGGCCTTTAGCTCAATAGTGATCCGGCGTTGCGGGTTTATTTCAAGTATTTGATCAGAAACCTGTACGGCCTCGCCATATCTTTCTGCAAACACATAAGCGTTTGCCAGCGACTGTAAGACGATAGGCGAAAGAGGATCTATTTCATGCGCTTTCTCCATTACCTGCACGGCTTCATTGGTTCTTCCCATCGTTACATAGTAAAAAGATAACAACTCGTATGCTTCGATAGCTGCAGCATTTAAACCGATTGCTTTTTGCAATACATCGTGTGCCTCCTGCCATTTCCAATCATAGAAAAGAAAGGCGCTCGCTTTGGCAATATAACCTTCGGCTACGGAACCATCGAGTTCAATAGCCCTGTCGGCGTATTGATGTACCTGTTTGAAGGCAGTATGTGGCAGCATTTGGCCGGTAGCTCCGAGGTAGCTGTAAGCGGCGGCGGCCATGGCAAAAGCCTGTGCATAGGTTGGTTCAATCGTCAACGCATCTTCGAAACATTGTATCGCTTTGCGGCCATCAGCCGGAGTTTGTTTATTCCAATAATGCAATCCTTTGAGATAGTAGGTGTATGCTTTGATATTTTTAGGAGAAGACTTTGAAACTGCTTGCTGCCTGGGAGCAACGCTAAAATTTTCGCGAAGTTTATTTGCGATAATGCTGCTGATTTCATCCTGCACTTCAAAAATATCGGTGAGGTGCCGATCGTAGTTTTCACTCCATATATGGTATCCATCAGCGGCATTAATTAACTGTGCGGTGATGCGCACGCGATTGCCAGATTTACGCACACTTCCCTCGAGTACCTTATCAACATTCAACTGTATGGCGATATCGCGTATATCGTGATTTTTGTTTTTGAATGCAAAGGAAGAAGTACGTGAAGTTACCTGTAGCCCTTCTACCCGGGTAAGCGCATTGAGAAGTTCTTCCGTGATGCCATCGCTGAAGTATTCGTTCTCGGGATCGGCGCTCATATTCACAAAGGGCAAAACAGCCAGCCGGTTGGCAACCGTTTTGGTTTTTCCGCGAATGGACTCACGGGCCGGTACAACGATCCCTTCGTTGGCGATGGCAAAAATCTGAACAGGATCTTTTATGTTTTTCAACTCGAAATATCCTAACTCCCTTGCTTGTATATCCTGCTGGTTTTTGATTTCGTCGTACACCTTGCCCGAAATAAATATCCCACCGGGAACTGCCATTGATTCTATGCGCGAGGCCATATTCACTCCATCGCCAAATATGGCATCTTCTTCAATCACAATATCGCCGGTATGAATGCCGATACGAAGCTCCACCGCGGGGGCTTCCTGCAATTGCTGTTGTATCGACACGGCACTTCTTACGCTGTCGATAGCACTGTTGAATATACTCAGCGAACCATCGCCGTAATATTGCAATACCTTTCCGTTAAATCGCGCGATATTATCTTCCAGCACTTCCTTCAGGCGCTTTCTTTTTGCACGGGCCAATTGTTCGTTCTCCTGCATCAAAGCAGTGTAACCCGACATATCTGCAAATAAAATGGCTGCGAGCTGACGCATAATATAAGTGCAAATTAGTGAGAATGGGGCAGACAAGGAAAGAGAATAGAGGTTATGAAAGAACTGGCTTTACTGTATACGAATGGAGAATAATTGCAGCCGAACGGTATTTTTTCCGGTTCGCCAATTTGAGTGAGGAAATAAATCGTGCAGCGAAGTGCTAATTATTCGGGCGCTGGCTAGATTTTTCTCATTTCTTCAAACAGTTTTCTGAAAGTATAACCAGCCGTATTGCCTGCTTTGTTTTCGTAGTACTCTTTCAGGAAAACAGAAGTGCCCGACCATACGGTTTGTATCATTCCCCGGAAACGTTCACGCATTTGTGTGGTAGATTCTTTTCGGAAACGAATCATATCGGCTAATTGAGCAATAGCTATTTCGGGATTGCGCCAGGGACAGGTGGCCACGCGAAAGCCCTTCATGGCAAAATACACGGCTGTTTTATCGGGTCGTTCGTAATGCCAGTCGCAAACGAAAACATCTTTAGGAAGAAGATCGATGGCTGGATATGTATTGTTGGTACTTGCTTCCCACATGCCGAGTCCTGTTAATGCACCATCGAGTAACCGATCACCCCAGATCCATAACTCCCGCCTGTTTTTTGCGAGATGGTCACGAATTTTTGTGACCTCGCCGGCAAACAATTCGGCTTTGTTTTTACCTGCACATCTCGGGCATTTGGAATCTCCGATATAAAATACTTCATCCATACCTGCGTGAAAAGCGTCCGATTCAAAAGCGTCGCAAATTTCATCTACCAATGCAAAAACGATTTTATGAACTCCCGGGTGCAATGGGCAATAACTCTTGCAATAAAGGCTGTCGGCATTGGGCCATTTGTATACTTCCGGCATTTTTACATGGGGCGTTTCGTCGAATTCGGGATATACTTCCAATAATTTATTCGTCTTGCTGGCCCAGGATTGATGCCCCAGCAGGTTGATTTGCGGGATGAGTAGTACCTGGTTTTGCCGGCAGGCATTTACCAATTTCTTCACTTCGGTAATTGAGAGCGCATTTTTTTCACGGAGCTCCGGGTGGCTTTTGAATTGATAATTGAAATCGATCCGAAGTATGAGCGTATTCACTTTTAGTGATGGCAATTCGGTGTTGATGAATTGAACAAAACTATCAAGGTTGGACGAGGCAGGCGCTGCAATACAAAGCCCGCGTAAAGGGACGATGCTATCGAGTTTGCTTTGTGCATTTACTGTTTTAGAAAGCATGCAGGAAGCAAGAAGCAGTAGTAATGTTAATTTTTTCATAGCCTTAATTTAAGAAATACCTGTGTTTAAGCCCGATTAATTTGTATGACCGGATGTTTACCTGCCTGGGCACAAAAAACTTAAATCAGATTTTAATCTGGTACTAAGATTTCTTTTTAGTCTGCGCTTTAGATTTGTAAGGATAAGTAATAAACAATTTGATATGAGCCTGAAATTTTACCTTATACTGTTTGGTTGGATATTATATTCTTCTTTTTCTCTTGCCCAAAAAAGCAATATTGATAGCGCGGGGCTATTAAAAAAACAAACTAAAATTCTTAAGGTAGAAACGGAGCTGCTCGAATGCAGAGCGAAACTGGAGAAACTGGAATCCGGCTTGCAGGCAAAAATTGAATCGGCCAATTATTGGGACGAACGCGCCCGGGAAGCTGCCGAGGAGAATTCTATTCTCGCCGTGCGATTGAACAATGACCCGACCGATCGGCGGCTTGCCCGTAAAGCTCATAAAGCAGCAAAGGCAGCGCGCAAAGATGCAAAGCGTGCACGGAAAGCAAAATCAAGGTTGGAAAGTCATCGCGGCAGCATCGAATCGGTCAGAAAGACAATTGAATCGCTGGAAAACAAACTTGATCAACTGAGGTTGGAATTGCAGCAATACAAAGCTTCAATCAGCCAATAATATTGATCGTTATCCCCCGTGCATCAGTTCCATATGAAATCGGGCGCCTCTCTCTGTTCTGAAACACACATGCTGCACCCTTCTTCCTCCTTCCACAATACGCATGCAACAGTAGCGGGTATCGCTGATTTTTTCTAAGACAAAATCACCGATGCGTAACAGGATGGAATCGTTCAGGGATTCGGGGAAATCACCGGCCGTTGGTAAATCTAGTTCCCTTGTTTTCGGACTACGTTTCTTTAGCGTGGGTTTTGACTTTGTGCTCTTTCTTATGTTTTTTTTCGGAGGCTTAGTTTTTAAATTGCGGGTAGCCTTCTTTGCTGCTTTCTTTTTAGCAGACTTCTTACGATTCGGTTTGCTGGATTTTTTCTTTGCCATATTCAGCAATTAGTTTTTCGGCTTTGCAATACATTCAAACAGCAATGCATCGGGATCGTTGAATACTTTGTTGATATCGTAAACAAGGTATTTCCCCAGTCCTGCAATTTTATTCCTTGTTTTTTGTACTACCTGGTAAAAGCGTATCACAGGGTACTCGTAAGCCATCATGGGTTTATCGGAAAAGAAATGCAGGACCACCGAATCTTTCTTGGCATTGGTAATTCGTATTTTACCATCTTTCTTTTTTAGCTTCAGTTGCCATTCGGTTACAAAGCTACTATCGCCCTTTCCAGATTCTACTGCCCCGATATAGGCAGGGCCAACTCCGATGCAATTTCTATTTGGATCGAAGGACGCCGACATGAATATGCAATATTGCTGCTCCATTTCAGTCCGGAATTGAAAGAGGTAAAGTTCGTGGTAGTAACCCCTGGTTTCGAGATCAACTGTTTGTTTGTGCGACTTGCTGTTCATCAGTTTGTACTCTGTAACCGAGTTTTGTTCTACAATCTTTTCTTCAATCCGCGCACGATAGATCCATGTTTCAGTGATTTTATCTTTTGGTTTCTCCCGGCTTTTATCCTTTCGCGCACCTATATAGCCGGCAATATTCTCTTCCAGGTCATCGGTAATGAATGTGCGATAGTCGAATGAATATTTCCGTGCAGCGCAGGAACTGAACAGTATGAAAGACAATACCGGTACGATATATTTTTTAAAAATCAACATTCTTAAAATTATTATAACTACCACCGATAAAAAAGCGATTTCGATCGTTATTGGGATGAAGCGGGTATTTTCCAAGTATGTGAATGATATCCTGCACGCCCCAGTATTTTCCGTTTTTGCCTACCAGGGAGCCGATTACTCCCGCATTGATGGCGAAATTCCGATCTGTATTAATTCGGAGATGATAGGCGGATGTATTGAAATTATAGGATTTCTTTTTGGACACATCGTCGTACAAGGGAATGTTGATTCCGAGCAATCCCGACAATTCATATAGCAATGGAACATAACCGGTGAACTGATCGAAGCTGAATTCAACGGTATTGTATCCTTTGGTATTGTGAAAAATAAAGCCACCCCCTCCCGTCCAGTAGCGGTCGAAGTTATCGCCAAGTGCGAGGAAATTAAAAGGCGCTCCATCGTTGTAATAATTGAAACTGAACTTATCGATAGTGCCATTGAGTGAGCCGATCACCTGGTTACGATGGTGATTGTTGAGAATGAAATTGGTTCCAACCAGGAATGCGCCTCTGCGGTTGATGGCGATATTGTAATAGTCGCCGTTGTGAAAGCTGCGCATGTATTTGTTATAGTTCAATTGATCGCCCCAGAGTACACCGATCGAAAAGCTATGCGTGAAATCTATTTGCCAATCGCCTACCAGCGGGTTTAAGTTGGCGCCGATTGTTTTAGTATATATGGATAGGGAAGGACCGTAGTTCAGTATCAAATCTCCCCTTGTAGCGGCAGCACCAAAACTGGTGAAGGCCCTGATGCCGGGAAGTTTTTGCGCCTTGCCGAAAGCGAGAAAGATATTGCATCCAAAATTGAATTGCCCTTCGTATTTCCAGCCGTTTTGAGCAATAGTCGGTTGAATGCAAAAGAGAAGGAAGAGTCCAAAGCAGTATCGTTTCATCCGGATAAAAGGTTCTTAGCCATATTAAATGTAGGGATTTTGCGGCATTTGCTGGCCTGACCGTGCGGGTCTGACCAGCAAATGCTCCTTGGACATGAGTTAAGTTCATGGAGGAAGGATATATGAGTAAGTCTCCGATTCGTATTCTTGCAAAAGACGTAATGGGATTTGTCAGGCAGCGTTGCCTTCGAATCGCTGAATAGATTTTAGAGCGTTTTTCAGATGGCGGGATTCTTCTTCGATGTCAAAATCGTCCTGCAAACCCAGCCAAAACTTAGCAGATACCCCAAAATACTTTGATAATCTAAGTGCAGTATCTGCCGTTATAGCTCTATTGCCTTTTATAATTGCAGATATTCTTGTTTGAGGAACACCGGTATCTTTCGACAGGCGATAAGCCGAAATGCCCATTGGTTTCAGAAATTCTTCTAAAAGTACTTCGCCCGGGTGTATGTTCTTTAGCCGCTTCATGAATGTTTTTTAATGATAGTCGATAATTTCAACTTCAAAAGCATTGCCGCTATTCCATTTGAAAATAATGCGCCACTGGTCATTTATCCTGATCGAGTGATAGTCTTTAAGATTGCCCTTCAGCTTTTCGAGCCGGTTTGACGGCGGAATGGTCAAGTCTGAAATATTCTGCGAGTTATTTAACATTCTTAGTTTCCGTCGGCCAACCTCCTGAACCTCGTTTGGTATTTTTTTTATCCTTTCGCCCAGCCAGATTTTCTCTGTATCCTTATTTCCAAGCGAAATAATCATAATGGAGCACTACTTACGTTAAAGGTAAGTAATTTAATTTAGCGAGCAAAGTGGGTCGCTATTGTGGTTTATGGCGTGATATCTACCTCGGTCGGCCAGCTTTTGTCGCCAGCATTTGCATTTACTGGTCAGACCCGTACGGTCAGACCAACCCCTACACATTTATCCCTCCACTTACTTCTATTCTTTGTCCATTGATCCACTTCGCATCTTCCGTACAAAGAAAGGCCACCACCGAACCAATATCATCCGCATTGCCAACCCTTCCCAGGGGAGATAATGAACTTAGTATTGTTTTCAACTGCGGGTTGCTGCGAATCGCCGCATGGTTGAAATCGGTTTCTACCGGGCCGGGTGCCACTACGTTTGCGCCAATGCCTTTTGCTCCGAGTTCTTTAGCAAGGTATTTGGTAAACACTTCGATGGCGCCTTTCATAGAAGCGTATACCGAATAACCGGGATTGCTGAAACGGGTGGTGCCGGTAGAGATATTGATCACGCGGCCGCCGGCATTCATCATCGGTACCAATTTCTGCGTCAGAAAATACACCCCTTTGAAATGAACATTTAAAAAATCGTTGAACAATTCTTCCGTTACCTGCTCGAAAGGAACGGTGGCGCCCATGCCCGCGTTGTTGACAAGGAAATCGATATGCTGTTTCTTCCATTGCGAATCAAGAACAGGTTTCAGTTGACTGATGAAACGATCGAGCGAGGAAAAATCGCTTAAGTCCAATGGAATTGCGATAGCTTTTTGGCCAATCGCTTCGATGGATTTTACCACTTCTTCGGCTTCTTCTCTTTTATTTCGATAGGTGAGGATCACGTCGATTCCCTTGCGGGCAACGCTGATCGACATATCTTTTCCCAAACCCCGGCTGCCGCCGGTTACCAATGCAATTTTTGATGCAGACATTTTATTGATTTTAGTGAAGGCAAATTTTCAATCACTAAAACCACAAAAAATGGTGAGTGTTTAAGAATAAATGGTGAGCATTTAAGATTTATGCATGCTGCTGGCGGAATTGTTTGGGAGTTATACCCGTATAAGCCTTGAAAAACTTCGTAAAATTAGATGGGTCGTAGGTGAGTTGCCGGGCGATGGTAGCAATGGGGAGTTTTGTTTCCAGCAACAATTCTTTTGATATCCGCAGTAAACGATCCTCGTAAAGATCGCAGGTAGATTGACCCGTCACTTCTTTTATAGTATTACTTAGATGCACCGGGTGAACGTGTAACATCGCCGCGAAATCGCGTATTTCAAGAGCATGTTCCGCTTTTCCAGCTTTAAGTTGCGCAATATGGGCATCGAGTTGAACAAGATATTGGTCTACTATTTCTTTTTTTCTACCGGAAAGAATGACTGACTGTACCATAGTATTGATTCAATTATGATAAGGTTGTTAAGAATACGGGTATATAAAAATAGCGAATTCCGGCCGCGAAGATCCTTTGTGGGGATAAATGGGCGCTCAGCGAGAGTACTAACAGCCGTTCAATACCAGTATTTTGATTTAAGTGTACGATAACTACTCAAACAATCGTATGCGTACAGTGAAATCCGGCGAATAAATGCACGGCCGATTGGTTATCTTCGATTCTCTTAACTCAAACACCTCAATCTTCAATCATGTTGTCAAGGAACTTGCCATTAATCATTCTATCTGTTTTCACGGGATTAATTTCCTGCGACTCGGCAAAAAAAGAGTCGGCAAAAGAACCTGCTTCTATCAATCAACTTATTCCTAAACCTGTCAGCGTTACCGCGGGTACCGACCGCTTTGAATTAACTTCTAAAACCTCATTGATTGTTCAGGGAGGAGCCGAAGCGCTGCGGGTAGCACAGTTTTTATCTGATAAACTAAAGCCTGCCACCGGTTTTTCGTTAACAGCAACGGAAGGAACGGATACTACCCAGGCAGGTAATATTTATTTTTTGTTGGGCAATGCGGATTCGAAACTGGGGGAGGAAGGATATGAATTGAGTATAACCGGCGACAAGATAATTGCCCGCGCCAACAAAGCTGCTGGGTTGTTTTATGCCGCTCAAACCATTCGCCAGCTTCTGCCCGATAATATTGAAGCTTCTTCGAAACAGGAGGAAGGCTGGACGATCGCCGCAGGAACCATTACCGATTATCCCGATTATGCGCTCAGGGGTTCGATGCTCGACGTATCGCGGCATTTCTTCGGCGTTGAAGATGTGAAGCGATATATCGATCTCATCTCTTTTTATAAGATGAATGTATTGCATCTCCATTTATCCGACGACCAGGGATGGCGGATCGAAATAAAATCATGGCCTAAGCTTACCGAAATTGGTGGCAGCACACAGGTAGGAGGGGGTAAAGGCGGTTATTATACACAGGAACAATACAAGGATATGGTGAAGTATGCGCAAGACAGGTTTGTTACCATCATTCCTGAAATTGATATGCCGGGACATACCAATGCAGCGCTTGCCTCTTATGCTGAATTAAATTGCAACGATTCGGCAACCAAACTGTATACAGGTACTGAAGTTGGTTTCAGTTCTCTCTGCACTAAAAAAGATATTACGTATAAATTTATAGACGATGTAATTCGCGAACTCGCCGCTTTAACGCCCGGCCCCTACCTGCATATAGGAGGCGATGAAAGTCATGCTACCAAAAAAGAAGATTATATTCCCTTTATGAACCGGGCGCAGGAAATCGTAAAGAAGCATGGCAAGCTGGCTATCGGTTGGGATGAGATTGCATTGTCGACATTATTACCCAATACCGTTGCACAGTTTTGGGCAGATAGTGCAAATTCTACCAATGCAGTTAAACAGGGCGCCAGGATCATGATGTCGCCTGCAAAACGAACCTATCTCGATATGCAATACGATTCTACTACCAAATTGGGATTGCATTGGGCAGCTTATATTGAAGTGGACGATGCTTACAACTGGGATCCTGCCAACTATGTGAGCAGTATCAAACGCGAAAATATCATTGGCATCGAGGCTCCTCTTTGGTCGGAAACCATTACTAAAATGGATGAGATCGAGTATATGGTTTTTCCGCGACTGACTGCTATTGCCGAAATAGCCTGGACACCCAGTGCCGCGCGCAGTTGGGATGAATATAAAAATCGGCTTGCCCGGCATGGATCAAGAATGAAAGCAATGGGAATCGATTTCTATCGCTCCAAAAAAATTCCCTGGGTCGAATAATTTATTTATTTAGTTAGCTGTATAAAAATCTACGGGCTATTGGTATAGCCCGTTTTTTTTGCCTGCGACTATGTAGATGCCCCATCGCTGCAAACTCGCCTGTTAAAACGGCGATTCATGTTTCAAAATTCTCAATTCGCGCAAACCTGGCTTGTCTTATCAATAAAACTGGATCAACTTTAGTAACAAATAAGCACCCTTGTTATGAAAAAGTTTATTTCGATGTGGTTGCTGCCTTTGGTGTTTGCATGTAATAAGAAATCGGATCCAATAGTTCCTGCTCCAGTTCCTGTGGTTGAAAAAAGATTAAAAGCCCTCAACTGGCAAAGCCTGCCATCTCCCTATTATCATTTTGCGTACGACAATGCAGGAAGAATCGTGTCGGCCTCGCATGCCGCCGGCATCCGGAATTATCAATTTACATATTCAGGCTCTAACATACAGGAAGTAAAAAACAATGCAGGGCCCAACCAGGACAGGCTTCTCTACCATTATGAAAACGGGAAGGTTACGGCCATTAAATATATTAATAAGGAAGGCGAAAATTACCAGCGCTGTTTTCTTGCTTACAATGAAGTTGGGCAGTTGAAAAGCATGGAATGGGGAACAAAATTAGGGGCGGTAGGTTTTGCACAGCAAAGAACGGTTTCCTTTGTTTATTATTCTGCAGGCGATGTGAAGGAAAGGCGTGATCAGTTGCATGCGATACCCGGGTTACAGGAAGAAGCTTTACATGTGGATTTATTCGAAAATTATGACCAGGGTAACTGTGCCGACGAGTTTATGCTTTTGCATAATCCGAATGAGCATATGATATTTCTGCCCGGTATCCGGATTCAAAAGCACAATCCAGCAAAAATTACCAGGACCGGAACAGGTTTGCAATACAGTTCGGAATACGTTTATGTGTACGATAGCAAGGGCTGGCCCATTTCAAAAACAGGTAAAGTGCGGCTTAATAGCGGATCAAATGCCGGGCAGGAGTTCCAGGTGAATATCGGCTATTCCTATTACGACTAAATAATACCGCCGTTTGTTAACTCAATTCGGCTGTTCGCTAATTGGAAGGCTTGTTGGAGGGGAGAATTAGATAAGTTTGATCTTACAAATAAACCTTTATCCAAAATTAGATGTATGGAAACGATCTATTTTTTTACCGGTTTTCTTTTCTACCTGCTATCCGTTTTTGCAGCGGGTTTAATGGCAAGTATGCAGGAACGCAATTTCTGGACATGGTGTGTTATCGGAATGGTATTGCCATTTGTTGCGGCCATGTTATTGGTTTTCCTGCCTTCAGGTAAAGAAAAAATGCGACTGGCAAGGCCAGTGGAGAACGAAGAGTTGTTCAACCATTTATTCCTGAAACCGGTTCGCAGCAGGTAAGAACTACCTGGTTTAGGTGACATCGCATAAAGTGGCGATTACGGCATAAGGATTAAATTGTCCTTCGCGTATCAATGCCTGCGTACTTACCGATAGCCAGATATCTGAATCGCCGGGCCGCTCGATGCGCATTTGAACATCCTTCTGTGGAAACCCTGTTTGTAAGCTTACAATAACGGGCAATTCGCTGTCCGGAAAAATCGATCCATCGGGTTTGTATATTTTCCAGGCGCTGCCGGTGGGTAATTTCCCCAATAACTCATCTTCGCGCATCAGCAGCAATTCGAGCGCTTTTTTGTTGCAGGCATTCACAGTGCCGGATTCCCCGATCAATAATATTCCATCCTGCTGCATATCTATAGTGGCTTTGTAAATAGCTTCGGATTCCATCAGCCTTTGTTCGGCCAGCAACTGTGTTCTCAAGTGGCTGTTGGTAATTATAATGCAAACAGCTTCTTCCTTTTCGTTAATGATGTAGTGAATATTGGTGAGGAAATGAAAATCGAGCCCGTCAAAGCGGGTGAAGTGGATATGTCCCTGCCAGGTTCTTTTTTCTTTTAAACTTTCCAGCATTTTCTCCCTGCTATCGCTGGCAAAACGGATGTCGATCATTTCAAAAAGATTTTTTCCCATGGCGCCCGGCAGTCCATAAATCTTTTCGGCCGATTCGTTCCAGCCTGTTATATAAAAATCAAGATCGGTTTGAATAATTACATCCGGTAATAAAACCAATTCATCGTACAAAAGTTTGCGCTGGTAGGCGTCGTTGTCATTAATCAGAGCTTGTTGGTCCACCCGTGGTGACTGACCAGCAGATCGTTTTTTCATGAGTTAGCGGCTTGGGCCAGTAAGATAAACTTCACTCATTATAAACAGAAAAAAGAAAAGATTTTTTTTATAAAAAAAGAACTGTTTGCAGTTTATTGTTGCCGTATGTTTTTTTAGAAACATTTTTTTGTGTACCGGCAGCAGAAAACCGCAAACAGTTGTATGTGTTGATGAGACGCTAAGCGTGAATCGTGAGTCGTGAGTCGTGAATCGTGAATTGAAGATCGCAACAAAGTTTTTTAACTTCAACCCGAATCGTGTTAGCACCACTCACGATTCACGATTCACGATTCCCGACCATCACTTCTTCAACCCCAGATGATTCTTAATAACCCAAGCACCAATCTTATTTCCCATTTCCTGACCGGCTTTGCAAGAGAAACGAAAATGAATGCCTGCCATTACTCTTGAGTCGGCATTTTCATCGGCAGCCTGCATAAAGTTTTTCAGCGTTCTTGTGGCACCTGCAGGTGCTGATGAAGTGGAAGTCATGGTGAATGAAGTATTCCCGAAAAATGCGGTGAGTACAGTAGCGCCGGCATTGCCCAATACGCTGTGAGTGGAAGGATAATCCTGCACGGGCGGTGTTGGCATCAACGGCTCCCAGCTTTCATCGGCTATCGTTTTATCGTTGCCATCGTTGGCTGCTCTCCTGATCGCGGTGTAAGGACGCCAGAAATTATAATGGAACTTGGAATCCCAACCGGCGGTATAGGAGTCGGCGAGGGCAATATTTAAAAGAGCCATTAACCTAGCAGTAGTGAGTAAATCAGCTTTCTGATCAGTTGCTGCTATGCGGCCAATTCGGTTCCAGCCGATCTCAGAAAATTCGTACCAGAACTTTGCATAGAATGTTTGATCAGCACTTCTTTTCTTGCTTGCTGCCGATCCATATTCTTTCACCTCGTTAAAATCCTTCGTGTATTGATTGCTGGTTAGCGAAGGTTGAGGAACCGAACGAAACTGGTCGGGGCTTTTCAAACCAAAAGGTTTCATTTGCGCCCAGAAAGGAGCAAACACGAAGTCGAAAGGCGGCACAACCTGGTAAACACCCGGAACTGTAGAAGGTGGTACAGGAGCAACCGGGTTGGCAAAAGCTCCATCGTTATTGCGCAAAGCAAGAATTGCATTGGCGGCCTGTTTGCCCAATTCAAATCCGCGTTGTTTTGCAAGGGGAGAAGCAACCGAGTCTATTGCTGCCGCAAGTTTTGCATCGAGCAGGCTTTTCTTTTCGGGAAGGTGGTGAAGTAAAACATCGTAGGCTGCCACCGACATCGCAACGATGGGGTGAGCTTCGGCGTTTACCGATTTCAATGCGTAGGTTTCATAAACCGGCACGATCGAGTTCAATGCATCGTGCATGGCGATATGCATCATGGCAGTAAGACGCGATGCTGTTAAAGTGTTCAGGTAATTGGGTGCATCCAATGCCTCAAATGCCGTTTCATTCCAGTCGAGTACCACCTTGTTCGAAAACGACTTGAAATACTGCGTCGGGTTTTTCCCCTGGAAACCGTGCGAAGATTTGGTGCACGACACAAACAGAACGGCCACTAAAATGGCAGAAAGATAGATGCTGCGTTTCACAAGATTGTTCCAGAACCACGAAGGGTAAAAGAGAGGAACAGAATAAAGTGAAGAGTTTTTTTGCAGGGGTTTTGCCTGCGAACGATTGTTGCTTTTCATAACTGACTTTTTTAAATTTTACGAATGCAAAACAACGACGCAATGAGGAATGAGCAGATCTGCAAAAAGTAGTTTGCTGTCTGCAAAAAGTATTTTTTAAAAAAGTGTAAAAGCAAATCTTCCCCTACCTGGCTCCAATAAAAAAAGCCGATAACTTTTTGTATCGGCTTTTAGTTTTTTTTCAAATCGGTTTAATCGAAAGGCACTAAATCGGGTTCAATATATTTTTGTTTCGCTTCGGGGGAATTAAAAACATCGATTTTATAATGACTGTTGATCAGATCTCTGAAGTTTGTATGTAACCGGGGAAATTCTGCCATAAAATCCTTGAAGTTGGTTGAAGACGATTTGCTGATAAAATGGCTTACTGCCTTTATTGCCGCAACGGTTATGGTATGATTGTATTTTGCAGCGGCGCCAACAGTATCTACAAAACGGCGGAGTTGCCCCGTTATGTTTTCAATGGCTGCGTGTAATCCGTATTTGGTAACATGTATCCAGGCCAAACGAAGGTGAGCTGAGTGTGTGAAAATATCCGGGCTCATACTGCAGTTTTCGAATTGCTCTTCGAACTCTTCATCCGTGAATTGAAAATGCTTTTCTGTAATCAACATATCCAGTTCTGTTTTTTTTACTTTTGAATTTTGCTTTTTTACTTTTTACTTTTTCTCCCCAACGATCGACGCTCCCACCTACTCATCTTACCATAGCCGGGGTATATCCAAACTTTCTTTTAAAAGCTGTTGTAAAATTATTCTGGTGGTTATATCCCAACTCGTCGGCGAGGTCTACTATATTAATATCCGAATATTGCAATTGCAGCCTCGCATACTGCATTTTCTGGTCGTCGATATACTTCATTACCGGGGTATCAAAAAGTTTTTTGAACCCGTATTTCAGTTTGAAAGAGTTGATGCAGAATTTTCGCGACAGGTCCTGCAGCGAGTTTATTTCCAAAAAATGCTGATCGAGGTAGTTTTTTATATCATGCAGCAGGTCGATATCTCTCTTATGCAATTTGCTGTCTTCGGGCATAAGAGCTTTTTCTGCATCGCAAAAAACAGCAAGTTGGTGTACAAGCAGGTTGCGGACAATGTTTTCGCGATAGCACTTTCCCAGTCCGCCTTTATAGGGGTTATTGATGAGATCGTATAACGACTGGTGGATCATAGGTGTAAAATGCCGGGGAGCATTCATTGTTACAAAGCCTTCCTGCCGTCGAAGAAAGTTGTACACAATATCATCGTCCCGGGTATCCATTAATGTTTCCAGAAACTGATGCGGCTCTATTTTTACACACAGATGCTCGATATTGCTGCCCTTCGATAAATTATAGGTGGATCTGAATTCTTCGAGGTAATTAAGCGAATGGGTATGCTCCGGGATGAAGAAGGTTTGATCGGCCTTAAAAGCGGATATCCCCTTTTTCTGAAAATACATCAATATCATGGGTCGTTCCCGCCGGAGATTGAGCGACAGTTCCGACTGCAGGTTATAAAAACTTGCATGAAACAGGGTATACCATTTTTCTGCAGTGGCTTTCATCGAAACCTGTCCAATATCCTGGCCAACATATTGTACAAATTCATCCTCCCGCACTGCATACATATTGGTAATCTTGTATTCTATTTCTTCGCGGTTAACCATATTGATGACTCTTCAACTTCCGCAAAAATCGGTCGAATATGATAACACAGGTATCACCGAAACCGGTTAAAACGACTGCGTGCAGGAAAAGACTTTTCTATTTTAATTAAATTGCTCCCATACAAAAAATCGAAAATGAAAGTTTTCCTGTTTAGCACAGCATTATTCATACTCTTTGCCGGGGATTGTATTGGGCAGAAACCTGTTCCGAAAAATAATCAAGGATGGACTGCCGTATACGCAAACGATGAAAACGGTGTTGCCAGTTCCGGAAGTTTACAATCGCTGATTGAAGGCTTGCGAAAGGGATATTCATTAAAAATCGGATGGAGCTGGACCCGCCGGATTGGCGATTCTACTGTTACCTTGGAGCATTTTGCTGAGCCGATTTTTATAAGCATTATACAGGAGAAGAACGTATCTGCTATAATAGATCCTCACCCCTTGCTAAAGAATTATATAAATATCGACCAGCAGGTATTCGATAACCCCGCTAATATCTGGCAATGCGTTTTAACAACAACGGGAAGTTTTAATGCAATGGTATATAACAGAACTTCAGGAGAAGTTGTAAGGAATTGGCCACAGAAACATAAAATGGTTTGGTACCTGGAGTATCCTTAAACAATGTTCGTTAGCTTTTCGAATTGCAGGAGCAGTATTGATTTTTTCAATGCACAAAGATTCGGGGTATGTAAATAAGTTGTTATATTTATTTCGCCAACCGTATCATTCCCGAAATACCTGCAATGTTAAAGCCTTATTCTTTCCTGCTTCTGCTTGTGCCCGGATTCCTGTTTTCTCAAACCAAAGTGTCTGTCATTACCCAACATAATGACCTCTATCGAACAGGATGGAACAATAAAGAAACAATACTCAATCATAGCAATGTAGCATCTTCTAAGTTTACCTGCATCGGCACATTGGCGGTAGACGATGAAGTATATGCCCAACCCCTGCTGCTTCAACAGGCAACAATTGGTTCATATACCGGCAGTGTATTGTATGTGGCCACTGTTAACAATTCTATATATGCTTTCAATGCCGATGATGTTTCCTCCGCCGCTGCACTCTGGCATGTTAACCTGAATCCTGCGGGGCAACGAGCACCTGCTATTGAGGATCTGAAAGATCCGCAACGCGGAAGGCCATGCGGTGGCAATTACCGCGATTTTTCCGGTCGCTTTGGTATTGTGGGTACACCTGTTATTGATACGTTAAGCAAAACTCTTTTCGTATCTACAAAAACCATTGACAATAACGGACAATTTTATGCTTATATAAATGCAATCGATATAAGAACGGGTCAGCACCGCCCCGGAAGTCCTAAGCTTATTACGGCACAATCGAACGGGAACGGCGATGGCAGCGTCAATGGAATTATAAGGTACGATGCCAAATACCAGAACCAGCGTCCTGCATTACTGTTATACAACAATACCATTTATGTTGCCAGCGCTTCTTACTGCGACTGGGGCCCTTATCATGGTTGGATATTGGGTTATGATGCAGCAACTCTCAACCTCAGCTATAGTTTTAACGCCACTCCCAATGGTTGGGCCGGCGGTATATGGATGGCGGGACAGGGAATATCGGTGGGCGATGATGGTAATTTATATGTGGTAACAGGCAACGGAACCACGGGCGCCGATAATAACAATATGCTGGGTGGAAGAAGCGAAAGCCTGATCAAGCTCACTCCGCAACTTACTATGCTCGACTGGTTCACGCCTTCTAATTACGAATACCTCGATATTGTTGATCTCGATTACGGAAGCGATGGGGTATTGATTGTTCCCAATTCAAGCACTACTGTATCGGGTTCGAAGGAAGGAATTTCGTACGTGGTTGACTACAATAATATGGGACGTTTGAAACCCAATAATAGCCAGGTGAAGGATACGCTGGAATTCAACCCGGCAAGAGTGGGCTATGTGCACGTACACGGATCGCCAGTGTATGCGAAACTTAGTACCGGCGAATTTGTATATGCATGGGCGGAGAGCTTTAAGATAAGACAGTTTACTTACGATAGGTCCAACGGAATTTTTTCCAATTCATTCAAACAGGGAAACAGGAATCTCGACTATGGCATGCCGGGAGCGATGCTGTCGCTTTCATCTAACAATGATGACACCGCTTCTGCTATAGTTTGGGCCTGCTTTCCTACCTCGGGCAATGCCAATAACCAGGTGCGGCCCGGATCAATCGCCGCCTATCGCGCCAACGATGTAAGTGCAGGAGAGCTCTGGAGCAGCGATATCCACCGCCGCGATTCTCTCGGCAATTTTGCTAAATTCAATTCACCTACCATTGCCAACGGAAAAGTATTTGTGCCTACTTTCTCCAATGCGGTAAAAGTGTATGGGATAGGCTGCAACGGTTCGCTTGACAATATCGAATACGATAACGGAACCGGGCTAAAAGGTGAATATTTCACCAATAGCAATTCTTCCAGCGGTTATCCGAACGCAGCTAATTTCGTGCGACTCGACAATAACGTTAACTTTAACTGGGGAACAGGGAATGCGGCAGAGGGAATCAGCAACGATATCTTCAAAGTTCGATGGACGGGAAGTATAAAATCCCCAACAAGCGATAACTATACCATTTATATAACAGCCAGCGATGGGGTACGCTTGTGGATCAACAATGCAATGTTGATGGATAGCTGGTCGGATAAAAACACAACCACACATTCGGCAAATATTTTTTTGGAGAAAGGAAGAGAGTACGACATAAGAATCGAATACTATTCGAATGCAGCTTCTTCTTCCTGTATCCTGCAATGGAGCGCGCCGGGTATTTGCAAGCAGGTTATCCCTTCATTTCAATTATTTGCTAAATCGGTTAATTGCAATTCAAATGGATCGGGGTTGTTGGCAGAGTATTACAGCAACGTTCAGCCTGCCGCACCTTTTCCCATAAACCCAACCATTACCAAACTCGAGCCACAGGTAAATTTTAATTGGGGTGGTGCAAGTCCGCAGGGAATAAGCAATGATTTATTCAAGGCAGTTTTCAAGGGATATGTGCAAAGCCTCGATTCGGGTTCTTATACTTTTTATTTAACGGCAGATGATGGCGTTCGCTTATGGATAAACAATCAATTGCTGATCGATAAATGGATCGACCAGGCAGCAACGGAATATGCAGTCACGGTTACGCTTCCGAAGTGCACCCGGAACAGCATCCGGATAGAGTTTTACGAAAATGGAGGAGACGCTGTGTGCAGGCTGGAATGGCGAGGCCCCTTGTTTGCACGGCAGGTAGTTCCCGCTTTCCGCTTGTTTACGGAGGCCGATCCATCGGCGGGCAATGATGATTTCATTATTTATCCCAATCCCAATCGTATCCAAAACCTAACGGTGCAGTTGAGAAATGGATTTCAGTTAGGAGATGAGTTGGTATTGTATGATATACTTGGTCGAAAGCTGAACCAGGTTCGGATTTCGTCTACATCGCAGGGAAGTACATGGCAGTTGCCATTGCGATTACCCGCAGGAGTGTATACGTTGCGCTTGTTAAGCGGCGGGAAAACGTTTTCGAAAAAATTTGTGGTATTGTAATGCTTGATTAGTCGCTACTAAAATCTACTAATTTCTACGCGGTAGTTGGCAATCCTGTTTTTTTCTGTTTCGTTATTGATAACTGGTTTTGTATCTCCCCATCCCTTTGCATCGATGGAAGCGGCTTCAGCGCCATAGGAAACAAGTTGTTTTTTTATTTCGTCGGCTCTTTGTTGCGTGAGTGTTTGGGTAGAAACTGCCTTTCCAGGAGAAGGCATATGTACATCAATCTTTAGTTTCCAATCGGGATGCGATTGGAGAATGCCCAGGATGGAAAGAAGTTCATCTTTCGATTGTGATTCGACATTCGACAGCGGCGCTGTCGGGTACTAATTTGTGATTTTTCAGAATTGTTCGAAGTGTTTTTTTGTTGGGCTGTCGCCACGATGAATGTAAAACTAACTGCAGTTGATAGCGTCCATTTTTTCATGGCAAATGGTTTTGGCACACTAACCAGATCGGGCGTTGAGCAACCTGCATCAGCAAGCCTCATCCGAAAACAAACCGGCAGACATCCCCCAATTTTGATACCTGAATGAAGTTATTAGCAAGAAATTTTTAATATTATATTTGAGTACGCACACATTGGATGAGCAGAACAGCATTATACCGCCTCGCCGCTACCATCTGTCTAATAGTGATGGTTGCTTCTGCCAACGCGCAGCCTGCAAGCATTTTATTCGATCATTACACTACCGCCGATGGTCTTTCCAACAATGCAATATGGAAAATCTGCAAAACCCGCAACGGTTATTTATGGCTGGGTACGCAGGATGGCCTTTGCCGCTTCGATGGACGAAATTTTAAAACTTATCGCTATGATTTGAAAGACAGCAATTCGCTTTCGAATAATACGGTGTACGAGTTGATGGAAGATGCCGATGGCTATTTGTGGATTGGCACTTTTAGTGGATTCAACCGGTACAATCCCGCCAATAATTCCATTACCCGAATAAAACCCGGGAAATACTTACGGGATAAAAACATTAACGTTGGAGTGGGCGCGGTAGCACAAGCCCCCGGGGCAAGAACAAGATGGGTGGGATCGCAGGGAATTTACTATGTCAATATGAAAAACAATACGCTCGAAAAAGCGCCCGGAGTGTTGAATGATTCTGTTTTTAAGACGGATGGCAATATTAAAACACTACTTGCTGAAAGGGATAACCGCATTTGGATTGGGGGCAATACCGGGTTGATACTATACAACGGTGCGACGGGGCAATATGAACTGTTTCATACCCCTCAAAAAAAATTGTTGTCGGGTGAATGGGACTATTATATCAACAAACTACTGCTCGATAAATCGGGAACACTTTGGGTGGCCACCTGGGGCCTTGGCCTGCTCGAGTTCGATACAGCACAAAAGAAATTTGTCAACCAGTACCTGCCCGAAGTAAATGTTCAGTTCAATGCAACCACCAATATTGTCTACAATATTGAAAAAACAGATTTCCCCGGCCAGGAAAATATTATCTGGATGGCTTGTGGCAGTGGTTCTCTGCTGGCTTTTAATACTCAAACAAAAACATTCAGCAGCTACAAATCAGACAAGCCGGAGTCAAAAAAGGGTATTTATGCAGGTGTATTTAGTCTATTATTTGATGACGCAGAAGGATTATGGATCGGAAGCGGAAAAGGGCTTTATCGCTACGATCTCCGGTTGCAGGTGTTTGCCGAACATTCATTCGAATACAATCTCAAAAAAAACTGTCTCAGTTATGTCTTTGATGCCTATACAGACCCACTCGATGTTACCGGCAATACGCTTTGGCTTGGAACATGGAATTGCGGGTTATTTAAATACAACCTGGAGTTGCAGGAATTAAGTACTGTGCCCGACTGGATGGGGCGACAAATGAAAACCCGTGTCGGTTACCATCCTGTGCTGAGAGCGAAAAACAATATCCTGTGGATTGGATCTACCAGCGATGGTTTATTGGCGGCAGATGAAAAAAATAAAACAGTACAAAGATTTTATCCAGTGGGGAAAGACAAAGCGCCTGTAAAAACAATTCAACACATCCAGGAAGATAACCTGGGCAATCTATGGGTCGGAACCTTCGGAGGCATTTATTGTTTCGATACCAAAGAACTGGTTTTTAAAGATATCAGATGGAACATTCCCGGCGAAATACAAAACAAACTGAGCACAAACGTTACCGGCATCTGTTTCGATAAAGAAGGCAATACCTGGTTTACCGCTCAGAATAATTACAACGAAGAAATGCCCGTTGTCGGAAAAATTCAAAAGGGTAGTTTTACAGCCTCCGGCTTTTATCACAACCCCAACGATAAAAATTCTTTGCCCGATGTAAAGACCGTTACCAATCTGGTATGCGACGACAGCAACCGTATCTGGTGCGCGAGCTGGAACGGGTTGATTTCATTTAACGCATCGGAAAAAAATCCCCGGTTCCAATTGTACACAACGGAAGATGGGCTTCTCAATAATTTCATTAACAAAGTTGCGATTGATGCCGCAGGCAATATATGGTGTGCAACCATTAATGGGCTTTCGGTTTATTTGGTTAAAGACAAAAAATTCAGAAGTTTTAGCAATGCCGGTATGGAGCGAGATAATGTGAGCGATATATTTTACAACAAACAGCAGCAACGGTTAATGATCGGGGAGTGGGGCAAGATATATTCCCTCCATACCAACGAAGTTGCCCGGCAAACAGCGCCTCCCAAAGTGGTGATAACCGATCTCAGGGTTTTTAACCAGGCGGCGCCGGAGGTGAAGAAAATGTTATTCGATGGAAGCAGAATTTCACTGGCACACGATAGAAATGTTGTTACCATCGACTATGCAGCGCTCAGTTTTCACAACCCCGCCCAGGTAAAGTATGCATATAAAATGGAAGGGATTGACAAGGATTGGATTTATACTTCCAATAACAGCATCAGCTATCACCTCGGAAGCGGCAATTATGTTTTTCGTGTAAAAGCTATGAATGCCGAAGGTGTATGGAATGAGAAAGGCTCGCATATGGAAATAATTATTGCCACTCCTTTCTGGAGAAAATCCTGGTTTCTCTTCCTCGTAGTATTGACAGCAACCAGTTTATTGTACAGTATTTACAAATACCGGATCAACCAGTTGAAGAAAATGCAGGATATGCGAAACAATATCAGCCGTAACCTGCACGACGATATCGGTGCATCGCTCAGTAATATTAATATATTGAATGAGCTGGCAAAAAGAAATATGAACGAACCTTTAAGAGCTGGAGAATATCTTAGCAAGGCGGGTGAAGATATACAACGCATTAGTGAAAGTTTAAGCGATATCGTTTGGAACATCAATCCGCGTTACGACGATTTGCAGAATCTTTTCATCCGCATGAAGCGCTATGCAGCCGATATGATGGATGGCCGGCAGATAACTTACGAAATAAATTTCCCCGAAGAAATCCACCAGCTTTCATTGTCGATGGATAAGCGCCGCGAGCTATACCTGATTTTTAAAGAAGCGATCAACAACCTGGTGAAATATTCAAAGGCAAAAAATGTGAAAATCGAGTTGTGGTCGGAGGGACATAGAATAATCATGTCGGTTACCGACGATGGTATCGGGTTTGATAGCAATACGCAACAATATGGCAATGGCATTACCAATATGCGGCAACGCGCGGCCAATTGCGGAGCTCAACTGCAAATAAGCAGCCAGCCGGGAAAGGGAACCAGTGTTCATTTGGAGATACAGACCGTGTAAATTTTTTTTCACCGCTGAGAACATGAGAATACGGAGATTTTTTATGGTTTCTCTGCTTCTCTGTTTCTCTGCGGTGAAAATACCAGCCAAAACTGCGATGAGTTTTTACCGCGGAGAATAAGAGAGCGCGGAGGGTGTTATCTGTTTTACTTGGTTTCTTTTTTTGGTCGTTGCTTCATTCATATCCCTTGTGTACTCTGTCTCTGTGTTTTCTGCGATGAAATTCCCTACCGAGCCACGGCCGGCAATACCCTCTATCACCCGATTGTGTAATTGACTCTCTTTATTTTCTTCGGCATATTTACAGCAGCAATTCCATCCCCATTCCTTTAAACAATCAACGAATGAAAATTCTATCATTGTTGTTGTGCTCCCCGCTGCTATTGGCAATAGCCGCCAACGCCCAGATTAATCCGCCGGTAAAAGTCAATCCTGCCAACCCGAATAAGCAAATACCCGTGTCGCAATTACCTAAAGACGGCGTGCGGGGAATGACGGTAGTGAGGACGATCACGCCGCCGGCTATTAGTAATCTATGTCCCAATAACAAAATAAGCGGCGACAACGATTTTGGCCGGCGCACGGTTTATGTAACAGTAAATATTTATTACCGCGACTATCTAAGCGGAAATGATACGTCCATCAAAGCAATCATCAGTTTACGCGGAGCCGAAATAGCCGATGGCGATCCCCAGCCATTGTCGGTTGTGGAAGGAAACTGGGAGATAGAAATCTTTCGCGCCCCCTCGGGTTGGGTGATCGATCGGCTCGAGCCTCCCTACACTGTTAATTTTTCATTCAATGCCGATCCGCGGCGCGAAGGAGTGCAGCAGGTATTTGATGGATGTAAAGGAGCTTTTTTCAAATTAAGCAATGGAACTTTTGGTTTTGAATTCGATGCTGCCATTTTACAAGAACTGGTAATCCCTACGAATTTTGCGGGAGATGATTTTACTACAGTTGCTGGTCGCTGCCTCGCTTGCGGCTTTCGTATAAAAACGCTTCAACTCAAACCGATGACCGTTCGACTAAGGAAATTGTAAGGATGAACAACAAACCACTGCAATAGAATTGAACAATAAAGCACGAGCATAATTTGTACCATAGCGAAGAATATTAATCAGGGCATTTACAATAAATGCAGAGCTAAGGGATGCGAAAGATCGTTCCCGCTTTACGATTAACCCAAGCGAATAATGAGAAAAACGATTCTACTTATTGTCTCCATCCTGGCATTTGCCATAAGTCAGCAGGCCCAGGAAGGGATAACTCGCGGCACGGAAAACGACCTGAACGGTAGCACAGGGTTTTCAATCAATCAAACCAATGCTGCTTCTCTGCCCGATCTTACGATTACCGAATGCGGGTTGGTATCGGTTGCGGCCGATGCTAACCAGAAATTCGTGTACATACAGGTTTCCATCAAAGTAAAAAATATTGGCCCGATAAAAGCAGGGCCCAGTACATTGGTGGCTTATTATAGAAATCCCGGCGGGGGCATGCCCGTGCGCGAAGCCGGGGACTCTATTTCTATAGCAATGCTTCGGCCCGGGCAGTATTTTTCCAAGGTACATAGTTTTCGCGCGCCGGTTGAATACCTGAAGCCCGGATTACGATTTGAATTCTGGATCAAAACGGATGCGAAAAACGAAGTGGATGAGAGCAACGAAGCCAACAATAACTCTGCAAAAATGATCCTCACTACTCCAAACTGGTAATGCACAAAACGGTGATCTTTTTTCAGGTTTTGAACAAATGATTTCTTCCTAAGCGCGCAACCCCGCCCAAATGTGTAATTGACCCGCGCATAATTACAATACATCTTTGGTATCGTAAACCTGATCCAACCAGGACATAAAAAATCTTTCTTAACTCAACCATCAAAAATGAAAAAGATAGTTCGCCTTTTATTCCTGCTTTTATCTTCACTGTCCATTCATCCTTCCACAGCACAACTGGCTTCCGGCGGCTCCGATTTCATCCCCGGTGCCAATGTTTTTTTTGAAGATCGCTTCGACCTCGATCCCCTGGGCGATCTTCCCGCAAAATGGAGTACCAGCGGCGATGGCGAAGTAGTTACCCTCGATCGTTTGCCGGGTAAATGGTTTCGCATAACGCAACCTACTGCCGTGAGCCCGGAGCTTACGGAGGCATTGCCAGAAAACTGCACGATTGAATTCGACCTGTATCTCAAAAACACCAGCGGCATTTCGCCACATATCATGTTTGGCTTAACAAGCCTGAGCGATGTATCGGCGGGCGATGTATATCGCCAGCATATTTGGGTGGTGATGCGCGGTTACCAGGATAACCTGGTGGAGTATGGAAAAACCATACAGGATCTCGGCAGTAAAACTTTTCGCGTATCGGGTTATGTAGGAAGAAAATTGCACGTGAGCATTGCCATTAACAAAACAAGATTTCGCGTGTATCTCGACAAACAAAAAGTAGTGGACCTCCCTAAACTACTTACCGATGAGTACCGCAATAATTTCTTTATCGCCTCTTCAACCGTAGTACCGGCCGCGGAAGAAGGCGTTTACTTTAGTAATGTTCGAATTGCTTCGGGAGAAGCAGATGCGCGGAGTTTGCTGGTAAAGCAATTACTCGAGCAAGGATCGGTAGTTACCAACGAAATCAATTTCGCGCCGCAAACGAACGAGATCATACCACAATCACAGCCATTGCTCGATACACTGGGCCAGGCCCTGGTAGCCGATCCCAATCTCAATATTCAAATAAATGGTGGTGAACTATTGCCTGCCGATCCCAATACCAGTCAGAACAACAATTCAGGCAGTATGCTGAGCGATGAAGCCATCAAACAGCGGGTAGATAAGATCAAAGAATACCTCATCAATAAATTCCACCTGGGTGTTGACAGGGTAGTGGCCGGAGCAAGCAAAAAAATCAGGAGTAAGGTAGAAGAAATCAAAAACAGTAAAACCGGTGGTAAGGTCCGGGGATTTCTTACTGAAATCGTTAAGCTTTAGAGTTACCGGCCATGCTTTATCATTGGCCGCTTTGGTAAAGATCTTATCCTTTCAATACCGCACCCGGGAGTATAGTAAGAACGCCGGGACTGAACACACAAACCTATTCAACATGAAAAAACTTTTTCGATACACTCCCATTTTTTTTCGGGTTAACATATGCCTGCCACCTTTGTTTGTTCTTGCCTTATTTTTCATCGGCGCAAACTCCTTAAACGCGCAGGAAATCACCGAGCGAATTGCCAGACCTGTGACGGCAAGGCTTGCTACAGCAGATGAACAATATCTTGAACACGGAAGTTTTCTTATTCGCAATTGTACCGACTACAGGTTTTTAACCATTAAAGATGTTTCGCCGGCTGCCGGTTCGTTGGTTTTTCTCTGGTCTTACTTCGGCGTTGCCAATCGCCAGCAATGGAGTTTTGTATGGGCGGGTAACGGATATTATCGTATCCGTTCCGAATCGGGTTTGTTTCTTACCCAGCGCCGAACCCTGGCGCCTACACTCGACCCACAGGCAAATGAGGATAGCCAACTGTGGCAGGTAAGCGAAACCGAGGATGGATTTTATACCATTAAATCTAAAACAAACAAATTCCTGGGCCAGGCCGATAACCAGCGAAGAGAAGGGCGTCTTGTTGGATTTGCGAATAATTTTACCGGTGAAGATCGGCACAAATGGCATTTGATTAAATGGACAAACGATGGTCGCCGCACTACTTCTTTTAACCCGGAGATGCATGCATTTCGTTTTGTAAACAATTTCAGCGGGGAAGATATTATTCGCTGGGGCGGACTTTGCGGTGGAATGGTATATGCGGTACTCGATTATTTCCGCGCCGGCATACCCGTGCCTACTCAAACTTATACGCCTGCCAACGCAACACCTCTTCAATCGTATATCTGGAACCGGCAAAATCATTCCATGTGGAATGTAAATGAAAAGTGGAGCGAATTGGAAATATCATACAATATCCGCGCAGCAGAAATTTATCGTTGGGGCATACAGGGAACTGGTGGAGGAAGACTGGAAGAATTGCGTAATACCATCGATGCCAATCGTCCCCTTCCCCTGGGCCTGTTTACGGGAGGTGTACGCAGTTTGCTCGATAACAGGGAAACCGGAAAGCATGTTGTGTTGGCGGTGGGTTATGCACTGGGTCGCTACCGCGGCGACTTTGGCCGTCACATCGGCGACTTTAAGATTTTTGCTTACGATCCCAATATGCGCAACCGGGTTGTTACTTTAGTGCCCGATACCAAGAATCAATGTTTTTTTGAAGTGGAGAATGGCAATGCATGGAGAACCTATTTTGTAAATACCCGGTATAACAACGATCATCAACCGCCCCGCGACGTGCCAAACTTCCCGGAGCGTGAACCCGAAGGAAGTGTGCGTCATCTTTACGCTGAGTTTCGTACCGCTAACGATGATTTACGAGGTAACAACGACAATGTTAGCATCACTATTCATTACAGCGACGGGTCTTCTCAACTATTTCCAAACGTTAACAATGGAGCAAGGTGGGTAGATGGAACGGTGAATACCGTTCATCTTGCCCTTAACCGTGCTGTTCGCAGAGAGGATATACGAAATTTTGAACTGAACGCCAGTTTCGGCACCGATATATTCAGCGACGATTGGAACCTGCAACATTTTATAGTAACTACCGGTTGGGGTGGAACGGTTTACGCCTGGGGCGTGCCACCGCGGGGCACTCCCTACCTGCATCGCTTTTCGGGCGACCAAAGAACAACACGACTGATCGTTAACAGGTTCACCGAATAATACTCCATCGTTAAACAAAACTTTTTGTATGAAAAAAGGGTATCGAATTATTAATGTATTTTTTTTAGTGATGCTGATTTCGGTGAGTTTGCCTGCGCAGGATATAAAAAAGATTCCTGTTAACCCGGTTGAAAAAAAGGTTATCGACAAATTGGACCCGGCAGTAAGAATCGGTAGTGCCTTGCCCGATTGTTATTTTCTTGAGCAAAGATTCTGGGCAAACGATGTTCGCTCGCAACGCGTGGTAACCGATGAATGTTATTCAGTCGACAATCGGTTTAAATGGAGAGCAGTTAGTAATGGCGATGGCAGTTACTATATCACTTCACTTTTCAACGCTGCTTCGAGGCTGGTGCACGAGCGATCTACCTTGTCGGTGCCCCGGGTTCCGGGTGTTTCCGAGGGAGGTCCACGCGAAGGTTATTATGTTCGCATACCACCTTCGGGAGGGTTTCCATCCACATCCGTTATTGCCGTTAACGATAAATGGTGGCTAAGAAATATTGCCGGTTATGAATACTGGATTATTCGTTTCGATAGAAGAGATTCTTTTCGCATAAAAATGTTACCGGTTTCATGGATGCCCGAAACTCCCTTTAACTATAGCTTCGACGATTTGAGCGGTTGGATATTGGGAGAAGGTGCAGCTTCGGGTCATGCGTTTGCAGGTCAGCCTTCCCTCATCACACATATTCCTTTCTACAGTTCACCTTTTGTTCCCACAATGCCTCTGGGCGGAAGTTATTGGCGCGAAATAGAAAGAGATTATCATAGCATCAATACCAAAACAGCAGGTGGACTCATCAACACGGCGCGGCCGGGCAACGACCCCTGGCGGAGGGCCGACGAATCGAAAACGGGTGCGCTTATAAGTCCGCCTTTTTTTGTGTGTTACGAAAAATTAAACTTCCGTATTGCAGGCACGCAAGACGAAACCAATATTCGTTTCGAAATTTTACTGGAAGTACCGGCGGGCACGGCCGGCGCCATCTCTTTTACAGACGGATATTATCGTGTGATCAGTTCAACCACGGGACATAACAATGATGTTACCCGGATGATTGTAGTAAATCTTCGTGACTATTTGCATAAGAAATGCCGGTTTCGAATTGTAGATAATTCACCATCGGGTCATATTATAGTGGATGCCATCAACAGGAATTACAGCGGCGCACTTTCATCGGATCCACGACCGGCCGACCCCATCGTTCCCGGTACACCCAAACCAATTTTTGGTGCCATCGACATGCATACTCACCCGATGAGTTATTTGGGAATGGGCGGTAAACTGATGCATGGAAGGCTCGATGGCGATCCGGCAGTATCGCTGGGAAATTGCAATTGCACGCACGGCGGATGGGGAACCGATAATACTTGTGGCAACTATTTGCGTGCAGAAATAGTGAACCTGATCGACGAACACTACACAGATAAAATTGTACGGTATAAATTGGAAGATATAAAGGTTCCTCATAGCGATCATCCGCACGACGGTTATCCCAATTTCCGCCATTGGCCCGTTCAAAACAGCATGACCCATCAGCAGATGTGGTGGGAATGGATAAGACGAGCAAGGGAGGGAGGGCTTACTTCGATAATTGCGCTTACGGTAAACAGTGAGGTATTGGGAAGGGCACTGGGCGGCGATCCTCCTTACGATGATAAAACAACAGCCGACAGGCAGATTGATGAACTGATAGCATTCGTTAGGCGGCATAATGATTTTTTGGATACGGTCACTTCGCCAGCCAGAATGCGGCAGGTTATCAATTCGGGTAGAATGGCAGTTATTATAGGAATGGAAGTGGATAATATCGGCAACTTCTATCGAAATGTTCCTGTTACCAACGAACAGATACGGAACGAAATAACAAGACTTAAAAACAAAGGCGTTCGTTATTTATTCCCGATTCATGTTACCGATAATAAATTTGGCGGCGCAGCGGTGTACAAAGAACTTTTCAACTTCAGCAATAAGTATGCAACGGGTCAGCCGCTTACCGCGTTGCCGCCCGATCTCTATCCACCACTTACACCGGGAACACTTTTCCAGGTAGAAACTGCACCCGATCGCAATATCAGTTTTCGTTATGGTTCAAGTCTTATATCGCGACTCGTCGTTTGGCGGCCAACTATCGAATTGATTGAAGCTGGCGGCTTGCCTCCCGATCCACTCTTGCTTCCTATTAAACCTGTGGTTGACCCTGTGATACTTGCTTTGAAACTTTCGCAGCAATACCAGTTGGCAAAGAAGATTTTCATTACTTATCATCCTGAATTCAGGAAATACGATTCTACTTATAGAACAAGAACCGATCCGGGAGGTCATCGCAATGTACTTGGCTTAACGCCCGAAGGAGATTTCGCTATAAAAGAAATGATGCGCCAGGGAATGATGATCGACCTGGATCATGCTTCGGAAAAAGCTGTATCCGACATGTTGCGTATTGCCATGCGTAACAACTATCCTGTAAACTCCGGGCACAATGGATTAAGAGGCCCGGGCTCCAATGAAAAAACCCGGACAACAGGTCAGTTAGATACAATCAAAGCATTGGGCGGTATGATGGGTATTGGTTGGGAGGAACAAAATCCCCAGCAATTTGCCAGTATCTACGCGGGGCATTTAGGAGCAATGGGTGGAAAGAATACTGCTTTTGGATCCGATATTGATGGATATGCCAGCACACCCAGGAAACCGGTAACGCCCTCGCAAAACGTCAATTACACCAATGCCTCGAACATCAGTTATCTCCGTCAATATGTAATGCCCGGCAGTCCGCGCGTATGGGATTACAATACGCAGGGCATGGCGCATATTGGCATGTTGCCCGATTTTTTCCAGGCCGTAAAAAATGCCGGCATGAATACTTCCACCTTTAATCAATTATTTTTATCGAGCGAATACTTTGCGCAGATGTGGGAGAGATGTGAAAGAATGGCGCCGCTGGTAGAGCGTTGATGTGTTGATTGTATTATGAAGAGGGGAGCAATCGGGTTAAAGACCGGTTGCTTCCCTTCTTTGGTTTTATTGCTGCTATGAAGCACAAAATCGCAGGATTTGAATCTATTCTACTTAAACTAACAAATGTTATCTTTGCCTCTTGTTCGGCATTGATAAACTATAAACACAAGATTAAATGAAAGAAGTTGTAATTGTTTCCGCCGTTCGCACTCCCATCGGGTCGTTCGGTGGCGCATTAAAGGATTTATCAGCAACAAAACTGGGAGCAGCCGCTATTAAAGCTGCCATTGAAAAAGCTGGAATTAAACCGGAGCAGGTACAGGATGTGTTGATGGGTTGTGTTATCCAGGCTAACCTTGGCCAGGCACCTGCCCGGCAAGCCGCAAAATTTGCAGGATTACCGAATGAAGTCAACTGTACTACTGTTAACAAGGTTTGTGCAAGCGGCATGAAAGCGATAGCGCAAGCTGCGCAGAGTATTGCCCTTGGCGATGCAGACATTGTTGTTGCAGGCGGTATGGAAAGCATGAGCAATGTTCCTTTTTACGTGGAGAATATGCGCTGGGGAAATAAATATGGTAATAGCAGCCTGATCGATGGTTTAGCCAAAGACGGCTTAACAGATGTGTACGATGGAAAGGCTATGGGAAATGCAGCCGAATTGTGTGCAAAGGAATGCGGGGTTACACGTGCCGAACAAGATGCATTTGCCATCGAAAGTTATAAACGCAGCCAGGGCGCTTGGGAAAAAGGGTTGTTTGCAAATGAAGTAGTTCCGGTGCAGGTACCGCAACGCAAGGGCGATCCGATTACTGTTTCCAAAGACGAAGAGCCTTACAACGTGAAGTTCGATAAGATACCTTCACTCAGTCCGGCTTTTCAGAAAGATGGAACAGTAACTGCGGCCAATGCTTCGAATATGAACGACGGTGCAGCAGCATTGGTATTAATGAGTGCCGATAAAGCAAAGGAATTGGGATTGAAACCCATTGCCAAAATACGTTCGTACGCAGATGCCGAACAGGCGCCCGAGTGGTTTACCACAACTCCATCACTTGCCGTTCCCAAAGCTGTTGCCAAAGCGGGTTTGAAAATGGAGGATATTCACTACTGGGAACTCAACGAAGCATTCGCTGTAGTGGGCATTGAGAATAGCAGGAGAATGAAACTCGATCCAGCTAAAGTAAATGCTCACGGAGGTGCAGTGGCGTTGGGTCATCCTCTCGGGGCGAGCGGCGCAAGAATTATCGTTACACTAATAAATGTATTGAAGGCTAACAATGCCAAATACGGCGCAGCCGGAATATGCAATGGCGGCGGCGGGGCGAGTGCGATGGTGATTGAAAACCTGTGATAATTTGCAAATGAGATAATGGGCCAATTGGTCCATTAGCACATCGGCCCATTATCTCATTCATCCTGCATCCGGCATGTTTTTTGGTTTATTTCCCCACATCTCCACCACCGAAAAACCTGCCAATATGAAACCTGCCTTCTTATCCCTTATTCTTCTGGTAGTTACAGAAATGAGTTTTTCTCTTCCTCCCGGCACATTTTCGAAGCATATCAAAATTGACCAGTTTGGCTATTTGCCCAATAGCAAAAAGGTCGCGGTGATTGCGGATCCGCAAACGGGTTACAATGCATCGGAGTCGTTTAATCCCGGTACAGGTATTAACCAATACCAGGTAAGAAGATGGAGCGACGATGCAGTGGTATTCAGCGGAACGCTTGTTGCCTGGAATAGCGGCGCCACACATGCGCAAAGTGGTGACCGGGGATGGTGGTTCGATTTCAGCGGCCTTACAACGCCCGGTTCTTACTATGTTTACGATCTCGCTAACAATGTGGGTTCTTATCGTTTCGAGATTGGCGCCAATGTGTATTCCAACTTATTAAAGCAGGCGGCTCGCATGTTCTTTTACCAGCGGATCAATTTTGCAAAGCAGGCGCCTTATACCTATCCCAAATGGGCCGATGCTGCCAGTTTCGAAGGGCCTAACCAGGATCGGGCAGCACGTTCGCGATGGGATAAAACCAATCCGGCAACCGCGCGAGATGTTCACGGTGGCTGGTTCGATGCCGGTGATTACAATAAGTACATCACATTTGCATTCGGGCCCATGTGCAATTTGCTGGAGACTTATCGCATGCACCCAACTTTTTTCACCGACGATTACAATATACCCGAATCGGGAAACGGCATTCCCGATATTCTCGACGAAGTAAAATGGGAAATGGATTTTTTTAAGCGCATGCAGGATGCAACAGGTACCGGCGGCTTGTTTATAAAGGTAGGGGCAGATAATTACAACGCAGCTTCACCGCCGAGTGCCGATAACAATCCCCGTTATTATGTTCCCGAATGTACCTCGAGCACACTTACCGGTTCTGCAGTTTTTGCATTGGGAAGTATTGTGTATAAATCACTCGGCAATCCTGCCATGACCAGCTATGGCAACGATCTTCTTACAAGAGCCCTTAATGCCTGGAACCGCGCCAAAATAACCACCAGCAATTTCAATGTTTTTGAAACTGCCTGCGACGACCAGAATATTGTAGCCGGAGATGCAGATCAAAGCGCAGATGATCAAAAAGAAATGGTAGTAACGGCAGCGGCCTATTTGTTTGAGGCAACAGGGTTGAATGAATACAAGAATTGTTTTGATACCATGTACACCAAGGCCCGGCCTTATTCTTTTTGGTGGTGGGGGCCTTATTATCCGGCTGTTCAACGTGCACTGCTTCGCTATACCGTATTGCCAGGCGCTACCAGCTCGATTGCAAACAATATTCGCACAGTGAAAGCGGGGCAAAACGGAGTACTAAGCATCAACGATTACAATAGTAATGCGGATATGTACCGTTCTTCTATGCCCGATGCCCAATATCATTGGAACAGCCATGAAGTAAAGGCCAATGCGGGCATCAACAACCTCGACTTCATAACTTTTAATATCAATACGGGCCAGCATAGTCTGTATAAAGAAGTTGCTGAAGCTTATCTTCATTGGTTTCATGGCATCAACCCAATGGGCAAGGTGATGCTCACGAATATGTATGCTTACGGGGGTGATAGCTGTGTGAATGAATTTTATCACAGTTGGTTTGGCAACGGTACTGTTTGGGACAATGTGTTTACTTCGCCCAATGGCCCAGCACCCGGCTACCTGATCGGTGGGCCGAATAAAGATTTTTCGATACCGGGTATTTCTCCTCCCGGCGGACAGCCCCCGCAAAAAAGTTATCGCGAATGGAATACAGGATGGAATGGAACTGCCAATGAAAACTCCTGGGAAATTACTGAGGCGGGAATATATACGCAGGCAGCTTATATCAGTTTACTGGTTCGCGTAATGGCCAACAGTGGCGCAACCGTTCTTCCCCTGCACGTGGTATCCCTTGCGGCAATACGTAATAATAGATACGTTAACCTTAATTGGAAAACGACTGAAGACGATACAAAACATTTCGAAATTCAACGATCTAAGGATGGCGTAAACTTCAGAACGATTTCAACTGTTGACGCGGTGAGTGGCAAAAAAAATTACTCTTTTGAAGATAGTTCACCCGAGGCAATGGGGGGATTGGTTTACTATCGTATCCGCGAAACAGATTTGCAGGATCGGGTTTTTTATTCCGCCATTGTTCGCTTGAGCAATACAAGGGATATTAAAGATGTTCTTCTTTATCCAAATCCGGCAAATGATATCGTTACCATCTCTGCATTTCAATCTCAAAAAGGCCCGGCGGAACTTCGTATTTACGATGCTGCGGGGAAAATTGTAAAGAGAGTAAGTTGGCAGCAAGAAGCAGGGGCATACTCCCGAACAATTTTGCTGACCGAATTAAGCAAAGGGGCTTATTCAATAGAACTGAGTGATCTGCACAATAAGAAAAGAATCCGGCTGGTAAAACTATAACAACGGCGGGGCAAGATTTCCTTCCCAATATCAAACCGTAAATACAAATGATTTTGTTGCTTAAGTAACCGGTATAACTAAAAGATGCCGGGTTGCTTATATTTGTTGAATGACTCAACTTGCCATACGAAATGCCGGAGTTTCGGATGCCGGCCTAATTGCCGATCTCAGCCGGCAAACATTTTACGAAACCTTTGCCGCGGTAAATACCAGGTCTGACATGGACAAATTCATGAACGAACAGTTTACCCGCGAAAAACTGATGGCTGAAGTGGGCGATCCGCAGAATAAATTTATCCTGGCACATGAAGATGATTATGTACTGGGTTATGCCAAACTGAGAAATGGCGAGCAGCGTGTTGAATTCTGCAATAAATCAAGTATCGAGATTGCGCGTATATATGCCATTCAATCGGCCATTGGCAAGGGCGTTGGAAAAATGTTAATGGAAGCTTGTCTGCAAATAGCAAGGGAAATGAAAAGAGAAATAATCTGGCTGGGTGTTTGGGAAAAGAACGAACGCGCCATCAACTTTTATAAAAAATTCGGATTCGAAAAATTTGCCGAGCACGATTTTTTATTGGGCGACGATGTGCAAACCGACTGGCTGATGTTTAGGAATGTGTAGCTTTTGAAATTAAGTGTATATAGAATTATAACTGGCTGTGTACTCCGCGTCCTGCCATTCTCTGCGGTTAATTTTCACCGCTGAGACAGAGAGCGCGGAGAATTCGCAGAGAGTGTATCGGACAGAAAAAAAATTCATAGGAAAGAACTTAGTATCAATTTTATTTTAACGATTGAAATATGAAAAAGATATGCTTGCTTGTTGTTGCTTTTGGTTTCACAGCAATTGTATTTTCCCAGGATAAGCCTGCTTACGTACTTTATAATAAGGACGGAAAGAAAGTAAAATACGGTGAGATGATCAATTCGTCGGCAGCGGCCGATATTGTTCTTTTCGGAGAATTCCACAACAACCCGATCGCGCATTGGTTGCAACTGGAGCTTACCCGAGACCTGAAAGAAAAAAGAGAACTGGTACTTGGTGCAGAAATGTTTGAAGCCGATAACCAGCAGGCCCTGGATAATTATTTGCAGGGCAAGATCAGCGCAAAGGGCTTGGATTCGTCGGCTCGATTGTGGCGCAACTATACTACCGATTATGCCCCTCTCGTGAACTTTGCTAAACTCCACAACATCGTTTTTGCCGCTACTAACGTGCCGCGGCGTTATGCCTCCATGGTAGCTAAGTCTGGCTTTGAGGCGCTCGACAGTTTACCCGATAAAGAAAAGGCATGGATAGCCCCTTTGCCAATTGTTTACGATGCAGAGTTGCCGGGGTATAAAAAAATGCTGGAGACTATGAAGGGGCACGGGGGACCCAATCTTCCCAAGGCACAGGCCATTAAAGATGCTACCATGGCGCATTTTATCCTGCAATATTTCAAACAGGGAAGTCTGTTCATTCATTACAATGGCGCCTTTCATTCCGAAAACTACGACGGGATTGTATGGTACTTACGCCGCCAGCGCCCCGAATTGAAGTTGATCACCATTACCACAGTTTCTCAAAAAGATATCAGCAAGCTACTCGATGAAAACAAAAACAAAGCCGACTATATTATTTGCGTAGACGAGGATATGACCACAACCTATTGAGAATACCGGGTGCAGTATTTGCTTTCAGACATAAAAATGTGAGCTTTCGCTTCTAGCCGGTGAAACTTATTTGCCCGGAGTTTTGTCGAGTACCGATTGCACCAATTCTTTATAACTTCTTCCAATAGGAATTTGCTTTCCGTATATCTCTACATCGGTTGCCGTGAACGCGTCGATCTTGTCTTTGGCTACGATATACGATCGGTGTATGCGAAGAAAACTATTTCTCGCAAGTATTTCATCGATCTGTCCTAGTTGAAATTTGGTGAGAATGGTTTTGTTTCGTGTTACAATGCGTATGTATTCCTTCAGGCTTTCTATATAAAGTATTTCATCCAGGAAAACCTTCACTTTTTTCTTGCTTACATTGAAAAATAGATGCGCTCGTTCCGGGCCGGGCTGGAACGATACAGTGGTTGAATAGTCTGGTTCCTGTTTTATTTTATTGACGGCAGCAAGGAACCGGCTGAACTCTATCGGTTTTAGCAGGTAATCTACCACATTATGTTCATAACCCAGTAAGGCGTATTCGTGGTAAGCTGAAGTGATGATGATTTGCGGAGGATGTTTGAGTGTTTTGATAAAATCAAAGCCTTTTAGTTTGGGAAGATGAATGTCGAGAAATACCAGGTCGATCTTTTCTTTCTTCAACACGTCGAGCGCATAGATGGCATCGTTGCAAATTGCCTTTAGTTGAAGATAGGGAACCTGGCCGATATAGTCTTGCAGCACCTCGGCTGCGAGGGGTTCATCTTCTACTACAATACAGTTAAGCTGCCGCATGGTTTAGTAAATTTATATTCAAAATTACCTTGAAGCTGTCCTTGTTCTTTTCGATCTGTAGTCGATGTTCCGGGTACATCAATTGTAACTGACGGCGTACATTGCTTAACCCGATATTGTCGTCAACGGAAACAGTGCCGTCGTCATCTCTCGAATTCTCAATGGAAAAAAATAAATGTCCCTCTTTGAGCGACAATTCCAGTTTAATAAAGGAGTTGAAACGCATTTCGCTTGCTCCATGTTTGAAAGCGTTTTCGACAAAGGGCAGCAGTATCAATGGCGCGATCGCTTGTGATTCTGAATCTACGCACCTGTGGAAGTCGATTTGCAGGCGATTGTTGTACCGTATTTTTTCCAGTTCAATATAATCGTCCAACACCCGGATTTCTTCAGCGATGCTGATCCTGTCTCTCTTCGATTCGTACAGCATAAAACGTAACAATTTCGATAGCTTCATTACCACATCGGGTGTGACGTCTGATTTTTTTCTGGCCAGCGCGTAAATATTATTGAGGGTGTTAAAAAGAAAATGCGGGTTGGTTTGTGTTCTCAGGAATTTCAATTCAGCTTCCAGTTTTTCTTTTACCAGCATTTTTTCTTTTTCTTTCCATTGCCGGCTAAGCCTGTACTGTTTTGCCGCCACTGCCAGTATAATCACAAATAAGAGATCTAAGAGGGAAGATATGAGCCTGTTGGTATTAAATATGTAGCTGGGGTCAGATTTTTCATGGTACACATAAGGCAATAAGAATTTTACGATCAGGAAACGATGTAAAACGACGGCGATACACAATAAAAGAACTCCCGCTCCAATTCTCAGGCCGGGATGCAGATTGTCTTTTTGAGAATAGAAAAGATATAAGATCAGGTAAATCAGCGGTAGTTTGATAACTAGCTGGGTGAGTTCCTGCAGTAAAGCCATCCAAAACCGGGCAATGGGACTGATGGAAGCATAAGACGCGCTTATCCACGCAAACTCAATATAGGTTTGAAAAAGTGCGTAACATCCCCAGAACAGAATATGTAGGCGCCAGCGCTGGTTCATGCCGATAAAAATCGGTAAAATCGAATGGAATTTGGCTTTTTATGTAAGATCGGCGTTTTGGGGAGTATGAACTACCATTTTCGATATATCGATGCGATAACTATTTTACAGGCTGCTGTATAAAGATATAAAGTAGTTGTGGATGGAAATTTTGTGAACTTCAAAACCGGTATTAATAATTTTCGACCTGATAACAACATATGAAAAACATATTTTTTTCGGTTCTTGCACTGGTGTTTATTTTAAACTCGGAGCCGCTGGCTGCTCAAAAACTTCCATCTCTTCGTCATGCCCCGGGGGAGCCAGCACTTTTTGGCAATACTCTTATTAACACTCCCGCCAGTGAAAGGGATTTTGCGCTTTCTCCCGATGGGAACGAAATGTTTTATACGATTCAGTCGCCGGTGAGGGGAGGATTTCAAACAATTGTTTATCGCCGAAAGGATGCGAATGGCAATTGGAGTAAACCGATTATTCCTCACTTTGCAGGAAGATATAATGATTTGGAACCCGCCTTTTCAATCGATGGAAAGCGTTTGTATTTTACTTCCAACAGGCCTATTATCGGTGATGCACCCAAAGACTTCGACATCTGGTTTGTTGAAAAAGCCAATAGTGAATGGGGGGAGGCGCGGAACCTGGGCAGCCCGGTTAATACTGCCGCCGATGAGTTTTATCCGTCAATTACTGGCAATGGCAATTTATATTTTACTGCCAGCTATAAAAGCGGCATTGGAAAGGAAGATATTTATATTGCGCATTGGGATGGAACTGGCTTCAGAAGCCCGGTAGCACTCGATTCTTCTATCAACTCGCCGGCGTACGAATTCAACGCGTTTGTTTCACCCGACGAAAACATTATCATCTTTTCCTCTTATGGAAGAAAAGACGAAATGGGAGGGGGAGATTTGTATATGAGTATTAAGGATTCGAACGGTAAATGGAGGCCTTGCATCAATTTGTCTTTTTTGAATTCGGATAAAATCGACTATTGCCCTTTTGTAAGTTTTGATGGCAGTATTCTCTTTTTTACCAGCGAAAGGACTGAGTTGCGTAATTTCTACGAAAACAAGGTTGAATACGATGAACTCATTAAAAAATTCACCGGCCTTCTCAATGGCGGAGGGAATATTTATTGGGTGAGTATGAAAAAGGTGATGGATATGTTTCTGCAAGAAAAGAAATGAAACAAGTATTGCCATCATTCTGCAACTCTATCCTTTTTTCCTTTCCTTTTTCTTTATATCTTTTAAAATATTGTGTGCGTGCACTCTTGAGTTCTCTATGAAGAGCCGGTGTGTATTCATGCCGCCGCAGATAACGCCGGCCAGGTAAATGCCGGCTTGATTGCTCTCGTGCGTTTTTTCGTCGTAATAAGGTTTGCGCACTTTATCGCGCGAAAGTCCGATGCCGAGTTTTTTCAGGAAAGCGAGATTAGGTTGGTAACCCGTCATAGCAATTACCCAATCATTAGGAAGGGAAACGATTCCCCCTGGTGTTTGTAGAATGACTTTATCATTCCGGATCTCTTTTACCGTTGAATTGAAGTAAGCTTTGATGGAGCCCTCTTTGATTCTGTTCTCGATATCGGGTCTTACCCAATACTTCACTCTTTTGCCTATTTCGGGACCGCGAACGACCATGGTAACCTCAGCTCCTTTTCTCCAGGTTTCGAGTGCTGCATCAACGGCCGAATTGCTGGCACCTACTACGGCCACTTTCTGGAAAGCATAGTAGTGAGGATCGTCGTAATAATGTTTCACCTTGGGCAGGTTTTCACCCGGAACTTTTAGCAAATAAGGTATGTCGTAGAAGCCGGTTGCAACAACAATATTACTGGCGGTATAAACAGATTTTGAAGTTTTGACGGAGAACAAACTGTTATTGGTAGCTTTTAATCTTTTCACCGTTTTTACTTCTTCAAAGAGATGGATATGGAGATGATGCGAAATAGCCACTCTCCGGTAATACTCGAGTGCCTCGGCACGGGTTGGTTTTGCGTTATTGGATACAAAGGGAATGCCGCCGATTTCTAGTCGTTCCGAAGTAGAAAAGAACGTCATGTTCACCGGATAGTTGTAGAGCGAATTAACCAGCGCCCCTTTTTCGAGTATGAGATAGGAGAGTTTTGCTTTTTTTGCCTCGAGTGCGCAGGCCAGGCCAATGGGGCCGCCGCCGATGATAATAATGGAATAATGCTCCTTTTTGTTAGCCATAAGCAGCAGCGAAATTAGCGAATTGCGGCCAAGCACTACCATGCTTTTGCCAAAGGGCTTTTTGGCGTCACTTCTTATCTTATCACAAGCGACAGCATTTTCGTTTGGTCACACCTGGCCGAATGCTCGAGTCTTCACGAGGCATTTAAATCACCCCTTCAATATTATATCAGCTTGTAATCAGGCAGAAGATATGTATCGGTATAATAAAAGTTTGAAGAAGAAACCGATTGTTGTTACACGGGCAGGCCTGGTAATTCGCTAAGGCTCGTGTCTTCACGAGCCTTCAAAATAGCCCCGTCAATATTTTAATAGCTTGTAATTAACCAAGAGATATATATCGGAGTAATGAGAATTCGAAGGTAGAAACCAATCATGCTATCGGTAAGGCCAGGCTATTTTCTTAACGAGCGATTGTTGACGAGTTTCTGCAGCACTTCGTCTTTGAGGTATTTGCTGATCGGCACCTGGAATTTACCAATATGCAGCGTGTTGCCCTCAATTGATTGTACATGCAACATGTTTGCGATATAGGACTTATGTGTTTGGATAAACAGGGAAGCGGGCAACTGTTCCAGCGTTGCGCGAAGCGTTGAATGGACAATCAATTTCTTGTCGCCCAAATAAATTCCAACATAGTTTTCCATGGCTTCCACGAAAAGTATTTCTTCAAAATTTACTTTCTCCAGTTTGTTATCCACTTTCACAAACAGGTAAGATTTATCGGGCTTTTTAAGAAGCTGAAAATAGTCGTAAGCTTTGTTGGCCGCCTTTAGAAATCGATCGAAGGATATGGGCTTTAACAGGTAGTCGAACACATCCAGTTCATAACCTTTGAGAGCGTATTGCTCGTAAGCAGTAGTGAAAATTATTTTCGGCGCGTTGGATGTATTTTGTAAAAAATCAATGCCGTTCAGGTAGGGCATTTCGATATCGAGAAAAACAAGATCGACCGGTTGTTGTTTTAATGCCGCCCCTAGCTGCAGCGCGTCTTCGCAAACTGCCAGCAGTTCGAGAAATTCAATTTTTTCTACATAGCCGCTTAGGCCCTTCCTTGCCATTGGCTCATCATCGGTTATAATGCAGGAAATCTTCATGATTCATTCGCTTGTTGGTTTGCTTCGATTTCGAGAATAGCAACAAAGCTGTTTTCGTTCTTTCTCAAAACTAATTCATGCTTGTTTGGGTATAACAATTCCAATCTTCGCTTCAGGTTTTCCAGCCCGATTCCCGACTCGCTGCTGGAAGCGATTTCAGCCGGGAGAGAATTTATTGCTTCGAAACGAATTTTTTTATCGACAAGAACCGCTTCAATGCCGATTTGGTATTTGCCTCCTACGTACTTAAAAGCGTTTTCCACCAACGGAAGAAACAGAAGCGGGTACACGAATTGTTCAGTTAAACGGCTATCAAACTTTGTGGTCAGCGACAGCTTATCTGAAGTTCTTTTGCGCTGAAGATCTATATAAGATTCCAGGTAATCCAGTTCGCGCGAGATAGGCACGAGTTGATGCTGATTGTAGAGTTGATAGCGCAAGAGATCTGAAAATTGTTCAATACTTTCCTTGGCAGCCTTTATATTCTCGTCCATCTGGAAATAGATCGTGTTTAAGGCGTTGAAAAGGAAATGCGGGTGGTATTGGGCCTTGAGAAATTTCAATTCTGTTTGCAGGTGATCGTTTTCGATTTTTTCCAGGCGAATTTTTTGCTGAACATAGTCTTTGAGATAGTTGTTGCCCCTTACAATGGCAAAGTATAGCAATACATACAAGCCGGGAATGATGTGGATGATGGCTACATCGTTCCATCCCAGTCCATCGTCGGTTAATGCAGCCATTGGAGTGATGGTAAGGTTGATGATGATAAATAACCATAGCAATACCGTAGCAAATTCTTTCAGGATGGTTTTTCCGTTTATCGTCCGCGACTTATCCGATGCAAAGCGCCGGATAAAGTAGTTTAACATGTAGTTGATGATGTAGGCTGCCAAAAAAACGAAGAGAATTTCGATTGCGTTTACCCATAGCGGCCTCTCCCAAAACCTGGCTTTTGCGGGTAAATCATTTACCAATCGTATGGTGGTATAAATGATCAGGCCGAAAATGCCCGGGAATATATATTTCCAGAAAAAATTCATGCTGTCGAATTCAAATTTACGTGAACGATAATTTCTTTTCATCATTTGCCGGCGCCTCATCTTTTTCTGCTATTGCAGGTTTGTTGGTTTTTGCCGGCTTCATACCGAATAAAAACCGCATGAACGGGAATGGCCGGATAAAAAGATGGTAGAGCGCGACTGTGATGAAGAAGGCCCAGGTCACGGTGAATAGGTATTTCATTATAATACTTTCCGAAACCTGTACAATGTAAAATACAAGAATTACAATGATGGTTTGGTGAAGGATGTAGAAAGGATAGACTGCCTGGTTGAGATAGTTGAGGGACTTGTGTTGTTTGTTCAGGTATTTCTTTCCATACCCTGCGGCTGTCATTACCCATGCCCATGCGGTGATTGCATAAAGCGAGAGATAGGCATAGGTCATCCAATTGCTTTCCCAATTCTCTATTACTTTCCAGGGTTCTTTCGAATTCCAGCGGAGATAGTTAATCAGGAGCATGCTGAGAAAGGCAATGACAAAAGAGCTGCGCCGGTTACGTTCCAGGCTGTCCATGAGCGCAGGACTGGCAATACAAAGAAAACCGCCCAATAAAAAAATCAACCAGTAAAGAACCATGCACCAATCGTGAATGAAGTCGCCGGTTTGAGGGAACTTGAGACTGAGTGCTGCATAAATCAATGCAGAAGGCAACATCAGCAGGTATATCCACTTTCCTTTTGCCAGGAAGCTAATGGCTTGCAGGAATCGTCGTCCCTTTTCTCCCATGCTCCATTTAAAGAATGGAGCGAAAACGATATCGTAAATCAGCAGGTAAAATATGAACCAGAGATGATGCCAACTCAAATTTCCCTCGGGATAAGGCTTCATTTCAAAAACCCGTGAATAGAATTGGAAATAATTGCCCGTGTATCCCTGACTGACTCTTTCGAGATATACCTGTGGGGGCACTATTATCAACATGCCGAAGAGGAGTGGGATAAACAGCCGGCGAAACCGCAGGCCGATGAACGCTAGTGTTGATTTTTTTTGAAGCATGAAATAGCTCACCGTTCCCGATATAAAAAAAAGCAGTGGCATTCGAAAACGGCTCAGCCAAAAATTGAATTCCATCAACAGGTTGCTTGTTTCCTTGTTTTTGATATGCCATTCCCATTCCGATACAAAGGCCATTGCCGAATGAAAAAAAAGTACGCCGATTATGGCCATAATGCGGAGCCAATCCAAATAAGCAAGGCGGGAGTTTTGCTGCATAAACCTGATTTTCCACAAACCTAGATGGTGAAGGACGCGTGTAGAAATCAGTTTGACCTGGGGACGGTTTGGGGTGTTGTGTGGACAGTTGTGCCCGTTTAAGTTTTGCAAGAAAAACCTAAAAGTGAAGAAGCTTCAGTATTTATACATTAAATCAGGCTAGGGATAAGCCACGGGTTCGAAGCCGAGCAGGTGATGAAGGTGATGCAGCAAATGCTTATTGTAGTCCTGTGCCAGCCATTCTATGGAATGCAGTTCCTGTGTTTGTACAATGCGGCCGGCATTTTCTGAGGAGGTGTTTTCGAGTATCATGCAGATATGTTTATTCAACAATACCCAAAGTTGAATAAGGTCATCGTTGTTATAATGCCGGTAGTTGCTGATGGCTACCCATTTGTCCTGGTTGTATACAATATAGGGTTGTTCCTCGTATTGGCCGACCACGAAGCGTCGGATATTGCTTAGAGCGGAGTCGATTAAGTGACCCAGCTCTTCTTTCCTGCTCCATTTGTTGGGAACTGGGTTTGCTTCAAAAGCGACGGGGTCTATTTGCCTGAGCAGGCTTTGATATTTGTCGATGATCGAGCGGAGTTGGTTGATAGTTTCTTTCATTACTTAAAATTAGTCGTAAAAATTTCGCGTCGGCTGCCGCTGGTCAAGAAATGGAGCTGGCAGTCGGCCAAAGGCCGTACCAAACAACTTTTGTGTTTATGCAATTCGTGCAATATTTTTGCGTGCCCAATGGGCCTGGTATGTTTTAATAAGATAGCATACAGGGGTTTACAAAAGGGATAAACAAAAGAATCAACCAATGGCAAGACAAATAGCATTTAGAGAAGCCCTGCGCGAAGCAATGAGTGAAGAGATGAGAAGAGACCCTAACGTATTTTTGATGGGAGAGGAGGTTGCGGAATACAACGGAGCCTATAAAGTGAGCCAGGGTATGCTGGATGAGTTTGGTCCCAAAAGAGTAATAGATACGCCGATTTCGGAATTGGGATTTGCCGCTATTGCAGTTGGCGCTGCGCAAAACGGACTGCGACCCATCGTGGAGTTTATGACCTGGAACTTTGCCGTGCTGGCGCTCGACCAGATATTGAATACGGCCAGTAAAATGCTGGCTATGAGTGGTGGCCAGGTAGGATGCCCGATTGTGTTTCGGGGACCCAATGGATCGGCTGGCCAGCTAGGTGCACAACACTCTACAGCCTTTGAAAGTTATTATGCGAATATTCCGGGAATAAAAGTGATTTCGGTTTCCAATCCTTACGATGCAAAGGGTTTGATGAAGGCCGCTATCCGCGATAACGATCCTGTGATGTTTATGGAGAGCGAAGTGATGTATGGCGATAAGGGTGAAGTTCCGACCGAAGAGTATATCATTCCTATTGGAAAAGCTGATGTTAAGAAGCAGGGCAGGGATGTTACAATCGTTTCTTATAACAAAATGATGAAAGTGGCGCTGGGTGCTGCGGCCGAACTTGAAAAGGAAGGGGTGAGTGCGGAAGTTATTGATTTGCGCACTATTCGTCCGCTCGACTGGATGACGATATTGGAAAGTGTTAAGAAAACAAATCGTTTGGTGATTGTGGAAGAGCAGTGGCCTATGTGTTCAGTTTCGTCGGAGATTGCCTACCGGATTCAGAAAGAGGGATTCGATTATCTGGATGCTCCGATCCGCCGAATCACGGCTGCAGATGCGCCTTTGCATTATGCGCCAAACCTGGTAGCGGCCGCATTGCCGGATGTGCCGAGGACGGTGAAATTGGTGAAAGAAGTGATGTATATGAAAAAATGAGTAAAGTAGGGTAGGTTTAAGCCGACGATTGATTTGATTTTCGCAGCGCCGATTTTCGGGGTTTCGCTCCCGCGAGGGCCCTCCCGCGCCCTCCCCCGCCACCACCTCCTGGTCATCGATCGGGCTCGCTTCAGGGCAAATCCTTCCCCGAGCAATAAATTAGTTACTCTTAGCCTCTCATCAACCAATAGGTAAGCAAGCAATCCCATCCAGCCTCCGCAATGTTCGAACTTCTTGCTTTCGGCTTTTCCTGGATGAGGATGTAAAGATCGATCGGCTTTCAAATCGTACAATGGGAAAAAAAACATTTTTAAATGGGAAATTTCGGCCAATCACTCGGGCCGACAACTACAAATCAGCCGAAATATGGAACAACCTTTCCAGGTATTTTCTGAAACGTTCTCTTAGTTAATCGATCTGCCAATTTCCCAATTTTATAGAGATTCAATTTTATATTGGTACTACTACGCGAATCGTACGACTATAAGCCGGCATATTGTTTCTTTTCCTGTACCCCGGAGATAGGGTAAAAGATGCTACGACAAATTTTATCAGGCGAAGTATTTATAAGCATCGGATTCGTTATCTTCAAAACTTATTCTTCCCTAATCGTCGAACTTCACAATTATTAAAACTGCTATGAAAAAAAATATCGCGCTTGCATTCCTTTTAGTATGTTATAACGTTGCTTTTTCACAGAATGGGTACATGCCATCACCCGAAAACCAACAGGCACGCAAATGGTTCGATAGCGCCCGTTTTGGAATGTTTATCCATTGGGGAGCGAGTAGTGTATTGGGTCATGGAGAATGGGTGATGAACAACCGTAACATTCAGGTGAAAGAATACCAGCGATTGATTCATTTTTTCAATCCCATCGATTTTGACGCTGCCAAATGGGTAAGCACGGCGAAAAACGCCGGAATGCAGTATATAACACTTATTACAAGACATCACGATGGATTTAGCCTTTGGGATACAAAACAAAGCGACTGGAAGATCACCCATACAGCTTATAAAAAAGATATTGTAAAACAGATTGCCGAGGAATGTCGCAAACAGGGTGTCAAACTCTTTTTCTATTATTCCTTGCTCGATTGGTTCCGCAGCGATTACCAATACGAAACCGGCAGAACAGGGAAAGGAACGGGAAGAACTGAAAAAAGTAATTGGAATAATTATATTCAATTTATGAAAGCCCAACTCACCGAGTTGCTTACCGAATATGGGGAGGTGGCCGGCATCTGGTTCGATGGACATTGGGATCAGTTAGATAATGATCACGATAAAAACAACAAATCAAAAGTAGATTGGAAATACGATGAGATATACGGGTTGATTCACAAATTGCAGCCGCATTGTTTGATAGGCAACAATCACCATCTGAGCCCTCTTCCCGGAGAAGATTTTCAAATGTTTGAAAAAGATCTGCCCGGTTATAATACCACCGGCTTTGGTGGCGCCGCGGTATCCGCCCTGCCTTTGGAAACCTGCGAAACCATCAACGACAGTTGGGGTTTCAATATCACCGACCGGAATTACAAGAGCATATCAGCCCTTATTCATTACCTCGTGAAAGCAAGTGGTTATGGGGCCAATTTTTTACTCAATATCGGGCCCATGCCAAATGGCCAGATTCAACCCGAGTTTACAGAAAGGCTCCAGGCTATGGGTCAGTGGTTGCAACAAAACGGGGAAACAATTTACGGTACAAAGGCCGGGTTCATTAAACCTCAGCCATGGGGAGCCGTAACAGAAAAAGAAAACAAGGTGTTTATTCACCTTCTCAATAGCAACGACGAAAAACTTTTCATCAAATTCCCCTATAAAATCAAGTCAGTAAAAACATTTGTGGGTAAACAAGCGGTCAAATACCAGTTGGTAAGCGATGGGTACCTGGTTATCGATATAAAAACAATACCGAGGCAGGATTATGATACGATTGTGGAAATAGAGGTGCAGAGATGAATGGGGGCGGCTGTTGTGGTGGAAAAGTGAAAAAGTCAAAAGTAAAAAATCAAAAAGTAGCGATCTCCATTTTTTACTTTTGACTTTTGATTTTTTGCTTTTTAACCCAATTATTATAGCGCCTTTGTCAATGCCTCAAAGGCCATTAATACAACGTAAATGCTTCCGAAAACAAGTCCGCCCAATAAAAGAAGTTTTGCAATTACATTTCCTGCAGAAGAACTGGGGGTATTCGATTGAATCTTTAAGGAGGCCTTCATAGTCAAGTTGTTTTTTGGATTGATATTGCTTTCAAAGGATACAACGCTAAAATAATAGTCTGAAGCTATAAGTGCAATGGGGCTTTTACGAATTTTTAACTTCAGCAGGCTACCACCTGTTCAACTGCCTGGCACTGAAGGTCCATTCGGGCAGTTCTACTGGTTTGCTACTATTTGCTGAGAACCACGGACTTAGTTTTTCATCAGCAGGATTTATTACAATATGCGTGTCCTGGGCGGGCATATAACTGTTAGCCAGAAGAAAAATCCTCTCGCCCCGCTCGTTAATGGCCACATCCATCACAATTGCAGCATGTCCGGGTGAACCACCCCTGATAAATATATCGCCTGGAAGAATCTTGCTGATATCTCCAACAGGTTTCAATTGTTTTTCCAACGAAAGAGTGCCGCAGTAGGCAAAAACCTGGCGAAGGTATTTTTCAAAATCATCCCGATCACCATTCGCTGGCGCACGATATTTTTTTCCGCTGTTGTCGCTAAAGCAAATAGCAGCGTAGTCCTTTCGCTCAAAAAAATATTCGGCCCTCAAGCGCATTACCGCATCAGCGCATTGCTGAAGGTCTTCCTTCCCGGTACTAAGATCCAGCACCGCGAATTGTGCCGATTGATTTGTTTTTTTTCTACCATCGAAATAATACACGGTTTTATCTTTTTTCAGCGGGTAATTCCTCAACCATGCCCCAAACGAATTATCATTGAGCGATACCCTTTGGTAACCTTTCGGCAAAGGGATATGAGCAACACTCGAAAAGGGATTTCCTGAGAAACCGGGCCTTGTATCCAGTTCCTGTTTTTCAGAGCCCGGTGAAAAATGTGAGCAACAGCAAATAAATGGCAAAATAATTGCCATAAGCAGGTTCGGTTGCATAGTATTATTTTTGTGCCGCTAGCTGAAACGCCTTCACGGCATTATTCCACAAGCAAAAGGATGTTAAAACACTATGAGTAATATTCTGATTATCGACGATGAAAAAGCCATTCGCAAAACTCTTAGCGAAATATTGTCGTACGAAGGGTATAAAATCGACGAAGCAGGCGATGGAGAGGAAGGCCTGAAGAAATTCCGCGATAAAAATTACGACGTGGTGTTATGCGATATTAAGATGCCCAAGATCGATGGCATTGAGTTTCTCGATAAAAGCCGCGAAACCAATCCCGACGTGCCGGTAATCATGATATCGGGTCATGGAACCATCGAAACGGCGGTGGAAGCCGTTAAGAAAGGCGCTTACGATTATATTTCGAAACCGCCGGATCTGAACAGGCTCCTCATAACGATCCGCAATGCGATGGATAAAACCAACCTCGTAGCCGAAACAAAGGTGCTCAAGCGAAAAGTGAGTAAGGTGGAAGAAATGATCGGCGAGTCGGGTCCCATCGTACGCATCAAAGAAACCATCGAAAAGGTTGCACCTACTGAGGCCCGTATCCTGGTAACAGGTGAAAATGGGGTAGGTAAAGAACTTGTCGCACGTTGGGTACACGAAAAAAGTAATCGTGCGTCAGGCCCGCTTATCGAAGTAAACTGTGCAGCCATTCCCAGCGAGCTTATCGAAAGTGAATTGTTCGGTCACGAGAAAGGCTCTTTTACTTCGGCTGTAAAACAACGCATCGGCAAATTCGAGCAAGCACATGGAGGCACTCTTTTTCTCGATGAGATCGGCGATATGAGCCTCAATGCACAGGCAAAAGTGCTGCGTGCCCTGCAGGAAGGAAAAATTACACGCGTGGGCGGAGATAAGGATATTAGTGTAGACGTGCGCGTGATAGCAGCAACCAACAAGGACTTGCTAAAAGAAGTGGAAGAAAAAAATTTCCGGCTCGATCTCTACCATCGCCTGAGCGTTATTATTATTCATGTTCCTTCACTAAACGACCGGAGAGATGATATTCCTTTACTGGTCGATAAATTTCTTGCCGATATCTGTGCCGATTACGGGATTGCAAAAAAAGTAATCGATGCCGATGCGCTTGCGGCTCTTAAACAACATAACTGGACAGGAAATATCCGCGAGCTGCGAAATGTTGTGGAGCGTCTTATCATTCTCTCGGGAAAAAACATTACAGCAGAAGATGTGAATAGTTATGTGCTGCCCAGAAAGTAAGCCCCTGGCTAAATTGGCCAGTTAACCAATCGGCCAATTAGCAAATTGCCTCAATTCCTCGCTTTTTCTCAGTATGCGCACATTACCCGGTGGGTTGTCAACGGCATTGAGCGAAACACCTGAGCAAAATATTTCTTTGTTAGAAAAATGGTCAGAGAGTTTTTGCAGATACTCATTTATGTCTAATCGCGTGAGGTTGGTTATTATGTGAAAATAGAGCTGGCTGGCTGGTTGATGTCGACAGTAATAATCCAGCACTTCCAGCTTAATGTCTGCTCCCAGGTAAACATGCGGAACCCGGTTTTTCCGTAACAGGTACTGCATAAAGAGCAGCGGTATTTCGTGGTGCTCGCCAACAGGTGTAAACAAAACCACGTTTCGGTTGGTTTTGCCTCCTTCTGCAGTTGGTATTTCGTCAATCGCGCGTAGCAGCTTTTGCGTGATAATTGCGCTGGCAAAATGCTCCTGCGCCGGTATTACATGACCCGTCAGCCAAAACAAACCAAGCTTATTCAAAAAAGGAAATACTACCTCCAATACACAGTTCTCAACCCCAAAACTTTTGAATGCGTTTTCAAGAACCTTGTTAAATGTTTCCGTATCGAAGTCTATCGAAGCTTCCAGCATTTGATTGATATGCGAGGCATATCCTCCATCATCGCCTTTGGTGCTAAGGGCTTTTTCCCTGATTTCTTCGGGAGTAAGGCAGGCGATATGAGAAATTTTGAAACCATTGTGGTAAAGCCAGGCCACACGCAGAATCTGCTTGAGGTCGTCGCCGTCGTAGTAGCGATGGTTACTGTCTTTTCGCTTACCCGAACAAATGCCGTAACGTTGTTCCCAGATACGAAGGGTATGGGCCTTGATATTGGTCAGGTTCTCAATATCGCCGATGGTAAAACTGTTCATGAAAACTGTAATAAAACGCAAAAAGTTCCGACAAATATAACGGTCTGTAATATTCAAAGGTTTGAAAAATGAGGTTGTTTTATGACTTCTTTTTTGAAGTCCCCCGATAGACCGGATATGGCCCCAAATACTTAGGGCCGGTTCTTCGCAATGCCAATTATTATGGTATTTTTGGCGCAATTTTAAAAAGAGATCGATGGCACAAAACGAGCTTCTGACCGTTGTATTAATTGCTTTGCTACTGGTGGTATTACCCGCGCCCGGGCTTTACGGGATGTTCCGGAAAGCCGGAGTAGAGGGATGGAAGGCATTGGTTCCATTTTACAATACCTGGATGATGTTGGATATAGCAAAACGCCCCAGGCACTGGTTCTTCTGGCAGTTTATACCCGTGGTAGGTTGGTTTATTACGCTCGGCATCATAGTGGAGTTTGTAAAACCGTTCGGAAAATTCAAATTCTATCAACATGCTTTGGCAGTACTGGCCGGAGTGGCATATTTGCCATACATTGGGTTTAACCAAAAGGATCGCTTTGTTGGTGTTGAAGCCGTAAAGAAACATAAAAAGTCTTCCGCACGCGAATGGCTCGATGCCGGCATATTCGCTATAGTAGCAGCTACCCTTATCCGAACCTTTGTTTTTGAAGCCTATACTATTCCTACCGGGTCGATGGAAAAAACCTTATTGGTAAACGATTTTCTTTTTGTGAGCAAATTCAGCTATGGTCCGCGTATTCCCAACACGCCCTTAGCTGTTCCTTTCGTTCATCATACCGTTCCCGTCATCAATGCAAAGTCGTATTCCGAACTGATAAAGATTCCCTATACGCGCTGGTTTGCCAGTCCCGTTAAACGCAACGATGTGGTGGTATTCAATTTGCCCGCCGGAGATACGCTCACCAAAGAATACGATTCAAAAGTTACTTACTACGAAATCCTGCGAAATGCAGAGGAACAGCAAATGCGGCTCCTTCAAAGTCAATACAACGATCCCCGACAACTCAAACAGGCCGCTCAATCGAGAGCCAGGGATATTGTTTGGGGAGAATATACCATTACCACGCGGCCGGTCGACAAAAGAGAAAACTATATCAAACGCTGTGTGGCTATTGCTGGCGATACCTTGCAGATAAAAGATGCAGTATTGTATATTAACGGCAAACCTGCTTTTGTTCCTCCTAATTCTGCCACCCAGTATCGCGTGTTCACAAAAAACAGGGTGATTACAAAAGAAGAACTTGAAGAAGAGGGAATTGCTATCAACGACGAAACCTTCGATATTCAATCAATGACAAGCGGTCAGTATCTTATCAATTTAACCGCTTCGGAATTGGAGAAATTCAGAAAGCTTCCCGGCATCGACTCCATAAAAATTGAAGTGGAAGAGCCTGAAAACCGAATCTTCCCGCACGATCCGTCTGTAGTACAATGGTCGATCGATAATTTCGGGCCACTATGGGTACCCCAAAAAGGCGCCTCTATTGAATTGAATGGAAAAAATATAGCCCTGTATAAAAGAGTTATACAGGTTTACGAAAACAATAAGTGGGAGGAAAAAGAAGGCAAAATTTATATCAACGATCAGCCGGCAAGCAGCTATACCTTTAAGATGAATTATTATTGGATGATGGGCGATAATCGGCACAATTCGCAAGACAGTCGCTTTTGGGGTTTTGTACCGGAGGATCATGTGGTAGGCGAGGCAGGTATGATATGGATGAGTTGGAATGGAGGTGTTCGCTGGGGCCGTTTGTTCAATATCATCCGATAACTTACTGCCGGATTATATCGTATCTTTAAGAGGTTGTAGTAAAAACGGAATTTACCAGAAATTTCCTTTTTACTACAACCTTTTTCAATTGAATAATTTTGCCGCTAAAAAAGGAAAAGTGAACGATGAATAAAAAGGAGTATAAATTCTTGTTCGAAGAATACGATTCTATCGAAGATTTAAAAAGAGAAGACGCCTGGCTGCTGCACGAGGCACGCGAAATTACCAATACCGCTTATGCGCCCTATTCAAGGTTTTTGGTGGGCGCGGTAGCCAAGCTAAACAACGGTGAAATTATTGCCGGAACCAACCAGGAAAATGCGTCTTACCCGGTTGGACTTTGTGCTGAACGGGCATTGCTGGCCTCAGCGGCCACGGTTTATCCCGAAGTGCCGATTGAAACAATGGCCATTAGTTACCAAAACAGCAGCCGCGATGGACACGAACCCATTTCTCCCTGCGGTATGTGCAGGCAAGCGCTGCAGGAATTTGAAGAAAGAACAGGCCAGCCCATACGCCTTATCCTGGGTGGACTTGAGGGCAGGGTGTATATCATTGAAAAAGCCGGACAGCTTCTTCCACTTGCATTTACTTCAAAAGAGCTACGCAGATAAATTTCTCCCCGGCTGGTTAAATTTTACCTAATGTTGAACAGAGCTTATGATTCGCCTGATTTGTTATTTTACATTAGATAAGATAAATCAGCATCGATGAGAGTAGTCGTTTATAGCACCCTGTTTTTGTTATTAAGTGTCAATTCTCTTTTTGGTCAAACGATTGACTATTCTTCGGCGTTTGATTCTATTTCTGCGGACTATTCGTTTCACTATATCGGCGATTTTGGTCGGAATAAATACGTACTGAAAACCTATGTTAATGGGAGTCCCGACCTGTTAATTTTCGATTCATCCGGCGAAAAGATAAAGTCGGTGCAAATTCCGCTGCCCCAACTTTCTGGCGATGTAAAACTGGTTGCGTTGATAAAAAGCGGGGCGTGGTCTATTATTTATCAGCAAAAAAAAGACGACCGTTTAAAGATCGAATCACTCGGGTTCGATACGAGCGGGAAATTGATTTACCCTCCGCAAATAATCGACTCCATAACATTAACATCTCCTTATTCGACTGTTTATGATGTTTCGGTTTCTAAAGACCGGAAGCAAGCGGTATTATATCGCCTAATGCATGATGTTAAGTCAGGAAAAGTCATAATGGATTATCTGATAATAGAAGAGGACGGGATGTTAAAAAACAAAGCGATTCGACAGATTTCATATAATCGTACAACAGAAGAACCTGGTGAGATTTTCTACCGCGGCGATGGCGAGATTTTTTTTACTATTACCAGGAGGTTCAATCAAGCTGATTCGTCGTCAAAAATTCACATTTATCAGTTGAAGAGTGTAGAGAAAAATAACCTTCTTGCCACAATATCGTACAAGGGAATTCAGCCGATGCAGCCAGTTTGGGTAAAAAATGTTGCCGAAAAACAACTTGCGTTTGCCTCCTTGTACATCGACTTGAATGCCCGCGCAATTAAAGGGTTACTGATTACTACCATTTCGGCCGACCTTGGCCCCGACTTTATCAAAACCGATTTCTTTTCCATTGGGAAAGCGAAGGCAAGCAGCAATTTAAAAATAATAGGGCAGGCACCGGTATTCTTCAAAACGAAAAGGGGGGATCAGCTATCGCTAGCCGACTGTTTTTTGTCGGGTGAAAAACAACAATTGTTTCTTTTGTTCGAGAATAAGCACCCAGCTATAAAAACAGAGAACATATTTTCGAAGGCACCCATCGCTCTCGGGCAACAAGCTGGGGTGAATTCGAGAGGCCAGTATACAACATCCAGCCAGGAGTTCGATGAATTGAGGCGTTATTTAACAGCAGACATGAACTCCCCCTCTCGTGATCCCGGAAACGGCTCTGTGTTTGTGTTCAACCAGGGTATTGCACCCGTATCAACGCGTGATATAATAAACTCGGGTGGTTTTTCGGAGGTGCTTTTAGATAGGTATTCATTCGGCAATCAGAGTTTTGCGAATTCGGACAAAGGGTCAATTAAAAGAGAGTTTACGTTGATTGGCCTTAATAAATCCAAAAGGTTTTTTTTTAAGAGTAAGCTTAGCGGCGAAATTGACTATGGCAAAATGCCGGCAGTAACAGGGGTTATCTCTGATACTAATGGGGTGATATTGCTAAGTTATTATCCAGATAATGCGGAAACTCTTCTGATTCAGCAGATAAATAGACGGGGAGAAATAAAGCAAAGCTTAATGCCCTTACAAAAAGGCATTAAGCTGATATGGAGCAATTCTAGTGTGACTGTATCGTCAAGAAAATTATCAACTTTTTACATCGCGAACGGCGGTAAACAAATTGGCCTCGCGAAATTAAGCTTGTGATCTTATCAGCCTCGGAGTATTTTCTCTATTGAAGCAAGTTCTTCATTGCTGAACTTGAGATTCTTCAGCGAATCCAAATTATCATCGAGTTGTTTTACCGAACTGGCACCGATTAATACCGTAGTGATGCGTTTATCTTTTAAAAGCCAGGCAATCGCCATTTGTGCCAGCGACTGGCTTCGTTGTTGAGCCAACTCGTTTAGTTTTTTTACCTTTTCAATTTTCTCCGGCGTTACTTCGCTTGTTTGCAAATGCCCGGTCGATTTTGCCGCGCGCGAATCTTCGGGTATGCCTCTCAGGTACTTGTTGGTGAGCAATCCCTGCGCAAGGGGCGAAAAGGGAATACAGCCCACTCCATTTTTCTCCAGCACGTCGAGCAAACCATCTTCCACCCATCTGTCGAACATCGAGTACTTGGGTTGGTGTATAAGGCAGGGAGTGCCGAGCTGTTTAAGTATATCGATAGCTTTTTGCGTTTCGGCAGGGCCGTAGCTCGATATTCCTGCATACAAAGCCTTTCCGCTTCGAACCGCATAGTCGAGCGCCATCATCGTTTCTTCAAGGGGCGTGTCGGGATCCGGGCGATGCGAATAAAAAATATCTACGTATTCCAATCCCATTCTTCGCAGGCTTTGATTCAAGCTTGCGATCAGGTATTTCCGGGAACCCCATTCTCCATAAGGACCCGGCCACATACGGTACCCTGCCTTGGTGGAGATGATAAGTTCATCGCGCAGGTAACCGGGAAAGTCCTGTTTTAATACTTTTCCGAAATTTTCTTCTGCCGATCCTGGTTCGGGTCCATAGTTATTGGCGAGGTCAAAATGCGTTACCCCGCTGTCAAAAGCTTTCCTGATAATAGCCCTTCCATTTTCAAAAACATCTACTGAGCCGAAATTGTGCCAAAGGCCAAGGGAGATGGCGGGCAATAATAATCCGCTTCTTCCGCAACGATTATAAGGGATCGATTCGTAACGATTGGTATTGGGTGTGTACATGGTGAGATTGGTTTTGGATGGTTTGTGTTGTTGTCGTGAGTCGGGAATCGTGAGTCGTGAATAAAGCCCGCTACAAATTCGGGGCTCCTATTCACGACTCACGATTGACGATTCACGCTTCTACATTTACCACAATTCTACCCATCACATTTCCTTTAAGTATGGTATCGATATATGTATTCTTCAATTCTTCGAGTGATACTTCTTTGGCAATGGCGTTCATCTTTTCCCGGCAATTCCATTGCCCGCTGAGTTTGTCCCATATTTTCAGTTTGGTGCTCATCGGCATTTCGGCCGAACCAACACCAATAAGACTGACTCCATTTAAGATAAAGGGATAAACAGTTCCTTCAAGTTTTGGCGAACCCACAAGCCCTGTACAGGCAACGGCTCCTTCCAACTTACATCCCTTTAATAAAGTTACCAGTGTGTTCCCGCCAACCGTATCAATTGCCCCCGACCATTGGGGTTTCAGCAAGGCTTTACCCGATTGATCGTTTACCCATTCCCTGTTTTCCATTCGGCTTGCTCCAAGGTGTTGAAGGTATTCCCAGGCGTTTTGCTTGCCGCTCACGGCAATTACTTCATACCCTGCCGTTGATAAAATTGCTACCGCAAGACTGCCAACTCCTCCTGTTGAGCCGGTCACTACGATCGGTCCTTGTTCGGGATTTTGGCCAAGTAATTCCATCTTATGCAAGGCGGTGGCGGCGGTAAATCCCGCGGTACCAATAGTCATGCATTCTTTCAAGGTGAAGGCTTCGGGTTTCTTTACAACCCACGAGGCTGGCACCCGGATAAACTGTCCATATCCCCCGGAAGTATTCATTCCAAGATCGTATCCTGTAACGATTACTTCGTCGCCGGTACCAAAATGCTCACTGCGACTTAATTCCACAACTCCGGCTGCGTCGATGCCGGGCGTATGGGGAAATTTTTTAGTGATTCCCTTATTACCGGTAGCAGATAGCGCGTCCTTATAATTGAGAGATGAATACTTTACCCGGATCAGCACTTCGCCCGCGGGCAAATCATCGATGCTTCGTTCAATAATACTTCTTTCAAATTTCCCTTCTGCTGTTTCCGTTATCCAAAGTGCTTTAAATTTCATTGGGTGTTGTTTGTGTTTAATTGATGCGGTTTAAGGTTTAAAGGCTTGAGAGTTTCAAAGTTTAAGGGTTCTTTTGACTCGGAATGGATTTTAGGAATACAACAACCCTGAAACCTTTAAACCCTTAAACCCAGAAACCTCTCCACCCTCGCTCATCAACCTGCTCAAAACAAAGTCTGCACGCCGTGAGCAATTTTGTTCTCGTGTTCTAACAACCATTTCTTTCGCCACAATCCACCCGCATATCCCACCAGGTCGTTCTTTGATCCAATTACACGGTGGCAGGGAACTACTATGGCCACATGGTTGCGACCATTGGCGGATGCTGCTGCACGTATCGCTTTAACATCGCCCAGCCGTTTCGACAACTCAAGATAGCTGATCGTTTTTCCAAACGGAATGTTCAACAGTTCGTGCCACACTTTCTGTTGAAATTCGGTTCCCTCCTGGTGAATCGGGAAATCAAACACTCTTCTTGCACCCTGGAAATATTCAATCAACTGTTCAACTGCCTGCAATACTACGGCAGGCATTTGTTTTTTATGTGGATCCGATGGCGGCCGTTGAATGCTATCTATAAAACTCATCTCACAGATATACTGATCCGTTCCCGAAATCCTGATCAATCCTACGGGTGACTGGTAGTATGTGTGAAATGGGGTCATTTCTTATTGTGAAAACGGCTTTAAGTCCAGCTATGTGCTATGAACTCCGAGCCGGTGGCAGTTTTTACTTGAGCGATCAATTTCCTGCCTTTTCTATGCAAAACTTTAATTACTACACAACGGTTGCAATTTCCTACTCACAGCTCACGGCTCATCGCTCGCAGCTAATAGTTCAACCAATCTTCGCTCCATTCTTCACCATCCGTTCCGGCTGCAATAAAACTACATCATTTTTATCAGTGTAAACTCCCAGTACCAGGCATTCGCTGAAAAAATTCGCGATCTGTTTGGGAGGAAAATTCACAACGGCTACCACCTGTTTGTTTATCAAATCTTCTTTATTATAGAAAGCTGTGATTTGTGCACTCGATTGCTTAATACCCAATTCCCCAAAATCTATTTTTAATTGATAGGAAGGCTTTTTTGCTTTCGGAAAATCACTAACTTCCGTGATCGTTCCCACACGGATATCGATGCGGGAAAAGTCATCCCATGAAATCGTCATTCGTAACTTATTTTTTCAAAAATAAAATTTATTGACACATGAAACGTACTGCAACAGCTATCTGGAATGGTTCAGGAAAAGAAGGAAGCGGAAATCTTACCACGCAAAGCAAAGTGCTCAGCAATACCTCTTACGATTTTAAGTCGCGCTTTGCCGATGGAACTTATACCAATCCCGAAGAACTGATCGCAGCCGCTCATGCCGGATGCTTCGCTATGAAACTGAGTTTCGTTCTGGGGGCTTCAGGCTTTACACCCGATTCGCTTGAAGCAACTGCAACCGTTGAACTCGACCCCGCAAAGGGCGCTGTTACCAGTTCGCACCTCGTGCTCAAGGCAAAAGTACCGGGAATAGATGCTGCAAAGTTTAAAGAATGTGCCGAAGAGGCAAAAGCCAATTGCCCTATCAGCAAATTGTTGAATGCGGAGATTACGCTGGATGCGAGCCTGATTTGATAAGGGCGAGAGGGAAATGGTGAAAGGCGAGTGAGGGTTATGCTTTAATGGTAAGTTAAACATTCTAACACTCTTTCACCTCTTCCCATAGAAACGTAATTGGAGAAGGATGGACACAACTTGGCCCCTCCAGAAAACATTCACCTCAAACAACCACGCTATGCCATCAAAGAAAAATTATAAGTCGTCCCGGCGCGAGTTTGTGCGTAACAGCGCACTTGCAGCAACGGGATTCTTCATTGTTCCTCGCCATGTTTTGGGAAAAGGCTATACTGCTCCCAGCGATAAATTGAATATCGCCGGAATTGGCGTGGGCGGAAAGGCCGAAGTAAATCTGCCTTACGCATGGAATAAAGGCGCAGAGAATATTGTTGCCTTATGCGATGTAGACGATCGGATGGCCGTGAAAGCCCGAAAGCTATGGCCCAATGCTCCTTATTATCGCGACTATCGCGAGATGCTCGATAAGGAACATAAGAATATAGATGCCGTCATCATCACCACTCCCGATCACATGCACGCCGTTCAGGCGCTTGCTTCGATGCAATTGGGAAAACATGTGTATGTAGAAAAGCCCTTGACACACGATATTTACGAAGCCCGCATTCTTACCGAAGCAGCCCGTAAATACAAAGTAGTTACGCAAATGGGTAACCAGGGAAGCAGCGGGAACGATACCCGTTTGGTAGAAACATGGATACAGGAAGGAGTGATCGGCGATGTACATACGGTGCACGTATGGACCAATCGCCCAACATGGCCACAGGGAATTCCTACGCCAAAGGGAAAGTTTGATGTTCCGAAAGAAGTAGACTGGGATCTTTGGCTGGGTACTGCACCTTACCGCGATTTCAACCCAACTTATTTGCCGGCCATCTGGCGCGGCTGGGTAGATTTTGGCACCGGTTCGCTCGGCGATATGGGTTGTCATTTCATCGATGTTCCGTTCCGGGCATTGAAACTCGGTTATCCTACTGCGGTAGAGTGTAGCGTTACACGAACTTATACCGGGTTTTTCCAGGAAGTATTTTATACAGACAGCTACCCGCTTTCTTCCAAAATACATATACAGTTTCCGCAACGCGGCAAGATGGTTCCGGTGGAAATGATCTGGTACGATGGAGGAATTCTGCCCAAGCGCCCACCCGAATTGCTGCCCGATGAACAACTGGGCGAGTGGGATGGGGGTATTCTTTTTGAAGGAACAAAGGGAAAACTGATGGCGGGTTTATTTGGAAGAAAACCCACTTTACTGCCAACGAAAAGAATGGCGGAAGTAAGTCTTCCTGCCGCAAAGCAAGCCTTTGTACCCGGCGGATCGGAAGGACATCAGAAACAATGGACCGATGCATGCAAAAAAGGATACGGTTCATTCACCAGTTCGAATTTTGATATTGCCGGCCCACTCACCGAAACGGTATTGATGGGAAATCTTGCTGTTCGCAGTTTCTTCCATAAAGAAGGAAATGGATTCCCCGGAAGAAAACAATTGTTGTGGGACGGACAGAATATGAAGATTACCAATTTTGAACCGGCAAACAGGTATGTAAAAAGAGAATACCGCCAGGGTTGGGGCGAACTAAAGCTATAAGTCACAGCTCGAAGCTCACAGCTAGCAGCTCCCCATATCTAAACAAACACTTACAAACGATAAAGTCAATGAAAAAAAACAAGCACAGCAACCGTTCACGCAGAGCATTCATTCGTAATAGTTCTATGGCCGCAGCAGGATTCTTCATTGTGCCGCGCCATGTATTGGGCAGAGGTTATGTGGCACCCAGCGACAAATTGAATATTGCAGGAATTGGAGTGGGAGGAAAAGGAGAAAGCGATTTATTTGAATTTGCCAAAAGCCCGAAAGTAAATATTGTTGCACTTTGCGATGTCGACGATCGGCAGGCAAAAACTTCGGTAAAGCGTTATCCCAATGCGAAATACTATAAAGATTTTCGCGAAATGCTGGAGAAGGAAAAGAACAATATAGATGCCTGTTCTATTTCTACTCCCGATAACACACACGCCGTTGCAACGCTTGCAGCCATGCAACTGGGCAAACATGTGTACACGCAAAAACCACTTACGCACGATATTTATGAAGCGCGTATTCTTACTGAGGCTGCAAAGAAATACAAAGTAGTTACCCAAATGGGCAACCAGGGTGGAAGCGGAGACGGCGTACGAAGAACGCAGGAACTGATAAAAGCAGGTTTGATTGGAGAAGTTACCAAAGTGGAATGCTGGACCAACCGCCCCGTATGGCCGCAGGGTATTCCCACTCCTTCGGGTAAATTCGATATCCCTTCTGAGTTGAATTGGGATCTTTGGATAGGGCCGGCGAAGATGATCGACTTCAACCCGGCATACCTGCCCTTTAATTGGCGCGGATGGTGGGCATTTGGAACCGGCGCCTTGGGCGATATGGCCTGCCATATTATGGACCCGGTATTCCGTTGTTTGCCGATCGACTATCCCACCGATGTAGAAGCGAGTGTAGCTACTATCTGGAAGGAAATGTGGAACGATAGTGCCAATCCCGATAGCTGCCCGCCTTCTTCAATTATTCACCTTACCTATCCCAGAAAAGATAATCCTGCTAAGAAAATAAAAGTATCCTGGTACGATGGCGGTCTGCTGCCTCAACGGCCGGATGAACTGTTGCCCGAAGAAAAATTCGGTAACTGGGATGGAGGCGTTTTGTTTATCGGAACAAAAGGAAAATTACTGGCCGATTGTTATGGCGCCAATCCACGCCTTTTGCCTACAACGCGCATGAAGGAAAAACTTCCACCCGAAACACTCAAACGTGTGCCGGAAGGACATTACCTGCAGTGGGTGAATGCCTGCATGGAAGGGTATGGAAAAGGAGTAACAAGCTCTCCTTTCGAATTTGCCGGACCTTTTACCGAGAGTATATTGATCGGGAATCTTGCCATTCGTAGTTTCTTGATGAAAAATCCGAAACTAAAGGGATGGGACGACAAATATCTTGGTCGCAAACGACTCCTGTGGGATGCAAAGAATATGAAGATTACCAATTTCGACGAAGCCAACCAGTTTGTAAAACGCGAATACCGCGATGGTTGGAGCCTCACACTCTAATACTGCATTCGCGATTATTAAATGAAGAATGAAAATGACTATGCAAAAATTAAGCTTCCGGTTTATTTTCATTCTTCATTTTTTATTGCCATTTTTTATTGCGGTGAATGCTATTGCGCAAAACACAAAACAGCCATTGCCGGTTATTTTCGATACCGATATTGGCCCCGACTATGATGATGTAGGCGCCATGGCGCTGTTGCATGCCCTGGCCGACAAGGGCGAATGCGAAATACTCGCCACCATCGCGAGTAACAAGCATAAGTTGATCGTTCCCGTTCTCGATATATTGAATACCTATTTCGGTCGGCCCGAATTACCCATTGGCGTTCCAAAAGGAGAAGCGGTAGAGATGGGCGCTGGTCAGAAATGGGACTCGCTGCTGGTGGCCCGTTATCCGCACGACCTCAAAAGCAACGACAGGGCCGAAGATGCAATTAAACTCTACCGCAAATTGCTGGCAAAGGCAAAGGATAAATCCATTACCATTATTACCGTGGGCTTCTTTACCAATATGGCCAATCTTTTGCAATCGAAGCCCGACGAGTATTCATCACTTAGCGGGAAAGAACTGGTGAAACGAAAGGTAAAGCAGCTCGTGAGTATGGCCGGTTGCTTCGACGAACGCATGAACAGTTTTAAGGAGTTTAATGTTAAGATGGATTCATTGGCCTCGATGAAGGTTTTTCGCGATTGGCCCGGTACCATCGTATTCAGCGGATTTGAAATCGGGGAAAAAATTCATACCGGCCTTCCCCTGGTAAGAGATGCGAGTATCGTGAATTCCCCCATAAAAGATGTTTTTGCATGGAGCATTCCCCTCGATCCACAGGATAAAAACGGGAGAATGAGTTGGGATCAAACCGCGGTGTTGGTAGCGATCCGGGGTTCTGAAAAATATTATTCTTTAATGCCCGGTAGAATCATTGAAAAACCCGATGGTAGCAATGGATGGGAGAGCAGGGGAGTGGGACATTATTACCTGAAGCAGAAAATGACAATAGATATGGTTCAAGAAATAATAGATACATTAATGATGCACCATCCTGCCCGAAATTGAGATTTGCACCTGGCAACAATTCTTTGAAACCCCGATTTGTTCCTGGTACTTCAACGAACCAGCAATAATGTTCCGCTGGTGATCGCTTGCGGTTCGCCTACAAACTGGTAACGGCATTTCCAGATATATGTTCCTGCTACCTGCGCATGGCCATTGAACATACCATTCCATCCTTCGGCGGTATTTCCGGAGCTGTATACTCTTTGTCCCCACCTGTTAAATATCTCGATTTTATACTCGATCAACCTGCCTTTTACAATTGGCCTGAAAATATCGTTTCTACCATTTAAGTCCGGAGAGAATGAATTGGGGAAGAGTATCTGGGTTAAGCATTTTTTTTGTTCAACCACTATACTATCGATACCGTAACAACCATTTTTATCGATTACCTCGAGCCGGTAAACGCCGGGCTCTTTGATGATTCGATGGAGCGATGTGCTGCCATCATCCCATTTATAGCTCTCAAAAATTCCCCGTGCCTTAATATCCAATTCCTGGTAAGCACAAACCGATGTATCTGCAGGCAGAAACGCGACCGGAGGTTCCACTATCCTGTTCACAATAAAAGTATCTCTGGCTGTGCAGCCAAGGCTGTCTGTTACCATCAACCAATAGGAGCCTGGCTTTGTTATTTGCCGGTATCTTCCGGTACTCGCGTTATCCCATAAATAGCTTTTGAATGATCCGGGATCAATCATATCCGTTTGCCGGTAACACAACACGGTTTTCCCTGGCAGACGCGCTATTGGCGTTGGATAAACCTGGAGCAGGTTAAATGTATCGGTGGAATAGCATCCACTCGGAAACAAGGCTTTCACCCAATACATTCCATTTTTATCAACAATAAGAGTTCTGGTAGTATCTCCGGTGCTCCAGTTATAAGAAAGGAACTGGCTGTCGACTTCAAGGCGGATGTGCTGGTTGCTGCAAATGGAAGTATCGGGCGGAAGCGAAATAGGAGGTGAGTGCCTGGCATAAACGAAAATAGAATCACTCAGCACGCATCCGGGAAATGCAGAGGCTTCTATTTTATACAATGCGGACAGAGCCGGGAAGGCTTTGATTGTTGAGTCGTTTAATTGTATAAAGTTTTCCTTCGACGACCAATGATAGTTAGTAAATCCATCGCCTGCAGCTATCAATGTCCCTTTGTTGTTACAGGCAATTGTATCGCCCCTTAACCTGAGCGTATTTTTAGGCCCGTCGATGATAACGGTATCGGATAAGAATTCTCCACAAAATGTTTCCACCTTTACATAATACTTACCTGGCAACTTTGCCCACAAGCAGGAATCGGTGCTACCATCCTGCCACAAATAGTTTTTAAACCAACTGCCGGCGGAGATTTTCGAAGAGTCTCCGGGGCAGAGTTGTTTTTTCTCCGCCTTAACTCCCAACGCTGGTAACAGCTGTACTTGGATAGAGTCGACTATCAGTGAACATCCGGAAACGGTTGCGTAAATTTTACCGGACAAACTATGACTACTAAAAGATCTTGATATTAATGCAACAGTAGAATCGTTCACCTGCCTGATGGAGGCAAAAACTGAAGTATCGAAACTCCATGCAATTTTTTTTCTGCAACCCGCGCCTTTTCTTGCTGTATAAAATACTTCCTGCCCTGCACCGCAAATTTGTTTTGGCCCAAAAATTTCAAGACTATTGCAGATGCTGATACGTTCGCAAAAATCTTCCTCGATTAAGGTTGTGGACGAAAAAGACAGCGAGCTTGTGGTATTAACGAAGAAGTCATTTTTCGTTTCGGAGTAAGTCCATGATGAAGGTATTAGTTCAAATTGATGAACGCTTAAAAAACTATCCTCACTGCCCATGCAGAGTGAATCGCTATCTTCAAAATCGTTGTATTGAAACAACTCGATCACGGGAGTGCCGGCTTTTCTGTAGGCGCTTACGATGCGGGTACTGTTTTCGTTGCCAGAGCTGATCGGTTTACTAAAATTAGTGCTGCCATATCCTGCTTCTCCGTATAAATTTCCCGGCCCGAGTAGTCTTTTTTGCTGTTTTATGGTGCTGAAACTATCGATGCTGGCAGTGTATATGCGATTCTCCTTTGGCATGGTTACTACAATATCCCCGTTAGGGCGGCAGTATATTCTATTCATGTTTCCAGGATAGAGTTCCGACCCTATTATACGACAACTCAGCAAACCCAAATTTTCCCCGAACCTTGCCGTAATAAATCTTCTTTTATTCAGTGGGGGCAATGGGTGCTCCTCCCCTAAGGAACCAGATAACACAAAGCAGTTGTTATTAAGCTTTACAGAGTTAAACCTGTATACATTGACAATATATACAGGCGATGCAGGTGGCGAAGAAAAGCAGAACGAGTTCCATTGTATAGCTTCTCCGGTTAAGTAATCGAGCTTCCCAATAAAAAAACCCCTCGCGTATTCCGAATTGCTGCAGGCTGGCGTTGATGTATTGAAGTGCCCGGTTATAACCACGCCGGAGGAAATATGAATTCCCGCAATTTCAAAGTGAGAATCGGCGCTATCGGCAATAAATAGTTTCTGCCAAACGAGGAATCCCTGGTTATTTAATCTAAGGATGCCGGCCTGAAAGTTTAAGTCGGGGGAGGAAATATTGCAAGAAACAAGAATGTCGCCGCTTACTCCTTCGGTAATGTCGCTTATGTAAATGTTGTTGTTCCCGTAAACAGGCAGAATGCCCAAACTTCTCTGCCAAATGACCACACCCCCGCTTGAAAATTTCAGGAGTATAAGTTTGTTTAATCCTGAATCTGCCCGGCCTTCCGTACCGGCTGCTACGATACTTCCATCAGACAACTCAACAACGCGCTCCAGTTTTATGAATTCAGTGTGAGCAGAGCTATTTACCTGCCTGTTCCAGAGAAGATTGCCGTTTTTATCGAATGCAATGATATTGCCCTTTCGAATCGAGTCGCGGTAAGAACCTGCCATCAACATTCCATTGGTTCGGGTGCTTACCTGATGCCAGCAGTACATGGCGTCGCCGAAACGATAAATGATTTTTCGGAAGCCGGTATCACTGCAATTGCTATTGGATTGGGAAAGACAAGTGCAGGCAATTAAACAAAAAACAGGAAGGAGTAAATACCGAATCACCTGTTAAAGATAGCGACCGCCGGGGTAAATACATAGTATATGCGAAAAAAGTAAAGATATTAATTTTCGCTGAGTCTTATAAGATGGATGTGTTTTTGTTGCGTATTTGCAAAAAAAATTATCCGAGCTATTCCTTCTCGCCGATCATTTCTGCGAGCGCTTTTAATTCCTCCTGCTTGTAGCGATTCTTTTCATTGTCGAAGCATTTTGCAAATTCTTCCAGTAAGGTTTGAATAATTCGGCGATTGCTAAGTGGCTTGAAATAAGAAGCAACAGGAGGTACATTGATTCTTTTGAAGTAATTGTCTACATCCTTGTGCGTAAAAACATGTCCGCTTAAAGGATCAATATAGAATTCGGTTTTATAAAGCGGATTCTCGGTATGTCGCTCAAAATCGTATTCAGTTTTAAAATATCCCAACACAAATTGACGGGGGATATTGATGGCACGAACCGGCACATCGAGCAACTCGCTTAGTATAAGATAGAGAATGCCATTGGCAATGGCATTGCCACGTTTTGTTTCCAATTGCTTGTGAATAAGAAATTCGTCGGCAAGCTGGTAGTTTACCTCTCCGCCCCGCAGGTTGAAATAATTAAAGAGTATACTGGTAAGAACATTGATTTGTTCCAATGGAGTAAGATAACTGTTCAGCTCGAGCCAGATATTCCTGCGAAGCCGCTCCACTTCCTGGAAAACCTGCGATGCCGTTAGTTCGGGATACTGGAATTTAGCTACCAGTAAGGCTCCAGTCAACAGGTCCTGGTGCGTGTTTTTGTTCCATTCACTGAATTCTTCAGTAAGATCGCGGTAGTGCAGGCGATGGATAAGTAATTCTATACGCTCCTGTGTTTCGCCACTTACGGTATTTTCCCAAAGATGCTCGAGGTTGGGAATAATTCCTTTTCCATAATCGATAATACGGTTCGAAACAGCACCGAATACTTCTTCGTCGGGATCATCGATCAGGTGAAAAAGGGCTGATATTTCTTTGTTTTCTTCCATGGACTACGAATTGAGCCTTCTATGTGACGATTTAAATTCATCGTCAATATCGGGCAAGTGTTTAAAATAAACGGGATAATATTTTCCACATATTCACAAGTGGGTGAGTGGTGAGTAGTAAGTGGGGAGTAGGCAATAGTGAGCAGTGAGTTTGAACATGCCTTCCAGCAAGCACTTTATGAAAGGGTGGCAATTCCCCACTCACTACTCACCACTTACTACTCGCTATCTTACAGCTCAACATTCAACGGCAAATGCGTACTAAGCAATCGCTCCAATTCTTTTTTTTCGTCGGCATCCGCAAGTGTTCGCTTAGGGATAACGATGGCATGGTAGGAATTCGTATACAGGTAATGGCAGTCGGGCGTTTCGGCTTTTTTTACAATGGCATCCCAGCTATAGCGGGTTTCGCTTTCCTTATCCTTGTCCACGATGCCGCTGTCGGACAGTATCACTTCGCACTCGCTTAAAATATGGTGGTTTTCGGGACGGCCCAGGAACTGGCGGGCACGGCGTTTTACCGAAATGCGCACCATCCAGGGAACCAATATAAGATAAAGCAGCGCTATACCCCCGAATACGGATATGTCTATAATTCGCCAGTGATCTTTGTTCCCTGCTATATATAAAATTGCAATAGCGCCGTACAATAACACGAATTTCAGGTAATAACTAATGCGGTAGCGGGAGCGGTCGGGAGCCGACCACGTCGTAAAATAATTATACTCGAAAAACTCTTGCTCGGTAAGCTGGTATTTAAGGTGAAGCATTTATTATTCGATGTGTGGGGCGCAATACAAATCTCAGCAGTTGACTGCATACTGCCACGCAAATGTGAAAGTATCATTTGAGATCATCGCCTGTGTTGTATTGGATCGCGAAAATCATTTACCTTTTTTCCGGGCAGTTTTCTTGGCCGCAGTTTTTTTAGCCACCGCTTTTTTGGCGGGTTCTTTTTTTGCAGCCGCTTTCTTTGCCGTTTTTTTAGTAAATGCGCCCGGTACCTGCGCCTCGATCATGTTCTTCACCTCATCGAGCGAAATCGATGCCAGTTCCTCGGGACTGTATTTGGTATCATCGGACTTTCGACCCAACTTCAACATTTTCTTATTGAACTTGATAAAAGGGCCCCAGCGGCCATTTTCGATCGCAATTTTTTCCTCGGGCCAGTTCTGTATATACCTGTTGGCTTCTTTCTTGATCTTGGCTTCGATCAATTCGTTGATATCGGCATGGCTGAGTGCGTCAAAATTGTATCGCTTGGGTACGTTGATGAAAAGATCGTTCCACTTCAAATAAGGTCCAAATCTTCCCTTGCCTTTGGTAACAGGTTTTCCATCGTAATGCGCAATGGGCCTGTCGGCTTCCTGTTTTTCCTTAATCAACTCAATGGCACGATCCATATCAATTTCCAGCGGATCTTCTCCCTTGGGAATAGATATGTATTGTTCTCCAAATTTTACATAGGGGCCAAACCGGCCGGTATTCACATATACTTCTTCGCCCTCGTATTCTCCCAACGTTAAAGGAAGTTTGAACAGGTCGAGCGCCTCTTCCAGCGTAATGGTTTCGATACTCTGATCTTTTCGCAGGGCTGCAAAATGCGGTTTGGTATCTTCGCCGGCCTCGCCAATTTGCAGCATCGGGCCATAGCGACCCATTCTGGCTACCACCATCTTTCCACTTATCGGGTCAATCCCTAATTCTCTTTCTCCCTTTGCCCGCTCTGCTGTTTCAATTGTTTTTTCAACATCTTTCTTGAAGGGCTTGTAAAACTCTTCAATCATTTTGTTCCACTTTATCTTCCCTTCCGCCACTTCATCAAACTCTTCTTCGATACGGGCCGTAAAGCTATAGTCCATTATATCGTCGAAGTATTGCTTCAGGAAATCGGTTACCACGAGGCCAAGATCGGTAGGGAACAACTTGGATTTTTCTGCCCCGGTATTTTCGCTTTCTGTTACAAGCTGAATCTTGTCGTTTTTAAGAGAATAAACACGATACTCTCTTTTCACGCCTTCCTTATCTCTTTTCTCTACATATCCTCTTTTTAAAATAGTAGAAATGGTAGGGGCATAGGTAGAAGGGCGGCCAATGCCAAGTTCTTCTAATTTTTTTACCAGCGATGCTTCGGTATAACGAGGTGCAGGTCGACTGAATCGCTCAACGGCTTTCATTTCGTTCAGCGGCAAAACCTGTCCTACCGTTAAGGGAGGCAACATGCCTTCCTGCTCTTCTTCCGTCAAGTCTTCTTCGTCGCGGTCTTCGCGATATACTTTCAAAAAGCCATCGAATTTCAGCACCTCACCTTGCGCGGTCAATTCTTCGCTGTTCGTAGAAATATCAATTTTGGCAGTGGTGCGTTCCAGTTCTGCATCGGCCATCTGGCAGGCCATCGTACGCTTCCATATTAATTCGTATAGCCTTTTGGTATCGGCGTCTTCCACCGTGGTATTCTCCATATAGGTTGGACGAATGGCCTCGTGTGCCTCCTGGGCGCTTTCGTTTTTATTCTTGTATTTGCGGAATTGGTGGTAACGTTCACCATACATGCTTTTGATGGTATTGGTAATATCTCCGAGGGCAGTATTACTCAGGTTCACGCTGTCGGTACGCATGTAGGTAATCTTACCACTTTCATAAAGCTTTTGAGCCAATTGCATGGTTCGGCTAACTCCGTATCCCAGTTTTCGCGAAGCTTCCTGCTGAAGGGTGGAGGTGGTGAAGGGTGGAGCCGGCGATTTTTTTGCGGGCTTAACCTGTATATCGGTTACCGTGTATTGGGCGCCGGTACAAGTTTTGAGGAAAGCTTCCGCATCTTCAGCAGTGTTTTGTTTTTTTCCCTCCGCAATAAATGTTACCGGTTTGCCCGAAACATCTTTTGCGCTAAACTGCGCTTCAATTTTAAAAGTGCTGGTAGCTGTAAATGCATTTATTTCGCGTTCGCGCTCGGCAATCAAACGTACCGCCACACTTTGCACTCTTCCGGCGCTCAGGTTATTGCGCATGCTGATCTTGCGCCATAACACCGGGCTCAATTCAAATCCAACAATGCGGTCGAGTACGCGCCGGGCCTGTTGCGCCATTACCAGGTTCATGTCAACCGTACGCGGGTTTTCAATGGCTGCTTTTATTGCCGGCTTGGTGATTTCGTGAAAGACAATTCTCTTCGTTTTACGCGGATCCAATCCCAATACTTCGCACAAATGCCAACTGATGGCTTCTCCCTCGCGGTCCTCATCCGTTGCCAGCCAAACCTCATCCGATTTTTTAGCTAAAGTCTTTAAATCTTTGACAACCTTTTCTTTTTCGTCGGGAACTATATAACTGGGTTCAAAGTTTTTTTCGAGATTGATGCCCATTCCGGCTTTTTCCAGGTCGCGGATATGTCCAAAGCAACTCTTCACCTGGAAATCCTTACCCAGGATTTTTTCGATGGTTTTGGCTTTCGCAGGAGACTCCACAATCAATAAATTCTTCGCCATATGCTATAGATCAACGGTTTTTACAGGCCTGTTGGCGTGCAATTTTAGTGTATAACGATGAAAACAACAAATTGGTGCCTTTGCCGCAATGGCCGAAACAAAGGCTGAGCGTGTTAATTTTCAATGAATAAAAGATTTTCCTTGCTGTTGCTATTAAAGTTCTGGGCGCTTCGCGGGCATGAGTTTATCACAGGTGCCGCAGGAAAAGCTCCGGGTTTTGAAGAAAATGGTGGTACACCTGGTAGTGTTCGGTATCCTGCCAGGAAATGTTTTCAATCGCGCCCTCATTTATATAATATATGGAAGAACCCGGGATGGCCATAATAATAGGTGAGTGGGTAGCCAGGATAAATTGAGCATCGCCTTGTTCGGCATGCGTCTTTAGCAAAGAAACCAGGGCGAGTTGCTTCATCGGCGATAACGAAGCTTCCGGTTCATCGAGGATATAAACACCATTTCCATGGATACGGCTGCTGAATATTTCCAGGAATCCCTCGCCATGCGATTTTTCGGCCAGGTTTCCTCTGTATCGATGCTCGAGTTCGTTTTTCTGTTTATCGAATAAAGCCTTTGCCCTTTCCAATCCCTCGCCTTGTATATAGTTTCGCATCTCTTTTAACTCCTGATCCAATTCTTCTTTAAGCGTGTTAATGCTTCGCACAAAACCTATATAGTCTTCGGCCCGGAAAAACATCCCATGCGGCGTTTTGTTTTGCCAGCGAATATGAAAATAATCGCTCAAACTTCTTTCAATGGCATAAGAAGAGTCGGTGAGATGCGTGTGCTTGCCAATGGTGGGTAACCTGAGTTTGAAAGCAATTGCTTCCAGCAAAGTGGATTTACCGCTTCCATTGTCGCCGGCAACAATTACGATTGGCTTTCCGAAAGAAATGCTGAACTCGTTGCGGAACAGCGGCAGGCTAAAGGGGAAATTTTCGCTATGTTTATTTCCGGTAAAAGTTATACTTTCAATATGCTTCATGAACGATATATGTGAAAAGAAATATAGAGGTAAAGTACAAGTTAGTATTAAAACCAACAGATAGCTTGCTTGTTGTTCGGTGAAATTATCTTACACCATATTTAATTTAGGTGATTCTGCGCTCACCATCGACTTCGGCAACCGCATTTGCGAAGAACTCAACGACAAAGTAATTGCCATGGAACGATGGCTGGCTCAACATCCCTTTGAAGGATTGAAAGAGCGGGTGGTTTCCTATAGTTCACTTACCATTTATTACGATCCCTTCCTGGTAAAAAAACATTATCATACCGAAGGGCCGGTTTACCGCTGGGTGGAAGAAAAAATCAGGCAGGCGGCAGTACATTCTTCGTATAGCAATACTTCTGATGCCGTTTTGCACAAAATTCCCGTTTGTTACGATTCCGAATACGGTTTCGACCAGGACAGGGTATCGACTCTTTGCAAGTTAAGTAAGGAAGATATCATCAACCTGCACAGTTCGGTTGTGTATCGGGTGTATATGATTGGTTTTTTGCCGGGCTTTCCCTATCTCGGGAAAATCGATTCGAGGCTGAGTATTGCGCGAAAGGAAAGACCCAGCCCGGTAGCAGCAGGAAGTGTTGGAATTGCAGGAGAGCAAACGGGCATCTATCCTTTCGAAAGCCCCGGTGGATGGAATATTATCGGAAAAACCCCGCTGAGCCTTTTTGATGCAAACGCAGATAAACCCGTGTGGCTGGCGCCGGGCGATAAGGTACAGTTTTACGCGATAAGCAGGGAACAATTGGCTAATTGGCCGATTGGATAATTAGCCAATGGCGATGATCATAAACTTTAGGGATAATGTCAATCCTTGTTCTTAAACCCGGACTATTGGACAGTGTCCAGGACACCGGACGCTTCGGCTATAGCAATTGGGGTGTCAATCCCGGTGGCGCAATGGATACTTATGCCGCGCGGGTGGCCAATATGCTGGTGGGCAATTGCGAAAACGAAGCGCTGATCGAAATACATTTTCCCGGTCCCCAGTTATTATTTGAGCAATCTGCGTTAATAACAATTTGCGGAGCCGATTTTTCGCCCATGCTCGACCAGCAAGCGGTGCCTCTTTGGCAACCGATAGTAGTTCGAAGAAATACCGCATTGCATTTTGATAATCTCAATTGGGGAGGCCGGTGTTACCTGGCGGTACATGGTGGGATAGATGTAGAACCCTGGCTGGGAAGTGCTGCTACCAATTTGCGTGCATCGGCAGGTGGCTTTCGTGGCCGAAAATTGGAAAAGCTGGATCGCTTGTTTTTGGGCGAGAGCAGATTTTATTACCCGGCCTGGCTGCCCGATGAACGTGAAAAACATCTGCTGCACTGGCGCGCCGATACAAAAAACGTGTACGAACATCCCCACGAAATCTTTATTACCGAAGGAAGAGAGTGGGAACACCTGAAAGAAGCGGCGCGGGAAGATTTTTTCAATAGCAATTTTATTATCCATCCTTCTTCCGATAGAATGGGGTATCAACTTAAAGGGGAACCCATGCAGTTGATGGAAAAAATGGAATTGACCAGCTCGGGTGTAAGTTTTGGAACCATACAGTTATTACCCAATGGGCAACTGGTAATATTGATGGCCGATCATCAAACCACGGGCGGCTACCCGCGTATTGGACATGTAATAAGCGCGCATCTTCCCAAGCTCGCTCAATTGCGGCCAAGCGATAGCATACAATTTGTAAGAACCTCGGTAGCCAATGCCGAGGAAATGTTGTTCCGGCAAAAAAAAGAAATGCAGATACTGCAGAGGGCCTGCATCGATCATCTCAAAGATTTGGTATGCTGAGTATCGATCTTAATTGCGATATGGGCGAAGGCATGCCCCACGATGCAGCATTGATGCGCTATATCAGTTCTGCAAATATCTCCTGCGGCGCACATGCCGGCGATATTGATATCATGCGAAAAACTATTGAACTGGCTATTCAACATAAGGTAGCAGTTGGCGCACATCCTTCTTATCCCGATAAAGTGAATTTTGGAAGAAACGATTTGCTGAATACAGGATTTTCGAAACAGGATCTTGAAAACTCTTTAACAGAACAACTCGGGTTGTTTAAAGATGTTTGCGCGGAGTTTGGAATTGCCATACATCATGTAAAACCTCACGGGGCTTTGTACAACCGCGCAGCAAAGGATATTGAAATTGCCGAACTTATTTGCCGCATAATGAAACAGGTGAATCTTTCTGTTTGCCTATACGGCCTTAGCGGTAGCGTAATGAAAAAGGCAGCTTTTGCTCAAGGACTGGAATTTGTGAACGAAGTGTTTGCGGATCGTTCTTACCAGGACGACGGCTCGCTGACCCCGCGTTCTCAAAACAATGCATTGATTGCAACCGAAGAGCAGTGCATGCAACAGGTTTTGCAAATGGTAAAAACCAAAACAATTACTTCGATCAATAAACAGGTGTTGTCTGTTGAGGCCGACACTATCTGCCTGCACGGCGATGGCCCGCATGCGCTTCGGTTTGCACGGCTGGTCCGCGAAGAAATGGCAAAGCAGCAAATTGCCGTAAAAGCCCCGTAAACCGCGTTTCGCAGGGCTGGGGGCAATATCTTTCAGTTAGCTTGACCTTTCCCTTATTTTATTCTATTTTGCGCGGCAATTGCCCTGACCACACTATGCAAAAGATCTATAAAGTTCTGAACCTCTTCTATTACCTGTTGCGTTTTGGCAACCCCAACATGTCGTGGTTTCTTGCAAAACATGCATTCCCCATCGAGCGGATCGGCGAAGTTTCGGTAAAAAAGGGCCGCCTTCAAATTCGGAAAACAGGACAATTATTCAGCACAGAACAGCTTTCGCATTGCAAGGAAAGCCTGGGCTTGTTTCTTACCCTTGCCTTACACGACGATATAAAAATCGATAATAGTAATCCCGGTGAGCTTACCCTGGTCTGCAACGACACCCGCATAAAAGGAGATACCTTCGACAATTTCTATGTTGTGCAGGAACTGTTTGCCGACGGCGTTTACAGCATTTACCAGAATAAAGACAAGATTGTGGTGTGCGATGTGGGCATGAATGTAGGCGTTGCTTCTCTTTATTTCGCCGGCTTGAAGAATACCACCAAAGTATACAGTTACGAACCATTCCCCGAAACCTACCAGCGTGCCTTGAAAAATTTTGAAATGAATCCCTCTCTGAAAACTAAAATTGTGCCGCACAACGCAGGGGTTGGAGGATCGGATGCAACGCTCGAAATTCCCCTAATCAAGGGAGAGAGTGCGGTAATGAGTACTTCCGATTTTTTCATTGAACAAATGGAAACGGATCGGTCGCAAAAGATAAAGGTGGGAATAAGCGATATCAAAAAAATTGTACCGGAAATATTAGAGCATCACAAGGGCGAAGCCTTCCTGCTTAAACTGGATTGCGAGGGCGCCGAATACGATATCATCGACCAGCTCCATAAAACCGGTTTGCTCAAGAAGATCAGTGTAATTGTTATCGAATGGCACATGAAAGGATACCAATCGCTCAACGATACACTTGTTGCCAATAATTTCTGTACCACAGTTTTCCCCCGCCCCAATGCCGTAATGAAGGATACCGGAATGATTTACGCCGTCAATACCCGCCTCGATGCTTAATGTCGGCTAAGTATTTAATGACAGGCAAATTCATACGCATCCACCTCAAAAGCCCCTTGCCTTTTTATTTTTTTGCTTTTTACTTTTGACTTAACCTTTTTCAACTTCTTCTCCCATCGTTTTAACCAATTTTCTTGGAGTTATTTTGCCTTCCGAATTTCGTATTTTACATCTTCCATGCCCGGCAAAAATTCTTCCGCAATTTTAGGCGCAGCATTCCTGATGGCCACTTCGGCCATTGGCCCGGGCTTCATTACCCAAACAACCGTTTTTACCCAGCAATTGCTTACCAGTTTTGGGTTTGTGATTTTAGTATCGGTATTACTCGATATAGCGGCCCAACTGAATACCTGGCGCATTGTTGCCGTTTCCGAAAAAAGGGCACAGGATATCGCCAATAATTTATTACCCGGAATGGGATATTTTCTCGCCTTCCTCATCGTGCTGGGTGGTTTGGCATTTAATATCGGTAATGTAGGTGGGGCAGGGCTTGGATTGAATATATTGTTTTCAATCGATGCCAACGAAGAGCAACCCATATGGGGCGCCGGTATTAGTGCAGCAATAGCCCTGGTAATATTTTGGGTAAAACAGGCAGGACTGGCAATGGATTGGTTCGCGAAATTATTGGGAATAGTGATGCTGGCTCTTACGCTTTACGTGGCCATTCAATCCGGTCCGCCGCTTGCTAAGGCAATTCAACACAGTTTTCTTCCCGACAAAATCGATACAATAGCGATTATTACGCTGGTAGGAGGAACGGTAGGAGGTTATATCAGTTTTGCCGGTGCACATCGGTTACTGGACGCTGGAATAAAAGGCAAAGCTTATTTGCCACAGGTTAACAGGGGCAGCATAAAAGCCATCCTGCTGGCATCGGCCATGCGCATATTGTTGTTTTTAGCTGCGCTGGGAGTTGTAATGGCAGGAGGCATGCTGAACGATAAGAATCCCGCCGCCTCCGTATTCGAAATTGCCGCCGGGCGTATAGGATATAAAATATTCGGAATTGTTTTATGGAGCGCTGCCATTACCTCGGTAGTAGGCTCGGCTTATACTTCTGTATCGTTTATCAAAAGTTTTCATCCCTCGCTCGAGCGAAACCAGCGTTGGTTGATTACCGGTTTTATACTGATATCAACTCTTGTATTTGCCATGCTGGGGAAACCGGTTAAACTATTGATTTTGGTTGGGGCGCTCAACGGACTGATATTGCCTGTTTCGCTTGCCATGATGCTGTTGTCGGTTTACCGCAAGGAGATGGTACGGAATTACCGTCATCCTGTATGGATGAGTATTGCCGGTTGGGTAGTGGTGATTGCAATGAGTTGGATGGGTGCAAAAATATTGCTGACCGATCTTCCCAAGTTGTGGCAGTGATTTTTTAACACTATCATTTTTCATTATAAACCTGCAGTAATATACGGGTAGAAAAGAATTGCTAAGGCGGAGTTTCTTTCACTTTTCCTTTACAATTTATAAATGTGTTTTGCCGTTCTTTGTGTCGTTCCGCTTCAACTTCTATCGTACAATTTTACATTCACCTAACTTAATCAGCATGGCTGCTAACCAACCAGCAGAGTCAGAATCTCTGTATTCGTATGATTCATTTGGCGGAACCAAATCAAAAAAACAAGACAGCAATTTTTTATGGTGGTGTGCGGGAGCACATCAGCAATTGTTAAAAGAATATCCTTCCGAACATAGCAAATATGCCGGCCTCGGGGGAGTGTTGTTGGCCACTTTTGTATTAGCAGCTCTTTCGGCAGGCTATGCTGTATACAGCGTATTTGGGAATTGGATATGGACAATCGGTTTTGCATTGATATGGGGACTTATCATTTTTAATTTCGACAGGTTTCTTGTTTCCACGATGCGGAAGTATGGAGTAAGCAAGAGAAAGCAAATCTGGATGGCACTGCCGCGTCTTGCTTTGGCCATTTTGATTGGTATTACCATTGCCCGCCCGCTCGAGCTAAAGATTTTTGAAAAGGAAATTGATACCAAAGTAGTAGAAAACCTGCATCGCAAAATACAGTTGAACGATAGTTTGCTGCGTATCGAGAACGCGGCACAACTGCAGGCTGCCTATACCGAAAGAACTCGTTTAACCGATCGCAAACTGGCAATCGAAGATACGCTGCATCGCCTGCAGCAGGCTTATGTGCAGGAAGCGGATGGAACCGGTGGATCGGGGCAAAGAGGAATTGAAGACCTTACCCGTTTAAAGATGAATGCCTATGCCGCGGCCCTGCAGCAATTTAAACCCGAATTGCAAAGTTTGAACGCCGGCCTTGCCAGCCAGGATAGTATTATCAGTCTTTCTCAATCTTCCCTCGAAGAAAAGCGAAAACAATATGCAGCTTCTATTCAGAATAATATCGGCTTCCTGGAACGAAACAAAGCGCTTAGCGACCTGGCTTCCGAGGAGAGCAGTGTGTTCTGGACAAGCCTGCTGATATCGCTTCTGATCATCTTAATAGAAATCGGGCCCATTCTGTCGAAATTAATTATGCCGTTAGGACCTTACGATATTGCGCTGGCCAAAGAAGAATTGATTGGTATGGCCGCAGCCGAGAACGAAATGCGAAAAGACAAAGAGCTTACATCGGAAAAGAAGAAGGAGTTTTATAAAAAACAAAAAGAATTGAGCGACCAGTTGGTAGAGCAAATGAGTGCTCTTCAGAAAAAGCATATCGATGTGGAACTCGATAAGTGGGAGAGGGGAGAATGGAGTCCCAAAGATCATCGATCGTCGATGGATGAGGTAATGCGTAAGATAAAGGAACGCTACCAGCTCAAAGAAGACGACTTACTTTAACAGGAAATAAAGGGCCATCAATGCCAGTAGAAAAACCAGGGTTGGTATGAACGTTAACATGCCAACCCTATATTTTTTTCTTGTACCGGGGAGAAACAGGAAAACGACGGATAACAAATTAGCCACTATCGCAATCATCAATGCGATGAAGACAATGTTGAACTCGAAAGTGTAGAGCAGCAATGCCAGCCCCGAAACCATGAAAACCGCTACCAGCATTAATATGGGCACCGACATTATCCATCCCCATTGCTTTTTTTTGAATAACAAAATGCCTCCGGTTATGGCGAGTATAATGGTGATATAGGTTTTTATATCGCTGATCAATTCAGCTTTCCGGATAAGCCATTTATCGCCTTCCGAATAAATCGCCGAGGTTTTGCTCGAAACAATATTCATCACCTGGTTGGCCAGGTAAAGAATACCGATTAGTAGCACGATGGTTGCTGCAAATTTTTCTTTCCAGCCCAGTTTTTCTTCGTTCATTTCTGGAAGTTGAGGGATTTTGTTCTGCTATAAATGTACTTACTGCAATTGCTTTTGCATATAGGCGGCCAGTTTTTCGGCCCAGCGCCTGTATTCTTTTGCAGAAGGATGCAGTTTGTCTTCGGCCAAAAGCGAAAGATCATTTTTGGCTTCTCTTGTTCCGGGTGTAATATCGATATAGTGAACCTTATATTGTTCCGCGATTTTTTTATTGATGGCATTGAAGGCATCGATTTCGGCGGCAATCTTGCCGGCATTTCTTCCTTCCGCAAAAGGAGTAACACCCCAGTCGGGTATCGATAGCACGGCAATTCTCGAAGACTCATTGCCCGCAAATGCCAGGGCCTGCTTCAGCAATTCTTCAAATTCCCTCGCATATTCTTCAGCCGTTCTTCCGCGGTATTGATTGTTGACTCCTATTAACAGGGAAACAAAACTGAAAGGACCCTTCACCCCCGATTTCCTGATCGCTTCCGCGAGCTCATCGGTGGTCCATCCCGTTTTAGCTATTATGGTTGGCGCTGCAATTCCCATCCCTTTTTTCTTCAATAGGGTCACCGTTTGAGAAGGGAAGTTTTCTTGGCCCGGTACCGATTCGCCAATGGTATAAGAATCGCCAAGCGCCAGGTAGGTAAACGTTTTTTCAGACATTGTTTGCGAATATGAATATGGAAAGATAAAAAACAGCAACAAAAAGAGTAACAGTTTTCTCTTCATTTCTTTTGTTTTAAGAAGCTAAAGATAGCAAAGCAAAAACTCTTTGAATTTTTCCTGGACAGGTAATGATAATACATGGTAAACACCACAAAAAAGGGATCGGCTGACCGATCCCTTTTGCTATTGCTTTAAAGCTTTTTTACTGTTGTACTCCCTGCATGCCGTTTTGCATTCCTTCGGCCTCGCCGCGCATATTCTTGCGTTTGAAAAGAGAAACATCAAACTTTCCGAAGCGCCAGCTAAAATTCAGGCGAAAGAATTGCGGGTCGCGGCGACGGAAAGCATTTTGTACAAAGAATGCCGATTCAGAATATACATCGCTGCGCCTCGTACGAAACACATCGCTAAAATTAAGTGTAAGCGAGGCACGCTTTTCTTTCAGGAAATCGTAACGAACAGCTACATCCACACCATAGTTGGCTCTTACAAAACCCTGCGATGCGCTGAGTGCTTGTCCAAACATTGGGCCCATTCCGCCACCGCCGCGGCCACCAAATCCGCCGCCACCGCCTCCACTTCCACCGGGAGGAAGAATGGTTTTCGATTGATAATCGGCGCTCAACTGGATAGTAAAGTTCTTTGGTAATTTGAAACTGTTGTTGATTTTACCGAACCAACTGTAAACATTATCCTGCTCCACCAGTTTTGGGTCGTCGATATTGATCCTGGATGTAAAGAAGTTGAGATTGGTAGTGAGGTCCCACCATTTGGTAACAGCATTCCTGCCAATAAACTCAAGTCCGCCCACATAGCTGGAGTTGGCGTTGATAAATGTGTTTATAAGAAGCGTATCGGCCGTATTCAAAGGATTTTGTTCAGCTACCTGGTAGCGGGTGATCAAATCGTCGGTGAATTTGTAATAAGCCGATGCAATGAATGAATTGTTGTTGCCGTAGGTTTTAGTGTACGAAAATTCGAACGAATAAGTAAACTCGGGCACGAGGTTGGGATTACCGCGGCTCAGGTTGAGGGTGTCGGAATAATCTGTAAAAGGAAAGAGCTGGAAAAAATTCGGCCGGTTGATCCTGCGCGAAAAGTTGAAGTTCAACTCCTGTTGCTTGTTCAGCTTTTGCGAGAGAAATATACTCGGGAAAAGGCTGATCGGGAAACTGTTCGAGTAGCTGATGAGCGTATCCTTTCCTGAAGGAGCTACGGTGTTTACATCGCCGCTATAATCCGAACTTTCGGCTCTTAATCCCAATTGGTATCCGAAGTTTTTAATTTTATTGGTATAAGTTGTATAAGCTGCAAATACGCGGTCTTCGTTCAGGAACTGCGACGATAACTGCGGGATCTTAACCGGGTTGCCGGCGCCGTCGATAAAACTGATATCGTTTCTGCTATCTACTTTCCTGAACTGGGCACGTACACCCATTTCCAGCTTCGAACTTTCTGACAGGGGATTTACGTAATCAGTTTGTGCGGTCATGAATTGTGTTTGACCACCCCCGTTCAGCAATTGGCGGAAACTGCGCGTGAGTACTCCTCCGGGTTGGTTATAATTATTATTGGTAACCAGGTTTTCGTTTTCGTTTACGCTTTTATTGAAGTTAAAGTCGGCTGTCCATTCCCTGCCAGCCTTCGGGAAAAGATGCTTAAAGCTGATCATACCCCCGCGGTTCTTAAACTCGCCGGTAGTATTGGAAAGACGGTTGCTATAAGAAGATGTTTTGCCGGAACTAAAAAGACTATCAATATATATATCGCTCCGCGAATCGGGTTGAAATCTTCCATTCACGTACACGCCTGATATGGAAAGTGTATTGCGGATATCGATAAAATAATCTACACCCCCGCGCAGGAAGGCAAAATATCCTTCGCTGATATTCTTATCGTTTTGCAACAGAAATGTATTGGGATTGTCGATAAGCGTCAAACGATCGGTATTGCCCGTTGAAATGGATTTGCGCTGGTTGTACATGCCGCTTGCAAACATATTCACTTTACCCTGGCGCACATTGATATCGCCCCCGAGGTTGTAACGGCCGCGTTGGTCAATTCCTGCGCGCAGGTTTCCATTATAACCGGCTTTGCGGTTTTTCTTCAATACAATATTCAAAATCCCTGCTGTTCCGCCCGAGGCATCGAATTTGGCAGAAGGGTTGGTAATTACTTCTACACTTTGGATGGCATCGGCCGGAATTTGTTCGAGGGTGAGCGTGGTAGGACGACCATCCACAAAAATCTGCGGGGCATTGTTGCGCAGGGTAACATTGCCATCGATATCAACATTCAGGGATGGAACATTGCGCATCACATCCACGGCCGTTCCTCCGGCTGAGGTAAGATTCTTTTCCACATTGAACACTTTCCGGTCGATACTCGATGTAACAAGCGCTTTTGAACCGGTAACGGTTACTGATTCCAATACCTGCGCATCTGCTTCAATTTTTATATTGCCCAAATCTTTATCGATTCCTGCGAGGGCTTGGCTCATATCGCCTTGCCCGAATTTCATTTCAAAAGCTACTTTTTGTTCGATGGTTTTATAGCCGATGGCGGTAATCTTCAATTTGAAATTCCCCATGATGGGCAGGTTTTCGAGGCTAAAATCGCCCGATTTGGAAGTAAGCATTCCCGAAATCACCGTATCCTTTCTTTTTTTGGTAACAGTGTCGAATTTATTCTGGATAAGCTGAATGGAAACAGCTTCTAAGCCCTTGTTGGTTTTGGCATCCACCACCTTGCCATAAAAACGCCCCATATTCATATTCTGGCCACCCATTCCCCGACCTCCACCCATGCCGCCCGGCATTTGTGAAAACGTTGCGTTCCAGAGAGTAATGCAGAAAATCAGTAACGAAATTTGTTTCATGGTTTAGTTTAGTTGAAAATGTTTGCAAAGTTGGACGATGAAGTGCCGACAAACTTGTGACATTATGATGAATGGTAATAACCACCCTTAAAGCCGCGAAAAAGCTATGCTACAACCAACCAGATAAGAAATAGTTGAGCCAGCCCGATTATAAAGCCCGATAAGGCGCCGAAGAGAAGGAAGAGCCGAAGTTGTTCGCCCATTGATTGTTTAATACCCATTTCCATGGTTTCGGGAGGAATGCCCGCGATTTTCTCTCGAACTATTTTTTCGACATCGATGTCTTTTTGGAGATGCTGAAAATAAGTTTTGATAGTAGCGGGAAAAATTTCCTCCAGCTCTTTCATAAAAATCGATTTGAGCTGGTTGATGGTTTTATCGCCGATAAACATACTGATCACAGGCATTGCCTTACCCAGTTTATGGCGGAGAAAATCGTCGATATGGGTTTCAATGATGGGCATTAATTTCTGCAAAGCTTCGCCGTTGTTGATCTTTTCTTCAATTTGGGAAAACGAGATAATCTCCCTGCTGGCCAGTTTGCCAACCTGTTCTGCAATCATTGCTTGGCGGGCAGGTAAAATTTTTTTTATAAACAACCGGAGCCCGATGCTATGAATGATCCAGCCCAATAACGCGGAAACCAGCGGCAGCAGAAATAACCAGTTGCTCATAAATTGTTTTTAGGTGTGCAAAGAAAGAAGAAAAGCGCCAGTTAAATAAATTTCCCCCAACTCTTTGAGCGAACATGGATTTATACTTACATTTGCGGCTTCAAACGGTGGCTGTAGCTCAGTTGGTTAGAGCATCAGATTGTGGTTCTGAGGGTCGCCGGTTCGAGCCCGGTTAGCCACCCTGCAGTTTTCCCGAATCGCTAGAGGATTCGGGATTTTTTTTGCTCGTATGTATGCGCGATTTCCGTTCGTGTAAAAGCTGCAAAATCAGATGTTAATATTGGCCGTTGCCGGCAACAAGCATGGATTTTTATCGTTATTTTTGGAATCATGCAAAAAGTGATACAATTTATGTTTAGTAAAAGAACTCTGCCCGTACTGATCCTGTTTCTTGCCGCAGGATTGATAGTTGCTTTTAACACCTTTGGATGGGGACGCCCGCCCGCAGGGAAATACGAAAAGATTCTCCACAACGTAGGAGATATGCTGAAGGAGATTCACTATAGCCCTAAAAAAATCGACGACGAATTTTCAAAGTCCATTTTTAAAAAGTTTTTATCGGATCGTTACGTCGATGAATATAAAAACATCCTGCTGCAGTCAGATATTCAGCAATTGAAGAAGTTTGAAACAAAGCTCGACGACGAGATACTGGGAGCCAACGTAATGTTTGTTCCGGCCGTTTCGGAAATCGTGAAAAAGCGTTTGCCCGAAGCAGCAGCTTTGTATAAAGAAATTCTTTCCAAACCTTTCGATTTTACTAAAGACGAAACAGCCAACCTGAATCCCGAGGAATACGATTTTCCAAAAAACGAAGCGGAGAGAAAAGAAAGCTGGCGCAAGCGTTTAAAATACCTGGTGCTCGACAGGTATGCAGATTTATTAGAGAATCGCGAGAAGAACAAAGGCACCGAAGGATTTGTGGTGAAAACAGATGCTGAATTGGAAAAAGAAGCCCGCGACCGGGTGATGAAGATAATGGATCGCATGTTCGACAGGCTTACAGTAAAAGTTACCGACGACGATCGTTTCAATAACTATGTAAACATCATCACCGAGTCGATGGACCCGCATTCAACTTTCTTTCCTCCGGTCGATAAAAGATATTTCGACGAGCAGATGAGCGGTAAGTTCTACGGCATCGGCGCCTCCCTTCGCGAAGAAGAGGGCAATATAAAAATCGCTACCCTGCTGGCTGGTAGTCCGGCATGGAAATCCGGGCAGGTACAGGTAGGCGATATCGTACTAAAAGTAGCGCAGGGTTCGGCCGAACCGGTAGACCTCACCGGTTTTGTAACCGAAGATGCTGTGAAGATTATTCGTGGTAAGAAGGGAACCGAAGTTCGACTCACGCTTAAAAAAGCCGACGGATCGGTGAAAGTGGTTTCATTGATTCGCGACGAAATTGTACAAGACGAAACATTTGCACGCAGCGCGGTGGTAAATACTTCAAAAGGCAAAATCGGGTTCATTTACCTCCCCGAATTTTATGCAAACTTTGAAGACCCCAAGGGTGCACGTTGCTCCGACGATGTGCGCAAAGAGGTTATCAAATTGAAAGAACAAAAAGTGGATGGGATAGTAATTGACCTGCGCAACAATGGAGGTGGATCACTTTACGATGTAGTACAAATGGTAGGCTTGTTTATTGAAGGCGGCCCCATTGTACAGGTAAAGGACCGCGATGGAAAACCGCAGGTGTACTACGATCGCGATAAATCTGTTTTATACGACGGCCCGCTGGCGGTGATGGTAAACGAATTCAGCGCCTCGGCTTCTGAAATCTTCGCCGCTGCCATACAGGATTATAACCGCGGCGTGGTGATTGGCAGTTCTTCTACCTACGGAAAGGGTACCGTGCAGAGAAATATCGGTCTCGATAAAATTGTTGGATTTATTGAATCGAACAGCGATCTGGGCACTATCAAACTCACGCTTCAGAAATTTTACCGCATCAATGGCGGTTCAACGCAGAAGAGGGGAGTGAGTGCCGATATTCATTTGCCCGATATCTACGAGTTCTCCAAATTCCGCGAAAAAGACAATCCCGAGGCTTTACCCTGGGATGAAATTCAAAGAGCAGAATACAATAACTGGAAATACAGCCTCGACCTGGGCCCGATCAAAAAAGCGAGCAACGAAAGACTTTCTGCCAATAGTGCTTTCAATACTATTCACAAGAATGCGCAATGGATCGCTGCTCAAAACGATAAGGTAGTTACGTTGAACCTGAAAAAATACCAGGAAGAGCAGAGACTGATCAAGGCTTCGGTAAAAGAAATTGAAAAATCAGCTAAGCTGGCAAATGAGCTCGACGTGGTGGCGCTCGAAGATGATATCAAGAAATACGAATACGATAACGGAAAACTGGAACGCTTCAAAGATTGGATCAAGCGCCTTCGTTCCGATATCTATCTCGATGAAGCAGTAAATGTGGTAAACGATATGGTTGTTCAAAAAAATCTTGTTTATCACTCGGTGAAACAATAAAACTCCTTCTTAACGAGAGCCGCTCCTCACCGGGCGGCTTTTTTATTGTAGTTGTGCAGCGCCGGCAAGCAATTTCCGCCTATTCAACTGTATCTTAGCGGCTCCTAACCTTTAAATTCTATTTTTGACAAAAGCAGTGATATGCATTTACCCGATTACTTTAAACAAATAACCACCTTTGTTTTTGATATGGATGGGGTGCTTACCGATGGCACGTTATGGGTGCATGAAAACAACCAGATCATTCGCCGGATGCATATAAAAGACGGGTACGCACTGCAATTGGCGATTAAAAAAGGGTATAGGGTGGTGGTTATTTCGGGCAGCAATTCGGAGCCCGTGGTAAAAAGATTGAATGGCTTAGGAGTAACGGATGTTTTTATGAAAGTAGATAGAAAAAAGGAACACCTGGAAAACTATATGCGTGAACAAGGCCTAAGAAGTGAACAGGTATTGTTCATGGGCGATGATATGCCCGACTATCCCGTTATGAAAATAGTTGGACTCGCTTGTGCGCCGGCAGACGCGGTTCCCGAAATCAAGGAAATTGCAAGATATATATCACCGGTAGTGGGCGGAATGGGCTGTGTGCGCGATGTTATTGAGAAAGTATTGAAGTTAAACGATCACTGGGACCTGGAAGCGGGTATTGCAAGCAGGTAGCTTTTTCTTCTTATCTTAACAACTCAATTCCAGACAAACAAGCGCCATGAAACTGATAGTAGCATTCTTAAGGCTGATTAGATCGCTCAACCTGCTTTTCATTGCGCTTACACAAATCCTGTTTCAATACTGCATCATACTACCCTCGTTAAAGAGGGCGGGTGCTTCACCCGAACTAAGTAATTTTCATTTCGCCTTGCTGGTTATTGCATCGGTGTGTATTGCAGCAGCCGGTTATATCATCAATGATTATTTTGACCTTAATATCGATCGCATCAACAAGCCACAGAAACTGGTGGTTGAAAAAATCATCAAAAGAAGATGGGCGATCATCTGGCACCTGTTATTATCGGCAATTGGTGTACTCATCAGCTTTTATGTAGGCTGGAAAGATAATCACAATCTCCTGCTCGGCTTTGCGAATGGCGTATGTGTGATGATGCTGTGGTTTTATTCGACTACTTTCAAAAAGAAATTACTTATTGGAAACATTATAATTTCCCTGCTCACCGGTTGGGTAGTGCTCGTGCTTTATGTAGCAGAGATCGATCGGTTTCTGTACACGATTGATAATCCCGCTTTGTCGAGGGCCGTTTCAAAAATTTTCAAACTGGCTGTGCTCTATACCGGTTTCGCATTTATTATTTCGCTGATCCGCGAAGTAATAAAAGATGTGGAAGACATGCCCGGGGACGAGAAATACGGTTGCCGCACCATGCCGATTGTTTGGGGATTAAACGTGTCGAAGGTTTTTATAGCTACCTGGCTGGTCGTATTGCTGGCTGCATTGCTAATACTTCAGGTGTATGTATTGCAATACCGATGGTGGTGGTCGATAGGCTATGCCGTAGTTTTTATCATGACACCTTTGCTATTGGTCTTTCAAAAACTCTTCAGTGCAAAAAACACAGCCGATTTTCATCAACTCAGCAATTGGATCAAGCTGGCTATGATGACGGGTATTATTTCTATGATCTTCTTTTGTATTTATGAATAATAAAATCATTCTTGCTTCACAATCGCCCCGCCGCAAGCAACTGCTCGAATGGGCCGAAATTGATTTCGATATCCTCGTTCAACCAACCGATGAAACTTTTCCGCCGCAGCTTCCGATTCCCGAAGTGCCTGTTTACATAGCAAAGCACAAGGCAATAGCCGTGCAAAACGATCCTCGCTTCGGGCGATATACCACTGATACAGCCATCCTCGCCGCCGACACCATCGTTGTTATCAACAACAAAGTAATTGGCAAACCAGCCAACCGCGCCGAAGCCATTGAAATGTTATCGGAACTTTCGGGCAAAAGGCACCAGGTAATAACAGGCGTTTACATTTTAAGCGGCGAAAGGGAAAACTATTTTGCCGATACTACCGAAGTATGGTTTCATACTCTTAGCCGCGGGCAATTGGAGTTTTATGTGGATAAATACCGGCCATTCGATAAAGCCGGTGCCTATGCCATACAGGAGTGGATTGGAGTAGTAGGTATCAAACGCATTGAAGGTGATTTTTACAATGTGATGGGCTTGCCTGTTAGCCGGGTGGTAAAAGCCCTGGGTGAATTAACGGCAAAAACCGGGTGAGAACACCATTGAAACCTAAGGCAGGCAATCTATATTTACTTTCGACAAGGCAGTAACCTCGAATTTTGATAACGAGGGTATATGAACGAGCGCTTACTGCAGTTTATCTGGCAATTCCAGTATTTCAACAAGGCTGAACTTTTATCGTTCGATGGCGAAAACATTCAGGTAATTCACCCCGGTATTCTTAACAAAAACCAGGGGCCCGATTTTACCGATGCACGTATTCGTATCGGAAATACCTTGTTTGCCGGGAATATCGAGCTGCATACCAAAACATCTGATTGGGAAAAACACGGGCACCAGCAAGATCCCCTCTATCAAAACATCATCCTCCACGTGGTATGGGAACACGATCGGTCAGTTGGTTCCATAATACCAGTACTTGAACTGCAATCAAGAGTATCGAGTCTGCTAATAGAAAGATACCGGCATTGGATGGAGCAATTCAACCTTATTCCCTGCAGTGGACAATTAAAAGAGCTTAAGCCTTTGGTGTGGAAGTCGTGGAAGGAAAGACTTTTAGTGGAAAGGCTTGGCCGCAAGACTGCCCAAATAAAAGAATATTTGCGTGAAAATAACCAGCATTGGGAGGAGAGCTTCTGGTGGTTACTGGCAAAACATTTTGGATCAAAAACCAACGCGCGTGCCTTTGAGACCCTCGCAAAAACATTACCGCTAAAAATACTGGCCAGGCATAAGAACAATATTATACAACTGGAAGCTCTCTTGTTGGGACAGGCCGGGCTTCTCAACAAGAAATTTCGCGAAGCATATCCTAAAATGCTGAAGGCCGAGTATCGGTTTCTTCAAAAGAAATACCGGTTAAAACCCTGTTTCGAGCCTGTGTATTTTCTTCGCATGCGGCCGGTAAATTTTCCAACGATACGACTTGCGCAACTGGCAATGCTGATACACCAATCAAGCCACCTGTTTTCACTGATCAAGGAGGTCGCTGAGTTGAGCACTTTAAAAGCCAGGCTGGACATAACAGCCAACGACTACTGGCATTATCACTATGTATTCGACGAGCTATCTTCTTTCCAGCCAAAACATCTCGGCCGGCAGATGTTGAATTCGATAATCATAAATGTTATTGGCCCTGCCTTGTTTGCCTGGGGAAGGATGATGAAGCAGGAAGAATTTGTAACAAAAGCCTTTCAATGGCTGGAACAAACCGATGCGGAGCAAAACAGTATTACAAAAAAATATACCGAGCTGGGGATAGAAAATACGTGTGCGTTCGACTCCCAGGCCCTTGTGGAGTTGAAAAACAATTATTGCGACCAGAAGCGTTGCCTCGATTGTGCCGTGGGCGTTTCTCTTCTCAAAATACTTCCTGCCAACTGACCACTCCTAAAATTGTAAATTCAGTTTTAGAAAGAATTCCGTAGTTTTTGCCAACTATAAACCCTTCTGACATGAGAAAATCCATTTTTTTCTGGCTTTTGCTTTCGTGTTCCCTGTCCCTTTTCTCCCAGGAAGAGAAATTGGATATAGAAGCTGTTCAAAAAATCCGAACCGAGGGATTGAATAATTCTAAAGTGATGGAGCATGCGTTTTATCTAACCGATGTGAGCGGGCCCCGACTCAACAATTCAACCGGCTATCTTAATGCCGCCAATTGGGCCAGGAATAAATTGGCTGAATGGGGCCTTGATGCGAAACTCGAGCCCTGGGGCGAATGGGGAAAGGGATGGGATTTGCAGAAATCCTATGTTGCTATGACGGCGCCTTATTATCGGCCGCTGATCGCTTATCCCAAAGCGTGGTGTGGAGGAACGAATGGACTTCAAAGCGCCGAGCTCATTATTGTTTCTGCGAAAGATTCGCTTGAGTTGCTTTCCTACACCGGGAAACTAAAGGGGAAGATAATTTTGTTACCCAGGACGGATACGCTAAAACCAAGTTTTGCCGCCGATGCAAGTCGTTTTACCGAGGAAGAACTGAAAAAAATGGCCGAATACGATCCTAAAAATCGTCCGGCAGCCAATAATCCCCGTGCGCAGGGCGGACCAAGACCGGCGCCAATGGTGAACATTAATCGCTTAAAAGAATTTGCCAAAAAAGAAGGAGCTGTTGCCATGTTCAGTACAAGCCCGAGGGGTCGCGATGGAACCTTATTTGTTTCGGGAGGCGGGCCTTATGCGGCCAACGCGCCTGAAAATTTTCTCGATATCATGCTGGCTTACGAGGAGTATATGAGTTTGTACAGGCTTGCCAAGGCGAATATCCCGGTTAAACTTGAACTGGATGTAAAAACCAGGTTTCTTAACGAAGATACCAGGGGATATAATGTAGTAGCAGAATTCAAAGGAACAGATAAGAAACTGAAAGAGGAAGTGGTAATGCTTGGCGGCCATCTCGACTCGTGGCATGCATCTACGGGTGCTACCGATAATGCGGCTGGATGCGCTGTGATGATGGAAGCGATAAGGATTCTGAAGGCAAGTGGATTTAAGCCACGTCGTACTATCCGCATTTGTTTGTGGGGAGGAGAAGAACAGGGATTGCATGGTTCCCGAAACTATGTTCGGAATCATCTTTCCGATACCACCACGCGCCGGTCGAATAAAGAAGGAGATAAGGTAAGCGCTTATTTCAATCTCGACAACGGAACCGGTAAGGTGCGGGGAGTTTATTTGCAGGGTAACGATGCTGTTAAACCGATTTTTTCGAAATGGCTGGAGCCTTTTGCAGATTTAGGAGCTAATACAATTACTTTGCAGAATACGGGCGGAACCGATCATCTTGCGTTTGACGGAGTCGGTATCCCCGGCTTTCAATTTATACAGGATGAAATTGAATACGATACCCGCACGCACCATACCAATATGGATTCCTATGATCATTTATTAGCCGAAGACCTGAAGCAGGCAGCTACCATCATTGCTTCCTTTGTTTATCACGCTGCACAGCGCGAAGAAAAATTGCCGCGTAAGTCTGCACCCGTTGCCACGCAACAGCGACAAGGATTTTGATAACGCAAATCACGCGATACAAAAGGGAACGATTTTGGATAAAACTACTTCGTTCCCTTTTCTTATCGGGATAGGCTTTCCAGTACCTGTTTATTAAGAAAGAAATTCTCTTCGTCGAAGCAAACGATCATTATCTTCTCTATATCGGTGGCATTGCTCAAGCTTGCAGACAGCGTTTCTAAGCTAACCCTTGCCGCTTCCTGTTTAGGGAAGCCATAAATTCCTGTGCTGATATTGGGAAAGGCAATCGAAATACATTGATAGCTGATGGCGAGCGTGATGGAATTGCGGTAGCATTTTGCCAATAACAGATGCTCATTGTTTGTTCCGCCCTTCCAAACCGGGCCCACCGTATGAATTACGTATTTGGCAGGAAGATTTCCCGCCGTAGTGATAACTGCTTCACCCGTATCGCAGCCTCCTTGTCGCGCGCGTATTTGCCTGCATTCCTCCAATATCGAGGGCCCGCCGGCGCGATGGATGGCTCCATCAACACCCGATCCCCCCAATAGCGAAGAATTCGCGGCATTTACAATGGCGTCTGCGCTTATTTTGGTGATATCGCCTTTGATGATCTCGATTCTTTTCATTGGAACGAGGAGATAGCTATACGATAAACATAAATCTGATTCAGCGATGCAATGTTGCGGTTGGCCTTTTACAACTTTGTTATCTTCTCAATTATGCCCGTTGTGGAAAATCCTTCCACGATTGGATTAATGACAACCCTTCCTCCACCGGCCATTACTTCTTTTGCCCCGGCGATTTGTTCAACCTTGTAGTCACCACCTTTCACCAGTACATTGGGTTCTAAGTCAACGATAAGTTCCAGCGGTGTGTCTTCTTCAAATATAACAACAACATCTACCATTACCAGCGAAGCCAATAACAGGGCTCTTGATTGTTCGTCGTTAACCGGTCGTTGATTGCCTTTTAATCTTTTGGTGGAGGCATCGGAGTTTAGTGCCACCACCAGGAAATCGGCTTCTGCGGCCGCTTGCGAAAGCGAGAAGATATGGCCGCGGTGTAATATATCGAAGCATCCGTTGGTGAAAGCTATTGTTTTTCCAAGTGTCCGCCATTGAGCAAGCTTCTTTTTTGCATCAGCGCGGGAGAGAATTTTGTTCCTGATATGCTCCGTGTTTCGCATGGATGATTTTTTTATTGAGATAGGGAAATAAGGCAAGTGCCACAAATCCGCTTAATAGTTGTTGAAAAAACTGCACGGCCCACATGAGCCATCCAAAAGCTATGCCCATGCTATAGCGCAAGCCATACAATTGCATGGTTTCTTGTACAAATAGGGGATAGGCGCCAATTCCACTGGGTGTAAGTATCATGGCAATGCTGCCCGTGGATAAAACCGATAGCGAAGGTTTTACGCCGTACGACGAGGTTTCACTCAAAGCAAACATGCCGATTCTAACGCTCAGCAGGTACATCGACCAGATAAAAACTGTATGGAAAATAAACCAGCCCTTTTGCTTGATATAACGCACGCTGGTTAAGCCATGCAAAACTCCTCTTGCAATTGTTTTTATTTTTTGAATGAAGGAGATATGGGCGAATTTTTTCAGAACCCAGATAACGATGGCAAAAAACACCAAAGCTATTGAGGTTGTTAGCAGAATCTTTGTTGTGGAGAGTCCTTCGGTTTTTGAACCCAACAGTTCTGCCAGTTTAGCTGAAAGATAGTCGCCAATAACATCTGTTTGAGTGAAAAAAGCAACAAGCATTACTATTATAAGGCAAATAACATCGAAGGCTCTTTCGGCTACAATTGTTCCAACCAGCTTATCGGCGGGAACTTTTTCGTAGCGCGCCAATACGGTACACTTTAAAATTTCGCCAAGCCTTGGAATAGCCAGGTTGGCCATATAGCCTATAAGTACCGCGAGATAGGTATTGGAAATCCGGGGCGAATAGCCGAGGGGTTCCATCAGTATCTTCCAGCGAATAGCCCTGCTGTAATGACTGGCGAGAAGGGCCAGTACTACCGGAACAATCAACCCATAGCGCGCATTCAGGAAAGCATTTCGCATGTCGGTCCAATCGTTGGGCCCTACTTTGCGGAGCGACCACCATACCAAAAAAATTCCGAGGCATAGAAAGAAGATATATTGAATAATGCTCAGAATTTTTTTATTCATTCGCTATTGTTTCGGCTAAATTAAGAAAGGCTTATTACCGGGGCATTAAAGTTTATTGCCTTCTTTCGGGAACACCACCCAGGGCTTGAAATTCTTCGCTTTTTCAAAATCCATGGTGGCGTAAGAGATAATAATTACCACATCGCCTACAGCACCTTGCCGTGCAGCGGGGCCATTTAAGCAACAAACACCCGAGCCTCGTTTGCCTTTTATGAGATAGGTTTCGATACGGCTGCCATTGTTGACATTTACGATCTGCACTTTTTCGTATTCGATTACGTTGGCTGCTTCCATCAGGTTCTCATCGAGTGTAAGGCTTCCTACATAATTCAAGTTGGCCTCAGTAATTACCGCGCGGTGTATTTTCGACTTTAATACTTCTATTTCCATTATTATAGTTATTCTGATAACAGTATTGGATAAAACAGGTGCAAACTAAAAAAGTTTGGCGATATAAAATAGTTAAGGAGTTATCGGCATATTGTCGATAAGTCTTACTTCATTTTGAAACGCAGCAATCAATGCAATTAATGTTTCGCTTCCATCCCATTCGCTTCTTAACTCAAGATTGTTTGCATTGGCAATTTCTACATAGTCGATCCGGAAATTATGTTGCTCCAGTACTAGGCTGGCTTGTTTTTTCAGGTTGCTTAAGTCACCTGTGTGGATATTTTGTTTCATCGATTGCAGGGCGCGAAAAATCCCAGCGGCATTCCGTCTTTCTGTGGCGTTGAGTCTTTTATTGCGGCTACTCATGGCAAGCCCATCGTGTTCACGAACGGTGGCGCAGGTGATCAATTCGACGGGGAGGTTTTTAAGTTGAATAAGCCTTTGTACTACCATGCACTGTTGGTAATCTTTCTGGCCCATAAACAATCTGCACGGGCCGACGGCTTCGAGAAGGCGTTTCATGACCTGGCAAACGCCCTGGAAGTGGCCGGGCCTGAATTTCCCTTCCAATACAGACTCCAGGTATCCGAGGTCGTACTGTTCAAGACCGGTTGTTCCGCCAGGATAGAGCTCGGTAACGGAAGGCAAAAACAGGATCTCCGTTTCTGCTGCTTCGAGTTGGGCTATATCGTCTTCGAGGGTAACGGGGTATTTTTGGAAGTCTTTAGGATCGTTGAATTGCGTCGGGTTTACGAATATGCTGCAAATAACGGGGCTTCCTTCGGCCTTGGCCCTCTCCACCAGGGCAATATGTCCGCGATGAAGTGCGCCCATAGTGGGTACAAACGAGGGCCGGCCTCCTTCAATTAGCAGCTTTTCGAGGTAATGGAACAGTGTTTTTTTCTCTTTTACAATCAGCATGTCTTTATTGCTTTTAGGGCGTCAAAAGCCTGAAACAATCCCTTTTACGTTAAAATACCTTAACTTTGCCCACCTTTTAGGGTTCCTATGGCTATTAAGAGGTAAAGTCCCGGTTTTTAACCAATCTGAATCATAATGTTGACAAAGAAAAGAATTTTATTTATTGCCAACGAAATGTCGCCCTACCTGGAGCTGACCGAGTTCTCTGAAATAGTAAACCGACTGGCAATAAAATCGAACGATAATGGTTTTGAAGTTCGCTGCATTATGCCAAGGTTTGGCGTGATCAATGAAAGAAGGCACAGGCTTCACGAGGTGGTTCGTTTATCCGGGATCAATGTTTCGGTAGATACAGATGATTTTCCCCTGCAGATCAAGGTAGCTTCTCTTCCCAATGCGCGTTTGCAGGTATATTTTCTCGATAATGAAGATTTGTTCAAGCGCAAATTCATCTTTCACGATGAACAGGAGAAGTGGTTTGAAGACAATGCGCTGAGAACTGTATTTTTTTGCAAGGGCGCCTTGGAAACGGTAAAGAAATTCGGATGGCCGCCGGACATTATTCATTGCAGCGGTTGGATGACGGGGCTGGTTCCCTTCTTTTTGAAATCTGCTTACAAAAAAGAGCCGGTATTTGCACACAGCAAGGTGATATACACTATCGGCAGCAATAGCTTCAAGGAAAAACTGGGAGCAAATTTTTTAAAACTTGCCAAGATAAATCCTGCAATAAAGGATAAAGACCTGGAGCCTTTTAAAGAAGCAAATAACACGGCTATGTTCAGGGGGGGCGCAAGCTACGCCGATGCCATTACTTTCGGTGCGGATAAGGCCGATAAAAAACTGATAGAAGAGTTTGGAAAGGTGAAAGGAAAGAAGCTGTTGGCTTATAATGCCGAAAGTGATTTAACAGACTATTTACAATTGTATGCCGACCTTGCTAAATAGGTAACAGATCTTGTAACCCATTATAATCAATCGATTCGTGAAGCTTAAATCATCTGTTTTCTATTCAATTGCCCTGGCTGTTTCGCTTATTTATTCCTGCAAGAAGATTGATACAACAGATATTGGAGATGATCTCATTCCCGCGGTGGACAACGTGTTTACGTTCGATACTGTTCTTGATGTAGAAACGGATAATCTTTTCCTGAACGATTCTTCCCGCATACAAAGAAACAGCCCTCATGCCTGGGGTGTGATCGATAACGATCCGGAATTTGGCAAAACGAGGGCAGATATTTACTTTTCGCTTACTCCTAATGGTTATGGGCTTCACCCTTTCCAGAAAAAGGATAGTACTTTGATATTCGACTCGGTAGTATTGGCGCTTGCCTATACAGGAAGCTTTGGCGATACGGCTACCTCCATTCAGCGAATGACAGTTCATGAAATTGACTTCGACGCCAATTTTTCTGATAGTATTGCGGGCTACAGAACAGATATCCCCAACATTCCATACGATTTAACTGTACTCGGAAGCAAGCTTATCGATTTTAAAACCCTCGATGATAGTGTATTGGATCGTAGAAAGCGGGATACACTTCGGTTGAAAAACCAGTTGCGAATTCAACTGGATCCTTCCCTGGGTAATCGTTTCCGGAATTACGACACTGCTACCGCATATAAAAATGATAGTCTCTTCCGTACCAAGTTTCGCGGGCTGGCGCTACGAGTAGATGAGGCAGGTTCGCCCGTAAAAAATGCCCTTGCTTATTTTTCGCTCGATAATGCCAATACACGATTGATCTTTTACTACCGTGTGCAATCGGGTAGTGCTATTGTGGATACGCTGGTCACAGAATTCGGTTTCTATGCACTTAATTTTACCAATGCCAACCAAATCGCGCGTACTCCTGCAAACAATTACCTCAGTTATATCAACAATGGAAATGGTAACGACGATCGCATTTACCTGCAATCGTCACCTGGTTCCTATGCCACTATAAAAATTCCCGGCCTGCGTTCACTTTCGAATAGAATAATACATCGTGCCGAGCTGATTTTTGAAACACTGCCAGGCTCGTTGGGCGACAATATTTATCGTAAGCCCGATTTTCTTTTCATGGACGCGATTGATACGGCCAACAAAAGGATTATAACAGTTCCGTACGACTTCAACTTCGAAAACAATTACAATATATTGTTTGGCGGCCCCATAAAAAACAACAGGTATATTTTCAATGTCTCCCGCTATGTACAAAGCATAGTAACACGCAAAGAAAAGGACTATACACTTCGTTTATATGCTCCTTATACCACCCGGCCAACCGATTTTGCTTCGGGTTTTCTGCCCATTACACAAGTTCCGGTCAACTCGCCGATTGCGGCTGGCAGGGTGGTGCTAACAGGCGGTAGCTTTTCTGACCCCTCGAAGCGCGTTAGGTTAAGGATTATTTATTCTAAAATTTAGGACTTGAGCTTTTCGCTATTATCTTTGCGGCCTGAATAACTCAGCAAATTCTAATAACTGCATTTCAAATCTTAATTATGCCTTATTTATTTACGTCTGAAAGTGTATCCGAGGGCCATCCGGATAAAGTGGCCGACCAAATATCCGATGCCTTAATCGATAATTTTCTTGCGTACGATCCCCAGTCGAAAGTAGCCTGCGAAACGCTGGTTACTACCGGCCAGGTAGTTCTGGCAGGCGAGGTGAAATCAAAAACTTATCTCGACGTGCAGGATATAGCCCGCGAGGTGATTCGCCAGATTGGTTATACTAAGGCCGAATATATGTTTGAAGCAAATTCCTGCGGTATATTCTCTGCTATCCACGAGCAAAGCGCCGATATCAATCGCGGTGTAGATCGCAACGTGAAGAAGATGGACTTTGAAGCAAGAGCAAATGCACAGGGTGCCGGCGACCAGGGAATGATGTTTGGTTATGCCACCCGCGAAACCGACAACTATATGCCCCTGGCTCTCGACCTGGCTCATAAAATTCTCCAGGAGCTTTCTAAAACAAGGCGCGCCGGAAAGGAAATGAAATATCTCCGTCCCGATGCGAAAAGCCAGGTCACTATTGAATACAGCGACGATAATCAACCCATCAGAATCGATACTATTGTGGTATCAACGCAGCACGACGACTTCGATTCCGACAAAAAAATGCTCGATCAAATTCGGAAGGATATAATCAACATTATTATCCCTCGAGTTAAAAAGCAGTTGAAACCATCTATTCAAAAGCTTTTCAACGATAAGATAACTTATCATATCAATCCAACCGGTAAATTCGTAATCGGGGGCCCTCATGGCGATACCGGGTTAACCGGCCGTAAAATCATCGTGGATACATATGGCGGTAAAGGCGCCCACGGCGGTGGTGCTTTCAGCGGAAAGGATCCTTCTAAAGTTGACCGTTCGGCAGCTTATGCTACCCGTCATATAGCCAAGAACCTGGTAGCTGCTGGGGTATGCGATGAGGTACTGGTACAGGTATCGTATGCCATTGGCGTTGCAAAACCCTGCGGATTGTTTATTGATACCTATGGCTCAGCAAAAGTGGATATGAGTGACGGAGAAATTGCACGCAAAGTGGAGCAGATATTTGATTTGCGTCCCTATGCAATTGAGCAGCGCCTCAAGCTGCGCAATCCTATTTACTCCGAAACTGCGGCTTACGGTCATATGGGCCGCGAACCGAAAATAGTAACCAAGGTCTTCAATAAAGGAAAAGAAAACGAAAAGAAAGTGCAGGTGGAATTGTTTACCTGGGAAAAACTCGATTATGTAGACAAAGTGAAGAAGGCATTTGGCCTCAAATAATCGAACGATAAAAAAATAACCATCCCGCCCATGGCGGGATTTTTTATTTTCGAATCATGAACTCGCACGAAGAAAACCCCTGGACGATAAGAGGGAAAAAATTGGTGTACGATAATCCCTGGATTGAGGTTACTGAATACGATGTATTGAATCCTTCGGGGGGAAAAGGCATCTATGGCAAAGTACATTTTAAAAACCTGGCCATTGGTATAGTTCCTCTCGACGAACAAATGAATACCTGGCTGGTGGGGCAATATCGCTTTGTGCTTAATCAATATAGTTGGGAGATTCCGGAGGGCGGAGGGAGATTAGGAACCGATCCGCTGGAAGCTGCTAAACGGGAATTATTGGAAGAAACCGGCCTGGTGGCTGCGGCCTGGCAACCGCTATTGAGCATGCACTTATCGAATTCGGTTACCGACGAATATTGCCTGGTTTATCTTGCTCAGCAACTGGAGCAAAAACAACCACAGCCCGAAGAAACAGAACAACTGGTGATAAAAAAGCTGCCTTTTGAAGAAGTATATAAAATGGTGGAGAGGGGGGAGATTACGGATTCTGTTTCCGTAGCCGCTATTTTAAAAGTAAAACTTATGTTATTGAATGGACAGATTTCATCATAAGCCCGCGGTAAAAAAGTCGACATTGATTATAGGCCGGCAGCCATTGATTGAAGCTATCAATGCCGGGAGAGGCATCGATAAGATATTGTTTCAACAGCAGGTAAGCGGGGAGAATATCGGGGAAATAAGAAGGCTGGCGAAACAGCACAATATTCCTATTCAGCAGGTACCCGTTGAAAAACTCCATAGTTTCACGAGAGCGAATCACCAGGGCGTGATTGCGTTTGCGGCATTGGTACAATATATCGATCTGCAGCAGGTGATCGATCATGTGGTTGGCAAAGGAGAAATTGCCCTTTTTGTTATGCTTGATGGAATAACCGATGTGCGCAATATCGGCGCCATTGCCCGCAGCGCGGTATGCTGCGGTGCGCAGGCAATCATTATTCCCGACAAGGGAGTGGGGGCCTTGAATGAAGAGGCGTTAAAATCATCGGCAGGCGCTTTGGAGAAAATCAACGTATGCCGTGTAAACAGTTTAATGAAGGCTGTTGATCAATTGCACCTGAACGGTATAAAGGTATTCGCATCGGAAATGACGGCGGCGAAAAACATCTTTGAAGTTGACTGGTCGGAACCCGCCTGCATCGTCATGGGCAGCGAAGATAAAGGCGTATTTCCTCCTTTGATGAAAATTTCTGACGGAAATATAAAAATACCAATGATTGGAGATTTTGAATCACTGAATGTTTCCGTGGCGGCTGGAATAATACTTTACGAAGCAATGAAGCAGAGACTTCGTTTGTAAACTTCGCGATGCTTCATAAACAGTATCACTTTTTTCTCAGTACGAAACGGCTATAAACCAGCGAACCGCTTTTCAGATCCGAATGAATTTTTGATCCAACCACGCCCGCGAATTCACGGAAGGTTTTTTGGAACCATTTGGGTATATGTTCTTCAATTCTTTTCTGTTTCAGGCTTTCTTCCAGCTCAATTGCATTAACCACGTTAGAGCCGATATCATTCTCTTCAAGCATATCCATACCCGATTCCCCGAGCTGCTGGCGAAGTTTTTTCATTCCTTCCGGACTTCGGATATCTGTACACAAAAAATAACCGCCGGGTTTAAGAACCCGCTTTACCTCCTGTAAAAATTTTGGAACGGAGCCATAGGCATGGCAGGATTCCACATTAATAACCACATCAAACTTCTCATTATCGAAAGGCAGGTTTTCCGCATTTCCCTGTATATACGAAAGACCTTCGGAACGGAGATTGGTGTTCGCAAATTTTACCGCGTTGGAGGCGATATCCAACCCTGTTATGGAAGAGGGAGAAAGATATTTTTTGATGGCACTTGAGCCACCACCTCTTCCGCTGCCCACTTCCAACAAGTGCATATCTTTTATATCAACCTTGGAAGCGAGGTAGTAGTATAGTTGAAGGGGATAGCGGTTGGGCTCGTCGGCTGTTTCCAGTTCAACCTTGGCTTCATGCTCGGCACGTGCATAACCATAGTTCATAAAATACCAATCCTTGATGGCAAAACGCTTTGCAAGCTGTTCGTAAATTGGTCTCCATACCAGGCGTCGAAAAAAAGGATAATCCGTCAACTCCATAAACAAATATGCAATCATAATAAATGTGGTTGGCGGGGTAAAAGTGAAAAATGATTTGTCCGACAACGTTGTTGTAAGCTACAAAATAAATTGAGATTGACGCCTTTATTCTTTTAGGTGAACTGTTAATTCTCAAAACTGTGAAAACTAACCATAACTTTGCGGGCTATGAATGTTACGCCTGTTAAACTGGTTGAATGCCCGCGTGATGCCATGCAGGGATGGAAAACTTTTATTCCCACCGGGCAGAAAATCGAATACATCAACAGCTTATTGAAGGTTGGGTTCGATACGATTGACTTCGGAAGTTTTGTATCGGCCAAGGCTATACCGCAAATGTCCGACACAAAAGAAGTATTGAAGGGGCTGGATTTATCGAATACCCGCTCGAAATTACTGGCAATTGTTGCCAATACCCGCGGCGCCGAAGAAGCCGCTGTTTACGATGCAATTCATTACCTCGGCTTTCCCTTTTCCATATCCGAAACATTTCAGCAAAGAAATACGAATAGCTCAATTGAACAATCGTTGGTTCGCGTTGAAGAAATACTGGAGATATGTAAAAAAAATCGTAAAGAATTGGTGATTTATATTTCGATGGGGTTCGGGAATCCCTACGGGGATTCTTATTCTGCTGAAATTGTATTTCATTGGGTAAATGAAATGGTGAAAAGGGGGATAAACATTCTTTCATTGGCCGACACGGTAGGACTGGCGAAATCCGAGCAGGTGTTCGAAATTTGTCATCATTTAATAAGACAATTACCGGAAGTTGAGATTGGCGTGCATTTGCATTCCACGCGCGAAAATTGGCGCGAGAAAATAGAGGCGGCTCACAAGGCTGGTTGCCTGCGTTTTGATGGAGCCCTGAAAGGGATAGGAGGCTGCCCGATGGCTAAAGATGAGTTGGTGGGGAATATGGATAGCGAACTGCTAATACCCTATTTCAGGGGAAAACATGTGTTGCCTGCCATCGATATGGTGGCGCTTGAAAGATCGCTTGTTATTGCTTCAAAAACTTTCCGATAAAGAAACAGGATTTTAACCGATATCAACATGGAGTTCCAGGTTCCGATACAAATTAATAAACTGCCCGGTGGCATTGGGTACCGGGATAAAATATTGTTAACCGGCTCTTGTTTTACGGAGCATATTGGCGATCGTTTGGCGGAGTTAAAATTCAATATACTTCAAAATCCCAATGGGATATTATTCGATCCACATAGTGTTGCAAGCAGTCTTGTTTCTTATATCCGCAATAAACAATATAGCATAGACGAGTTGCAATATTTTAATGAATTGTGGCAGAGTTGGCAACATCATAGTCGTTTTTCGTCTACTAACGCCGGGCAGTGTTTGGATACTATAAATCAATCGCAGCAGAAAGCCCATGAGTTTTTAAAACAGGCTAATTGGCTAATAATAACACTTGGCTCTTCTTTTTCCTACCGGTTGGTGGAGAATGGAATGCCGGTAGCTAATTGTCATCGCGCGCCTGCACAGTGGTTTCGGAAGCACCTGATGACGATTGAAGAGACCAACGCTGTACTCGACAATTGCCTGCATCAATTATTCCAGTTCAACCCGGGTATCAGGATTGTTTTTACCATTAGCCCGGTTCGTCATATTCGGGATGGAGTGGTGGAGAACAATCGAAGTAAAGCCAGGCTGATAGAAGTAGTGCATCATCTCGTTAATAAGTTTGATAGACTCTACTACTTCCCGGCCTATGAATTAGTAATAGATGTGCTGCGCGATTACCGGTTTTACGATATTGATTTGGTACACCCCAATTATTCTGCGACCCGATTTGTGATGGAGAAGTTTATGGAATATTGTGTGGAAGACGAGGCCAGGATTCTATGTGAACAGGTGCAACAAATTGTTACTGCGCGCAAGCATAGAGCTTTCCAGCCAGAAACGGAGGCGCATAAGCGCTTTTTGACAACGCATTGGGAGAAGGCGAGAGATTTGAAGGATAAATATCCTTTTTTGCATTTAGAGGAGGAAATGAATTATTTTAAGGGAAGCGGTGTTTAACTGGATTTTTTTAGACGATCAAGGGAAGCTTGCTCAAACAGAATTATTTTTCGAAGGAAGGGCAGTTTTCCGGCCCTTTGGGCCCCGCCCTCGCACCCCGCCCCCGCCTCCCAACCTTCCAATTTTTTCATTTTTGGCCAATACTCCGCCCTGAGCAATCTCCGCTTTTTAGCTCCTGACAAAAAATTGGGATAGCATTTTACTAAACGCCGCTTATCATAGCTTCGAAGTCTTACAAGTGGCAATTATTGTCCAGGATGTAAATATCCAACAGATCAATAGCGAGGCAATGGGAAAAAAACGTAGGAAAAATGGGAAAATTCGGAATTACCGGGGGCTAATTGGCTAATTGATGAATTGGCCAATTGGCCAATTAGACTCAAACCAGCTTTTGAGTACAGGATGAGAATATAACCGCAGCGCTCGTTAATCTTTTTTTACCGCTAATTCAGGCTTTATCGAATCAAAAAAATATGTCATAAAAGCCCCAACTTTTCTAAACAAACTCAGTGTATCCTGTCTCCTCTCAATTCCAATTGCTTCATTATTTCGGCTTCGTAATCCAGCCATTGCTGCCAGCGACGACGCACGAGGTTGGGATCAATATAAGTTTCCGCAAGCTGGATAAACAATGTATAATGCCCCGCCTCGCTCTCCATGAATCGACGGTAAAAGTTACGCAGGTATTCATCGTTTAAACCCTCGCTCAATCGCTTGAAACGTTCGCAGCTCCTGGCTTCTATCAATGCCATTGTTAAAAGCTGGTCGAGCAGCCTGTCTTCCACCGATCCGCCCTTGGTTTGAAATTCGATGAGCTTGTTTACGTATTCATCTTTTCTTTGTTTACCCAACTTCCATCCCCTTTTGCTGAGTTCGTTTAACACCATGCGAAAATGTCCCCATTCTTCGGTAACAATCGGTGCGAGCTCTTTTACAATCTTCTCCCTGTCGGAATAACGCTGAATGAGCGAAATACAACTGGTTGCTGCTTTCTGCTCACAATAGGCATGATCGGTTAGAATAGCTTCCAGACTAATATTATCGATATCGGCCCACCTGGGATCGGTAGGCAACTGAAGTCCGAGAATGTTTTTTACGTCGCTGCTTGTATTCATATTTTTCCAGATCGTGGCCAAAGTTATACCGATTTGTTCCGTTCTTTGTATACATGCAAGAGGAATTTTTACTAAGGAAACTTCGTGAAAGGCAAACACAGGACGCTCTCCGGTCGCTTCGGAGCAGCGAGGGGAAAGTCGATTTTTGCTCGAACGACTATCTTGGACTGGCGAAGAGCTTCTCAATAAATCTGTCCAAAGAATATGCGCATGGTTCCGGCGGCTCGCGCCTGCTGGCGGGTAACTATGCCGCCATCGAAGAGGCAGAAACGTTGATAGCCGGTTTTCATCAGGCAAAAGCAGGATTGATCTTTAATTCGGGTTACGATGCCAACCTGGGTTTGTTGAGCAGCGTACCTCAGCGAGGCGACACTATCTTATACGATTATCTTTCTCACGCATCAATTCGCGATGGCATTCGCCTGAGTTTTGCAGAAGCATTTTCTTTTTTGCATAACGATATAAATGATCTCGAAAACAAATTAAAGAAAGCAAAGGGAAATGTGTTCGTAGTAACGGAGTCTCTGTTTTCGATGGATGGCGACCTGGCCCCCCTGCACGATATCAGCCGTTTGTGTATCCAATTTGGCGCACATCTTATAGTTGATGAAGCACATGCTACAGGCATTATTGGGAATAGTGGGGAAGGGCTCGTTCAATCGTTGGGCATTGCCGAAAAATGTTTTGCCCGCGTGCATACTTTTGGCAAGGCATTGGGCTGCCATGGCGCCATAATATTAGGAAGCGAGACGCTGCGGAATTACCTGATCAATTTCGCCCGTTCGTTTATGTACACAACGGCCCTGCCCGAATCGAGTGTGGCTGCGATTCGTCGTTCCTACGAGTTGTTTCCTTCGATGCAGGAAGAACGCCGGCAGCTTCAATCGCTAATAGATCGTTTCAAAAAATTCCCGGTTCAATTTTCAAGAATAGAAAGCAATACAGCCATACAGGCAGTTGTTGTGCCCGGCAATAAAGAGGTGAAGCAACTTGCCGATACCTTGCAGCGCAATAAACTCGATGTTCGCCCCATTTTATACCCGACAGTTCCAAGGGGCGGCGAACGCCTGAGAATTGTGCTGCATGCATTCAATAATGTCGACGAACTCGATAAACTATGCGAGTTGCTTCGATAGTTATTGTTTGTTTTCTTTTCCTGGTTGCGGAATAAAATAGGTGTTCTGCGGACCAACCCCTTCGATCTGCATGGTACACGGTTCGGTGAACCATTCGTAATGAGCTTTATCGGCCGGAATTACTACGAAACTTCCGGGCCCATAGGGCTTAATGTTAAGAGTAGTATCGGGCGTATCACCAAATGCCAGGTAACAGGAACCACTGAGTATAGTTACATACAAATCACCATCGTGTACATGCGGAATGGCAATATATCCTTTGGGGAAGGTGGATCTTTCAACAAAAAGTCCTTTTTGATCACGGCCGCGTACGAGGTAGATATTGTGGCGACCGCTGGGTAAAGTGGTGTCTTTTGCCGGAGGAAGAATCATGTCGGCCACCGGCGTAGCGGGAAGAGAGGAACTGTCCGCTTCCGATTTCTCTGTTTTGTTTTGCTGGCATCCCCACCAGGGAACCAACAACAACGCGAGCGCGTATAGAGTTGTTTTTTTCATTGCAAAAAACTGTTTGGTGAATAAATAAAGAACTATTTAAATGCCGTTATTAAAATTACTCTTTCGTGCACAACCTGCTTTTATCTTATAGCGCCCAGCTTTCAAGTCAAAATTTTCCCCCTGATTTCTCTGTGCCAAAAACAAATCAACGCTCGCCGCTCGCCGCTCATAGCTCATAGCTTGCTTTTCCTCTCATAAGTTACCACTTTTTAAGCCGCCTTGCAATTAAATAATTGAAACGACTATGCGATTCTGCAGTTTGTATCAAAGAAAATCAACTCCCTTTTAATCAATTGCTGAAAAAAAATTACTTTTAAAGGTTATAACCCCATTTTCGAAAAGCCTTTGTATGAGAATTATCCCTTTTTCCATCTCAGCTATAGCAACTCTCGGTTTAATATGGGCTCTTAACCGACCCTGGGGCACTGTGCCCGCTTTGGGGAGTTTTATCAGTCCCCAACATGGTTTTTGGCAAAATGCCGAGCCGGCAGAAAATGAAAAGGAAATCGTTTTGAACTTCCCCCAGTTAAAAGATAAAGTAGAAGTATTCTTTGACGATCGTATGGTGCCGCATGTGTTCGCGCAAAACGAGTCGGACTTATTTTTTGTACAGGGTTATATCCACGCCAGGAATCGTTTATGGCAAATGGAATTTCAAACCCATGCCGCCGCGGGTCGCTTGAGCGAAATACTGGGAGCGGGAGAGAAGAATATTATTCTCAGTTTTGACCGGCAGATGCGCCGGCTTGGAATGGTATATGCAGCAAAAAAAGCTGTTATTGAAATGGAAAAAGAACCAGCTACCAAACTTGCCTGCGATGCCTATGCTGCAGGGGTTAATAGCTTTATAGACGAATTGACAAGTGCATCTTTACCTCTTGAATACAAATTGGCCGGGTATCGACCGGAGAAATGGACAAATCTTAAGACCGCGCTTTTTCTGAAGTATATGAGTCTGGATTTGGCCGGACCGGAAAACGATTTCGAATATACCAATGCGAAATCGATATTCACGAAAGAACAATTGGAACAGGTTTATCCCATAACCCAGGACTCGCTCGATCCTATTGTTAGCAAAGGAACCGTGTTTGATACTCCGGCGATAAAAACCGTTGCGCCTGCAACGGCCGATTCACTGTATTTTCAATGGAAGAATGCCGTGGCGATTTGGCAACAGAAACCCGATCGCGACAATGGCAGTAACAACTGGGCTGTGGCGGGTTCCAAAACACAAAGCGGCAAACCGATTCTTTGCAACGACCCGCACCTCGGGCTCAATATGCCCTCCCTTTGGTACGAAATGCAGTTGAGTACTCCTGAATACAATGCGTACGGAGTAAGCTTTCCCGGCGCGCCTTGCGTAATCATTGGGTTTAACGATAGCTGCGCATTCGGCTTTACCAACGCCATGCGCGATGTACGGGACTACTATGCCATTCAGTTCAAAAACGAAAAGAGGGATCAGTACCTGTTCAATGGTGATTGGAAAAATGCGGAGATGGTGGTAGATACTTATCGCTTGAAGGGCGGGGCACTTTTTTACGATACGGTTTCTTATACCTTATTCGGTCCCGTTATGTACGATGCATCGTTTACGGGACTTGGCGAAAAAAGGAGCGATGGGAAAGCCTATGCCGTTCGATGGAGTGCACACGATCCGTCGAATGAACTGATGATATTCTACAAATTGAATCATGCGAGAAACTATGACGATTATTACGAGGCATTGCAATACCTTACCTGCCCCGGCCAAAACTGTTTGTTTGCAAGCAAATCGGGTGATATAGCAATATGGCAACAAGGTAATTTCCCAGCCAAATGGAGAAGGCAAGGCGATTTTATAATGCCGGGCACCGATAGTAGTTATCTGTGGCAGGGAACCATTCCACGATGGCAAAACCCGCACGAGGTAAACCCGGCACGGGGTTTTCTTAGTAGCGCCAATCAATTGCCCACCGATACTACCTATCCTTATTTCCTCGGCGGGGAACACGATTTGTATCGTGGAAAAATCATCAATCGCTACCTCTCGCAAATGAATGGCATTACTGCACAGGATATGCAAAAACTGCAAACAGAAAATTATAATCTTTTTGCAGAGATCACCCTTCCTTTTTTAATCAAACATCTTAATGAAGAAAAGCTGACCGCCAGCGAAAAAGAATACCTCGGATTGTTAAAGAGCTGGAATTTCCGAAACGATCCTGCAGAAAAAGCAGTTGCTGTGTTTACCAACTGGTACGATAGTGTCGAAGCGACGGTGTGGGGCGACGAATTTGCCCGCGTTCCCCAACCCGCCTCATGGCCGCAGGAGTTTACCCTTATCGAAAACCTGCTGAAAGATTCAGCGTTTTCGTTTGTAGATGATATAAATACTCCTGAAAAAGAAAACTTGCCGCAATTAGTGACACGGGCATTTAAAAAAATGATACCGGTAATTGCACAGGCCGATAAAGAGGGACGATTGAGATGGGATAAATTTAAGGATAGCGGAATTCAACACCTGCTTCGGCTGGCGCCGCTCAGTCGTTTTCATTTATCCACCGGTGGAGGAACCCATGTTATCAACGCAACCAAAAAATACCATGGCCCCAGTTGGAGAATGATTGTTCACCTGAACGATAAAACAGAAGCGTATGGAATTTACCCGGGCGGGCAAAGCGGTAATCCCGGAAGTAAGTATTATGATCAGTTTGTGGACGATTGGGCGGCGGCAAAATACTACCCGCTCTGGGTGATGAAAAAAGAAGAAGCGGGAGATAAGAGGGTGATGATGAGAATGAGGTTTGAGAGGAATTAGGTAATGGGGCAATTGGATAACTAGCCAATGGGGAATTGGCTTTAAAAACAGGATAAGATGAAATTCATTGTTGTTACTGTATTGATTGCCTTGCTTTCTTTTGTAGCGTGTCTTTACCTGCCCTGGTGGAGTATAGCGCTGGTTGCATTTGCTGTGTCGTTGATGATCCGCCAAAAACCCCTGGCTTCATTTGCTGCCGGGTTTCTGGGCTTGCTTTTGTTATGGGTATTGGTGGCTGCGATAATAAATGCTCAGAACGACGGGGTGCTCGCTGCTCGGGTCGCCGAAATTTTTCCTCTCGGTGGATCTGCGTTCATGTTGATTGCGATTACCGGTTTGGTGGGTGCTCTCGTTGGCGGGATGGCGGCGCTGGTTGCGAGTTATACCCGCAAGTAAACATATCTGATCGACCCCATCTCAATAACTCAATTTTAAAAATCTTTGATCTGTTTCGTAATAACCCCGATCGGTTTGGACGGGAATTGCAAAACTATGTTCGAACCAAAGCGTAGACGCGGCCACCAGTGAATGCGATTTTTTTACCTCTCCTTTTTCCGGGATATATCTTCGTACGATTTGTTTTTTGTTGAGATCATACTCAAATATCAGAACGCCGGCCCTAATGCCACGCATAAGTGGTGTTACAATGACGACGGTGCTTTGATGTGCATGCATTGAAGTTGCTGCTTCATCGTTGCCGTAGATTTTTGCGGATTTGGCAAATGGCGTTTCATCAATGAGTTTTAAATCGCGGGTGAATACCGAAATAATTCCATCACCGTTTTCCGTATTGCTGGTTCCGCGACTGTCGTTAGGCGCTACATAAGACCGGTTTATCAGTGCCTCCTTCAGAAAGATCAGCTTATCGTCATATTCTAAAAAGTGAGTAAACTCCATTTCGGTCCATTCGCTTGTATTCAGCCGGCCAGCATCCTCATACGAAGGATTGTATTTAGCTTTTAATTTTTCGCGATATTCCTTGTTCATTAACTCGGTGTATGATTTTGTTTCGTTCGTAGCGAAGTTTATTGAATAGATAGCGAGGGCTTTATCCTTATCAGCGTTTTTATAGCGGAATGTAAGGAAACAGGTGGCCGGATCCTTGCCAGAAAGGTAAAAATCGAGTTCAGGGGAGGCATTTTTTCTTAGATCAAGCGTAATCCGTTTTGTTGAGAGGATCTCTTTATGACTGGCGGCCGTGCGCTGAACGCTGACGCTGTTTTCATCATCTTCAAATACAAAGAAAATTTCTTTATTATTGTTCATTTCCGCCTGGATGAAACTCGCGTCCTTTTTAATGGGAACTTCGGTTTTTGTTATCTCATTGAGATCACTGTCGAAAGTGAGCAAGACGAATTTAGAACTCGCCATAAAATTGGCCGTCACCCTGCCTGCACCGATTCCGAAGGGAAGTATCTTAATCTTATTGGTTGTATTTGTGTAGCGCAAACCAATGTAAAATTCTTTAGAACCTGCCGGGAAAAATACTTTGGGTTCTGCCAAAATTTCTCCGTCACGTCTGAAAACTACCTTGTTTTTAATTTTCTTCCCACTTTCGGCATTGAGTACGGTGACTTCAACATTTCCTCTGGTTTTCGGGTCACCGGCTTCTCCTCCATGCACAACGATCACCCGGTCACCGGCCAGTCCGATACGAATCGGCCGTCCGGAAATAGAACTGGCCCAAATCATCTTTAGATCTTCTTTCAATCTAACGATCCCAAATTCCTTATCACGTATATGTATCGCTACCAATTGTTCCGTTGGTGAAATTGGGACTCTGCCGGCCTCAAAGGGTCCATTGAATGTTGAACGGGCACCCATGGTTCCCATCGTGGACGGCATGAGAAATGAATTCTTATTGGAATAGCCGGGAACAATTCGCCAGTTAATATCATTAAGATCGCGGGCGGAAATCTGGCAGTAACTGGCCTGCTGAATTACAATAAAAAGAACAGAAATCAAAATTCGCATATAGGACGCTTTTAGCACAAAATAGGAATTTGTGAGTTTACTTTAACTTTTTATGACTATTAAATCCAATCGGCCTTTGCTTGTTGTAACTTTTATGGATTAATTTCGTTATACATTCGATGAAAGCACATTTACTATCTGCCTTACTTCTTTTTTTTATAACCACGTGTTACGGGGGAAGAATTAGTGGAACCATTACCGACGAAAACGGGAAGCCGCTGGCTTTCGCCTCCGTTCTTGTAAAAGGAACTACCCGCGGCACAACCGCCAATAATGAGGGGAAATATTTTTTTGATCTTGAACCCGGCACTTATATCATCGCCGCGCAGTATGTGGGGTATATCCGCGCTGAGAAAAAGATTGAGCTGGGTTCCGAACCCCTTACGCTCAATTTTCAGTTGTCGAGGCAGCAACTTTCCCTTAAAGAAGTAGTGGTAAGGCCCGGCGCTGAAGATCCGGCCTATGAAATCATCCGCAACGCAATCCGTAAGAGGAGGGATTATGAAAACCCCCTCGATTCATTTACCTGCGAAGCGTATATCAAAACACTCGTCAAAACCCGTAAGCTTCCCGACCGCATCTTCGGGCAAAAAATCGAAAAGGACGATAAAAAAGGAATGGGAGTGGATTCGGCCGGAAAGGGAATCATTTTTTTATCCGAATCGCTTACGCGCATTGCCTATAAAAAACCAAACAAGACCAAACTCGAGGTATTGTCGGGCCGCCAAAGCGGTTCCAGCGGCTACGGGTTCAATTTTCCCACATTTATAAATTTTTATAAAAACAATGTGGAAGTGCTCACATCGCAGTTAAGCCCGAGAGGATTGGTTTCGCCCATTGCAGATGGGGCATTGAATTTTTACCGCTACCGTTACCTGGGATCTTTTTGGGAAGATGGAAAAGAAGTAAACCAGATAAAAGTAATCGCAAAAAGAAAATTTGAACCGGTATTTTCTGGTATCATCAATATTACCGAAGGCGACTGGCGTATTCATAGCCTCGATTTACTTGTTACCAAAGAATCGCAACTGCAGATACTGGATACGCTTACCATCAAACAAATTCATGTGCCCGTTAGCCGTGATATCTGGCAAACCAAGGACCAGGTGGTTGGATTTACTTTCAAAATGTTTGGCATTGATGCGGTGGGAAATTTTCTCAATGTCTATAATAAGTATGACATCACTCCCGAATTCCGGAAAAAATATTTTAATAACGTAATCGTAACCTACGATACCGCAGTCAATAAAAAATCGAAATTATACTGGGATTCCATCCGGCCGGTTCAATTGGAGCCGGAAGAATTAAAAGATTACCGGATAAAAGACAGTGCCTACCAGGCCTCGCGCGACTCGGCTTTTTCGAAAAGAAATATCGACTCTCTGAAAAAGAAACAAGGCCCCATAACAAGCTCCCAGGTTCTCTGGACCGGGTTCAACCGATCCAATTTTCATCCCACTCATCCGCTTAATATCAGTTGGGAGCCACTGGCACGAAATATTCAATACAATACAATCGAAGGGTTGATGGTAGCCGGCAAACTTACGGCACGTCGCTATTTGCCGAAATTGAAAGAGCAACTAACACTGGCGCCATCGCTTCGTTATGGCTTCGGCAATACACATCTTAACGGTTCTCTTTTTGTTGGGCTCAGCAAAAGATCCTTTACGTGGGACGAAGAAGGAGGCAATGCAAGCAGGCGCAGCCTAACGTTTGAAGGAGGTAAACGGGTAAGCCAGTTTAATAAAGACAATCCCATTCGGCCGGAAATAAATACCATCTACACGCTTTTCGTCAGAAGAAACTATATGAAGATTTATGAGAGTTGGTTTGGAGAAGCTGCATATAACAAACGAATGGATAATGGACTGGTGTTTACGTTGAAAGCTTTGTATGAAGACAGGCTGCCTGTTGAAAACAGTTCTGATTTTGCTTTCTTCGGCAGCAAAACCACTAAAGCCTTTACGCCCAATTATCCCTTCGAAAAAATAGATAGCCAGTTTACGCGGCACCAGGCGGTTGTTCTTGGCATTAATTTCGAATACAAACCGGGGCAGAAATTCATTCAGTTTCCAAGGGGAAAAAGGCCAATTGGGTCGAAGTATCCCACCCTGGGATTTTCTTACGAAAAAGGTATAAAGAATATCCTGGGAAGCGATGCAGACTTCGATCGATGGCGCGTTTCGGTATGGGACGATATCAATCTGAAATTACTCGGGCGTACCCGTTACCGCATCGGTGTGGGAGGTTTTATAAATGATAACACTGTTTTCATACAGGATTACCAGCATTTCAACGGAAACCAGTTGATATTCGCGAGTGAGTATTTAAACAGTTTTCAACTCGCGCCGTATTATGCCAACAGCACTACGGCTTCATTTTACGCCATTGGTCATTTCGAACATCATTTCAATGGATTTCTCACCAATAAAATTCCATTCTTTCGCCGGCTGAATTGGTTTTTGGTAGGTGGGGCAAATGCATTTTATGTGAACCGTGACAATAATTATATTGAAGCATTTGCAGGACTTGAAAACATATTCAAAGTATTGAGGGTTGATGTAGTCGCTTCTTACCTCAATGGAAAAAGCGGAACGGTGGGACTGCGAATAGGTCTGGGAGGCGTATTGGGGAACAGCATAAATATCGGCAGGTAAGCCAACTGGCTATGGCGGCGTACTTTGGGATTTTAGCTAAGGCATGTCTCGCGATTATTCTTATCTTTGCCGCGCTTTAAAATTTTGCCCAACCTGCAATTGGGTCCCTTAAACCGGGATAAAATTTAAGTTATGCCAGTACTACACAATCGCGTCTCCCGTAAGGAGCTGAAAGAACGTATTCTAAACGATCCAACTCCCCGCACCACCATTTCCTTTTATGGTTATTTCAGGATTTCGGAACCGCATGCTTTCCGCGATGAACTTTACAGGAATCTAACAGAGCTTGGGGTATTAGGTCGTATTTATCTCGCTGAAGAAGGCATCAACGCTCAAATAAGCTTGCCTACAGCCAACCTGGAAAAGTTCAGATCCTATTTATATAGTTATGAACCACTCGATGGATTGCGGCTGAATATTGCTGTTGACGACGATGGTAAAAGTTTTTACGTGCTGGATGTAAAGGTTCGTAATAAAATTGTTGCTGATGGAATCGAAGACCCCCGGTTCGACATGAGCCGCAAAGGTAAATATGTGGATGCCGAACAATTCAACGAGTTAACGGATAAGCCGGACACTATAGTTATCGACATGCGGAATCATTACGAATACGAAGTGGGGCATTTCGAAAAAGCCATTGAAGTTCCCAGTGATACTTTCCGTGAGCAATTGCCCATGGCAGTAGATATGATGGCCGATAAAAAGGACAAAACCATCATTATGTATTGCACCGGTGGTATTCGCTGCGAAAAAGCAAGTGCATACATGCTGCATCAAGGATTCAAAAACGTATTTCACCTCGAAGGCGGTATTATCCAATATGCAAAGCAGGTGAAAGAAAAAGGGCTTCCCAATAAATTTCACGGAAAGAATTTCGTATTCGATCAGCGACTGGGTGAAAGAATAACAGAAGAAATTATTGCCAAATGCCATCAATGCGGCAAACCCGCCGACACGCATGTGAACTGCGTTAACGATTCCTGCCACCTCTTATTTATTCAATGCGAAGATTGCAAAAAAGAAATGGAAGGGTGTTGCAGTAAAGAGTGCCAGGATTTTATTCATCTGCCCGTTGAAAAGCAAAAAGAGCTCCGCAAAGGAATTGATAAGGGAAGAAATGTTTTTAATAAGTCGAAAGCAAGAAGGCTTGCAAAGCAATAGACGAATCTCCTGCTAAAATTCGCACAAGTTCTTAAGTAAAAAACTTAGAGACTTTTAATGAAATCTGCGAGTTGGATGGAAGGCATTCCCAGTTCTTTCCATGTTTTTTCACTCTCAAATTTCTCGGGATATTTATTGAGGGCTTCGCAGATATGATAAGCGTAGTTTATTGGTTGAATGAAATTACCCAGGAATTTCAGCATACCGGAGGGAGCTCTCATTACCCTCAATGGTTTTTTGTAGTTTTTGGCAATTATGGAGGCCGCCTGTTCCCAATCGAATGCTTCCAATCCTTGTATCGGGTATTCCTGGTTGTTATTGCCTGCGATGCTAAATGCCTTTGAAACCTGTTTGGCATAATCGCTTGCGGCAATAAACCACATGGGGGCCACAGAACCGCTTATCAGCATTATTTTATTCCCCCTTATAATATCGCGCGGAATTGATTCCATAAAGGTGGATGGATAGAAAATGGAGTAGGGGATACCGGATTTTTTTATTGCTACTACTGCCTCGAGTTTCATCGCAAAAATCCACCAGTTAAATCCGTTCATCCCCTGGTAATTCTGAACCAATGATGACAATAAGGCGATACGTTTTATTCCAAGATGTTTGGCTGCATCAATGATGTTTAATATCCCCTCTCTTTCGGGCATTCTGTCGGATTTACGGGCGTTGCGGTTTGGGCTGAGGCTGATGTATACGGCTTCCTGTCCCTCAAGCGATTTCAATAAACTGATCGGGTCGAGTACATCGGCTTCCAATACTTGACCGGTGGGAAAGGCCTCTTTCGCCTTTGTTGTATTGCGTGCAAGAATTGTTATGTCAAAGCCATCATCAATTAACTGCTGTGTTACAGGTTTCCCCAGCATTCCGGTGGCGCCTATTACCGCAATCTTTTTGATCATAGCAATTAGTATTAGGTGATAAAAGGAATTTTGTACAGAGCCTGCACCAATAACACAACTACAAACAAAAAGTATAATGCAGAAAACAAAATAATCTGCCATTTGCGCGTGCAGAGATAGTATCCCACCAGGGGCAATAGTTGCAGGGAATGTATCCCAAAGAAATGGGCCACGCGCAGATCGCCATAGACACGGCTCCAGTTAAACAAGGGCAAGCCCGGACTTCCATCCACATTGCCAACGGTATGCGCCAGCCGTTGTGCCATTATTCCGCCTTCAAAAGAAAAAATCACAAAGAATACAAGGCCGAAGCGTATCCCCCAGAGATAGGTTTCGGATAATCCGATGGGTTTGTTTTTGAAGAAGAGGAAGGCAATATAGGCGGTCCAGCTTGTTAATACGGTAATGGCTATTCCCATTGCACTGAATAATGCTGAATACAGTGGGGTAGAGATATTGAAATGCGACAATCTTCCATTGGCTGCCTGCCAGGTAATAATCAAGAGTTCAAAACTCATCACCATTACCACCATCCACGTGTATGATTTTATCTTGCGAGGGTTGTTGAGGTAATGCAAATACCAGGCAATCGTCCAACTAAAGGCTGCTACGGAAAAAAAGAATTTAAGTGGTTTGAGCCAGGCATTCACCCCGGCCACAAAAAAGCTCGTATCGCGCTGATATAGGACCATACAAGCCAGTACTCCCAATAAACAGAGCCAGCCGAATCGAAAAAGAATGGCGTTTCTTTTTTTGAGTTCGGAAAAAAATTCAATCATAAACGGGTATTAATAATTGCTTGCGAAATATTTTTTAGCAACAAAAAAGCGAACAAGAAGATATAACAGCAATCCTGCAGGTCCCAGCATAAAAGTTAACAGCAGGCAGGGAATGATGATCCAGTGGCTGATGTTGTACCTGGCAGCGTTTTTCTTGATCCAGCATCCCGTTAACAGGTCGAAAGCGAGATAATGCACCCATCCGGCAGTTACCAGCGTTTTGTTGGAAAAAAGTTCCATCACGCCGTTCAGGCTGCCAAATTTCTGAAAATCGTTTGGGTCAAAGCTTTGAAAAATCAGCCAGCAATACACCAATGCCAGCAGCGCGATTACTACCCCGATAACTATCTTATCAAATTCCATCCATAGTGGGGATAAAACGATCAGCGCGACCCAGCCCAACATAGCCAGCGTGCTGCAGTATTGAAATACGGAATCGGGAGTCATGTTTTTCTTTTATAACTCCTAAGCTAAGTATTAAACCAATGTAGCGGAAAGTTTTTTGAGTGAGTGTAGGATTCTCTGTTCGGTTTCTTCCCGCGATAAACTTTCAGGCTTGAAGGAAGTACCGATAACCTTTTCGTACAATTCAATATATCGTTGCGATATGGTATTTACCCATTCGTCGCTCATTTCGGGAACGGTTTGTCCTTCCTTACCCATGAAATTATTTGCTATGAGCCATTCGCGTACAAATTCCTTACTGAGTTGTTTTTGTTTTTCGCCTTTTGCCTGCCGTTCTTCAAAGCCTTCAAAATAGAAATAGCGCGAACTGTCGGGCGTATGTACTTCGTCCATCAGGTAAATTTCCTCGCCAATTTTTCCAAACTCGTATTTGGTATCGGCTAGTATCAATCCCTGTTTGGCAGCAATCTGTTTTCCGCGCTCAAACAAGGCCAGCGCATAGCTGCTTAGTGTTTGCCATTCGGATTCGGTGCACAATCCTTTTTCGATGATCTCGCGCGGCGAGATATCCTCATCGTGGCCCGCATCGGCCTTGGTAGAAGGGGTGATAATGGGTTGGGGGAAGTAATCGTTTTCTTTCAACCCTTCGGGCAAAACTGCCCCGCAAAGTTCCCTTATGCCCGATGCATAGGTGCGGGCGGCATGTCCCACCAGGTTTCCCCGCACTACCATTTCAATTTTGAAGGGAATACATTTTTTCCCGATGGACACATTCGGCGCCGGAACATCTACCAGCCAATTCGGGCAGATATCGCGGGTGGCTTCCAGCATATGGGCGGCAATTTGATTAAGCACCTGGCCCTTGAAAGGAATCGGCCGGGGCAGTATAACATCGAAGGCGGAGATGCGATCGGAAGCAATCATCACCAGCCAGCGATCTTCGATCGTGTACACATCGCGAACCTTGCCCTTATAAAAGCGGGTTTGATGCGGGAAATCAAATTGTTTCATCGGAAAATATTTGTCGCCCGAAATTAGGCCGCCGGCTCGTAAAACGGGTAAAAACCGGCTTTCAAAATATCAACAAACCCCACCCATTTGTTTACAAATTAAATTTTTATGGAAATGGGACAATCCGTATTTTGCCTGCCAAACGAATAACTAAAACTACCATTATGAGAAAAAGCTTCCGTTCTTTGGCGGCTTTGCTATTGTTCACCCTCTTTTCGCTTGCTGCCGTAGCCCAATCCACCACCATAACAGGTAATGTAAGAAACAGTACCAACAAGGATGTGGTACCTGCAGTATCTGTAACCATAAAGGGTACAAGTACGGGAACCTTCACCGATGAGCGGGGGAATTTCAAAATCACCACCACGCTAAAACCACCTTTTGTACTGGTATTTACTTCAGTGGGATTTGAGCCACAGGAGGTGACAATAAACAGTGCAAGTGATAACGTACAGGTAGATTTTGTACCGGCCTCTACTTTGGGAGTGGAAGTTGTGGTATCCGCCAGTCGCGTTCCCGAACGCATATTGGAATCACCTGTTTCCATTGAAAGGGTGAACCTGGCGAATATCCGCAATACACCGGCCACCAGTTATTACGATATCTTCCGCAATACAAAAGGGGTTGACTTAACTACCTCAAGCCTTACTTTTAATACAGTGAGCACCCGCGGTTTTAACGGTAGCGGTAGCGCCCGCGTAAACCAGTTGATTGATGGAATGGATAACCAGGCCCCGGGTCTTAACTTCTCCGTAGGTAATGTTATTGGTTTAACAGAACTGGATGTAGAAAGCATGGAACTATTGCCTGGCGCATCCTCTGTTTTGTATGGCCCCGGCGGTATGAACGGAACGGTGTTGCTCAACAGCAAGAATCCCTTTAAATACCAGGGCTTGAGTTACCAGGTGAAGATGGGTATCATGCATACCGATAAAAGACAATTCTCCAAACCAGCGCCTTACTACGATTGGACCGTTCGCTGGGCACAAAAGATATCCGATAAAGCTGCATTCAAAATGGGCGTGCAGTTTATTCATGCTAAAGACTGGATAGCTACCGATACTTCAAATTACCTGGTGGGAGATGCCAGCCGTAATGATTATGGTAAAGTAATAGGAGGAACCAGGTTCACCGATCCAAATTACGACGGTGTGAACGTTTACGGCGATGAAACTTTTACCAATATAAAACCCATCGTTCCGCTCGTTGCTGCGGCACTGCGCCCTCAACTACCCGCTGCGCTTCAGCCTTTGCTCGATCAGCAGGTTGCGTTGATAAATGGTACACCTGGCGCCATTAATGTATCGCGTACCGGTTACCAGGAAAGAGAGGTGGTTAATAACAATACCATCAACGTAAAACTGAATGGAGCTTTTCACTATAAGCTAACTGATAACCTCGAAGCATCTCTGACAGCTTATTGGGGAACCGGTAATACTGTTTATACAGGTAGCGACCGTTATTCGTTTAAGGCACTCCGTGTTGGGCAGTATAAACTTGAACTCAGGCATAAGAACTGGTTTGTTCGTGCTTATACCACCCAGGAGAATTCTGGAGAAGCATACAATGCTACTATTACAACCAGAATATTCAACGAGCAATGGAAACCAAGCCCCACCTGGTACCAGCAATATGTGTTAGGATTTTTACAAGCTAAATTAGGTTTGGTAGGTCCTGGCCCAGCCGGTAATCCTGCCGATAATGTTGTTGCGCACAATACAGCACGCGGCATTGCCGATGTGGGTCGCCCTGTTGCGGGAACTCCTGCCTTCACAAGTTTGTTTGATAAAGTGCGTTTGATTCCTATTAAGAAGGGTGGTGGATTGCTGGTGGATGCTTCAGATCTTTATCATGCCGAGGGTCAGTATAATTTCACGCATTTAACCGGGAAATGGTTTGACTTGATTGCAGGCGCTTCTATTAAACGTTATAGCCTTAATTCAGAGGGAACTGTGTTTGCAGATTCTGCAGGCCGGATCAATATAGATGAAGTGGGTGCTTATGCCCAATTATCGAAGGCTTTCTTCAAGGAAAGAATCAAGCTAACCGCTGCCGGTCGCTACGATAAGAACAACAATTTTGAAGGACGTTTCACTCCGCGTTTTACGGCGGTGTTCAAGATCGTCGAAAACCATAACCTGCGCGGATCTTATCAAACTGCTTATCGTTTCCCTACCACTCAAAACCAATGGATCAACCTGCAGGTGGGTGGCGGAACAGTTCTGCTGGGCGGCCTACCGGAATTGCGTGAGTTCTATAATTTCCGCAGCGTAAAATCATTAAACGATAACCCGAATGGATTGCCTGCTTATACTTTGGAAAGCGTTCGTGCCGGGGCTGCTTTATTGCCTGGTAATCCTCCCGGCGCTATCGCAGCATTGAAAGAGGCCGAGTTCGGAACCTATAAGCCCGAAACACTTCGTTCCTTTGAAGTCGGTTATAAGGGATTGTTTGGAAAGAGAGTATTGGTAGATATTTATGGTTATTGGGGCCGTTATGAAAACTTCCTTGGCCGGAGCATCGTAGTTCAATCGCTCGACAAGAACAACCCGCTTGCTCCGTATACAGGACCCAATCGCATTTTGTCGATCGCGGTAAATAGCAAAAACCGGGTTAAGACTTATGGCTATGGCGCCAGCATCGACTGGATGTTGCCCAAAAACTTTGTTGCTACCACCAATCTTACCTTCGATCGTATAACGGATCTTGATCCCGGATTCATTTCCTTCTTCAACGTTCCGAGTTATCGCCTGAACATTGGACTCAGCAATACCGGTTTTGGTTATCAAAAGCGTTTTGGCTTTGCCGTTATGGTGCGTAACCAGGATGGCTTCTTCTACGAAAGCGATTTCCGCCAGGGAGACCTGGATGGTTATACCATCGTAGATGCGCAGGTGACTTATAAATTCCCTGCCCGTCGTTCAGTTGTTAAATTGGGTGGAACCAATATCCTCAATAAGTACTATAAAACTGCATTCGGAAATCCCGAGGTAGGTGGGGTTTATTATGTAAGCTATGCCTACAATATTTTCTAAGATATTTTACTGTGATGGATTAATAAGTGGCCCTGCTGAAAAGCGGGGCTTTTTTGTGAAAGCTACGAGCTTTGAGCTATTAGCTGTGAGCAGGGTGTCTGCGTAAGTAGGTTTATGGAAAAAGCATCATCAAAAACAAGCCGGCATATCCAAACGTACCGGTTACCTAAATGAACCTTCTCCGGCTCAAGGCCAACCGCTCAGAGCTTGTAGCTCTAAGCTCGCACCGCCGGCTACACATTAAACCTAAAATGCATCACATCTCCATCCTTCACTACGTATTCCTTTCCTTCAATGCGTAATTTACCGGCGTCGCGACAAGCGGCTTCTGAGCCATATTGGACAAAGTCGTCGTAACCTATTACCTCGGCTTTGATAAATCCTTTTTCGAAATCGGTATGAATAACGCCGGCGGCCTGTGGCGCCTTCCAGCCTTCGTGAATGGTCCACGCACGTACTTCCTGTACACCTGCGGTGAAATAGGTTCTTAATTCGAGAAGTTTATAAGTAGAGCGGATAAGACGGTTTAAGGCTGGTTCCGTCATTTTATATTCTTCCATGAACATCTGCCGGTCGGCCAGGTCCTCCATTTCAGAAATCTGTGCTTCGATATTATTGTTCATTACAATCACTTCGGCTCTTTCGTTTTTAACCGCTTCCTTCAACGCTTCAGAGAATTTATTACCAGTATGCATCGAAGCTTCGTCTACATTGGCTACATACAGCACGGGTTTTTCGGTAAGCAGGAAGAGATCGGCAATAGCGATATGTTCAATTTCGTTAAGCTCGAGTTCTCGTATGTTTTTTCCCTGTTCGAGATGGGCGTAGCAACGTTTCAATACTTCCAGTTCGGCCTTTATTTTAGCGTCGCCTGTTTTGGCCATTTTTTCTACGCGCGAAAGTTTCTTTTCAACGCTTTCGAGATCTTTTAACTGGAGTTCGGTATCGATAATATCTTTATCGGATATGGGATTGATGGGACCTTCCTCGCGCAATACGTTTTCATCTTCGAAACAGCGAATAACATGGATGATGGCATCTACTTCACGAATATTTGCCAGGAACTTATTGCCCAGTCCTTCGCCCTTGCTGGCGCCTTTTACGAGGCCGGCAATATCGACGATCTCGATTTGAGTGGGTACTACCCGGTTCGGAACCACTAATTCCGCAAGTTTATCGAGGCGGCTGTCGGGAACATCCACCAAACCCACATTTGGTTCAATAGTGCAGAAGCGATAATTACTGGCTTGTGCCTTGGCGCTATTGCTTACGGCATTGAACAAAGTGGACTTCCCTACATTTGGTAAACCTACTATCCCGGCTTTTAAACCCATGACTAAAATTTTGAGGCGCAAAGTTAATGCTTTGTGGCCTTTTTGCTTATTATTATTTGTTGAATCAACAAAAATGATGAAACTTCATTCGTTGTTTCTAACCCATTCAATTGTGACCTGCTTATGGTACTCAACTATTTGTGGATCTTATTCTTTCTCGTAGCGTTTGTAATTGCCCTCGTGCGTTTGCTGATGGGGGATACCGAGATTTTCAAAAGCATAATGGACGGTGTATTTGATTCGGCCAACACCGGCGTGCAGATATCGATCGGCCTTATCGGCTTAATGAGCTTGTTTCTTGGGTTTATGAATATTGGTGAGAAAGCCGGCGCGGTTAATTTTCTGTCGAGAATTGTGGGACCTTTTTTTAGCAAACTATTCCCCGAATTACCCAAGCGCCATCCGGCTATGGGGCATATGATGATGAATTTTTCGGCCAACCTGCTGGGGCTCGATAACGCTGCAACGCCTTTTGGGTTGAAAGCCATGGAAAGTTTGCAGGAATTGAATCCGCAGAAAGATACCGCGAGCAATTCTCAAATTATGTTCATGGTATTGCATGCCTCAGGACTTACGCTGATACCGGTGAGCATTATTGCGATGCGCATTATAGCCGGCTCAAAAAATCCAACCGAAATTTTTATTCCCTGCCTTATTGCCACATTTGTGGCTACTATGGTGGCGATGAGTGTAACGGCACTCTGGCAAAAGTTCACGAGAAGTCAATGGAAGGTGATTATCGTAGTAGCAGCATTGGGATCTTTGTTTCTTGCCGGGGTGGGGTATTATTTGAGATTTTACCTAACAGGTCAATCCGCTTCTACTTTTTCAAAGATTGTGAGCAATGGATTAATCCTGCTAATCTTCATTGTTTTTATTTTAGGCGGGTTGTGGAAGAGAATAAATGTTTATGATGCTTTTATTGATGGCGCCAAACAGGGATTTGAAGTTGCCGTAAAGATCATTCCTTATCTTGTTGGAATGCTGGTTGCCATCAGCGTACTGCGCACCTGCGGTGCATTCGATTACATGATCCAGGGATTGAGTTGGGTGTGCGCTTCATTGGGATTGGATACTGAATTCGTTCCTGCAATGCCCACTGCATTAATGAAACCTTTTAGCGGAAGCGGATCCCGTGCTTTAATGATTACCGCAATGAATCAATACGGCCCGGATTCCTTTGTGGGTCGATTGGCCTGCGTGTTCCAGGGTTCGGCCGATACCACATTTTATATTGTGGCGCTTTATTTTGGTTCTGTAGGAATCAAGAAAACAAGATATGCCGTGCCTGCAGCGTTGCTGGCCGATTTAGCGGGAATTATAACTGCCATTTTTATTGCCTACAACTGGCCCTGGAGTTAGTACAAAAAAATGGGCCGCCTTTTCAGCGGCCCCTGCCAAATTTATCAATCACACAGTGAGGATTACGGAAATGTACTGTTTTAACCCTCAAAGCTTCTTTATTGCGGTCGATTGGGATAAAACCATCCGCCCAATGCCCTGTTACCGGTACCGCCTACAAATCCTCTAGCCGCCAGGGTATAAACACGGTTAGGCTGCAGGTTTAATGAGGTAGTGGTGTATAAAGTAGTATTCGTGCCCGCGGTTTTGAATGCGAACTGGTAGATGCCGGGGTCCACCTCTATAAATTTCTGCAAATCTTCTGAACCCTGGTCGTTAAAACTTCTGTTGCTAAACAGTTTTGCTCCCGATGCTCCTACTGTTACGTCCAATGCAGGAGCGTTGGGGGAGAAATGAAAAAATCTCAATTTAACCTTGCCTTCGGTAGGTGCACTTACATCATCTTTTACAACTGCCACCTTTGTTTTGCTGGCAGAATCGATAAGAAATGTTGAATACGCTGTTTCATTTTCTACGTTGACCGTTGCAGAAGCAAACGCATTTTTCGTGCCAGTAATATTGTACTTCACGGCAACGCTACCCGGCTGCACAGTGTAGTAAGGAAGGCCGTACGTGGTGGTTCCTACAGTTGTTGAATAACTCACCGTTGTAGCGAATAACTGGTTATTAATTTCAAAATCGGTAGGCACTGCATCGGGTGAAAGGGGAACCATCAGCATTTGTGCAAGGGGCATCAGGTCGTCCTTTTTTACACAGGCCGCCCCTCCAAACAAACTCAGTATAAGCAGAAGCGACAGGAATGATTTTATCTTTTGCATAAAAACTTCATTAAGAGGTTAACGATTGGTGATTGTTGTTGCAGAAGGGCCTTTTGAAGTGACTCCAGTTTTTCCTCTCGCCATTACAGTGTACATCCGCGTGCTGGTAGGCAGGAAGGAAGGAGTGGAACCATTTACGGTAGCATAAATAGTAGTGGTTCCCTTTTTGCGTAATTCAAGAGTGTCGGAAATAACAGGGACGGATACTTCCACCCAATCGCTTATGTTTTTATGCGCCACATTTTGGATGATCTCTGTTTTTTGCAGCCTGCTGTACAAAGAAAGAGTATCCCCCGGATTCATCACCCAATTGGCTACACGAATTTTGTATTTACCCGCTGCGGGAGCGTTTAATTGATCCTCATTCACTGTTACTCTTATATTCGGTACACTGTCGCCCATAATAAAGCTATAGTATTTTCCTGCCTGCAGCGATTGCGTGAACGTGAGCAGCGTATCTCCTGCCACAGGAGCCGGAACGTTGGGAACAACTGCCAGGTTCATTCTTGCCATCACTATATCGAACCGAACACTATTGCCGGCAGGCGCTAAAGCATATACCGTGGTTGCCGGGAAAAGACCCGTATAACCTACTGCGTTGCCAGTAAGCTTCTGGCCATTGGCATACAAGAATATTTGTGGTCCTGTTGTCAGATTCGGCGCGGTAGGGAGTTGCGGCGTATTGCCCGCAAAATTGTGAATGAGCTTTATATAAGCTGCGTTGGAGGAATCGAGGTATTCCCATTTCCTGTTTTCGTCGAGGAGATTATTGGTAGAACAAGCTCCGGCCGCAAACAGGCAGATTCCAAAAATCAATATGTGGAGTGAGCGTTTCATGTTTATGTTTTTTCTGGATGATAGCATCTTTTATCCGGTTTTATTTTATCACCATTTGCGTTAAGGCAGGCTGAACCAGACTTTCTTGGTATGATAGTCGGGCTGAAATCCTCCCACCGCAGTTAATGCGTCGATATTCCACAAGTATTCTGAGTTATAGCGCGGCCTGATGCGTTCGCAAAGTTTTCCGCCATTATCGGGGTAGAGGGTTGTAATAGGAAGCCTTGTGTAAGTTGGATAAACGTTTACTTCGTCGTATGCATAGCGCCGCATATCCACCCAGTTCTCAACAAATCCCCATCCCCATAGCGCAATATATTTCTGGCACATGATTTTGCTGATGGTAAGGTCTGCCGGGGAAGCAGGTACTATGGCTGTATCGGCGAGATAGGCCGAGCGATCTGCAGCGGATATGGGAATATAACCGGTATAGTGCGTAGTGAGCATATCGAAATGCCCATTGATACCATTGCGATATGCGTTAAGGGAAGTTGCCTTATCTCCCTTCTTGAAAGCGGCTTCGGCTTTGAGAAACTGCATTTCGCTATAGGTCATCACCGGCCATTTCGAATCGTTCTTGAAGAAAGTTCTGGCGCCGGTATCAACACCGCCCGAAGGACCTGTATTGGTGGTGGGAGAGGTAGTTCCAAAAAATCCCCAAACGGCCTGGCTGCCGGCGTTGTTGGAGGTTTGATTGCAGGGAACACCACGGTAAGCTCCGTCGGCCGAGGGGCGTAAAATGTATTTGAACCTCGGATCCATAACACCGGTGAAAACGGTACCATTCATCAGGTTGGCAGCAAATGCACCGATTCGAAATCCTGCAACGTTGTTACGGCTGGGGCCAAAGAAATTTCGTGCGGTAACATCGGGAAAAGCCAGGTTGAATTTGATCATCGCATCATCGTCGGTTGATGACATTGCGAGATCGGCATACTTAATAACACTGTCTGCGTTGTAGTTCGACTTCAGGTAATAACGATGGAAGATTCTCGCTTTTAATCCATACACGAATTTTTTCCATTTATTCTGGTTGCCGTTGTAAAAGTAAAGATCACCCTCAGACAATGTGGGTTTGCTCATATCGGCGGCGAGCTGCCAATACTTGAGGGCCGAATCGGTATAACGCATGGCATATTCGTAAGCCACATTTTGTTCGTCGTAATCGAAAGCCAGCCGTCCTTTTTCGAAGGCCTGCTTTACGGGTAACTGGCCATGAATATCGGCAACGGTTATCCAGCTCCATGCGTTGAGTGAGTAAGCGGCGGCCACGTAATCAAACTTCCCGGTAACAAGTGCCGAATCGATCATATCGATAATATTGAAGCCAAAACTCCAGTAATGCGTGCGCCAAACTTCTGCTCCAAAATCGCTACCGGGGTTATAGCCGTGGCGCTCCCATTGGTTCTGGCCTACCACACTCGCAAAGTTTTGCGTGATCATTCCAATAGCGCGTGAGTCGAAGGCAACTCCGCGATGCATATTCGCAATAATGGATTGCAATACCTGCTCGGCCGGGGCAAATGTGGGCAGGTTGGGATTTTTATAGGCGTTGTCGAGATACTTCTTGCACGAAACTCCCGTCGTCATCGCCAGCAGTATCATCCATCCAAAAATTGATTTCATATATTATGAGTTGTACAGTTTGTAATTATTTTCCGTTCCTGAATGTTACCCCAATACCAAAGTTGATACCAATGGGCAGGGGAGTGGAACCAAGGTCGATGGCAAAACCACCTACACCACCCGTTGCCGGTGTGTTTCCGTTTGCCGATGGATCGGGCCCGGTATAATTGGTAACAATAAACAAATCAGTTCCGGTGACAAATACGCGTGCTGCAGAGAATACTCTCAGTTTTCTCAATGTATTATTGTTGAGCGAATAGCTGAGTGTTACATCACGCAGGCGCAGCCAGTTCACATCGTGCTCCACATAATCTACCGCGAGCGAACGCGCCGTATAGATATCATTTTGGAAATAGGGATTTATCACGATGCTGTTCCTGGTTGGATTGGCCGATTCCTGCAATCCATCGTTCAATACTCCCGGGAAAATCACGGATCTTTCCCGATCGAGTGTGCGCAGGCTCAAGCCTTGTTGGGCAAGAAACAATTCCGTTCCATTCAATACATCGCCTCCCTGCTTCCAATCGAAAGTGAAGCTCAAACGGAAGTTTTTATAGCTTAGGTTATTGGTAAAGCCCATTACAAAATCAGGATTACGGTCGCCCACGCTCACATAGTTTGCGTTTACCAAAGGCAAGCCGGTACCGGCATCTATCAGAATGTCACCCTTGCTTGTTCTCTGATAATCCTGCCCGCCAATAGTGGTCGTGGGTAATCCACGGTACAAACTGGCGCGGTATCCTGCAATCCACGAATCGGAGTTATAGAACTCGGGCAGGGGAAGTCGGGTAACCTTGTTTTCGGTTTTTTGGAAGTTGATTCTTGTCGTCCAGTTGAAGCTCGGCGTCTTCACCCAATGAACATTTGCTACAGCTTCAAATCCTTTGTTCTCCAGGTCGGCGATATTTGAGGTATATAAGATAAAGCCGGTGGCATAACTGGGACGGGCATTCGCCGCTACCGAATTCTTGATCACGATCTGGTAGGCAGTTAAATCGAGCGTCAGCCTGTTGTTCAGGAAATTCAATTCCGTACCTACCTCGTAAGCGGTTTGTTGTTCGGGGAACAAATCAGGGTTGTTTGCGCCAAAGCCATAAGCATAACCGTATCCATTAGTGCTGGTAACCGCGTTGGTGTAAACCGATTGGTTAGAATAAGGAGGTACGCGTTTACCTGTTCGGGCAATAGACGCTCTTAGTTTACCGAAGTTGAAGAAATTATTCTTAGGCAGAAACTCGCTGAATATAAATGCTACGTTTGCCGATGGATAGAAATAAGAGCGGCGCGAAGGCGGAAACTCCGCGAGCCAGTCGTTACGACCCGACATATTCAGGTAAAGAAAATCTTTGTAGCTGATGTTGAGATCCGCAAACAAACCAATACTGCGTTGCAAGGTCAATGTATCCCGGCCCTGTGTACGGCTGTTCAGTCGTTTTAGGGGCGAGGTAAATTCGGGAGAAATATTTTTGAAATTAATATTGGTAGAAGCGGTGATTAAACTGTCGCCCCTAACACTCCAGTCAACAGTAGTTCTATCGTCAATCGCATTTCCGGCACGAAGTGTGAAACCCCAGTTGCCGATTTTTTTGCGGGCGGTAGCGAGGAAAATAGAAGTAAATCCTTTGAAGCGGCTGGTATAATCTTCTACTCTTCCGATAACGGTGAATGCGTTCGAAGATTCTTTATCAAGCAAAGTGGCTCCATATTGACCGTAAGCATCTGCTCCCAATCTCCAATCGAAACTTAACCAATCGGTAGCTTCGTAAGTAGCGCTCAAATTGGCAGTAACACGGTGCGTGCGGTCGAAGTTTTTATTTCTTTCTACTTCGAAGAAAGGATTATTTGATTCGCTTGAGTTATCGAGGCCGGAGTTTTTGGAGATAACGCGGCGGCTTCCGTTTATATTCTGCCAGCGACGGGCATCATCATCCAGCGGCCAGGTGAGTAAAGAAAGATAATAGCCACCTGTTCCGCGGAATGCTTTCCGATTGAACTGGTAATAATACGCAAAGGTTCCGGTCAGTTCCAGTTTCTTACTTACCTTACTGAAAACAGTAACTCTTGCATTGATTTTCTTATTACCTGTATTCGGAATCACACCGTCCTGGTCGTAATACGAACCGCTTGCGCGATAGGTAGTAAATCCTCTTCCGCCTTCGAGGGAGAGATTATGCTTAAAAGAAGTACCTACCTGGAAGAAGTTCCTGGCATTATCGTAGAATTTAGTGCCTTCGGCATATTTAGGTCCGAAGAAAGCGCGGGTGGTATTAACAGACTGCCCGTTCACACCGTTGTCGTACACTTTCTGCACATCGTGGAAGCGGGTGATTTGTTCGAAACGAAAACTATTGTCGTAAGAAATCTTCATTTTGCCAGCCTTACCTCTTTTAGTAGTAATGATGATAGCGCCGTTGCCTGCTTCTGTTCCGTACAGTGCGGCGGCTTCGGGCCCTTTCAGTACGCTGATGCTTTCGATATCGTCGGGGTTAATATCGGCGGCACGATTGGTGTAATCGTTGTTCCTGTTGTCGATATCGGAAGCAAGACGATGTTGATTAAAAACTGTATTGTTAAGAGGAACGCCATCGAGGATGATGAGGGCAGAATTATCGCCGCCAATGGAATTGAAACCACGCAATACGATTTGAGAAGAAGCACCGGGGGCGCCGCTGGTCATATTTACCGTTGCACCGGCTACGCGACCGGTGATGGCATTCATCCAGTTATCGCGCTGTGTTTCGTTCACTTCCTGCCCGCTTACCGTTTGGCTGGCGGTACCCTGTGATCGTTTGGTTTTCTTGATACCAAAAGCAGTTGTCACCACTACTTCGGCCAATTGTCCCTGGCTCACCGTCATGGTAAGGTTGAGCACCGACTGGTCGCCAATTGTAATGGTTCGGGTAGCAAAGCCAACCGAGGAGAACTGTAGTACATCTCCCTTTTGTGCACGGATACTGAAAGCGCCATTGGAAGAGCTTTGTACCGACTTTTTGGTTCTCTGGTTGGTAATGGTGGCCGAAATAACGGGTTCGTTGTTTCTGTCCGAAACGAGTGTTCCTGAAATTACTCTTTCCTGCGAGGTCGCGGTCCAGGACGAGAAAATAATAGGAATCATCACTAGCAGCCTGATGATTTTTCTCATAAAGGTTGTTTTTTTGACTTTTACTTTTATAAATGCAACAAGTAATTACTAATCTTCATAGCGGTTATTGGAAAGATGGAAATGCGGCGGGCTTATAATACCTGCACGCCTGCATCTTGATAAGGTTTAAGGATCGGGTCGGAAGGATGTAATTCGGTAATCAGCATATCTACCTTTTTTATCGGGCACACATGTATGGGTTGCACCGTATTTATTTTTTCGGCAATGGTCAAACAAACTACTTTGCGCGATGATTCGATCATTGCTTTTTTGATTTGTACAACATCCCAATCGTTATCGGTAATTCCGTTTTCGATATCGATGGAATTAATACCTAAAAAGCAGATATCGGCCCTGATTTGCTGAATCTTCGCGATAGCATCTGCCCCGGTAGTAATTTTAGCGTTTTTAGAAACCTTATCGCCAATCAATACTACATCGATATTGGGATGGTTCATATATTCCAGCACTGCGGGTATACTTCCTGATATGAAAGTGGCTTTAAGATTTGGCGGAAGGGTACGTGCCAGTTCGAGGATGGTGGTTCCCCCGCTCGTGATTACGAACATTCCATTTTGAATAAGGCTGGCCGCTTTCTCCGCAATCAGTTTCTTTTGGGAGTGTGAGTACACGTTTTGAGAGGGATAGTACACCTGGCTGAAAGAATGGGACAATGCCCCGCCGTGTACTTTTATTACCTTTCCTTCTTCGGCAAGTTCCTGGAGATCGCGGCGGATAGTGTCCTCCGACACGTTGATCTCCTGGCAAAGTGTAGACGACAATACTTTGTTGTGCAGGTTTACCTGGTGCAGAATAAATGCCTGTCTTTCCTTCTTAAGCATTATTAGTTGCTGGTTACTCTCCAAAAATAAAGGAAAAACCCGCAAAAACCCGCAAATTTTTTAATTAAAATCGGCAAAAACAGGAGGAATGGAAAATTTTAAAGCCCGAGCCAGGGATTATTCCGGTCGGGCTGCAAGAATGATATCGGTAGTTACCTATTTAAAAGCAAATCGAGCCGACAAGGCCAGCGCATCGGGTACGAAGCGGATTCGGGGCACGATGTCCAACTCCGGTTTCCAGTCGAGCGAAAGGTTCAAAGGGATATTGGGGAATTTATAATCGAGTCCAACGATGCCGGTGGGACCAACATAGGTATCGCTATCGAAGCCGGCATATACTCCGCCGCCATAAAACCACCCAAAGCCTGCGGGCTTGAAAGGCTTGTGTATTTCGAGCAGGGCGCCCACACCGAATCGGCTGCCGAAAGAAACCAATCCTTCGATGGCGCTTGTTTCGGTAATAAAATATTTTCCGGTGATGGAGTTGTTGAGTGTAGGAGTGGAGTTACTAAGGCGAACGCCCAATGCCATCCGGTAATCTTGTGCGGAGCTTGTTAATGATATCAAAATGGAAAAAAGAAAAGCTGCGAGAACTTGTTTCATGTTGTCCAGTTTATGGGGTTGAAACGAAAATGATGCCATTGCTATTGAAGTGACGGATGTTAAAGTTGTTATAGATTTTTTTTAACAGGAATCCGGCAAATATACTGAGCCGGTAATAGAGTTACTTAAAGTGATTTCTTTGCAACCGAGTTGGGTTTTGATACATGGGTAGGGTTGCGTTAAATATACTTGGATGATGATTATAAAAGAGGCGAGCTTTGAGCTGCGAGCGTTGAGACTCCAATTTCTTTTTCGGATTGTATATCTCGATGCCTTTTTGCCCAAGGCCAGTGGCATTTAGAAACTTAACTAAACAATGCTAATCCCCCTTACATATGCCATCAAAAAATTGCCGGTTTACCCCCCTCTCACATCGGCGATTTAACTCTTTTGACTTTTGAATTTTTATTTTTCGGTTCATCTTTCACCTTGTGCAAATCACCATCTCCCCGCCGAATTTTCCCATTAAAAAATGTTTTTTCTCCCATGGCCTGGTTTGATAAGAATTGGAGTTTTACATCCTGATTGATGAATACCAACTGCGAGACTTCGAATATTGCGGCAGGTAGTCATTGGTTGGATAGCTTTCCACCGGGAAGAAAGTAAACCAGGAATCAAGTAATGGTTGCTGGAGGCAGGGCTTAGTCTTCGCCTGAAAAAAATCGGTAGGTTGGGAGGCGGGGGCGGGGCGAAGGGCGGGGCCCTAATAAAGGACAGAATTAGTTATTCGAAATCGAAAAATAGCAATCTCCAAATCAACTTTTCAATAGGCGACAAAAACAAACCGCAACATCGGCATGCGCTAATGCAGTATTCCAACTTTAAGTCTTTGCTTCAAGTAAACGATGTCACAAATATACCTTAGCTGGCCCTGCTTTTCCTGAACAATTCAATACAAACCCGGCACATCTTGGCTTGCCTATTTAATTGAGCTTGTGCAGCGCGCAGCAAATAACCGGCAGCCACATCAATCGCCAAACAATTCAAATTTGGTCTTCGGCCTACGTGCATCCAGCCACTGAAATCCCCTCAATATTTTTTCCTGCTCCGGAACCTGGCTGATGGGGTACATCGTTCCTTTCACTTCATTGATGAATACTACCCGGTTCAGCTCCTTGGCCGCAAATCGCATATCAATGATATCGCCCGAGGCCCGGTTTACTCCTATCAAGGCACTATCTTCATCTTCTATATAATACACACTTTCTGCATTGCCGCGGGCACGCATATAATCAATTACTCCATCCACAAAGTATCCATTCAGCCGGTTGCCCCTTATCTGGTTATACATCTCCTCACGAGCTTTGTTAATCATCAGCCCGTTTTCAAAAACAAAGAGCCGGTCAGCCTTTTTGTTTTTTGTGTACAGGTAAATGGTGTCCCCCGTTACCTGGCTATTGTTTGCCCACAGTATCGGTTGCTGAAACATTTGGAATATCGAATCGCGGCCGTGGTAAAACAAACTATCGCATACTCCCTGCAATGAATCCGAAAAAATCCGGACATGCCTGTACGCCCTAAAAAAGCGGTCGGCGCTATCGTTGGTTTTAAAACTGCTGTCGTTTTTTGTATTTACTACTACTGTACCCTTCAACGTATCGGTGAGCGATAAAGAATCAAGCCCCGTTTGCAATTTGCTGAGCCTTCCCGAAAACAGGGTATCGGCTGTAATGTAAATGGAGTCCCCTTCCTGTTTTATTATCATTAACGGATGACGGACGGCCAAAAAACTTCCTTCCCTATTATTGGCTAAAATTTTTCCGGCCAAAATAGACACTCCCTGTGCCGTATCGGTATAAACAGCATTGCCTTCCAGTATACTTTCTCCAGATTGATCGTCGGTAGTAATGTTGTTTGCTACGACTTTGACAGCACTGTCTTCAATCGTAGTGCGACTGGTAAAGCGAGCCTTTTTATTTTTCAGATCGTAAAAGCCTTCCTTTGTTCGGATTTTCCTTCTAGCACTGTCTTCAATATATGTTTGGTCTATAAATGTGGCAATCTCGGTTTCGGTATTGTATAATAAGGAATCGGTTTTTAGTTTGTACTGGGGATCTTTTAAAGAAACATCTCGTTTGAAATAAACGTCTTTTAGATCGGCATAATACACGGCTTCTTTACTGGTAAGTATTGAGCTCTTGTTTTCGACCCTGCCACCGTTGTGGTATTCACCGATCTTTTGATTGATGTCGTATTGCAGGTCTTCTGAGTAAAGATTCGATTTGCCGTCGGTAAGACGTACTTTCTTTTTAAGGATAGCAATCTTCGTATCAACGTAGTAAAGCAGGTACTGCGAGTAGGTGTGAACACTGTCGTTGTCGTTGATATGCACATTGCCGAAAGCTTCAATAATTCGTTTACTTTTATTATACACAGCGCTGTCGCAGTAAAATAAAGTGGTTTCCTGCTTCAGTTGTACATGCCCTACGAGGAACTGGAATTCATTGGCCGAGTCTACCCGTTTATAACCCTGCTTGTCGGCGTTAATGATTTCAAGGAGTTTGACGGTTGTATCGGCTGCAATGGTACCTGGCTGTGTAGTGGAGGGCGGGGGAGATACCTGGGCCAGCAGGCCTTTGCTTCCCAAAAACACAGTGAACAATAACAACGAAAATCTGGGCATCTTTTAATTTCCTTTATCGGGAATGCTATCGTAGATAGGTTTCGACAAAGGTGCCGATTTATCCTTTTTCCCGAATACCGAAACATTGATATAGCGTTTCGGATGTGTTTTAAAATCGTCGAGCAAGGTAGTCAAACTGCGATTGGTTTGCCGGATTTCATCGTATAATTTGCGATCATTTAACAGGGCCCCCAACGAATTGTTGGGATTGTTGGCTTTGCCTATTGTTGTTTCAAGTTGCTGAAGTGTTTTACGCAAATCGTCGATGGTTTCTTTGAATTTAGCTTCCGATAAACCGGCTGTTGTTTTCTGGAGATTGCTGATGGTGCTATCGATTTTACCGTTGTTCTTCTCGAGATTACCGGTAATGCTTTCTACATGATTCAGCGATTTTGCGAGTGCCCCGGTTTGGGTATTCAGTAATTTGGTTAGGGACTCCGATGCTGTTGCCAAATTTGCAATAGTGGCCTGCAGATTATTTTTCACCGAAGGATCAACAATTGAATTCAGTTTTTGAATAACGGCGTCCAGCGAAACCAGGGTTTTGTTGATATTGTCCACGGCGGGATTCAATGTAGTTTTTACCTGGCTCATCAGGTCGGGCTGTAGGCTGGCCTTCACCGTATCGCCATCGTTCATATACTTAGAACTGTTGCCAAGGGCAATCTTGATACTGGCTGTGCCGAGCAGCGATTTGTCGATAGTTGCCACCGAATTATCGGGGATATTGTATTGCCTTGAAAGGCGAATGGTAACAACAATACCACTCAAGCTCCTGTCTTTTGCTTCCATCTCCGATACACGACCCACCTGGTAACCATTAATAAGAACGGGGGTAGAAGGATTAACGCCTTCTACGGAAGGAAAAACCGCGAAAATGGTATTGCTCCTTTCGGTGATATTCTTTCCCTTCAGGTAATTAAATCCAAGAATCAGCACAGTAATGGCAATCGCCGTTAATGCGCCAACCTTTGTTTCATTCGATACCTTCATGCGGTATTGGTTTTTTTAACGTAAATGCTGTTAACCGCCGGGAGGTCAACATGGTTTTGTCCGACATACTGATTGACAAAAATATAAAAATTACGCTGCCTTAGCTGCTTTATTTAAAACGGCAAAACGTGCGGGAAATTTTACCTTTTGCGGCTGGCAGCGATTCCGGATGTTTTGGAGCCCGGCGATTGTTTGCTTTTTGCAGAAGTATTGGGAGCTTGCTTGGATTCAATAGTAGCTTTATATCTCTTGATAGCGGTGAATATATTCTCTGCAACTTCATTTTGACCGCTTTCGCTATTGAGATAATCCTCTTCCTTGGGATTCGAAATAAAACCGGTTTCTACCAATATACTGGGCATGCCGGTTGCCTGTAACACCCAAATGCCTTCCCAGGTACGCTGCTTTACGCCGGTGCTGAGACGACCCGCATTGGCAAACTCTTCTTCCACCATCGATGCCAGCATGAGGCTTTTATCGAAGTGTTTTTTCGTCCATAGCAAGGCCTTGGCCTTGAACTCCGGGTCATTTATATCAGGAACGAATTCAGATGAATCTTCTACCTGTTCGGCCACAAATTCTTCTTTTTCGTCGGTACGATCGGCCGCCCAGATATAAGTTTCGGTTCCGTATCGCGTAGTATTAGGTGTGTAGTAGATGCTATAACGAGGAACGTAGCGCGTTTTCTTAATACGTTTGCCTCCTTTTTTTACATAATAAGTTTCTTTCTTCTTGCCGAGGTATTTGGTGTGCTTGATTTGAGGCATCGAGTTGGCATGAATCGAAACAAACAAGTCGCCTCCGCTTTTATTGGCAAAATCAGCCCTCCATCGATTGTCGGTAGTTGCGTCGGTAGTGCGCGTATACAATACTTTTAGATCGGGGAAAGCAGCTTCCAGTTTTTTACCGAGTTTGAGCGCGATATCAAGGCATATATCCTTTTCGTAGGAATAGACACCTTTAGCCCCCGTATGCCTTCCCCCGTGACCTGCATCGATGATAATGGTTCGTAAACCGATTTTCTGAGAAGAACCTGCGGGAGAAACAAATGAAATAAGTGCGGCAACAAAAAGAATGGCAAATACTGAAATAGAAACACGCTTCATCATAACTATACAGGTCGGTTTAATGAGTAGTTAATCTTCACATATTCTTAATGCAATTATGGCTATTTTTGCCCGCTACTGCATAAGGATTAACGGACTGCATTATGATTAATGGACGCAAAAATAGTTTAAAATACAGTATCGCGGCTATTTTATTACCGGCTTTGATGCTATTAACGTCCGATTCATTTGCGAATTATGATCATATTCCCACATTTGACAAATTCTTAACTGCATGGCAAGATACAAGCAGGCCCGTTAAATCCACCGATACCATTCCCGGCAAAGACAGTCTTGTTAACAAGACCGATACCTTCGGATTAAAAATCTCCAAGGACTCGCTGGACGCGCCGATTAATTACGAAGCTGCAGACTCGATGGCCTTCGATATTCCCAATAAAAGGATCATCCTTTATAGCAAGGGAAAAGTAGTTTACAAAGACATTACGCTTACTGCCGACAGCATAGCATTGGAACAAAGCTCTAATACCATTACAGCCAGCTATCGAAAAGATTCTTCCGGCAAAATAATCGGCCGACCCGTAATGGTGCAGGGCGAAACGAATATGCAATCGGATATAATTCGCTTCGATATCAAATCGCAAAAGGGAATAACCAGGAATACTTATACCCAGCAGGGGGAGATTTACCTCAACATGCAGCAATCAAAAAAGGTATCCACCGATGAATACTTCGCAATGATCGGTAGAATGACCACCTGCAATCTCGATACGCCGCATTTCGCGTTCATAACGCGTAAAATGAAATTGGTTAATAAAAAACTGGCGGTTACAGGGCCCATACACCCGGAGTTTGAGGCAGTGCCTATTCCCATTTATCTGCCCTTTGGATTTTTTCCTCTTTCGTCTGGCCGGCATTCGGGCTTGCTTCCCCCGCAGTTTACGGCCAGCGAACAATTCGGGCTGGGGCTGGAAGGACTGGGATACTACAAAGTAATCAACGACTATTTCGATATAACCTTACGCACCAATATTTATTCTTACGGGGGATACAACGTGTATCTTACTCCCACTTACCGCAAGCGCTATCGTTATAACGGGGCATTAAACCTCGCTTACCAAAGTACGCGCATACTGAGTAATAGCGGCAAGAATGAATTTGAAACATCGCGGACTTTCAATATTGGTTGGACACACACGATGGACAATCGCGCCCGGCCCGGAACAAATTTCAGCGCCAGCGTTAATGCCGGGTCAACTAAATTCAATCAATTTATCGCCAACAACGCAACGCGCAATTTTTCAAACCAGCTCAATTCCTCCATTACGTATTCTAAGACCTGGGGTAATTTCGGGAACCTTTCTCTCAGCGCAACGCACAACCAGAATAATAACACGAGGCTGATCAATCTCAGCCTCCCCAACGCCGTGTTTACGGTAAATACGTTTTATCCTTTTCAAAAGAAAGAATTTGCGGGCGAGCCTAAGTGGTATGAAAAACTTGGAATTGGGTTGAATACCAATTTTGCCAACCAGCTAAGTTTTTACGATTCGGCCTTCAGCTTTCGTCAACTCATAGATACCATTCAATGGGGCGCTCAACACAATATCCCTATACAAATGGCGCTGCCGCCACTGGGCCCCGTACAAATTGCCCCGGGTATTACCTACCAGGAAAAATGGCACTCGCGGCAAATGATCCGAACCTGGAACGATGTGAAGAATAAGATAGACACCAGCGTTGCCAAAGGTTTTTATACTTCCAGGGATATATCGTTTAGCCTCGGCCTCAGCACCGCCATCTTTGGAACCTTCGATCGGTTTAAGAAGGATAGTCGAGTGCGGGCTATCAGGCATGTGATTCGCCCTGTGTTCTCTATAAACTATAAACCAGACCTGGCCAGAAAAGATTATTATTCCAGTCAAATCGATACGACCGGTCGCCAGTTCCGTTTTTCGTACTACGAACGATCGGTTTTCGGCCCATTTAGTGAAGGAAGATTCGGCGGCATTGGTTTTGGTATCGACAACAACCTGGAAGCGAAAATAAAATCGAAGGATAGCACAGGAGAGGATAAAAAAGTAAGATTGATCGATGGCTTCGGCTTCAACGGCAGTTATAATTTTATTGCCGATTCTTTCCGGCTTTCCCCCATCAGTCTTTACGCGCGTAGCACACTCTTCGAAAAAATAAATATCACCGCCGGAGCTGTACTCGATCCCTACCTGTTCGATTCCGCCGGATTTCGTAAAAAAGAATATGCCTGGCAGGGAGATAAATTTTCACTTGGTCAAATAGTGAGCGGTAATATTGCGGTATCGGCCAGTTTCCAGAGTAAGAAAAAAGACAAAGAGAAGGAAAAACAACAGCAACAGCAATTAAACGACCCTAACCTGCCGCAACAAACCCTCGACGAACAGATGATGCAATTGGAATATGTTCGGCAAAACCCGGCTGAGTTCGTGGACTTCGAAGTGCCCTGGTCGCTTAATCTATCTTACTCATTAAATTTTACCCGGCAATTCCGTTCGGATTATAGCGGATTCAAAACCGAAATCAGCAGCAGTATTAACTGGAACGGCGATTTTAGTCTTACACCCAAATGGAAGGTAGGGATGAATGGCTTTTATGATTTCAAGACTTCGAAGGTGCAAAGCCTGACCACGTTTATCACCCGCGAAATGCACTGCTGGCAATTGTCAATAAACGTTACGCCGGTTGGTTTATACCGCTCCTTCAACATAACTATCAATCCTAAATCGGGATTGTTGCGCGATTTGCGTGTAAACAGAACAAGATACTTTTACGGAAATTAGCTTCTACAGCGGTGAAACAAATTCAGCCGACAAACCTCAGCGTTTAAGATTGCCCAAAACGTTTATTGTTTTGAATTTTTATTTTTTACCTGTATGCGTTTCAAGATAGTTCTTCATAATAGCATGTGTTTTTTCCTTTAAAGTCTCCACATCGTCTGTTGCATCGGGCGTTATGGGAGGAAGGAAATGAAATTCGAGCTTTTGCGGGAAAAGATAGAATATCTTTTTTGGGGGCATTGCCTTTTTGGTATTGAAGATGACGCCCGGTAGAATCGATTTGCCCGTATCTATGGAAAGCCTGAAAGCCCCGCCGTGAAACCTGGCCAGCAGATCTTTTGTTTTATTTCTTGTTCCTTCGGGATAGATACACATATGAATGCCCGAAGCAAGCACCTCCTTCATTCGTGTATAACTTTCTTTTCGGTTGGCATCGCTTTTCCTGTCAACAAGTACCGAACCTTTTTTGTAGTATAGGCCGAATATGGGGATTTTTGAAAACGATATTTTCGCTATTGTTTTATTGGCGCCTGGAATATAAGGTGAAGAAAGTGGAACATCCATGAGCGAATTATGATTGCAGGTAACGATATAGGTTTCCCCTTTTTTGAAGTTTTCGCGCCCGCGAATTTTTACGGGGCATCCCACCATTAACAGCCAGATATTCATCCACCATCGCGATATCCGGGTAAACAACGCGGAGCTTCCGGGTTCACGCATAAAAAAAGTAACCATCGAGGGAATAAAGAAAATAAAAAAGGTGACAACGAAGCTGGCAAGTCCCCAAATGGCCCAAATGCGGCCGAAAATTTCTTTGAATAGTTTCATGTCAATTAAAGCGACCAATCTACCGGGTCGATACCGTTTTTAACGAGGTATTCGTTGGTTTTAGAAAAATGACGGCAACCCAGGAAACCATTATTGGCCGAATAAGGCGACGGATGGGCGGCCTTTAGTACCAGGTGCCTGGTTTCGTCAATCAACACTTGCTTTTCCTGCGCAAATTTACCCCAGAGCAAGAAAACAACATGTTGCCGGAGGTCGGAAACTTTTTTTATAACAGTATCGGTAAACTCGGCCCAGCCTATGCGGGCATGACTCATCGGTTCGTTGGCCCGTACCGTGAGCGATGCGTTTAACAACAACACACCATGCTCCGCCCACTTGGTAAGATTGCCATGATCCGGTATAGGAATTCCCAGGTCGGCATTGAGTTCTTTATAAATATTAATGAGCGAGGGGGGAGTGGTAACTCCCGTTTGAACGGAGAAACAAAGGCCATGTGCCTGCCCTGGCCCGTGATAGGGATCCTGGCCAATCAATACCACTTTTACATTATCGAAGGGAGTTTTATTGAATGCATTAAAAATTAGCTGTCCGGGTGGATAGATGGTTTTGCCGGCCATCTTTTCGGTTCGCAAAAAAGCAACTATTTGCAAAAAATAGGGCTTGTTGAATTCAGCCTTCAACACTTCTTTCCAGGTATCGTTGATCTTTACGTCCATGCAAAGTTTTGGTAAATGTAAGCAGGGTAAGATAAAACCGGTAAACTTTATAAAAAAGAAAGGAGATTTCTGAATAGAAATCTCCTCGGGTCAAATAGTGGTTGCAGCTCTATTCTTCTTTCAGAATTCGCTTTATTTCGGTTTCCATGGGATAGATTATTTTAAGCAGGTAACTACCGGCCGGCATGTTCAGCGGCAAACTAACCTGAATGGAATTGGCTTGTGAAAACAATACCGGTTGTTTGTGAATTAATGAGCCCTGGGTATTATAAAATTCCAGCGAAGTCGGTTTTTTTCCAGCTTTGAAATTCATGGTGAACGTTTTTTTGAATGGGTTAGGATATAAGTACGAGTAGCTTTTATTGAGACTTATTTTGGTAGTTTCACTGTTCTTCTTTTGTCCCGACAGTTTGTGCACGCAAACAATACGATAAAAAATTACTCCTGGTATAGGATTCCTGTCAATGTAAGCATAGTTGGATACCAAATTTTCTGCAACCGGTTCAACTGTGCCGATTTCTGTAAAGGTTTTGCCATCTGCTGAGCGTAAGATTAAAAACTTCATATCGGCGTTTGCGGCAGAGGTGGTAGCCCATTGCAATTGTATTCCTTCCATATTTTCCTGTGCTATAAAGCGGGTGAACTGGATCGACAGTACTTGTACTTCCATGCACGAATTGCAGCCGCGAAATAGACTGGCTCTTCCCCAGGCATTCGGTTTACAACCCCAGAGGCGACAGGAAGAATCGGAATAATACGTTGGCCCAAGGCAAGTATTTAAATTGGGCGAGGCGGTGACCGAATCATAAATCTGTGAAAACTCACTTACATTCAGGCATGCTGAACCAACAGGTACTGTATAACTGTTAAGTTTTCGGTTGTAGAATACCGTCATTTTCGTTTGACTTGCGTTGCCAAGGCAAACGGCTCCAGTGGCGCTGCCGGGGTCGGTGATGACGCCATGAAAATCTGCCTTCCCATTGTTTACAAAAAATGAATAGGGGTTGTTGATTACAAGGTATTGGTTCGACATCTTGAAGTCGGAACTTGGCAATACATTAATGATCACGTTAGGGGCAGCGGCGCTGGCGTAGTTGTTATCGAGCGATAGGTTGCGAATACATTGAAAACTGCCATAATTGTAAATGGCGGAGTTTCCTCTTAACACAAGCCCATATCCGAGGCCGCCGCCAACAACAAAACGGGCACCCGGCCTGATAACTATCTTGCCCGAGTCCATATGAAACTTATCGACGGTTAAATCGCCACATACTACGAGGGTTCCTCCCCTCAAGGTAAGTTCGTTAAGAGTGGTTGTTGGTCCATAATACCATTTTTTTGTTCCGCTGGTAAGTATTTCGTTGTCGCTAACACTGGGCTCGGTTCCATTGCAGCTATCGAGCGGGGGCGGCTGCAGGCACTGTGCATCGGTCGTTAAAAAACAAACTAATAAAATAAAGAGCATGCCGAGGGCAGGGATCGGTTTTTTACACATGGGAGTAGATTTTATTAAAATAAAACTTTCAAGCCCGATTAAGCATGCGCCGCCTTTTCCCTCGGTGCAATCAATACACAAAACAAGGCGAGTTTACCACCAATACAAGTAAGGATAAGGTGAGAAATAAAATAGAACCTCCTGCTGCCACATTCGTTATCGCCCTGAAATGAATAAGGCTAAAGATCACGCTCAAAAAAAACTGATAACGAATTTGCCGGGTGAAAACCTGCTGAATCGCATTCCGGCCACTTGAGAAATGTATATTCAAAATATTCCGTTAAAACAGTATTAACCAATCAAACTGCATGAATTGAATAATAAGCAGGCGGAATTTTGATTTTGGAGAGGGGAACAGATGCGGGAACAAAAAAACGGAAGAGTTTTTAAGCCCCTCCGTTCCCTTTTTTATATCTTAAATATCATCTGCCGAGCCAGTCTTTAAACAAATGGATCTTGTCGCGGCTTACGATCACCTCTTTTTCATGGGCTGGCTCCAATTGAAGTTTAAGCCGGTTGCCGGAGTAGGGATGAATATGCCGGATGGATTTGAATGCAAGCAATACGGAACGATTCACCCGGAAAAAGCATTCGGGGTCGAGCATATCTTCCAATTCTTCGAGTGAATATTCCACCAGGTATTTTTGGTCTTTTATTGTTTTAAAGTAAACGAATCTCTCGAAGGAAAAGAAATAGGCGATTTCGGCTGTTTCTACTGAAATGTATCGCGGGCCGTTTTTTACGAGAAACCTCTTTCGGAACTGATCCTCCAACGAAGGAAATATTGCGCGTGCCACTTTAGAAGAAGGAGGCAGCGTATTTACTCTCCGGGAAATGAATTTTTCCTTTTCTCCTTCCCCGGGTTCCAGCTTTTTCAGCCGTTCGAGATTATCGGTCCGGAATGCGCTGAACGAATACTGGTCGTTTTGCAACGAAAAAGTGACGGTTGCTTCCAAACCAAACTCCGAAATGAGGTTATTGGTTTTACCTCTTAGCAGATTTTTGTTTACAAGAATAAGATCGGGCGAGTGATTTTTCTTGAGCCAATCAAACGAACCGGTTAAAGAGGAGAGGGAAGCAACTATTTGGATGGACCGATCAAACTTTCTAATTGTTCTTTCCAGTTTCTTGCTGCTGTACTTCTCATCGTCGACAATTAATACTTTCATGGTTATAATTATTCCGCTGGCTTTCCGGTTGGGTCTCTGGCAAACTCAAAAATAACATCCGGAATAGGTAAAATTTTACAAAAAAGTACCAGCAGCCACAGGAACTGTATCAGTTGTAAAAATGAAGGGATGAAGCGCATGCAGCACCGGGGATTGTTGAATTTTTAAGTTTGATTGATACACAAAAAAAATTACCTTTGCCGCCGGTTTAAAAAATGGTCCGGTAGCTCAGTTGAATAGAGCATCCCGACTCCTTGGAGTCGGGAAGGTCATTGGTTAGAATCCAATCCGTAGATACCAGTTCTTAAATAAATGGTCCGGTAGCTCAGTTGAATAGAGCATCCCGACTCCTTGGAGTCGGGAAGGTCATTGGTTAGAATCCAATCCGTAGATACAAGTTCTTAAATAAATGGTCCGGTAGCTCAGTTGAATAGAGCATCCCGACTCCTTGGAGTCGGGAAGGTCATTGGTTAGAATCCAATCCGTAGATATAAGTTCTTAAATAAATGGTCCGGTAGCTCAGTTGAATAGAGCATCCCGACTCCTTGGAGTCGGGAAGGTCATTGGTTAGAATCCAATCCGTAGATATAAGTTCTTAAATAAATGGTCCGGTAGCTCAGTTGAATAGAGCATCCCGACTCCTTGGAGTCGGGAAGGTCATTGGTTAGAATCCAATCCGTAGATATAAGTTCTTAAATAAATGGTCCGGTAGCTCAGTTGAATAGAGCAACTGCCTTCTAAGCAGTAGGTCATTGGTTTGAATCCAATCCGGATCACGTTTACAAGCGAAGCCCACAGCTTCGCTTTTTTGTTCTATATATTTGCAATGCTTATGAGAACCTACGAAGACACATACCGGCATAAAGGACTTAGAAAACAGTTGATAGATTCGCTTCGCGAAAAAGGAATTAGTGACGAACGGGTACTGAAATCGATGGAGGATATTCCCAGGCATTTTTTCCTCGACTCTGCCTTCGATAAAGTAGCGTATGAAGACAAGGCTTTTCCGATTGCAGAGGGACAAACCATATCGCAACCATATACTGTAGCTTATCAAAGTCAATTGCTGGAGGTAAAACCCTTTGAAAAAGTATTGGAAATTGGTACCGGAAGCGGATACCAGGCAATGGTATTGGCCGGAATGGGAGCGCAGGTATACACCATCGAAAGGCAAAAAAAGCTTTTTGATTCACATCGATCCTTTATCCTACGCTCAAAATATCCTTCCATCAAATATTTTTACGGCGATGGTTACGAGGGCCTGCCCACATTTGCACCCTTCGATAAAATACTGGTAACCGCAGCAGCGCCTTTTATTCCCCCGAAATTGGTGGAACAATTGAAGGTTGGTGGAAAGATGGTAATACCCGTTGGCGAGGGATCGGTGCAGCGAATGCTCCGCCTAACAAAAGAAGAGGGGGGAGCGATGGCACAAGAAATATTCGATAATTTTTCTTTTGTGCCGATGGTTGAGGGAAGGAATGGCTGAGGTTAATTGGCCAATTGGATAATTGTACAATTAGCCAATGTTGTATTCAATACATCGGACTACCTATAATAAAACAGCATGAAAAATTACATTCTCGATCAGGCAACAGTGGCTAAAAAGCTCGAACGGATGGCTTATGAAATTGTGGAGAACAATATCGACGAAAAGGAAATTGTGTTAGCAGGCATTCGTGTGAGTGGCAGCATAGTCGCCAAAAATATTCAGCATTTGCTGGCGGGTATCAGCGATATTAAAACTGAGCTGATCACTATTGAACTCGACAAGAAATCTCCCCGCGAGGTTACTGTAAGCAAAAACATGGACTTTAACGGCAAAGTGATTGTGGTAATTGATGATGTTGCCAACAGCGGCAAAACGATGCTTTATGCCATAAAACCCTTTCTGCAATACCATCCCAAAAAAATTCAAACACTCGCTCTTGTCGAAAGAACGCATAAGGCTTTTCCTATCAGTACCGACTTTTCTGGTTTATCCGTAGCTACCACATTGCAGGAACATATTTACGTGGAAGTAGAGGGCGATTTGGTGAAGGGCGCTTACCTCGAATGATCATCAATGCAATGCGTCCTGCTTGTTTCGTCTCTACGCTTGTTGGAATGCCTGCAAAGAAGCCAGTTGAGCTGCTACACTAACATTTCAAGATTTGATGATCAGAAATAAAAAGGATGAAATTTCCACTTTCCTTTCGAATTCAACATGAGCGTGGGTGCGGGAAATTTAAAAGAGTTTAGCGAGAGCAATATTGTTTTCAGCCAACGCTTGTTGGTGCGAATTTTGGTGAGATCGATATCGGGGGCCAGGTAAAACTGCCTTACCCTTGAAATATCGGTTCGGTCGAAAACGATTGTTCCGTTTCCATCGCGACTGATGTTATCGAAACCACCATGCATGCCATCTGCGCCATATCCAACGGCGATATTCAACCACTCAGGCAAATTAGTTTGCTTGAAAAATGATTTAAAATTGGCACTTAGCCAATAAGTTTGCCCGTTATAATCTTTTAGCATTCTTTCGTACCAAGATTTCCCAAATAATTGATCAGAACGGTTATTCAAACTTTCATCGTTGTAGTTTTTCCTGTGAAAAGAAAATTTGAATTGGATGCGTTGCTCGCTCCATGCAAGTTCCTGTCCTAAAAACAATCCTGTGCCAACCGAATTGGCGGCTATATCGCTCCAACTCCATCCCCAGCGGGTGGAATGTGCGTCCAAAAACTCAATGACTGTTAAAAAAGCGAAACCGCTGCTACTGCCTATTATCGCAGACTTCCTTTTACTCATGCCTGTCCATTTCCACGCCGCAGTAGATGCCCTGCTGAGGTTATAAGCCGACCAGCCATGCCCAATTTTGTCCATTTGCAGCCATTCCTTGCTGTCGTCGAAGCTGGTGAAGCCGCGTTTCGGATAATTCTTGTACCAGGCCTCGTTCAACACCAATAGCGAACCACCGTATAAGCCCGTATGAAGAGCGGAGACAAACCAAACTCTCGACTTGTTAAGGCGCGATGCCGGGCCCAGGCTATCGGGAATTGTCTTCATTAAATGAAGGATCGATTGAGCCGAATCGGCCAAAGATGCAGGGGAGGAGAAACCGGTTTGCGCGATTGTACTGGAAAACAAAAAACAGGCGAAAAGCGATATAAGAAAAATTCTGACCAAATAGTTGTTTTATACGTTTTGCATAGAACGAATAAGGATTCTATGTGTTGTGCAACAAAAATACGTTTCCGGAATTGAATGGGATTTGAATTTTAAAATTCAATAACTTTCGCTTTTAAACCGATAAAACTGACTGAAAATATGGATACGGCCATTCAATCGAAAGTGAATACCTGGCTCAATGGAAGTTTTGATGAAGAAACCAAGGCAGCCATTCGGAAGCTCCAGGTGGAAAATGAAAAAGACCTTGCCGATGCGTTTTATCGGAACCTCGAGTTCGGAACCGGTGGACTGAGAGGCATTATGGGCGTAGGCACCAATCGAATGAATAAGTATACGGTTGGCATGGCCACGCAGGGTTACGCGAACTATCTCAAGAAAACCTATCCGGGTGGAACCGTACGTGTGGCCGTAGCACACGATAGCCGCAATAACAGCCGTTTTTTTGCAGAAACCGTGGCCGGAGTGTTTGCTGCCAATGGAATTAAGGTTTTTTTGTTCGAAGCTTTGCGTCCTACTCCTGAATTGAGTTTTGCGATCCGCCATTTGGGCTGCCAGGGTGGGGTGGTTTGTACAGCCTCTCACAATCCCAAAGAGTATAACGGGTACAAAGCGTATTGGAACGATGGAGGACAATTGGTACCCCCGCATGATAAAAATGTAATAATAGAGGTAGAGAAAATTGCCTCGGTGGACGAGGTAAAATGGAAAGGAGGGGAAGAAAATATTACAATTATCGGAAAGGAGATTGACGAAGCATATATGTCGATGGTGAAGAGCCTGAGCGTATATCCCGAAGTGATCTCAAGGCAGAAAGATCTCAAAATCGTTTACACACCCATTCACGGCACCGGCATCGTGCTGGTACCGGAAGTATTAAAACGTTTTGGTTTTGCCGATGTAACGGTTGTAGAGGAGCAATCGGTGCCCGATGGAAATTTTCCTACGGTTCACTACCCGAACCCCGAGGAAAGTGAGGCTATGAGTATTGGTTTGAAAAAAGCCAAAGAAATAGATGCCGATATACTGCTGGGAACAGATCCCGACAGTGATCGCGTAGGTATTGGAGTGAAAGATCATAAAGGGAATTGGGTATTGGTGAATGGAAACCAGACCGCTGTTCTCGCTTTTAACTACATGATTGAAGCAAGAAAGGCAAAAGGAATTGCGCAGGCAAACGATATGGTGGTGAAAACAATTGTTACTACCGATATGATCGATGCTATTGCTGCAGCTAGCGGTATTAATTGCTACAATGTTTTGACTGGCTTTAAATGGATTGCCGAACTTATTAAGGAAAAAGAAGGAAAGGAAAACTATGTGATAGGAGGGGAAGAAAGCTATGGTTTGATGATTGGTTCGAAGATTCGGGACAAGGATGCAATTTCTGCAGTGGCCCTGCTATGCGAAATGGCGGCCTATGAAAAAGACAAGGGAAGAACCCTGTTTCAGAAATTGATTGATTTGTATGTGCAATACGGATTTTATAAAGAACACCTGATATCCATCACCAAAAAAGGAATGGACGGTCAGCAGCAGATTGCGGCTATGATGGAAAATTACAGAAGCAATCCACCAAAATCAATCAACGCTTCGCCCGTAGTTCAATTGCTCGACTACGAAACACGCAAGGGTAAAAATCTTCTGACGGGAGAAGAATGGGATATCAAATTGCCCAAATCCAATGTGCTTCAGTTTATTCTTGCCGATGGAAGTAAGATATCTGCCCGTCCCTCGGGTACCGAGCCCAAGATTAAATTTTATTTCAGCGTAAACACAAAATTGCCCAGTGCTGCAGATTTTGATAAGGTAAGCGCCGAACTGGATGCAAGGATAAAGGGAATTATCGACGACATGAAACTGTAAATAATGAAATCTTTCTTTATGCAATTCCGAATCCAGCTTCGATTCGGAATTGTTTTTTTGGTAGCATTACTCTTTCTATCTTCCTGCGGCCCTCAATTGAGCGAGCAGCGGGCTACAGAATTGGTTCGTCTCAACTACAAGCAGCAGAACACAACCGAAGGAGCCGGAACCTGGTTGATAGACTCAATCGCCATCAATAATATCGAAAAAATTGGGCTCGATTCAATAGATACATATAAGGTGACCGCTTACGTGAATGGCTTATACAAATTGCCTGTGATGGAGGATGCGCCGCAGGGATATACGGAGAGGTTTTTCGATACAGTGCAATTTTTTGCCCGTAAGAGCGGGAAAGCATGGATGGCCGACGACTGGGTAATTGTTGGGTCGAGGCATGAATAAACGAAACATATTTCATGATTTATTTGGTAAGCTAAGCTTATAATTGTTTTAACAAATCAGGAGCAGCATTTCTCGGGTTGTACCTGATCTTGAAAATAAACCCTAAGCTATGCCCCAAAAACTGCTGCCCGCTTCGCTTTTGCTATCTATTTTCTTTTTTTCGAAACCTGCTTTTACGCAAATTAAGGTTGGACATATCAGTATCCAGGAACTGGTGTCGGCTATGCCAGAGTACAAAAAGGCTGCAGCCGAAATAGACGATTATGAAAAGGCGCTTATACAGTTGGGCGAGGAATACCGTGCGGAGTATCGCAAACAGGACAGCACTTTTGTTGCCGATTCGGCGCAATGGAATTCTGCTACGCGTGAAGTGAAACGCAAGGAGTTAAACTCAATTTATCTAAAGGTTATTAATTTTAACCAGGAGGCACAGCAGATGATGACAAAGAAAGAGCAGGAGCTCCTTTTACCTATTCAACAAAAAGCGGTGCAAACAACGCAGGCTGTTGCCAGAGAAAATGGATTTTCTTATGTTCTGTCCAAGGAACAACTTATAGCTTACCCGGCAACCGACGATCTCTTACCGCTGGTGTTGAAGAAATTGAATATAGTCGTACAGGGTTCACAGAAATAGTCATGCATTTTGAGTTTAAGATTTCAGAGGGTAATATTCTATGGAGGTCTTCGAAGGCTTTGTGTTCCTGTTCAAATGAGCTAATCGTCGTTTGAACTTTCGCTTAAGTTTGAAGTAAATCATAAAAAGCAGAATTGACTTTTTGTTAGGAACGATTGCAGGTTAAATTGAGCAAACGCTTTTTATGAAATATCTTTTACTTTTAGTTATTTCACCATGCCTTGCTTCGTGTTTTACACAAAGGCCGGTGCATACCGATCGCCCTTATAACAACCGCGATTACCAGGTCGACTATTTGTTTGAGTACGATGGTTGCAAAGTGTATCGCTTTTACGATCGGGGTAACTACGTTTACTTCACCAATTGCCGGGGAGAGACCGTTGCTAAGACCGATAGTAGCGAGATAAGGAGTATTGGCAAAAGGTTTTGAGTGTTGGCTGGTCTGACCCTTGGGGTCTGACCAGCCTCGTGTTATGGTAGGCTAAACGCAATATATTTATCACCCGATGCTGTTCCCAGTTTTCCGCCACCGCACGCAATTACGAGGTATTGTTTTCCATTAAGCTCGTATATCGAAGGTGTTGCAAATGCGGGCGCAGGAAGTTTGTATTCCCAAAGAATTTTGCCGGTGTATTTGTTGAATGCCCGCAGCATTCCATCGCGCGATGCGCCGATAAATACGAGTCCTCCTGCAGTAACAACAGGACCCCCGTAATTTTCTGTACCCGTTGCGGGAATTCCTCTCGCTTTCAACTCTTCGTATTCACCCAAAGGAACTTTCCACAAAATATCGCCTGTATTCATGTTTATCGCGCTTAAGGTGCCCCAGGGCGGACTTATTGCCGGCAATCCTTCAGGACTCACGAATTTGAAATAGCCAGTCAATTTATAGGGCATGATATCGGCACTATCCAACTTTTTAGGAACTGAAACGAATCGTTTTTTTTGGTCGATTTTTTGATCGAGTACAAATGAAGCGATTGCATTTTTTTCTTCCTCAGTTAGTCGCCCGAATGCGGGCATCATTCTTCTGCCCGTTTTGATTAATTGTGTTAATGATTCTGTATTGTATTTTTTTTCTACTCCAATCAGCGTCGGAAAATTGCCCGAACCTTTTCTGTCTGCACCATGGCAACTCATGCAATTGGCGGTATACAGGCGTTGGCCAGCCTGTAAATAATTTTCGACAATGCTTTTTTGTTCTACTCTTTCAGTCATCTGCATACGCCACGCCATTTCGTTTGCATTCACATATAGTATCTTGGTTTCGGGATCGAAAGCCGGTCCGCCCCATTCGGCGCCGCCATCATATCCCGGGAATACGATCGACGGGTTTTTCCCGGGGGGAATAAACATATTGCCAAACCTCGATTCTTCCAATATTTTTCGCATTGCTGTTTTGGAAGAATCGGGCAGGTAGGGATTAATATCGTTTATGGTTAAGGTTTGGCGAACAAAGGGCAGTGGTTTTTTGGGTATGGGTTGTGTGGGCCAGACTTTTTCTCCTGCGAGATCAGTGGCTGTGTCGACCTTTATTTCTTCAATATCGAAAACTGGCTTTCCTGTTTCTCTTTCGAAAACATACAGCATTCCGTTCTTGGTGGGTTGCGCAACGGCATCGATGATTTTTCCATCTTTTTTTATGGTAATAAGGGCAGGAGGGGTGGGAAGGTCTTTATCCCAAAGATCGTGGTGCAGAACCTGGAAATGCCAAACGCGTTTTCCGGTAGCAGCATCCAATGCAATCAGGCAATTGGCAAATAGGTTGGCCCCCTTGCGTTTTCCGCCATAAAAATCGTACGCAGCCGATCCGGTTGGGGCGAATAATAATCCTCTCTTTTCGTCTAGCGCAAATCCACTCCAAACGTTGGCGCCGCCAACATGCTTGTAGTTTGTAGAATCTTCCCAGGTGTCGTAGCCATATTCTCCGGGTTGAGGAATTGTATGAAATATCCATTGCATTTTCCCGGTGCGAACGTCGTAACCCCTTATATGTCCCGGAGCCGAGGGCGGGGCCTCGTCAACCCTCGTGCCGAGTATCAGCAAATCTTTATACACGATACCGGGTGATGTACTTACCACAAATAAATCCTTCACATCACGGCCGAGCCCGTCGTGTAAGTCAATCGAGCCATTGTTACCGAAGGAGGAAATAGGCTTGCCTGTTTTGGCGTTTATTGCAAATGTATTCGAGCCGGCAGTGAAGAAAATTCTTTGATCATCTTTTCCATCGCTCCAGTAGGCAACACCGCGGCTATTTATCATTATATGGTAGAAGAATCTGTTACCATCAAATTCCGTAGCAGCATTCGCGTCAAAAACCCAGGACTGTTTTCCTGTAGCTGCATTAACAGCAAATAATTTCATTTGCGGGCTTACACCGTAAAGCATGCTATCAATTATTATTGGATTGCACTGTATTTGCGAATGATTTATTGTATCTGCGTCCCCGGTGCTATACGTCCAGGCAACTTCGAGCTTCGCTACGTTGCTGGTATCAATTAGTTTGAGCGAGGAGTAGCGGATCATTTCTTTAGAACCACCGTAGGCAGGCCACGAAGTATAGGGATCCGGTTCCTGGTTTTTGCACGCTGTAATGGTTAAGGTTAATATTGTCAATAGCGCTAAAGGCGAAATGGGAAGTCGGTTGAGTATCATTTTAGTCGGTTTCGGTCGTGGTTTTTATTGATATAGCAATATAATCCTTATTTCGGAACGACTATCCTGCACTGACCGGAGCAATCCTTTTCCAACCGGATATTGATGGAAGGAGGTTTGCAGTTGGTTAAGTGTTGGGCTCGCTTGATGAAGATGTCGACGGTGACGGACTATTCGAAATTGATAGAAAAGCAGGAAGGCGGATAAATTCATCGATCTGATGCGGAATTCTTTCAACTCTAAATTGATAGCGTAGCTTGATAAGAAAACGGGTGAGTGTTCTCAAATGCTGGGCACAGGGTTCGGAACCCAAAACCCATTTTTCGCCATAATTAAAAGGTGAAAAAAACATTCGCGGGCCGCTTTTTGACTCTCTCATTTTTCTAAATGCCTGTTACATTTACACTATGCCGTTACCTTTGTATCAGCGGGCACAGTTTGTGCATGGATCCATTTATCATATTTTCAATCGGTGTGTAAAAGGGCAACTCTTGTTTTATTCGGCAGAAAACTACCGGTATTTCCTGGATCAGCTCCACAAATATATGAGCGATCTGATGCACATCTATTGTTGGTCACTCTTGCCGAATCATTTTCACCTGCTAAGTGCCGTGAAAGAAGAGTCGGAGTGTCGGTTTAATGAAAAGGAAAAAAGAATATTGGAGCAAGACCCAGCTTTACTCACTGACTTGATCTCCATGCGATTCAAAAATTTCTTTCTTAGTCATAGCATGGCAATTAAGAATGAGAATGACATTAACACCAACGTATTTGCACAGAAGTTTAAGCATATCCGGGTGGATAAAGACCCTTATCTTGCGATGCTGGTGTACTATATACACTTCAATCCCGCTAAACATGGAGTGACAGCAGACTGGCAGAACTACCGGTGGAGTTCCTACCAAAAAATAATAAATGGAGATTTTTCAATCTCCGACGTAAGTACCGTGCTTGAGTGGTTTGGAGGGCTGGAAAATTTTATAAAATATCACCAGGTGCAGTGGAGTGGTTTTGATTGTGGTTTTTGTGATGAATAGCTGCTTAGGGTTCCGAACCCTGCCTTACCTAAGTTGCCACGCACTAAAAAAGAGTTCGGAACCCTAAGCCGCCCAACACAAATCATCCAACCACCTTCTCGCTGATTTTACCCGTTTTCTTGTTTTTTAAGATCACCTTTTTCGCACCATAATGCGTCATTTCTTCCTTCACGAGATAATGATCCGTGTCGTAGTCGACAAGATGCGAATCCTTGCTTACACCCACCTTGCCTCTCCAGACATCGAGCTTAACCGGTTCCCATTGCTTCGACTTGGCCGACCGATAGGCGGCATCCAGAACACAGTTCACTACATAACCATCGTAAAAAGTCTCTTTGGGTTGCTTTCCGCTTTCCATTGAATTGAACATGTCCATAAACATATGGTTGTATCCAAGCTCGTTCAATTCATCGCCTACCGGAAACAACCATCCGCTATTGCTTTCGGCTTTTTCTGCAACATAATCCGCTCCCTTCCCTGTTGTAAACATTTCGAAACCGGTACGCAAAAAACTATTCACCCAAATAGTTCCTTCCGTACCCATCACTTCATCGCGCAAATCCAAGCCACCGCGGAAAGTCCAGCTTACCTCAAATTGCGCAATAGAACCATTCTCATATTTTATTAAACCAATAGCATGATCCTCTGCGTCGATAGGTTTCACTTGCGTATCGGCCCAACACATTACCTCAATCGGTTTAATGTCTTTACCAATATAACTTCGGGTGATCTCTACGCAGTGGCAACCCAAATCCAATATACAGCCTCCCCCCGCTTGTTCCAGGTCCCAAAACCAATCGCTGTGTGGACCCGGATGCGTTTCCCTGGATTTGGCCCAAAGAATTCTTCCCAGTGCTCCGTTCTTAACGCTTTCGTGTGCTTTTAAAAACTTGGGTGTATATACAAGGTCTTCCAGGTAACCATTGAAAATACCGGCCTTTTCCACCGCTTCCAGCATGCGCTTAGCTTCTTCACCATTTCTTCCAAGCGGTTTTGTAGTAATCACTGCTTTTTTGTGCTTGCAGCATAACAAAACAGCTTGTTCGTGCAGATTGTTAGGAAGCGATATACATACAACCTCAACATCGGGATGGGCAATAGATTCTTCCATATTGGTGGTCCAGTGCGCTACATTATAGTCTGCAGCAAATTTCTTCGAGCTTTCTTCACGCCTCGAATAGATACTTACAATTTTGTCTTTGCTGCGATAGCCCTGCAACGAATCAGCATAAAACCTTCCGATAAAGCCGGAGCCAAGCATAGAGATTTTCATACGTTAATTTTTTTTATTTATTAGGCAGCCCTTTAAATTATTTCCGTAGATAAGCGAAACTGATTTTCAGCTTACCGCAGTTTCACCTTGCTGTTATCCTTGAAGAATAAGATAAACAGCAAAAGTACCGCGCCGGCAATTCCTGCCGGTACCATCCAAACCGATTTCCAATTTGTAATAGCTGTTAGCCCGGTGCCGGTGGTGTACTGGTCTTTTACCACTCCTGATAAAAGAGACCCAATTAGCATTCCTATTCCATACGTCGCCAGGGCAATCAATCCCTGTGCTGAACTCTTGATTTTCTCTCCGGCTTTTTGGTCGGTATAAATCATACCACTTACAAAAAAGAAATCGTAACAAAGTCCGTGTAAGATAATACCTCCATACAGCATCCATTCACTGCCAGAAGCATTGCCATAACCAAAAAATAAAAAGCGGGCAATCCAGGCCAACAGCCCTATGATGAGGATATTCTTAATTCCAAAACGGCTGTATGCCAAAGGAAGGAGTAACATGAAGATTACCTCTGACGCTTGACCAAGCGACATCTTATTTTCCACATAAAACGTTTCCGGAAGCTGCTGGCCGGGGTTAGCAGCAATAAATGCATCCTTATAGGCATCTGTTATTGATGGATTGGCTAGAGCATAATAAAATGAAAGCGGAATGCAAATGAGAACCGATGCGACAAAGAATATCGTAAACGAACGATTTTTAAAAAGTACAAAAGCATCTTTTCCCGCCACATGTCCAAAACTCACCGTCCCCGAAATCGTGGGTGGCGTTTTGGGAAGTGTAAATGCGTACAATCCTATCAATATGGCAACCACCATCGATACATAAAATATCGTAACCTTATCTCCCCAACCCATATAGCCAACCAGGTTGGTTACCGCAATCCAGGCAATCGTTCCCATAACCCGTATCGGCGGAAATTCTTTTTCGGGATTGCTCATCTGGCGCATCGATATAGAACTGGTTAATGCAATCGTTGGCGCAAACGTTAAGCAATAAACCAACATCAGCCAGTAAAAGCTATCATAATCTGTGATCCTTGTTAGTATGAAAAGAATGGCAGCGCCAACAAGATTCAAAATACCCAGTACTCTTTCTGCATTGAAGAATCTATCGGCCAGCATACCCACAAAAAAGGGCGAAATTATCATAGCAATGGAAAACGTGGCGTAGATATTACCCACTTGCGTGCCACTGAAGTTAATGGCCAAAAGGTACTTGGATAATTGTCCGTACCAGGCCCCCCATACTACGAATTGAAGAAACATCATAGTGGAAAGCTGTACGCGGGTCGACATTTTCATATAGCAGTTGTTTGATTGGTTGAGTGTGGAAATTACAAACATTTTTATTGTTATCAATCCGCGTTATTCGATTTATTTCAACAACGGAACAGGCATTGATTCCCTCTGTTGAGAATCGAAGATGCAAAGTGAATGTTCGTTTGGTACGCGTTGAAGCCTTAAATCTCGGCTCAGCTGAACTTCACTATAGAGAATACATCACTCCTTTCTTTATACCAACTAAAAAAGACCTCGAGGTAGCCCACTTCATTTCCTATCTGCTCCGATTATCTTATTTTGCCACTTATTTGCTTGTTATGTCAAATCATTTTAATTACGGAACCGATCGCCTTAGTATCGGTAAAGCACTTGCCATCGCGGCAGGTAATATCAGGGGACGCCTGGATCATTCTGCGGTCGAAAAAATAATTCAAAGTGAACGCCATGTTCGCGAAATAGTAGAGACCAATAGAACTGTTTACGGGGTGAATACCGGCTTCGGCATTTTGGCAAACACGTCTATTTCGGAAGAAGATACAGCAACTCTCCAATATAAAATCCTTCAAAGTCATAGTGTAGGAGTAGGGGAAAGCATCTCACCGGAAATTGCCAAGCTAATGCTCATCACAAAAGTGCAGGCATTGGCCCAGGGCTATTCGGGAGTACAGCTTTCTACTATCGAAAGAATTATCTGGCACATCGACAACGATATTATACCGGTTGTACCCGAAAAGGGAAGTGTGGGTGCTAGTGGCGACCTTGCTCCGCTCGCCCACCTGTTTCTCCCTCTTATCGGATTGGGAGAGTTATGGTATCAGAACAAGAGGTGGCCAAGCCTCGACTTGCTAAAGCAAAAAAATATTGAGCCTGTTAAACTAGGTCCCAAAGAAGGACTGGCACTAATCAACGGAACACAATTCATCCTGTCATTCGCAATAAAAGCTGTGCAAAGAATGCACAATTGCCTTGAAGCCGCCGATATCATTGGGGCAATGAGTCTGGAGGCATTGACCGGTACCAAGGCTCCGTTTGATGAACGTTTGCACGAACTTCGCCCTTACCCCGGGAACAAACTCGTTGCCCAGCGATTGCGATTTCTGTTGAATGATTCGGATATTATGCAAAGTCATGTTGACTGCGGACGCGTTCAGGATCCTTACAGCTTGCGTTGTATGCCGCAGGTTCACGGGGCCAGCAGAAATGCCTGGCTGCATCTGAAAGAACTCACCGAAACAGAGCTTAATTCTGTTACTGACAATCCTATTATTTTAGGATCGAATGATACCATCAGCGGAGGTAACTTCCATGGTCAACCGCTTGCGTTACCCCTCGACTATGCCTGCTTTGCGGCGGCGGAGATAGGAAATATCTCGGATCGGCGATGTTATTTATTACTCGAAGGAAAATGGGGTTTGCCGATGTTGTTGATGAAAGATGTTGGATTGAACAGCGGCTTTATGATTCCTCAATATACAACCGCTGCATTGGTTACGGAAAATAAAACCCTGTGCTTCCCTGCCAGTGCCGATAGCATTCCCACCTCGCTCGGTCAGGAAGACCATGTCTCGATGGGAAGTATCAGCGCGAGGAAGATCAACCAGGTACTTGATAATCTCGAATATATTCTGGCTATCGAATTGATGAGTGCCTGCCAGGCTATTGAATTCCGCCGACCATTAAAAAGTAGCGCCTTGCTGGAGTATGCCCACGATTATGTGAGGCAGTTTGTGGGTTTTGCGGCGGAAGACAGGATATTTGCCGAAGATATCGTGAAAGTGGCGGGAATAATTAAAAACTTCAGCTTCGTGATGACTGTAGACGATTTTTCCCGAAACAGGAATATTTCGTTGAATAAAGGGTTTGAAGCGTTTGCAATTTGAGGTGGCCGCCGTTGCAATATCTCTGCTCGAAACCGGTAACCTTTTTTTAATTTGTTTCCAGGCAGACTTGGTTTAAGGTATAGCAAGAACACACAAGTGAATCTTGCTGTTGTCAGTTTTTTTGCGTGGGTTGTTTATTTTTGATCGCAGCCAAATATGGAGAGATGACATATTATATTCAACGAATGTTGGAAATCCGCAACGAATATTTTCCCAATCAACAGGTTGTAGAACAGGTTTCGAAGGGTCGAAAGTTTATCGATGAAAACTGTTGCGAACCATTAGACCTTCTGACCATTTCCCGCTACTCCTTTCTTTCGAAATTTCATTTCACGCGTTTATTTAAGAGATGTTACGGCCGAACACCTCATCAATATCTGACAGATAAAAGAATGGAACTGGCAAAGCAATTATTGCTTTCCAACTACAACGTTATGGATGTTTGCTACCTAATTGGGTTTGATAGCCCGAACTCTTTTTCTACATTGTTTAAAAAATATACCGGTACAAGCCCGCGTGATTTTAAGAAAAAGCAATTTTCGATAGGTCTGAAGAATGGATTTCCTCCAAATTTGTTTTTCAAAATCACCTAAATGATAAAGATAAAAATGTTAAGCATCCTGGTGGATGACCAGGATAAGGCACTAAAGTTTTACACTGGAGTACTAGGTTTTGTAAAAAAGACGGAAGTGCCAATGGGGGAGCACAAATGGCTCACAGTTGTTTCGAGGGAAGACCAAAATGGGGTTGAACTGGTATTGGAGCCGATGGGTTTTGCGCCAGCCAGGGTTTATCAAAAAGCTCTGTTTGATGCGGGTATACCACTTACAGCGTTCGAGGTGGATGATATCGATAAAGAATATCAGCGTTTACTGCAATCAGGTGTTTCATTCAGCATGGTACCTACTCCTATGGGCGTGGTTAAGTTGGCAGTGTTTGATGATACCTGCGGAAACAATATCCAGCTTTTTCAGATGATATAATTTGAGTGTGGGCGTGGTCGGGCTTGCAGGAAGTATAAAACCATTGCTTCAACTTCCGGTCGAGGGCTGCTCACTTCATTTCAATAGCCTTGGTTTTACAGGAAGATTATGAATGGGTATGGATGATATTTTAAATCGTATTCTTCTGTTTTTCCAAAACATCCTCGATTCGTTGCTTTTGACTGAAATGGTGTCGCATATGCATCTCGGCATATTGAAGCCATTGCCGGGCATTAAAGTATCCCAATCCAGGATGTTTTGTCTTACCCTTATCGCTGCTTCTTTCAACTTTTTGCCACAGTGTATTGCCCTTGACTCTTAAATTCATCATGCCCGATCTAAGCTCTTCCTTTGTGTGGGGTTGCGGTAAATTTGTGGCTACCTGTTGATCCCCTTTTATTTTTTTATCCGGGAAGCTATTTTTTGCGAACATCAGTTGAGCTTCTTCCGTCATTTCTCCATTCGAGTTATCGCCGATTTTGAGGCAGAGTTCTGCCTGCTCCAAAAAGAATCCGGTTTCGTCGATCAAATGTTTATACAACTGTCCCATCGACCAACTGTCTGTCGAGGGCTGCGTTTTTAGTAATTCTAAATCGTAGCGATTGAGTGAGGATATCCAGTAGTCGATCGTTGTGTTGAATTGGGAAATAATCATGGGTAAAACTAAGGGTTCGGAACCGAAACCCCGAAAAACCCGCTAAATCTATGGCTAAAAAACCAACCAGGCGCCGCAATTCATCACATAATTCCGATTTTTGCCCCATACTTGTTAAGGAAAAACCTCTAATAGCAAACAAAAAACGATTAACCATTTCTTGCCATGTCAACGATCACCAAAGGATACGATCCTGTTAAATACAAAACTCCCACAGGCACACAACTCTCTTGTAAAGGATGGATACAGGAAGCCGCCCTCCGAATGTTGCTTAATAATCTTAACCCGGAAGTAGCGGAAAGACCCGACGATCTCATCGTGTACGGTGGTAGAGGAAAAGCGGCCCGTAGCTTTGAAGCGCTCGACGATATCATCGCTGCACTGAGAGTGCTCGAAAACGACGAAAGCCTGCTCATCCAATCGGGCAAACCCGTAGGTATTCTTAAAACTCATACCGATGCCCCCCGCGTGCTCATTTCCAATTCCCAACTCGTTCCCAACTGGGCCAACTGGAAGCATTTTGATGAGCTCGAAAAGAAAGGATTGATGATGTATGGACAAATGACCGCCGGTAGCTGGATATATATCGGCTCGCAGGGAATTGTGCAGGGAACCTATGAAACCTACGCAGCTATTGCCGACAAACATTTCGGCGGCTCACTCAAAGGAACGCTCAATGTAACAGCAGGGCTCGGTGGGATGGGGGGGGCGCAACCACTCGCCATCACCATGAACGCCGGCGTTGCGCTGGTGGCAGAAGTGGAAGAGTGGCGCATTGATAAACGCATCGAAACAAGATATCTCGACGAAAAATTTAACGATATCGATGAGGCTATCAGCCGCGCAATAGAACTTAAATCACTCGGTATCGCTAAAAGTATCGGGGTAAAATGCAATGCGGTCCACCTGCTTGAACGGCTACTCGAAAAGAATATCATTCCCGATACCCTCACCGATCAAACCTCGGCACACGATCCCCTCATTGGGTATTGGCCCCACGAGCTTTCTTACGAGCAGGCGAAAATCCTTCGCGAAAGCGATCCGGAAACATATATTGCCCACGCCTATAATTCTATGCACAAGCACGTGCAATTGATATTGAAGCTGATGGATAAAGGTGCGATCGCATTCGACTATGGAAATAACTTACGCGCCCGCGCACACGAACATGAGTCGCACTTCAGCGCAAGGCTCTCTGCAGAAGGCTCTTCGCTTAATCGCTCATTCGACTATCCTGGCTTTGTTCCGGCTTATATCCGACCACTATTTTGTTTGGGAAAGGGGCCCTTCCGTTGGGCTGCACTTTCGGGTGACCCAAAGGATATTGCAGTTACTGATGAAGTAGTTCGAAAACTATTTGCCGAAAATAAATCTCTTATTCGCTGGCTCGATCTTGCGAAAGAAAAAATTGCTTTTCAGGGATTACCCGCCCGAATATGCTGGCTCGGGCAAGGGGAGCGCGAAAAAGCCGGACTCGCCTTTAACGAACTCGTTCGCACCGGCAAAGTAAAAGCTCCGATTGTGATTGGTCGCGATCACCTCGATACAGGGTCAGTGGCCTCACCCAATCGCGAAACCGAAGCGATGCTCGACGGCTCCGACGCCGTAGCCGACTGGCCAATTTTAAATGCACTGGTTAATACCGCAGGTGGTGCCAGTTGGGTATCGTTGCATCACGGTGGGGGAGTAGGCATGGGTTATTCCATTCATGCAGGTATGGTGATTGTGGCCGATGGTACCGAAGAGGCGGCGAAACGCCTGAGCCGGGTACTGCGAAACGATCCGGGTATGGGTGTTATTCGCCATGCCGATGCAGGTTACGAGATTGCGCAACGCACATTACGCGAACAGAACCTCGATTACCGAAGCAGGTTGTAAAGTTTCTTTAAGCGGGTATTGTGATGTATGAGGTATGCGTGCAGGAATTTCGGCGGAGTTGCTGTTTCCACTGTTTGAGCTAAACTCGCATTTCAAAACTTTTCGGTGCCCCGGCGAAATAGAATGCTGATCAGATATAAAAGCCCTCTGCTTCTCTTTTTCTCCGCCATGAAAATATAGTAAATATTATTCGCGGCGCGCAGATGATAAAATTTGCCAGGTGTATTTCGCATTTATCAGGCTTTCAAAAGCACAATAAGTAGTAATTGAAATTATTTTGGTTACCGTTGATTTTGGTAACTGTTTTAGCCGACAGGAGCAATACCAGCAAGGCTTGGCTAATTAGTGAAGGTATTTTTGAGATGCAGTTTTGCGATTTCCTGATCGCAATCAAGCCCTAGTCGTCTTTAATTCTTCATTTTTATAAAAAAACAATGTTAACTGCTATTTGTCCGAAATTGCCCATGCGCAATAAAGCACTCACAAAGGAGTATTATACCGGCAGACTGGGATTTACCGTGGTGGGAAATGCCGATTATGAGGGGTATTTAATGCTACAGAAAGACAATATTGAACTCCATTTTTTTGAATTTAAAGAACTCGACCCTAAAGAAAACTACGGCCAGGTGTATATACGTACCGATAATATAGATGCGCTTTACCAGTCGTTGCTCGATAACAAGGTTGCCATTCATCCTGCAGGAGGCTTGCAGGCAAAACCCTGGGGACAAAAAGAGTTTTCCTTACTCGATCCTGATAATAACCTGCTCACTTTCGGGCAGTCCGTATAGCAGGCTCAGCAGTATATAATTTCGGAGGCAGTATTCATGTAAAATCAGACCTGAATAACCGCGGGGTTTCTTATATTGGGTATTAGATTGATAATACATCAATAAATGAGTAACTACAGGGCACTATACCTCAGCCCAATGATTCCTTCTTACCACTTGAAGGAAACCGGCAGCTTCTTTAGAGATATACTGGACTTTTCCCCAGTGATGGATACCGAGTCCTATGCAATATATCAAAAGGATAATTTGAGCATACATCTTCTACCAGCTGGTACTGAAATTGGCCAAATGGAATTTTACCTTGAAGTGAACGATATCGATGGGCTTTGGGAGAGTATTAAAGATAAACTGGCTGGTTACCGGGTAAAAGAGCCTTTCAACCGGGAGTATGGGATGCGCGAATTGCATATTGAGGTACCTTATACAAATACACTCCTGTTTATTGGACAGGAGTTAAAGGACTAGCTTAATAATATAACTACAGAATAATTGCATCGCACGAACCACAGATCAGGATACCAGGTGAGCGACTTCCGCTGATTCATGTTACATCCCTATCACAACTAGTGCCCCTGATTATCCATTCCGCGTTTTTAAACATCGCCGACAACTTACTAAGAAAAAATATCTATTCGTAAACAAGCTATTGCACCAAGAGCTGCACATCTTCCCAAACATACCTGCAAGTTCTAGCCCTGCTTCCATCACTACTCTCTTTCAACACTGTTTCGTGATTCTTACCACCCAGTCTTTCATAAGCCGCCCTCGCATTGGTATTCGCTTCGTAGACCCATAGGTACATACTTCCCGAGGAAGACTTCGCAAGAATATTGGCCGCGGCATCTTTTACCAGCAGCTTGCCAATCCCGCTCTTTTGCATGGATGAGCATACATGAAGATTATCGATTAAGGAACCAAAAATGGGATCATCGTCCAGAAGCGTGCAGCAGAAACCGGCAAGCTTGCCTTCGGCGAATGCCACGGTAACAATTTGTTTGACGTTCGGGTCTTTCAGCCTGTCGTGCCACACGAGCAGGCGATCCGTATCCACTTTGTGATCGAGGTAATCATCACTCATCATACCCCGGTAGTTTTTCTTCCAGTTATCAGCATGCAAGCGGGCGATGGGTTCATAATCCGAAAACTGTGCTGATCTCAATTGAATTGGCGACATGAGAAGTTGCAGATAGTTTGTTCGGTGAAGTTACCAAAAACACCGGCACGGGGTTCCGAACCCTCCCCGCCAAAAAAAAAATTGGGTAACTGATCGGTTACGCTTAGATTTGTAACCGATTAGTTACATTTTATATGAGAAGAGATGTTTTTCAAGCTATTTCGGACCCTGTTCGCAGAGATATTATCGATCTGCTTTCCAGGAATTCTCTCCCGGTAAATGCGGTAGCTGAAAATTTTAAAATCAGCCGTCCCGCCGTATCCAAGCATTTGAGGATTTTGAAAGAGTGCGGAATTATCGAGATCAACAAAAAGGGCCGGGAGCAATACTGCAGCGTTCAACCACAAAGCCTGGTTCCCGCATTTTTGTGGATGGAGCATTACAAAAGGCAGTGGGGTGATAAACTTGATTCTTTCGAGCAGTATTTGAAAAAATTACAAACCAAAACCAATAAAGATGAGTAACAAAAACGATTTGTCGGGCCGCACCCTGACTATTAAGAAGGTTTTTGAAGCGCCTTTAAAATTAGTGTGGGAGGCCTGGACAAAGCCTGAGCATATTATACAATGGTGGGCTCCGAAAGGAATGCCAATAAATGTAATTGAACACGATTTCCGCGTGGGCGGCCGATGGAAGTACACCATGCCTATGCCCGATGGAAAGGAATTTATATCGGAAGGCGTTTACCAGGAAATTGTTCCTTATAAAAAGATAGTTACATCGGCCGATTTCAAGCCAATGACCGAAGCAGTAGAAATCCAGGTTTTGTTTGAAGAAAACGGCACCAAAACCAATTTTACTTTTTCGGTTGTTCATTCCAGCGAGGACTATTGCCGGCAACAAGAGAAAATGGGATTTTACAACGGATGGGGGTCTGCGTTTGACAGGATGGAAAAGATACTTGTTGGCTAAAGGGCTGCTGATCGCCGGTGCTACATCTTCGGCAAATTGAATTCAGAGGCTGAATAGGGTTCCGAACTCCCCCGCCTGTGTTAAGGGAGAGTTCGGAACCCTGGTTTATGGGTTGAATATTTTTCCCCTGATTACTGCATTATTGACCTGTATCACTCCGCCACTTCCGTCGTACAGCTTGCAACTGAAACTCGCCTTAAATATCTTACCCGAAGTGCCGTCGGGGTTGTCGCTTATTTCAGTAATATTAAAAGAACTACCCGCCTGCGATCCCAATTCAGAATGCCAGCTCTTTCCGGTTCCGTCTGTATAATTTATACTCGCCCCGTTTACGGTAGCGCTGCTGGTTTTGCTTACGCCATATCCATAGCTCCCCATTTTCAACATAGCCTCCCGCTCCTGGACAGAAGGCTCGTGATTAAAATACTTCAGAATATGTACATAGATATTATTTTTCGTATCGTCAAGGCCGTCCTGGATAAGTGTGCCCTCGTAAATATCGTAGTCTGTAAACCCTTGCGAACTCGAAGGCATCGAAATTCCACATTCATATCGGCTATCGATATCGTTAGCCTCGTACTTCACCGAGCTTCCATTGATATTCGCCGTAAAATAGTAGGGGTATTTTTCCTGACCGTTATCGCTGCCACTCTTCGAGCAAGACAGTAGCACAATTAAAAGAACTAAGTACACCAGTAGGTTTTTCATAGAAATGCAATTGATGAATATTCTTGTTGAAGTGAGAAAACGATTGTTGGTAAATTATTGTTGTAATCATGCCTAAAATATTTTCCCATAAATGGAATTCATCATAACTGCATTGAATAAGTGTATTTGCCTAAGCGGAGGTTAAACTCATCAGTTTTTATTCCCGATTTAGCAAATATTTCCCATCGTTAGACAAATTCCAGCGCATTTGGTCCGGATTCTTCGGCCGTAATTCCTTTAAGACAGATGTGAATCAACTGGTTAAGATATGCAAACCGATTTTGGTACGTGTATTGAAAAATCAATGGCACAACAAACAACGCAATTACGCAAACTGTACTTACAATGAAAAAATTTTACCTTATCCTCACCCTCGCAATAACGATAATGAATATCGATTTTGCTCACGCACAAACCTATGTTATGAATTGGGGAACTTCTTTTTCCCCTGCCTGGTCGGCCGGAAGCACTTCTTCGCGTACGACCACCACTTTTGGAACCAGTGGTCTAAGCGCTACAATCAGTCTTGCAGGCACTGAATCGACTGCCTGTTCTGCTTTTGCAGGATTTACCTCTCCTCAAATTAGTTCTGGCGGTTCGCCGTTCAATACCCAGTTCGGAACCGCAGCGCCCAACCTTGCCCTTGGCATTGATCTCGCATCAAATACTGGTTATGTAGAACTAACAATTAGCTTCAATAGCCAAGTAAGTAATATCGATTTCAATATTAGTGATATCGATAAAAACAATGCCACAAGTACTACCTACCTCGACGAAGTGGTTGTTACGGGATTCAATGGATCTACTGCGGTCACCAATCCAGCCTTATCCAAGCTGAACGGCACTGCTGTTAATTCAACTACTGACACTGTATTAATTAGTGGAAATGTTGCAAGGGCTAACCCGGTAAGTGGCCGGGGAGGAAACACTCCATCGGGACTAACTAACCAGAATGGAACAGTAAGAGTACAATTCGGAAGCACGGTTCTCACACGTATCGTAATCCGATATCGCAATAGCAGCGGTGCACAAGCCAATCCCGCGCAACAAGCGATTGGCATCGGCAATATCAGCTTTTCAGTAGTTAGCACCCTGCCGGTTGTATTCGGCAATTTTAGTGCAAGCGTTCGTAAAAACACCGCTGTATTGAACTGGCAAACTTCACAGGAATTTAATGCTGAAAAATTCGTGATCGAAAAAAGTAAAGACGGACAAAACTGGTTGTCTATTGGAGAAGTGAGAGCAAGCGGTAACAGTACCATTACCCGTAATTACGAAGCCATCGACGAGAACCCTTTTGCTGTAAACTATTACCGGATCAGGCAGGTCGACTTCGATGGCAATGCAACCTACACCAAAGTTGTATTGCTGTCGCTCGATGTATCGAATGCGATAACAGCAAAAGTTTACCCCAACCCAACTTCAAACAGAGCAAGTCTTTCGGTTAACATCAATTCAGCCCAGGCAGGCGGTATAAAAATTTATAACAGCAACGGCATATTGATGCAGGCGCTCGATGTAAATCTCAATGCTGGTTTGAATACTATCGAATTGCCTTCTGCCAGTAGCTGGGCAAGAGGAATATATTTAATAGTGGTACAGGATAAGAATCAAAACAAGCTCGGGACGGTACGTTTGATAAAGCAATAAGCCGCCCGGGAACCGAATCCTATGACAATTCCCCGGTTCGCTATAAGCGACCGGGGTTATTGCATTATTCAGATAACTTCCTGGGGTGTTAAACGCAACTGGTATATCGGGTTAATGTTGAATAAAACGATTAGTTTGAATGTTCGCGGTCCGGCTCCTTTCCCGACTTCATATCGCGGGTATTTTTCTGCACCGCGATAGCTGCAAACATGCTTAACACAAACGACATGGCATAAAATCCTTTTTCACTTTTACTAAGCTCCGCGTTCCACAAACCAACCGTGAGAAGAACGATCGATAAAATTGTGGTAAACCAGGCTAATCCGTAATAGATATTTGTTACGGGTATGCCTTCCAGTTGGTCGCGTACAACCTTTTGCACCGAAATCGCCGAAAATAATCCAAACATCAGAACCGTAAAATAATATCCTTTTTCGTTGAGCTGCATTTCCGCATTCCAAAGGCCAATCAAAAAAGCAGAAATACCAATCAATAAGGCTGTCCAGGAGGCTCCGACAAAAGCTGCGGAGGGTTGCTGGGGATGTTTTTGTTCCATAATCAGGGTTTAGTTGAAACAAAAATATCTGCTGGGGAGAAAGGAGCTTTTGACAGATGTCAAAAAGCATAATTGCAAATGTTAAAGCCTGCTTCGTATCCGGCTAAGCGTTTCCTGGCTAATGCCCAGGTAAGAAGCAATCATTCCCAACGGTACCCTTTCAACGATATGCGGGGTTCTGTCTAGCATTTGCTGGTACCGTTCACTCGCTGTTTTGAATTGCGAGTTAACAAATCGCTCTTCTAAGCGGATATAATAGTTTTCATATGCAATTCGCACGGTTCTTTCAACTTCGTGGAAGCGATTAAAAAGCTCATGCAGCTTTTCCCTTGTTATGGCCCATACAATACATCCTTCCAGCAATTGCAGGTTTTCCACCGAGGGCTCCTGGGTGATGAAACTATGAAAGGAGGTCACAAAATCTTCTTCAAATGCAAACCAGTGGGTAATTTCTTTTCCCTCGAGATTATAATACCCGCGCAGGGCTCCCTGCTCCAAAAAATAAAGGTGCCGGCAGGTTTTTCCCTCGGTAACGAGGAAATGATTTTTGGGATGCACCATTTTTTCGAAACAATTACTGATGGCATCCATTGCTTCTGCACTGAGGTTCGAGTATTTTTCTAAATGGTTTAGCAGGCTTTGCATAAGGGCTAAGATAAAATTTCTTTAAACACATCAAGCACGCGATTAGATTGCTGCATTTGTTTTCTGCTCTTCAGCGTTCGGGTAAATATTTACCGGGGTTGTGATGCCGGTGATTTTACCCGGTTGCTTCCACCGCCCATACGGTAATGAAAATACGATAGCAATAAAGCAATATCAACAAGGCTGCATTGTACCCAATGCCTTTGGTTATGGTTACAACCCAGGATTGCTTGTACAGCTTCCTTAGTGCGAGTATCATGTACAACTGTACCATCAGAAAGAAAGGCAGCATATGGCTATGATTTTCTACAACGCGTAGCCCCAGAATATTAAAGTAGAAAACCAGGAAAATAACATCCAGCAAAAGAAAGAAAGAAAAGCAGTGGGTGGCAAATATTACATGCGGCACGTAAAAACGTTGCTTTTTAAAATAGAGCAGGAAGCTCACGAGCGCAAGAAACGGAAGTACCAGGAACAGTAAAGTTTTCGACATCGTGGCAGCCTTACCAATTGCCCGCTCATAAATAGCATTTGCCTTTTGGCGCAAAGCATCCTTGCTTGCATCGTCTGGCAAAGTTTTGCGCGCCTTTAAAACAAGAGCTTTATTGATATCGTATTTGACCGGGTTTTGCAACGAAAAGCCTTTCTGCTCAAACCCGCCTTGCAATTCCTCGAAACTGCTATAAAAAGAAGCGCTTGCCGGCATAAAAAAATAAAAGATTATACTGGCTACAATAAAAAGCTGGACAGGTTTCATATACCCGACCCGAATGCCTTCAATATAGTTATGGGTTAATTGGCCGGGCGAAAAGAAAAGCCTTTTGAAACTGTTGATGATCTTAGAGTCGAAATGCGTAAAACCATCGATTACCTGTTCGGCTAATTTTTTGATGGCAAAATCTTTTCCCGGATCGATTGTTTTTTCTCCGCAAAGGGAACAAAACTTGCCTTGTAACTCTGCTCCGCAGCTCTTGCAGGAAGCTTCTCCCGGGTTATAGGACATAGAGTAAAGCTTTCCCTAATATAAAGCCAAATGTCCAAAATTGTTTTTTCGTTGAAGATAAATTTTAAAACCATCCGCTAAAACTCCTCATTTATCTCTAGAGCTGTATGGCCGATAAAAAAAAGGCAGAAGCCCGTTGCTCTGCCTTTTGAAAAAATGAAATCAGTCTTCCTCATTGTCATCATCTTCTTTGTCGAGTTCCACCAGTTTATAGACTTTTCCAGTATTGCCTGTGGGGCCAAATATACCCGAGGTAGTAAGATATATTTCGCCCTTCCTGTCTTCGCCAAAACCCTTTAGCAACATGCCCAGGTCATTCGGGAAACTCTTCAGCACAACTTCTTCGTAAATCCAGTTTCCATGGTTGTTCATAGTGGCGGCAAATAGTTCACCATTTCTCGTTAAGCCCGATTGAGAATAGGTGCCGAAAATATATTTGCCACGTAGGTCGTGTAGCCTGCTACCGCGGTATACATTACCTCCGATAATAGCAATGGCCCTGCCGCCTGAGGGATTGCGTGTATTGTTGATGACAATTACCGGATCAATAAGCGGGTTGCCGAAATTATCCATGCCGGGGCAATTGCTCAAAGGAAGCAAACTACTCGCAGCGTTAAAGCAAGTCATTCCTTCCTTTACATTCCAACCATAATTGCCCCCTTTCTTAATTACATTGATTTCTTCGAACAGCAATTGCCCAACATCGCCCACAATTAAATCGTGATCGCCTTTGCTGTCGAACGAAAAACGATAGGGATTTCTTAATCCATAGGCATAAATCTCATCCAGCCCTGCCTTTCCTACAAAGGGATTGCTTGCCGGAATACCGTAAGGCATACCGGCATCCACATCAATCCGTAAAATATTGCCGAAAAGATTGGCTTCAATATCCTGACCGTTACCACCGGCATTGACCAGGTACCAATCGGGTACATGTCCTACGTTCACATCGTTGGCACCGCCCGCATCGCCAATGGCTATATATAGATAGTCGTCTTTAGGGCCAAAGGCAATGGTGCCTCCGTTATGATTTCCCTGTGGATCGTCGATTTCCAATACTGCTCTTTCCGAGTTGATATCGGCTTTATTGGGATCGCTTGCCGAAACCTTGTATTCAGCCACCCGGGAGAGGTTGTTCCATAGTACACCGGGAGCTGGACCGCCATCGCGGCGAGGAGCCTGGTAATACACGTAAAATTTTCCATTGTGTTTAAACTTTGGGTGAAAGGCAAAACCAATAAGACCGCGTTCGTCCGAATTCAGGTTCAGCGGTATCATCTTCGAACTGATGTCGAGAAAAGGATCGGGTAACAAGTTCCCATCCTTGTCGATTATCCAGATTTTTCCAACCTGGTCGAATATAAAAAGTCGTTTGCTTTCATCGCCGGGATCAACAACACCAAGCGGGGCTGCCAATCCTTCTGCTACCAGTTTTAAATCAAGCTCTCTTTTTTTGTCTTTACCCGACTTCAAAAGATTTTCATCAGTAGTGGCAGCTGTTGCGAAATCCTTCTTGCACGACTGTTCTAACACGAGCAGGGAGAAGATGATAAGAAGTAAAGTTCCGGAGCGAAGCCATACAGGCAATTTGCCAGGCAGGCAATAGTTAGCCGGTTTCATGGTGAAACAGTTTTTGGTTAAGAAATGAATACAGGTAGGTGGGGATAGTGCGCGTGATTACTTTACGGTGGAAATTTTAGCGTGGTTGCTTGCGCCGAAATATTAAGTTTGCAAAAGGGGAATCAGCTATTTTCCACGAAACAGTACTGCATATGAAAAACAACCGCAAGCAATTTTTGAAACAGCTAAGTGCAGGAGTCTTTTTTTCAGCCATCCCAAGCTGGGCCGCCGCCTCAAAATCGTTATCTGAATCTGTGGATGAAAAAGACTTTGAGAAAAACGTAAATCCTGAAGACGAGAAGTACTGGAATAAAATTGCAAGGAAGTACTACCCGGTCGCCGATGATTACATAAATCTTGAGAACGGATATTTTGGCGTGCAGGCAAAACCGGTATTGGATGCATTTCTCCACCATACAAAATTGGTAAACACGCAACTCGCAAAGTTTACACGAAAAGAATACCCGGGGATAGCAGCGGAAATAAAAAGGCAGTTGGCTTTATTCCTTGGCGTATCGCACGAAGAAATCATCATTACACGCAATGCTACCGAAGCGCTCAATATCGCCATCCAGGGCTATCCCTTTCAGCCTGGCGATGAAGTATTGTTGAGTCAACTCGATTATTTCAGTATGATCGAAACCTTTTACATGCTGGAAAGGAGAGGGAGGATAAAAGTGAATTCGCTGGAATTGCCGCTTCAACCTCAATCGGAAGATGAAATAGTCGAGGCTTATAAAAAAGCAATTACACCCAAAACAAAACTTATACTGCTTACGCAGGTTTCTAATATTAATGGATTGATTGTACCGGTTGCAAAGATTGCCGCGATGGCGAAACAAACGGGCATTGATATTATATGCGATTCGGCACATGCACTAGGGCAAGTTCCATTCCAGTTGGCAGATTTAGGAGCCGATTTTGTAGGAATGAATTTGCACAAATGGATCGGGAATCCTTTGGGCGCCGGTGTTTTGTATGTTCGCAAAGAGCGAATTCCTTCTATGAATGCTTTGTTCGGCGATACGTCGGCGCCCGGGAACAGCATTAACAAACTTGGGCATATAGGCACAACATCTATGGCGGTTACTATGACCATTCCCGATAGTATCGCCTTTCATCAAATGATGGGGATAGAAAATATCAGCCGAAGAATGCATTACCTTAAATCGATCTGGTTAAACGAACTCGCCCGGCATCCGATGGTGGAAATAGTCAGCCCGGCCCAGGAGAACCTTTCCTGCGCCATCGCGTCTTTTCGGGTAAAAAACAGGAAATCCACTGAAATAGCCGACGAGCTGTGGAAAAAATATCAGATCCTTACCGTAGCAAGAACGCTGGGCGAAAACGGCTGCATACGAGTAACACCGTCACTGTATACTAAGACAGATGACATTAATAGGTTGAATGAAGCAATTAAGCAATTGGCCGGTGCTAATGGCCGGTAAATACCCTCCTGAGGTAATCTTGTTTGAAAATTGTAACTATTCAATTGATTTTCGTTAGATCCTTGCGGAGCTTATTAATTGCTTTGCATTTTGTAAAAAGCAACCAACAGCAAGATGAAAGCAAGCCCGAACCAAGATTTAACGGGATCAGACAGAAACTTCACAATACTCCGGCGCTATGCACTGCAGGCAAATAAGCGATCTAAATTATTGTTTTTTTTCCTGCTGTGTTTGCAGGTAAATATTTTGTTTGCACAAGATGCAGACAGCACTAAGAAACTCGCTTATTTATCGGGCGCTGTCACTGTTACCAATAATGGTATTTCACTGATTCCTACTTTTTCACTCGGCAAACCAGCCGCAATTTTCAATCTTTCAATGGGGAAGAAAAAACTGAGTTTCGAACCCGAGCTTAGATTTTCGTTACAAGGCAAACCCTGGTCATTTATATTTTGGTGGAGATACCAACTTATTCGTAACAACAGGTGGATGGTAAATATCGGCGCTCATCCCGCGCTGAACTTCATGACCGAAACGCTTTTTGTAAATGGAGCCTATGTGGAGAAAACGGTGGCGCGCCGGTACCTCGCAGGGGAATTATCTCCCAATTATCTTCTGACAAAGAATATTCATATTGGAATTTACTATTTGTATGCAAGGGGAATTGATAACGGAGGCACGCGAAATACGCATTTCCTCACTGTTAATGCCGGCTTTTCGAATATCGAATTACCCGGCAGACTAGTTTTTAAAGTGGTTCCCCAGTTTTATTATTTGAATCTCGACAGACGGGAAGGTTATTATTTCACCGCAACAACAACGCTTGCACGGAAAAATTTTCCAATAGCTGTTCAATCGATCGTCAACAAGGAAATCCATACAAATATTGCAGCGAGTAAGAATTTTGTCTGGAACCTCAGCCTCATCTATTCTTTCAACCGGAAATATGTCCAGCAACAATAATCGCAGGGAATTATTAAGTTTGTGGGCGATGAACAGAATCGAAACCATCGAAGAATTTTACAAGCGAAAATTCAACTGGGTTCCCGATAAGTTCCGTAACGAACTTGGACACTTCAATATATTCCGCCTGCAACCGCTGAAGGATGGCAAACCCCAGCCAGTACCTTACCGCAGGCGCGATTTTTATAAGATCATGCTGGTAATGGGCAATAGCGAAGTACACTATGCCGATAAGGTTTACCGGGTGGAGAAGCAGGCATTATCGTTTTCCAATCCGCAGATACCTTATAAATGGGAACATCTCGACACCATACGAAGCGGTATCTATTGTATTTTCAATCAACAGTTCTTTCACCAGTATGGCAATATAAATCAATACGAGGTATTTCAACCGACTGGAACTCACCTCTTCGAGTTAACCGATGAACAAGTAGAAAAAATCGAGGCTGTTTACGAGCGGATGGAAGAAGAAATTAATTCCGAATATTTACACAAATACGATGTGTTACGCAATCTGGTACTTGAATTGATTCATTTTGCACTGAAAATGCAACCCCAGGCTAAGCTGGACAAACAGCCTATCAATGCTGCACAGCGCATCTCTGCTTTGTTCCTCGAATTACTCGAAAGGCAATTCCCCATAGAAGAAAATCATCCTTCGCTCTGTTTTCGTTCCCCGTCCGATTATGCAAAGCAATTGAATGTACACGTCAATCACCTGAACAGGGCGGTAAAAAATGCCACCGGCAAAACCACTTCGCAAATCATTTCGGAGCGTGTTGTGCAGGAAGCAAAGATCCTGCTTAAGCACAGTCCCTGGAATGTTTCAGAAATTGCCTACGCGCTTGGTTTTACCGAAGTAACCCATTTCAACAACTTCTTCAAAAAGCATGTTCAATTGAGTCCGCTTAAATTCCGGAATGCCTGATCTTTTAAGAAATCTCCCGGCGGGTTTCCTGGTATCGACTTCATAAAACAGATCAAAACAATTCGCGCTTGCGCATTTTATGGTGGAGTAGGGGCGCATTCAACATAGCATCGGTAGAACTGCCGGCTAGTTTTTGGTCTTGCTTGCAACGGCAGGGCCTTTAATCAATCTTCCAATAGGCTCCCGCTACAATTCATCCACTCCTTCACTCAATTCAACTAAACTATGCAACAACCGGGTTAACCAGGGCTGGTCAAAGCCAATTTAATGTTTAAACTTTGAATAGATTAAATGGAGAATTTGTTTAAACCCAAATCATCTTTCATATGCATTCAAAGATTTTATTAAGAACTGCTTTGCTGGCGATGCTGATTTTTTTATTGCTGACAGCCAGCTGGGAAATATTTTGGCGAAGCCGCGGATTTATACCCACGTTTAACGACGACAAAGCACTGTGGGTCGAGAAACGAAAAGAAGCCTACGCCGACATCAGGAACGCAACCGTATTCATTGGTTCCTCGCGCATAAAATTCGATCTCGACATCCCCACCTGGAAAAAAGAAACAGGGGAGCAGGCCATTCAACTTTCGTTGGTAGGAACCTCACCCATATTATTATTGAAAGACCTTGCCGAGGATGAAAACTTCAAAGGCAAACTGGTGGTAGATGTAACCGAGGTATTGTTTTTTTCGCAGAACCCTGCATTCCGGAAATCTGCTATTGAAGCAACAAGCTATTATAAAAAACAAAGCTTGTCGGAGAAGTTTAGCTCAAAACTACATCTTGCCCTTGAATCAAAATTGGCCTTTCTCGAAGAAAGAAGATTTTCCCTGAACACCTTGCTCGCCGATCTTGAAGTACCGGATCGCCCGGGTGTATTTTCTTTCCCGGCATTTCCTAAAGGTTTTGAATGGACAACCCGTGACCGGCAAACCTATATGTCGGATATGTTTTTGTCGAACCCATCCGATCTCGATCGTCAAACAGCTATCTGGGGAAAATTGATAATGGGCGATAAAACTCCACCGGTGACCGGAGATGCACTCGATAAAATTTTGTTGGAACTGAAAACTTATGCCGACAAAATCAGGGCAAGGGGCGGAAGAATAATTTTCATACGCACGCCTTCAAGCGGACCAATGGAAGAAGGAGAGAAGCAGGCTTATCCGAAAGAAAAATACTGGGATCGTTTGCTGCAGTTCACACAAGCAGAAGGAATCCATTATGAAGATGAGCCACAAACCGCAGCTATGATCTGTCCCGAATGGTCTCATCTGTCACCCGCCGATGCGGTTGTTTACACAAAAATACTTGCCAGACAACTGGCCGAAAGAGGATGGTTTGTCTATCAATAATAATACAATCGGTTTAACCTTAAAACTTCGTCAACATGTTGTTCAACTCATATACATTTATTGTATTTCTGCTGCTGGTGCTGGCGCTGCACTATGCTCGTCTATCCTGGACTGTCAAGAAAGTCAATTTACTTGTAGCCAGCTATCTCTTCTACGCGTTATGGAATCCTCCCTTTGTAATCCTGCTTTGGTTGTCGACCGTTGTGGATTTTTTTGTCGGGAAGAAATTGTATGAAATTGAAAATCCTTCGCGGCGAAAGGTATTGCTTGTAATAAGCCTGGTGGTAAATCTTGGCATGCTTGCCTTTTTCAAGTACGGAAACTTTTTACTCGATAATTTCATTGTCTTATCGTCGGCAGTCGGCTTTGAATTCAATCCCGCGCGCCCGGATATCATATTGCCCGTGGGTATCTCTTTCTACACCTTTCAAACGCTTTGTTACACGCTCGACATGTACAAGAGAAAACACGCGCCGGAAAATTCGCTGCTTGATTTTTCTTTGTTTGTAACCTTCTTTCCCCAGTTGGTGGCTGGACCAATTGTACGCCCGGGTGAATTGATACCCCAGTTCAAAAAACCACATTATGCCAACAGGGAACAGTTTGTGAAAGGAGCCTTGCTTTTATCGTTAGGTTTATTTATGAAAGTAGTTATGGCCGATACGATGTTGGCCGGACCAGCCGACATGATCTTTGGTGCTACTCAATCCCTGAAAGCTATTGATGCGTGGCTGGGAGTATTGGCTTTTTCGGGACAGATCTTTTTCGACTTTGCTGGTTATTCTACCTGTGCCATTGGCGTTGCGGCCATGCTCGGGTTTCACTTGCCGGATAATTTTAAATATCCTTATGCCGCTATTGGCTTTTCCGATTTCTGGAGGCGTTGGCATATCACGCTTTCTACCTGGCTGCGCGATTATTTGTATATACCTCTTGGAGGAAACCGGAAGGGAGAAACTCGTACGTATATAAATCTTATGCTCACGATGTTGCTCGGAGGTTTGTGGCACGGTGCTTCGTGGACCTTTGTTGTGTGGGGCGCCCTTCACGGAATATATCTCTGTATAGAAAGAATATTAAAAGCAAGGTTTGCTGCAGTGAATCAACTAAGGCAAAGCAACCAAACAGTGCTGATGGAAAAAGAACAGGCTTTCCGTGCCTCGCTCGTTCCGGCTTTTATGAGTGGTAAAAAAACACAACAGTTCTTACTTGCCTTGTTCACCTTTTTCCTTGTAAATATAACCTGGGTGTTTTTCCGTGCAGCAGATTTTAACACCGCCGGCAGGATGATTGCTTCCATGTTTGGATTCGATGAGAAAGGTATCGCCCTCATGCCAACCATCGATATGATAAAAGTGGGTGTTGTAACCTTTCTATTGGTGAGTACGCATTGGTTCATGCGTAATAGTTCAGTTTGGCAATTGGCGAAAAAAACCAAGTGGTGGATCGTAGCAATTGTTTGGAGTTTGCTTTTGTTTGCTCTGGTGCTTAGTCAAAAAAGCAGTGATTCGTTTATTTATTTTCAGTTTTAGTCATAAGAAGTAAGGTTGATTGATTAGGTGCTGGCCCCGTGGTAATAAATGCTCCGCTTTCGTTTGGTTTCCATTCGTCGTACGCGGTTATGAAAACAAAAGAGCAGTTTATTCCCGGGGCTTTTTTATGCGGGTGTTGTCGTAACTTGTAGCACGGAGATTTTTTTATGACGGCCCCCAAAAAATTTTATTCTTCGCTTTTGACTTCTTTGTTTTTATTCTTTTTGTTTTCGATGAACTTCTGCACAGGAGATTCGTCAAAAGCCAATTTGGTAGATGATGCAGAATGGATAAAAAGAGGCGACAGTGTTGTAAAAAAAGCATTCGATACTTTACGCATTACGCTAACCGAGGCCATCGCAACAAAGGGCGTTGCCGGCGCTGTTCAGCTTTGTAATACTGAGGCGCTCCGTCTTACTGCTATTTACTCCGGCCGTTCGGTGCGCATTAAGCGTATATCTGAAAAAATCAGGAACGCCGCCAATACGCCGGACTCGCTGGAGAAATCATTTCTCACATCATACAATGCTTTAATTGCCTCCAATGCGAAGCCTAAAGTATTCAGGGAAGAAAACGGGACCATTCATTACTTTAAACCCATCTTTATTCAGGCCCTTTGCCTCAATTGCCATGGCAACCCCGGTCAGCAAATTCAAACGGAAGCCTGGCAAAAGATAAAGGAACTTTATCCTAACGACCAGGCAACGGGTTATGCCGATTCCTCCTTCCGGGGTTTATGGCACGTGAGTTTTCTTACCGATAAAAATAAAAGCAGCAACAAGTAAGCAAATAGCCGTGTAAAAATTTAGAAATGTTGTTTGCGGATGACAGCTCATCTTCGAATTCAGTAATAAGAATTATATTTCCATTTCAAACCAACTAACTATGCACAGGTATTTCCTACTTGCTACTTGCTTGCTACTGCAGTTAACAGCTCCTGCTCAAACAAAGCCCGACTCTTCCAAAACAGAAGTCAACGATTATTTCAAGCCGGTGAAATGGAGATCGATCGGCCCCTTTCGCGGCGGGCGTTCAGTTTGTGCCACTGGAGTTCCCGGCGATATCAATACTTATTTCATGGGAACAACGGGCGGTGGATTGTGGAAGACCGATGACTTAGGGCTTACCTGGACCAATGTGTCGGATGGTTTTTTTAAAACAGGCTCGGTTGGCGCAATTGCCGTATCGGAAAACGACCCGAATGTAATATATGTGGGAATGGGCGAGCACGCTGTGCGCGGGGTGATGACGCATCACGGCGATGGCGTTTACAAATCGACAGATGTCGGTAAGACCTTTAAGCGAATCGGCCTCGAGGCAACGCAGCATATATCGCGTATTGTAATCGATCCCAACAATTCCAATATTGCATTGGTAGGCGCACAGGGCGCTTTGTACAGTAAATCAAAAGAGCGCGGTATTTATAAAACAACGGATGGTGGACAAAGCTGGAAAAACGTTTTATACATCAACGATCAAACCGGCTGCGTCGAATTATCGATGGATATGAACAATCCAAGAATTATATATGCAGCCATGTGGGAACATGGGCGCAAACCCTGGCAGGTGATAAGTGGGGGACAGGGAAGCGGATTGTACAAGTCTACCGATGGAGGTGAAACATGGGAGAAGCTGACCAATGGTTTGCCCAAAGAGATGGGCAAAATGAGCATTGCAGTTTGCAGAAGTAATCCCGAGAAAGTATATGCCCTTATTGAAAGCGATTCGGAAAAAGAAGCAGGCGGATTGTTTGTAAGTAATAATGCCGGTAAGAACTGGTCGCTGTTAACAAATGACCATCGCCTCGTGCAACGTGCATGGTATTACATCGAGCTGTTTGTAGATCCCCTGAACGATCAAACAATTTATGTATTAAGCGCGCCGGCCCTGCGTTCAACCGATGGAGGAAAAACCTGGGAAAACCTGGGTGGCACGCACGGCGATTTTCACGATCTCTGGATAAACCCGCGCAATTCAAAGAACATGATCATTGCCAACGATGGCGGCGCAGCCATTACTGTAAACTTTGGAAAAACATGGAGCCCGCAAAGCAATATGCCTACCGCGCAGTTTTACCGGATTAATGTCGACAACCAGTTTCCTTATAGAATCTATGGAGGGCAACAGGATAATACTTCTGTTTCCATTGCGCATCGCGAAATCGGAAGCGGTGGGATTACCAACGCAAGCTGGACCTTCAGCGCGGGTGGTGAAAGCGCTTTTCTTGCATTCGATCCCGATAACCCGCGTTATGTGTTGGGCGGCAGCTACCAGGGCACCATCGAAGTGCTGGATACAAAGGCCTATGCTGGCACTAATATAATGGCTGCACCCATTCAATACCTGGGCCGCGACGCAAAGGATATGAAGTATCGCTTTAACTGGAATGCGCCTATTACCTGGAGCAAACACGAGCCCAATACCTTTTATCACGGCGCACAATATCTATTGAAAACATCTGATTGGGGTAAGACGTGGAAAGAAATATCTCCCGATCTCACGCGTAATGAAAAAGACAAGCAGGGAAGACCCGGAGTGCCCTATACCAACGAAGCAGTTGGGGCGGAAAATTATGGAACCCTAAGTTATGTAATGGAGTCGCCCCATGAAAAAGGAGTGATATGGACCGGAAGCGACGATGGGTTGGTATATCTCACTCGGGATAACGGTGCTAATTGGACAAATGTAACACCCAAGGGTTTGCAGGAATGTCTCATCAATGCCATTGACGTATCGCCTCACGATAAGGCAACGGCCTATATTGCTACAACAAGATATAAGTTTAACGATCACAGTCCCGCAATATATAAGACAACCGACTACGGCAAAACATGGACAAAGATTGTAAACGGCATTCCTGCCAATGCATTCACGAGGGTGGTAAGAGAAGATGATGTCCGTAAAGATTTATTGTTTGCGGGTACGGAATTGGGGGTATTCATTTCTTTAGATGGTGGAAAGGAGTGGAGCCCGTTTCAATTGAATTTGCCCATAACACCAATTACTGATTTGAGAATACATAAAGGTGATTTGATCGCTGCTACTTCGGGACGTTCGTTCTGGATACTCGATGATCTCGGACTGATCCGTCAATACAAAAAGGAACAACCGGATTTTTTACTATTCAGTCCGGAAGATACTTACCTCGTAAACGGCTACAGCGAAATGAATCAACCCAATCCTCCCGGTACCAACCGGCTTCGTGGTGTAAACCCGGCAACCGGCATGGTAATTTATTACAAGCTGCCCGAGTTGAAGGAGAATGAAACGGTATCGATTGAAATAAAAGATGCTGCCGGCAACCTCGTTCGGAGCTTTAGTTCGAAGGCCGACAGTCTTTATAAATCCTATGAAGGCGCACCCGCGCCCAATCCCGTGCTGAGCAAACAAAAAGGGTTGAATCGTTTTGTATGGGATTTGCGTTTTCCAACAGTGCCCGGTGTGCCCGATGTTTATATTGAAAGCAGTTATGCCGGGCATAAAGCTATTCCGGGAACATATCAGATATCTATCAAAGCAGGTAGCGAGGTGCAGACTGCAAAAGCCAATATCTTACCCAATCCGCTTTATAGCGTTGATGCGAATACTTATTCCGAATGGGATGCATTGATGAAAGAAATGGAAAAAGGAGTGGCCACCATGCATAACCTGGTAAACAGTACCAACGCAAAGCGTTTGCAGTTAAACGATTTACTGAAACAAATTCCCGCGGAATCAAAATTTGACGCGATCCGTAAAGAAGGAAATTCTCTTGCACAAATGATGAAGAACTGGGACGAAGACATGATTCAGCGCAAGTCAAAAGCCTACGATGATGTCGAGAATTTCCCGAACAAGTTTACGGCCAACTATATGTTTTTAATGAACCAGTTGGAAAGCGATATTCCGAAGATTACGCAACCGGCGCTTGATCTGAAAAAGCAGTTGGATGATCAATGGTTGCAACTTAAAAAACGACACGAAGAAATTGAAAGCAGGCTTGCAGCATTTAATAAAATGCTCACCGATGCGGGAGTTGGACCAATTTGGGTACGATAAACTCCAAAGACCGGTTTTGCACAATGCGATATGTTTAATGATCGGACAAGCCAGATTGCGAAAGAATTAACAAGAGGCCTTTTTCGAAATAAATTTTGCTGAGCGCTTAACAATTTGTCGACCGCGGCTGTTACTCTACTCAAACAAAATATATTTATGAAAAAGGCCTTTCTTTCTCTTTTCATGCTTGCAGCAATTGCAGTAGCCTGTAATAACGATCAGGCGGCAAAAACAGATGAAACATCAACTGCCACTCCGGAAGTAAAAGCAGATACCACCGCTGCAAAGCCGGAAACTCCCAAAGACATTGTTGATATCGCGATTGGATCGCCCGATCATACAACCCTCGTTTCTGCAGTAACTGCCGGAGGCTTGGTGGAGACTCTAAAGGGTGCTGGCCCGTTTACCGTATTCGCCCCCACCAATGCAGCTTTCAGTGCACTGCCCGCAGGTACATTAGATGCTTTGCTGAAGCCGGAGAAAAAAGATGATCTTACAAAAATTCTTACCTATCATGTAGTTGCCGGTTCTGTGAAGGCTGCAGATCTGAAAGATGGACAAAAGGTGAAAACACTCCAGGGCGGAGAGTTAACTGTTTCTATTAAAGACGGGGTTGTAACTATCAATGGAGCAAAAGTAACAGCAGCCGACTTGTCCGGATCTAACGGGGTTGTGCATGTGATAGATGCTGTTTTGTTGCCGAAATAAAAGAGCTTTCCTTTATATATATCCGGGGGCGACTTTGTTCGCTCCCTTTTTATTTGAAAGCAGTCTATCATTACGACCTGGATTTTGTCAAAGCGTCTTTAACTGCGTTGACAATGTAATCTGGCTCGCGGTAAAGCAGGGTTTCATTTACGGTAATCATAGCCTCGCCCTTTTCGCCCGGTCTAGGCATCCTGACCTGGTATTTCAGTAACTCTTCAAAAAACTTCTGGGGTATTGTTCCTGCGGGAAATTTCATGCGATAGATATTGGTACCACCATCAATCGAGTTTACGGATACTCCATTGACTTTATTCAATTCAGCAAAGATGTTTTTGGCTCTTGCGATGGCCTCTTGAAGCCGTTCTTCAAATCCATCCAGTCGATGAAGAGCCATTGCGGCATTCAGCCAATTCCCAAACATGGTTCCGCCATGTATTTTCATCAGGTGCGGCATTTTGTCGATAACCGCTTTGGGGCCGCAGAGAATTGCACCGGCGCTTGCCCCAAGGTATTTGTAGAGCGATATGTAAACCGTATCAAAATATGCGGCGTATTCTTTGATCGATATGCCCGACCAGGCAGCCGTCATGAAAATACGGGCGCCGTCGAGGTGCATGGGAATATTTTTTTGCTGGCAATACTCACGGATCTTTTTGATTTCTTCAATAGGCACTATTCTCCCATCGCTCCTGCGCACGGGATTTTCGATCGAAACACAACCAATGCCACTTTTAAACACCTCCTCCCGGTCGAGGTTTTCGATGGCAGCCTTTAGTTCGTCGGCAGTAAAATATGTTTTGTTACCGGTAAGCGGCATCAGTCTTTTATTGAATACCGACTGTGCCGCATCCGCTTCGTCCCGAAACACATGACTGTTGTCTTGCACAAACACTTTGGCATTATCGCCGCTTAGCATTGCAATGGCGAGTTGATTGGCCATAGTACCGCTGGGCATAAAAATCGCTTTCTCTTTCCCGGTTATATTGGCCATTCTTTTTTCCAATTCTTCTACTGCACCGCCACGCCCGTAGACATCGGCTTTAATTGCCTGCTTGTTGTGATACTGTTGCAACTGCTCCCAATAACTGGAACCCAGAAACCATTCACCGTCGTAAAAGAAATTTACAACGGGTTCCGAAGCATACCCTCGATCGGGTGTCGGCTGCTTGGCTTGTACTGCCAACGGAAGGCCAGCCAATACTCCGGGGATAAAAGAAAGGCCCGATGACTTCAGGAAACTTCTTCTGTTCAATGGCATAAAGCTTATTTAAAACGTTAGCATCTTTTCTATTTTAGTAAACCCGTACAGCTTTTCATTTTGTGAAGCAGCTAATTCTTTTCCATTTGTTTACCAGCACAGCCTCAACAGGGTTGCTGTATGCGCATTCTTCTCCAAAACAAAGCATGTATTTGCCGTGAATCGAAGTTAGTTTTTTTGTGAGAGTTGCCATCAGTAAAAAATGCGCTCTATTTATTCGTTGCCCTTTCCAAAAAAAGATATTTACCTTAAGGGTAAATTAACTGCTTTATGTTTATCCTCGAAACTTACGGTATGGCCGTACTCTTTTGCGTAATTACCATGATATGCTGGGGATCCTGGGCCAATACGCAAAAGCTGGCTGCCAGCAACTGGCGATTCGAGTTGTTTTACTGGGATTATGTCATAGGCATACTACTGCTGTCGATTTTTTTTGCATGTACGTTGGGGAGTTACGGACAAGGTGGGCGATCTTTTTTAGAAGATCTCAGGCAGTCGGATGCTTCTCATCTGTTATCTGCCGCAACAGGAGGTGTGATCTTTAATCTTGCAAACATATTATTGGTTGCTGCCATTGCCATAGCTGGAATGTCGGTAGCTTTCCCGGTTGGCATCGGTATTGCGTTGGTGCTTGGCGTAGTTGTGAACTATATTGATGAACCTTCGGGTAATCCATTTCTGTTATTCGGCGGGGTATTGCTTATAGCTTTGGCAATTATCCTGAATGCAAATGCTTATCGAAGGCTTTCTTCCGGTCACAATACGAAGTCGGGAAAAGGATTGCTGTTGTCGGTTGCTGCCGGTTTGCTCATGGGCTTTTTCTATCGTTTTGTGGCGCAAGCGATGTTTAGCGACTTCAGCCATCCCGAGGCTGGTAAGCTCAGTCCTTATACAGCCATGCTGTTTTTTTCGATCGGCGTTCTTCTTAGCAATATTGTTTTCAATAGCTACATCATGAAAAAGCCGGTTACAGGCGAACCGGTAACGTACCGGCAATATTTCGGTGGAGGTCTTCGCAATCATCTTACAGGAATATTGGGAGGAATAGTTTGGTGTGTTGGCATGTCGTTTAGCATCATCGCCTCGGGTAAAACAAGTCCGGCTATTGCTTACGGGCTGGGCCAGGGAGCCACCGTAGTAGCAGCTATCTGGGGAATCTATATCTGGAAAGAATTTAAGAATGCGCCCAAGCCTGTGCCCATGCTTCTCAACCTGATGTTATTACTATATGGCGCGGGATTGGCACTGATTGTACTTACAAAAATTTAGCTTGTTATGAAAAATATCGTGGTGATCGGGAGTATCAATACCGATATGGTGTTGCGCACGGCGAGAATACCCAAAGCTGGTGAAACTTTGCTGGGGCATTCTTTTATCAGTACCGGTGGAGGAAAGGGCGCAAACCAGGCTGTTGCTGCCGCGCGCCTTAGCGGGCAGGTTTGCTTAGTTGGAAAAATTGGCGACGATAATCTGGGCAAAACTGCGATCGATAATTTTCGAAAAGAAAAACTCGATACCAATCATATTAGCGTCGATCAGAAACTTCCCTCGGGAGTTGCTTTTATAGTAGTGGATGAGAAAGGAGAGAATATGATCGTGGTAGCACCGGGCGCCAATGGCGGCTTAACGCGCGAGGAGGTACAAGATGCGGAAGCGGTGATCAGGCAGGCCGATATCGTATTGCTGCAATTGGAAATTCCTTTGGAAACAGTTTTAGAAGGAATGATATTGGCGAAAAAGCATCATCGTATGGTAGTGCTCAATCCTGCGCCCGCGGCCCGGCTTTCGGATGAATTCTTTCGATGCATCGATATCATTGTTCCCAATCAGCCGGAGGCGCAGTTGCTGACCGGGATACAAGTGAACGATAATGCCACGGCGCAATCAGCTAGTATGTTGTTGCATGAAAAAGGAATACCGGCAGTAGTAATTACAATGGGAGAGAGAGGCGCCTATGTTTCTTCCAAATACTTTAGCGGACTTGTGCCGGGCTTTAACGCGGGAACTGTGGTTGACACCGTAGCTGCAGGCGATACTTTCTGTGCTGCGCTGGCAATCGGGATTTCGGAAGGAAACCCGATTGAAAAAGCGGTAGAGTTTGCAAATGCTGCTGCGGCCATTTCTGTTACACGGCATGGCGCGCAGGATTCAGTTCCCTATCGACGGGAAGTAGATGAATTATTAAGGAGATAGGCAGCGCAGCTTCCATTCAATTTCAAATCAAATGTTGTGAAAACTCTCATTGACAATACTGATTCAGGTCATGATCCTTCTTGGGCTTATTGGACAATTTTGGAATCCGGAATTTCTTAACCAAAAAGTGAAATCATGAGCTACATTTCAGTTTCCCACTGTGGAAACGACCATCAGCAATGGCTTAAAAGCGTCGATTTTTACGACAACGATCTTGATACCCTCGAGGCCCGTCTCACCGAAATTGTAAGAAAGAACAATGGCCGCGATGCCCTCGCAAATGTGGAGCATTTTCAGAACCAGTTTATCGTACAACGCAACAATATCGATGAATTGCGGCATTATATCCAGGAGCATTCGGGCAAAGTAGCTTCCGATGTGCAAGCTCATGCAGGAAAAATGGAACTGGGCCTCTTACGCGAACACGAGGATCTTAAAATACAATTCGAAAGTTTTGAAAAAGTGATGAACGAGTTGCGACACGAGTTCAACCTTTTTCTCGCGAAGTGGATGTGATAATCGCCCATTGGAATTAAGAGGTGTTTGTGCATGTATACCGGCCCGAGTTATAAACCACGGGAACTCGTGGGTAAACACAGATAACACGGATGAGGGGTTGAAATGCTACCCGTGTTATCTGTGGATAAAATCTCTCCCGCGCAATCTGTGTTATAAACCACGGGGAACACAGAGAATGATGCATAACAGATACTCGTGTCTCTTTTGAATTATTTACTTCTGAATTTCCCTCCTTTCAATTTTTTGTTCTAATTTTTGCTGGAATCGGTTACCGGTTTTAAAAAACGATTGCTATGCAAACTACAACTGCATTGGATAATTCCCTGCTGCAGCAATGGCTGATGGAAAAAGCTGAAGTCAGCTCAATCGAAGAAAATTTAAAAACAAAGGGATTTGATCCCGAACTGGTGACCGGTTACGTCAAAGAGTATAAGCGGATACGTTATGCACGCAGGCTGTATAAAGGATTCTTGTTTTTAGGCGCGGGTGCTTTTATTGGTTTTGTGAGTTGTATACTCTCTCTTACCAATCCAATCCCTTCTCTCTATAACTTCTTTCTATATGGTTTTATATCGATAGCGATGGCCCTGATATTTATCGGCCTTTACCTGGTATTCGAAGGTTAGTATTACAACTCGTTCGTGTACCCATAAGCTTTTTCTAATCGGGGTAATAAGCCATTGATGAGATGCCGGAGCCAGTTGATGCCATCATCTTTTTCACACGCTCCAGCAATTCCCGTAGTTTTTCTTTTGAAAAAAATTTTCCATTCACGAATACCGCTTCTATAGATTTACTATTACTGATGTTTTGCAGGGGGTTATTTTCCAACAATACCAGGTTGGCTCTTTTGTTTACAGCAATACTACCGTCTGTTTTTTCTATTCCAAAAAAACGAGCCGGATTGATGGTGGCAGTTTTTAAAGCTTCCGCGGGACTCAGCCCGGCTTTTACCATCCACTCCAGTTCGTCGTGCAAACCAAAACCAATATAACAATGCGGGTTCGGAAAATCCGTACCCGCCAGTAATGGTACGCCAGCCTCGTGTAACAGTCGGGTAATTTTTAACTTAAGTTCAAATTCCTGGCGACTTTGCATAAAATCTTTCTCCGTCCATGTTTTAAAACGAAAATCTTGCCGGTAATCCCAGAAATTTTTCATGAATGAACCCATGTACACCATACGCGGATCATGCAGCAGCGTAGTATCCGTGATGTATGCAATTCCCCGGTTCACTGTAAGCGTTGGGCATACCCAGGTGCCGGTAGTTTTTAATTCTTTGGTTATGGAACGTAACTTGTTTTCGTTGTAGGTGCGGAAAAGAAAATCTTTCCTGTTCGATCTTTTAGCAAAACTGCTGTCCTTTAGTTTACCCAACTGGTAGTTCATAAAATAATCACTGCTATCGCCGGCCAGTTCTATGAATCCATATAGATGTTCCATGCTTTTCTGACCGGCCCTGGCTGCTTCGAGAATGCTGACTTCATTGGGTACATGCCCGGCAAACGAAATTCCCTGTTTGCGGCATTCATCGGCAATGGCAAAAAAACTGCTTCGGCTGAGCAATGAATACACTTTTATAAAATCAACGCCCAGTTTGTTTTTGAGGGAATCGACCGCCTTTCTTCCATCGTCTTCGTTCTTTACAGCAACCGATCCGGGCCAGATCGGTTTGGGGCCGTCTACAATTGGGCCCGCGGCATAAAACATAGGGCCATCGATTTCGCCTTTCCGCATTTTTTCTCTCCACCTTTTCACATTGCTCATTGTTTCAAACATGCCTCGCACGCCGGTTACACCATTGGCTATTAAAAGAGGAAAACTGCTTGCATCGTTCCAGATATGAGTATGCATATCCCAGAAACCGGGAACCAGGTATCGATTGTTCGCTTCAATAACCGTATCAGCCTTTAGCTGCTTCCCGGTTTTTTCAATTCGTATTATCAGCGAGTCTTTAATAAGAATGTCCTGGTTTTTTATCAAACGACCATTTTCAACATCAACAATGTTTACGTTTCTTATCAATAACAGGCGCTGCGAATTTGCCTTCGCACAAATCATAAAACAGCCGAGGAGGTAAAAGAGGGTTCTTTTCATTGCGATAACCGGTTTGTGCTGCAAGTTTCGAATATTTGAGCGAATCGCAAAAAAGCTACAGGCGGGTAATGAGAGTGAGCAGTTGGCTATTCAAACCTGATGAACATCGACTTAAAATTCAGTACCATTTTGTTGAATTGACCAATCAGGTCCTGGCCAATATTGCCATAATAATAGTTCATATTGTCTTTAAAAGGCTCTGTAAAGAGCGACACAGAATCGAGTTGAATATTTTTCCCGCTAACAAGGCAATTGAAATTTACCTTAAAGCCTTTTTGCGTAGTGGATCCGCCGGCTCCACCGAATCGCATACTGGTGGGTGTATACAGGCGATCGATTTGATCGCGATGCTTTTTATAATAAGGGGGATACAACATGGTTTCATCGGCGCCGGTATCAAAGGTGTAGGGTTCGCCGTTGATATCGATGATGGGTGTTAAAAACTCAAGCGCCATATTGCTTGGGATCGAAACGCTTTCGGTAAGCGGAACGATAAAATCGTCCTGCCTGCTTATATGAACTTCTCCTAAATCGTTGATGATGGGGAAGCCGATGATGCCATTGATTTGATAGGAGATTTGAGGAATGAACAGGTCCTGGTTGCGGAAAACTAGGAACACGGCATTGTTGATTTCAATATCGCGAATATAGAGCTTGTCGCATACTGCCAGTTGCGATGGTACTTTCTTACCGGTGATGGAAGTTACCAATAAAGTTGAATCCATAAAGTGCATGCCAAGCCGGCGGGCAGTGGATTCACTCACGGTTGAAATATTAGCGCCGGTATCGAAGATGAAACCGAGACTGTCTTTGCCATTCGATACCGGCAGGTTCTTGAGCCCTGCCTTGTCCTTCGTCATTTTAACCGATAACTGCTGATTAATAATCACCTTCTGCCGGGGTGTATTTGCAAGCGCCATCCAGATGATACGCGTGTTCTTATAATCTTCCACCTGTTTGGGAGAAAGAAAATAACTATACCGGTCGATGATTTCATTACAAACCTTTAAGGCCTGGCTGTATAAATGCAATTTCGAAAAATTCGAATGCTGAACATCCGAAAGCTGGTAGCGCATCGAATCGTTCAAGTGCTGCTGGTAAAATGTGAAGATGGAATCGATCTGCCTGCTGGAAGCCTCGAGACGGTTAAAAACATTATTGATACGGCTTGAAATAAGCAGGTGGTGAAAACTGTTAAGTTCCCGGTTGTGCTTTTCAAAAATTTGCCGCGCCGAAAAAAATTGTTTATGATCGATCAATGAGTCGAGCTGGCGGTATAATGATGATGAATTTGACGACAGTTGCTTTGTATTGCTGCAATATGCACTAAGGAACCAGAGCGCGACTATTATGATATTGTTCTTCATTGCGTCGATTCATTAAGGATTTGATCAACCGCCAGCGGACTTTTCTGGTTTCAATAATACACAATCCGGGTTGATATAACATGGGTTAAATAGTAAATTGTGTTGAGCGGCAGATAGCGATGTTGGTGTAAGTAATTTACATAAAAACCAGGGCGGTATCGAATTGAACTTGCTACAAGAGCTTGTACGAGTGATTGCCAAGGCATTTTGAGGCAGGTTTCCATATCAAAAGGAGGTGGTTGAATTGACTATCATTGAGAATAGGCAAGCCCCGGTTTTATCTGCAATGAGAAAAGCAGGCGGGATTAGCCTTCTGTTGCAGGGAACTTGTTTAATTTGCATCGGGTATTAATTTGCTCAGTATATGAATAACACAGGAACAAATTCCGTTTGGCAGCCTATTCTCGAAGACGAAAATGTTTTGCTGCGACCTCTGCAACAAAGCGATTTTGAAGAACTGTACAAGGTGGCTTCGGATCCGCTGATTTGGGAACAGCATCCCAATCCCGATAGATATAAACGCGAGGTGTTTCAAAATTACTTTAGCGGCGCCATGGAGTCGGGAGGGGCATTTGCCGTATACGAGGCCCGCAGCGGAGAACTCATGGGAAGTACCAGATTTTATGACTATGATGCTTCCGAAAAAAAAGTTTTGATTGGCTATACGTTTATCGCACGCAAATTTTGGGGTGGAGTGTACAATCGGGCGATGAAGAAACTAATGATGGATTATGCGTTCCGGTATGTTGACACAGTAATCTATCATATTGGTGCCAATAATATGCGTTCGCGAAAGGCAATGGAAAAACTCGGGGGCAAATTGGTGGGATCGGAGAGCGTTGCTTATTATGGGGAGAAGGCAAATGAAAATTGCGTATATCAAATCGACAAGAAGGATTGGACCAGGTTGAGGGCGACGCATTGATCTGCTCATATTTTTTTTGATAAAGCCCCGCAAAAATCGTAACTATAGGTCTAAAACCAACAGACATGCAAAACTCCTTCACCAAAACCAACCGCTTCTTGTTTGTGATTCTCTTATTTGTTGGCATAGCTGCCATTTCCTGTAATAACAATACCGAAGAACCGAAAGAAAAGGCGCCGGACACCGCCACTACCCAGCAGGCGCCACCACCTCCGCCAGCCGATACCACCAAGATGGATACCGCTTCTACGCGGCCCGTTAAAACAACCAATTAATTTGTTTTTCATTTTTTTGTCCCGGGTAAATTACGTTTTTGTTTTACCCGGGATTTTTTATTTGAATCTTCATGGTCTTCAGCCGAAGCAAGGCTTCTTTGCGCGCCCGATGCCGGATAAGTTTTTGAATTAGCCAATGCTCTATGCGATGATGCGCCGGTATCAAGATGGCAGCGATAGCAACAAAGATCAGGATTTCCAGGACCGGCGTGTGATTGGTAAGCTCTACAACATAGGGGTGAAGGAAAAGTGTAAGATATTCGAACAGGAACAGCAAAGAAAGAATGCCCATCACTTTTATGACTCCCGGACGAATTTTTCGTCGGCTCAGGAATAATGTGAACAAGAAAAGCCCCGGAATGAATATCCCGATACCCAATAACTGAAGTTGTTTTTTTCTTTCTTTGGCCGCCTTTTTCTTCAATTCTGCTATTTCCAACTGCCTCAATTGTTCATTACTGGCAAGTATTTGCAATTGTCTTATCCGGCTTTTGCTGTTTATTGAGTCGTTGAGTTGTCGAACAAGACTTATATAGGCAAAGGCGCTATCGATTGTTTCGGCTTTTTTGTATTGATTGCCCAAAAATTCTGCAGCTTCCAACTGGTGGGTTAAAAAATCTCCCTTTTGCGATGTTAGCAATGATATGTTTGCATAAAATATTGCCGAATCGTATTTGCCCAGCCTGTTGTATAAATTGCCGAGTCCAAGCGTAGCTTCGCAAAGAATCTCATCGTCGTTGGCTTCTTGCAGGTATCGAATAGCCTCTTTGTAGTTCTGCAGCGATTTATCGTATCGTTGCATTTTTAGATAGCTATGTCCCAGGCCTGTCATCGAAGTGCCGACCAGGTCGATATCATTTCTTCTTTTAGCTTCCTGCAACGACTGTTGAAAATACCTGAAAGCAGAATCGTTTTGATCGATACGGTTATAAGCATCGCCGGTATTCAAAAGGATGAAATACTGCATGTCGGTGATACGATTGACTTGAATTACCGAATCTGCTTTCGAATAATAACCGAGCGCTTCCCTGTATTCTTCCTGCATCACGTGTACTATACCGATATTCATCAATACACTGGCAAGATTGCGCGGAACATGGCGCTTCTCTTCCAATTGTAATTTTTCGAGGTATAGCTCCAATGCACGCGGGTAATTGCCGATTTTAATAAAAGCATTTGCAAGGGCGCCCATGGCTTTCGACTGGCCTTCTACATACCTGATATCGTTAGCGAGATTGAGCGATTGCTTCGACAATAAGATCGCTGTATCCGGGTTATAAATCCCGGCAAAGCCCGCCATTTGCCAGAGCAGCCGCACGCGGTTGCTATCCTGTTTTTCGTTTAGCAGCAGGTTGGCAACGCTATCTGCCTTTTCCCGCTGTGCATGCAAAGTAAAAGTAGTCAGCAGTAATGCAAAAACGAGGAAGGATCCCGTTCCCGCTTGCTTTGGGCTGCTATAAAGAAAATTCATTTGCAGATGGTATAAATGGGCTTTGAGGCAGTTCTAGTACAAACAAATTACGCCCATTTGTCCGATTTTTACCCGGTTGCTTTGTCTTTTTGATTTATATCGGGCCCATGCTTACAAAAAATCACTAGATTTAGGTAACCCTCATCAAACCAACTACTGCCATGGGCCTTCGATCTATCTTCGTTGCATGTATGCTATGTGGTAGCTTTATGAGTTCCAGTCAATCGGTGTACGAATTCAAATACTCTTTTGTTGTCGATAAGGTGAAAGAAGATTACCACGCGCTCATCTTTCGCTACGACGATGCTTCGGGGTTTATCAGGGTAAGACTATGGGATGAGGAAACGAAATCGTGGGTGGTGGTAGATATGGAATTGGAGGAACATTATTATGGCGGTACCAGGCAGGGCGGAGAAGCAAAGCTGGATACTTCAATGGTGGTGTTCGAGGGACATTCGCCCCATGTTATTATCGGCGATCCTAAGATTGAATACGATCCTGATCTCTTTATTTTCCAATACGATCCCCGCAGTGGTTTGTATGAACCCACTGAAGTTTTGAGTTTCGACGACAAAGACAATATGTTCAAGGGAAAGGTGGATCAGATGACACTGTTGGAACAGAAAGATCTCACCAAAGAAAAGCTCTCTCTATTTTTCAAACCCGATGAAGATTTCTTCAAGAATTATTTCGACCAGGCCGAAGTGCGATCGCTTAGCATTGAAGAAAGGAAAACACGGCTTCATCTTTTATTGGTAGCGAATACCGAAGATATTACGATAGGTAAAACCTGTAAGGTAGACCAGGCCGCCATGATCAAAACATTCGGACAGATAGCCGAATTTATGGGCATTCAGTTTTCTCTCACAGAAATATTCGGAACCTATTTCAGCAAACTAAATGTTGAAAAGGCCATCGAATCGCTTAAACCATCGCCCAACGATATAGTTGTGTTTTATTACTCGGGACATGGTTTTAATGATGATAAAGCCAATACCAAATTTCCCTTTCTCGACCTGCGCGATAAATCGTACCAAACTTTCGGCGGGGCTTACACAATGAACATAGAAGATATTTATAACCGAATTAAAAGCAAAGGTGCCCGCCTGAATCTCGTACTTAGCGATTGCTGCAATGCCGATCCTGCGGCCACTACCATCAATGCCGGCAACGGAGTAAGTACCCGGAGTTCCTCGATTGGATGGAACCAGGAAAACGTGCGGGCATTGTTTCTTAATAATAAGCGAATGTCGATTCTTATGACGGCAGCCGCAAAAGGAGAATTATCGGCAGGTAACGACGACGGCGGAATTTTTACCTTCAATTTCCGGGAATCGTTGGAGAAATTGATCGGCCCCTTTTATACCAATATAAGCTGGAAATCGATCCTCGATGCGGCTCAAAAACAAACCATCAATGGCGCACAAACCAAATGGTGCCGCCAGCCCGATAATAGCTGGAAACGTTGTTTGCAAAACCCACGATTCATAACCGAATAGCTTTCGGAGTTATGAGTTTTGAAATTTTCTCCTAAGGTTTTTTTGCCCTGATTATTTCCCGTTTGCCCGGTGGGCCGGGTAGTTTTTCAACAAGGAATCCGCTGGCAATAAGATTTCTTCTTACCTCACCTTTGCTGCAATAAGTTACCAGCACGCCACGAGGAAAAAGCATTTCATAAATTTTTTGAAATATCGACTGGCTCCATAACTCTGGTTGTGCGGAAGGAGCGAATGCATCGTAATAAACCAGGTTAAACCGCCGATCAATTTTTAAATCTTCCAGTGCCATCTCCTGTTTATGCAGGCAAAACCACGATGATAAATTGTATGGCTGATTCCAGGCCGAAGAATGAATGCTGTTAAAAACTTTTTGCAGTTCGGGACGATGCAACAGTCCGCAATAGTTGAGTTGATCGGTGATCTGTTTTTCCAGCGGAAACTTTTCAACAGTAATATAATGTACTTCTTGCTGTAGCTTCTCCGCCTCGATATAAGTTAGCAAGAGGTTTAACCCGGTTCCCATCCCCATTTCGAATATACTCAACGGGGAGCTGCCTTGTTCATTATTGTTTAAATGCTTAATAACATACAGCAAGCCTGCTTCGATAAACACGTGCTGCGATTCGGCCAGGGCGCCGTGTACAGAATGGTAGGAGGCATTCAATTCCCGGGTCAAAACGGTATGCGAACCATCTTTGGTTAAAAATAATTCCCTGGTCATAGCAGCCGTGACGGCCGTGTTATTGAATCTTTAGTTTGAACTCGCCTTCTGTAAAGCTTATGAAATCGGGGCCAATTGTGCCTGAAGAAAGTTCTGTTTTATAGAAAGCTCCTTCAAAGGTTCCTGTCATTTCCGTATTGGTTTTTGAGAGAATTTTTACCACCAGCGGTTTCGCCGAGGGAGAAAAAACTCCTGCGCCGTAAACAATGGTTGTACTGTTGGGATTGTAAACGCCGAGAATCGAGTAGTCGAGCGAGCTATCATCTTCCGAATAAGTTCCCACGGCAGGAGATTTGCCATTTGCGAAATTGATACCAATATTGATTCCTTCCATATTACTGCCGCCCGCGCTGGCGATAAGCGATAGCGATACTATTCCCTGGCCAATGTCGGTGATCTTCGCCATGGTATTGGCGGTAAAATTAAATGCCGTACCATCCTTCTTTCCCCTGATATAATAAGCGCTGCCTCCGCCGGTGTTGCCTCCTCCACCATTATTTCCTCCTCCCGATCCACCGGTGGTGTCAAAGCTCAATTCTTTTTGACAGGAACTAAACACAATGGCGAACAAAACAAACGCACTGAGTAAACGGAACGATATTTTCATAGTAACCGTATTTTGTATCAAAAATACGAAATAGCGGTTATGCGGGCTCGATTTACTTGTTCTGCCGGCTGAAGATTTTACTAACAATCTTCCATTCCCCGTCAATTTTTAACATGTTCATATAATCGTACATGATTACGGTTCCGGTTTCGATCCGTATTTTCCCGGAAGCAGCATTGCCCTCAATATTCACCGATACGATCTCGATCTTTCTTTCGCTTTTATTGGTATTGGCCTTAACTCTTGCAATGAACTCGGCGATAGGAACGTCTTTAAATTCTCCACTTTGTGCGTCGATATATTTCATAGTGGCCGATGGGTGAAATGCTTTTTCCATTCGGTAGCCGTCGCCGCTCATATATTCTTGCAAGCATGCCCTTACGGCTGCTTCTTCGGGATTGTTTTGCGCCAGGGCAACAATTACCGTTAATAAACTCATGGTGAGTGTCAACATTGATTTTTTCATGCTATTTGTTTTTTGATTTTTTGTTTGAAGAAGAAAAAACGGTGGCAGCTTCTTTGTATGGCAATAACAAGCGGAAATCGCCTGGCATGGAGGAGTTTAACAAGCTTGGACCGTTTGGGCTTAACTTTTTCATGATGGGACCAAAGTTTTCTTCCACTTTTGCCAGCGACGCGCTATCCGGGAATTCGGTCAGGAGTATGAAATTGTAGTCGTTCGTGGTATCGGCAATGGTTTCTAATACCAGATACGATTTGATATAACCTTCCCGGAGTGCGGCATCCCTGTACGCTTTCCAATTGTTTTCGATATAGTAAAGCATTTCCTGGCGCTTATTATCTTTTGTTTTGGCGAAATCGATGACCCAAATTGATTGGCAGAAACAATTCAGCGATACAGTCGCTATGAAAAAAGTTAGTATTATTTTTTGCATGGTTTTTTACTTGATTGCAGAAATAAAATGCTTCATTTCATCCAGGGTGCCAATTGTTATCCGGTACCATTGATCACCGGGCTCTACCAAACGGCCGGCAATGATATTATTGGCAGCCATTCGTTGCAGGTAATCACCGGTATAATTTTTCAAAGAGAAGTAAAGAAAATTCGTATGAGAAGGAATGCTGGGTAGCCTTAGCTTGCTCAATTCAGCAATGGTAAATTGCTTTGCTTCTTCATTCAGTTTCTTCGATTTCATTAAAAAATCGTTGTCATCAAGCGAGGCAATGGCCCCCGCCAGCGATACGGCGCTTGCACCCGCGTTTTCCCAGGGTTGTAACTTATTCAATTGCTGGATCAAATCAGGGTGAGCCAGGGCATAACCGATCCTGGCGCCGGCCATGCCGTAAATCTTGGAAAAGGTTTTAGCTACAACTAGTTTTTTATTGCTGCTTACCATCGAACATAGTGAGGATTCGCCGCAATATTCGATATACGCTTCGTCGAGCAAAACAAGACATTTGCTGCTTACTTCTTCAATAAAACTCTTAAGCAAATTACTATCCACCACGGTACCGGTCGGGTTATTGGGATTGCACAGGTAAATCAAGCGGGTTTGGCTGTTCATTCTTGATAGCATCGCCTGTAAATCGTGCTTCTTATCGGCGCTCAATGGAACTTTCAGAATCTCCAACCCGCTCTTTTCGGCGGCAGTCCACCAGATGCGGAAAGTGGGATCGGCAGCAACCGCATTTCCTTTTTCAAGGGCAGCGAGTTGTGCCACCAGGCCTAAAATTTCCGAAGAGCCTGCGCCAATCAATACGTTTTCTTTTTTAAGTTGGTTTATAGAAGCAATCTTTTCTCTCAACACAGTTGTTGTATCCCATGGATACCTGTTCGACAAGGCTACGGCCTCTGCCATCGCCATTCTCGCTTTCGGGGAAGGGCCATATGGATTTTCGTTTGAACTCAACTTGATAATATTTCCCGGAAGACGATAGGAAGAATGGTTATTGTTGCCGAATTCTTTTGCCAAAGACTGCTTGCCCCATAGACTCAGGCCTGCAAGAGCCAGCCCGCTTTGTGCGAGCCATTGACGGCGATTCTGTGCCATTGGATGATTTTTGATCAATATTAAAAGCGTTCTGGCCGCCCAAAAAATCTTTTCGACAACCAGGTATTTTTTTTATACGGTTCGGATAAAAAGGCAAGTAGCCTCGCATGAATATGCCGATAACGGGAAAGCGTCGAAAAAAATGGACTATTTGTCTAAGTGTCGCATTTAACTCTTTTATTTTTTGCATTTTTACTTTTCATGAACGAAATATCACTCAAAACAGCTTTCCGGTGGGTACAGGTAGTACTTTGGCTGATATTCTTCCTGGCCTGGGCCTTGTACACGAATAATAAGTGGAACGATTCTACCTATGGGTTCTCGAGTACTTTAATAGGAATCGTTTTTTACGTGGTAGCGGTCTATGGAAATAGTCATTTCCTGATGCCAAGATTCTTTCGTAAGGGTAACATCTGGCGCTATCTTTTGTATGCGTTGATTTTTTTGTGTAGCCTTATTGCCATCAGGGCTTATCTCGAGTTTATTATTTTGATGCCTCTGCACAAAAGATTTTATGATCTGAAGTCGCCGCACCTAAGCCTGGTATTTCTCACTACCCTCATTGCCTTTTTATTCGGTACCTTATTGTTTATTACGAAAAACTATATTGGCCTTCTCAAGAAACAGGAAGAATTGAAGGCCCAGCAACTTTCTACCGAGTTGAATTTGTTGAAGCAGCAGGTACAACCTCATTTTCTATTCAATACCTTAAACAATATTTATTCCCTTGCCAATGCCCGGAGCGAGAATACCAAGATTGCCATTGCTAAACTGGCCGATATTATGCGTTATTTTATGGAAGACGCACCGAGGGAAAAGGTATTGCTGCAACTGGAGCTGGATTTTATCCGCAACTATATTTCACTCGAACAATTGAGGATGCCACATCCCCTGCGTTTGAATTTTGAAGCCGATGAAATACATGTAGAAATCCCGCCCATGCTGCTGATGCCTTTCGTAGAAAATCTTTTCAAACACGGGATCGATAAAACAAGAAACGACAACGAAGCTATGATACAGCTTCGGGTAGATGAACAAAAACTTGTCTACACCGTCAGTAATAAAATGCCAAATAGTTCGAACCCCGGCAACGGCTTTGGATTGAAGAATCTCCGGAAAAGATTAGATTTACTCTACGGTGAAAATTATAAATTAAACACCGCTATTAAGGATTTTTATTTTGAGGCAAAGATGGAAATTCCCTTATGATTAGCTGTATGATTGTTGACGATGAACCGCTGGCCGTGCAATTGCTGGAAGACTATATTGCCCAGTCGGGTTCGTTACGGCTCGCATTCAAGTGTTATCACGCGATGGATGCCCTGCGTTTCCTGAAACAACAGCCTGTTGATTTGATATTTATGGATATCAATATGCCGAAACTAACTGGTATGGAATTGGCCTCCCTGCTTCCGCCTGAACAGAAAATTATTTTTACCACGGCTTATTCCGAATATGCGGTGCAGAGTTATGAGAAGAATGCCATCGATTACCTGTTAAAGCCAATTACCTTTGATCGTTTTTTGAAAGCAGTATCGAAAGTAGAAAAACTTGTAGATGCAAAAGCGGATGAAAAAGAGTTATCGAAAGACGTGGAGGGAAAGGTTGTGTTTGTAAAAAGCGGAAAGTCGATCGTAAAGATTTCAATAGACGATATATTATTTGTGGAAGGACTTAAAGATTATGTCTGCATTCATACGCAATCGGAGAAGCTGGTGGCTTATAAAAGGATGAAGGACCTGGAAGAAACGCTGCCAATACATTTCATGCGGGTACACAATTCTTATATCGTCAACCTCGATCGCGTAAGTCGGTTCGAGGAAAATCATTTATTCCTCGGGCAGGAGCGTATTCCCATCAGCGATAAGTACCGAGACCAATTTTTACTGCGAATTAACCGGCGCCTGCTGTAGGTGGTACGGCAAGCTTTACCCAGCGATTATAGCTATTAATTGTTAGGGAACTACATAAATTCTATTTTCGGGCATGGATTTTTTGACAGTAAAAGAAATCGGTCGGAAGGAAAAAGGGAATCATACAGTGAAGGGTTTTTCTTTTTCGCAACAGGCAATGCAGAAAATTGCTATTGCGGGCGAAACCGGTTCGGGAAAAACTTCGGTATTGAAGATGATAGCGGGCTGGATGCAACCCGATGAAGGTGAAATGTTATTCAAAGGCGAACGTATATTGGGCCCGCTCGAACAATTGATTCCCGGCAGGAAAGAGATTGCCTACCTTTCGCAGCATTTTGAGTTGAGGAATAATTATTGGATACACGAAATATTGGAATACGCCAACGAACTCCCGCATGCCCATGCCCAACGATTGTACGAAATATGCCGTATCGATCATTTATTGAACCGGAGAACCGACCAGCTTTCAGGCGGAGAAAAACAAAGGGTGGCCCTGGCACGGTTGTTATCCACCTCACCCCAATTGCTTCTGCTCGATGAACCCTTCTCCAATCTCGACCGCATTCACCGGGACATAATCAAGGCAGTGATAGACGATTTGGGAACAGCGTTGAATATTAGTTGCATACTGGTATCGCACGATGCAGAAGATTTACTTGCCTGGGCCGATACCCTGATACTGATGAAGGATGGGGCGTTGATTCAGCAGGGAAGTCCTGAAGAAGTATACCGCAAGCCTGTAAACGAATACAGTGCGGCGTTGCTGGGAGCATATAACCTCCTTGCATCGGTGCCGGGTATACATGCGGGCGGGAAAAAAATATTATTGCGACCCGAAGATATTCTTCTCGATAAACCAGGAGCACACAAATGGAAGGGCATTGTAAGAACTATCGCCTTTCGTGGGAACTTCTTCATGATTGGCGTGGAAACTGATACCGGGTGGATACAGGTACAATGGCCCAACGGCCGCTTCCAGGCAAACGAACGTGTGTCGATTTCTTATGCTGCGGAGAAGATTCACTTAATTTAATACGGCTTCACTGGCTCGCTGCAAGACTCGCTTCGCCGAGGATCAATGAAGCAATGTTTTTTAACCACTGGGTACACGAGGCAAACGGACAGGTATTTCCGATGATGGCGAATTTTATATTCGTCGAGCCTCAAGCCACGGTACAGCAGAATCACCACTGCTGATTGCTCCAATGCCGAACCGCATATTTGGCGATATCAACGTTAACGCATGTTTTCCCTGTTGCTGCCTATCTAAATTCCCAACGAAGGAAAACTCCATAGTTATCTTCAAACGTTTTACTCGGTCCAAACTGGTCGAGATTGGCTCCCAGGCCAAAGACAAGAGCTTCTTTCTTTAGGCCACTCCTCAGGTACAGATAACTCCGGTTGTGAGTGCCTTCTTTCATGCTATAATTATAGATGAACTGCGCTCGGTTGTAGAGAGACCATCCTCTACGAATTGAAGGCTTGTATTCGTACAAACCAAAGAGTTTGAAATCTTTTTTTGCATTCAGAAAAAAAGACGCAATTGTGACGGCTAGCACTTTGCGGGAAGCGAACGTATGCTGCGGACCAACTATAGCGGAAAAACCGGTGACAGAGTTCATGTCCGTTCCAGTCATCACACCAAAGCCAGCTTTGATGGTATAACTAAACTGCGCTTCAATGAGCATTCGATTTCTGGCTAATTCGTTTTTGTAATCTGCTGTATAAGTTGCGAGACTGAAAAAGCCAAACCGGCTGCCGGGCGCGAATGCTTTTTTAGCATTGGCCTGGTAATACAGTCCGTTGTTACCAAAAAAAGCTTCCACGGGTATAGGCGGGTCTTGAGACTTAATCTTCACTGAGTCATGAGATTGGGCTCTCAGGAGGGAGGTTCCTGCTAAAAGCAAAAAGGTGAAACTAAATTTTACAAGAGCCAGATATTTATTCTTCATAACAAACTGTTGAAGAATAAAGCTATTCAAGAGGTACCAGTCAAACGTTGCTCTACCGCAACATTTCAACCATTAAAAAACTTTATAGTTCCGCTTTCAACCGGCTCAAGGTGTAGGTGGTAATGCCGAGATAAGTGGCGATAATCCGGCTTGAAGTTCTTTTAAAAATATCGGGTTGGTAGTTCATCAGCCATTTCAATCTTTCCAAAGCGGTTTCGCCCTGAAGCCCATAAATTCTCCGCTGTGTTGTTACATAGGCCATTTCTAAGATGTTCCTGTAAAGGAAATTCACTTCCGGTACAGTGTCAACAAGGTGGAAAAAATCCTGATAGGATATTGCCAGGAGCTCAGAAGGTTCAAGGCATTGAATATATTCAAAAGAGGGTTTCTGTTCAATAAAACTGGTCAAGGCTGTTCCAAACTTTCCTTCGAAAGCAAAGTATCGGGTCAATTCATAACCTTCTGTATTCGTTGTATAAAGCCTCAAGCAACCAGCATTAACAAAATAGTTATTTCTGCATATCTCCCCGGGTCTTAGGACATGTTCGTTTTTCTTGTATTTGATCGGGGTAAAGCATCGCGTTAAGCGGTTGAAACTATCTTCACTAATGGCTGTTTTCTCTAAAAAATATTGATAAAGCAAATTGTACATGAAAGAAAAATAGGAGGTAATTAAATAACCGCTAACACAGGGATTTACCCAATAATTACTCCTGTGTTCCCAGTGTTCCTTGTGGTTATCATCTCTGCGCCCGGATTCGTGTCTCCGCGAATCCCATTTAATTAATCGATGTCGTTGTTTGGGGCTTGTGAAGACACAAGCCCGGGCAATCCTCTGCGCTCTCACGTTCTCTGCGGTAAAAAGGTATTGCTTGTAACGACGCGAAGGCGCAAAGAATAATCGATGACCTGTGCCCGGATTCGTGTCTCCACGAATCCCATTTAATTAATCGATGTCGTTGTTTTGGGGCTTGTGAAGACACAAGCCCGGGCAATCCTCTGCGCTCTCACGTTCTCTGCGGTAAAAAAGCAAATAATCTTACTTGCAATCAATCCTTAATCCCCTTTGCACTCCGGTTTTCAAAAGCAGGGCGGCCCGGAAGTTTGCGCGGATTGCTTTGTACCAGTTTCATGACTTCTTCCACAGCCCTGTTCAATTGCGGATCGATGCCCTTTGCCAACTGCGAGGGATCATCCCATACCTCAATAGTAGGAGTTACTCCATAACCCTCGGCAAACCATTTTCCATCCGGCCCATACAATCGGGCATCCGGCACCGTTATACCTCCGCCATCGATCAATGCATGACCAGTTGCCGGGCCAACCAATATACCCAATGTCCGTTCGCCGATGATGGGACCCATATTCATCGTTTTAAAGGCCCATGGAAAAGCATCGCCACCACTACCGGCCCATCCATTGATGAGCATGGCCTTTGGACCATCATTGCCTTTGCCCGGTATGCGACTTACATCGGCGTTTCGCCAGGCAATATTGTAGAGGTTTCTTCTATTGAGCATTTCAATAAAACGATCTCCTAATTGTCCGCCTGCATTGAATCGTTCGTCGATGATAAAACCTTCTTTATCTACCTGCGCATAAAACTGCCGCATCAGTTCGGTTTGACCATCTACGCCCGTATTGGGCATGTACATATAACCCAGTTTGCCCTTGCTTAACTCTTCCACTTTCTTTCGGTTATTTTCGATCCATTCCAGATGACGAAGCCGGCGTTCCTGCTGCGCTGAAATGGTTTCAATCAATACTTCTTTAGCGCCTTGTAAGTTGGGTTGACTGTTTACCTTGAGAAGAACTGCCGTACCAACCAGGCCATCAAATGCTTCGTAGGGATCGATAGAAGTGTTGATGGGCCTACCGTTTACGGCGAGTATATAATCGCCTTCTTTCACATTAATACCTGTTGCTGCAAAGGGGGAACGCACTTCGTTGTCCCAGGCAGCAGGCTTTACAATACGCTTGATGCGATAAGCGCCATTCGACAATTCCCAATCAATTCCCAGGAAGCCATGACCGCGATTGCTCGCGGGTTCGGTATTTCCACCGGGATTGGCATAGGTATGACCAGCCGCCAGTTCGGAAATCATTTCCTGTTGTATGTTCAATACATCCCAGCGGGTGATGGCATCTTTCATCAGGTTGCCATAATGCTTGCGCACATCATTCCAATCCACCTGTTGCATGGCAGGGTCATAAAAGAAATCGCGGTAACGCCGCCAGGTATCGTTGAACAATTGAGACCATTCTTCTCTCGGATTCAGTAACATTTCCATTGCAGAAGTGCGCAAGGGTTTTTCGATGCGCTGATCCGGCGATGGTTTGATGATGCCTATATTGCCCGATTGAAACACGAGTACCGATTTTCCATCTCTCGACAATGCAAATGTGCCGGTTCCTGCTAATACCCTTTTCTCTTCCCTTTTTTCAATATCATAGATGTAAATGGCGGCCTGTTCGCCCGAACTGCCTGTATTCGGGAAGCGCGCATAAACCAGTTTTCCATCAATGGCCACGAGGTTTCCATAATTACCGGCAGCAATTGGGAGCGTTTCAACTCTTGCTTCGAAGTTATCGGGCACAACTGTTGCGGGTTTGGGAGCTGGCTTTTCAGTTGGAGCGGGTTTTGCGGCAGGGGGAGTACCAGGTTTTTCGCTGGAACTACTATCGGCAGCAATCTTCACCTCATCGTTCTTTGGTGCCAACAAACTTTTTGCAGCGGGATCGAGGCTTGCATAGGCAATCACGGTTGTATTAGGATAAATCCAGGTTCCATCCAGTCCGCTATAGCTGGGCGAAAACCTTCTGTCGGTTTTGAAATAGATATACTTCCCATTGGCATCGAAAACCGGATCGGAATCGCTGTAGTATCCCGAAGTTATTTTGTGCAATTTCTTCTCGGAAAGATTGTATAAGAATATTGCCTCGTTCAGGTTGTCTATCCCCTTGCTATAAGTAATCCAGTTATTATCGGGGCTCCAGCTAAGCTGGAATCCGCGCAGGCCCGCATAAGGAAGTTGGGTGGTTTTGTCGATCACTAAAGATTCTCCGCTTGCCACCGTAATCACTGTTATTTGCTGCAGGTAATTGATGAATGCAATCTTTTTACTGTCGGGCGACCAAAACAATCGCCAGCCCATACCTTTTCCAAAATTGCTGAGTTGTTTTGAAGAGCCGTTCTGTATGTCGTGCAGCCAAATTTCATACTCGCCCGATTTATCACTCCAGTAAGCAATCCACTTTCCATTGGGCGACCAGGCTGGTGACTGATCAAATGCCCCACTGCTGTTTGTCAGGTTAAGAACAGGGCCGTTTTCTGCGGGTACGCTAAACAATTCTCCTCTTGCTTCTACTATTGCTCTCTTTCCATCGGGCGATATATCGGCGTTGGCAATTCGATTAGCCACATTTTCAACCCGGGGCATTAATGTTGCAAAATCTGTAACCACATTTATATTCACTTCGTCATACTTGTTGTTATTAAGATTGAGGAGATAAAGTTTTCCCCCTGCTTCGAATACGATATCATCATTGCCGGCACTCATGTGATTGATATCAACATCGGCAAAGCGGGTGATTTGCGTACGGCTTTTACTATTGATATCGTATACCCAAATGTTCCGGCGTTTGTTGTTGTCGATATCGCTTATATAATAGATCTTATTTTTTACCCAGGCGGGTTTACCATCCGTAGCAGTATTGGCAGTGATGTTTTCGGCCGTTAATTTTTTTAAGTTGAAAACGATTACATCCGAGGCCAATCCACCGCGATATCTTTTGAAAGGATAGTTTTCGGTAATGCGGCTTACATAAGCAATGCTCTCTCCGTCGGGCGAAAAACTCCCCAGTTCTCCATAGGGGAGCGGTAGTTTTTCGGGTAAACCTCCGTTGATTGAAAGCAGGTAAAGCTGGTTTACATTTCCCACACCGGTTTCGCGTACGGAGGCAAAGAGTATCTGTTTGCCATTGGGATGCCAGTCAATTACCCGATCGTTGAATGCATTCCAGGTAAGACGGCTGGGAACGCCGCCTGCCACCGGCATGGTATATACATCGGCATTGCCCCGGTAGTTTGCGGTAAAAGCAAGAGTTTTTCCATCGGGCGAAAAACGCGGAAACGATTCTTCACCCATCGAACTGGTAACACGCGTAGCGGTACCACCTGTTTTGGGAACTATCCATATATCGCCGCCATACACAAAGCAAATATGCGACGAGGATACATCGGGATAACGAAACAAACTTGCATTAACCTGGGCTATTAATAAATGGCCTGTAAAAACCGAAAGCAGCAGGAGGATGATTCTCATAATTCTCTTTTTTATGTACTCTATAAATATATCGAGAATTTAAACAGGAATTTGGACTGATGATGAGTTGTGCATTGTTTGTGATTATGAAAGGCAAAAAACGAGGGGGTGTAGCAGTATCTCCCATTAAAACTGTTCGATATCGCACAGTTTTGGTGTTAATAAAATTTGATTTTGGTTCAGCGGTGAATAGAGCAAGCCCACCGGTTTAACCGGCATTCTGTATAGGTTTAATTTTGTTTCAATAGCCATGAAATGCGTCTTGAAAGACGAAGCAAATACTATTTGTTTTTAATTGTTGCATTGATACTCGGCAGCAGTTTCGGAATCCCGACCGCGGTTCCGGATGCACGCGCGCGGGATTTGTCGCTGCCTGCAAACTTCAGGTTTAATATTTACCCCGATCCGCCTATCACTTTCGATTCATCTACTGCAGCCCTTCGTTTTTTCAGAGCCGGTAACCTGATCTTGTTAAAGGCAAAAGCGGATACCACGGAAGGATATTTTATACTGGATACGGGGGCGCCTTATCTTATCTTAAACATGACTTATTTCCGCGATTATCCTTCTATTTCTTTTTCGGAAGATGGGGAACAAGGCGGTATAACCGGCGCTGTGACGGCTTATGCCCCAACTAAACTGGAAAAATTTTCTCTGGGCCCTTTTCATTATCATAATATACACGCCGATCGTATCAATCTTGGCCATATTGAAAGCGTTAAAGGAGTCAAAATATTTGGGTTACTGGGTTTGCAGTTGTTCAAGAAATTTGAGATGATCATCGATTATGAAACCAATACCATTTATCTTCACCTGATCTCTAAGAAAGAAGCTAAAATCTATAAAAACGAAATGTTAAAGGATGCAACGAGCCACTATGTACTTCCATTCGTTATACAGGAACATAAAATGATGGTGAAAGCAACCTTTGGAACGAAATCACTCACTTTTATAATAGATACCGGGGCAGAGTCGAATGTGATTGACAGCCGCCTGCCGAATTCCATCCTCGAGGCTATTACCGTAAGCAGGCGGGTAACGCTGCGGGGAAACGGGGGAGCGGGGGTAGAGGCGCTTTATGGAGATATCAGTGATTTAAAAATCGGGGATATTCCGCTGGGTAAACTACCGGTTTTGGTAACTAACCTCGAGAAAATGTGCTCGGCATATAATACCAGTTGCCTCGACGGAATGCTGGGCTTCGATTTTCTTTCGCAGCACAAAATCGGGTTTAACTTTGTAAACAGGAAAATGTATATATGGAAATGAGTTGGGTGAGACATACAAGCATTTGGTTCCGCAAGGGTAGCATCATACTACTGTTGCTGGTACTGGGAGGCTTTGCCCAACTGAACGCGCAGGTGCAAACCTGTAAGATTAAAGACGGCAAGATAATAATCGAACTTTCGAGGCAACTCAATAAGGAGGCCATCGATATTTTCGTTGACAAATACGATTTGTACGATCTTCCTTTGAAAGAAGTGCTGCAGGGAAAACTAATCGACTCCCTGAAAAAACTTGGCTGGGTTATTGAACGGAGCCTGCCAGACCTCTTGGTGATCAGCAAGAAATTGTCGGGATATGAAAAGGCATACAACCCCGCCGACAGAATTCTGATGACGGATATTGGGCGATCTACTGCCGAGCGTTTTCCCTCGGTAAGCAATGCCGTGGTTTATGGATACAACCGCTTCCGCAATAAGAATTCATTTTTGCTGGTTGATTCAATAGTTACATTTTACCTGCGAAATAATCTCAATGCAAACCAGGTATTTCTTGCGGGCAGTTTCAACGACTGGAAGCCGGGCAGGCTTGCGATGCAGCGAACAGACAGCGGATGGATCGCCAGGGTAAAACTGGCGCCGGGCAAATACTGGTATAAATTTATTATCGATGGTCGCTGGACCATTGATACCGACAACCAGTTAAGCGAAAACGATGGCCAGGGGAATATCAATTCCGTGTACTATCGGCCGAATTGTGTTTTTGTTTTACACGGGAATGAAAAAAGAAGTCGCGTATTTGTTTACGGTAGTTTTAACAGGTGGCGGCCAAGGGAACTGGAAATGATACGAAAAGGCGACGCATGGGTATTGCCGATGTATTTATTGGAGGGTACACACACTTACAGGTTTTATTCGGAAGGTTTCTCTTTTACTGATCCCGATAATCCCGATCGATTCCCCAATGAGTTCAACGATTACAACTCTGTTGTTCGCATCGGGAAACCCTATTTATTCCGTTTGGAAGGATTCCAGGACGCGCAGAAGGTAATGCTTATTGGGTCTTTTAACGGATGGCGGAATTACGAATTGAAGATGCAGAAAAAAAACGGGGGATGGGAAATAATGTATAACCTTGGCCCCGGCAATTATGAATACAAGTATATAATAGATGGACGGGAAGTAAGCGATCCGGCAAATGTCCAACATAAAAACATACCCGGTCATTCGGGCAATTCTTTTTTTGTGCTTAAACCCAATTACACATTCCGCTTGAAAGGATTTGAGAACGCAAAAGCCGTTTTCCTGGCGGGCGATTTCAATAACTGGTCGCCCAATACTTTTACTATGAAGAAAGAGGGCAGCGAATGGGTATTGCAGGTGCATTTGATGCCCGGTAAGCGCCTGTATAAATTTGTAGTGGACGGAAAATGGATACTCGATCCCGCCAATAAATTATGGGAAGAAAATGAACATGGGACGGGTAATTCCGTTTTATGGGTGGAATAAAACGATTTCAACAGCCTGTATTGCCGCTCGATAAATTTCTTCTTCAGCAAGCTGCAATTATCCCGACCTTCATACTCGCAATACTATTTGTCTATGAAATGCCTTTTTGCAATTTCTATCTTAATGTTCATTACGTTGAGTTCCTGCAGGCAAAGATCGGCCGATAACAGCGCCGACGATTGGAAGAAACAGGTAACCGATGCCGAGCATTCATTTGCCGTGATGGCAGTGGAGAAGGGAATTGCAGCGGCTTTTGAGTTTTATGCCGATACCAACGCTGTTATCAAAAGGGGAAATGATTCTTTAATTTTCGGGAAAGAAGGCATCCGTAATTTTTATTCTGCCGATTACTATCGTACCACCTCCCTGCAATGGGAGCCCGATTTTGTGGAGGTGGCTGCATCGGGCGACCTGGCCTATACCTATGGACGCTATGTATTGCAATCGAAAGACAGTACGGGCAAGATAAGCGAAAGAACAGGTGTTTTTCATACCATTTGGAAAAAGCAGGCTGATGGTTCGTGGAAATATGTTTGGGATTAGCATTTCAATTGAACAACATGATCGAAAAAGCAATAGAGGCCGACTACCCCGGTATTCAAAAAGTGTGGGAGCTTTCTGTAAAAGCTACGCACGATTTTTTGCCTGATGAATATTTTGAACGAATCCGGTCGATGTTTCCGAATTTTTTACCGGTTGTTGATCTTTATGTGTACAGGAACCCGGATACAACCATCGCCGGCTTTTTGGGAGTAGCGGATCATAAAATCGAAATGTTATTCATCCATCCCGATCAACGAGGCATGGGTATCGGCAGGCGCTTTATCGAATTTGCGTTGAAAGATCTGAAGGCATATAAAGTGGATGTAAACGAACAAAACAAACAGGCAGTGGATTTTTACATCAGGATGGGATTTGAAATTGTAGGCCGCACCGATACCGATGGCCTTGGCGAACCTTATCCCTTATTGGAAATGCAAATTCCATCGGCTTCCAACAATCATCTCACACAACAATGAATAAAACTGAGTATTGGCTTCGCGGGCCCGTTGAAGGAGTGCCCGACTTGTTGCAACCCGTGGCGCACGCATTGCTGCAAGCAAAAGCAGAGATAGAAGAGGCAATGCACAATTTCCCGGAACAATTGCTATGGACAAAACCGGCGGGTGCTGCTTCCATCGCATTTCATTTGCAACATATCCCCGGTGTTTTGGATCGATTGTTTACTTATGCAAGGGGCGAACAGCTTAACCAATCGCAACTCGATTACCTGGCAAGAGAAGGGAAAGACAACCCTGTGATAAAACTGGATGAGCTGTTGGATCATTTAAGCAAAGAGACAGATCGCGCAATCGAATACCTTAAACTAATAAAGGACGATGTATTGCTGCAGCCTCGGGGTGTAGGGAGAAAACAGCTTCCTTCCAATGTACTCGGACTTTTGTTTCATTCTGCGGAACACGCGCAGCGCCACACGGGGCAGCTATTGGTAACGGCTAGAGTTTTGAGGGAAGCGTGAGTCGTGAATCGTGAATCGGCAATCGTGAATCGTGAGTTGGCAAAGTTTCGCTTTTGAAGCCTACTCACGATTCACGACTCACGATTCACGTTTCCTCATCAATTCTTCAAAATCTTAAACTCCACTCTTCGGTTCAACTGCCTGTTATCGTCGGTATCATTGTCAACCACCGGTTTGGTTTCGCCATAACCCTGGGCAATAATACGCGATGGAGCAATTCCCTTGGAAAGAATATACTCTACCACCGATTTTGCACGGTTATCACTCAGCTTGAAATTGTATTCGTCGGAACCACGGCTATCGGTGTGCGCGCTTAATTCAATTTCAATAGCTGGATTTTCTTTAAGCAGTTTTACTACGCGGTCGAGTTCCACATACGATTCCGGCCTCAGATCCCATTTGTCGAAATCGAAGAATACGTTGTTCAAGCGAACCACCGAACCAATTTCGATGGGAACAAGATAAAGATCTTTGTGTATCTCCTTATATCCTGCTTTTATCAATGAATCAAGGTTGAGATTTTCTGATACGGCAAAGAATTTATCTGCAGTGGCACGTATGCTATAGTTTTTATCGTAAGGCAACACGATTTTGAAAGAACCATCTATTTCGCTTGAAACACCATTTCCAACAACAGTTCCGTCGGGTAAGGTTTCATACAGCAACGATGCGCTGAGCGGTTCTTTTGTTTTTTGATTATATACATTGCCGCTTACCAATACAACCGGATTTGGTTTTTCTTTTTCCAATAGCTTTACTCGAACGATATCGCTTTCGCCATAGGTATTTTCCCAGGTGGTTAAATACGCATATTCTCCTCCCGCGTCCAATGTAAAAAAGGCATCCCATTGTTCGGTATTGATAGGGCTTCCGAGGTTAATCGGTTCGCTCCATTTCTGCCAACTGTTATCGAGGCGGCGGGTTATATAGATATCATTATTGCCTAAACCACCGGGCCTGTTACTGCTGAAATACATAGTAACTCCATCGGCGGCCATATAAGGAGTCATTTCGTCGTAGTCAGGAAGATTGATGGTTTTTCCCAAGCTCTTTGGTTCCGACCAGGAGCCGTCGGCCTGCAAAAAAGAAACATACAGATCATTGTTTTCTCCGCCTTTTTCGGGAGTCATGTATAATATCAATGCTTTTCCATCGTGCGTCATGGTGGCGCCCGACTGCCGGCCACGATCGTATTTCTCGTAGTTCTTTATATAAAGTGCATTGGGTTCGCTCCAACGGCCATTGCTTTGCAGTTTGCATAGACTAACCCCCTTTCCGTGAAAGGCTCCATTTATGAATGCTCCGCGTATCAATATTCGATTGTTGTCGGGCGATATCCAATAAACAGCATTGTATTGCATCGTGTTTAAAGGATAGGCAAGATGGCGTGCCTCCGACCATTTCCCGTTGCTATCTCTTCGGGAATACCAGATGTCCTGCGAATTGGGAACGGAATTGTATTTGGTATTCACCGGGTGATTCTCACAAATAAAAAACAAGGTATTGCCATCTGCAGATACCGTGGGCCGCAATTCCGGTAAATCGGAATTGATATTGATCCCGAGATTTTCAATTTTAACGATGGTGGAAGCGGTAATAACGTTCTCTTTCTGTACTCTTAATCCGGCCGTATCGGTGTCGGCCTTGGGTTGGCCCTGCGCAATAGAAGCAATGGCCAGTACGGATAAAATAAGGGTCGAGCTTTTCACGATAATGGGTTTGCCGCCAAAATAATAAGAATTCTCTGTTTCTCATAGCCCCCGGCCGGAACGAAGAGGGTTTTTGCCATAATCTTTGATTTTCACTTTATTGCCTTGCTTATTTTTGTTGCATGAGAGCTGCCAGTATTCACGAACTGAAACAGGAATTATCTGTCCTTAAACCAAACGCCCTGGTTGAAATATGCCTTCGGCTGGGCAAATTCAAAAAAGAAAATAAGGAACTACTCACTTATTTATTGTATGAGGCGCACAATGAAGCAGGATTTATTTCAGGCGTCAAAGAAGAAATTTCAGAATTGTTTCGTGAAATCAATCAATCCAATATTTACTGGGCCAAGAAAAGCCTGCGTAAAATTGTACGGATCATCAACAAGTATTGCCGGTATAGTGGAGTTAAAGAATCGGAACTGGAACTTAGAATATACTTCTGCGAATTGCTGATTGCTTCGGGAATTCCCGTTTCAAAAAGTACCGTTATCAGCAACCTCTACCAGTCGCAATTGAAAAAGATAAAGGAACTGATGGCAGCCATGCATGAAGATATCCAGCACGATTACCGCAGGCAATTGGAAAAAATTGTGGCGAATAAAGTTTAATTTACAATTTATACATATCGATACCAGTTTTCATCTTCGCATTAAAACAGGAAAATGAGAGGTTATTTGCAAGTATTTACTGCAGCGTTGTTTTTGCTTTCAACCGGGTTAAGTAATGCACAGTCGCCTTCACCAAATACAGGAAAAATAATTCGCCTTCCCGAAATCAAATCGCGATTCGTAGAACAAAGAAATGTGGATGTGTGGCTTCCTCCCGGTTTTCAGCCTCAACAAAAACATGCCGTGCTGTATATGCACGATGGACAAATGCTTTTCGACTCCGCCAGCACCTGGAATAAGCAGGAATGGGGAGTAGACGAAGTAATGAGCAGGTTATTGGCCGATAGACTTATTGAGCCCTGCATTGTGGTGGCCGTCTGGAACACAGCCAACAGGCATGGAAATTATTTTCCTCAAAAACCATTTGAAACGCTATCAGCGTCACAAAAAGAACTTTTGCTCAGCTCACATAGAACAAGTGGTCAGCAGGTTTTTTCTGCAAAAATCAATTCTGATAATTACCTGCGATTTTTGGTAGAAGAGTTAAAGCCCGAAATAGATAAATTATTCCCCACCAAAACAGGTAAGGAAAACACTTTTATTGCAGGCAGCAGTATGGGAGGATTGATTTCTCTTTATGCTATTTGTGAATACCCGGAAGTTTTTGGAGGAGCCGCCTGCCTCTCTACCCATTGGCCGGGGATTTTCCGTTCGGAAAATAATCCTTTCCCGGATGCCTTCTTTCACTATCTTGAAAATAAGTTGCCTGATCCCTCTTCTCATAAATTGTATTTCGACCACGGTAGCGAAACCCTCGATGCCATGTATAAGCCCTATCAATTGCGGGCCGATTCAATTATTTTGAGAAGAGGATATCAGCCAAAGAACTGGATCACCCGTGAATTTGCAGGGGAGGATCATTCAGAAAAAGCATGGAACCGCCGACTCGATATTCCCATAAAGTTTCTATTGGGGAAGAATTCCTCAAAGGGTTAACAATAGTTTTTCCTGTTCGAAGATTTATGTAAGCGTAAGCATTAAAAAAGCACAAATGAATTCAAAAGTAAAAATTTTAAACACAGAAATCTTATCAAACAATTGGTATACGCTTAAAAAAATCAATTACGAAATACAAAAAAGCAATGGAAGCTGGCAGAAGCAGGTGCGCGAGGCATACGATCGGGGAAACGGGGCGGCTATCCTGTTATACAATAAGGAGACTAAGACCGTGATACTAACCAGGCAATTCCGGTTACCAACTTTTATAAACGGAAATGATGATGGAATGCTGATTGAAGCCTGTGCAGGTTTGCTTGATAAAGACAATCCCGAAGATTGCATTCGCCGCGAAACGGAAGAAGAAACCGGCTACAAGGTTTCTGCCGTGCAAAAAGTATTTGAAGCCTATATGTCACCCGGCTCCGTAACGGAAATTCTATATTTTTTTATAGCGGAATATAACAATGAAATGAAAGTGCACGGGGGTGGCGGAATAGAACACGAGCAGGAAGATATTGAAGTATTAGAGCTGTCTTTTGATAAGGCATTAGGTATGGTGGAAAGCGGTGAAATAAAAGATGCCAAAACCATTATGTTGCTGCAATACCTCAGGCTGCATGGAATTTTATAAGATTTTCTTCAATTGATATTAAAGAACGATTTATGAAAAAGCTCATCCTGCTGGCCGCATTTTTATTGCTGTTGTCGACTTCCTTCTCGCAAAAGAACGCTACGGTTTCGTTTGAGAAATGGGTTAGTTTGAAAAATTACAGCAATCCTGTTATCTCACCCGATGGAAAAACAGTGGTGTTTTCTGTAACCAGCACCGACTGGGCCAGTAATGGATATGATACCGAATTGTGGATGTGCCGGCAGGGAGAAACGCCGTTCCAACTTACAAGAACGGCGAAGAACAGCAGCAATAATGCCCGTTTCAGTCCCGATGGAAAATTTGTAAGCTTTGTTGCCGACCGGGGCGATAAAGCACAGTTGCATATCATATCGGTATCGGGTGGCGAAGCCATAGCGATTAGCAAAGACGAGGATGGTGTCGGTGGCTACGACTGGAGCCCCGATGGCAGTATGATTGCTTATGCAAAACAGGAAGCAGAAAGCAAGAAAGATAAAACGGTAAAGGAAAGGTTCGGCACCTATGGAATAGAAGGAGAGGAGTATCGGCAAAACGCCATTTGGTTATTACCTTTTAACTACGATTCGGTATTGCTGGCAGGACAATTACCCTGTTATGGCGGAAAAAAGGATTCGGTGAAAAGTTCCGGCAATCCTTGTTATAATTTTCCAGCGGCCAGGAGATTAACCGACGGAAGTTTTACCATAACCGGCTTTGCCTGGAAGCCCGATGGAAAACAGATCATCTTCAGCAAACAAATCAATCCCCTGATCAATTCGGGTGTTACTGCAGATATAGCCATTATCGATATCAATACAAAGGAGATAAAGACACTCGTAAACAATCCTGCCGGCGATTTTTTTGCGAGGTGGAACCCCGATGGTACTGAATTTGTGTACAGCTCATCGGTAAACGATTCGGTTTCGAACTACTACAAAAACAACCGTCTTTTCATTTACAATCTTGCTTCGGGCAAAAGCCGCGAAATTGCCGGGGAAATAGATGAAAACAAAAATGTGGTGGATTGGAACAACCAGGGATTATTCATTTCTGCACTGAAAAAAACTGCTACTAAACTTTACCGTTCCGATAGCGAAGCAAACAAGTGGACCGAAATAGAGCTTGGGGTTGATGTCGCGGCCGGTATTTCGTTTAGCAAGAATAGCGATAATGTAACAGTTGCTGGTAGAAAGTATGATGGGCTTACCGAAATTTTTACAGGCAAGCTGGGCCAGTCGCTTTTAAAAATTACCAATAGCAGTAAGCAGATTGAAGGATGGAATACACCGGTAAACGAAGTGATTTCGTGGAAGAGCAGGGATGGGGCTGTTATTGAAGGTGTATTCATCAAGCCCAAAAATTTTGATGCCAGAAAGAAGTACCCGTTGCTGGTGGTTATACACGGCGGGCCAACAGGTATCGACTTTCCCGAGCCAACACCTACTTATGTATATCCCATTGTGCAATGGGTGGAAAAAGGAGCGGTGGTATTGCGCGTGAATTATAGGGGCAGCGCTGGTTATGGGGAAAAATTCCGTTCACTCAATGTACGCAATCTCGGCGTGGGCGATATGTGGGATGTAATCAGCGGTGTCGATTTCCTCGCATCCAAAGGTTTTATCGATACTTCCAAAATGGGAGCAATGGGGTGGAGCCAGGGTGGGTATATTTCTGCTTTTCTGGCCACCAATACCAATCGCTTTAAGGCAATCTCGGTAGGTGCGGGAATCTCCAATTGGGTTACCTATTATGTGAACACCGATATAACACCTTTCACTCGCCAATACCTGCAGGCAACTCCCTGGAATGATATGAATGTATATCTCAAAACGTCGCCGATGACCAATATCAACAAGGCCAGTACGCCTACGCTGATACAACACGGCGAGTTTGATAAACGCGTTCCCATTCCCAATGCTTACGAGTTGTACAGGGGATTACAGGATAGAGGGGTTCCGTCGAAGCTGATAGTGTATAAAGGCTTTGGCCATGGAATCAATAAGCCCAAAGAAAGATTAGCCGCTATCTGGCACAACTGGCAATGGTTTAATAAATATATTTTCGGCGAAGAAGAGCCATTGCCTGTTGAATAAAAACAAAAGCTTGCGAGAGATTAGAAAAGCCTGATTTTTTGATGGAATTCCCTGAGCATTATCTTTATCCGATCGTTAAAGATGGGATTGAGGGAATCGATTCGGTTTAATACGCGGTATTTCCCGATTAATTCAGTGGCCAGCCAGTTCAGTCGCCTGTCGAGCGTAGAAAGATGTTTGTTCGCCTGCAATTGAAATACGTTGTCGTCGTGATCACGGTTAAGCGTTTGAACGGATAGCGAGAACTGCTCGTAAAGCTGCTGGAATATTTTGGAGCCGCGGTTATTAAATTCCACGATTGCTTTTTCTTTATCGTTTTCCATTGTAAACAGGTTTGTAATAGGGCAACGAAGGTACAGGATATTATTCCGTGGTTAAGGCTGAAGTATTTGATTCACTTGCCGCTGTTGTATCTTTTATCAATAGTGTAAAAGTATTTGTAAGCGAAATTTCGAAGGATCTTTGTTTGATGAGGGAGCGGGTTTTCTCTTCTTCTGCAAGCAATTCCCCAAACTCTCTTGCCATGGGCGAATGTGTGATGGCATTTTCAATGCGACCGTTCTTTATTTTCAAATCACTAAATCCCAAGCGAACCTTTCTGCCTCCTGAGGCTCTCCGGAAGTCGGTTTCATTAAGCTGCAAAGCTTGTTCGGCAGTTGCAGATCTTTTGAGTATTAATGCTATTACAGGGAGGTATTTTCGCCAGACTTGACCAAACATGGAGGTTTATTTTTTTTCAAACTATCGGGATCGACTTATTTTTCGCTTTTCTCCTCGGAGAGCCTTGTAAAGGAAAGCCCGTTAAAAATCTTGGCCAACTCCGGGTTACGGGTTTGATTCCATTCTTCGATATGAGTATGGTTTACGACTCTCCAGAAATTTTTTGATTTGAGTTCGTTATAATCATTCCCCTGTATAAACAATCCTGTAATCGTTCTTCTTTCCTTGAAATGAATATTAACAAAAGAATCCCTTTTGCCTTTTGTGTGAAGAAACTTTTCGATCATATCTGGTGTCATTGCAACTATTTTCTTTTAGTTAAGAATTCTGAAAGCGATCACCATCGATTCGACGACGATCCGCTGTTCCCCGGCTTGGGCCTTGCCTCACTTACTTTCAACGTGCGCCCCTGCGCGTTGCTTCCATTTAATTCGCCAATGGCTTTTTTCGCTGCATCCTCGTCGGGCATTTCAACAAAACCGAAACCCCTGCTTTGATTGGTTGCCCGATCAACAATTATTTTCGCTGATGATACCGGACCATAGCCAGCAAAAAGTTCTCTTAAATCGCTATCGGTAAATCCAAAACCGAGATTGGATACAAAAATGTTCATAATGATCGATTTTAAGTAAGAAATACTTGAGAAGAAGCAGGTGTAAAAGAAGAATACGATGAAGCCAAATATTATTCGCTTACAGAAGCAAAAAACTCAAATTGTGGGTTTAAAGGTAGGCTTTATTTTTTATTCGGGCTAATTTATTAACACATCGGCCTGTCTCAGTAAACGGGCACAGATAATGACTCTGGGTTTAATTGGATATCGGCTTATTTTGCAACCGGTTTTGAACCAGGTATATATTTTCACGAATAATAGCCTTAACAAAATGAAAGAGCCCATCACAAAACAATTCATTGGTAATATCGCGCTGGTAGTGGATGATTACGACGATGCTATCGAATTTTATACTGGCAAACTAAACTTCAGATTGGTGGAGGATACGGTATTAAGCGAAACAAAGCGTTGGGTTTTGGTAGAGCCCCGGGGTTCGGTGGGCAATTGCAGGCTATTGCTGGCGAAAGCTGCCAGCGAAGAGCAGCGAAGCCGGGTGGGCAATCAAACCGGCGGCCGTGTATTCCTGTTTTTGTTTACCGATGATTTCTGGCGCGATTATAATTCAATGCTTGCAAAAGGAGTTGAGTTTGTGCGACCGCCCTCAAGGGAAGAGTACGGAACGGTTGCGGTATTCAAGGACCTTTACGGGAATTTATGGGATCTCATTCAATCGGCCGAAAACAAAACCTGAAAGCGCGATCAGCTGAATATCTTCCTGATCGATACTTACAATTGAATCACACACTAAAAACTCAGACTTTATTATATTCGCAGCAGACAATTATTTTCATGCGCATAATTATTTTGGGTTTTGTTTTTTTAGCAAGCGTAAAATTTACTTTCTCGCAAAACTGCGATTGCCGATCAGAATTTCTCGGGGTGAAGGCCTATATGGAGAAAAATCATCCCGGTTTCAATAGCGACATTAAATCACCCGAAGAACCTTCTTATAAAAAATTTACCGATGAGTTGCTGAGCCAGGTTGAAAACGATAAAACAGGAAAGTACTGCCTGGTTTATCTCAAACGCTATATCCGCTTCCTGAAAGATCATCATAGCAATTTCGAAGGATTTACAAGACCGCCGGTAAATGAATCCAATCCCGATTCATTAAAAGCATTTCTTGCATCTCCTTTTTTTCGAAATACAGAACGAATGACAATCGATAGCGCTGCTATCGTTAAAAGCTTAAGGAATTCAGATCCTAACGGCATTGAAGGCGTTTATATAACCCCGGATACTGTTTATACCATCGCAGTTTTCAAAAACAGCAATACCATGCGCGACTATGCAGGAGTTGTTCTTGCATCGCGAACAAAAACATGGCAGCCAGGACAGGTAAAGATGGAAATACTAAAAAAAACCGATGGGGGATACGAAGTTCTCAGCTACCTGCGAAATCATTCACTGAACTACCAGGAATGGTACCCGCCCACCAATAATTTTTCACTCCCGGGTTGGCGAAAAATAGTTCCTGCTGCTGTTGTTACCAACTCCGCTAAAATCAGTAATGATTTGATTAGTTTTAAATTACTTGATAGCCAAACCAGCATGGTGAGTATTCGTTCTTTTAGCGGGCAGTTTAGCCGAGAGCTGGATTCGGCCTATAAAAAAATCATTCCCGAAATAAAAAAATATCCTTCTCTTATAATTGATGTGCGAAACAATGGCGGGGGAAGCGATAACAATTACGGTGCGTTGATGCCGCTATTGTACACAGACACGATTCGCAACGACTTTGTAGAACTTTTCTATACCGAAGATAACCTGAAGGCCTATGAAAAAATGCGCGATGAAGCGAAGGCAAACCCGCAGCAATACGGGAAGAATGGTTACCTCAGTTGGGAGTACCGGATTAACCAAATGAAACAAAATACACCCGGAAGCTTTTTCCCGATATCTGCGCAGAATTCATTTAGTACCTATAAAATTAATAATGGCAACCCCGTTAAAATCGCCATCCTCTACAATAGAAATTGCGCCAGTTCCTGCGAACAATTATTGCTGGATGCTGCATTTAGCAAAAAGGTAAAACTGGTGGGAGAGAACTCGGGCGGATATATTGCCTATGGAAATGTAATGTCGGTCAAAACCCCTTGCGGCAATAACCTGTATTGGACAACCACGCGTAAAAACAATGATCGCAAATATGAGTTCGTGGGTATAGAACCTCATGTAAAGATACCGGCCTCGGAAACCGATTGGGTAGAATACACGCGCCGACTATTGCAATAATACTTTTGCCCCTCATTTCGCTCCAGTCTGAGAACTCAAGACTAAAGGGAAGAGACATTGTATTTTCCTTCGTTTACAGCAGCTCGTATTTTTTCAATAATACTTTAAGTGGTTCAACTAACAATAAGGGGTCTTGTTTGAGTTCGATGCCAAGATTTATATGGCCGTCTTTCAAGGGAGTCAGTAAAACAAAGAAATTGCCGTAGCGAATGACAAAATATTCAAGCCCCCCGCAATCGATATTGCCGCGCTGCGAAGCGAGTTTTATTAATGTGGGATTCACTAAAAATTCCTCATACTTATCCGACTCACTGGAACTGGCATTGTGAATATCTCCGCGTTGCTTCATCGTGAGGGTACTGTCGTTGTACAATGCTATATACCGTATTTGTTCGGATAATTCCAGCACTTCGTTGAACAGGGTTTCCAATGATTATTTTTTTGCAAAGTTGGCATATTTCGATATTCCAAACAAATATCGAGTTTTGTTTGTGAACGATAAATGAGCTACATAACATGAGTAGTTGTTTCAAGCGTAAGGGTGTAGAAAAACCTGCTACGAAATGTTGCTCTGCTTTTGAGAGAATGATGCCCCTTATGCTTCGGACATTTTACTTAATTTCAGGCTTCATTAATCCAATTGCCCGTATGACCGGGCCGGCGGAGTCTTCCTTGCAGATTGTTTTTATGGCCATGACTTTTTATACATTTATGATATGAGTTCGACTTTGATTAGTAATATCAAGAATTTGGTGAATGTTCGTGAAAGAACATTTCTGTTGCGAGGAAGTGAAATGGCGCAATTGCCATCGTTGGAAAATGCCTGGTTGCTGATAGAAGACGGCATAATCGCCGACTATGGCTCCTATACCGATACAAGTAAACCTGTTCCCGCTGTATCGAAGGCAATCGATGCCGGGGGTGGATTTGTGTTGCCTTGCTGGTGCGATAGTCATACTCATCTTGTTTTTGCAGCCAGCAGGGAAGAGGAGTTTGTTGATAAGATCAAAGGAAAATCATACGCAGAGATTGCTGCAAAAGGCGGCGGCATTCTCAATTCCGCCCGTAAGCTCGCTGCCGCCAGCGAAGATGAGTTGTTTATTCAATCCTGGAAACGGCTCGAAGAAATACGAGGCCTTGGCACAGGGGCCGTTGAAATAAAAAGTGGTTATGGATTAAGCGTAGAGGCTGAACTTAAAATGCTGCGTGTTATTAAAAAGCTCAAGGAAAGATCCAACCTCGTAATTAAGTCAACCTTCCTGGGCGCTCATTCCTACCCGGCCGGATACAAGGAGAATCACCAGGGATATATTGATCTTATCATTAACGAAATGCTTCCGAAGGTGGCGGAGGAAAAGCTTGCCGATTATATCGATGTTTTTTGCGAAACCGGATTTTTTTCTCCCGAAGAAACGGAAATAATTTGCAGGGCCGGTATGCGGTATGGATTGAAGCCAAAGATTCATGCCAATCAGTTGAGTTTATCAGGTGGAGTAGAAGTGGGGGTAAAACTGAATGCTGTATCAGTCGATCATCTCGAAACAATGAGCGAGCAAACAATAAAAACGCTTGCCAACTCCAATACCATCGGTACCCTGCTGCCGACAGCGGCATTCTTTCTGCGCATGCCTTTTCAACCGGCCCGCCAGTTGATGGATGCGGGTTGCGCCATAGCGCTCGCTTCCGATTACAATCCCGGTTCGTCCCCTTCAGGAAATATGAGCCTGGTGGTGGCTATGAGTTGCATTCAAATGAAGATGTTGCCTGAAGAAGCGATTAATGCCGCAACCATCAATGGAGCTTTTGCTATGGAATGCGAAGGCGCGACAGGAACTATTACAAAAGGTAAAAAAGCCAATCTTATTATCAGTAAACCCATTCCCTCGCTCGCTTACCTGCCATACGCGTTTGGCTCCAACCTGGTGGATAAGGTAATAATCAATGGTGAACTCAATTGAGAAGGAAAATTTTTGCTTTCCGGTGCCGGGAAAAACAGTTTATTGCAATTAACGGTTCATCCTTAACGGGTTTTGGGACCCAGGTCGCCGTTAAAAAATAAATCCGTCTTGCTTGCAAACTGCCATCGAAATTTTAACTATTTTTACGCCTCATTTATCCCCAACATGAAAGATGACCCTTATCATCGTGCGTCGATGAATTTTGAGTCTCCCCTTGTATTTACAATCTACAACACTTCTCCCCCGGGATTAGATTGATGCTTTACTAACGAAGCAGCTATCGCTGTGGAAAGTTTGCTTGTACACGGTTATAATTGTTGATAACCCGTGGGCAAGTACTATATCCTTTCGGTTGTACGAAACCGCATTTAAATTATTTTCATCACTATAACCCCGCTTTTATTATGGAAAAAGAAACCATCATCAAATGGGCGCTTATTATTGGAGTGCCGCTTTTTTGTCTACTTTTTTACAAATTCATTCTTCGTGTCTTTTTCGGATTGGTCATAGTACCAGAAGACAGGATCGGGCTTGTTACCAAAAAATTTGTTTTGTTTGGCCAGCAGGAACTTCCTGAAGGCCGCATCATTGCTACTAAGGGCGAAGCCGGCTTCCAGGCACAAACCCTTCCTCCCGGCGTGTATTTCTGGCGATGGATATGGCAGTACGAAATCACCTTCCAGCCATTTACGGTTATACCTACCGGTAAAATTGGATTGGTGCTGGCAAGAGACGGACGGGAACTGGAAACCGGTTTGATCCTTGGTCGTAAAGTAGATTGTGATACATTCCAGGATGCAGAAGCTTTTTTACAAAATGGAGGGCGCAAAGGTCGTCAAACCGCTATTATTCCCCCGGGTTCTTATCGTATCAATACCTTCCTGTTCGAGATTGAGATGTACGATATGACCAATATTCCCGAAAATGCCGTGGGTATTGTTACAACACTCGAAGGTAAGCCGCTCGATGAAGGACAAATTGCTGGTCGGGTCATTGTTGGACATAACAAATTCCAGGATGTGGACCATTTTCTTATCAACAATGGTTATAAAGGTTTGCAGGAGCAGGTGATACTGGCCGGTTCTTATTTCCTGAACCCCTGGTTTTCCAAGGTGGAGATGGTGAAGATGACTGAAATTCCTATTGGTCATGTTGGAGTAGTTATTTCTTACGTAGGTGAAGAAGGTGTTGATACCAGTGGGGCGGAGTTTAAGCATGGAAATATTGTTTCAAGAGGGCAGAAAGGTGTTTGGGCCGAGCCGCTGGGACCAGGAAAGTACCCCATCAACCCGTATATTATGAAAGTGGAACTGGTGCCTACTACCAACCTGGTGTTGAACTGGGCAAGCGCCCGCAGCGAATCGCACCAGCTCGATAAAAATCTTTCTACGATTACTGTGCGTAGCCGCGACGGTTTTACGTTTAGTCTCGACGTGTCGCAGATCATACATATACCCACAACCGAAGCACCGAAGGTGATAGCGCGATTTGGTAATATGTCGAACCTCGTTACGCAGGTGTTGGAACCCACCATCGGGAACTATTTCCGTAACTCGGCACAGGATGCCGAAGTAATCGACTTCCTGAAGAGTCGTAAAGAAAGGCAGGAAGCGGCGAGGGCGCATATCGGGAAAGTACTTGAGCAATACAACGTGTTTGGTGTAGATACTTTGATAGGTGATATTGTTCCCCCGGAAAGCCTGATGAAAACCCTGACCGATCGTAAAATCGCCGAAGAACAAAAGGTAACCTACGAAACACAGATGAAGGCGCAGGAAACACGACAAGCGCTGGAGAAAGAAACTGCCATTGCCGAGATACAAAAGGAAATCGTTAAGGCCGACCAGGGTGTATTGATTGCAGAACGCATTGCCGATGCTTCCGTTAAAAAAGCGACGGGTGATGCCAATGGTGTGCGCATACAAGCTACTGCCGATGCCGACCGGTTGAAACTGCTTGCTTCGGGTGAAGCCGAAAAGGTAAGACAATTAGCGAAAGCAGAAGCGGAACGTACCGAATGGCTGGCAAAGGCCGAGGCGGAAAAAATTACCCTGACGGGTAATGCCGAGGCTGAAAAGATACTTGCTATTGGTAAATCGAATGCGGAATCATACAGGCTTTCGGTAGAAGCAATGGGAGGCAATAATTTTACGCAGCTGAAAGTAATTGAATCGATCGCGAACCAGCAGGTGAAGATCATGCCAGATGTATTGATTGGAGCCGGTGGTGATCCTGCAAACGGATCCATCAGCGGGCTACTGGGATTGCAGTTGCTGGACCAGCTCGGAAAGAAAATTAATGACGATAAGAATAATTCTTCGAAGTAGTAAAAAAGCCCGGGGTTCTTCTCCGGGTTTTTTATTTAAATTCCGTCTTTAATCAATCATTAATTAATTTTATAGAAACCGAAAGCTTTTGAAAAACGCTGCATGGAAACTGCTTCAGCCTTTTGCTATCCTCGCTGCCATTTCGGTGATGGGTGTTGTGGGCTATATGATTATTGAAGACTTCACTTTAGTTGAAGCGGTTTATATGACCACGATTTCGGTAACCACGGCAGGCTTTACCGAAGTGAGGCCGCTGTCGAATGAAGGACGAATGTTTACGGTGGTCTTGCTCATTCTTAGCTGGGGATCTTTTGCCTTTGCACTCACGCGCATTACACAATATATTATCAGTGGTGAAATCAATCAATATTTTAAAACCCGAAGTATTATGACGGCGATTGACAAATTAAGCGATCATGTTATCATCTGCGGCTACGGCCGCAATGGTGAACAGGCGGCGCAAACGCTCGGCTATCATGGCCAGCGATACGTGGTTATTGAAAGCCGGCTTGAAATTTACGAGGAAGCCATTGCCGAAAATCCCGAGCTGCTGATTGTTCACGGCGATAGCACCGACGACGATGTATTGAAGCGAGCCGGTATTGCAAGGGCCAAGGCTTTAATAACTGCTTTGCCGGTAGATGCGCACAATGTGTTTATCGTATTGTCGGCACGCTCCCTGAATCCGCATATTCAAATCATCAGCCGTGCCTCCGATAGAAGTACTTACCCCAAACTGGTGAAAGCAGGTGCGAATAGCGTTATCATGCCCGATAAGATCGGTGGCACGCATATGGCCACCCTTGTTTCCAAACCCGATGTTATTGAATTCATCGATTATCTATCGGGCGAGGAGGGGGAGGCCATTCATATTGAATCTGTTTCTTACGACCAATTACCAGATAAAATCCGCGACAAGGCCCTCAACGAAATAATGGCCTGGAAAAAAACCGGCGTTAACTGTATTGGTATTAAAGATGCCGATGGAAAGTTCGTGATCAATCCACCCGAAAATATTTTGGTGAAACAGGGAATGAAAGTATTGGTGCTTGGAACAAGGCAGCAGATACAGAGGATGAAGATGAATATTGGGGACGATTGATGTAAAAATGGCGAATGATGGAATGGCGAATGGCGAATTAGGGGTTAGCGAAATGCTAACAAAATTTTTACACGGCTATCTCTCTATTACTTGTTTAGCATCCGCCATTCGCCATCTCTCAATTCGCCGTTTAAAATATTTGACTACTTCCCAACAATCTCAAGCAACTCCACATCAAACACCAAGGTCGATCCAGCTTTGATCACGGGGCCGGCATCGTTATCGCCGTAGGCGAGATTGGAAGGAACGAAGAGGCGCCATTTGCTGCCAACGGGCATCAACTGGATTGCTTCTACCCATCCTGGAATTACATTCGACAAAGGAAACACAATAGGTTCTCCTCTTTGTACCGAACTATCAAACACGGTTCCGTCGATCAATGTACCATGGTAATGCACTTTCACCTGGTCGGCTGCGGTGGGCTTGGGGCCGTTGCCTTCTTTCAATATCATATACTGTAAACCACTGGAGGTTGTAATTACACCGGGTTTATTTTTGTTTTCGGCAAGAAATGCTTCACCGGCCTTTCTTGTTCCAGCCGATTTCTCACTTCTTTTTTGTTGCATGTATGCCATGATGATGCTGTTCACCTGGCCATCGTCCAACGCAGGCTTTCCGTTTCTGCAATCGGCGAGGGCCTTTGTAACCAGCGAACTGTTTATACCGGTGATTCCCTGTTCCCGGTAAAAATTGGCAATGCTAACACCGATGGCATAGCTGAACGAATCGGACTGGTTCTTCAATGCGGCCGGAGTTGGTTTTGCCACGGGCTTCTTGGCGGTTGCCACGGGTTTTTTTGCGGTTCCTTGTGCAAAGGCGGCTGTGCCAACAAAACAAAATAGTACGATCAACAATTTTTGCATGATAAGTGAATATTAAAGTATAAAAATACGCAGAAATCGGTCGGGCTGGCCTTCCTGTTCATAAATTTTATCTGCATTTGAAGTACGGCTAAATGCCTTTCCCACAAATTCGGTTAGCTAACGCTTTGGCAATTTCTTTATTTTGCTGCCGGCTTTTATTCTGATTGCGTATCAAAAAAAATAGTATGAATCAATACCTGAAATTCCCGGAAATCCGTTGGGCAGATCTTGACCCTAATTTTCATGTGCGCCATTCGGTGTATTACGATTGGGCAGCATATAGCAGGATATGTTTTTTAGAAGAACATGGATTGACGCCATTAGTTTTCGCGCAACACAATTTTGGCCCCATCCTTTTTCGCGAAGAATGCAGTTTTCGCAAGGAACTTCATTTTAGCGATACGATTTCTATCGATCTGCAGTTATTAAAAGCACGTACAGATTTTTCCCGCTGGAGCATACGGCATACCATTTATAAGAATAAAGAAACCGTGGCTGCAACCATCACGGTAGATGGCGCCTGGATCGACACCCAGAAAAGAAAACTGGCCATGCCACCTGCAATGGTAACAGAGGTTTTCAACGCAATGCCTCAAACAACAGATTTTGAGTGGATAAATAAGTAAACTCTTAACAAATTTTTCTGCTGTTCCGGCGTTATTTTAGTGGTAAACAATATCACTATGCACAAAACATTACTTTATTTATTCCTACTCGTTGCACCTGCAGCGATGGCGCAGCAGGAGAGTTCCAAAAAAGAAGGTGGATTGCTAAAAAAGGCCGGCGGCGTTTTGAATAAGGTGAAGGGAGGTAATAGTTCTCTTTCGAACGACGAAATAATCGCTGGATTGAAAGAAGCTTTATCTGTTGGAGCCAATAATAGCGCACAAAAATTATCGGCTGTCGATGGTTTTTTTGCAAATGCTGCTATTAAAGTATTGATGCCGCCCGAGGCTAAAAAAGTGGAATCTACTTTACGCTCTGCTGGTATGGGAGCAATGGTAGACAAGGCAATTTTGTCGATGAACCGCGCAGCAGAAGAAGCTTCCAAGTCAGCAGCGCCCATATTCCTCGATGCCATCAAGGGCATGAGCTTCCAGGATGCATTGGGTATTTTGAAAGGCAGTGATTCTGCCGCAACAGTGTACCTGAAGGGAAAAACCACTGCTTCGTTAACGGCTGCATTTAAGCCGGTAATCGACGAAGCCCTTAAGAAAACAGAAGCTACCAAATACTGGAAAGATGTTTTTGAAACCTATAATAAACTTCCTACCACTTTTAAAAAAGTGAATACCGACCTTTCGGGCTATGTAACTGATAAAGCCCTGGGCGGTTTGTTTTACCAGGTGGCCCTCGAAGAGCAAAAAATCAGAAAAGATCCTGCGGCCCGCGTAACAGATATACTGAAAAAAGTTTTCGCGAACTAGGGTTTAATATTTTTCAGCGAATATTTGCCGGAAGGAAAGAGATTGTTTATTTCTCCATTCTTTCCGGCTTTTTTGTTCCTGCTACTTCCCGGTTTGTGATTTGCCTTTACAATCCGCTACATTTGCGTCGCTGAATTATGCTCGGACGCACGCTGAATTTATATCGGAACGCCTACACCGGGTTATCGAAAGAAACCTGGTGGTTGTCGGTAGTAATGCTCATCAATCGAAGTGGTACGATGGTGATCCCCTTCCTGACCATCTATCTTACCAGTCCATCGATGGGATATAGCATTTCGCAGGCAGGGCTTGTGATGGGGCTTTTTGGTTTGGGAGCAGTGGCAGGGGCACATGTCAGTGGAAAACTTACCGATAAATACGGTTTCTATCCCATTCAAATCTTCACCTTATTGGGCGGCGGAGTATTGTTTATTGTATTGGGTCAGCTAAAGTCGTATCCCCTCATTTGTTTATTTACCTTTTTGCTCAGTTTTGTAAACGAAGCTTTCCGTCCGGCCAATTCAACCGCCATTGCATTTTATAGTAAGGAGGGAAACAGAACACGTTCCTATGCACTCAACCGCCTTGCCGTTAATCTTGGCTGGGCGGTGGGAAATGCAGTCGGAGGTTTTATCGCATCTATCAATTACGAATGGCTTTTTTGGTTCGATGGTATTACGAATATTCTCGCCGCTATCAGCATGTGGCTGCTGCTTTCGCCCCGCAACAATGGCAAAACAGAGCATAAGCCAGAACTAGTTGATAACAGCCATTCGGCTTATCGCGATAAAACTTATATCTGGTTCGTCATTTTGGTAACGCTGTTCGCTACCTGTTTTTTTCAATTGTTCACCAATCTGCCGGCATATTACAGAAATGAACTTCATTTTTCGGAGCGCTTCATTGGTTTGATTGGTGCTATCAACGGATTGATGATCGCATTCGTTGAAATGGTACTAATATTTAAACTGGAAGGGAAGCGCGCCAATACTTACTTTATAACAAGAGGTGTTTTGCTTTGCGCATTGGCTTATTTCATACCGGCCTGGACGGGTGGCAGCCATTTGCTTGCGATTGCCATGGTGGTATTGGTAACTCTTGGTGAAATTTTATCGATGCCATTTATGAATTCATTCTGGATATCGCGAAGCTCGGCTCACAATCGCGGCCAGTACGCAGGCTTATACACTATGGCGTGGGCCACTGCTCAAACTATCGGACCCGTTTTCGGGGCATTGTTGGCCGATGCTTTCGGGTTTAAGATTCTTTGGTGGGTGGTAGGGCTGCTGTTGCTGGTAGCCGCGGCGGGGTTTTTGAGATTGCATAGGATGGTGAGTGGTGATCGCCCACAAACGTAGTTTGTGGGGGCGTGAATCGGAAACCGTAAATCATGAATCGTGAGTCGTGAATCGTGAGTCGTGAAGCGTATTCCGGTCACTCCGGCCAACTAATATTAGCACTGGTTGTTGAAGCAATAATTAGATTCCTTATCACGCTTCAACAGTTTTGACTTTGTATTTTTGACGTAATGATTTCCCCCAAGCACGAAATGTTCCGCAACCGGTTAGCAAAAGTGTACCGGCATTTGCTCAAACACGCAAAGCGACAACAAATAAGTTGCTTTCGCTTGTACGATCGTGATCTTCCCGAATTCCCGCTGATTATCGAGGTATATGAAACCAATGTTTACGTTTCCGAGTACAAAAGCAAGCACCATCTTTCAGAAGAGGAATACGAAAACTGGCTGCAAGGATGTATACAGGTGATTAGTGAAGTGCTGGCCGTGCCCCAGGAAAATATCTATACAAAACTCAGGAAACGCAAAGAAGGCAGGCAAGACCAATACCAGCGCGTGGCAACGGAAGGCGATTTTTTTGTTGTGAAGGAAGCTGGCTTGTTCTTCAGGGTAAATCTTTCCGATTATCTCGACACGGGATTATTCCTGGATCATCGCATCACGCGCGCCATGGTTCGTGACCAGGCAAAAGACAAAAAAGTATTAAATCTTTTTTGTTATACCGGTTCTTTTTCGGTGTATGCCGCTGCGGGCGGGGCAGAAGAGGTGGTATCGGTGGATCTTTCGAACACCTATTTGCAATGGGCAGGGGAAAATTTCCGGCTTAACAAATTTAGCGATCCACAAAAATTCAAATTTGTAAAAGCCGATGTGCTTCAATATCTCGATACGCTGCCATCATCCTATTTCGACCTGGTGGTGGTTGATCCGCCTACATTCAGCAACAGTAAAATGATGAAGGATTTTCTCGATATACAAAGAGATCATGCGGGCATGCTCAATAAAATTCTCAGGGCCTGCAAACCAGGGGCCGTTATTTACTTCAGCACCAATTCCAGGAAATTTGAGATGGAAAGTGATAAAATCAATTCAACCAGCATCAGGGATATCACCCGTGCAACCACCCCCTTCGATTTTGAAGGAAAGCTGCAACGATGGTGTTACGAAATCAAAAAAGGATGACGTGAATTGTTATCTAATTATTATCCCGGTAAGCGCAATTTGGTTGGTGTAACAGGGAAAAATATTTTTACTTCAAAAAGGCAATGATCAATGGCCGGTAAAATAAAAGATGCGTCTAAATCAGCAAATAATAAAACACTTGCTGAGTTAGCGAGGCTATTTTTAAAGCTGGGTGTTATTGGATTTGGCGGACCGGCAGTGCACATTGCCATGATGCAGGAAGAAGTTGTTAAGAAAAAAGGCTGGATGAGCCAGGAACATTTCCTGGATCTGGTGGGTGCAACCAATTTAATACCCGGACCCAATTCTACCGAAATGACCATGCATATTGGTTACGAAAGAGCCGGATGGAGAGGATTGATTGTTGCGGGTTGTTCTTTTATTTTTCCAGCGGTGATCATCACCGCGATCTTTGCATGGCTGTATCAAAAATACGGGCAGTTGCCACAAGTGCAGCCGTTTATCTATGGTATCAAACCGGCTATTATTGCAGTAGTTGTTTCTTTAATGATCGGTCTCGGCAAAAAAGCATGGAAGAGCGTTGAATTGGGAGTTATCGGCATATTGTCTGCCGCCGCCGTACTCGCGGGACTGAATGAAATTTATGTTCTTTTTGGAGCCGGACTTTTAGGCGTTGTGCTTTATTTAATAAAGGGAACTAATAACAGGCTGAATGGTTTTGCCCCGTTTGTAATATTACAGGTTACAAACGCTTACTCTAATATATCTGACTTCAGGTTGTTTTTTTCATTCCTGAAAATTGGTTCAATATTATATGGTAGTGGTTATGTCTTATTTGCTTTTTTGGATGCTGAATTGGTAAGCAAAGGATTGCTCACCAAACAGCAATTAGTGGATGCCATTGCAGTTGGACAGTTCACGCCGGGCCCCGTTTTTTCTTCTGCCACATTTATTGGTTGGCAGATGAGCGGGGCAGGAGGGGCACTGGCAGCCACGATTGGAATATTCCTGCCGGCATTTCTTTTTGTTGCACTGCTCAACCCATTAATACCGTTTTTACGAAAATCCAAAATGATGAGCGCTTTCCTGGATACCGTGAATATGGTATCCGTTGCCATCATACTATCGGTGATTATTGAAATTGGTCGGTCAACCCTTTTGGATTGGCGAACCGTCGTCATCGCTATCCTCAGTTTTGCCGTTACCTTCTTTTTCAAGAAACTGAATACCGCTTTTGTAATCGCAGGCGGAGCGTTATTGGGCTACATTCTTTTTCTCTTTTGATATGTTTCACTATAGGTTTTCAGTATACTGGTAGCGCTGCACACCGATCAGCCAATTCAATTTAGTAGAAGCGCTGGCGATATCTGTGATAAAGTCAACGGATCTGTCCGCGTACCAGGCCTCCTCCTTTTAATTTGGAGTGTGCATTTACGTACATCGGTTCTGTTTTGATCATGTTGTAAACCGAGTCGACCAGGGTAGTTGTTTTCATGATATCGAACTCACCAATATTACCGGCTAATGTTACTCTTACAGGGCCATTGCTGCCGGCAGCTGCCTTATGTATATGCGCAACACGAATGGTATCCCCCGCATCGAGATTAGAAACTGAAATTTTTGAAAACAATACTTTGTCTTCGGTCATGCGTAATATGCATACACCGCTTGCGCTGGTAGTAACAGCAGGCACTTCGTTGGCGCCCGATAGCGCAACATCCATTGCAAACTCAACCTTCTTATCGAGCTGCCCACGGGCAATTCCACCGGGAGCCTGCGTGGAGTGAACGTTGAAATACACGGTTCGATTCACCAGAGTATCAATTTGACCCTGCCGTAAATTGGAGACAATACCGCTTGCGCCACCGCTAACTACGGAAGGCTTGAGGTCAATAATTACGGGCCCGTTGTTCCCCGCATCGGCAAAGTGTACATGCGCCCCGGTAATGGCGTCGCCCGGGCTTAAATTATGAATGTGAAATTCGTACTTTAATGAGTTGTCGGAAAGCAATTCCAGCGTAAGATCACCTTCTTCTGATTTACCGGCAGGAGCGGGTATTTCGTTTTTTGCGCTCAGCCCAATATTCTCCCATTTTTTTATTGTCGTAGGAAGTACACCGGGATCGTGTTTGCACGCAATGGTAAATAGTAAAGCAGTTCCGATAGGTAGTAGATACCTATTATCTCGAAATGGTTTCATGGTAATTTGTTTTAGATAAGAAAGATGGGTATTAGCAATACGCGTGCTTTGCGACTCGGGTTGCCACAAAAAATAAAACCAGTTCAATCATTCAATTGAACTGGTTTATGCTGAGTTTTTTTTTGTTTACCTGAATTGCGCGTCGAGCGGAATATCGCGCTTAAGCATTTCGTTACGGTTGGCCATTTCCCAGGCTGTATAGAATACCAGTTGTGCGCGCTTCGTCATTTGCACGTAATCAATCTTATCGGGAGTATCGGTTGGACGGTGATAGTCGGCATGCGTTCCGTTAAAATAGAAAATGATGGGTACTCCTTTTCGTGCGAAATTGAAGTGATCGCTCCGGTAATAAATACGCTCTGTATCTTTTGGATCGTTGTATTTATAATCAAGTTCAAGCTTTGTGTATTTTTTGTTTACCGCTTCGCTGATCGGTTTCAGGTCGGAACTGAGTTTGTCATCGCCCACAACATAAACATAGTTTGTAGAATCGCCATTCTTTCTTTTGGGATCGATGCGGCCGATCATATCGATATTCAGGTTCACCGTTGTTTTTTCCAATGGATAAGAAGGATGATCGCCATAGAAAGCCGATCCCCAGAGTCCTTTTTCTTCACCACTCACGGTCATAAATAGGATGCTGCGGCGCGGACCCTTACCGGCGGCTTTAGCCTTTACAAATGCTTCGGCCAATTCTAAAATGCTCACCGTACCGGATCCATCGTCATCGGCACCATAATAAATATTGTTCTCTCTTTTACCAAGATGATCATAGTGAGCGGTCAATACAACATATTCATCTTTTAAATCGGAACCTTCGAGGAATCCAATTACATTACTGCTTTCCAGTTTTAGGGTAATCTTACTGAAATCGAGGGTGATGTTGGCGTTGTACGATTTTGCCTTGGGGTTTCCATTCTTCATAGCCTCTTTTGCTGCGGCGTAATCGCCACCCATGATTGCCTCGGCAATAGATTCGGAGATGGCGAAGCTATTGGGGTAAATAGTTCTTCGGAATGCGTTTACATATTGATTACCGCGATTGTTTCCCGCGCGCCGGGGAAAATTGCTTTGTACCTGCAAAATGGCGGCGGCCCCGTTTTTTGCCGCAGCATCCTGGATGGCAAAAGGATTAAAGCGGCGATTGTTATTATTGGCTTGCGAGGGCGGCGAACCGGCGAGCACCAATACAATTTTTCCGCGGGCATTGATGCCTGCATAATCGTCGCGCGTAGAATCGCTGATGCCATAGCCTACAAATACCACTTCGGCGCCAAACATGGTGGCAGAATAGGTGCTGCTCATGTTTACGGCAAAGTCTTTGTTTATTTCAAATTTCTTTCCGTTTACGTCGATGGATGCCTGTACTATGGAATCCTGGAAAACCGGGTAGAATTGCTGATAGCTTTCTTTATTACCCGGCGCCAGCCCGAGAGATTTAAAATGATTTTCGATATAAGCCGCTGCTTTTCGCTGCCCCTCCGTGGCCGTTTCGCGGCCTTCCATTTCGGCCCCGGCAATAATATAAAGATGCTTCTTCAGGTCTTCGGGGGTAATTGTTTTGGCAAAGGGAACAGGATCGGGTGATTTTGGCGCTTTCTTTTTCTGCGCCATCGTTAGTAGCGGAACAAATAAAATAACAATGAACAGGAGTTTTCTCATATCGTCGATTTTTCGTGAAGATAGAGAAATATCAAATTTGAAAAAGAAACCCGATATTTTCGTGATGAATGGTTGTATGAGCGGGAAGCCGGGGTTTGTATTCGAATTATAAAGAGCGATATGCTTCAGTGCGCAATCCGAGATGGCCGGTTTCTACTGCAAAAAGCAGACAATCGTGACAATGAGTAATAGCGGGCTTATTCCCATGTATTATTTAACAGATCTCCAGGGTCTCTTTGACGGAACGGGGAACAAGACCATTATTCGGCATATTCACTCAATTCAAGCCACCTGAATTCTTTTTCGTCCAGCAGGTTGTTGATATCGTTTATTCTTCGCGACAATTCCTGCAATTCTTCGTAACTCAACTGTCCGCTGTTCAGCTTTTCAGTAATAGTTTCCTTTTCTTTGGAGAGGCTGGAAATCTCCTGTCCAAGAAGTTCAAACTCGCGTTTTTCTTTAAACGATAATCTTTTCTTTTCTTCCTTTATCTCCCTGGTTTCTGTCACGGCTTTCGGCTTCGCTGAATTTATTTTTGAAACTTCTGTTTGCGCCTCTTGTTCTCGTTGCCAAATGCGGTACTGGGAATAATTACCGGGGAAGTCTTTAATTACCCCATCGCCTTCAAAGACGAGCAAATGGTCAACCAACCGATCCATAAAATAGCGATCGTGCGAAACAATCAATAAACATCCCGGGAATTCCAGTAAAAAATTCTCCAATACGCCCAGGGTAGGTAAGTCAAGGTCGTTGGTGGGTTCGTCCAATATCAGGAAGTTCGGGTTCCTGAACAGAATCGATAACAAATGCAGCCTCCTTTTTTCTCCACCGCTCAGCTTACTAATATAAGTATATTGTTTGTCGGGCTCGAAAAGAAATAGCTGCAGGAACTGCGCCGCGCTCAGCGAACCCCCTGTTGCCAATGGAAAACTCTCCGCAATATTCTTAACGTATTCAATCACGCGCATATCTTCTTTCCATACCAATCCCTGCTGCGAATAATTGCCGAAAACCACGGTTTCGCCGATATTGATCTTGCCACTATCGGCCGCTTCCAGTTGCTGAAGAATATTGATAAAGGTAGATTTGCCAACGCCGTTTTTTCCTACCACGCCTACCCGTTCTCCTTTCTTGAAAGTATAGTCAAAGCCTTTGAGAATTATACGATCTCCATAAGATTTGTAAACTTTTTTTAGCTCCAATACCTTTCCACCCAGCCGGTTCATTTTCACCTGGAGCTGAAGTGAAGCTTCTTCCAATTTTTGCTTGGCCTTTTTTTCTATTTCATAAAAGTTATCCTGCCGGCTTTTGCTTTTGGTAGTCCTTGCCTTCGGTTGCTTGCGCATCCATTCCAGTTCTTTCCGGTAAGTATTGCGGGCCTTATCGATGCTGGCTGTTTCGCTTTCTATACGTGCTGCTTTTTTTCCCAGGTAGTTTTCGTAATCACCTTTGTATACGTACAAACTGCTTCGATCCAACTCCCATATCTCTTCGCAAACTGCGTCGAGGAAATAACGGTCGTGGGTTACCAGCAGCAGGGTGATTTTTTCCTGGTTGAGATAGTATTCCAGCCATTCCACCATCGAAACATCGAGGTGGTTGGTGGGCTCGTCCATGATCAGTAAAACATGCTTGTGCTCGAATCCAATATCAATAAGCGTTTTGGCCAATGCTATTCTTTTCCGCTGCCCTCCCGATAAACGGCCCACTTCCTGTTGCAGGTGATGGATATTGAGTTTGCCCAGTATCTGCTTCACTTTCGCATCAAAATCCCAGGCGCCCAGTTCATCCATCCTGATGATTGCTTCGTGCAATGCCTGCTGGTCGTTGCTGTCGCAGGCATCTTCGTACCGGCGAATAGCCTCGATAACCGGGTTTTTATGATGGAAGATATTGTCGAGAATAGATTTGTTTTCTTCGAAAACAGGCTCCTGTTCAAAAAGCGCAACAGTTACTTCTTTGTTGATCCATACCGAACCTTCGTCGGCAGTTTCTTTGCCCGCCAGTATTTTTAGAAGGGTAGATTTTCCTGAACCATTGCGTGCCACCAGCGCTATTTTATCGCCTTCTTCTATATGAAAGGAAATGTCTGAAAAAAGCGGCTGAATGCCATAGGATTTCCCCAATCCCTCAACAGAAACATAATGCATAGGACAAAGATAGTGGCGAAAACACAATACTGTGTATTTCGGTTGCCATCACATCTTTTTAGCATTTTTCCCGGCGAATGCTAACTGTAAATTTCAATAACCAAACTCCAGCATATGAAAAGGAAATTGATCGTTCTTTTAGTACTTGCCTTTCTGCCTTCGATATTGATGGCGCAAAACTTCGATTTTAAAAAGGCGCTTTCAGAAACGGACCAGCAATTGTTTGAAAAGGAAATATTCAAACATTCCGTACTGCTGCAATCGATAAGCGCTGCAATGAGCAAGGCAGTTGATATCGGGGAGGCAGAGGCGGAGGAACTGGTAAAAACGAAACTGGAAGAACTGAACAGCCCTGTGCTTGACAATATGTATTCGCAGGTGAGCAAAGAGAATATGATTAAGATTGGTTTACTGCTTTACCTGGCGCTGAGTGGCATAAACGATTTGCCCGATCCTTATGAAGCCCAGTTGACATTTGGAGGTGGGTTTGGCTTTTTCCTGATGTACACGCTGGCCAATTTTGTGCTGATGCCCGAGCTGTACTATATGTGGCAGGGATATAAAGAAGAATACTCGGGCAACTCAGCCACGGCGCGCTTCTCGCAAGTTGCCCTTTCGTTGACAATGCTATACATACTGCGGGCACAGGCGCTTAATTTCGTACTTGGACTCAGCCCGCAGTTCTATTACTCTTTATCGGGTAAGATCAAAGAAGATGGCGAGCCCGACGAGGATATCGAGTTTGGAGGAGAATACGGCGCGAGAAGATTGCAAATGTATTTGGGATTAAGCGCCGGCATCATGCTGCAAAACGCCATGATGATACGATTGATGTATAGCCTCGGGCTAACCAAAATATACAAGAACCAGGACCCAAGGGCTTATTTCATTGCCTTAATAATTAGTATGCCGTTGTGGACTTTAAACTAATCATAGGCTGATTCACATAGCAACGCCTAGCCCTGCTTCCACTTGATATTACAACCGATACTGGGCTTTTGGTATTCGGGAACAGGTTTATTGTTGATGATGCAATCGAGCGCTTGCCTGATATCCTTTCCTGTCACGGCAATATCATTTCCCGGTCGCGAATCGTCGAGTTGTCCGCGGTAAACCAGGATAAGATGGCGATCATAAATAAAAAAATCAGGGGTGCAAGCCGCCTGGTAGGCTTTTGCCACTTCCTGCGATTCGTCGTAGAGGTAAGGAAAAGGATATTTCAGCTCTTCCGCTTTCTTTTTCATTTCCCCCGGCCCGTCTTCCGGGTATTGAACGGCGTCGTTGGAACTGATGGCAACAAAGCCAATGCCCTTGCCAGCATAATCGTTGGCCAAACTCACCAGTTGAGGGTTGATATGTTTTACAAAAGGACAGTGATTGCAGATGAAAGCAATCACTGTTGCTTTTTCGCCTTTGATATCCTGCAATGAAATAGTTCTTCCATCAATGCTGTTCGGCAACTTAAAGGCAGGCGCCTCTGTTCCCAGTTTCACCATTACCGAGGGAGTTCTCGCCATATTTATGGTTTCATTTTATTGGATGAAATATACTTTGGCTATTTTACCTTTTTCTATTTTGTAAATAGCGATTGCTTTTACCGGCTTGGGACCAAAACCACTTACGGTTTCGTGATCGATAACTGTATTACCCTGCACGATTCTTTTGGTAACCTCGCAATGCAGTTCTTTTACCTGCTGGAACATTTCTTCGTATCCTTTGCGCATTTCGTCTTTACCCTTGCTCATCAGCTTGTCGGGGAAACTATAAAGCTCCACAGAATCTGAATAAGGTTCCAGGAATGCTTCGATATCGCGGGCATTGTAGGCATTCAGTTGTTGCTGCGCCAATATTTCGGGACTTGAAGGCAGAAGCTTTGCGGGCTCCAGGATTTGCCCGCGATGAATAACGCGGTTTATATTGGATAATATGGTCAAATCGCTGCCGGGGTCCTTATCGAGCAGTATAAGATCAGCGATCTTTCCTTTTTCAATACTGCCATAGTCTTTATCTTTTCCAAAACCTTTGGCGGCATTGATGGTAGCCGCTTTGATGATTTCCCAATTGCTGAGCCCGGCATTTTTCATAACCAGTAACTCTGCGTAATAGGAGGAAGCATGATGTGTACCGATATTACCTGCATCGGTACCTGTTACCACCAAAGCTCCTTTTTGCTGCACGAGTTTTAAGTTGCTGGCCATGGTGCTATCTTCCTTCGATGGAATTGAAAAACGGCTGCGCATTTTTTTGTAGTCGAAAGAAATCTTTGCCTTATCAATATGCTGCAGATCCATCAGGCTGCCCAGCATGAACGGATCGGCATAACGGAAATCGTGCGCGGTAAAATTGAATTGCTGCGAAAAAGTTCGACTATAGTTTTGTGCCACTATCATGGTTGGAATGTACACCACCTGTTTGCTGCGAAGCAGGTTGAGCATTTCCTCGTCGAGCACTTTATCATCTACACTATGTACAAGAATATCGGCCCCGGCTTGCACGGCCAGCTTGGCCGTTTCGTATTCGGTTGCATGAACTGCCACCTTCAATCCATTGCTATGTGCTTCCCCGATGGCAGCCTTCACTATCGGCAGGTTGGTTTCCGCTTTCTGGCCAGGAAAAACGATATACCAGATCTTGATAAAGTCTGGCTGGTAGGGGAGTTGTTTTTTAACCAACTCTCTTGCTTCTTCGGCCGAATTCACTTTAACGATCGGCGGATCTTTTTTATCGAGATTAGGTGGTTGGTAAGTTGAAATGAGCGGGCCCGTAACCCAGGCATTGGGAGCTTTGGGATTGCTGTTTACTTTAGCGCGAATACTATAATTGCTGAAAGGACCGCCCACATCCACCACGGTGGTAATACCGCAGGCAAGATAGCGGGCCATCAGGCCATCGATATTGTCGTTGATCCATTGCTGATCTTTTTCGTACGAATAAACCGCGCCGAGATTGAGTCCATCGGGGCGTGTGTACAAGCCACCACTCTGGAAAAAATGAATATGAGCGTCAATCATCCCGGGCATGATGAACTTGCCACTGGCATCCATCACCGTTGCATCGGCGGGGACCTTAACTTTTTTAAAACTGCCTACTGCCGTTATGCGCGAACTATCTATAAGTATGGTTTGATCGGCATCTATTTTGCCGGTTACCACGTTTACTACATTCGCATGTACAATTGCGGTAGTTTTTTGCGCGACAGCGATATGGCCGCATAGAAGAAGTAACAGGCAAGCAACGAAATTTCTGAAAGACATTTTTTGTTTTAAAGATAAAGCAATATTCCCTCCGATAACAAAAACGATACCTGCGAAACAGAGGACTCTGCCCGCCTGTTAAAAAAGCTTGCAGAATCCTCCCTGTATAAAAAATCTTCGAATCTTTATTTATTTCTTTTTCATGAGATCGGTGGGAGGCACTGGCGCCGGCACCTGGTTTTTAATGGGGGGAAGAGATTTCAGATAGCCGAATATTAAACTAAGGTCTTCATCGGTAATCTCAGCCATCGATTGCCAGGGCATAGGAGGAAGAATGGGTCTGCCGCCTTCCATACCCAGGTGTTTGCCTGTTCTTATTGTCTTGATAAAATTTTCGGTCGTCCAGGCACCAATTCCTGTCGTAGAATCCGGAGTAAGATTGGCGGAGAAAGAAATTCCCCAGGGACCCGCCGCCGCGGTGAGATCGGGCGCAAACAACATCCAATTGCCCGGTTTGCTGGCATCGTAGGTGATTTCGGGCAGGGGAGAACCGGCGGGGTGACCAGAAAGAATCCTGGTACTATCGAATACAGGCCCCGTGGCTGTAAAAACTTTGGGAGTATGGCAGTCGTTACATCCGCCGAGTGTTACAAGATAGCGGCCTCTTGCCAATTTTTCAGAGGCAGTCATTTCTTTTGGCGCTGCTGTGTTAGCACTGTCGTCTTTGGCAGTGGGCTGTGAACAATAATAATTAACAGCAACGAGCAAAGCGAGCAAGGCAATGGAAATGATGCTACGGTTTTTGTTTCCTGGAATCATATAGATGGTTTTTGGGTTGAAAATTATTCGTAATTACCGCTGGGATAGTTTTGCAGGGGCAAAAAATTATTGCGGTATTCGCCCACTAAAGGGCCAAGCTTACAACATCTAACGATTCTTACTTTTTGTGAAGTGAGGTGCGAAAAGAGAAGCCTTTTGTTAACTTAACAACGATAGGCTTTGTTTGCTAAAACATACAGGCGGATAAGGCCTGTTGGTGTAAAAGGATACGCGTTAAAGAACCAGCTTAAACAGTCAACAAATTCACGATTGTTTCAAGATACTTCTGGTCTGTTGTATCAAAGTCGGAAAGATGGATGCTGTCCACATCCAACACTCCCAATACTTCCTGATTACGAATGATAGGCACTACAATTTCGGATCGCGAAAGGCTGCTGCAGGCAATATGGCCGGGAAATTTTTCTACATCTTCCACAATCAAGGTTCGCGCCTGCTCCCAACTGCTTCCGCAAACGCCTTTTCCTTTCCTGATGCGCGTACAGGCTACCGGGCCCTGGAAAGGCCCCAATACCAATTCTTCGTTTTTAACGAGGTAAAAACCTACCCATAGCCATCCGAATTGCTCTTTTAGTGCCGCACAAACATTGGCGAGATTGGCCACCAGGTCGGGTTCTCCTTCCAGTAAACCCTTTATTTGAGGAATAAGCGATTCGTATTGCTCCTGTTTGGTTCCGGTTGTTATACTCAAATCTTCGGCCATTGTATGGGTGTTTGCGCGAGTAAAGGCTTTGCTACGAGTATCAAAATTAAGGCAGTAATCGAACGAAATTATATTGCACGAAAATTTTAATCAGACTTTTTTAAAGGCAGTTATAAAAAAGTTGGGGGTTCGGTTGATGTATTTCGGGTAAATTTGTAAAAACAAAAAAGCAATATGTATAAAAAAATCCTTCCTATTGCTATAGCAGTGTTGGTTGCAACTGCATGCAATAACAATTCGGAAAACAAAGAAACGCCCGCCGCCGATACCGCCGGTCATGAGGGACATGATCACGGTACAACACCCAATACCGCGGCTATTCCTGAATTACCGGCCATCCCCGAAGGGGCAAAAGTATATTTCAAAAACCTGAAAGACGGACAAACAGTAACATCTCCTTTCAAAGTGGAAATGGGAGTAGATCAAATGTCGCTCGATACGGCCAATGGCATTGTAAAAGCGGCATCGGGTCATCATCATATTCTTATCGGCCTTGATTCCGTAACCACAGGAACAGTGGTGCCCAAAGACTCTGTTCATTTGCATTTTGGAAATGCTCAATCGGAAGCTGAAGTGAAACTGGCTCCCGGAAAGCATAAGCTAACACTCCAGTTTGCCGATGCCTTGCATCGTTCTTACGGACCGAAACTTACTTCCTCGGTAACTATAAACGTGAAGCAGTAAAATTTTTGCAGCAAGAGAAACGAAGGCATGCCAATTAACAGCATGCCTTTTTTAGTTACTGGTATTATTTTTTCACGGCTTCATTTATAGGAGCGCGATCGAGGTATTGAATTACGCGGTCGATTTTATCTTCGTTGTTGAAGTGCATAGCCGTATGAATCCACTGCTTCATCATTTTGCCCGTTTTGTATTTCGCATCCACCTGGTACCAGCTTAAGAGCCAGGTTCCCGGGGCTTCGTTTGCTTGTGGCTGGTTCACCTTAACAGGCAACCAGATGGTATTGCTGAAATTGATGGTTTCAATAACATCGGTTCTTCTTTTCTTCCAGTAATCGGCAATCAGCGGTTTGCCCGCGAGGCTATCGCCATTGTTCCAAATATAAACGGCGTTATCGGCATAAGCAGCCATCCATCCGTCTATATCTCCTGCAGATAAAGCGGCAATACCCTTTTTGCCAATTTCGGAGTATTTGGGGTCGGCAAATTCGGCGGGCGCTGGTTTTGCATCGGTAGCCGGAGGGGTTGGAGTACTGCTTTGTTCGGCAGGTTTCTGCTCGTTGTTGCATCCAATAATAAGGAATGCGCAGGCAATCGAAAGAAATTGCTTTCTCATAATCGGGAGTTTTGGGGTTAAAAAAAGAAATACTGCTAGGGGACTGCGGAAAGAAACTGGGATAAAGGGGGGTGCAGAATTAATTGAATATAGTCATTTATCTGACTTGATAATGAACTTTCTCTTTTTATTGCCTTAAGACAAATGTGATGCACTTGCCGCGATTGTGGGCATCGAATAGTTTTTTTGAAACAAACGGGTTATCACCTTATTTCTTCAAATTGGCCGGTCTGCTTATTTTTTCGAACATTATCCCAGTTAAAAGCGCGGCCATTCATAGCGATGTATACTCCGGCGGGCAGGGTTTGCACAAAGGCCAGCGCATTGCCGAGGTTGAAGAAACCATCGGAGCTACCAAATTTATAGGGAATCATGGCGCCGGTGAGCACAATGGTTTTGCCACTTACTTTTTCGGCCAATACTCTTGCCGTGATCGCCATGGTATCGGTACCATGGGTAATCACAATTTTATCTTCAGCCGCATTGCGGCATTGGTGGGCAATCAGTTCACGGTCTTCGTCGGTCATTAGCAGGCTGTCGATCATCATTAGTGTACGTACGGTAATATCGAGATTACTCCGGCTGCGCGCCAGCATTTCGGGCAAGTGAGTTTCTTTAAAATACAATTCACCGGTAAGCTCGTTGTATTCCTTATCGAAGGTGCCGCCGGTAACAAAAAAACGAATAGACATGTATTGAATATGGTTTGAAAAGAAAAATGGTTTTGCGGTATAGGGTATAAACTTACATTATTAGTTTGAACGAAGCAGCAGTTTCAAATGTTTTGCCAAAACGCCATAGTTGAAGTTCTGGGTAAAATCCAATCCCGCATAGTTTATTGCCACCAGGTTTCCTGCTTTATCGAAAACGGGGGAGCCACTGGAACCATGAAGGGCAGAGATAGAGTAAAGAACTTTGTCGCCATCGCTTTGCTGGCTGATTTTACCATCTGTTTTTTGAACCTGCAATCCGTTTTTTGAAATGGCCAGTTGAGGGCCGAGGTTGAAACCGATCATCGATACTTCTTCCCCCACTTTTATTTCCTGCCTTTCGTTTATGTCGTTAATGTTTACGATGCTATTGGCAGGAACGGGTGTATTTGTATTATTTGCCTGTATGATGGCAAGATCAATATTGTCATTTGCTGAACTTCGTATCAAATGGCAACGCTGAAAATCGTTAGTGGAGCTGATAGTAGAACCATCCAACGCATATCCTAACAATAGGGAATGTACGTCGAATTTTGCCTGTGGAAGAAAACTCAAAAGGGTTGTCCACATGGTTTCGTCGGCGCTATATGTTTCCAGGTTCATTTTCCAGGCATTGATCTCGCGGCGGGCGCTGTCGGCCATGTAGTAATCATAAGTAGTATTATAGATGTTTGTCCATAATATTATCTGCCGGTTGGCATTGTCTCTGTTGGATGCGGCTTTGTTCTTGTTTTCTTCCATCCACGATTGAAAAAGTTTTCGATAGGTGGGCTCATACGAATTAAACCAATCATCTACCACATGCTTATTGGTGGCTATCCGGCCCTGCCTGTCGATGAAAAATCCTGTTCCGAATGCGGAATAGGGTTTTACGTTCAGTTGGGTAATATCCGAGTTCCACTGGTAGGTATTCGAAGCTTTATCGTAACCCAGGTACCAGCTACGATCATTAACAGTTACTTTGTAATAATATTCATGATAAAGAAGTACCACCGATTTATGGTATTTCTCAAATACATTTACCTCGGTTCGGCAGCCGCTTATCAAAACTCCCAGGGTAAATACCGAAAGCAATTGGCAGGGGGGATATTTCATTGGCAGTAGTTAAGAAATTTAAAGGTATTGCAAATGGCCTTCTCAATATTTTCCGGGAGTATGGATTCCGTCTGATTTTTACGCATCTACCGCCTGTTTCCACACAAACTCCACCTTCAATTCTATATCGGGATGAATACTGTAAAATACCGGGCAGGTATGGGCGCAACGTTCAATAATAACACGCTGTTTGTCGTCGGCCACTACAGTTTCAGGGAAAGAAAAAGTTAAATTTATCCCGCCTACCCGCCTCGGATCGGCCTTCATGATTTTTTCAACGGAAACAGTAGTACCTCTAAGATCTACATTTAAATCGCGCGCCTTAATTCCCATAATCGTCATAGCGCAGGCCCCTAGCGAGGTAGCGAGCAGGTCGGTGGGAGAAAATCGTTCGCCTTTTCCCTGGTTATCGGGCGGTGCATCGGTTTCGAACGTGCTTCCGCTCTTTTCGTGTTTGCAAACGGTACGTAAATTTCCTTCGTATACAATACGGGATGTCATATAAGTATTAATTTGCCCTAAATTTACGTTGAATATCTAAATCAATGCCGGTGAAGAAAATAGCAATTAGCCTGGTTCTGGTATTGGCCGCTTTCTATAGCGAAGCCCAGTATAAGAAGGAGACGATGTCGAAAAAACAGGAAAGAAAAGAAGCCCGTCGCGAAAAGATCAATCAATTGATGAAGCAGGAAGAAGAGGGGGAAGTGGTATTTAATAAACAAAATGTATTTGGAATTAAATTGATCACCGATGGTTATGGCTTGTCGTACGAACACGGCCGCTATAAATCCAATCGCAAGACAATCCTGTATCAATTTGAGTTTAACGAGAAGCGCCATCCTAAAGAAAAAAGCGAAGCCGCGTCGGTAAGCGGGTTTCAAATTAACTCCGTCCGATTTGGCAAAACCAATAATTTTTACCAGGCAAAACTGGGTGTTGCCCTTCAACAGCGAATAGGAGGAAAGGGTAATAAAAACGGGGTGGCTGTTTCGGGAATACTTGGGGGAGGACTTTCGCTCGGCTTATTAAAGCCTTACTATGTGGATGTCGAAAACTTCGGTCGAAAAACATATCCAACAATTATCGACAGTGGTTATACCGAACTCAGTGCGGCTGGTATTTTTGTGGGTTGGGATGAACTCGAATTCAATCCCGGGGCACATGCAAAGCTGGCCATGCGGTTTGACTATGGTCGCTTCAATGAACAGGTAACTGCTATCGAAGTGGGCCTTATGACAGAATTCTACTCAAAAAAAGTGTCGCAGTTGGCCTATGTTAAGGAAAAGCAGTTCTTCTTCAGCGCCTATATCTCGCTTCTTCTTGGTAGAAGAAAGTAACGTATTTTTGCACCGCCTTGTCAATAATCGGTACGCAATCTTCATGGAGGTTTTGTGAGCCTAACAATGTAGTGCCGGATATGCCGGCCGGCAAGGTTGAACCATTCAGATACAGAACTGTTGATTTAATTACTATGCAGGAATTACCAATTATCAATACCATTGCGGATCAGCAATCGAGACCCAAAAAGCCCGACTGGCTGAGGGTAAAGTTGCCTATTGGAGAGAGCTATAAGCATGTGCGTTCACTGGTCGACACGCACAAGTTGCATACCATTTGCGAAAGCGGCAATTGCCCCAATATGGGTGAATGCTGGGGCGAGGGAACCGCAACGTTTATGATCCTCGGCAATATTTGCACACGCAGTTGTGGTTTTTGTGCAGTAGCAACAGGGAGGCCCGATCCAATTGATTGGGACGAACCACAGCGTGTTGCGGAAGCCATCCACCTGATGAAAGTAAAACATGCGGTTATTACTTCGGTAGACAGGGATGAAGTAAAAGATGGGGGAAGCATTATCTGGTACAATACTATTAAGGCAGTAAAGGCATTGAATCCCGGTACAACGCTGGAAACACTGATCCCGGATTTCAAAGGAGAGAAAGAAAATATTCAACGTATTATTAATGCAGCTCCCGAGGTAGTTTCGCACAATATCGAAACAGTAGAGCGGCTTACCCGCCAGGTTCGCATACAGGCCAAATACTGGAGAAGCATGGAAGTGCTCAAGGTATTGAAGCAGGGAGGCATGCGCACTAAAAGCGGTATTATGCTGGGGCTTGGAGAAACAAGGGAAGAAGTTATTCAAACACTGCACGATTTACGCAATAGCGATGTAGACGTGGTAACCATTGGTCAATACCTTCAACCCACTAAAAAACATTTACCGGTACAGCGTTTTGTTCATCCCGATGAATTTGCCGAGTACCGCGAAATCGGCTATCAACTGGGCTTCGATTATATAGAAAGTGGTCCGCTGGTGCGTTCTTCTTATCATAGCGAAAAACACGTGATCAAAGGTTATGGCAGGGAGAAATGGTTGAAAGAGCGAACTCAATTGGCTAATTGACCCATTGGCCCATTGGCCAATTCTAAACTTATGCTTCGGATTTTATTTGTATCGATTGCTGTTTTATCATCGCTTTGCGCTTCTTCTCAGCTTCGCTGGACAAAAGTGAATAAGGAGTTTGGGTATCTGCCCCAATCAATTAATTTGTATAGGACAACTGATTCCCTGGACGGGAAGCCTTTTGTTGCTTATTATATTGAAGCCAACCTGAAGGATATCAATCTGGAGTTTACCACCCAGGTGGGAAATGGGAAGCGTCACACACCCTCGCAGTTCTATACGCAGGAAGACTCGCCTTATGTATTGGTTAATGGAACTTTTTTTTCTTTCCAAACAAACCAGAATCTCAATCTTGTGATCAAGGATGGGAAAATGCTGGCCTATAATGTGCCGGCATTGAAGAGTAAAAACAGCGACTCGTTTTATTATCCCACCCGCGGCGCTATTGGCATTTCAAAAAAAAGAAAGGCAGATGTTGCCTGGTTGTTTACGGATACGGCTCAGCGATGGCCATATGCTTTTCAGCAAAAGCCGGTCGTTGCAAAAGGAAAAACAAGCGATCCTTCGTTCGAAGATCTCAATACACTCGATTACTGGAAGTGGTGGCGCATGTACACGGCGATTGGCGGGGGACCGGTATTGCTGCAGAAGGGAAAGATGAGGATTACGAATGTGGAGGAACAGATGTTTGTAGGCGGACTAAAAGATAAGCACCCGCGAACAGCGATGGGATATACGGCCAAAAACAAGTTAATCATACTCGTTATACAGGGCCGTATGCCGGGCATTGCCGAAGGAGCAACGCTGGAACAGGAAGCAAGGATATTGAAGGATTTGAAATGCGTAGAAGCGCTTAACCTCGATGGGGGAGGAAGCAGTTGCATGCTGGTAAATGGAAAGGAAACTATTAAGCCATCAGACAAAGAAGGTCAGCGCCCCGTACCCGCGGCCTTTATTATCCGAAGCAAAAAAACGGTGAATATTTATTAACTATCGTAGTAAAAAAACTGCCCTGTCCAAATTAACATCAACGCTTTTGAACGGGGAAGTTTTAACTTTTGAACTTTACTTTTTGTTTTTTGAATTCTTACCTTACTTATCCCAAACCAACGCACTCGCTCCCAATATCGCCGCATCGGATTCCTTCAAATGACTCACCAGTATCTTTACTTTATTCTGGAAAACCTTTATCAGGTTATCTTCCATATGCTGACGTGTTGGCTTCAAAATAAGATCGCCGGCTTTGGTAAGCCCGCCGAATAATACAATTGCTTCTGGGCTGCTGAACATAACGGCATTTGCCAGTGCAAGGCCCAGGATTTTCCCGGTGTATTCAAAAATTTCAAGCGCAATCTTATCTCCCTGCATGGCTGCTTCAAATACAGCTTTGGAATCCATTTTTTCTTTAGGCACTTTTCTTAATAAACTCGGTTCCTTGCTTTTTTCCAATGTTTCAAGCGCAGTAAGTGTTACACCGGTAGCAGATGCATAGCTTTCGAGCGAGCCGCGCTTGCCGGTTCCTTCGTGCAGGCGGCCATCGGGTATAACAATAGTATGCCCCAATTCGCCGGCAAAACCATCGTGTCCATAAATCAATTGCCCATTGGCAACAATGCCGCTTCCCACCCCGGTTCCAAGGGTTATCATTATAAAATCACGCATGCCTTTTGCGGCGCCATACATCATTTCGCCAATAGCTGCGGCGTTGGCATCGTTGGTAAGGGTAACCGGAAGATTGAATTTTTCCTGTATCATTTTGGCAAGCGGAATAACACCTTTCCAGGGAAGATTGGGCGCATATTCGATAGTACCGGTATAAAAATTACCATTGGGCGCACCAACGCCAATACCTTTCATGCGGCCGATGCCACCCGCCTGTTTTATCAGGGGTTCTAAGCTCTCAAAAAGTTCATCAATAAATGTTTCAACCTGCTTATGTTTTTTGGTGGAAATTTCGCTGGAGAATAAAACATTTCCGTTCCTGTCTACAATGCCGAACTTGGTTCCTGTACCACCAATATCAACGCCAATGGCTAATGGTTCTAAATTTGTGCTCGCTTTTGCCATAAATAAGGAATTTTATAAATCATCAGCCGCGCTTGCTTGGCGCGGCCGACGAATGTACGAATTAATTGTTCGAATTTTAGTGACTGGCGGCAACCTGTTCGTCTACATCGAGACCTTGCTTCTTAAGCACAGCTTTTGTTTTAAGCGCATGCCAGGCCAGGTATGCAAAACAAAATAGCGGAACGATATAAGATAATTGAGTATACGTAGAGATCGCTTTGTCATCTACCGGGTCGAAGTCTATTACCGCTCCTTGCGTAGGAGGAATAATAGCGCCACCCAATATCATCATGATCAGGAATGCCGAACCCTGGCTGGTGTATTTACCAAGGCCATTAACTGCCAGCGCAAATATGCAAGGCCACATTACCGAGCAGCAAAGACCGGTACTCACAATCGCAAAATTTGCCACCATGCCCGAAGTTGTAAGCGCAATTATCATGGCTATTGTTGCCAGTACCGCTACGGTAAGCAATAACTTCACGGGCCTTTCCTCCGCATATAAAAATGCACCAACAGCAATGGCTATACAAATAGGATAAGGGAGGAAATCGCCTACTTCGTTCCCTTTGATGATATTCACCAGCAGAATTACACCAAAGGCCACAAAGGGAACCACGATCACTAAAAACCTTTTCATTTGTTTTGAAAGATTGAAAACGCTGACGGCCCCCGTCCATCTTCCGATCATTAAACTTCCCCAATACAACGATACCAGGTGCGAGATATGTGCTTCATCATAGCCTCCGAATTTTTCTTTCTTCAGCAAGGCTCCAAAATTATTGTCGATGGTTACTTCAACACCTACATACACAAAAATGGCGATCATCCCGAGTACCAATTGCGGGTATGCCATTGCTCCCCAACCCGCCGGATTTTTTCGGGCGGTTGCCATGGAGGCAAACAAAATGATAAGAATGATAGCGAGGCAAACAGGAATCAACACACCCTTGCTTATGCCGGTAACTTCCTTGACCCAATCGGCAAATAAGACCGGAAGGAATACCAATCCAATTAAGAGCAATACATAAAGCGCCTTTGGACTGTTTTCAAGTTTTTCGTTGGAAGTAGTTTTGGGAAGCTTGGCAAAAGTGAAAATCAGGGCAGCCACGATAAACAAACCTGCCAGAAAGAAATAAAGTGTTTGAATATTCTCGATAGAAGCTTCTTTGGCTTCGGTAACGGTTCCAAACAAAAGAAAACTTACCACCAGCGGGCCCAGCAATGTTCCAAACGAGTTAACACTGCCTCCCATGTTAAGGCGATGGGCTCCCGTTTCGGGACTTCCCAGCGCCACGGCAAAAGGTTGCGCGGCGGTTTGCTGCAGCGAAAATCCGAGGGCAATAATAAAAAACGAAACCAATACCATCGCAAAAGTAGCATTGCCTGAACCGCTGATCATGGCAAGGGCAATAGCCCCAACTACCGAAATCAACAGGCCATAGATAATTCCTTTTTTATAACCGATTTTGTTAAGTACATCGGTACCGCTAAAAGTGGATATCAAATAAAGAATGAGGGATCCGTAAAAATATGCTCCATAAAAAGCCGAGCCGATCAGTTGCGACTGTATTTGATCGAGGCTGAAGAATTTTTTACAAAATGGAATGAAAATACTGTTAGAAGCTGCTACAAAGCCCCAAAAAAAGAATACGGTAATCAATACGCCAAACTGCGACCACTTGGTTTGTTGGTTCATAAGCAATGAGGTTATTTTAAAATGATTGCTGAAAGTAGTAAGTTTTTATGAGTAAGAAAATTTTTTCGGGCTTTGATACTTCGTTGGTGATAACTCCCTAAATTGATGGACAATTCAGTATAACAACAACGGATGGAAATACTTCATGTAAGCGCAGAATGTTATCCCGTAGCAAAGGCCGGTGGATTGGGCGATGTGGTGGGCGCCTTGCCTAAATACCTGAATCAACTGGGGCATATCGCCAAAGTGGTGATGCCCATGTACCGCACCAAGTACCTTTATAACCATCAATGGGATGTTGTGCACAAAGGGTACACCAATATGGCTAACTGGTGGTTTGAGTTTACAGTCATCAAAGAAGCAAGCAACGAACTGGGCTTCGATCTTTACCTGGTTGATATTAACGGTTTACTCGATCGCGAAAAAGTATATGGTTATGACGATGATTCGGAACGATTCACTGCCTTTCAAATTGCAGTGCTCGACTGGCTGAGCTCCTGGCAACATCAACCCGATATCGTTCACGTGCACGATCATCATACCGGGCTCATCCCTTTTATGATGAAGCATTGTTTCCGCTACAGCAACCTGCGCAATATTCCAACCGTACTCACCATTCACAATGCGCAATACCAGGGTTGGATGGGATGGGAAAACAGCCGGCTTATTCCCGAATGGGATACCTGGAAATGGGGCTTGCTCGATTGGAAAAACAATATCAATCCCCTTGCAAGCGCCATCAAATGCGCTTACAAAGTAACAACCGTTAGCCCCAGCTATCTCGACGAGCTTAAATACATGAGCAATGGCCTCGAAGATTTGTTTGAATACGAAAAGGGCAAATGCGTGGGCATATTAAATGGAATTGATGCCGATGTATGGGATCCCCAAACCGATCCCTATCTCGTTCATCATTATTCGGTACAGGACGAGGAAGCAGGTAAGGCCAAAACAAAAATGGATCTCTGCGAAACTTTTTCATTGGATTTCGACAAACCCCTGATTGTATTTATAGGCCGGTTGGTGGGAGAGAAGGGAGCCGATTTACTGCCACAGGTAATTGCCGATTCGCTCTATTATATAGGAAGGCGAATGAACTTCTTAATTTTAGGAAGTGGCTTCCCGGAAGTAGAGACAGCTTTGGCGGCATTGAAGCCGATGTCGCAGTACGATTATAACGTGTATATCGGTTACAACGAAGCATTGAGCCACCAGATGTATGCCGGCGCAGATTTCCTGTTAATGCCATCGCGGGTAGAGCCATGCGGTTTGAACCAGATGTATTCGATGCGTTACGGAACGGTTCCCATGGTTCGGCGTATCGGCGGCCTGAAAGATACGGTTATTGATTACGGTGATGCAGGCGGATATGGTATTTGTTACAATCATACTGCAGTAGGCGATATTTCGCACGCGGTTTGGCGCGCAGTGGAATTGTACCACGATAAAGAAAAAATGAAATCGATAAGGCAGCGGATGATGCAACTCGATTTTAGCTGGGAAACCAGCGTGAAAAAATACGTGGAGTTGTATGAGGGGTTGAAGTAAGATAAAAGCTGTGAGCTATGAGCTGCGAGCTCGAAGCTCATAGCTCAATACACATCATTAACCGAAAACATCATTCTAAAATATCCTGTTATGTCAAAAGAAATACTTGCCGTGATTCTTGGAGGAGGTGCAGGAACCCGTTTGTATCCCCTCACTGCCAGCCGTTCCAAACCTGCAGTGCCTATTGCCGGAAAATACCGCCTCGTGGATATACCGATCTCGAACTGTCTTAATTCCAACATAGCCCGGATGTTTGTGTTAACGCAGTTTAATTCGGCATCGCTTAACAGGCATATCAAAAACACCTATCATTTCAGCGCGTTCAGTTCTGCATTTGTTGATATTCTTGCCGCCGAACAAACACCCGACAATCCCACCTGGTTCCAGGGAACTGCCGATGCGGTTCGGCAAAGCCTTCGACATATTGAGCCGTTTGGCAGCGACTATGTACTGATTCTTTCGGGCGACCAGTTGTACCAGATGGATTTTCGAGAAATGCTCAACAATCATATCGAATGCAAGGCGGATATCTCCATTGCTACCATACCGGTGGGCGATCGCGAAGCGCCTGAATTCGGTATCCTGAAAAAAGACGAGAAAGGTTATATCAGCTCTTTCATCGAAAAACCCAAGAAGGATGTATTAGGAGAATGGGTGAGCGATACCGGGCCCGAAATGGACCGCCTGGGCCGGCGCTACCTAGCTTCCATGGGTATTTATATCTTCAATCGCAAATTGCTAAGCGATTTATTACAGGATGAATGCAAGGATGCCACCGATTTCGGAAAAGAAATCATCCCGCATTCCATCAATAAATACAAGGTGGCAAGTTATCAGTATGAGGGGTATTGGACCGATATCGGAAATATCTATTCGTTTTTCGAAGCCAATCTCGGTTTAACACAGGATATACCCGATTTCAATTTGTTCGATAATACCAAGGCAATTTACACGCGCGCACGCATGCTTCCACCCGCGAAGATCAGCGGCACTACACTCGAAAAAACAATCATTGCAGAAGGTTGTATTATCAATGCCTCGCGGGTGGAGAACAGTGTGATTGGCATCAGAACCCGCGTGGGAACCGGTACTACCATTGTAAGCAGTTATGTAATGGGTAGCGATTATTTCGAAACGCTGGAAGAAATGGTGCATAATGCAGAACGTGGAATTCCGAAACTGGGTATCGGCGAACGTTGTTATATCCGGAATGCTATTCTTGATAAAAATTGTCGCATCGGAGATGATGTACGAATTAACGGAGGCCATCACCTCGAAAACACCGATCATTCTCTTTATACCGTTAAAGATGGAATCGTGGTGGTTAAGAAAGGAGCGGTGGTACCCAATGGTTTTGTGATATAGAGTTCCCGGGAAATTATTACCTGGAATGAAGAGCGGGACTGTGGGCTAAAGGCTTATTGCCAAAGGCTTTGCTTCCTGTTCTTCATTTTTTATTTTTCGTACACAAAGCGTATTTTTTACACGATAACTGCTTATCTTTCGCATACCAAAAAGTTTAATCACCTTTTTTAACGACTGCTTATGGCCATTGGAACTGCTGCTAATTCCCCAAATTCCGCATTGGCTTCTAAACCCAAACTCAGCGTTTCCCAGATATTCAATATGAGTTTTGGATTCCTCGGAATTCAATTTGGATTTGCATTGCAAAACTCCAATGCCAGCGGCATCTTGCGCAATTACGGTGCGGATGTTGAACATCTCTCCTGGTTTTGGCTCGCCGCGCCACTTGTAGGATTAATCGTTCAACCAATTGTGGGGCATTACAGCGATCGAACCTGGAATAAACTGGGCAGACGCAAACCTTATTTCTTAGCCGGAGCCATTCTTTCCTCCAGCGCACTCACTTTGATGCCCAATGCAGGTATCCTGGGCAGCATTGCACCGCTGGTTATTATCGGCGCGGCCTTTCTCATGATAATGGATGCCTGTTTTAATTTGGCAATGGAACCATTTCGGGCATTGGTAGCCGATAATCTTCCCGACTCGCAACGTACACTTGGTTTTTCAATTCAAACTTTTTTAATCGGTATTGGAGCAGTAATTGGTTCCTGGCTTCCTGCCATTCTTGCTTCCTGGGGAGTATCGGAAAGTGCGCCTGATGGGGTAGTGGCCAATAACGTGAAATACGGTTTTTATATCGGCGCTTCGGTGTTTATTCTTTCTATTATCTGGACAGTTATCAAAACAAAAGAATATCCCCCGGCCGAATACGAACGCTATCACGGAAAACAGGAAGAACACAAGGCAGGCCTGGGCGCCATCTTTAAGGATTTTGCCAGGATGCCTAAGACCATGCGGCAACTGGGACTGGTTCAGTTTTTTTCGTGGTTTGCATTATTTGGTATGTGGGTGTATACAACCGACTCTATTGCCACGCATATATTCGGGCTGCCCATCGAAGATCGTAGTTCCGATATGTACCGCAAGGCGCAGAGTTGGACAGGTGTGATTTTTGGCGTTTACAACGGGGTATCTGCCGTGTACGCACTTCTTCTGCCCCGCATAGCAAAAGCTGTTGGAAGAAAAAAGACGCACGCAATTTCGCTGATCATCGGGGGAATTGGGTTGATATCCTTCTTTTTTGCACCCAATAAAGAATTCCTGATTTTTTCAATGGCTTGCGTAGGAATTGCCTGGGCCAGCATACTGGCAATGCCTTATGTAATTCTTTCGAGTTCTATTCCCGCAGGTAAAATGGGCGTGTATATGGGCATTTTCAATTTCTTCATCACCATCCCTCAAATATTAAATGGATTAATTGGCGGACCTATGGTGAAGAATGTTTACAATAATCAGCCTGTTTATGCCCTTGTAATGGCGGGTGTGTTTATGCTTTGCGCCGCGGTTAGCGTAATATATGTGTACGATCCCGCATCAGTTAAAATAAACGAAGAAAAATAATCAAGTTCATTATGAAAAAAGAACTAAGCCTGCTGTGGCTGTTGTTGATTGTTATCAGCGCAGGTGCGCAAAAAATCTATCCCACCCATTGGTGGACCGGCATGAAGCATTCGAAAATTCAATTGCTGGTGAGAAGTGACAAGGACATAGCCAATGATATCAATTCCGTGCGGTCGTCGAGCCCCGATGTAAAAGTGCTGAAGGTGCAAAAAACGGATAACAAACACTACCTGTTTATCGACATCCAAATTTCTCCATCTGCACGCCCTCAAAAACTTGTATTCAGCATTGGAAATAATAAAATCAATTACGAATTAAAGGCAAAAAGCAAAGAAAATGGCAGGGGTCGCGTACAAGGCGTTACTTCCAAAGATTTCGCCTACCTGCTCATGCCCGATCGTTTTGCCAACGGCGATCCATCGAATGATGCACTGCCTGATATTTATAAAGATAAAACCGCCGACCGCAATAACAAGTTTGCCCGCCATGGCGGGGATTTAAAAGGAGTAGAAGATCATCTCGATTATTTCAATGAATTGGGAGTAACTGCTATTTGGTTCACACCTGTAACCGAAAACGATATGCCCAAAATGCGCGAGGGAAGTTTTGATATGGCGGGCTATCATGGTTATTGGTTCACCGACCACTACGAAGTAGACAAGCGTTTTGGCGGAAATGATGGTTACCAAAAGTTTGTTGAAGCCGCCCACAAAAAAGGATTGAAGATTATCCAGGATGCCATTTATAATCATGTTGGACTTGAACATTGGATATACCGCGATGCGCCCTCGAAAGACTGGATCAATCAATGGCCCGAATTTACAGGGCCCAATCACCGTGAAGAAACGATGTTTGATCCCTATGCATCCAAAACCGATAAGGATAATATGGTGAAGGGATGGTTTGTGCGGCATTTGCCCGATCTCAATCTCGCCAATCCCTTGCTCGCCAATTTTCTTATACAGCACGCCATCTGGAGCGTGGAAGAATTCGGCTTCGACGGCTTCAGGATCGATACCTATAAATATTGTGATGAAGAATTTGTAAACAAGGTAAATGCTGCGCTGAAAAAAGAGTTTCCCCAAATAACCACCTTCGTGGAAGCCTGGGTGAATACCGTAGTGGGCAGTGCTTATTTTGTAGAAAACAATTTCAATATTCCTTTCAGGCACAACGCACCGGGCGCCATCGATTTTTCTCTGTGCTTTGCCATGCAGGCGGGCATGAACCAGCCCTTTGGCTGGACCGAAGGTGTAAACCGCGTGTACATGACGCTTGCGCAAGACATCGTTTATAAAAATCCAATGAACAACTGCATCTTCCTCGATAATCACGATATGGACAGGATATATTCGGTAATAGGAGAGGACTGGAACAAAATGAAATGGGGATTGAACTGGTTGCTCACCATGCGGGGCATTCCCCAGTTGTATTACGGAACCGAAATACTAATGAAGAATTTTAAAAATCCTACTGATGCGGAAGTTCGTTACGATTTCCCGGGAGGGTGGCCGGGCGATGCCGTGAATAAGTTTACTGCTGCAGGAAGAACGGAGAAAGAAAACGAGGCATTTAATTATATCAGCAAACTGGCAAAATTCCGCAAAACATCTTCGGCGCTTACGAGCGGTAAAACGATGCAGTATATTGTCCGCGATGGCGTATATATTTATTTCCGCTACGATAGCAAACAAACTGTAATGGTTATCACCAATACGAGCGATCGGGCTCATCGTCCCGACTGGAGTATTTACAAGGAGCGAGTTGCCGGTTTCACCAGGGCCCGCGATATTCAAACCGGGGAAGAAAGAATGCTGGATGGGTTTGAGATAAAGGGGAAGGAAAGTTTGGTGTTGGAGTTGAAATGAATTAGCCAATTGGCCAATTAGCTAATTGGCCAATTGTTAAAGCATAATCTGCCAAATATTCCTCTGCGCCCATTTGCCCCAGTCCTTCATGCTGCTTTGAAGGGTTTTTTCGAGTTCGGCGATATTTGTTTTTTTGCCTTTGGTAGGAGTGACAAGGTCTTTTGGATTTATTTCTACCAATTCCAGCTTCGTCGCAAACCAGGTGGTATGTATGCGGGGTATGGCTATGCCCAGTATCATACCGGGTAATCCATTGAATCCCTCAGGCCCGCCGCTCACCATTATTTCTTCGGTGAAGAAAGCAAATACAAAAACCGAGTCCATTATAAAACCGGTCGCCTTTCTGCAGGTAAAGCCGGCAATCTTCCGGGTATCGTTGGTGTATTTCCAGTTTATTTTGCGGAGGCTGTCCTGTATTAAGTAGGTTGTTTCGAAAACCTGTTTTTGGCCAATAAATTGTTGTTGCTCGTAATCGTTGCGAATGATGTTTTCGCGCGCAGGACCCTGACCCCAGCCCATTTCGGTTCCTCTTGCATTGGGGTTTTCGCGGCCCGGTTTGTAGACCGACTTATTGCCGTCGAAATAGAAATCGAAATAAGTGATATTGTACTGCGGAATGGTTTTCTTTATTTCCTCGATCCATTCTCCCTCACCTTCAAATTGTTTGTGAATATTGACCTTTCTTTCGAATTCAATTTTCCCTTTGGCAATGAACTGCTGCGCAGTTGAAAAAAATGGGAATGAGTTGATCAATAACGCAACGGCTAAATATTTTACCCGCATGGTATAGTTATTTTTTTGATATTGTTTCTTGTTCTGTATTCGTTGGCAATAAGTTTTTAATCCCATGGATTGCTGGGGGCCTTTCCATTCTTTGAAAAATTCCAGGTCAAAGTAATCAACCATAAACGTCGAATAGTTTCATAAGTTCTTTGCTGAATCCAGGTTTCGTTGATATTGCGGCTGAAGCCGAGGTTCTGGTTCAGCACGTCGCGCATTTCGAAAGAAATGAGGCCGGCATCTTCCTTAAAAATCTTTTTACTGAATGTGGCATTCCACAAATACACGTTCCGATTTTCCTGGAAAGCTGGAGTGCGTTCGCGGATATTAAAGTTTATATCGGAACTGATTTGCGTTTTCCAGGGCAAATGATAGGTTACCCTTCCTTCGAGGGAGGCTGACCAGTAACTGACATCGATATTGTTGCTCTTGGAAGCATTGTAACCCCCACCAATGCTGAAATTCAAATTGACTTTTTTCTCTTTGTTGTAATTAGCGCCCACGCCTAACTCAAAATTATTGTAGCGGTTGCTGATTTTGCGTGTGCCGGAATTGTCTTGCAGGTTTGTGATAAAACTATTGTTGTTTCCGCCCGAAATGTTTCCGTAGAAATTGATATTAAAATCGCTTTTTTTGAGTTTGAAGCCATAAGAAAAATAACTGCTGTAGTTATAATTACCCTTTACATTAAACGGTTGTGAAGTTCTTTTCAGGTTCGGGAAAAGAGTATCGTTTGTACTGAAGGCATTACGGATGACAGTGAAGTCGACATAGCCGTATATGTATCGATTGTTCAGTACTTTAAAGTCGTTGAAGTTCATGCCGATATTATTCCTGAACTCCTGCTTCAGGTTAGGGTTGCCGATTTGCTGGAAGAAATTATCCGTATTGTCGCGCAGGGGCTGTAGCTGTTCAATACTCGGTTGCCGGGTACTTCCATTGTAACGAATGTTAAAACGCGTTTGCGGTTTGATATTCCAATTGAAATTTGCCCGTGGAAACAGGTTGATATTTGTGTAGCTAATGGTTGTATCGCGTAATAAATCATCCTGTGTAAAGTCGGCTTTTGAAATATTACCTCCTATCGAGAAATTTATTTTTTTCTTATTGTAGCGAAGGTTGAACCCCCCGGATTGCGTGAGGATATTCAATTTGTAGTGAGTAGAAAGAGTATCTACAAACTCCTCATACTTGCCATTGATCTCGTCGTAGGTGAGTCTTTCCGATTCGCTGTTGCTATTGCCCAGGGTATAGTTTGTTTCCAGGGTAATCGACTTGCTCAGCGGCTCTGTATACGAAACCTTGCCGGAGAAAAGAAGCCGCTGGCCATTGTTGATCTTTTTCTGGTCGGTGGTATCTCTTTTGGGAGAAGCACCAAATTCTTCGTTAAACGATTTTAGGAATCCATCAGACTCGTTATTGGTATAACGTTGGTCGAAGTTGATAGAAATTGTTCGCCCGGGTGCTTTGAATTTCTTCCTCCACAAAAGAGTAGTATTCATTGCCTGGCTTTCTCCATCGCTGGTATTGCTGCGTACAAGTTTGTTCAACAATGCCCTTTTGTTTGTTAAGGTGGAGAGCGAGGAATTGTTAACCGAAGCATTTTTACTCAGGGTTCCGTTTGCGGTAAACTTCAGCGAGGAAGAAGAATCGAGTTGTATTTCGTATGATCCGCTCACATTGTTTCTTATTCGCTGGTTGAAACGATTCCCGTCTTCTTCCCGGAAATAGGATGAATCGCGGAGTAAATATTCTGTTATAGTAGAGCCGCTTCCAATGGTGTTTAACTTATTGAAGCGGTAGTTAAAATTCAGTTTATGTCTATCTGCATTGAACTTGTTTGAATAATGCGTACCCCCGCTCCAGCTCGTGGGCAGCCCTTCGCCATAGTAAGATCCACTCCATCCGCCAAAATCGTCGCCCTCGTTCCAGATCATGATCCCACCATCGTCGGAAACCTCCATATTCATATCACCCCCGCCATACGCATTGCGATCGGTCCATCCGAGGCCGGTTCTGCCCGTATTCGACATAATTCCATATACCGCAAATTTTCTCTTACCCTTAAAGGCGTTGATCATAGCCTGGTTGCTAAATTTATCTTTCAATCCACCACCCAAACTTACTTTACCGAAATATCCGTTCTTTTTGTCTTCCTTTAATTTCAGGTTGATGGTTTTCGTTCTCTGGCCATCGTCGATCCCCGTAAAAGCTGCCTGGTCACTCTTTTTATCGAATACCTGTACTTTGTCTACCGCGTCGGCGCGGATATTCTGAGTGGCCATGGTGGGATCATCGCCAAAAAACTCTTCCCCATCCACCAATACTTTTTGTACCTCTTCGCCCTGTGTCTTGATCTTTCCATCGGCATCCACCTGTATACCCGGCAACCGTTTCAATAAATCTTCCACGCTGGCATTGGGCGCCACTTTAAAGCTGTCGGCAATGTACTCGGTAGTATCTTTTTTGATGCGAATCGCGCCGAGACGCTGGCTTACCACCACCTGTTCCAGCAACTGGCTTCGCAATATCATGGGCACTTCGCTCAGGTCTACCTGGCTGGTATCATTCAATTTGGTATTGGCGTAATAATCCGCGAAATTGGGATAGGTAATCAACACGAGGTAATCGCCTGGGGGCAGGTTGGAAAGTTGAAAACTTCCGTCTTTATTGCTGCGGGTGAATTTTACGAGCGTGGAATCGGAAGCTCGCAACAGTGCAATAACCGAGTTATGCAATGTTTTTTTCTCGGCCGTATCGCTTACCCTTCCCTTGATGGAAGCGCCTTGCGAGTAACTGTGCAGCGAAATAAAACAGAATAGAGTTACTACTGTGGCGGCAATTAGTTTTGTCATGGCTTTAGCGGGATAGATAATGTTTATTACCCTAATCAGGAGCAATAGTTTTTTCAGGATTTGTTTTTCAGTATTTGAATTTCAGTTAAAAACCCGGAGCGGGAATGGCCGAACCTTTAATTTTACGTTAAAGAATCCTCCTCATCCACAACGCCCATAAAAAAATTCATTGTATGACGCAATCGAGTAAAAAATCCACAAAGAAAGATAAAGCAAATAAAACTAACGGTGATGAGTCTATGACAGAAAATGTGACGAAGGGAAAAGAGAGCGGGAAGACAGGCAAGAAATACGAAGAAATTCATTTTATTGACAGTACAAAGCCTGTCTGGAACTATTCCCTCTTCAGCGAGGACGATATCAGGAATTTTCAACAGGGCACTCATTATAGTGTATATAATCTTTTCGGCTCGCACAAACGGGTGGTACTCGATACCCCTGGCTATTATTTTTCCGTTTGGGCGCCCAATGCAAGTTTTGTATCGGTTACCGGTAATTTCAACGATTGGAACAAGGAATCACATCCTTTGTATGTACGGCTCGATAATTCGGGTATCTGGGAAGGATTTATTCCCCACATGAAAAGAGGAGAAGTGTATAAATACCATATCCATGGATTTAAAGGAAGAAAGCTCGATAAAGGAGATCCCTATGCCAATTTTTGGGAGCTGCGACCCGGAACTGCATCCATAACCTGGGACCTCGATTTTGACTGGAACGATAAGGACTGGATGAAAAAAAGAAAAAAACACAATGCGCTCGAGGCCCCCTGGAGTGTGTACGAAGTGCATTTGGGAAGCTGGATGCGCCCCGATAAAAACGACGAAGAACGTTACAATACATACGACCAATTACGGGAGAGGCTGGTGCCCTATGTAAAAGAAATGGGATTTACCCATGTGGAGTTCATGCCGGTAATGGAACATCCCTTCGATGGTAGCTGGGGCTACCAGGGTACGGGTTATTTTGCCCCTACCTCGCGCTTTGGAGATCCCCAGCAATTTATGACCCTCGTAAATGCTTTTCACGAAGAAGGTATTGGTGTGATACTCGATTGGGTACCCTCGCATTTTCCTTATGATGCGCATGGCTTGTTTATGTTCGATGGAGCACACACATACGAGTATGCCGATATGCGAAAAGGATTTCATCCCGATTGGAACAGTTATATTTTCAATTATAAAAGAGGAGAAGTAAAATCTTTTCTCATCAGCAGCGCCCGCTTCTGGTTCGAAAAATTTCATGCCGATGGTATCAGGGTAGATGCTGTAAGTTCGATGCTGAAGTTAAACTATTCGCGCAAACACGGGCAATGGGAACCCAATGAATATGGAGGCGACGGTAATCTCGAAGCTATTGCTTTCATCAAGGATATGAATGAAACCATTTACCGCGATTTCCCCGATGTGCAAACCATTGCTGAGGAAGCGACCGACTGGCCCGGCGTATCGCGCCCCACTTTCGATGGTGGATTGGGATTTGGCATGAAATGGATGATGGGTTGGATGCACGATACGCTCGATTACTTCAAAATGGATCCCATACACCGGCAACATCATCAAAATAAGTTTTCGTTCAGTATGATGTATTATTACGACGAAAACTTCATGCTGCCCCTGAGCCACGATGAAGTAGTGCATGGAAAAAGCCCCATGCTGTACAAAATGCCCGGCGACGAATGGCAGAAATTCGCCAACCTGCGCGCACTTTACAGCTATATGTTCACGCACCCCGGCGGCAAATTGCTTTTTATGGGCGACGAATTCGGTGCCACAAACGAATGGAATTATAAAAGTGAATTGCAATGGGAACTCTTACAGTACGATGCCCACAATGGCTTGCGCGAATGCGTAAAGGACCTGAATAATTTATTGCGCGAAGAACCGGCTTTGTACGAAAACCAGTTTAATATTTATGGCTTCGAGTGGATCGATCTCAATCATCGGGCGGAATCAGTAATTGTTTACAGGCGAAAGGGTCAAAAACCGAAAGACGATCTGCTGGTGGTATTAAATCTCACCCCGGTTGTTCGCCGCGACTGGAAAGTGTACGCATCCGGCAAATCGGAATGGAAGGAGATATTTAACAGCGATTCAAAAAAATACTGGGGCAGCGGGGATGTGTATAACCCCGAAATTTTAACATCTATGGTGGATAAAAAGGAAAAAATGTACGAAATAAACATGCATTTACCACCGTTGGGTGTTATTGTATTGAAATAACCGGCTGGGATTTGTAACTTACCGGTTGATCATCCGAATTACGTATCCAATTCATTGTGCATGAAGAACCTATTTGTTGCCGTTTCGGCCCTGCTGGTAGTGAACATTGTTTTTGCGCAGTCTGACAGTTCTCAGTATTATTATAATAAGGGACTTGAAGAAAAAAGCGCGCGTCGTTTCCGCGATGCAGAAAAGAATTTTGCCAAAGCCTACCAATTCGATCCCACACATCTCGATAATTTACTGCAATTGGCCGCTTCGCTGATGGAGCAAAGACGCTACCCCGAAGCCATGGAAAAATACAAAAAAGCCGAACAATTGGATGGTAGTAATGCCGAGGTGCTGGAAAACCTGGCAACACTATCGTTTAACAACCGTAAATACGAAGACGCCATTCGATACGCGCAAAAGAAACAGCAACTTAAAATAGGAAAAGATAATAACCTTCTTATTGCCCGTAGTTATTATGAGTTGGAGAATTATGGAGAAACGATTCGCTATGCCGAATTAGCGTTTAAGGAAGATAGTAAGAACCCGCTTACACCTTATATTGCCGGGCGATCGTTTATGGAAATTAATAATTACAAAAAAGCAGCCGGTTGTTTTGACCAGGCGCTGGCGCTCGATTCGTCCAACGCCACCTGGATGTACGAGGCGGGATTGGTATGGTATGCCGTGCCCGACGATAAAAGGGCCTTGTATTGGATGGAAAGAGCAGGTGAAAAAGGCTATCCGAAATCGAACGAGTACCTCGAAAATCTATCAACAGCTTATCTGAACGCCGGGAAATTTGATAAAGGCATTGCTATACTCAACGAGCTGATTCAAAAAAGACCCGGCGACCAGGAATTGCTTTACAGTATCGGGGATGCTTATTATAAAATCAAGAAATACCAGCAAGCCATCGACTACTGGGATCAAATACTTGCGATCGACAAAACCAATGCAAACGCGCTCTACATGATCGGCATGGCCTATCAAAAAAAGGGTGAAGTAGAAAAGGGACGCCAGCTTTGCGATCGTGCTATTCAAATGGATCCTTCGCTGAGCAAGTTAAAAGAGGAGAGGAAGATGCCCGGGGGAGGCCTGTAGGTTCTTTGTGAATAAAGCGTAGAATCCAAACTATACCTTTCTTACGTTAACGGCTCAATGATGGCGGCTTACTGCTAATTAAAGCTATGGCGGGATATAGCATATCGTAGTTTTATTAAAAACCACGATATGAAAAGATTGATGAATGCCTTACCACTGCTGCCTTTCCTCTTTTTTATAGTCGGCGCCTGTTCCAAAGATTGTGATGCTCCCATCGACCTTAGTAATACCACCTGGGAGGATACCGCAGTTATTAACGGTATCAGGTACGATCCCTTCAAACTTCAGCTAAACTCCAATGGCTCCGCGGTAATCACTATCGGAGGCTTTTCACCATTTAATGGAAGCTGGAGCAAAACCCCCAATAGCAATGTGGTTTACTTTTTCTTCGACGAGTCCGCTACCAATAAGTGGAAAGGAGAGGGAACACTGAACGCTGCCAATACCGAAATTACCGGTACTGTTACAAGGACGGCGCCCAGTGTTCTTAATGGTACATTTCGTGTGATTAAGCAATAGTGCACTTGCTATTCCTGGCGAAGAATTACATTCTTTCCGGCACATCAATTCCCAGCATCTGCATGTTTTGGCGAAGGCAATGCGCCACCAGTTCGCAAAGTTGCAGGCGCAGGTTCTTCTTTCCTGCTGTTTCTGCATTCATTACAGAATGCTCCGTATAGAAAGAGTTGTATTTTTTCGCAAGGTGAAACGCATAATTTGCAATTACGCCCGGGTTCATTTCCCGGCAAGCCTCTTCAATAATCACCGGAAATTGTTCCAGCGTCACAAGTAAGCTTTTTTCGAGGGGAAGCAATGGCGCATTGTCGGCCGAGGCATTTGCTTTTTCCTTCCTGAGAATTGATTTTATACGCGCGTATGTGTATTGAATGAAGGGACCGGTAAATCCATGGAAGTCGATCGACTCCTCGGGATTAAATACCATTTTCTTTTTGGGATCTACTCTTAGCAGGAAAAACTTCAAAGCGCCCATCCCGATGGTATGGTATAATTTTTTGAGCTCCGCTGTTGAAAAATCCTTCACCTTGCCCAATTCTTCGGTATGCTGCGCCGATATCTTTTCCATTTCGTCGATGATATCGTCTGCATCTACCACGGTTCCTTCCCTGGTTTTCATTCTGCCGGTAGGAAGCTCCACCATGCCATAACTCAGATGGTAAATACCATCGGCCGAGGGAAGCCCTAGCTTTTGGCAAATTAGTTTCAGTACCTTAAAATGATAGTTCTGTTCATCACCCACAACATATATACTCAGATCGCAGCCGAATTCTTTTTGCTTTAGCTCTGCGAGGCCGATATCCTGTGTTATATACACCGCGGTGCCGTCGCGCCGCCGAACAATTTTTCTATCCAATCCATCCGCCGTCAAATCTATCCATACACTGCCATCGGCTTCCTGCTCAAATACTCCTTTTTCCAAACCTTTTTCCACCATTTCTTTGCCCAACAGGTAGGTATCGCTTTCGTAGTAGGTTTTGTCGAAATCACTTCCAATGCGCTTGTAGGTTTCTGCAAAACCTGCATATACCCAGCTATTCATTTTTTTCCAAAGTTCAATTACTTCGGGTTTGCCTGCTTCCCAATCGACCAGCATTTGCTGCGCAGCCTTCATAATTGGCGCCTGCTTCTCGGCTTCCTCTTTAGACAGTCCTTTTGCAACTAATTCCTCTACTTGCTTCTTAAGTTCATTTCCAAACATTACATAATAATCGCCCACCAAATGATCGCCCTTGATACCTGTCGACTCCGGGGTGGCCCCGTTTGCAAAAAGTTGCCAGGCAATCATGCTTTTGCAGATATGAATGCCCCTGTCGTTCGCAATACAGGTCTTAACCACCTCGTACCCGCTCTGCCTGAATATTTCGGCAATGCTCCACCCGAGAAAATTATTGCGAAGATGACCGAGGTGCAATGGTTTATTCGTATTCGGCGACGAGTACTCCACCATCACCTTTTTATTCTTTGCCGTTTGCTTGCCGTAATTTGTATTGGAGTAGTTCTCGCGGAGAAAGCTTATCCAATACGAATCTTTTACCGAAAGATTGAGGAATCCCTTTATTATGTTGAATGAAGAAAACAAATCGGGTCGCGATTGCAGCAATTCCTCGCCGAGTTCTTTTCCCAATACTTCGGGTGATTTTTTTAAACTTTTTACGAACGAAAAAAGAACGACGGTATAATCCCCTTCAAACTCGGGCTTGGTTTCGTTTACCAATACCTCTGCCTCCTTAACAGTTACTCCATATAATTTCGACAAAGCCTCGCTTACTGCAGGTTGAATAGCCGATACAATTGCCATAGCCTTATTTAATTAAGGGTGCAAAAATAGTACAATGCAGCGAGAGGGGATGGCGAACTGGTTGGAATCGATAAATCTGCGTTTCGCACTCACAAATTGGCAAGAAGTTGGATGTAAGTCAGTCTCGGGCCAGGACCCGTTCTAAAATCAAAAAGCTGCTCTTTTTAAGAACAGCCTTCTGTACAGTTTGGCTTAGGGGTTAAACAGTGATTCAATATCTGTTAATTTTCCGAACCGCCAAGAGCTTCAAATTTTATTTGATTAAGATCAAGCCATTATTTTCGTTTCTGCCGGGCTTTGTAGATGAACTACTACAGGGCGATATGCCGAATCTGTTCTGCGCGGAATACCGGCACACGAGGGCAATACAGATGACATGAGTAGCGGAACGGAAAGCGGCTATGCTGAATTAACTATATTCGCAACTCTTTTTGGCATGAAGAACTTAATTATCTCGGTAATAGATTTTTTTTATCCGCCATTCCGGAAACTGATGCCCCTGCAAACCTTTCGTTATGCGGCCTGCGGCGGCGGAAATACATTGCTTGGATTGATGGTGTATTCGCTGAGTTTTCGTTATATACTCAAAGAGCAAGACCTCAACCTGGGTTTTTATGCATTCAAGGCGCATATTGCCGCGCTCATTTTTTCTTTCAGCATAAACTTTCCACTTGGTTTTATACTGATGAAATACGTTGTATTTGATGAATCGAATATTCGCGGGAGGATACAGCTTTTTCGGTATTTTATATTCTTCGTGTTCTGCCTTTTCCTGAACTATATTTTATTGAAGTTATTGGTAGAAGCATTGAACTGGTACGCTATCGTTGCGCAGGTGGTAACTACCGTTATCGTGGTTTGTGTAAGTTACCTCACGCAAAAACATTTTACTTTCAAGGTAGAGCGTAAAGAAGAAAATTTCCCTTTTTAAACAGATGCATTTATTGACTGGGCAGCGTCACCGCGTTTGTACCTTATATGCTGCTGATGATATAATAGAGCATCATAAAACAAACAATCACTTTTAAGAAAGATCCCAGTAAAAATCCCACGAAAGATCCCATTGCAGCTCGCATGGCTCGGCGCGAATCATCTTTCGCGATCATTTCTCCAATAAAAGCGCCAATGAGAGGACCTAAAATTACACCCCATGGGCCCATCCAGAATGCCAGTACAAATCCCAGGGTACAACCCCACATGCCGTATTTACTGCCGCCGAATTTCTTTGTGCCCCACACAGGTATGATATAGTCGAGTACCACCGTAACAATTACAATAACGAGCCAGATGATAAGAAAGCGCGTGCTGAAAACTTTTTCGGGCCGCATTTGCTGTAACCAAAGCCCGATAAAGGCTATCGGCGGACCGGGCAATAGCGGCAGAAAACTGCCAACTACCCCAATGATTGCACAAGTGATTCCCAATATTATCCAAAGCCATTCCATATTGCTTGTAAAATAAGAAATGTGGAACAGAATTAGTAAAACTGCTTTTACCGCGGCAGAATATCGCTGCTGCCGATAATTTCATTCGCACGATTATTACCCGCCTCTTGCATTACATGCTTCGGTATTTTGTAACTTACGATCTACTAAACTAACAGATATGAGAAAAGCAGTATTGTTTCTCAGTTTCATTATTACTTCAAATGTGTTGGTTGCGCAAAAGAAAGCGCTGGTTGGCGGTACATTAATTGACGGATATGGCGGCGACCCACTCAGGAATTCAGTAATCATCATCGAGGGAGAAAAGATTGTCAAAATCGGCCAGCTGGGATTGATTGAAATTCCTAAAGATGCCGAGATCATTTCAACCGAAGGAATGAGTGTGCTGCCGGGTTTATGGGATATGCACGTGCACCTGATGATTAATGGTCATGCCGATTACGCATATTGGGACAAGAAATACCCACCTCTTTTTCGCTCCGTCATTATGCCTGCTTCTGCCAGGCAATTATTGATGGCCGGCGTTACCAGCGCCCGCGATTTGGGAGGGCCGCTCGAAGATATTATCGCAATACGCGACGCCATCAACCAGGGAAAACTGGATGGTCCTACTTTGTATGTAAGCGGGCCGTTTCTACAGCACGAACCCTATCCCGGTACCGAACAGTTTCGTTGGGGAGTGAAAGGCGCGGCCGATGCCAGGGCCAAGGTACAACGACTCGCAAAAGCGGGAGTTGATTGCATAAAACTGATTGACCAGGATCAGATGGAAATGGACGAAGTGTTGGCAATAGTGGACGAAGCACATAAGAATAAATTGAAAGTAGTAGCCCACGCGCATCGCCCGGAAGAAATACGGCGAGGCATCAAGGCAGGCGTAGATTGTTTTGAACATACCGGCCTGGCCACCGCACCCGAGTATCCCGAAGATGTAATGAATATGATTAAAGAACGCACGGGAAACTCGAATAATAAACTGTATTGGTGCCCCACGGTTCAGGGTTTGTGGAACTACGATTATGTGCGCAGCAACCACGAACATCTCGACGATCCTTCCTGGAAACTGGGTCTGCCCGATAGTATTGTGAAAGATATTCGCAAATCAATCTTAAAACCGGCGGAGTTATCCTATACCCAACTTACTGCTTACCGCAAGCCAACTTTGAAAAGAAAATTTCAGCAATTAAAAGAGTCAGGACTTATCCTGCTTATTGGAACCGATTCAGGTATACCCATGACTTTTCATAGCCAAAGCACCTGGAACGAGTTGGATGTTTGGGTGCGCGAGATGGGAGTTGATCCCATGCTGGCAATACGCGCGGCTACCTATTGGCCGGCAGTATACCAGGGAGTAGAAGATAAATTCGGCACCATCAGCGAGGGTAAGTTTGCCGATATAATAGCAGTGAAAGGAGATGTGCTTCGGTATATTAACCTATTGCAAAGAGTGGATATGGTGATCAAAAAAGGGAAAAGAGTTAAATAAGAAGGCAGGGATTGTAACCACAAATACCACAGATAACACGAAACGGGTCAGTCAATATTTATAAGTGTTCCCTGTGTATTCTAAGGTTTATAAACTGCCAAAAAAAAATCAACCACAAAGACCACGAAGAACACAAAGCAAATCACTCAATTTTATCCGCGCCCTGCGTGTTATCCTCTTCCGGTTAAACAACAGCCACTTATCCCGGCCTCGCCGTCTGCCAATTTTTCACTTCAATACCCGGTGGCATAATCATTGAATGAAGTGGGTGAACATTAAATTCATCAACATCATGGGAAAAATAATAGGAATAGACCTTGGTACCACCAATAGTTGCGTAGCCGTAATGGAGGGCAACGAGCCTGTGGTAATTGCCAACGACGAGGGCCGCCGTACCACCCCTTCGGTAGTGGCTTTCCTTAAAAACGGCGAGCGTAAGGTGGGCGATCCCGCAAAACGCCAGGCCATTACCAACCCGCAGAACACCATTATGAGTGTGAAGCGCTTTATGGGCAGGCGTTACGACGAGGTTACCAGCGAGATCAGCCATTGGAGCTATAAAGTGGCAAAAGGTGACAATAATACCGTACGTATTGACATAGACGGAAGATTATACACTCCACAGGAAATCAGCGCAATGATTCTTCAGAAGATGAAGAAAACAGCGGAAGATTACCTGGGGCACGAAGTAAACGAGGCAGTGATTACCGTTCCTGCTTATTTCAACGATGCCCAGCGCCAGGCAACAAAAGAAGCGGGCGAAATTGCGGGACTGAATGTGCGCCGTATCGTGAACGAACCTACCGCGGCAGCTCTTGCCTATGGCCTCGATAAAGGCAAGCACGATCAAAAAATTGCAGTATTCGACCTCGGCGGAGGTACTTTTGATATCTCCGTTCTTGAATTGGGCGATGGGGTATTCGAAGTAAAAAGTACCAATGGAGATACACATTTGGGTGGCGACGATTTCGACAAGGTAATTATGGATTGGCTGGCAGAAGAGTTCAAAAAAGATGAGAATGTTGATCTCCGGAAAGACCCGATGGCGCTTCAGCGTTTGAAAGAAGCTGCTGAAAAGGCAAAGATCGAGTTGAGTTCCTCTTCCGAAACAGAAATCAACCTGCCGTATATAACTGCGGTAGACGGTGTTCCCAAACACCTGGTAAAAAAACTCAGCCGTGCTAAGTTTGAACAAATTTCGGATAGCCTGTTCGAGCGTTGCTTGCGCCCCTGCGAACAAGCATTGAAGGATGCTGGTTTATCAACCTCGCAGATCGACGAAGTAATATTGGTAGGAGGTAGTACCCGTATTCCGAAAGTACAGGAGATAGTAGAGAAATTTTTTGGAAAGAAACCCAATCGAGGTGTAAACCCCGACGAGGTAGTAGCTGTTGGTGCAGCCATTCAGGGCGCAGTACTTACTGGTGAGGTGAAAGATGTGTTACTCCTCGATGTTACCCCGCTTTCCCTGGGTATTGAAACCATGGGCGGAGTAATGACGAAGCTGATTGAGGCGAATACTACCATTCCAACAAAGAAATCGGAAGTATTCTCCACTGCGAGCGATAATCAGCCCGGTGTGCAGATACATGTACTGCAGGGAGAACGTCCGATGGCATCGCAAAACAAGAGCCTCGGTATGTTTAACCTCGAAGGAATTCCACCGGCACCGCGCGGCGTACCTCAAATCGAAGTTATATTCGATATTGATGCAAATGGCATCCTGCATGTAACGGCGAAGGATAAGGGAACTGGTAAAGAACAGAAGATCCGGATTGAAGCCGGAAGCGGACTAAGCAAGGACGAAGTGGAAAGAATGAAGGCGGAGGCAAAAGCAAACGAGGCAACCGACAAGCTGGCTCGCGAAAAAGTTGAAAAGGTTAACCAGGCCGATAGCCTCATCTTCCAAAGCGAAAAGCAACTGAAAGAATACGGCGATAAAATACCGGCCGATAAAAAAGGAGTTATTGAAACAGCTTTGAATAAACTGAAAGAAGCTCATAAGAGCCAGGATGTGGCGTTGATTGATCCTGCAGTTGCAGAATTGAATAATGCATGGACCGCAGCCAGCGAGGAAATGTACAAAGCAACGCAGGGGGCAGATCAGCAACCCGGTGCAGGTGCCGATAACGGTGCAGGAAGCCAGGGGGCTAAGAACGATAACGTGGAAGATGCACAATTTGAAGAAGTGAAGTAATACCATTCGCATAGTGGAATTGAGATAGGCCCCGACGTTAGTTGGGGCCTTTTTTTGCAGAACACGGCAATAATCTGGTAAAACAATCGTTGCCTGCGCCTCTCACCAGGTTGAGTGATGATAAATCACTACTTTACGTGCATTAACATTTTATTTAAGGCAATACTTGCACGCTAACTAAACTGTTCGTATATTTGCGGCGTCAATTTGAGCAACAGATGTAACGTACGTACTGCAAGGGTGATTTAGTCCGACACTTTCTTTCCTAACGATTCTAGTGTTCTGCTCCCGGTTTTGCTCAGATAAGGTTTGTAATACATTAAAAAGGATATATTATGAAGAATGATGTCATGCCATCTCGCGTGCAGATGGAAGCAGATGTTTTGAAAAGTCTGCTTACAGAGGTAAAAGAAACGGTAGCAAAGGATTTCGCAATTAAACAATCTGCAAAAAGAAAGTTTAATACGACAGATCTTTGGAACATCCAGCGAAACAGTAAACTGTCGAATGGAATGTTCAAAAGAAGATTTATCGTTGTTCGATAGATGGTAAACAAGCGAAAGCGAATTCGCCTTGTTTGCAAAGATGGAATACCATTAACATTGACCGCAACCCTTTCCACTGGAGTTGCGGTAAAGAAAAAATGAAGTGGACCAGTTCCGTTATCCTTTGTTACCAATCTGTTACCAAAAAATGCTACCAGTAACACCCCGTTTTGCGGGGTGTTTTTTATTTTGTTACAACTTGCATTAACCAACCTGGCATTGTATTTTTAAGTGATAACCCTTAACGGGAAATGACCCCTGTTTGCAATATCCTTTTGAATGATTAGAGCCCTCGTCATAAAGATTGTTTTATGCGCCGGCCTTCTGTTTGCCGCTGGTTCCTGTTTTTCTCAATCTGTATCGGGCGTCATCAACTCGTATTATAAGGTTACTGGGGTAAACGTTGTTCCAAACACAGTTACGGTTGCCTCTGCATCGGGCCTTAGCCCGGGAATGAAGATTTTGATCATTCAAATGAAAGGCGCATCCATCAACCAAACCAATTCTTCATCTTTTGGCAATATCAATTCTATAGGCAATGCCGGTAACTACGAGTTTAACTTCATATGCGGTATCGCCGGTAATAATGTTTTGCTTCAATACGAATTGACCCGGAGTTACGATCCGGCTGGATTGGTACAGCTAATACCTGTGCCTCGTTATGGATCGGTTACCATTGCCGATACCGTAAGAAGTTCTCCATGGAATGCAGCCACAGGCACAGGTGGTGTAGTGGTGCTGGAAGCAAGCGATACAGTTTACCTGAATAGCAGCATCGATGTAAGCGGGCAGGGATTTGCCGGCGGTGCCAGCATGAGTTATCCCACCCCAACATACGATTGCATCTGGAGTACCGACGTTATCAATTATTTTCTTTCGGTACCGCCTAGCCCAAGTTTATATTATACGGGTGGTTGGAAGGGAGAGGGTATTGCGCAGTACATGACCAATGGCGAGTATGGAAGAGGAAAGCAGGCTAATGGAGGTGGCGGGGGAAATAACCATAATGCCGGAGGAGCAGGCGGTGCAAACTACGGGACTGGTGGCAATGGCGGGCGAAGAAGTAATGAAAGTTTTTTTAGCTGCCATGGAACGAATCCCGGAGTGGGCGGTTTAAGTTTATCGCCGTTTGGATATTCAGTAGCAAACAACCGGATTTTTCTTGGGGGCGGTGGTGGATCGGGGCATATGAACAACGATAAAGGAACGCCCGGCGCCAATGGAGGCGGCATCATTATCATTAATGCCAACGTCTTAATTGGTTCGGGTAGCCGGCTAATGTCGAATGGTTATAGCCCTTACAAAATAGGAAACAGCGATCCAATTGCAGCCGAAGGAGATGGCGCGGGAGGGGGTGGTGCTGGTGGTACAATTTTGCTGAATGTAAACACGATCGGTGGTACAATCAACGCGGAAGCAAAAGGCGGAATAGGTTCAAATTCCAGTCATCGTATTTCAAGCCCTATCAACGAGTGTACCGGCCCCGGCGGTGGCGGAGGTGGAGGCGCAATTTGGATTCGATCTGCCAGCGTCCCGGTCAACTTAAATACTGATGCAAGTGGCGGAGCCAATGGAGTAGTAAGCATGCTTTCGGGTATTGCTGCCTGTCGCGGAGCCGCCAACGGTGCAACCAGCGGTGCATTGGGGGCAGTACTCACCGGTTATGCGCCGCCGCCTTTAGGAAATTTTGTTTGTGCCTCCCTGGCTTCACCTATATTAAAGTCTTTTGAAGGCAGAGTGAATATTGAAAAGAATTTGCTGAATTGGTCTGTCAACGAAACGACGCCAGTAGCCTATTACCTTCTTGAAAGATCGATAGATCAAGTACGATATGAAACAGTAACAAGGATCAATAATAATGGTGAGAGATCGATGACGGTGGCTGATATAAATCTTGCCGAGGGCCTTTTGTATTACCGGTTGAAGGTAGTGTTTAAGGATAATAGCATTGAGTACTCCGGTATTGTACCGCTGAAAAGGAGTTCGGATAATTATGTGAATTGGTTCGGGCTCAAACCCAACCCGGCGAAACATTTTGTTCAGCTCAATCTGTATCTCAAAAAGCAGGCTAGTATAGAATGGAAAATAGCCAACCAGTTGGGGCAACTCCTTGTTAACCGGAAACAAATTGCTCCCCAAGGATACCAGCATATCAATATTTCCACCAGCAACCTTTCGCCGGGTGTTTATTTCGTTTCGTTACAAATTGATGGAGCCAGGGCCGAGGTTCGTAAATTGATTATTCAATAATCTTTTCAGAGCATCAAAACCTGCACTGTTTCGGGCGATTCCTGCTTCAGTTCAATCTTTCTTCCTTCAGTAAGTTTTTCCAGCAGGTGGCTGTTCGCGTGGCGCACCGTAAGCAATGTCAGCCCTTTTTCCACCTGTACATCAAAAAAATCCGATGCAGCGATGGCTAGTTTTTCAATTTTATCCGGGCGGTCGTCTAAGCAAACCTGTATGGTAACGGCTCCTGTTTGCATCAGGTTTGGTTTTATTCGGATATCTGCAAACAAATGATACAGTTCGGCTATCGGTTTTTCTCCTACAAACGAAAAATCTTTGGAATGAAGATGAACCAATGCCTGGTCTTTTTTTACCACAATAATCGGCGGCAGCCCCTTGAGATGTTTGTGATGAATTACGGTACCGGGTAAGCCTGGATCCAGGAAGCATTTTACATAAAGCGGAATCTTTTTATTTTCCAGCGGCTTGATGGTTTTGGGATGAATAACCTGTGCTCCGTAGTAAGCCATTTCAATGACTTCGTCGTAATTCAACTCGCCAATGAGTTGTGCATCGGGAAACTGCTTGGGGTCGGCATTCATTACACCCTCTACATCTTTCCAGATGGTTTGGCTTTCGGCATTCAGCATGTTTGCAAACACGGCTGCGGTATAATCACTTCCCTCGCGACCCAATGTAGTGCTTTCGTTTTCATCGGTGGCCCCGATAAAACCCTGGGTTAGTACAATATTGGCAGAAGCAAACAAAGGCACTATTTCGGAATCGACCTTGTTTTGAGTATAGTCCCAATCTATGACCGCATCGCGAAAATTATCATCGGTTCTAAAAATATCTCTTACATCAACCCAGGTATTGGAGATTTTCATTTCATTGAGATAAGCACTGATAATGGCGGTCGACATCAATTCTCCCACGCAAACCACCTGGTCGTAATAATAGTCGTACTCGCGCAGGGGCTTATCGTGCAGTAACCATTCTACTTCGGTAAAAAAATTCTTCAATTGTTCCTCACACTCGAGATAATTCGTTACCAGCAGGTATTTAGACGTGGTGACATGCTGCTGTTTCACCTGCTCAAATAATTGAAGCGCGTCCTCTTTCCTGCCATTGAAAAAGGCCTCCACTACTTTTTCGAGTGCGTTGGTGGTTTTACCCATGGCCGAAATGACGACCAGAATTTTTTCGCCAGTAAAGCTGCGCATTATGGAAGCCAGGTTCTGGATGCGTTCTACGCTGTTTACGCTGGCTCCGCCGAATTTAAAAACCTTCATGCCTTAGATATATCAGGATTGGTGAGAGAATAGGATATCTTTTCATGGATACGAAACGCGGGCAAAATTCGGGATTATAGCGACACGACCCGGTTTTTTAACAGCTTTAAATGCACTCCTGTTCGCAATTTTCCGGTTTTGGCTGAATGCCCAAACCCTTACATTTGCCTCTCATTGAAACTAACAAACTTGCTTGTATGAATGTGAACAGAAAAGTTCAGACCCTCGACGAATTTACGATTCAGCAAATGCGCGATTTTCCCCATGCCACCGGCGAACTGGCCAGCCTTCTCCGCGATATTGGCCTGGCCGCTAAACGCGTGAACGTAGAAGTAAACAAGGCCGGGCTCGTAGATATTCTCGGCGATGCCGGCACCATTAATGTGCAGGGGGAGGATGTAAAAAAACTGGACGTGTATGCCAATAACCAGTTTGTGGGAGTATTAAAGCACGGTATTAGTTGTGGCGGCATTGCCAGTGAAGAGCTCGACGATTTCCTGGCATTCGACGATCCTGTGAGTAACAACTCAAAATATGTATGCCTCTTCGATCCGCTCGATGGCAGCGGGAATATCGACGTGAATGTTTCTATAGGAACCATATTCAGTGTTTACCGCAGGGTTACGCCCAAAGGCTCGCCGGTTACGCGCGAAGATTTTCTTCAACCCGGTCGCGACCAGGTAGCAGCCGGATATATCGTTTATGGCTCATCCACCATGTTGGTATATGCAACAAGAAGAGGAGTGAATGGTTTCACGCTCGATCCCTCAATAGGGGAGTTTACCATGAGCCATCCCAATATCAAATGCCCCGATTTTGGAAAGATTTATTCGGTAAACCATGGGAATTTTTTCCAGTACCAGGAACCAGTGAAGAAGTATATCACCTTCTGCCAGAAAAAAGATAAAACCAATGGCGGACCGTATACGCAACGCTATATAGGCAGTATGGTGGCTGATGTGCATCGCAACCTGATAAAGGGCGGCATATTCATGTACCCGGGAACCATCGATAAACCGAAAGGAAAACTCAGGCTCTTGTACGAGTGTAACCCGTTTGCTTTTATTGTAGAAGTTGCCGGCGGCAAGGCCAGCGATGGCAAGCAACGAATACTCGATATTCAGCCAAAAGAACTTCATCAGCGTTCGCCCTTGTTTATTGGCAGCGCCGGAATGATGGGGGAGTTGGAGGGGTTTCTTTCAGAGGCCTGACTGGTTAATTTGCCGATTGGATAATTGGCCGATTGGCCAATTGTGTTATTGGCTAATTTGCATCCGATGATAGAAATAATCGACTACACCGACGAATACAAGGCTGATTTCAGGAGATTGAACCTCCAATGGCTCGACAAGTATAAGCTTACCGAAAGCCACGACTTAATGGTTCTTGATGATCCGCGTAAAACAATTCTTGACGGCGGGGGAGTGATCTATCTCGCAAAAACGGAAGGGCAAATTGTGGGATCTGCGGCACTCATGAAGGAATACGATGGAGTTTACGAACTTGCCAAGATGGCTGTTGCCGACGAATGGCAGGGAAAGGGGATCAGTAAACTGCTGATCGAAAAATGCCTTGCCCAGGCGAGAAAACTGGGCGCAAAGAAATTAATCCTTTTTTCCAATCATCAATTGCAAAGAGCGATTGGGCTTTATACTAAATTTGGATTCCGGCATGTGGAAGTAAAAGATAGTCCCTTTGCAACAGCCGACGTTAAAATGGAACTCGACCTGTAACACAATAACAAGTTCATGAAGGAAAAGATAATCTCGGTAAAGGATCTCGTAAAAAAATACGGCAATTTTGAAGCAGTGAAAGGGATCAGTTTCGATGTGTACGAAGGCGAGATATTCGGACTGCTCGGGCCCAATGGAGCCGGTAAATCCACAACGCTCGAAATCATCGAAACCCTGCGTGATAAAACCTCGGGTGAAATTAAAGTAAATGGTTTCGACCTCGACAAAGACCCGAACGAAATAAAAAAAATTATCGGCGTCCAACTGCAAACCTCGGGTTATTATCCCGGCCTTAATCTAACCGAATTGATCCATCTCTTTTGCGGGTTGTACAACAGGCAGGTAAATGCCCTCGAATTACTTGATCTGGTAAATTTGAGAGATAAGGCCAAAGCAAAATTCAAAGAACTGAGTGGCGGCCAGAAACAACGTTTTTCTATTGCTACTACACTTATCAATCAGCCTAAGATTATTTTCCTCGACGAACCCACCACGGGCCTTGATCCGCAGGCGAGAAGAAGTTTGTGGGAACTCATCAAAGGCATTCGTGCAAAGGGAACGACTGTTATCATTACAACGCATTATATGGATGAAGCAGAAGTGTTGTGCGATCGCGTTGCGATTATTGATTCGGGAAAAATTATTGCATTGGATAGTCCCGATAGGTTAATCGATAATTTAGTCGCAACAGGTTTTGAGCGGCCGAAAGAAGTGAAAAAGGCAAACCTCGAAGACGTGTTCATTCATTTAACCGGGCACACTCTCCGGGAAGAATAGATAAACAGGTATTTTGATATTTAGAAATTCAATTACAATATTCACCCATCATGGATCCACGTTATCCCATCGGCAAATACGAAGCAAAACCATTTTCGGCTGATCAGAAAAGAAAATGGTTGCAGGATATCCAGTTTCTTCCTGCGTTGATAGAAAAAGCAATCGAAAACTTAGACGAGCATCAGCTTGATACACCTTACCGCGAGGGTGGGTGGACGGTTCGGCAGTTGGTGCACCACGTAGCCGATAGCCATATCAATGCTTATACCCGTTTTAAACTGGGACTTACCGAAAACAAACCCACGATTCGTACTTACGAAGAGCAGGAATGGGCGTTGTTAGACGATGTAAAGCAGGTTCCCGTGAATATCTCTATCACTTTGCTGTACACCCTGCACAGCCGCTGGCATGCTGCCATACTTCATTTGAGCGATGAGCAATGGATGCGCACAGTGGTTCACCCGGGGCTTAACAATAAGGAAGTTACTCTTTGGCACTTGCTGGGCATGTATGCATGGCATGGCCTGCATCACACCAGGCATATCACCGCCCTTCGCGAAAGAATGAACTGGTAACTTATCATTCTCCGGAACTTACTGGCAGCTTGCAGCTCACAGCTCATGGCTCATAGCTCGAAGCTTATAGTTTACTTCCAAACTCCATTCATGAACTGGAAAATTATCTCCTCCGAATATCTTTTCAAGGACCTATGGTTTACAGTTCGAAAAGATACCTGCGAGCGACCCGACGGAAAGATTGTAACGCCTTACTATGTGTATGAGTTTCCCACCTGGGTGACAGCGGTGGCTCTCACTACCGATGGGAAAGTGGTATTGGAAAAACAATACCGGCATGGCATAGGCGAAACCGCTTATGAATTGCCGGGCGGTTGTGTTGACGATAGCGATCCATCGTTAGAAGCGGCCGTGGCAAGGGAATTGGAAGAGGAGACGGGCTATCGTTTTTCATCGTTTGAATACCTTGGAAAAACCTGTGCCAATCCGTCTACCAATAACAATTGGATGCACATGTTTCTGGCAAGAGGAGGCGAATTGGTAAGTTCACCAACGCTCGACGACAACGAGGACATCGAAGTGCAGCTCGTGAGTATCGATGAACTAAAAGGCCTGCTGAATTCCAACCAGATGATTCAAAGCATGCACGTAACGGCCTGCTATTTTGCCTTTCAGAAACTGGGAGTAATGAAAATTTAGATGAGCTATTTCTCTAAAGATTTGTGGAGTCACTGGCTTGGTTAAGGCGCCATTTATTTATTGCACAATGCGAAACAAAAAGACAATTGCGATTGCCATCCTGCTTGCGATCGCGCTTGTCTTTGTAATGGGAGCCGATTGGGCAAGTGAAACTTTTCGGCGGTTCTTTAAAAGCTACTTTGCGGATATTGCATTGCCCTTTGGTTATTATTTTCTTCTTGTAATTGTCGAAGACAGGCACCAACAATTCAGGAATTGGTATATCAAATGCGCCGCAATTTTTGGCCTTTGTGCTTTATCCGAAACCCTGCAGTATTTTGGTATTTACGCACTGGCAATAGTGTTTGATCCATTGGATTACCTCATGTATGCGTTGGGCGTATTGTTGGCTGCATTAGTAGACAGAGTAATTTTTAAACGCCTCTTTGTGTTTTGGCATTGATGCTTCATTAAAAACATCAGCCAGTAATATTTTCCTTAATCGCTTGCCTTTATTACTATTCGGATAGCGTGTAGTGCTGCGGTCTTTCCCTGTAATTCAGCTTCGCTCTACTTCTCCTACAAGAAACACACTGCCACATACCAGTATCAGGTCATCATCATTGGCATGCGATCTTGCCGCATGAATGGCTGCCTTTACATTTGGATAAGTCGATCCCTTCAATCCAAACCCGGCCGCCATTTCGGCTAAGGTGTTTTCCGGCAATGCGCGGGGTATTTGTGCACGGGTGAAATAATAAGATGCCTTATTGGGAAGAAGCTGGAGCACTTTGCTTATTTCCTTATCCTTTACCATGCCCAGCACGATATGCAGATGATGATAACTGGCAATTTCCAACTGCGCCATTACCTGGCGCATGCCATCTTCGTTATGGGCAACGTCGAGAATAATGTCAGGGTGTTGATGAATCAATTCCCACCGGCCATGCAAACCGGTGAGTTTTTTTGTTTGCGAAAGAGCCGTTCCGACATGCTGCCGGCTGATATTCCAACCCAATTGCTGCAATTGTTTAACCGACTCCAATACCGTTAACAGGTTTTTTGTCTGGTAATAGCCGGGCAGGTCGAGCTGGTACCGTTCGGTTTCTATGCTACCATGCTTTGCAACATGAATGTCGAGATGTGTTTTTTCGTAACTCCATTCACTTATGTAATAGTCCTTTGAAGCGTAAATTATCTTCGCAGCTTTCTCCTTTGCCTTTGCGTCGAATACCGGCTTTGTTTCCGGGTGTGTTTCTCCAATTACTACCGGTATATTGTTTTTTATGATCCCGGCTTTTTCTCCGGCAATTTCCGGAAGTGTGTTCCCCAACAGGTTCATGTGGTCGTAACCGATATTGGTAATAACCGACAACTCAGGCGTAATAACGTTGGTACTATCGAGCCTGCCGCCCAGGCCCACTTCAATCACGGCAATATCCACTTTTTCTTCGGCGAAATAGCTAAAAGCCATGGCCACTGTGATTTCAAAAAATGAAGGTTCAATTTTATCAATCAGTGGCAATACGCGTTCGGTGAAATCGATCACGTATTGCTCGGGTATTTTAGCGCCATTTATTCTTATCCGTTCGCGGAAATCGTGTAAATGAGGCGAGGTATATAAACCCGTTTTATAACCCGCAGTTTGCAGAATAGCGGCCAGCATATGACTCGTGGAGCCTTTGCCGTTTGTACCGGCGATATGAACGGATTTAAACTGGCGATAGGGATTGCCGAGCGCCTCGCAAATGGCGACTGTATTGGTCAGGTCTTTTTTAATAGCAGAGGCGCCAATACGACTGAACATAGGCAGGCGCGTGAACAAAAAATCCAGGGTTTGCTGATAATTCATACGAGGCAGCAAAACTAAGGAAAGGAGGGGAGCAAGAGGAATGCGGAGGAGGAATTGGGGAAATTGGCCCATTGGCTAATTAGCCAATTTATGCCTCCAATAAAGGTAGGCCTGCTGATTGGGTTGACAGAACGATTTAGTTTCTGAGCAACCTAAATCGTTGTTGGAGATTGATTCTTTTAATTCTTTAACCTGAAATTGAAAACGATCGTGCCGGCAGATTCAGCACTGCTGGTATTGAATTTTACCTGCTTTGCTTTTCGGATCGCAATTGCTTTCATCGATGGGTCTGAGGTGGTTGAACCCCGCGGCTGGTATTCAGCAGATATTACATTTCCGCTTGCATCAATCCGTATATCGATAGCAACTTTTGCATTTTCATTAAACTCATCTTCGAAAGAGGGAGTTCGTACGATATTTCTGCCTTGCAATCCTCTCGAAACACTTACTCCCGAATTACCTCTTCCACCCCCGGTATAATTCTTCGAGTCGGGATCACCACCCGGCCTTCCCTGGTCGCCGCTGCCACCGGCAATTCCCTGGTTGCCGCCTTTCTTATAGCTATCGGCTTCATTACCGCCGGTTCCCGTTCCATTCACCCCTTTGAAAACTGCTTTTGGTTTTGGAGCGGGGGGAGTGGGATTACTTACAGGTTGCGGATTTTTTACCGGCTTATCTTTTACCACATCCTTTTCGGGAACTTTGGTTGCCTCGGGTTTTGTAACAGGTGGCTTTTTGATTTCGGGAGCTTCTTCGTCTTTATCGTTGGTGGCGATATCTTTTACATCTTCTTCTTTCGATACCTCGGTTTTGGGAGGAGGAGTATAGTTCTGTGCATCCGAAGGCGCAGGCTTTCCGGGAAGGAAGGGCTGATCTTCTCCCAATCCCTGGTCGCTATTACCCAAATTCACTTCTATTCCCTCTTCTAATGCAGGCGCAATAAAAGTTTGAAGAGGCCATTTCCACAGGAAAAAAAACAAAAGCAATACGGCAACCACTACCGCGGTATAGCTGGTAGCCCTCAGGTTCTTTTTCGATTCAAACTCGTGATCCATGATGGTGCTTGCGTTTGCCATACGAATGTAAACTGCTGTTTGCTATTATTGAAATACTTGTTTTCAACAGTTGTTATTAACGATGCAATAAGCATGCAACTTGCATAAGCATCTATTTATAAAATGTTAAGAAAACAAAAAGATAACCCGTTCAACTGCTTTTCCGGAGATTGGCGATGATTAGTCCGCCAATAACCATTGCCCCGCTCAGGAAATGAATAAGTGTAATTTTTTCGCCCAGTATCAATACCGCTTCGATACTGCTGAAAATTGGAATGAGATTGCCGAAAAGAGCGGTTCTGCCTGCACCCAGCCGCGCGATGGCGGCGTTCCAGAAAAGAAAGGATAAAACGGAGTTGCCGAGGCCGAGATAAAGAACTACGAGTAACAATGACCCGTTCCACTGAATAGGACTTGAAATGCTGCTTTCGTAAACAAATGCAGGAAGCAACATGATGGTGCCGATGCTGAATGTGACGAACAAAAAATTTACGGGCGATATACCTTGGGGTTTTTTTCGAACGAGGATGTTGTATATCGCAAAGGAAAGCGCGGCCAGTAATATCCACCAATCACCGGGCGAAAAATGAAAGCCAATGAGTTTTTCCAGGCTTCCCTGCGAGAGCAGCAAAAGAATACCTGCCAAACACAACACGATGCCTGCGATGCGAAGAGGCTTTAATTGCTCCCTGAGAAAAATGGCGGCGAGCAGAATTGACATTACCGGCGATGAGGTGGTGCCGATCAGTGCCAGGTTTACAGCGGGCAAATACCTGCCGGCGATATAGATAAGCGTGTTGTATATGGTTATGCCCAGCAACGATACCAGGAGAATATACTTCCAGTTTTTGAGCAGCAGTTTGTTTTGCTGGCGGAATTGCCGGATAGCAAAGGGAGTGATAATAAGAGTGGCGGCAAGCCAGCGGTAAAAAGCGAGACTAATCGGGGGGATATCGTTCACAATCCCCCGTGCCACTACGAAATTGCCCGACCAGATGATGGTTGCCAGAACGGCGAACAGAATACCCTGGTAAATATTTTCTTTATTGAAAACCAACGCGCGAAGATAGCAATTCGTTAAAATTTTAGGTTGTTTATGCAACTATCGGGTTGATTGATCTATCTTTGCGTTGCTTGTACATGAACGACCTCTGAAGCACAAAAAAACAGTGAGCCATGACCTTATCGAGTTCGGTGTTGAGGGATTATTTGGACCAATATCATAAGTTGACCGACGAAGAGTTTGCACTCTTCAGTTCTTATTTAACTATGCGTAATCTTCACGCCAGGCAACAACTGGTAAAGGAGGGCGAAGTGGAGGATGGCATTTATTATGTGGTGAAGGGAATATTGCGTAAATACTTTCGCAACGGTGTGCAGGAGATTGTTACCGGGTTTTATAAAGAAAATGAGCTTTGCCACTCGGCGGTTTCGTACTATACCGGTTTGCCTTCGAATATTATTATTGAAGCCATCGAACCAACGCTTTGTTTGTGCATTCGCCGCAACGATTTGGAGTCGCTATTCATTCAAATACCTGCTCTTGAAAAAATTTTCAGAAGTGTACTGGCTACCCTGTATGTAAAAAAGGATATCGAGCAAATGAATAACCTTCGTTATTCTAAAAAAGAACGCTTTCTGCAGTTTTGCGAACAGCAACCCGATTTGTTACAACGCGTGCCACAGAAACAATTGGCGTCTTTTCTTGAAATAACACCCGAAACTTTCTGCCGCCTCAAGCATGTTCGCTATAAGATGGCCAAAGAGGCGAGAAAGTAGTTTAAGAACTTCGATGAGGTTACCTGGTGAATACAAAAAGTTTCTGTTGGTTTTGAAAGATGAATAGTCGGGTTGGTGCCGGCTTTTTTAGTGGGCAAAATCAAAATCGTAATTGCCCTTGATTCTTTCCATCGATGGATTGAAATAACCAAATTTTACTTCCGGGAATTCTTCGTGTATCAATTCCATCAATTGCTTTATGCCCAGTATTTCTCCCGATTCATAAAAGCCGATTTTTCCCAGGTACCAATCGGGGTCGATATTGAAATTGCGCCACTGGATCATGTTGAGATCCGTGTCTTTTATAAAACTTCTTAAAGCTTCGTATTCTTCCACGCTATCGGTCATTCCCGGAAAAACAAAATAGTTGATGCTTGCCCAGCCGCCATAGCTTCTTACTACTTTTATGCTTTCGGCCAGGTCTTCGAATGAGTAGTTATTAGGGCGATAATAAGCTTCGTAAATAGATTTGCGAACCGAGTTGGTGCTCACCCGTATGCTATTGAGGCCCGCTTCGCAAAGCGCTCTTACCGCGGCCGGCTTAGAGCCATTGGTATTGATATTGATACTGCCCTTGCTGGTATGCTTTCTTATTTCTTTAATAGCTTCTGCAATGGTTTCCCACATTAGCAAGGGTTCGCCCTCGCAACCCTGTCCAAAACTTACAATCGGGTAAGGAGCTGTTTCGAGGTGGGGAACCGTAAACTCAACTATTTCTTCTGCACTTGGCTTAAACGTTAGCCGGTCTTGCGTGGACACGATGCTCTCTTCCTGTGGCTGAAAAGATATACATCCAATGCAATTGGCATTGCAGGCAGGTGAAGCGGGTACGGGGCATTCCCACCTGCCAAGCGCAAAGTTCCTGGCAGCAGGGCAGTTGTAAGTCTGGCAGCAGTTTTCCATCAGGTGTTTCACCAAACGATTGTGCGGGTAGGCCTTAAGCAAATTATTCGTACCCTTATTGATCTTATTCTTGTCGTAGCCCGAACATTCCTGCCGGATATCTCTTTCAATTCGTACAGCCGGAACAAAAAACTGGTCGTTGTACCATCCTGCAGCCGTATAACAAAACAGGGGAAGAGTGGGGGCGCCGGGGGCAGTTTCGTAAGCGGCCAGGTAAAGGCCTGTATGTGCAGGGGGAATAAATGCAGCGACTGCCCAGCCTTTTTCGCAAAGACGCATTTCGCCGCTGGTGACATCGATTCCAATACCTCGGCGACCGGGTAATTCGTACAATGAACCTCCATCGGGAAGTGGTATCCAATCCTCTTCCGGTATAGGAAAAGCATCCCATCCGCTTCTGCCAACGGCATACAAACTATTGTCCTCGAAAATATTTCCTTTACCGTCGCTGTACAATAAAAAAGGCGAATGTTTCATCAGCTAAAAGCGTTTTGAGCAGCGCGCTGATAGCTAATACCCAAGCTAACCTGCGGCACCTAAATAATGACGGCAAAATTCGTGAATTTGATCGAGTTCTTCGAATTGAAGATTTTGTTTAAGAGGGAAGCGGTAAGATTTTTCCTGAGAGGTATTTACCGTAATACTCGAGTAATCGGCATCTATCTTTTTAATCTGCGACCAGATATAAAACCTGCTCTCGGGCAAAGCGGGAACAGTAATGCCTGTATGGTGAATACTGATTCGTTCCTCCCTTGCAACAGTTCTTTCGCAATAAAGCAGGTAGATATAAGCTATGCCCATTATTAAATGAAGCGAACCCATCCAGTATTGTTGCTTTATTATCATTTCAGCCCCTATGCCTGCTATAAAAATGATTTCAATAATCCTGAAGAAGAGGTTCACTTTGGGCAGTTCGGTAAGGGCATTTCTTACGGCGAATACCAGGATCACGATATCGGCAGCAATTAACAATAGACATCCAAGGTAAAGCAGGTTGGGATCGGGGCCGTTAAAGTGTGCTATGGCATGCGCAGCAATGAGGGCAGCGGCAACCAGGTGCAAGAGTCTGCCATTTCTTTTCAGATTCTGGAAGGCCGGATGAATCACCTGCAGCGTGAGTCCGTTCATACAGTTGCGGTTTGGTTAATGAGGTGATGCCGCAAGGGGAGATTTCCATAGGATTTGTTGAGGAAAATATCTGGGGGGATGGTGGTGCTAGTGGTGAGTGGAGAGTGGAGAGTGTTGAGGAGTGAGAAAATCCCGAAGCGCAGGGACCCACTCACGACTCACGATTCACGATTCACGACCGGCGATTCACGATTCCCCCACCAGCTTCTTCCTGCAATACTCATTAAACTCATCCTCGCTGGTATCGTCGTCTTCATCATCTTCCACCTCCTTTTGCATAACCTTATTGTTGGCAAAATCGAGCGTGAGTATCCCATCTTTCAATACGATGTTTGAAAACTGGCTCCAGCTATAGCGTTTTTTGAAAAGAGTATTGAACACGATTTCGTTATCTGAAAAGCCGATTTCAATGGAGTATTTAGCCTGGTATTCGAGTAGGGCCAGTATGATGAACAGGAAACTGAGCCATTGGTAATAGGGCATCTTCATCCAAACCAGTGCGGCTATTAGCAGTGCGCGGCTATAGTATACTTTCTTATGTTTTTTTATTGATTGATAGAGGTTCCAGATCAATACTCCCACAATGAACACCGATCCCAGCAGGTAAGCAAGGCCCACACTGGAAGCCCTTATCATTTCCTGCACAAAGAATAAAACAGAAACTACCGACAATAAAAACCCGAGGATATCGAGATAGCGTGTTTGGAGATTCTTTAGTGTAACTACGTATTGGTAAGTCATGCTCAGGCTTTGTTACATGCCACCAGCAAATTACACAACTTAAACAAAATGCGGGCACTCACATTGGCATCCCATTCCGATTCGCTGATACCCGTTTCGTTTAAATCGAAACCAATAATACGCCGCCCGCTCTGGATAATTCGTTTAAAGAGATAGAAGGTTTCCTCGGTTTCGAATCCGCCCTGCACGGGTGTGCCGGTATTGGGACAGAGTTTTGGATCGAGGCCATCTACGTCGAAACTGATCACTATTGTTTGCGGTAAATGCGCCACTATATCGTCGGCAATCTGCTTCCAGGTTTGCCCTTCGAATATTCTTTCCTTGATATCTTTATAAAAATAGGTTACCACCCGCTGATTGCTATTGCAGATGTATTCCCATTCTTCTTCGCAATAATCACGCACGCCTACCTGCACCAGTTTAGTGACTGATGGAATTTCGTTTAACACATTGTACATAATACTGGCATGGCTGTACGTAAAGCCCTCGAACGACTTGCGCAAATCGCAATGCGCATCGATTTGTATAATTCCGAATTCCCCGTATTTTTCCGCGATTGCCTTAAAATAACCAAAGGGGGTACTATGATCGCCGCCGAGCAGGGCCAGCAGCTTTCCCTTGTCCAATATCTCTTTTGATTTTTCGTACACCCAGTTATTCAGGAAATGGCTGCCTTCGTTGATTTCCTTGAGAGATTTGCACATGAATTGGTTCTTGCCAACTTCTTCTCCTTTGGAAATATAGTCGATATACAATTCAGCTTCTTTGCGCAGGTAATCACTCTTCATCAAAATCTTCTTATCCGGTTCGCGCATGTAGAAGCCTTCTCGCCAGGAGCTGGGATAATCACTATCTAATAAATCCACCTGCATCGAAGCGCGCAATATATGCTCCGCTGCGCGCGCGGTTCCCGCGTTATAGCTAACTGTTACTTCCCAGGGAATAGGAAGAATTACCAGCCGGGCATCTGCTTCGGGAAATGGCAGGCCGAATAAATTGTTATTAGGGTTGGAGGCGCTGTTTGGATCAAAATGTGAGAGGTCTGTCATGATAAGGCAACTATTGCAAAATGGGCTGCAAGTTAGTGCAGGAATAATTAGAGGCAAAAAATGTTTCGAAGGTTGCCCGCGTCCGGTTCTCGGGCGGCCTAGCAAAATGTTAAATACCTGATCGGGCTTGCCAACTCATCTGGTTTTTAAGCAACTGATCAAAATCAACGATCTACCTGAATCATTTTAGCCTAACTTTGCCCTCACAATTCCAGTTATGAAGAAATCCCATATTGTTATTTTGGTTTGTATCGCCGCATCCATCATGGTTTTACTGAGCTTTATGGGCGATTTAACCACTTATGAAACATTGGCTTCAGCCCGCCAAAAGGAGGGCAAAACAGTTACGATAATTGCCCAACTCGATAAATCGGTACCCCAACCGATCGAATACGACCCGGTGAAAAATCCCAATCTCACCCAGTTTTATGTTATGGATAGTTTGGGCAATAAGGCTAAAGTGGTTTACCATTTTGAAAAGCCAATGGATATGGAAAAAAGTAGCCGTATTGTGCTGAAAGGCAAAATGAAGGGAGAAGTATTTGAAATTACGCGTAAAGATGGAATTCTTATAAAATGCCCCTCTAAATACAAGGACGACCCCAAGGCAGCCAGCAACAATCTTAGTCAAAATTAATTAGCTGATGAATTATTTAGGCGAACACCTTTTACCCGGACAGCTCGGTCATTTCTTCATTGTACTATCCTTTGTATCGTCGCTGCTGGCCACTATTGCTTATGCTAAATCGACCAATGCGAAAATTGAATCCGATGCTTTTGGCTGGAAAAAGCTGGCGCGGATTTGTTTTGCCATCGATGCTTTTTCGGTATTTGCCATTTTTGTTTTGATATACCACATCATTTCCAATCATTATTTCGAATACTCATACGCCTGGAATCATTCCGATAAATCGCTTTCGCCCAAATACCTGCTCAGCAGTATATGGGAGGGGCAGGAAGGAAGCTTTTTACTGTGGGCATTCTGGCATGCGGCCATCGGCCTCATACTGATGCGCACCGGTAAGAAATGGGAGGCTCCCGTAATGGCTGTTCTCAGTTTCGCACAGCTATGTCTGGCCAGCATGATTTTGGGAATATATGTATTCGGGCTGAAGGTGGGCAATAACCCTTTTATACTCCTGCGTGATTCTGGTATTATGTCGCCCGAAAACGCTCCCGCTTTTTATACCAATGGCTTACTTCGTAACGATTACCTGGAACTTATTCATCGAAGGGGCGGACAAGGTTTAAATCAATTGCTGCAGAATTACTGGATGGTGATTCATCCCCCGGTATTGTTCCTGGGTTTTGCCTCAACTATTGTTCCGTTTGCGTATGCCATTGCGGGACTTTGGACGAAGGATTTCGGTGGTTGGACGAGGCCATCTCTTCCCTGGTCACTTTTTTCGGGAGGGATATTGGGCTTGGGTATTATGATGGGCGCCAAGTGGGCCTATGAGTCTCTTAACTTCGGGGGCTATTGGGCCTGGGATCCCGTGGAAAATGCATCGCTGGTTCCCTGGCTTATTTTGGTGGCCGGTATTCATACACAGGTTATCTATAATTCTACCGGGCACTCGCTTCGGGCTACCTATCTTTTCTACATCCTTTCATTTATACTGATCCTGTATTCTACCTATCTCACACGAAGCGGTGATCTGCAGGATACTTCGGTACATGCTTTTGTTACCTCGGGAATGAATTGGCAACTGAGGATTTTTGTATTTGTATTTTTAATTCCGGCAATAGCGCTATTTGCTATGAGGTACAAACAAATACCTCATATTGCCAAAGAGGAAAACTCGTGGTCACGCGAATTTTGGATGTTTATTGGTTCCCTGGTGTTGTTTCTGTCGGGGCTCGCGATTATTGTGCCTACTTCTTTCCCCCTCATCAACAAAATTTTTGGCACCAACCTCGCAATTGGCGACGATCCCGAATTCGCCTATAACAGGGTCCAGATTTTTGTGGCGATAATAATGGGTATACTGACGGCGGTGGGCCAATACCTGAAGTATAAAAACACTTCGCGCGATTGGTTCGGGAAAAAGATTTTGATTCCCACCTTAGCGGCTGTAGTATTATCGCTGGCCACAACTTTATTCGGGGATATTCATTACGATAAATACGGCATTGGATTTTTGATAGCCATTCATCTCGCCATCTTCGCAAGTATTTACGCAGTTATCGGAAATGCCGCGTACATATGGGCCGGATTGGGCGGTAAATTAAAAGCTGCCGGTGCTTCGGTTGCGCATTTGGGCTTTGGTATGTTTTTGCTGGGAGCTTTGATTTCTTCTTCCAAAAAAGAAGTGCTTTCGGTAAACCGTTTAAATCCTTTGAACTTTGGACCAGATGCAAAAGAAAGAGGAGAGGAAAATCTTACCATGTTCCAGGGCATACAAACCGATATGGGAAAGTTTTGGGCAACCTATGTAAAAGACAGTGCGACCGAGGGAGGCAAATACATCTATTATCATATTTTGATGGAGCGAAAAGATGGAAAGGAAAAATTCTTTTTGTATCCCGATCTCATCAAAAACACCAAGGGTCAATCGCAATACTCCAATAATCCCGATGCCAAACATTACCTGCACAAGGATATATTCAGTTATATAAGCTATGCCGACAAGGTGCAGGAGGGAGAAGACACGGCACAATACCGTAACAGCATAGTGGGTTTTAAGGATACCATTTTCTATTCGGCCGGTTATATGGTTTTAGATACCGTTCAATTGAACCCGGCTAACAAAAGAGTAAATTTCACTACCAGCGATACGGCTATAATGGCCAGCTTGCGCGTGGTATCTTTCAGCGGTTCGGGTAAAATCTCTACCGCGCAACCTTTCTTTTACTTCCGCAATAACCAGTTGCAGCCCGTTCCCGATACTCTTATCTCGCAAGGACTGGCTGTTCGGATCAACCGGATTGCGGGCGATAAGAAGTTCGAGATAGGAGTGAAGGAATCGTCGCGCATGACTCCTTTTGTGGCGCTTAAGGTGCTGGTTTTCCCAATGATAAACCTGGTATGGCTGGGTGTTATATTTACCATTGTTGGTTTTGTAATGAGCATGGTTCGGAGAATTAAGCTGATGTAATCTTTTCGGCGCAAACTATTATTAGCAAAAGCTTTGCAACAAAACGGGTTACTTTGTTTGTCTTACCTGTATTACAAACAAAGATTTAGTTGTATTTTGATTCTGCCATGCAAAGCCGGTACCACCATATCATTCTTGGTTTAATACTTACCGCATTTCTTGGCAGCGGTCAAACTACAAAGGCGCAGTCTATTCCCGATTCTGTTTTAAGAAAGGTTCCGCTTCCCGAACTAGGCCCTAACGACACCATCCCGGTTCCGGCCGAACTTTACCAGAACAGCGAGATAATTCCTTCTGCTACGTTGGAATGGGCCTGGGTAACCGCCCGTTATCCAAAACATTTACTCGAAAAAAGGAGGGAGTGGACAAGGCTACGCAATGCTGTTTATGTTACTTATCCTTATGCAAGAAGAGCTGGCTTTATTATTAACGACATTAATAGCAAGCTGGCCAATATAAGCGACAAAAGAAAAAGAAAGCAATACATAAAAACACGCGAGAAAGAGTTGAAGAAAGAGTTTACCGATCCTCTTACACAGCTCTCGGTTTACCAGGGCAAGGTGCTGATGAAGCTCATTAACCGGCAAACCGGCAACAACTGTTACCAATTAATAGAAGAATACAAAGGAAGCCTGTCGGCGCATTTCTGGCAAACCGTGGCTTTTTTCTTCAATAGCAGCCTTAAGCAGCCTTACAATGCCGAAGGGGCAGACAAACAAATCGAGGAAATTGTACAGGAAGTACAACGCATGTATGGCTACGGCGGATAGGCAGCCCGCCTGGTCATCCCCTCTCAGCTTCATTGCAGGCAGTGACACCGATGTTTTTTCGGGAAATCAATTCTTCTTTACGATACCCGGATACCGGAACCGGACAACCGCACTTTTTTGTTCGCTCGATGAAATCCTGAGTTCGTAACGCCGGGTTCCTGCAGTAATAATCATGAGAGAGGTATTGGGAGGTATGCGGCCGAGGTTATCGGCATACATCATAAACTCGTAATCCATATTGGGGAAAGCAGTAAAGTTCATGGTGAGCGGCTTATCGGTAAGCCTTTTCTTATAAATCAGCAAGGTATTGTTCAGGAAAACGGTTACCGTATCTCCGTCAATCTCGGCATTATCGTAGAGCTCTATTTTGATTTCGGAAGTATCGATATCGATTGTTTTTACCAGCTCTTTTTCCCTGTTTTGCAGGGTAAGTGCTTTTTGGAGATTGGCAAGTGTATCATTCTGAAAAACATCAACTGGGAATACCGATATCAGTTCTTTATCGAGGTGGATTTTACCGGGCGGGCAAATAGAATTATTTCCCATCTCATGTCCCTTCCAGTCGCCGTCGAGGGTTTGTTTTTCGGTTCCCGGCGCCCAATTGAGATCGTATGTTTTGATGCAGGGGATACAATTGGCTGGAACGTTGTATTGCACTACGGCGCTTTCAATGATGACCAGTCGTTTTGTTTGAGGATTGTAACGGCCGGTAAAGTTTATTTTAGTGAAGCGTTCCTTATCGTAGTAATTATAGGCATTGCCCATGATGGAATTGTCCTTCGAATAATATACATGCAGTTCCAGCCAATACTCGGGGAAGCATCCGCCGGCTACCTGGGTGCGCTTGCCGCGCCAGATGCCGGTAAGGTTTTGGGCTTGGAGCGTGCTGCTTGCTACTATCAGGGTTATTATGAACAGCGAAAATCGCATGCTACGAATTTCAGGGAATTTACGGGATTACGAATAGCCTCGTCGCTAATTTATGTGAGCGGTAAGTTATCGATCTTTTTCGTACTTGAATATCACCACCGCATTTTTTTGTTCGTTGCTGGTGATTCTAACCTCGTATTGTTTGCTTCCGGCGTTAACCACCATCAGCGAAGTATTGGGTGGTATTTCCCCGAGATTTTCCGCCACCATTACCAATTCGTGGAAATCGTTGGTATCGTCGAGTTGAAACTTCAGGGTGATGGGCTTGCCGGTAAGTCGTTGTTTGGATATTACCAGCTTTTTATCGAGGTACACAGAAACCGTATCGTTATCGATCGTGCCATTGTCGTACACGTTGATCGTGATTTCCTTGGCGTTGGTAGTAATAGTTCGCACCAATTCGTTTTCACGGGTTGCCAATACACGGGGTACTACCACGGGTACAGGCTTACGCTCATTGATTTTTGGACTGTCTATCTTTACCGTTTTGATATCGGCTGCTTTGGCAACGATATTTTTTTCGGGCTTGGCGTTATTGTTATTCGCAGGTGTTTTGGATGCTGTGTTATTTTTCGGTGGATTTGTATTCTTTTTGGCAATGGTATTGTTAGAATTGGTTTTAGGCGCAGTCTTGTTATTGGCCAAAGGAGCTTTTGTGGTATTAGCCTTCGCTATAACCTTCTTCTGTGCTGTATCGGTTTTGGGAGGCAACTCTTTCTCCTTTTCGCGGTTTACCAGGAAGGGCTCTTTATAAAAATCGGAAGTAGTAACTCGCCTGAGGAAAACGGTTCCGCGCCCGCAATTCGATGAGTCGCGGATATTCATACTCGTATAGGTTCCTTCCAAAAACTCTTCGTCGCCCGACTTGGAATACTGGAGAAAGCAGGTCATAATGCAGGCATCGCTGAGCCCCGACATGCGCACTTCTACAATCTTCAACTCTTCCAGAAAAACTTTCCGGGTCTTGATATTCACCGTGCCCTTTGCGGTTGCTTTGCCGTAAAAGATAGTATTGAGATAGGAGTAGGTGACACCGTCGAACCGATTATTGCGCTGGTCGAGTTGAACCTCGAATTTGTATCGCTCGCGGGGGACCGAGATTCTTTTCCCGTTGCCGTCAAAAAGATATTCTACCTGGTTGAAATATCCCCTCCATATACCGGTGATATCCTGTGCAAGGGCAGGAAGGCAAATCAGTAAAAGAATCGCTGGTAAAAATTTCTTCATCGTCAAAAAATGCACGGGGGCAAATTAACTATTTTCCCTTGATTACGAGAATAATCGTAAATGTCTGTTGGCAAAACTTCGTTAAATTTGCGGTTCTGAAAATTCAAGCATCAGCGCAAATTTATGATGAAGATTACTTTTCCAGATGGTGCGGTACGAGAGTACGAAAAAGGAACCACTGCATTGGATATTGCCCGTTCGATTAGCGAAGGACTCGCCCGGAAGGTTTTGGCAGCTAGCGTGAATAACGAAGTATGGGATGCTACTCGTCCTATCAGCAACGACGCCAGCCTCAAACTTTTAACCTGGGACGATAAAGATGGTAAAACAACTTTTTGGCATTCTTCCGCCCACCTGATGGCCGAGGCCGTTGAATCCTTGTTTCCCGGTGTTAAGTTTTGGGTGGGGCCTGCCACCGAAAACCCCAAGGGTTTTTATTACGATATGGACCTGGGTGATCGAAAACTGACCGAAGAAGACTTGCAGAAGCTGGAGAAAAAAATGAATGAACTGGCGAAGCAAAACAACTCTTACCAGCGAAAGGAAATGCCCAAGGCCGAAGCCATAAAATTTTTTCACGAAAAAGGAGACGAATACAAGCTCGACCTGCTTCAGAACCTCAACGATGGTGAAATAACTTTCTACTCGCAGGGGAATTTTACCGATCTCTGCCGCGGCCCGCATATTCCTCATACGGGTTTTATAAAAGCAATCAAGCTCACCAATATTGCCGGTGCATACTGGAAGGGGGATGAAAAAAATAAGCAGCTTACCCGTGTATATGGTGTAACCTTTCCTTCGCAAAAAGAACTGGACGAATACCTCCAGCTTTTGGAAGAAGCAAAAAAACGCGATCATCGCAAGCTGGGGAAAGAACTGGGTATATACACGATGGACGACGATGTTGGCCCGGGCCTGATCATGTGGCTACCCAATGGAACGATTATTATTGAAGAACTGGAAAAACTCGCAAAGGAAACCGAACAGGCGGCGGGTTATAAAAGAGTGGTAACGCCGCACATTGCTAAAGAAAGCATGTACCTCACCAGCGGTCACCTGCCTTACTATGCCGATAGTATGTATCCTCCCATGGAAATGGAAGGAGAGAAATACTATCTCAAATCGATGAACTGCCCGCATCATCACAAGATATTCGCGGCCGAACCGAAAAGCTATCGCGATCTTCCCTATCGTATTGCCGAATACGGAACTGTTTATCGATACGAGCAAAGCGGCGAACTTTTTGGATTGATGCGCGTTCGTTGCCTGCATATGAACGATGCACATATCTATTGCACCAAGGCGCAGTTCGAGGAGGAATTCCGCGCGGTAAATGAAATGTACCAGAAATACTTCAAGATATTTGGTATCGACAAATACATCATGCGCCTGAGCCTGCATTCGCCCGACAAACTCGGTAAGAAATACGTGAATGAACCTGAACTTTGGAAAGAAACGGAGCAAATGGTAAGGCAGGTATTGATCGATTCCAATATTCCCTATGTGGAAGTAGCCGATGAGGCTGCTTTTTATGGACCCAAGATTGATGTGCAGATATTCAGTGTAATTGGTCGCGAATTTACTCTCGCTACCAACCAGGTCGATTTTTCGCAGGGAAGAAGCTTTAAACTTGAGTTCATTAACCAGGACAATAAAGCCGAAACGCCGCTGATCATTCATCGCGCACCCCTGGGCACGCACGAGCGTTTCATTGGCTTTTTGCTGGAACATTATGCGGGCAAATTCCCGACCTGGCTATCGCCCTTACAAGTAAAAATTCTGCCGATCAGCGACAAGTTTATGCCCTATGCACAAACTATTTTAAATAAGCTGAAAAATGCAGATATTCGTGCAGAGGTTGATGATCGCAATGAAAAGATTGGCAAAAAGATACGCGATACCGAATTGATGAAGGTTCCTTATATGCTGGTGGTGGGAGAAAAGGAAATGAATGAAGAAAAAGTGGCTATTCGCAGGCAAGGTAAAGGAGATATCGGCGCAAAATCAATCGATGAATTCATCAACGAAATCGTTGCTGAAATAAAAGAAAGAAAAGACAACAATTAATTTTCAATTCTCAAATCCCTGGTTGAGAAAATAAACTAAATAATGCTTCTTCAGGGAGGAGCTTAATCTAAAAATTGTAAATGGCATTACCGCAAAAACCGTTTAACAGGCCGGGTGGTGGCGGGGGATTCAATCGTGGACGTTTTGTACCCCGCAAAGAAGCCGAACACAGGATCAATCATTTTATTCGCGTACCGCAGGTAAGATTGGTGGGAGATAATGTAGAAGTTGGTGTCTACTCGACCCAGGAAGCGCTGAAAATTGCACAGCAACAGCAACTCGACCTGGTAGAAATTTCTCCGAATGCCGATCCTCCCGTTTGTAAGGTTATCGACTACAATAAATTCCTCTACGATAAAAAGAAGAAGGAAAAGGAAATGAAGGCGAAGGCCAAAGTTTCCGAGGTAAAAGAAATACGTTTTACTCCCAATACCGACGATCACGATTTTGATTTTAAGTCTAGACATGCGGAAGGATTTTTGAAAGACGGTAACAAAGTGAAGGCCTACGTTCAGTTCAAGGGACGCGCTATTCAATTCAAAGAAAGAGGTGAATTGCTGTTGTTGAAATTCGCCGAGCGTTTGCAGGAAATCGGCCAGCCCGAAGCATTGCCTAAACTGGAAGGAAAGAGAATGTTCATTATGCTGGCGCCAAAGAGCCAGAAGAAAAAGAAAGAGAAGGAAGGGGAATAGCCTCTCCGCAACGGATTAACCTGTTTAGCCGCCCCGATTGCCGGGGCGGCTTTTTGATTTTGCTGAAGCGAGTCTTTCAAAAAGTTAGCGAGCGATAATCACAAGATGAAATAACCTTTAATGCTCCTGTAAACAAGATCCTACCACTAAAATGTCATTTTTTTTGCAATATAAATCGCGTAATTTCATTCAATACCCTCAATCCCATTTTTGTTAGGGCAATGAACTTGCTCCGATACTCTCACTGAAGATCCCCCGGAATTGGTTTTGGTAGTTAATGGCTGAATTAGTCGTTCGTATAACTATTGCCTTTTAACCTAAAACTACTCTGCTATGAAAGTGAACCCCGGTGTTTTATTAGCATTCGGCCTGATGGCGATTCAATTGCCGTTATTGGGTCAAAGTGTTGCCATTAACGATAATGGTTCGGCGCCTGCGGTCAGCGCTATTCTCGATGTAAATTTCTTCGGCAACCCGAGGAAAGGAGTGCTGATTTCGCGTATGACCACTGCGCAGCGAACAGCTATTGCAGCCCCGGCGACGAGTTTGTTGGTTTTTGATACACAAACCAACAGCTTTTGGTACTACGGCGGTTCTTCGTGGATTGAGTTGGTAAATGTAAACAGCAACTTGTGGCAGCAGGCGGGTAACGATATCTACAATTCCAATACGGGAAATGTGGGGGTAGGAACCGGTGCGAACGTAAAGGCGACCTTTAATGTAAGAAACGGAGGAACTGTTGTATTCGGGCTCGATTCCAATTCGGTAAATGGAAGCAGGTTTTGGTTTTCGGGTGTAAAAAATGCGCTGCGAATCGGCACTTATTCCAACCCGGGTTTCAACCTCGACGCCTGGGATTATGCCAATATAGGAGTAAACTCGGTTGCCTTTGGTACCAATAACAAATCAACAGGCAATGGCAGCTTTGCCGCGGGCGATTACAACCAAACCCTGGGTGAAGGAGCGTCTTCGCTGGGATGGTTGAACCTGAGCTCCGGCCGGGGTTCGTTTGCCACCGGGTACTTGAATTACGCACTGGCCGACTGGTCGCAGTCGATGGGCTATAATAATGTTGCCAATAATCCATTCTCTACTGCTGCTGGCTATGGAACCCGAACCTGGGGGGAGGCCTCCTTCACACACGGTACTGAAATATTCTCCAATTCAGAAAACATGTTTACCGTTGGCAGATCCAACGATACGTCTCAATACGCATTGGCCAGTAAAACTTCCTGGGTAGGCAGCGATCCTTTGTTCGTAATTGGTAACGGGCAATTCTCCGCCTCTCCATCAAACGCGGTGATTGTTTTGAAAGACGGAAGAACCGGAATCGGTAACAGCAAGCCGCTTGCTCCTTTTCACGTAGCGGCGAATAAGTCGGTGATATTTGGAAACGATTCGTTGTCGTCGACTACCGGGCAAAAGTTTATCTGGTTTGCAGGAAGGGGCGCCTTGCGATTTGGCAAGCTTGATTTGGGAGGTGGCAACAGTTGGGACTATGCGAATATTGGTGTGAACTCTTTGGCAATTGGCGAGGGGGCAAGGGCAAGTGGTCCTCAATCTTTTTCACAAGGATATTTCTCCAACGCAACGGGATATTATTCTTTTGCCCGCGGATTTGCAGCCAGTGCCAATGGAGATCATAGCATGGCTTTTGGTCAGAATATGACGGTAAACGGCTTGCGTGGAATTGGAATGGGAGAGAATATTAACTCCGACGGCGACTGGTCGTTTACTTATGGAAACAATAACACTGTAACAGGTGACTTTTCGGGATCGTTCGGGCAAAACCTGAGCGCACGGCCCTACAATGCATTTGTGATTGGTCGCTTTAATGACTCGGTGATTGGTTCATCCAACAACTCCTGGGTGGCAGCAGATCCTCTTTTTATTATTGGTAATGGCAGTTCAAATTTTGCTCGATCCAATGCCGTTACGGTATTAAAGAGCGGCAACTTTGGCATAAGCAACGGAAATCCTACTGCGTTGTTACATGTGGGTAATAGCCAGGGAGCACGAATTCGCTTTGGAACTTTTGAATCTTTTGAGGATTTCGGAGCCAATACCATTGGTGCCTCAGGATCAATTCTCCCTACACAGGATAACATCTACAGCTTGGGCTCGGGCAGCAACAGATGGACTACTGTTTTCGCAACAAATGGAGCTATTAATACTTCGGATAGGCGCGATAAAAGGAATATTCAGAAACTGGAGTATGGTATTGAAGCCTTAATGCAATTGAGGCCTGTTCGTTTTGAATGGATCAGCGATCTTGCGGGAGATGGGGCAAAACTTGGCTTGATAGCACAGGAGGTGGAAGCGGTCATTCCGGAAGTGGTGAAGAAATACGAAATGCAGAAGATTGACGAAGCCACAGGTACCATGCAGAAAGTTGCATTGAGCCGGATGGGTATTTACTATTCCGACCTGATACCTGTGCTTATTCAAGCGATACAGGATCAGCAGGGGATTATTTCTGCTCAACGACAGAAGCTGGAAGATCTCGAAAAAAGACTGGCGGCTATCGAGGCAAAGCTCAAATAACCAAGTTGACTTTTGACGTTTTACTTTTAACCTTCAACCCTTTACCCTTACCCAAACACGACCACAAATAGTTAAATCAACATTGCTTTAAAGGAAATTTCCTTTTTCGCAGCGTTTTTTTCTCATTGCCTTGTTTGACGACGGATGGATATTTGCAGTATGATCGTTGAAGTTCGGCTGCAGGAGTTCGAACATTGCAGTGCGAATGGACCGGTCAGATGCTTCCCTGTTGGTGAGGGTAATCAAACACCTGGGTGTGGTTATCCAACGACGTGTTTTGTCTTTTGACGGGCAAAGCACGGTTACCGATGGAGGTGGTGGCGGGGGAGGGAGGGCCCCCGCAGGGGTTAAAACGCAGCAGAAATCACCCAAATCAACAACCGCAAATCAATACAATATTCATGCTTTAAATGAAAAAAGCCTGCCTTGATTTGAAGACAGGCTTTTATATTATCGGTTATACGTATCAGGAATTCCTGTTAATACAATTCAAATCCTCAAACGCCTGTTCCAATCTCTTCACAAAACTTTCTTCGCCCTTGCGCAACCAAACGCGGGGATCATAATATTTTTTATTCGGCTTATCGACTCCCTCGGGGTTTCCAAGCTGGCCCTGCAAATAGCCTTCCTGTTTTTTGTAATTGTTCAGCACTCCTTCCCAAAATGCCCATTGCAAATCGGTATCGATATTCATTTTGATAGCTCCATAACTTATCGCTTCGCGAATCTGGTGCTGGGGCGATCCACTACCTCCGTGAAATACAAAGAATACAGGCTTGGGACCGGTTTTTAATTCTTTCTCAATATAGAGCTGACTATTCTTCAATATTTCGGGACGCAATTGAACATTACCCGGACTGTACACACCGTGCACGTTGCCAAAAGCAGCCGCTACAGTAAATAGCCTACCCACCTTACTCAATTCCTTCACCGCAAAGGCAACATCCGCAGGCTGCGTGTAAAGCTTGGAGTTTTCTATATCGCTGTTATCTACTCCATCTTCTTCACCGCCGGTAACCCCCAGCTCAATTTCAATTCCCATTCCCAACGGCGCCATGCGTTTGAAAAATTCAACAGAAGTATGAATGTTTTCTTCAATTGGCTCCTCACTTAAATCAAGCATATGGCTGCTGAAAAGAGGTACTCCCTTTTCTTTTTTGTATTGTTCCCCCGCATCTATCAACCCACTTACCCAGGGTAACCATTTTTTTGCAGCGTGATCGGTGTGCAATACCACTGGTACACCATAATATTTCGCTACGTTGTGAATATGCAGCGCTCCCGATACTCCACCGGAAATATTTGCCTGCAACTTGTCGTTAGGCATTCCTTTTCCAGCAATGAACTGAGCACCTCCATTCGAAAACTGAACAATAACGGGAGAGTTTACTTTTGCTGCGGTTTCCAGGGTAGCATTAATGGTATTGGTACCAATAGTGTTAACGGCAGGGAGGGCAAATTGATTTTCTTTTGCGTCTTTGTAGAGTGCTTCCAGTTCTTCGCCAAACAGCACTCCGGCTTTGTACTTGCTCATGGTTTGTTTTGATTGTTAAAATATAATACATGCAAGCAACAACTTAACAGGCCGCGAAGATAGAAAATCAATGCAATAAATGCGATAAGAGTTAATGACGCTGCCTAACGTTTGTTAACTGGCTAATCAACTAATTGTTCAATTGGCCAATTATTCCTCCCTCTTCATTTTCGGTATCAGCATTAAATTTTTTTGCAAAGTTTGTTTGAGATTAATCTTTAAAAGGCGCCCCATGGAATATGCTTTTCTGAAAACAGCTGGATTGCCATAATGCTCCGAAAGTTCTTTTTTAAGTTGTTGAACTTTTTCGGGCAATGAAACAGTATCGTTCGACATGATATCGAGCAGGTCCTTTATTCGATAACGCGCCGCAGCCAATCGATATGTCATCAACGTTCTTTCCTCCGCCTGGTATTGTTCAATGGAATCTTTATTCAGGTACTTGAGGCAAACGTCCACAAAGGGTTTGTTTTCCTTGAAGAATTGTGGAAGGTATAAATTCTTTCTTCCCTCGTAACTCTGCTGGTCGAAGTCGATGGCACGAATCCGGTACTGGTAGTCTTCAATATCCGGGGTTATGTCTACTACAAAATTGTAACTGCGCATATCACCCAGCAGCCGAACAAAACATCTTTCATTGAATTTTACAAACTCTTTGGCGAGGCGGATTTTATTGGTATCCGCATTGTCCATAAAGTTCTTGATGAAGATATCGCCGGGCACACCGGGTATATGTTCTTCCACCAGAGTATTCTGGTAAGTAAAAAAAGTGATTCGATTGGGCGAAAGAATATGCTCCAGCTCCAATCCGTAAATCCTCGACGCATCGGCTATTTTAATATAATAATGATCGTAGTTGTCGTTGAATTTATTGACAATGCGAATGCGAAACGGATGCGAGTTGCCGAAGGTGCAGTAATCAATCCTCGCTACATCGAGGTGTTTGGAAAAACTAAGATCGCCTTCGGTTTTCAGGATAGCATAAATCTTCACCAATCCCTCCCGTATAAAATTCCACTCGCGCATATCGTAGTTCACGCTTTCCCAAAGTGTATCTTTTCCGTGTTTATCCATGATGGGAACTGCGTAGGTGTAATGCAAGAGATCTTTGTAAGTCACCGGTAATTTTACTTCGCGGCCATGATGTTTGAGGTATACCCGCAGTTTGTCGCTCACCGGAAACATGGGTTTTTTCCGCGAGGGCTTATCTGGCTGTATATCGTTTCCTTCTTTGTTGTTTATTAAAGTCAAACCAGTGGTTTAAACGCAAATTAGCGAATTAGTTTTGCTGCTGGCATGGTTAAGCTGGTATGGATTATTGGATAGAAGACGACAGCCGGTCAACCAGGTCTTCAAAATATTTTTTTGCATTCCTCAGCCTGCTTCCGTACCAACTGAACATTTCACCATCTACAAGAACAATGTTTGATGAAGGCAAATGGTCTTGCAGTTCATCAATATGCTTTTGCCCGAAAGGGTAGGGCTCCGATGATAAGAAAACGAATTGAGGGCTGGCCGACTGCAAATTCTCCGTGCTGATTTCCGGGTATCTTCTGCTTTCAGCGAATACATTGTCGAAACCACATCGCGTAAGCATATCATGTATAAAACTATCGCCGCCCGCAACCATATATGGTTCCTTCCAGATCAGATAAGCCACACCCGGCCGATGCTTTATCGGGTTTAATTCTCTGAAATCATTCTCTATGGCTTTCTTGATTCCCATTGCCTCCGATAGGGTTCCTGTAATCTCGCCAATTCTTTCTATCATATCCAGCGAATCCTCGAGCCGGCATATATCACTAACCCAAACAGGATATTTCTCCTGCAATTGCTCAACTTGCTCTTTTGTATTCTCTTCTTTGTTGGCAATGATTAAATCTGGTTCAAGCGAGTCAACGATCTCCACGTGGACAGTTTTTGTACCGCCCACTCTTTTTTTGGCTCGGAACCAGGTTTCGGGATGTACGCAGAATTTAGTAATGCCCACCACGCGGTCGCCCAGGCCCAGGTGGAACAGTAACTCTGTTTGCGAAGGCACAAGAGAAACGATACGCTCCGGAGCTTGATCAATAAAAACCTCTCGACCGACCTGGTCGTAGTAAACCGGCATTCTTTTTCTCGCAAATTAAAGAGATGGAATAGAAGATCAGATAAAATTTAAGACCGACTGCTTCCTCCTGCTAAATGATATTAAGATTTAGCAGGAGGGTATTGGAGTAATGCAGGCGGTTCTTACGCACAGGAATTGGAACCTCTTGGTTTTTCGGACTTGGGATCTTAAAGTTGGTTTATCAAGGATACGTTCACTGGTTTCTCACGGACTTTGGATCTTGGACGGTTTGCCTGGAAATTGGATCTTAAAATGATACTGGTTATTTGAAACGATACTGGATTTGGAAAAAAAAGAAGTTGACTGATATTGGATTTTGGTTTTTCGGATCTTGGAAATTTCTTGGTTTTCTCACTGGATATTTGGATAAGATTGATTTGCTATCAATCAACTTCTGAAACAAAGATATATTCACAAGAAAATGTTAACAAGAGCAGAATTTCTCAATTTCAATCGTTCGGTATTTACCGCTGTATTCGGAAAATCAACAGTTCATCGCCTAGTAATGACCGCAAAATTGGAAACGTATTTTTACGAGTGCCGACGCAAATTACCGGGGCTTATACGACAGAAGCCGCACGGGATGCGGCTTCTGTCGTATAATTTTTTATTCACAACTATCAGTTGCCCAGTGCCTGGATCACGTCCCACTTGGTAACGATGTGGAAATTCCCGCCTTCGTCTTTCGCCATCACAGCTCCGTTTTCTTTTGTTATCAAGGTGCTGAGTCTTTCAACAGGTGTATCAATATCCACTATCGGGTAGGCAGGCTCCATTACATCGGCCACTTTTGTTTCTTTCATATCAAGGCCATTCAACATTTTGTTGAATAAGCCGCTTTCGCTGATGGATCCCTCTAACCCGTTCCCATTCATTACAGGAATGTTTTCAATATTGTATTTCTTCATTAACTCCACTGCTTCTGCAACGGTATGAGAAGGTTCTATTGTAACAAGCTTTTGCTTGGATCCGCGGCTGCTCACAATGTCTTTAAATGTTTTTACGTCGAGGAAGCCACGCTCAATCATCCATTGATCGTTATAAATTTTCGCTACATACCTGCTTCCGTGATCGTGCAGTATACAAACAACAATGTCTCCGGGTTTCAAACGGCTTTTTAGCTGCATTAATCCCTGCAGGCAGCTTCCTGCGCTGTATCCGCAAAACAATCCTTCATCTTTTGCAAGGCGCCTCGCCATCAGCGCACCATCTTTATCGGTTACCTGCTCAAAGTGATCGATATAACGCATGTCGTAATTCTGGGGAACAAAATCCTCTCCGAATCCTTCCGTTACATAAGGATGAACTTCGTTCATATCAATCTCTCCCGTACGGAAATATTTGGTGAGAAGTGAGCCATACACATCAATCGCCCAAACCTGGATATTGGGGTTCTTCTCTTTAAGATACATCGCAGTGCCGGTAATGGTTCCGCCTGTGCCCGCGGTACAAACCAGGTGAGTAATCTTTCCATCGGTTTGCTCCCATATTTCAGGTCCCGTACTTTCGTAATGAGCCAGCCGGTTGGCGAGATTATCGTATTGATTGCAATGAAAAGAATTCGGAATTTCTTTCGCCAAACGTTTTGCTACACTGTAATAACTTTTGGGGTCTTCAGGTAAAACGTTGGTCGGACAAACAATTACTTCCGCACCCACTGCCTTCAGGATATCCACTTTTTCCTTTGATTGCTTATCGGTAGTTACAAATATGCATTTGTATCCCTTTACACATGCGGCCAATGCAAGTCCCATACCCGTATTGCCGCTGGTTCCTTCTATAATGGTGCCGCCCGGCTTTAACCTGCCTTCTTTTTCGGCCACTTCAATCATCTTCAGGGCCATCCTGTCTTTGATACTATTGCCCGGATTGAAGTAATCTACTTTGGCAAGCACGGTACAGGGAAAATCGCGCGTGATTTTATTAAGGCGTATCATCGGGGTATTGCCGATGGTTTCGAGAATATTGTTTTTGATATTCATACTCATTCAAATTCGAGGCAAAAATAAGTTTTTATCCCGTACGACTAACAACTGATAGCGACGCCACCCTGCACGGTTTTTAAAAGATATGTTTACATAAAAACCCGGTCGGTTGCTTCCATGCTGCGCCCTTCCGAAAAAATGAATCTGAAAATCTTTTCCACCATTCTTTTCCCTAGCATGGTTTTTGTTTTTCTTCATTACCCCGCCTTTTACTTGCCTTCACTCTAAGCCTTTTTTTATTGGAACTAAAACTAACCTCACATGGGAAACACTACAATTACCCGGCGTGAACTGCTTAGCATGCGCGTAAACAAGCGGGCGCCCGATTCAATAAGAACCTTTAGTGGATTAACACCCTATACCGGGCCTTGGACCGAGTTGGAGATGATTCACCTGTTGCGTCGTGCAACTTTCGGTGCCGCTAAAGCAGATGTTGACCTGCTTAAAACAAAAACACTTTCCGAAGCAATCGATTTTTTAGTCGACAACCCGGTAATGCCCTCCACAAAACCAGTAAACAGTTATTCGAAAGTATTCAACACACCCGATCAAACAATAGATACACAGGGTTGCCCATTCGGCGCTGTATGGGTTGATCATATCCCTCCCGCCAACTGGCAATCGGATCCTGAATTGGGGACCCTGGAGTATTATCGAATGGTATATTCATTTATTCCCTGGTGGTTTAACGAGTTGATAAATCAGAAAACACATGTGCTCGAAAAAATCAATCTCTTTTGGGTGAACCAGTTTAGTGCCATCGAAGAAGATTTCAGAGATGGTAAGGCAATTTGGCGATACTACAATACCATCCGTAACAATGCCCTCGGTAACTTCAAAACACTGATAAAAGAAATAACCATCGATCCGCACATGCTATTCTTCCTCAACGGGCATTACAATACTGCCAATGCGCCCGACGAAAACTATGCGAGGGAGTTACAGGAATTATTTATGGTAGGCAAGGGGCCGGCCAGCGGATATACCGAGGCCGACGTGCAGGCCGCTTCAAAAGTGCTGACTGGCTGGCGAAGGAAAACAGAAGCAGATGGAACCTACAGTTCTTCATTTGTTTCCACCAGGCACAATACAAGCAACAAACAATTCTCGGCTTTTTATGGAAACAAACTCATCATTGGGAAAACGGGAGCCGCAGGAGCAGACGAAACAGATGAACTGATTGATATGATCCTGCAAACACAGGAATGCGCGCTGTATATCTGCCGCCGGCTGTACAAGTGGTTTGTTTACTATAAAATCGATGCCTCAGCAGAAGCAAACGTGATTGCGCCCCTTGCACAAATTTTCCGCGATAACAATTACAATATTGCGCCGGTGCTTAAAGCTCTTTTTAAAAGCGAACATTTTTTTGATAGCGTAAACTACGGTTGCATGATCAAAAGCCCGATCGATATGTATGTCTCGTTTTTGAGAGAATTTAAGATAGTTCTTGCGGATTCACCCGTAGACCGGAAATATACCCATTGGCGATACTTTAAAGACAGGTGCGATGCAGCCAATCAGCGCATTGCCGATCCCCCCAATGTTTCGGGATGGGCCGCCTATTACCAGGAACCTGTTTATTACCGGGCATGGATCAATTCGGATACTATCAACAAACGATTGAAAGCATTGAATGATCTGAGCAGGTCGGGTGTAACCGTAGATACCGTTAAAATAAAGATCAACTCTGTTGCCTACAATCAATTGTTCGCAAACCCGGCCGATCCGAACGAGGTGGTCAAAAATTTTATCAACTACCTGCTTCCGCTCGATCTTTCACAGGCGCAGAAAGATTACATGAAAAGTATCCTGTTAAGCAATCAGTCGGCCGACTTCTACTGGAGCAATGCCTGGAATGCCTATATCGCCAATCCTTCTGATACAATGGCCGAAAATGTAGTGAGAACCCGGCTAGATACCCTGATCAATTATATCACAAGCCTGGAAGAATACCAGCTCTGTTAACTCCACCCATCATCTTACAGCATCCTTAATTAAAACTTCTTCTTATGAAAAGAAGGCAATTCCTGAAAAGATCTGCAGCCGTTGCAACGCCGCTGGTGTTGAACGGATTTCCCATGAGAGCCGAAGCTTCAAACCCCTTGCTGGAGATGATTGCATTGGGTAGCCTCGAGAATGGGCGTAAAATGGTCATTATTCAGTTAAATGGTGGTAACGATGGTTTGAATACGGTTTTCCCGCGCGATCAATATGCAAAACTGCTGGCAGCCCGTACCAACCTGCTGATGCCCGAATCGGCTATTTTACCGCTGGCAGGTTTTCCATCTACTGGTTTGCATCCCGCTCTCACCGAAATGAATACGCTTTTTAACAGCGGGTTGCTGAATATTACCCAAAGTGTAAGTTATCCCAACCCAAATTTCTCGCATTTCAGAGCGGCAGACATCTGGTTTACCGGCTCGGCAGCCGATGTTCAATTGAATAGCGGATGGGTGGGCCGTCATTTAAACGAAGAGTTTCCCAATTTTCCCGAAAACTATCCCAATGCCACCATGCCCGATCCTTTGGCAGTACAGATCGGTTCGCAGGCTTCTATTATGACCCAGGGACCTGCTATTAACATGTGCATGACCGTTACAAATCCCAATTCATTTTATAATCTCGTAAACGGAATAGTTGATCCTGCGCCGCCCACTCCTTATGGAGCGGAACTTACCTATGTACGCGATATTAAGCGACAAAGCAATGCTTATAACAATGCAGTTAAAAACGCGTACAACGCTGCCACTACTCTTAGTACTCTGTATCCAGGCACCAATAGTTTGGCCGACCAGTTAAAGATAGTAGCACGACTTATTAAAGGCGGATTGAAAACACCCGTGTTTGTAGTAAATCATCAAAACAGCTTCGATACGCATAGCAACCAGGTAGACAGTGCTGATAAAACAAAAGGAGCGCACACTAATATGCTTTCGGCACTGTCGAAAGCTATCTACGCTTTCCAGGACGATCTGCGCCTGATGGGAAAGGATGAATTGGTATTCGGTATGACTTTTACAGAATTCGGCAGGCGTATTAAATCGAATGCCAGTATGGGAACCGATCATGGGGCAGGAGTTCCCATGTTTTTCTTCGGGAAAAAAGTAAATCCCGCGATACTGGGAAGCAACCCGGTAATACCCGACAACGCCCAAACCAACGATAATATTCCAATGCAATTCGACTTCCGGCAGGTGTATTATACCATTCTTAAGAAATGGTTTGAATTAACGCCGACACAACTCAACAACGTGATGTTCCAGGCCTACCCCGAACTAGATATCTTTAACGCAAGCGTAGCGCTTCCGGTGAGCTTTATTTCATTTACCGGGAGATGGGCGGGCGATGCTGTTGCCGAACTAACCTGGGTGGTCGACGAAGAATCGAATATTGAAGTATATGAGATCATGCGATCAGTGAATGGATCCGATTATAACAAGGTGGGAACCGTAGCAGCAAGCAATTCAACAACTCGGCATTCATATACGTATCTCGACAAATCGGCTGATCGGTACCTGTATTATTACCGTATACGCATTGTAGAATTCGGCGGGTTCCAGAAAAATTCGGAAGTGGTATTGTTACGCAAGGCCCATCAGCGACCTGTACTGCGGATGAAAGTAATGCCCAACCCGGTGGCGGACAATTTTACGCTGGCTTTCGATGAAAAGCTGAACGGCCCCATAAGTTTGCGGCTGATCGATACGGGCGGTCGCGAAGTATGGAAGCGGGTACTTGAAGCCGTTGAACAATACAACCTGAATATCCGCTTTTCCGGAACCACTATCAATGCGGGACTTTACACGCTGGAAGTATTCTTTAATAACGAGAGAGCAACCACCCAGGTAATTATTCAGCGTAAATAAAAATATTGTTTTTTTATTCGCATAACCCGGTTATTAATACGCAAGTTCAAACTCTTACTCATTGCTTTAAAATATATATATTCCCTTAGTTAGCTCTGCATGATTTTTGATGTTATATTCGGTAAACCCTTATCCTTCGGATGCTGAAGCTAACTTATGGGAAAGATAAGTTCTGAATAGCCTGATCTGGCCGCGAAATCGATTATTCCCCGTGATGGAACAAAATCTTCCCTTGCCTCGGCACTCATCTCGATGTATTCCGGCCCTTGTTACCGGCCGTGCCATTCGTTATGCAATCATTAGTGGAATTTAATACTCCCTCTTTGTAAGAAGAAGAGTGGAAAAAAGTATGGTTAAGGCTAACCAACTGTGAACTGTGGATGGGGTTCCGGGCTCGTAAAAGAGTTTGGGACCCTTTTTTTTGCGTTCTTCAAACTACCTCAATCTGCTCGCCGTTTCGCTGCATCCCGAATTTGTAAATTCGTAACATGAAAGTGTACTTCATCAGCGGACTGGCGGCCGATAAAAGGGTTTTTAAAAATATTGAGTTACCGGCCGGTTTTGAAACGGTGCATTTGGATTGGATCGACCCTAAGCCAAAGGAAACTCTTTCGGACTACTCATTGCGCCTGGCACAAAAAATAAATACCAATGAACCGTTTGCAATTGTTGGCTTATCAATGGGTGGGATGATTGCTGCCGAAATAGCCAACTCACTACATCCGACTAAGACTATTCTTATTTCCAGTGTTCCTGTTGCCTCGCAATTGCCAGTTTATTTCAGGTGGGCGGGAAAACTCAATATTCACAGACTTGTTCCGGTAAAACTTATAAAATCTGCAGCTATCGTTAAACGCTTGTTTACTGCCGAAACAAAGGAGGATAAAATTATTCTAAAGCAGATAATACGCGAAAGTGACAGCCGCTTTATACGCTGGGCAATGGATGCCATCGTGAAGTGGAATAAAAACGAACTTCCACCTTCTTATATACACATTCATGGAACAAGAGACGAAGTATTGCCATTGCGTTTTGTAAAGCCTTCTCATATTATTTTAAAAGGCGGACACCTGATGGTTTTAAATCGTTCGAAACAGATCAACGATATATTGACCACTGTTTTGTTGCAATAACGTGCCGGCAACCGTTACTTGAGTTGATAAAAAACTTGTTGATAAAAACAAAATTTTTTCTTTTCAATCAACGCTTACATTTGCTGCCCGTTTTGAGAAAGGGAATAGGTAAGGTCTGAAGCATCAAGCGTTTAATAATTGGTTTAAATCGCATACGGCTCTGTGCTGGTGGATATCGACGGATATGGTTGTTTAGTTTTTTGAAAAAAAATTACACTATGGAACTAAAATATATTCAGAAAATTGCCGAGAAGCTTGGATTAAGCATAAAACAAATCAACAGCGTTCACGAGTTGAACGCCGAAGGTGCCACCATTCCATTTATGGCCCGGTACAGAAAGGAAGCAACAGGTAACCTGGATGAGGTAGCCATCGGCAATGTAGTGGAAGAAATCAGGTATTTCACGGAGCTGGACAAACGCAAGGAAACCGTGATCAAAACCATTGAGGCGCTTGGAAAACTCAGTCCCGAACTGAAACAAAGAATCGATGACTGTTTTGAGGCGACCGTACTGGAAGACATCTATCTCCCATATAAACCCAAACGCAAAACAAGGGCCACCCAGGCGATCGAAAAGGGATTGGAACCCCTGGCCAAATTGATTTTTGAACAATCGGGTATCGATCCGGGAACCGAAGCAAAGAAATTCATTAATGAACAGGTAAAAGACGATAAGGAAGCCTTGCAAGGAGCACGCGATATCATTGCTGAATGGATTAGTGAAGACGAACAGGCGCGAAATAAGATCAGGCAATTGTTTACGGAGGGTGCGATGCTTTCGTCGAAAATATTATCCAGCAAAAAAGAAGAAGAGGAAGCGCAGAAATACCGCGATTACTTTGAATTCAGCGAGCCTTTGTCCGAAAGCCCTTCGCACAGGATACTGGCCATCCGCCGTGGCGAAAAAGAAGGATTCCTGGTAATGGATATATCGATCGACAGGGAACGTGCCGTGGAAGAATTGGAACGCATTTTTTTAAAGGCTTCGAATGCCACCACCCCTGAAATGAAAAAGGCGGTTGAAGATGCTTTCGATCGTCTTCTGAAATCTTCCATTGAAAACGAATTCAGGTTACAGAGCAAAAACAAGGCCGACGAAGAAGCAATTCATGTATTCGCCGAAAATCTCCGACAGCTATTGCTGGCATCGCCACTCGGTTCAAAAAGAGTATTGGCGCTCGATCCAGGCTTCAGAACCGGGTGTAAACTCGTTTGTCTGGATGCACAGGGAAATTTGATACATACCAGCACCATTTATCCGCATCCTCCACAAAACGAGCAAACGAAAAGTATTGCCGAACTAAAATACCTTGTTGATAGATACGATATTGAAGCCATAGGTATAGGAAACGGAACAGCAGGCAGGGAGACAGAGCAGTTGGTGCGAAGCATTGATTTCGGAAAGCAGGTGAGTATATTCCAGGTAAATGAAAGCGGCGCCTCTATCTATTCCGCTTCGGAAGTGGCTCGCGAAGAGTTTCCCGAGCATGATGTTACGGTGCGCGGCGCCGTTAGTATTGGAAGAAGACTGCTGGATCCCCTGAGCGAGTTGGTTAAAATCGATGCGAAATCAATCGGGGTTGGACAATACCAGCACGATGTAAACCAAAATAAATTGAAAGAAGCGCTCGACAGGGTAGTAGAAAGTGCCGTAAACTATGTAGGGGTGGATGTAAACACAGCTTCGAAACATCTTTTGTTGTATGTATCCGGCTTGAGTGCCAGCCTTGCAAAAAATATCGTTGAATACCGCGCAAAAAACGGCCCCTTTAAAAGCAGGGACGAATTGAAAAAAGTTCCCCTGATGGGCCCGAAAACGTTCGAACAATGTGCGGGTTTTATGAGAATACCCGGAGCAAGCAATCCCCTCGACAATTCTTCGGTACACCCCGAAAGCTATCATATTGTTGAGCAAATGGCGAAAGATGTGCAGGCGTCTCTCGAGGATCTAATAAAAAAGGCCGAACTCAGGAAGCATATCGACAAAAAGAAATACATCTCGGAAAAAACCGGCGAATTCACTATCGAGGATATCCTGAAGGAGTTGGAAAAACCGGGCCGCGATCCCCGTGCACCCATCGAAGAATTCCGCTTCGACGAAACGATCAAGTCGATTGAAGACGTAAAAGCAGGCATGGTAGTTCCGGGTATTGTGACGAACATTACGAACTTCGGGTGCTTTGTGGATATTGGCGTAAAGCAGGATGGCCTCGTGCACATCTCACAGTTGAGTAATACCTATGTTTCCGATCCAAACGAGGTGGTCAAACTTCAACAAAGGGTTATGGTTACGGTTACGGAAGTAGATGTAAGCCGGAAAAGAATTGCGTTGAGCATGAAGACCCATTCGGGTGAAAAAAAATCGGCTAATTCCCGTCCTTCTTCTTCTCAAAAACAAAAAACAGCAAGTACGCAGGCCATGAACCCCTTCCAGGCAAAGTTGATGGAGTTGAAGAAAAAGTTCAATGATTAGCAATACCTGAATCGAATCATTATGGAGGCTGACCGACATCAGCGAAAATTTTCCATAATCACTAAACCTTTGGATATAGTTAAATGCCCGAAGGTTTTTTTATGCGCCGTTTCAGGAACTGGATATTGATTCCCGCACTTATTGTTGCAGCAATCTGGGTTGGTCTCACCATTTGGGTCGAAAGGGAGGGACCGGCAAGGAAATGGGAATTGGTTTCGGTCAATATCAAGGGAGCTGCATTGGTTGTTTTTGATCCTGATCCGATATACAATCTCGATGAACAGGTTTGCCAGTCGTTTGCAAAAGCATTGACGGAAAACGGATGGCAGGTTACCATTGCTACCGTTGCTGCGGCCGGTAGTATTGATACCTCATTCGATCTTTATGTTCTCTGCGCCAATACTTACAATTGGACTCCCGACAGGGCCATTGTAGAATATATCAAATCGACGTTGCTGAACAACAAGCCTGTAGTTGCTATTACGCTTGGCGCAGGTTCAACCAAACAATCGCAACGAAAATTTGAAGAATTGATAAAGCGAAAAGGAGCCCGTTTGATTGCCTCGGGATCTTATTGGCTATGGAGACCAAACGCAGAAGAAAAAAAAGAAGGATCGAATGTGGATGCCGCAGTAGAAAAAGTTTACCATTGGGCCGATTCAATTGCCCGGGCACAGTAACCTTAAAACAGGTGAATCGCTCGGTACAATGGTTACTTTCCTTCAAGCCGGTTTACATGTATGTTTTAACCGTGGGTTGCCTGCGCCTTTGAAATTCTACGAATCTTACTCAAATGCGGGCGCTGTATTGTGTAGCCGGGATATACCTGTACGAACAATGTAGTGTTTTTTGGTCGGCTTGCAGCTTATTGCAAGACCGAACATTTTGAGTTTTTTCTTCCAGAACCATCGGTGAGTTTTGACAGTCTGCGATGACTCGGTCTCGATTTTGGGGATCAACCATAGGCCTCATTTACTAAAAGTGGCAGTTGGGCAGAATTTTGCAGCCTTTGTTATTAAACGCTTGAATTTCAGCTTTTAGAAATTCGATTTTGGGAAAATGTTGAACCGAATTGCCAATGCACGGCAAAAAAACCTAACTTCATCCGATTCTCAACAGGATTAAACTGACGAAAAGGCTCTAAATCAACCATGTGGCAGGTTATTTGTTGTAATTAGTAAGCCAGAACCAAAGCCTGGGGAAGTTCAAAAAAAAGGAGTTTATCATGGCATTCAAAAAAGAAGAAGCTGAGATCATTGAACCGAAAGACGTATTTGTGGGTGATAAATCGGCGCCCGTTACATTGGTGGAATTCGGGGATTACGAAAGTGAGGCTTGCGCCAAAGTAAATGAAGTAGTGAAGCGACTACTCGAAGATTACGAAGGGAAAATAAAATTCAACTTCCGGCATTTCCCGCTTACACGCATCCATCAGAGAAGTTTAAAAGCTGCAGAAGCTGCGGTAGCTGCTGCGCAGGAGGGAAAGTTTTGGGAAATGCACAACATTATCTTCGCCAACAGGCGCAACCTGGGTACTACCAGTTTAAAATTGCATTCAAAGGAAGCAGGTGTGAAGAACAAAAAATTTCTTGACGACCTCGTGAATGCTATTTACGGTTGGCATGTACAGGCAGATCTTAAGGAAGGTATTGATCGTGGTGTTAAAGATGTACCTGCATTTTTTATCAATGGCGAGCAGTTCACCGGCAAACCGAATTATGAAAACCTGAGTTCTGCGATTGATCAGGCTCTTAAAAAAGCCAAGAGAAAAACATCATTGGCGAAACAAAGAGCTTAGGCGTTTGTCAATGATCTTTTAAGGTTCAATAACTTGAATCCTTTCCCGCGGGAAGGGATTTTTTATTGCTTCGACCTTTATCTCTTTCCGATTTGCCAGGCCGGGAAGCTATTTTTTGAAGTAACTTGTGCATAGATTTAACTCGAATGATAAAAAGAGTACAATATGAAAAATAGCTTATTTCTTGTGTTGTTGCTTCTGACATCTGCAGAATTCCTTGGGCAAACAATAGACAACAACAATTCGTATCAACTGGCAGCCTACGATATCATCGGCAGACCGATGACGAGTAAGGATATGGTGGCGGAGGGGAGCCCGATGCTCAATAGCAATTGGGGAAAGGGAATGGTGAAATTTAAAAGCGGGTATTGGGTGAAAGATGTAGAACTGCAATTCAATCTTATAAGCAACGAACTTTATTTTCGCAAAAATAATCAGGCCTATATTTTCACCGATCCATTGCTGGAGTTTTTCCTCGCTTATGAAGAAGATGGTCAAGCGCGAACCGCTTTCTACCGGGCTGGTTATCCGTCGGTCGGAAAAAACAACGAGTGGAAGTTTTATGAAGTCTTATTGGATGGAAATTTGGTTCAGTTGTTAAGAATAACGAGTAAAACTCTTGTTGAAAAGAATAGCTATGGTAGAGGTACGGAAAAAGTATACCGCCAATCGTTTGAGTATTATTTGTACGACGTAAAAGAAAAGCGGATTGAAAAAGTAAAACGAGACGTTGCCTCTGTTAAAACAGCCCTCCCCGGGTACCTTGAAAGAATAAATGAATGGTCAAGAGCAAAAAAGCTAAAATCCAGTGAAGACCTGGAAGACCTTGTTAAGTTTCTGAATCGTATAAAGTAGTTATGGTGCAGTTTGTTGCCACGATTAGCAAATTTGATAAGCAGGGTGAGAAGACCGGTTGGACCTACGTAGAAATACCGGCAGACCTTGCGCAAAAGCTGATGCCCCGTAATAAAAAATCATTTCGGGTAAAGGGCAAACTCGACAATTTTAAAATTTCGGGCGTGGCGCTTTTACCAATGGGTAACGGCAATTTTATTATGCCGCTTAATGCTGCTATGCGCAAGGGTACTGGTAAAAAACATGGTGCTATGCTGGAATTATCAATTGAGGTTGATAAAAAAGAATACCAATTAAACAAGGAGTTTATGGAATGCCTGGCCGATGAACCCGGGGCAATGGAGTTTTTTAATACATTTTCGCGATCGGTAAAGAATTATTACTCCAAGTGGATTGAAAGTGCCAAGACCGAATCTACCCGAACCAGGAGAATTGCGGCTGCTATAAACGCGCTTTCCCGGAAAATGGATTTTGGGGAGATGATACGTTCCATGAGTAAAAACAAGATCGATTACTGAAACAAAAAATCCCGGCCAGGCCGGGATTTTTTATCGAATAGTTCTACGCTATTTATTACCAGCGGCTGTTGCTGAAAGAACGGTTTCCGCCCCTGTTGCCACCACCATTGCTGGGTCTTTCTTCCTTGGGACGAGCTACCATTACTTTGATATTTCTACCGTCAACAGTTGCACCATCCAACTCTTCAATCGCTTTTTGAGCGGCTGCATCGTCGGGCATTTCAACAAAGCCGAAGCCTTTGCTGCGCTGGGTGAATTTGTCGGTAATTACTTTTGCAGAAGATACATCTCCATACTCTGCGAAATAGCTTCTTAAGTCTTCATCCTGTACGTTGAAGCTTAAATTCGAAACATAAATGTTCATGTGTTCAGATAAAATAAAATTAACAATACTTGAGAAACACGCAACGTAAAGAAGATTAACACTAGTAGCAGAATTGCTTAGCAGATAAGATCGTTCAATTACAAAATGCTGTAAAACTCAAATTAACATGGCAAAGATAATGCAGATAAACGACAATGCCGCATTTAATTTTGGAAAGCTTGTTAATTTAATGTCAACAGCATTTTGTTTGCCAATCGCAGGTCAGACCCGAACGGTCAGACCCACTCACCAGGCCATTTCCATAAATTTCTCAAAGTCTTTCTTAAACTGAACGAGCGAAGGCTGGTGTATGTACATCATATGTCCCGCTTCGTAATAAGTTTGAACGATATTCTGTTTCAGTTCCTTTTTCAGGAACATATGATCGATGGTGTTTTGTGTGGCAAAATAGGGAGTTGCCATATCATAATACCCATTGGCAATCCAAACCCTCAGGTAGGGATTTTTAGTCATGGCATCTCTCAAGGTTTCCGATACATTCAAATATTTGTCTTGCACCAGCGGCCAGGGCTGTACGCGACCGGTAAGAATTTCGTACGGCAGTTCGTTTTCGTACTTAAGTACCCGGTGAATATAATCGTTCACCGCGGCGGTGTAAGGACCATAAATAGTATTGTTGTAGCTGGGATCGTAATCGTAGGTCTCGCCTCCTTCATCATAATCATACCCGGTAAACCTCGAATCCAGCCTGCCCACAGTCTTCTTTTCAGCCCGCATCAGCTCTTTGTTGAATCGGCCTACGTAAAAACGCAGATTATTATTCTCAATAAAAGTCTTCGATAAGCCGGTGTACTGGCTTAATCTTTCTACCACTTTAGTTCTGTCTGCCGCACTCAACGCATCGCCTTTTACCAGCGCTGTTGTGTATTCGCCAAGTGCAAACTCCTCTACTTCCTTAAGTAAAGTTTTCAGGTCGGAGTATTGAGCACCGAGTTTTTTATGATACCAGGCAGTGGCAGCAAAAGTGGGCAACATCAACGGGTAAGGCCGGTCGTTTCCGCGATCGGGACGGGCAGTAGAAAAATCAAGAATAGACGAAATGAGTATTACTCCATTTATATACAAACCATGACGGTTTTGAAGATAGCCCGATAGTCCCGCCGAACGCGTAGTGCCATAACTTTCCCCGCCAATAAACTTGGGCGAAGACCAGCGTTCGTACCGGGTAGTATACAGCCTGATAAAATCACCTACAAACTGGACATCATTATCGAAACCTGTAAACAGGCTCTGGGGATTTTTTCCCGCCGGCCTTGTATATCCTGTCATCATCGGGTCGATAAATACAAGATCGGTTTTATCGAGCCAGCTGTATTCGTTATCTACATACTTGTAAGGAGGTTTAATGGCATCTCCTTTTTCAGTCATCAATACCCGCTTTGGGCCTAGTGCGCCCATATGCAACCAAACCGAAGAAGATCCCGGACCGCCATTATAAGCAAACATAATTGGGCGCTTCGAAATATCGGTTTCTCCATCTTTTGTATAGGCCACGAAAAACAGTTTGGCACGCAATGAATCGGCTTCGTCTTTCATAAGCATATAGCCCGCGGTTGCCGTGTAACTGATCAGTTGGTTGTTGATCTTTACCTGGTGTTTGGTAACAGATATATTTCCATCAAAACTTCTCGACTTATCCTGGGAAAAAGAAAATAAAATTGTAAGCGAAAAAAAGCAAGCAAGTATTAATCTCATAACTGTTGATTTTGGTGCTGGAAATTAAATATACAATTTTTGCTGAAGCGGCAATCGGCCGGTCAATGCGCAAAAACGAGAATGATATTAAATTGGTGCTTCATCAACATTCATTATTTTTGCCATTTATTTTCCTATGCTGATTTTTAAAGAATTCACTTTCGATTCTGCCCACTTTTTGCCCAATGTGCCCGATGGCCATAAATGCAAGGAAATGCATGGCCATACTTACCGCCTAAGGGTTTGGATCGAAGACCATCCCGATCCAAATCTGGGATGGGTAATGGATTTTGCCGATCTGAAAGCTATAGTAAAGCCTGTAGTGGCCCAGCTCGATCATAAATGCATGAATAATATACCGGGCCTCGAAAATCCCACCTGCGAAATGATTGCTGTCTGGATCTGGAACCAGTTAAAACCCTCCCTGCATAAAATGAGTAAGATTGAACTCCACGAAACACCCAGCTCGGGCGTGGTGTACGATGGAAAATGAAAAGAGATCATATAAGTACATAGCAGTTTTTTAAACCCATCAACTGGTTTTTGTCTTTTCGGCAACTTTCTTTTGCTCGGTTTTTGTTTTTTTCCACAGCATCTGCACAAAACAGTAGCGGCAGGTTATTTGTGTATAAGAAGTGAACAATTATGAATGTTCTAATCGTTGGGCTTGCTATTTTACATGCTCATTCAATTATATTTGCGACTTCCTAAAAATTTTTAATTGTGCGATTAAAGAGTCTAGAAATCAAAGGATTTAAAAGTTTTGCCGATAAAACTGTTTTGAATTTTGACGAGGGTGTTACGGGAGTTATCGGCCCCAATGGTTGTGGTAAAAGCAATATTGTCGACAGTATTCGCTGGGTGATTGGCGAACAAAAGATCAGTCACCTGCGTAGCGAAAACCTGGAGAGCCTCGTATTCAACGGATCAAAAACACGTTCGGCTTCCGGTTTGGCAGAAGTTAGTCTCACTTTTGAAAATACCCGTAACCTGCTCCCCACCGAATTCAGCACCGTTACCGTTACCCGTAAATTTTACAAAAGTGGGGAAAGCGAATACCGCCTGAATGATGTTCAGTGCCGCCTGAAAGATATCCAGAATCTTTTTATGGATACCGGCGTAAGTACCGATAGCTATGCCATCATTGAATTGGGAATGGTCGATGAAATCATCAAAGACAAAGACAATAGCCGTCGCCGCATGCTCGAGCAGGCCGCAGGTATTTCAATCTATAAAACAAGAAAGAAAGAGGCGAAGAACAAACTGGAGGCAACGGAACAGGATCTTGCGCGCATCGAAGACCTTCTCTTCGAAATCAACAATCAATTAAAAAGCCTCGAGAACCAGGCCAAGAAAGCAGAGAAGTACTACGAAATCAAAAAAGAGTACCGTGAGTTGAGTATTGAACTGGCCAAAGCCGCTCTCGAAGGATTCAATCTCACGTATCGTGAGCTAAACCAGCAAACGGAAGCGGAGACTGATAAGAAAATAAAACTGGAAGCCGAAATAGCTACCGAAGAAGCTGCGCTTGAACAGGAGAAGACAGGATTTATTGAAAAGGAAAGAGCCCTGCAAAGCATGCAGCATGCCTTCAATGACCTGCTGCAAACCCTTCGCACAAAAGAAAACGAAAAAAACCTCGCCCAGCAGCGATTGAACTTTCTCAAGGAAAGAGAAGAAAACCTGCAAGACTTTCTTGCGAAAAGCGAAGGGCAGCTTACAGGATTGCAGGAAAGCATACAGTTTACACAGCAGCAGGTAGAGGAAGAAAAAAGCAAATTGGCTTCACTGGAGCAACAATTGGAAGAGGTGAGGAGCCTTGTGGACGAAAAGCGTAAAGTGTACGATGAAAGAAGATCGCATCTCGATAGCCTTCGAAGCGAAAACCTGCACCTGCAACGCAACCAGTTCGAGGCGGAGAAAAAAGTAGCGGTTGCGGATACCTCTATTCAAAATCTTCAGCGTAGCATACAGATGCTGCAGGAAGAAAAGGAAAGCCGTAACAGCCAGTTGAAACAATTGGAAGAAGAGCGACACCTGAAAGAAGAAGAACTCGAAAGCCGCAAAACCGATCTTGTACAATTACAGGAGCATCACGAAAGAACCAAGGAACAAATATTGCAGACACAGGGAGAGGTGGAGCAATTGCGTCAGCGACTGGCCGATGAGAACCGCAAGCTTGATGCACGCAAAAACGAGTACGATCTGCTGAAAAGCCTGATCGATTCAATGGAGGGCTACCCGGAAAGCGTGAAGTTTCTGCACAACAATCCCAATTGGAATCATACGGCCCCGATTCTTTCCGACATCATCTATGTAAAAGAAGAATACCGCGCAGCACTGGAAAATGTGCTGGAGCCTTACCTCAACTACTATGTGGTTAATAATCTGGAAGAAGGGTTACAGGCGGTGCATTTGTTGGATGAAAACAAAAAGGGCAAGGCAAATTTCTTCCTGCTCGATAAATTCCGCGAGGGCGACAAAGGCAATTATCACCAGCCGGAAAACACTTTGCCTGCGATGCAGGTGATAGAAGTAGATGCTCAATACCAGTCATTGGCAGAACATCTCCTGGCCAATGTATTCATTGCCGAAAACGAAGAAGCGCTTGCCAACAGCAACGGAGCGGTAATACTGGAAAAATCGGGAAAATATGTTAAAGGAAAATACTCGCTCACGGGTGGAAGCGTGGGATTGTTCGAAGGGAAAAAAATAGGTCGCGCCAAAAACCTGGAAAAACTGCACGAAGATATTCTCGCGCAGGAGGCTATTGTACATGCGCTCAAGCAGGATATTCAGGCGAAGCATAACGAAGTAATTGCCTATAACGAAGAACTGAAAGACCAGGCCATCAAACAAACACAAGAGGATATTAATCGCTTAACCAACCTGGTGTTTTCGTTGCAGAATAAAATCGAAAACCTGCATTCGTCGCAGCATGTTGCAGAGCATCGCTTGCAGGAAACTCAAATAATCCTGGAAGAAACTCTTGCTTCCGTTGAAGGAACCCGGCAGGATTGGATGCAATGGGTTAACCTGCTGAACGAATTGAGAGAAAAATTACAAGGCTCGGAAGCCGATTTTAAGCAGAGTGAAGAAGAATACAGCCAGGCACAGGCAAGCTACAACGAGTTCAACCTGCTGGTAACACGTCAACACAGTAAGATAAATGCTTTGACGCAGGAACTGGAGTTTAAAAACAACCAGTTGAATGATCTCAACAACCAGATCGACAACAATGCTTCCCAGTTAAAGCAAACGATGGAGAGCATTACAGAAAGTGAAGAAGCCCTGGGCCAGGCAGACAATGGATTGGTAGACCTGCTCCGTGCAAAGGAAGAGGAAGAAAAAGCGTTGAACGAAGCAGACCAGGCTTACTATAACATAAGAAATGCCCTCGCTGAAAAGGAAAGTGAGTTGCGCCATAAGGTAAAAGAAAAAGAACTTATCGAGCATTTACTGGGTGAGATAAAAGACAAGCTCAATGAACTGAAGCTGCAGTTGGCGGGTATGAAAGAAAGGCTGCATGTGGAATTCAGGATTAACCTCGACGATATTCTCGACCAGGAAAGAATCTCCGATGCACCGGTGGAGGAATTGCAGGAGAAATGCGATCGCATGAAAAAGCGATTGGAAAATCTTGGCGAGGTAAACCCCACCGCCATTGAAGCTTTCCAGGAAATGAAAAAGCGTTATGAGTTCATACTCGAGCAAAAGAACGATCTGGTAACGGCCAAAGACAGTCTCCTGCAAACGATACAGGAGGTGGAGGCCACAGCCAACCAGCAGTTCCTCGATACCTTTAATAAGGTAAGGGAGAATTTCCAGAAAGTCTTCAAGGCCTTATTTACAGAAGATGATACGGCGGATATGGTGTTGGAAAATCCCGAAAACCTGGCAGAAACCAGTATAGATATCATTGCAAAACCAAAGGGCAAACGTCCTTCTTCTATTACTCAATTGAGTGGGGGAGAAAAGACGCTCACTGCAACGGCTTTGCTATTTGCTATCTATCTTATCAAACCGGCGCCTTTTTGTATACTCGACGAGGTAGATGCCCCGCTGGACGATGCGAATGTGGGCAAGTTCACCAACATGATCCGCAAATTCAGCGAAGAAAGCCAGTTCATCATTGTTACCCACAATAAGATGACCATGAATTCGGTGGATGTTATCTATGGAGTAACTATGCAGGAACCCGGAGTAAGTAAGCTGGTGCCTGTTGATTTCAGGGCGTTGAATTGATCTGCACTAACCCGATTATAACGAAAACTCCGGCATATGCCGGAGTTTTTTTGCGTATAAATTCATTGTGTTGCTGGTATATTTACTATTGCTGGCCAACTAACGCCGTTCTACATTCGTGACGGTCAAATGAGGTTGCTACACCAAAGTCTGAGCCGGTCAATGTTTGTTGGCCGGTTTTTTATTTTCTTCTCCTTCCAGGTTCTCCAAGTCGCGATCGAAAAGATACATACCGCCCTTATCATCGCCGATCAGGTTTAACTTATCAAGAATATTCCGCGCCAGCGTTTCTTCTTCTATTTGTTCGGCTACATACCACTGTAGAAAATTATGGGTAGTGTAGTCTTTTTCTTCAATACATAATGCGACGAGGGCGTTAATTTCATTCGATACTTTTACTTCGTGCGAGAGAACGGTATCGAATATTTCGCGAATGGAACTATAATCCTTCGGCGGGCTCTGTAATCCAGGCACGATGGCATGCCCACCTCGGTCGTTGATATAATGAAACAGCTTCAGCATGTGCATGCGCTCTTCATCGGAATGTTTGTAAAGGAATTTGGCTACCCCGTTAAATCCTTTTACTTCGCACCACGATGCCATCGATAAATAGTACATAGATGCGTATCCTTCCAGATCGATTTGCCGGTTCAATGCGGCTTCAATTTTGCTGCTGATCATAGGTAGTTTTTATTTACAAGTTAAGCAAAGATCGTGAATCGTGAGTCGTGAATCGGGGGCAGCCATTATTCAGCCAATATGCTCCAATTTGCGACCACCCACTCACCATTCACGATCAACGGCTGCTACCAAACTCAAAAACCACTCACTATTTTTGCATTTTCCCAACAAATCCCCAAACAAAGATGAAGACAATCCTTTTGTTACTTGCGTCCAATATCTTCATGACGATCGCCTGGTATGGACATCTCAAACAAACCAATACTCCTTTGTGGAAGGCCGTGCTGCTGAGCTGGGGCATCGCTTTTTTTGAATACTGCCTGATGGTTCCGGCCAACCGTCTGGGATATACGAACGGCTTCAGCGGTTTTCAGCTAAAAATGACGCAGGAAGTCATCACACTGATTGTATTTGCGGTATTCGCCGTTTTTTACCTGAAAGAACCTTTCCACTGGAAATATCTCGTCAGCTTTTCTTTATTACTGGGCGCCGTATATTTCATGTTTAAGAAATGAGGGCAGCTAAATTGAATTACCATATCAATTTAGCAACGCGCCCATTGCTGCCGGCCAGGAAAACAAACTTTCCTTTTTTGGATTTCTGGCAAACATGATAGCTTTCCGTACTAAACGGTTGCCAGTTCATGCCTCCATCGCTGGAAACATCTACTCCCGAAGTGCCGCAGGTAATAAGTTTATTTCGCGTGATATACTCCACACAGCTTCGATAGCCTTTAGGTGGGGTGGTGGGGCGCATGAAGCTATTGCCTCCATCCTTACTGATTACACAGTTTTGTGTGCTGTCTTTATCGTTTGAAAAATCTCCGCCCACAATCACCAACTCGCGCAGGTTAAACGCAGCTATGGAATTAGCGCCGGTACTTTCTTTTCCCTGGATGATAGGCAGGCTCTTTTTTTGAAGGGGAGTTTGCGATATCAGGTTAGATGCCGTACCACCGGTTACAATAAACATATAATTGCTCCGGATGAAACCCTCCGACTTAAGAAATACAACATTTGTTCCGCTTGAAGCAAACATGGCTTCTCCTTCCTTCACCGTGGGAAGATAGTTTTTATCGTCGGCGGGATGTTGCCATTTTGTTCCTGCAGTGCGGGTATAGGCGCGGTAAATTGTATTGGCTCCCGGTAGCGGATCGCCAACCACTACGCCATTATCTTCGTCGGCAAAATCCATGGCATCGAAGAATACACCTTTCGAAGTATCAGTAAAAACAACCTGCCAGTTTTTTCCTCCGTCGACAGTCTTCACAATCTGCCCCGGCTCGGCAATGGCCATGGCTACTGCAGTATTGGCGTCGAACGCCTCGATATCGCGAAATTCTCTTTTTTCGAAGCCCGGTACTACCATCCATTGCCAGTTCCTGCCACCATCGATCGTTCTTCCAATGGTACCTTCGCTGCCGCTTACCCAAATAATATTATCGTTTACCGCACTGAGGCCGCGAAGGGAAGTTCGTGTGCCGGTAGTCAACACTTCAAGTGTTTGCGTGTTGGCGTTAAGGAAGCAGGCATGAATAAAAAGGAAAACAAAAAATGATTTGTACATGGATGGGGTTTGCCTTCCAATTTACAGCTTCGTATTAAAAAGAGGAGAAAATTCTGCGGGCAAATTTTCTTTACAGGTGTTTCAGCAATTCCTGTTTGCTAACAATACCTTGTTTTCGCCACACTTCTTTTCCATTTTTGTACACAACGAATACGGGCAGGGCGTCTACAGACTGACTTTTCATTACATCGGCATCAATACCGCCATCCACTTTTACCAGGGCAAATTGTCCGGCTTTTTCTTTTTGGACTTCATGGAGAATGGGTTCCATTTTTTTGCAAGGTGGGCACCATTCGGCGCCGAAATCGACCAAAACTACCGCATGGCTTTTGGTGAGAGCCTCGTATTCAGCGATGGACATCTGTTTTCGTGCCGATGAACCTTCCAGGGACTTAGAGGTGTTTTTCCAGCTAATAAGGCCACCTTTCAGTTCGTACACAAGGGCGAAACCATTTTTGCGTAGCCAGTTGGCGGCGCTGGCGCTTCTTACACCCGACAAGCAGTATACATATACCGGCTTGTTTTTGTCGAGATGCTGTGCACGTTCGTTAAACTGCCTGCTGTCGTTCCAGTCGGCATGCAGCGCGTTTTTGATATAGCCGGTTTTGAACTCCGCTGCTGTTCTTACATCGAGAACCTGTACATCGGCCTTTTTGATGCCGGCCTCGAACGCTGCGGCATCGAGCTTGTAATCGGATTGGGCCTGTGTGCATCCAGCCATCAAAAAAGCGATGGCGAATAAGAGGGTAATTCCATTTACTTTCATGAAACAAAAATAGCCATTATACAGTGGAGAAATGTAACCGGGGTTACATAATGAAAAAAGCCTTTACCGTTTTACCAGTAAAGGCTTCAGTCTTTTCAGTCGAGTTAACCATACAAGTCTTCGTCGGTATCGGATCCTTCCTTAACAGGGAATGCTTGGCCTTCGGTTTTCAGGATATTCGACCGGGTTTCATAGAATTCTTGGACAGGATTTTTCAGGATTTGGACGGGTTCTTCAAGGACATGGTTTCCAAAACTAACTATGATGCTTTTTCCAGAGAATAAGGTTGAAACGATACTGGATGTTTTCTGGTTTTTCGATGGATTTGGATAACTGTGTAACTGGATCAAAAATAATCCACAACAGCAATGCGGCATAGAGCAGTTCTGCCCTATTTAAGTTCTTCATTTATTACGCTTGCAATCGTAGAATCGGGATGAGTTGCTGGGAAAAACTCGAAGATGAGATTCGGAAAATTACGATTTTGGAGGCGGTTTTTAAGATTAACCCCTTACTGAATAAGAGGATTACGCCTAGTTGAGCGAGGCAAAGCAGTTTATCCACATCGCGCCTTTCGTATTTGCAAGTTTGAATACGGCTGACGTTATTTGATGCTGATTTTACTGTTTCCGTTCTGGTTACTGGCTTAATAGTAACCTAAGAGTAATAATAATTGAGTTCTGATTCGGTTAGGGTTTTACTCCAATTTGCAATTTGAGTATTTCTGATTAACTCAAGCGTATTTTATGCAAATGCCTAAAAAAGTAGTAATACTGAAAATAAAAACAGTAGCAATAATTCTACTTTATTGTCGCTATTAATAGTAGTTATAAACCACTTTATCCGTGAAAACCCAACTGTATCATATTATCTCTATATGCGCGATTACAGCCAGTTTTATTCCGCTTCTTATTGTTTCCCTCAAAAAACTTTGGAAGGATCCCGCATTTTTATTGATAGCTGTTTATTGGGCAATCAGCGGGGTAATCAATATGACCGATAAAATTCCGGGTATTACAACAAGGCAACTCGACCTGGTGGTAATGATCTACAATATGCTCGATATTCCCATAGTACTTGGAATTATTTATTATACCAGTAACTCCGTGTCTATCCGGAAATTTGCAAAAATTGCAGCGCCCGTCTTATTATTTGCCCAGCTTATTAATTTCTTCAGGCTTGGGTGGAACTACGATGCGGCCAAATATGTTCTTGCCGTTGGGTTACTCGTGGTGCTGGTGGCCGTGGTTTGGGAAATTTCGCTCTATATGCAGAAACTTGAACACAGCAAACACGAAAAAGCCATGATCTTTATATACGTATCATGGCTTTTCTCCTACGGAACCTTTATTATCGTCTATATTTTTGATTATTACGTCAACGCTACCAATTCGAGCGTCGACAATCTGATTATCTATTATATTTCTACTTTTATAGCGATAGTGATTGCTTCAATTGGTTACCTCGCCAAATCGAGTTCGCGTAACTTCATATAACCGGTAAACAAACCTGCACTACTCTTAATGTAACAAAAAAGAAGGATGATCGCATTACAAGATACCGCACATTATGCCAATATCTATTCATCGTCTTCTTCTTCATAATAGGATTCCTGGTTGTCTTTGTACACAGCTTCCCATTCCTTGGCCTTTTCGTCGGTAAGGCATTCGATAATGTCGAATAAAGGATCGTTCTTTTTCTTCCACTCCAGTTCCGGGGTTTCGCCATACTTGGTTACATAGAGGCAATGATCCGTTTCCACGTTTACCTTAATAAGCGTTACCGGTGAATCTTCGCTTTCCTGTGCTAAGTAATAACAGCCGGGCTCCAGCAATGCATACGAATACATAAACCAACATTTAAAAGTTATATAATGACCGGGTCGTAAGTATTAATCAACGGCAGCTAGTAGTGATTGAACTTAATGGGAAGTTGGGAGAATTTACTGGGTTTGTTTCTTCACTGACATTGAATAACCAAATTTAGTGGAAAAAAAACACCCCGCGCGAAGCCGGGCCGACCGATTGTAAAATTAAATTTTATTTAGTACGGGGCATTGATTGCCAACACCTTGCGTTTTCAAACCTGGGGCCGGCCATGGTTTTTTTTGAAAATTTTGTAAGGAATTATTCCTTATCCAAGCAGCTTCCTGGCTTGCTGCTCGTCTTCGTGGATCTTAGCTTTGAGCGCCTCAAGTCCATCGAATTTAAGCTCGGGACGCATAAATTTTTTCACGTAAACACGCAGGCAGGAACCGTAGATCTGATCATTAAAATCGAATATATTCACCTCGATGGTGCGATTGCTAACGCCGATGGTTGGACGAATACCTATGCTCATCATTCCTTTTAGCATGGGCGAATAGTTTATGCCTTGCTCGCTTTGTTTCGAATCGTCAATCAATTGCGCGGTAACGGCGTAAATTCCGTTCCCGGGAATGAGCTTTTCATTGGATGCTAATTCCAGGTTGGCGGTAGGATAACCCAACTGCCGGCCAATTTTATTTCCTTCCACTACTTTTCCCTCAAAGAAGAAGTCGTAGCCGAGCAATTCATTGGCCTCTTCAATTCTGCCCTCGAGCAGCGCTTTTCGAATAGAAGTGGAACTTACGGTACTCTGGTGCAAGAGGTGAGCCGGTATTTCCCGCAGGGAAAAAGCCCCTGCTGCACTGTATTCCTCCAGCAAACGATAGTTGCCCTGACGGCCCTTGCCGAAATGATGATCGTAACCGATGACAACGGTATGCGGCCTGAATTTGCTCACCAGGAAATCTTCCACGTATTCGCGGGCCGATAATTGCGAAAAAGATTCGGTAAAGGGAACAATTACGAGGTGATCGATACCGGCTTTTTCAAGCAAGGCCGTTTTTTCTTCAATGGTATTGATTAAAAAAACCGGATCCTTACCGGTACCCAGCACTTTGCGGGGATGAGGATGGAAAGTGATCAGCACAGATTCTCCCCCGGTATTGGCTGCCTCTTCCCTCAATTGTTTCAGAATCTGGCGATGCCCCGTATGAACGCCATCGAAGGTTCCTATGGTAACTACAGCATTGCGAAAGGGTGGTAATAACTCTATGTTGCGATGCACCTGCATAAACAGGGTGCAAATGTAGTTGAAAAATGATTCCCATTTTCAGTTGGCAGTTCGCAACGGGTGAAGGACATTTGCCAAAATTTTAGGATGAGCCTTTATTCCAAACGCGGCGTTTCGGCACAAAAAGAAGAAGTACACAAAGCGGTCGAAAAACTCGATCCGGGTTTATATACACATGCGTTTTGCAAAGTTTATCCCGATTATATCGGTAGCGACAATAATTGGGTCAACCTGATGCACGCAGACGGCGCAGGTACCAAAAGCATTCTCGCTTACCTGTATTGGAAAGAAACCGGTGATATTTCCGTTTGGAAAGGAATTGCACAAGATGCGGTCGTAATGAACCTCGACGATTTGTTATGCGTAGGCATTCACGACAATCTCCTGTTCTCTTCAACAATCGATCGCAATAAAAGGCTGATCCCCGGCGAAGTTCTTGAGGCTATCATCAATGGTACACAGGAACTCTTTAATGAACTGCAAACTTACGGCGTGGGCATTCATTATCTTGGAGGAGAAACTGCAGACGTGGGCGATGTGGTAAGAACCATTGCAGTGAACGGAACCATGATGGCCCGCTGGCCGAAAAATAAATTAATCACCAACGATAAGATCAAAGCCGGCGATGTAATTGTTGGTTTTTCCAGCTCGGGTAAAACCGTGTATGAAAAGAAATACAACAGCGGTATTGCCAGCAACGGATTGACAAGTGCCCGGCACGATGCTTTGCACAAAACATACGGCGCCCGTTTCCCGGAATCCTACGATACCCAACTCGAGGAATCGGTTGTATACATCGGCCCGCATGGGTTGACCGACCGGCTTTCTGCCTCAGGTTTTGACATGCCAACCGGTTTAGATAATGAAATAACTATCGGGGATCTATTATTGAGTCCAACCAGAACCTATGCTCCTTTAATGAAGCTATTGTTGCAGGAGCATTTTGATGACATACACGGGCTGGTGCATTGCAGCGGAGGCGGACAAACCAAGTGCATGAAATACCTTCCCGGGAATTTCAGGATAATTAAAGACAATCTTTTTGAAGCACCGGTAGTTTTCAAAATCCTTCAGGAAGCTTCGGGCAGTGATAATCGTGAAATGTACCAGGTATTTAATATGGGTCACAGGCTGGAACTGTTTACCGATGAAAATTCTGCCGACTCTTTAATAAAAGCGGGCGAATCTCTTGGAATTGAGACGAAAGTTGTAGGCAGGGTAGAGGCGGCACCCAAAAAGGAACTCGTGTTACAAGTAAAACACGAAGAGATCATCTATTAACTGTGTCTGCAATTTTTATCACCTGATCCATATTTACAAGAATCAGTTTTTTACTGTCGCAACGGAAGTTCGGCTGTTTTGTTCTTCCATTTGTTTTATTTTCTCAATATCCCAATTAACATTTAATCCAATATCAATGATGTGGTGAGAAGAAGTTTCACGACCTTTTACAATAGCTGGATTCCATTTACCGCTGTTGTAAACAAGTCGAACTGCTTCTTTTTCTCATGTGCGCCACATGGCCGGGGCATCTTTTGAAGTTATGGCCTCCGCTTTCGCCACCTTTCCTGTTTTATCAATCAGTACCTTTACCCGAACGACATAGGCTTCCTTGCTTTTCTTCATTTACTCCGGATAACGAATGTTTTTCGCAACATAATTTATCCACCCGATTTGTCCACCTGGATACGAAGGTGGCTGATCGTTATTTATTCTTTGAATGTTCGGGGTCATTTTTATTTTCTTCGTTTGCTCTTTTAAAAACAACTTTTTGCCTTACTATCGATTTTACCTTTTTGCCATTTTGAATAGCGGGTTTCCATCGGCCGCTGCTGCTAATTACCCGAATTGCTTCGACTCCCAAAATGGAATCTCCGCTTACTCTCCGGAAATTCGCGAGATTACCCTCCTTATCGACAATAAACTCTACCATCACATCTCCGTGAATGTTTTGTTGTTTTGCCAATTCAGGATATTTAAGATTTCTCTGCAGGTATTTGAATAGGGCCGCTGTTCCTCCGGGATATTGCGCTTCTATTTCAACCTGGTTGAAGACAATGGCAGCGTCCTGCGAGTTATCCTTGCTTTTTGCGCTTAGTTTAGCGAATTCATTCTTGCTGATCAAAAACACCCTGTGGTCCTTGTTGAATTTGATGTAATAATGTTTCCCATCCGACCTGCTGTTGAAGCTCATATCGGGAGCTGAAAATTCTGCAAAAAGTATTTCAAGTTCGTCGGCACTTACCCGAACGGTATCCTCTTTTTGAGAAGACATATTGCCTGCTGCATTGGATTTTTCAATTGAGAACCTGATTTTGAAATAAAAAGTTTGAGGCATAATTTCTTCTTCGGAGCTGGGTTGTGCAGGCTCCCGATATTGCTTTATTGCATTTTTAATTGCTGTTTTAAAATCGTTCTCTTCTTCTTCTTTTTGAATGTTGGTTTTTGTATTAACTGGATATTGTTTCGCGACAACTGCTATTTCCTCCCAATTTTGGTTTGCAAGATCCGGAGCCGTTTCGTAAATCTTTAGATTATCGGGTTTACCCTGGGTGTTTATATCGATAGAAAAATATACCGTGGTTTCTTCCCCTTTCATCCTGGATTGTTCAGGATAACGAAGATTTCGCAATAAACATTTTACGAGATGTTTTTTTATGTCGCCCGGAATGGGCAGTTGATGGATTGAATTTTTCAAAACATTAGGAACGCTTGCATCGGCTTCGTTTACCGGCCGTTGCGCTCGCAACGATACAAAACAAAACAGGATACATGATAGGGGAAGGGCCATTATCCGGCTCCAATACCCGTACTTGCTTTGAGAAAGTTGTGTAATCATGGCTATACGTCTCTTTATATGCGATTGAAAAAAAGAATTGCCCATGGTTGACTGCTTGTTCCGGATCGACTCCATTACCAACAATTCGGCATAAGCGTATCGATCGTTTTCTGATGCAGCATACTGGTCGGCTAAAAACTCGTGAATGGCCCTTAGCTCTTTTTTTATAAGATGAAATACCGGGTTAAACCAGGCAATAACACAAAGAATTTCCATTAAAATGATATCAACTGAATGCCCCTGGCGCACATGAAACAATTCGTGACGGAATATTTGCTGGCCTTGCTGGCTTTCAATGGAAATAGTCCTGTTCCAGAAAATAGATTTGAAAAAAGAAAAAGGAGTACCGGCTTCATTCGTGTCGTAAAGTTTCAAATCCCCAATCTGCTCCGCCTCATATCGGCGGCGTATGTTGTGTATATAACGTAAAGATTTTGCGAGACGGATAAACAGCGGAAGCATTACGAATACATAAAGAGACAATGCGACATTCTTCAAACTCAGAATCGTTGACAAATAGAACTTTCCGGTCGAACCCATGCCAGCATCCGTTTCCCATCCATTTACGGATATTGTTTGCAAAGCCTGTACAAATACTGGTACATCTTCGCTGGGGGCAGGCACCAAAAAATGAATATTCAAAAATGGAAAAACAATGGATACGGCCGCGGTGGATAACAGAAAAAAACGGTTGTAATGATGAAACTTCTTGTTGCGCAGGAAAATCCAGTAATACGCCAACAAAACCAGCGAGCAGATAAACATCTTTACAACAATAAGCAGCGATGTCATCAGTTTTTGTTTTTGGATGAACGAATTTGTTTCAGCAAATCTTCCAATTCGTCGACGGAAAGCTTGTTGTCGCTTAAAAACTGCGATACCAGTTTAGCGGGAGATCCGTCGAAATAGCCTTTCACCAATTGGCCGATAGATTTCTTGCCGTAATCTTCCTTGCTGATTTTGGGTTTATACAAATTGTTCCGACCCTGGGTTTCGTATTCAACAAATCCTTTTTCCACCAGTATCTTCAGTATTGTGGCCACCGTATTGGAATGTGGCCGCGGCTCGGTACATTTTTCTACTATGTCTTTTAAAAAACCCTGGCCCTGCTTCCACAATACCTGCATTACCTGCTCTTCGGCTTTTGTCAACGATTTCATTACAACTAATTTTTTAGTTACTAAAACGAATCTATAACTAAAAATTTAGTTGACAAAACTTTTTTTGGGTATTTTTTGAAAAAATTAATTTTAGCGAAACCTGATTGGATAAAATAGGTTGATGGGCCGAAATGCTTGCTGGGGTTGGGTTACAAAACTTAAAACTCCGTATTAACAACGCAAATCTTTTCCAGCGCTAAGGGTTTTCTGTGCGTTCACGAGCGAGGGGGGCTATGAACTCTGGGAAATGATGTTTAAATTTGCATATACGGTTCTGGACGGATTTGGCTCAATTAACAGCCTGTTGACAAAGGCATTGCAACTTCCCCCGAACATAGTGTGTCTTATGATTGTTGATCCTGTACCCACGAATGGTCACAGTCATTTATATTTTATACTCATATGAGACAGCTCAAAATTGCAACCCAGATTACCAATCGTGATTCGCAGGCAGTCGAAAAGTATCTTCAGGAAATTTCTAAAATTTCGATGATCACTCCCGAAGAGGAGACAGTACTGGCCCAGCGCATCAAGATGGCTGATCAGAGAGCTTTAGACAAGTTGGTACAAGCAAACCTGAGATTCGTGGTATCTGTTGCTAAGCAGTACCAGCACCAGGGTTTGTCGCTGAGCGACCTGATCAACGAGGGTAACCTTGGATTGATCAAAGCTGCGCAGCGTTTCGATGAAACCAAAGGTTTCAAATTTATTTCTTACGCAGTATGGTGGATTCGCCAGTCCATTTTACAAGCGTTGGCAGAGCAGGGAAGATTGGTCCGCCTGCCTCAAAACAAAATTGGCACCTATAACAAGGCAAACAAAGCCTATATGGCTTTTGAGCAAGAGCACGAGCGTGAGCCTTCTACCGAAGAACTGGCCGAGTTACTGGAGATGAGCGAAACGGAAATCAACAACATTTTTCAAAGCAATACCCGTCATACCAGCTTGGATGCACCCGTGCACGAAGCTGAAGACGTAGCCATGGGAGATCTTTTGGAAGGTGCCGATGATACCGACGATGATGTGATGAAGGATTCGCTGCGCAACGAAATCCGCCGCGTGCTGAAATCCCTTAGCCCGCGCGAAGCAGAAATCGTGAACGCTTATTTCGGTTTGGATGGAGAAAATGGAGTAACCATTGAGCAAATTGGTCAGAAATACGATTTGACCAAGGAGCGTATCCGCCAAATCAAAGAAAGAGCCATCAAGCGTTTACAAAAAGCCCGTTACAGCAATGCGCTTAAAGCGTATTTAGGATAGTATCTTGGGTTTAAAGTACCGGCCCCCCGATATTAATGGGGGGCTTTTTATTTGTATTATCTCGTCCATAACTCGCTAATACCGCCTGTAGATTTTGCATTTGTTTAATTTGCTCTTGACTAACTTTGCCCTCTATGCAAATCCGCTTCGCTTACCTCATCCTTCTCGTAATAGTATTCAGCAGTTGCGAAAAAGCCATCAGTTTTAAGCCCGATAATGCCGAGCCACTTGTAGTTGTGGAAGCTACTATAGAAAATGGATTGGCTCCTGTGGTGGTTCTTTCAAAAAGCGTGAACTATTTCGGCAAGATAAGTCCCGATATTCTTGCCGGTTCCTTTATTCGCAATGCACAGGTTGAAATCAGTAACGGTTCGCTTACGCATAAGTTGAAAGAATACAAGGTGGACGGCATTAACGGTTACGATCTGTATTATTACTCTACAGATTCCTCCAATCTTTCTACGGCCTTTGTAGGCGAGTTTGCGAAAGCCTATTCTCTTAAAATAGTCGTGGATGGAAAACAGTATACAGCGAACACAACCATTCCTCCGTTGACAAAAAAAATTGATTCGCTTTGGTGGAAGAAGCCGGTTAGTGTTAACCTCGATTCGAATTTCGTGCGATTGATGGCCAAGGTAACCGATCCCCGGGGTTTTGGCAACTATGTTCGGTATTTTACCAAAAGAAACAATGAACCATTTTGGCCAGGTCTCAATTCTTCGTTCGACGACCAGATTGTGGATGGAACAACCTACGAGGTACAAATCGACAGGGGAGTGAACCGCAACGAAGATATCGATGAAGAAACCTATTCCTTTTTCAACCGCGGCGATACCGTTACGGTCAAGCAATGCAATATCGACAAAGCCACCTACGATTTCTTCCGCACACTCGAATACAGTTATGCCTCCATTGGCAATCCCTTTTCTTCTCCCACTAAAGTACTCAGCAATATCAAGGGTGGGGGATTGGGATATTTCGGAGGGTATGCCGCGCAGTATGTTACGTTAGTGATTCCGAAGTGATGTGGATTGGCGTGAGCCGTGAATCGTGAATCGCAAATCGTGAATCGTGAATCGTGAGGGGAGCAGTGTGCAGCCAACAGGCCAGCCTCCGCTAAATCAATAATACCTTCGCTAAAACCGGATCCACGGCATTTTTTTCACATACAATCCAGAGTGACCTCTGTTACATTTATCTTAACTGATTTACAGCTAATTTTGCCCATTCTAATTTAGTATCATGGATAATACCAATAGCGAAAAAGTACATTGCCTCATCATAGGTTCGGGCCCTGCAGGATATACAGCTGCTTTGTATGCGGCCCGTGCCAATATGAAACCTGTTTTGTACCAGGGAATACAACCCGGCGGACAATTAACTATAACAACCGAAGTAGAAAACTATCCCGGTTATCCCGATGGAGTGCAGGGGCCTGAAATGATGGTGCACTTCGAGAAACAGGCCGCGCGCATGGGTGCCGATATTCGTTACGGCCTTGCTACAAAAGTTGATTTCTCCAAACAACCCTTCAAGGTTTGGATCGACGAAGAGAAGTTGATCGAAGCCGATGCTGTTATTGTCGCAACCGGGGCATCGGCAAAATGGCTGGGACTCGAAAGCGAACAACGACTGAATGGTTTTGGCGTAAGCGCCTGCGCCGTATGCGATGGATTCTTTTTCCGCGGAAAAGAAGTGGCGATTGTGGGCGCTGGAGATACTGCCGCAGAGGAAGCACTCTATCTTTCCAAGCTTTGTACAACGGTTCACATGTTCATCCGACGCGATGCCATGCGCGCATCCAAAGTGATGCAGGAAAGAGTACAGCAAACTCCCAATATCAAAATATACTGGAATACTGAAACCGATGAAGTGATCGGCGAAAACAAAGTGGAGGCAGTAAGAATTAAGAACGTTAAGACCGGCGAAAAGCAAACAATTCCCATCAGCGGTTTTTTTGTAGCCATCGGGCACCAGCCTAATTCGGATATATTCAAAGGTTGGCTCGATATGGATGAGGCCGGTTATATCAAAACAATTCCGGGTTCTACTAAAACAAATATTGAAGGGGTTTTTGCTGCAGGGGATGTTCAGGATAAAATCTACCGTCAGGCAGTTACTGCGGCAGGAAGTGGTTGTATGGCAGCATTGGATGCAGAGCGGTATTTGTCGGCCAAGGGGCTTGTTTAACAAGCGTGTTTTGCCAAAATTTAATATTGCAAGTCGGCAGTTCTGTTTAATTTCCGGTCACCAGCAATAATTGCTTATGGTTTCAATTGAATTACAGAACATACGCCTTCAGGCATACCATGGTATTTACGAGGGCGAGTTGAAAACTGGCAGCACCTACGAAATATCCATCAAAGTGTCGTTTGAAGAAGGAAAGAACGAGTTCAGCGATATCCGGGATACCATCAACTATGCCGAAATTTTTTCGATTGTCAAACAGCGAATGCAGGTGGCCACTCCTCTATTGGAGAAGGTGGCCGATGGTATTATCCGGCGCATCAAGCATCAATACCCACATACCCGGGAAGTTTCCTTATCTATTTACAAATTACAGGCCCCCATCGAAAATTTTGAGGGTAAAATCGGCGTTACTCTGCATAAACGCTTCGATGGTTATTAGGCCCATCACATATCTTGTAACATTTTCACTGTTACTTTCTGTATTAGCAAGGGCCCAGGACATAAACGCCATGCTAAACGATGCGCGTCAACTCGAAGCATCTTTCAAGGAGCCCGAAGCACTCAATAAATACATGGACGTGCTTCGTATGCAGCCGGGTAATTTTGCAGCATTGTGCAAAGCGAGCGAACTGCACAGTTTATTGGGAAAACGACAACCTACCAAAGAAAAGCAGAAGGCTTATTTCAAATCGGCAAAATCGTATGCCCAGCAAGCCTTACGCCTGAATGCCGCTAGCGCCGAAGCGAATTTTGTAATGGCCCTGGCCATGGGGCGAATGGCCATCATTTCTTCGGGGGAAGAAAAAATAAATGCAGTAAAAGATATACGATCTTATGCGGAGAAATGTGTGAGTATCGATCCCCTCAATTACAAAGGATATCACATTTTAGGAAGATGGCATTACGAGGTGAGCGACCTCAGTTCCCTCGAAAAATGGCTGGTAAAAGTTGCCTATGGCTCCCTTCCACCAGCTTCGCTGAAGGATGCCATTGCTTATTACGAAAAGAGCCGGCAACTCAATTCATCCCTGCTCATCAATTACCTTGAACTGGCCAAATGTTATCATCGCAAGGAAGAAGATAAAAAGGCAATCGATTACCTCCACCAATTGCTCAAACTCCCCAATGTACTGGTAGATGATCCCACCGTTAAAGCAGAAGCAAGGGCGCTGTTGAAGAAATGGCAGGGCGGATAGTCGTGAATCGTGAATCGTGAATCGCTGTTTAAAATAAACGGTAGATATGGCCTTTCCCTCTCGCCACTTCCCCCTTCCCACTCGCCCCCTCAAATTACCTTGCCCCGCCACTTACCGCTACGCAGGTAAAAGAACGAGGGTATGAACATGAATGTCCAATAAAGCCATTCACTCATCCATCCGATACTGATCGGAAGAAAATATTTATCCAATACCAGATAAACATAAATGCAGTAAAATACAATGGTATTCGCTTCTATCATGAGCGTAACACGGCTATTGCCCGTGCCTGTTACGGCGTTGAGGAAAATTACAGATACCGACATCAGTACCATTGCCACCGAAACTACCCTGATAACGGGCAATGCGGTGGAAGTAAACGAAGCGGGTTGCCCGTATATCGACAAAAATATCCCGGGGAAAAGATTGAGAAAAGCCGCCACCACCAAAGCAAAACACAAGTTGATCTTAACCAGCTTGCCTATCAAAGTCCACACCTCATCGTGCCTCTTTTGTCCAATAATATTGCTTACCATAGCGCTGCTGGTGGCGGCCATCGCCCAGCTTACCGCGCCGAAAAGCCCGAATACGTTGCGCATAGTATTGGAAACGGCGAGTGCGGTTTCGCCATGTTTATCGATTAACAGGAAAAAATATTCCCAGCTCATGATACTGATGGCATGCTGGAAAATGAGCGGCGACGACATGTTGAGGATAAGCGAAAGATTGGCAGCATCCCATTTAAAATCCTTGAATAACTGGAATCGCTCGGTAATACCTTTGTTATGAATTACCAGGAAAACCACCAGCATTCCTGTGAATTCTGCAATGATAGATGCGATGGCTGCTCCGTTGAAGCCGAGTGCCGGAAAGCCCAGCTTGCCAAAAATGAGTACATAATCAAAAAATACATTTGCCAGGGTTTCGGCGGCGGTTCCCGCTATCAGGTATTTGCTTTGATTGGTTCCCACCAGCAAAGCATTCCGCATTTGATAGATGAATAGAAAGGGCAAACCCCAGATGCGGATCCTTAAAAAACCGATCGCTTGTTTCAGCCGGTCTTCATCTTCAATAAAAAGACGGAATACCGTTGGCACAAACAGGTAGGTGAGAACGATACCCATTGCAGCAATGGCCAGCGCAATAAAAATACCCTGGTTAAAAAGCTTGCCTATTTCCTGCGGCCGGTTTTCGCCGGCCCTGCGTGCAATCAATGCCTGTAAGCCGTTGTTTAATCCAAAACCAATGGAGGCGAAAATGAGATAGTACACCCCGGTGATACCCGCAATGGCAAGCGACTTGCCATCGTCAGGATAATGTCCAAGGAAAATATTATTGGTAATGAAATTCAGTTGAGGTATCAATATGGCAAAACTGATCGGCAGCGCCATCCGGAATATCTGGCGGTTGCTGATTGATACTTGCAGGTTGTTGTTGGGAGAAAGGCTTTCCATAAAGCGACGCAAACGTAGCGTTTTTTGATCGAAGAAATTGTCCCCACATTTGATGATTGGCGCTAATGGAAATTAATCCCCCGGCCCTTATCAATAGCGCTGCTTCCCCGCCTCTCGGTGATAACGCCATCAAAAATGCCCGCCTGCTGCAACCGGCCTTCCATCATTAAAAATTATTATAGTAACATTGCAAGTTCTAATTCAGATATGATAAGGCCAGCATTTCATATAAAAGCGCAGGACGGAGCAGGTTTTTCACCAGCGTCTACTTCTTTAATCATCGAGATACATGAAAGACAATTGAGCTTTGCCTGGATCAATAAGATCGAAAGAGAATTGATTCAGCTAAGCCAGTATCACCTGAATGCCGACAGCACCGAAAATGATCTTGTGAGTGTTTTGCAGGAACTCATCGATGGCGACCCTTCCTTGCAGGAACAAGTAGTGGAAACAACCGTGATCTACAATTTTGGCGAAGCGAGCCTGGTTCCGGAAAAATATTACTCTATAGAAATCTGCAAGCCGGTAGTTGAATTATCGGCCGGCAATGTAAACAAGGGTTTGGTGCTTAGTGAAAAAATAAAAGGCAGCGATATCTATTCAGTGTACCGGATTCCCAAGTCGACGCATGGCCTGCTGCAACGCAAATTTTCTGCAGGTAAATATTGGCATTGCTACTCGCTTTTGCTATCAGACGCAAATCCCGCGAATACCGACCCGCTTTTGAAGCTTTATTTTTACCCCGATAAATTTATATTAACAGCGTTCAGGAACCAGCAGCTTTTACTGGCACAGCGTTTCGCCTACCAGGTTCCGGAAGATGTGAGTTATCATCTTCTTTCCGTATGCAGGCAATTTGAAATTGAACCCGGCTCGGCTCAACTATTACTAACCGGGCTGATCGACCGGGATTCCGCATTACACGGCGAAATCGAACGCTATTTCCTGCATATCGATATTGATATACTGGGAACAAATGCCTGGAAAAATCAACCACAACACGATTATCCACCGCATTATTTTTCACCCTTACTGCAAATGGCTTTATGCGTATAATTGGAGGAGAACATGGCGGAAGACGCATCAATCCACCTGCAAAAATGCCTCATACAAGGCCCACCACCGATATTGCCAAAGAAGGTCTTTTCAATATCATTGAAAACAACCTTGAAATCGAAGAACTAAAGACCCTTGATTTATTTGGCGGCACCGGCAGCATCAGTTACGAACTCGCGTCGAGAGGTTCAAAAGATCTTACCATCGTAGAAAAGGATAACCAGATGTATGAGTTCATCAAAAAAAATGCGGCCCTATTGCGATTGGAGAATTTCAATGTAATCAAATCCGACGTATTCCGCTATATCGGGCAATGTACCGAACAATTCGATTTTATTTTTGCCGGGCCCCCGTATGCACTCGGTACGATCGACGAATTGCCAGGAAAAATTTTTGAAAAAAAAATGCTGCGGCCAGGCGGCTGGTTTGTGCTGGAACATACTCCCAGGAACGATTACACATCTTATCCATTTTTTGCGACGGCCCGCAATTATGGAACAACCATCTTTTCAATTTTTGTGAACAAGGCTTGAGTTTTTGAGCCATCAGCAGCCGTTGGTGTATAATCGTTATTAAAGAGCGGTTGCCGTGAACAGAATTTGCATCCAATAGTTAAATTAAGAACAATGAATCGACCAATTTTTATAACAGGCATAGGTACCGGTGTTGGCAAAACAGTTGTGGCGGCTATTATCACCGAAGCGCTGGAGGCCGACTATTGGAAGCCGGTACAATCCGGTAACGAAGAAGGAACAGATAGCGACTGGGTAAAAAGCAGTTTAACCAATAGTGTAAGCCGCATTCATCCCGAAGTGTACAGTTTGAAAATGCCCGCTTCCCCGCATTTGGCCGCCCGAAAAGAAAATATTTTAATCTCCGTCCAACATATTTGTGAACAAAAGCCTTTTTATAATCGTAACTTGATTATAGAAGGGGCAGGTGGGCTAATGGTGCCACTGAACCAAAACGATTTTGTGTTGGATATGATCCGGGCGCTAAACGCAAAACTAGTTTTGGTAAGCAGGAATTATCTTGGAAGCATTAATCACTCCCTGCTCACAGCAGCCCTGTGCAAACAATATCAACTGGAGGTAGCAGGTTGGGTTTTCAATGGATACGATACCGACTATGAAAGGGAGATAAGCGGATGGAGCGGATACCCGCTCATCGCTTCCATACCAACTTCCGACGATCCCGGGAAATTGTTCGTGAAGGCAATGGCAGATAAGCATCGCGATACAATAAAAAAAATGATATGCTGAAAAAAGCAATCAGGAGCGAGTTTTTGGAAAGAAGGCTGCAATTTGGCCGGCAGGAATTAATAGAGAGAACGGATCGCATGGTGAAGCTGTTTGCCAACCTTTTATTGCCCAGGGTAAATTATTTGCTTTCGTATTATCCGCTTTCCGAAAGAAACGAGTTTGATATTGCTTTGTGTGCAGCGCAGGTACAAATAAAGTTCCCGGATGTAAAACTAAGCTGGCCGCGCATCGATTCCACCACTCTGGAGATGGAGGCTTATATGGTGCAAAAAGACGGACTCTATGCGAAGAACCGTTACAATATTCTCGAACCTTTAAATGGAGAATGGATTCAACCCGAACTTATTGACCTGGTTTTTGTTCCCCTGATTGCATTTGATAAAAAAGGTTTTCGGGTAGGATATGGCAAAGGGTTTTACGATCGCTACCTTACCCGATGCCGTCCCGAAGTGATAAAGATAGGATTCAGCTTTTTTGAAGCACTTGAGCGAATCGATGACATCGATGGATTTGATGTACCTTTAAGTTTTTGTATTACACCATCGCGTATTTATGAATTTTAACGCCCCGCTGGTACGTTCGATCCGCATTTTACTGTTTCCCCTGTCTCTCGTTTATGCATTGGTGGTATGGATTCGTAACCGGCTATACGATAAAAATGTATTCCAGTCTACCAGCTTCAACTTGCCCATTATTTGCGTAGGTAATTTATCGGTTGGCGGCACGGGCAAATCAACCATGGTAGAATTCATAGCGAAACTCTTTCACCAAAAATACCCGCTTGCTATTTTGAGCAGGGGATATAAACGCAAAACAAAGGGTTATGCATTGGCAAACGAGAAATCGACGGCTTTGGAAATTGGCGACGAGCCCATGCAGTTTTACCTTAAATTCCCGAAACTGGCCGTGGCGGTAGGAGAGGAAAGGGTAGTGGCTATTCCGCAGATCTTACACGACAGGCCCGATACCCGCGTCATTGTACTGGACGATGCCTTTCAGCACCGCAGTGTAAAAGCAGGTTTGAGTATATTACTTACCGAGTACAACAACCTTTTTACACGAGATTGGTTTTTGCCTACCGGCGACCTGCGCGACGAAAAAAGCAGCAGCAAGCGGGCGGATATTATTGTTGTTACCAAATGTCCTTCCGAATTGGGCGAATCATTGGCCGCTTCCATAAAAGAAGAAATCGTTCCTTTGCCACATCAGCATGTATTTTTTTCCAGCATTCAATACGGGGAGCCTTACCATATCAGTAAAAAACACAGCCTTAAAATCGCATCGAACCTCGAGGTATTGTTGGTAAGTGGGATAGCCAACCCGGCTCCGTTGAAGGAATATCTCCACGAGAATTCCCGCACTTATTACGAGATGTTGTTTGGGGATCATCATATCTTTACTATCGACGACTGGAAAGAAATAGTAAAACGATTTGATTCGATACAAAACAATAATAAAATCATTCTCACTACCGAAAAAGATGCTGTCAGGCTGGTGAAGTTTGGAAACGAAATCAGGGATCTTCCGCTTTTTGTGATACCCATAGAAATGAAACTGCTTTTTAATGGCCAACAAAGGTTCGAGCAGGCCTTGACTGGTTTTATAGAAAGCTATTCCGTAAAATCTTAAACCTTATTGATGAGTCGAAAAAATTCAAAAAAGAAACAGAAAAATAAACCGGGTTCGCAGGGAACCTACAAGGGAACCCTGGATATCACCCGATCAGGCATTGGCTATGTAATCGTAGAAAATCTGGATAACGATATACTGGTACGGCCCTCCGATTTTAATACCGCTCTGCACGGCGATACAGTACAGGTGTTGGTGCAGCCCGATGGCCGGAAGAACCGGCGTATGCAGGGAAAAATAACCGAAGTGCTTCAGCGCAAGCAAGTGGAGTTTATGGGGCATATTGAAATGAGCAAGAACTTTGCATTCTTTGTAGCCGATACCGAAAAGCCGATGCCGGATTTTTATATCCCGTTCGAAAATCTAAACAACGCCAAAGACAACGATCGTGTGATCGTGCGGATAAAAGAATGGGAAAAAAATAAAAAGCCCGTGGGCGAAGTGGTATTGATTATGGATGCAGGCGATGCCAACGATCTGGCCATGAAAGAAATCCTGGTCGAAAACGGGTTTCCTCTCTTCTTCCCGGAAGATGTTTTGGAAGAGTCGGAAAGAATACCCGATACGATATCTTCCGGCGAAGTTCAGGCCCGGAAAGATTGCCGCGATATACTCACCTTTACTATCGACCCCGTTGATGCCAAAGATTTCGATGATGCGATATCTTTTCGTGTTTTAAAGAATGGAAACTACGAAATAGGAGTGCATATTGCCGATGTGAGTCATTTTGTGGAGGCTGGCAGCGCGCTGGATACCGAAGCATACGAAAGAGCTACCTCTGTTTACCTGCCCGATCGCGTTTCGCCCATGTTGCCCGAACGCATCTCCAACGAACTGTGTTCGCTTCGCCCTAAAGAGGATAAGCTGACTTTTTCCGCTATTTTTCAACTTACGCCAAAGGCCGAAATAAAACATTATTGGCTGGGTAAAACCGTGATTCATTCCGATCATCGCTTTACCTATGAAGAAGTGCAGGAGATAATTGAAAAAGAGGAAGGATTGTATCGCGACGAAGTGTTGATATTAAACAATCTTGCCCAGCGCATGCGCAAACAGCGATTCAAAAAGGGAGCTATCAATTTTTCATCGCAGGAAGTAAGATTTAAGCTGGATGAAAAAGGCAAACCTATTGGGATAATGATAAAGGAGAGCAAAGAAGCGCATCAACTCATCGAAGAGTTTATGCTGCTGGCAAACCGAACCGTTGCAGAGAGTGTTTCCAAAATAAAGATCGATAAAAAAGAACTCCCCTTTCCCTACCGGGTACACGATACGCCCGACGAAATGAAGCTCCTGCCATTCGTGGAGTTTGCAAAAAAATACGGGCATGGTTTCGATACCAAAACCCCCGAAGGCATCGCCCGTTCATTCAATCAAATGCTGGCCGATGTACAGGGCAAACCCGAACAGCATGTACTGGAGCAATTGGGTATCCGCACGATGGCGAAGGCAATCTATACGTCGGAGAATATTGGCCATTACGGTTTGGGATTTAAGCATTACTGTCATTTTACCTCACCTATTCGCCGTTACCCCGATGTATTGGTACATCGGATTCTTTTTGACGTTTTAAATGGAACGGTTAAGCCCGACAAAAAACTGGAGCAGAAATGTAAGCATTGCAGTGAGAAGGAAAGATCTGCCATGGAAGCGGAGCGTGCGGCCAATAAATACAAGCAGGTTGAATACATGCAGAATTTCCTTGGCGAAGAATTCGAAGGTGTGATCAGTGGGGTGGCTGCCTTTGGGTTTTGGGTAGAAACCGTAGAGCATAAATGCGAAGGATTGGTGAGTATTAACAGCCTTTTTGAATACGACGATTTCAGGCTGGTAGAATCAGAATATTGTTTGGTGGGAATGCGCAGCGGTCGACGCTTCCGCATGGGTGATAAGGTTAGAGTAAAAGTGGTGGCAACCAATTTATCGAAGCGGCAAATCGATTACGAATGGGTAATCGCCTCAAGTGTTGCCGAAGAACAGTTGCCCGTAAAAAAACATCGTGAAAAAAGAAAAAAGAAGAAATAATTTAGCCACGTACAAGCGGTAACGATTATGCACTCATTTGAAGAACTTTCTCACCTGTTTACCGAGAAATTTTCTGTTTCTCATTTCCCGGAACAACCGGCATCGTTGTACGATCCCAACCGGTATTTTCTTTCCCTGGGCGGAAAGCGTGTGCGGCCCGTACTGTGTTTGATGGGAAATGAATTGTTTGATTCCATTCATCCCGATTCTTACCATGTAGCTGTTGCCATAGAGCTTTTTCACAATTTCACGCTGGTGCACGACGATATCATGGACAAGGCCCCTTTACGAAGAGGCATGGCCACGGTACACGAGAAATACGGTGAGTCGACCGCTTTATTAGCCGGCGATGTAATGCTGGTGGCTGCATACGATTATCTTAACAGGATAAACAATTCGGCCATTCACCAGGTATTGTATCTATTCAATAAAACGGCAAGAGAAGTATGCGAGGGGCAGCAAATGGATATGGATTTTGAAAAGATACCCTCGGTGAGCCTCGACCAGTATATCCGTATGATCGAATTAAAGACTTCCGTATTGCTGGCTGCCAGTTTGCGAATGGGCGCTATTTTGGGCGGTGCAGGAGAAGGGAACCAGCAACATTTGTATGAATTCGGCCGCAACCTTGGAATCGCTTTCCAGGTGCAGGACGATTACCTGGATGCATTCGGAGATCCGCAAAAATTCGGAAAGCAGGTGGGAGGTGATATTATTGCCAATAAAAAAACCTTTTTGCTCATTCGCGCTTTGGAAGTGGCTACGGGTTCGTTGAAACAGGAATTATTGGATACGCTTCAATCAACTGAACCTGGTAAGGTAGAGAAGGTGTTGCGTATTTTCAGGGAATGTAAGGTGGATAAATGGGCTTTTGAGCTTAAGGAAAAATACATGAACACGGCCTTTCAGCACCTGGAAGATATTGCGGTGTTAACGGCACGAAAAGAGCCTTTGAAAAAGCTGGCCCAATACCTGGTACAACGGGAGTATTGAGAATTTTCACTGATAACTTTATTTTATTGGCGCGAAAGAAGAGTGCCCAAACTGTTTTCTTTGCGTCGCAGCGTTGTAGCGAGAAACTCTTTTTTACCGCAGAGAACGAGAGAGCGTGGAGGATCAGCGCAGGCTCGTGTCTTCACGAGCCCTGTGAATAAACAATAACGGGAGGCATTGCTTCGATTTCCCTATCAATTAAAAAATTCGCGGATTCGTGGAGACACGAATCTGGGCGGTGAAGACTACCCAAACTGTTTTCTTTGCGTCGCAGCATTGTAGCGAGAAACTCTTTTCTACCGCAGAGAACGACAGAGCGCGGAGGATCAGCGCAGGCTCGTGTCTTCACGAGCCCCGTGGTTAAAAAAATATTATTCGGGATTGGTGGAGACAGCAATCCTGGCCGGGAGAGCTTTATAACTCGTAACGACGCGATGGCGCAGAGATGACTTGTGAAGACATAAGCTCCGTCGAACTCGCCTCAGAAAATTTTTTCCCTGTTTCCCTGCGGTAAAAAAATTCGAAAAACACCTTATCTTGACGCCTCAATAAACCAAAACTGCATGTCGAACTCACTGTTTCGTCGTAAATCAATAGATAAGATTTTGAAAGATGCTGAAGAGGGATTGAGCGATGGTCACGCAAAAACCAGTTTGAATAAAGTACTGACGGTTCGCGACCTTACCTTCATGGGTATTGCTGCCGTAGTAGGGGCCGGCATATTTTCCACAATTGGTAAAGCAGCTTTTGACGGTGGGCCGGGTATTTCGTTATTGTTTGTAATAACCGCCATCACCTGTGGTTTTTCTGCCCTTTGTTATGCCGAATTCGCCAGCAGGGTTCCCATTGCCGGCAGCGCTTATACTTATGCGTATGTATCTTTCGGAGAAATCATTGCCTGGATAATTGGTTGGGCATTGATACTGGAATATGCCATCGGCAATATTGTAGTGGCAATTTCGTGGAGCAGCTATTTCAACAACCTGCTCGAAGCGGTGGGTATTCATTTGCCGGGTTGGTTAACCGTTGATCCAACCACGGCAGAGGCCGCCTATACTGCCACACAAAAATCCATAACAGAAGGAGCCGCAATCACCAGCAATATGCAATCCATAATAAATGCCTGGAACAGCGCTCCCTTAATCGGGGGATCGCGCATATTCATCAACCTCCCGGCCTTTATTATTGTGGGATTGGTATCCATTCTTACCTATATCGGAATAAAGGAAAGTAAGAAGAGCGCGAATGCCATGGTGGTATTCAAGGTGGGCGTAATCATATTTGTAATTATCCTTGGTATTTTTTCGGTGAAGCCTTCCTATTGGAGCCCTTTCATGCCCAATGGTATTGAAGGAGTACTCAAAGGTGTTTCCGCCGTGTTTTACGCTTATATTGGTTTCGACGCCATTTCCACAACCGCCGAAGAATGTAAGAACCCGCAACGCGATCTTCCCCGCGGCATGATCTATTCCCTGATAATTTGTACGATACTGTATATTCTTATTGCACTGGTGTTAACAGGCATGGTGCCTTTCACGGAATTGAACGTAAACGATCCCCTGGCCTTTGTGTTTGAAAGAATAGGGCAGGAATGGATCAGTTATGTAATATCGGTGAGTGCAGTGGTGGCTACTACGAGTGTATTATTGGTATTTCAACTGGGGCAGCCTCGGATATGGATGAGCATGAGCCGCGATGGCCTTTTGCCAAAAGCATTCAGCAAGGTTCATCCCAAATATCATACACCGTATATCTCTACCATTGTGACGGCCTTGATGGTGGCCATTCCTTCCCTGTTTATGCAGAGTTCGCTAATGACCGATCTCACCAGCATAGGAACATTGTTTGCCTTTGTATTGGTGGCCGGCGGCGTATTGATGCTTCCCCGAAACGACGCACCCCGAAAAGGAGGATTCAAGCTGCCCTATATCAACGGACAGTTTATAGTCCCTATACTGTTCGCAGTGTTTGTGTATTTTTCGCGGACAAAAATCAGCCACGCTATCAACAATTTGGGCCGCGACAGCTTGCAGGAGATACTCTTCCTGGTATTCATACTTTTTGCCGGATTGATTTCTGTTCTCACCATCATCCGTAAGTATTCACTTATACCCGTGCTTGGAATGTTTTGCTGCGCCTACCTGCTCATCGAAATACCTGCGAAGTCCTGGATGTATTTCTTTGTTTGGATGGGAATAGGGCTTACGATATACTTTATATACGGTTATAAAAAGAGTAAACTGGCAAAAGAAAGCTGATACAGGAACCGAGGATTTTTTTCTTTTCGTTGACTGCCTTAGTAAATTTGCCGGATATTTTTCAATTATGCAGTTTGAGATTGGCGACAAGGTGGTGGTAAAGCTGACCAATGAAGAAGCGGAAGTAGTGGAGATTATCAATGACAAGATGTTGTTGGTGGAGGTAAAAGGCGTTCGTTTCCCCGCTTACGCCGATCAGTTGGAATATCCTTACTTCAAACGGTTCACGGAAAAAAAACTGGTTGTTCCCAAAAAAGAGAAAAAATATATTGATGAAATAAGGCGCGAAACAAAACCTGTTACAAAAAAGGTTGCAGACGGCGTTTGGCTTACCCTGATTCCGGTAACGGATACCGATGAGTTTGGAGACGATGTTATAGAAGAACTCAAGCTGCATCTCGTCAATCGCACCGAATCGGGTTACCGGTTCAACTACCAGTTAAGTTATGTGGGCAAAGAAGGTTTTGAGCTTAACAACGAAGTTCATGCCTTTGAAGATTTTTACCTTCACGATATTCCTTTCGAAAATCTTAACGACAGTCCGGTTTTTAGTTTCGAATTTTCCCTTTTAAAGCCCGATAAATACAAGGCTGATTATTATGAAGCATCTGTCAAGCTAAAGGCCAAACAGGTTTTTAGCCGCATACAGGAACTAAAGGAAAAGGGTGAAGCCACATTTTCTTACAAGCTTTTCGGGAAATACCCCGATAAGGAGATAAAAGAGAGTTTTGATCTTTCAAAATTAAGCGGGGCGGGATATAAGGTGTACGATGCATCGCAGGTTCGCCGGCATCTTGAGCCGGCAAAACACGAACTGGATCTCCATATCGAAGCACTTACTCCCGATCACGAGAAGCTTTCTAATTTTGAAAAACTAGCCCTGCAGTTGCAGCATTTTGAGAAATATCTAGAACTTGCTATTGCGCATCATCAAAAATCCATGATTGTAATCCATGGCGTGGGAGCCGGTAAGCTAAGGGATGAAATTCATGAAATACTTAAGTTGAGAAAAGAAGTAAAGACTTTCGTTAATCAATACCATCCTGCCTATGGATACGGCGCTACTGAAATTTATTTCAAGTAGCCATTATTCATCATCGTTCATGTATATTCAAGACCTCATACCTTTTATTCTGCTTGTGGTAGGCATGGCGCTCACGCCCGGGCCCAATATGATGCTCTATATAAGCCATACGCTCAGTCACGGGCGCCGCGCGGGCTGGATAACTGTAGCGGGCATTACCAGCGCTTTTGTATTTCATATATCGGCTACCATACTCGGCATAACGGCGCTGCTGGTTGCTGTGCCCATTGCGTATAACATTCTTAAATACGCAGGCATTGCATATTTGCTTTTCCTGGCCTATAAAAACCTCTCCAATAAAGAATGGGTAAAACCCAACCCGGGAATGGATATAATTGCCGCTAACGACAGGCCGCTTTCCTATTTCTATTTAAGGGGATTTATCGGGAATATTCTAAACCCTCAAACCACCATTCTATACTTTTCTTTGTTGCCCCAGTTCATTCACCCGGAAATTGGAAAGATCTGGCTTCAGAATATTCAGTTGGGAGCCCTGCAAATGCTGGGCAGCACTATAACCAACCTTTTGATTGTATTTATTGTGAGCAAAGCTTCTTCTGCCTTCTTGCAGAACCAGGCCTATCAAAAATATATACGCTGTACCATGAGTGGTTTAATTGCTTTGTTTGCGCTGAAACTGCTGTTTGCAAAAAAATAGCGCTCGGCGAATGGTGAAATGGTGAACAAATATGGTTCGGTAATCAACCTCACCTATAATAGGTATTGGCCGATAAGCAAATCTTCCTTAATATTATGTATCTTCTCTCAAGGAATTATTAGTAGCCCCCATTAATTCGTTCTTCTCTGAAAGAGTTCCGAGGCAACCTGCAGCGTAGCATTGCTTTTTTTTAACTCTCAAAAAGTTCCGGATGAAAATCAGCAGTATTAAAATCAGGGGTGAAGAACGCCCTGCCACCTTATTGCCCACCGCAACGGATGAAACATTAGAGCTTAAGAGATTCTTTGCCGTAGGCACCGCCATAAGAGGCGAAGTAGAAGAGCATACCGTTAAAATAGACGACGACGACGTAGTGGAAATAGTGTACGATGAAGATATAAGCTGGCTCTGCAATTCCGATACTCTTTCTGAATTATTTCCCGAAGTAGAATTGCAAAAAAGATCGATAGGCGACACCTTCGTTTTGCCCGATAGTTTGAGTGCACCGCAAGTGGACCGGGGCATCGGAAACCTGTTCATTAAGTTCTTTAGATTATTCAAGAAAAAACCGGGACTGCTGGATAAGAAAGTACGAGAACTGGCCAGCGATTTTGAACGAAAACATCTCGACAACAAAATCGGGCTGTTTCGGCTCGATGGCAAATTTCAACTCAATCCTTTTGTTCCTGATCCCGGTTCTTACCTGCTGTTCTTACACGGTACCAACTCTTCTACCGAAAAATCCTTTGCAGATATTGTTGGCACCCCTGTTTGGGATTTCATGCAACAGGGATTCGGCAAAAATATTCTTGCCTTTCAACACGAAAGCTTAACCAAAAGTCCTCTCGAAAATACTTTCGATCTTTTAAGTGCATTGCCCGATCGTTGCGATTTACACCTGGTGAGTCAATCGCGAGGCGGCTTAATCGGAGACTTGCTTTGCCGGTTTTGCGTGAGCAATCAACAGCAACCTGGTTTTACATCTGCCGAAATGCAGGCCTTTAAAAAAGCAAAGCGAACAGCCGATATAGAAAAGATAAATGCCATTGTGGAGTTGATGAAGTTGAAGCAGGTTTCGATTAAGAAGTATGTTCGGGTGGCATGCCCGGGTGCAGGCACAACCCTTGCATCCAAACGTTTGGACGATTTCTTCAACATCACATTCAACTTAATCGGCATTGCAACCGGTATAACCACCAATCCAATTTTTGCCGCGGCCAAAAACTTATTGGTTTCTGTTATCAATACAAAAAACGATCCCGATGTGTTGCCAGGGCTGGAAGCTATGAGTAAGGAGTCGCCCTTCATTAAAATTCTTAACCTGCCCGGAACAGAAATAGTAATCGATACTCCCCTGGTTGTAATTGCGGGCAATTGCAAGGCGCGGCTCAACCTGAAAGGCCTGTTGATAATTGCAAGCAAACTTTTCTTCATGCAGAAAAACGACCTGATTGTTGATACGAGGTCGATGACGCTTGGCGCCAAACGGAGTTTACCGGTACAGCGCTTTTTTGATGAAGGAGGAGAGGTGGATCATTTCCGCTATTTCGTGAACAAATCCACCAACGAAGCGCTGTTGAAGGCGCTGCAGTCGGCCGACGACACCCAATTAATCCCCGGCTTTTCTTTTGAATCGGGAACGAGAATGCTCGAATCGGAAGACCGCAATATCCTTATTAAATTGGGCGCACTCGAGGGCGGTGAATTGTTTTCGGAAAAAGTGTCCGGAACAAGACCAATTCTCCTGTTGCTACCCGGTATTATGGGATCAAACCTTTCTGACAATGGCGATAAAATCTGGATTGACTACCTGAAGTTTATTAGTGGCGGGTTGAAGCGATTGGATCGCGATACCATCAGTGCCAGCTCCATTGTTAAATCTTCCTATGGAAAATTCTACCAGCATTTTTCCGAGCACTACGATGTGGTAACATTTGCGTACGACTGGCGAAAGCTTTTATCGGAAACGGCTACTGTTCTCCATAAAAAAATAAAACAACTGCTTTCCTACCGGCAACCAATAAAAATTGTCGGTCACTCGATGGGTGGTGTGTTGGTGAGAGATTTTATCATCAACCATCCCGACACCTGGAAACAACTTAACAACTCTCCCGAATTCAGGTTGATCTTCCTGGGGTCGCCGCTGGGTGGATCTTATCGCATACCCGCTGTTTTATTTGGCCAGGATAGTATCATTAATAAACTGAGTAAAATTGATGTATTCAATAGTAAGAAAGATTTACTGAGGGTGTTTTCTTCCATGGAAGGTTTGCTGAGCCTATTGCCACTCGACACCGACGCTGATAATGATTTTGCGAGCCAGGCCACATGGCTTCGAATGCAAAAGGCAATGGACAAAGATTGGCCGCTTCCCGACAAACCCTTGCTGGATAAAAGATTCAGAACTTATCGCGATAAAGTACTGGCCGGCCAGGACCAGATTGATTTTACCAATATCGTATACATTGCCGGCCGCGACAAAGCCACGCCCTGCGGCTATCGACTTGAAACAAGATCGGGTAATACCAATGAATTGATATTTCTCAGTACGGCAGAGGGAGATCAAAGCGTAACCTGGGATAGTGGCATCCCTCGAAAACTAATCGAAAAAGACCAGGTGTATTACGTAAACACCACGCATGGTTCTTTGGCCAACGATACCTCCTTGTTTAAAGGCATCGGGGAATTATTACAAGGCGGCTCTACCCGAATTTTTAGCAGGATAAGGCCTTCGGTTCGTGGCGAGGAAAAGCTTTTCAGATCGCCCCAGCCAGACGATTTCGATCTTACCCGCAGCGGTGTAGAAAGAACAATTCTTTCGCTCGGAGATGAAGAGGAAGGAAAGCAGGAAAGAGGCGCAATAAAAATTTCCATTGCAAAAGGAGATCTTCTTTATGCATCCTACCCGGTGTTGGTCGGCCACTTCAATGGCGATGGTATAGTAAGTGCAGAAAAAGCTATTAACTGGCACCTGGGGGGAGAACTATCGAAGCGACATAGTCTTGGATTGTACCCGGGTAAAATCGGTACTCACGAAATCCTGATGCCGGATAACGACAGGTTTAAGGGCGCAGTAATTGTTGGCTTAGGCGACCTGGGAACTCTCACGAGTTATCAGCTTGCACAAACGGTAGAGCAGGGTGTTGCCAAATACCTGCTGATGATTAACAGCAAGAAACAAACCGCAAAAAAAACCGGCATATCTGCATTAATTATCGGATCGGGATATGGTGGTTTAACGGTAGAGGGATCGATCCGATCCGTTATTGAAGGCGTTATAAATGCCAATAACAAAATAAATGCGCTCGATGAAAAGAAAGAATTCTTAACGATTGAGCATATTGAATTCATAGAACTGTTTGAAGAGGTTGCGTTGAATGCGTTTCTTACCCTTAACAAATTGGAGAGCCGCAACGACAGCTCACTGCCGATTGAACTCGAGCCGAAAAAAATACAGGCACGTCTTGGGTGGCGCCGAAGGCTTCCGGGTACAGTATCGGAGGAGTGGTGGACAAGGATCGGCGTACATGTTATCGATGAGTTAAGCGACAGGAATTATCGCGGAATAAGGTTTACCATTTCTACCGGGGGCGCACGCGAGGAGCAACGAACAGTGCAAACAACTCAAACGATTATCGAGCAATTGATAGAAGTAATGTCGACCAATAATCAATGGTCGCCAACGCTGGCAAAAACGCTTTTCGAATTGCTCATTCCAACCGATTTTAAAGAACAGCTCAAGCGCCAGAATAATATTAACTGGCTGGTAGATGCAAACACGGCCACTTTTCCCTGGGAACTGCTGCAGGATGGATCCATCCCGACCGCTAAACCGCTTTGTGTGAATGCCGGTATGGTTCGGCAATTTGCTACCGAAAATTATAGGGTAAAAATAAATGCTGTTACCAATACAAATGCGTTGGTGATAGGCGATCCCAATTTACAGGGATTTGCCAGCCAGTTACCCGGTGCAGCGGCTGAGGGTAAATTAGTGGATTCAATTCTTAAACACAATGGATTTAATAACACCACCCTGATTAACCGAAATTCCTTTGAAATTATTCAATCGCTTTTCAGCAATGAGTATAAGATTATCCATTTAGCAGGCCATGGTTTGTTTAATGCTGATTCTTCAAAAGGATCGGGCATGCTTATTGGCAAAAATGTGTTTTTATCGACCCGGGAAATCAGCCAGATGAGCAATACGCCGGAATTTGTGTTTGTGAATTGTTGTTTTCTTGGAAAAACAGATGGGGTTGCTGAAGAGTTTTTCCAGAATCGCTTTCGGTTAGCGGCTAATATCGGCACCCAATTAATAAACAACGGTGTAAAAGCAGTAATAGCTGCCGGATGGGCCGTTGACGATCGGGCCGCCCTGGACTTTACCGAAGTGTTTTATAAAGCAATGTTCGAAGGGCAGAATTTCGGCGAAGCAATTCGGGAAGCGCGAAGAGTAGTTTATGAAAAATATCCTTACACAAATACCTGGGGCGCGTACCAGTGTTACGGCGATCAATACTACCGGTTTTACTTATCAAAAGACGGGCAGTCGGGAAAGAGCGAATTCATGGTATCCGCCGAAGCGGAAAATGAACTGCACAACTTGCGAAACATGGCCGATACTGGCCAGTACGAAGCGGAGGAAATAATTAAGAAACTGCAGGCGATAAGTCGTAGAGTAGACGCGGCAGGACTTCGTATACCGGCCATTACGGAAATTGAAGCTTTCATTTATGCCGACCTGTATGACTACGATAATTGCATTCTTAAACTGGAAGCTTTGTTTCAAAACGAAAAGGCCGACTATTCGGTTTCAGCGCTCGAAAAATATTGCAATATCAGGGCTAAGAAGTTTGTGCTCGACGTGATGGAGCGTAAGGGAAAGGCGGCCGACTACGCGAAAAAGATAAAAAAGGTAATCGCCGATCTCCAGGTTCTACTGAATACCAACCCAACGGCAGAGCGATACAATTTACTGGGCAGTGCATTAAAACGTCAAGGATACTTAATACAGAATTCGAATGCCAGCAAACTGCAAGCATACGCTGCGGCTGCATTAAAATATCGGGAGAGTTACCGGGTCAAGAATAACCCGGACCTGGTTTATCCTCTCACCAATTGGCTGACCATCGAGAGCATCCTGCGCATGCTGGGCAAATCTATATCCGGAACAAAGGCAGGTAGAAGTGAAATGACAAAAAACGACGAGTTGTATAAAAAAGGGTTGGCCTACCTGAAAAAAGAGGAAAACAACCTGGAGGCACATGCCGACGTGAACAACTACTGGGATCTTTCAAAAACCGCCAATGCCAAACTCTGTTTATTGATTGCCGGAACTTCGTCTACCCGGCAAGCCATGAAGGAAGATTTGTTTGCTACTTATAAAAAACTATGGGCAAAAGCAGGTTCCAAAGGGAAAAAGAATGCCGAAATTGAACACCTGCAGATATTGACAGACCTGTTATCGATTGGCAGGACCAAGGATGCGGTGGCACTGAAGCGGTTAATTAACGAACTCAAAACTGATCTTAAAAAGATATCGTGATAAGCCTAACTTTGTAACGCTACAAACCGGGTTATCGCTTTATGGTTACGACCATAGGGAGGAAAGTCTGGACAGCGCAGAGCAGTGCACCGGTGAAGAGCCGGGTCCGCCGAAAGCGGAACAGATAGTGCCACAGAAAATAACTGTCCCGATCGGCTAATGCAGATCGGGATGAGGGTGAAAACGTAGGGTAAGAGCCTACGATGATTGGCAGCAATGTTAATCATGGGTAAACCTTGCATGCTGAAATGCCACATAGGTCAGCGCCTGAGAGCTGCTCGTTCGATGCTGATGGGTGGGCAGATTGATCCCGGCAGGTAACTGCCGGGGCAGATAAATGATAACCTCGCCGGCCCGGCCGGCGATACAGAATCCGGCTTACAGGTTTGTAGCATTTTTTAAACAATCCTCATCGTTCATACGCATAATAGTTGAAGCTCGCAGGCATCACTGCTTGCATGCACCAATTTCCGATTCTACGATGTCTTTAAACTGCATGGCCAGGTCTTTTTTCTGTTCGCTCAGGATTGATTTTACAAATATGATGGCCGCATATTTTCTGCAAAGATCTACATAGGGCCAGGTGCCGAATAAACCCGGGCTGCTTACTACAATTGTTTTACCCGATTCATCCTTTTCCTGTATCCAGGCGCCCAAACCATATTCGAAACCTTCGGCAACTTTTGGAGTCCATTTCACCGGGAGATTTCCATTCTGTACTTTCAACATTTCTGCAATGGCCTCTTCACTGAGTATCTTTTTATTTTCAAATACTCCCTTGTTCAAAATCATTACCAGGAAATTCATGTAATCGTTGGCGGTAGATCTTGCTCCACCCGAAGGATTCGGTGCCGAACCATCGTCGTTGGTAAACGATGTGCCCCGCATCCGCAATGGCCTCGTTATTCTTTCCTGTATCAAACGCTCGAATGCTTTTTTACCCACCACCTCGCATACCCTTGCTGCAATATTCAGCCCGTAATTACCGTAGAAAAATTCCATTCCCGGGTTGTTCGAAATTTCTTTAGCAGCAATGGCATTGGCTTCTTCTTCCAGGCTTTGGTATTTTCTTCTTTCGAGCAATTTGCTGGCCCTGCCGCCTTCTCTTTCAATACCTGTTGTATGAGAAAGGCAATGCCGCAGGGTTACATAATTTTTCATGTACTTGCTGAAAGATGGAATGTATTTGCTAACCGGCTCGTCTAAATCCAGCTTGCCCTGGTCAACAAAAGTCATAACCAATGCAGCCGTAAGCCATTTGCTGCAGCTTGCAACAGGCGCCTGCGTTTTGGCATTGAATTCGCCGAATTCTTTTTGATAAACAATCTTGCCATCTTTGTACACCATGGCCACAACATTTCCGCCGAGTTGTTTAAGATTACGTTGAAGGAGTTGATCCACCGAGCTGAAATCGTACTGGCCAAAACCAGGCTGAAAGATTAACAGGAAAGCTAGTATTGTTATGACTTTCATGCAGATAAACCTTTTATTGTATGACATAGTTTCGGGATTGATATACTTGGTTAAGAGTTTGATGAATGAAGATAACAATAGTTATCAACTGGAAAAACCTTGCAAACGATAAACTGAATTAGTTATGAACTTAGGAAACTTTACGATAAAAGCAGCCGAGGCCATTCAACAGGCCCAGCAATTAGCTTTTAATTCACAAAACCCGAACATAGAAACGGAACATATATTGAAGGCCCTGCTCGAACAGCAGGATTCGCCGGTAGAGTATTTGCTGAAGAAGAATAATGTTACAATTAATATTCTCGAGGCAAAACTCGATGAGTTGATTGAAAAACTTCCCAAAACCAGTGGCGAACCGGCCCAGCAAATCAGTCGCGAAGCCAATAGTGTGGTGCTTCGTGCTGGTGCTTCTCTCAAATCGTTTAACGACGAATTTGTAACTCCGGAACTTTTATTACTCGCAATTGTACAAGGAAACGATTCCAGCGCCAAACTGTTGAAAAATGCCGGACTTACCGAAAAGGGATTGGTTACCGCCATTAAAGATTTGCGCAAAGGCGAAAAAATTACTTCTCAAACACAGTCGCAGGAATTCAACGCCCTGAACAAATATGCCAAAAACCTGAACGAACTGGCCAGGCAGGGGAAACTGGATCCTGTGATCGGCCGCGATGAAGAAATACGCAGAACCCTGCACATACTTTCGCGCAGAACCAAAAACAACCCCATACTGGTTGGTGAACCGGGTGTGGGTAAAACGGCCATTGCCGAAGGTATTGCGCATCGTATTGTAAATGGCGACGTACCCGAAAATCTCAAATCAAAAACAATTTATGCCCTGGATATGGGATTGCTGATCGCAGGGGCCAAGTATAAGGGCGAATTCGAGGAAAGGCTGAAAGCTGTGGTGAAAGAAGTTAGCACCAGCGATGGAGAAATTATTTTATTTATCGACGAAATTCATACGCTGGTGGGTGCAGGGGGTGGAGAAGGCGCCATGGATGCAGCCAACATACTGAAACCCGCTCTTGCACGTGGAGAACTGAGGGCCGTGGGAGCTACCACTTTAAATGAATATCAGAAATACTTCGAAAAAGACAAAGCCCTGGAGCGTCGTTTCCAGAAAGTGATGATCGACGAACCCAGTATCGAGGATGCTATTTCAATATTACGCGGTTTAAAAGATCGTTACGAAACACACCATCACGTGCGCATAAAAGACGAAGCAATTATTGCGGCCGTAGAACTTTCGAGCCGTTATATCACCGATCGCTTTCTTCCCGACAAGGCCATCGACCTGATTGACGAAAGCGCTGCAAAACTCCGGCTCGAAATGAATTCCATGCCCGAAGAGCTGGATACGCTCGAGCGCCAGATTCGTCAACTAGAAATCGAGCGGGAAGCTATTAAACGCGAAAACGACGAAGTAAAACTGAAACAACTCAATACCGAAATCGCCAATATATCTGTTCAGCGCGATACGCTCAAAGCAAAATGGAAACAGGAAAAAGAGTTGGTGGAAAAAATACAAAACGCGAAGGCCGGGATAGAATCGCTGAAGCAGGAAGCAGAGCAAGCCGAACGCAATGGCGATTATGGTAAAGTTGCCGAGATAAGATATGGAAAGATAAAAGAACAGGAAGCGCAGATAGCGCAACTGACAACGCAATTAGCTGAATCCTCCGAAAAGCGTTTGCTCAAAGAAGAAGTAGATGCAGAAGATATTGCAGAGAGCATTGCAAAGGCAACGGGAATTCCGGTGGCAAAGATGATGCAGAGCGATAAAGAAAAATTATTGCATCTCGAAGAACATTTGCATGAACGCGTGGTTGGCCAGGAAGAAGCTATCACGGCAGTGGCAGATGCCATTCGCAGGAGCAGGGCGGGTTTGCAGGATCCCAAAAAGCCGATCGGTTCCTTCATTTTCCTTGGAACTACCGGTGTTGGTAAAACCGAGCTGGCAAAGGCTTTGGCCGAATATCTATTCGACGACGAAAGTATGATGACCAGGATAGACATGAGTGAGTACCAGGAAAAACATACAGTTAGCCGTCTCGTAGGCGCACCTCCCGGTTATGTTGGCTACGATGAGGGTGGTCAGCTTACGGAAGCGGTTCGTCGTAAGCCTTACAGCGTAGTATTGCTCGACGAAATTGAAAAGGCCCATCCCGATGTGTGGAATGTATTATTACAGGTATTGGACGACGGTCGTTTAACTGATAACAAAGGTCGTGTAGTAAACTTTAAGAACACGATCATTATCATGACCAGCAATATCGGGAGCCACATCATTATGGATGCCTTCGAAAACATAAAGGAAAGAGATATTGAACAGGCTTCTGAGAAAGCGAAAGCAGAGGTGATGAATTTGCTTCGGCAAACCATCAGGCCCGAATTTCTTAACAGGGTCGACGAGATTATTATGTTCCAACCACTGCTCAAGAAAGAAATCATGGGCATTGTGAAAATACAATTAGAAAACTTGCGCAAGCTGGTCGCTCAAAGCGGAGTGCAGCTAAACTTCAGCGACTATGCATTGGAATACCTTTCTGAACAGGGATTTGATCCGCAGTTTGGCGCACGGCCGCTGAAACGACTTATCCAAAAAGAAATCGTAAACCAGCTTAGCAAACGTATACTTGCCGGTGATATCGACAAGAGCAAACCTGTGTTGGTAGATGTATTCGACAACACGGTGGTATTCCGGAATGAAGCGCCGGAACTTGAAAGAATGAATGGAAAGGCTAAATAAAAGCGGTAGTAAAGGAAACTTGATACAATAAGATTGAATTCGAAAGGGCAGGCCGGTTGGGTCTGCCCTTATTCATATAAAATCAATTTTAACAGACGATAACAACAAAAGCAATACGCCGCCCTGGAAAGAGCTGCATATTGCTCACTCGCACGAAGGCCACCATAATGACCTTACATCAACGACGGATCAAAAAGCGGGTTACAGAGATAAAAAGGGTAGGGCACGTATGACTGATACGTAGCACAGACGATTGCTTTTTGAACTGCGTTGCAGGCCTGTTTGATTTTTTTTGAAGCTAGCGTATGGGTTTGATGAGGATATTTTTCCAGCGCACCTTTATTCCCCCGCCATCGTGTATTTGCAGGGCAATAAAGCCATTGCCTTCGCCTATTTTCGGATCTTTTATAAAGATCATCTGCTGATCGTTGAGCCAGGTAGTAACTTCGTCGCCCACTACCCGTATGCGCAAGGTATTCCATTGACCCGGCAATAAATATTTTTCATCCTCCGGCTGAGGTTTGATCAACCAGCCACGGCCATACGATTCATAAATTCCACCGGTATGTTGGTTAAGCGGCGCCACTTCTACCTGCCAGCCACTTATCTTCACACCTTCGATCGATGAGCGGAAAAATACACCGCTGTTTCCATTTGCTTCTTGTTTGAATTGAAGCGTCAATTCAAAATTTTTATACGACTTCCTGGTGGAAAGGTAGCCGTATTGCTTATCGGGCCCGCTTTCGCAAACAAGTTCCCCGTTTTCTACATACCATTTCTCCGTGCCGTGGATCGTCCAGCCTTTGAGATTTTTTCCATTAAATAATCTTTTTTGAGCCGTGAGCATCGAGCAATATCCAATCAGTAAGAGCAAGGCAATAAGGTGTTTCCTGGTCATAGACTTTTTTTTCGCTGGGGAAAATAGGTAAAATTTGGTTTGCGATCGATGATCAGGTACTATTGTTTTCTTTTTTGTGGTGTATCAGGCGCAGTTTACTATCTTTCGTTTTTGCCTTAACCTTAAATTAACGGATGGCCGAACTACAGCGAAAACTGGGAACCTGGGCCTGCATATCGATTGTAATCGGTGCGGTAATTGGAAGCAGTATTTTTATGAAACCCGCCACCATGGCCGGGCAACTGGGTTCTCCATTATTGCTACTCGCTGTTTGGATTGGCGCCGGCATCATCTCCCTTTTTGGTGGTATGATTAATGCAGAAGTGGGCTCGGTATTGCCGGAAACGGGTGGACAGTATATCTATTTCCGCCACATGTACGGCGACTTCTTTGCATTTCTTGCCGGCTGGGCAGGCCTAGTAGTAGTGAATACAGCAGCCGTAGCAGCTATTGCTTTTGTTTTTGCGCAGTACACCGAATATTTTTTACATCTGCCCAGGCTTGACGCCGCTGCAGAGCATTCTTTTGTTATCAATATTCCTTATGTAGGCAAACTGTTTCCCCTGGAAAATCTCGGGGTGAAATCGTTGGCAATCGTTGTCATCCTGTTTATAACCTGGATAAATTATTATAGTCTCAAAGCGAGCGGAAGTTTCCAGGTGTTTTTTACCATATTGAAAGTTTCGGTGTTGTTGCTTATTGTTGGCATCATTTTTTTCTCCAGCAATGGCAATGCCCTGCACTTTACCCAGGCTTCGTCTGCAATCAAACTATCGGGTTGGGAGTTGGTGGGCGGACTTGTAGCCGCCACTTCGGGAGCATTGGCCGCTTACGATGGATGGAATAACCTGGGCATGGTAGCCGGGGAAATCAAAAACCCTCAACGAAATATAACCCGCGGCCTGCTTTGGGGACTCGGCATTTGTATAACCTTATATGTTCTCACCAATTTTGCTTACCTGTATATGTTGAATATCGACGAAATGAAGGGCTCGGTACTGGTGGCCTCCGATGCGCTGTATAAAGTAATGGGAGGAGCAGGCGCCGGTTTAATTGCTTTGCTGGTAATGATATCTACTCTTGGAGCAGTAAATGGAAACGTATTGCCTTGTGCGCGCATCACTTTTGCAATGGGCAAAGAAAATCATTTCTTTTCCTGGGTAGGCAAGGTGCATCCTCGCTTCTCTACCCCGGGTAATGCATTGTGGTTACACGGTATCTGGAGTTGCCTTTTTGTGCTCAGCGGTTCCTTTGATATGCTTACCGATATGTTTGTTTTCGTAACATGGATGTTTTATGGTTTCGCGGGCTTCGGGGTCTTTATCCTGCGACGAAAAATGCCCGGGGCAGCACGGGCTTATCGCGTTTGGGGATACCCGGTAATACCGCTTATATTCGTTGCTTTCACCCTATTTTACTTTGTGCTGACTTTATACAACGATGTAAGTAATTACCTAAACGGGAAAACCGCTTTGATCAATTCCGTTTTCGGCCTGCTGCTCACGCTTTCAGGCCTTCCTCTATACTGGTACCTCAAAAAAAAACAAAAAATAAAACCAAGTGAGGCGTAGAATAGTTAATAGTGTTAGATTAGTTGTAATATTTTAAAGCATGAGAAGAAAAATCACGTTCTGCCTGTTGTACTTAATTGCGGGTGGGCTATCGGTGGATGCACAAACAAGTGGTTTTTTAACCGATAACGTTACCGGTAGTGTTTACAGGGCAAAAATGGATGCATCAATCAATGGCAACCCTTTCTTTATCGACGAATGGTTGCCGGGAGTGATTACTCTTAGATCGGGCCAGAAAGCAGAAAAATACAATTTGAAACTAGACGTGTATTCGAACGAATTGTTGTTCCAGTACGAAGGAAATGCGCTTGTTGTTGTAAACCCGGTAAAAGAGTTTGTGTTAAGGACCAATCTTGGCAGTTCCTATCTTTTTAGAGCCGGCTTTTTACCCGTGGAGCGAAACACCGAAAATACTTTTTACCAGGTGTTGACCGATGGGCCGGTGACATTATTGAAACTTACCCGTAAAATTATTACCGAGCGCAAAGAGTACAACCAGGCTGCCGTTATAAAAGAATTCGAGGCAAGCGAGTCGTATTATATTGCAAAAGCGAATGGAGGCATCGAAAAAATCAGGAAAGACAAAAAAAACCTGCTCGCGGCTATTAACGATGCCGACGGATCTTTCGCTAAATGGCTGGAGAAAAAAGGCCTGCGTTGCAAATCGGAAGAAGAGCTGGTACAAGCAGTAACGGCCTATAATAATAACCAGCACAAATAATCAACAACAAGTTTTTTTTACAATCCTAGTCACGACAAAGGCGGCGAATAAGATCGGCGTATTCCGGGAACTGTTGGGAAAGTTTATTGAAATCTGCCAATTCGAAATCTTCAAAATCGAAACCCGGCGATACGGTGCATCCAACCAGTGAGTATCGGCCCTGGCCTTCCACCGCCGAAGCAAACCAGCTTCCCGCCTTAATCACACATTGAAAACTCTCGTTATTGACGGGATTATTTCCCAACTTGTGAACAATCAGCTTTCCATTCGGCTCTATTTCGTAAATCGTGAGAGGATGACCGAAATAAAAATGCCACAACTCATCGCTGGCAATCCGGTGAAAAGCGGAAAACTGCCCTTGCTCGAGCAGGAAATAGATACTGGTTGAAAAATTTCGTGTATCCCTGAATGCTGGTGGCAGACAATCTTTATCGGCTTTCAGGGGCGATCGGTATACTTCTCTAAACGAGCCGCCCTCAACATGCCGGCTAAGTTGCAAATGCCGGACCCAGAAACTGGCAGAATAATCCATAATCAATATGCAATGCGAATATACCGATCTCTAGTTCCCCAATACCATGCCTTGAGCGAGTCTTTGATACGTGTGGTGTCGGCCGCGTTGGCAGGAAGAACTACAAAAATGGAATAGCGGATCGAGTCCCTGGTCTCCATCTGGAACCGGCTATCGTGTTCTTTCAATATTTTAAAGCGATCAAAAGCTCTTTTTGCTGTGCGTGTGTCTTCACAAACAAATTTATAAAAGCCGGTGGGTGTATTGGCGCTAACAGCCGCTGTTTCCGTTTGGATACTATCTGCAGGAGAGGTCGAAATAGTTGAGGAATCTGCCGTGCCGGCGTTCAAGCTATCTGCAGGAATATAGGTTTGAACCGGTTGGCGGACATCTGCTGTGTTATCGGTATCGGGCGATGTTTTTTTAGAATAGAGCAGGTAACCTCCCCAAACAATCACGCCCAACGCAATTACCGTTCCCCCAATCATGAGCAGCCTTCGCAACAAAAGGTTGGAAGATGACTGCCCGCTGATGTACTCAGTATTGTAAAGCGGCTTTTTGTCTGCTGCTTTTTCCGTCTTTCTTTCGGGAGCAGTCGGTTCAAGTCTTTCGCTGGCCAGTTGACCATGGATAAAGTCGAGGCGGCCATCTTTGTTTTTTTGAAGCGTGCCGATGCCTTCAAAATAAAGCGGCTTGCCTATATTCAATACCATTTTACAGTCGGAAAGATAGGAGTCGAGGTCGGACTCGGCCAATGGTTTAATCTTGCCGGTTTTTTGCCGGATAAAATCTATCAGATCCTCGTCGGGACGGCTTATTGTTTTGGGATTGAATTGTATGGATTGCAAAAATTCACCGAAGTTTTTGTCCGTTGGCTCGGGTATCGATAAGGATGGATCGATCGAAAACTGGCCGATACCAGGAATATTCAATTGCCTGTTCTGGTACAGGTATTGGGTTAGCAGGCTAGATACTTTCAAGGTAATATGGATTTTGCCACAATTTACAGATTAATTAGAAACGTAGACCGATGTATATTATTTTTGCAGCCCTTGCAAGCGGGTAAACAAAACGGGATGCAATGCTGGAAGAACACGAAAAGAGGTTTATTGAATATTGGGAAAAAAAAAGGTTGACGGAAAGAAAAACCTTACGTCAATTGCTGGTTGGAATACCCCTGGGACTGTTATTTGCTATTCCCATTTTGATTGCACTGTTTTCGGGTAAGTTCTGGTACAAAAGAGCCGATGCGGCAGCCAATGCACAGCTAAACCCGACTGTATTAATTATTGCCATTTTGCTGATAGCAGCTTTTTTTGCAATTTTTTATAAACGGCAACAGTGGGAGAGTAAGGAACAGTATTATAACGAGTTAAAGGCCAGGGAGCAAAAACAGATAAATGTGGATAGTGAGATGCAGCGGTAAGAGCAAATACTATGTCATACGCATGGGTAGAATTATCTTGAAAATTTAGAAATTATGAGGATACTAGTAGTTACGCTTTTGATGTGTACCGTATTTTTTGCATCGTGTTTGAAGAAAAACGATGGATGTCCCTATTCTGTTACCAACAGGCCTGCACCTTCTTCGGAAGAACAAGCTGTACTGAATTATCTTACCACCAACGGAATAACAGCTACCAAGCATGGCAGCAATATGTACTACGAAATAATTTCATCGGGTACAGGGGCTACGCCCGAACTATGTTCCGGAGTTATTGTACAGTATTCCGGTAAGCTTGCCTCGGGTACCGTATTCGATTCGCAAAGCAATGCCATTTTTACTTTAGGATCGCTGATCGAGGGTTGGAAAGTTGGCCTTCCTCTTATCAAGAAAGGCGGACGAATAAAACTCTACATACCACCATCCCTTGGATATGGTGCAGTTGATGTAAAAGATGGATCGGGTACTGTGATTATTCCGGGTAATTCCATTTTAATATTTGATATTACACTTAACGACGTTCAATAAAAAATACAAAAAATTCTACCTGTATTTTTTGTAAATAACAAAACCCGCTGAATGAATTCCTGATGAATTTTATCCAGCGGGTTTTTTGTGACGCTTCGGGCTTCGTTCTTGATATATCTTTCGCCTTTTGCCCAAACAATGTCAGCCGGCTCAACAGATCTTTTCTCCTATCTTCGTAATAAAATTTTCCATTGCCGCACGAAGCAATTTCTGTATTCGATATATTCAAAATTGGCGTTGGGCCTTCCAGTTCACATACGCTGGGACCCTGGCGCGCTGCGCAGCGTTTTATTGAATCCTTTCACGAGAAAAATCGTCTTTTTGAAATAAGGGCAATTCGGGTACTGCTGTATGGCTCGCTGGCAAAAACGGGGAAGGGACATGGAACCGATATTGCCGTTCAATTGGGTTTGTGCGGACTAGACCCGGTGACCATTGCGGTTGATACTATCGATGCAAGAATCGACTCTATTCGCTCGATGAAGAAGATACTACTGCATGGGTTACACGAAATCGATTTTGATCCGCAGGAGGATATAGATTTTCTTTTCACAGAATCACTTCCCTTTCATCCCAATGCCCTTAGTTTTTTAGCAACGCTTGCCGATGGATCGCAGATTGCTGAGACCTACTATTCAGTGGGCGGGGGGTTCGTAATTAAAGAAGGGGAAAATCTTAAGTCATCCAATGCCATTCAATTGCCCTTTCCGGTTGATCGTGCAGAGGACCTGCTTCACTGGTGCCGCAAAACGGGTATGAGTATAAGCGAAGTGGTAATGGAGAATGAACTTTGTTGGCGAAGCGAACAGGAAATAAAACAAAAAATGCTGGGCATCTGGCAGGTGATGAAGGATTGTTCTTTCCGTGGATGTCATACAGAGGGAATTTTACCCGGCGGCCTCCAGGTGAAACGACGCGCAGCGGAATTGAATCGTAAACTCATCAAAGGAGGTAGTTATAATAACGCCGATGAATGGCTGGTGGCTATTGGAAAGGGCGGCTCCGATTTCAAATACATTCTCGATTGGGTGAGCTGTTTCGCGCTTGCAGTAAACGAAGAAAACGCTTCTTTTGGTCGTGTTGTTACTGCTCCCACCAACGGCGCTGCCGGGGTAATTCCGGCAGTTCTGCTTTATTTCGTGGCTTTTTGCCAGGGCAACAGTGTAGAGAAAATACTACAATTCATGCTCACCGCGGCGGAACTGGGAAGCATTTTCAAAAAAGGCGCAACTATATCGGCTGCCATGGGCGGTTGCCAGGCCGAGATTGGTGTTTCCTCGGCAATGGCGGCTGCAGGATTAACCGAGGCAATGGGAGGCTCACAAAGGCAAAGCCTGATGGCGGCTGAGATAGCTATGGAACATCACCTCGGGCTCACCTGCGATCCTATTGGCGGACTTGTTCAGATACCCTGCATTGAAAGAAATACCATGGGCGCCATTAAAGCTATAACGGCTTCGCAACTGGCGCTTCAAAGCACGCCTGATTTTGCAAAAGTATCGCTCGATGCCGTTATCAAAACAATGTGGGATACGGCCCGCGATATGAGCTTTAAATACAAGGAAACTGCCGAGGGTGGACTGGCCGTTCATATTCCCATCAGCCTGCCTGAATGTTAATATTTTGCCAACAGATTTTTTTATTCTTTTTTCGCAACTTTGCACAACTTTTTCGGGTTTGTTTATGTTTATAAAAGCTCGAAAATGAAAACAATAAACGGGATCAGCCTCTTTATTGCCACTGGAACTCTCTTTGAACCAAACCTGAAAAATCATTAACCAACATGAGTATGCATCCGATAAAGCGCATATTGGAGATATTGCGTTATGAAAAGAAGGAGATATGGGCCATCTATTTCTACGCAATATTCAGCGGCTTGGTTCAGTTGTCTTTGCCAATCGGTATTCAATCCATTATCAGTTTTGTACTGGGCGGTTCACTTTCCACTTCATTGGTGCTGTTGATTGTTTTTGTAGTGTCTGGTGTATTTGTAAGTGGGTTGCTACAGGTTAATCAAATGAAGATTATCGAAAAAATCGAACAGCAATTGTTCGTGCGTTATTCATTCTCGTATGCTTATACCATTCCTAAGATAAATCTTCTCAAGGTAGATTCGTATTACCTGCCCGAACTGGTGAATCGTTTCTTCGACACGGTATCGCTGCAAAAGGGGCTTGCAAAATTATTGCTGGAGATTCCTACTGCCACCATTCAAATACTTTTCGGGCTGATCTTGCTTTCTCTTTATCATCCTATCTTCATCTTTTTTGGAATAAGCCTCATCATCATTCTGTATCTTATTCTCAGGTACAGTGGCACGCGAGGTTTGCAAACAAGCATCGAAGAAAGCAATTACAAGTACAATGTAGCCGGATGGCTGGAAGAACTGGCAAGAGTTGTTAACTCACTGAAGTTCTCAAGGGGCTCTCAATTCCACCTTTACAAAACCGACAAGGAAGTGACCGGCTATCTCAACGCCCGCACCAATCATTTCAAAATTCTTTTGTTTCAGTACTGGAGTCTTATCGTGTTCAAAGTGATTATTACGGCTTCCATGCTGATTGTGGGTAGTTTTCTGCTCGTAAATCAGCAGTTGAATATCGGTCAGTTTATTGCGGCCGAAATCGTCATCATCATCGTGATGTCGTCGGTAGAGAAGTTGATAGGCAACCTCGATAAAGTGTACGATGTACTTACTTCCGTCGAAAAACTTTCGAAGGTGATGGAAAAACCGGTAGAGGTGGGGGGCGATCAAAGAATGCCCGAAAATTTGAACAAGGGCATGGCCATTTCCATTCGCAATCTCGATTTTGGATACGAGCCTTCAAAACCTACTCTTCAGTCAATTTCCATGGAAATAGCCAGCGGTGAAAAGGTTTGCCTGATGGGCGAAAACGGCTCAGGGAAGTCTACGTTATTGCGATTGCTGACTGGCGCTTATCAACCATATACGGGGGGAATCATTATTGATGGAATTCCTTTGAATCAATACGATCTTGACTCCCTGCGCGCCCAAACCGGCATCTTGCTGGAGAGCCAGGAAATTTTCGATGGTACGCTCATGGAAAATATCACTTTGGGGAACGAAGACATCCCCATCGAAAGAATTCTCCGCCTCGCCGAAGTATTAGGATTGAAAGAGTATATCGATTCCGAGCCGGAAGGGCTTCAATTGATGTTACATCCGTCGGGGAAAAGGCTTTCGCGAAAGATTATCCAACGAATTTTGCTGTTACGCGCCCTTGCCCATCAGCCCCGTTTGTTGTTGCTCGAAGAGCCCTGGCTGGGCCTGTCCCCGTCGGATGCCACCAATATCAAGAATTTCCTGTTAACCGAACTAAAAAACGTAACCATTATAGTAAGTACAAACGACGAAGAGTTTGCGAGGTTGTGTAACAAAAAATTCGTTTTACAAAATGGTACACTTGTTTAAACCTATTCGTACGAAAAATGCAAGGAATTAAAAAAGTTATTGAAGCAAGTACCCGGTCGCCGGAGCGGTTGCAGTCGTTCAGGACTATTTACAGGATCAACCACAAAAGCCGCGTTCGCTATTGGTTTTGGGGCGTACTCATTGCGATAGTGGTGGTGCTTTTACTGCCCTGGACACAAAACATCCGGGCGCGGGGAGCCGTAACCACTCTCAGGCAGGAACAACGTCCACAGGAACTGAATACAATCATCTCCGGAAGAATTGTAAAATGGCATGTGAAAGAAGGTGATCTTGTAAAAGCTGGCGATACCATTGTGCAATTGGCGGAGGTGAAGGATGATTATCTCGATCCCCAATTGCTCGACAGAACAAAAGAACAATTGGATTCGAAAAAAGATGCGGTGGAAAGTTACCGCAATAAGGCAAACATTGTTTCGCAACAGATAACAGCACTGGAGCAGGCCCGCGACCTGAAGGTGATGGAGCTCGAAAACAAAATTCAGCAGCAAAAACTGAAAATTGTAAGCGATAGCATAGAACTGGTAGCTGCATTAAACGACTATAGCATCAAAGTACAACAATTTAACAGGCAGCAGGTGATGTACGATTCCGGGCTGGTTTCTCTGGTTCAGTTGGAACAACGCAACCAGGCTAAGCAAGATGCACTCGCCAAAAAAACAAGCGCCGAAATAAAACTTAATAATTCGAGGCAGGAGATGATTCGTTTGCGAATTGAGTTGAATGGCGAGATACAATCTTACCTGGAAAAAATCAGCAAAGCGGAAGCGGACCGTTTTCAATCTATTTCCCAGGTAGCTTCGGGAGAGGGCGATATTGCGAAACTAAGGAATCAATACTCGAATTATCTTATTCGAAACGGGCAGTACTATATGCTTGCTCCGCAAAGCGGGCAGGTAGTGAAAGCACGCAAGCAGGGTATCAACGAAATTATAAAAGAGGGAGAAATGTTGGTGGAGATAGTGCCAACCGACCAGCAATATGCCGTGGAGTTGTTTGTGCGGCCAGTCGATCTCCCATTGGTATCAAAAGGGCAATCGGTAAGGTTTTTGTTCGATGGCTTTCCTGCAATCGTGTTCAGCGGCTGGCCGCAGGCCTCGTACGGAACTTTTGCAGGCAGGGTAGTAGCTGTTGAAAACGCTGTGAGCAGCAATGGTATGTTCCGCGTACTGGTTGCTGCCGACGAAAACGAAAAACCCTGGCCAAAAGAATTGCGGGTTGGAACGGGAGCGGCATGTATTGCCTTGTTGAAAGATGTGCCCATATGGTACGAATTGTGGCGTAACATAAATGGATTCCCGCCCGATTTTTATAGACCCGAAAATGGCGATGCTTCCAGTAAAACTACCTCAAAGAAATAATTGCCGATGATAACAAAGGATGTGTTGCCGGAACGGATTTTATTTCTTGCAGCAGGGTTTTGCCTGTTGTTTTCATTACCATCGTTTGCGCAGCGGGATAGTGTAACCGAAAAACTATTTACCGAGCAGCAATTACTTGCTGTAGTAAGAAGCTGGCATCCGGTAGTGAAACAGGCGGAGTATGGCGTGCAACGAAGCGATGCGGCCATCACCAGTGCCAGGGGCAATTTTGATCCCTTGCTCGATGCGTCGTTCGAAAGGAAAAGATTCGATGGCACCACTTACTATAGTTATTACAAACCAGAGCTGATTATTCCCACCTGGTATGGAGTAGAAGTGTATGCAGGGGCCGAAGAAATATCGGGCAATCGCGTAAATGCGGAGAGTACACTTGGCCAAACCAGCTACCTGGGTGTGAGTGTACCTCTCTTGAAAGACCTGGTAATGGATAAACGCAGGGCTACGCTTCAGCAGGCAAAAACATTTTTGCAGCAGTCAAAGGCCGAAAGAGATAATATTGTAAACGATCTTTTATTCGACGCACTAGGCGCTTACTGGAATTGGGTGCGCGAATACCGTATCTACCAGTTGTTCACCAATATTATCCGGTTGAATGAAGATCGCTTTCGGTTTGTTCGCATCGAATACCAGCAAGGCAACCGGCCTGCCATAGATACGGCCGAAGCATTGGCCCAATTGCAAAGCTTCCAGTTTTTGCAAAACGAGGCGCAGCTTAAATTCCGAAATGCCGGGCTTGAATTGTCGAATTACCTGTGGCTGCAAAATGAAACACCTTACCAGCTACCGCCCGATATCGTTCCCGATTCGGTTGCCATCACCATGATCGATGCACTGCCTTTACCCGTGCTGGATACATTGCTGGATGCGGCGAGGCTGCGGCATCCCAAGCTAAGAGCCAATTCATTTAAAATTGATTGGCTGCAGATAGAACAGAAACTGAAATTTCAGGGCTTATTACCCAAGCTCGACGTAAAAGCCAATTTGCTGAATAAGGGATATAACGTTTTCTCGAAAGTGAATACCACCTTCCTGGAGAATAATTACAAGTATGGCATCAGCTTTAGTCTCCCGCTTCGTCTGTCGCAGGGAAGGGGAGAATACCGCGAAGCAAAGCTGAAGGTATCGGAAGCAACTCTCGAGCAAAAAATGCTTGGATTGCAGATTGAAAACAAAGTGAGATCCTATTTCAACGAAGTGCTGGCGCTTCGGCAACAAATAAAGATTAACGAAAGCATGTTGCTTAACTACGATCGTTTACTTAAGGGGGAAGAAGCGCGTTTTCGCATTGGAGAAAGTTCTTTGTTCCTGGTAAATACCCGCGAAAACAAAGTGCTCGAGTCGATGCAGAAACTGGTGGAGCTTAAAACCAAGCTTTACAAAAGTTATGCGGGCCTGCAGTGGGCAGCGGGCTTGTTGCAGTGATCGGGCACTTTTTCTGTTGAAGTATTATATTAGGTAAAAAGTGAAAAGTCAAAAATAAAAAGGTTTTATGCAGAAGCTAAAATGAAGCTTATGTTGCTATATTATCAATCATTTCTTGTGCTGATGTAAATTGATATATGCGCTGGCGCATTTTTTATTAAGAATGATTTCCCTTATTGCCTTTTTACTTTTGACTTCCCGCTAGTTCAATAGCGGATTTGCTTCAATCTCTTTGATATCGATATCAGAATAGTCGCGGATGATATTGTACAGCGTACCTCTTTCCACCGGCTTTCGTCCCGCTTGCCTAATGAGTGTCACCAATTGCGCAGTCGACATGGAAGGATTTTGTTCTTCCGCACCAGCCATCGAATAGATTTTTGTGGAGTCGTCGATGGTTCCATCAATATCGTTTACTCCGAATGAAAGGGTGAGTTGGGCGTTTTGCCTGCCCAACATGGGCCAATAAGCTTTCAGGTGAGGGAAATTGTCCATGTACAGGCGCGCAATGGCGTACGTACGAAGGTCTTCGATAACGCTGCTTTCCGCCACATGGCTCATTTCATTATCGTGGTTACGAAATTTCAGGGGAATAAATGTATTAAAGCCGCCGGTTTTATCCTGAAGGCTCCTCAGCCTTTCCATATGATCGATGCGGTGTTCAAACTTCTCTATATGGCCATATAGCATGGTGGCATTGCTGTGCATTCCCAATTTGTGGGCGGTTTCGTGGATTTCGAGCCAGCCCGCTGCATCCACTTTATCGGCGCAGATCTGGTTGCGGATATCAGCATCGAAAATTTCCGCGCCGCCGCCAGGCAACGAATCAAGCCCGGCCGATTGTAAATACTTCAATCCTTCTTCCACGCTCATCTTGGCCTTACGGAACATATAATCCAGCTCTACAGCAGTAAATCCCTTTATATGCAAATCGGGGCGATGTAATTTGATGGCGCGCAATAAGTCGGCAAAAAACGAAAGGTTCATTTTCGGATGCACGCCTCCCACAATATGCACTTCGGTAACCGGCTTACCGTCGTATTTCTTTACGATATCGAGCATCTGCTCAATACTGAGTTCCCAGCCCTCTTCGCGATGTGCGTACAAGCGCGAATAAGAACAGAACTTACAGGTAAATACGCAAACATTGGTGGGCTCGATATGAAAATTGCGATTGAAATAGGTGGTATCCCCGTGCAAGCGTTCACGTACTTGGTTTGCCAGCGCTCCTAAAAAAGAAAGACTGCCCCTTTCGAAAAGGAGCAGTCCATCTTGCGGATTTATTCTTTGCTGGTTAAGTACTTTTTCAGCTATTAATCTTAACTCTTTGTCTTTTTCGATAGCTAAAATTGTTTCAACCGTTTTTATCATCTTCTCTTAATAATTCTTTCAGTTATTACCTTGTTATCGTATATCAATTTTACCTGGTAGGCTCCGTTGGCATACCTGTTCAAATCGATCACGATATTATTAGACGCATTGCCATTAAAGCTTCTTGCCACCACGGTTTGACCAGAGGAATTGATTACCTGTATTCCTCTCAAACTTGTGGGCGGAATTACGTGTCGAACGGAGAATGATCCTTCAAACGGATTCGGAGCAATCATGTATCCATTCTGCTTCAGGCGCGCCGGCAAAGTTACGGTAGAAATATCAATCTTATCGAGGAAGGTATTATTACCCCTGTTGCTGGTGCTTCTGAATACTAACTGGAAGCGGCTGTTTGCCGGAACAAACTTGCTTATATCCACCCATTCCGTTCTCCATTGCACAGGCGATGTGGGAACAAAGCCAATCGTATCGGTAGTTGGGAATGTGGATGGGAAGTTCTTATCCACCGTTGTCAAATCTTCTCCCCATTTTTTATAAACGGAGCGGAAAGTTTTGCCGCAATCGGTAGTCAATAGTAATTCCAAAGTATCCAAAGGCACTGCTGTACTTCCGGGGAATCTTCCTGTTGAATGAGCTACATCGAACCGGACAGACACTGAATCGGGTGAAGCTATCTGCACCAGTGGAGAGTAGAGGTCATCCACCCGGTTATTACTGTTGAACCGGTAATTACGTATCCATGCCGAAGCCGTCTTCTCATTTGCGGCTCTCACATTTCTTTCCCAGGTATAGGCAGACCCAGAACTTGCTACCGACCAGTTTGCGGGAGGGAAGGTAGTTTGCTCAAACCCTTCTTTAACGGGATCGGGCTGGGGATCGAATACCGTGAAGTTGATCCTTGTGGTATCGTTCAGGTTGTTTTCGTCGTTAAGGCCATTGGGATCTTTGGTATAAACAGTAAATACATAGTTGCCGCCAGATGTAAGGGTGATAGACTTATTATAGGTGGCAAAATTGATAGCTGCGGATCCGCCATTGGGCAATGCACCGGTCCACGAAATGGAATCCAATGCGCCGGTACCAACGCGGTAGAGAATCTTCACGTTCTTCAATGTATCGCGTCCCTGGTTACCCAAGGTAATTTGCGGTACAAGGGTTCTAGTACACAACCTGGGGCTCGGTTCCGTAACTGCTCTCACCAAAGCATCGCGGAAGGGCAAGCGGAAGATGCGCAGGTTGATATCGTCGAGATAAAGATTGTTACCAAACCTATTAATGGCCTTGAAGCCTACAGTAATACTGGTAGCACTGCCAATAAATGGTTTAAGGTCGAGGCGGGTATTGGCCCACTGCGTAGCCGTCGGCACAAACTCGGAAGTTTGTGTGCCAGCTACCGTAGCAAGTGCAGCTCCCCCAAGTTTCCAGACCTCGGTGAACGTAGCACCGCAATCAGTGGATATAACAATAGCGAGCGAATCGGCAAATGAAGCCGAAGTACTGTAGATGCGATAGGCCCTTTCGAAAGAAAGAATTACTGAATCCGCTCCAATAACATCAAGTATCGGCGAAAGCAGGAAGTCCTGGTGATTCGTGCTTGAATAATCGTAGAAGTCCATGAATGCCGAAGCAGTTCCTGATTTTCTTGCAGCAGTGGTGCGCTGCCAGGTTATACTTCCAGTATTGGGATTAATAATTTGCCAATTAACAGGGGGGAAGGTGGTGGATTCAAAACCTTCTACAAATGGGCCCGGTAAAGGAGTAAGAATCGTAAAATTAGTTACCGCGGTATCGTTTACTTTGTTTTCGTCTGCCCCACCGTTTGGTTCGGCAACCCATATTTTTAATGTATTTGCACCTCCGGCCGCGGTAATTGCGGGAAGGGCTACGTTTGCGGATTGTCCTGTGTTAAGAGTTCCGGTCCAGTTAAAAGGCGCAGACACGGCCCCGTTATTCAACTGGCGATAGATATTAAGTGAAGTAAGTGCGCTGGAACCGGCATTTCGAATAGTGATTGCCGGGGTAATGGACGAATTACATTGTGCCAAGCCGTTTGCGGGCGATACAATAGTAACCAATCGCGCATCCAATGCGGGTAGCGGCTCCAGTTTAAACGAGGCAATCCGGGTTCTCCAGTTGGTAGCACCATACATGGCAGTAAACCAGAAAACGGAATCATTGGTTACGTCAGTTTCCAGGTCGTTGTAGTCGCCCCAGCGGTTACCAAAGGTTCCATAAGCAGTACCTACCTGGATGGTTGACTCGTCGTAAACCATTAAGCCGGGAGGATCGGTAGAATTGCGACCTGTGAAATAGATGGATGCAAATTTGCCTGCACCACTGTGATTGAAAGCTAATGCAATCTGACCCTTGCTATTAATATTGATGCCAGCCATCCAGCGGCCATCGGCATCCGGAGAATAAGTTCCCTGCTGATTCACGCTCCATGCACCGCCGCTCCTTCTGAATTCGTACCAGCGAACACCGGCTTTTGCAGGAAGAGCGGGGTAATTGGCATCAACAGTATGGTTGGCAACGATGGCTTCGTGCGTACCGAAATTTCGATAGCTAACACGATGCATGAAACGGTCACTGATGGCATCGTATGCCGAACCTCCGGGCACGCATGCTCTCGAAGCACATACATTCGATTTAAATGCGGCTACGGTCATTTGCGCTCCAATGGTAACAGTTGTATTGGCGGGCGTCGCAAAATCGGGAGTCATATTGATAATACCCACCGAATCTACGTCGGCTGTGCTGGCAGTTAAATTATCATCGTGATAGTAAAGGAAGAAGCCAGTGTTGGGATTAGAAGGGGCTGTGGGTCCGCTTATGCTTACTGGAGCCAATGTTCTTGGCTTGGAAGTCGGACTAACACCTGTGCCGAAGAAAGAAGGAATAAAACGAATCATGTTGGCAGTAGGGTTGCCGGCAATCATTTTGGCTTTATCGAAAGCCATGATGGAAGAACCAAGGTAGGCAGTACCGGACGTGTTGAAGTCGTTCGACGTTCCGAAAATGGCATTCGGCCATACGGAGTAGTGAGGATAGTCGATAAACACGCTGTTATCCTGGAACGAGTACACATACCAGCTTCCTGCGGGGTTATTTGTTTGCGAAACTGCGAATAACAGGGTATTCGCATAAGCTCCATTGTTTCCCCACGCGGCAAATTCGGAAATGATATAGCGGTCGGCAAACTGATCGTATAAAACGATGGGGTCGCCCCAGTATTCGTTGGTCGCATTTGCCGGGAACAGAACGTTCATGTACGTTTGAGCTACAACATTGGCCCCGGTTTTGTCCCAAACACGAAAATAACTACCCTGGCTTCCGTTAATCATTTGTATCACGTGATTGGGTCCGTTCGTCAAACACGGATCGGCTGGTGCCACGTTGGTAAAGCCCATGCCATCGTAGTTTTGAATCACCTTTGCACCCGCAAGCGGGCCTTCGTCTGGATTATTGAACCCATCGGTTTTGGGGTTAAAGAAATCTTTCTGAACAACCGGGTCGCCTTTGGCACTGGTGCCATAATCCACCACTTCCTCTTTCCATGTTTTTTTTCTTATCAAACCGGTGAGATCCCTGGTAACCGGTGGAGTGTAAGATGGATCGGGCTTGATATCTTTCAGGGCAGGAGTAACACGAATCAACTGACCCGTGATAACCTTAATGCCATTTGTCGATTGCTGGGCGATTGCGATTTGGGAAAATACAATAACAGCAGCAAGAAGTAGAACTTTCCTCATAAGCTTTGGTGTGTTAGTTTTGATACAAGGGACCTATTACAAATATAAAATTTGCCCTCTATCTCTCAAACTTTTTTTTTAATACATAAACTTACCAAGTACTTTGAAAATTAAGGCTTTTGTTACTGCAAAGCCCCCGCAATACAGCCGCACATTAAACAAGCAATAGTACCTCCCAATAAAGCCTTTAAACCCAATTCGGTCAGGTTTTTCCGCTGGTTGGGAGCCAATTGGCTGATTCCCCCGATTTGAATGCCTATCGAAGCGAAATTGGCGAAGCCGCTGAGTGCATAAGTGGTGATTAGTATCGATTTAGGGTTGGTAATAACTTCCTTGTTCAGCATATCACTGAAGGATACATAGGCATTGAATTCATTGAGAATCGTTTTTTCGCCCAGCAACTGTCCCACATTCAGCATATCCGAGCTATCTACTCCAATCAGCCAGGCGACCGGCGAAAATATATAGCCGAGTATCATTTGAAACGATAAGGCTTTGTAAGGTGTGTTGGCGGCGATGATCGCATTGAGGCTTGTCCAGTCGCCAACTTTAAAGAGCAGCCAATTCAGCACATGAATCAATGCAGTAAAAGCAATCAGCATAGCCGCCACATTTACCGCCAGCTTTAAGCCATCGGTGGTTCCTAGCGATAATGCATCTAAAAAATTATCACCCAGCTTTTGCTTAGGAATTTTTACCGAAGTATTTACTTTCTCGTTTTGCGGAAAGAGGATCTTTGAACATACAATAGCGGCGGGGGCGCTGAGGATGGATTGAGTAAGCAGGTGAAGTGCATAATACTCCGGATTGCCCTGCTTGGCCCCAAGAAAAGATACATAGGCGCCTAAAACACTTCCAGCCGTATTGGCCATGCCGCCAACCATTATACAAAGCAGTTCCGAACGATTCACTTTGTCGAGATAAGGCTTAATCATCAGCGGGGCTTCGGTTTGCCCGAGGAATATATTGGCCGCAGTTGACACGCTCTCAGCTCCCGATATTTTGAGTTTACTCAGCAACCAGGCAAATACATACACAATTTTCTGAAGAATGCCGGTATAGTATAAAATCGCCGACAGGGCGGAGAAAAAGATAATGGTAGGCAACACCCTTACCGCAAAAATAAAACCCCAGGAATCGGTTCTCACTTCAATGAGATTGGAGAAAAGCAGTCTTGTACTTTCTATTTCCACATCAAGCATCCGCACAAAGCCCCGCGAAAGGAAGTCGAAGAACGAGTTGATGAAACTTACGCGGGCCACCCCGAGATAGAATGCAATCATCGCCACAATGCCAATGCCTACCAGTCGCCAGTTAATTGCTTTCCGATCGGAGCTGAACAGCCAGCAAATAAATATGAGCGAAGCCATGCCAATAGCGCCGCGAAGAAGATTTTCCAGAACAGGGTTCATGCAGTTGTGTTTTGGTAAAGCAAAGACTTGGCAATATAGAATTAAAAAGTAAAAAAAGGGCAGGCTAAAATGTAAAAGGGTTCCTTTACGGAACCCTTTTCATTAACTTCTATTCGTTGAATTATACTTTACAAGTGCTGTTCAATCTTTTTAACGAAGTTCATCTTCGGTTGAGCGCCCACGAGTTTATCTACTACTTTACCACCCTTTATAAAGAGAATAGCGGGTATGGAGGTTACGCCATAATTGATGGACAGTTGCGGATTGTGATCAACATTCACCTTACCCACATTTACCTTACCATCGTATTCCTTCGACAACTCTTCGATTACGGGTCCGATCGCACGGCAGGGCCCGCACCATTCTGCCCAGAAATCCACTACGGTTAATTTATCGGAGGCTATCACTTTCTCCTGGAAATTTGAATCAGTGAGTTCTAATGCCATAAAATTGAGTTTAAAATGTTTTTATCGGTTTCAAAAATCTTGTCGTAAACAAGCGGCAAATTTACTACCATCTGGTTAAACAGGCAATGCTGGCACAAAGTTGTGCAAAACTTGTCACTTGTCTTAGTCAGCCTGCTTACATTCCTGTTAAAAAGACGGAGTGTTTGCAAAGGCTTAACAAACTCGGGAGTTTTGGAGGTCGAGAGGTTTAAGGGTTTAATGTTTAGGTTTAAAGTTGTTCGAGTTTAATCAGCGATTCAAGAACTCTGGAACCTTAAACTTTTAAACCCTTAAACCCTTAAACCTTCGTCACCCCGTAACCACCTGCACTTCCAGTTCCGGCGAGTTTTCGAGAAACTGCGCCATCTCATCGTTCATTTCAAATCCGTTTTCCATGGTGAACAGGCTTACTTTATACTGTTGTCGTGGTTCCCTGATATTAAAGCGCAAGCCGGCGCGGCCTTTATGGTATTTGATGTTTTTTTCCAGGAAACGAACCATGTCTTCCGTAATATAACGGGCTTCCACGTTAATGATCAATTGCCTGGTTAGCAATTGTTTTATACTCTCCAGTAAAACTATTGATGTAACCTTGAACTCGAACTCATTTTCCTTTCCCCATCGTGTTTTAAAATGCCCGGTTACAAAGAGGTTCTTGCCTTTTTCGAGGTAATTGGAGAAGCGAACATAGTCGTCGCTCCAAAGCAGGAATTCACTTTTGCCGCCGAAATCTTCCAGCACAAAGGAACCAAAATTTCTTCCCGTTTTTGTAACGCGATGCTGGGCATCTACCACGAGGCCGGCGAGGCGGAGCATTTTACCGGGATTGGCTTGCAGTGTAATCGCCTCTTTAATTTCGTTGAACTCCTGCATACCGGTTATTCCATAATGACGTATTTCAAATTTGAAATGATCGAGCGGGTGTCCGCTCATAAACATACCGGTCACTTCTTTTTCATAATCGAGCAGTTCGGTAAGCGTCCATTTTTCACAGGGCGGCAATTTGGGAGGAGGAACTTCCATTACCGAGGGAAGATCTCCAAAAAGAGTATTGGTAGTTCCCGCCGCCAGTGAGTTTTGTGCCTGGCCCCAGTTGATTAATCGCTCAATTCCATTGCGGCTTTCGCCCGGCGCAACATAAAAGTATTGAGCCCGGTGGAAATCCTGGAAGCAATCGAATGCCCCGGCGTACACCAAACTTTCCAGGGTTTTCTTGTTAACATTACGCTGGTTAATGCGCTTGATTAAATCGAAGATGGATTCAAAGGGGCCCTTTTTCTCCCGTTCGGCAATAATACTTTCTACGGCGGCTTCGCCAACACCCTTTAATCCTCCGAGGCCAAAACGAATATCACCAGCACGATTAACCGCAAATCCTTTTTTCGATTCGTTAATATCTGGCCCAAGCACTTTAATGCCCATGCGCTTGCACTCTTCCATAAAGAAGGTGATTTTTTCAATACTGCCGGCGTTGTTGAGCACCGCGGCCATGTACTCGCTGGGATAATGAGCTTTCAGGTAAGCCGTTTGATAGGCTACAAAAGCGTAACAGGTAGAATGCGATTTATTGAAAGCGTATTGTGCAAATGCTTCCCAGTCGGTCCAGATTTTCTCTAGTTTTTCTGCCTCGTATCCTTTTTTGCCGGCGCCCTCGATAAACTGGCTTTTCATTTTATCGAGTACGGCCTTTTGTTTTTTGCCCATTGCTTTTCGCAGCACGTCGGCGTCTCCCTTGCTGAATCCCGCAAGGCTCTGTGCCAGCAACATCACCTGCTCCTGGTAAACGGTAATACCATAAGTTTCTTTGAGGTATTCTTCCATTGCAGGCAGGTCGTAGCTAATTTTTTCCCGGCCATGTTTCCGGTCTACATAGTTGGGAATATAACTCATGGGGCCGGGACGATACAGGGCGTTCATTGCAATCAGGTCGTCGAATTTGTCGGGCCTAAGATCGCGCAGGTATTTTTGCATGCCCGGGCTTTCGAACTGGAAGGTACCAATGGTATCGCCGCGTTGGTAGAGCTGGAAAGTTTTTTCGTCGTCGAGCGGCACCGCATCGATATCGATTTCTACCCCGTGATTTTCCTTTATAAGTTTTAGGGCGTTCTTAATAATGGTGAGGGTTTTCAAACCCAGGAAGTCCATTTTAATAACACCTGCATCTTCAATAATATTTCCCTCGATTTGCGTAACCCATAGAGGGGAGTCTTTAGCAACGCAAACTGGTATTAATTCGGTAAGATCTTTTGGCGCAATAATGATCCCCGCCGCATGAATACCGGTATTTCTTACCGATCCTTCCAATCGTTCCGCTTCGTGCAGTACTATCGATTCGGGTGTGCCTTCCCGCTTGTAAATCTCACGCAGGCGCTTTACATTTTCCAATTCGTCGGGTCCCACATTGTCTTTTTCTTCCAACGATTTTTCACCCTCTTTCGTCGTTAGCGGTGCGTGCAGTACCCGTCTCAATTCAATACCGGGTCGTTCGGGTACCAGCTTTGCCAGGGCATTCGATTCGGCCAGTGGAAGATCCATCACCCGCGCCACATCTTTAATACTCATTTTTGCCGCCATCGTACCATAGGTGATGATCTGTGCTACCTGGTTCTGGCCATATTTCTGTACTACGTAGTCAATAACCTTCTGGCGGCCCTCATCGTCGAAATCGGTATCGATATCGGGCATCGATTTTCTGTCGGGGTTGAGAAAGCGCTCGAACAGCAGGTTGTATTTAATGGGATCGATATTGGTGATGCCAATACAATAAGCCACTACGCTTCCTGCGGCAGACCCGCGGCCGGGCCCTACGAACACGCCGAGGTTTCGTCCGGCCTTAATGAAATCGCTTACAATCAGAAAATATCCCGCAAATCCCATTGTTTTAATGGTGAACAACTCAAAATCGATACGCTCCTGGATTTCGGGAGTAAGATCGTTGTATCTCTCTTTAGCCCCTTCGTAGGTAATATGTTTGAGATATTCCCATTGATTGAGGTTATTGTCTTCGTGTACCTGGAATTCTTTGGGAATAGGAAAGGCGGGTAAGAGAATATCTTTTTTCAGATTAAGCACCTCTACTTTGTCGACCACCTGGTTGGTGTTATCGATTGCCTCGGGAATATCTGCAAAGAGATTTTTCATCTCTTCGGTGGTTTTGAAATAAAACTGGTCGTTGGGAAATTTAAACCGCCGATCCTTGAGATGTACATCATCGTTCACAAAATCATCGTACCCGGGGGTGGCTTTTTTTTCACCGGTATTGATGCAAAGAAGGATATCGTGGGCGTTGTAATCGTCGCGATCAGTATAGTGGCTGTCGTTAGTGGCAATAACAGGCACATTGTATTTGGCGGCAAACTTCAGCAGGGTTCGGTTGATCGGTTCCTGGTCTTTTAAATTATGCCGTTGCAGTTCGATGAAATAATCCTCGCCAAAAATATTGAGCCACCACTGAAATTCTTTTTCTGCTTTTTCTTCGCCGTCGTGCAAAATAGTTTGTGGCACATAGGCGCCGATACAACAAGTAGTGGCTATCAATCCCTCGTGGTATTTCTCAATCAATTCCTTATCGATACGCGGGTATTTGCTGTACATGCCCTCGATATAGCCCAGGGAAGTGAGTTTGATCAGGTTTTGGTAACCTGTTTTATTTTTTGCCAGCAATACCTGGTGATAGCGTTCGTCTTTCTGATCTTTCGTGAACGCTTTTGCATGACGGTCGCGCACCACGTAAAACTCGCAGCCTACGATCGGCTTTACTTTCAGGCTGCCATCCTCGTTCTTGTGTTTGTACGCTTCGGCAACAAATTCAAAAGCGCCGAACATATTGCCGTGGTCGGTGATGGCAATGGCAGGCATATTGTCTTTAACCGCTTTTTTATAGAGGCTCTGGATGGAGGCTGCTCCATCGAGTAAGGAAAACTGGGTATGGCAATGAAGATGTGAAAATCTGGACATGTTCAGGCTCCGGATATTTTTTTATAACAATTTCGTTTCGTGCTTCTAATAACTCCTGTGTTATCTGTTTCTCGCGGCGGCCAAAGGCGCAACGGGAAGTTTTATTATGAAGATTACCCCGATTGATGCTGGCAATTATCCTGAGCATCTTCATTCAGCGCTTTAAATATTCCATGGGTTTGTTGCTGATCTAATTTTTAACTGCATCCGAACAAAGAGTTTAACAGTAAACTTCGGTAAATTTCAAACCTCAAACTTCCTACAAAAATTCCTGATTCGTAGCTAATCGCGGCACAATATTTCCACAGCATTTCTGGCTTTGTATTTGCTATCTTTGCCCGCGTATCCAGTATAACTATTAATTGAAAAATCTGATTGTCATATCGGTTCTTGCTTTGTCGCTAAGCAGTTGCAGTCTTTTCAAAAAAGGATCAGGCGTAAAGGCCAATACGGGCAATAATACAGTTGGCAGCAGCACTTCCCGAAATTCCACCGGTTTTATTGAGAACATCTCTATCAAAACCGATAATGGTGGTAATAAACCTCCTGTAGAAGAAGTGCCGAGTCTGCCCGATGAACCCAGCCGTATACCGGCGATTAGTCCCGAAATGCTATACGAGCTTCAATTCAAGTATGCCATATTACTGGATGTTCCGGTGGAAGAATTGATGGATCATAAGCTGATCGAATTTTTGGAAAATTGGTACGGAACCCGTTATCGTATGGGTGGTCGCGATAAGAGTGGAGTAGATTGCTCGGCATTTGTACAATCGTTTATGAGCAGCATGTATGGTATAGCCGTTCCGCGAACATCACAGGAGCAGTACCAGCAAAGCCAGCGGATTAAAAAAGATGAATTGAAAGAGGGCGACCTGGTTTTTTTCAAAACCCAGCGCCGCAAAGGCATTTCACATGTGGGCGTTTACCTTCGCAATAACAAATTCGTGCATGCTTCTACTTCATCTGGAGTGATGATCAGCGATCTTCGCGAAGAGTATTTTGCGCGGAGCTATGCAGGATGCGGCAGGTACAGGAATTCAGGCATGCAAGGTCAATAAGAACTTAACCTCCTCCCTTACGCCACCCCATTTTCTTTTTTACAGTTTGCCAAACAGGAATGATATCGGGTGAAACCTTAAACAGTACTATTCCCGAAATAAAAATGGTAGCAAATACCATACTGCGCAATACAATCCATCCAAAACCGGTGTATTGATCGAATAGGTAGTGGCAAACTATATACCCAAGCAATCCCAGCAAAACAGGAACAATCGACTTAATGGTAAAAGGCTGAAGCCGGTAATTTTTTAGTAAGAAAGTATACCGGATAAGATTGTAAACCGTCATCGAAATAAGATTGGCAATAGCCGGCCCTACCACGCCAATTTGTTTTGTTAGAAAGTAATTGAGAGGAAGTGTGAGCAATACCAGTACTATTCCTGTTACAAAATCGAAGCGCCAGCGTACGGAAGTCCCGATGATCTGCGAATTCACGCCAGTGCCCATATCGATGATGCGCATTAAACCAATATAAAGGAATACTTCTTTGGCAGCGATATAGTCTTTCTGCAGGTGAAATGTAAAAATTCCATCTGTAAAATTTATCCATATCAACACAAACATAGCTACCGAAAAAATAATCTGGTTGATGGAAGAGCTATGGTATATCCTGCTTATTCTTGCCATATCCTTGTCTTTCCAGGCTCGCGAAAGACCCGCAATAGCAGAGGAAATAATACCACGCTGCGGAGCCTGTATGAGGCTGGCCGCATTTTGTGCGAGTGTATATATGGCAGCAAATGCCAATCCGTCTTCAAGCACTGCGGCAATCACCAACGAATCGAATACGTTGGAGAGCGTGAGGAAGAGCCCTCCTCCCCAAACAAAAAGACAAAGGGTCACAATTTTTTTGTAGAACTTACGGGTAACCCTGCTTAACGAAAATTTTAAATGCAATTTGTTCTTCGATATAAGATATACAGCAAGCGCAAATGCCAATGCCAGGTAGGTGAATGCATAAATTTTTATAAAGAGATCAAAATCTTTAATGACTCCCACAAACGACAAAACAATCAGTATGGTGGTGAACAATCTAAACTGCACTTCGCGGAGGTAATTGGTCAACACCGACTTTTTTAATTGCCATGCATAGGCCTCCAGGATGGAATAAAGTGTAAGACCGAATCCAAAAGGAAACAACCAGTAATAATAAGTAACCAGTTTAGGGGCGTTTGTTCCGTATTTGCGAATCACCAGGTCTTTAAATATCCATCCTCCTGTCATTACCAACACGAAACCTACGAGGCTGGTGAGCAAAGCCCAGGCTATCATATCGTTTTCCTTTGGCTCAAGATTGTCGTGGTAGTAGGGATAAAATTTGTAGATATATGCATTCATTCCCAAACCGGCAAGCGAGTACATGATATTGGCAATTGCCACGAAAACGCCGGTGAGCCCGTATTCCTCCTTTGTGAAGCCGCCTTCGCTGGCGAACAGGTAGGTGTTCAAAAAACCCAGCGCAAAGCCGAAATAAACAATAAACGAAGAAATGATACTTTGCCGCCTGATGGTGCTCATGGTGGATAAAGATAGGGATTATGGGAATTGGCCAATGAGTAGATTGGGCAAATGGCCAATTAGGGCAACGATGTTTTTTGAGTTTGTATATAGAAGTTACGATCGACTTCGAACTTGTCGGTATCGAATCCGCGGGGAATGTTCACTTGCTTCCATTCGGTGCCAGGTTCGATCCAGGTTTCTTTTTCCAGTTTAATCTTCAGGGGCATTGAAAAATCGGCAAGGCAGTTTTTGAATCGATAACGGATAAAGGAATTTTTGTCGTCGATTTGATATTCCAATACCGGTACTTGCGTAGTCCGGAGATATTGATCGAATATCCTGGAAAAATCCCGTCCGGCTTTTTCGCTTATATATTGCTCTACCTGTTTTGAAGTTACGGTTTGATGATAAAAATCTTTGTTCAAACCCCGCAGTATTTGCCTAAATTTTTCATCGTTGCTGATAATAGAACGAATGGTATGAATGAGATTTCCTCCTTTGTAATACATATCACCGCTTCCTTCCTTATTTACACCGTAGTGGCCAATAATCGGGATATCGTTCCTTATCAGTTTCCGGGTTCCGATTACATAATCGTTGCCGGCTTCTATTCCATACTCGCTGGTGGTAAACAATGTTTCAGAATAATTGGTAAATCCTTCGTGTACCCACATGTCGGCGATATCTTTCGTGGTGATGTTATTGGCAAACCACTCGTGCCCGCTTTCGTGAACAATGATAAAATCCCATTTGTCGCCCCAGCCGGTTCCACTCAAATCGCGTCCCCGGTATCCGTTCTGAAAACCATTGCCATAAGCCACGGCGCTTTGATGCTCCATTCCCAGGTGGGGCGATTGTACCAATTTGAATCCATCTTCATAAAAAGGATAGGGGCCAAACCAGTATTCAAAGCTTTTGAGCATTTTGGGCACCTGCTGAAATTGTTGTTTGGCCTTTTCAAGTTCATAGTCCAGCACCCAATAATCGCAACTCAGTTTCCCTTTCTCGCCCAGGTACTCTTCCTGCCAATGGACATATTTCCCGATATAAGGCACAATATTGTAATTGTTGATCGGGTTTGTAACGGCCCAGGAGTAGGTGAGTGTTCCCGGTTGAATTGTTTTTTTATATATCAGCCTGCCATTGGCAACTGCCACCAGTGTATCCGGCACCGTTATATTAATATTGGCACCGGCATCGGGCTCATCGCTTTGATGATCTTTACAGGGATACCAAACGCTGGCTCCTAATCCCTGGCAGGCAACACTCATCCATGGCCTGCCTTGCCTGTCTTTCTGAAAAATCCAGCCTCCATCCCAGGGTGGGCGGGCAGCCACCCGTGGATTGCCCTCAAAAAAAATCTCCATGCTTTCTTTTTGCGAAAGCTTCGCCTTTTCGGGGAAACGGATATGCCAGGCATTGCCTTCGCGTAAAAAAGAAAGTTCTTTCTTATTCCACAAAACCCTTGTGATGCGCATTGGTTCCTGTAAATCGATTTGCATGATCGTAAATGGCTTCAAAACCTTAAACGCAATGGTAGTTTTGCCCTGCAAACTGCGCTTTTCGTAATCGGGGTGGATGTCGATCGTATAATAATCCACATCCCACCATTCGCGTTCGGCATTGAGGCTTCCTCTTAAACTATCTTGCCGTGTAAAGGCGGTTTTAGAATTTAATGGCTGACACGATGCCCAATGCGTTTTAAGAATCAACACAAGCAAGGAGTAGAGTACCGTACGGGTAAAGACTTTCATTATTGTTATTTAAATAGTCGATTGCAATTAGTTCACTAATTTAGGCGCTCAGCGAAATTATATGAAGCAGCGATATTTTTTTTATCATTTTATTATCCCATTTATTGCGCTCGTGCTTACAGCCGCCTGCAGCCGCCGTAAGGGCAGCAGCAGGCAGGTTTTTCGCTATAACGAAACCACCGGAATTGCTTCGCTTGATCCTGCATTTGCAAAAAATCAATCGGTAATATGGGCCATTAATCAATTGTACAATACGCTGGTGGAAACCGATAGCGGCTTGAACATTGTGCCGGCCTTGGCAAAATACTGGGAGGTTTCCGCCGATCGCCTCGAATACCGGTTTCATTTGCGCGACGATGTTTTTTTTCACGACAACGATGCTTTTTCGCAAGGCAAGGGGAGGAGAATGATTGCAAGCGATATTGTATATAGTTTTAATCGCATCATCAATCCCGCCACTGCAAGCCCTGGCGCCTGGATATTTAACGAGCGCGTCGATTCGCTTGAACCATTCAAAGCTATCGACGATACCACATTTGTGTTGAAGCTTCGGCAGCCATTCAGCCCGATACTGGGGGTGTTGTCGAATAAGTATTGTTCTATTGTTCCCAGGGAGGTAGTGGAGAAATATGGTAAGGATTTTCGAAGCCATCCCTGCGGTACGGGCCCTTTTGTTTTTAAATCCTGGGAAGAAGGTCAGTCGTTGATACTATTGAAAAACAATTCCTATTTCGAAAAAGATGCACAGGGGAAACAATTGCCATATCTCGACGCCATTAAGGTAAGTTTTTTTGATAGCCGTGCCACGGAGTTTTTAATGTTTCGGCAGGGCCAGCTCGATTTCATTAATGATATTGATCCTTCATTCAAAGATGAGGTGCTGAATAAAAAGGGAGAATTAAAACGAGAGTGGGAGGGCAAGATCGTGTTGAACAAAAGCCCTTATCTCAATACAGAGTATCTCGGAATACTGGTAGATAGCAGCAATGATCTTATAAAACAATCGCCCCTGCGTTTACGAAATGTAAGACAAGCGATCAATTACGGTTTCGACCGGAAGAAATTGATGATGTATCTCAGGAATTCGATTGGTACGGCTGCTGAAAGTGGCTTTGTGCCTGCCGGACTACCGTCATTCGATGCACAAAAGGTGAAGGGCTTTCATTACGATCCACAAAAGGCAAAACAGTTATTAATGGAAGCTGGTATTGTTGGCAACAATCAGCCAGCTATCAAGCTGCTTACTATTGCCATCTATTCCGACCTGGCCGGATTTATTGCAAAACAGTTGGAAGATATTGGGCTTAAGGTACAGGTAGAGGTAATACCCAAGAGCCTGTTGCTGGAACAGACAGCGCAGTCGAAGGCCTTGTTTTTCCGGGCAAGTTGGATAGCCGACTATCCCGATGCTGAAAACTTCCTGAGTGTTTTTTATGGAAAGAATCCCGCGCCGCCCAATTACACACGGTATAACAATCCTGCTTTCGACAATTTATATAACAGGGCCATGATGGCCGAAACGGATTCGCTGCGATATCTTCTGTACCAGCAAATGGATCGAATGGTAATCGAAGATGCACCGGTCGTTCCGCTCTGGTACGACCAGGCCATTCACATGGTCAGCCCCCGCATTGAAAACTTCCGTCCCAATGGATTAAATGTACTGGAGCTGCGGAGGACGAGCATAAAAAACTAAAAAAAATTTTCACCTGAAGAACGCTGGTTTTCAGTAACCTGGAAAAATACGGTCAAGGATTTTGTTCGTAGTTCTACGAGTTGGCTTGTAATTTCCGAAAAGCTGTTTAATCTTTACATCAGCAATTACCCTTATTTGTTAATAAGGTTAATCGCAGGAGCAACTAAAGAATACTATATATCCCTGGAAAACCATTCGCATTTTGTTTACCCTTTGAAATGATGACTATGAAAACGAATGGTACCCTGAAAACGCTAACAATTTTATTCCTCTTTTTGGTTTGCTTTGAAGCCAAGATTTTTTCCCAACCTGAGTATTATTTTGTCAATTCAAGTTTGGTTTCCGGAACCGACAAATCGGTTGGAGCTTTATATCGCTTCCCATTGGTAAAAGCCGGAGTTGATGCTACTGTGCTGATTAATTATATCAGCCCAAATATCAGCATCCAGGATTTTGATGACAATAGAAACGGAGGTTTCGACGAGGCCTTTCAACCGCGTATCCGCGCTGCCGGAAAAACGGCCGGCTATGTTGAGTTTGTTATCACCTTTGTTCAAACAGGTACTAATATACCCATGCCCCAGTCGGAAATTCCGGCTACATCTATTGACGTAGACGGAACCCTCAATAAAACAGATACGATGCTGGAGTTCGATGAATATCTTACTCCCGGTGCGTATTTTCTCGACTACGATTTAATTAGTACCGATATCCGCTACACCTACAATACAGGCAGAGTCATGGGAAAAAACTTTCGCGGCCAGGAGAAAGCCCTTATCGATACCATGGCGATGGAAGCCATGTTCACTGTAGTTTACCCGAACGCAAGTTCTATTACCGTACGTATTGGTTTAGACAACCAGTTAACCAATAATACTGTTCGCCAGCGCAGCGTATATTTCAAGCGCTTTCGTTTTACAAACTCGTTCCTGCCGTTGAATAATCTTGTCTCTTTCGCCGGTAACAGGAATAGAAATGGAGAGTCAGTTCTGAACTGGCAGTTGCGCGCAGGTCATGAATACGCCACCGCGATTGTGGAGAAAAGCACCGACGGGGTTTCTTTTTCGCCAGCGGGTAATCTCGGTATGAGCAATAAGAACAGTGCTGCCTTCACCGATATGGCTTCAAAAAATAGCGCTGCCTACTATCGCCTTCGTATGGTGGATAAATCGGGTAAAAGCAGTTTGAGTGCCGTGTTGTATATGCGCTCACCCAACATGCAGGCAAGTGGCAAACTGAATGTATATCCAAGTATCGTAAACGACAATACAAATATCAGTTTCAGTGCCGACAACACTGGCAATGTGTCGATTTCACTCTTCGATCATTCGGGAAGAATGATATTGAATAAACAAATGATGGTACAATCGGGTACCAATACGATTAACCTGAATGGCCTGAACAAATTCAACAACGGCCAGTATGTATTGGTGGTGAATGAAAATGGAAATCGTTATGCACGCCAATTGCAATTGGCATACTAACATCGAATTCTCTGGTTACCTATATGCGTTGACCCTGCCATTTTTGGCAGGGTTTTTTGTTTCGGAGTAACGAAAGGGAGGTTTACCGCGGAGAATAAGAGAACGCAGAGAGGTGTTGATATGTTCCATTCATCGCCCTTTGTATCCCGTGCCTTCAGTGGTTTTATTTTTTTTTACCACAAGGCACACGGGGAATACATAAAGATTTGTTCCGGACTGCAATTGAAGAGTAATTTTTTTATTTCTCGCAAAGACGCCAAGGCGCAACGGAAACGATGTAGTTTTTTCTTTTCTCAAGAAAATCTCTGCGTTAACTCAGCGCTCTCTTGTTCTCTGCGGTAGAACCCCAGGATACTACTTAATAAAAACACTCTTCATTCCTATCGAACGGAAAGATGCGGGTATTGCCTTGGTATCAGCAATATTTCCTGCTGCCTTCCCCCGATATAACGAAATCCTTTTTCATCAAAATAGCCATCTTCTTCCAGCATAATACGAATCGACTTCTTCCATTCGGGAATATAACTGGCACAATTCAATTCAATCGAATAAGCGGTTTGGTAATTCATAGGGTAATCGCCGCTGCCCGGTGTATTCCCCTGGTTATCCCACATGCCGATAGTAGGGCCGGCGGCATGACCATGAAAGCCCAAAGGATGCGTGTAAATGACCCCCTGTAATCCTTCCGATTTACATTGAGCCAGCGCGTTGGCCAATATTTCGTTTCCTGTTCTTCCTTTCTTGAAATGCGAAGTGAGTATATCCTGCACCCGGTTTCCTTTTTTGAAAGCTTCTTCCAACGCTGCGGGAGCTTTGGTTTCGCCGGGAGCGAGTATATAGGCGTGCTGCTGAATGTCGGTATTCAGCCTTAAGTAAGTAATGCCGATATCCACATGCAACAAATCGCCGGGAATAATTACCTACTCTTTCGGGCGATTGGCAAAAGAACGCAGGTGCTCAAAATTCAGGGAATCGCTTCGCTGTACATCTACGGAAGGATGAAACCAGGTATCGAGCCCCAATTGCCTGAATTTGTCGCGGAACCACCATACCACATCATCGGTGGTGGTTATGCCCGGGGTAATTACTTTTTCTGAAAATCCCTCGTTGATAATATCATGTGTTATGCGTATGAGCTTGGGATAAATCATCATCTCCTTTTCGGTTCTTGTTTCGAGCCAGGAAACGGCCAGCGGCTCTGCGCTTACGACTTTGTATTTGTGAGTAGCGGGCAGTTTTTGCGTTAACTCGAGGTAGTCGGTATGATCAATTCCGTCGGCATGTCCAAAGCTTGCAGAGAAGTTTAGCCCGATCTTATTCGGGTTGCGGGTTTTAATGATATCCATCAACTGATCCCATTGGTTGGGGAACTTCTGCATATCCCATGAAGCCTTAATCTCTTCGCCCACATTATAGCGCGCTATGGCCAGTTTTTCATACACCTTTTTATCCGGTGAGCGGTAAAAAACGAGGATCGTTCTTCTGCGCGCGGCATGCCAGGTGGCGGGTAAAAAGGTTCGGATAACGGGATCTTCATTGTATTCGCGGCTAACAAGGATCCACATGTCGATGCCCGAATTTTCCATTAAGCGGGGCAATAGGTTGTTGAGCCGGTCGGCCAGCAATTGATCCATCAATTCGGCACGCTTTCTTTCGGGCAGGATCTGGTGTTCCTGTGCAAAAACAGCGGTAGGGAGAAGCAGGAGGAATAACAATAAATGTTTCATAAACGAAAATTATGTGTTCGTATTCTTACTAGTAAAAACACGAAAGGTTTCAAGGTAATCACAACAGGTCAATGGTAAAAAACTTTTTGACAATATTTTCTTAAGTGATTGGTTCCTAATGTCAATGAAATTTTTTTTGCATGCAATGCCCTAAGGGCTTGCATATACAAAACTATCGAGATACCTTAGTGCTGGCTAAGTGAATACAGTTAGATTGTGGAATTCCGAAGCCAATGTTTTTAGAGATTGATAGTACCGATTTGTAACCCTTTGAAATGAACGCTATGAAATCGAATTGTACCCGTATTGTTCTTCTCTTCGCTTTGTTAACCGTTGCGGCGGCAGACCTTTTGCTGTTTCAGCCGGGTGTTTTCAACAATCGTTTTTCAACTTCCATTTCAGGTTCAAATCAGGTATCAACGTCCAGATTTTAGCAATTGCGTGATGGCAAAAAACTTTTTGTCACTATGCGATTGATTAAATAAAAATTCAAAGATCCTTTTAAAAACTATCCATTAAACCTAGAAAGACCATTCGTACGCAATTTGTAACCCTTTGAATTGAAAGTTATGAAAACGAATGGTAAACAAATCATCTTAATCGCCCTGATGGCTTATCTGCTGCTGGTAGCATTTACCTTCAGTAGCTATGGTCAGCCTGATTATGATTTCAGCAATGGTTCGCTGATAAGCGGAACCGATAAACAAATAGGAGCGAAGTATCGCTTCACCAATGTGAAGCCAGGTGTAGACGCCATTATCACTATCAGCAATATCAGTGCAGGTGTAAAAGTTAGTGACCTCGATGGGCCTTCCGGCTACAAGGAAGCATTGCAACCTACTTTACAGGTAGATGCAGGCGTTAAAGGACATCTGGAAATGCTGATCGAATTTGTTGTTGCCGGAGGCTTTGTACTGGCAAATCAATTAGAAATCCCTGTTACCTGCATTGATGTAGACGGAATAACAGGCAGCGTATTCGAATACGATGAAATAAGTACCGCCGCGGGATACTACATAAACTATGATTTGATGGGGAATGAATTGGCGATTACAACTTCTCCCGGTTGGGCTATTGGCAGAAATATCGGCGGGGTGGATTATCCCGGCAGAGATACGGCTGCGCGCCAGGTAATGTTTACGGTGGTAAATGCCAATCGTTCATCAATTGTTGTGCGCGTGGGAGCCGATAATACTTTGGGATCCGGACAAGCAACACGTTTGCGCAGTGTTTATTTCAAAAAATTCACCTATAGCAATTCGTTCTTATCGCAAGCCAGCCTGTTGTCATTTCGTGGTAATGAAAAGAACGGCAAGGTAACGCTGAACTGGGAACTCAGTGCAGATAATCGTATCGCAAAAATAATTGTAGAAAAAAACAATGCTGCCCAGTTTAAGGCGATCGGCGAACTAACAGTGAGCAACGCAAAATTCTATTCATTCGCTGACGCCGATGTACTGGCAGGTAACACCTACTATCGCCTGAAGTTAATTGCGGCCAATGGAACCGTGAGTTATAGCAACCAGCTTTTATTCCGTTCAACAGGAACAGGCGAGCAAACAATGAAAGTTTATCCCAGTGTGATCAGCAACAGCACGACAATCAGCTTCCGTTCCGACAAAAGAGAAACGATCCCGGTTTTTGTGGCAGATATGTCGGGCCGTATAATCTACAAGAAACAAATTCAGGTGCAGGAGGGAAATAACATTGTGATGATAGACGGATTTGAAAAATTTACCAAAGGCAACTATGTTCTATTCATAAACAACCAGCATGGAATTGTAAAGCAGATGATCACAAAACAGTAACTCAAACTATCCTAAAGAAAACCAATCCAAAAAATCTGGAAAGACCATTCGTATCTGATCTGTAACCTTTGAAATGAACTTTATGAAAACGAATGGTACCCGAATTCTCGCTATTGCAGTATTCCTGTATTTGCTGTTGCTGATTGCCAGCTTCAGTATAAAAGCACAACCCGATTACCGGTTTAAGAACCCGGTGCTGATATCCGGAACGGATTTGGCAATCGGAGCAAAATACCGTTTCAACAACGTGAAACCCGGTATTGACGGCATCATGACCATTGCTGATTTAACCGGCGGCATGACGCTTTCCGAACTGGACGGAGGATCCGGATTCGACGATGCGTTTCAACCGTATATTAATTGTGCGGCAAAAAAACGCGGTTATGTAGAATTTCTACTTGAATTTGTAAACAATGGAACCGGTACCCCTGCTAACCAATTGGAAGTTCCATTAACCGCAATTGATATCGATGGATGGGAATTCCCCGACGAAAAGTTATATGAATTGGATGAATTTGAAGTGTCGCCTGCGAGTTATGTGAACTACAGCTTAACCGGCTCTGCACTCGATATCAAAAAAACTGCAAATTGGTATGAAGCCAAAAATAACAGCGCGGTTACATACGATGGTATCGACACTGCTCAAAAAGATGTAATGTTCACAATGGTGCATGCCAACGTAAATTCTATCCGCTTTAGAGTGGGGGCCGATAACAAATCGAAGCAAAATACCATGCGCTTGCGCAGTGTATATTTTCAGAAATTTACTTATGCTAACTCGTTTCTTGCAAAATCACCATTGTTGTATTTCCGCGGTAACGAGAAGCACAAGAAAGTGGAGCTACAATGGCAACTAGAGAATACCGCGGGGCTGCGCTCGGTGGTAATAGAGAAAAGCACGCAATCTTCTTCCTTTAAGTCAATTGGCGAAGTCTGGATAAGCAACAATGCCGGCAGCAACTATTTCCGCTTCAACGATAACGAAGCATTGTCTGGCAACAGCCTTTATCGTTTGCGTCTTGTTTCGCAAAACGGTACTGTTGAATACAGCAATATTCTTTCGTTCCGCGATAATTTTGCCAGCCAAAATAGTTTCAAAGTTTACCCGGGCGTGATAGGAAGCAATGCTACTGTTACGGTAAAGGCGATTAAACCAGGAGCCGCAGTTTTTGAAATGGTAGATTTGAGCGGCCGCATTGTACATCGCCAGCAGCTTGTTGTTAACGAAGGAAACAACAGCATTCAATTGAACAATATCAACACCCTTACAGCGGGCAACTATATTGCCGTTGTGAAAATCGACAATACTGTATATAGCCAGCAGGTGCTGAAACAATAAGTCTTTTAGCATGTAATGCTTCATCCGTACCCAACCTTGTATCGACCTCCGCATCGCCTTCGCGGAGGTCTTTTTTTGGGCAATTACGGGATGCCCTTGTTAATGCTTCAGCTTACTCTTGAAAACCTTCTGAAACTTTTCCAGTTTTGGCTTTATGACGTAGTAGCAATAAGGTTGCGATCCATTGTTGTTGTAATAATCCTGGTGATAATTTTCAGCAGTATAAAAACTGGTGAAGGGAGCTATTTCGGTTACAATGGGTTTATCAAAAGCGCCACTTTTATTAAGTTCTTCCTTGTATTTTTCGGCTTTTTCTTTTTGTTCTTTACTATGATAAAAAACAGCGCTGCGGTACTGCGGCCCCACGTCGTTGCCCTGGCGATTAAGCGTGGTTGGGTCGTGTGTTTGCCAAAACACTTCGAGTAATTCGTCGAAACTGATCAGTGTTGGATCGTAAACGATCTGGATGCATTCGGCATGCCCGGTTGTTCCGGTGGTAACCTCTTTGTAGGTAGGGTTGACAACATGCCCGCCGCTATAGCCCGAGGTAACCTTTAACACTCCATTCAATTGTTGAAATATGGCCTCGGTACACCAGAAACACCCATTGGCCAGCGTGGCCGTATCGGTATTGTAGTTGGTAGATGCCTGGCCGGCCGCGGCCGATACAGAACTAGTTGTACTCATAACTTTATTGGGGTTTTCTCTTTGTGCACACGAAAGTGATACTGAAACAAAAACAATGGCAAAAGCAAATATTGGTTTCATACCAATCCTTTTTATCACGTTAAACATACTCCATTTCAAATTTCGCACAAAATAACCTTAGAGCCGGCCCTTTGTTTGCCATTTGCACGACAAAAGCCCAAATCGGCCAAAGGCTTAACAATGCTTTATAAATACGAAAACGGCAAGAAAGCTGATTTCGCAAGTTTTCTGGTAAACTGTTAAATAAAATCAACCACTTTTTCGCCATAGTTGACACAGATCAGGTTTGTGCAAAAAGATCTTGGAGTATGCTCTTTCGTTAGATCTTAGGTCTTTACACCTTCGTGTCTTTTTAACTGCCACGGATTGCGCAGATTCACACGGATGAAACCATTTTAAGACAGATAGCCCTCATAATTCTTTACTTCTTTATTCTGTATTCTGTGTTCTGTACTTCTTTTCACCAGCCTCGGATTGCGCAGATTTACACGGATGAACACAGACAGGTGTTGACTAAATATCTAGTCCCGAAGCCTTCTTTAGTTCTTAGTTCTTTACTGCTTTAGTTCTTTCCTCCAAGCCGCGCGAGAACCTTAATTTTGCTTCCAAACTATTGGAACAGATTTTATATGAAGTTTTTTCCTGAATCGGCGCTGGTACAACTGGAGTTTGACAAAATCAAAAACCTGCTGGTAGAACATTGCAAAACGGAATATGCAAAGGCTAAGTCCGGCGAATTGCGTATACATACCCGCAAAGAATACATTGAACTTGAATTGCAGCAAAGCTATGAATACAAACTATTGCTGCAATCGGGACAGTATTTTCCCAACGATTATGTGCTCAATATTTCGAGGGAACTGAAGCTTTTATCAATACCCGGGGCAGTATTGAGTGAAGAACAGTTTGTCCAGGTTCGCAAATTGGCCGAAAGCCTGAAGAATATCTTCCGCTGGTTCGACAATGAACGAAAACTGGCGTATCGCGCTCTGTGGAGGGTAGTATCCGATTCTTACTACGAAAAGATTATTATAGAATTGCTTGATGATGTGCTCGACGAAAACGGGTCGGTAAAAGACAACGCCTCGGAAGAGCTCTCCCGTATTCGTTTGAACCTTTTCCGGAAAAGAAATGAGTTACGCCGCGTATTCGATAAAATAGTACAAAAATGGTCGAAGGCGGGTTATGTTGCAGATATCGAGGAAGCATTTTTAAATGGCAGGAGGGTAGTGGCGGTATACGCGGAACATAAGCGGCAGGTAAAAGGAATTTTATTGGGCGAAAGCGATACCCGAAAAACTTCTTTTGTTGAACCCGAAGAAACCATCGAACTCAATAATGAAGTGTTTTCGCTGGAGGCAGAAGAGGGCCGGGAAGTGTACAGGATATTGCGGGAATTAACTGCAAAGCTTTCTGTTTATGCATCGTTGCTGAAAACATACCACGATATTTTAGGTGAATTTGATTTTATCAGGGCGAAAGCAAAACTCGCTATAGATATAAATGGCAATTTTCCCCTGCTTACCGAAAAGACGCAGGCACATCTTATCCAGGCCTACCACCCTTTACTCTATTTGTATAATCAGAAAGCACAGAAGCCAACCATCCCCACGCAGATTACGCTTAATGAAAAGAGTCGTATACTGGTGGTTTCCGGCCCCAATGCTGGCGGAAAAACGGTAACGCTGAAAACCGTTGGACTTTTGCAGTTGATGCTGCAAAGCGGTCTGCTTATCCCCGTTCATCCGCAGTCGGAGTTGGGAATATTCAAGCAGATCATGATCCATATCGGCGATACGCAAAGCCTCGAATTTGAGTTGAGCACCTACAGCTCTCATCTCAAAAACATGAAGTATTTTATCGAAAATGCCAATGGACGAACGCTGTTCTTTATAGACGAACTGGGTAGCGGAAGCGACCCGAACCTGGGCGGTGCATTTGCCGAAGTGATACTGGAAGAACTGGTGAAAAAGCATGCATTGGGGATCGTTACCACGCATTATCTCAATCTCAAAGTGATGGCCGGGAAAACGGCTGGCATCATCAATGGTGCAATGGCATTCGACGAAAAAAACCTCTTACCCCTTTACAAACTCAATATCGGTAAGCCCGGAAGTTCCTATACTTTTTCCATTGCTGAACGGATTGGCCTTGACAAAAGACTGATCGAAAGAGCAAGGCAATTGGTGGATGAAGATCATTTTCGTCTTGATAAATTACTCAACCGAACCGAGCAGGATTTACAGCAACTTGAGAAGAAGGAGAAAGAGCTTCAGAAATTGATGAAAGAAAATGAGCGTCTGCAAAAAGAGATGCAGCAAACTATGGATAGGGAAAAGCACCGGCAGCAGGTAGAGTTATTAAAACACCAGAACAGCATTGCCGAAGAAAGAATTGCCTACCTGAAAGATATGGAGCGAAAATTGAAACAGATTGTTGTGGATTGGAAAAAGGCCGAGGACGAAGAAAACAAGGCAGAATTGATACGCCAGATGCGAGCCCTGTTGTTCCGGCAGCACCAGCAACAGGCAACGGAGAAGGTGAAGAAAAAAGTATCATCCAAATACGAAGAGGCTGGTGGTAATATCGAGATCGGGAAGAAGGTATTACTGAAAAAGAACCACCAGGTGGGGGAGGTAAAAGAGTTGAGAGGGAAAAAAGCAGTGGTGCAGGTGGGATTGATGCCGATTACAGTAGATATTACGGATCTGGTAGTGGTATTGGAAAAGAAAGATCCGGAACAAAAAACCGCCCAGAGGCCCGCATAAAAAATCAGCCGGTAAAACTGGCTGATGCTGCTTTTACCGGCTATTCTTGCACTCGATTACCATTCATTTTATAGGCTGGAATGCAAATAATCTTTGAGTTGAGAAATGGTTTCCTGCTGTGAGAGAATGGTTTCCTTTACCACATCGTTGATGGAAACGATGCCGATAATCGTTTCTCCATCGAAAACAGGCAGGTAGCGGATATTCTTATCCGACATCAATTGCATACAATAATCCACCGAATCGGAAGGAGTAACGCGGGGCAGGTCGGAACTCATAATTTCCGTGACTTTGGTATCGGTAGAAGATTTTCCCTGCAATACTATTTTTCTTGAATAATCTCTTTCGGTCATCAATCCCATATATTTTCCATCAGACATCACCATAACTGAACCGATATTCTGATCGGCCATAATCCGGAGAGCATCTAGTACGGAGGAATCAGGAGAGATGGAAGTAATCTTGCTTCCCTTACGGAGGAGAATGTCGGCTACTTTTTTATTCATATAAGCAGTTTTGGTGAATAATCGTTGAAAGTAAATTACAATTTTCGTCAGGGAAATCCAACAGTAGATTGAACAAATCTTTAAAAATCAATCAATATTTTTTTTGAAAAAGGACCCGGCACCGTATTTTCGCGCCGGAGAGATGGCAGAGCGGTCGAATGCGGCGGTCTTGAAAACCGTTGACCCAAAAGGTCCGGGGGTTCGAATCCCTCTCTCTCCGCCTTGGGTTGCCGAAGCATCAGCTTAGGCGACCTTTGTTTTTATACTGCGTCATCCAATTTGGGCCACCTTCGGGGACCCGGTACACGTTCCGGCATGAGGAAAATCAACCGTTTTTTTACCACATAAAAGGATTCGAAACCTGTCTCCTATAGCCCGCTTCCCCCCACCTAAGCTTCAGTACGGATGGATTTACTATTTAATCATAACCAACTTTAGCTGGTATTGAATTTTGCAAAACGATATACACAGGCAACGCCACGGCAAGTTGTTACCCGAACAAATAAGCCAGGCCCCGCGAAACGGGATCGCATAAATCGGAGATTTTCTTTTCGCGGCAGATGAATTCGAACTTGTCGCGTACTTCCTTGTAGTCTTCGTGAATGGGGCAGGGATGGGTAGATGAACATTTGGAAAGACCCAAACCGCATTCTTTGAATAGTTCCTTGCCATCGATCGCTTCTACAATATTCATGATCGGCTGGCTCTTTTGCCTTGTATTCATAAAGAAACCGCCATTGGGGCCTTTTACACTATTGATGACAGATTCTTTTACGAGGGTTTGCAGGATTTTGCCAACTGTGTGCTCACTGGCTTCAATAAATTCCGCAACTTCTTTAATCCCGGCTCTTTCGCCGGTTTCAGTTTTTGACGCGAGATATATTACCGCCTTGATGGCCGTTTTGCAGGTTAAGCTGAGCATATCATCTGTTTAAAAATTCTTTTCCCCCGGGCGATATTCGATCTGCAGTCCAGGCAGGTGAAAAACACAGTTCAAGATTTACCGAATAGTTCTTAAATGTTTCCTTCAAAACTCGGTTCACTGCTTCAAAAATTATATCACCCATCGGGCAAAAACGGGTAGTTAAAGTCATGGACGCATTTATTTCAGTTTTCGCCTCATCAAAATCCAATTGGTAAACCAGGCCCAGGTCAACCACGTTCAATCCAATCTCCGGATCTATTACCTGCTCTAAGGCGGCCAAAGCGATATTGCAGAGAACCGGGTTATTGCTGATCACCTCCATGAGCATTGGGTTTATGCATTAATACTTTGAAAACATTAAAATTGTAAAGGAAGGCTGCGGCAATCAGTATTACCGCGGCAAAATTCAATACAAATGTTTCCGACATATAGATGCCGCTAATAAAAAGTACGAAGCCCGAGAGATACAGCAGGCTCATAACAACAAAAGCATAGTTGTTGAACAAGTCTTTTGGATTGGGAGTTTTTTCGAGTCCAACTCTTTTGTGGTATACCTTGTTCCAAACGATAAACGGCAGCGTTTTGAATGTCATTCCAAAAATAAGCGCAGTGATCCATCCAAAAAATATAGTGAAGCCGTAGATCAAAGTCATACGTTCACCGGCCTTGTCCGACAACAGCCATCCTATGATGCTGGCAAGAAATACAACGGGTATCAGCATCATCAGTACCGATAGCAGCGAAAATTTCATCTGCTCATCTACCAATTGCCGAATACGCTGTTTAAAACAATTGTAGCAATAATAGGCAAACAACAGGATTGCCAAAAGAACTGCTATCACCGGGATGAAAAAATAGGTAGTCGATGGCAGGTAAAGAAAAAGCAGGAAGAAAAGCAATAAGCCTCCGTTAATAAGAATGTACACTGTCCACAACAAACGCGTGTTGCTGTATTTGGAAATAAGAAACATGGGGATCAGTTTTGATCCAACCCCTATAACTAATAATAAAAACCAACCGATGACGCCCGCATGTGCATGCAGGGGCAGGTAGTGCAGTGTGTCTTTGGGAAGAAAGGTATAAGTGAAATTATACACAAGGGCCAGGCCCAGGAAAGCTGTAATGAATAACCAGAAAGAAGCAGTAACCACAAACAGTGCATGCACGCTGTTTGTATTCGTTTTGGAAATACTGGCAACCAGGTTAATTGTATAACATAAAACAGATAACAATACAAAGCGGCCGCCCCATTTGGCAGGCCATCCCATCTCAAAAACATAAAACCCGTATACCAGCAGGGGTATGCCTACCGCGGCCAGAAAAAAAGAAGCATAAGCCAGTTTGGTGCTGTACAAGCTTTTTTCGATTAATACAGGAACCAACTGATGACTCGCCCCCAATATAATCATCGTGCCCCAACCCAGCGCCATGATATGTGTAATGGCAAGTGTATGCGGATGAAAATAATGTTTTGTAAAAGCCTCGGCAGAAAAAAATAAGAGGATACAGCAGGCCAGAAAAGACAAGGCAGCATAACCGTAAAACGGTAATACCACGCGATGCGAAGTAGTATTAACAGGTGAGTTACTATTTGACTGAACCAACATATCAGGAACGGAAAATTAGGATATGAAACTCGTTTATTCCCATTTCCTTTATGCGAAAATCCATTTTTCTTTCTTTCAGCTCGGGTAAAAGAAAAACGGGGATGCGTTTGTGGTAAACAAAAAGTGCCCGGTCTTTTTCCAATTCGTCCAACTCGTCCAGAATTGTCATCATCGGAAGCGGCATTTCGAGGGTACGCACATCGATCGTCTTTAATCGCCCCTCGTATTGTTGCATTATTTCTTCGAAACCGATGGCATGATTGCCCCCGATACTTGTTAATGTTGATTTTTCCCCGGTAGTTTTATAAAAAAAGGTATTCACCAGTTCTTCATCAACCTGTTCCACCCAGGATTGGTAACCCTGTTTCTGCAATAACAGTACCAGGGGCGTAGGTTCAAAGCTGTTGACGATTTTCAACACCTGGCCGGGTTGGCATTCTTTTAATTTTTTGAGAATAAGATCGAGCGGATCTTTTCCTTCTGCAATTAATGAACGTACATCAAATTCTACAAGTTGATCCCCGTTTAACTTCTCCAGGAAAGACGGCTTTTCAGTAGTCAACGGAATTGTCTGTTCCGTTTCGGGTGAATAATCCCGCACAAAGCCCAGCGGCGCAAGTTTTGAAAAGAAATCTTCGCTTTTGCAACCGCCGATTTTCGAAGCCATGGCAATACTGGTTCTGCCCGCCATTAATTTCCGAAGCAATGGGTTCCTGAGTTTTTCAAATTTTGGGCTGATGCTCACGATCGCGTCGAGTGCGGCCGGATTTTGCCTGAGTATAGTGGCAATTTTTGTATGCGCGTTAATAGTGAACATTATTCAAAAAATTGCGAATAAACATTTAACTGCTCTCTAATTTCGGTAGTTTTTGCTTCGGCAGATTTTTCGTCGGCACTAGATTTCAAATCATTTACCTGTTTTATAAGAGGCTCCAGCCATTTGTGCAGGGCATCGTGGTCGGCGCCACCCATTTTACACTCTTTTATCATCTTATCTAAACCCGCCTGCAATTCGTTGCCCAGTTGTTTATAAGCATCGACCGACTTATTATTTGCAGCATCGAATTTGATAAGTATCGATTTCAGGTTGGCAACATTATTATTCGTACTGCTGTCGGCCTTCCATTTTTGTCCCTGGTTCAATTCGAGCGATGGTTTGTCGGGCAGGTGCCGATCTAATTGTTCGTTTATTGTGTCGGCCGACGAATGTTCCTCCGAATGGTTTTTTGATTGATCGCGGCAGGCGACCAAGGCAAATACGACGATTATCATCCATACATTTTTCATAACCGGGCGCATTTAAAGTTTTAATCAAAATTAAAGAAGAGTGTTAACCGTTTCGTTTTTCTGGTTTCATTTTCAGCCCGGCTAACACTCTTAAGTGAAGGTTGATCACAGGGAATAAGTTACCCAAGCTGCTTTTCCAGCTGAATTGCTTTGGGAAAAAGAATATTGTTTTCGAGATGTACGTGCAGGTGCAGGTCCTCTTCGAATTCGTTGAGTAAGCGATAAAGCAGGCTGTAACTGGCACAGGCATCTGGCGGCAGTGCATAGTTATTAGTAAGCGATCGGAGGCGTGCGAGTTCGTTCCCGACGGATTCGTGCTCCATTTCCATCATGTTGACAGGGTTCTGAACGGTGCCAAAATGAATACCGCCTACCAGTTGATTGTTCTTTTTTGCTGCCGCCATTTTTTTTATATAGGGGAAAAGGACGTTTTCCTCCTTGGCCATATGCGATGACATTTCGTGGTAAACCTGCTCAACAATCTGCCGAAGATCGAGGAGTTCGGGATGACGCCCTCCATGAACCCTGGCCACTTTCTCCGCATAGGCCCTGATATCCGGCAGGTTTTTTTGAACGTATGCGTGATGCGTATTCACGATGTAGTCGGAAAGAAAATCAAGTTCCCAATCGTTGTAGGGCAGGGGGCGTGATGATGGAATTCTATCCGCCTCTCTCAATTCTTCTTCTACCTTTACCACATCAATACCTTTCTCGAGGCAGGCCTGCTTAACGGTTTTTTTTCCGCCACAACAAAAATCGAGTCCGTATTTTTTAAAGATGGAAGCTTTGCGCAAATCCCTGGCAGCAATTTGCCCGAGGGTTTCATCGGTTTCTCCCAAACTACGTTTCGAAATTTTTACCTTCCACCATTCAGGCCCCTGTTCAAGGTATTCCCAATTAAAAATATTGCCGCGTTCACCCAACATCTGGTAGTAAAGAGGTTTCGGATCGTGATCGTTATGAATTACCAGGCTCTCACCGCCCGATAGCATATCGAAACGGTTGAATATAGTGGGATGCTTGAGGCGTGGTTCGAGAGTGGTTACGTCGAGGATGTTTTCAGTTGTTTGCATACAAAATTGTTTTCTGCTGCAAAGCTAGGAAAATAAAAGTATTTAAATACTTTTATTTTCCATAATTCTTTTCCAGTTCATTTTTTTTCCGAAAACCAGGGAACTATCGGTTAATTTTATTTTATCCAACTGAATGGCCCAGATATCGCCTGCCACCATTTTTGCGAAGGGAAATTTTCTATAATAAAGATGCCGGGCATCGCTGGATAAATCGGTGAGAGCCCTGCCTTCGAATTGAATTCCTTTTACCCGGATTTTGTTGAGTTTATTGGGCAGAACGGTACCTGCTACGAGAGAATTCTTTAGGAGAAGCTGGCTATGCCTCGAATCGGGCGACGACTTAAAATAAAGCAACACGTTGTTTATATCGAAGGCATAAAAACAACTGAAACAGTAAGGAAATCCCCGCTCATCCACCGTGCAAATACTGGCACAGGTTTGTTTGGCCAGGAACTCGAATACAATGGTATCGTTATCACTCACAGCTTTGATTCTTTTTTTTATTTCTAAGTTGAAAACCGATCTTTCTTCTTTCCAGGGCAAGTTTGAATTGTTCTTTATCCCCGGCGCCGGCAGGTTTTACTGAAGGAATCAGAGCCGGCTTACCGCTATCGTTCAAGGCAACAAATGTGAAATAAGCTTCGCAGGCAAGCTGGTTGCGTGCATGGGTTGCCGTTCGCACATAGGAAAGAACCTGTACTTCCAGCGAGCTGCGAAAGCTGCGCGTAATATTTGCACAAATCGTAACGATATCGCCCAGGTGCACGGGTTTTATGAATTCGGCATAGGTGATACAGGCAGTAACACAAATCATTCCTGAATGCTTTTGTGCGCAAATCGCCGCCGCGATGTCCATCCAATCCATCAGGCGTCCACCCTTGAGTATATTCATGGGATTGGTATCGTTCGGACAAACCACTTCCGTTTTTACAACGGTCGAATCAGTTTGTTTTTTGTACAAGCTCACCTTCCTTTGTTTCGCTTAGTAAATCGAGTATTTCCTGCGCCTGCTGCCAGTCGAAATCGGCATGCTGTTTTTTGGCCACACCCATCGAGGAGAGTTCGATATGCCGGTGGGGGTTAATTCCGTGATTGGAGAGACAGGCTTTGCAACAGGCAAGCGGGCATCCATCGATGGCGACGATTTTTCTTCCCGATAATGCCGTTCGAACCAGTTTCTTTACATTTCCGCCAACACCCGCTATGCACGACATTTCTGCAATACCTTTCCGATCCAATTGCACGGCCAGGTAATTGGCCATTTGCGCCGCACTCGAACAACCTGAACAGGAATAGACCAATGGTTTTTCTTCAATTTCTTTGTTTATCATGTGATAGATATTTTATCAACCTGTTCCGGCAAATCGCTACCATAAATTCAATTCTCCAAATGCTGTAAGCCTTAGTACTCAGCCATAGCCGCTGAAATTTTTTCATCTTCTTGTATATTTTTTTCTGCCTTGAATTCTTTTTCCTTCATTCGTTTCATCCTGCTAACAATAAACCAGCTAAGTGGAATTACACCGCCTGCTGTAAATAAAGATCCACCTACAATTCTCAGCCAGGTGAGTGTTTGGAATCCTGTACTATCAACAAACTCGTGACTTCTTGCATACCACAAACCCCGTTCTGTAACCGAATTAAACTGCCATATACCGGCGGGAAAAAGATCGAGGAATACCATCAGTAAAAGTCCGATATTGATAGACCAGAAGGAAATCCGGATAAGATGTGGCCGCCAGTATTCGGCTTTTACCAGCAATTGACAGCAAAACAATACCGCAGCCAATGCCAGGTTGCCATAAACTCCCATCAGCGCGGCATGCCCGTGATTAACGGTTAGATAAGTTCCATGCTCATAATAATTAGCAATGGGAAGATTGATAATGAATCCCATTACCCCGGCGCCAAAAAAGTTCCAGAAATTAACTGCCACGAGGAACAGAAATACCTCCGAGAATCCAAAACGTTTAATAGTATTTCCGTTAATCGTACCATTTTCCAATACGCGGGGCAATTTGCTGAATCGCCATGCTTCGAGCGTAAGCAATACCAGTGGCACAACCTGTAGCGTAGAGAAAACGGAGCCCAGCGCCATGGTAAATACCGGTTTTGCATTCCAGTAAAAGTTGTGCGAAATGCCAAGCAATCCCGATCCAAGAAATAATAAAGTGGCAAGATAGATAACGCGGGTAGCAGCCTGCTTGCTCACCAATCCCATCAATACCATGAAGTATCCGATCAGTACCGTGGTAAACACTTCAAAAAATGCTTCGGCCCACATATGCACCACCATCCATCGCCAGAAATCGGCAATCACAAAATTTGTTTGAGGGGTAGCAATAAATCCCGATATCAATAACACAATTACACTCAGGGTTGCGTATACCAACCAATTGGGAAGCGCCCAGGGTTGTCTCCATTTCATTACCGGTTTAATACCGCGATAAAGTGTGTGTGCCCATAGGATGAACACGATTCCAAGAACAATCTGCCAGATTTTTCCGGGTTCCATATATTCCCATCCCTGGTGGCCCCACCAATACCAATTCTTTCCAATCAACCCCTTTGGACCTAGTACAATTCCAGCCAATGAACCCGCCACCAGTAAAACGGTGAGCCAGAAAATCGCGTTGATACGTTTTACTTGTCTGCGCGACTGTTGAGGCGATACCAACGACATCATGAAGAAAGATCCGCCGATCCAGCAGGCAGATATCCATAGCAATGACAACTGCACATGCCAGCTTCTTGTAACGGTAATCGGCAAGGGTTCGGATATATTGAATCCGAAAAAATTGACGAAGCCCACAAAATCATGAACGGTTAGTATTCCAGCCAACACCTGCAAAGCAAATAGCAGTATGGCCACGTAGAAGAATTTATAGGTCGCCCTTTGAACAGCATCGGGCCGAAAGTTTTTTACTTCTTCCTTTGTCATAAAGGGAAGCGCTTTATTGGTATAAGCGCCATCGTCGAGTTTTTCCAATTTCCCATGGTAATAAAGAACAAGCCCAAGGCCAATAATCAATCCCAGCGATCCGATAATGCTCCATAAAAGAATAGCCGAACTGGGAGTATTGCCTGCCGCGGGATCGTAGGGCCAGTTATGCGTATAACTATAAATCTCTCCCGGTCGCGATACGCCACAAACCCAGGCGCCCCAATAGAAAAAGGCGGTAAGCGAGCGAATTTCATGGGCATTGCTGAGATAACCCGATGGCTTAAATGCCCCGGGGAAATTTGGATTGGTAAATTTCTGTGTATAGAAATTGATCAACTCATTTGCTGCAAATACCTGCGCATCGGTGAGGTAAACGGAATTATTCTCTTGCTTGTATGTATTGTTCTTTATTTCCGACTGTACTTGTGTGGCGATTCCTCTTACCAGCAAAGGATTTGCCTTTTCGGTAGCAAGCTGCTTCTTGTAGTAATCATTCATGTATTGAGTAACCAGGTGCAGGGCTTCGGCGGTAAAATCGGGTCCGCGGTTGGCTCCATCGCCAAACATGCTTCCGTATTCCATGAGTGCGTATCGTTGAAATACAGATTGTCCGTCGAGTATATCCTGCCGGGAGAAAATTCTTTCCGAATTGGGCGAAAGATAGTGGGGAAGAGGGGGCGCTTCGGTATAAGTGTGAATGGCGATCAGGGAAACGCCGGTTATGCTGATGCCGAAAATGAGCAGCAGGGGCAGCCACCAGTTCCGGGGATTGAGCAGGTAGTGGAGAAAATTTTTCCGGGCCATAAAGAAGCTTTGTTGGCAAATATAATAATTAAGGATAAATTTGTCCTTAATTATTGTAGCCGACGGAAAACTCAGAAATTTCGCCGGGGTAGGAGAGATTCGTGGAGAGATGAATCCTCTTAGGTGTTATTTGTGTTCCCAGTGGTTATAATTGTTGAAACCACAGAGGCCGCAGAGGAAACAAAGAGAGTTTTATTGTCTAAATCCCTGCGTCGATTTTGTTTGGCCTTGCACCCTTTGGTTTTATTTAATCACTGGGAATACAGAAGGAAGACACAAGGTATATACAAGGACAATTAGAACATTCCTATATTTACCCGCAATAAGAATACTTGTGAAACAGCTATTATAAACAAGCGGCTATGTTTTCAAAATCCACGGAAATCGGTTTAAGGGCAGTGATATATATTGCACAAAAGGCTTCGGAAGAAAAAAAATTAGGATTGGGTGAAGTATCCAAAGCCATCGATGCTCCCCGTTCCTTCACCGCAAAGATTCTCCAACAACTGACCGTTGACAACGGAATCGTAAGTTCGGCACGCGGGCCCAACGGCGGTTTCTTTATAAGTGAAAAAGCAAAGAAAAGTTCCGTTCGAAAAATCCTCGACCTTCTTGGCGAAAACGAATTATTGGAAAAATGTGTGCTTGGTTTAAAACAATGCTCCGAAGAAAAGCCCTGCCCGATGCATTCGGGCTACAGGAGCATTAAGAAAGACCTTATCAAACTATTTGAAACAAAAACGATACAGGATCTGGCTACTGAGCTCAGCAGTGGTGAAACATATATCAATCTCCGAAAAAAATAAAAGATCGAACAGGAGGAGCAGGTTAGCTGTTTCAGAACTTCCGCCGTTGACGTAACCAGCCACGCCTTTCGAAAATCGGCACTTCGGCCAACATCCGCACAAGTTAGTTTTGCTTGCATAAAAAAACAGGATGAAAGCAATAATCGTGGTTATCACCTGCCTGCTGGCATATACGAAAATGTTGAAGGCCCAAAATGTGGGTATTGGAACCAGTAATCCCACGCGTGCAAAACTGGAAGTACACGGATCCGTTGGAGCTACTGCTGCCATTTTTGGTGGTGATACAACAGGAATATCGTTGCAAAGCAATTGGCCCACGGTGGGGTTTAATCAATACTATAACAATGGCCATCGTTACATGGCCAGGGGGTATGCCGCGCATCAATTTCTTGATCCCAACCTGGGATATATTGCATTTGATATTTTTCAGCCGGGTAATGCCAATGCGCTGGCGTCCACTTCAAGAAGGCCGTTGTCCTTGGATCATTCGGGCAGCGTGTTTCTTGGCGATGGACAAAGTCGCATCTATGTTAACCGATTTACAAATGCCGGAGCCTTCCCTGCTACCGTTCAAATAAATCAAGTGGAAGGTCGGGGGTTATCAATAGTAGATCCTGTTTCGGGTTCCCGCTGGCAATGGAATGTGGTGGTAGGGGGAGGGCCTTCTTTCCTGGAGCTGGAGTTTAATGGAATTCTGAAAGGAATATTTAAATCAGAAACCGGCGAGTACCTGACTTTTTCGGATAGCCGCTTAAAAAACAATATTCGAACGCTCCCCTCTGCACTTGAAAAACTCATGCAGCTTACACCGGTGGAATACGAGATGAAAAATAATAACCCCAGGCGCGAAAAAACAATCGGCTTCATAGCGCAGGATGTTCAAAAACTTTTCCCGGAATTGGTTTTTGTTATCCCGGGTAAATTGCTCCCCCGCAACGGGGAAGATTTATATGCGCTCAACTATAATGGGTTTGGTGTACTTGCCATAAAGGCGATACAGGATCAGCAGCAAATCATCAATGATATGAAACAAGAGCATGCCCACTTGTTGAAAACCATTCAAACGCTTTCAAACAGGCTTGAAAAAATTGAACAAGAATTAGCAAAGGATAATCACTAAAGGAATTTGCCCTGGGATCAAGCAAATTTGTTCGTATATTTTTTTATACGCCGCGAACTTATAAAGAACAATACAAAACCACTCATAACGGTAACTAGTCCGAAAATTGAAAATATACGCAACATCCAGTTGCCGATATGATCCCTGCTTTCATAATCCATCGTATGCAGCATCCATAAAAAATCAAATACCCTCCATTTGTTATTCCTGAATTTTTGAACCGTGCCCAATTCGGTAGCTACGTACACGGTTGTTTGTGATGGATGATCGAATGTAATCGCATAAGCGGGCAACGGGTTTTCCCGATATTCGTGGTGACTGCCGGTATTAGTAAGGTATTCTACTTTTTTTAATCGCGGCTGACCATTAAAACGCATACTTGCCAATTCAATGGCTTCTTTCTCACCAAGAGGTCCACGCAAGCGACCCGAAACAGCATCGGCCAAATGGTTCATCATATGCATACCGTGCTCGTGCGTTGCCTGGTTATGAATCGCCGAAATACAACGAACCTGGTAAAAGGGCTTTCCCAGGATTTCGATGAGTTGAATGGAAACAACTGAATCAATTTTGTGGACTTTTTTTATCGAATCCAGCACGGCACTGGGGCTCACCAGCGAAATATCGGAGGATAAGAGCGGGGCCTCTTTTTTCTGGAAGTCACCGTGTATTTCGTCCATATTGCTCCAACTGAAATACAAACCCCCGATTGTCCATAACAAAAACTGTATGCCTAATAAAAGTCCAAGGTAGCGATGAGCCTTGCGGATATAGAAGTGTTTGCTTTTTGCCATAAGGGGCAAATTAATAAAAACCATTAATGATTGTGTCCTGCCATCGGGTCGGCTCCCTTTTTAAAAACAAATTCGCTGTGCAACAGGTAAGCGCCCGATAATACCACCACATCACCGCTGTTTAAGCCGGATTTTATCTCTATCCTGTCGCCGGTTTCCAAGCCTGTTTGCACCATTACGCTTTTAAAAGTGCTTTTATCTTTTTGAATCCACACAGTGCTTCCTCGTCCATCGCGTATTACCGCATCAATGGGCAACGACAAAGAATTCCGTTTCGGGCTTTTCAAAATAATATACGCCGGCATACCGGGCTTTAGCTGGCGACCCGCATTGGGAATGGAAACACGCACGAGGTTGATGCGGGTATCGGGGTTGATCTCAGGATTCACAAATTCAATCTTTCCTTTTATTTCCTTGCCGTCGAAATCGGGTAGTTGAACGGTGGCTATACTATTGCGATCGAGTTCTGCCATTTGACTGGTGTATACCTGCGCCTCGGCCCATAGGGTAGAAAGATCGGCCAGCTTTACAATAGTTCCTCCTTCCATTACATAATCCCCCTCGCGAATGCTCAGCTCGGTAATATATCCGCTATAACCGGAATAGAAAGTTGTAATGGCACCCGCCTTCCGGTTTTGTTCCAGTTCCTTCACCTGCGCTTCATTCATTCCCCATAACAACAATTTGTTTTTGGCACTTTGAAGAAGCTGATCGTAATCGATTACCGATTCGTTGCCAAAGCTCGACTTTCTATCCAATGCAAGTATAAATTCCTGCTTGGCATTATTCAGGTCTTCGCTATAAAGATCGAATAGGGGAGAGCCCTTTTGAACATAATCGCCGAGGTTTTTATAATATAGTTTTTCAACTCTACCCATAATGCGTGAGCTAACCGAAGCCGACTTGAGTTGGTCGAAGTTTAAGGTGCCGGTAAGTACCAACTGGTCGCCAATACTGCCATTGCGGATGGTATCGGTTTTGATATTGCCCAGCTCAATCTGCTGATCGCTTAATTGCAATTCATCCTTTTTCTCCCCGTTTTTCTTTTTAACGGGCGTAAGGTCCATCTTACAAATCGGGCATTTCCCTGGTTTATACTCCACTACCTGCGGATCCATCGAACAAGTATAGTAAGTATCCGGATCCGTATGTGCGTGCTTATCGTTTTTGCACGACAGTACCGTTGTCAGCAATAACATCAGCGCCATCGCGGCAATTATCAACTTTTTCATACAATACTTTTTATAGTATCAATTATAAATTCAATCTTTTTCATCCGCTCTTACCAATTGGTTATTGGCAGATCACTTCACCCTTATAAAACTTTCGCTATCCATCAGGTACTGCGCGTTTACTGCCACCGAATCGGAAGCCGACAAACCATTCAATACCTGTATATGATCTTTATGGATAATTCCCGTATTCACTTTGTGCGCACGAAAACCTGTACCCGCTTTCAGGAAAACAACACGATCGAGCCCGAGTGAAAGCACCGCATTTTTGGGAAGCCAGAATGCTTCTTTTGTATTACCGAAGATGGTTGCCCTTACCTGGCTTCCTATTGGAATCTTCAATTCGCGGTTATCGAAATAAACTCTTGCCGTTAATGTCTTATTATCTTTCCTGTAGAATGGTTCAATGAAATCGATCTTTGCGCGAAAGTCTTTACCAGGCGCTGTTTCTGGAACTACCCTTACAATATTACCAGTTTTCACCAACGCCTGGTTTTCGCCGTAAATATTGAGCAATGCCCAGGCACGGTCGGGGTTGTACAGGGTAAAAATCGCTTGCCCCTTTTGTACATACATTCCTTCCTTTAAGCTCAATTCTTCTGTGATCAGGGAGATATCGCGCATTTTGCCCGGCTCGCTGTTCATGGTCGCCCCGTTAGCTGCTTCGTGAATATGCCCATCGTAATTGCTGTATACAGCTATGGTAAGAGATGGATTGCCGGTTTTTATTACTTCATTAAGCTGTGTGTTGCTCATACCCAGCAATAGCAATTTATCTTTTGCCGCTTGTATCATGGTTGTATTGGCTGCATCGTTTTTCAGCAGGAAAAGCAGGTTTTGCTGGGCCGTCATCATTTCGGGGCTATAGATGTCAAGAATCCGTTGGCCCTTATTGATTTTTTGATACCTATACCGAACATACAATTTTTCGATACGTCCCGATACCCGGGAAGAAATACTTCCTGCCATGCGGGTGTCGTAAGCGATATTGCCCAATGCTTCAATCTCTATCTGCTCTTCGCGTTTTTCGATAGCCGTAACTGGTATCGAAGAAACCACAAACTCATTGGTAGGTTGCAGTAAAGCCTCCAGTTCAATATTGCCCGATTTCTTTCCGTCCGTTTCTTTTTTTACCAAATCCATTCCGCAGATAGGACAGGAGCCGGGTTCATTCTTTACTATCTCGGGATGCATGGGGCAACTGTATTCCGCCTGCCCATGGTCGTGATGATCGGCCTCCACTTTTACGAGATCCATGCCGCATTTCGGGCACTTGCCGGGTTTATCACTGAATACCGAATCTTCCGGCATGGGACAGGTATATTGCTCGGCCGGTGGTTTTTGATTTTTTGCCTCATTCGATCCCTGCTGCCTGCAGGCAACGATGCTGGTAAAAAGAATTAATGCGGCGATATAAATATGTTTCATACTTGTTGTCTTAATTAACCTGGTATTGAAGCATCATGCCATCGTCTTCGTGCTCGAGGTTATGGCAATGAAATACAAATTTTCCGCGGTTGCTTTCGAAGGGAACGAGGATTTTTACAATTTCGCCGGGCATTACCAGCACTGTATCCTTCCAGCCTTGTTCGGCAACCGTTAATGCGCCGCGTCCCCCGTCGCGCTGAAGTATCCTGAAGAAAACCCCGTGCAAGTGCATGGGATGCGGTTCATCTCCCTTATCGTTGTAGAAAACCCATATCTCATTGGTATTGGCGCTTACTGTTTCATCGATGCGGTTGCTATCAAACAGTTTTCCATTGATACGATGACGCATGCGCATACCATCGTTCATAGGATAACCATAGCGTTCCATGGGATTTGATATCTGGAACGTTCTTGTCTTTACGGCCGAAGAACTGGGAATATCGGGAATATTTGAAAGCGTGGCGGGTACAACAAAAGAATCACTCACACTGCTGGTAACCGAAAATTTCATGATCTTAAATTCCTGCTTGCCCTGCGCATCGCCGCCCAAATCAAATGTCCTGCTGATCAGATGAACGCTGCTTCCAACAGGTGTATTAGAGAAATCTACCAATACATCCAATCTTTCACCGGGGCCGAACAGAATTTGTTTCACCGGCGCAGGGTTTTTCAGCAAGCCTCCGTCGTTACCAATTATTACCAGGTCGGCATTGTTGGAGAATGCAAGGTTGTACACGCGGGCATTCGATCCGTTGAGCAAGCGAAGACGGTAAAACCTCGTAGCTACATTTATATTTGGTGCAAATACGCCGTTTACCAATACCGACTCGCCCATGTATCCGGCCATTACTTCTTCCATATCGGGATGATAGTGTATACCTCCTGCAACAAGCCGTTTGTCCTGAATTACCAATGGCAACTCATAAGGACCTGAGGGAAGATGTAATGCAGCTTCTTCATTGTCGTTTATAATAAACATACCTGCCAGCCCCTGGAAAACCTGTTTGCCTGTTTTCTCATGCGGATGCGGATGATACCAGCTTAAGCCGGCACGCTGATTAATCGTAAACTGGTAACGAAAATTTCCGCCGGCTTCAGCCAATTGATCGGGATGCCCATCCATTAACGCAGGTATTTTTAAACCATGCCAATGTATATTCGTGTGTTCCGATAAATTGTTTTGTAAAAGAATGTTTACCGCATCACCTTTATTAACCCGGAATGTTGGCCCCAGCATGCTATTGGATTGGTAACCCAGCACGGTACGCTGGCTTCCCTGTATGGAAGCAGAAGTAACCTGTGCCACGAGGGTTTGGTTGGTGCCCGCTTCAGCAGGAAAGGATAAGGCACTTGAAAAACCTCCTTCGGTTACTGGAACGGGTTCGGTCATTAAGCCGATATGCTGATGTTTCTTGCACGCACTATTGGGAAGCAAGAAGCCGGCAATGGAACCACCCGTAAGTAAGGCGCCGGTACTGCCGGCCGATAATTTCAGAAAACGTCTCCTTTTCATAATTTCATCATTTCGTTATTGAGGATTATTTTCTATCAGTCGTTCAAGAGTAACCTGCAGCTTTAACAACTGGTTGAGTAGTTCTGAATACTCGAGTTGTTTCATGTACAATATCTCCCAGGCATCATACAGCATAAACAACTCTTCGGTATTCTGTTCGTATGCAAGCTGCATGGTTTTGTAATTGTTTTTCAAGGCGGGTATGATCTCTTCCTCGTACAATCTTAGCTGATTTTTTTTCAGTTCCAGTTCGTTGCGCATTCCATAAGCCATTCCCGAAAGTTCGTTTGCCATCATCTGCTTCTGCGATTGCAGGGCATTGGCCTTCCATTTTAAACTTTCGATATTGGCCTTGTACATTTTTGACGACCATTTTGCCATTGGAATCTTGACCATGCCCATTACCGTGTACTGCATGGGCTGCCCTCCAAATCCATACATGTTATCGAAGCGAACACCGAATTGTGGTCGCAGGTTTTGTTTTTCTGTTTCCTGTTTAAGAAAAGTGAGTTGAATATCGCGGTCGATGGCACGAAGATCGCTTCGCTGCTGGTAGAATAAGGCGCTGTCGAATACCATCCCGGAAAAATCTTTCAATACATAATTGCTATCGATATCGAATGGAATGGTTGCCGACCGGCCCATCAGGGCATTCAGTCGTATTCTCTTTTCGTTGATATCGGTTTCGAACATCATTCGCATGTTCTTTACATTGCCCAGGGCAGCTTTTGCCTTGTAATATGCATTTATCTTTTCCAACCCATTTTTGTATCGCAGTTCGGCATTGCGGATCATGAAATCGAGCAGCTTTTCATTTTGTTCCAGTATCACCAGCTTCTTTTTCAAAATAACCCAGTCGAAGTAGAACTGCTTGGCATCGTTTATCAGTTCGTTTAAAGTGGCGTTCTTTCTTTCTTTTTCCACCGACGACATGGCCTGCATGTACTTTTCATCGGCATCCAGTTTTTTCCGGTTGGGAAACATTTGTTCTGCCGATACCATTACCGATCCCATACCCGGTATGTCTCCTTCGCGGTGCCAGAGGCGAACGTCGTAAGGAGTCATAAACTGGCCGATCCCCAATTGAGGTGCCATCCAACTCCGGGCTCCTTTGGCAGCTTCGTCCATGGAACGGATTTCGTGCTCGTACATTTTTACCACGGGATGCGAGGCCCGGATACTGTCGATAATGGCATTAAGCCTCATTGTTTGCGCCGTTGCAAACTGGGTGCAAACGAGCAGCAACAAGATTGGATATAGTTTATTCTTTGACATCGATTAAATCTATTTTGCCTTTACGTTTTAGTTCTCTTTCCTTGATCATTTCAAATATCACGGGAGTTATGAGCAGTACATAGATGGTCGAAGAAATGGTTCCCCCGATCAATGGGATGGTAATCGGGCGCATGATATCGCTTCCCACGCCGGTTGCCCATAAAATAGGTACCAGTCCAAACAATCCCACCGAAACTGTCATCAGCTTTGGACGCAATCTTTTTGCAGAACCTTCAATCACATATTTCCGGATGATGGCAGGAGTAAGCGACTCGCGCGAATTGCCATGCGCAGCTACCATGTTCTGCATCGCTTCGTTCAGGTATATCGTCATCAGCATGGCGGTTTCGATAGCCATTCCAAACAATGCAATAAATCCAACAGCTACTGCTACCGACAGGTTAATGCCATAGAAGTACACCATGAATACACCTCCAATCAATGCAAAAGGAACCGTTATCATGGTAACCATTGCTTCTTTCATGGAATGATAGGTGAAATACAACACCAGGAAGATGATGATGAGAACAAGCGGCAGTATCATTTTCAGGGTTTGATTGGCCCTGATCTGGTTCTCCCATTGCCCGCTCCACTCCAGAAAATAACCTTTGGGCAATTTGCTGATCATCTTATTGAGTTTTTCCTGTGCTTCCTTAACCGTACTGCCAAGATCTCTTTCACGAACATTGAAAAGCACCGTACCACGCAGCATGGCGTTTTCTGAATTAATCATGGGAGGGCCATCGCTTAAACGGATATCTGCAACCGCATTCAAAGGAATGGGGCCGAAATTCATGGTTTGCACCTGCAATCTCTTCAGGGCCTCGAGGTTATTTCTGAAATCCTGGCCATAACGTGCATTGACCGAAAAACGCTGCCTGCCTTCCACAGTGGTGGTGAGTTTCATTCCACCCAACGCACTTTCTACAACGGTATTTACATCGTCGACACTCAATCCGTATCGTCCAATTTCTTCTCTCTTCACTACAATATCTACATACTTTCCACCTGTGATGGGTTCTACATACAAATCTTTAATGCCATCAATTCCTTCCAATTGCTTCTTGATAACCTGCGCAAACTGGTAGATGCTATCCAGGTTTTGCCCGTATACTTTCAACCCCACGTCGGTACGCACACCGGTAGAAAGCATATTGATGCGGTTAATGATGGGTTGGGTCCAGCCGTTGGTAACGCCGGGTATTTGCATTTTTGCGTTAAGCTCGTTGATGATATCATCTTTGGTCAACCCTTTTCTCCATTCGTGTTTGGGTTTAAGAAGAATAATGGTTTCGATCATGCTGATCGGTGAGTTATCGGTGGCGGTATTGGCGCGACCGGCTTTGCCCAATACATGCGATACTTCCGGAACTGTGCGTATGAGTTTATCCTGTACCTGTAACAATCGTTTTGCTTCCGAGTTGGAAACATCGGGCAAAGTAACAGGCATAAAGAGGAGAGAACCTTCGTCGAGCGGAGGCATGAATTCCGAACCAAGCCTTGTCATCATTACAATACCAATGGTAAGTGCAGCGATGTTGATGCCAATGGTTGTTTTCCGCCATTTCAAACACCAGTTCAAAATTGGCGTGTAAATTTTTTCGAGCGTACGGGTAATCGGGTTGGCGCTTTCGGGCTTCAGCCTTCCTTTCATAAAAAGCGAGATCAGCACCGGCGTGAGTGTAATTGCCAATACCGCATCGATGAGCAGGATAAATGTTTTTGTCCATGCCAGCGGATGAAAAAGTTTTCCTTCCATGCCGGTGAGCAGGAATACCGGCAGAAATGAAGTGACCACGATAATGGTGGAGTAAAACACACCGGGCCCTACCTGCTTCGACGACAGCTCGATGATCTTTCTTTTCTCTTCGGGAGAAAGCGGATCTTTATTTTTCTTTTTAAACAACATGCTATATCGATTTACTGATTATCCAATTGGCCAATCGGCCAATTGCTCATTACTCTTTCGCCATTTGTTTCTCACTAATGTGCCGGTAGGCGTTTTCCACCATCACAATTCCATCGTCCACCACCACGCCTATTGCCAGTGCAATGCCGGTCAGCGACATGATATTGGAGGAGATTCCGAATAATTCCAGGAATATAAAACCTGCCGCCACCGAAATTGGCAACTGTATCAGGATGATGACTGCGCTTCTCCAATGAAAAAGAAATACCAGCACCACGATGGATACAGCAATCATTTCTTCGATCAAAGTGCCTTTAACGGATTGAATTGCTTCCTGGATGAGCGTACTTCTATCGTAGGATGTTTTAAAACTTACTCCCTCCGGCAATCCTTTTTCCACCTCTTTCATTTTTTCTTTAATCGCTTCAATCACCTTATTGGCATTTTCGTTGTAACGCATCACTACAATTCCTCCCACTACTTCGCCCTGTCCGTCCATATCAAAAATTCCAAGTCTTAGGTCGCCGCCCATCTGAACCGAACCAATATCTTTTACCCGCACCGGTATACCATTGTAGTTGCTGAGGGCGATATTCTCCACGTCTTCTTTGCTTTTGATATAACCAAGCCCGCGAATGATATAAGCCATATCGGCCATTTCGAATTTTCTGCCTCCCACATCGTTGTTATTCGCCTTCACCTTGTTCATCACATCCATCAGGGAGATGTTATAGAACTGGAGCTTCACGGGGTCAACTACCAATTGATATTGTTTTTCGAATCCGCCAAAAGAAGCCACCTCGGCCACCCCCGGTACTGTTTGCAAGGCAAATTTTATATACCAGTCCTGCAGGGCTCTTTGTTCGCCCAAGTCCATTTTAGGCGCGTCGAGATGATACCAAAACACATGTCCTACACCGGTACCATCGGGGCCGAGAGTAGGGGTTACCCCCTGCGGTAACAAGCGCTGTGCAAAATTCAATCGCTCCATTACCCTGGTTCTTGCCCAATAGATATCAACATTGTCTTCAAAAATCACGTACACAAAACTCATCCCGAACATCGACGATCCGCGGATGTTTTTGATTTTAGGAATGCCCTGCAGATTGCTTACGAGGGGATAGGTCACCTGGTCTTCTATAACCTGCGGACTTCTTCCCATCCATTCCGTGAACACGATTACCTGGTTCTCGCTTAAATCGGGGATGGCATCGATGGGGTTCTTCTGTATCGAATAGATTCCATACGCAAACAATGCCGAGGCAAAAAGAAGCACCACTAACCTGTTGCGAAGGGCCAATGTAATGAGCGACTGTACCATATTTGTTTATTTTAATGGCGGTTTTTATCCACCTGCATTTTGCACATTGCTTATTGCCTGCTTGCTTATTGAATCACTTCTTCCACCCTTCCGCATTCCAGCATTTCTGCACCGAAATAGGGGTTCTTTACTTCTTTGAGTTCGCTGATCCATAGTGCGCCCTGGTTGTTGCGGGCCATCGGGCAATGATCGTGGTACAAGGCACGGCCTCCACCGAAATTTTTTACCAAATCGTAAGCGGCTTCGCTTAACGCAACGAAATGTGTTCTTTGTTGTTTGATATCGGCGCCGCTATTGGCAAGCAGGTCGGCATGCTGTTTTAGTGAGCTTTCAGTTTTGTCGAAAGCAGTTTTTTGTTCGGCTGTTAAGAGCGACTTATCCAATTTAGAGATGGCTTCGCTCATGGCTTTTGCACCGGAAACTGCTTCGTTGGCGTTATCGTTAGCCAATGCGTTTTTAACGTGCAGGTAATGATCCACGATTTCCTTGATAGAGGCAGCGGCCTTTGCATCGAGGCCTGAATAAACCGCAGCAACTGTTTTGATTTCGCTATCTGCGGAAGAAGCGTGCTGCTCTTTACTGGCAGTACTGCTGTCGTGATTGTTGTGCTGATGCTGAGAGGCATCGTTGCCGCAGGCAGAAAAAACTACAAGGGAAATAGTTAATGCTGAAAAAATAATTGTTTTCATTGCTTCACTTTTTATTTGATGTAAAAGAATATAATACGTTCAGATATGGATCGCTATCGAACAAAGTCAAAAGGAAAAATTCAAAGGGTATGAGGTCGCTGAAACGCGTTTAGCCCGGCAAATGCTTGCCCGGCTTCCACAACAGAGAAGAAATTAAATGAGAATGGATCTTTGAGAAAGATAGAGTGCCAGCTTGGGAGTTCGCGGGGGTGCGTGACTATCGGCATTCATTTTTTTAGCGAGCTCCACGAGAATGAAATCGGGTACGATGCGATCGATAACAACCGCTTCGCTGATCAACTCGCTAAGATGAATGTGTTGCTGGGCGAGTTTTTGATCAGATGCGTTCTTCAGAAACCTGCTTTCGTCTTTGCAACAGCTTTTATTCTTTTCGAGGCCTTTTTTCATGCCGCATTGGCCGCAGGACTCCGACTTATTGAAGCCGAGATCCCAATCGGCCAGCTTGCCCATGCAATAGTGCAGCTCCAGGTTCATCCCGGTGGAACTACCCAGGTAAAGCAAGGCAAGTATGGCAACGAAAAGTTTTTTCATAAAAACGCTAGAACAAAAGTAAAACCATTTTATGGAAGTAGCCTATTAAAGTTTTCAAAACATTAAAATACCAGAGGGCCTTGTTTGTTTTAAAAGAGCCGCCTCAAAACCAATCCGGGTTAAAATACGAGTAAGTAGCCGTATAAGTAACCGAGCGAATTTGCATTTAATGCGGGCATTGAGGCGGCTGCAACCTAAACCAACCAACTAAACTATCCTTCTATAAACTCAGCTTTAAATCCTGCCTCCTGGACTGTTTGAATCACCTCATCTTTTGTGACGGGTTTATCTGCCATCACTGTAAGTATTTTATCCGGGTTCTGAACATCCACTTCCCAGTTGTCTTCTCCCAGTTTATTATTAAGAAAAGGAGTTGCTTTGTTGATACACCCGGAACATTTGATCGTTGTCTTGAATTTTAAAGTTTCCATATCCTAACCTGTTTTTTTATTGATGCTGGTCATTAATTCCGCGGTAAAATTAGCCAGGCAATATTTCGGTACTGTTATAGAATAATTGCCGGGAGATATAAAATTTTCAGGTTTGGCCGCCTACTTCCACCGTCACCTGGTTATCGAGGGGATGGGCCTGGCATAACAGGATATAGCCGTCCTTTACCAGTTCGGGTGGCAAGGAGTAGTTTTTCTTCATAACCGCCCTGCCAGACACAAGCTTTCCAACACAGGATCCGCAGGTTCCGTTCTTGCAAGAATACCGCAAGGGAATGCGATCTTCCAGTGCCGATTCCAGGATTGTTTTTTCGGGCGTTACCTCCAGCAGGTTGGATTGCTCGTAATAGTGCAACAACACTTCGTGCACGCAATCGGGCATTTCCAATTCCTTTGCTTCATCCTTAGGTGGAATAAAGTATTCTTTCCTGATTCGAAAGCCGGGAACACCTAACACATGCAGTGTGTCTTCTGCCAACTCTACCAACCCCGAGGGCCCGCAAATGAAATAATAAGAATTGCCCGATAATACTCCGGGATCCTGTTTAAGAATTTTTTTCAGTACCAGTTTACTCAGGCGGCTGTTAATGGTATTTCGAAAAGAAGCGTTATCCTGGGGCTGACTTCTTGAAAACGCATGCCAGATCTGTAACCTGTCCGGGAAATTGTTTTCAAGATATTTCAGTGCCTTGCCGAATATAACATCGTTTACCGATCGGTTCGCATCAATAACAGTGAGTTTTGCGCTGGTTTGTTTGAGCGCATACTTCAAGATAGAATAAAGAGGAGTGATACCACTGCCACCGCCAATCAAAACGATATGGCCATCTTTTATCTCATCAAAATCGGGGTAAAACAGGCCATGCGGACCTTCCACCATCCATTCTTCAATCTCTTCCGCATGGCCGAGTATATACCCACTCATCAATCCACGATCAACCTGCTTTACAGTGATCGCTGGTTTTTCATCTCCATCGGGTGAACTGCTTAACGAATAGGAACGGGTTTGTTTTTTATTTTCGATATAAAGGCTAAGGTTAACAAACTGGCCGGGCTGATAGGCAAACTCATCCGATCCTGTATCAAAAACTATCGTAAGCGAGTCGGAAGTCTCCCAGATTAGCGCGGCAGTTTTCCAGTTATAGATGGCGGGCATAGGTTTTTATTTGGGTTGTTTGATGCGCGCGGCCGCAATTAAAACAGCCAGAACGGATATAATAGCAGCTATCAAAAACGCTATCTTAAATCCGTTGTTCAAGGCCACAGTTTCTTCCGCACCCGAACCAATAGACGTACGGGTAACAAAAGATGCAACAACCGATACCAGCGCGAGCCCGATGGCCGATCCGATTTGATAACTGGTATTTACAATTCCCGATGCAAGCCCGGTTTCTTCCGGTTTGGCTCCCGACATCGACGCCATTGTACCGGGGATATAAGCCAACGACATTCCCAGTGCGCCCAGTAACGAAGCGGGTAATACATTTGCCAGGAAAGAGCCGTTTACAGGAACTGTACTAAATATGAAAAGCGAGATAGCAAGCGATACCAGCCCGGCTACCAGCAGAGATTTGAAACCATACTTTCCAACGAGCTTGCCGGTAAAGCCTACCATCACAATCATAATGGTGATGGTCATTGGTAACAATGCCAATCCGCTTTTGAATGCATTTAATTGAAGTATTTGTTGCAGGTAAAGATTCAGGAAGAACCAAAGAGGTATCCATGCGGCAGCCATCAATGCCATTACCAGATTTCCCATCGAAAGATTGGGAGCTTTGAAAATAGAAAGAGGTAATAAAACATCTTTCTTTTTCTTTTGCGATTGGATGAAAACTATAAATAGTACCAGTGCGATGGCGATCAAGCCTAATGTTTGTACCGACAACCATCCGGCGCCTTCGGCCGAAACAATGGCATATACCAACAGGATGAGCGAACCGGTGGCAAGAATAGCCCCAAGCCAGTCTACCTTTCCTTTTGAACGATTGCCGGCAAGAAGATTGTTTTTACTTGCAGCCAGCACAATTAAAGCAATAGGTATATTTATATAAAATACCCAGCGCCAGTCTAACCACTCGGTAATTACACCGCCGAGGAAAACTCCTGCCGATCCGCCGGCTGCAGCCGATGCACCCCAAAATCCAAAAGCCTTTCCCAATTCTTTAGGATCGGTAAACGTCATCATCAACAGCGTCATCGATGCCGGGGCAATTAATGCGGAACCCAGTCCCTGGATGGCGCGACCCGTGTTCAATGATTCGGGCGACCAGGCAGCGCCTGCCAGTAAAGAAGCGGCGGCAAGTATTGCAAAGCCCCAGTTGAATATTTTTCTGGCGCCAAAGAGGTCAGACAATCTTCCTCCCAAAAGCAAAATGCCACCAAACAATACTACGTAGGCATTAAAAATCCATTGAAGTCCGTTTTGGGTATAACCAAGATCCTGCTTGATTGCCGGTAATGCCACTCCAATAATGGAGGTATCCATAATTACCATAAACTGCGCAGCACACAATAATGCGAGGGCCGTCCATCGCTTATCGTACATTGTTTTTGCGCCCAACGATGCTGAAGTACTCATAAAACTTTTTACAACGAAAATAACTTTGAAGATTGCCGGCTTGTTTTCATTAAACAGGGAAGTATTTATATAATTTTTTTGCCGGCAGCCCAGGCTGTTTTTTCAATGAAGCATGTTATCTGTCGGAATTCATCTCCTTGTTATCTGTGTCACCAACTGCGTTAATTATAATAGCGAAAGGGTAGTTAATATCACTGAGAGTTTCGAACGGAAGTATTGCCCGCAAGCCTTCTTCTATTTTTCTGAACCAGGGCATCGAAGCTCCACTGATAATTCCTGGTACTTCCCAAAAGAAAGCCGGCCGCACTTACCGTAAACACCGAATAAGTTAATGGCGCCGATAATCCAAAAGCCAATCCCATACACAAGGCAAATGAAAGCGCAAGTAGTCCGCTGCCTATTGCCGCTATGCGGGTAAATAAGCCCAGTACCAGCATGATGCCGAAACCCAACTCGGCAATTGTTGCAAGAATGGCCAACAGTTCGGCTAAAACCGGAGGCAGGAAAAACATCAACTTATTTGCGTATTGAGAAAAATGCTGCCAGTCGCCCCAGATCACACCCGGAGATCCATGCGACCCCCAGGCCCCCAAACGATCGAGGCCGGGCGAAATAAAACCAATACCCAGGGAAAGGCGCAGGAATAGTTGACTGAAACTCGATAAATAGTTCTTCACGATTTTTAATTTAATAAAACAAAGCCCGGGGAGTTAATGAATTCGGTTTGCTTGCTTTGGAATACCTTTTTACCAGCTTTTGAAAATGTAAAACTAGAATGCCCCGGGTACGAATTGCTTAAACTAGTTTAAGAGCAATGCATAATATTGTTAAACTATCGCCCAGAGAAGACACAATAGGTAGGGAGATAAGTTTTCCATTACATTATAAACTTGCAAGCTGCAAAATTTCTCCGATCGAATCGTGCCAGCCCGCCAGGGCTCGTGAAGACACGAGCCCTATTATTCATCAGCATGCATCTCCGCGCTATCTGTGTTTGTCCTCTGCGCATTCGGTGTTTTCTTGTGGTTAATAAGAATTTCTCGCAACAACGCCAAGCCGCAACGTGATCGCCAACTATTTTCCCGCTTGCCTCGTTACGACGTTGCGAGAAAAAATCACCTTGTGTTTCTTTGTGCCCGTTGTGGTGAATATCAATTAAACCACCGTGAACACAAGGGTTACTTAATGACTAAAGACTATCAATAAATCTTCGCCCTCCGCATATTCCATAGTCAAAATACAAATCGCAGCAAAAAAAGCCCCGGTATCACCGGGGCTCTCAGGATTCTGATTTTTTCAAAAGTAAGGTTTACCAAATCTGCTCAATCCTATATATGGTATGAATTGATCCATTGAGTTCCCGCCCTGCTGTCGGTGAAATATTGCTCAAATGCTTTGCTGAATTTTTCCTGGTAGTCTTTCATCTTGCTTTCGTCCTGGTGAACATTGGCCATAGCCACGCACCGGATACCACGGTTATTCTTTAACTCTACCGATGCCTCGGGAAACATATCGAGATAACCGATACGGTAGCCAAACTCCGCCAGGAACAAAGGCATGATGGTTCGATATTCCTTATGCACTTCAAAGTTTTCCGCTTTGAACCCATGCAGGTCCACCAGTATCTTAAACGAAGAATTGTCGGGCATTGCCTCACTCGCTTTGTACAAAGAGTCTTTCCACGCGTTTATATCCGAACTATTCAGCAACCCACTTAAACGGGTGACCAATAATTTCTGTTCGGGGTAATAATGAGAAAAAACAATTCTTTCCATCAGCTTTATTTTCTCAACAAAATTATGATGTAGTGCGGCCTGCGGTTTATACAATGCCCGATAAAATTTATATAATTATATATCGCCGTCGTCTTTTACCGCCAGTAATTTGCGCCGCGGTCATATTCTTAAAGCAGTTTAAGAAACTTGTAAAAAACTAGCAGTAGCTTTGGCCCTTAAATAAACTCACCTGCAGAAAGTAAATAGTTTTTTATGAAAGCAATGTTGTTTAAGTCGAAGCTGGAACCACTGGTTGTAAGTGAAGTTGAAAACCCCGTTCCGCAAAGGGAAGAAATGCTGATTAAACTGGAATACGCAGCATTGAATCATCTCGAAATCTGGATCATCCAGGAGCAGGTGATGGAAAAACCCGTGATATTGGGTGCAGATGGCAGCGGCACAGTAGTGGCTGTAGGAGAGGGATTGAGCAGGGAGTGGATCGGCAAAGAAGTGATTGTAAATCCAGCTTTGTATTGGGGAGATAATGAAAATATACAGTCGGATAAATTCGAAATACTTGGCAACCGTACCAACGGAACATTTGCCGGGTACATCTCTGTCCATCGTGATTATGTTTACGCAAAACCCAAACATCTTTCTTTAAAAGAAGCGGCCGCCTTACCGCTTGCGGCATTGACTGCTTACCGCGCACTATTTACCAAAGCAAAACTTAGTGCCAACGAAAAAATATTGGTTACCGGCATTGGTGGCGGAGCAGCTCTTTACCTGCTGCAGATTGCCAAAGCAGCCGGCGCCGATGTATATGTCAGTTCTTCTTCGCAAGAAAAAATCGATAAGGCAATTGTGCTCGGGGCAACGAAGGGCTTTAATTACCGAAATGAAAACTGGTTGGATGACGTGAAGAAAAGCGTCGGAGGATTTGATGTAATTGTTGACAGCGCTGGCGGAAATGGTTTCTCACAATTAACAGAAATCGCAAATCCCCGGGCGCGATTGGTATTGTTCGGAAGAACAGCCGGAAATATCAATAACCTTCAACCCCGAATGATCTTCAACAAGCAACTTGTTATCATGGGAACGATCATGGGTTCGCAAAAGGAATTCGGTCAGATGATTTCATTTTTCGAGGAACATCGTATCCACCCGGTGCTCGACAAGGAATTTCCATTGAGCGGGATTGCCGACGCATTCGAGTATATGAGTAAGGGAAAGCATTTTGGCAAAATACTCATCAACACCAATAAATAATATCATTTATGGCTTCATTGCTGGCAGTACGATGCCTCTTCTTTTAAGTAAGCAGAAAACCGATCGGAACGGCGCATATATTCCAATATCCCACCAGCGCCTTCGGCCTGCGCATGATAAACATTGTTCCGGTATTTTATCGCATTAACCAAACCAATTTCCGAATTACCAACGGCTACGCCGTTAAATCCGCAACGAAACATCGAGAGATCATTGAGAGTATCACCTGCAACCAATACTAATTCAGGATCTATTCCCAATGCTTTGACTAAGTGAGACAGGGTGCTTCCCTTACTGACTGATTTGGGCAATATGTCGAGATACTTTTTATTGGAATATACCGCTTCACAACCGATGGATTTCACAAGCGCTTCGATTTCTTCAAGTTTGCCGGTTTCTTCAAGAAAATAAGAAACCCGAAGGTGTTGGGGAACCTGTTGCCGGACCAGTCCCTCAATGCCTTTCAATATTTCTTCAATAGGTTTTTCTCCCGGCCATCTTTTTTCTATTTCATCCTGTAAAGGCAGGATGGGCTCGAGTGTTTGTCCGTTTACCACTCTTGCTCCCACATCGCAAATGAAGTAGTTGGGAAACGGAATTTGCCCGCTTTGCAATACTTCAAGTACAGAGGGCAAACTGCGGCCCGTTACAAAAGTCAGGGTGATGCCGGAATTATTTTTAATAATCCGATACAATTTTTCACGATCCTCCTCACTACCGCCTAAAAAAGTTCCATCAAGATCTGTGGCTAAAAACATGATCCTTGCTTATTATGTTTGGTGAATTCGGTTTTATTCAAACACGAAATTTTAGCAGCATAATTAAAAGCGCATTAAAAGAGAATTAGAATTGCGTTTAAATAATTCGTAAACACAAATAGCGCGCCTGCATGTTCTAATTTTGCTTCAAACGGAAATAAAACAGTTATACAATGGATAAATTCCTTGAACAGGTTCTCTGGGGAAATACTATCCGGCAATGGAGCGTTTGTATTCTTATTGTTGTATCGTTATGCTTTCTTTTAAAGGTATTCTCCCGCGTTGCGCTAAGCAGGTTTAAAGCCTGGTCACAGAAAACAAACACGAAATTGGATGATTATGCAGGCGAACTCATCGAAAAAATTCTTCTTCCTTTCGCCTACATAGCGGCAATATACGTTGGTATTTCCACATTGCAGAGAAGCGAACAGGTACAAAAATACATACACGTAGCTTTTGTTACAGTCGCCACTTTCTTTGTTGCCCGCCTTATTGCCTCGGTGATTCGAAGATTCATTTTAAATTTTATTGAATCGCAACCTGAAGCGGAAAGCAGGCGAAAACAGGCTTCTGGCATAATCATTCTCGTAAACATAGTGGTCTTCGTTTTTGGTTTTCTTTTCCTGGTCGATAATCTCGGTTACAATATAAGCACTGTTATAACGGGACTTGGGATCGGGGGGATTGCCATTGCACTGGCAGCGCAAACCATACTGGGCGACCTGTTTAGTTACTTCGTTATATTCTTCGATAAGCCTTTCGAAATCGGTGATTTTATAAAAATCGGCGATGATTTGGGCAGCATTGAACATATTGGCATTAAGACGACCAGGATCAGAACCATTACCGGCGAACAGATGATTTGCTCCAACACGCAATTGACGGGATCGAGGATCCGCAACTTCAAAAGAATGGAACGAAGAAGGGTTGTGCAGAAAATAGGCCTTGTTTATCAAACTCCGGCGATAATGGTAAAGCAGGTACCCGAGATACTTAAAAAAATAATTGAAGCAAAACCCGATGTTATTTTTGACCGGGCGCATTTCTCCGAATTCGGCGACTTCAGCCTGAACTTTGAGTATGTTTTTTTTGTGCTGAGTCCCGATTATTACATTTATATGGATCGTTTACAGCAAATAAACTTCGATATCCTGCAGGAATTTGAAAAGAGAAAGATTGAGTTTGCTTACCCTACTCAAACGATTTATTCCGTGAACGAAAATAAAGGCGGTATTTCAGAACCAAGTCTTCGTAAAGACTCCGTATCGAATTGACCTGCTTAACCTTTCTTTAGTTATTTACAGCGGCTGCAGTAAGGAAGAAGAGTATTTTTTGCATAAATTGTATAGGAGAAAATTTGGATCGGTCTATGTCATTGAGGCATTTCATTTCGGCAAGAAAATTATTGAGGTCGTTCGGCTCGTTAAAATATAATGTAACGCAGGGATGGACAGAAGTTGCCCGCTTATTTGGCCTGCACGAAGATGTATTCGAAGATGAAAGGCATATTGAATTAAGCAAACCTGTAACGGTAATATTAATAGGCGCCGGGCACCGAGGCTGTATTTATACGGATTATGCCTTGCTGCATCGCAATGAATTGAAAGTAGTGGGAGTGGCCGACCCCAGTCATAAAAAAAGAGAGCATATCAAAAGACTGCACGAACTAAAGGAGGACGAAGTTTTCGTGGATTGGAAAGAAGTATTTGCCCGCCCGAAATTTGCGGATGCAGTTATCGTCGCTACTCCCGATCACCTGCATGCCGCTCCCTGCCTCGCTGCATTGGATGCAGGATACGATGTACTCCTGGAAAAACCAATTGGCACCACAGAGGAAGAGTGCCGCTTAATCCTGGAAAAGGCTTTGTCGACAAACAGGATTGTGGCAGTCTGCCATGTACTTCGTTATTCCCCTTATTTCCGTGAATTGAAAGAAGTGATTGATGCCGGGCTCATCGGCAATATCATCAGCATTCAACACATGGAACCGATCGAGCAGATTCACATGAGTCATTCCTACGTTCGGGGAAAATGGAGGAACAGTAAGAATGCTACGCCCATCGTACTTGCAAAATCGAGCCACGATACCGATATCATTCGATGGATGGTGAACAGCAACGTAAAAGATGTACACTGCTTCGGCAACCTGAAATGGTTTACCAATATCAATGCCCCCGAGGGCAGCACCGAACGGTGCACGGATGGTTGTAAAGTAGAATCCTCCTGTCCCTATTCGGCATTGCAGATTTACCTGCGCGATAAAAAAAGACTTTATGTTTTTGATATGCCTGCCAACCGGTCGAAATGGGATGAGTATATACTGGAACAACTGAAGACTACGGACTATGGCCGCTGCGTGTACCGGATGGACAACGACCAGCCCGATCATCTTACGGTTAACATGCTTTTTGAAAACGGTGTTACGGCCGCGTTTTCGATGGAAGCACATGTTTCGTACGAAGGAAGAAGAACCAGGATTATGGGATCGAAGGGCGATATCGTTGGGAATATGGAAACCTTTGTGCTTACCGATTTCAAAACACGCAAACAAACATCCTGGGAAATGAAAACGGACGCGCACGGTGGGGGAGATCATAGCCTGGTAAGGGATTTTGTGCAGGCTGTTGCCCAGCAGGATAAGACTTTATTGAGTTCTCCGATTGAACTATCGGTAGAAAGCCATCTTATAGCTTTTGCGGCAGAACGCAGCCGTTTGCATCGTACCATCGAAGAAGTGAAATTATTACTCCCGGATTCATTGCAGGTAAACCCGGTTCCCAATCACGTTGAGGTAAAAAAAGGAAAATTTTGAGATCAGCAATCTTCTTCAACTAAAGCAAACCATAAAATCCCCTGGTAATTTTAAGGCAGCATCAATCAGTTGTGCAGGGTGCCGGCTGATGCCTGCATCTTTTGAATGGAGTCGGCGTTGTATTGAAGACGATACAAATCGCGGCGTCGATCCTTCATGGTTTGCACGCTACCATGATTATGCAGTTCTGTTAGCAGGGAAAGATCAACATCGCTCACAACGATCATTTCCGTATTAGGCGTTGCCTCGGCTTTTACACAATTAACCGGAAATGCAAAGTCGGAAGGAGTAAGCACCGCCGATTGCGCAAACTGCAGATCCATGTTTGCCACCTTGGGTAAATTGCCAACATTCCCGGCAATGGCTACAAAGCATTCGTTTTCGATTGCCCTTGCCTGTGCGCAAAATCGTACCCGGTTGTATGCATTTTGTGTATCGGTAAGAAACGGTACGAATAGTATTTGCATCCCTTGTTCGGCAAGTATCCGCGACATTTCAGGGAATTCTACATCGTAACATATCTGCACGCCTATTTTTGCCACATCGGTTTCTATTATTCGTATCTCCCTGCCGCCCTGTATATGCCACTCGTATTCTTCGGAGGGTGTAATGTGAATCTTGTCCACTTTATCTATCCGGCCGTTTCGTTGTAAAACATATGCTACATTATATACCCTGTTGTCGCGAAGCTCCGGCATACTGCCCGATACGATATTTACATTGTATGAAACAGCCATTTTGCTCATTTCGCGTACAATGGGCTCGGTGAATTGGGCCAGCTCTTTTATAGCTTTCAGACTATTCATGTTGTTGAATTTGCCCATCAGGGGCGCATTGAACAACTCGGGGAAAAGGATGAAGTCGGACTGGTAATCGCTTACGGCATCCACAAAATACTCTACCTGCTGAAGCAAATCATCCATGTTTGAATAGCTGCGCATCTGCCATTGAACAAGCCCGATTCTTACAATATCTTTTTTTTGAGACAGTATCCTTTTCTCCGGCTCATAAAAAACGTTGTGCCATACCAGCAGCGTTGCGTATCCCTTACTTTCCTCGTCTTCGGGAAGATAGTTTCGGATAACCTTTTTTACCTGGAAGTCGTTGGAAAGTTGAAAGGTCAGCGTAGGATCGTATAACTCTCTATTCTTGACTTTCTGGATATATTGCCTCGGCGATAACTCATCGGCATACATATGATATTTGGGGATTCTTCCGCCCGCAATAATCATTTTAAGGTTTAAGCGCTCGCACAGAACTTTTCGTGCATCGTAAAGCCTTCTTGCCAGTCGCATTCCACGAAAATTCGGGTTAACAAAAACCTCAATCCCATACAAAGTATCTCCCTGCGGCTCGTGTGTTTCAAAACTAAAATGCCCGGTAATATCCCGATACGTATGCTGGTCGCTGAATTTTTCGTAATGAACAATAATGGATAAGGCACAGCCCACTACCATCCCGTTGTGAGTTACCACAACCTGGCCGTCAGGAAATTTTTCGATCAGTCGTTTGATAGATTCTTCCTTCCAATACTGGCCACCGAGACTGGCATAGGCCTGCTGCATCGATTCTTTCAAAGTTTGATAATCTTCAATGGTAAGATTCCTCACCTCGATAATTGCGGATTCAATATGATTGCTATTAGAATTCATTCGTTGCGTAAGAACGTTTCCAAAAAGCCTGCTTGTGCTCACTGGAACTTTTATAATCTTATATCGCAAATGTATGCCCGGGTTAAAAAGATGGCCTTAAAATCAAATTAAATACTGATTAAATGCTAGATATTACGGTATGAAGGCCGCAAAGGAGATTGATTCGCTCAGAAAGAGTATTCAATGGTTTCCCGGAACGAAACAAGCTGCACCGATTTAATGGTAGAATCGATTTGAATAAAACGACCCGGTTGAGAAAGATAGGAACTGCCATAATAAAATTCTTCTTTGTATTTGCGGCCATTCTTCCGGGTAATGATGGCGTATATGATATCCTTGTCTATAGATAAACACTTTGAAGTGTTTGCTGCCATGTACGCGCGTAAGGATCCTCCGTTAATTCCAGCAATCAATAATTCTCCTTTATTCTGCCAATTCAATTTTACGAACGATTTGGCATCGCCTTCTGCAAAAAAGCCCGATTGCTGCACCGGTGCATAAGAGAATTTTTTTTCGCCGCTTCCCATCAACACCCAGCCAATAGATGCATCGTAACGACCAGTCAGTGCCTCGGGGGCAAAGGAATTGCCGACCGCTATAATATCAGGAATACCATCTTTATTTAAATCACAATTCAACATACCGAATAGGGGCGCCGTTTGGGCCATCATGGGCAATCGACTTACTGAAAAATTGTTATTGCCCGTATTCTCGATTAGCAGCGATGCCATTTCAAAAGCCTTTAGCTCCCCGGCATTCTTTCTTTCTTCCTCGTTGAAGAGATTGTGATAAACGGAAGCGCCGTAGTCACGATAATAGTATATTCTTTTTTTGAGCGAGGGTATCTGATCTACGATGGTATTGCGGGTGTGATAAGGATACTCCTTCCCCTGTGTGTAGCAAAACAAGAATGCATCGAGTGCCCCATCTCGGTTATAGTCGTTATAACGTACCGTTACCGGTTCGCTTGTACTTGCCTTAAAACGGGAATTGAGACCGAGATTCCCGGCAACATAATCCATATCGCCGTCGTTGTCATAATCTACCGCCAGCAAACTGTTGTACCAACCATGGCTGTTTTTAAGAGAATCGGGCTGCCACGGTTCAAAAGACTTCGCCTTTCTATTGATGTAAAATTGCAAGGGCATAAACTCACCGGCAAGAAGCAGGTCGGGATAGTCATCGTTGTTAACATCCGTCCAGATTGCGGATGTTACCATGCCCGGTTCTGCCAGCTTCGCGCAAACCTGTTCGGTAATATCCGTAAACAATATCTTCCCCGACTTAAGATCGGTATCGTTGCGTAACAAATAGCTTCTTCCCGTTAAAGGATACTGATGTGGTTTATTCCTTCCACCCACAAAAAGATCCAGATCCCCATCGTGGTCGTAGTCGGCTGCAATGACGCAGGAGCCACTCGCAGTGGTGTTTGGTATTGATTGAGATGAATTGCTGAAGTTTCCGCGACCATCATTTACGAAAAACATATCCTGGTACGACAGGGAATCTCCGAATTCATTGCCGCCGGCAACACAGTACAAATCATTATCTCCGTCGTTATCGGCATCAAATAACAATACCCCCGTTTCTTCCTGCAATTTTTTTTGGGGTTCGTTGAGAAACTGCTTTTTTATGAAACCTGATTTTGTTTGAATAAAAAAGAACCCGCTATGCCTTGATGCACCGCCAACATATAAATCATCGTACCCGTCGCCATTTATATCTGCCACTGCCATACCGGGGCCCTGGCTGGAATATTTATGTGGAAGTGTGTATTGATACAAAAAGTCGAGGTAATCGTTTTCTTCCTGCATATAATCCAACTGAAACAGCCGGGTCACATCACTTAAGAATGTCTGCTTTGGAAAGTTGTTGGAGGGATTATCCGGCCCGGCATTTTTCTCGTCGATCATTAGTATTTGATCTGCTTCAACTGTAACCATTTTCTGTACATAACCCGAGGGCCATTGAACGATGAGTGAATCCATTTTTTCATCGGCTCCAAGTCCAAAATGAATTCTTGCATCTACGCTCGACAAATAGCCTCTCTGCAAGCATTGCTCCGCATATTGCATTTGTTTTCCGTGGTAAACTGTAATCTTCGTACCAAGTCCGTCGGCATTTCCTGAATCTCCTTTTAGCTGGAGGGTAATGAAATGATTTCTCTTTTTGTCACCTTCCTGTGAAACAGCAATCGTATTGTTTCGGTAGATAAAGGATTTATCGTTCAGGTTATTCAATACGATATCGAGATCGCCGTCATTATCCAGGTCTGCATAGGCTGCGCCGTTGGAGAAAGTTTTATCGGCCAGTCCCCATTCCTCTGCTTTGTCGGTGAAGCTTAGATCGTGATTATTTACAAAAAGCCAGTTTCTTTTTTTTACTTCTCCAATTTCCCTGGCTTTTTTCCGGATTTCTTTAGTTCGCGACTCCTGCGTGCCGAACATCTTGTATTCGTTCGCAAAACTTGTAAAGTCCATGTCGGTAATATCTTTTACATAGCCGTTTGTTATCAGCAAATCGCGCCAGCCATCGAGGTTAAAATCTGCCCAGAGCGGACTCCAGCTCCAATCGGTTGCCGCTATTCCCGCCAGGTAGCCGATGTCGGAGAACGATACAGTTCCGCTGCTATCGGGCAATAACCCGTTGTTGAGCTGAAGCACGTTGCGAACAAACTGGGGCTGGTATCCCATGCGCAATGCACTTGCATATTTTTCGTTGGGCACTGCGCCAAACATCATTTTTTGCCGAAGGTTATCATCGGGCAACATATCTACCACGCAAATATCTTCGAGACCATCGTTGTTGCAATCGGCCATATCAACTCCCATCGCGTTGTGGCATTGATGAGAAAGATAATCTGCCACCCGGTTGGTGAAAGTTCCGTTTTTGTTGTTTATATATAAATGATCGTTCGACTGGAAATCGTTGGCTACATAAATATCGGGCCAGCCATCGCGGTTGATATCTTTTACAATTACTCCCAGTCCCCATCCTTCACTCATGATTCCAGCTTCCTTCGAAACATTTTTAAACAGGGGCAGGCCTGTACTGGAACTGATGCCTTCGTTTCGAAGAAGTTTATCCTGGCTCAGACCCTTGCCGTCTGCGCTCAATCGCCGAAGCTGGTTGCGATCGCTTTCTTTACCCGAGTTGATGCACAGGTAAACATCGAGGTCTCCATCGCGATCATAATCAAGAAAAGCAGCTTGCGTGCCATAGGAAGAATCGGCCAATCCCATTTCCGTTGCGGATTCTTTAAAAACCGGAACGCCTTCCTTATTCAATCCCTTGTTTAAAAACAAAAGATTGGGTGCGGGTTGCCGCGGGTCGGGGAAGGCAGTTGACACGTAAATATCCTTCCATCCGTCTGCATTGATATCCACTACGGCAACTCCGGTACACCAGTAGCTGGTATTTACTTTGCTGGTTACGGTGATATCTTCGAAATGAAGCTTGCCTCGGTTGAGATAAAGTTTACTGGAAACCTTATTCCCGGCAAAGAAGATATCGGCAAGGCCATCGTTATTGAAATCGCCGATACCGACGCCTCCTCCGTTGTAGATATATTCGAAAGTAAAAACGTTGAGACTATCGCTTTCGGGAATATGGTTTTCGAAATCAATTCCTGATTCAGTAACACTCAACTTGGTAAAAACAGTTGTTTTGTCCTGGCATGCAGCGAGCATACAAAATAAAAGGATGGCTGTTGAACGGTATCGAAATATCTGGCTAAACATCACTAACAACAAGATAGGGTATAATAAGTCAGCATCGAAGAAAAATAGCAACGCGATCACTCATTCAAAACAGAAAGCCTCTTGGAGAAGAGGCTTTTGTTCTGCGACTATTAATAACCCGGATTTTGATCCGATTGTTCAATTCTGTCGTTGTTATCTATTTCTGCCTGCGGAATCGGAAGCAAAGGTTTAAAGCCATTTACAGGTGTAATCTGGATTTTACCATTTTTCCGCCAGCGAAGAATATCGCGGTTACGTACCTGCTCGCCCGAAAGCTCCACTCTTCTTTCGTGTACAATGGCGGCAAATACCTGGTCTTTGTTCGATACCGGGTATGCGGCAGTAGGATAGGGGGGCATTTGCACATCGGGCCTGCTGCGAACCTGGTTGAGCAATGTTACTGCAGCAGCAAGATTATTCAACTCATTTTCGCATTCTGCCATCATCAACAGCGCATCGGCATAACGCATGATGCGATGATTGATACCGGAAGGTTTGTAACCGCCGGGATCTTCTTTATACATGAGCGAGTATTTTGCCCAGGATACTTTTGTTGTTGCGCCGTCGAGCGTAGAAGTATTGCCTTGTACCTGTCCATCCAGCAGCGTGCTTTGCCCGTTATTATATTTATCGCCGATGGTAATAAATGAATAGGCGCGGCGTGGATCTGTTTTTGCGTCGCCTTTAAAAGTGCTTTCAAATTCTGCGATCAAACTATTGGAGGGAATCAGGTTGCGCCAGCCTACGGGTGAATATTCCTGTGTGCGGGTAGATCTTTCCTGCGCTCCCCAGGAAGGGTCGTCGCCATCGCCGATCCAGTTTACATCGCCTACTGAAGAATAACCAATTTCGAATACAGATTCATCGTTCCATTCAGCCTCTTCCTGGAAATTGTCGCTATACTTAGCGCGCAATTTGTACACATTTGAACTGATTAATTGCTGAAGCTCGGTTTTAGCAGCGGCATAGTTACCCAGATTCATGTATGCTCTTGCCAATAACATGTTAGCTGCGCCTTTGGTAGCGCGCCCAAGTTCCGCTCCCGTATAAGTAAGAGGTAATGCATCTTTTGCCTCTTTCAAATCCTTTTCTATTAAAGCATATACTTCAGCTTCGGTTGCGCGGGGTTGTGTTTCTGTTTGCGAAGATGCCACTTTGGTGTAGATAGGCACGCCGCCCCACATCGTTACCAGTTCGGTATAACACCATGCGCGGAGAAATTTTGCCTCGCCTACCACTCTTTTTGCCAGGTCCGAATTGGCGTCGGATGCTCTAGGTGCATTGTTGATAACGGTGTTTGCACGAAGAATGGCCCGGTACAAGCCGTTCCAAACTTCGTTGATAACCGGGTTAGCCGGGTTTTGCGCGCCAATCAATATTTGATTGCGGGGTGTTTCGAGCTGGCCACCACCCGAGGCAACATCGTCGGAACGCAAATCGTGTAAAAAGAAATACTCCCTTGCTACAAGGCTATTGCTCTGAATCATGGCATACACCGAATTAACGGCCCTTGCCAATTCGGCTGCAGTGGAGAAATAAGAATCGGGAGTAAGCTGGTTGGGGTTCTTTTTATCCAACGATTTTTGGTCGCAGGATAAGGAACTCAGCAAAACACACAAACAAATGATTATTTTATTTGGCTTCATATATTGTGTTTTATCCTTTCGGAATTATTTTTTTCAGGCTTCAATTAAAAACTCAATTGAAGTCCGAGTAATATGGTTCTTGCCTGCGGGAATTGTCCATAGTCGATACCACTTGTTAATGCAGCATTGAACCTTGAACCAATTTCAGGATCGTAGCCCGAATACCTGGTGAAGGTTAACAGGTTTTGGCTTGCGAGATAAATGCGGGCATTGCTGATAGCGCCTTTTGCCAGTGAAGACAAAGCCGATTTTGGAACATTATAACCAATGCTGAACACTTTTACTCTCAGGTATGAACCGTTTTCCAGGAAGCGATTCGATGTCCTTGAGTTGTTATTCGGATCGCCATCAACTGCTCTCGGGATATTTGTATTTGGGTTTTGGGGCGTCCATGCACTTAACACCTCCTTACCTGCATTGAATAAGCGAAGCATGCCCTGCGTAAGCACTTTGGTACCGTTATACACCGTGTTTCCCTGAACTCCCTGCAAAAACACAACTGCATCGAATCCCTTATAGTTTGCGGAGAAATTAATACCATAAGTAAAATCGGGAATGAAATTACCCAATACCACGCGATCATCGGCAGTAATAGCGCCATCCGGCTTTCCATCGGGGCCACTGATATCTTCGAAGCGGATATCACCAGGCTTTGCAGTTTTTTGTGCCGATGCGTCAATCTCGGCCTGGGTTTGGAAAATGCCGGCCACTTTCCAACCATAAAATGATTGAACCGGATCGCCTACAATGGTGCGGGTAATATCAAATCCGCCAAAATCTGCGTTACCACCTGCGAATATGGGAGCTTTGATCTTTTCGCCAAAACTCAATACTTTATTTTTTACGGTAGAGAAGTTTGCTGAAACATCCCATTTAAATTCTCCGCTGCGTTGTGTGTAGGTCGCCTGCAATTCAAAGCCCTTGTTTTCCATTGAACCAACGTTGGCGGGCGTGTTCACGCTAAATCCAAGTGATGGAGCAAGCGGAGTTTGAAGGATGAGGCCATCTGTTTTGCGTATGTAGTATTCGGCCTGTATATAAATCTTGTTATCCCAGAGTCCAACATCCACGCCAATATTCTTCATATCGGTAATTTCCCACTCCAGATCGCTGTTGCCAAGCGCATTGAAGAAGGCACCCGATTGTTGTCCTCCGCCAAATACCGGTGCGGTGTTTTGAAGCAACAACGGTTGCCAGGCATAATTACCAATTCCGTTAAAGCCCATCTTACCCCAGCTTGCGCGCAATTTCAATTCGTTGACCAATGTTATGCTCTTGAAGAATTCTTCGCTTGATATTCTCCATCCAACAGATACCGAGGGGAAATTGGCCCATTTCTTTCCGGGCGCAAATACCGAAGAACCATCCCGGCGATAGCTTGCGCTGAGCAAATAGCGATCGTCGTAAGAATAGTTAACGCGACCGAGATAAGAGTAGAGAATATCTTCGCTCAATCCACCCGAAACACCTACGTTCTGCAAACTATTGGTTACTTCTCTCAACTCATTGGTAGTATAGGTACCACCGCCGAACAGATTCCTGCTGCGGCCGTTCTGGCTTTCCGCTACCACCGTGGCGCCTATATCGTGCGAACCGATTCGCTTCGCAAAATTCAATTGGTTACTGAAATACAGGGAGCGATACATTGTTTGCGATTGCTCCACCCTGTTCAGTACGCGCGCATTAAAGCTTTCGTTGTAAATCGGGTTATTGAGCCTGTTGTTGAAATGTACATAGTTAACACCTGCAGTGAAACGATAGGAGAGTGCTGGTATTATTTTCACGTCCACATAACCTGCGCCTAATATTTTGATGGTATTGTTGCGGCTTATATCCTGCAAGGCTACCCGAACCGGGTTTTGAGGATCCGATCCGTCGTCGCCGCTGGGGCCGCGATAGCCGCCCGGCAATGTTGGATCTTCCACGGGCATATACGGCAGGCTTCGAATCATGTGCTGCAATTGGGTTCTGCCGCCGGAATTATTTTCATTCAGTTTTTCATCGGCTGCCACGGTAAAGGAATGCCCGAATGAAAATATCTTACCCAGGTTGTGATCCGAATTGAAACGAATATTGTAACGCTGGTATTCGGTTCCCAACATAATACCCTGTTGCTTGGTATAACCGGCAGATGCATAGTAGCGTGATCTTCCGTTTCCGCTTGTCAGCGAGATATTGGTTTGTGTTATCGGCGCTACGCGGAACATTTCATCCTGCCAGTCTGTGTTTGTTTGGCGATAGGTTTGTGTTGCTCCCGCATACACCGGCTGATCCAGGTTGTTGAATCGCGCAGGCAAGGCGGTGCCGGCATTTGCCTTTAATGCAGTGGCATAACGGATATACTCTTCAGTATTTAATAAGTCGAGAGTTTTCCAAGCCTTTTGAAACCCGAAATAGGTATCGAGATTGATTTTGGGTTTATCGGTTTTTGCACCCTTTTTTGTTGTTACGATAATAACTCCATTAGCAGCACGCGAACCATAAATCGCTGCTGCAGATGCATCACGTAAAACTTCTACCGATTGGATATCGCGCCCGTCAATCATACTCATATCTCCACCGGGGAATCCATCTACTACATAAAACGGATCGGAGGAGTAATTGATGGAACCAATACCCCTGATGCGGATGATGGGCGCATCGCCGGGCGCGCCATTGTTTACGATGGAAACACCGGCCACCCTTCCTTGCAGCGCCTGCCTCGGGTCGCTTACCGGCATCGCTGTTATTTCTTCGGAGCTAACACGGCTGATGGCACCGGTAACGCTTCTGCGGCGCTGGGTACCGTAACCCACCACAATAATTTCGTTGAGCGATTTATTGCTTGCAACCAGCGAAATGTTTACACGATTCTCGCTGCCAACATTTATTTCTTTGGTTTCGTAACCGGTATAACTTACGACAAGAATGGCATTGTCGTTATCCACTTCAATAGAAAATGCGCCTCTTTCGTTGGTCATCGAATAGCGCGAAGTGTTTTTGAGAATAACACTGGCCCCAACAAGCGGCTCACCCTTATCGTCGCTCACCACACCCGTCACCGTCCGGAACACGGGAGCTTCCGTGGTAGTATTCTCTTCTTCGCTGGCGCTGTTGTTCTTTTTTACCGAATACAATATTACCTGGTCGTCTACCACGTTGTAGCCAATCCCCAGTGGCAAAAACACCTGCTCGAAAAAGTACTTCAGTTTCTTATTTTTTACGTCGCAGGATATCAGCCGGTCGGCAGAAATAGCGTTGGAACTGAATATAAACTTGACGCCTGATTGCTTCTGCACCTTTGAGATCACCTTGGCTATTTCGATATTGCTGGCGGTAATAGAAACGGATCTATCCAATATCTCCTGCGCGGAAGAATTGTGGGCATACAATGACCCCGCAAAGAAAAGCGCTAGGGAGGTGGGCATGAATTTTCGCATAACAAGCATTAAAGTAGCAAAGCATTGCCTTTTTTTCATAATTTAGACTTGTTTCGTTAGATAATGACGAACAGAAAACGAACCTTAACTGGTTTTAGAAGCCGGCGTTGCCCTCACAATGCCGGCTCTTTATTTGGTAGCTGATCAAGTGATAAAAGTGTTTTTCATACAGCAGTTTTTTGGTTAGAAGATTAGTGCAACTCTCCGCAGCCCGAGCCGCGGATTAATATATTCGTGCCTACTATTTCGTAAGAGGCATTCAGGGCCTGGCAAATAATATCCAGTTTTTTCAGCAGGTTCGGTTTCGTAATATCACCCGTGAACAGGCAGCGGTTGATGTTTTCGTTTTCTACTACGATATCAATTCCATAGATCTCTTCGAGTTTGGGAAGGATGTTCGATAAGGGAACTTCTTCGTACGCGAGGCTGTTTTCAAAAGTTTCCAATTTCGCTATTTCTATTGGCTGCGGATCTTCTACAAGGGTTGCTACAAATTGCCGGCTTTTTTCGTGATACACTACCCGTTGATTGGGCATCAGCACCACGCCATTTCGCTTGTTTTTTCCAGCCTGCACATTTTCCGTTCTTTCATACACTTGTACACGCCCGGTGCGCACGGCCACTTCCATTTGTAATTTTTCCGGCTCGGCCTTTACATTGAAACTCGTGCCCAATACTTTTGCTACAAGATTGTTGCTATACACAAAAAAGGGGCTCTTCGAATTCTTCACCACGTTAAAGAAAGCTTCACCTTTCAGCTTAACTTCTCTTTTATCTTTTACAAAATCGCGCTCATAGCTGATACTGGATCCCGGTTGCAATGTAACCGAGCTTCCATCCTGCAAAAGAATCGACAAGGGCGCGGCGCTCGTGTTTGATGTAAGCAAAAGATTGTTTTCCGGCTCAGCCTGGGTAACCAGGGCCGGCTTTTTTTCACCAGTACTGAAATCGGGTTTAAAAACAAGGAAAGCGATAACGAAAACAGCTGCCGAGGCAGCAAACCAATAAATCATGCGGACACGCGAAGATTTTTTGGGTATTAAGAGCGTGGTCTCTTTGTCGGATTGAAGTACTTTCCGGATTATTTCCTCGGAGCGATAGGCAGGCAGGTTACTCATGCCTTCGGGTTTCTCTTTCAATTTTTGATCGATATGCGTTGAAATTACAGCATCGTATTTTCCGGAACGTATGCAGGCAAAGAGTTCGTGATGTTCGGCAGGCGTAATAGTACCCGATACATACTTATCGATCAGCTCAATAAACTTCTCCTGGGAAATCATATGGCATCAGTTGGCTTGGTTCATCAATCGCGGCGGCAGGTCCGTCTTCCCTGCATAAGACAACCGGGAAAAGGACAGGGAGTACAGTGTTTCAAAAAAAATTAAAGATTGATCGTCAATAGCAACAAAGGAAGAATTTCGCCGTGTTGCTGAAAATAGGAGCGTATGGCATTCAGCGCCCTGGCCATATGCGTTTTTACCGTTAGCGGGGAAATGGAAAGTTTTTCAGCGATCTCCTCATGCGAAAGGCCGTGATGGCGGGAAAGAGTATAAATCGTGCGCTGCTGTTCCGAAAGCTGGTTGATGGCATTGCGAAGAAGCTGATTGGATTCGGCATAACGTACCCTGAAATCAGCATTGTCTTCATTCTGCGGCTGCGCAAGATTTTTACGAGCCGTCCACTCGTGCGATAATTTTTTCAGGTAATTCAGGATCAGGTTTTTGCTCACTGTATGCAGCCAGGCCTCCAGGCATTTTATTTCGGGCATGCTTTTACGATGAAACCATAGTTTAATGAATACATCCTGTACCACTTCTTCGGCTAATACAGGTGATTTGAGATAGAGCAATGCTACTTTATAGATATGATTGCGATGATTGTCGAAAACCAATTGCAGCGCGTATTCACTGTCCTGCGACAGCAGTTTAAGAATAGTAGCCTCTTCGTAACATTTTTCGGGAAGCATAGCAATCGATAAGCAGTTATTGAAATTAGGCTTTTAAATTGATTGATAAATTTTTGTTCGTCTGATTTTTTTAAAACCTCCACCTGTACCGTGTAAGTGATACACAAAACTGGTGTTTATGATGTTGCTGCTGGTTAAGTCAAAAGTTAAAATTTAAAATCAAAAAGATTAGAGTTTTACCATTTGACCTGAGGCGGCAGATTGGTAGATGGCTTCTACAATTCGTATATCGCGCCATCCTTCTTCACCGGGTACTATCATCGGTTTGTTATTGAGGATAGACAATGCATCGTCGTCCATTTGCTTGGCTTGCTGCCAGGGAACCTCATACGGAGTATAAATTTCACCCAAAGGACTTGAGCCCCGCACACCCGCATAACCCGAATAGGGCGACATACGGATTTCTCCTTTTTCGCAAGCAATGTTGAGGAAGTTTACATTTTCTCCAAAACTTGTTTTTATATCGGCAATAAGCCCGCCTGGAAATTCCAATGTAGCAATAGTGGTTTCGTCGAGCCCATTCTTATATATTTCAGGTCTTGTGGTAGATGTTTGTGCCTTTAATACCGCCACCGGTTCCATCCCCGTTCCGAGTCTTGCTCCTTGTATCGAATAAACGCCCATATCGTATAAAACTCCTCCACCCATTTCCTTCTTCTGTTTCCAATGATCGGTTCTGCCTTCCCGATACCCGGCCGCACAATCAAGTTTCTTTATTTTACCGAGCAATTTGTTGTTTACAATTCTCCGATACTCCTGTGTGTTGGGTTCGTGCTGCAGCCGATAACCAATGGCAAGTGTTTTCTTGTTCCGCTTACATGCGTCTATCATATCCTGGCATTCCTGTGCGGTTATTGCCATTGGTTTTTCACACCAAACATGTTTGCCGGCCTCAGCGGCGCGAATGCTGTATTCCTTATGCATCGATGGGGGCAACACTACATATACCACATCAATATCATCGTTGTTGGCAAGGGAGTCGAAATTGTTATAGTTGTAAATATTCTTATCGGGTATATTGTATTTCTTTTTCCAGGCTTCGGCTTTCGAAGGTGTTCCGGTTACAATACCTGCAAGATAACAGTGTTTTGTTTGCTGAAGTGCAGGCGCAAGTAAATCGGTGCTGTAATAACCAAGCCCTACCAATGCAACTCCCAGCTTTTCCTTTTTCTTATTGGATACGCAAGCTGCCAGGCTATTGGAAGATAGCAACAGGCTCCCGCTGCCAAGAGCGAGGTTTCGGATAAGTTCGCGACGCGAGATTGTGTGAGAGCTATTGGGTGATGACTGTTTCTTTTTCATAGTAGCAATTGAAGGAGTTGAAAAAATGAACAATTCAAGTTACATAGAATTAAGAACCCGATCTGTTCAAATTTTTACAGTGGTTGTTTTTGTACAAGAAATCGCTACTGGTTGAGCCTGATTCGGCATACAATTACAGCCCTTTAAACATTGCCGGGAAGCGGATGTATCCAGGGCTTGCGATAATTTCTTTGCAACAAGGCCGTTGCTTCCGGATCGTTCTTTACTATTCGCAACCGCGGATCGTACGATAGGGGCCGACCCAACTGCATCGACAGGTTTGCGAGTATGCAACTGGCCGTGGAGATATGTCCTTCTTCGATATCGGCTACAGGTCGCTTGTTATTTTCGATGGCTTCCAAAAAATTGAGCATATGCAGGCGGGTTGCCGGTGCGGCGTTTAACTCAATTCTTGGCTCATTTACATCTTCAGGATATTTTTCTTTTTCATACACCACGTCCTTATGAATTTTATTTCCTTCTCCCTGCGGAATAAAATCGTATCGCATGGTGCTTGCCTTCAAGGTTCCCTTTTCACCATAAATAAAAAGCGCCCAGGGATAATCGGGATCGGGAGAAGTTCCCCAGGTTCTGTGTTGCCAAACGCAATTCAATTCTTCGTATTCAAATACGGCCGTTTGTGTATCGGCTATATTGGACTTGCCCGATTTGTCGACATATATACCTCCGCTTGAACTGATGCGCCTCGGCCAACCCAGTTTCAGCATCCATCTTGCCGTATCGAGCATGTGTACGCACATATCGCCCATGATGCCATTGCCATATTCCATAAATGTGCGCCACCAGCGAATATGCGGAAGTCCATCGTAGGGGCGGAGAGGAGCCGGGCCGGTCCACATATCGTAATCAAAATAATCAGGTACTGATTCAACGGGAGGATTTCCGTTTGCGCGCATGTGATAGTAGCAGCACATCTCTACATGCGATACTTTTCCGAGCAAACCGGCTTCCACCACATTCTTCTTGGCATCCATCAAATGAGGCGTACTTTTTCGCTGCGTTCCTACCTGTACTACTTTTTTGTATTTGCGGGCGGCTGCTACCATCGCTTCACCTTCCATCACATCAACGCTGATTGGCTTTTGCACATACACGTGTGCACCGGCGCGAAGGGCATCGATGGTTTGAAGCGCATGCCAATGATCGGGTGTGCCGATGATCACGATATCCATTTTGTTTTCGGCAAGCATCTTTCGGTAGTCATTGTATAATTTAGGCTTTGAAGCAGCTTTCGTTCTCTCTATCACCATTGCCGCTGCTTCCTCAAGCAATTTCCGGTCTACATCGCAAAGCGCTACTACTTCTACATCGGCTACCTGCATCAGCCTGAACAAATCATTCTTTCCGTACCAGCCGCTACCAATAAGACCAACGCGGTACTTCTTTACCGAAAGCAAATTCATGGCCGGTGCATTCATAGCCGACAAAGCGAAAGAAGCACCCAATCCTTTGAGCAGGGTTCGGCGGTTTAACGACTGATAGTGCATACTGGAAAATTTATTTGATTAAAGTTCAGGAAAACAAATCATATCCCAATACAAAACAAGCATAACGCATGTTAGTACAACCGCTGTGCAGTTCTAATTTTTATTTCTTTTCGTGGGAAGGCCCATCGTTTCTGCAATAGCAACATACAGCGATCGCCAGACCAGGTTGAAAAAACCCCGATTGGTATCTCTATTAAATTCCCCGGTTGTTATGCGCAGTTCGCCATTGCCGGCAGGATTAGAATTTTTGATGATGGTATTGGCAGCGAAACTCGCCAATGGTTTTTTACTGAGTGTTTTGGATTGGCGCTGTTTTTCCATCACCGCAATCTTGAGTTGATCGTATTCCAGTGCAAGGCGTGCGCGGCCCAGGTACTCGCTGCCGTTGATCTCAATCGTCGCCTTTTTAACCTGCCCTTTTTCTATTTTGGCTGCAGCCAGGGGTTCGGCGATTTTGTTCAGAATTGTGGCCTTGAAACCCGCGAGTTGAGCATCTATTGAAAAGCGTCCATTGGCAGCAGCGAGATCGAAGGAGAAACTGGATTTCAGACCGACCTTGTCCAAAAACAGGCAATTGACATCTGCCTTGCATATTCTGTTCTTTGCAATTGAAGCCGAGTCGTTCGTGATATTTCTGATAATGGTGTTTACGCGAGTGAAAAACAGTTTTGCCTTTTGCTTTGTTTTTGGAGTAAACTGTTTGTAGGCTACATAACCGTTCCTGATTGCTGCGCTATCAATTTGAATCTTAAAAGGTATTCGCAAAAGAAGCTGATGCGGGAAATTGCCCACCCGATTTATAGCATCGCGCGGACGGGCCATGTCTTTGTAAACATGCACGTTGGCGTTGTCCACCACCAAGCTATCCGCTTTGAGTGATTCCTGCAGCAGTTCGTTGAATCTAAGATTGTCAAGTTTAATTTTTTCCAGGCGAAGATCAATGCGATCAATCTGAGTATTCACTTTGTTCATGAATGCGGCTTCGCTTAAAAGTGGCTGAATTGAAAACTCAGCCAATTCCACCTTAGCGCTATCGGAATTCGCGGATATGCCTTCCACCGCGTACCTGTAAAGTCCATTGCCGTGCCGCCAGGATATTGTACGGATATCTGCTTTCAGCGAATTGGAAAAAAGTATTTTTGAAGAGTTGGAATCAGTGGTATCACCGATGCTGAAATGATTAAGACGTAGCGAAAGACCATCAAAGACAAAAACACTATCAAGTGATTTTTGTTTTCGACCAACCAGGCTTCCGTTAATAATTTCAATTTGGTTTAAGGCAATGCGTTGGAAATTTCCCAGGACTTGCTTGTACACTTCGTTGGAGGGTATATGCAGTGCCGAATCGTTACCACTACCCGTATACACAAGTTCAATGCGTGGGTTCACTATTTCTAAGCGGCTTGCGAAAATCTCCTTGCCCAACAAAGCCTTTGGTGTGGATACGCCCAATACATTCAATTTAGGAATATACACATTGAATATTATGGAGGGATATTCTTTTGTTCCCTTCAAGGACTGCAGCGCCGTGCTATCTGCCAGTATTTGAATTCCCGAAATGGACAGACTCCCGGCTATTTCATCCAGTTGAAGATCGTTGTATTTTATTTTATAAAGTCCTTTTGATTTTTTGTCAACAATCTCTTCCAATCCCGATTTTACGAGGCTCTTTTTTTTACTGTTCCAATAAAAAATGAGGCAGGTGATACTGAGGGTCAGTATGGACGAAACGATCAAAAATTTTTTATTTTGCCAGGCAGGAGTTTTATTGCTTTTCACAATTTTTTCTTTTGTAGAAGTGGCGGGAGATGGAACATCTCACCACATCGTCCAGCAATTCAAAGCCCAAAGTTTTTACGGTTGCGTTGTTTATAAGATGAAAAAAACAGCGGCGTTCTTCTTTCAAATTGGGTACGAACTTCCCCAACCTGTGCAAACGGTAATTTGAATTGCCGGAAGTCAACTCAGCGATTATTACAGTTTTGGAAGTTTCCACCCATTGTGATAAACCGGGGATAAGAACAGATTGGCGGCCTGGTTGCTGAATTCATTTTTCTTGCGGTTCCAAAGAAGTTGTGTTCTGCTTCTTAACGCAATATTGGCCATATGGCAATTGATCGCTACTCTTGCTCCCGCTTCAATGCCGCAGGCAAGCGTTTCCGTTTTTCTATTGCGCATTACCTCTACAAAATTGGCAACATGCTTCTCCAACCCGTTATCTGTCCTGGGCTGAAACGCAACGGGATTGATTTTATCGATGTCTTTTGCTTTTTCCGGCTTTACTTCCCATCCCGATCGGTTTAAAATCAACGTTCCGTTTTCCCCCAAAAAAGCAATACCGTGATTGAGGCCATAATTACCCGTTCCTGACCCCATCGTGTGTTCCCATGTCATAGTAAAATTTCCGTAGTCGTAAACCGCCATCTGCAGGTCGGGCGTTTCACGCGCATCGGTGGGGAATACATATTTACCACCTGAAGCTATAACCGATTTCGGCAGGTCGACATTCATACCCATCAATACCATATCAATTAAATGTACGCCCCAGTCGGTCATCAATCCGCCGGCATAATCCCAAAACCACCTGAACTCATAATGAAACCGATTTTTATTGAAGGGTTTTTTAGGGGCTGGCCCTAGCCACATATCATAATCTACGCCCGGCGGAACCGCTTCATCCGCAACAACCGGCAAAGCAACACTGCCCGAACGATGCATCCATGTTTTTGTAAAACTAATTCTGCCCAGCTTTCCGGATCGAACAAAGTCTATCGCATTTTTGAAATGATCCTGGCTGCGCTGCCATTGATTCACCTGCACCACCCTGTTGTATTTTTTAGCGGCCGCTACCATCAATTGCGCTTCGCGTATGGAATTAGCGGCGGGTTTTTCCACGTACACATCTTTGCCTGCCGCACATGCATCGATCATCTGCAGGCAATGCCAGTGATCGGGCGTGGCGATAATCACCGCATCGATATCTTTATTCGCAAGCAGCTTTCGATAGTCTTTATAAACAGCGGGATTAATATTGATTTTCGCGAGATCCGCTTTTCGTTGTTCAATAATGGCATCATCGATATCACAAATGGCGGCGCAATTCACTTCCGGTAATTTCAAGAATGCGGTGAGATTGCTCCATCCCATTCCCTTACATCCGATCAAGCCGATATTGATTCTTTCGTTGGGCGAGGCATAACGACGTATTCGTGCAAGTACTTCCATGGGTACTGCGGCCAATACACCCGAACCGATAACAGTAAAAGAAGTGTTACGCAGGAAATTTCTCCGGGAGTGATTCATCAGTTTTTGTTGAAATTTACAACAATGATTTTTATCAACGAAAAACCGCGCGTCGAAAAACTAAAAAACGGTTTATAATGTGAATGGAAAACTTCCTCAACATACCGAATACCTGTAAGTATCGGACTATATTAATTCCACGTAACCTTCTGTTCCATTAACACGTATTTGTTGGCCATCGCTGATCAGTTTTGTGGCATTTTCAACTCCCACTACTGCAGGCAAACCATATTCTCTTGCAATAACGGCTCCATGTGTCATCAATCCACCTACCTCGGTAACCAATGCTTTTACGGATAGAAAAAGGGGAGTCCAACTGGGATCGGTAAAAGACGTAACCAGGATGTCGCCCGGCTCCAGCTTTGCTTCTTCCATATTCAAGATTACACGTGCTTTTCCTTCGATAATTCCGGAAGAAACTGCAAGTCCCGCAATGGCGTTTGGCGGAAGATTTTTGTGTTTGTATTTACCCGAAACAATTTCTCCATCGGATGTGATTACGCGCGGGGGATTGATTTTTTCGAACCATTTGTATTCTTCCTTCCGGTCGATGATCATTTGATAATCGAGTTTACCCGTGCGTACAACTTCACGCAGTTCGTCGAAGGCCAGGTAGTAGATATCTTCCTTTTGGCGGATGAGGCCGGCACTCAGCAATTGTTCCGCTTCCTTTAACAAAGCCAACTTGTACAGAAAGTAACGATTAACCATGCTATATTTCGGATATTCCCGGTAGCCACTCAGGTTCCTCACGAGGTCGATCATCCGTTTTGTTTCTTTTGCTTTTTGCTCCCCTTCGGGCAATTGTTTCAAACGGCTTAATAAGTCTTCTTCCTTTCTTTGAGCTTCTTGTAATCCTTGTTCAAATTTTCTTTTGCTGGCCCCGGGCGCCTGACTCTTGATACCGCTGGTTAGTAAAGGAAGAATGCTGACAGGTTTTTCGGCCCAGCGTGTTCTGGTGATATCGATTTCGCCGGCGCATCGCATTCCATATTTTTGGAGAAAATCTCTGATCGCGCCACTTATTTCCCGCCCGCCTTCCAGTTTTGTCATTTCATCGAGAAAATCATCATTAGTTACCTGCTGCAGGTAGTTGATCAGGGCCGGGTAGGGACGAATTCGATCGACGAGTTCCAATAGGGCCAATCCCATTTCGGAAGTAATATTGTTTGGTACCGATTGCGAGATGGTATCGGCTACTTTTTTTTCATTCAGCCATTCTTCCATTTTTTCGTTCAGCCAGGCTGCCGCATTCATAGCTGTTACGATCACTCCCAGGCTCTGCGGATCTGATAAGCTCTTTTTCAGTTGCTGAACGTCTTCGAGGATAAAGTCGAACAAACCGGGCCCCGATTTTGATTGGATATTTTGCTGTAATTGCAATATCGAATCCTGTCCTTTTTTAAAAAGATCGAATACAATAGCCGGATCAAAATCGCTGAGCGTATTGAAATCGATCGGGAGCGGGGCTTTATTGTGCAGGGCACTGCCGTCTGCAGGCATGCATTTTATAAAATCGCCTCGTTCAACGACAGTGAGGAGGGCATCTTTTATAAGTGGATCAGATTTGCCGAAGATATCCAATACCTTTTTGGAGCCATCGGGTGAACTGAGCATTGCTGTGAGGTCGACGAACAGGCGCCCGCCTGCAGTGCGCATAGTAGCGTGAGTGGTTAAAAGAAAAAAAGACAAACCCAGGGGTTTAATGGGATCTGTCATCATTTGCTGATGCCCCACCGATACATACACGCGGTTTTCCTGGTCGTTGGCCCTGGGAATTGGAAATAGGGTAGTGATGGGTCTGCTTTGCACTATATAAAATATATTATCGGCCAAACACCACTCAATGTCCTGTGGTTGGCCGAAGTGGGCTTCTATCTTTCTACCAATTTGTTCAAGCCAAAAAACCTGCTCATCGGTTAGCGTTTGGATGTTCTGTTTCGCGGCCGCGATTTCCTGCTTTATTGTACCACCTTGCTCCGACGAATACACAGCCGTCTTTTTAGCGGAGATTTTCTTATCGATCAATTTGCCCTTGTACAATTTAAAAACATCGGGATTTACAAGGCCCGATACCAGGCTTTCTCCCAATCCAAAGCTGGCATCAATCGATGTTATTTTCCTGTTCGATGTAACAGGATCGGCGGTAAACATAATTCCCGCTACTTCCGGAAAGATCATCTTTTGAACAATCACGGAAAGATAGACTTTGCGATGATTGAATCCGTTCTGAATTCGGTACACAATGGCTCGTTCTGTAAACAGCGAAGCAAAGCATTTGCTGATATGCTGGAGAATGGAGTCGACCCCAGTAATGTTCAGGTACGAGTCCTGCTGACCCGCAAAGGAGGCTGTGGGCAAATCTTCGGCGGTGGCGCTGGATCGTATAGCGTAAGCGTCTTTCTCGCCCAGACCTGCAATTCGTCTCGCTATCTCGTCGGCGATATCAACAGGAACAAGCAGTTTTTCAATGAGCATACGAACCCGGGCGCTGGCTTCCCGAATTTTTTCCCGGTCTTTTACTTCAAGAAATTCGATTTCGCGCAGCAGGCTTTCCAGTTCCGTATTGTTTTGGATAATTCTTTTATAAACATTGGTGGTAAGGCAAAAGCCTCGTGGCACTTCTATTGCATCCATCTTTGTAAGCTCTCCAAGGCTCGCCGCTTTGCCACCCACTAATCCAATCATTGTTTTATCGACTTCCTGCAGTTCCAATAAGAGGTCGTTTTTATTTTCCATTTGCAAGAATTGACTATTTATTTTTGAGTTTATCGGTTGTTGCATTCATTATTTCAATTGCCTTCGAAAAATAAGACTCGATGATGGCGGCTTCTTTTTCGGAAAAAGAGGCTGTAAGTTTTTCGGATCGGCTCCTGAATTCCTTATAAAGAGGAACAAAAAGGTTCATAATATTTTTATTATTGGGTATAATAATAACCTTTCGCCTGTCTTCTTTTGCGAATTGTCTTTTCACGAGTTTTTTCTTTTCAAACCGGTCGATCAAACCCGTAACAGCTCCTGTGGTAAGGCCGGTTAACTCCGCCAGTTCGCCCGCGGTCATTTCTCCCTTCTCCATTATAAAACCAAGGTATTTATGATCTGTACCGGAAAGTCCCGCCTTTCTTGCGATGGTTTCGTGCATTTGGATGGATGTATAGGAGTATTGCTGAACGAGTTTTCTTATCCGAACAATAGTATCGCTATTCATTGTTTATCTTATTTATTAAATATCTTAGCTGCTAAGATAATTATTATTTACAACGGTAAAATTAGTTTTACGTGAATCTTGCTGCCATTTTATCAACATATCGTAAACCCGGCGTTAAGAGGAAATTCTTTAACACGGCGAAATCTTAAAGCGGTGGGAGTTATGATACCGTGTATTCTGTGGCTAAAATCGATCCCATCTTATCTGTGTTATTAACCACAGGGGAACGCAAGGGACACGCAACTTTTTTTTACAACCACTCTTAAATTAAAGGAAATCTGTGGTTAACAAAAAGCAAGTGCAACCCGTGCATGCAAATTCGAAGGCTTTGCGCTTATCCCTAAAAACGCAGTAAAAAACCAGCTCTACAGGTAACTTCAACGGGGTGGCAGAAACATGCTTTTGAAATCGTTCTCATAAATTCTTGTGCAGCAGGTATAGGAAGACTCGTCATTACGCTTTGAAATATATACACAACGCTAAGCAGCAATTAGAAGGCCAATACTATTAATTAATTGCTTATTTATTTAGTGAAAATTTGAAATAGACAAATGACAAATGCTTTTTTTCGGCATTTGATGTGGTTAAAAACGGTTGTGTTTCCCTATGCGAGGAGGCCGACCGCATCCGCGCGCCGACGCTGAAGCTTTAGCGCAAGCATCCGAAGGTCGCCCCAATTGCATGATGATGCAGCATAAAAAAGAGATCGCCGAAGCTAAAGCTTCGGCGATCGAGGGCGGAGAGACAGGGATTCGAACCCTGGTCCCGATTTCCATCGGGAAACGGTTTTCGAGACCGTCCCGTTCAACCACTCCGGCATCTCTCCATGGCGACTGCAATCGCCCGATAAGGGGCGCAAGTTAATCTATTAATCGGCAAAAACAAAGTGGCAATATATATTGAATGCCACTGACCACTATCCTTTTTCCAAATGATACACATCACAGGCAGGCGCTTTGAATTCTGATAGCTTTAGCAGTGATTAATCAAAAGCAAGCTCAAACCCCGGTGTATGAAAAAAGGAATTGGATTATTGCTATTAGTTGCCACCCTGGGCGCACACGCACAGACATGGAATGGATCCGTCAGCAGCGACTGGAACACGGCGGCCAACTGGACGCCTGCTTCAGTGCCCGGTACCAGCGGAAATGTAGTAATCAACAACGCGGCGGTCTCCAATCACCCTGTCCTCGGCAACGATATCAATATCGCGAGCTTAACGATGACACAGGGCATCCTCGATTTAAACGGGTTTACAATCAACTGCTCGGGCAATGCTGAATTTAGTGGCGATAGCTTGCGAAGAGGCAGAATTACTGCGCTCGACTTTATACAGTTCGCCAACATGCGCGTAGACGGCAAACTCGTCCTGGAAAAAACAAACCCCTTAAACAACAACAGTTGGAACGGTAACAACAAACTATATAACGATAGCTTAATTATCAAATGGGGCGGTGGGGTATTATTCATGGAGAATACCGGAAGCGACAGCGTATTCTCCGCTATGAAAATTGATTTGATGGCAGGTGGATTGGCGATGGCTTATTCACAAAACCTGTTTGTACAAAACGATCTCATCATAAACAATATTGGTAAAGGACCCGTATCATTCAGCGCAGGGGGAAACACCTCAACCTATATCGGGGGAAGTATTATTGGTCAGAATTTTGCCGGCAATGTTTCCGATCTGTATTTTAGGAATGTTGTTAGCGCAGGCAGTCAACCCAATGGCACTTTTTACGCGCGCATTGCCACCATCCACACCTGCACATTCAGCGGAGATTTTTCATTGATTGCTGATTCGTCCTATACTTCTACCATTGTGAACTCATCCCTTTTGGGGGCCGATAATCTTCTACAGGCTGGTAGTCTCGAATTCCAAAACAATCAATTCGGAAGAACGGGAACTGGCACCACCATTTTAAGGGCGGCTCATAATGTAGCAGGAAACGTTTTCATGCGCGATGGCAATAATAAGTTTTTCAACAACGCCCAATGGGAAACATATGCAGCTCTTCCGGGCGGACTCACCATTCAACAAACCTATTATGGCAACGATACCTGTTTAGGCGATATGAGTTTTATACTGAAAGGAAATGCCGCCCTGGTAACCCATATCAATGGCAACAGCTATGTTGGCGGCGACCTCGTAATTGACGCACAAATGAATCGAAAATGGATTCAATTCGATGGCTCTACAGGGGGAACATTTACTATTGCCGGAGGCTTTCGAACCCTGAATTTCAGCCGCGATGCATTACCGGGGATAACGATTACCAATCTTCATATTCGCAGGGTAATAGCAGCCGGAACTGGCAGCACAGGTACATTGTACGCTACTACCGGCGATATTACCAATAGTAGTTTCAACGGTAACTTCAGCCTCGTAGCCGATTCTTCCTACACGTATACTATTAACAATTCTTCCTTCCTGGGAGCAGATAACCTTTTCCAGTCGGGAAGTCTTGAAGTGCTCAATAGCCGCTTTGGCAGGGTTGGTATGGGTACAACGGTATTCAACGCGGCACACAATATTGCCGGCAATGTTTTCATGCGCGATGGAAACAATAAATTTTTCAACAATGCGCAATGGGAAACCTACGCAGCCTTACCCGGCGGTTTAACCGTTCAGCAAACCTATTATGGCAGCGATACCTGCCTGGGAAATATGAATTACCTGTTGAAAGGAAACGCTGCGCTGGTGACCAATATGAATGGTGTTAGCTATGTCGCCGGAAATCTGGTGATCGATGCGCAGGGCAATCGTAAGTGGATACAGTTTGATGGAAGCGGCGGCGCTACTTTCAATATTGGAGGAAATTTCAGGGCCATTAACTTCAGCCCCGATCCGCTTCCCGGGGTGGGTAACACCAATATACATCTCCGTAATATACATGCATCGGGAAGCGATACCTGCGGAACATTTTATGCCATCAGCGGAGATATTACCAACTGTAACTTCCATGGTAATTTCAAATTGATTGCAGATTCATCTTATACCTTCACCATCAGCAGCTCTTCGTTTTTAGGAGCCGATAATTTATTCCAGTCGGGCAGCCACGAAATCCAAAATAGCCGCTTCGGTAAAATCGGAGTTGGTAATACGTTGTTAAGGGCTGCCCATAATGTTGCGGGAAATGTATTTATGCGCGACGGAAACAATAAATTTTACGGCGATCTTCAATGGGAAGGAGTTTCCAATACTGGTGGATTAACCATTCAGCAAACCTACTATGGGCCCGACAGTTGTTTTGGAAATTTATCGGTTACCATTGGCGGATTAACCAGTATGCTGCTCGGAGCAAACAATTTATTTGTAGGAAAAGGACTTTCATTGAATAACAACGGTACCGGTGCTCTGGTTCACAACAATGCCGGCTCGGCCATTTATTTCTTTGGTAGCGATACTGCGAATTATCTATTGAGCGGAAGCGGTACCACCCCTTCGGTATTGAATATTGTAATGAACAAAAGGGGAGGGTTAAGGCTGCAATCGCCATTTCAAATCGCGGGCAATATCAATTTTACGAGGGGGATTTTAATGAGTTCTGCAGTAAATAGTTTGTTGCTGCAAAGTACTGCCAGTGTGAGCAATGCCTGGGATAGTGGATATGTAGATGGTCCGGTTCGAAAAACTGGCAATACGGCATTTGTATTTCCGCTCGGTAAAGGCAATGCGTATGCTCCTTTGAGCATTACCGCACCATTATCCGTTAACGACGAGTTTACTGCCCAGTATATCCGCAGCAATCCTCACGACGATGGATACGATTCATCGCAGCACGCGGTAGCGCTGCATCATATCAGTCGCAGCGAATACTGGTTATTGAACAGAAATTCCGGCAGTTCTTTTCCAACAATTAGTTTAAGCTGGAAAAGAGTAAGAAGCGGCGTAGTTGATCTTATTGCCGATCTGCGGGTTTCAAGATGGAACGGCAGTAGCTGGGTTGACGAAGGCAATGGCGGTACTACCGGAAACGAAACCGAAGGTTCTATTCTTTCTGCAGCGGTTGTGAGTGGATTTGGCCCGCTTACGCTTGCATCCGCATCTGCAAGCAACGCCCTGCCGGTAAATTTCCTGCAGCTTGCTGTTCAACTCAAAAATAATAATTCAGTAATGCTGCAATGGAAAACCGGTTTCGAGGAGAACAACGATCGTTTTGAAGTAGAAAGAAGTAACGATGGCAGACAATGGTTGGCATTGGGTATTGTATTGCCTCATTCATCAAAACAATACAGCTATACCGATTTTCAACCTAAGGATGGTATCAATATATACCGCATAAAACAGGTTGACAAAGATGGAAGTATTATCCATTCATTAGCAAAACCAGTGAATATAAGTCGAATTCCGATGCTCTTTGTATGGCCAAGCCCCGCGAGCCATGAGTTGTATGTTCAATTGCCTGTTGAACGGGCAACTATTGAGTTGATAGATCTGAACGGAAGGATACTGATGCAAGAACCGGTGAGTAGTTCAATCGGCATTATCCCTGTACAGCACTTGAAGCCCGGCACTTACCTATTGAAAGTGATGTACAATGGAAAAGTGCAAGTAAAGAAATTCATTAAGCAATAAAACCCCAGTCATGCATATCGAAATACACGACAATACCAGGCTGCGCGAAATACAGGAAATCTTTTCCGATTTCTACCCCTACCTAAGAATTGAATTCTTTCGTAAGCCGCACGAAAAATATGAGTCGTCTGGCGAAAGTTTTTCCATAAGCCCGGAGGCAAAGGTGGGTGATATCAAGAAAACACATGTTTCCGGTCTGCTGGAAATACTCCCGTTAAACAAAGTGAGCGAGGTGGAGAGGGAGTTTAAAGATCGATTCGGGTTATCGGTGCAAATTCTTCGCAGGCAAAACGATCATTGGGAGCAAAGCACGGGCACCGACGATTTTACGCTGAAAGAATTGAACGAAATCGCCCGCAATTCTTCCGATGAATTTGTTGTTTCCGATTATGAAGAAGGATGGGAGCAGGACGAAGGCTTTGACAAACCGGTAATCGAAAATTGAATACAGCTAATAAAACAATTTCTATGGATAAGATTTTTCAAAACAAAGTGATTATTATAACCGGTGGAAGTTTCGGCATCGGTCGGGCAACGGCTATTGCATTCGCAAAACGAGGAGCGAATATTGTAGTGGCAGATTGGATCGAAGACAAAGAAGCAATTACGCTAAAAGAAATCAAAGCCGCCGGCGGCAATGGGATTTTTGTGAAATGCGATGTTTCAAAACCTGCCGATGTAATAGCCATGACAGAGAAATGCATTGCCAGCTTCGGGCGCCTCGACTATGCATTTAACAATGCCGGCATTGAAGGAATACAGGCCATTACGCATGAATGTTCCGAAGAAAACTGGGACAAGACCATTGGCATAAACCTCAAGGGAATCTGGCTATGCATGAAATACCAAATCCCGCATATGCTCAAAAATGGAAAGGGAAGTATTGTGAATTGTGCTTCGGTAGCGGGATTAAACGGGTTTCCCGGTTTACCTGCTTATGTATCTACCAAGCATGCGGTGGTTGGATTAACCAAAACAGCCGCCCTCGAATATGCAAAGCAGGGTATTCGGGTAAATGCAGTTTGCCCGGGGGTTATTCACACGGAAATGATTGATCGTATTACAGGCAAAGAAAAGGAGGTAGAAAAACAATTCATCGAAATGGAACCTCTTGGTAGAATGGGTCAGCCCGGGGAAGTAGCAGAGGCGGTGGTATGGCTTTGTTCCGATGCATCGTCGTTTGTAACAGGCATCGCAATGGCGGTAGATGGTGGGTTTGTTGCAAGATAAGGAGATTGAAACTGCGCTCAATTTGAGTCGGGTATTTAATTGTAAACTTTAAAACTTGTTTTATGGAAAACAGAAAATTTTGCCAGAGTTGTAGCATGCCGCTCGACAATCCTTCATTAATGGGTACAGAAAAGGATGGCAGCAAAAGTGAAGAGTATTGCGTTTATTGCTACCAGAACGGTGCATTTTTGAATCCCGGTATGTCGCTCGAAGAAATGAAGCGACTGGTGAAAGAACAAATGCAGAAGATGAAAATTGATGAAACAACCATCTCAATGGCAGTAAGCAGCCTGCCTTTCCTGAAAAGATGGAAAGCTACATCTACTGCTGTGTAATGACCAAATGGAATTTGCGATGGGCACATCAATGATTTACTTAGGCTGGGGCATCATTTGAGCTAGTTCAGTGATGTGAAGAAGGTATTAATAGGCCGGCAAGCAGTCTTTAGTTGAAATAACCTGGCACGCGCGTTATAAGTGCCGGCAAAAATGCCTTCATTTATAAGGTCAATCGTATTTCAACCGGCTTTTCGCATTTGTCGCAATCGATTCAGCAGGTTCAACGCTTCCTGGTCGTTAACCTGTTCAAAATTTTCGTAGAATGCGCTGACACCTGCAAAATGGTCGGGAACAATCAAACTGACAACCTCCTCAACTTCCGGCGATAGTTTTTGAATAGCAGTTCTGGAAGCGACGGGAACCGCAAGGATGATTTTTGCAGGATGGCTTTTTCTCAGTACTCGTATCGTTCCCAATAAGGTATTGCCGGTGGCCACTCCGTCGTCGATTACTATCACAGTTTTCCCTTCCAGGCTTTCAGGCTCTTTGTTGTTCATGAATTTCTCGTGCATTTCCTTTAGTCGCATCCGGATTCTTTTCAATTCATTCTCGAGGTAATCCACCGTAATCTCTTCCCCTGCCACAACGAAATAATCGTAAAGGCTGGCGGCCCCAATAGCATATTCTTTATTAAATGGATGACCAATTTTTTTTGTAAGGACAATTTCCAGCGGAAGACCCAGTTCTTTTGCCACTTCACAGGCAACCGGGATGCCGCCCCGCGGCACTGCCAGCACAATTCCGGGGCAGTTTTGATATTTACGCAATTTAGAAGCAAGCATTACCCCAGCTTCCGATCGGTTACGAAACATAGTTCTCTATTTGTTCTTTGTTATTACGATATCAGCAGGCATTTCAACCCGGTAATACGATAGGTGTTCTTGCGTTGAGATTGATTTCGTGTTCGGCAAGCTGCGACAGGCGATCATCGATCTGCTTTTCGTTTACCTCTGCTTCGTGAAACAAAGCAGCGTGTTTTTCCATACCCAGAGCATTGGCGAATGCCGCCCCGGTTCCGTACATACTTATTTTATAATGATTGACCGACTGTACGCCCGAAAGCAAACAGGCATCTTTTACTTCTGCGTCAGCACATTCTTTCATGCGATCCGATAAATCCTCAGTATACGCTTTTATAACCCGGTTCGAAATGCGAACTGAGCTGACTCGCTCTGCTGCAAAAAATGAATCCATTCTCTCGATATGCATCTCCACCAGTTCGAGATATTTCTGCAAGACTGTTTTCAGTTTTAAAGAACTCGCGGAGCCAATCCACAAAGGCAATGCATTTCTTAATTCAACCTCGGTGCTGGTAAATCTGCCTGCATCGTTGATCAACAGGTCGCGAAGCGTACTGATCGATGGACTATTCTCTTTCATATGCGTTGATATTAGGTATCAAATCTATCCCCTTGCAGCACCGGGGTAAATGACCACGGTCAAAAAAAACTTTGATAGTTCTCATTGGAATCAGAGGCTGTATGAACTTGCTTTGATCAAAGCATTGAAATCATCAATGAAAGGGCTCTTTGATTAAATGAGGTGAGTGATTCTTTAAAAAATCCAACAAACAAAACATGCGACACTATTTTACAAAAGGGGGGAAGGTCGACGAAAGCGAAGTGGTCAGTGCCATCAAGCAATGGGGATATCCTTTGTCGAGCAAGGCTGGCCTGGATCCTCTATTCAATCGTATAGGCAATGCGCGCATCGTAATGCTGGGAGAGGCAAGTCATGGTACACACGAATACTATACCTGGCGAACGCATATAACAAAGCGTTTGATAGAGGAGAAGGGATTTCGTTTTATAGCGGTTGAAGGTGACTGGCCCGATTGCTATCGGCTGAACAGGTTCGTAAAAGGGTACGATGCAGATAATAAAAGTGCTTTTAAGGTTCTTCATGCTTTCAATCGCTGGCCAACCTGGATGTGGGCCAATTGGGAAATAGTGGCGCTTGCAGATTGGTTGCGTAGTTACAATGCCCCGCTTCCTGCCAATAAAAAAATCGGGTTTTATGGTTTGGATGTTTACAGTTTATGGGAAAGCATGGAAAGCATTGTACGGTACCTCGAAAAAACCGACCCCGATGCGCTCAGGGTTGCGGAAGAGGCTTTCAGGTGTTTTGAACCGTATAAAAAAGAGGAGGGAAGAGAATATGCGCGTGCCGCCATGTTTGTTCCGGAGTTATGTCAAAATGAAATAGTGGAATTGCTGAAAGAAGTACAGAAAAAAATGCCCAGCTATGATAGCGATTACGAAAATGTTTTCAGTACCGAACAAAACGCCCTGGTTGCCGTAAATGCCGAGAGATACTATCGTGCCATGATTGCGGGAGGCCCGCATAGCTGGAATATCCGCGACCGGCATATGGCCGATACCCTGGATCGGTTATTGCAATTTCACGGCCATGAGTCCAAAGTAATTGTATGGGCGCATAATACTCATATCGGCGATGCATCTGCTACTGATATGATAAATGAAGGGATGTTTAATATCGGTGAACTGGCCCGTACACAATATGGCAATAACGAAGTGTTGCTGGTAGGATTTGGTTCGTACAAGGGAACGGTATTGGCAGGCAAAAGCTGGGGCGCACCCATGCAAAAGATGAGCGTGCCCGAGGCAAGAAGTGGTTCCTGGGAATATCTTTTACGCAAAGCGGGAGAGGAAAACAAGCTATTGATTATGGATGAATTTATGAGAAACGATGTGATGATGGAAAATCATATTGGTCACCGGGCAATTGGTGTAGTGTATAACGACCGGTACGAACAATACGGGAATTATGTTCCAAGCATCCTCCCATTGCGCTACGATGCTTTTATCTATCTCGACGAAACCCATTCACTTTATCCGCTGCACGTACATCCCGATGGAAAACAGATGCCGGAAACATTTCCTTTTGGTGTGTGATTATTCTAAGCATCATTTTAATATTTCAAAAATGAGACCTGTACATTTTGATCTATCTGTTGCCGATATAAACAAGGTCAAATCTTTTTTTTCAGAGCTTTTCGGGTGGCGTTTTGAAAAATTCGATATGCCTTTCGATTATTATCGAATATTTACAGGGTCGACATCCGAACCCGGAATTGATGGTGGCGTTGGATTGATAAAAGATGCCCCATTAAGCGAAGGCAAAGCTCTAACCGTAATTACCATTGAAGTCAACAACATTGATGAATGCCTGAAAAAGATTTCTGCTTTAGGAGGCCGGATTGTTGAGCCCAAAAATCTCATTCCCACAATTGGATGGTATGCCACCTGCGCCGAACCGGGTGGTCTGTTATTTGGAATGATACAACCCGACCCATATGCACATTGAAACGATAAAACAACAACAATGAACAAACACAATATTCACACAGAAGAGGCGCAGGCGATCGACTATAAATCCCTGCATATATCGAGCCCCGCCTTTAAACATGGCGAAAGCATTCCGGTGCAATACACTTGCGATGGCCTTAATATCAGTCCGCCGTTGGATATAGAACGAATACCACCGGATGCAAAATGTTTAGCAATCATTGTCGAAGACCCCGATGCGCCCTCAGGTTACTGGGCGCACTGGCTTGTTTGGAACATTCCGGTAACACACCATATCCGGGAAAACAGCGTTCATGGGGTGGAGGGCATGAACGATTTCCGGCAAAAGGGTTATGGCGGACCTTGTCCGCCCGGCGGAATCCATCGTTATTTCTTTAAAGTATATGCACTCGACAGCCTTCTTCCGCTGCAAGCCGAAACCCGCAAACATCCACTGGAAAGGGCTATGAGCGGACATATACTCGCTTTTGGAGAAATAATGGGTACATACAGGCGAAAAAACTAGTTGCAAGTACCCCTCGAACCATTTGTCATTTTATTCACACAGTCTTGTGCTCCACTTCAGTAAATTCGCCAAAATTTAGTTGGATTGAAGCATCTCCGGGCATTGAATAAATATTTCTGGAAGTACCGATGGCGTTTTTTTCTGGGCATCGCTTTTATTGTACTGTCGAACTATTTCGCTATTCTTTCGCCGCAGCTCACGGGCTTTGTTATAGACAGTGTTCTCCTCGAAATAAAAGAACAAAAAGACGAGGCGGGCTACCAGTTACTTCGCCAGCAAGTGAGCGATAAGCAGGAGCGATACGATGTTTTGGTAACTCGCTTTATAGAAGGCGTTGCCTCCCGTAAAATGGGTTTTGGGGAAATGGTATTGTGGAGTGGGATTATGTTACTGCTGCTCGCTCTTTTGCGGGGCTTTTTCATGTTTTTGATGCGGCAAACCATTATTGTAATGAGCCGCCATATTGAATATGCGCAGAAGAATGAAGTTTTTCGTCATTATCTTAAACTCGATACCAACTTTTATAAGCAACACAGCACGGGCGACTTAATGAATCGCATTTCGGAAGACGTGAGCCGGGTTCGCATGTACACCGGCCCGGCCCTTATGTATTTTATCAACCTGGCTGCTACCATTGGATTCAGCGTTTACTTTATGGTGAGCACCCAGCCGAGATTGACCTTGTATGTATTGGCGCCGCTTCCCTTGCTGGCTATTACCATTTACTATGTAAACACGGTTATTAATAAGAGAAGTGAAAAAATACAGGCCCTCTTATCCGATCTCACTACCAATGCGCAGGAATCATATTCCGGGATTCGGGTGATCAAATCTTTTGTTCAGGAAAAAGCGATGCAGTATTTCTTCAACCGAAATAGCGAAGAATACAAAAAGAATGCGGTGGGCCTCGCTAAAATGGAGGCGATTTACTTTCCTTCGATGTCGCTTTTAATTGGACTAAGCACCTTGCTTACGATTATGATGGGAGGCATTTATGCTATCAACAATCAACACAACGTAACGGTGGGTACCATTGCGGAGTTTGTGATGTATGTTAATATGCTCACTTTCCCGGTTAGTGCGATTGGGTGGACGGCCAGTATGACGCAGCGGGCTGCGGCCTCGCAGAAAAGATTGAACGAGTTCCTCGAAACAAAGCCAGGGATCAAAAGCCCCGACAACCCGGTGAAACCGGCCTTGCAGGGAGAAATTGTATTCGACAAGGTAAATTTTACCTATCCCAACACAGGGATACACGCTATAATAGATTTCAGTCTCCATATTCGCAAGGGTGAAAAAGTAGCAATTGTTGGTCATACCGGTAGCGGGAAAACTACAATTGCCCAGCTTTTACTGAGGATGTACGATCCAGATAGCGGGCAGATTCGGGTGGATGGAGTGGATATTCGCCATATGGACCTGCAGGAGCTACGCCGTCAATTGAGTTATGTGCCGCAGGATGTCTTTCTTTTTAGCGATACCATTTCTTCGAATATTGCCTTTGGCGATGGAAAGCTCGATATTGAAAAGATCCGCGAAGCCGCCATATTTGCCAATGTAGAAAAGGAAATCAACGGGTTTAGCAAGCAATACGAAACGATGGTGGGAGAGCGGGGAGTTACGCTGAGCGGTGGGCAAAAACAACGGATTTCGATTGCACGGGCTCTTATCAAAGACCCTGAGATAGTGATATTCGACGATTGTTTGAGCGCCGTAGATACCAAAACCGAAAAGGAAATACTTGATAATCTGAACCGATTCCTGAAAAACAAAACAGCAATTATTATTACTCACCGAATACTTTCCCTGGTGGAATTCGACCAGATTGTTGTGTTGGAAGAGGGACGTATTGTAGAGCAGGGTACCCATCAACAACTACTGGCAAACAAAGGGTATTACACCTTTTTGTTCGAAGAACAACGCCAGGAGAAACAAAACGGCTTGTCAAAAGCGTAAGTTTACGTGACCCGGCTCATTATTTTTTGTAATTCAGATTGTTACCCCCATAATTTTTCCAAGTAAATTTTGCTGATTCGAAAACAATATTATATTTGTGCCTGCTTTTTTAATATTGCTAATTGTAAACTGAAAAAAACAACCAAAAGTGGCGTACGAAAACAACGACAAAAGAATGGAAAGCGTTTACAGCAAAAGGATCAGAGCTGGTAAGCGTAGAACCTATTTCTTTGATGTGAGAGCAACCCGGGGTAATGACTATTACATCACCATTACAGAAAGCCGTAAGAAATTTGATGGCAACGGGTACGACAGGCACAAAATCTTTTTGTACAAAGAAGACTTCAACAAGTTTGTAAAAGCTTTGGGAGAAGCGGTTGACTATGTGAAGACTGATCTGATGCCTGATTTTGATTTTGACGCTTACAACCACGACCAACTGGCCGAGGGAGAAGAGGGCGGTGACATTAGTTCGGCAGTTGAGGATGTGCCGGCACCTTCTTCTAATGGCAGCAGTCCAAGTGCAGCAGGCACCGATGAAGTTGACAAATGGTAAGAAGATACTGTCGATAAGAAATTCAAAATCCCGCTGCTGAGTGGGATTTTTTATTGAAACCAATTAATACATACCGGGCTTCGGTTTTTCGGAACAGAGAACATCTATTGAACAACTGGTCTTACAAACCGGGGTTCTTTTTCACATTTTGACTTTTTACTTCGGCAACCGTACTGCATTGGCCAATCATTCCATTGCCGAATTTTCCCATTTAAAAACGTTTTTTTCCCATTGATCCGGTTAACGCATCAGCGATCTTTACATGCTGATTCATGAAATACCGGCTGCAAGAAGTTCGAACATTGCGGGGTATGGATTGGATTGCATGCTTACCTATTGGTTGATGAGTGAATGGGAGTAACTAATTTATTGCTCAGGGAAGGATATGCCCTGAGGAGAGCCCGATCGCTGACCAGGAGGTGGTGGCGGGGGAGGGCGCGGGAGGGCCCACGCGGGAGCGGGCATCCACAATCATCGCAACCAATTGCGGCTTTCCGACCAGGTACCCGCCAAAGCAAATGCCCATCTCGTCAAAAAATATTTGTAAATGCCGCGGTCTGCCCAAAATCAAATCTAATTCCTTCTCTCAAGTGCAAACTAACGCAGCTAACCACTTCACTTATCAAAATCGTTTTTCCAACCTTCCTCCTTCAGCTTATTCACTTTGACCAATACCTCCTTTTCAAGACGCTTTTTATAGTCGCCGACCTTTTCGCCAATTTCCGCATCAAAGGCTCCAATCATCGAAGCTGCCAGTATACCAGCATTCTTGGCTGCATTCAACGCAACAGTTGCCACCGGTATTCCATTGGGCATTTGCAATATCGACAACACCGAATCCCAACCATCAATCGAATTAGATGATTTGATAGGCACTCCAATTACCGGCAGGCTGGTAATGGAAGCAACCATACCCGGTAAATGAGCGGCCCCACCCGCACCGGCGATTATTACTTTCAGTCCGCGGCCTTTTGCCTTTTGCGCATATTCCACCATCCGCAAAGGAGTACGATGTGCCGAAACTACCGTAAGCTCCGTTTCTATACCAAACTCCTTCAGTATATCGGCAGCGGCCTGCATTACGGGAAGATCGCTGTCGCTACCCATGATGATTCCAACCTGGGGGTTCATTTGTATCGATTTATCGTTTTGAATTAGGTGTGCTAATGAAACCTTGATATTAATCTACGCTTCGCTTTAAATCGCATTTAAATATTGACGAAGTTGACAATTTTCTCCGATACTAATTCAGGGATTGATATAATTTCCTAAAAAGGCAAAAAGAAGTTCTTTGTCGATCGAGCGGGTAAAATTGACCTGGTTGTTTCGGCTTCCCACTCAAATATTCTATTCGTTATCTCCCATTTATCGTACCAGCTCGCCCTTCAGTCGCAATAATTCTGTTTCAGCAAGCTTGGTGTTGTACCTGGCTGCTATTAAACGCGAATTCGCTTGTTCCAAACTGATTTGCGCCTCTCGCAATTCAAGATAGGTAGAAACTCCCTGCCGGAAGCGCTCGAGAGCAATAGTTACATTTTCCCTGGCAAGACTGATATTCTCCTCTTCCAATGCCAACGACTTCTTTTCGAGCTCATAAGTTTTAAAGGCATTGCTCAACGCTACATCGATGAGGCTAAGTTGATTTTTGAACGATAATTCCTGGAAACGTACATCCAGTTTCGCTTGTTCTACCAGTCTGCGCGTATTGAAATTATTGAACAAGGGAACGGAAACCGAAAAACCATAGTTAAACCCTAGATTTCGATTGAACAAGGGAGTGAAGTTATTGATCACTACTTTGTTTTCGAGGCGGTTGAAATTATAGGCGCTGTTGAAGTTGAGAATGGGAAAATAATCGGCCTTGCGCTCCCTTACAACTATGTTCGCAATATCAATATTCTTCCTTGCGGCTAATAACGAAGGGTTGGTGTTCGCGATATTGTTCTGCAAGTCGCCAAACTGCAGCCCGGTATTGATAGGAATACTATCGATTACATCGTAGCTGGTTTTTATATCGATTGCCATTAACTGGTTCAACTGCTGCTTCACCTGTTCAATAAACGTGAGCTGCCGCAATCGTGCCGCCCTTTGCGCATTCAAATCAACCTTGGCCTGCAGCAACTCCGGCTTCGCACCTAACCCCACACTGAATTTGCGATCGGCCAGCTTCACGCGCTCTTCGTTAATAGATATCTGCTCATCGATCGCCTTCAATTGCAGTTTTGCCTGAACGATATTGAAATAACTGTTGATGATATCGGCTACCGTAGTTACGACCTGGTTTTTTACATTCAACCCGCCCAGTCTTTCCAATTCAATAATGCGATCGCGGGTAGCAAACATTCTCAATCCGTCGAACAAGGTCCAATTTAAGTTAAGAGAGGCCTGCAGGTTGTTCGACTTAATGCCCGAGGTATCGCGCTTGGTTCCGTTCGGGAGTTCTTGCTTTTGAGCGTTTGTATTCCACACTTTCTGCGCAGTTCCGTTTAACCGCGGAAGAAATGCAGCAAATACGTACGACCTGTCCAGCGAAAACGAAGCCGAATCATTCCGCGCCATGAGAATATTATAGTTATTCTGCAGCGCGGTGCCAATAGCTTCTTCCAACGTCAATATGTTTTGTTGTGCAGGAACAAGCAGCGGAAAAAACAAAACTAAAATCAAACTATATTTCCTCATTCGTCTGTACTTTCTTTTTCGATGATAAGAAACTATACAATGCCGGAACCACATATAAGGTTAACACCAGGGCAAACAACATACCTCCCACAATCACGATACCCAATGGAATACGGCTCTTACCAGCCGAACCCAGCGACATCGCAATGGGCAGGGCGCCCAATGTAGTGGCAAGGGTTGTCATCAATATCGGCCGCAAACGCGCAACGGCAGCATCAATGGCGGCGGGAATTTTCTTTTCACCCGCTCGTCGTTTTTGGTTGGCGAATTCCACGATCAGGATTCCGTTCTTGGTTACCAAACCAATCAGCATAATGATGCCGATTTGCGAAAATATGTTGAGGGTTTGACCAAACAGGTACAAGCTCAAAACCGCTCCGGCCAAAGCCAATGGAACGGTAATCATAATGATCAGCGGATCTACAAAACTTTCAAACTGTGCCGACAATACCAGGTATATCAGCACCAATGCCAATACAAATGCAAAAGATGTATTGGAAGAACTTTCCTGGAAATCCCTCGATGCACCACTCAGTGATTTTGTAAAGGTATCGTCCAGAACAGCGGCAGCTATCCTTTCCATCTCTTTAATTCCATCACCCAGTGTTTTTCCCGGCGCAAGTCCCGCCGAAACGGTAGCGCTTTTGAAACGGTTGAAATGATAAATGGTAGGAGGGTTGGCTGTTTCGGTAATAGTAACTACGTTGTCGAGTTGAATCAGTTCACCATTGCGGTTTCGAACATAAAAGGCTTTTAAATCGAGCGGTTCATCGCGGTTATCGCGATCCACCTGGCCAATCACCTGGTATTGCTTTCCGTTCATGATGAAATAACCAAATCGTCTTCCGCTAAGCGCTAATTGAATAGTATTGGTAATGTCGAGAATAGATACACCCAATTCGCTTGCCTTTAAGCGATCGATGGTAACCTGCAATTCGGGTTTGTTGAATTTCAAATTCAGATCAAATCCCTGGAATACCGGGCTCTTGGAAACCTCGTCGATAAACTTCGGCATTCTCTCCTTCAGCTTGTCAAAATCTAAGTGCTGAACTACAAACTGAACGGGTAGCGAACCCCTTGAACCCAATCCCACCGAAATGGTCTGCTCCTGCACCGTTAGTATCCGAACATTCGAATAAACACTGAACAGGCGATTCATTTGTTTGGCGATATCATCCTGCGAACGATTTCTTTCGTTGGCATCGGTAAGTCCCATGCTGATGAAGGCAGAGTTAACGCCACCTGCTCCTCCAAAGCTCGGCGCAAAGGACAGTACTATTCTTCTCTCGGGAATAGAATCGATCAATCGCTGAGTTACATTTTGTACCACCTTATCCATATAGTCAAAATCGGTTCCTTCGGGTGCAAGTATACTCGCACGCAAGCGAGCCCGATCTTCCAGCGGCGCCAATTCGGAAGGCAGGTCTTTTCCTACAAGATAAATTAAACCGGCACAGGCAAGTATGATAACAAAAGCCAGCCAGCGCAATCGCATGAATCCTTTAAGAGTGTTCCGGTAAATATTCTCCATTCCTGTGAAAAAAGGTTCTGTTTTACGATAAAACCAGGAATGCCCCTTTTTGGAAGAAGTGAGATAAATATTCAGAACCGGTGTAAGCGTAAGCGAAACGAAAGCAGATATGATTACAGCGCCCGCTACCACGATCCCGAATTCACGGAACAATCGTCCCACAAAACCCTGTAGGAATATAATAGGAAGAAATACTACTGCAAGCGTGATAGAGGTGGCAATTACGGCAAAATAGATTTCCTTCGAACCTTCCCTCGCAGCCTTGTATTTATCCATGCCCTGCTCCATCTTCTTGTAAATATTCTCCGTTACCACAATTCCATCGTCCACCACCAGCCCGGTAGCAAGTACCAGCGAAAGCATGGTAAGTACATTAATCGAGAATCCCGCCACGTACATAATAAAGAAAGCGCCGATCAGTGAAACAGGTATGTCGATCAGCGGCCGGAAGGCAATAGACCACTCGCGGAAAAAGAGAAAGATGATAATCACTACCAGCCCAATTGCAATGAGCAGGGTTTCTTTTACTTCTTCCACCGCTTTACGAACAAATGTGGTTCGGTCAAATCCTACTTCGAGCAGGATATCAGCCGGCATGTCTTTCTTGATTTCCTCGAGGCGCTTATATACTTCATCGGCAATAGCGATTTGGTTGGAGCCAGGCTGTGCAACAATACCGATATTTACCGAGGGCACATTGTTTTTGCGCGACATGGCTTCTTCGTTCTCCGGCCCCAATACAGCATTACCCAAATCGCGGAAGCGGATGATTTTTCCTGCGTCTTCCTTTATGATGAGGTTGTTGAAATCGTCTTCGCTCGTGAGTTTTCCATAAGCTTTTACCGTCATTTCGGTAACATTTCCTCTCACTTTTCCACCCGGCAATTCAATATTTTCGCGATCAAGTGCTGCACGTATATCCGGTATTGTTAGTTTGTAAGCTGCGAGCTTAGCCGGATCGATCCACAATCGCATGGCATAGCGCCGGCCAAACACGTTTATACCACTAACCCCCGGAATGGTTTGCAGGCGTTCCTGCACTACATTCTCCGCAAAATTCGTCAGGTCGAGAAGGCCCTTTGTCTGGCTTTGTATCTGGCAAAATATGATGGGATCTGAATCGGAATCGGCCTTGCTTACGATAGGAGGCGCATCAATATCCTGCGGCAATGTATTCAATGCCTGCGATACCTTTTCGCGAACATCGTTTGCCGCTCTCTCCAAATCAACCTCCAGGTCAAACTCCACCGTAATATTGCTGCTTCCCTGCGCGCTCGACGATGTAATGTTTCGAACCCCCTGCACGCCGTTCACTGCCTTCTCAAGCGGTTCCGTAATCTGTTGTTCTATGATTTCGGCATTGGCGCCGGTATAAGAAGTGCGTACATTAATGACGGCCGGGTCAATTGCCGGGTATTCGCGAACGCCGAGATAGGTGAAACCGATACCACCGAAAATGATAATCACAATGGAGCATACTATGGCTAATACCGGTCGCTTTAAACTGAGCTCTGATAAATTCATGAATGCCTGATTAGCTGATTAATGGTATATGGTATTACCTCAATTTGGAAAGTTTCACTTCCGCACCCGGTCGTAGGAACAACAAGCCGGTTGTAATAACGGTATCGTTGGTATTAATACCACTCAACACCTGGATATTGGAAGAATCGCGTATGCCGGTGGTGATATCGGTGAACAATGCCTTGCCATCTTTGTAAAGAATAACCTGCTTCTTCCTTCCCTGCGGTATTACCGACTCTGTGGGAATCATCAAAGCATCTTCCTGCCTGCCGAGAATCATTTTCACTTTGGCAAATGCGCCGGGAACAAGATAACGATCACCCGCGCTCACAACGGCACGCACCGCGAGGCTACGGGTATTCTCTTCAATCGCCGATTCGGTAGCAATTACAGAGGCATCATAAGTTTTAGGCGAACCATCGAGCATGAACTGCACGCTTTGTCCGCGCTGTACTACCGATCCGTATTTTTCCGGTACAGTAAACTGCAGTTTCAGCTTGTTTACCTGGCTGATGGTGGTAATGATATTGGTGGGCGAAATGTAGGCGCCCATGCTGATATTTTTAAGACCAAGGCGACCGTCGAAGGGAGCCCTTATTTCCGTTTTGGCAATATTTACCCGCACCAGTTCTATATCTGCTTTAAGATTGTTGATTTGAAGTTCGCTGAGATCAAACTCCTGCTGGCTGATACCGCCTATATCCAGTAATTGCTTTTGTCTTTCCACGGTTTTTTCGGCGATCTGCAATTGAACCTGCAATTTGCGGAGCTGGGCCTGCAAATCGCCATCGAATAATTTCACAAGCAAGCTGCCTTTGGAAACCTGCAGACCTTCCTGCACGTTCAACTGTACTATTCGACCCGAAATTTCGGGCCTGATCTCCGTTTCTTCGAAGGGAAGCAAGCTACCTGGAACTTCAATAGTGGAAGAAAGGGTGGATGGTTTTACCACAAAAGCCTCTACCGAAAGTACCGGAGTTTGCCGCGGACCCTGCGGCGTTTCTTTTTTCGAGTTTTTACATGCAATCGTCCAAACAATCAAGGCCAGACCCAAAACGACCTGGTAGGAATTTTTCGTCATAATCAATTTTAAAAAACGGGTATAAAAGTACTCGATAAACCTGACGAGCGAATTAAAATCGGTATAAGCGGTAAGTCCGCTCTATCAAGCGCTTACAACTTTCAAAACCTGCGCAATAAGACGAGATTTATGAATCAATTCTTGCTTCTCCGCGCTTAAAATTGTTACATGCCCCATTTTACGCCCGGGCTTGGTCTGCTTCTTCCCGTAAATATGAACAAATACATTGTCCATCTGCAATACTTCATCAAGTCCCTGGTAAGAAGCCTCCCCGCTATGTCCATCTTCGCCCAGCAGGTTTACAATGGCAGCCGGGAGTATTGCCGCGGTATTACCCAATGGGTATTCGAGTATTATACGCCACAGCATGTCGAACTGTGAACTAAAATTTCCTTCAATAGTATGATGCCCGCTGTTGTGCACCCGCGGGGCAGTTTCGTTTACGAATACATCCCCCTCTTTGGTCACGAAAAGTTCTACGGCAAATATACCCGGGCTGTTCAATGCCTTCACCAGCGTAATGGCAATGGCCTCAATTTTCCAGGCCACTTCTTCGGGTATTTCGGCAGGACTGATTTGGTAGGTGAGAAGATTGAGATCGGGATCGAATACCATATCTACCGGCGGGTAAAGCACCGTTTCTCGTTTGCTGTTGATAGCCACAATCTGGGATATTTCTTTTTCGATGGGTATCATTTTCTCCAACACACCGGGGGCATCGAAGCCCTTGGCTACATCCTCTTTTGATTTGATTACCTGTACACCCCTGCCGTCGTAACCTCCTGTTCCCAATTTATGAACAGCCGGCAAAAAAAGCAGGTGTTGATCGAGGTCAGATCTTTTTTCAGTAACTATAAAATCGGCCGTTGGCAAACTCTTTTCTTTATAGAATTGCTTTTGCAGAATTTTATTTTTGATGATACGAAGCGCGGCCGGGCTCGGGTATACTTTCACTCCTTCTTTCTCCAGCTTTTCCAGCGCGTCCTCATTAACCGATTCTATTTCGATCGTGATAGCATCGAGTTGTTTTCCGAAATTGTACACCGCATCAAAATCGCGTATATCACCCAAAGTAAAATGATGGCACAAATGAGCAGCAGGGCAGGAGGGGTCGTTCTCCATCAAATAAGTTTCTACGGGGTAGTTAGCGGCAGCCTGCAACAACATTCTTCCCAACTGGCCACCGCCCAAAATGCCAACTTTCTTCATAAACAGGATTGAGAGGCAAAGAAATGTAAAATTTAAAATATCGGGGGGAAAATATCGGCCTTTGGCTTTGCACAAATTTTCGATTTTAAGAATTGCTTTTTAGATTTAATTTTGCCGCATGCGCCCGGATCATCCACATAAAATTTTTTCCGACAAGCGTACCTGCTTTAACCTGCTGATGGAAACATTGGCCATGGATGCGCGTTGAGGCTGCTTCTCTCTTGCCATAGCTATCGCTACTTTTTTTTGAACTCATTTCTCACTCTTTTCAAGTTTTTAATTATGCCATCATTAATAGCTACCGATACCAATCAAACAAAAACAGCCGACTTTCTCCCATTACTTGGCACCGACTATGTTGAATTTTATGTAGGCAATGCAAAACAGGCCGCACATTTTTATAAAACTGCTTTCGGTTTTCAAAGCCTCGCCTATGCAGGTCCCGAAACAGGCATTAAGGACAGGGCCAGCTACGCTCTTAGACAAAACAAACTCACCTTTGTGTTCACCACTCCGCTGCGGAGTAAAAACGAAATTGCCGATCATATATACAAACACGGCGATGGCGTGAAAGTATTGGCCCTAAAAGTAGAGGATGCCAGCAGTGCCTGGAAGGAAACTACCAGCAGGGGCGCAAAAACTTACCTGGAGCCCACAAGCATGAAAGACGAATACGGGGAGGTGGTGCTAAGTGGCATTCATACTTATGGCGATACGGTTCATCTTTTCGTAGAAAGAAAAAATTACAATGGAGCATTTCTGCCCGGGTATAAAGAATGGAAATCGCATTACAATCCCTCCGAAACAGGATTGCTGTATGTTGATCACTGTGTAGGAAATGTGGGGTGGAACCAAATGAACAAATGGGTGAAGTTCTACGAAGATGTGATGGGCTTTCGCAATATCCTTAGCTTCGACGACAAGGATATTTCTACCGAATACTCGGCACTTATGAGTAAAGTAATGAGTAATGGAAACGGTTATGTAAAGTTCCCGATCAACGAACCTGCGGAAGGAAAAAAGAAAAGCCAGGTTGAAGAATACCTCGAGTTTTACGATGGAGAAGGCTGCCAGCACGTGGCGCTCGCAACCAATAATATTGTAGAAACAGTTACACAGTTAAGAGACAGGGGAGTGGAGTTTTTGCAGGTGCCTACCACTTATTACGACGATTTATTGCAAAGGGTAGGCAAGATTGATGAGGACCTTGAACCGTTAAAACAACTAGGAATACTGGTGGATCGCGACGACGAAGGATATTTACTACAGATATTTACGAAACCTGTGGAAGACAGGCCTACTTTATTTTTCGAAATCATACAGCGTAAAGGCGCGCGCAGCTTTGGAAAGGGAAATTTCAAAGCCTTATTTGAAGCCATTGAACGCGAACAAGGAAGACGCGGAAATTTATAAGTGAGAAAAATCCCCGTTTCTGAAAGCCTCCCTTTTTTGGGGGGCTTTTCCACATTGTTAACAACAAGGACTGATTTTTGATACAGTCTTTGCGCTAATTTTAACGCCGGTTGAGGTTTTCCTGCAAAATAACAGGGCTCGACGTACCGTTTTATCTAAGTGTTACCGTATATGAGATATACCTGTGTCATCTTGTTCCTTGTCCTGGGATTAACAACCTATGCTCAATCTCCCGGGCCTTCCTATAGTTTTATTGATTACCAGAAGAGTTTCCCCCGTATTTCAGAAGCGCTCAATAAAAAAGAAGATACCCTCATCAAACAATTCGAAGAAAAAAAACTGCCCTGGCCGGCAAAATATATCTACCTGCGATCTTTTAAGTACGATAGCCAATTGGAGGTTTGGGTGAAGTACGACCAGAAAGAAAAATTCAGGTTATTCAAAACATATAAAGTTTGTGCTTTGTCGGGAAGCCTGGGCCCCAAGCGCATGCAGGGCGACTACCAGGTACCCGAGGGCTTTTATTATATCAATGAATTCAATCCTAAAAGCGTGTATCACCTTTCGCTGGGGCTGAATTATCCTAATGCATCTGATAAGCTGCTGGCCGACTCTTTGCAACCGGGAGGCGATATCTATATCCACGGCAGCTGTGTTACCACAGGCTGCATTCCAATTACCAACCAGCAGATAGAAGAACTTTATATATTGGCAACCCATGCAAAAAATGCCGGGCAGGATTTTATACCGGTCCACATATTTCCGGTTCAGTTTAAGAACACAAAGAGCGTTGACTATCTTCATAAGTTTTTAAAAGACTATCCGGAATACAATTCGCTCACCAACGAAATGAAGCGTGCCTATTTCTATTTCGAAAAAACAAAGCAGATACCCGTTGTAATGGTTAACCGCAAAGGCGGTTATGTACTCGAAGCCGACCTGCCTGCCGAACCTTCCAAACAAGCGGTGGCGGCAAAAAAACGTGAGCCGCGACCACAACGCAATTTCAGTGAAGACGAAATTGCGAAGGTGGTAGATAAACTACCGGAGTTTCCCGGCGGCAATCAACAGTTCCAGGTTTTTCTCGACGAGTTAAGCAAGGAAATGACCTCCTACCTCGGCGAAGAACAACCCAAAACTTATGTGATGGTGGAATTCATCATCGACAAAGAAGGCAAGCCCGCCAATGCAAAAGTTATAAAAGGCGGCAACGAAGAATTGAATGAAAAACTGGAAGACAAATTCGAAAAAATGCCGGCATGGACGCCCGCCGTGCGGATGGAAAAAAATGTTGCCGTGCGGCTCAAGCAGTCGCTGTATATCGAGAAAGTAAATCCCTGATTAATTGGCCAATTATCCAATTAGCTAATTGGCCAATTAAAAAAGCCACCCCTATCGGGCAGCTTTTTCTATAATTAGATTTTCTTCCTTCTTAAATAATATCCAGCGCCTTTACAAACGAAGTGCAAACGAAGGGCATGATGAGGGTAAGATACTCCCAATGCGTAGCAATTGCATATCCTAAAGCAGCGGTTGAAACCAGGAATACCAGCCACCAAATGGCCGTGTTCTTTTTTGTATTCTCCATGTTTTGAAAAAATTTTGGCAAAAATAAGACGCCACAGGAATATATCACAGAATATTTTGCGCTTCATCCTCATAATCCAATCTTTGCAGCCAAAAAAAGGAATTACTGCAGGCGGATAATTTGAAAATATTTGATCTTTGCGTAATTTGTACGCTTTAAATACATTCGCGATCTGCAGCCAAAACTCTCATGATGAAGATTCACTTCTTTTTACGGTTTAGTACACAGCTTGGACAATCGTTACATATCGCAGGCAACTGTAAACAACTTGGCAATAATAATCTGGATGAAGCAGCGCCCCTCGAGTACCTGAATAATGAATTTTGGCAAACCCTTATTGAAATTGATCCTAAAGAAATTGCGAGGCTTAACTATAAATATATTCTACGTAATGCCGATGGCTTTTCGGTAGTGGAATGGGGCGACGACCGGGTCATTGATCTTACCAAAACAGGAGTGGAAGAAATTCAGGTTATCGACTCATGGAATCATGCCGGCGAATATGAAAATGCATTTTACACCGACCCCTTCCAGCAGGTTTTGCTAAAGGAGCATGAAACGAGGATCAAAACAAAAAATCCCAAGAAATTCTCTCATCTCTTTAAAGTAAAGGCGCCTCTATTAAAAAAGAACGAGGTGCTATGCATCCTGGGCGCTGGCCCGGCCCTCGGCAACTGGGATACCACATCACCCCTGTTACTGCAACGCGAAAACGGATGGTGGAGCGTAAAAACAACCATACCCCAGGAAAATTTCCCGCTTTATTACAAATACGGCGTTTACGATTTTAAGAGCAAGGAGTTTGTTCGTTTTGAAGACGGAAACAACAGGTTCCTATTTGGCGGCGCCCATAGCGGTATCACCATCTTGCACGATGGCTTTGCACATCTTCCTAACGACACATGGAAAGGAGCGGGAATTGCTATTCCGGTATTCAGTCTTCGAAGCAAGCATTCTTTTGGTACCGGTGAATTTACCGACTTGAAACTATTGGTAGATTGGTCGGTAAAGGTGGGCGTAAGGCTTATACAAATACTGCCTGTTAACGATACAACAGCTACCGGAAGCTGGCAGGATTCATATCCCTATGCAGCCATATCGGCTTTTGCCCTTCATCCGCTTTACCTCAACATACCCCAGGTTGCCGGGAAAAAATATGCCGAACTGGTGAAACCTCTTCGCAAGAAGCAAAAGCAATTGAACGAATTACCGGAAGTGGATTACGAGCAAGTGGTGAAATTTAAAGTCGCCGCGCTTAAAGAGCTGTTCACACTAATGAAGGAAGAGTTTTTGCAGGACCCGGATTACCTCGATTTCTTCGAAAAAAATCGTTATTGGCTTGTTCCTTACGCAGCATTTTGTTATTTGCGCGACAGGAACGGTACTTCCGACTTCAATCAATGGAAAGTTTACGGGAAATATAACAAAGCCGCTATCGAAAAATATGTTTCGCCCAAGGCAAAACATTACGACGATATTGCTTTTACTTATTTTCTTCAATACCACCTGCATCTTCAATTAAAAGAGGCGGCCGACTATGCCCATGCCAATGGAATAATTTTAAAGGGAGATATTCCCATCGGTATTTACAGGTATGGTTGCGATGCCTGGATGGAGCCATCGCTTTATCACATGGATATGCAGGCCGGAGCGCCGCCCGACGATTTTGCTGTTCACGGTCAGAACTGGGGCTTCCCCACTTACCATTGGGAACAAATGGCCAAAGACGGTTTTGAATGGTGGCACCAGCGTTTTGTGCAAATGAGTAATTATTTCGATGCCTTCAGGATCGATCACATACTTGGTTTTTTCCGGATTTGGAGTATACCCGTTTATTCCATCGAGGGAATTATGGGCCGCTTTGTTCCTGCATCGCCCGTAAAAGTTCACGAGTTTTCGGATAGGGGTATTAGCTTCAATCACTATCGTTTTTGCGCCCCATTCATTAACGATGCTGTATTGTGGGAATCGTTTGGCCCGAATAACAGCAAGTTCAAGCCCTTTCTCAAGGAATTAGGCGATGGATATTACGAGTTGAAAGAAGAATTTTCTACCCAGCAAAAAGTGGAAGAATGGTACCGCCAGCAAGATGCCGGCAACGAAGACGCGCTGCACATCAGGCAGGGATTGTTCGACCTGATCGCTAACGTGATATTGTTTGAAGAGCCGGGTTCCAACGGCCAGCATTTTCATTTCCGATTTAATATCGAGTCCACCTCCTCGTTCCGTTACCTTGATGCACACACGCAATATCAACTCAGGGAACTCTATGTTGATTATTTTTTCCGCAGGCAGGATGATTTCTGGATGAAAGAAGCCATGAAAAAACTTCCGGCGCTGAAAAGATCCACCAATATGCTCATCTGCGGAGAAGACCTGGGTATGGTTCCGCATTGCGTGCCCGATGTGATGAAACAACTGGGCATACTTAGCCTCGAAATACAACGCATGCCCAAATCGTTGGGAAAGGAATTTTTCCACCCGGGTGATGCACCCTATTTATCGGTGGTAACTCCCTCTACACACGACATGAGTACCATTAGGGGTTGGTGGGAAGAAGATCGTGAAAAAACACAACGTTTCTACAATAACGAATTGGGTCAATGGGGCGATGCGCCGGCTTTTTGTGAACCCTGGATAAACCGTGCCATTGTATTGCAGCATTTGTACTCGCCGGCGATGTGGAGCGTGTTTCAATTACAGGATATACTGGGTATGAGCGCTGAGCTTCGCCGTGAAAATCCACATGAAGAAAGAATCAATATTCCCGCCAATCCAAAACACTATTGGCGTTATCGCATGCATATTTCGCTGGAACAATTGCTGAAGGAGAAAGAATTTAACAACGAGCTCGGCGAATATATCCATGCATCGGGAAGAAATTGAGTCGCTTTTGGTGTAACGAGTTTAGTTTCTTCATTAAAAAAAAGGCGCAGCCAAAAGGCCGCGCCAGTTTAACCGTAACTGTACTTATACCTAGTTTATCTTGACAAAAGATTTCGTCTTATTCAACACTCCATCGCCGGATATCACCTGCAGGTAATAAGAACCAGCGTTGAGATTTGCTACATCCATTGTTTGCTGGTTAAATCCTGCCACGAGTTCTTTTCGTGTCGACAGAACAACGCGGCCTCCGGCATCCACCAGCTGAATCGTTACCCGGCTGTTTGAGGCAAGATTCAAACTAAGATTGATATGCTGGTTCGCAACAGAGGGAAATACCTTCAGTTCTTCCCCATTGTTAACCGTTTTTATCATTAAAATCTTCGAATACGAAAATTTTCCGTCGATATCAACCTGCTTCAGGCGATAGTAATTGCTACCCGGCTGGGCATTGTTATCGTTATACGAATAGGTTTTAAAAGTATTCGCGCTTACTAACCCGATTGAATCGAAGTTGGCGCCGTTCATTGATCTTTCCACAATAAAAAAGGCATTGTTGATTTCGCTGGATGTTTTCCAGGAAAGAAGCGTGTTGTTGCCCTTTCTTTCGGCAATAAAACTGATCCATTGAACGGGGAGCGAACTGGCGCTCACAGCAGAAAGCTCCACATCATCTACAATTACCCCGTGCGATGAACTATTGTTATAACCGCTTATCTCAATTATCACCGCGTTATCGACGGAGCCCGACACTAAACTGAAAGAACCGGTTTCTGCACTATAAGAAAATGCAGTGTTATTGTAAGTGCGGGTGGTATTCACGTATTCAATATTGCTATTGCTGCCTGTTATCTTCACCCGGATTCCTACAACAGCCGGCACGCTACCACGCGTGCGGCGCGAAGCTTTAAAATCGAAACGATAGGTTTTACCTGCCGTTACCTCCACTTTTTGGCGAAGACCAACCAGGGCATCTACTTCGGCAACACGATTCGACGAATTGCTTCCGCCATAAACAGATTCGGCATTTACTTCCACGTTCATTCCCGAAAGGGCCCACATGGAATTGCCATTATTGAAATTGGAATTTCCCAGCAAATTCTGCGAATACGAACTCATCGACACAAAAAAATGCAGCAGTATTACTGCCAGCAGTTTAAAGAGAGTAGAGTTTGTTTTCATAAGTACGGTATTAGGGTTATGCACTTAAATTCCATTGCCGTGCCATTCCTTATAGCGTTGATAAGCACGATTTTATCTGAATAATTTCAAAGGCTTTTTCCCATTTGGGGAATGAATTTCCAATATTCGTTCGAGAATTGGATTTATTTTCGCCGTCTATGAAATGTTCTTATAATTCATTTAACCTGCCCTTTAAGCACCCCTTTACTATTTCGAAAGGAACAAAAACTCATCAGCCTTCGTTGGTGGTTTCGCTCGAACACATGGGAGCAACAGGATATGGTGAAGCGCCGGCTATCGCGTACTACAATATCCCGGTCGAAAAAATGATCAGCGACCTGGAAAGCAAGCGAGTATTTGTTGAAAGATTCGCTTTCACAGAGCCCGAAAGGTATTGGCACTACTTGCATCACCTGTTTCCCTCCAATAATTTTCTCGTATGTGCGCTGGATATGGCCGCTTGGGATCTTTACGGCAAGTTCAGGAGACAATCCCTGCAATCTGTTTGGGGACTCAATGGCAAACCGATGCCCTTAACCGATTATACCATTGGAATAGACAGTATCGAAAAGATGCTTGCGAAAATGGACGAAAGACCCTGGCCCATTTATAAAATCAAAGTAGGCACGCCTAACGATATTGAAATGGTGACGGAGCTTCGGAAAAAAACAAATGCAATTCTTCGCGTAGACGCAAATGCAGCCTGGAGTGTAGATGAAGCACTAGAAAAAATTCCCGTGCTCAAAGAGCTTGGCGTGGAGTTGATCGAGCAGCCTCTTGCGAAAGACAATTGGGAAGGTATGAAGGTACTAATGGAAAAATCGGCTTTGCCATTAATCGCCGACGAGTCTTGCGTAGCAGAGCAGGATGTTGAAAAATGCAAGGGCCATTTTCACGGTATCAATATCAAACTCACCAAGTGCAGCGGAATTACACCCGCCTTAAGGATGATAAAAAAAGCCAGGGAACTTGATTTGAAGGTAATGATTGGCTGTATGAATGAAAGCACGATTGGTTCTGCAGCCATTGCCCAAATGGCTCCCCTGGTCGATTACCTCGATATGGACGGTCCGTTATTACTGGCAGAAGATATAGCAACCGGTCTCGAATACGAAGCTGGTAAGGTAACGATCAGCGATAAGCCCGGGCTTGGCATCGATTTCGTCGGAAAACCGTAAAACATTATTTTTGCAAGCCTTTAATTAACGAATACGGGATGTAGCGCAGCTCTTAGAAAATCGAGGCGAGGCACGAGCCGTAGATTTTCAAGATCCCGCCAAAAGCGGGACCAGGGCAAGCGGTTACAATTGAGGACTTAAAAATTTTCGGGATGTAGCGCAGCCCGGTAGCGCACTACGTTCGGGACGTAGGGGTCGCTGGTTCGAATCCAGTCATCCCGACATTGCCCACCAAAGCCCTGGCTCAGGTGGGCTTTTTCTTTTGCAGATAGCACTATTCATATTGGTTTCAACCGGATGATTCTTTTTTTACAACAATTACTGCAAAGCCCGGTAGCGCATCCCAACTCCGGAGTCGGGAGGGTCGCTGGTTCGAATCCAGTCATCCCGACATTGCCCACCCAAGCCCTGGCTCAGGTGGGCTTTTTCTTTTGCAGATAGCACTATTCATATTGGTTTCAACCGGATGATTCTTTTTTTACAACAACTATTGCAAAGCCCGGTAGCGCATCCCAACTCCGGAGTCGGGAGGGTCGCTGGTTCGAATCCAGTCATCCCGACATTGCCCACCCAAGCCCTGGCTCAGGTGGGCTTTTTCTTTTGCCGTCCAAGTAGGGTCAACCCGGTAAAATCAATTGCCCGATCCAACTCTCCGTATCATTAGCAGGGTCGGATTATTCGTAAAACAGGATAGGTATGTTCATGTCGCAGCCGGTATAAAAACTTAATTTTGCGCCTTTCAGCTTGAACCGGGAAAGTTTATTGAATGAAAACAGCGATTGGCACCGACATCGACTATGCCAGGAAATTATTGACCGCGGGGGAATTGGTAGCGATTCCAACGGAAACCGTATATGGTCTTGCCGCCAATGCATTCGACGAAAGGGCCGTGGCAAAGATCTTCTCTGCAAAAAATCGTCCACTGTTTAATCCGCTTATCGTTCACGTTTCGGGGATTGATCAAGTTCGTAGTATTGTGAAGCATATTCCCCCGGCCGCTGAAAAGCTGATTGCCAAATTCAGTCCGGGCCCCTTGACTATTCTGTTACCGAGGAATGAAAAGGTGCCCGATATTGTAACGGCTGGTCTGCCCGAAGTTGCGATACGCATTCCTTCACATCCTTTAACACTGGAGTTATTACATAAGCTGGATTTCCCTTTAGCAGCTCCCAGTGCAAACCCCTTCGGATATATCAGTCCAACCAGCGCTCAACACGTGCAGAAAGTATTATCCGGGAAAATTCCATACATACTCGATGGAGGTAAATCAAATGCAGGCATTGAATCCACTATCGTCGGATTTAACAATGGTTCGCCGGTTATTTACCGGCAGGGAATAATTACAAAGGAAGATATGGAAGAGCTTGTTGGGCCGGTAGCGCTCAACCAATCAAAAAAACCTGTGGCACCAGGGATGCTGGAGAGCCACTATTCTCCACACACGGCTTTGTATCTTTCCGAAGATATTGATACTCTTATCCAAAATTTCAATAGCAAGGAAGTAGGACTTATCACCTACGAAGACTATTCGAAACTCCTGCCTGCTGAACAACAAATTCTTCTTTACAAGTCTGGCGACTTGAATGCCGCCGCACGCAATCTTTACGCGGCTCTTCACGAAATGGATGAAAGAGGGTATAAGGCCATTGTCGTAAAAAAACTTCCTGAACAAGGCATCGGTATTGCCATCAACGATCGCCTCACCAGGGCAGCACATCGATAGTTTTAATTCAAAAATGTATCTTAAAAACAGGGTAGAAATTCTCGTTCTACACTTGATTAATCGTGGCCTAACGAGTACTCATTTGCATCTACGATTATTGTCTCCGCAAATAATTCGACACCCCTTCCAGTTATTAGGCACTCCCCATAATTGGTGATTTCAACTCATGAAATCAGCGATTGAATGTTTTGGCGACTGGTAAGACATTCGCAGTTGACAAAGCAATAGAAAGATCGATCATTATTTCACCATGGTAGAATTTTTAAAGCAACCACAAAGAGAACACAAGATGGATATCCGCAACATATCTCCATCGAACATGCGAGTTGAATCCATCGACATCGTTCGCGGGCTGGTAATGATTGTTATGGCGTTGGACCATGTGCGCGATTTCTTTCATCGCGATGCCTTTCTCGACAGTCCCACCAACCTCGCTACTACAACGCCGGTTCTTTTTCTGACGCGCTGGATCACCCATTACTGTGCCCCCGTCTTCGTGTTTCTATCCGGCATATCGGCTTACCTGGCCGGGCAAAAAAAAACTAAAAGCGAATTAAGTACCTATTTGATTAAGAGGGGATGCTGGCTAATTCTTGCAGAACTCGTCATTGTTAGCTTCGGCCTCAGTTTTGACCCCGCTTTTTCCAGTTTTTTACTTCAGGTGATTTGGGTCATCGGATGGAGTATGGTGGCGCTGGGCCTGATGGTTAAAGCGCCAACGGTAGTAATTGTAATGGTGGGTTTGTGTATTTTCCTCGCACACAATATGCTCGACTATCTTCCTGCCGCCAATGAAAACAAATCGATGGCAATGGATCTTTTTCTGAGGGCACAATGGAGCGAATACCGCATTGCGGGCGGTAAAACAATAAAAGTTGCTTATGCCATCTTACCATGGATGTCGGTTATGTTTCTTGGATATGTGTGTGGCAAAATATTTACGGCGAACTACTCTTCCGCTAAAAGGAGAAAAGTTTTGATAACAATAGGAGCGGGCATGATGGTGTTTTTTGTTCTTTTGCGGCTCCTGAATTCTTATGGTGATCCATCGCCATGGCAAACACAGAATAATTTTTTATTCACGCTTTTTTCTTTCGTTAGTACAACCAAATATCCACCTTCGTTGCTGTATCTGTGCATGACCATCGGCCCTGCGCTGGTTGTTTTGGGCTTAATAGAGGGCAGAACCTGGTTCTTTGGCAAATTGCTACTGGTATATGGAAAGGTTCCCTTCTTTTATTATGTGCTGCATTTTTACCTGATCCATTTGTTATGCGTGGCAACATTTTTTATAAATGGAGGCGAGCATAAAGAAGCATTCGACACATCGGCGCCTTTATTGATATACGGGCGGCCGGTACATTTCGGATTCGATCTTTGGGTAGTATACCTGGTTTGGATTCTGGTGGTTGCGATGTTGTATTATCCCTGCCAATGGTTTGGGCGATACAAAAAGAATCACCGGCAATGGTGGTTAAGTTATGTATAAAAAAAGAGGCCGCGGAACGGAAACCGCGACCTCTTTGAATTCAAGAATAAAATATTATTGCTTCACCACCTGCTGCCGTGCAGTAATTGTTTCACCGCGCAGCTCTAATGTGTAGTTGCCTGCCGGCAGGGTGGAAAGTTCGCTGATATTAATCGTGTTGATTCCCGCATTGGCCCTTGTTGTCACTTGTTTCACCATTTGCCCTGTTTGATTGTAGAGGCGAATGATGATGTTTTCTGTTTTTGCCAACTGGAAGGAAACATTCACGGCATTATGGAATGGATTGGGACTCACTTTTGCACCGATTTTATCGAGATCGCTGCGGATCAGTATCACTTTGCTGTAGGTGGCGCTACCGTTCTTGTCAACCTGCTTCAGGCGATAGAAGTTAACTGTCCCGGAAGGCTTGGTATCAACAAAGCTATACTGGTTATTGCTTCCATCGCGAGCCGTAACTGTTCCTACCTTCTGGAAGCTGTTTCCATTGCTGCTGCGCTCTACATCGAAATGGCTGTTGTTCGATTCCTGGCTGGTGGTCCAGTCGAGCTGTACTACGCCATTTGCAACACGGCCATTGAATTGAACAAATCTTACCGGCAGGGTAGAGATGAAGTTGGGCCCAAATTCGGAAGTGCTGTTAACGGTGGGGCTGGTGCTGATGGCAAGCGCCACTATTATTGAACCAGCCGGTACAGCAGCGGGAAGGCTAACAACAGGTATGCTAAAACCGAATTTCTGATCGGTTCCTGTGCCGTAGGTAGCGTCGTTGTAGGAGGCGGTTCCTGTGCTATCGTCGGTAATGTTGAATGGCCCGTAGGTGTTTCCTTCCTGTGCGGTGAACAGGTATGTTCTTCCTTCGAGGCCGCTGGCATCGGCGATATAGAATTCGATTATCGAGTTCGCCGGTGCAATACCGCTAACCACCAACGCACCTCCCTGAACATTCGCTCTTGTAATAAATGGAAAATTCATAAGGTCGTTGGGACCCGTATCGCCATCCCCATTATCGTTGGCTGTTATGCCGTCATTTGAAAGGTCGATTCCCAACTGGGTATTGTTGTAAATTGAGTTTCGCGAAATTCGGTTGCCATTATGGGTGGAGGAGCCGAAAGGGTTATTGATTACTATACCCTTGCTATTATTTGCGATAAGATTCCCTTCGACATCGTCTCCATTGCCATCTTCATTCGTGCCAATGATATTGTTATTTACGCTTTCATTGTTATTTGACAATATTGCTATCCCAAAACCTACATTTCCTGCTACCAGCGTACCGGCAGCATCCGTACCGATCGAGTTTCCGGCTATTATATTGTTATTAGAAGACGACGGGAATCCGCCAAAAATATCTCCCACTATCCGGATGCCATCAACACCATTAAAACAGACAATATTTCTTTCAAGGGCATCCGATATCCCATCTCCATTGGTGCCGATTCGGTTATTAGATCCTGGCAAAATTTCGATACCAGAATTGCCATTCCCGGCATTTGCATTGGTAGCGTCAATTCCGACAAAATTCCCGGCAACAACATTATTGTCCGACTCGCTGGCTATCAATATTCCCCGGCCGGCATTGTTTCCAATCCTGTTTACTTCCAGGTTATCCGCGATTCCATCTCCATTTGTGCCTATTGTGTTGTTAAATGAGTTTGCCGTAACGAGAACACCGTTTACACCAATACGGAACCCGTTTCCGAAGCCGGTACCAGTTCCATTTTTGTTAAACCCGATAATATTACCAGAAACCCGGGAATTATTTGTTCTCCACAGAAAAACGCCGTTATCACCATTGCAGGAAATAAGATTGCCTTCATCAGTATCGTTGTTCCCATCGCTATTTACCCCAATGATAATTCCGGCATTAGAAGTTCCCTGCAGAAAATTACACACCACACCGTTACCATTGTTACCCAAGGTTGTAGTAAGACCGGTACTATCGGTACCAATGTAATTACCCCAAATGAAAGCATTGTTAGCTCCATTCTGAATAGTAATGCCGTTACCGGCACCGGAAGCACGATAAATAGCAAGCCCTGCTATTTCTACGTTAACTGAATTAACAACAAAAATATTGGTAGCCGCGGGAAGGTTTACGCCATCAATATTTATACGAATAGTTCGGGTTGCGATAGGGCCACGTGCGGCACCCGGCTGAGAATATCCATTAATAAAGAGCGGATCGGTAATATCCGGTAGTGCAGTTGTAGGGGCAATAGTCATCGAGAAACCTTCCGGAAGATTGAAGGTGATTGTGTCCAGCCCCGGAGAGGCATTGGCCTGGCTGATAGCGTCGGCAAGAGACCCGGCACCAGTGTTATTCGTATTGGTAACCTGGAACTGGCCGGCAAAAGCATTGTAAAATGTGGTGGTAAGCAAGCATGCGATAACCAGCTTGCGAAAAGCTTTGTAATTTTTCTTCATACACAAATTTTGGAGTTCGGAGAATTATAGAGCCGGATAAGATTTATCTTTTTCGCAGGTAAGGATTAAGCGTGCACTAAAATATAGATGTTTAACGAAAAACCGGAATAAATTTTCAATTCCTTACAACAAATCAATAGAGTGCCTTGAATGCAGATCCAAGACAATCGACCACATCCGAAGCTAGCATCGATTCGTAGGCCATGCCTTTCGCCGCCAAATCGGCGGCTAGCCCATGCAGGTAAACACCTAAGCAAGCTGCATGCTCCGCAGGATAACCTTGTGCTAATAAAGCCAGCAGCATGCCCGTTAGCACGTCGCCGCTACCACCTTTAGCAAGTCCAACATTGCCCGATAAATTAAAATAGCAAATACCTCCGGGTGTCGCTACCGCGGTATGATGTCCCTTTAATACGATCACGACTTGCAAAGCGTTTGCCTTTTGCATTAATAATCCCAATCGATCGAAATCGTTGGAAGCAGTTCCGAAAAGTCGCTCAAATTCTTTGGGGTGGGGGCTAAGTATCGAATCGGCCGGTAGGCGTTTAAATAGTTCTTTTTCCTGCGCCATGCTATTCAACGCATCTGCATCTATTACCATGGGTTTTTTTGCTGTTGCGATATCGGCAATTAGCCCTGCATTCGCCGGTCGCATTCCCCAACCGGGCCCTATGGCAATGGCATTATAACGATCAAGTGCAGATACTGTTTCAATGAACTCTTCGCCCAGTTCGGATACCACGATTGCTTCGGGTACACTTGTTTGCATAATTGCATACCCGCATTGCGGAATATGGCAATTGAGTTTGCCGACGCCCGACCTTAAGCAAGACCTGGCCGCCAATACTGCTGCTCCCATCATTCCTTTAGAACCAGCCACCAGGGCTGCATAACCAAATTGCCCCTTATGCGCAAAACGATTTCTTTTTTTTAGGATGGAGGTCGCTTGTTCGTGGGTGATTAAACGATAAACAGGTTTGATGGTTTTCAGAAAATCGGGATGTAAGCCAATGTCGAGAATATGCAAAGTTCCCATCCACCTTGCATTTTCTGCCATTACAAAAGCCAGCTTGTAACATTGAAAACTGAGGGTATGCGTAGCTTCAACAATGGTATGCCCCTGCGAAGAGCTATCGGCAAACATGCCACTGGGAATATCGATTCCGATCACTTCAACGCCGGCATTATTGATATGCCGGGCTAGTTCGGCACCCAGCCCTTCGAGAGGTTTGTTCAATCCAGAGCCATACAGCGCATCGATAAGCACCGCATCTTTGGGTATTTCATGAAGCGCTTCGGCAGAAGAAATAAAAATGATAGAGCTCGTGATTTCGTGCAGGCGTTGCAGGTTCAATTGGAAATCTTCGGTTCCCTTATTGCCAAATTCAAGAATGTGAACCGTTACTTCGTGGCCCGATTGTAGTAGCAGGCGCGCGATCACCAAGCCGTCGCCGCCATTATTTCCTTTGCCACAAAAAATGGAGAATTTCCGGTTTCGGTATCCCGAATTCATCAGCCAATCGTAACAGGCACCGGCTGCCCGCTCCATTAACAGGAGTGAAGAAATGGGTTCGTTCGCAATCGTGTAAGCATCCCATTGCCTGATATGCTCCACTTCCAAAATTTCCATGCGGAAATTTAATCACTTTTTGGCAGCAATCGACTGATCGTTGTTTGCTTTGGAACGGGTGAGGCTTGATTTATGTTTTCCAGGCCTTTTCGTTGTCGATTGCACCACCGATTCGCCGTCCTCGTCTTTATCGCCCGTTTGCAAATAATCGCCAAAAAGATCGGCCAGCTTTCTTACCGAATACACCATTTTCGAATCGTTATTGCAAAGCGCGATGATGGTAACCTTTTCATCGGCCAGATGATAAAATGCCGTGCGGTTCCCATGCCACCATCCATTGTGATAAACCAGTTTTTTGCCATTTTTCAGCAACAGCATGCGCCAACCCAATCCATAATTATGTGTTCCCGGTTTTTCAAAACTATAAGGTGTGAACGCTGCTTCCAGAAAACGAGGATTAATGAGGAGGCCCGAAGAAAGCGCAACATCAAACTTTAATAAATCCTGCGCAGTGCAGTAAATATTTTTATCGCCATAAACGAGATCGAGAAAATCGAACGCATACTGCCGACCATTGTGAAAGAAAGAAGGCATGGCGCGGGAACTGTCTGAGGGCTGAAACACGTAAGAATGATTCATTCCAAGCGGTACGAAAAAAGCCTGTTTCAAATAATCTGCATAAGAAACCCCACTGGCTTTTTCAATTATCAATGCCAGCAATGCATAGTTGGTATTGGAATAACTGAAGCGGCGATCTGCAGGGCCGATATCGATTTCCTTGTGACGACTCACAATAAAATCAAGTACATCCTGGTTGCTCACTCGCTTTTTTCTATCCCAGCCAAGCCGGTCCATATAGTGAACATAGTTGGGCAGGCCACTCCGGTGATTCAAGAGGGTTTTGATGGTAATATCCTTTCGCGGAAACTGTGGCAAGAAGCGTGTGATGGTATCGTCGATACTCAGTTTTCCATCCTGCCATAGCTTTAAAACAGCCATGGCCGTTATGGTTTTGGAAACCGAGGCCAGGTGAAAAGAAGAATTGGCGTTAATGCTATCCCTACGCGCCTTGTAGTCGGCAAAACCCCCATACTGCTCGTATAAAATCTGGCCTTCCTTTGCCACCAATAATGCGCCGTTGAGCCTCCCGTTCTTAAATACACTATCGGCAAAAATTTTTATTGCCGAAGCATATCGGTTTAATTCAGAATTGCGAATAGTTGTTGAATCGGGAGACGAGAGGGCGATGCCGGAATTCATCCCGTTTTCGGCATTGTTACCTGTGGCACCGGTACAGGCATAAAGTAGGATTAGGGCCGATGAAAGCAGAGTAACGGTTTTCAAAAGGACTATTTTTTCGAAATGGTTAGTAATGATACAAATATAAGCCAATCTTCAATCGCGATCGTTCGTTAGTGCCTGGTTTTCTTCGTTTTTTAATTTCAACTTTTACAGGCATCTTTGCAACTCCTATTGAATAACGCTATTGAAGAGCGAACATTATGAGCGACAAAAAAATTACCAGCTATCCCAAAGAAAAAGTTAACATTCTCTTCCTGGAAAATATAAGCGATACGGCCGTAAAGCACTTTAAGGAGGCCGGTTATACATCGGTTCGAAAATTAGGCGGCGCATTGTCGGAAGACGAATTGATAAAAGAAGTAAAAAATGTTCACCTGCTGGGCATTAGGTCCAAAACCCAAATCACATCAAGAGTATTGGAGGCCGCAAAAAAATTACAGGCAATAGGCTGTTTTTGCATAGGAGTGAACCAGGTAGACCTAAAATCGGCCACAAAAAACGGGGTGGTTGTATTCAATGCCCCGTATTCCAATACCCGCTCGGTGGCCGAATTGGTGATCGGTTTGTCGATTATGCTGATCCGCAGAATTCCCGATAAAAACAAGGCGGCGCACGAAGGTATTTGGATGAAAGACGCCAAGGGCAGTTATGAACTGCGTGGAAAAACCCTGGGAATTATTGGATACGGAAATATTGGATCGCAGGTAAGCGTATTGGCCGAGGCGGTGGGCATGAAAGTAATCTTTTACGATACCGTTACCAAACTTCCGCTGGGCAATGCGGTGGCTAAAAAAAATCTTAAGGACTTATTGGCGCAATCCGATATTGTAACGTTGCATGTTCCCGAAACCAACAGTACCAAAAACCTGATTAATAAAACAACCCTCAAGCACTTTAAGAAGGGATCGATTCTTATCAACTATGCGAGGGGAGAAGTGGTAGATTTGGATGCGTTGAGAAAATCAATACTTGATGGGCATTTATCGGGCGCTGCCATCGACGTGTTTCCCTGGGAGCCCGAAAAAAATGGGGATCGCTTTCAAACGCCGCTGCAGGATCTTCCCAATGTAATTCTCACCCCGCATATCGGCGGCTCTACGGAAGAAGCCCAGCAGAATATTGGGGAAGATGTAAGCAACAAACTATTTCAGTATCTCGAAATGGGCGCAACCCTCGGTTCGCATACCGTTCCCTCGATTAGTTTACCTCCACAGGAAGGTACGCACCGGATACTTCATATCCACCGCAACGTACCGGGAGTACTTTCTGAGATCAATACCCGTCTTTCCCAAAACCATATCAATATACTTGCGCAATACCTCAAAACCAACGACGAAATAGGTTACGTGGTACTGGATGTTGACAAGAAGATCTCCGAGCATGCATTTCAATTGCTGAAAGATGTAAAGGAAACCATCAAGGCAAGAATGCTGTACTAGCGTATTTATTGAAATCTCTTTTGTTAGTATTGATCAACATCGCATTTTCGGGGCACTGGTATTTAACCGATGCGCCCTGGCGTGTTTGCGAGAAATTTACCTCTACCTGCCGATTCTTTTCAACAAGCATTGCATTATTCAAAATATAATATTCTTTCAATAATTACTGAAAATTCTATATCTTTGCTTTGAAATCAGTAAACGATGAAAATAGTAATTGTAGGGGGTGGATTCGCAGGATTGCGGCTCGCCCGAAGGCTAAATAACCAGGTGGGCTTCGAAATAACTTTACTCGATCGCTTTAACTACCACCAGTTTCAACCTTTATTTTACCAGGTGGCCACGGCAGGGCTCGACGCGAGTAATATTTCCTTTCCGCTTCGGAAAGCATTTCACAATAGTAAGAACGTACGAATCCGCATCGGCGAATTGGAAGAGATTATTCCTTCGGAAAACAGGATTCGAACCAGCATCGGCCATATCGATTATGATATACTCGTGCTGGCAACCGGGGCCGACACCAATTTCTTCAACAACCAATTGCTGAAAGAAAATGCCTTCCCCATGAAATCGACCGTGGAGGCGCTGCAGCTAAGGCATCGGCTGATCCAGAACTTTGAAGATGCACTGCTGGCAAAAGACGAAGCAGAACTCGAAAAACTTCTCACCATCGTAGTTGTGGGCGGTGGCCCCACCGGGGTGGAGTTGAGCGGGGCCATTGCCGAAATGAAAAGCTATGTATTGCCCAAGGATTATCCCGAAATAGATTTCAGCAAAATGAAGATTTATTTGCTCGAGGGAATGGACAGAACGCTGGGGGCCATGAGCGAAAAATCTTCGGAACAATCGCAGCGTTACCTGGAACGCCTCGGCGTACAGGTACTTACCAATACATTGGTGAAAGAGTATGATGGCGAAAAGGTATTGCTTAGTAACGGTTCGGTGCTGAGATCGGGGGTGGTGATCTGGGCCGCGGGAATCAAGGGCAATATTCCCAAAGGGATCGACCAGGAATTGATAGCGAGGGGTAGCCGCATTAAAGTGGATCGATTCAATCGCGTCCTTGGAAGCGCGAATATTTTCGCGCTGGGCGATCTTGCCTACATGGAAACAGCAACGTATCCTAACGGGCATCCGCAGGTAGCACCGGTGGCCATGCAGCAGGCCGACAGGCTGGCCAAAAATCTGAAATCAAAAACAGAAAAGGATTACCGCGCATTTGAGTATTACGACAAGGGTTCGATGGCAACCGTAGGCCGCAACCTGGCCGTGGTAGATATTCCCAAACCGCGCCTGCATTTCGGTGGATTCCTGGCATGGATGATTTGGATGGGTCTCCACCTCGTATTAATACTCGGGGTAAAAAACCGCCTCTTTGTTTTTCTGAACTGGCTGTACAATTATATTACCTATGATCAGTCGCTACGTTTGATATTTAAAGAGTTTTACCGCCCCAAAACTCCAAAAAAAATGCCGGATAAATTTTTAACAGCCGAATGGAGAAAGCTGGTTCTAGCCAACTATCCCGTTGAACCGGGTATCTTGCAACCATTTCTGCCCTACAAAACCGAATTGGATGTTTTCAACAATACCCACTATATAAGTGTGGTGGCATTTATGTTTTGCAACACAAGGGTAATGGGTTTACGCGTCCCTTTTCACACAAGCTTTCCCGAAGTAAATCTCCGGTTTTATGTTCGATTGAAACGCAATGACGAATGGAAAAGAGGAGTTGTTTTTATTAAAGAGATTGTTCCTAAACCAGCCGTGAGCTTTGTGGCAAATAGCTTTTTCAACGAGCGCTATGCCACCATGCCCATGCGTTCGTATAAAGAACAAAACCCGGAAACGCAAAAAGTAGGATATCAATGGAAACATCGGGGCAAATGGAATCATCTCGAGGTGAAGGCCGGTATTCAGCCAAAGCAAATTGAACCCGGAAGCGAGGAAGAATTCATTACGCAACATTTCTGGGGCTATAACGCTGTGAGCCGGAACAAAACAACCGAATATGAAGTTTCGCATCCCAAATGGGAACAGTACCCGGTGAAGGAGTATAAGATTGATTGTGATTTCACCGGTATATACGGCGGCGCATTCTCTTATCTTTCCAATATCCAACCGCTTTCGGTGATCCTTGCCGAAGGTTCGGGGATATCTGTGTTTAACAAGAGAGTAATCCGGTAAAACCAATAACCCGATATCAGAACTGTTATTGTAGCTTTTGCCTTGCAGCAGTTTTTAAAACCTGTTTAGCACGCGAACGAAATGCAGGAGTTTCTTTATCCCATCTTTCTTCGATAATGAGTTTGATTTCCGGAAAGATTCCAGGATAAGTTTTCAAAAAAATTTCCAATACACGCAATGAAAAAGCCTTTACAGCAATAGCTGCCTTTGGATCGGCAATGCTCTCGAAGCAGTGATTCATGATATCGCCCTGCCAGCGTTTGGGGATTTCTACGTATTGTAACAAACGCATGATGTTTCGCTCCACCGCCGGGTGAAGGTCTGTGCGTTTCAATAACCCGACGATTTTTTTAAAATAGGGCTTAATGAGTGAAGGATGATTTTTTACGCAGTTACTCATGGGCCAGGCTGCTCTTTGTATAACCCGGTATTCACCCTCAAAAAAAAGTCGCATCAATTCGGCAAAACGTTTGGCGTCTGCCCCTATAAACTTTGTAATTTTCCCGGCTTGTATTTTTGAATGTTCTTTCTCAAGTGCTGCCTTTATATTCATGACGGTATTGCATTGAGTTTTTCTATGCGGAAGACTTTGATACGTTAAGCAATTTTTTACCCAGCTTACCAATCATTTTAAACGCGTCGCGGTACACATTCAGCCAGTAGGTGTATACATTTTTCAATTCGAGATGAATATACTTCTTCAAAACGGCGATCATCATTATCATACCAACAACGGCATTAATGACCGTTGCATAAGCTGCCCCGGGGCCACCGAATTGCAGCAGGCAAAAATAATTCACGGCTAAACTGATCAGCATATACAGCAACCCTATATAAAAATTTACTTTGGGTTTGCCAATCGAATCGAGTGTGGAGCCGAAGAGGTAACCCAGCGGGCGGGTTATGCTGAACAATACGGTGAGTTGAAGAATGGGTACTACAGCATAATAGGCCGGTCCGGCCAGGATATGAATCACGAATTTGGGAAAAAGGAAAATGAATACCGATGCCGGAACAATAAGCGCAAGGATGGTGGCTATCATTCTCTCAAAATAATACTTTACTTTTCCCAGTCCATCGGTTTCCAGCGTTTCCACGCTTTTGGGGAACAATACATCGGCTGCTGCCAAAGAAGGAACATCCATCATGGTATTGATGCGCGATACAACGTTGTAATACGCTACATAGCTTTTACCTTCTGCAGGGTTGAGTACATTGGCCGTTACAAAATGATCGAAGCTGCGGGCCAGGTTGGAAAAAAGATTGGTGCCAAAGATGTATTTCCCGAACTGCAGCATCTGCACCGTTACCTGTTTATTGAAATGTGCCTTTTTTGCCAATAAACTACGCGCCTTCCAAATCATTACAATCGCTCCCAGGGCCAACGCTACTACCTGCAATAGCATCATGTTGATAAGATCGAAATGCGGCCGGAAAAAGAAATACAGCACTACAATTCCCGTAAAGAAAAACCCTTGCCTTATGAAATAGGCCCAGAATATGGATGAAAATTTATAGCTGGCCTGTAGCATCACTTCGCAATGGCTGAAAGGAATCAGTAGCACAATCATGCCAATGCTCCACCATAAAAGGGGGAGAAGGTCGGGCGATTTGAGCAAAGAAGAAATAGAGGGGCCAAAAAATACGAGGCCGAGGATGGCAACAGAAGAGAAGAGTACATTGATAAGAAGTGCCGCATATTGAACTTCGTTTTTTTGTTGGGCATATTGCGGCAGGCTCAGGAATTTTATCGTAGGATTTCGAAGCAAACCTTGTTTTACCGTTTCAAAAATCATTAATATCATCAGGTAAAGCGACCATACGGCGTTTTGTTCGGTGAGCAAGGCGCGTACAAGGATGATATAGGATACAACCCCGAAAAAGAATAGCGAAAAACGTTGTAAAAAGGTATAAAAAATCGAATGCAGCCAAAAAGAGGAACGCAATACTTTCAACGGAAATACTTTGGGGTAAAAATAATCTAAATATTGATTGCCATTCAATAACGGACAAAAGCATTCTTTAGTGCCTACCGTTTTCGGGGAAAACAAGATTGCTTCCGGCTCCTTAATTTTATTTTTAAATCAGTTATCGTTTATGCAGAAAATTTCCGCCATCGCATTTTGCATGATTATTGCCTTTGCATCGGCCTGCAACCATAAAAAAGCAGCACTTGTTTTTCAAACCGATTTTGGATTGAAAGATGGGGCGGTAAGTGCCATGAAGGGTGTAGCCAACGGCGTAGATCCTTCGCTCAGATTATACGATATCACCCACGAAATTCCGGCGTACAATATTTGGGAAGCGGCCTGTCGTTTACAGCAAACGGCTCCCTACTGGCCCAGCGGCACTGTATTCGTTTCGGTGATAGATCCCGGGGTGGGCACCGAAAGACGGTCGATTGTTATGAAAACAAAAACGGGGCACTATTTTGTTACACCGGATAACGGGACACTAACCCTTGTTGCCGAAGATGCTGGCATCGAGAGCATAAGGGAGATTGATGAAAATTTAAACAGAAGGCAAGGTTCTGCAAAATCATACACGTTTCATGGCCGTGATGTATACGCTTATACTGGAGCAAGGCTTGCCTCGGGTGCCATCACATTTGAACAGGTGGGGAAACTGCTCGATAATAATTCGCTGATAAAAATACCTTATACGCGGCCGGAAATAAAAGGCGATAGTATATCTGGCACCATCCCGGTACTAGATATACAATATGGGAATGTATGGACGAATATCCCTGATTCTTTGTTAAAAAAATGGAATCTTAAATCGGGAGATAGTTTAAACATAAACATCTATCACAACGAACAATTGATAAAAGCTGGCACCTACCGGTTTGCCAATACTTTTGGTGAAGTGGCGGTTGGCATGCCAATGGTTTATTTCAATAGCCTGATGAATCTTTCGCTGGCCATCAACGAAGGAAATTTTGCAGACTCCTTTCATATACGCAGCGGTGCGCAATGGAAAGTAGTAGTGAAGAAAAAATAATCGTGCAGAGTTTTAATGGCAAGCTCACAGGTTTTAAAGAGCCTTCGTCGTCTAAGAGGCGATGAAAGCAATTCTGACAACATTGGCCGCCATCTTTTTAATTTGTTTTAATCTTAGCGCGCAGGATTTCGGTGGCAGAACAGAGAACAGTTCCCGCATATATGGAAAAGTTGTGGATGCCGGCACCAAAAAAGGTATTGAAGCCGCTTCGGTGCAGTTATTCATTTTTTATAAGCATCCGGGTTCTTCTTCAGTTCGCGATTCCTTAGCCGGGGGTATGCTTACCAGACCCAATGGTGATTTTAATATCGAGAACCTTGCACAGGCAGATAGTATTCGTGTCGAAATTACTGCCATCGGGTACGAGAACTATTCAAAAGTATTGGTCATTGGCAACAACAATACCCGCGAACGCGACCTCGGCAATATCAGTCTTTCTATCGACCCGAAATACCTCGGTGCCGTAACCGTTGTTGGGCAAAAGCCCGCATTGCAAATGAGCATTGATCGAAAGAGTTTTAATGTAGAAAAAAATATCACCGCTACGGGTGGAACTGCTATTGACGTAATGAAAAACATTCCTTCCGTTTCGGTAGATGTAGATGGAAATGTGAGCCTTCGCAGCAATACGCCGCAGATTTTTGTGGATGGATTGCCCACCATACTCACGCTCGACCAGATCCCGGCCGATAATATCGAAAGAGTTGAATTGTTTACCAATCCTTCCGCAAAATTCGATGCATCGAGCAGGGGTGGTATCATCAATATAATTCTCAAGAAAAACCGTAAATCGGGATTAAACGGAATTGCTTCCGCCGGGCTCGGGCATCCCGATATCGTCAATGGAAATCTCACACTCAACCTCAGGCAGGGAAAATTTAATTTTTTTGTGGGAGCAAACTATAATCAATCGGGTGGAAGAGCGAGAGGCAGTAGTGAACGTATTAATAAGTCGGCCGATACCATCCGGAATTATTTCAACCAGTATTCCTGGAACGATCGCTTGCGGCGCTTTGGCTCCATCCGCTTTGGCTTCGACTTATTTGCCGATAACAGGAATACTATCACTGTTTCGCAGAATTTTGTAAAAGGCGAATTCAGCAACGAGGAAGAACAGGATCAGCAATACTTTAATAATGGGAAGGTATTGGAAAGAACCGGCCTGAGAAATAGTTCGGGAAATTCAACGAACAACCGGAGCAATACCCAGCTTTCGTACAAATACAAATTTGTGAAACCGGGGAAAGAGTTTACGGCAGATATCAATTACAATGCGGGTTCGTCGGCCGACGAATCAAATATTCTCAACAGCTTTTTTCTTGCCGATGGCTCACCGTTTGGCAATCCGGCAAGGGTACGCAACGATGGCAGTAACCGCAGTAGGCAGTTTACCCTGCAGGCCGATTTTGTGAACCCACTTAGCGAAAATTCGAAGATAGAAACCGGCATACGTAGCTTTATAAACGATTTCCGCAGCAATTTCAATTCTTTTTCGGTAATCAATGGGGGAGAAACAAAACTTCCTCTGAGCAACAACTATGCTTCGCTGGAAAAAGTGAATGCGGTTTATTTTACCTATAGTAATAAGATAAAAACCATAGCATACCAACTAGGCCTGCGATTTGAACACTCTGAATTCACTGGAGAATTGGTGGATAGCGCCCGGAAATTTGGATATACTTATCCCAATAGCATCAATAATATTTTCGATGCCCTTTTTCCCAGCGTATTTTTTACGAAGGAAATTGCCGAGGGAACGGAGATACAATTAAACTATACACGAAGAGTACGCCGTCCCAATTTCTGGCAATTGAATCCCTTTATCAATATTAACGACCCCGTGAACCTGGAACAGGGCAATCCGCAACTACAGCCTGAGTTTACAAATTCCATCGAGTTTAACTTCAACCGCAATTATAAAAGCGGCAATTTCCTGGGAGTATTGTATTTCCAGAACAACCAGCGCGACATTACCCGTTTCAGCGATACCATCAGCAAAGAGCAATACCAGCAATTGAACAACGCCGCCGTTGACCCCAATGCCATATTGAATACTTTTATCAATGCGTGAGCTACGAACCGCTGGGGGTTGGAACTTACCTATCAGCAGAATATTGGCCGTAGTTTCGACATAGCGCCCACCGTGGATTTACAATACCGCAAGGTGAAAGTGGATCAGCAAAACTTAAGCAACGAGGGATTCAATTGGGAAGCCCAGCTTACTGCAAACTATCGCATCAATACCCGAAGCAAGTCTTTGTTCAACAAACTTAGTTTTCAATTGATGGGCGAATATGAATCGCAGGAAGTAACGGCGCAGGGAAAGAACAGGGAACAATACAGTATCGACTTTGCCATGCGAAAAGATTTTCTTAAAGGCAATAAAGCTTCGTTTACTTTTAATATCAACGATGTTTTCAACAGCCGGAGGTTCGGAAGCGTTTACGATACAGAAACTTTTTACCAGGAAGCATTTCGTCGCCGCAACGTGCGTGGTTTCCGGGTCACGCTTACATACCGATTTGGAAATTCCGACTTCAATCTTTTCAAGCGATCGCGCGAAGAAGATGAGGGAGAAAGGGACATGTGAGTGCTGAAGAGCGGAAGTAAAATTGAAAATGATGCGGGCATTGCATAGATGGATATTGGAATAATTGCGGGCCACCATCTATTATTATTGACAGTACGCATTTTCTTATCAACAAGAGGAATTCACCCTGTTAAAGAAGGAATTTTCTCCCCTAAAATCGTTTTTTCCTCATTGTTCTGTTTTGCAAGCGTAAGATATTTGTGTACCCGATTGATAAATGCCACTTGTAAGACTTCGAAGATTATGAGGGGCGCGGATTGGTCGGATGCTTTCCAATGAGCAAAGAGTACCGGGCAGATTGGACAGAGGTGACTCAGGGCAAACTATTGCTTAGAAGCAACCCGGGACAAAAATTTGGCAGGTTGGGAGGTGGGGGCGGGGTGCGAGGGCGGGGCCCAGTAGGGCGCTAAAACCACCGAACTCAAAAGGCAAGTTCTCTTACTCTACTATCGCCATTATTTATACATCACCTTCTTTTGCATAACCAAAGCCCTGCTCTCATTATCGCTTTCAATAGCTGAAGGACAACTTGGCTGGTCAAACAAAATCATTACCCTCTTTGATATGGAGATGTGTTTTGTCCTTGCATGTTCATAACCACCCGAAGCATATGCCCAAACTTTTCAACAATAACTCTGCCAACCCTTAGCTTTGTTCATGCGCAAAGCTTTCATCCAATTGCATATTGCCGTATTGCTTGCCGGGCTCACCGGCATACTCGGCCGCCTGATCACCCTCAACGAAGGATGGCTCGTGTGGTGGCGACTTCTGTTCGCTTCTGTTACCATGTGGATCTTGTTTGGCTTCATGAAAAGACTGCAAAAAATAAGTCGGGCCGATATGATTCAAATAATGGGCATAGGTGTCATCGCAGCCCTGCATTGGGTAAGCTTTTTTGGTTCCATTAAATACGCAAACGTATCGGTGGCGCTGGTTTGCTTTTCGGCCGTGGGCTTTTTTACCGCCATCTTCGAACCATTGGTCACCCGCCATCGATTCAATCTTATCGATATTGTATTAGGATTGGTAGTTATGATCGGCATCTATATCATTTTTCACTTCGACGCCCAATACAAAATCGGTATCGCCATCGGAATTGTTTCGGCCATGCTGGGAGCGCTCTTTCCCATCTTCAATCGCCAACTGCTGCAACGAATGAATGCCGAAACCTTAATTACCTACGAGCTTAGTGCCGGATGGCTCAGTTTGTGTTTAATACTCCCATTTTATTTCCAGCTATCGCCCGCGTCTTATTATATGCCCACCAACGCAGATTGGGCCTGGTTATTGGTGCTGGCCTGGCTCTGTTCGGTTTGGGCCTTTCAACTTTCGGCCAATGCATTGAAGAAAATATCCGCATTTACCGTAAATCTTTCCTATAACCTCGAACCGGTTTATGGAATAATACTGGCATTTATCATATTTAAGGAAAATGAATATCTGCGACCGGAATTTTATTTGGGCCTTGTTTTAATTATCGGCTCAGTAGTGGTACAGACCTACCGTGTGTATCGGTCGAGAAGGAAATGGTGATTGGTGAGATGCGTGAATCGTGAATCGTGAGTCGTGAGGGAGTCGCTGAAGAAACGCAATCCAAAATTATTAGCGGGCGTTCACGACTCACGATTCACGATTGCCGATTCACGTCAACCTGTTTCGGGGCAAGCCCAACTCGCTATTCCCCACTTACTCCTCACCCCTGACCACTCCCCCCAACGCCACTCATAAAATCCTCCCGAAATAAAAATCTTTCTGCATTATCTTCAAGCTTCCAAAACTAAGATTATGAGAAAACTCCTGCCACTGTTATTGGGCATTCTATCTCCCTTTGTATTATGGGCTCAAAAAAAACCGCTCGACCATTCGGTATACGACGGTTGGAAAAGCGCTGGTGAACGCAGCATCAGCAACGATGGAAAATATGTAGTATACGCAGTCAATCCGCAGGAAGGCGACGGAGTACTGGTGGTGCAGGGCATCGATAACGGGTATAAAAAAGAAATCCCGCGCGGATATCTTGCCCGTTTTTCAGAAGATAGCAGGTATCTCGTTTTTAAGATACGACCGCTCTTCAAAGACACCCGCGATGCGCGTATAAAAAAGAAAAGACCCGACGACATGCCCAAAGACTCGTTAGGCATAGTCGAGTTGGGAAAAGACAGCATAATAAAAATCCCCCGGGTAAAAACATACAAAACGCCAGAAAAAGGAGATGGGCAATGGATCGCTTATCATTTGGAAAAGGCGCTTCCCGAACCACCCAGGCCCAGGCCACAGCCAGATTCGCTTACGCAAATCAACAATCTTGCACGCATGGCCGATAGCCTGGTGCGGGTTGCCGATAGCATTCGCAATAAAGCCAACGAAGCAAAACTGAAAGGCCTTACTGTATTGCAAGCTCCCAAAAAAGAAAACAAAGCGCCAGGTTCCAAACCGGCCGAAGACCCCGTGGAAGAGGGAACAGAATTGGTGCTTCGCAATCTTGTTACGGGAAAAGAATGGAAGTTTAAACTGGTAAACGAATATTTCTTCAGCAAAGAGGGAAATGTTTTGCTTGTTGAAACCAGTAAGAAAAACTCCGACAGTCTCTCAAAAGCCAGTCTCATTTGGGTAAATACTTCAAGTGGAAAATCTGATACCATCTTCCGCAAGTTCAACGATGCAAAGAATTATGCGATGGACGAGTCTGGAACACAGTTAGCCTTCGTGGCAGAACGCGATAGTGTGGCCAAAGCGCTCACTAAATTCTACAAACTCTATCATTATAAAGCCGGTAACGATAGCGCGCAACTTCGCGCCGACCGCAATTCGAATGGCGTTGCCAAAGGACTCACCATTAGCCCAGATTACAATAACCAGTTCAGCAAAGACGGTAAGAAATTGTTTATCGGGCTTTCGCCGATACGCAAACCAAAAGATACTACCCTGGTAGACTTTGAAACTGCTAAACTGGATGTTTGGCATTATAACGACGATTTTCTGCAACCACAGCAGTTACTGAATGTAGCGCAGGAACTCCGCAGAAGCTATGTTTCGGTATTACACGAGGGAGATTCAAAACTGATCCAACTCGGGGCCGAAGACGCAGAAAATGTTCAACTGGTCGACGAAGGCAATGCCGATTTTGTATTGGCAACTTCTACCAAAGGCAATCGCGTATCGGCGCAATGGGATGGTTTCGCAAAGCAATCCGCATGGATTATTTCCACTAAAGACGGTTCCCGTAAAAAAGTATCCGATAATATTCGCGCGTTCTACAATGCTTCGCCTAAGGGTAAATACATTGTCTGGTACGATTGGAAGGCAAGAAACTATTTCACCTACAATGTAGCAAGCGGTGCAGTTAACAATATTACAAAAGGAATAAAACTTCCTTTGTGGGATGAAGAAGATGATCATCCCGACGATCCTCCTCCACATGGGGCTCCGGCATGGACAGAGAACGATGCTGCCCTGCTTGTTTATGACAAATACGACATTTGGAGCGTTGATCCCGATGGCAGGCAGGCATCTGTAAATATCACACAAGGAACTGGCAGAGCCGGCAAAACGGAAATGCGTTACCAGCGCCTCGACCCCGAGGAAAGATTCGTCAAAAACGGCCAATCATTATTCCTTCGAACATTTAACACCGTAAATAAATACGGCGGCTGTGCTTCGCTGGTATTGGGAAGCGGACAGAAACCAAGCGTGATCACATCACTTCCCAATTCGTTCCAGGCTATTCAAAAAGCAAAAAACAGCAATCGCTACCTGGTACAGAAATCAAGTATCAAAGAAGCGGAACTGTTTTGGACAGATAACCTGAAAGACTTCAATCAGCTTACCGACATTGCCAAACAACAGGATGCCTATAATTGGTTGAACGTAGAATTGGTAAAATGGAAGATGTTTGACGGAAAAGAATCAGAGGGATTATTATTCAAACCTGAGAATTTCGATCCGAAGAAAAAATACCCGGTGATCTTCTATTTCTATGAGAGAGATGCCGATGGCCTGTATAACTACCGCGCACCAGCGCCCAGTGCCTCTACCATCAATATTCCTTACTTCGTTAGCAATGGCTATCTTGTATTTGATCCGAATATCTATTACAAAAATGGCGACCCGGGCGAAAGTGCATACAACTCGGTGGTGTCGGCTGCAAAACATCTTGCCAAAATGCCTTTTGTTGATAGTACTAAGATGGCCATTCAAGGGCAAAGCTGGGGCGGATACCAGGTGGCCTATCTCGTAACGCGAACCAAAATGTTTGCTGCAGCAGGTGCAGGAGCCCCGGTAGCAAATATGACCAGCGCCTATGGTGGCATACGATGGGGAAGTGGATTGAATCGACAGTTCCAGTACGAAAGAAGCCAAAGCCGCATCGGTGCTACTTTGTGGCAACGCCGCGATTTGTATATCAAAAACTCTCCCTTGTTTAATGCCGACAAGGTTACAACGCCTCTGCTGATTATGCATAACGATAAAGATGGCGCAGTTCCCTGGTACCAGGGTATTGAATATTTCACTGCTTTAAGAAGGTTAAATAAGAAAGTGTGGATGCTGCAATACAACGACGAAGATCATAATCTCGTGGAAAGAAGAAACCGGAAAGATCTGTCCATCCGCCTCGGACAATTCTTTGATCACTACCTGAAGGGCGCGCCAGCGGCAAAATGGATTACCGATGGCGTGCCAGCAGTAGTAAAAGGAATTGAGTGGGGAACAGAAGTAGAAGGCGAGAAGAAGGCTTTTTGATACGCTATCTTTTCATTGCTATTAGCCGTTAGCTATCAGCTTCTAGTTTAAACGCTTCACTCTTGCGTTACTCTAAGAAACGCTACCTAAAAAACCCGGAAAGGCATTGGCTGTTCCGGGTTTTTTATTGGTTATTCCAATGTAACTCCTAATAACCGCCTGCCTTCATCTCCAGAGATTCTATTATTCAGGGAAATAATCTATCTTGTATATATCAACGAAAGCTCACAAGCCAACTCTGTTACTTATGCGAGTATCATTCCTTATCACTTTTTTTCTGGCATTTACAATAACTGCTTATTGCCAGAAGATAAGCTATAATATCCCGGAAGGTATGGAAGACCATATCAAACCGGCTGATTATAAAACTCTTGTAGATCTTTCCGTTCCGATTATTGCGGAAAGATATAAAATAGACAGCGTAAAGGATGGCGCCGTTTATATTATAAACAAGGGCCAGCGGCAGGCATTTAATCTGCACAATCTTATACTAAAATGCAAGCCGGTAACCGACAGGAATCTATGGAAGGATATTATAAGGGAACATTTCGAAGCTTTGTTTTCGGCTTTTGAAGAAAAAGAAGGTATTGACCTGGAAAACTTCGAAAACATAAAAAAATACCTGAGTATACGGATATATCCGGGTGATTACCTGGCCGAGAGGGGAGGTGTTAGCGGATTCATCTCCCGAAGCGACCTCGAAGGAACGCTTACTCTTTTGATGTTTGATTTACCTACAGCGTTTACTCCAGTTAGCCGGCAGTTGTTAGCAACCTGGAAAAAAGACTCCAGCGAGGTTTTTAAAATTGCGCAAAATAATATCAATAGTCAAAGCATTGAAAAGGTAACCCAGTCGTTTGATATGGATGGCGCAAAAATCGAAGTCAGCTTTCTCGGGCACGAAAATTATGCTGCGAGTTATGTATTGGATCTTGCAAACAATTCACCAGAACTGGTCGGCGAATGGGGTTCCGTAGTTGCGGTTCCTAATAAAGGGATCGTTGATATTTGCAAAGTCAGCAAGTCAAACCCGGTAGACTTTGTAAAGTTTATTCAGAGAGCAAAACAAATGGTAGAAGCATCTTATTTTAATCACCCTCAAAGAATCTCCAAGGACTTTTTTTGGTATTATAAAGGCAAATTCACAAAGATCAGTATAACTACAGGCCCTGATGGTAATATCAATGTGGTTGCGCCATATGCTTTGGGAATCTTGATGGCCGAAGACAAAAAATAAATTATTGATCATGTCTTTTTCTTTGTTCCGCCATTGCCTCGGCCATCAATTTGCCCAGTAAATCATTTCCCGAACACAATTGCCGGAGAATATTATTGAAATCCTCCTCATTCCGGTTCTGACTTAACTTGAAAGCGGCATCGATACGATCGATACTGATTTCAAATCCCACTATTCCGTTCATTTGTTTTTGTACCGATGCAGGTAATGTATCAAGTGAGACCGGGTTCTTTGAATGCTGTTCATACTTTTTTGTTAGTCGACGTACAGATTCCCAGAGCATGTCGCCTTCCAGTATTTTCAAACGGCCGTGTACATGCACGCTCATGTAATTCCATGTAGGCGCATTGGGATGATTGTACCAGGAGGAAGAAATATAATGATGAATATGCGAAAGAAACACCACGAGTACCCGGGGATCTTTTTCAAAATCGCTTGATTGAGGATTCGCTTTGGATATATGCCCCCACAACACCTGCTCCCCATTTTCGTTCAACTCCAACTCAATTGGAATATGAGTGCCCACCGGGTAATCCGATCCCTTGGTAATAAGGGTCGCAAATGAATTCTCCTTGATAAACTGCTCGATGATAGCCCGGTCCTTTACTTCAAAATATTTTGGAACATGCATGGTTTATATTCTTTCAATCTTACAAATATAACAACATGCCTCTGCGTTTCGGGCATGCAGGTAGGCTATCCCGGGGTTTTGGTCGAGTACTTCTTCGATCATATCATCTGCATCAGCATCGCCCACCAACTGGGTAAATATCATTCTTTGATCATGGGAATACCCGATCAATGAAAGAGGAAAACTTTGTTTGTTGGCTTTTATTTCGGGGGGAAAACGATAGATATCCTGGTAGGGTTCTACCTCTTCACTATGAATAAATACTGGCCCGGGCTGATTAAATGCATTGTCAATACTAAAAGGACTATGGCTGAAAAGAAGACGCTTGTCTTTTCCTACCTCAAACGGTTTTAGTGAAATGCGACAAGGTCCGCTGCCGGTAGCAACCTGTTCAATTACTTCGTGACCGAATTCGTCTTTGCGTGTTTTTCTGATACGCTCCGCAAGCTCTTTTTCCAATGGAACTATTCGAAAGTTTCTCATATTGTATATTTTCTACAAAAATCAAATGAAAGTGAATAGCACAAAACCCGAAACTTGCGGAAAAAAGTTCACCCCAAAAATGATTCTCTCAAAGACGGCTCAGGCCCTAGCAAATAGCATCCCCGATAACTGATTAAATAAATACAAAAAGCGAACCTCACTTTTCAAAGGTTCGCTTTTTATATAATGGATATTTCTTGTAGTTATTGAACCAGCAACTGCACTCTTTCACTTTCCGTTTGCAATACATAGATGCCTTTTGCATAACCGGAAACGTTTACCTGGTGAACTCCTTTACTCAATTTCTCCCGGAACAGGAGTTTGCCCGAACTGTTGTATAAATTGACAAATTGTTCCCTGGCAATTTGGAATTTGATGATACCATTTTGAACGGGATTGCTTATTACAGTTAGATTTTTAGCCAGGTCGAAGTTTACGATGGCGATGGAGGAATAGCCCGACTTCCCATCGATATCTTTTTGCAGCAATCGATAGTAGTTTTTACCAGTTGCCGGATTTTGATGAATAAACTGGTATTTATTTATAAGCGAGCTATTTCCGGCGGCATCCGCTTTTCCCAACTGTTTCCATTTAATTCCGTCGGTGCTGTGTTCGATACCGTAGTACCAACTGTTTTGTTCGCTGGCCGTGCTCCATTGCAACTGTACCGATTCATCTTGCTTCCTGGCCGTAAACGACAACCAGGTAACCGGCAAACCGCTGCTCGCCGATAGCATTTGCCCAAAAATTTCAGTTTCATTATCTACCAATGGAGCTGTGTTGTCGTCGCCGCTCCATACCGCCAGTACTTTGTAATTGGTGCTGTTATAGGCCAGGGCCACACTGGTAGCGCTAAATGCTGTAGAGCCATTCGTGCCCATATAGCTTATGCGGATATCATTATTCCCCGTTTCAGCACCGCTCGCCGATACCCGTTGCATAAAAATTTCATTCTCGTTGTCAACACTAAATGCATTATCATCGCCATGCCAGCTAACCCAGAATTCATTTAACTGTTGATGATATACTACCCGCGGGCTGTTTACAGAAAAACTGGTATTTCCATCGGGCCCCATATCGCTTACGCGAAAACGGCTTCCCTGTAAAGTACCAGAAGCGGTAAGTAGTTGCCCGTACACTTCGAATTCATTATCTACGAGTGTACCCACAGCTTCATCGCCTCTGAATACCACCAGGTAAGTATTGTTACTGCTGTTCCAGGCAATATCGGGAGCATTCGCAGCAAAACTCACGTTCCCGCTAGCACCCATGTTGCTGATTCGAATCTGCGATCCCTGCAATACACCTGAGGCATTGATTCGCCGTCCAAAAATTTCGATCTCGTTATCTATAAGTGGCGCCGTATTATCATCACCCGACCATACCGCAAAAAATTCATTCGAAGTTGCATTGTATGTAACGGAAGGATTTAGTGGGACGAAGTTTGTGTTTCCATCGGTACCCATGGTGCTTATGCGGATGCGCGAACCCGATAGCGCACCAGTATTGCTGACCAGCTGACCATATATTTCGTATTCATTATCGACAAGAGGGGGTGAGTTTTCATCGCCCCTCCAAACAACCAGGTATTGATTGCTTGTACTATTCCAGGCAATATCGGGCTGCGTGGCATCCAATGCATTGACGCCATCTGTTCCCATAAAACTGATTCGTATCATCGATCCGTTCAGCACACCCGTTGAGCCGGCAATGCGTTGCCCCCATATTTCAAACTCTGCATTCGCCAGTGACCCGGTATTGTGATCGCCTTCCCACACCACCATGTATTCGTTATCGGTAGAATTATACGCAACACTGGGAGTTGACCCACGATAGGTAGTGGCGCCATCGGCTGCCATGAAACTGATTCGAATTCTGCTGCCAACCAAAGCCCCTGTACTTGCATTTACCCTTTGACCGAAAACTTCAATTTCATTATCCACTAATGGAGAAGTATTGTCGTCGCCACTCCATACCACGAGGTATTCATTATTCACCGGGTTATAAGCAATGGAAGAGCTATTGCCTTGGAAACTGGTATTCCCATCGGGCCCCATATTGCTTAGACGCCTGCGTGCACCGTTATTTATTGGGTCTGGTTCAATAATGCTTATGGTCATTACCTCCTCATAACTTTGCCCATCATTGTCGGTGGTACGAACGCGGATACTATAAGTTCCTGCGGGCAAGGCGGCACCCGTGGAAAGCGTTGTACCAGTTATTGAGAAAGAAGAATTGTTGGTACTCCCGGTACCACTCACCAACGAATAAGCATGTGTATTACCAAGATTAAAGTCGACAGAAGAAAATATACCGATCGTTGTACCTGATGAAACAGTTGCCCCCGAAGATGGGGCCAGCAATACGTTGTTCGATAAAGCAATATCGGTTGCAGGTTCTGGAATACTAACTCCGACTACGTTTATATCGTCAATATGACTCTGACCGGCATTTACCAGGGCACCGGTTACCGATATATTGCTGGTCATCAGCATGCGCAAATACAACGTTGCCTGGTTATTGCAGGCAGCTGGCAAAGAAACATTGCTGAGCGAATTGAAATAGGTTTGATTTCCTGCCTGCAGTGTTCCAGAAGACACGTCAGTCCAGGTGCTTCCGTTGGTACTGTACTGAAGTTTGAAATCCCTCGGCCCCAGGAAACTTGTTAGCGGCGAGGTTCCCATCATCCGGCAGGAAAATTTCAGGTTCTGGTATTTGAGAGTGCTGATTTGGAATCGCCAATCTTTAACGTTAGCACCAAGCACCCAACCATCCGCAAATGCGCGTTGCCCGGCTCCATCACCCGCGTCGGAAATGGTGGGTGCGGTAGCACCGCTGGTATTTAAAACAGAAATCCCAATGTTGGAAGTGATTCCCAGGTCGGCTGTGCGGGTAGACCAATTGATCCAGGAACTCCATCCTACAACGGTTTCCTGTGTTTGAGAAAAACTTAATAAAGAACATAGTGATAATAGAAGGGTAAGGTTAAAGCTTTTCATGATACGGCTTTCAGTTTTAGGGTTTAGTATGCAAGAATATAATTACAAATTGTCAACTACAATTGCATAGGTATTCATTTTACCACCCGCTAATGGTTAACCTGAAAGATTTAGCAAAAAATACACTAAGATTTGATTTATGACAAACACTGACCACACAAACAACTTAAAGGGATAAACGCAGAGAAAGAAGGGAGCAGAGGTTTTGAGTAATTGTTTCGGGGAAGATGATTGCTGTTAGCCCTCACCACAATTACCTCGTTTCTTTTGGGTAAATAGACTTAAATACAATAATTAAAATCGTTTAAAAGAAAAAGAGGACTAGTTATTACTGGTTCCCGATTTTAGTGAGGAGAATTTGCTTTGATTAGTAATTCGCCCTGTAATAAGTCTGAATTTCTTTACAACGACACCTTAAACCTGTCTTTTATTTCCGCCAAACCGCGGGGTGTTACCAGGAGTTCGCGGCTATGGTTTTTTTTCCGAAACCATTTTTTCTCCATCATTTTTTCGAGCATGAATGCCCCCAACAAACCGGCGATATGCGGTTTTCGTTCGCTCCAATCAAGGCATTGCCGGGCAATGGGTCGGCGGCTTCCCTCAAACATTTCTTTCCTGATTCCCCAATCTTCCAGCCATTTCCAGCCCTTTGGTGTAATGATAAATTCACTGTTCAATTTTTCCAGGTAAGCCTGCTGTTCCATTGCCTGCGTAATTCGTATACTCACATAGCCAGCAAGGTGGTCGTAACAAGTTCGACAATACTTAATGCCTTCCATTTGTAAAACACTTGTCCTCGCCTTTTTTTCTCCATCACCGGTAAGATTTGCAAGCGATTCAACGGCGTATGCCACTTCCGCCCGGGCAAATGAAAAATAGCGATGCCTGCCCTGGTTCTCTACTTTTAGCAAACCGGCTTCTACCATTTTCGATAAATGATTGCTTGCATTCGTAGCCGAAACATTGGCAACAATCGATAACTCGCCTGCTGTATAGCCCTTGCCATCCAGCAAATTCCAAAGCATCCTCGCCCTTACCGGCTCGCAGATCAATGCCGATAATTCCACAAAACGATCTTCGTCAATCATAATTCATTATTAAATGAAGTGTAAATGTAAAACAGGTGTTTATTTTGTCAAACAAAAAGAAACAAATGATAGCAGTAATTTTTGAAGCATTCCCGGCCGAGGGAAAATGGGACGAATACCTGGATATAGCTGCAAAGCTTCGCCCCGAGCTAGAAAAAATCGATGGGTTTATTTCCATCGAACGATTCCAAAGCATCGCCGACTCATCTAAAGTGCTGGCGCTTTCTTTCTGGGAAAACGAAGAAAGTATCGCGGCGTGGAGAAACCTCGAATTGCATCGGAACGCCCAGGCAAGGGGGCGGGCAGGCATCTTTCGCGATTATCGGATTCGCGTTGGCAATATCAACAGGGACTATAGCATGATAAACAGGGAGCAAGCCCCGGCCGATAGTATTAAAAAGCATCAAACCGTTGTGAAATGAAAGACCTCGAAATAATCCTTGAAAACAAAAGCGGCAGCCTTGCCCTGCTGGGTGAAACACTGGGCGCACATCGTATCAGCCTGGAAGGCGGTGGCGTGTTTTCCAATGGATCGACCGCAATCGCTCATTTCCTGGTGGAGGACGCCGAAAAAGCGAAAGAGTTGTTGCAGTCAGTTGGTATAAAGGTTAACCGTATCAACGAAGTATTGATTCAGAAGCTCCGGCAGGATGTGCCCGGACAGTTGGGATTGTTTTGCCGACGTCTTGCTGATGCCGGTGTAAACATACTTGTTCAATACAGCGATCACTCCAACCAGCTTATTGTTGTTGTAGACGATAGTAAGACGGGCAAGAAGGTTTCGGAAGAATGGATAAGGGAGTGGTGGGGAGAAGACAATAGGAGTTAAAGTATAATTTGAGTGGCTGCCTGCATATATTTTAATCTTTTGCTGTGTTATAGCTGCCGCTGATTTACTTCTGTTACGTAACTTGTATTTTCAATACAAATTGCATGCAGGAAATAGTTGAACGAATAAAAGAAAAATTACGTAACGGTGATTTTTATGAGCAAATCACGAACGGTTTGAGCGGAACTGAATTCAATTCAATATTGCTCGACATATTCGGCCGGAGGACATCACTCATCAGCAGTCAGGCCCTGTTAGCAAGTTTTGAAAAAAATCGTTTCACGGGGTTCGCCAAAACCGACGCGATAAAAGCCAGGGAACTGGAACTCGATTGGCTGAAGCAAGCGGCGGCAAGTGAATTCAATATAGTTACATTATCGCCGGTAGCACCGTTGGGCACCTGTTCCGCTATGGCAACCGTTAGCCAGCACAAGGTATTAAGCAGTGTGAGAGGCGCCGAAGTGGTAGCCGATGCTACCAACGTGCTGGCATTGCAGATTGCATCGGAACTCAAACGCACAAACGATAAAAGCAAAATCATAAAATATGCGGCAGCTCACCGGCATATAAGAGGGCAATATTTCGATAATCCGAATTACACCGCTCATTTCGCCGTATTTTGTATGGTATCGGGTGGATACGACAGAGGCAATTATGATTTCGAAATGGAGCAACTGGAACAGCATGTGAAAATCCTGCTCGAGCTAATAAAGAAAGAATTCCCTGCAAACGAAATCTCGGTAAAGTTCTTCCTTAAGCAAAGCAATAGTATTCTCCCGGAAAGGCTAAATAAACAAGAGTATTGCTGGAGCAAAATGCCTCACCAACTTGTATACGATACGGATAATAAATACTACCAATTGCTTCAATTCAAAATATACCTGCATGTTGACGGTGAAAAAATCGACGTTGCAGATGGTGGTTTTGTAGATTGGGTACAAAACCTTACCGGCAACAGGAAACTCCGTTGCATGATTAGTGGAGCCGGTCTTGAATTGATTCAAAAACTAAAGCCATGAAAATTTGTCTCGCGCAAACAAGGCCGCTGAAGGGAGATATGGAAGGGAATATCCGGGCACATCTTTCTTTTGCGGACAAGGCAAAAGAAATGAACGCATCTGTTCTCATCTTTCCTGAATTGTCGCTCAGCAGCTATGAATCGAAGCTCGCTAAAGCATTAGCCACAAGTGCCGAAGACGAAAGGCTGGCGGCGATTCAGCAATTTGCAAGCGAGAATAACATGATCATAGGAGTGGGGCTACCTCTTTTGGGGAAAAATGGAATTCATATTGGCATGGTCGTTTTTCACCCGGGCAGTAACCGCCAGGTTATCTTTAAAAAATTTCTTCATGCCGATGAGTATCCCTATTTCGTGCCGGGTGACGAATTTGGCTTTATAGATACTCCCGCTGAAAAAATTGCCATCGCCATTTGTTATGAATTGTCGGTTCCCATGCATTCCGAAAATGCAGTCAGGAGTGGGGCCGGCGTGTATTTGGCAAGTGTTGCTAAATCGAAGCAGGGAGTGGAGAAAGCTTACGAGAGTTTATCCCGGATCTCCTCGCAAAATTCCATTTTCACGATGATGTGTAACTGCCTTGGCCCAAGCGATGATTTTTTCTGCACCGGCAATTCAGCGATTTGGGATAAGAAAGGACATTTAATGGAACAATTAGATGATAACGCAGAAGGGCTGTTACTGCTTGACACAAATAATAATGAAGTAAACAAGCTCATTTTATAATGAAAAGAATCTTATTCCTTTTCGCAACGCTTGCAATTTTTGGTTGCGCGAGCCAGAAACAATCGCAACAAATGCCCTACTGGCAATTGGTATTCCAAAACGATTTTAACGGGAACACCTTAAGTGGCAGCAAGCAGGAGTTGTCGGATGCTTTAAAAAGAGGCAGTCCCATCCGGGTATCCTGGGGAGAAAAACTTGCCGATGGCACCAGTTGCGTAGAATTTGCAGTTCCCGATTTCACCACGCTGATGAACGACAGCGACGTGGTGGTGCAGTTCCCGATGAGCCTGATACAAACGAATTATGTCGATCCCAAAAAATCTTTCCTGAAAACCAATCCACCCACGGGCTGGAGAGCGCTGATGTCGACCGATGGGCATTATCATCAATTTCACTACGACCTTAAAACAGGCGAAATTACCCGAATCATGTATGCACGTACGAACATGAGCTGGTACGCCTTCATAAGCAAAAATGATAAGCGCAACGTGCCGGTTCTGGCAACAGAAAATACTTTTAAGCTGGATAGCGTGGTAAAACGATAACCCGCATTTAGGGCCGCATCGATACTCTATTGTGCCGAGCAATTGCAATCAAGCCGCATTGGCGGTAATGTATCGAACCAGCGTTCGCTTTGCTACAGGTAATAAAGTTTCGTCGACCGGGAAACTGAGATCGGTTTCTATGGAATAAACAGCCGGGTTGGGCAGGTCTTTCCTGTTTCGTATCAATTCAATTTTGATAAGTTCGTAGGTATTTACCATATTTCTTTCGAACTGCCCTACAAACTCTGTTTTTATGGAACGGTATTTTTCGTCGTGTTTTTCAAAGAAGCTGAGACGGTATTGATAAACGCGCGTATCGCGATAGCTTCCCTCGCTCAGGAAAAAATATCCTTCGTTGGTCTCGATAGGAAGCAAGCCCACGGGAAAAATGTTCAGCTTGTCTTCTACAAATTCGTATATCTCCGTACCACTGCTGATTGTACGCTTCATGCGCGCGGCAGCATAGTGAATGATATCTTCCAGTTCCTGCATCAACTCATCGTCTTCCACAATTTGCTCGTACAAAAGCTGCAGCTTTTCAAGTTGAATGCCTGTGAGTTTTTTGGGAAACTGATCCTGTAAAAACTTCTTGTTTTCCCTGAATGCAACGATATTGTTGTAGTGGAAGATTACGTCGGACAGTTGAGGATAGAGTTTGTTCTCGTTAAACTGCCTGTTGATTTCCTGTAAATAAGCGAGCAGGGTGTATTTTTTCAGCTCGAAATCGATATAGCCATCGGCGAACCAGGTTTCGGATAATGCCTTCATAGTAAAAACATTTAGTTTTACGGTACATGAATTTACAAAAAATCGAAAAAAAAAATTTCAATCAGGCCGTCATAGTCGATCCTTAACTAATTTTAAAGATCGTTTTATGAATCTGGTTAGAATCTTCCGAAATCAAAACCTGTTTATGAAGAAAATCTTACTTGCAGCAATTCCTGCCATATTGTTAACGGCGTGCAGCCACACTTATTATGTAGTTCGCCATGCCGAAAAGGCCAGCCAGGAGACCAATATGACCAGCGATGTACCCTTATCGGTTGCCGGACAGCAAAGAGCCGAAGCTTTGAAGCAGGAACTCCGGGGGAAAAAAATTGTGCATGTTTTCTCGACCAATACACTGCGAACCATGTCCACGGCCCGGCCCACCGCCGAATATTTTCGTCTATCCATTCAAACATACGGTCCTAAGCCCGATTCTGCTTTTATTGCCACGTTGAAGAAACTTAAGAAGAATACGCTGGTAGTTGGGCATAGCAATACGGTCGACGATATTGTTAACGGGTTAACCGGAAGCAATTCAGTAGCCGGCGATTTGCAGGATAGCGAATACAACAATCTTTTTATAATAAAGATTAAAGGCAAGAAACTGAAATACGAACGAAAAACCTATGGCAATTAGATAGCCATAGGCCGTTCCCGAAAAAATCTTACACGGGGAATAGAGTTCAATTTCGCGGTTTAACCCGGTTATATTTCGCGGTTGCCATCGAAGTTCTCCAACTCTTTTGCAACAGCGTTCAAAAAAGTGGCACCGAGTGCGCCGTCGATGATGCGATGATCGTAACTCATACTCAAATACATCATGTGCCGGATGGCAATAGAATCGCCCTGTTCCGTTTCAATTACCACAGGCCTCTTTTTGATGGCGCCCACGGCCAGTATCGCCACCTGCGGTTGATTAATAATAGGTGTGCCCATCAGGCTTCCAAAACTACCCACGTTGGTAAGTGTGAATGTTCCACCAAGAGTATCGTCGGGCTTTAATTTATTATTGCGGGCAGCAATCGCAAGTCCATTCACCTGTTTCGTTAATCCTACCAGGTTTAACTGGTCGGCATTCTTTATTACAGGCACAATCAGGTTGCCGCTTGGCAAAGCAGTGGCCATGCCAATATGAATATCTTTTTTCACTATTATCTTGTCGCCATCAATACTGCTGTTCAGCCAGGGATATTTCTTTATACACTTTACAATGGCTTCAATAAACAAAGGGGTGAAGGTTATCTTTTCGTTCTCGCGTTTTTCGAAATCCTTTTTAATCTTTTCGCGCCAAAGCACCATATTGGTAACATCGGCTTCGGTGAAACTGGTTACATGCGCACTGGTATGTTTGCTATCTACCATATGCTTTGCAATAAGTTTGCGCATGCGATCCATTTCAATAATTTCCACATTGCCCGTATACGAGGCAGGAGTAGCGCTTGTTTGATTCGATACCTGGCTTATTTCGCGTTGAACAGATGTTTCTACCGGCGTGCTCACCGTTCTGCTTTCACGGGCAATTGCGGTTCCTCCCGATTTTTTGCGGCTCACGTACTCTAATATATCTTTCTTGGTAACTCGTCCTTCATTGCCGCTGCCGCCGATTTTTTCCAGTTCACTCATGCTGATGCCTTCGCTGGCGGCGATATTCAATACAAGGGGAGAATAAAACCGGTTGCCATTGGAATGCGTTGATGCGGGAGCATAATTAGTTGTTGTTGTTTCTGCCAATTTTTGTGCTTGCTGGATAACGGTGGCGGGATGAGAAGACACGGGATTGCCATTGCCCGAAGGCTCGGCCGCAGCGGTTTTGATACGCGCAATCACAGCGCCCACCGGCACTACGTCATTTACCTTGTACAAAACAGTATCAATAACTCCCTCCGCAGTGGACGGCACTTCGCTATCCACTTTATCCGTAGCGATTTCTAACACCGTTTCATCCATTTTTACCGGATCGCCGGGCTGCTTTAACCATTTTAAAATGGTTGCTTCCATAATGCTTTCGCCCATTTTTGGCATAATCAAATCAACAAGTGCCATAATGCAAGTAGTATTTTGTTTCACTGCCTAAAACACGACCCCAGGTGAACTTTTTTTAATGCCAGCTCAATGGCTAACCTCCACAGCGGCAGATGATAATCAATGTTTAATTAAGAGCAGGGCCAAAGGTAATGATTTGCCAACAATCGTTAGCAAAATTGTGATGATGATGGCGTGAATCGTCAATCGTGAATCGGGAATGCCCGCAGATAATTTTGAATTGCGTTTTTTAGCGACCCACTCACGATTCACGATTGACGACTCACGATTCCAATATCAGCTTCCTCAGCATATTCAGCGCATTGTGCGCCGTCAATTCAATATTACGTTGCCGATCGAACCGGAAATGAAACTGGTGGGTTCTTACTTTTTCGCGATTGCCAACTGCCACCCAAACCGTGCCGACGGGTTTTTCTGTTGTTCCTCCCTCGGGGCCCATGATGCCTGAGGTGGCAAGGGCATAATCAGTTTTGAGGCTTTGCAAAGTACCTTTGATCATTTGAATGACGGTTTCTTCGCTCACTGCTCCGGTTGTTTCCAGGGTTTGCCGCGATACATGCAGCAGGTTTTCCTTTACCTCATTGTCGTAACTAACTACGCTCCCTTTAAAATAATTACTCGATCCGCGGATGGAGGTAATCAAATGCGAAATATATCCGCCGGTGCAACTTTCAGCAGTTGCCATCGTTTTGTTTTTCGATTTCAACAGCCTGCCTACCGCTTCCTGCAAGGTAATGTCTTCGTCAATCACCATTACATCTGCTACCTGTTGTTTCAGCATATCGAACAATGCCTCAAGTTCGGCAATAGTTTTAGCATCGTTCCCGGTTGCGCTCAGCCGTAATTTTACCATTCCATAATTGGGCAAATAGGCAAGTTTAATATTGGAGGGAAGGCTCGATTCAAAATCTTTGATACGTTCGGCTAAAAAAGATTCGCCGACCCCGGCCGTCAGCAAAGTGCGATGAACTATAGGAGAAAGCTGAAAGCGTTGCTGGAGAGCCGGCAATACATCGTTTAACATCATTCCTTTCATTTCGTGTGGTACGCCGGGCATGGACACAAATATTTTTCCGTCTTTTTCGAACCACATGCCGGGTGCGGTTCCCCTCCGGTTTTGCAAAACGGTGCATACGTCGGGCACTTCGGCTTGCTTAAGATTGCGCTCAATCAGCGGCCTGTTCAGTTTTTCAAAAATCGTTTTTACATTCTGAAGCGCTTCCTCGTTTACTACCAGTTTTCCACCAAAATACTGGCAGAGCAATGGTTTTGTAATATCATCGGCCGTGGGGCCCAGTCCGCCGGTAATTAGAATGATTTCCGAAAGTTTACTTTCTTCATCGAGCGATTGCCAGATATCCTTCCACACATCTCCGATGGCTACGCGGCGATGTACCCAAACCCCGATTTTGTTTAACTCCTGCGCCATCCACGCACTATTGGTATCGATGGTTTGTCCGATAAGTAATTCGTCGCCTATGGTAATAATCGTAGCTAAAACAGGTCGCATGGAATATGGTATTATTCTTCGTGCAAGTTACGACCCTTCGGGGTATTAGAAATTTACATTTTCATATACCTCCTGCATAGTCAGGTAAACGTCGAGTGCTTCTATATATACCTTGTCAAGATCTTTCTTGTATTCGTGTAATGTCCAACTTTCGTCTGTATTCTTCCTGAATAACTCCAGCAGCAGCGATTGGGAGTCTACCAATATGTATTCACGCAACAAAGGAATACTTCTGTATAAATAGAACTTTTGCCCGCGATCGTAGTTTCTGGTGGATGGGGACAATACTTCAAAAAGAACAACGGGATTCGTAACAACGTCTTTGAAAGCATCGGTCGTTTCAGGCTCGCCGCAGATTACGCTGATATCGGGGTAGGCAAAAAGACCATTTTCGCGAACATGCACTTTCAGGTCACTTCCATAGGGTCTGCAATTCTTCCCTTTCATTTTTGATGTGAGCGCTACCAGTAAATTACGGGCAATTTCATTGTGAGCGATACTGGCGCCAGACATTAACAGGATATGCCCATCGTAATACTCGTGCTTGACAGAAGAAGCACGCTCCCTTGCCAGGTATTCTTCGGGAGAAATATAGTTGTATTTTGGGGCCGGTTCGTCGAATCTGGTATCCATATTATAAAATTAATTTTTTCATTTCAATTGCAGGCAAGCAGAAGCGCATGAAAAAAATTCATTTGTCCTGGCTGTTACTAATTAGTATCAATATAACGGCTCAGCCCATATCGCAACGGTTAAACAATGCCTGGAAAGCATTTATGGCCGATTCGCAAATGCGTTATGCCATTGCCGCATTCAGCGTATTTGATCTCAATACCGGCAAAATCGTTTTTGAAAGAAATGCCAATATCGGGCTGGCCCCGGCCAGTACACAAAAAATCATCACCAGTGTGGCAGCTTTTGAAATGCTGGGAAAAGAATATCGTTTTAAAACCGAATTAGGCTATACGGGTTCCATCAATAAAGGGGAGTTGAATGGCGATCTTTATATATCTGGTAGCGGCGATCCAACGCTTGGAAGCTGGCGTTGGAAAAAAACAGTAGATTCAAATCTTTTAGGTGAATGGGCACAAGCCATAAAATCGGCAGGTATAAAATCCATTACCGGAAATATACTCGTTGATACAAGCCGGTTTTCTTACCAGGCAATACCCGATGGATGGATATGGCAGGATATCGGGAATTATTACGGCGCCGGGTCCTTCGCCCTCAACTGGAAAGAAAACCAGTTTGATGTTTTACTTAAATCGGGCAACTATCTCAACTCGGCTGTTGAAATTTTATCTTCAGAAGAAAAATTCCTAAACGAACTCAGGGCCGCCGAAAAGGGTAGTGGTGATAACGCTTTTGCTTACCTGCCCATCGGGAAGAAGATGGCATTGATCAAAGGCAGTATACCACTGGCTGAAAACTCTTTTTCTATTTCGTTGGCCGATCCCGACCCAACGGAAACACTGGCAAAAGAGTTTTGCGGGTATCTTCAATCGAACGGTATTTTGACATCGAAAGCTTTCCGGTACCAAAACATTTCGAGAAAAAACCAAAACCCGAAGATTGTTCATATTCATTCATCGCCCCCTTTGGATAGCGTCAATTATTATTTTCTTCGAAAAAGTGTGAATTTATATGGAGAAGCTTTGCTAAAAACTATTTCACTCGAAAAGAAGGGATTCGCGGATACCGAAAAGGGCATTGAACTCGTGCGGAATTATTTCAGCCAAACCGGTATCGATAAGTTATCAATTAATATCATAGATGGTAGCGGATTATCGCCCCAAAACCGGGTTACTGCGAACGCATTGTTGCGAATGCTGCAACTTGCGCGAAGCAAGCCCTGGTATAATTCCTTTTTTCATGCCTTGCCCGAATACAATGGAATGAAGATGAAAAGCGGTTCTATTAATGGAGTGAGGGCCTACGCAGGCTATCATAAAGCAACCGATGGCAAAGAATACGCGTTTTCTATTATCGTTAATAATTTTAATGGTTCTGGCAGCGAGATTGTCAGGAAAATTTATAAGTTGCTCAATCTTTTAAAATGATTTCTTATAGTGTATGAACAAAATTCTCATCACCCACAAACAAAGCATTTACAACTAAAATCGTGCATGATTTTTTTGGCTTGCCCTGGAAACTAAAAATCCAACCGCTTTAAAATACCGTTATTCTATTAATACTGCTAACACTAAACGATTGCTATGCCCCGACAAAACTTCAAGAACCATGCCCGGTACATTCCCTTATGGCATTTTATTACTGCTTTCGCCATTGCCGTATTGCTGATAGGCAGCATAATAAACCTCGTTCGATCGACCCGCGAGAACCTCTACTCAGCTTCCCTGATTGTTTTGATATCGCTGATATTAGTGGTGATTTATTGGTATGCACGTTGGTTTGCGCTGCGGGCGCAGGATCGTGCCATCAGGGCCGAAGAAAACCTGCGGCATTTTGCTATGACCGGTAAGTTATTGGATCGTCACCTTCGTACGAGCCAGATCATTGCCCTTCGTTTTGCCAGCGATGAAGAATTTGTTGAGTTAGCGAGGAAAGCGGCCGAGCACAAAATGCGAAGCAAGGATATTAAAAAGGCAATTGTGAAATGGAAGTCGGATCATCACAGGGTGTGAGAGCTGATGGGTGCAATGGTTTAATAGTTTAAGAGTTTAAGAGTTTAAGAGTCGAAGAGTTTAAGGTTTAATGTTGTTTGAATTAGGCCAGGCAGATCGAGTCGCAACAACCCTTAAACTCTCAAACCCTGAAACCCTTCAACCCTGATATCTCACTCAAAAAAAGGCATTAACTTCTCCTTCAACTTCTCCGGCATTTGAACCTTTTCCCTCGTATCCGCAGAAAGAAAATATAAAACCACTCTGCCCGAAGTGAGCAGTTTTTCCTTTTCGTTGTATACTTCCTGGTGAAACTCGATGCGATGATCGGCGGGAAGTTCACGCAGTATGGTTTTTACCGTGAGTAAATCGTCGTAATGCGCGGGGCGGATAAATTTGGCATGCCATTCTACAATAGGCATGATGATGCCCATTGCTTCCATGTCTTTATATGTAAAACCCAATTGCCTGATCGACTCCGCACGACCTACTTCGAAATATTGCGCGTAGTTGCCGTGGTACACTACATCCATCTGATCGGTTTCGGCATAGCGAACCCTGATCCTGGTTTCGGAAACAAACATAATTAAATATTAGGGGATCGACAGAGCATCTGCTCACGGAACTCTTCCGTTTTTCGATCCGAGGTTCAAATATCAATTCGCCTACCCAGTTCTAAGCATGCAATCATCTTTTAGCGCCCAAGTGCCGCATCAGTACTATACTTGCCGGGCCCGAGCAACAACACTGTAAAAAAGCCTAAGAGGTAAAGCATGGCGTCTTCACCCTTGCCAAATACATCGCCTCCATCTACCTTAAAAACTATTACGGCCATCTGTATCACCAGTACCAGTGCGGCAAAACGGGTGAATAATCCCAATATCAGGAGCAAAGAGCAAATGAGTTCGGCAAACAACACCAGGCTCAACGTCACCGTACTGCCAAGCCCTAAAAAATTCATGAATTTATCTTTTCTTTCTGCAAAATGAATCAGCTTCTGGTATCCGTGCGGCCACATCAGCAATCCAAGTCCGGCACGCAATACCAAAAAAGCAATATTGAACAGGGTATCGGTATAGCTTGTCGAAAACAGTTTCTTCATGCAAAAAAAATTTTCGCCAAAAGTAATAATTTGTGATTTTGCATTTTCTATTGAAAAGAAATGTTAATTGACACACTTATCCACAGTTGTTTGGAACGATAATTGGTTGACAGTAAAATATTCTGAAACTTTAACTCGTTAACCCACCACTAAGGATATTGGAATGAAAAAAGCAACGGTAACTATAACCATCTTCGGACTTTCTTTTTTTTCTATCCAGGCCCAGCAAACCCGTTTTTTCAACGACCCCCAGAGTTCATTTAAACAGGCAAAGGAATATTTCCAGCGCGAGCAATACAGCCTGGCTTATCCCTTGCTGAAAGACCTGGAGCTCCGGCAACGCGAAACGGATCGCAGCAACAACGCTATCCAATACCAGGAGGTAAAATACTACACGATCGTTTGCGGCCTCAAGCAGAACGAAGAAGGAGCGGAAAGAAAAGCAGAAGATTTTATCGGTCTCGAAGACAACGAAGCCAGGGTACAGATGATGAGCTTTCACCTGGCAGAATACCATTTCCGGAAAAACAATTTTACCAAGGCAATCGATTTATACGACCAGGTGAGCATCGACAATCTCAGCAACCGCGAGATAGCAGATATGCGTTTTCACCAGGGTTATTCTTATTTCACTGTTCAACGATTCGATAAGGCAAAACCTCTCTTGAACTCGATCCGCCTCATGCGCGAAGATCCCAATTACGCTGCGGCTAACTATTATTACGGGTTCATATCTTTCTACGATAAAAATTATAACGAAGCCCTCGACGCATTTACTATCGTGGAAGATCACGAAGAATATGGCCGCGTGGCGCCTTACTATATTTCCGTGATCAATTACATGCGAAACGATAAGAAAAAGGCATTCGAATATGCCGAAAGCAAGTTGAAACGCGGGAATCTTTTCTATGAAAAGGAGATGCAGCAGTTGGTGGGTCATGGATATTTCATGCAGCAGGAATATGCCAAAGCCTTGCCCTATTTGCAGAGTTATGTATCGAAGGCCGATAAGGTAACACGCGAAGATTTGTACGAGCTTTCTTATTGCTATTACCACGCCGGCAACTGGAAAAAGGCCATAGAAGGCTTTAAACAGTTGGGAGGAAAAGAAGATTCACTTGCACAAAATTCGATGTACCTGTTAGGCGACGCTTATCTCAAAACAGGCGAAAAAACGAACGCCCGCAACGCATTTTTATTCTGCTCGGTAAACAGCAGCAACGATGCGCAAAGGCAGGTGTCGATGTTCAATTACGCCAAGCTTTCTTATGAACTGGGTTACCAGGATGTGGCGTTGACCGAGCTAAAGAAATTTCTCGATACCTATCCTCAATCGGAATACAATAACGAGGCGAGAGAATTACTCGTGAATGTACTGGCAAATACGAATAATTACAAAGACGCGCTTACACTTGTTGAAGGATTGAAATCGCCTTCGCCGCTGGCAAGAAAATTATATCCCCGCATACTTTATGGCCGCGCCACCGAAATGGTGAACGATGGCATGCTGGTTAGCGCCAACGAACTATTGACGCGTGCAGAAGCCATGCCCGACAATGAATCGGTATTGCCCTTTGTACAGTTTTGGAAAGGAGAGATAGCATATCGCCTCGGTAAAACCGATGACGCCATCCGGTATTATTTTGATTACCTGAAAACAAATGTTTCGAATGGGGAAGTAAATCCCGCGAATGCCAAATACAATCTTGGATATTGTTTTTTGAGAAAAGAAAACTATCGCCAGGCACAGGGCTTTTTTGAACAGTTGGTGACAAGCCCGAAGATTAATTCGCCGGCACTGGAGCAGGATGCCTACATCCGCGTAGCCGATTGTCATTATATGAACCGCGACTACAAGAAGGCGAAAGCAATGTACGATAAGGTGCTCGATTTTTCCTGGCCCGCCAGCGATTATGCTACTTTCCAGAATGCCATGATTGCCGGCATCAACAGCAGCAAGGAAAAAATAGCCATGCTCACGGGCATCAGCCGAAAATATCCAACCAGCAGCCTGATACCCGATGCCAATATGGAAATTGCGGGGAGCTATCTCGCCAACGAACAGTTTCGCGAAGCAATTCCCTACCTGAAGAATATAGTGAGTGACCCTAACTCATCTCTTAAGCCCAAAGCATTGCTAAGGCTTGGAATTGCATACTATAATCTCGATAATAATAACGAGGCATTGAAACAATATGCGGCTTTATTGCAACAGTTTCCCAATTCGCCCGAGTCGGAGGAAGCTCTCGAAAATGCCAAGGTCATTTACGTAGAGGAAGGCCGAAGCAGTGAGTACGTGAATTTTGCAAGGGGCATGGGCAAAGAAATTTCGGTAACTCAGGAAGAGCAACTTGCATACCAGGAAGCCGAAGTACAGTTTAATAATGGCAATTTCCCCGCGGCCGCCAAAGAGTTTGAAGAATACCTCGAACGTTTCCCGCAAGGCAAACATTCCCTGGAAGCGCTTTATTATAAGAGTGAAATCTATTTCAATCAAAAAGATTGGGCCAAGGCCGCCAGCGGCTATGAAGTATTGGCCGATCGTGCTCCACATAAGTTTGGAGAAAAATCCTTGCTGAACGCAGCACGCTTAAATTTCTTTGACCTTAAAAACTATGAGAAGGCCGAGAAGTATTTCGCGCGATTGAAAGAGTTCGCAGCATCGCAGGAAACAAAACTGGAAGCCATGCGCGGTTTGTTGCGCAGCCAGTTTCAATTAAAGAAATGGACGGAAGCCACCGATAATGCTAAAGAATTACTTGCGCAAAAAGGAATTGGTACCGACGATAAAGTGTTGGCCAACCTGGCACTGGCTCGATCTTACCAGGCAAATGCCCAGTATAGCGAAGCCATCACCGCATACCGCAACGTGGCCTCCCTCAGCAAGGCCGCTTATGGCGCCGAAGCCCGATATGAAATAGCCAACTGTTTCTTCATTCAAAACAGGTTGGGCGATGCCGAGAAAGCCGCTTTCGAGGTAATCAATAAAGCCGGCTCTTATGAGGAATGGGTAACAAAAGCCTATATACTCCTTGGCGATGTTTATTTCAAACAGAAAGATTATTTCAATGCCAAGGCCACATTCCAGAGTGTAATTGAAAATGCGAAGATGGAGAGCCTGCGACTGGAAGCTGAACAAAAACTGAAGCTGGTGGAAGAAGAAGAAAAAAAGAATAGTAAAGTAGATCAATAATATTAGAGTTTAGCAACAGGAGAATACCGATTGTGTGTATGTATTGGAGGAGGGAAAGGATTACAATAACTATTTGAAAAGAAAATGAAAACAAAGGGAAAGATATTTTTTTGCTCATTCGTGGCGCTGGGTATTGCTATTGCTGCAAATGCCCAGGATACTACTAAGAAAAAGAGTATCGATATTACTTCCACTTTCAAACCGGTATTGCGCGAAGCGGCGAAAATCAATTTCAATGCGGCGCCACCCGTAGCAGATACCAGCAGGCCCAGCCTTAACTATAAAATTCCCGCCCAAAACCTGTTCTTTGCCTACCAGCCTGCCGAATTGAAGCCGGTTGCGTTGCGCATCGACTCTTTCAATGCATGGAAGTACAGCAATTATATAAAAGTAGGAGTGGGCAATGTGCATCTTCCTTACATTAAAGCTGGCTTTAGCTTTGGCGATGGCAATTCTACCTATTACAATATTTTCGCGCAGCATTATACCTCGAAAGGCAGTATCAAGTACCAGAAAAACAGTCATACCAGCGTGGGAGCAGCGGCCACCTATCTCACCCCCAAAAATTATGAATGGAACGGCCGACTGGGATTTGTTAGCGACGATTATTTTCTGTACGGCTACCGGCCCGATACCCTGCCCTTCAACAAAGATCAACTCAAGCAACGCTTTCAAACCATCGAGGGTTCGGTACATTTCAGGAACACCATGCCTACTGAATTCGGTTTATCGTGGAACCCTTCGTTACGTGTAAGCGTATTCACCGATAATAAATCGAACAAAGGCTCCGAATCGAATTCGGTATTGGATCTTCCTATCGAAAAAACCTTCGGGAAACTCTTTGCGTTCAAACTATCGGCCACGGCCGATCTCACCTCGTACCAGGTGAAGGGCAATAATAAATTCACCCGGCAGAACAATCTTTATTACATATCGCCGGCCGTACTGTTGAAAACACCCAATGTATATATACATGGCGGACTTCGTCCCTCCTGGGATAACAAAGTATTTACCATGCTGCCCAACGTAATGGCCGATATCACCACCAACGACCAGCGATTTACGTTCCAGTTGGGATGGATCGGTTATTACGATAAAGGAAGTTACCAGCGATTTGCTTCTATCAATCCATGGCTGGCACAACCCGATTCATTGTACAACACGCGCATCCAGGAACGTTATGCGGGTTTTAAAGGATCGATAGATAATCATTTTTCCTATTCGGCCAAAGTGGGTTTTCAACAGTACAGGAACATACCGTTGTTTGTAAACGACCAGGTAGATGGCAAAACATTCCAGGTAGTGTACGAACCCAAAATGGAAGCGTTGCAACTGCATGGTGAAGTGGAATACACAGTGGGTGAGCAATTCAGTGCATCGGCAGCACTCAACTTCAACCAGTTTACGAAACTGCAAAAGGAGAAAAAGGCATGGGGAATGATTCCGCTGGAATTGAATGCGGGCTTGCGTTGGCAATTATTGAAAGATCTTTGGCTGCGCGCCGATTTGTGGGCATGGGATGGTCCTCAATACCGCGGCAAAAATGGCGATGCCTTCAAGGGCGAAACCGGTTTCGATTTGAATACCGGGGCCGAGTTCCGCATCACCAAAAACTTCAACCTCTGGATACAACTTAATAATATCCTCAACAACAAATACGAGCGCTGGCACCAATACGAAACCTTTGGGTTTAATATCCTGGGAGGGATTACTTATTCGTTTAATCAATAAGACAATTGGATAATTAGATAATGGGACAATGAGATGATGTGATAATTGGTGAGTTAACCTTGTTAGAATAAGTCCATCGGCCAATTAACCAATTATCTCATTGGCTAATTAATATTCCCTACTTTCGCACCGGAGAGCCAACATGAACACCGCCCTTTACAATTACCTTTTGCAACACAAAAGCCTCAGCATCCCGGGGCTGGGTACTATTTTTATTGAAAGAGTACCGGCGCAAAGCGATTTTGTAAACAGGCAAATTCTGCCGCCTTCGTTTCATTTCCGCTTCGATAAATACTTTGATGCGCCCGACAAAGAGTTTTTCACCTACCTCGCCCAACAGAAAGAGATTGCCGATTATGAAGCGATTCGTTGGTACAACGAGTGGGCCTATGAGTTGCGCAATCAAATACGTACCGACAGGCCCGTGATTTTATCGCGTGTGGGAGAACTTAAAAAAGATCTTTCGGGAGATATCGTTTTTGAACCGCATCGCATCGATCCTTCCTACCTGGCGCCCGTACCGGCGGAGCGTGTAATTCGAACTCATGCCAAACACACGGTATTGATGGGCGACCGCGAGATGACCAACGACGAAGCAGTGGAAGCTCTTCATGAAGAAAACAATGTTGAAAAAGAATCGTGGTGGGTATACGCCCTCGTACTAATAGCCATCGCTCTCCTGATTCTCTTCTTTCATTTTTATAAAAACGGTTTCAGCGCTTCCGCTATCGGGAATCAACAAAACATTAGCGTGCAGCAGTAAGCTTTCTTGAATTAATTTACTTTTCTTTGCGCTTACTGTTTTTACATGAGTGTTGATATTATCTATAACAACTGCCCGGCTTGCCATAGCAATGCCATCGCCTTTCAGCTAAAGGCAAAGGATTTTACCGTGTCGGGCGATGTTTTTGAAATATGGAAGTGCAACAACTGTAGCCTGCGTTTTACCCAGGATATTCCCTCGGCAAATTCATTCGGCCGCTATTATCAATCGGAGAATTATATTTCTCACAGCAATACCAGCAAGGGCCTGGTTAACCGGCTTTATCATTCGGTAAGAGCGATTACCCTGCGCCAGAAAGCCAGGCTACTTAGAAATACAACCGGGTTATCTACCGGAACTTTATTAGATATTGGAGCGGGTACAGGCGCTTTTGCCGCGTTCATGCGATCGGAAGGATGGCGCGTGACGGCTCTCGAACCCGACGAATCGGCCCGGACGGTGGCACGCGAGCAAAACAATATTTGCCTCCTGTCGCTGAACGAATTTTTTTCACTACCCGAAGCTTCCTTCGATGCTATTACTATGTGGCATGTATTGGAACATGTACATGCGCTTCACGAATACATGGAACAATTAAAAAAACTGCTGAGTGCAAACGGCAGGGCATTTATTGCAGTTCCGAACTATACCAGCTACGACGCTGCTTTTTACAAAGAGTATTGGGCGGCATACGATGTTCCCCGGCATCTTTATCATTTTTCTCCCAAAGCCATGAAAATGCTCGTTGAAAAACATGGTTTGAAACTCGCTGGCATCCGGCCCATGTGGTTCGATAGTTTTTATGTGAGTTTGCTCAGCGAAAAATACAGAACAGGCAAACAGAATTTACTCCGTGGCGCGTGGACGGGACTCTTATCAAATATAAAAGCCATTCGCAACAAAGAAAACTGCAGCTCCCTTATTTATATCATTTCGGCATAAACTGCTATTGCAGCCTTATTTCGTAAAACAAAGGCCATTTCTTGCCGGCTATCCAGAATGTATTTGTCTTTTTATTGAAAGCAATGCCATTGAGCCCTTGGGTATTCTTGTATTTCGCCTCAACATCGTTTTGAATATTGGAAAGATCCAGCCTGCCCACAACGGCGCCAGACAAGGCATCTATTTTGAGAATATAGGGAGTTTGCCATTGGTTGGCGTAGATATAACCGTTAACATACTCCAACTCGTTTACATTCGATACCGGCCCGTTGTTATCGGTTACTCCCACAATATTTTTCACCCGCATCGTTTGCGGGTCGAGATAATAAAGACTATTGCTGCCATCGCTCATGATTAAACTGGAAGAGTCGTGGGTCATGCCCCATCCATATTCGCCGGGTAGTTTAAACTCACCCAATTTTTTGAATGTTTTCAGATCGTATACGAACCCAATTTTGCTGGTCCAGGTGAGCATGTAGATTTTATCGTTAAAGATGGTAATGCCCTCACCAAAATGCTTTGCCCGATCCAGTATTATTTTTACATCCACCTTGCCTGTACCCCGGTTCACTATACCGGCAGCAGATGGATAGGGGCTTTCGTCGAGATTACCCCCGGAGCTTTCCCAGAGTTGATCGCCATTGAATTCAAGCCCTTCGGTAAAAAAACTGGTATCGTGCGGATAGGTATTCACAATGGAATAGCCAATAATCGGTGGAATGGCCTTGCCATCGCCTGTGTTAATGGGTTCTTCTGTCTGGGGCTTATCTGTTCCATTGCAGGCCGTCCAAAGGGTTGCCGAAATCAAGGCATATAAAAACAACTTCATAGCCAATAGTGTAGATGAAAGTGGCAAAAATAGTATTTGGGAAATGGTAAATGGAAAACGACGGTATAAAAATTTGCAAAGAGGCTTTGATTTACCAGTTTTTTTTTATTGTTTTACAACAGCTTATCGTCTGACCACCGCCATCCCGTACTCTTCATCCCGGCGGCTCTCTCCATAAGTAATCATTTCATACCCTTCTGAACTTTAGTTTTCTTACCTCTTATCCTTTGTCCAATATCGGCGTTACCCTCCCTGTAAACCGCTGCCATTGCTGGCAGTAGGCCTTTTTTTCCTTTTATCCTGGTACCAAAAGCGCAAGTCCTTATGAAAGCTTAAGCAATTACCTATGTAACCGCCACGAAAGAAAGCTGTTACAATGAAGTCTGTTTTACTTGTCACTTGCCTTACTGTACTCTCTATTCGCGTATCGATTGCTCAATCGACCTGTGTTTCGCAGGAATACCGGTTGCAGGAAATGACCCGCAATTATTCGATGCGTCAACAAATAGAAAGAGCCGAAAATTTTTGGAAGAATGCTTCAATTCCCGAAATAGTTTCGGGTACTCCCTCCAAAAACGGGGATGGGCTTACTCTAATAAAAATCCCGGTGGTAATTCATATTCTTTACAACAACGCCGATCAAAATATCAGCGACGCACAGGTTCTATCGCAAATAGAAATCCTGAACAAGGAGTTTCGCCGCCTGCATGCCGATACCGCTTACATCCCGCATGCATTCCGCAATATTGCCGCCGATTGCATGATTGAGTTTGCCTTAGCAAACGTCACACCTAAGGGCTATGCAACTACGGGTATTGTGAGAAAGCAAACCAATTCCATTGGATTTGGATTCGACGATAAGATAAAATTCTCTTCTTCGGGTGGGGATGATGCGTGGGATAGCGATCGCTATCTCAATATCTGGGTGGGACGTCTTTACGCGGGTATTCAAGGTTATGCCAGTCCGTTAGGATGCGCAAAAGAAAAAGATGGAGTGGTAATTTCCTATACCGCATTCGGCAATACCGGCAAAGCACAGGCGCCTTACAACAAAGGCCGGGTGGCTGTACACGAAATAGGCCATTGGCTGGGCCTGCGCCATATCTGGGGAGATCAGTATTGTGGAAACGATGAAGTGGGCGATACTCCCCCACAAGGCAGCGCCACCCGTGGATGCCCTGCCGGGATTATCGTTTCTTGTAACAATGCTCCCACGGGAAATATGTATAACAATTACATGGATCTCACCGACGACAATTGCATGAACATGTTCACCATTGGCCAGCGCGAGAAAATGCGCGCTGCCTTCAATGCTGGCGGTCCGAGAAGAGCCCTGCTATTCTCCAACGGTGCAACAGGCATTCCATTACCCGAACCTCCACCGCAGGAACCGATTGTTGAAAGAAAGCTCTCCGTATTTCCCAACCCGGGCTCGGGCAAGATTACCGTTGACCTGGGCAATGAAAAAGAATTGATCGGTTCCATGATCACCATATTCAACCAGGTTGGGCAAATGCAATTGCAAGCACGTATAACAGGAAGCAGGATATCCATCGATATCAGTAACCTGAAAGAGGGTATCTACTTTATCAAAACAGATAAAAAAACTAATCCCATAAAACTCGTCAAGGGTAATAACCCCATACCTCGCTAGCCAATTCTATCTGCTGATTATAAGGGAAGGTACCTGCCTTCCCTTTTTTATTAAAAAACGATTCCGATCGAAGCGCCGATACGGAAGCCGGGCAGGAAACCGGAATAGCTTGTTGAAACCGATTTACTGGCCTGGTCGGTGCTGATCTGGAGTTTGTCTTTTAAAATGGGAATGTCTTTAATCGCATCTTTTATTTCGCGCTCCGCCTCGGTCGTTTGAATAAGTGTCCAGGGAAGTGAATTGGCAATATCGGTAGATTTCGACTTGAAATCGGCATTGTTTGCTTCGGGGCCAAGCAAGAATAAGTCGAAACATATTCTTTTGGCAATTATAAACTGGTATCCGAATTGCAATCCTGCCCCAAAAGCTTTGAATTCGGTTCGGGTATCCATTCTGGCAATCTTCGAATCCAGGTCGCCCTCGAGAATACCGTTTGCTTCGTGACGCAGGTATTTTATATAAGGTTCTGCATAGAAACCGGCGCCGGCTTTCTTGCCAATATAAAAACGATACCCTGCCATTAAAGAAAATGCCTTTGATTCGATATCGCTTTTTTTGTTGTCATATTCTACACTACGCGTTGCCGGAAAAGGTATACCGATATTAAAATTGATGGATTGCTTTTTTTTGAAGTTTACTTCGGTACCAAGACCAATCTTTCCAAAATAAAGCCCTACCGGCGCCCATTTTGCCACTACGCGTGTTGAATATTGTGCAAAGCTTGTAAAAGAAAGAACGACGAGTGAAGTGATAATAAATCCTCTTTTCATGAAGAATGGCTTTTTGCTTATAAAAACGTCGATAAAAAACTCTTCGTATTTGCAGGACGATTAAAAAAATGCCCCGCATTTTATTGCGGGGCATTATTGAGAATAATAAGTATATACTACTAGATATGTATCGCTTCGCCATAGGCCACCTCAATGGCATCTTTAACGCTTTCGCTGATGGTGGGGTGGGGGTGAATGCTGTTCAGCACTTCGTGATAGGTTGTTTCAAGTTTGCGGGCAGTAACTGTTTGCGCAATCATTTCCGTTACATTGTAACCGATCATATGAGTACCCAGCCATTCGCCGTATTTGGCATCGAAAATTACTTTGATAAATCCTTCCGGATGCCCGGCCGCAGAAGCCTTGCCCGAAGCACTCAGCGGGAACTTGCCCACTTTTATTTCATACCCTGCATCTTTTGCTTGCTTTTCGGTTAATCCAACCGAAGCAATTTCGGGCGAGCAATAAGTACATCCGGGTACGTTACCATAATCCAATGGTTCTGGTTGGTGATGGTATTTCTTTTCATTGTAGCCAATATTCTCTACACAAATAATCCCTTCCTTGCTGGCCACGTGTGCGAGTGCCTGGCCGGGCGAGCAATCGCCGATGGAATAAAAGCCAGGTATATTTGTTTGATAATATTTATCGACAACAATTCGACCTTTATCTGTCTTGATACCATTTTCTTCCAATCCAATTCCCTCGATATTTGCCGAGACTCCCACTGCGCTCAGCAATACATCTGCTTCCAATACCACTTCTCCACTGGCAGTTTTAACTTTTGCTTTTACGCCATTGCCGCTTGTACCTACCGAAGTCACCTCCGCATTGGTCATAATTTCGATACCGCTTTTCTTGAAATTCTTTTCAAGCTCTTTCGAAATATCTTCATCTTCTACGGGCACAATGCGCGGTAAAAACTCAACAATGGTAACCTTGGTGCCGATGCTATTGTAGAAATACCCGAATTCAACACCAATAGCGCCGCTTCCAACTACGATCATCGATTTGGGCTGTTGGGGCAACGACATAGCTTCGCGGTAGCCGATTATTTTTTTGCCATCGATGGGCATGCTGGGCAATTGACGGCTGCGCGCACCGGTTGCAATAATAACATGCTTGCCTTCCACCAATTGTTTAGTTCCATCGGCCTTGGTTACTTCTATTTGTCCTTTTGCTTTTATTTTTCCAAAACCCATCACCACATCAATCTTGTTCTTCTTCATCAAAAACTGAACACCGCGACTCATTTTATCGGCAACACCGCGGCTTCTTTTAATCACTGCATCGAATTGGTGCTGGCCGCTCGCCTCGATACCATAATCTTTTGCATGCTTTATATATTCAAATACCTGGGCACTCTTCAGAAGCGCCTTTGTGGGGATACATCCCCAGTTAAGGCAAATGCCTCCAAGACTTTCCTTTTCTATGATCGCGGTCTTAAATCCCAACTGGGAGGCCCGTATAGCGGCAACATATCCGCCGGGACCACTGCCAAGTACAACTACATCGTAGGCCATAAATTGATATTATTTAAGTTTTTATTGCTGGTATTCAGGAGGTGCGAAGCTACTTCAAGGCGCGCAAACGGCCAAGAGGGGTTGAAGAGGGGGGCAAGAGGGGTGTAAAACCTTTTCATCCGCAGTCCATGAATCAAAAGTAAAGAATTTACAACCAGGGAGTAGACAAATTGGGTGATGCGTCATCAATTAAATTCGTATTGCTGCTTATTCGTAACTTCCGTTTATGCGCTTCATGTTCTCCCTGTTCGCTTTTATTTTTTTGATTTCCTGCAACAGACGTGTTTTTCTTCAAGTTCCATCTGCCAATCCCGGGGCGGCTGGCGGATCAGTGGTTTATAAACAAATCAGTTCAATGAAATGGAATGAAAGGGAACCCATTCTCATCGACGCAGTATTATCCGGAAATATCCCTTCTTTTTTAAAGAAACTGGTGCCGGTAAAATTGTCGATGAAAGATTCCCTCGGAAAAAAGATAGATGCCGTTTGTTTTGTTACCAGCGATTATCTTTCTATTGGCAATAATGAAGATTGGGCAAGAGTTCCGCTTACACCAATGGCTGCGCAGGTAATTGCCGACAGCCTGCAATGTTTTTTACCTACACGCAAACTGGTGGATGAAATCTACCAACAAGCTGTGGTGAAGCTGGAACCGGTTCCATTATATGCATTTCGCGACAGTGCCATTATTTTCTGGCATCATCACCTGATTGTTGAAGGGCAAAGAAAGAACCGGAAAGGATTGATTGCTGGTATAAAAAAAGATGTAGTGATTTCTGATAAGGTTCATCGCGACGCAAAACCCAACCGTGTAGCTATTTATGGCTGGCACAAATCTGATGGAAGGCCCATTCAGCCACTTTACTCCGGGCATGTAAACTGGTATGTCGATTACAGTCACGGCATACGCCTGGTTTATCGGAAAATATTGGTAGAAGGAAAATGGAAAGATTATACCGATATCATGGCAGACCCTGTACTGCGAAGATTGATTTGCGACGAAGAGTTTTGTGATTGTATGAGGTATTGAAGAGGAGGCTAATAGCTGTGAGCAGCGAACTTCCCGATTCACGACTCTGCCAACTATGTTGGGGACAGGCCCGCCAACTATGTTGGGGGCAGGCCCGCCAACTATGTTGGGGCAGGCCCTATCAGCGCCCACTCACTACTTGCTACTCACTCCTCACTGAACCCTTTTGAATTCTTTCCCCGCCCACACATACACTTCCGGCTCGCAAAACTCGCACGGAGTATAAAATCCATCCTTTGCAACGGGATTAACGATCAGCATCCTGCTATCGGCTTCAAATTTATAACCCGTGGAAGCATGAGGTCCGTCGTAAACATTGCCTGTTTTTAAATCAACAACCGTAGAAGCAAAGCAATCGGCGCCACATTCGATAATGGAAAAGACGTATCTCCCTGCAAACAAAACTTTTTTTTCAACGGCCTTCTGGGTGGCAGTTTTATACAAGCGGGCATATTTGGCGGTGGAGTAATTCAGTTTTTTGGGAAGTTTACCGTTGAATTTTTCTTTTACCGCATAATCTTCAAATGTTTTCTTTAGAATAAATCTCCTTCTTATATCAACGGTGCCATCGGGGTATTTGAGAACGATTTCCTTTTCATCGTTCCATAGTGTATCGGTGGTAGCGCTTGCGAGTATTACAGTTGGTTTGTCGTGATCCGCTTCTTTTTTTCCCGGCTGGATCAATATGGAATCCTTTTTTTGAGCAAACAAGGTATCGGGCGCCGGGCTGGGGGCGGAGTCTGTTTTTTTAACCGGTTCTGCATTTTGCAGCGGTTCGGCTTTGGCGGCGGTGGATTTTATAAAAACCCTGTGTCCGAACCATCCCATGGTAAAGGTGGCAATGGCACTAATGGCTAATACAACAAGGGGGTTTTTCATACGCCATTTATAACGAAAAACAGGACGTTTTAGCGTATGATGGTTACAGAACCGCTAAGAATCGGCTCGCGGTTGGTTTTTAAATCAATAACGTAGTAATAAGTTCCCACCGGAAGGGGCTTGCCGTTGCGAGTGCCATCCCAGGGTCGGGCATAGCCCTTACTTGAGTATACCAGCGTACCGTATCGATTGTAAACGCTGGTTACTGATTCGGTAAAGAACTCCAGCGGTTCGATGATCCAGGTATCGTTAATGCCATCGCCATTGGGCGAAAAGGCATTTGGCACCAGCACCTTGTCGTACACCTTTACAAACATATCGTCGGTATCCATGCCGCATCCATGAATCGATTCCGCATGTAAAGTGTACGTAGTGGAGACCGGCGGATTAACCGTTGTTTTCAATTGATCGGCATTGGCGATGGAAGAAGCGGGGGTCCAATAATAGCGGATATCCGTTCCTTGTACCGATCCGGCAATGGATACCGGGAATCCCTGCCGGGTTTTACGATCGGGACCAGCATTGGCCAACGGTTTTTTCCAAACATTTACACGAACAGAGGCCGTATCGAAACAACCGTATTGATTAAACACGACAACCCGGTACACCGTGCTGTCAACTGGTCTCGCAACCGGATTGGAGATAGTGTCGCTCGATAAACTGGATCCGGGTTCCCAGAAATACTTTATTCCTCCCGATGCATTTAATGTAGTGGAACTTCCTTCGCAGATAGCTATATCATTGTTTACTTGTGCAGTGGCAGCAGGATATACTACAAGATTCGTGGAATCTTCATCGGTACATCCCCTGAAATCGGTAACTCTCACTTTGTACCAGCCCGCATCGGTGAACTGCACATTGGGTAAACGCGGGCCCTGGATATTCGAAGTAAATCCATTGGGCCCGGTCCAGAAATAATTTGATCCACCTGCTGCATAAAACGCCACAGTGGAACCATAGCAACCGAACACGTAATTGGTGACCTGTGCATTCGGCTGCGAAACGGTTACGCTTACCACATTCGATGAAAGCCTGCAGGAAACTGAATTGATATTTGCCGGGCCATCGGCAATCAACATACGATACCAATAAGCGCCCACTGTACTGGGTGGTCGCAGGTAAGTATTGCTGTTTGCACCCGGGATATTCGTCCAGCTAAGACCATTGTCGGTACTGACCTGCCATTGAAAAGAAGGATTGCTGTACACGCCGGTTGAATAGGATGCGGATAGCAACAAACTCCGGTTTTCGTTTTCGCAGGCAAAAAACTCTGTTGCATTGGAAGCGCCTACCGTGGCGTTTACACTTGGGCCACAGGGACGAAACGTAATATCGTCGAGCGCCAGGTCGTTTCCACAGCCGCCGGGCGCATTATTGGTGAGCCGGATCACTACATCTGTTACCCCGGCAGGAGTTTGAAAAAAAGTCCCGTACTGGTGCCATTGCGAAACTTCCTCGGGAGGGATATCACCCGAGTTATACGTAGTGAGAACAGTACCGCCCGTGGTTTCGATGCGAAAAGTAAGATTGGGTCGTATTCCGTTACCATTACAGGCAGAAGGTTTGAGTACATTCTTTACCCAAACAGCAAACTCATAATTGGTATTGGGGCAAAGTCCGTTGATGGTTTCTACATAAAAATCGCCGGGAACGGAAGAAGCGTTAATAAGCATATACCTTCCCAGCGCGTCGTTGGGAGTATGATCGCCCGAAAGCGTATGCCAGGTTCCATTGAAGCAATTAAATGTAAGATCGATTAACGAATATTCTCCGTCATTGGGACAGGAACTGAATACGTGCCTGTAAGAAGTAATTCCGGCCGCAAGTGCCGCGCCAGGTCCGCTGCCTGTTCCAAATGTGATATGAGCCACGGGATCGCCGAGGCTACCTGTACAAAGCTGCGCACGAACCAGGGCAGGCAGGCACAAAAAATATATGGTAATGAAAAGGCGAGCTGTCTTCATGAAATTCTGCAGTGAATACGTTGGGTTGCTTTCAAAATTAATCAATAAGCTTCTTATTCCTTCATTAAGCAGCTTCGAATGCCGATTTCTTATATTTGCCCGGTCAAAAAATAAAATATACCCCTGTAAAACATCATTATGCCCGATCTTATAAGTCAATTGAAAGAAACGACCGCATTTATACGCAGCCAGTATCCTCATACGCCGGAAGCGGGAATTGTGTTGGGAAGCGGACTGGGGGATTTTGCCGACCAGATTCAAATTGAAAAGGAAATAGACTATAAAGAGATACCTCATTTCCCGGTTTCAACAGTAGAAGGACATAAGGGCAAGATGATATTTGGCGAATTGAGTGGTAAAAAAGTGGTAGCCATGGCGGGCCGCTTTCATTATTACGAGGGATATTCGGTTCAGGAGGTTACCTTTCCAGTGCGAGTATTGAAATACCTAGGCATTAAATGTCTGTTTCTTTCCAACGCGGCCGGAGGGGTGAACCCGGCCTATAAAGTGGGCGACCTGATGATTATTAACGATCATATCAGTTTCGGCACGATGAACCCGCTGATCGGTAAAAACTACGACGAATTGGGCCCCCGTTTTCCCGATATGACGGAGCCTTACAAAAAAGAGTTAATCGAGAAAGCAAAATCCATTGCGGCACGATTGAAGATACCGGTACACGAGGGGATTTACTTTGTAGTTACGGGCCCTACTTTCGAAACCAAAGCCGAATACCGGATGATTCACAAACTCGGCGCCGACGCAGTAGGTATGAGTACAGTGCAGGAAAACATTGTGGCGGTGCATATGGGCTTGCCGGTTTTTGCCATGAGTGTAATCACAGATCTCGGGCTTGGCGACCATGAAAAGATTACGCACGAAGAAGTGCTGAAGGCAGCCCGCGAAGCGGAACCAAAACTCGCGGCCATTCTCAAGCAAATGATTGCGGAGCTATAAACCGCCGATTTAACGTTCCTCTAATCGATAAGCAAACCCGAAACAACTAATTTTAGCGCTTTTAAGCAAGGACACTGGTGTTTAAGAATACATACATAATTGTTTCCGTTTTTATAGTATCGTTGATTTTTTGCAATGACCTGAAAGCTCAAAACCGGGGTATCCGTGGCATACAGGGTGCCGCGGGCAGGTTAAGACCCGGTGCCATGGGAACAGGGCAGGGAGGAGATAGCTTGCAACACCGAACGGGGTTGGAGGATTCGATCACCATTCGCTTTCGTTATCTCGATTCGAGCAGGCTTCAAACTTTCGACTCTTCGGTAAAAGACTTTACCTATCGCTTTCCTGTTCCCTGGTACCATTTCAATTTGGGTAATTTGGGGAATCCAACTGAAAACAGAATTTTCAAACCCCAACTGCTGAGCGGATGGGATCATGGTTTTCACGCATACGATGTATATAATTTTACCGTAGCCGAAACAAAATTTTACAATACTACTCGTCCCTATTCGGAAGTTCATTACATGATTGGCAGTGTTGCCGAGCAGATGATCGGCCTGCTGCACACGCAAAACATAAAACCCAATTGGAACGCTTCGTTTCAATACCGCTTGATCAACTCACCCGGAACTTTCCAAAACCAAAATAGCAATCATACCAATTACCGGTTCACGTCCTGGTTTCAATCCAAAAACAAACGATACCAGAATTTTTTTGTGCTGGTTGGAAACAAATTAGCTTCGGGCGATAATGGCGGAATAAAAGATGATGGAAATTACCTGGATAGTTCTTCCTATTCCGATAGCCGCTTCAATATTCCCACGCAACTCGGACCCCTCCAGATTGCCAGCCGGAATTTTTTCAGCACCAATATTGCAACCGGTACGCTTTATACCAATGCAAGTTATTTATTCAGGCAGCAATACGATGTGGGCCAAAAAGACTCGCTGGTGGTAAACGACACCACAGTTATTCCCTTGTTTTACCCCCGGGTCCGTTTTGAACACAGCATCAGCTATAGCACTTATAAATACCGGTTCAAAGACAATACAGGAGATAGCTTGTATTATGCCCGCAACTACGGCATCATCTTTCCAACACCGCTCGATACATTTTTCAGAAGAGATTTCTGGAGAGATATCACCAACGATTTTTCTGTTTACCAGTTTCCCGACGCAAAAAACTCGCAGCAATTCTTTAAGCTGGGCGCCTCTTTCCAAATACTCAAAGCCGATTTTGATACCGGCCTTGTAAAAAAATCTTATTCCAACCTATGGCTGCATGGCGAATACCGTAACAAAACCCGCGATCGAAAATGGGATATTGAAGCATTTGGCAGTTTTTACCTGGGTGGATACAATGCCGGCGACTATCATGCGCATATCAGCCTGCAACGACTAATCAGCCCCAAACTGGGTTATTTGAAAATAGGATTTGAAAATGTGAACCGGAAGCCCTCATTTGTTTTCGATTCCACCAGCAGTTTTTATTTTTCAGACCCCATTTCGCTTAATAAAGAAAACAGCACTCATATTTTTGCGGTAATCGATCGCCCGCGGCAGGGATTGAAACTTTCGGGTAGTTATTTTCTGCTCAGCAACTATACTTACCTGAAAGACTATTACAAGGTGAGCCAGGCCACAGCATTGTTCAATATTCTCCGCATTACCCTTGAAAAGGATTTTCGTTTAAGCAGGAAGGGACTGCACTGGCGAACCTGGATCGTATTTCAGCAAAAGGCTGGCAACGCCGATTTGAATCTTCCTCTATTATTCACCCGTAATCAACTCGCCTACGATGGCAACTTCGGGTTCAAGAACCTTCTTATAAGCACCGGACTAGAATTGCGCTACTTCACTCCCTATAAGGCCAATAACTACTCGGCCCTGCAAGGGCAATTTTTCTTCCAGGATAATAAACGTATCGCGATGCGCCTTCCCGAACTATCGGCTTATGTGCATTTTCGTATAAAGGCTTTTACCTCTTACATCCGCGTGGAAAATCTCAACACCTTCCGCTTACAGGACGGGGGATTCACGGGCAACAATGTTATTGCACCCAATTATCCCACGCCCGGAATGCAAATACGAGTAGGTATTTTCTGGAGTTTTGTAAACTAGTTTACCAATTTATTCGTTTGTTAAATTGCCGGGTATGTCCTACATGGGGCTTGACGGTATTGAACCAGAAGCCTAATTTTGTAATAGGTGAAGAAAATAACGGTAACCATATTAGCCTTTTTATACCTTTTTGTTGCAGGTGGGGTAATGGTGAATCTCCATTACTGTATGGGCAATCTTTCCTCGGTGGAATATGGGGTGGGTGATACCGAAACCTGCGGAACCTGTGGGATGAAGGAGAAAAAAGGCTGTTGTCATACCGAATACAAATTCCTTAAGCTAAAAGACGAACACCAACTGGCTAAACTACTCGTAGAGTTCGGCCAGTCGCCACAAGTAATACAGCATCATTCCGGCACCGAAATTCAGGTACCGCTCGACAAAAACTCTCTCCTGGAGTTGAGATATCACTCTCCACCCGATCGAAGGGAAAATCAGGTATATCTCCAAAATTGCGTTTTTCGTATTTGATACTCTTTTGTGTACGATTTGAGGGGTAGCGCGCCCGTTTGCGTGTTGCCGTTATTTTATCCTGAATTTAGATTCCCAAAACCATTAAAATTTCATGATATGAAAACGCAATCACTTGTTCTCACCACTATATTCCTTTTTGTATTCGGATCATTTTCCTTTGCACAAAACGCCAAGAAAGAGTCCATAAAAGTTTGGGGCAATTGCGGCATGTGTAAGAAAACCATTGAAACTGCGGCCAGCAAGGCCGGCGCCAGTACTGCCACCTGGGATACCGAAACCAAAATGCTTTCGGTAAGCTACGATGGTAAAAAAACCAATGCCCAAAAAATTCAGCAGGCAATTGCTGCTGCTGGCTACGATACCCGTGATTTTTCTGCTTCCGACGAAGCCTATAACAATCTCCACTCATGTTGCCAGTACGATCGCAAAAACAGCGAACAGAATGCTAAAAAAGAAAGCTGTTGCAGCAACGAAAAATGCAGCAAAGAAGAGTGTAAAGACAAAGACTGTTGCAAAAATGGCAAGTGCGAACACGGTAAGGAGAACTGCAAAGATGACAAATGTGAAAAAGGAAAAAGCTGCTGCAAGTCGTAACGAATAGGTTTGATGCGTTTAATGGTTTAAGGGTTCAAGGGTTCAAGAGTTTGAAGGTTGTTTGGAATTAATCGTTCCACTACCTCCGCAGCAACTCTTAAACTCTTAAACTCTTAAACTCTTAAACCTTTAAACCCTTGAACCTCTTAACCCTTGCCCCATTCATCAACATTCTCAACTACAAACAATCATGAAGCATATTCTTATAACAATACTTCTGTTTTCGGCATTGTATGCAAACGCTCAGTTTTCGAGCGGCAATTTGCAGGCTGCCGGGTTAACCTGTGCTATGTGTACAAAAGCGATCAATACTTCGCTTGAAAAGCTGTCGTTTATTGAATCGGTAAAAGCCGATATCAAGTCTTCTTCTTTCAATATTACTTTTAGAAAGGAAGCGGGAATTGATATAGATGCCCTGCGCAGGGCAGTTGAAGATGCTGGCTTTTCTGTTGCCAAACTAAAACTCACCGGCAGTTTTAACGACGTGAAAATTCAACCCGATACCCATGTTCAGATCAATGGAAATACCTTTCACTTTCTCAATACTACTAACCAAACGCTGGAGGGTGAAAGAACTCTTGTTTTGGCCGACAAAAATTTTGTAAGCGATAAGGAGTTCAGGAAAATCAGTTCATCTTCCAAACTGAATTGTGTACAATCGGGCAAGGCTGGCTCTTGTTGTACAAGGGAAGGAATACCTGAAAATACAAGAGTATACCACGTTACAATTTGACAAATTACTTTTTGAACACAATACACGCTCAAAGGAGAATAATTAATATTATGAAGCTTTTTTTTCTATCATCCCTGCTAATACTTTGCACACAGTTTGCCGGGGCCCAGCCCGCCATTGGCGAATTAGCGCCTGATATATCGCTTAACGACATCAATGGTAATACAATAAAACTATCCGACCTGCGCGGAAAAATTGTATTGGTAGATTTCTGGGCTTCCTGGTGCATGCCCTGCCGGCGTTCGAATCGCGAACTAAGACCTGTATACGATAAATACAAAAACAAAGGCTTCGAGATCTATGGCATCAGTCTCGACGAAAACCCCGCCGACTGGAAAAAAGCCATGCAATCCGACCGCATAAAATGGAAACAGGTTATTGAAAAAGGCGGATGGGATGCTTCCACGGCTTTGGCCTGGAAAATTGAAGCGCTACCCAGCTCCTTTTTACTCGACAAGCAAGGGAGGGTTCTTGCAGTAAATCCCAGTCGCCTGCAGATAGAGAAATACCTGAAAACCGCTGCCCGATGAAAAGAAGGCTAAGTGCTGTTTTACTATTAGTAGTATGCATCGGCAGCTTGCAGGGAGTAGGGCAGGAGCTATACGTGTTTACAGAGCCTGCATCGAATATGCCGGCAAAATCGATAGCGGTGAAATATGGCTGGAAGTTTCTGGAGAGCGATCATTCAAAACGTTTCGAGCAAAGGCATAGCCCCGAAATCATGTTTGGTCTCAGCAAGAACTGGATGATTCATGTCAGCAATTCGTTTTCCGACATGTATTCATCGGGAGTTCGCTGGGAGAGTGCCCGGCTCTATGCCAAATATCGTTTCCTTTCAAACGACGATGTGCACAAACATTTTCGCATGGCGGCTTTTGCCCAGGCCAGTTATTCGCGCAACGAAGCGAATTACGATGAACTATCGCTTGAAGGCGATCAGTCGGGCATCCAATACGGCGTCATAGCCACTCAACTCGTGAACAAATTGGCGGTATCCGCTACCGTTAGCAATGTCCAGGTTTTGCAATCTTCGCGCTGGCCCAAACAATCCCCAGCTTTGTATCCATACCAGGCTATCGACTATTCCGTTTCTGCGGGTTACTTATTATTCCCCCGCGCTTATACCGATTATCGTCAAACCAATCTCAACCTATATGTAGAATTGCTTGGCCAAAAAACATACGATCTCGATCGTTATTATGTTGACCTTGCACCCGCTATCCAACTCATCTTTAACTCCAATGCCAAACTCAATATCGGGTACCGCTTCGAACTAAGAGGCAATATGCACCGGATGGCCGAACGGAGTTGGATGATCAGTTTCGAAAGAACCTTCCTCAATGCCCTGAAAAAATAGACTGGCTTTCAGCGAAGTAAATCACCAATGCCGCGGCCGCTAACATCTTTACCCGGGCCGGCCCAATAATTTATTTTGATCATCGCCGATCTTGTATTACATTTGTCTAAACTTAAATTTAGGCATACCTAAAAATATATTTAGAGAAGTAGAATGAAAAGGGTAGTTTCCATTTTATTGGCATTGGCTTCGATACAGCCCGTACTGGCTCAAACCGCAACGGTAAAAGGAATTGTATTGAATAAGACAACGCAGGAGCCTGTGGCCGGCGCAACCGTGATGTTAAGCGATTCTTCTTTATCGGCAATAAGCGATGCAGAGGGAAAATTTTCCATTGATACAAGATTCAAAGAATACCTCATAATTACAGCTATTGGGTACGAGCCACTGACTATAAAAATGGGTCAACATTCCTTTCTCCCCGTTTATATGCAGCCATCCAATAAGGTTTTGGGAGAAGTGGTGGTTACGGGAACCATGAAGCCTGTTCAGAAAAGCAGCAGTCCTGTTCCGGTAGAAGTGTACAGTCCGCAGTTTTTCCGTAAAAATCCCAGCCCGGCCATTTTCGACGCTTTGCAAATGGTGAATGGTGTACGTCCGCAACTCAATTGCAATGTGTGCAATACGGGAGATATTCATATCAATGGCCTCGAAGGGCCATACACCATGGTGCTGATTGATGGGATGCCGATAGTGAGCAGTTTGTCTTCGGTATACGGGCTGGCAGGTATTCCAAATTCATTGGTGGAAAGAATAGAAGTGGTGAAGGGCCCGGCATCTTCGTTATATGGTTCCGAAGCGATTGGCGGTTTGATCAACGTAATCACCAAAAATCCTCAAAAGGCACCTTTATTATCGATCGATATTTCCAATACCAGTTGGAACGAATTCAATGCTGATGCAGCATTGAAATACAGCGTATCAAAAAAAGCCGATGCCCTGCTGGGTATAAATTACTTCAACTTCAGCAAGCGCTTCGATAAAAACAACGATCGCTTCACGGATATTACTCTTCAGCACCGGGTTTCGCTTTTCAATAAATATAGTTTCAAAAGAAGGGAAAACAGGTTAGCCAACATCGCTTTTCGTTATGTTTATGAAGACCGCTGGGGAGGCGATATGCGCTGGAACAAAAGTTTCAGGGGAGGCGATAGCATTTACGGCGAAAGTATTTACACGGGTCGTTTTGAAATGATCGGAAATTACCAGTTGCCACTGCAGGAGAAAATAATTTTCGCTTACTCTTTTAATTCGCATTCGCAGCGTTCGGTATACGGGAACATTCCTTACAACGGCTTGCAAAAAGTTGGCTTTGCTCAAACCACCTGGGACAAAACCATTGCGCAGCACGATCTTCTTGCGGGGGCAGTTTTTCGTTACAATTGGTACGACGATAATTCAACCGCCACTATCGATACGGCAACTGCGGCGAATCGACCCGACAAAACAGCCATACCCGGTTTCTTCGTGCAGGATGAAATTGGCCTGGATAAAAAGCAAAAACTTTTATTGGGCGCAAGAATAGATCATCACCCCATTCATAAATTCATATTCACTCCCAGGATGGCCTGGAAATATAGCATTGGCAGCAACGATGTTTTGCGCATCAATGCCGGAACAGGTTTCCGAACCGTGAACCTGTTTACAGAAGACCATGCGGCACTAACAGGAGCCAGGGCCGTAGTAATTAAAAACAAACTGAAACCCGAGCGCAGTTACAATATCAATATCAACTACACAAAGAAAATTTATACTTCTTCATTTTGGCTGAACCTCGATGGATCCATCTGGTACACGCATTTCAGCAATCGCATTTTACCCGATTATACCACCAATGCCAACCAGATCATCTACGACAATCTCTCGGGCTATTCGGTTTCGAAAGGAGCCAGCCTGAATACGGAATTTGGATTTACCAATTCTATCCGCGGTCATCTTGGTATGACCCTGCAAGATGTAAGTATAACCGACAAATCGGGATCGGAAAAAATTACCACCCGGCAATTGCTTACCGAAAAATGGAGCGGCTCCTGGTCTGTTTCGTATAGCCTGGCAAGATGGGGGCTGGTTGTTGATTATACCGGTAATATCTATGGCTCCATGCTCTTGCCGCTTTTATCGCCAACAGATCCAAGAAAACCTCAATCGCCGGTATGGACGTTGCAGAACATTCAAATCACAAAAAAACTAAAACAGGGTTGGGAAATTTACATGGGAGTCAAAAACATCTTCGACTGGACTCCTGCAAAAGGAGTTCCGTTCCTGATTGCAAGAAGCCATGATCCCTTCGACAAACAGGTACAGTTCGATAGCAATGGTCAGCCTGTGGCAACGCCCGAAAACCCTTACGGGCTTACATTCGATCCCAACTATGTATATGCTCCCAACCAGGGCCGGCGCTTGTTCGCGGGTATGCGCTTTCAGCTAAAGGGCAAATAAGCCAGGCGAGGCTTCGCTCCATCCATCGTATTCATACAAGGTTTGTCTACTTGTACCGATTGTTTTGTACCTTTAGCCCGCATGCGGAAAATCAGTTGCATACTGTTTACTACCCTCTATATGTTATGCTTTTCGGAAATGCACCAGTTTCTGAAAATACCTGTATTGATCCAGCACTATACTGAACACCAACAACAGAACCCCGGCATTGGCTTGCTCGACTTCCTGGCGATCCATTACGACGGGCTTTTTGAGAAAGATGCCGACTACCAGCGCGATCAGCAATTGCCATTTCGAGATGTGGATTGCATGGCATTCAATTTTACCATTTGTGAATGTCCTGCGATCGATATTGTAATATCTCCTCAAAATTTTGTGGAGAAGAGAAAATTTATTCTTCGCAACGAAGTGAATGCATCTGTAATTTCCACCAGTGATATTTTCCAACCTCCGCGTTGTGCCTGATCATATCGAACCACTTATCAAAAAAAATCACCTTTTACGTTTTAAGGGTTTTCGGCTAAAGGCGTGGATACAAAAACTGCCTTATTCCCGATTGATCATTAAACAAAAAGACAGTTCCCCTATTTGTAGGCACAAACAAATACCATGTTATCTGCAATTATTCGCTTTTCCATAAGGAACAAGCTGGTAATTGGATTATTGGTACTGGCATTGATAGGAACGGGCATTTACGATTTTGCCCGGTTGCCCATTGATGCCGTACCCGATATTACCAATAACCAGGTCCAGGTAATCACCGTTTCTCCTTCGATGGCTGCGCCGGAAATTGAGCGGCTCGTTACATTTCCCATTGAGCAGGCTACAGCCGGTATTCCCGGCATCAAAGAGCTTCGTTCTTTCTCACGCTTTGGTCTTTCCCTTATAACAATTGTATTCGACGACGATATTGATGTGTATTGGGCCAGGCAACAGGTGAACGAGAGAATAGCTCGGGTAAAAGATATCATCCCCGGTGGGCTTGCCCGTCCTGAACTGGCGCCGGTAACCACCGGGCTGGGCGAAATATTTCAATATGCCGTAAAAGCAAAAAAAGGATACGAGGGCAAGTACGATGCAATGGAGTTAAGAACCATACAGGATTGGATCATTCGCCGGCAACTGTTGGGAACGGAAGGCGTAGCTGATGTAAGCAGTTTTGGCGGTTACCTCAAGCAATACGAAGTTGCTGTTATCCCGGATAAGTTGAAAAGCATGAATGTTTCGGTCAACGATATTTTCCGGGCGTTGCAGCTAAACAACGAGAATACAGGCGGCGCTTATATAGAAAAAGGCCCCAACCTGCTTTACATACGCAGCGAGGGTCTTGCCAAAACCAGCGAAGAAATCGGGAAGATTTTCGTAAAACACACGAACAATGGTATTCCTGTTTATATCAAAGATGTGGCAGAAGTACAGATCGGCCATGCCATTCGTTACGGGGCCATGTGTTACAACAACGAAGGCGAGGTGGCCGGCGCGGTTGTGATGATGCTGAAGGGAGAAAACTCCTCGAAAGTTATTAAGGCAGTGAAGGAACGTATTCGTCTTATCGAAAAAACCTTGCCCGAGGGAGTGGTGATCGAACCTTTTCTCGATCGTACCAAAATGGTGAACAATGCTATTGGCACCGTTAAAACAAACTTACTGGAGGGAGCGCTTATCGTCATTTTCATACTGGTATTGTTCTTAGGAAATCTTCGCGCGGGATGGATAGTGGCTTCTGTAATTCCTTTGTCGATGCTGTTTGCAGTTATCATGATGAACCTGTTTGGAGTATCGGGCAATCTCATGAGCTTAGGAGCGCTCGACTTTGGTTTGATAGTAGACGGTGCCGTAATAATCGTAGAAGCGGTAATGCACCGCTTGTATCACAGCAAACAATTTTCAACGGTCAGCCGCATTACACAGGAAACCATGGATCACGAGGTAGGCGCTGTTGCCGGAAAAATGATGAACACGGCTATCTTCGGGCAAATCATTATTCTCATTGTTTACCTACCTATTCTTACTCTCGTAGGCATCGAGGGAAAGATGTTTAAGCCTATGGCCCAAACCGTTTCATTTGCATTGATCGGTGCTTTCATTCTTTCACTCACCTATATACCCATGATCAGCGCATTGGTGTTAAAGAAAAAACTTTATCATGGAGAAACCTGGGCCGATAAAATTATGCGCTTTCTCCAATCGATTTACCAGCCGGCCCTGGAATTTGCCCTGCGTTTTCCAAAGACCATTGTGATATCATCGCTTCTTGTATTCGGTTTTTCACTTTGGATATTGACAAGGCTAGGCGGCGAATTCATTCCCGAGTTGGAAGAGGGCGATTTCGCGGTTGACACGCGTGTGCTTACGGGAAGTTCTCTTACCACCACCATTCATTCAACACAGCAAACCGCGGATATCCTGTTGAAACGCTTCCCGGAGGTGGAGAAAATCGTTACCAAAATTGGTTCGGGGGAAATACCAACAGATCCCATGCCTGTGGAAGCTTCGGATATGATGATCATATTGAAAGACAAATCGGAATGGGTATCGGCATCCTCGTTCGATGAATTGGCCGATACCATGAGCAAGGTGTTGGCAACGGTACCTGGGGTAACCGCCGGTTTCCAGTTCCCTGTTCAAATGCGCTTCAACGAATTGATGACGGGCGCGCGGCAGGATGTGGTATGCAAAATTTTTGGCGAAGACCTTGATTCGCTCGACACTTATGCGCATCGCTTGGGAAATATTATCAGAACGGTGGACGGCGCCACGGATTTGTATATTGAAACAGTAACCGGTTTACCGCAAATCGTTATTCGTTACGACCGTGATGCCATGGCGAGATACCAGTTGAATATTGCCGATGTGAACCAGGTTATTCAAACAGCTTTCGCGGGCGAAAGCGCGGGCATGATCTATGAAAACGAACGTCGATTCGACCTGGTGGTACGACTCAAACAATCGCAGAGAACCAATGTAGACGATGTGCAACATCTGCTGATCAACACGCCTGCCGGCATACAAATTCCGTTGTACCAGGTTGCCTCGGTTTCTATCACGGAAGGACCCAACCAGATTCAACGCGAAGATGCAAAACGGAGAATAGTTGTGGGCTTCAACGTGCGCGGACGCGATGTGCAATCGATCGTTAAAGAGCTGGAGAATAAAGTGAACGCCCAGGTTAAATTTCCTGCAGGGTATTATATCACTTACGGGGGGCAGTTTCAAAACCTGGTAGAAGCGAAAGAAAGACTGAGTATTGCTGTGCCGGTGGCGCTGCTGTTAATTTTTATAATGCTCTATTTTGCCTTTAACAGCATTAGTTACAGCCTCCTGATTTTTTCCGCCATACCACTTTCTGCCATTGGAGGCATCCTTGCTTTGTGGGCGCGCAGCATGCCCTTCAGTATTTCTGCCGGCATTGGCTTCATCGCTTTATTTGGGGTGGCTGTGCTCAACGGAATCGTGCTGATCGCCGAATTCAATCGCTTAAAAAAACAAGGTATTCACGATATCAACCAGATTATTATGGAAGGAACCAAAGTTCGGTTACGCCCGGTATTGATGACTGCTTCTGTGGCATCGCTGGGTTTTCTGCCAATGGCCCTGAGCAGTGGCGCCGGTGCCGAAGTACAACGCCCATTAGCAACAGTGGTAATAGGCGGGTTGGGAACGGCCACCCTGCTTACGTTGTTGTTGCTGCCTGTTTTGTATCGGTGGTTAGAAAAAAGCAGTAGCAGGAAATCAATAGCGAAGCAGTCGACAGCAACGCTTGCGATACTTATAATGTTATCCGCCTTCCCTTCGGTGCAAGCACAGCAAGCACAGGTTTCGGCTCAACCGCTCGATTCGTTCCTAAGCAGGGCAGTGGCAAGAAACAGGAGCTTATCGTTAAACAAGATGGAGTCGCAATACTGGAAACAATTGAGCAGCCGGGTGGTGGATCTTCCCGCATCGCAAATAGGGGCTGAATACGGAAATATCAATAGCGCATTTAACGATACGAGATTTTCCGTTATGCAGTCGTTGAATATGCCGCTCGTGTATCGCAGACAAAAGCAGGCGTACGAGGCGCAGTACAATACCGGCAGGGCATGGGAGCAGGTTAAGGAAAATGAACTTCGAAGGCAAGTGAAACTTTTGTTTTATCAAATGGTAGACATAATGGAAAGGAAGAAATTATTGATCCAACTGGACTCGGTATTCAGGAGATCGATGGAAGCGGCAGCGCTGCGTTTTAAAACAGGCGATATCAACCTTCTTGAAAAAACAAATGTGGAAATACAGTGGCAGCAATTGCAGTTGCAGGGAAAGATGATCGAAACAGATCTTGTAAACCTGCAGAAACAGTTGCAATGGCTGCTCAATACAAATGAGCTCTTGATACCCGAATATTCAAGCGCAAAGAAAAATTTAAGTGTGTTGATGGATAGCCAGTCTGTAGCAACACATCCCATTCTTGAATACGAAAAGAAACTGCTCGAGGGAGTGATGGCACAAACCAATATCGAAAAATCGCGACTCTCTCCGCAGGTATCGATTGGTTACAGCAATCTTTCTATCAAAGGTTGGCAAAGCCCCGATGGCATCACACAGAAATACTACAGTGCTTCCGATCGTTTTCATACAACGAACCTGGGCCTGAGTCTGCCCTTGTTTAACCGCGGTACAAAGAACCGCATTAAAGCAGCTTCCTTACTCGAAGAAAGAGCGAGGCAGCAGGTCGCGGTAACTGATATGGAACTAAAAAATAAGTTGGAAAGATGGACAGAACAATACCAACTTCAGCAGGAGCAATTGAGCTATTATGAGCAATTTGGACTGAGCCAGGCAGAGTTGATTATAAAGCAGGCGGGACTGGCCTATGCAAAGGGCGAAACCAGTTACCAGGAATGGACAATTTCCATGAACAATGCCATTCATATTCGCTCTGCTTACCTCGATGCCCTGAATCGTTTGAATGAAACAATTATTGAAATTGAATACTTAACTGGAAAATAATTGCCATGTACAATAGTAAAATAATCATTTTAGTTGCAACCCTGTTTTTATCCTGTGGTAGCAAGGATAATAAAGCCCCGGAAGAAAAGAGTGTACCGGAAAGCGAAACAGTGTTGTTCAGCGAAGAGCAGGTAAAAAATGCAGGGCTTGCGATCGGTTCGCCCTCGAAACAGGTAATGAATGCGGAATTGAAAGTGAATGGAGTAGTGGATGTACCCCCGCAGAATATGATTTCGGTAAGCTTCCCCGCAGGAGGCTATCTCAAGAGTACCAAGTTAATGCCCGGTATGCATGTGTCGAAAGGGGAGGTAATTGCGGTAATGGAAGATCAATCGTTAATACAGTTGCAGCAGGATTATCTCATCGCCAAAACAAAACTCGAATTGCTGAAGCAGGAATTCGAAAGACAGCAAAGTCTTTACCAGGGAAACGTAAATGCCGAAAAAGTCTTCCAGCAAGCAAGGGCAGAGTTTGAAAGCCAGAAAGTGTTGGTGAAAGGCTTTAATGAAAAATTGCGCTTACTTCACATCGAGCCTGAAAAGCTGAATGAAGAAACAATTTCGAGAACGGTGGCATTGCATTCACCGATTAATGGTTTTGTTTCGAAGGTGAATGTAAACATCGGCAAATTTGTTAACCCGGCGGATGTTTTGTTTGAATTGATCAACCCCGACGACATACATGCAGCGCTTACGGTGTTTGAAAAAGATATGGACAAAGTGCGGGTAGGGCAGCAGGTGATGGTATCGTTTGTAGACGATCCGTTGAAGGAATACGCTTGTGAAGTGATACTGGTTACCCGAAATGTAGACGAAAACCGCAGTGGCACTTTGCATTGTCATTTTCATAACAAGCCAAAGCAGCTCTTGCCGGGTATGTTTGTGAATGCGAGGATCAGAATCAATACCCGGCCGGTGCTAACCCTGCCCGAAGAGGCCATTGTTCGATATGGAAACGACGAGTTTGCTGTAGAAGCTGCTGATAGCCGTAGTTTTCGTTTGCTGAAAGTGAAAACCGGGTTACGCGCAGAGGGCATTGTGGAGATAGAAGCGGATAGTTCCTTTGAACAGAGAAAATTCGTTTTAAAAAATGCGTATGCCGTATTAGGCAAAATGAAAAATACAGCCGAAGAGGATTAGACAGTAGGGAGCGATGAGCCATTATAAAAAACTCATTTATAGCAACCAGGCAATTTAGTCGACCCCAATTGGCCAATTATCCAATTCCCGAATTTTCCCATTTAAAAACGTTTTTTTCCCATTGCCTTGTTTTAAAGTGAAGTGATCTTTACATCCTGATCCATGAAATACCGAGGCAATAAGTTCGAACATTGCGGAGGAGGATTGGATTGCTTACTTACCTATTGGTTGATGAGAGGCTAAGAGTAACTAATTTATTGCTCGGGGAAGGATTTGCCCTGAAGCGAGCCCGATCGATGACCAGGAGGTGGTGGCGGGGGAGGGCGCGGGAGGGCCCTCGCAGGAGCGAGCCCCTCAAATTCCGCCGGCAAAAAACATCGGCCAAAAAACTTTCAATAACCAAACACCAATTTGAAAACTAATTTCTACAACTCTGCATTAAACGCAACCAATACCTCTGTGAATACAAACTCATCCTTTCCTCAAGTATTTCTTCAAGCCCTCTTTTCAAGAACGAACAACATCGCCGGAAATACATGGTAGATTTAAACTCCCACGATCAGCTTACACGAGTACCACTCTATCCGTAAGTCCCGATGCAGACCATTGCTCATGCTTCTGCCCAACACCATTGGCCCATTGCCTCATTATCTCATTATCTCATTACCCAATTCCCTCATTACCCTTCCTTCTATCACCTCAGTGAATAAAAATTGTCCTATCCGCAAAACACCTCTTCAAGCCCTCTTTTCAAGAACGAACAACATCGCCGGAAATACACGGTAGATTTAAACTCCCACGATCAGCTTACACGAGTACCACTCTATCCGTAAGTCCCGATGCCGACTATTGCTCATGCTTCTGCCCAACACCATTGGCCCATTGCCTCATTATCTCATTATCTCATTAAACAATTATCTATAATCTTCTCTCACCGGGCTAAACGCATCAATCACCTTGCAATCGGTAATCGCCACCGCCGAATGCGGCGTATTGGACGGAATTACATAATACATTCCGTCAGTTAGCGAACAGGGCTTTCCCCCGATAACCATATCCAATCGTCCCTCGATGATATAGGTTATCTGTTCGTGTACGTGCTGATGCAAACCCAACACGCTTCCCGCTTTTATTTCCACATACCCCAGGGTAGAGGCAGCACCATGAGCGTAATAACCGGTGATCCCCGCGCTTAATTGCTTACCGGGAATTTCAGTAATCTTTTTCGGCATAGTATTGAACTGATTTATCTTTTAGCATTGTATTTACGAATAAACTCCCTGGCTTTAAGGCCAGACTCTTTTAAATCGGGATCGGCCCATCCACCTTCCGATGAAGCCTTTGGCAACAATACCGAACAGGTTTCATTCTTATCGGTCACCGACCAAACAATCCAACTTATCTTTCTTTCCTCCGCCCATTCAATCCACTTTGCCCATTCCCCGGTATCCAACGCTCCGTCGCCACTGGCTTCCATACCTGCAGATTCTGAAATAAAAACAGGCAGGCCCTTGTGTATTGCATAGTCGGCCCGGTCGCGCAGCCATTGCTTATGCGTAGCTGCATAAAAATGCAGACTGTACATAATATTCGCAAATCCTTTTATTGGATCATCCGCTGCAAGATGCAGGTCCTGGTCCCAATGCGGCGAACCTACCAGCACGATATTATCAGGGTCAATCGAACGAATTAGTTTTAATACTTCAATTGAATATTCCTTTACTTCGTTCCAGCTTTCCTGGTCTGGTTCATTAAATATCTCGTAGATGATGTGCGGGCGATCGCCGTACTTCCATGCAATCTCTTTAAAAAACTCTTTCGCCTCCTGCAGATTGATGTTATGACTGTGCCAGTCAACAATTACATAGATATTTTCTTCAATTGCCGCATCAATCACTTTATAGATGAGTTCCTTCGACCAATGTGGCTTGGCCAGGTATCCCTGATCCGGCTCTACGCCCATAGCTACACGTATCACGTTAATTCCCCAATCGCGGCGCAACCAATGCACAACCTCCTTATTGTAGAACCTCGGCCACCAGTTATGCCATCCCAGGCTCATACCTCTTAGCACCACGTCATTTCCCTTCTCATCTTTCAGTCGTACTGCCTCGACCCTTAACTGGCCGTGATCCAATACAGGTTGTCCCTTTACATAAAAATGGATTAAGCAAATCAATACAATGAATGAAATACGTATCAAAGGAAAAAATTGGCAGGTAAATGTAAGAATTTTCGCTTCCCGCGCAGTATTAAGCCGAAGACCTTTGCTATATAATATCCAAACAAAAAACCCTATCAGCCGAAGCGGATAGGGTCGCGATCTTTATATAGGATCTTGAGTTAATTATACCAGCCAAATGCGTGCCATTTATTCAAATCCCAACGCATATCTCATTGATGGCTGTCAATTTTTGTCCTTGCTCGTTTAATGTTAACCGGCCCCATAACAGAAGCGATGGTTCTTTCAATCACCATTACTTTGATGGATGAATTGAAATTACGCAATAGTGATCGAACTATCCAGGTAAACATCCTGGATGGCATTCAATATTTCAACGCCTTCTTTCATCGGCCGCTGAAAAGCCTTCCGGCCACTAATTAATCCCATGCCTCCGGCCCTCTTGTTCACCACTGCAGTAGTAACGGCTTCTGCCATATCGCTGGCGCCAGAGGAAGCGCCACCCGAATTGATCAGTCCTGCACGACCCATATAGCAATTCGCAACCTGGTAACGACAAAGATCGATGGGATGATCCGAAGTAAGATCGGTATATATTCTTTTATCGTTCTTTCCATAGGCAGACTCCTTTGTATTGAGGGCGTTGTATCCACCGTTATTCTCGGGAAGTTTTTGTTTGATAATATCTGCTTCAATAGTTACCCCGATATGATTGGCCTGCCCGGTCAAATCGGCCGATACGTGATAATCAGTTCCATCTTTTTTAAAGGCCGGGTTTCGCAGGTAACACCATAGAATGGTTGCCATACCCATTTCGTGCGCCATCTCAAAAGCCTTGCTTACTTCCTGTATCTGGCGGGCCGACTCATCACTTCCAAAATAAATAGTGGCGCCAACAGCAGCGGCTCCCAAATCGCGACTGGCTTTTATAGAAGCAAACATGATCTGGTCGAACTTATTGGGATAGGTGAGAAATTCGTTGTGGTTTATCTTAACAATAAAAGGAATTTTATGCGCATACTTTCTCGATAAAAATCCAAGACCTCCAAATGTAGTAGCTACCGCATTGCATCCACCCTCGATTGCGAGTTTGATAATATTTTCCGGATCGAAATAAATCGGATTCTTCGCAAAGGAAGCGCCCCCGCTGTGTTCGATACCCTGGTCAACTGGTAATATGGAAAGATAACCTGTATTAGCGAGGCGACCTGTATTGTACATCAATTGCAGATTGCGTAACACATTCGGGTTACGGTCGCTATTGATCCAAATTCGATCCACAAAATCGGGGCCCGGTAAATGCAATAAATCTTTTGAAATGGTTTTCGACTGATGCTCGAGCAAATAGCTGGCCTTATCGCCCAGCAAATCGGTAATTTTCTTTGATGCCATGGCAAGAACGATTATTGATATGATTACTGTTGAAATTCAGACTACTATACTAACAAGCGTTCGCAAAGATAGTATTCCTGTTTGGATTCTTCAGTATTGGCAACAAATTTTATCAGGGCCATATTTTCATATCTCCTTGAAGCCATTTTCTTTTTTGAATTCATCGATCTCCCTCATAAACTCAATGGCCTGTATAACCGGTGTCCATTCCGGGCCACTGAAAAGTAGCCGGAACCATTTTTTATGTGCATTGCGCGCATTGATGTTTCGGTATAGCCATACCGAGAAAAATACAAACAACAAGGCAACAGGCAGCGAAATAAACCAGAAGCCAGGATCTCTGTTCACAATCGACGAGGGCGTTATAAACCACGTAGTATAAAACGGCATTTGAAGAAACAATACCCGAACGATACGAATGGTAGAAGATTGCAGGCGCGCGGTTTTTTCCTGCGCTTCTACTATTGATTCGCTGTTGTCGATCTCGCGAATCAGTAATATCTGCCTTATGTAAGCAGCAACTGCATATATATTAAATAAAGCGAGGACGCAGGCCGAAACAAAAAAGAAGATCTTTTCGAAACTAAAAGAATAATAAGCAAGCAAGAGGAGCAGGGCGACCCATAAAACACCAAGCAATACCACCCATTTCTTGAAATTAGCCAGTGCATTCAGTTTCGATTTTGCTCTCATTAACTGAATAGCTTCTTTTGTTTGCAATTGAACCACCCACGATTGCAGGTTTAATATTTTTGCCTGCCGCAATTGCTGATCATAAGTTTGCCATAAATTTTTCAATTCCTGTTCTTCCATCACCGTTTATTTTAGTGCCGAAAAATATTGCTTGAGCTTTTCTTTGAGTCTTCCCAGTTTGGTGGATACATTCGACGCACTTATCCCTACTATCTCTGCTATTTCTGTATTGGCTCTTTCATCGAGATAGAGCAACAGTATTGCACGGTCAAGTTCTTTTTGTAATTGAATGAATTTTTGCAGGTGCTGCAAGCGCGTTTCTGTTTCTCCAGGCACCGGTGAAAATTCCTCCATCTCGTTCAAGTTATCGTCGAGCGGCAGAACCGGCATCGCTTTTTTTGCCCGACGGTAAAAACTGATTGCCGTATTCAATGCCACGCGGTACATCCAGGTGCTGAACTTATGAGACGGATTGAATTGACGACCCGATTTCCAGAGTTGGTAAACAATTTCCTGTGCTAAATCTTCCCTTTCATTCTTATCGGGACAATAAGAGTGGCAGATTTTGTAAATGATCCCCCTGTTCTCTTCTATTAATCGCAAGAACTCCTGCTGATCGGGCTGATGCTGCATCGGCTTTTCTGTCGTTTATATATAATTCGCTGCGCGGGGGAAAATGTCACAGTTTGCTTAAAAAAAATAGCCAACAGCCCGGTTTTAGATGGTCCATTGGTCGTGAATGATGCCAACAAGATAGTACTGCCCCTCGTAGAACTTATACACCAATTTGAGCGAACGCCAATCCATGCCTTCGTATTTTTTTTCGAAACCCGAAAAATAACTTTCCGTAAAGGAACATCCGGGATAAATATGTTGCAGGTTATTGAGCGAATTCCCGGACGAGACTGTCTTATTCAGGCTTAAGTTTTCGGGCCTGGCAAATTTTACGTCATACACAAATTTTCGAAAATATTCCCGCAGCGTAAGGCGAATGGGATCGCCACTGCCGTCGTAGTAGCCCCAGAGGATTTTTGAAGGAGAAGAGAGGGTCGATAAAAATTTTTCTTTCGTGAATAACTGATCACGTGTTGTATCGATGTAGCCATAAGGGGAGAAACGCAAGCCTTCCAGCGGATGTATATAATCAGCCAGCTGTTGGTATTCTCCCCGCTCTATATGCAGCAGGATATCCGCAGTAAGACCCAAAAGCACCGTGTCCGATACCTTCACCGCAACCGTATCGCCATTGCCCGTACTATTTTCAGTAACCGTGCTGTCTAAATTTTCTTCAACATTTTTTTTACTCTTTTCATTGTTACAGGCATACACCAGTATTGCCAACAAAGCGAAGGTAATAACAGGTCGCCCGGCAGCATTTATTATTTGCCATCTCACGATATCTGAATTTTTATGGTTTACGTGAAGATAGCAATTATTGATGGCCCGTCTATTTATCGAGTAAGCGACGGTGATAATTGATTTGGCCGAGGTGATAGGAGAGATGTGTAGTCAAATGCGTAAGTATGAATGCACATGTATCCTTCCGGTCGAAAAGCGCCACGGGGAACTCTTTTTCGAGATCCTCATCGCGCAGTGTCGCGAGTGTATTGTCTACCACTTCAATAGTATTTTCTATTTTTTTAATCAGCTCATCCCTCGGCACATCTTTCAATGAAAACTCCTGGTCGCGGTTTCTTACATAGCCGCTATTGCCCAACAGGGCGCCTATAAAGTGGTTGAGATTGCCTACGAGGTGAAGACAAAGATTGCCGGAAGAATTGTTGATCCCGCTTTCCGTTTTCCAAATCAGTTTCTCGTTGGAAAAAGCAACTATTTCCTGTTTCAGCTTCTCCAGGTCTTTTTTATACGATGTTCGCAATACTTCGATAAACATATTTTACATTTTAAGAGGTTAATTCGCCTGTCATTAGCAACACCAATTCCCCGCTCAATCGCACTTTGTTTTCCTGCACTTCAACTTCAATTTCACCGCCGCGCTCCGATGCCTGGAAGGCTTTCAGCTTTTCCTTATTTAGTTTCCTGCTCCAATAAGGAGCCAATGCCGAATGAACGGAGCCTGTTACAGGATCTTCATCAATTCCAATCCAGGGGCAAAATGAGCGAAGGATAAAATCAAAACGAACACTCTCCGAACGAGAAGTTATTACGACCTCCTTGATCGGCATATTTGTTTTGATAAGCTCCCGAAATTGCGGCTGAACGGCTCGCAGGATCATTTCGTTCCTAACCTCGATAAACAGCGTTTCGAGTTCGGTGCAGATTTTTGTTTCTTCATGGCTATCTATCCCTAAAGCTTTCATCAAACCGGTTTCCGGCAATACGGTTTTCATATCGTACATTGGATAGATCATTTCAACACGGTTTTTGGCAACAGTGGTTTCGATTGTTCGCCCATCAACAGTAAGGATATCGATACGGTCACCGCCTTTGTGCCTGGCTGCAACAAAAGCCGCCGCTAATGTAGCATGACCGCAGGCCACAATTTCCGTGCAGGGCGTGAAGTACCGAATGGAGTACGTCGATTGATCATTCACCAAAGGGCAAATAAATGCCATTACCGGGCAATTCATTTCCCTCGCCAGTAATTGCATATTATTATCATCAGGTAATCTTTCGTCCAGGTACACCACCGTAGGGCTGCCCCGAAAGGGTTTATTGGTAAAGCAATCGGTATAATAAATCTTTGCGCTCATGCATTTTGTTGATAAACTGTAGCATTGTGTTTTTCCATCCACCGGCTGGCATCAGCAATATTTTTCCAGCCAAATTGTTCGTATAAACCATGCGCATCCTTTGTGAGTAAAATCCATCGCCTCAATCCCTGCAACGAGGGATGATGGTTAATTTGTTCCATCAACCATTTCGACAAACCAAGCCCGCGCCATTCGGGAAGTATAAAAACATCGCCGAGATAAGCAATCGTTGCATAATCTGTAATTACCCTTGCATAACCAACAAGCCCGCCATTCCGGTAAACCCCAAAATTGAGCGAATTGATTATGGCCATTTGCACTGTTTCATAAGGAATACCCTTTGCCCAATACGACTCCTCGCTCAGGTATCGATGTATTTGCTCCACCGGCAACAAACCCCTGTCGGTTGAAATAATAAATTCACCGTTGATTTGATAATCGGATGAAACGTCCGTATTAGTATGAGATTTTTGTGGCATAACAAATGGTTTTGGGAGAGAAGTAAAGAACTAAAAACCAGAGAAGGCTTGTAGTGTCGTGAATTTTCAACGAAGAAAGTCTCCGTCAACAATCAACAGCCTGGCGCCTTCTTCCGTTCGCGAACGATGCGAACTCAAATTGTCTGATACCACATAAGACATCCCTGCTTTCAACAAAAATTTCCCGCCATCCTCCATTTCGGTAATAATCGAACCTTCGATACAATGCAGCACATGCCCCTTCCTGCACCAGTGATCCGCCAAATAACCGGGCGAATATTCCACCAACCGAACCCTCAGCCCACCGTATTCTTTTACTTTTTCAAACACTTTCCCCTGCTCACCGCTTTTTTCAATGGTTTCCTCTACCGACCATTCAATTACATGAAATGGAATACCTGTTTTTACCGACCACATAACAATCATTATTGAAGGTTATAAAAAGAAAATTCTAATTACTCATTGCAAGGTCCACAGCGGCCAGGGCATGAATCCGGGTAGTATCAAAAACGGGAACGGATAGATCGGACTGTTCAATCATCATCGGTATTTCAGTACATCCCAGCACAATGCCTTCTGCGCCTTGCCCGATTAAATCATTTACTATTTCAAGGTATCTTTCCTTGGTTTCCTTCCTGAATATTCCTTTGCCTAATTCTACTTTCAATGTATGTTGAATATAATTTCTCCATTCTTCGTTCTCGGGAATAATAGTATCGATACCGGCCTCGCTGAGTTTATCGCGGTAAAAACTCATTTCCATGGTAAACTTAGTTCCGATCAGTCCCACTTTTTTCAATCCGCTTTTTTTTATCGCCATAGCCGTTTCCTGGGCGATGTGGACGATTGGCAATCGAATATTTTCTTTTAACCGGTCAGCCACCGCATGCGCAGTGTTTGCACACAACAAAATCAATTCAGCCCCGGCTTTTTCCAAATTCTCGCTTGCATCCAGCAAATATCGATATGCCTGTTCCCAATTCCCGGAAGTATAGGTTTTTTGGAAATCTCCAAAATTGAGCGAATAAATAATACAATCTGCATAGTTTATATCGCCCAATCTCCGGTTTACTTCTTCATTGATGTGGCGATAATAATCTATGGTAGAAACCCAACTGATTCCGCCAACAAGCCCGATTCTTTTCATAATCACAATTAATTATTTCTTTTTTTATCGAGGATATTGTCACCTATTTCTATCACTTTTTGAACAAGAAATTCAAAATCTTCCCGGCGGCTCCGGTGATTCACATTTGCCACGCGTATTACATACGAACCCTTTAATATCGTAAACGAGGGAGCTGCATCCCCGTTTTCGTGCAACTGCATTAAAATTTCCTTATTCAGTAAATTCAATTCTTCGTTCGATAACCGCTTATCTATATACCGAAAGCAAACAATATTCATTGGTACAGGCGCCATGAGTTCCAGCTTTTCTTCGTGCCGAATCATTTGTGCCAGCCATTGAGCCTGCTGAATATTTTGCCTGATCATTCGCCGGTATTTATCAAGCCCCTGTTCCTTCAGCATCATCCATACTTTCAGTGCACGAAATCCTCTCGACAATTCAATACCCAGGTGATTGAAATTGTATGGGCCCGAAATGATACCTCTTTCGTGCAGGGCAAGATAGCTGGCATTTATCTCGAACGCTTCCCTGTGTGCGGCCGCATCGCGAACCAGCAATCCACCCACATCGTAATTCACATAAAACCATTTGTGGTAATCGAACGCAACACTGTCTGCCAGTTGCAAACCCTTTAATTGCGTTTTGTATTCGGGAAGCAGGTTGGGAACTGCGCCAAAAGCACCATCCACATGCAACCATATCCCTTCTCTTCGCGCAATGCCTGCCAATGCCTCCAGGTCGTCGATAGCGCCGGTGTTTACCGTGCCGGCATTGCCAACAATACAGAAAGCGGAATAACCTTTGGCCTTATCTTCTTTAATTTGTTGTTCCAGTAAATCGATGCGGATTCGATACTCATCATCTACCGGAATTTTGACCAGGTTATTGCTTCCTATTCCCAGCAACTCCGCCGCTTTTTGTACGCAGCTATGTGTTTCGGCCGACGCATATACCAGCAACCGGCTATTGATTGGCTGGATGCCTTCCCGGCGAATAGATTTATTAAAACGATTACGCGCCACAGTCAGCGCAAGAATATTGGCCAGCGAAGCGCCTGTCGTTAATATGCCCGAGCTTTCCTGCGGAAAATCATAAAGCTCCTTGGTCCAATTCAACACCTGCTGCTCCACGTACAAAGCCGCATGCTCGCCGAACGAAACAGTAGAGTTCATCGCTGCTGCCAGCATATCAGCCATCATACCGGTCGTATTCCCACCACCGCAAACCCATCCCCAAAAGCGGGGATGAAGATTGCCAAGACCGTAAGGAAGTATATGTTCCCTGAATTCTTCATACACTTTGCCGATGTCGCTGGCAGCATCGGGCAATTTCCCGGTAAAAACATGTTTACTGGTCGCAGGTATAGGTTGCCACAGTTTTCGCTGCGCGGATTGCTCCACATAATCGAACATATCGTTCAGCATCTCATGCGCTTTTTCGCGTTGCTTTTTCCAATCAACCGGGTCAATACTCTCCTCGGCAAGAGCGGGTTTTGTTACTACTGTTTCCATATAACTGTTTTGCTTTACAAAGCTGGGAAAATAATTTGTATCGATACAGATACAATTTTTGTATTTTTGACCGATACAGTTTTATGAAGCAGAAATTAACAAGCCGCAAAGAATTGCTCTACCTGCGCATTGCGCGCAATATTGAAATGCAAATACAGAACGAAGTATTAAAGGTGGGCGACAAACTTCCTTCTATCAGGATGATTTGCCGCGAACACGGGGTTAGCATGAATACGGCCCAGTTTGCCTATTATGAATTGGAAAGAAAAGCATTGATAGAATCGCGGCCGCAATCGGGTTATTATGTAAGCCGCTCCATCCAAAAAAGACTGGCCATTCCAACCGTAAGCAAACCCGCCAGCCGCGCGCCGGCAAAGCAGATTTCGGATGTTTTTACTTCGGTGTACAACAACGCAAGCGATAAATCACTTACCCTTTTTTCGATGGGAATTCCATCGGAAGAGTTATTGCCTATTGCCAAACTTCGGAAATCGGTAGCGGAAGCATCGCGCGAATTACCCGCAGCAGGTACTATGTACGAATCGATCCAGGGAAATGATAAACTCAGGCGACAGGTTGCACGCTGGTCTTTTTCGTGGAAGGGAAATCTTACCGACGATGATATTGTAATTACTTCTGGTTGCATGAATGCGCTTGCTTATTGCATAATGTCGCTCGCGAAAGCCGGCGATACTATTGCCGTAGAAAGCCCTTGTTTTTTTGGAATATTGCAATTGGCGCAAAGTCTCGGCTTAAAAGTATTGGAGCTTCCCACGCATCCCAAAACCGGTGTTGAACTGGACGCGCTGAAGAAAGCTGTATTGAACAATAAAATCAAGCTATGCCTGCTCGTCAGCAATTTCAGCAATCCCCTCGGCAGTTGCATGCCCGAAGAAAATAAAAAAGAAGTAGTGAGAATGCTGGAGTATTATAACATACCACTCATCGAAGACGATTTGTACGGTGATTTGTATTTTGGCGAAAGCCGGCCCACTTGTTGCAAATCGTACGACGAAAGCGGTTCAGTACTTTGGTGCAGTTCGGTTTCAAAAACGCTGGCCCCGGGGTATCGCGTAGGATGGGTAGCGCCGGGTAAGTACAAAGAAAAACTGGTGCAGTTGAAGTTATTCAATACACTTTCATCTCCCACGATCGGCGGCGAAGTAATCGCGAGTTTCCTTGAAAAAGGAAGATATGAATCGCATCTTCGAAAATTGCGCCAGGCTTTGCACACTACCTACCTTCAGTATGTGCGGGTAATCGGCGATTATTTTCCGGAAGAAGTGAAGATGAGCCGGCCACAAGGAGGATTGTCGTTGTGGTTGGAATTGCCCAGGCAGGTGAATACTCTTGATCTTTACAACACGGCCCTTCGCCATAAAATTAGTATTGCACCCGGAATGATGTTTACGCTGCATAACCAGTTCAACAATTGCATGCGCCTGAGTTATGGATTGGCATGGAACGAAAAATCGGAAAACAGTCTCAGGCTACTCGGCAAACTGGTGAAGGCGGCTTTATAGCCTTAATTTTATTTTGGAATAATTGCCATGGCCTCTATTTCAACCAGCACGTCTTCGCGAAACAAGCGACTCACCTGAACCAGCGTGCTGGCCGGTGGATTTTTGACATTTACAAATTTGTTTCGGATATCGCGGAACACCTGTAGCTGCGAAGCATCCAAAACATATACGCCGATTTTTACCAATTGATCCATAGTTCCACCAGCGGCCGTAACGGCATGCCTGATATTAATAAAGACCTGCTCGGTTTGTTTAGCAAAATCATCCTTGCCCACAAGATTGCCGTTCCTGTCGAGCGGCACCTGTCCCGATATCATTACCATTTTACAATTGCCCAAATCGGTAATAGTAACATGCGTGTATCCTCTTGGAGTAGAAAGCTCGGCCGGGTTTAGAAAGCTTACGGGGTTTTTATCGGATTGAGCCAGTGAAATTTTATTTACCAATACGAAAAGGAAGATCAGTATCTTTTTCATTGTATACTCTTTAGATGTGAAAATTAAAACCGGATAACGCATACGCCAGTTCCTTTAAAACTATTCATATCCATCAAAACCCGGATGCCTTCGTTTAAATCAACAATTCTTCCCAGTAATTTTTGCGGCTGAATTTTTCCTTCACTTATCATTTGCAACAGCGGTGGATATTGATGCGCCTGCATACCATGACTACCCACGATTGTCAATTCGTTGCTGATAACGGCCGACATAGGCAGGGGAGGATTGGTCTCATTACCGGCCAATAAGCCCAGTTGAACGTGCCGGCCTTGTTTTCTTAATGAAAGAATAGAATTACGGCAAGTAGTTCTGCTTCCCAAAGCATCTACCGAAACATCTGCACCGCCCGCCGTTAATGTTTTTACCGCTGCGGGAATATCATCAATTTCCATGGCATTGATAGTATATGCAGCGCCGATAGCGGAAGCAAATGCTAATTTTTCACGATCAATATCAATGGCAATAGGCTTTGCCCCCAGGGCCGACGCAATCATGATGGCCGAAAGCCCCACGCCGCCGCATCCGTGTATAGCCACCCATTCGCCCGGCTTTATATCAGCTTGTGCAGTAAGGCCGCGCCACGATGTTATAAAACGACAACCGAGGATGGCAGCGGTGGTAAATTCCATACTACCAGGCAAACGAACGAGGTTGCGATCGGCATATTTTATTTTCACGTATTCCGCGAATGAACCCCAACCGGTAAATCCCGGCTGGAAATAATTATCGCAAATCTGTTCCTGGCCCTTATTGCATTGGGCACAAGAACCGCATCCTATGCAAAATGGAACTGTTACACGGTCTCCCTTTTTCCAGTTCTTCACGTCTTTGCCAATTTCTTCTACAATCCCTGCAAATTCATGCCCGGGTACATGCGGTAGATGGATATCAGCATCGTGTCCCTGCCAGCCATGCCAGTCGCTACGACATATACCGGTAGCACATACACGAATAATTACCTCGCCCGGTCCGGCCGCAGGATCGTTGAGCCTTTCCACACGAATAGGCGATTTGAACCGATCGTAATAAGCAGCAATCATATCACCGAGCGTTTGCAACAGCGATAGCCTCTTTCAACAAAAAGTTGAACCGATCCGGTTGTTCTATCATCGGGTAGTGGCCGCTGTTTTTTATAATCCAGTAACGATATCCTGAACCGCAATACTTTTTGAGAGAGCTTTCGTCTTTCAAACTATTCTCCGCTACAATTAACAGAACAGGAACTTTCATTTTGGGCAACAATTGCTGTTCTGCCTTGTATTCTCCTGCTAAACTTTCAAGAGTTGATATGGCGAAACCCGGGTTGGCAGTGGCGATATCCTGGATAACTCTTTCCTTTACGGCGCTATCAGCGGTAGGAGGAAAGAGGTATTGATTGGTATACTGTCGCGCCATATTTTTATAATCATTTCTGAAAGCAGTAAAGAAAGCTTTCAGTTGTTCCGCTTCTTCCGCACTGGGTTCGTGCCCCACTTCCTGCAAATTATCTATACCAATAAATCCCCTGACCTTACCGGGAATTTTATTGTACACATGAAGATTGATATTGCCAGACATTGAATGACCAATGAGAATAATGGAATCGAGATTAAGTTTATTAACGAGGGTGACGATATCGTCGGCATATTGCTCAATGGTCATCAACGCCGCGGTGTCGGATTTACCATGCCCGCGCAAATCGAGTGTAAGTACCTGGAAGCTGTCTTTGAGCACATTTACCTGCTGCTTCCAGTAATCGCTGTTAATGCACCACCCATGCACAAATACAAGAGTAGTATTGCCCTTGCCTGTAAGTTCGTAGTAGATCGGGAACTTCTCTGCAATTCCGGTTTTTTCTTTGCCGGGGTTATTGCAGCAAATCAGCAAAATGAAAACAAAGCCGGCCAGCACGAATGGTAAGAGATGAATACGATTGATTATTCTACTCATCGAATTTATTTCACCGAAGCTAGGGAAATTTTCGAACCGTAGGTGAGTGATTGCCAATATTGAATAACACGAAGCAGGCCTCTATCCAAATAAATCACTGCTCAAATATCGATCGCCGCGATCGCAAGCGATAAATACGATGGTACCGGTTTCAATTTCAGTTGCCAGCTTAATGGCAGCCGATGCAGCGCCGCCACTGCTCATACCGGCAAATATGGCTTCTATCCTTGCAAGTTGCCGGGCCATCATGGTGGCTTCTTTTTGTGATACATCGATTACCCGATCTACACGCTCGGGTTCAAAAATTTTAGGAAGGTATTCCTTTGGCCAGCGCCTGATACCGGGAATGGACGACTCTTCCGTAGGTTGGCATCCTACTATTTGGATATCCGGGTTCTTCTCTTTGAAATACCGCGAGCATCCCATGATAGTTCCGGTTGTTCCCATAGAACTTACAAAATGGGTAATGCCGCCCCCGGTATCGTTCCAGATTTCCGGCCCGGTAGTTTTATAATGGGCGAGGTAATTATCGGGGTTGGCAAATTGATTGAGAATATATGCTTCACCTTTGGCAGCTTTTTCATCGGCATAGTCGCGACAAACTTCGATCGACTCCAATAAAGTTACTTTGGCGCCAAAAGCTTCCATGGTAAGCGTACGCTCCCTGGTAGAGGTTGAAGGCATAACCAGTTCCATCTCCAGGTCATATAAACGGGCAATCATTGCCAATGCAATACCGGTATTGCCGCTGGTTGCTTCTATCAGTCTATCGCCGGGTTTGATATCTCCTCTCTCCAGTGCAGAACGAATCATATTCAAAGCGGGTCGATCTTTTACACTGCCACCGGGATTGTTTCCTTCCAGCTTAGCATAAATTTTTACCCTGGGATTCGGATTCAGTTTTCTTATTTCAGCAAGGGGTGTATTGCCAACCAGGTCGATAATACTTGCCATGTTCAGGAATTAATTTTTTCAACAACTTCTATATCGGGGCGATGATAAACGGTGGAGTAGGGCGGGATGCTTTTGGTTAACCAAACGTTGCCGCCAATGATACTGTGATGCCCGATTACTGTTTCTCCGCCCAATATGGTTGCACCGGAATAAATGATGACATGATCTTGTACCGTTGGATGTCGCTTGGTATTGGCGAGGCTCTTATCTACACTTAAAGCACCCAGTGTTACACCCTGGTATATCTTTACGTGATTTCCAATATCGCTTGTTTCACCAATTACTATCCCCGTACCATGATCGATGCAGAAGTATTCGCCGATTTCGGCGGCAGGATGAATATCAATGCCCGTAATTGAATGCGCCCATTCGGTAATGATACGCGGAAGCAAAGCAGTATTCAAATCGAGCAGGGCATGCGCAATGCGATAAAAAGCAATGGCCACAAAGCCGGGATAGGCCCTTATTACTTCAAATCTCGTATGAGCCGCAGGGTCACCCTGCAGGATCGCTTCAATATCGGTATTGAGTACGCGGTACAGCTCGGGCAGCGACTGAAAAAAATACTCGGCTTTTTCTGCATTATCATCTTCTGCACATGCTTTTGTTGCATTCAGCAAGTCGACCAGTTCCTTTTTTAGCTGCTCAAATTTTTTACCGATTTCCTCGGGAGATAAAGAAAAACAGGCAGCACGTTCGGGATACATCAGGCAAATTAATTGCGATACCCACGAAGCTATTTTTTCATTGGCTGGAACCGCCTCGGTTTTTTGCTGGACATTGAAAATATGCTGGTAAAAATCGCGACTCATAATCGACCATTTTTGTAGGGAACTGTGAAATTAGGACAATTTGCAGAAGCATCCACTTTTAAGGCAACTGCCGGTCATTTTTAATGAAACTTTAGTATTGATGAACTAAAAACTGCTTACTTAAAATAATTGGAGCAGGCGAAGATTCGACACGGGCGCTGTCGCATATCTGTATCAATTTATTTTATTCATACTTTAGCAACCGAACTTATTTAATCGCGGCAATTGATTCGAAAGGAAATACTGAAATCCATTCTAAACACGATTTGATGAAATACTTTAACCTTGTTTTTGCCATCTTGTTTGTATTATTTGCCGGTCTTCAGTACAACGACCCCGATCCCTATTGGTGGATACCCATTTATTTGTACGCTGCTGTTCTTTGCTGGCTGGCCTCCAGGGGAAAGTATTTTCCCAAAGCATACCTGGCAGGAATTGCTGTTTACCTGGGTTATGCGGTATATCTTTTTTTTACAAAAGACGGGGTACTGGATTGGGCAAGGGAACACGATGCTGAAAACCTGGTTCAAACCATGAAGGCAGAAAAGCCCTGGATTGAAGATACGCGGGAATTCGGTGGTCTTTTAATTTTAATTGTAGTAATGCTGATTGATTTCTTCTATTCAAAAAGAAAAGCCCCCCGTTGAAATGGAGGGCTTTTAGATTCTTATTTGAGAAATATCTATCGATCACTAAACTGGATAAACTGCAAACCTATCTGTGAACTTTCTTTTTCTTTCGGTTTGCTAACAATATACAAGCTGTGCAGTTTACCATCGGTCACCGGTTCCAGTTTCATCGGTATCGCTGTTCCTCCCATGCCTCCCTTCGTGGGCAGTCCTCCGGGAATAGCGCCTTCACCTATCTTTTTGCCATCCGGTGCATCTAACCTTAATTCAAAAACAAATCCCTGCACCGGCGCTGTTTGCCAACCGGCAGCCAATACAGCACTTGTTATACCCGTGAGATCGATATTATCGATGCTGAACCAGCCTTCCGATAATGGGGCAACCATAAAACGCATGCCGCCAAAGTCGACAGACGTATAACCTCTCATATTGGTTATTCCAAAGAACAACATCTTGCTGCTTCGTAACGATACTGCCGTGCTCCCCGTCATGGGTTTGATATTATCCCCGCCTTTATCGGTATAAGTTGCAGAAATGTATAATACTCCATTGTCTTTTGCCGGCTTGTTAAGTGTTGGTGCAAGCGAACCCGATACCGGCAGGGATTTTTTCTTTTCGGTATCGGCCAGCGATTGAATCCAGGTAACAATTTGCTTTGCATCTTCTGGTTTCAGGTTGGGATGAGCGGCCATCGCCACTTCGCCCCATACACCACCGCCACCTTTAATTATCTTTTCCGATAAATAATTAAGTGCATTGGGATCCTTCTTGTATTTCCTGGCAATATCGATGTATGAGGGCCCGATGGATTTTTTATCTACCTGGTGACAATTTTTACAATCGAGCGACAACATCAGGTTCTTGCCCAATACCACTGCGCTCAACACCTGGTGCCCCTGCGGCGATGCGGCTTTATCGCTTCCTTCCAGGTAATCGGCCGAAACAATTAGGTTCGATAAATCCTTTTGCGAAGCCGTATCGTCTTTATCCCTGATCGCTACATTGTACTTAACCTGTTTACCCGGGAAATAGAATGTTTTGTTGCCTTCAATAGCAATCACCACTTCAGGCGTTTCGTTGCCTGCATATACGCTCACCGTTCCGCTTTTAGTAGAAAGCTTTTTGTCGTCACTAACTTCCACCGATATCGTGTAGTCGCCTGCTTTATCATACTTGTATTCTAAAACAGGTTCGCTGGTTTCTTTCTTTTCGCCATTGCCCAGGTCCCACAGGTAACTGAGTTTATCCCTTTCGGGATCATTAGCATCAACAGAAATTTTTACAGTGAAAGGGATTGCGCCCGATGCTTTGTCGGTACTTATGGTTCCTACCTTGGGTGGACGATTCCCCGCCGTAAAATCTATTCGCGACAAACCCGCATCGGGGTTCTTGCTAAACCATCCGCTTCCATATTCCAGCAAATACAATTTACCATCGGGCCCAACCTCCAAATCAATCAGTGCGGCCAGTTTGGTAGAAGCCATAAAGGGCTCCATTTTATAGAAATCTCCTTTTTCGTCGAGTGTAACTACCTTGATAAAATTGCGCATCCATTCGTATATAAATACTTTACCGTTGTAATAGTCGGGCATACGGGTTTCGGCCGGGAACATATCGGTATAATACGCCGGGCCGGCCATTGCATTTCGTCCGCCTGTACCCATTTGCGGGAACTCTTTTGATTCGGCATAGGGATACCATATAAAGGCAGGTGCAACCGGCGGCAATTCTTTTAAACCGGTATTATTACGCGAATTGTTAACCGGCTTGGCGGGATCGAATAGGGGGCCCGTCTTACCCGTAGCGTAATCGTATTCGTGATAAGGATAGTTATTGCCCACAAACAAAGGCCATCCGAAGAATCCGGCTTTTTTAGCCTGGTTCAATTCATCGTAACCACGTGGGCCTCGCGTATCGAAGCTATCATTGCCGGCATCGGGCCCCACCTCACCCCAATACAGGTAACCGTTCTTCTTATCCACCGAAATGCGGTAAGGATTTCGGTTACCCATCACATATATTTCAGGTCGGGCATTTGCAGTTCCCTGTGGGAAGAGATTTCCCTCAGGAATGCTATAGCTTCCATCTTCGTTGATTTTAATACGAAGAATCTTTCCACGTAAATCATTGCTGTTCCCCGATGATCTCCTCGCATCGTATTGCTCAAAACCCGGCCTGTCGTCGATAGGAGCAAACCCGTTGTTACGGAATTTGGTAGGCTGATCGAAGGGAGTAGAATTATCGCCCGTGGAAAGAAAAAGCATATTGTCTTTACCGAATGCGATAGATCCCCCTGTATGGCAGCATATTTCGCGCTGCGAATAAAATTGAAGGATGATTTTTTCCGACTTGGGATCGAGTGTATCGTTTTCAAATTTGAAACGCGAAAGCCGATTTACGGAAGTATCGCTGGGGCTGTAGAAGATGTATACAAAATGATTGCTGGCATAATTCGGATCTGCCTGTATACCCAGCAAGCCTTCCTCGGCGTTCACTCCATCTGTTTTTGTTTTCCAGTAAACATCGAGATAGCCTGCCTGCTTAATGGATTTATCGGCATTCTTGTACAACATTAACTCGCCCCGGCGTTGTGCAATCAGTACATCCAGGTTGGGAAGAACGGTCATTTCGGTAGGTTCAAACAAAGTTCCCTGCGTTAACTGCACTTTGGTGAAACGATCTTCTTCGGGAACGCGGAGTGTTTTTGCTTTTGCGTAGTCGAGCTTTTTATTGTCGCCAATAGCATATTGAATGCCGCCAAGAATATGTTTCAGGTAATTTTCTTCTTCGAACGACGCTTCGGTGTGGCCGAGTTCGGTGTACCATGCCCGACCTCCGTCGAAATCGTGGTACCAGGCCATTGGGTGATTGTCGCCATTGGTTCCACCCTTGTACGATTTCTCGTCGATTTTCAATAACACTTTTACGTCGGGGTTAAGCTTTTTGAAATTATACCACTCATCTTTTCTTGTCCATTCTTTGGGCAGGTGCTTGGTAGAAATATGCGAAGCATCCACTACCTCCAACTTTGCTTCCTGCTGTTCGGGATGACTTTCAAAATATCCGCCTACCAATCGGCCGTACCAACCCCAATCGTATTCCGCATCAGAAGCTGCGTGTATGCCCACGTATCCTCCGCCCGATTGAATATATCTTTCAAAATCGGCTTCCTGGTAATTGTTAAGCATATTGCCCGTGGTATGCAGAAAAATTACAGCCGAATATTTTTTTAAAGAATCTTCTGAAATATACCCGGCATTTTCTGTGGTGTCTACATCAAATCCATGTTCCTGTCCCAACTTCATAATAGCGGCTTTGCCATTGGGAATCGAGGAATGCCGGAATCCCGCAGTTTTAGCGAATACCAATACACGGGGTTTACCGGAGCGGGAGCCACAACCAATAAAAATAAACGCGATGATAACGGAGAAGGAGAGGAGAATAATTTTTTTCATACGTGTCGTTGATAATGATTAAAGATAAAGTTTTCGGGAAAAAGAATATTGATTAGACAACTGCCGCGGTTTCTTTTTTCAAAAAATATTCTCGAATGAATGATAGTTAGTAATCAGGTATCGTCCGATGTTTACAAAACTGCTGAATGTTTTTTTACATTCAACTTTTTTAAATACCTGGACGAAAGAAATGAGATAATTGGAGAATGAGATAATTGGGCAATGAGATAATTGGAGAATGTAGTAACCGAAGGTTTTTGACGGGGTATTGGGAAAGCAAGGATAGGATCATTTTTGGGGATGGTTTGTACCGTGCGGGCAGACAGGGGTAGCGACGGAAAGCGGCTGGCGGTCTATCAACACGGTTAACCTGCTTAATATCAATACTCCCGGGTTCGAGACCGAACAAAAAAAACTGCCAGTCAAAGCATCTATTTTGGGCAACTAGGCTTATCTTTGCGCTCCGTTTTTAAAACGGATTATTCCTGAAGAGGTCCAATAAGGGTTCCGCCTGTGCGGGAACACCTCAAGGGTAAACAAAAAAACCAGGTAAAATGCCTAAGGTTAAAACAAACTCCAGCGCAAAAAAGCGCTTTAAAGTGACTGCTACCGGCAAGATCACTCACCAGAAATCTTTCAAACGTCACATCCTTACAAAAAAATCCAAACGCCGCAAGCGCGCGCTCAGCAAAGACGGCATTGTTCACAAAAGCAATATGGATTTTGTAAAACGCCTGTTGCGCCTGAAGTAAAAAGGAAGCGACCGGCTTTTTGCCTTTTGCTTCAACGAAATCATTATCTAACATTCAAACTTATTTTATATGCCTCGTTCAGTAAACGCAGTTGCCTCCCGGGCGCGCCGTAAAAGAATCCTCAAAAAAGCGAAAGGGTTTTATGGCAAACGTAAAAATGTGTACACCGTTGCCAAAAACATAGTGGAAAAAGGTCAAACCTATGCCTATGTTGGCCGCAAACTGAAGAAAAGAGAATACCGTTCATTGTGGATCGCACGTATCAATGCTGCTGTTCGTGAAGAAGGACTTACGTACTCGGAGTTCATCCACAAATTGAACCAAAAGCAAATCGGCCTCGATCGTAAAATCCTGGCTGACCTGGCTATGAATGAGCCGGAGACCTTCAAGAAGCTGATCGCTTCGGTAAAATAATAAGAGTTTTGTCTTATTAACATTTAGCCGGGAGATGTGCATTCATCTCCCGGTTTTTTTATTTGCAGATTTCTGTAAAAAATTACATTTGTACCTCAAAAACCGGTTAGTACAAATTACAACCCATTTCTGCTAGATGAACAATACATACACCGATCTGGTGAAACAAACTTTCAACTTCCCACAGGAAGGCTTTGAAACACACGATGGAAATCTCTATTTTAATGGCCTCGACCTGAAAGCGCTTATTGCCAAACACGGCACGCCTATGAAGCTTACCTATCTGCCCAAAATAGGAATGCAGATCAAGAAGGCTAAAAAGATGTTTGCCAATGCCATGAAGCGGCACAAATACGAAGGCGAATACCATTATTGTTACTGCACCAAAAGCTCGCATTTTTCCTTTGTGGTGGAAGAAGCTTTGAATCACAACATTCATCTTGAAACATCGTACGCCTACGATATCGAAATCATCAAAAAGCTTTTCGAGAAAAAGAAAATCAACAAGGATACCTTCATTATCTGTAATGGCTATAAGCAGAAATCGTACACCACGCGTATCGCCGGGCTTTTGAACAGCGGCTTCAAAAATGTCATTCCCATTCTCGACAACAAAGACGAATTACAGCACTATAAGAAATCGGTAAAAGTTCCTTTTAAACTGGGAATAAGAGTAGCGGCCGAGGAAGAGCCCACCTTCCCGTTCTATACATCCCGCCTCGGGTTCCGCGCCCGCGACGTACTGGAGTTTTATGTCGACAAGATCGAAGGCAATGAAGATCGCTTCCAACTCAAAATGCTGCACATATTTTTGAACAAAGGAATCAAAGATGATATTTATTATTGGAGCGAGCTGAACAAAGTGATCAACCTTTATTGCCAGCTAAAAAAGATTTGCCCTGAACTCGACTCGATCAATATTGGTGGCGGCTTCCCCATCAAGCATTCCCTGGGCTTTAATTACAATTACCAATTCATGATCAACGAAATTGTTGGTAATATCAAAAAAGCCTGCAAGCGGAACAATGTGCCCATGCCGCATATATTCACCGAGTTCGGAAGCTATACCGTGGGCGAAAGCATGGCACATATCTACAGCGTGATTGGTCAAAAAACTCAAAACGACCGCGAGATATGGTACATGATCGATTCGTCGTTCATCACAACTTTGCCCGACACCTGGGGTATTGGGGAGAAATTCCTGATGTTACCCATTAACAAATGGGACCAGGATTACCAGCGCGTAGTGCTGGGAGGAATTACCTGCGACAGTCACGATTATTACGATTCCGAAGAACACGTGAACGAAGTGTTTCTTCCCAAGCTTAATAACGGCGAGCCTTTGTTTGTAGGATTTTTTCATACCGGCGCCTACCAGGACCAGATCAGTGGCTATGGAGGAATTAAGCATTGCCTTATTCCTTCGCCCAAACACGTAATTGTTGGCCACGACAAAAACGGGAAACTGGTCGATTGGGTATATGCTAAAGAGCAAACGGCCCAAAGCATGCTGAAAATTCTTGGTTACTCCAGGTAATTTGTATAAAGAAATATAGGTTACCGTCACTGCGCATCCCTGGACGCACAGTGGCGGTATTTAGAGATAGTAACCGCTTATACAAATTGTAATGCCGCTTCGGTAGATTCGGTTAGCTTTACCAAATTCATCCATTTTCAAAGCATCATTTGTTATGAAAAAAATATTGTTGGCCATTTGTTTTATTGCCGCCGGGAATTTCGTTTTTTCCCAAACAGCGGAGGATTCGGTAAAAGCTACTATCAATAAATTATTCGAAGGAATGAAGAGTGCCGATGGAACTGTTATAAGTTCCTGTTTTGCCGACAGCGCAGTACTGCAAACCATTGTCAACACGCGCGATGGCAGGTTGACCATCCGAAACGAAAAAGTGAGCAATTTCGCAGAACAGGTGGGCAAAAGTCCGAAAGGCGCCTTAGACGAGCGCATAGAATTCGGAAGTATTAAAATAGATGGCCCTCTCGCAAGTGTATGGACTCCTTATAAGTTTTATTACAACGGTCAATTCAGTCACTGCGGCGCCAACTCATTTCAATTGGTTCGCTTTAACGGGCAGTGGAAGATTCAATACCTCATCGATACGCGACGCCGCCAGGGATGTGACTAATTGACTAATTGGCTAATCGGCTAATCGGCCAATTAACTCATCTCTTAGTCCTATACTTCTTGTTCACTTTTGGACTATTAAAATACTCATTGAGTTCTTCTGCAGTCATATTATTTGTATAGATTTCAAGCGGAACGTCGATCAGTTGTATCTGGATTTGCTTAAGTTCATCTTTCAGCTTATTCGTCTTTCGAGCGATATCGGGATCTTTATCGCCCACCAGTCCGTTTTCCTTCTGCATATAATCCAATCGTTTTATCGAGGTACGTATCAAAGCTGCCTGGTTTTGGTCGAATACCTTTTGAGGAGCTACTGCTTCTTTAATGGGCACCAGCGATACGCCCACGCTCGGCAGTATCTGGCCTGTTCGTTTTGTTCCCGCATCGCTCGAGGAGGAAAGTATGCTGCCCGTTAATGCCGTGGTAGAACTGGTAATATCAAAAGTGGTGCGGGTATTTTTTATGCGTTTTACTCCCTTATCTAATTGAAGAAAGGTATACTTCAATTGAAGAATATAACTGGTGATATTCTGGTTAATGAGATTGTAATCCTGGCGCGCAAGCGGATAATTGAGCGCGTCTTTTACAATGATCCGTACTACCGCTGTATCTTTAGCCATGAAGCGGTTGGCGCCCACAAAACTCAGGTTCACAATTTTTACTTTCCCCGAGTCGGATTCTTTCACAAACTCGAATGGCGGCGACCAAACAAACTCATCGTCACAATGCCGAACCAACGTGAAATTCTTCAGGGGAGTGTTCGCAAAAAAAGTAATATTCTCGATTGGAAAGCTCCCGTTTTCACACTGTACTTTGAAAGCGACGGTATCTCCTTCTTCTACCAAAAGTGTTGAACTCACTGTTGGTTTAACCCTGGAAGGAATTATTTCTGTATTGTAAAACACGATCGAAAAAAAAGTATCGATCTTTTCTTTCGGATTGTCAAGGTTCTGTACCCCGATAAACACCTTGTACTCGTTATCGTATTTCAGTTTGCCCGAGAGGAAAAATGATTTATCTGCCTTAAATGTGAGCAGCCCGTTGTCTTTATTAATTTTCAAACCAATCGGCGAGTTGCGGAGATACCAGTAATATAGCGATTCATCGCGATTAATCTCGAGCTTATACGTGAGGGTGGAATCTACATGCAGGGTGAAATAAGGATTCAGGTTTTTTATCCTTAAAATAGTATCGGCCAAACGAACGGTGGTATCAATTGGCTTAACAATCGTATCGGTTTCCACTTGTGAATGCGCGCTGAAATGCGCAACCGTCGTTAGTACAGCTATGAATAAAAATCGATGGATACGAGGATTTTTTCTTCTCATGTTGGTGATTGAAAATAAAGCTCCGAAGTTACTGCATAAAAAATAAAAAAACCGCTCCCGCCAAAGCGGGGAGCGGCACTTAAACCAAAACCAACCGTGGCATAACCACACCTTCTTACACCTGCGGTTTGTGCAGGCAATTTTTTAACAAGTCTTTTATTGAACGGCTATTTGTTTGTTGCTTTGTTTAGCCTGCTCTTTTTTAGGAAGCAACAATTTCAGGATTCCGTTTTCGTAACGAGCCTGGATGGCATCGGTGTCGATATTATCATCTACCTGGAAGCTGCGCTTGAAACTCTTGAACTGGAACTCCCGGCGCAAAGTTTTATAATCCTCCTGTTTTTCTTCTTTTTTCTCTTCGTAGCTGATGGTAAGCATTCCGCTCTCCAGGCTTACGTTGAAATCTTCTTTTTTACGTCCGGGTACATTCAATTCAAGATGATAGGCATCGTTTGTTTCGTGTACGTTCATGGCCGGAAAATAGAAGTTGTCATCCTTCCAGGTACTGTCCCAAACAGAGGGGAAGTTGTTGAAAAACTCATTGAACAGGTTGTCGATGCTGCGGGCCACTGGCCGGTTGTTAAATTTTACCATTGTCATAGCGATAAGTTTTTATAGTTAATTAATGTTTTCGAACATAATTCGACAAAGGGCATACCATCGCGCCTGAATGCTGTTTTTCCTGACTTACTGTTCGTTTTTCGGGGAGGGCGTCCGCCATAATTTCATATTATTCGGTAAAGCCTGTGTCAATAATTCTTATTTCTCAATTCGGAAATGATGGCTGAACTTTTTTTCTAGTTTTGTGTTCAAATTTTTCAAACCAAAAAGAATATAAATTATGTATCCCCAGGAAATAGTTATGCCGATGAAAGAGGAGCTGACCGATAATGGTTTTCAGGAATTGCTAACCGCTTCGGAGGTAGACGAACAATTGAAAAAGCCCGGCACCACGCTGGTGATGATTAATTCTGTATGCGGTTGCTCGGCCGGCTCCGCCCGTCCGGGCGTGCTGATGGCGGTTGCCAACAGCGCTAAAAAGCCCGACTATCTTGCCACCAGCTTTGCGGGGTTCGATATCGAAGCCGTTAATAAAGTACGAGAGCACCTCCTGCCTTATCCTCCTTCTTCCCCTTCAATTGCCTTGTTTAAAGATGGCCAACTGGTTCACTTTATAGAAAGACACCAGATCGAGGGCAGACCCGCTCAAATGATAGCGCACAATCTTATTGCCGCATTCAACGCATACTGCTGATAGCTGAGCAAAGCAGCCGTTTCAGAATTTGAATTTTCGGTATGGCGGCTTCGGATTCAACGGGCCGACCGCCCACTACTACAAGCCGGACCACCATTCAATTCCTGGAACGGCTTTTATTTATATAATGGTTTTATAAGTTTATTGCATCAGCTTTTTTTGCCTATCATTGCATCTTTAAATCCCTTATTTCTACCAACCACTACGCATGTATCCTAATCTTTATTACGCGTTCAAAGATCTGTTCGGCGTTGAGCTGGGTGGTCTTCGTTTTATCAATTCCTTCGGATTTTTTGTGGCTATTTCTTTCCTCGCCGCAGCATATATCTTATCGACAGAGTTGAAACGAAAAGAAAGAGAGGGGCTGTTAACTGGAACCGATGTAAAAATAACCATCGGGCAACCCGCTTCCTTCGCTGAATTACTCACCAACTTCTTGTTAGGCTTTTTATTAGGTTACAAATTCATTGGCTTATTCCTCGCAGGTAAACAAGCCGCGTCGGACCCCCAGGCTTTTATTTTTTCAACGCAGGGAAACTGGGCAATGGGTATCGGACTCGGCATCCTTTTTACCGGAATTAAATGGTGGGAGAAAAACAAACGCAAACTGGCAAAGCCCGAAGACAGAACTATACGGGTTTGGCCTCACGATCGGGTAGGAGACCTGGTTATTTATGCGGCAATTTTCGGCTTTCTGGGCGCAAAGGTTTTTCATAACCTCGAAAACCTCGACGAGTTTGCAAAAAACCCGATAGAAGCCTTACTCTCTTTTAGCGGTCTGACTTTCTATGGCGGACTCATTTGCGCCACACTTGCTATTTGGTATTATGCACGCAAGCACAAGATCGGTTTTAAACATCTTTGCGATGCCGCCGCGCCAGGGCTGATGCTCGCTTACGCTATTGGTCGCATAGGCTGCCAGGTTAGTGGTGATGGCGACTGGGGTATTCTCAACAGCGCTTATGTAACAACTTCGCAGTCGGGTGTAGTGAATGCCACGCCGGAACAATTCAGGCAGCAGCTTCAACTAAATACGGCCTATTACACCGACGAATTTAAAACGACTGATCTATCAAAAATTCCGCATAAAACAGTAAACGCTCCCTCCTGGTTGCCTGTTTGGATGGTAGCCTACCATTATCCTCACAATGTTATCAATAATGGTATGGCCATTAATGGTTGCGCCGAAGACCAGTACTGCCGCCAGCTTCCAACCCCGGTATTTCCCACTCCCTTTTATGAAACGGTAATGGGTCTTATCCTCTTTGGCTTTCTGTGGATTCTCCGGAAAAGACTTAAAATTCCCGGTACTCTTTTCGCTGTTTATCTTATAGTAAATGGTATTGAACGGTTTTTTATCGAAAAAATCAGGGTGAATACTACTTATAATATATTGGGATTTCATCCTACCCAAGCCGAGTTAATATCCTCCTTCCTCGTAGTTTTTGGACTTGGCTTGTATTTCTATTTTAAAAAGAACAGCCAGGCCAGGCTTTAAGCAATAACTTACTCACCACGTTTAAAATTCCTGGGGGAAAACTCTATTTTTTCCAAATTTCCCCGGGTCCTTCTCTCTTGCCCGCTTAGCCCTCATTATCGCCTTCTATCCCAAAATAACAGTTTGATGTAACCAAGTTCCGAGCCGAGCGTCACACTTATACTTTCCGGAACACCAACTATCAGTAAAATCAGCCTTCCAGCACAAAACAATGTACTATGCAATATATAGTACCTACTTTTGGACTGTAATTGTAAAAACAAAGTATAAATCAAATAAAGGTTCTATAAAATGAGAAAACTCGCGACTTTGCTGACAGTCATCCTCGGTATAGCCATAGCCAGCGTCAGCCATGCACAAACAAAAACTGCCAATGTTAGTGGGAGAGTGGTAGATGAAAAACAATCGCCCATTCAGGCAGCCACAGTTTCATTACACAAAGCGAAAGATTCTTCCCTGGTTAAAATGACCGTTACCAGCAAGGAGGGAAACTTCGAAATTTCGGCCGCTGCCGAAACGAGCTATTTCGTAAAGATTACCGCGGTTGGTTTTGCGCCATCCTTCTCGGCAGCTTTTAATCTGCGTGCTGGTGAAGATCGTAAACTGGAAGGGTTTAGCCTGGCTACACAAACAAAAGACCTGAAAGCGGTGACTGTTGCCGCCCGTAAGCCGCTTGTGGAGCAAAGACTTGACCGCACCATTGTAAACGTGGAAGCCGCCGTTACAAATGTTGGCGCCTCGGCACTGGAAGTACTTGAGAAATCGCCTGGCATCAGTGTTGACCGCGATGGTAATATCAGCCTGAAAGGAAAACAGGGAGTCCAGGTTTATATTGATGGCCGTCCTTCGTATTTGTCGGGTACCGATCTCGCAAACATGTTGCGCAATATGAACGCCAGCCAACTCGATCAGATTGAAATTATGACCAATCCCCCTGCCAAATACGACGCAGCCGGCAATAGCGGAATCATCAATATCAAAACGAAGAAAACAAAAACACTCGGGTATAACGGAACCCTTTCATTGGGATATGGACAAGGACGTTATCATAAAATAAACGAGTCGGCAAATTTCAATTACCGTAAGAACAAGGTGAACCTGTTCGCGAATATTGGATATAGCAACCGCAAAAATTTTAATAACCTAGATATCCAGCGCAAGTTTATCGACGGCAGCACAAAGGAATTGAAATCGCATTTCGACCAGGAGTCGCGTATAAGAGAAGGCGGCGAATCGTTCAATGGCAAAGTGGGCCTCGATTTTTATGCCAGCAAGAAAACAACTCTTGGTGTAGTGGTAGGAGGATTCAGCAATCCCGGCACATTCCGCAACTACAGCGACATCTTTATTTCGGATGCCAACAAAGTTTTATTGGGAATTACACGCGCGAATACTACGAATGAGAGAGCCTGGAAAAATTTCAATACCAATTTTAACTTTCGTCACATTTTTGATACTACCGGGAAAGAGATAACAGCCGATGCAGATTATCTTACCTATCGCAGCAAGAATAATCAACGTTTGGTGAACTCGTATTTCGACGCAATGGGTGCCCCTAATGATTTACCTGATACTTTGTTAGGCGATCTTCCCCAAAATATTACCATCTACAGCGCAAAGGTTGATTACATACATCCTTTGAAAAAAGGGGCAAAATTTGAAGCAGGTATCAAGAGCAGCTTCGTCAAAACCGATAACGATGCGGTGTACGATAGCCTTCAAAACGGGCAGCTTGTTCGCGATATCAATCGAACCAATCATTTTATTTACGAAGAAAATGTGAATGCAGCTTATGTTAACTATAGCCGCCCGCTTAGCAAGAAATTATCCGGACAATTCGGCCTTCGCCTCGAACATACCAATGCCAAAGGCAACCAGGTGACTACGGGCGAAAAATTCAGCCGCAATTACGCACAACTTTTTCCTACTGCTTACTTACAGTACACTGCTGATAAGAGCAATACTTTTGTGCTCAATTACGGCCGAAGAATCCAGCGCCCCAACTACGAGGATTTAAATCCTTTCATCTTATTCCTCGACAAATACACTTACGAAAAAGGCAATCCCAATCTTAAGCCGCAATTCGCCCACAACGCAGAGCTTAGTCATACCTTCAAAGGATTTCTTACTACTACGTTGAACTATACTAAAACCACCGATATCATTACCGAAGTGCTGGAGCAAAAGGTGGATGGAAATGAAACCTCCGTGTCGCCCCGAAATATTGCCAGCCAGCGTCAATACGGAATTTCAGTAAGCGCCGGTGTGCCGGTTTCGAAGTGGTGGACTGCCAATCTCTGGGCCAATGTGTATAACAACAACTATAAGGGAATAGTGAACAACGATCCTGTTGAAATAGGCGCTACCACAGGGCAGTTCAACCTTTCCAACCAGTTTAAGTTGGGAAAAACTGTGAATGCGGAATTGAGCGGCTTCTACAGAACCCCGGGCGTGGAAGGTGTTTTCAGAATCCAATCGTTTGGAATGGTAAATGTTGGTATCAGCAAACAGGTATTGAAAGGAAAGGGATCGGTTCGTGTCAGCGTGCGCGACCTCTTCTGGACGCAGAAGATCGATGGTTCCAGCCGCTTCAGCAATATCGACGCTGCCTTTCAGCAAGAAAGAGATTCAAGAGTTTATAGCGTCAACTTCACATATCGCTTCAGCAAAGGAAAGGCCAATGGAGTAAAAAGGAGAGCAAGCAGTGCAAGCGATGAACAAAACCGTATCAAAGTTGACAATGGAAACTAAGTAATCCCGCTTTTCGTAAATAGTATAGCCATGAATTATTCGACCTGCATAAAAAGCCCTGTTTACCCCGGGGCTTTTATTTTAATTTCTTTAACAGGTTTTGATTTAACCTTTTTGTCAACTAAGCGTCTTATATATAAAGCACAGTAAAATGAAAAAAGTGATACTCATAGCACTGTTGCTGATGTACCTGGTGAGTTGTGGTATATCTTATTTGTAAGAGTTCTTTCTCTCAATATATAGTCATACAGTTTTTCTCATAAGCAGTTAGTTTTGGTTAACGGGCCCTGTTTCTACAGGGCCTTCTTTATTATACGCCGATCAAATAATGATAAACAACCAGGCCAACTTGAAGATTGGTTTCAATTTTCGTCTCCCAAAATCCTCACTTGATATCAGCAATCTCCCCTTTCATCAACCATTTTCGTTCATGCTTCATATTATTAAGTTTAACATCGATTTTTTCCGCCTGTGTATCTGTAAGGCCAGGCTACCCCTTGCACCTGATTAAACCTGATTATCACTTTAAATACTGAATCCAAAACAATTAAGCGGAATTTTATGGCTGTATTTTTCACATTCATAATGTATAGCCATGAAACAATTCTTCACCGCATTGTTATTGTTCCTCTATTCAACCAATTCACTGATTGCCCAGGATAAAATCGGAAAGATTTCGGGCTCCGTAAAAGACGAGTCCGGGAAAAGCATTGAAGCTGCAACAGTAATGCTTAACCGCGCAAAAGATGGCGGCCTTGTTAAGGTCACCATTTCCGACAAACAGGGCAGCTTCGATTTTGAAAAGCTGTCCGAGGGCTCTTATGTAATTAACATTTCTGCCGTAGGCTTTGCGAAATACAAAAGCGAGCCAATCGAGTTGAAGTCAACCGGTACGGTTAACCTGCCATCCATGGAACTAAAGCCGGCCGGAGCTTCCCTTGCCGAAGTAACGGTTACAGGTAAAAAGCCTCTTATCGAAAACAAGATTGACCGCACCGTGGTGAACGTTGAAGCAGCTCCCACCAATGCAGGCGCCACCGCGCTGGAGGTATTGGAGAAATCTCCCGGCGTGTCGGTAAACAACGATGGATTGATCAGCCTTAAGGGAAAGCAGGGAGTTATTGTAATGATGGATGGCAAGCCTACTTATCTTTCTCCTGCCGATCTTGCCAACGTATTGCGCAACCTGCCGGCATCGGCACTCGATCAAATTGAAATCATGCCCAATCCGCCCGCCCGTTTCGACGCATCGGGAAATTCGGGTGTGATAAATATAAAAACCAAGAAGAGCCGGAACGATGGTTTTAATGGCAGTATTACCGTTGGCGGTACCGTCAGCTTATACAAAAGAGCAAATTCTTACCTGGCCCCATTGAAGCAAACTACCAGTGTCAATCTCAATTACCGCAAAAACAAGATCAACCTGTTTGGTAACTTCAATTATAATTATCGCGAGGGAAGAAGCGACCTGGAATTGACCCGCAGGTTTTACGACAAGGCAGGTCCGCTGAATTCCACTTCTACCAGCATTACTGAATTCAATGGTCTTAATAATAACTATACGCTTAAACTCGGCCTTGATTATTACGCCAATAAAAAGAATGTATTCGGCATCGTACTAAACGGCTTTGGTCTTTGGGGATATCCGCGACCGGTAAGCAACCAGGTAATCAGCCGACCCGATGGCACGGTGGAATCGGTGCTAAAATCGGTTACCGGAAATAAACTCGAATTCCTGAACTACTCTGCCAATATCAATTACAAACACAGCTTTGATTCCACTGGCAGGGAAATTACAGTGGATATGGACTATGTGGGTTATTCCAATACTTCCAATTCACTATTGACTACAGATGTTTTCGATGGCAATGGCAATAAGCAGGGAACCCTGATGTTAAGGGGCGATATCCCGAGCATAATCAATATCTACTCGATTAAGTCCGACTACGTACATCCCTTGAAAAAGAATATGCGTTTGGAAGCAGGGATCAAAAGCAGCTATGTTTCCAACGACAACGAAGTAGATTACCAGCGCGATGCCAATGGAACCTGGGTAAAAGACAGCCGTTCGAATCACTTTATTTATAAAGAAAACATCAACGCCGCATATGTTTCAGTTAATAAAAAATGGAAAAAATGGGGCGCACAGGTGGGGCTTCGTATGGAGAACACCATTGCCAAAGGCGAGCAGGTGACCAACGACTCTACCTTTGAAAGAAATTATACGAATTTATTCCCCACCAGCTATCTCACCTACGATGTCAGCAAATCGCATTCCGTAACGTTATCGTATGGTCGAAGAATTGAACGTCCCAATTACCAGGACCTCAATCCTTTTACATGGTTTCTTGATTCGCTGACCTTCCGCCAGGGAAATCCTTATGTATTGCCACAGTTTGCGCACAATATCGAATTGAGGCATGCTTTCAAAGGCCAGTTCACCACCACCCTCAATTACACGGTAACAAACGATGTGATATCGCAGATATTGAGGCAGAATACAGAGAAGAGAACAACTTTTCTCACCGTTGATAATGTGGCAAAATTCAGGAATATCGGTATCGCCATTAATGCACCCGTTAAACCGGCAAAATGGTGGAACTCCAATATCTTCCTGAACGTATTCAACAATCGTTTTACCGGAAATTATTTCAATTCATTCACCGGCAAGAACGATCCCATCGATCTCGACTATACCTCCTTTATGATAAATGTGACCAACACCTTTACCTTTAAAAAGGGCTGGTCGGCCGAGGTGAGTGGATTTTACCGGGCAAAAGGCGTGGAGCAATTGAATATTTCCCAGCCAATGTATTTCCTTAACCTCGGTGCACAGAAACAGGTGTTGAAAGGTAAGGGAACCCTGCGCATGAATCTTCGCGATCCATTTCATTGGCAGCAATTCAGGGGAAGCACCCGGTACAGCGATATTGATATGCGAGTGTACAATCGATGGGACAATCGCAATATCACCGTAACATTCAGTTACAGGTTCGGTAAAAATACCGTGGCACAGGCAAGGAGAAGATCTACCGGCGCAAACGAAGAACAGAATCGGGTAGGAGGGGCCCAGCAATAAGATTGAAAGCCGTGAGTTTTGAGCGGCGAGCTATGAGCCGGGGGTACACTCCCTTGCTCAAAGCTCGCCGCTTCTTCTTACTTTTGATTGAAACAAATAGGTTATGCCTTCTTTCGATATCGTAAGCAAAGTAGACATTCAGTCGCTCGACAACGCAGTGAACGTTACCAGCAAAGAAATTACCAATCGTTTCGATTTTAAAGGATCGCATGTCGTCATCAACCTCAACAAAAAGGATTATACAATTGCGATCGAAACCGAAGACGATATGAAAATGCGCCAGTTGATAGATGTACTCATCAATCGCGCACACAAACAGGGAATATCGCCCGAAGCTTTCGATTTGTCGAAGGAGGGATATCAAAGTGGAAAGATCTGGAAAAAAGAAGTGATTGTAAGAAATGGCCTGAAGCAGGAAGATGCCAAAAAAGTAGTAAAACAAATCAAAGATTCGGGTCTGAAAGTGCAGGCCTCTATTATGGATGATCTGGTGCGGGTGACCGGCAAAAAAATTGACGACCTGCAGGCTGTTATCCAGGCATCCAAAGGCTGGGGCCTGGGAGTACCGCTTCAATACGAAAACATGAGGAGCTAAACCTGATGAATAATACCAAATGTGCATAACCGGGTGCATAACTGGTGCGTAACAAGGAGGGCAAAAATTTGGAATAGGGTAGATCAAAGAATTAACTTCATTACACAATAAGGTTACAGAAATTTTGGAAACAAAGTAGATGTAATCGGGTTGCAGAATCCCTAAACAGGAAATATGCAACTCAGAAACCATCGGGTTAGCTTTTATAGGAACGCAAGTGAATATAAGGGTGAAATTTGGTGGTTTCTTTTTTTATCAGCCTATTGGGCCGGGAGTTGGGGAAGGCAGAAGCCGCCTGAGGGCCTATTACTCCGGGATCCGTCCTAATCATTTCCCCGTAGCATTTTTGCTACAAGCCAACCTGGATCCCTTGCGCCTTCGGCCATTTTATACGAATGTCCATTTTTTCTTTGCCATCCTGTATCGTTCACTCCATCCCGGCCAATTTTCATTTGGCTCAACCGGTTAATTGCCATAAATTTGCGCCGCTATAATTATTTATCATTCATACGGCAAAATCCGTGTGACCTTTAAATCAAAGAGTTATGAAAAAAGGAATCCACCCCGATAGCTATCGGTTTGTAGTTTTTAAAGACATGAGTAACGGTCATTCTTTCCTGAGCCGTTCCACTGCATCGAGTAAAGAAACGGTAAAATGGGAAGACGGAAATGAGTATCCCCTGATCAAATTGGAGATCTCGAATACCTCGCATCCCTTCTTTACTGGTCAGAAGGTTCTTGTTGATACGGCGGGTCGTATCGATAAGTTCAAAAAACGTTACGAAAAGAAAAAATAAAAAGTTGTAACTTCAACATAACATTTTTGTTTTTCATGGCTATACTATCCCTTTCCTGTTCTCAGGAAGGGGATTTTTATTAGATTTATTTTATGATACCCCATTTCGAAGATGAACGAATAACCAGGGAAAAACTTTACCCTTTCGCCTTATTACGTGAAGTATTAGATATAAGGATCGGCATTTTAACAATCCGGGAAAAATGGGCGAGGCTGAATGAATTGTTTCCCCATCTCAATTTTCATCTTTTAAAAATTCCATCCAATCTCGTTCCTTCTCTTTCTTTTGCTGATGCATTCGAAAAAGGGGAGATAACCACTGAAAACCTGCTTCAGCATCCATCCGTAAGAGTACTCGATCATCCCTGGCATATTTTCGAATACAACGATTGGGCCTTGCGCGAAGATTTTGAATTGCTCACCCGGGGGCGTTATTCGCATCCCATTCCGGAAACGGTTCAAACCATTAAATCCACCAGCATATTCCTGGAAGAAGGGGCAACGATCGGTCATTGTATTCTCAATGCGTCTACCGGGCCAATCTATATCGCGAAAGGTTCCGAAATCATGGAAGGAACCGTAATACGGGGCCCCTTTGCCCTTTGCGAAGGATCCGTATTGAAGATGGGCGCCAGGATATACGGGGCAACCACGGTTGGACCTTATTCGGTAGTGGGAGGAGAAGTAAAAAACTCCGTGATATTCGGATTCTCCAACAAGGCGCACGATGGTTATCTTGGCGACTCGGTAATTGCCGAATGGTGTAACCTCGGCGCAGGGACTTCCAATTCCAACATCCGCAATACGGCCAGCACCGTAAAACTCTGGCATCAACCCTTTGAACAAATGTTGGATGCCGGCTTAAAATGCGGTTTGTTAATGGGCGATTTTTCACGGTCGGCAATCAATACCTCTTTTAATACTGCCACTGTGGTAGGAATAGCATCCAATGTGTTCGGCGAAGGACTTACACCAAAATATATTCCCGATTTTTCCTGGGGCATATCGGGAATAAAATATGAATACGATAAAGCGATACAGGATATACGAAACTGGAAAAAACTAAAAAACAAGGAACTTTCTGAAAAGGAAATTCAGATTCTGAAAACTATTTTTGAAGGAAAATAATACCTAATACTTAAAATACAATATGAGAAAACAAATTGCTGCAGCAAACTGGAAAATGAACTGTACTTACCAGCAGGGCGAAAAATTACTCGACGATATACTGTCGGCCGACATAAAATTGGCTCCTCATCAGCAAACTATTTTTGCAGTTCCCTTTCCCTACCTTATTATGGCCAAGAGCGAAGTGGAAGAGGAAAGCGGGTATTTTGTTGCAGCGCAGAATTGTTATCAAAAAAAATCAGGAGCATACACCGGCGAAGTATCGGCCGAAATGCTGAAGTCGATTGGAATTACCTATTGTGTCATAGGGCATAGCGAGCGCCGCGAATACTTCAATGAGTCGAATGCTGTACTTGCCGAAAAAATAAATATCTGTCTCGAAAACGAAATCACCCCCATATTCTGTTGTGGCGAACCGCTTTCGATTCGTGAAGCGGGTTCACAAAACAATTTTGTAGAAACACAATTGCAGGAATCGCTTTTTCATTTATCCGAGACTTCTGTTCAAAAAATTGTAATTGCCTACGAACCCATCTGGGCCATTGGCACAGGTAAAACGGCGAGTTCTGCACAGGCACAGGAAATGCACGCGCATTTACGCGCTGTGCTTGCATCCAGGTACGGTGCGCCTGTAGCCAATAATATTTCCATTCTTTACGGAGGAAGTGTAAAGGCCAATAATGCGAAAGAACTGTTTTCGCAGCCAGATGTTGATGGCGGACTGGTAGGAGGCGCTTCGTTAATTGCCGAAGAATTCATCACCATTATCCGCAGCCTGAAATAATGAAAAGGCATTTGCAGTTACAGCCATTGTCGAGGCAACATCACAACGGCCTACTGATGTCGCTGTTATTACTGAAAGGATTGCGCAAGAATACCGATTTGCAAGTACTTTCCGATTTTATCCTGCATGGATGGAAGGAAGAATTGCAATCGCATTTTGAGGCGGAAGAAAAGATTTTAATTCCGGCATTGAAGGAAACAGGTTTCGATGATTTGCTGATCCAGCAATTATTAATCGAGCATACTGAGCTGAGAGCCCTTGTTCAAAAAATTGAAAACAATTCTGCTGGAAAAGATGAAATTTCTCAGTTCGGCACACTCCTCGAAAAGCATATCCGCTTCGAGGAAAGGATTTTTTTTCCAAAAGCCGAAGAGATACTGAGTGAAGAAAAGTTATCCGATATTGGAGAACTGCTGCAGCACGAAGATTCTGTAAACTGTATGAACTACCCGGTCAAATTCTGGGAGTAATCAGGACAACTTGTTATTATCGCCTGTTTTTACCAGGTTGCTGATATCAATTTGTTCGGTATCGTTCAGTTTGTCCAGTTCCAGCACGGTAGAAGAGCCGTTTTGAGAACGATGATACATCGGAATGAATTTTTCCCCGAAAGCTATTTCGGAACTGATATAAGACGTTCGTGCAACGATTGTGTTGGAGAAGGTTTCGTCGAATGCTTTCAGGAAAACCAGCACTTCGGCTTTGGATCGTTGAAGATCTTCCATCGATAAATTATATAAAGGGCTTTGATCGTCGATGGCGTGCACGAGGGTCCAGCTGAGATTTAAGGCATTTATCTGCGCGATTTCCAGCTTCAGTGGAAAGAAGCGATTCACAGGTTTTCCATTTTCTTCCACCGAAACGCCCAGTGTTAATTTAGCCTCCGCATCGGTTAAATGCGTGTTCTTATAGGGCACAAGGCGGCACATAAAAGCAATACCATTTTTATAGGGGGCTATCAGCGCCTTATCGGCAAATTGAATAAAAGCCTTGGGCCGCGAAAATCGCGCATAAAACAACCCGGTGGCTAAAGCGAAAAATAACAAGCCGCAGAATGCTTCGAAAGCGGCTACAAAACTGGTGAGATATCCGGTTGGATTGATGCGACCATAACCAACCGTTGTAAAAGTTTGTGCGCTGAAGAAATAGGCTTCAATAAATTTCTCGGATGTTGTATTGGCATCCATTCCGCCCAGGTGTTCTACACCAATACCAAAGTATATAAAAGCAAACAGCAGGTTAACGAGCAGGAAGAAAGCAAAAATAAGAACCAGGAATTGCAGGCGCGACATTTCAATAAGTGTATGATACCAGCTATTACTTGCAAAAAAGCCAATACCGGTTCTTCGCACATTGGCCCTTCCATTGCGATTGATCAGTCGCCCGCCATATAAAGCGCTATTGGTACCAAATCCGGTGTTTTCGTCGGTAACAGCCTTGCTATTGATACGTCGAATCTTTGCCATGATATTTTATGAAAAGTATATGATATAAAAATTTCAGCGGGTACAGCTACGAAGCTCACAGTTTAATTTTCCAGGCTTCGCGATAGGCAGGCATTAAGAGGGCATTGGCCGCATCGTTGTGCATGAAATTAGAAGCATCGTTATTCCATACCAGTCGCGATTGTGTTCTTGCCGCGATATTTCCCATATGGGTGTACAGGGCAGCCATTCGCCCTGTTTCAACGGTACAGACCGGATCTTTGCGCGAACGCAGGCATTCGATCCAATTCTGAACGTGTTGCCGGTGATGTTCGCCTCCCGGTTGTTTGGCAAGTTCCGGTACTTTATCTTTCCCGTTTTCCTTTTCAGGTATTAGTTCCCAACCATCGCGGTTGATAACGATCGTTGCATCGTTGCCGATAAATGCCAATCCATAACTTTTGTTCCAGGGGCCATTTTGTGTACCTGCGGTATGTTCCCAGCTGATGAGATAATCTTTTAACTGGTAATTCACGCTCATGGTATCGAAGGTTTCGTGAGCCCGATCCTTATGCGAAAAATTTGCGCCGAATGCATTTACCGACAAGGGAGCGTAGTCTACCTCGCGGGCCCAGAGAGCGATATCCATCAGGTGAACACCCCAATCGGTGAGCAAGCCGCCGCCGTAATCCCAGAACATGCGCCAGGAGCCATGAAAGCGAGCTTTGTTGAAACTGCGTGCGGGCGCGGGTCCCAGCCACATATCGAAGTCGATGCCCGGCGGTACGGGTTCGTCGGGTAAGAGCGGTTGCCCAACACCGTAATTGAAATTGGCCCATATTTGTGTCTTGCGCAACTGGCCGATTTTACCTTGTTTAATAGAATCAATGGCGTTTTGCCAGTGAGGGCCCGATCGCTGTTGTTGTCCCACCTGAACAACGCGATTGTATTTGCGTACAGCTTTTACCATCAGGTCGCACTCGCCAATGCTATTGGCCATGGGTTTTTCCACGTAAACGTCTTTACCACTCTGGCAGGCGGCCACGGTCATATAACAATGCCAGTGATCGGGTGTTCCTATGATGACGGCATCAATATCTTTATTGTCGAGCAGTTTCCTGAAATCTTTATACACCAGCGGCTTTTTTCCTTGTTTTTTCTCCACCTCGGCGCTTCGTTGTGTCAGTATCGAATCGTCGACATCGCAAAGTGCGGCGCATTCCACATTGGGTTGTGCCAGGCATTGGTTGAGGATGCCGAAACCCATATTACGGCAACCGATTAACCCGAGGCGGATACGATCGTTGGGCGAATGGGCAGGAGCCAGGTTGTTGAATGATCTTGTAGAAATTCCAGCAAATGCAGTTCCTGCGAGCCATGCCGATGAATTCTGTAAAAACTTTCTGCGCGAATTTTTCATAAGCGATCCCGTTTTGATTTTCTGCTGTTCGAAAAGTTTTATAGCACTATAATGAAATATAGTTCATTTGATCGGAACCGAGGCCAGGCATTCGCTGAGAACCTTTATAGTATCCAACAAAGCCGCACTGTTTTTCTTATAATTTACATTATGTTAAGTGCCGCACGGGCGTTTAAAGAAAATGTATTGCCCGCGCTTCTATTGAATACAGGTTCGCTATATTCGGAGAAACTAATTTAGTCATGAAATGTATTAAGGCTGTGCCTGATGTTGATTACGAAGCGAATCAAGATATTTACAACCTTCTTGGTAAGTTGAATACCTCACCAATATATTGCAGTATTCATCCCGACTTCGAAACAGTCCTTCTTGTAACATTCGCTTCCAATAAAGAAACTGTTCGTGTGCAGTCCATTTGCTGTCAGGATTTCCAAAACCAATTGATTGAGAAAGGACTGCTTTTTCGATAGCATCAAAGTCAAAGTCGTGTGTTACGGGATTTATAAAGGCGTTAGTTTTTACCTCGCCTACCGGCTCCGATTGCTCATCAAATACATTTTCTCCAACGCCTGCCATCCGATACGAGTTTTGAATTATGAAATTTAAAAACTCGCATCCGCCAGGCCGCACGTTAACATAATATACTCTTATCATAACCCTGCGATCTGTTTATTGTAGTATGGCCTTCGTGGGTAGCGATTTTTCACATCTCGTAGTAATATGATAGCGTGAAAAATCGCTACCCACGAAGGCAATGTATCGCAGGGTCAGTGATAAGATACCATTATGTTAAACGCCCACGCCGCGCAGAAAGGGGGAATACCAGAGCCTCTACTTCTACTCCGTGAGTAAGCGGGGAATTTGCTAGGTTTGGGGTGTAGAGAACAATCACTTTGCAACTAGCAATGATTTTTCTGCATAAGCTACTGGTCTACAAGACATTTAAATCGAATAAATTTCTAGCGAATTTTGTAAAAAACATTACCTTTACAGTAATAGTTCCATCCACGCTACCCGTAAGATCAGCGTCCCAGGGGTGGACTTTTGCTTTTTAGCCCTTCTTGATTTAAAATACTCGCTCTCTTACTATGAATTTCTCTAAACCGCCACTTACTGTTAAGCAGCAAGTCGACCAGTTAAAGCAACGAGGCCTTATAATTAATGATGAAAAAGATGCGATGCACGCCTTAAAAAATATCAGCTATTATCGATTAGCTGGCTACTGGTGGCCCTTGCAATCAGACAAATCTCTTCACGTTTTCAAGAATAATAGCAAGTTTGACAACGTAATAAAGATTTATAATTTTGATAGCGAACTGCGAACTCTAATATTTGATATTATCGAACATATAGAAATCTCCCTAAGAACAAAGCTGATTTATCATCTATGTCACGAGTTCAACCCTTGGTGGTTTGAAGACGCGTCAATCTTTAGCAGTAATCCCGAGTATATAGACATGATATCTACTATAGATCGAGACCTGAAACTTCATAAATCAAAAGAAGTTTTTTTACAAGAACACTATAAGAAATATAACTCTGACACTCGGAGACCCCCATGCTGGAAAACGTTAGAGATTGTGTCAATGGGTACGTTAAGTAAAATATATGGCAATCTAAAAAATTCAGTGAAATCAAAAGACCTAATCGCCCATGAATACGGTACCGTTAATTTTACATATTTACAAACTTGGCTGCAATCAATTACCCAAATAAGAAACATTTGCGCTCATCACGGGAGGCTTTGGAATAGAAACTTACCGGGACGACCCAAACTACTTCCAAACCCGCCAGACAAATGGATATCAGTTATCCCCCCATCAAAAAAACATCATGAACTTTATATTCACCTTTGCTGCATGAAATACCTCATGAATAGAATAAATCCCGGAAATAATTTTACCTACAGGCTCCACTCTCTACTAGCTAAATATCCAAATATTGACATACACGCCCTCGGGATGAATAACAAATGGTATAAAGAAAACTTATGGAATAACAAGATCGATACAGAGATAACTAGGTTATCATTGTTTTTTGAAAAAGCAGTTTTTCTTTTAAAAAACAAGTTTCGATAGTACTCTCACACCTACCGGTGTACTGCCCGTTATTCCCCCTTTCCCCTCCCACGGCCGTTCGTTCGGCTTTCCTGAAAAGAAACTTACGAAAGCCGAACCACCTTAACCCGCGTGTAACATAATATATTCTTATCATAACCCTGCGATCGGTTTATTGTAGTATGGCCTTCGTGGGTAGCGATTTTTCACATCTTGTAGTAGTTCGATAGCATGAAAAATCGCTACCCACGAAGGCAAAGAATCGCAGGGTCAGTGATAAGATACCATTATGTTAAACAACCACGCCGCGCAGAAAGAAGAAATAACGACTCTACACGGTTTGAGTCCCGTCCGGTCCGCATCAAGTTCTCAAATGTTTCAGCTATTGCTCGTGCCAGGGTTTTCTTGAAAGAATAAATGAAAACGATTTTTATCCTCTACCAACAATCAGGCCCGATCCTTTCGAACCGGGCCGTCAAGATTAGAGTGTTTCTCGATGTGAATCCAAAGTTATTGATTGAAAACAAAAAAGGGAACTTTTCAGCTCCCTTTTTTAAAGTCTATCGAAATAAGCTTAGTGCTTTTTATCAACCTCGTTGAATTTAACCGTATACTCTTCTGCCTTTTCTTTGTTCTGGCGGTTTTCGTAAATAGTTATGATGAGATCAAAAGCATCTTTCAGAATTGATTTCTCTTCCATTTTCAACTTGCCCTGGCCGGCCAGCAACTGCTCCACTTTTTCGAAATAAGGCAATGCCTCGTCGAATTTAGCGGTTACCTGCTTGCGCAGTTCTTCTTTTTTCTTCAACTCTTCGGGTTTCAGCTTTCCACCTGCCGGCGGACGGATTTCTTTGTTGATATTATTGATATCTACCCCTTCGTTATAAATCAACTGGCCGTACACCATATGCGCATTGGCGTAGTCGGGTTTCATCTGAATTACTTTTTTGAATTGCTCAGCCGCTTTTGCAATCAATTCCTTTGAATTGGCCGGGCGCTGCTTGATATCGGGATTGTATCCTGCCTGGTAAAGCTCCACGGCATAATTGAATACAAAGAGATGGTTGTTAGGATTATTTGCAATCACTTCTTCGTACTTTTTAAACAGTTCCTCCTTGGTTCCTTTTTCGCGAACGGTTTCCAGGTCAAATGCATCCCAGAACTGGTCCTGCGGATATACCTGGCGACCCAGCGAAGTATACTTGGTAGCCTTGGCTACATCTCCTTTGCGTGAGTAATGGTCGGCCAACCATTTGTATATCTCTATAAAGCCTTCGCTGTTTATTTTATTCTCGGCTATTTTTCCATAGTAAATCGCTGCATCGTCGGGACGATTGGCTTTTTCGGCCGAAATACCCGTATACAAGGTGGTAGTGGTATCAAAACCCAGGGGAATAATTTTCTTAGACGAAATGAATTCGAATACCTCAAGGGTCTTGGCGAAATTCGTAAATGCGTCGTTGAAATTATTGGCGTTGTAAAAAGTAGCGCCATCCGAAGAATAAGCCTTGTATATATCTACAAATGGTTGGTTATTGTCGAAAAGCAGCGATATGTTTCGTTTGGCCGAATCTTTTGTCTTAGCCTCTATTTCTACATACTCTTTCAGCGCAGCAAATGCCGTTTCTCTTGCACCGGGAACAGTTGCCTTTAAGGCTGCATCGTTGGAAATAGCCAGGTAAATTTTTCCTTTAGTGTACCAGGCTTCCGAGTTGGCTTTGTTTTTTTCTATTGCCAGGAAGTTATCGATCTCCTTCTGCGCATCGGCCAGTTTGTTCTTGGCAAGCAAATCCTTTGCCTTCTCATACTTCTGGGCCTGCAGCGAAAGAGTTGCCAATGCAATCGTTAACAGGAAGAATAGTTTTTTCATTTGCTGTTTTTTATAAATAATTAGAAAGTAGTTGAATGTTCCGCAATTTCGCCAATTGGCCGTTCAATTATATGCAGGCCAACCGGCAAACTTACAATACCTAAGATGCTTTCGGCTCCTCCCCGGTTGCCTCGCCGCTTTGTTCGTTGCCATTTTCTGTATTATTTTCCGCATTGTCTGCATGCGATCCGTTTCCATTCCCGTTTTCATCGTATTCGTCCATCTGGGTAATGGCGGCTATTTCATCGCCTTCATCGAGGCGGATGAGTTTAACGCCCTGCGTCGCCCTCCCCTGTTCGCTGATCCCATTCACCGGCATGCGAATAGTGACGCCACTCTTACAGGTAATCATCAGGTCTTCTTTTTCCGTTACACCCAGGATCCCTACCAGGGGCCCGGTTTTGTCGGTAACATTAATGGTCTTCACACCTTTTCCCCCGCGGTTGGTAATACGGTATTCTTCAATTTGTGTTCTTTTTCCGAATCCTTTTTCACTTACCACCAGCACTGTTCTCGATGCCCGTTCTTCTGCACTTACACAAATCATGCCTACCACTTCATCACCTCCCTCGTCTACTTCAATCCCGGCAACTCCAATAGCGCCGCGGCCGGTTGGACGTACCTTATCCTCGGGAAAACGAATGGCGCGACCCGATTTAACGGCCATCATTATTTCGCAGGTACCATCGGTGAGTTTTGCCTCCAGCAATTCATCCCCTTCAACAATCGTAATCGCATTTACACCGGTTTGGCGCGGACGACTGAAGTCCTGCAATTCGGTTTTCTTGATAATACCTTTTTTGGTACAGAGAACAATATTGTGCTGCTGAACAAATGCATCATCTTTCAGATCCTTTACATCTATAATCGCCCTTACTTTATCGTCGGGAGGCAACTGTATCAGGTTTTGAATGGCTCTTCCCTTACTGGTTTTGTCGCCCTCGGGAATTTCATAAACATTCAACCAATAACAGCGGCCCTTTTCAGTAAAAAAGAGCATGGTATGATGCGTAGAGGCTACAAACAGGTGTTCTATCCAGTCTTCTTCACGGGTTCTTCCACCAATGGCTCCCCTTCCTCCCCTGCGTTGCTGGCGATACTCGGTAGCCGATGTTCTTTTGATATAACCAAGATGGGAGATGGTGATCACCACATCTTCTTCCTTGATCAGGTCTTTTATCCGTACTTCATCGTCGAGGTAAGTAATTTCGGTTTTTCTTTCATCGCCGAATTTATCGCGTACCTCAGTCAATTCGTTTTTGATAACCGCGTATCGCTTGCTTTCGTCGGCCAACAAATCTTTCAGGTGCGCGATCAACTGCATCAGTTCATCGTATTCCTGTTTGATTTTCTCGCGCTCCATGCCGGTGAGGCGCTGCAATCTTAATTCGAGAATTGCCTTGGCTTGTATCTCATCCAATCCCCAACCCGCATTTACAAGATTGTCTTTTGCAATTTCAGGTGTTGCAGAAGAACGAATCATGGCAATCACTTCGTCGAGGTGATCGAGCGCAATGAGATAACCCTGCAGGATATGGGCTTTCTTTTCTGCTTCTTTCAGTTCAAATTGGGTACGGCGCACCACCACTTCGTGACGAAATTCCACGAATTCACTGATCATTTCTTTTAGATTCAGTGTTCTGGGCCTGCCCTTCACCAACGCCACGTTATTGATACCGTAGGAGGTTTGCAGTTCGGTATGCTTGTACAGTTGGTTAATGACTACATTGGCAATGGCATCGCGTTTTAAATCTATTACTATACGCGTTCCTTCCTTCTTGTTCGATTCGTTATTAATATGCGCAATGCCTTCAATTACTTTATCGTTTACCAGTTGACCAATGCGATCGCAAAGCATGTCGCGGTTAACCTGGTAGGGAACTTCGGTGATAATGATCTGTTCGCGGCCGCTGTTTTTGGTTTCTACATGTAATTTTCCGCGCAACACTACCCTGCCCCTGCCAAAATGCATGGCAGCTTTAACGCCTTCCATTCCATAAATAGTTCCACCGGTCGGGAAATCGGGCGCCTGTACATGCTGCATCAATTCTTCAATGGTAATATCCCGGTTATCGATATAAGCCACGCAACCGTTAATTACCTCGGTAAGGTTATGCGGCATGATGTTGGTGGCCATGCCCACCGCAATACCACTCGATCCATTTACCAGCAATTGAGGAATACGCGAAGGCAATACTGAAGGTTCTTTCAGCGAATCGTCGAAGTTGAGTTGAAAATCTACCGTATCCTTTTCGATATCTTCCAACATCATTTCGGCAAGACGATGCAGGCGTACTTCGGTATAACGCATGGCCGCGGGTCCGTCGCCATCCTGGCTACCAAAATTACCCTGGCCATCGATGAGCATATAGCGCATGCTCCATTCCTGGGCCATACGCACCATAGTATCGTAAACAGATTTGTCGCCATGGGGATGGTATTTACCCAACACCTCTCCCACTATACGAGCCGATTTTTTATAAGGGCGATTGTAGTTATTGCCCAATTCGTTCATCGCATACAAAACGCGGCGGTGAACGGGCTTGAATCCATCCCTCACATCGGGCAAGGCACGACCCACGATTACCGACATGGAATAGTCGATATACGCAGTTTTCATTTGTTCATCGATGTTTACGGGTATTATGCGATTCTGATCGTTGGTTTCCTGTGGTGTGAAATTCTCTTCCATACTTGATTTCGCTGCTTTTTCGGGAGTTTTCCTACCCTTTTGGGAAGGCTTGCAAATCTATAGTTTTCAGGTCGTAAAACCTCCAAAACGAAGCCATTTTTTAGGCCTTGTTTTTATCCACCGCTGTGAATTTATCCAACCTGTTCGGCCGGGCCTTCGTATAGAATTTAACGGAGCGTTTATAACAAAATGCTGATCTTTTTTGGCACGGTACTGGCCTTATTACTAACTTAGCGGTACCCCCTGAACAACCCTGTAATATCCCAATATCCCGCAACTGAAATAAGTACCATTCGATCTGCCCTTTTGAGTAAAGCTGGATGAACACAACCACAAAAGTTTTGTAAAAAAGCATTTATGAGCGGGTATCTGCTATTAAGGGATAATAAACAAACGGGGCCTTACTCCAAAGATGAATTAATTGCCAAAGGCTTTAAACCATACGACCTGATATGGGCCGAAGGTAAAAGCGCCGGCTGGCGTTACCCCAGCGAATTACCCGAGTTTATATCCTATGCTCCCGTGGTAGAAGAACAGCCCTTCGATCGCTTTTTCAAAAAAACAAGCAGTACTAACTCCAATAACAAGCTGGCTACAGAACTTAAACCCGCATTTGAAAAAGCGGTGGACGAAGAAGTAAAGGAAGCGGAACCCATTGCCCCTTCCCCCACTCCCGCAAAAGTGATCAGCATTCCTTCGAAAAAAGTATTTGTGACCTTACCCGGATCTTCCAATGGCAATAGCCAGGCAACCATTGTTTACGCCGAAAGAAAGCAGGAAGAGAAAAGGGAAGAAAAGCCTGTACTGACTAACACAGCCGTGGTAAAAGAAAAAACAACTGAGTACGAGGCAGACAAACCTGTAGCAGAAAGCAAGCAGATGGCAACGCCCCCTCCCGCCGGAACCTATACAAGCTATAAACAAAACAACCAGTTCCTTTCCGATCGCATAGACCCTGTTGTGCAGGAAGAAAAATTATACATACCTCCGGCCACAACAACCGGAACCACCCGCAATATATTTATTGGTGCCGTGGCTGTTTGTTTGCTGCTGGGCGGTATTATAATCGGATTGTTAATAAGCGGGAACAAAGTATCGCAGGAACAGCGTGAGCTCAGCGCCCGCATCAAGCAAATACAGGAAAGGGAGAATGCAAAAAAAGAATTTCCCCCCGCAGTAAATACCAATACTACACCCCAAACCGGGGAAAATTCTGCAGACATGACAATTATCCCGGTTTCTTCGGGAAATGCGGAACCTCTTGCGGAAACGCCCACCACTGAAAAAGAAGCTATCAATACCAATAAAAAACCAAATCGCGATAACGAGGTAATTAATACTGTTCAGAAAACGGATGAATTTTCTCCGAACGCAAAACCGGTTGCAGGCGATAACACCGATAAAAACAAGAACACTTTGGAGAAACCGGAAGATACTAAAGTCGATATAGCCGCCGAATCGGCCCGCCAGAACATTTATCAATTGGTATCTGTAGAAGGCAGCAAGTTCAAAACCGGGGTATTGGGCGGTATCTCTAACTTACAGCTCACTGTTGCCAATAACAGTCTTTACCCGCTCGACCAGGTAGAGGTGCTGATCAATTATATGAATGTTGAAAAGAGGATTGTGAAGAAACAAACCCTTGTAATAACAGATGTTGCAGCCGGCGAACAAAAAACGATTGATGTCCCCAAATCGAACCGCGGCGTTTATGTATCATACTCTATTACAAAAATAAACTCACGCGCACTGGGTCTTGCCCATTCCGGGTTATAAATTCCCCTTTAGAGTGGCTGTGTAAAATTTCATTTTCTTAGTTTTCCACAATTACAGGTACTGGCACAGTACTTGGTTTTTACTTTTTACTCCCTGATTAAGTAGATATCCCCAGCGCTAAAACTGTTACAAATTTTATCGAAAAAAACAGATGCCTATGCACTAACGTGTACCTGTATTGTATTTATTTAACTGAAAAAAAAATGTGTACTATGAAGAAGACTTTTGTAACACTTATTGCTGTATGTGCTACCGTTATCAGTTTGCACGCCTTCCGCTCCAATCAAACTACCGGTATAAAAGGATCGATCCTTCCCGCCGAAGCTACGGTTTCGTATGTGTGGGCTATCAACGGCACCGATTCTATAAAAGTACAACCTGTTAAAGGCAGCTTTGCACTTGCAGTAAAAGCCGGTACTTATAAAGTGGTGATAGATGCCACCGATCCCTATAAGGATGCTGTTATTGAAAAAGTGGAAGTGAAAGAGGGACAGGTAACCGATTTGGGGGAAATAAAATTAATGCAATAAGAAAATAACGAGGACGGTTTCAGGATTAAAGGGGTTAGCTCAACATGCTTATTAGGAGTAAGACGGAACGCCGGAAATAATACTAATATTCCGACTTAACGGTTTACTGGTTGAAGTATGAAAGGAGCTGCCCCTTTTTACATTTGGTAAGGAACGCTTCCTGCCGGTTCCTGCCCTTTTCGATCGCTAAAAAATAATATCTTGCAATCTTTACCCAGATTGCATGAAATCAATTTTAGTTTTTGGAGCGGGTAAATCCGCCACTTGCCTCATCGAATACCTCGTAAAAGAAATCGCCCGTCATCAATGGCAACTGGTGGTGGCCGACGGAAACCTGGCGCTGGCCGAATCAAAACTTAAAAATGCGCCCGGTACCCACGCGGTGGCGGTTAATGTGGAAGAAGAAGCCGGAAGAAAGGGCCTGATACAAAAAGCCGATATCGTGATATCGCTGCTTCCACCCCATCTACATATATTGGTTGCGCAAGATTGCGTGAAATACGGGAAAAACCTGCTCACCGCCTCTTATGCCGATGATGCGATCCGCGCATTGGTTCCGCAAATTGAGGCAAAACAACTATTATTCCTTTGCGAAATGGGCCTCGATCCCGGCATCGATCACATGAGCGCGATGCAAATGATTCACCAGGTAAAGCAACAGGGAGGAAATATTGTTTCTTTTAAGTCGCACTGCGGCGGATTGGTCGCTCCCGAAAGCGACGACAATCCCTGGCATTATAAAATCAGTTGGAATCCGCGCAATATTGTGCAGGCGGGTAAAGCAGGCGCTTCTTTCAAGCAGGATGGCAAAGAAGTGAAGATGAAATACGAAGAACTCTTCGATGCCAACCGCGTTGTGGATATACCCGACCTGGGTTATCTTGCCTGGTATCCCAACCGCGATTCGCTGAGTTATATGCCCATTTACCATCTCGAAAATGCGAATACCTTTATACGCACCACCCTTCGTTACCCCGAGTTTTGTTTTGGCTGGAAAAATGTGATCGATCTCAAATTAACCGACGAAACGGTTCAATACGATACCGACGGGATGAGCCTGCAGCAATTTTTCCAGCAACATTTTACCCAATACGGGTTTTCTGACTGGCTCAATAACCAACTCACCGAACGTTTCTCAAAAACAAAACAATTGCTGGAGAAATTGCAGCAATTGCTGGAAGTAGAGGAAAATGCCAATGCCGAAGAGAAAAAGGAACTGCAGGATTTTATGATGGTAGACGATAACGGGGAATTGCTCGATATTAACCTCGATGCCGTAAAAACCAAGGCTGCTGCTACCGTGGCGGGACAAATGCACGAAGCCAATCTTTCGATGAAGCAGTTGTTCTTTCTTGGTATGGACGACGATCAAACGCTTATCAACAAAGGCATGTGCAGTGCATTGGATGTTTTACAGTTCGCGCTGGAGAGAAAACTCGCACTCAAGCCCGAGGATAAAGATATGATTGTAATGCTGCACGAACTGGAATACGAGATTGATCGTCGTAAGCATTACCGAAAGGCCAGTTTAGTGGTAAAAGGAATCGATAACCAGCGAACGGCAATGGCCCAAACAGTAGGCTTGCCGCTTGGCATTGCCGCAAAACTTATATTGACGGGAGAAATCAACCTCGTGGGTCTGCATATTCCCGTGCTGCCCCAGGTGTACGAGCCCGTATTGAAAGAACTGGAAACTCATGGTATTTCGTTTACCGAAACGCATACAACATGAAAGCTCCGCTAAAAGTTGGATTGGAAGAAGCCGTTGCACAATTGCAACTGGAGGATATTCAGCGATTCACCGTGGTAATGAAACACGGATCGATGTCGGTGGAATATTATGCTCCCAGGTTTAAAGATTTGCAAACCCCGCATGCACAGGACGAAATTTACGTAATAGCATCGGGCAAGGCGCTATTCATACGCGACGATGAAAAAGTGAATTGCATGAGCGGCGATGTGCTTTTTGTGCCCGCCGGTGTAAAACACAAGTTTGAAAACTTTAGTGATGATTTTGCCACCTGGGTGATCTTCTATGGCCCGGAGGGCGGGGAAGCGAATGGAAAGAAAAATAGTAATTGAAGAAGTAATGAACTAAAAAAGAAAAGGCTTAGAAGGTGAAGGCCGCCTATTTTTTTATAAGTTTGCCACTACAAGGAATTGTAAAACCGCAATAGCTTCACGAAATCTGCCGCTTCCCTGAATTTCAATTGCTGTTCCGCAATAAATTTTCGGATCTCTTCGTATTTATCGGGAAAACTATCGGCAAGCAATTGCCTGTCGGCCGGTAATTCAATCATGTTTTTATCTTTCAACATAAAATACTTTACCTCGTCGCGGATGCGTCGATAAATTACTTTAGAAGCTATTTGAGGTTCCTCGGAAATTATCTTAATGTGAAGGCATAGCAATTGGTTTTTCCCCTCCAGCAACACCTGGTAGAAGGTTTCTTCGTTTGCTTTTTCAGTTGCAGGGAATCCTTTTTTGAAAACGGCCGAGTCGCGATCCTTCCCGTTTTTTGTGTACAAAACAAATTCTTTCACTTTGCTTTCGGTACTAAAACTGCTGCCATTGAATTGAAGCAATACCTTATTGTTGATGCAATCAAAACGTATTTTAAACTGCGAGGCATTTCTTCCACTGGCAAAGCGGATAATACCATCGCTCCAATCGCGAATGAAATAAGGCGTGCCAGACACATCGTTGTAAATCGGTGGATCCTGGCTTTTTGTGTCCCTTTCGGTAGTTTGGGAAAAAGCTGTTGAAGCTACAAGTAACAGAAGCAAGCAAATAAAAGTTCTCATGAAAACGATTTTGCGTAAGGCCGGAAAAACATTCTGACCTAATCAAAGCCTTACATCCAAAAGTTACGAATACTTAGGCAGGTTTAGAAAACAGATTGTAAGAGCGGTTACTTCAAATAGTAAATCGAACAGGAATAGGCTTGCGCCTCAACCTGTTTGGTAGCCGAAACATTTTTTGCGGATACGCGGTTTGCCTCCGAAAATACCTGCCAGTTACCCGCGGGTAATGTAAGCGTTGCCACTTTTTCGCCTCCATTCAGCACAACGAGTATTTTCTTCCAGGAATCGCCCACTGCAGCACCATTGATCGTGTAAGCCACGAGGTGATCGTTGCCGGTATTAACGAAGCGAATGCTATGGGCTATCTGCTCGGCGCTTGTCATGCGAAATGCCGGATGATTTTTGCGAAGCTGTATCAGGGCTTTTACATAATCAAATACATCTTTGTTCTTCGCTTTAAGGCTCCAGTCAATAGCATTGATACTATCACCGGCATTAAAAGAGTTTTCATTGCCTTGCTTGCTGCGCAGGAATTCTGTTCCGGCGTGAAGAAACGAAATACCCTGGGAGGTGAGTACGATCGATAACGACAATTTGTGCATTTCCCTTCTCTCTTCTTCGCTGGCCCCGGTAGCCGATATAGCCAGTTTATCCCACAACACATGGTTGTCGTGGCATTCACAGTAGCTGATTACCTGGTGGGGCCATTTTGCATAAGGCGCCTTTGAGTAGTTTACGTTTTTATAATCCACCTGCGGGTGTTTGCATGCCGCCACAATGCCGAAGCGAATGCTTTGGTCCATTCCTTTTTTTCCACTGGCGAAGCCCCGGTCGCGATGATCGAACACACTGCCCTTGATACCGTCCCTGATATCGTCGCTGAATACGGCAATGCGGTCGAGGCGATGGGCATTTTTCTTAAGGGCCCGCAACGAATCGGGCAAGGGCGAACCACCGGCCGTCCATCCTTCTCCATACAATAAAATATCGGGCTTTATTTTATGCAGTTCTTTGGAAATAAGATTCATGGTTTCGATATCGTGAACGCCCATCAGGTCGAAGCGAAAACCATCGATATGAAATTCCCTGACCCAATAGAGTACTGATTCGAGAATAAACTTACGCATCATCGCTCTCTCACTGGCTGTTTCGTTACCGCAGGCCGTGGCATCCGAAAAACTGCCATCTGGTTTTTGCCGGTAATAATACCCGGGAACAAGTTGGTTGAGGTAAGATTTTTCTGCAAACATGGTATGGTTGTACACCACATCCATCACTACCCTCAACCCATTTTTATGAAAAGCCTGGATCATTTTTTTCAGCTCACGTATCCGCGTTGTGCCGTCGTAAGGATTGGTGGAATAAGAACCTTCGGGAACATTGTAGTTGAGGGGATCGTAGCCCCAGTTGTACTGGGCCTTGTCAAGTTTTGATTCATCCACCGTAAAATAATCGTAGAATGGTAATAGGTGAATATGCGTTACTCCCAGTTCTTTGAGATGATCGAGGCCGGTGGAAAGCCCGTCTTCATTTTTTGTACCGCTTTCGGCGAGCCCCAAAAACTTACCCTTGATCATAATACCCGAATTGGAATGGATGCTCGCATCGCGGATGTGAAGTTCATAAATAATGGCGTCGGTTTTATTTTTGAAGGCCGGGCTTCTATCGGTGGACCATCCCGGTGGATTGGTTAACGAAAGATCATTCACATAGGCTCTCTTACCATTCACGCCGACCATTTTTGCATAGGGATCGGGGACTTCATCCAGCCATTTGCCATCGATCTGCACTCGAAACACATAGAATTTTCCCTGTTGATCGCCTTTGACAATGGCCTGCCATACGCCACCCTCCTTTTTTACCATATCAATAACCTGCATAGCTTCGCCACCTACTCCTTCCTTATAAAAAATCAACTGGGCCGCCGAGGCCGGGGGCGACCATATCTTGAAAACAGACTGTGAAGATGAATAACTAAGCCCAAGGTCCTTTCCTGCGTAAACAGGGTATTTGCTGAAATCGATGAGTTGAGCTTTTGAAGTTCGTAGGGCGAAGAGCAAAGTAAGCATGAATAGATATTTCATCCGATGGGTTTTATTGCTGGTGAGAACCATAGCAATTTAGTCGGATAATTCTATTCTGATAACAAAAAACAAAGAAAAAGACTGACTGCGGCTTTGCTGTACTGTCAGCAATGCCGGGATAATAATGGAACTTAAACTCTAAAACCTTAGTTCTCGAGTGGCGAGAAGAAGAACGATTCTTCGCTCAACACATGGCTGGGCGGAACGAAATTGAAGAATGAATTCCTGATGATATCTTCTACCGACTCCAGGTAACCGGGCCCTATTTCGGGTGTTTTCAAAGCAAATTTCCAGCTTTGAATTTTCAGCATCGCAATTTTGCTTGCGCTTAAAAGATGATTGTCGGCAATACGGAATTTCTCCGCAATAAAATCCTGGTCGTTACTGATTAAAGTGATTCGGGGTTTCATAGGGATTCAATTTTGATTATACAGGATACGGCATTTTTAGAACGAAGTCAAGCCCCGAAAATTGTATTGATCTGCCTCAAGTAAACACCTGGCAAACTGCCTATTCTGCTTGTGGACAAGCAGTTGAAAAAAATACCCTAACTTAAATAATAAATCAAAACCATGCAGCGACGATTGATACCAACTATTGCCTTTGTTCTGCTTACCATTATCTCCACCTCCCTGGCTGCTGAAATCCGCTTGCCGGCAATACTTGGCAGTAATATGGTGCTTCCGCAAAAATCGAAAGTGAATTTCTGGGGTTGGTCAAATCCCGGGGAAAAAATACAGATCATTAATTCCTGGAATAACCAACCCGATTCTGCTACTGCCTCCAGCGAGGGCAAATGGAAAGTTTCGATTCAAACACCAGGTGCCGGCGGTCCTTATATTATTGTTGTAAAAGGCGAGAATAAAATTGAACTAACCAATATTCTTATTGGAGAGGTATGGCTTTGTTCGGGTCAATCGAATATGGAATGGAGTGCCATGAACAATAATAAGCAAGCGTTGGAAGAAGCGCCCGGGGCAACCAATACACAAATACGTTTTTTTCATATCCCCCGTACCTCCGCCGAATATCCGCAGGAAGATTGCCGCGGTGAGTGGAAGGTTTGCAATCCGGAAGACATGAAAAGATTCAGCGCCATCGGTTATTTTTTTGGAAAGAAGCTGAACAAGGAACTGAAAGTACCGGTGGGGTTGATCAATAGCAGTTGGGGAGGTACACCCGCTGAAACATGGACACCAATGGATGTAGTGATGGACGATAAAGATTTAAAAGAAGCTTCCGATAAACTGAAGCCTGTTCCCTGGGGCCCTGTTGCGCCCGGGAAATTGTACAATGGCATGATTGCTCCCATTACCAATTTTGCAATTACCGGCGCCCTGTGGTACCAGGGAGAATCGAATGCGGGCACTGCTTATATGTACACGAAATTATTGTCGGCACTCATTGAAAGCTGGCGAAAGAAATGGAGTATAGAGTTTCCATTTTATTTTGTACAAATTGCCCCTTACAATTACGGCAATAATCTCAACGGCCCTCTGTTGCGCGAAGCTCAATCAAGAGTTAAGCTGGAAAAGACAGGAATGGTGGTGATTAGCGACCTTGTAGACAATGTAAACGATATACATCCGCAGAATAAACTGGATGTGGCTATACGACTGGCCGATATGGCTCTCGCCGAGCATTACAAAGTAAAATCGGGTCCCTATAAATATCCGCGGTTTAAGGAGATGAAAATCGAAAAGAATAGGGTTCGTATTTACTTCGAAAATGCGGAAGCTGGATTGATGAGTCGCAACGGCGAAGTCATGGATTTTACAATAGCTGGTGAAGACAAAGTATTTCACAAAGCCATTGCGAAAATTGAAGGAAATACGGTTGTGCTGTATTCACCTGCCGTAAGCCAACCCGTGGCAGTTCGATTCGGTTTTGAAAACCGATCGATGCCCAACCTGTTCAGCAAAGAAGGTTTGCCGGTAAATCTGTTTCGTACGGATAACTGGCTAATTGGCCAATTATCCAATTAGTTAATTAGCCAATGGGGCTTGCCTTCTCAAACTCCTCTTTACTTGCTCCCTGGTTGGTATCGGCATCTACCAATATTTTCCATTTGCCCTCTTCTTTGCGGAGAACAACATGAAATTTGCCATAACCCGAACGCTGGCTTCCGTCCTGCATTTGATAACTCGTTTTATAGTATCCCACTTCAAAAGCTTTATCGTTATCGGCAATTCGCTGAATAAATCGCAGCTCCAGCGTTCGCTTGTGATTGGGCGTTTGTGTTTGCCCGTCTTTTTTAGGTTCAGGGAAATACTGGTTGTATCCCCAGATAATCTTATCGTCCTGTATCACGCGAATGATGTCTTTGCTATGCACTGCAGCAAATTCTTCTTGGTTGAAGCTATTAAAGGCAGCCACAAAAGGCTTCCATACCTGCTCGTCTATTTCTTTTTGAATATTGCCCTGCGCATAACCCCATGCCTGCATCAGCAAAACCGCAACAAGAAACGACATTAGTGTTTTCATGACATTTATGTTTAATTATTCAAAATCCGCTCCGCATTGGCTCATTGGCTCATTGGCTAATTGGCCAATTACCTCATTACCTAATTTTCTCCCTTCTTTCTTTCAACTCTCTCCATGTAGTAAGAACAATCTTCTCCTCCAGCAATGCTTTTTTAAACGCCGGGTCCATCATGGCCAGCAAATCTCCTTTGCGGGTATCGCCCGAATCGGAAATTTCATCGAATACTTCGCTGGGCCAGGTGCAATGCATGATCATCATGGTAACACCCGGCTTTAGCTTTTTCAATCCTTCTATATACTTCTGCGTTTTGAATTTGCGAAGTGCTTCATCGCCGGGCTTAACGTTTTTTGGGAGATTCCATTCATAACTATAATTGTGTAAGTCATCCAGCACCGGAAGGCCGGCGTTCCAAAGTTGTTTACCTAAAGCTCTCAATCCCTGTACCTGCATATCGGGCATTTTCGATTGCTCTCTTATCAACGTAGCATGCCCTGCCGGGAACATCACGGGTATTTTGTATTCTATTCCTACCTTCATATAACGTTGTAAGAAGGGAACCGATGCAAACAATGTTCCCATATGGCTATCGAGATGGGTGGGAGTAAATCCCATGCGAAGCGCTCTTTCTATTTGCATTCGAATTTCCGCTTCCACTTCATCGGCGCTGGCATGTTTTACCACATCTTCTACGCTGGCCCACATAGCTCCTTCATCATCTACCAAACCGGGAACAGCTTTTATACCGCTGAGCGGAAACCAACGGTATTGCTTCCATTCCGATGTAAGAGTAAGATGTAAACCCGCATCTATCTGCGGATGTTCTTTCAGATATTGAACAAATCCCGGAACCCATCCGCATGGCATCATGATGCTGCAGGAATTGGCTACGCCTTTTGTCATGGCTTGAATGGCGCCTTCGTTCGAATCCCAACTCATGCCCACATCATCCACATGGAGAATAAGGACTTTTGCGTCTTTGGGAAAGCCGAGTCTTTCCGCATAGGTGGAATCAGTCGATTGAGAAAATCCATTAAATGAAAGGAAAATCCAACACAGGCAGGCAATTAAACGAACGAACATAATTTAGTATTTGTACAGTAAGTTAGTAAAAGATGGAAACAGAATTTTATTCTTCACTCAAAAACATGGAGCATAACCCGGCATTTTTTCATCGGCCACTTGCTCATTGATATTTATGAATTACATTTAGGTTTCAAAACTCAACCGAAATACTGTTTTCAAAATGGGAGATTTTCAGATTAAAAAGAATCCGAAGAACTACGATGCCGTTATTGTAGGCTCCGGTGCAGGTGGCGGTATGGCCGCTTATGTATTGGCCAATGCCGGTTTAAAGGTTTGCTTGCTCGAAGCGGGTCCGATGTACGATCCAAGAACCAATCAAATGCAATTCAAAAATCCCTGGGAGTCGCCGCGACGCGGAGCGAGCACCAAGTTTCGCCCCTTTGGCGATTTTGATGCCTGTTACTGGGGATGGGAAATAGATGGCGAACCCTATACCAAAGCCAAGGGTACGCAATGGGACTGGTGGCGCGCGCGTATGTTGGGCGGAAGAACCAATCACTGGGGGCGTATATCCCTGCGATTTGGGCCTAAAGATTTTCGACGCAAAAGCATCGACGGGCTTGGTGATGATTGGCCGATTACTTACGATGATATAAAACCGTACTACGATCGGATTGATAAAATGCTAGGAGTATTTGGAAGTAACGAAGGATTGGAAAACGATCCCGATGGTATCTTTCTTCCTCCTCCCAAACCCCGTTTGCACGAGTTGATCATTAAAAAAGGCGCTACTGCTGCGGGTGTAAAAGTTATTCCATCGCGCTTATCCATTCTTACCAAGGCATTGCCCGACGATAAGAATCGTGGTGAATGTATCTTCTGCGGACAATGTAACCGCGCCTGTAGTGTAGCTTATGCGGATTTCTCTTCTTCTTCTGTTTTGATAAAACCTGCCATTGCCACCGGAAACATCGATGTAATTGCCAATGCCATGGCCCGCGAAGTGTTGACAGATAATGAAGGTAAAGCTACCGGTGTTTCGTATGTGAATAAAGACGACCTGATGGAATACCAGGTAAGCGGCCGCGTGGTTATACTGGCTGCAAGTGCCTGCGAATCGTCGCGCTTGTTATTGAACTCAAAATCGAAACGACACGAAAACGGTTTGGCCAATAGCAGCGATGTGGTGGGAAGATACCTGCACGATAGTACCGGCACCGCTATGGGCGGTGTGCTGCCACAACTGTTCGATCGAAAGCGATACAATGAAGATGGTGTTGGCGGAATGCATATCTATTCTCCCTGGTGGCTCGATAATAAAAAGCTGGATTTCCCCCGCGGTTATCATATCGAATACTGGGGCGGCATGAGCCAGCCTGCATATGGATTTGGATTCGGTATTGAAGGACTCAATGGCAAGTACACCGTGCATGGCAAACAGAAGGAAGCAGGTGGATATGGTAAATCGCTAAAAGAAGATCATCGCTTTTTCTATGGCGCGGGAGTTGGTATGGCCGGTCGCGGTGAAGCAATTCCCCGTTACGACAACCGCTGCGAGATTGATCCGAATGTGGTAGATAAATATGGCATCCCCGTTTTGCGCTTCAATGTAAAATGGAGCGACTACGAAATAAAGCAGGTGAAGCACATGAAAGAAACCTTTAAGGAAGTAATGCACCAGATGGGAGCTGTTATTACCTGGGGCGCCAACGACGGGCCGGAAAATGATTATGGTATTGAACCACCGGGAAAAATCATTCACGAAGCAGGTACTGCGCGCATGGGCAACGATCCCAAAACCTCGGCTTTCAACAAATGGAACCAGGCACATGATTGCAAGAATTTGTTTTGCGTAGACGGCGCTCCTTTTGTAAGCCAGGCCGATAAAAATATTACCTGGACCATACTAGCCTTGTCGCTGCGTGCATCGGAGTATATTATTGATGAAATGAAGAAGCAGAATTTGTAAGAGGCTTTACGCAACACGAAATGGTTGCGGCAAAAAAACAATTCAAAAAGAATCTACAACTAACGCATCATGGATAGAAGAAAATCGCTAAAAGCAATTGCATTAGGAACCCTATCAACCGGTGTTATTTTAGAAGGATGTAATAACGATACTGCTGCCGATAAAAAAGCGAATGCCGCTAAAACGGATAGTAAAAGCTTTACCATTGATCGCGCCAAGGAAGAACTGGAGAGGGATACGGCTTTGATGAGTAAAAAGTTTTTCAACGAGCACGAAATGGCCACGATTACCGTGCTGGCCGATATCATCATCCCCAAAGACGAAGTGAGCGGAAGCGCCTCCGAGGCCGGTGTTCCGGCATTCATTGATTTTATTGTGCAGGATATGCCCTATCATCAAACTCCGGTACAGGGCGGATTGCGCTGGCTCGATATGGAATCGTTCAAGCGATTCAACAAAAGTTTTGTGGATTGCGAGGAGAAACAAAGAATAGAGATCGTAGACGATATTGCCTATCCCAATAAAGCAAAACCTTCGATGAAACAGGGCGTGGCCTTTTTCTCGCTCATGCGCAATCTTGTTTCAACGGGTTTTTATACCAGCGAAATTGGCGTGAAAGATCTTGGATATGCCGGCAACAAACCCAATAAATGGAACGGGGTGCCCGATGATGTATTGAAACAATACGGGCTTTCGTACAGCGAATGGGAATTGCAGAACTGTGCGAAATACGATTCGTAGTAATTACCATCACCCAATAAAACAAGGTTGGGGAAAGATAAAAGCCATTACAGGATTTTTACGCGAAGACAGTTTCTTCAACTTGCCGCGGGAGCAGCCGTGTTACCTGCATGTGCAGGCAGTGCCCGCTCGGTAATGACCATTAATGGCAAGATACCTGTTTCGGAGCTCGGCACGTGCCTTATTCACGAACATTTCCTGGTAGATTTTATTGGCGCCGACAAAACCAGTTATAGTCGCTGGAACCGAAACGATGTTGTACAAAAGGTGCTTCCCTACCTACTCGAAGCAAAAAACTACGGCGTTAAAACCATATTCGATTGCACGCCTGCTTATCTCGGTCGCGATGTGGAATTGCTGAAAATGTTATCAGATAAAAGCGGGCTTCAATTGGTTACGAATACCGGTTATTACGGCGCCGTAGATAACAAATACCTTCCCTCGCATGCTTTTACCGAAACTGCCGAACAACTCGCGGAACGATGGATACAGGAATTCGAAAAAGGAATTGAAGGAACTACGATAAGGCCGGGTTTTATGAAGATCAGTGTAAACCCTGTTGGGTTATCCGATTTGCATAAAAAGCTGGTGATAGCAGCGGCGATAACTCATAAGGCAACGGGATTAACTATTTGTTCTCATACAGGTCCGGCCTTGCCGGCCATGCAGGAAATAAAACTATTGAAAGAAAACGGCGTTGATCCTGCTGAATTTGTTTGGGTGCATGCACAGGCAGAGACAGACAAAAACTATCATATCAAGGCCGCTGAAATGGGCGCCTGGATCAGTCTCGATGGAATTGGTTGGGGTGATTTTGAAAACTATGCGGATTCGCTTCTTCGCTTAAAACAAGCGGGATTGCTGAATCGCGTATTGATATCGCACGATGCGGGTTGGTACAAACCCGAAAAACCCGATGATGCTTTCACGGGTTATACCAATATCTTCACCAAACTGTTTCCATTACTGAAACAAAAAGGTTTTGGCGAAGAGGACTTTGATTTATTGCTGGTGAAAAACCCGGCCGAAGCATTTGCAAACTAGTCGCGCAACCATTCGATAACACTACTCTTAACCAACTAAACTCCCGGCCACATGAAGCTATTTCTACTTATAGATTTATTGCTGATAATTATAGCTGGAATAGTAGTTTTTAAAAACTTCAATACACTAAAAAAAGTAATTTACTGGCTTGTATTTCCATCCTTGATCTCTGTTTGGTTTAAAAAGCTGGAGAAGGAGGAGTTTAAATATGAGTTTAAATTTGAACTGTTTGCATTCCTTTCAGCATTGCTGATCGGGATAAATTATTTAGTATTCAGGTATATATTGAAAATGATGTAATGAAAACCGGTTCACAGTAATTACTCTAAAACCAATGACGATGGATCTCAGCGAATACCTGCTCGATACCTTTCAATATAACAGCGATACCAATATTAAATTGCTGGAAAAAATAAGGCAACTCCCGCAAAAAGAGGAAGCGATCAAATATTTCAGTCACTTAATCAATTCCCAATACAAATGGATGGCAAGGATACAACAAGATCCCCGGGCAATCACGATGAGTTGGTGGGACCCGGTTTATCCGCTGGATGAGTTGGAGGAAGAATGGCACAAGAGTTTAAGCCCCTGGATCGAATATATCAATCTCCGGAGTGAAGAAGAGCTTTCGGCGGAATTGAGTTTTACCGGGTACGATGGAGCCAGGTGGGCCGCAAGTGCGAAGGATATTGCGCTGCAATTGAATTATCATTCCATTCATCACCGTGCACAAATTCAAGCAATCATTCGCCAACAGGGATTAGAACCCGATTTTGTGGATTATATCGGTACCCGATACCGAAGAATCGGGTGAACTTTTTTTGTTGAATGCTGTAGTGAACTTATAATATTAACCTGCTATGAAAGATATCACCAAAAAATACAGCAACGGGGAAATCACCATTGTGTGGAAACCCAATACCTGTATTCATTCCGCTATTTGCTGGAGGGGAGCAACCGGCTTAAAAGAAGTATTCAACCCCGCGGAAAAGCCCTGGATAAAACCCGAAGGGGCAAGTACCGAACGCATCGTAGAACAAATAAAGAAATGCCCCAGCGGTGCTCTTTCGTTTTATTATAATACCGAAAACCCGGAGGCACCCGAAATAATAACCGATACCAAAATTGAAGTGATGCCCAATGGGCCCCTGATGGTATATGGAAACATCACAGTAAAAAAGCCGGGTGGTGAAGAATTGAAAAAATACAAGGTAACTGCTTTTTGCAGATGCGGTCAATCGTCCAATAAACCTTTCTGCGACGGAAGTCATATCAAAGCCAATTTCCAGGGCTGAGCAGGATGTAGTAGTTAAAGTAATGTATTCGTAAAAGAATAATTCCGCGCGTTTAAAATCAAACTTCAAAAAAATAAGAAGCCGCCTCGACAGGCAGCTTCTTTTCACCTTAATTGCCAACTATTCCTATGGAATCGTTTTATTCTACAATTAGTTTTTGGGTAAAGACAGTTTTATTGTTTGCATTCACCCTCACAACATAAATTCCTTTTGCAGTAGCAGGCAGGTAAACCGGCATTACGTAATTGGAAACGTTCACATAAACCCTTTCCTGTTTAATAGTTCGCCCGCTGATATCCATCACTCTTATTTCGTATTGTCCTGCCGAGAAATTATTCATTACGAGGTGGAAGCTTCCTTTATTTGGATTCGGATAAGCCTGGATGCTGGCTTCCTTGTTTTGTTCTATTATTGAACCGTTTCTGCCCGGACCAGCTAGCGTGATCGGCTGATTGCAATTACCCAATTTTGCTCCAAACAATAATGCAACAAAAGCATCTGCGGGTTTCAGGCAAAGTTCTCTTAATCCCTGGCGGGTATTGCTGCAAACTATTACCCTGTTCATTTGCGGTCCGCAGCGAACATCCTTAACTGTTATTGAAATATTATCGGTGGCTGTACATCCCAATGAATCGGTAATAGATACCGAGTAAGTATATGTGCCGACAGCCGAGGGGCTCACCCAAATAGAACGGGAACTGGCGCCGTTTGACCAACTGTACATGTAGTTGTTATTGGAAAACCTCGTGCCGCCCTGTGGCATAGCAGTAAGCAACAAACCTTCGAGGCCATAGCCGATGTATATTGTATTGGGATCGCCAAATAAAGCAGAATAACTGTTTGGAATATTAACCGATAGTGGTTGATCGATAATAACAGTTGTTTGAGCAGTGCCTTCATTACCGGAGGGATCTTTTACTTTCCAGTTGATAATACTGGTACCGGGATTGAAACTTCCGCTGGCATCCGGCCAAAGGCCCGAACGATTGGTGGCCCCGGTAATAGTGTAGCCGATAAATGCTCCCTGGCTGATATCGGCAATTATATCGCAGTTGTCGGCGAATTGCAGGTAAGGAATACGATATTGATTGCCGGGATCGTAACAGAATTTTTGCGTAGGCGGTGGAGTAAGACGGGGAGTAAGTGTATCCAATACTGTTATACGCAAACTGCATGTTTGCCCTGCATAATCGGGCAGCGAATAAATGAGGATATTATCGCGTACGGGGAAAGTTGTATTAGTAGGTACCCCCTCTCCTGTTCTTATAACCGAGCCTCGCCAGATATGCGTCCAGCTAAGCCGTGGATTGGCATCCGATGGCGTAAATAGGGGTTCAATACCCGGAACAAATTGACCGCAGCCCTGGTTCCATGTGGCATAAACAGTAGCGTCGGACGGACAGCTAATAGTAACATCATCGCTGTATTCCCAAAAATCTTTGTAATAAACGGCCCACACTCCCATTCCCAAAAATGCACGGTTACCAATAGTAGCCGTGATAATACTATAACGCGGATCGCCGGGAAAATTTGTTTTTTGCTTCCACTGATCGGTGGAAGGATTGTATTCCCACAGATCATTGAAAGGGCTGTAATTGGCGCCACCAACTATATAACCTTTGTTATGAAAGGAGAAACCCGATGTGTGATAGCGGGGTTCGCCGGGAAACTCGGCTTTTCTTGTCCATGCCGAAGTTTCCGGAGCGGTTGGATCGTATTCCCACCAATCTTTTTTTCTGGTATCGTAATAATAAAAACCAAATCCAACATAACCTTTGTTGCCGATACTGATACCCGCTCCTGCATTTCTACCCTCCTCGGGTATGCTGGGCTTTTGAGTCCAGTGATCCGCGGAGGGATCATATTCCCAAAAATCGTTGTAATAATCGGCAATTGTCCAGCGCGCAAAGCGATAACTGCCCGCGCCAATATAACCTTTGTTGCCGATGGTAAAAGCAAGCGCGAGATAACGCTCATGACCGGGGAAATCATTTTTTCTTGTCCATGCCATTGCCTCCGGAGCGCTGGGGTCGTATTCCCAAACATCTTTGTACCAAAGCCAATTCATCTCGTCGGAGCTATTGGATCCAAAGCAAACATAACCCTTGTTGCCAATGCTGAATCCGCTGGCCGAGTTGCGTGCACCTCCGGGAAAGCCGGGCAACTGGGTCCATTCATCGTTAACTACATCGTATTTCCAGAAATCGCTTAGATAACCCCCATCGTTGGCGCCAAGGCCCATGTAGAAGTAATTGCCGATAACAAAACTTACCGACTGAAATCGTTCGGGACCCGGAAAAGTTTTTCTGGGCGTCCAACTCTCCTGCGAGGCCAGTTTAAATGTGGAGAGTACAAAACAGAAAAATAATGTAAGAGGCCAGGTAAAATTCTTTTTCATGAGCGCGCATTTAGAGGTTATTGCCTTCGGTTCTCAGGCACCGGGTATTCTTCCTGCAGGAATTTCGGTGCAGGGCACGGCATGAAATAGAAACAGGTTTCGTTTCACAGTCATATCAACCGGGAATCATCAACTTTTTTCGCAGGAATACAAACGGATCGGCGTATTGAATGGATCAATGCGTTTTCCGCCTGCATAATGCAACTGAATTAAGCGGGATAAATATCACTCCAATTGGATTGCTTTACCAATGACGGGCATCATATACGATAATGATTCATATAAAAAAGCCGAGCTACAAGAGCCCGGCCTTTTTTATGGAAGGGAAAGAATAAGACTATTTCTGCAAAGTGATTGTTTTAAGTTCGGTCTCCTTACCTCTTCTTACCTGAATATTGTTGATAAGGGTATCGCGGTAACCGTTGATACCGTCTACATACAAACTATAGGTTCCTTCTTTCAATCCGCGAATCTTGAATTCACCTTCATGGTGGTCGGGACGGGCAAAAGTTGAATCGCTTCCCATAACAGCAGCGATCATGCCATGCGATCCTACCGGCCTGATCTTGCCCTCTATTTCACCCGAGTTGGATTTGCAGAATGGTTTCAACGCAGGTTTCAGCCAGTAAACACCGTTGATAAATCGGATAGATCGCGCCACATCAAAGTCGAGGAACATTTCGAAATTATTATTACTGATGGAATCGATATCGCCGTGTTTAACCTTTACATAAATGAAGTTTTTGCCTTCTTTCAAACGCAGAGGATAAGAAACACTGTCGACCACGATGCTATTGTTCGTACCGAGCACAAACTTTATCTTTTCAATTTCACCACGGGGAATAAAACCGCTGGCCAATAATGTATCGTTTCCATTGCGAAGGGTAAGAAGATCGTACACACCGGGTCTTACTTGCAGGGTATCCCAAATATCGCAGTCTTCGCGCCGATCGTGGTATTCATCATGATCATCGTCATCGTCGTCATCATGTCTTCCCTGTTTTTCGCAGGTGTCTACTTTTACCAATATGCCTTGTATATCTACCAATACCTTGTCAAAATCGTAAGGACCATCGGTAAGGTAGATGGATAATTTTGCCTGCCCGCCCGGGATATTCTCGTCTCCCGAAATATCTTTCTGACAGGCCGTGAAAATGATTCCGATAATTAAAATAGATAAGGCAGACGCCAATAACCAACGGTATTGCTTCATAACACAGATTTTGATTAACAATAAAAATTTTGGGTAGATCTTGGCGACTAAAGAAAAGATGAATACTCAACTCTATTCAAAAATAATGCCAGCAGGCTTTTAGGTTTTGCTAAAAAACTGCCGGCATTGCCAATACTTTGTTGCGCTGGCGCCTTGCTAATTCAGCCTTTCCCCAATTACAGTATTGGAAAGCTGGTCGTGGAAAAATTTTTTGGTTTGTGAATAAGCTATTACCTGGGCGATCGCATATAGAATCACAATCACGCCGTTGCCGATATTGGTAAATGCCCCGATCAGCAGTTTAATTACATTTCGAACCAATGCCTTTTGAAATTTGATGGGGTTTCCGGCATTATCGGTAATCTGCAATTTCATAATTCTTTTACCCGGTGTTCCCCGCCACGATGAGGACTCCATAAATGCATAAATCAGGATTTGAGCAGCCGTTATGAGCAGGTAATAGAAAATAATCTGGAAGGCGGCTTCTTCCGACATCCCATAATCGTAAACATCGTAATAATCGCCCTGTGCAGAAAGCTGGTTAAGTACTAAACCATAGAAAACAAGGTAAAGCGGCAAGCCAATGATTAGTCCATCGAGCAGAGAGGCTGCTACCCTTTTCCAAAATACCTTCCACAAATAGTTCTTTCTCCAATCTATTTCGAGTATGGATTTTTGGGAAATAGCCTGCGATTGTTTTATCTCTTTTGTTTCGGGTTTATTGAACTCGTTAATGGCTTTGTAGATATCGTCGACCACCGCGGTGAGCGCATCGTCTTCGCTGTTCCAGAATTGCTTGTTGTTAAGCGGCTGCTGGTTCCTGGGCAATAAGGGCAGGTTGGCAAAGGGAGTAGCCTTCCACATACAATTGCGGGCGAGAATGGGAAGCAATGTTGTTTTACGGCTATTGTGATTGGCGATTACTTTTTTGAGGCGTTCGTAACATTCGTCGTTATTGAGCAAATCAACGCTTACAAATACCAATACGATGTCGGCCTCAAACAGTTTTTGTTTGTATTGCGTAATGTTTTCACCTGCGGGAATTTTAAAATCGCCGTTTATTTCAATGGGCACCGTAGTATTGAATCGAATAGTGGAGAGATGTTTGTCGATAGCTATACAAGTGTTTTCGTCCTCGGGAGCCGAAAGAAAATACACTGAAATCTTTGATTTGGGAGGGGGCGCTTGTTTTTCTTCCTTAGGCGGAGCAGCTTTTGGTGGAGCCTCATCTTCTTTGGGAGGAGCTGCCGATGTATTAGCAACAGTTGCTGGTTGATCAGCCGGTGGCGCGCTTATTTTTTTAGTGAGTTGAAAAATGTTTTGTCCAACAGTGATGAAATCGGATTCGGTGATGAATTCTTTTTCAATTTTCTTATTATTTACAAAAGTCCCGTTAGCAGAAGATAAATCAACGATAAGATAACTGTTGTCGCCTACTTTCGATATCTGGCAATGACGCGCAGAAGTTTCACCGTCGCTGAATACAACGTCGTTGCCGGGGTCGCTGCCCACGAACACCGTGTATTTCGATTGAAGAATTTCGAGGATGGTAGCCATATGGGTTAGTTTTGATGGATGATCGGCAATAAACGATAATGGTCATTGCTGCCAGGAGTCAATGCCAGTAGTGGGCGGATTGCGTAAAGGCTACTAATCGGAAGAGGTAGGGATAATTATTTTCGAAGAAGCATATTGTCTACAAGTATACGGATGCCCGAGGCAATATCGGTATAGGCGTCGTCTTTATCAGGAAACTCTGTAACGGGTCTTGCGCCTTTGGGCAGGGCCTGTAGTTTTGCATAGGGCATATCTTTCCATTCGCATTTGCGAAGAATGATGGGGATTACGCGGGCCGTTCCTTTTTCGTGTCGCTCCATGGCATGGGCCAATTCTTCTTTCCAGATATACTCCGAATTGTTGAAATCGGCGCTCACGAGCAGCAGAATGATATCGGCTTTGTGCATTTCGTCTTTAATACCCGTATCCCATTCTTCACCTGCCATCAATCGGCGATCGTTCCAAACCTCTACTTTACCCGATCGTTTGAGCATGATAAGGTGTTTGTCGAGTTCGTTCTTCATTTTTTCGTCTTCATGCGAATAGGAAATGAAGAGCCGGAGTTTGGCGCCATTCGAATCGGTCATACTTTAAATTACAAAAAATAACATCAACTGGAGCAAATTGACCGAAATGGGAGGTACGAAGAAGTTGGTGGGACTGGCTTTGCTTGGGATTACCGGGTTGGGTACGTGGTCTGACCGGTACGGGTCTGACCACTGTACTAAAACTTGAAATTCCAGGTTACCGAAGGTATCACGGGAAATAACGAAACCTGCCTCGCCTCTACTTTCAGCGAACCATCGTAAGGATTACCGGTTTGGTCGAAGTAAATGAAATAGGGATTCATCCGGCTATATACATTGTACACGCTAAACACCCAATAATGCGTGAAGCCCTTGTTCTTTTTTTGTTTGGGAATAAGGGTTGCTGAAAAATCAAGTCGGTGATACGCAGGCAGGCGGTATTGATTCACTTTACTGTATTCCTGTGTTAATACACCATTGATTATATAAAATCGCTCGGGTAATGTGGTGGAATTGCCCGTACCATAAACGTATACAGCAGAAAACTTCCATTTCTTATTGGGTTCATACATGGTTACCACGCTCAGGTCGTGGCGGCGATCGAATTTGGCAGGAAATTTTTCACCGCCATTTAGTTGAGGGAATTTCCTCCAGGTCCAGCTTAGTGTATATCCCAGCCAGCCCGTAAATTTCCCCCTTGCTTTGTTGATGAAAAACTCCGCTCCATAGCTCCATCCTTTTCCGAATATGAATTCTTCCTCGGGATCCTTCAGGCTTTGCGTGTATCCTTCGCGATACTCGATCTGGTTCTGCATGCTTTTATAGTATACCTCGATGGAAGTTTCGTAAATATTATCGTTGAAATTCTTGTACAAACCCGCGGCATACATCCAGCTTATTTGTGGTTTTACGCGGTAAGTACTGGGCACCCAAAGATCGGTAGGCAAGGTAGAACCGGCATTGCTTACAAGATGAATGTATTGCATATTGCGGGTTACCGAACCTTTAATAGAAGTTTCATCGTTTAACGAATAACGCATCGTCAGGCGGGGTTCAAGTCCTCCATAGGTTTTGATATTATCTCCTCTTCCAAATACAGCGCTGTCAAGTTTGTTTCCGTCCTGGTCTCTTTCGTAAATTTTATAAGGCCCCATTTGGGTAAATGTGCTATACCTCAAACCCGAACTCAACCGGAATTTGTCGCTAAGGTCCCAGTCGTGCTGAACATACAAACCGGTTTCCCCGGCATACTTGACGCCCTCGTTATTGGGAGTAAATTGCGTACTGCCCTGGTTTCCGCTTACAACATTCGGGGTGAACTTGTGATAAGTATACAATCCGCCGAATTTAATCTTATGCTGCGGAGCCGGATAATAATCAAAATCCACTTTGGCCGTTGCATCGCGTATGCCTGAATTGAGATTGATGGAGAAATCGTTTTGCGAGCCGCTGAATGTGAAATAATAATCGTTGTAAACAAGCGTGGTATTTGCAAATAATTTTTTATTGAAAACATGATTCCATCTTAGCGTAGCCGTTGCATTGCCCCATGGAATATTGGCGCGGAATGCGCGGTTAGCATTGTTAAAGGTGAAAACATCTCTTCCAAAATACCCGCTCAGGTACAAGCGATCCTTTTCAGAAAATTTATAATTCACCTTGGTGTTGAGATCGTAGAAATAATATCCCGATCCGTAAAAATCGCTTGTTTTAGGAATGAAAGGTTTTGCCAGTACATCGATATAAGTACGGCGTGCGGATACAATAAAAGAAGCTTTGTCTTTTTTCAGCGGGCCCTGCACCGATAAACGGGAAGAAATGGCTCCAATACCGCCTTCCACCTCGTATTCCTTCATATTCCCTTCTTTCATGGCTACATCCAGTACAGACGATAACCTGCCTCCATATTGTGCGGGCATTCCACCTTTGATAAGAGAGGTATTCTTAATGGCATCGGAATTGAATATGGAAAAGAACCCAAATAAATGCCCGGTATTGTACACAATAGCATCATCGAGCATGATGAGGTTTTGATCGGGCCCCCCTCCTCTTACATATAATCCTGTATTGCCTTCACCGGCATTGCGTACTCCCGGAAGCAATTGAAGTGTTTTTAGTATATCCACTTCTCCAAAAATCACAGGTACCGATTTTATCTGCGTCATGGTAAGATCAAACTTACCCATCTGCGAGTTCTTCACATTGCCATCCCTGCGTTTTGAATATACCACCACTTCTTCCAATACCGATTTCTGCAACAAGTCCACATTCATTTGCATGGAAGAATCGAGTTGTACCGTTATTTGTTTGGCGTTATAACCTGCAAAAGAAACAATAATGGCATAGTTTCCTTTCGGCAACGTAATGGAATAAAAACCGTATTGATTACTGGCAACTCCTCTTCCTTTGCCGTTTACGGCGATGGTAGCACCAATCAAAGTTTCACCGGAGAGGGAATCCTTAATATAACCGCTAAGGGTGTATTTAGCTTGTGCCCGGGCCGCTGCCGCGATCAACAAAAGCCCGGCGGTAAAACACAGTATTCTTATCTTCATACGATAGGCCTGAAATGTGGAAAGTAGAAAATAGAGAATGGAAAATAGGATTAAGCTGCGCCCGCACGCTGTTAAATTATTTTAACGTAGCTTCTTTATTATCTACCCCGTTTCTTTATTTCTTTGAATAGTCTAGCGAATCTTCGAGGCTTCCGCATTCCAGCATCTTATCGCCGAAATAAGGATTCCTGATTGCGCGATCCTTGCTTACCCAATAAGCGCCCTTGTTATCAAACGCCATCGGGCAATATTGGTAGTATATTTTTGCACCCGAATAACGCACGGTACGCATCAGGCTCCACAAAGCGTCCGACATGCTTTCAAACTCTTTACGTTTCGACTCGATATCGTTCTCCCCCATCAGCCCCCTGGCCCATCCGCTCATGGTGCCTGCCAGGTCCTTGGCGGTTGCTTTGATGCCACCTGTCGAGTCGCCCTGGATCTCATCTGTTTTAAGGCTATCTGCCGCCATCACCAGTTTAGCGGCGGCAGCATTGGCCTTAACCGTATCGCTGGCTACCAGCGCATCTTTCACATCAAAATAGGCGGTTAGCAATTGATTGAAAGATTCATTGAAACTATTTGTGTTTTCGCCAATGCTTAATGGCTGATCTTTCGGTCCTTCTTCCTTTTTTTCTTTTTTGAAAAACAAAAAGTAAGCGGCTGCACCAATGATAGCCAGCACAACTACCAGTAACAAAGGTTTTTTCATCCAGAATTATTTATGGTTTTTAAACGATACGGTTTGATGGGTAGATAATATTGGTAAACACCCGGTATTTCAGTCAAAAGCTCCGCAAAGGTAAACGATGCAGTCAACACTTCCGAAAACACTATTTTTGCGCAAAAATTTAAGTGCTGAGCGGCAATCGGCGTGTTTGGCGAGCGCATTAATTTTCTTTCGCGATTTGTGACGATACCGAAAAATCGCTTTGAAAACTAACCAACTCACGATTCACGACTCACGATTGACGATTCACGATTGACGATTCACAACTCACGATTACACACCATTATGCTGGCAGGATTAACCAACGTTACTTTCGAATTTGGAGCGCGGATTATTGTCGACAACGCAACCTGGCATATTCAACCCGGGGAACGAATCGGGCTGATTGGCTACAACGGAACCGGTAAATCGACCCTATTGAAATTATTGGTGGGCGAATACCTGCCCTCGGCAGGAACAGTAGAACGCAGTCGCAATACCAGCATCGGGTACCTGCACCAGGACCTGCTCAGTTTCGATACCAATAGCTCGATACTCGAGGTGGCTTTGGGCGCTTTCGAGCGCGTTTTGCAATTGGAAAAAGAAATAGAGGCAATTGGCAAGGAACTCGAGAAAACCGGCGATGAAAAAATTCTGCTGGAATATACCGATCGCCTGCACGAACTGGAAACACTGGGCGGATACAATATTCACCATAAAACTGAAGAAGTACTGCAGGGTTTGGGCTTTAGCAATGCCGATCTGCAGCGGCCCTACAAAGAATTCAGTGGCGGATGGCGCATGCGTGTGTTGCTGGCAAAAATGATTCTTCAGCAACCCGATCTGCTACTGCTCGACGAACCTACCAACCACCTCGATCTTCCTTCCATCGAATGGCTCGAGAAATACCTCGTGCATTACCAGGGCTCGGTAGTGATAGTAAGCCACGATAAATACTTCCTCAACCGGATGGTTACAAAGATTGTAGAACTGTACCAGCAGGAATTGCATATCTATAATGGCAACTATGATTTTTACGAGAAGGAAAAAGCTATCCGCATAGATCTCCAGCAAAAAGCTTTCGAAAATCAGCAGGACTACATACGGCAGCAGGAACGCTTTATCGAGCGCTTCAAAGCAAAAGCCAGCAAGGCCGCGCAGGCACAGAGTATTCAAAAAAGACTGGATAAACTGGAAAGAATTGAAGAAGCCGAAATAGAAAGGCCCAATATCAAGATCAACTTCAGGGTAGATAAGGTTCCCGGTAAAGTAGTAGTCGAACTAAAAGATATCGGCAAATCTTTCGGCGATAACATCATTCTGCAAAACAGCAGCGCCGAAATAAACCGCGGCGATAAAATTGCCCTGATCGGTGCTAACGGAAAGGGTAAATCTACCTTGCTGCGGATAATAGCCGGCACCGAAAGATGTACGGGAGAACGGAAATGGGGACACAATGTAGAAGAAAGTTTTTATGCCCAGCATCAACTCGAAGCCCTTAACATCAATAATACCATATTGGATGAAATGAAGGGTTGCGGCAGCCAGTTGACCGAACAGGAATTGCGCAACCTGCTTGGCTGTTTTTTATTTGGAGGCGATGATATCGATAAGAAAATAAAAGTGCTGAGTGGTGGCGAAAAAGCTCGCGTGGCGCTGGCAAAAACCATTGTGAGCAAGGCTAATTTTCTTTTGCTCGACGAGCCTACCAACCACCTCGATATGCATTCGGTAGAATTACTGGCCGATGCACTAAAGAAATACGAGGGTACTTATATATTCGTGAGCCACGATCGTTACTTCATATCCAAAGCTGCCAATAAAATTTGGGAGATAGTGGATCATGAAATAAAGGAATTTGCCGGCACCTACGCCGAATGGGTAGCATGGAAAGAAAGAATGGAACGGCAGGATAACCGGAAAAATACTGTTCCCGAAAAAGCAAAAGAGAAAACACCGGAAGAGCCCAAAAAGCCCGAAGAAGAAAAACCTGCCGCGGCCAGGCCCATCAATAAAGAGCTGAAAAAAGAACTGCAAAAGCAGCAAAAAATCTTCCAGCAATTAGAAGAAAAAATACAGGCTATCAACAAACAGCAAGCAGAACTTCAATCTTCGCTTCAACTGCCGGAAGTGTATGCCGACAGAGAGAAGTTCCTGCAAACGGAGGCAGAATTGAAGAAACTTGGGCAGGAGCTATCGGGCCTCAACAAGCAGTACGAAGAAGTTTTTGAAAGAATTGTTGAATTGGAATCGACTGCCTCCAACTAAGGTAACTGGTTAATTCTGCATGAATTTTTTAACAGCAGGTTCGTGTTTCGCAAATAGTTCTACCTTACTGTTCAAACCATAAAACGATCATTTATGCGAAACCGATTGCCTGTGATGCTGGCGAATTCTATGCTGGCGGTCTTATTCCTTCTGTTTGCCTCCTGCGGTGGGGTTAAAGATTCCGACTTACAAAGTTCTATTGAAACCGTTCTGAAATCGAATACCGATTTTTCGGGTATGCTGGTTTCGGTGAAGGATGGGGTTGCTACCCTAAGCGGTGAATGTAAAGATGAAACCCTTAAAGCCAAATGCGAAGAACTCGTAAAAGGGGTAAAGGGTGTAAAGAACGTAATTAACAACTGCACCGTAGCTCCGCCACCACCTCCTCCTGCGCCGCCGGTGGATATAGCTGCGGAAGACCCGCTTTCAAAAAGCGTTACAGATGCCATAAAAGATTTCCCCGCAGTGAAAGCCGAAGTAAAGGATGGAGTGATTACGCTTACAGGTGAAATCAGCAAGGCAAATTTGCCCAGGCTGATGCAGACCCTGAATACACTCAAGCCCAAAAAAATCGATAATAAACTCACCATAAAATAAAATGGAGGAAAAGCTTTATGGCACTGCAAGATAAATACAAGGAATTGCTGGATGCAGCAAAAGCATCGGGCGTATCGGCGCTGGCAGTACGGGAGCAGGACAATGTATTGTATGTTGATGGAGAAGCCCCCACCGGAGATGTAAAAGATAAGCTATGGGATATTTATGGCAAACTCGATCCCGAGTTTCGCGCGGGTGACCTCATCATGAACATCAATGTTTCGGCAATGGCTCCCGGTGCACGCGCAAAAGTAGTTACCGAAAAATCCAATTTGAATATTCGCAAGGGTCCCGGTACCGACCAGCCCATTGTTGGAAAAGCGGCTCACCACGAAATGGTGACGCTGGTAAGCAAAACAAATGATCAATGGTGGTTGATCAGAACCGATGACGGCGAAGAAGGATATGCATATGCAAGATATTTAAGCGTGGAATAATACTGCCCACATTTGGTAACATTGCACATCGCTGTATTAACATAGTTTTGTATAAGGACCATAGTTCATTTCTATGGTCTTTTATTTTATCTTTAAACTATGCTTTTGTGTTCCAAGATCCGCTCGCTTTGCTGTGTGATTTTTTTTCTCCCGCTGTGGTTTTCATCCTATTCTCAGCAAATATCGGCTCGCCCTAAAATTGGCCTAACCCTTAGCGGCGGCGGTGCGAAAGGCCTAGCACATATCGGCATACTCAAGGCCATCGATTCGGCTGGATTGAAAATAGACTATATCACCGGTACGAGCATGGGCAGTATTGTGGGGTCTTTATATGCAATAGGATACTCCGCTGATGAGTTGGAAAGAATTGCCCGAAAAATGGAATGGGAAGTGGTACTAAGCAATTCCTCCTCGCTGCGTGCATTGATAATGGAAGAAAAAGACGAATACGATAAATATCCGTTCGAGCTGCCCTGGGTCAATCACCGTTTTCAATTGCCCACAGGCGTTTTGGAAAGCGAGGAATTGTGGCTGAAGTTCTCCGAACTCTTCTTCCCGGTTTATAACATCAAAAACTTTTCGCGCTTCTCCATTCCCTTTAAATGCGTGGCAACCGATATTGCCTCGGGGCATGCGGTGGTGATGGAAAACGGAGAAATTGTGACGGCCATTCGATCGAGTATGGCTATTCCCTCGGTATTTACGGCGGTGGAGAACGAAAACCTGAAACTGGTGGACGGTGGCGTGGTAAGAAATTTTCCCGTGCAGGATGTGAAAGACATGGGAGCCGATATCATCATCGGCAGCAATGTATCTACCGGCCTGTTACCGAAAGAAAAGGTAAACAATGCCATCCAGATTTTGATGCAGATAGCATTTTTTAAAGAAGCAGAAGCTGCCAGGAAAGAAACAGACATGTGCACGATTTATATTCCAATGCCGATGGAGAATTACAATACCGCCAGCTTTAACCGGGCGCAGGAAATACTGGATATCGGTATTGAAGAAGGAAAGAAAATGTATCCGGTTTTCAAACGCATGGCCGATTCGCTAAATGCTTTATATGGGTTACAGGAAATCAACAAAAACCGTTTGCCCAGAGTTGATTCAATAAAAATCAGTTCTCTCGAAATAAAAGGCCTTCGTAAAACAACCGAAGATTTTTTTACCCATACCATGGGGTTTTACAACGATCGTTATTATACGTCGCAGCAATTGGCCTCCATGATAAGGCGGGTGTTTGGCACGCGCTATTACAAAAGAATTTTGTACAGCCTGCAACCCCGGGAAGATGGAACGGTGAAGATTGTATTTACGGTGGAAGAAAACCCGCGCAGCTTCGCCAAATTGGGATTGCACTATAACAAGTTCACCGGCATCGGCGTAGTGGCCAATTTAACTACCCGAAATTTCTTCGTAACACATTCGCGCAGCCTGGTTACGGTGAATATCGGGGAAAAGTTCAGGATAAGAGGAGAACACATGCAATACCTGGGACGCGAAAAGAAAGTGGCAGCTATTGCCGGCATGCAATACGAATATCTTGGCATTCCCACCTTTACCAATTACCGGAAGGATGGCGAATACAGGCAGAGTTATTACAAGGCAGAATTGAAGTTGCAGCGTTCGGCCAACCGGAATTTCACGATTGGTATGGGCACCCGTTTTGAATGGATAAAATACAAACCCACCATTTTCACTTCCTTTGAAATAAGAGGAAAAAACGACTACGTAACCAGCTTTGTTCACTGGGGAGTAAATACGCTCGACAGGGCAATTTTACCAAGGAAAGGTTTAAGAATCGATGGCGAAATTGGACAAGTGTACAATCAAAGCCCGGCCTTAAAAGTATTTGTAAATGGAGTTGAAGTAAGTGGAGATTCGCTGGGCATCCGCTACAACGATTATCAAAGGGTGTACCTGAACGTAGAAACCTATTCTCCCCTGGGGAAACGTTTTGTTTTTTCATCGCATTTCCAGGGCGGAATAAACTTTAACTACGATCTCAATCTCTTCAACGATTTCGTGATTGGGGGATTGACGCGAATGTTCCGCAACCAGATACTATTCGCGGGATTGGAAGAAGCCAGTTTCTTCACTCCCAGCGTTGCGGCCCTGCAGTTTGGATTGCGCGCACAGCTTACCAATAATTTTTACCTGACAGGCAGAACGAATGGACTGGTCAACAATTTCATCAGCCCGGACAATCGTTTGCAACGCCCGAATTATTTGTCGGGACATTCGCTAACCCTGGGTTATAATTTTGCGCTGGGCCCGCTCGAAGTAAGCGCAATGTACAGCGATCAGTCGGGTAACTTCTCCGCGTATATTAACCTGGGGATTCCGTTTTGAGTTTGAAGGTTTAAGAGTTTAAGGGTTTGAGAGTTTAATAGTTTAAGGTTCTTTTGAAGTAGCAGACCTTATAAAGCGGAACAACCTCCAACCCTGCAACCCTTAAACCCTTAAACTCTCAAACCCTTCAACCTTTTTCACCCCTGCCGGGCTTTTATGAAATCACTCACAAGATAACTGATGAGCTTTCCCGTCGAATCGTCTTTTCTTCCATCAACCAACTGCGTAGCGCCTTCGCAAATATGCACATAAGCAGGTTTGCAATCGACCGCGGTAAAATCCATGTATTGCCGCGCATGCAGGGCCGATAAACCTGCTGGTGTTTGCGCGCTGCTCAATACTCCTTCAATACAGTCCAGGTCCAGTTCAATTCCTGTATAATTGTCCTCTGTAAAACCCGTTGCATGTGCAACGGCCTGCGTGAAATTTCTTTTTTCGTGGATGAAGATGTCTTCGTAAGTAATAAAATCTATGAATGGATTGTTCACGATATCCAACCACACATTTTGCGGCAGGTAGTTTTCATGCAATCCAATCACACAATACTTCTGCAAAAAACCATCTTCTTCCGCGTACCTGAATCCATTGCCGCTATGCCTTCCTTCGGAGGGACGAAAATCGCTGTGCGCATCCAGGTTCACTGCATTGATCTGGGCCAATGGAATAAGTCCTGCTTTGTGCAAGCCCTTGGCCGATCCTTTAATCATCGGATAAGCATTGTTATGCCCACCACCTATTGCTATCGGGATCTTTTGATGAGACGTGATTATTTTCACCAACTCCTCTACTTCTTCATCGATTGTATTGACGGCATGCCTGTAGGCATCAATTTTCTCCTCGTGGCCATGTGCATTTTGCTCAATCAGGTATTTGATATCCCCGAAATCGAAATGACCCAGTAAAAGAATTTCATCTCCCTGCAAAAAATCGTTGCTCTGGATGTTCAGAAATGCAGATAGAAACGGAACCCAGCACGAATCCGTTCCACCCACACCCGCATTTGCCCGCACGCCGATATCTTCTGGAATTCCAAACAATACATACCTTATATCCGCTTGCTGCAAACAACTCTCCAGGTTTGCTGCCGAGCCAACGACTTTTACCTGCTCTCCCAACTTGGTTTCAAAACGCCTGATCTTCGTTAGCGACAATACATCCTGCTTGTTATAATATTTGAAATGCTGCATGTAAAAAGTTATTGGTTAGGGAAGATAGGAAAACTTTGAAGCTTACAGCATGCAGCTTACAAGTTTACTCAAACCCATTGCTCCATTTTTGAACCCGGGCAAAAGCCCCGAAACCATTAAACTCTTGAACCCTGAAACCTTTAAACCCCAAAACCCTAATCCTCACTCAACAACCTTTTCCGCGGCCTCACAAAATCCATCGGGTTGCGCAGGAAGAAGCGCCACAAGATGCGGATAAACTCGGGATAGTTGCGCATTCGTATGCCCCTCGAGCGAAGAGCCACGATAAAAGCCAGGCTAAAGCTGCACAGGAAGTTCAGGAACCCAATACCCAACACGCCGAGAAATACGGTTAACAGGTAAACCGGAGGTATATTCCAGATGCCCAACTCAAATACCGCAATGGCAGAATTGCCCGCCGAAATAGTAATATGCCGGATATCGAAAGGTATGCCGAATATTTTACCAACCGTACTCGCCATGCCAAGGAAAAAGCCCAGCGCAATATTGCCGATGATACTTCCGGCATTGTTTTCCACAAAATCGGCTAGCTTCTTAAGGCGTGTATCCGAAAACGAAATCTTCAAAAGAGGATGACGCTGCATACGCTCGGGAATACGCGCGTATTGAATTTTATTTTGTACATAACCCGCAATGATGCCGCTGACAAACAGAAAAAAGCCGGTAAAACATGCGTATAACAAAGCAGCGCTTTGCCAGGGATGCTGATCCTTCAACAGCTTCCGGGCAGCAGCTTCGTCGGCAATATGCAAGCCGGTCATCGCATGATAGGCCCAGGCCAACAAAAAAGTTCCGGGAAATACAACCATTAAATTCCCAAGAAAAGAAGCAATCTGGCTGCGCGATATCTTGGAAACCGTTACAGCGAGATTGTGCAAGTTGGGCTGGCCGGTTGTCTTTCTGGTATCCAAAGAACTTGCAACGGCGCTTGCCGTAAAAGCGGGTTGCTTGGTAGCAAGAGTAGATTTTGTTTGCTCAATAGCAATAAAACCCAGGCTATAGTTGACGCTGTAAATAAAGCCTTGCCAAAAAGGAGCAAAAGAAAGTTTACCCAACAGGTTTTTGAAGATGGCAACAAAGCAAATGATCAAACCACCCCACATGGCGCTTACAATCATACTCCAATACTCTTTACGGGTACTCGTGATATACTTGCCGCCTTTCTTTCCCTTATGCTCCGCTATCCGATATGCAAGGTAGCCCACACCCTGCGACAGGAATTCGCGTATACTGTTCTTGCGGTTTTCGTTGCGAACCACGTTCAGGAAAAAATCGACCAGTTTACCCGTATCAAATTGATGATCCCTGTCGAGCGCGTCGAGCAAAATCTGCATGCGGTTGAGACGGGCCGATACTATCAATAAAATATAGGTTTGAGTAAGGCTGGCACCTTTCACCGAAACATTCTCGCGGATATATTGAATTGCTTCCTCGCATTTGCCAAGCGATTTCTTGACTCTTTCAATAGAATTACTCAGCAGCTCAGCAGAATCATCCTCCATTAATCCTTTCCCCATTTCGTGGAGAAGATAGTTCTGTAACACGAAAGGATTTTCATCAATGCCTTCCGGGATGTATTTGGTTACCTCTTTTTCGAGCCCCAATTGCGCTACCTGGAAAGAAAGTACGCGAAGGGACGACAGTAGCTGGAGTTTAAGTTTCTTATTTTCTACGCTAAAAGGCAGTCCCGTTGTTTCGAAAAACTGAATCCAGGTGGAACGCGATATTTCTTCCATCCATAAGAAATCATTTTTCTTAAAAAAAACCCGGTTGATAACGTAGAGAAAATCGTTTTCATCCTGCAATGCCGGAAGAAATTTATGTTTGAGGCGATTGGAGAACTCCTGCCAAAATCCTCGGGCGAGTGGAATTCCACTTTCCGTGATGGCATAACTGAGATCGGTATTGATGAGTTGCGAAAACAAGGCATGCCTCAGGTTGGTAAGCAAAAGCGGGTACTCGTGCAATAACCGAATAGCGTACTGGAGATTCTGATCGGGGTTTTTCTTGTCCTTGCTTTTCCCGGGCCTTATTTCATTAAAAAAGCGAATGAGAAATTGCAGTCCGTCGTCGGGATTGGTATAATCGAGTACCGATACGCGGGTGATAGCTGTTTCCAGGAAATTGACATTCTTTTTCGACAGGATCATAAGCGAAAATACAAATAAACCCCGCTTAATTTGCGGGGTTTATACAGCCAAAAAATATCAAACAAAATTGATTTTTGCTGGTGAAAAGCTATTTCACGATCAGAGATTTAATACCTTGTCTTTGGGATATTTCACGCTATAGCTTACGCGGTATTTTTTTGACTGACCGGGATCTAACTGAAGTTTCCAGCTAACAACACCCACTTCGTTATTGATAGCGCCTTCGCCGCTTTCGAGCAGTTCTACTTCGATATCTTTATTGGTAGAAAGCGGAAACTGGTCTTTTAAAATCATATCGATCCTTTCTTTTTTGTTATTCTTGACCGTTATTTCATAGGTAAATACCTGCTTCTTGCTGTTGCCCAAAAACTTCACGCTGCTGAAATCTTTTAGCTTTTCTCTTTTCACCACCACCCTTTTATCGCGCCCAACGGTGAGGTTGAGTGTATCCTGTGTGGATCCGGGATCGATATAGGTTTTGCCGATATAGGTTCCTTCGAATATGATATTGGCCTCGCCGGGAAGAAGATTCAATTCCTCCCAATCAGAAATCTCGGCCAGCAAATACGATTCGCGATCGAGTTTGGGCGCCGAATAATATTTATAGAAGGATGGCGTCGAAAACTCCCGGAGAATTACCTGTTGTTCTTTTCCATTGGAAGGCACATCGTAGGGAAGCTCAATTGCAAATGTTACATTCAGTTCATTGTCGCTCATCGTTACGTAGTCTTCCAGCCCATTTTTTAAGGTTACCACTATCACCCCATTGGCCGCCTTCGATCCGTAAATAGCAGTGGCATTGGCATCTTTTACCACTTCGATTTTCAGAATATTGTTTCGGTCAATTTTATTGAATTCTTCTTCCGACACAGCCTCGCCGTTCACTATGTACAAAGGCTGGTTTTTGGAATGCAGCGATGCTGCCCCGCGTACGCGTACGCTGCTGCTTAGCTCCAAAGCATCATCGGCAATGGCAACGCCAGCTACCTTGCCATTGAGCATCGATGGAATGGTATTCATCATGCCACTCTCCATTCTTGCTACCGGGTTTATATACCCGAGAAACCAGGTTTGGAAAATCGGCGCTGTACCCTGCTGACTGGGCGAAGAGGTGGCCAGGCTGAGTTTTACATTTTTCCAATCGATTCCCGTAGTTTGCACCAGCTTCGCCTTGTAAGTGATGTTGATCGGCTTGTTGATACTCTCTGCGCGCAAATCGTAAGCCGCATTCCAAAAAGCAGAAGGTGTCAGGTAGGAGATGGTGAAATTGTATGTGCCCGCCAGCGGACTCAGCACTTGTAACAATAGTTTGCCGGTCGACCGGCTGTTCTTTTGCTCCTCTTCTGCTATCTGCAGCTTTGTCTTTGAAACCTGCTCCAGCAACTTCGTCTCCTTTTCACGGCAAGCGCTGATATCGTTCTCCAGTTCCAGGGATTTGTTTTTGTAGTAATCCATCATCTTCATCAATTCGGCCACACTTGTACCTGTTTGAGTTCCGCCAATCTGCCTGTTTGCCTTCAGTAAATCGAGTAATTCCTTACTGGTTTTTATTTGCACCTGCAGGCGGGCCAAATCGCGGTTCAGTATTTCGAGAGAGTCTTCCAGTTTTTTAACCAACACTGTTTTAAAAGCAGGCTTCAGGTAGTCGTTGGAGAATTCAACCGATAATATCGTTAATTTTCCTTGGGTGCCAATGCGAATACTATTAATATCCACCCGGTTGCTGATGCCTTCGATGACGAGCTCATTATTTCCTTGTAGCAGGTTTACTTTTGCCTGGTGCTGCAATTCGGCGCCAACGCGGTAAACAATTGCTTCTTTAAGAACAGCGGGAACGAAAATCCTGTTGTCGTTTCCTGCCAGTGCAGGTAAAACAAACAGGGCTAAAACAAAAGCCAATAGTCCTTTGGTCATAATCTGTGTTGTTGATTCAGGCTGTGGATGCATAGCCCGGATCAATTACACAAATGCGGGGGTAAAGGATTTGCCTATCCAAGGAAAAAGCCCCTTTAATAAGGGGCTTTTAACATTCACTTCCGTAATATTCTTTTCATCGGAGCAAGCGATGACTTTTCTTTCGCCGTACATTTATTTGTAGAGCAAATCATAATACTCCTGGGCCATTCTTCCCGCGTCGAAACGGAATCGCACATCGCGCATTCCATTCTTGCATATCTGGCGCCAGGTATCGTAATTGTCGTAGTACATGGGCAGAATTTCATTCTCCAGTATTTCATAAATCTTGTTCAGGTCGTAATCATCTTGCTCCTGCACGCTCATTTTGGCATAATCGGCCTTTGGAACTACGAAACCATTATTACCATGATTTATAAACTCAGGTATCCAGCCATCATCTGTAGAAAAGTTAACAGCGCCATTCATCGAAGCCGTCATGCCACTGGTGCCCGATGCCTCGCGGGGAACGCGTGGATTGTTTAACCAAATATCAGCGGCTTGCTTCATACGCTTCGACAAAGCCAATTCATAGCCCACCAGCACCGCCACATTTTTATAGTTGCGGCTGAGATGAACAAGGTTATTGAATTCGTTGATAGCCGGGTAATCCATTGGATATGGTTTACCGGCCCATATAATCTGTACCGGGTATTTTTTATTAGATAGAAGTCGCTCGAAACGTTCCTTATCGCGCGTGATCAACTCAGATCTTTTATATCCGGCAAAGCGGCGTGCCCAAACAATGGTAAGTACATTGGGGTCGTAAAGCTTACCGGTTTGATCGGCCACAATTTCAAAAGCACGGCGTTTGAGGTATTTCTTGCGATCATCCCACCAGGCATCATTGCCCTCATCGGATGCGCGGTAGAGTTGTTTATCGGCCCAGTAACGCCAGTTCTGCGAGTTCGTGATTGAAATAATGGGACAAATGTTTTCATGCCTGGCCCACATATGCCTCGATACTTCGCCATGCAATTGCGAAACACCGTTCGCCAGTTTTGCAAATCGCAATGCCACCAGCGAATGGTTAAATTGATCGTCTTTCAGGCCGGTTAATTTCCTCACTTCATCAATACTCAATCCACAGAAATAACTCATTTTATGACAAAGATGGATATCGTGTTTTTCATTCCCTGCCTCTTCTGGTGTATGCGTGGTAAATACCAGCCGCTTGCGAACATCTTCCGTATTTCCGAATTTTTTGTATAAATAAAAAACCGAGGAAACTCCATGGGCTTCATTCAAATGATAAAGCTCGGGGTTGAAGCCGATTTCATCGATCAACTTGGCGCCACCTACTCCCAACAATATAAACTGCGCCACTTTAGTTGCTACGTTGGCATCGTACAAGCGATGTGTGATAGTCTGCGAAACATAGTCGTTTTCGGGTAAATCGGTACTTAAAAGAAATAGTGGGGCCGACTTAAATGTTTCCGGGTTGAGATACCACGCTTTTACCCAAACCGGGTGATCGTGAATAATTATCTGGAATTTGATACCGGTATCTTCCAAAAAGCTATAATGCTTTTCCATCCAGGTTACCTGGAGGGTCTGATCCTGGTTGCGGGCCTGGTCGTAATAACCATATTTCCATAAAATTCCGATACCAACCAGGTTCTGCCGCAGTTCGTAGGCGCTGCGCAAATGCGAGCCCGACAAAAAGCCCAATCCACCGCTGTATATTTTCAAAGGCTGGTGAACGGCAAATTCCATGGAGAAATAGGCTATTTTCTTCGAATAGCGATCGTCGACTGCATAGGGTACTTTGTAGTGCGTAAAACTCATAAGCTGAAAAACAATTAATCAAAAAATGGCAGCAAGCAACACGAAAAAGACGACGCCTGTGTGTAGGGTCTACACAAACGAGGCCGCAATATAACGGTTAAATATGAAAAATGATTGCCTGTGTTTGCCACAGTTTGTACGGGTAGTGATAACAAGAGTTAATGGTAGAATTAAGTCGACAAGGAGTTCCACGGATTTCTACTTATTTCTTTTTTGCAGGGGGTTTAGGTTTGGGCACGGCTTTCTTGGGGAAGGATCCTTCGAAGAAACATTTGATATCGCGATAGCTGCCGCATCCACCCGTTTCTTTCATAGTTAAGGAAGCGCCTGCAAAACTAAACTCGATGGCGCAAGGATTGCCCGGGGCCTGGTAAATCGCCATGGTTTTCGACGCCATTTTAATGGTACCCTTTAATTCCCCCTTGCATTCGCCATTGTCTTTCTCAAAATGGACAAAGAACAGGTATTCATCTGCTTTTTTTGTATCGCGAACAGAAACAAAATTCCTCCTGTCTTTTACATAATCGCCCGAAAATTTATTCTTCCGTGCAAGCGTATCGATTGGATTAATTACCTGTTCAATGATTTCCTCGTTGGGTTCGGTCATAATAAGAGTAAAATCACTGGCCGCGCTATTGAATATATACACATTGCGCTTAAAACGAAGTTCTCCCGCTCCCCTGCTTTCTCTGTACGTTGTGATCTGGAATTTGCTATCGAGTAAACCATAAGCCATTGTACTTCGGTCGAACCCGTTTCGAACAATTGGCATGGCACTCAAAAATTTTTCATCCTTGCTGAAGCAGGCGAGGTAAGCCACTTTTTTTGCCGCATTTACTGCTTTGATAAAAAGATAAATCTCCCTGCCTTTTTCCTGGGTTCGGCCGAGGGGATACAATTTTGGCTTCACGCCCTTTCCGAAATCTTTGGCCAATACCGAATCGGGAATAAAGCGCGTGAAAACATTATATCCAATCAGCAACGAATCACTGCTCTTTCGGTTGAGAGTTGTATCAGCAACCCGAACAGGCAAGGTTGATTCGGGAAAAAATTCGATAAAATCCGAAATCTCCACCACGTCCTCATCGCTTAATGATGCTTTCTTGCTTTTGCAACTAAGCAGTAAACACAATAGCAGTAATGCAACGAAAATATTCCTCATAATTAGTATAGCAATTAACGATGAGCCGGGTTAAAAATAATCATTCAACCCCACTCCCAAAAAAAGATTGTGTAGTAAAGAAAATATTTTTAGATTTGTCTAAATTTTATTTTAGATACATGAAATATTCATCGAGCAAAGAGAATTACCTCAAGGCCATCTTCCATTTGCAGGAAGAAGACGGGGTGGTAACCACCAACGAGCTCGCCGCTGCCCTTCAAACGCGGGCAGCCTCGGTAACCGATATGCTTAAAAAGTTAAAAACGCAGAAGCTCCTGCTATACGAACGATATAAAGGATTTCGCCTTAGCCCCGAAGGCCGAAAGGTAGCCCTGCAGATTATTCGCAAACACCGGCTCTGGGAATACTTTTTAGTAGAGAAACTGAATTTCGGATGGGATGAGGTACACGAAATTGCCGAAGAACTGGAGCATATCAGCAGTAAAAAGCTGATCGATCGGCTCGACGAGTTTCTCGATTTCCCGAAAACAGATCCCCATGGCGATCCCATTCCCGACAGCAACGGCAAACTCACCATCGCCAAGCAGGTGGACCTTCTCAACCTCCCTCTCAATAAACTGGCCGAGGTAAGCGGCATTGGCGATCAGTCGGCCGAAATGCTCGAATTGCTGAGCCATAAGAATATTCAACTCGGCAGTAAGCTGGAAGTAAAGAAAAGATTTGCTTTCGATAATTCCATTGAGTTAAAAGTAAAAAATCATCCCCCCATTACCATAAGTGAACACGTAGCCAAAAACATTTTTGCAAAGTATGATGAATAGAATTCAACAGGATGAGTCGCTAAGCGAAGTACACGCAACAGTCGATATCAACTCCCGCAAAACAGGTTGGCGAAGGGCATTTGCTTTTTTCGGCCCCGCTTACCTGGTTAGCGTGGGATATATGGACCCGGGCAATTGGGCAACCGACCTCGCCGGGGGCAGCCAGTTTGGATATACATTGATTTGGGTATTGCTGATGAGCAATCTCATGGCCCTGCTTTTGCAAAGCCTGTCGAGCCGCCTCGGCATAGTTCGCGGAAGAGACCTTGCGCAGGCCAACCGCGAAACCTATCCGAAATCAGTCAATTTTGTGCTTTATATATTGGCAGAAGTTGCCATTGCCGCTACCGATCTCGCAGAAGTACTGGGAATGGCCATCGGCATTCATTTGCTTACAGGATTGCCACTTATTTGGGGCGTTGCCATTACCGTATTCGATACGTTTCTTTTGCTGTTATTGCAACGACTGGGCATTAGAAAGATGGAAGCATTCATAATAGGGCTGGTGGCAATTGTGGGGCTATCGTTTTTGATCGAAATAATTCTTGCAAAGCCATCATTAAAAGAAGTAGCAGGTGGTTTTATTCCTTCGATACCCAACAGCACTGCGCTCTATATTGCCATTGGCATCATCGGCGCCACGGTAATGCCGCATAACCTTTACCTGCACTCGGCCCTGGTGCAAACAAGAAAAATTCAAAAGACCAAAGAAGGTATCCGGCAAGCACTGAAATGGAACCTGATCGACTCGGCCATTGCGCTCAACATTGCCTTCCTGGTGAATGCGGCAATACTGGTGCTGGCAGCCACCGTTTTTTTTAATTCGGGAAGAACCGATGTTGCCGAATTGAAGGAAGCGCACCGGCTTCTCGACGATTTCCTCGGAACGCGCTGGGCTCCTATTCTTTTTGCCGTAGCGTTAATTGCTGCGGGACAAAGTTCCACCATTACCGGCACATTGGCCGGGCAGATTGTAATGGAAGGTTATTTGCGATTGCGAATAAACCCATGGATGCGGAGGCTGCTCACGCGTTTACTCGCCATAATACCGGCAATTGTGGTGATTTATATTTTTGGTGATAAAGAGGTAGACAGCCTTTTGGTGCTGAGCCAGGTAATTTTAAGCCTTCAACTGGGTTTTGCAATAATTCCCTTGATTCATTTTGTGAGCGACAAACAGAAGATGGGCGATTTCGTTATCAAAACCCCCGTAAAATTAATCGCCTGGTTAATTGCAATCGTGCTTGTTTATCTCAATGCGAAAATGGTAATTGGGCAGATTACCGAGTTTTACGCAGGGCCGGCTCATATTGTTTGGAAAGTCGTGGTTGGACTTGCTGCATTGGGCGCAGCCCTTTTGCTCGCATATATTAGCTTCTTTCCCCTGCTGCAAAAAAAGAAAAAAGGAGTATCTATACAATTGCATGCACAAACTGGCCAAATGGAGTTACCTGAAATTCCTTCGTATAAAAAAATTGCCGTGGCGCTCGACTTCAGTACAAGAGATCATATCCTGCTGGGGCATGCGTTGAACCAGGGAAAAAAGGATACCGAGTATTTGCTGATTCATATCGTGGAAAGTGTTTCGGCAAGATATCTTGGCAAGGATAGCGACGATTACGAAACCCGTACAGACCAGGAACGGCTTCAGTCCTATATTTCACAGCTACACACAAAAGGGTTTAAAGCCAGCGGCAGGCTGGGATATACCAATCGCGCGCGCGAAATTGTTCGGCTGGTGGTAGAAGAGGAAGCCGACCTGTTGATTATCGGCGGCCATGGTCATACGGGTATCAAAGATTGGATTTACGGCGAAACCATAGAATCGGTGAGGCACGAGTTAAAGATACCGGTGTTGATAGTGAGTTTATAGCGTAAGAATGGCGAATGTTTGAATGGCGGATGGCGAATGCTGAAAATTTAAGTCTCCATATCATTGGTTGCTTGTTGCAATTTTTTTCAGGAATTTTGAATCTAACGCATCCGCCATTCGCCATTTCTTCATCCGCCATTCGCCATTTCTTCATCCGCCATTCAAACATCCGCCATTCACTTCAGCTTCACCAAATGTTTCAACCGACTAAAGGTTTCGGGTTTGATATTGAGATAAGAAGCCAGGTATTTCTGCGGAACGCGCTGCAGCATGTGGGGATGATTTTTCATATAGTCGAGGAAGCGCTCACGGGTAGTTTGTGACAATTGCCGGTAATGGCGCTCGTCTTTTTTTACGAACATAGCGGTTAACAGCAACCGACCCATTTTATCGGCACCGGGCAATTCCTTCAACGCTTTTTGATAATTGTTGTACGAAAGACAAATCAATGTAGAAGGCTCAAGTGTTTCGAGAATAACCGGGGAAGGAATTTGTTTCAGGAAAGAAATTTCGGAATGAATGATATGCCCCTCCGTTGCCAGTTGAAGCGTTACTTCGCGTTTTCCCTTGCGCACGAATTTCCGCACCAATCCGCTTACGACCATATTCAGGAATCCTTCCACTTCTCCTTCGTTCAGTAAAATAGATTTCTTGTCGAAATAACGCATTTCCGACAGCCCGATCATTATCTCGGCCTGCTGAGGTGTAACAGGAAAATAGCGCTGCAGATAGTTAAGCGCAAAGTTGAAAAAAACAGGGTCTACCCTGCTGGTATCAGCATCCATCATCTTCAAGGGTTTTAAAACGGTTTTCGTCAAGACGGAACGACTGGTCCTTCCTTTTTCATCAAAAGGTGTTTCAACCGACTGAATGTTTCGGGCTTTATATCGAGGTAAGAAGCAAGGTATTTTTGCGGCACCCTTCTCAAAAGATCTGGCTCTTCCTTAAGAAAGCGCAAAAAACGCTCGCGCGGTGTATAACGGATCGCATCGAGCAACCAATACTCCTTTTCGATCAAAAACTCGGCCATCATCTTTCGGCCAATACGTTCCCAGCGTTCCCCGGATTCGAATAGTTTTTCAAGGTTATCGCGGCTAATAGAGACGACAGTAGTAGGTTCAATGGCTTCAATGATGCAGTTAGAGGGAGTTCGGGAAAAATAAGAAACATAGGATGAAACAATATCTCCTTCCTTTGCGATATGCTTGATAACTTCTTCCTTGTCTTTAATGAAAAACTTACGAGTTAAGCCTTTCACCACAATGCTCAGGTATTGCTCAACTTCGCCATCATTCGTCAACCTGGCTCTTTTATCATAGGTGCGAATCTCCAGCAAACCCGAAACCAATTCCTTTTCCTCGTTTGTCAATTCATCAAATCGACCAAGGTATTCGAGAAAACCTTCTTTCATAGGTGCAATTTAGCATTTTGAAACCTGTTTGCGAAAGTAAATTATTGAGAATGGCATAGCAACTGCGATAGTTTCTTCGGGGTAAATGGCTTTTATTCCAAACAGGTCTTCAATCTTTGCCAATTTACTCTATTTCCTTAGGTTTGCACACCATCCAAATTTTTATAACCATGGCTAATAAGATTAAAGTAACCAACCCGGTAGTTGAGCTCGACGGTGATGAAATGACAAGAATAATATGGAAGTTTATCAAAGACAAACTGATCACTCCCTATCTTGATCTCGATATTAAGTATTATGACCTCGGAATCGAATACCGCGATAAAACCAACGACCAGGTAACCGTAGATGCGGCCAATGCCATCAAACAATACGGAGTAGGCATTAAATGCGCTACCATCACTCCCGACGAACAACGCGTACAGGAGTTCAGCCTGAAACAAATGTGGAAAAGTCCCAACGGCACCATTCGCAATATTCTCGACGGTACGGTGTTTCGCGAACCCATCGTAATAAAAAATATTCCGCGACTGGTAACCACCTGGGATAGCCCCATTATTGTTGGGCGCCACGCCTTCGGCGATCAATACCGGGCAACCGATTTTACAGTACCCGGCAAAGGGAAGCTTACCATCAAATTCGAAGGAGAAGATGGCCAGGTGATTGAACACGAAGTATTCCAGTTCAAAGGACCCGGAGTTGCGTTAAGCATGTACAATACCGAAGAAAGCATTCGCGGTTTTGCGAGGAGTTGCTTTAACATGGCACTCCAGAAAGGATGGCCGCTGTACATGAGTACCAAAAACACCATCTTAAAGAAATACGACGGCCGCTTTAAAGATATCTTCCAGGAAATTTATGAAAAGGAATTCAAAGCGGCTTTCGATAAAGCAGGCATTACCTACGAACATCGTTTGATCGACGATATGGTAGCCAGCGCACTAAAATGGAACGGGAATTTTGTTTGGGCCTGTAAGAATTACGACGGCGATGTTCAAAGCGATACCGTGGCCCAGGGCTTTGGTTCTTTGGGGTTAATGACATCTGTGCTGGTTACACCCGACGGAAAAACCATGGAAGCGGAAGCAGCCCATGGCACCGTAACACGCCATTACCGCGATCATCAAAAAGGAAAGCCCACTTCTACCAACCCTATTGCCTCCATTTTTGCCTGGACAAGGGGTCTGGCTTTCCGTGGTAAGCTCGACGGCAACCAGCCGTTAATCGATTTCTGCAATGCTTTAGAAGCAGTTTGTATCGAAACAGTAGAAAGCGGTAAAATGACAAAGGACCTGGCAGTATGTATTCATGGTAACAAAGTAGATCATGGAACCCATTACCTGTACACCGAAGAATTTCTCGAAGCGATCGACCAGAACCTGAAAAAGAAAATGGGCCTTTAAACGTTCATTGGCAACAATACGCGCGGCCGGTATTTGGTAATTCCATGGATTATTGCCGTACCGGCTGTTTTCATTTCATACCGGGAACTTTTGATTTCGACTCCAGGCTTTGACTGCACATTTTCAAAACATTTCCGTTATTTTGATACATGTATTTACTTGCATTGGCGTTGGCTCCTGGTATTGCCATCATGTTTTATATTTATTCGAGGGACAAATACGAAAAGGAGCCTTTTAAAAACCTTATCATTTCCTTCCTGCTTGGGGTGTTAAGCACCCTGCCCGCCATCCTGATCCAGGTGTATTTCGGCGATATGCTGATCGGCTATTTCGAAACCAAAACAGTATTGTATTACGCATTATTTGCCTTTTGCGTAGTGGGTTTTGGCGAAGAGCTGAGCAAGTTTGCCATGCTTAGATATTACTCCTACCGTCGTAAGGCATTCAGCGAACCACTGGATGGAATTGTGTACTCGGTAATGGTGAGCATGGGTTTTGCCACACTGGAGAATATCGGTTATGTGTACCAGGGAGGATATACCACTGCTCTCGTACGCATGTTTCTTTCAGTTCCTGCTCATGCCTCGTTTGGCGTGCTGATGGGTTATCATGCCGGCCTGGCAAAATTCGACAGCGCCCGCAGCTCGCAGCATTTGTGGAAGGGTCTGTTGCTCGCCAGTTTTTTCCACGGAGCATTCGATTTCTTCCTGTTTCTGCAGGAGAGCCCGGCGGTAACGCAATATATCTCTGCAACGCTACTGTTCCTTGGCGCGATTGTTTCTTATTGGATAGCCATCCGCATGTCGCTACGTTCCATTCGGCTTCACCAGGAATTATCTAAAAAAGACTATGAGCAACGAATAACTGGTTTATGAACGAAGAATTGATCATCCGCGATGCAGAACTGGACGATATCAATACCATCGGGTATCTCGCTTACCAGGTATGGCCCCTGGCTTACAAAAGCATCCTGACGCTCGACCAGCTACAGTACATGCTCAACAGAATTTATAGCCCGGCATCGTTACGCCGGCAGATGATCGAGGAGCATCATCACTTTTTAATAGCCGAATTAAGCGAGGAGCCCGTTGGTTTTGCTTCGTATGGAAGTTTAAACCCGGCAAATAACTATAAACTTCACAAACTATACGTTAGAAACGACATCCAGGGCAAGGGTCTTGGCAAGGCTTTGCTTGACCAGGTGATCGAGAACTGTGTTTCGGCCGGGGCAAATCGGTTATTCGTAAATGTTAACCGATACAACAAAGCAATTTCCTTTTACGAAAAAGCAGGATTTAAAATCATTCTCGAAGAAGATGTAGATATTGGCAACGGGTATTTTATGAACGACTTTGTGATGGAGAAATTATTGACTCCATAGACTATCATGATCCCCGATTCTTTACTATGAACGTGCAGGTGCGGCAAAGGCGTTCCTCAATCAGCCCTTAGCCAAAGCGGCTTCCTTCATGGCAGCGGCTTTTTCGCGGCCCAGGTATTTCTCGATGCCTACATGAACCAGGTACACCAGCGGAGTGCACAAAACAGCAATGGTGAATTTATACAAGTAGCCGGTGGCAGCAATGGCGGTTACCCTTGCAAAAGAAAACTCCAAAGCAAAATACAAATACATATACGACACTACCACCGTATCGATGAGCTGGGATACTAAAGTTGAAAGCGTAGCGCGCATCCATATTCTTTTTTCGCCGGTAGCGAGTTTTATTCTTTTGAAAACCGTAGCATCGGCTAACTGCCCGATAAGAAAAGCTGTGAGAGATGCTACAATGATATTCATGCCCTGTCCCAGTATTTGTGTGTAGGCATCCTGCATATTCGGTACATTGTTTTTCGCCTGCGAGCTTAACCAAAAATCGTCGGGCGCCGTATGTATAGCTCCATAAAACACAAGAAAGGCAAAGGCAATGAGTCCTGCGGTTAAAACGGAGAGAAAACGAACGCCCTTTACGCCGTAGTACTCATTTATAATATCGGTCATGATAAACACTATAGGCCATGGCAGCACTCCAACCGACAAAGTGAAGCCTAGTCCATTTTCGCCGAGCAAGGACAGGTTTGCAGGCGCCAATCCAATGGTTTTCTCCAACGAAAAAAGTTTTACCCCAATTATTTCGGCTATCAGGGCATTGGCAATAAAAAAACCGCCCAATATCAGGAAAAGACGGGTTGCTTTATCTTTAATTATGTAGTGAATCATTGGGTAAGCAAAATAATTTGTGGTATAAGAAAAAACAAGTTAGCAATTATTAACCAGCGGGGAAAAGCTGTAATATGACTTCTCCCTCGAAGTAACACGATCAGCAGCGCAATGTTCACGAAAAAGTTAAATACGATCGAAAGCCCCAATCCCAGCATCAACACGGTGGAAGAAACGATGCCTGCTGGCAAAAACGATATAAACTGAGTAAGCCACGACAAAAGGAGACAAATATTGCAGATGAAGGCGACTCTCGATAAAAATAATAGTTTCTCCATAAGCGTATCCTGTAAAATTGCATTATTTTGCCCATCATTTTTAAAAATTTGTCATGAACAATAAGATATGGCAGAAGGCTCAACCGCATGTGCTGGCAATAGCGATCTTCTTTTTGATTGCAATCATTTATTGCTGGCCTGCTATGCAGGGGCTGGTGGTAAGTCAAAGCGATGTTATAGGTTGGAAAGGAATGGCTCAGCAGTCGATAGAGTTCAAAGAGAAACATGGCCATTTCCCTTTGTGGACAAATAGCCTTTTTAGTGGAATGCCTGCGTACCAGGTTTTCCTTGAGTCTAAGCATAATATTACAGTTGCATGGGTAGATCTTTTATTTCGTGGCTTTCTACCCAAACCTGCCGACTTGTTCTTCCTGAGTTGTGTGTGTTTTTATATTCTTTGCATAGTTTTTCGTTTGCGCACATGGGTGGCAATCTTCGGAGCGCTCGCCTACACATTTGCTTCCTATAGTCCGATTCTGGCAGAGGTTGGACATACTACCAAATTTGCTGCCATGGGCTATGCGCCAGGGGTCTTGGCGGGGTTTGTTCTGCTAACGCAGAGGAAATACGTATTAGGATTCGTATGCACCATGCTTTTCAGTACCATACTCATGTACCAGAATCATATACAGATTGCGTATTACACCATACTTATTCTTCTTTGCATGGGGCTTGCTTACGCTGTTTTTATGATAAAGGAGAAAAAAATCAAAGAACTGCTAATAGTTGGGGTTCTTTCAATTGCTGCAGGGGGCATTGCCGGCGCTTCGTATACCGTGATGCTGATGCCCCTGAACGAATATGCGAAAGAGACCATGAGGGGTGGAAGATCCGAACTCACCGTTAATAAACCGAAGGAGAATAAAACACAGGGCGGCCTCGATAAAGACTATGCTTTTTCCTGGAGTTATGGAGTCGGTGAAAGTTTAACATTTGCACTTCCCTATGCGCGGGGAGGAAGTTCCAATCCCTCCGAACTGGGCGAAAATGCCAAAGTGATCGAAAGCATGCAAGACATTCAACTGCCTGAAAATGCCATAAATTATTTTTTTCAATTCATGTCGCCTTATTGGGGCGATCAGCCTAGCACTTCGGGGCCGGTTTATTTTGGCGTGATCGTTTTATTGCTGGTTATAGCGGGGGTGTTTCTTGTCAGAAGCTGGCACCTTGGCTGGCTGCTGGCTGCGAGTATCCTGGGAATTGTGATGGCATGGGGTAATAATTTCAGTAGTTTTAATTATTTCCTGTTCGACTATTTACCCGCGTATAATAAATTCAGGGCGCCGTCGATGAGTTTAGTAATCCCTCAACTCTGTTTTGCATTACTGGCCTCGCTTGCATTGCAAGAGTTGTTATACGGATCTTGGAATATTAGCACCTTTTGGAAAAAACTGAAACCGGCAGCAATCGTTGCTGGCCTTTTGGCGGCAATAATGATTGTGGGATATATTAACGCAGACTTCAAGGGGAAAAGAGATAAAGAAATCAAAGGTATGCTTACCGAATCTCTTTCGCGTGGCTATGCACAGGGCCAGCAGCCTTCTGAGCAAATTGTGCAAAAAGCAAATACGGATGCTTCGGCAATTATGAATGGCCTGGTTGCCGATAGAAAAAAACTTTATGGATCCGATCTTCTTCGATCGCTGATCTTCATGGCTATCGGGGCATTACTGGTATACCTTGTTGTTAAAAAGAAATTCTCCTCCACCTATCTTGCGATAGCGTTCACCGCCGCGAGTTTTATTGATCTTATTGGTGTTGATCTCAGGTATTTCAATAAGAAAAAGTTCATTACGGAAGATGAGCTTCTGGGCAACGCGTTCACGCCAAATGCGGCCGATAATCAAATACTGCAGGACACTGGCTACTACCGTGTTTTTGATCAAACAGAAAACTTCACGAACGATTCCCGTTCTGCCTATTTTCATAATTCAATCGGGGGATACCATCCCGCAAAGTTGGCTTTGTACCAGGATTTGATCGAAAATCAGATTTCAAAAAACAATAGGCAGGTGTTGAATATGCTTAACACCAAATATTTTATTGTGTCCAATCCGCAAACCAACCAACCCCTGGCAATCCCCAACCCCGGCGCACTGGGGCCCGCCTGGTTTGTGAAGGCAATTAAATATGTGAATAACGCAGACGAAGAGATGGCGGCGCTGAACAGCTTTGATCCGGGAGATACCGTAGTTATTGATAAAAGAGAGCAATCGAAAATCACTGTCAATCCACAGTATGACTCGTCCGCATATATACGACTGGTACAAAACCTGAACGATTACATAGAATACGAAAGTAACGCAGCTACGAATCAATTTGCGGTGTTGAGCGAGATCTACTACCCGCACGGATGGAAAGCTTTTATTGATGGAAAAGAAACACCTATTGCGCGGGTCAATTACGCGCTTAGGGGAATTTCTGTGCCGGCTGGAAAGCATAAGATTGAATTACGCTTTGAGCCGGAGTCGGTAAAGAAAGGAGATAACATCTCCCTGATTATTGGGATTATTTCGTGGATCATCCTGATAGCGGGGTTAGGCTGGGAAATCCGCAACCGCCTTAAAGCGGCCAAAAAGGCTTAACAACCAAAAGTATAATGAAAAAAGAGGATGAATAGATTCCTGAAGGAAGAAGATGAGCTTGCCCGAAATATCAATGAGCAGTCAAATTTGTTATTTAGCAAACTCAAAAACCTGGAAGTTGATGGCCTGGGCCTTCCCTATCATTGTCTTCATTATTTTAAAGGGAGCCATTTCAAACGACTTTTCTTCTCCATCGAAACCAGTGCGCATTTATTGTACAGGGCTATATCAATTGCCGGAAAGTCAGTTGAGGAAATTGTTATCATGGATTATGGTGCAGGCGTGGGAACGCTTTATTCTCTCGCCAAAATGATTGGCTGCAAAATGGTTTTGTACAACGACCACCTGGAAGAATGGAAAACAAGCGCCCAGCTTATTGGCCGGGCAATTGGCGTAGAAGCAGATCAGTATATCGTTGGCGATATCGATGAAACACTCGATTATCTTTTGACAAATCAGATTTCCTGCACCATCATTGCGTCTAGAAATGTGATTGAGCATATTTACCGTCTTGACTATTTTTTTACAAGGATAGCAGAAATGCAGCCGAATGCTATTGTGTACTCATCAACTACGGCCAATAATAAAAATCCGGGCACGCGTATACAGCACTATTTGCTGCATAAAAAATTCGAAAAAAAATATTTTCCAAAAAGATTGGAGATTATTCGCCGAAACTTTCCCCATCTATCTGGCATTGAGGCTGTCGAACTTGCCAAACGATCCATCGGGAAAGCAGGAAAAGACATTGATAAAATGGTATCTGTTTATCTCAATACAGGTAGTTACCCGGCAAAAGACAATTACAGAACCAACACCTGCGATCCCGAAACTGGTGTATGGGCCGAGCATCTGCTGCTGTTTGCAGAATACAGAAAATTAATCGGGCCCAGGTTTACCATTGAATTTAAACAAGGCTTCTGGGATACTCACTACCGGTTTTTCGGGATAAATGGTATTACACGATTATTCAATTTGCTGATCCATCGACTTGCCGGAATTGGTTTTTTTCTGTCACCCTTTATTTACGTAATTGCCATACCGAAGAAACAAAACAGCTAGTCAGTTGGGGGCAACCCGGATTGTGCCGGGAAATAAATAAACCTGCATGCGCGAAATACGAATATTCAATATTATCCCTTATAAAATATTGCCTGCCCGGCTAGGTGGTGAAAAAGGCATCGCGCTTTTTAATGAATACCTCGGAAAGATTGTTTCGGTTACCTCAATCAGTATTAAAAACAATGATACCAGGGCGGCAAAAAATTTCGAAGTATTAAATCTGCTATCAAATAGCCGGATTCGTTACGCCAACTTATTTTTATTCTTCCTAGTACGAAAGCTTATTAAAAAGAAAGAATGCACCCATTTAATGATTGAGCATCCCTACTATGGATGGCTCGCCTGGCTGATAAAAAGGTCCGCAAAAGTTACATGGATCGTGCACTCTCACAATATCGAGTTTCAACGATCGCGGTCGATAGGACGCTGGTGGTGGCCTGCTTTGAAATGGTACGAGCGTTGGGTATACCGCAAGGCCGACCTCGTTTTTTTTATTTCCGGCGACGACCGGTATGCTGCCATCAGCGAACTGGGCATCGATGAAAAAAAATCGTTTGTAATTACTTACGGGGTAGAAATATCCGAGCCTCCCTCCGACAATCAAGAATGCCGGACTTTTATCTGTGACAAACACGGGATAGACAGCAGGGATGTAATAATGCTGTTTAACGGTGCATTGTATCACCATTCCAACTACGAACCGGTTCAAATTATTACTGAAATAATAAACCCTTTACTCTTATCACACAAAAGCCTGCGTTATAAAATCATCATTTGTGGGAAGGGCCTTCCTGAATCGTTCGATGAGTTAAAGAGCTACCGCGACAAAAACATTATCTATGCGGGTTTTGTCGAAGATATCTCCATCTATTTCAAAGCGGCTGATATTTTTTTGAACCCTATCGTGACCGGGGCCGGAGTAAAAACAAAGGCTATTGAAGCTATAGCTTATAACTGTACAGTAGTGTCAACAGAGTTAGGTGCATTGGGCTTAAATCGGGATGCCTGTGGTGAAAAACTTCATGTTGTTTCAAATAACGACTGGAAAGCCTTTGCCGGAAAAGTAATAGAACAGTCAACACAAAATGCACGAACGGGCGGCTCTTTTTACGAACATTATTACTGGGGCAATATTGCGCAAAAAGTGGTGAAGATATTAAATGAAAAAGCCCCGGTTTGAGCCGGAGCCTTTCATAAAAAAAGGAATGGTAAAGAACTAAAATTTGATCTGCAATATGCAGTTTCAAATTGTAATTCAAAACTATTAAAACGATTAATAGCCAGCTAAAAAATTCTATGCTCGTGTAGAAATAGGTAATAGTCGTGCAAATTGTACCGAAAATCGCCTGCTAATAACCCGAATTTTTGAATTATGATCAGCACAGCTTATTCTATCGAAAATTTTGATAAAAATTCATCACGCCGACGTGTGGCAACTTCAATTGTCGCTCCATCATCCATCTCTACCATTCCCCCCCTTCCCTTGTGATATTTGCGAATACGCGAAATATTGATAATAGTAGAGTTGTGCACCCTGAAAAAAAGTTCGGGAGGCAATAAGGTCTCGTATTCCTTGACGGTTCTGGCGGAAATAAAAGGTGCCCTGTCTCGGATATGAACGTAGGTGTATCCGTTCTTCGACTCCAGGCGAATAATTTCTTTCAATTCAACAAAAACCAATGTTCCGTCTTTCTCCGGGAAGGCCATGCGTTGCAGGGAGGCCTGGGGTTTGGCGAAATTGTGAAAAAGATTGCTGATTTGTTTATCCAGGTTCTTCTTGGCGATACGGTTTCCCGCTTTAGTCACCGCATCCCTTAATTCATCAATATTTACCGGCTTTAAGAGATAATCGAGCGCGCTGTATTTAAATGCCTTTAAGGTGTAATCGTCGAAGGCCGTGATGAAAAAGATCTCGAAGTCCACCGGCTTAAGCTTGTCGAGCAAATCGAAAGCGTTTCCAAATGGCATCTCGATATCGAGAAAAACCAGGTCGGGCTGATGTTTTCGAATAACGGGTATCGCTGTATCCGCGCTGTTTGCTTCATCAAGAATCTGCACAGAAGGACAGAACTCCTTCAACAGTCCTCTTAATATCCGGACGTTCTTTGGCTCATCGTCCACTATTATGGATCTGATCATATAATCAGTTGAATTGGGATCTACCCATTTTTTTTCAGGATCCTGAAAATTTTCCATGGTTATTTCCGCTGCATTTACGCACTCACGCGCTAAAATTAAGAATTTGATTAACACGAACGCAAGGATCTTGTATCCTGGTCGTTAAGAAGGGATGGTAATCTAAAAATAACCTAATCGCAATAAAACTGAAGATTTATTCCCTGTTCGTGCGAATTACGAAAAAAATCGTGCTGAAATAAGAAATAAACGTGCCCGGGAAATTTCTTTTTTTATACGCGGCACCTTAAGAAAAACCGGGGTCAGGACATTTCTTCCGGAAAACTAACGGTAACCCTTGTACCCGCTGCAGAACCATCGGCATGAAACAAGTCCTCTATTTGCACCTTGATCTTTTTCTGCCGATCCTTATTGATCAGGTCAATCCGATTGGCAGTAAGCGTCATCCCTTTGGATTGGTACTCGATCGGGTTGGCTCTTTTATTACGCGCTGCCTGTTCCCGACCGACCCCATTGTCTTCAATTACACATACTATCTGCTGGTACCCCTTGTACACCCTTATCTTTACCCGACCCTCATTGTCTTTGCGGTACCGGATGCCATGACGCAGGCTGTTCTCCAAAAAAGGCTGCAGCACCATGGGCGGTATATAATAATCTTCATTTCGCAACTCTTCCGATACTTCCACCTCGTAGTTAAACTTCTCTTCCAGCCGGTTCTTTTCCAGCTCCAGGTAGGTTTGCAGGTAGCCTATCTCATCCTGTAAATGCACGAGAGGTTTGGATGAAAAGTCCAGCGTTTGCCTGATCAAACGCGAAAAGCCGGAAATAAACTTATTGGCCCCCGACACGTCTTTGTCCATCACATACTGCTGAATCGAATTGAGGCTGTTGAATATAAAATGAGGGTTCATCTGCGACTTAAGCGCCAGTTGTTCCAGTTCGGCAATTCGTGCATTGATCCGTGTCTTTTCTTCCTCCCGTTTGCGCACACGTTGCGTCAGGTACCAGATCAACAGCGTAATCAAACAAAGTGATAGTCCGCCCATCAACAATCGGAACCAGGTGCGTTCCCAAACCAGTGGCGCCACCGTAAACCGGACTTGCTTCAGTTCGCTTTGCACACCGAATTTATTAATCGCCATTAGCTGCAGTTCGTATTGACCCGAAGGCAAGGTGGGATACGAAAGAAAGGTCTCCCGCGTGGTGCGCCACGTCGAATCCAGCCCCAATAACCGGAAACGATATTGAATATCTCCTACCGATCGATACGATATGCCCACAAAATCGAAGCGGATATTGTTGTTGTTGGGCTGAAGGAGAATATTGTTACTATCAATAGTCAAACTCTGGTTCGAAACTTTTATGCCAGTGAGCCGCAGAAGACATTTAGAATTTTGAGCTACTAAATCTTCTCTAAAATAAGTGAGGCCAGCCTGTGTTCCAATGAAAACCAGTGTATCGTTAGCATAAATGGTATTAATATTATCGGATGCAATACCATCGGTGGAAGAATAGGTAGTGATGGGTAGCGAAGGATCGGCGATGTTTATTTTATTCAGCCCCTTATCTGTTCCCACCCAAAGTGTATTGTCTTTCAGGAAAAGGGTCTTGCAAATATTGCTGGTTAACCCCTTCGCTGTTGTAAGGTGATTCGTTACCTCATCGTTTTTTATACGAAGAATACCATTCCCAAAAGTTGCCATCCAAAGCCCGCTGTCTTTGTCGGCATATATAGATATTACCCTGTTTTTCAGTAAGGGAATTTTGTTTCCAAGATATGTTGGAATCCTATCGGGTCCTATTCTATACAGCCCATCGAGGGCTCCAACATAAATCTGGTTTCCGAACACAAACACGTTGGTTGCTCTTTGTCGCCATATTGTGTCGATCACCTTAAAACTGAAAGGATCGATCCTTATCACCATCTTGTGAGTGGCAGCATACAAGCCACTCTTTTCCTCGTAATGCAATTTTTTTAATGATGCGGCGGTCACATAGCCCTTTCTTCTGAAGTCTTCGGAAAAATGCAAAATAATTTCTGAGCTGCCCAGGACAATATCGCGATTGGGCAATATAACAAATCCTGTAATCGGAACCTCTACCGGGTAGGGATAATGCCTTTCCTCCAGCTGCAGCCCTGTTTGCCCAAAGCTGATATTAAATATTCGGCCGAGGTCGGTTCCGAGCAAAACAAAATTCCCGTTTCCCCCAATAGCGGTAACAAAGAAGGTCTTTTCTTTACCATCATACAAAGTATAATTGCGGATATGCTCCGAATTCAGTCGGAATATCCCACCGCCATTGCTGCAAAACCATAAGTTGCCTTCTATATCCAGGCCTGCGTCGTTTATCTGGTAATTCTGAAGATAATGCGTTACAGCAGCATTTCGTTTTAAATTGTACAAATAGGCGCCTTTTCGTGTACCCCGAACAACAAGGCTATCATTCAAAATTTTCAATTTAACATGTGCAAAATCGTAGTTTGTCCGGAAAAGAGAATGGTGTTTTACAGACTCAAAAAAAATCTTCGAATATATAGTGGCGTGCGTACGTGCAGTAACCCGTCGCCATGTTAATAAATCTTCCCGATAATCGACCGTGGAAAAGTGAATCGCGCCGGAGTCTAATTTCTTGTAGAAAGATACAACGGTATCTTTCAGGCTAAATAAAGTATCATTACGCTGCAACCAGAATCCACTGCCGAGCCCCGGGCCGGCTTTCACGAATCGTTTAGTAATAGGATCCTGATTCAGCGGGAAATGATGTAAGCTGCCGTTGCTTCTTATAAGATAGACATTTCTTTGTTCTACCAACAGCAAGTTTCCTTCTTTGTCTTCTGAAATAGTTGTGATAAACCCGTCGAGTTTTATTTTTTTAAGGAGCGAATCATTTTCCTGGTCATGAAATTTACCCTTGTAATAATAACATAGTGAAGGCCGGAACGGTGCTATCCACACGCGGCCGGCCTTATCGCCATACAGCGTAAGTATTTCGTTATCGGGTAAGCCATCGGCAGTCGTAAAATTCACAAACTTTGAACCATCGAAACGACTCAGCCCGGTTTCTGTTCCAAACCATAAAAACCCATCCGTATCCTGTGTCATGCAATAGACAATTGATCCGGCCAGGCCTTCTTTTACGCCATAACGGGAGTAACTCAGTTCCTGGCCCCAAACAGGAATGTTCAGTAAAACCGAGAAAAAGTATAACCAATATTTTGTTATTCTCATTCGAAGCTGAATTCGTTGTCCAATATATGTGGAGTTTATCAATACTGAAGATTATCGGGAAAAATGACTGATACCCTTGTACCCGCTGCAGAACCATCGGCATGAAACAAGTCCTCTATTTGCACCTTGATCTTTTTCTGCCGATCCTTATTGATCAGGTCAATCCGATTGGCAGTAAGCGTCATCCCTTTGGATTGGTACTCGATCGGGTTGGCTCTTTTATTACGCGCTGCCTGTTCCCGACCGACCCCATTGTCTTCAATTACACATACTATCTGCTGGTACCCCTTGTACACCCTTATCTTTACCCGACCCTCATTGTCTTTGCGGTACCGGATGCCATGACGCAGGCTGTTCTCCAAAAAAGGCTGCAGCACCATGGGCGGTATATAATAATCTTCATTTCGCAACTCTTCCGATACTTCCACCTCGTAGTTAAACTTCTCTTCCAGCCGGTTCTTTTCCAGCTCCAGGTAGGTTTGCAGGTAGCCTATCTCATCCTGTAAATGCACGAGAGGTTTGGATGAAAAGTCCAGCGTTTGCCTGATCAAACGCGAAAAGCCGGAAATAAACTTATTGGCCCCCGACACGTCTTTGTCCATCACATACTGCTGAATCGAATTGAGGCTGTTGAATATAAAATGAGGGTTCATCTGCGACTTAAGCGCCAGTTGTTCCAGTTCGGCAATTCGTGCATTGATCCGTGTCTTTTCTTCCTCCCGTTTGCGCACACGTTGCGTCAGGTACCAGATCAACAGCGTAATCAAACAAAGTGATAGTCCGCCCATCAACAATCGGAACCAGGTGCGTTCCCAAACCAGTGGCGCCACCGTAAACCGGACTTGCTTCAGTTCGCTTTGCACACCGAATTTATTAATCGCCATTAGCTGCAGTTCGTATTGACCCGAAGGCAAGGTGGGATACGAAAGAAAGGTCTCCCGCGTGGTGCGCCACGTCGAATCCAGCCCCAATAACCGGAAACGATATTGAATATCTCCTACCGATCGATACGATATGCCCACAAAATCGAAGCGGATATTGTTGTTATCACGCGCTAACACGAAACCCGAGCTGTCGTAGGTAAAAATTTCATCGTTTACCCTGATACCGGTTAGCCTAAGATTACATATGGACCTGGAAACAAGATAGCTTTCATTAAAATATGTCACACCTGCCGACGACCCTACAAATACAATTGAATCCTGTTGAAAAACGGCATTTATATTGTCGGATGCGAGTCCGTCTGCAACTGTGTATTTGGTAATTGTCAGATTGGTATCCCCTACATAAACTTTATTTAACCCCTTGTCAGTTCCTATCCACAGATTATCACCATGCAGGAACAAAGCCTTACAAATATTACTGGTAAGACCTCCCTTTGTGGTAAGATGGGCAACTACCTTCCCACCCCGATAGCCGACTATACCGTCGCCATAAGTAGACATCCACAGGGTACCGGATTTATGAGCGGTTATGTGAGTAAAGCGGTTTAGAAATACAGGATGCTTTTCTCCAAGAAACTCCAACTGCCCGCCGGGCAGACGTCGATAGAGCCCATCTATCGTGCCTACATATAAAGTATCCTCTTCTTCGAAAACACAGGTTGTCCTGCCCTGCCAAATTGTATCTACAATCTTTAGTGAATGTGGATCTACAATCACTATGTTGGAGCCTGTTCCTACTACCAGTTCCCTGTTATTTTTTGCGAATACTTTTTTGACATTGATTGGATAGATATCGTCCGCTTTGCCAAAATCGGCCCTCAAACGAAACAACCTCTGCCCGGTGCCGTAAAAAATCAATCCAGGCACCGAAGTCTCTATACTGATTATTGGCGCACGGGCTTGATTATACTCATTTTGAAACCGGGAAAAGGTTATAGGTAATAAATTTATATCGGTGGCATATAAAACTTCATTATCCCCCCCAATCAGAATTTTACCGTTAAAGCTGGATATGGCTGTAACACCTACAGCGTTATCGCCTTCCTTTAAGTAAACGTTCCGGATAGCCCGTGAATTCAGCTTATACACACCTTGCCCCTGTGTAGAAAACCAAAGATTTTGTTCGTTATCAATCAACACCGCGCTAATTGCAACGTCTTTCAGGTATACAACGGAATCTGCCGGGTTTTTCAGGTTTACTACAAGGGCTCCCTGGCGCGAGCACCACACAAACAAACTATCGCGCAAGATGGAAAACCGATTCTTCGACATGCGGTATCTCGTCCTGAAAATTTTTCCGGTATTGACATGGTCTACATCCGCGAAATAGGTGTCTGAAGAGTAGGCAATATAATTGCCTGAATATGCAATGAGCGAAGGGCTGCGGGAAAACTCGTTGAAAAACTTACGGGAATTTATTCTGCCATTTGTCCATTGAAATAAAGTGTCTCCCTGTTTTACCCAAAAACCCATTTCCGGGTGTCGCCCGATCTGGATAAAATCGGTTTCCCTATTACCATTAAAACTTTCCCACTTGATTACCTCCCCATCATTCCTAACGAGATGCAGTCTTTTTTTCTCCATTAACAATACGTTTCCCTCTTTATCCTCGCATATGCTGGCAATATAGCTCCCGGGATTTATTTTGTTGAGGATTGTATCGGTTTCGTTCGTGAAGATTTTTCCCCGGTAATAATAACAAACGGCCGACCGGAATGGGGCAATCCATATACGTCCTTTCGAATCGGCAAAAAGATTTATTATTTCATTATCGGGCAACCCGTCTTTACGGGTGAAATTTGTAAAATGGGTTCCGTCAAAACGGCTGAGGCCGGTTTCTGTGCCAAACCAAAGAAAGCCTTCCATATCTTGCGCAACACAGTATACAATGGATCCCGATAAACCCTCGCGAATGTCATATCGTGTATAGCTAAGCTCCTGCGATGTCAATTCTCCGACTCTGCAAATCTTCAAAACAAAAAACAATACGATATATTTCCTATTCATACGAGAGAAAAAGGCAATTAGAATATTTTGCCTGTCTTTTGAGGGGAAAATACTTATTTTGACCCGATAAAACAGAAACAGGGGCCGCTATTTTTTATTACCTGGTCATTTATGCATAACCTAACGAAAATAAAACTCTACAGAATCCTATTACGGATAAGCTATCTTCCATCGTTACTTTTCGTTTATCCAATTTCCATGCTGAAGAAGAAAAACAACTCTCACCTGTTTTTCTTCTTCGACCGGTATGCTATCGGTGGCGCACAGCGAATCTATCTCGACGTATTAAAGAGCGTAGAAGATCAGCGAAAGCAAATCTATTTTACCCGGCTATCGCCCGATGAAAAACTCAAAGACTCATTCTTTAATACCCCGAATGCTGAGATAAAAGATATACACAGGGTTTGTGAGAACCTCCTTGTGCGTTTATTCAGTGTGCATTATTATGCGTTTTACATCAACCAACACCCCAATGCGCATGTTTTCAGTTCTAACAGCACTTTCTTTTACGATATGCTGCCTTTTTTGAGAAGAAGAGTAATCACAACAGAATTATTTCACAATTTCGCCTACGGTAAAAATGGGATGGAATTCTTCGGACTGGCCAACCATCGATACCTCGACAACCGTGTGATATACGATAACCTTACTTTATCGAACATTCGCAATCAGTATAAAAAATACGGAGTACCGCAATCCTATCTTGACAAACTCCGGTTTATGGAACCGGGGGTGTCTATTCCCGGGTTTACCAGGAAAAACTTTACCGGTACTTTGCACGTAGTGTATGCCGGGAGAGGTGGGCCCCAGAAAAGGATATGGCTGTTGAATCGTATTGCCGAAAGCATGATTAAATCCGGGCAACCCATAAAGTTTGCATTTGCGGGAACAATGACCAGTGAGCTTTCCGATTTTGTAAAACAACATTCAACCATATATGGCGCCATAAGTTCGGTAGACGAAATGTATTCCGTTTACCATAAAGCACATGTACTGATACTTGTTTCAGCCTATGAAGGATTTCCCATGGTAATAAAAGAAAGCATGGCCTGTGGCTGCGTACCAGTGGTTACTGCGCTGGAGGGGAATAAAATGCATTTAAAACACGGAGAAAACTCTTTACTCATCGATGCTGTCGACGATGAAGACAGGGTTGTTCGCGAGGGTATCGCCCACTTGCAAACGCTTGCTGGAAACCGGGAGTTGCTTCATACGCTTTCCGAAAAAGCATATCAATATGCGGCGGCCAATTTCGGTCGCGAAAAATTTTACCAGCAGTGCAGAGAGCTACTGCTTAAGAATGCTGTATGAGTTTTTGCCCTCTTTTGGCAAAATATCATAGCATATTCACCCGGTAAACTCAACAAAAAAGCCGACCCCAACATAAGTTGTAGTCGGCTTTCCTAGTTCAGAACATAATTAAATACCCGCTAGTACTTGTTTACCGGTCCTGTTTAATGAGCTTAAACACTTCGACAGCATCCCTGGAAGCAACACGAACAAGATAATTACCCGGCGTAAGTTGTGGAAACCCTTCCAGCAAAACCTGATTTTTGCCCGGCTTAACGGTTACCATTCTCGAACTGATCTGGCGCCCGAACAAGTCCATCAGCGATATCATTACCTGCTCCTCCTTTATTCCTTCAAAACTGATTCGAAGTGTATTTGAAAATGGATTGGGGAACACACTTACCCTGCTTTTACCGAGTACATGGGTTTCTTCTTGTATTGCCATTCTGTTAGCCGTGCTGCCCGCACAGGTCTGTGAAAGTACTATTACTGTAATCGTAGAACTATAGCAGTTTCCAACACTAATCGCCGCGTAATAGGTTCCGGCAGAAGCCGAACTTATTTGTGCCCCACTAAGCTTATTCAAATCTGACGCTGGAGTTCCGGAGTGCCAGCTCACAGCAGCCCCGGCCGGTAGATTCGATACGGAATACAAACTGTTCAGGTTAACCGTAGATACGCCACAGGGCAAAGTTGTACAAATCGCTCCGGCCGGACATTGGTCATCGTCAGTAATGGTAACCTTGGCGCTGTCTTTACCGAGTACTGCATTTACCGGTGATGTAATGATCACGTAAAAGTGCTCCGTTGATTCTATGATGTTATCATCAATAATCTGGTAAGTCAAGCTGACCCGGGTCTGGCCGGCCGGAATTGTCAAAAAGAAATTATTAGAATTATAATCTGATCCAAATTGAGCGCTGCCATTACGAGTAGATACTCCAACCGTTATTGGAAGGGTACTTGGGCTCGACAAGCTTAACTGAACATTTGCGAATCCAAGATTCTCGGCTACGGTTAAATCGCTCAAAGAAATGGTCGGCAACGTACCGCCGCTACCAGAAACAGTTACAAAGGCGGATTTTTCGCAAATTAATGTCCAATTCGCATTGTAAAGATACACGCGCACCTGGTATTGACCCGCTGCCAGTGAAGGGATGGTGACATTCCCGTTGATATTGTTATAGACCTGGCTGAAAACAGTGGCCCAGCTACTATTCGAAACCTGGATCATTGCAACGGGCGCTACTACATTCGATACTAAAATACTACCAGCCTGCCCGCTGAAACTTACATTGTCACAGGGTACTCCCTGCTGGTCATTGTCTATGATCGTAATCGTTCCCTTCGAATTGTCGAGTGTTGCATTCACCGCATTACTAAGAACAATCTTAAATGATTCTGTCTGTTCAATAGTTGCGTCATCTGTAATACTTATCGATATATTCTTGCAAGTTTCCCCTGGAAGAATTGTAACTGACCCGGAAACCGCTGCATAGTCCTGCCCCGCAGTAGCTGTACCATTTTCGCTGGCATAACTCACCGTCACTGTCTGGGTTGCTGGCGCAGACAAGCAAACCTGGATGGTTTGGGTACCGGCTCCCTCGTTAAAATTGTAATTATTTACTGAAACAGTTGGTAAACCGCTTGAAGCAACCGTTACATATGCTTCTTTGTTACAGATACCTTGCCATCCTGATGTGTAAAAATTAACGCGTACATTATACACCCCTGCCGGCAGGTTCGGAACAGTAACCGCCCCCGGCGAATTATAGTATATCTGGCTGAAAATGGTAGCCCAGGAACTGTTTGATACCTGAACCATTATTATTGGTGCAACGAGGCCGGTGATATTAATATTTCCCTGGCCGCCTGTGAACCTGACGGTATCGCATCCGGTTTGCCCCTGGTCATCGTCGATTATTGTAACAATCGCATCGCCATCACCAATGACTGCGTTCACAGGATTACTCAGTGCAACCGAGAAAGTTTCGCTTGGTTCGGGCGTTGCATCGTTGGTAATAGGAACCGAAAAACTCCAGGAGTCGGTATATGCCGGTATGGTAACTGTTCCAGTTGTCTGCACATAATCCTGGCCGGCAGTGGCGGTTACATTAGCTGTTGCGTATTGCACAGTAACAGGAACAGAACTTGGCGCCGAGGCAACAACCTGGATATTTACTGATCCCGCGTTTTCGTCTATGCTCCGGTCCGCTACCGTAAGTATTGGTGTGGTGCCATTTCCCTTAACGTTTACATTTTGCTCCCTGTTACAAATTTCAGATCGGTTTAAGGTTAGTGCAGTCACCTTTACCGTGTAATTACCAGGGTTTAGAAGAGTCGTAGAAACGGTAGATGGTGGATTAACGAAATCCTGGTTGAACACGATAACTCCTGAACTGTTTCTTACCTGAACGTTAAGAATCGGAATCCCTGAAATTCCTGTTATATCTATCACACCGTTTGCAGGTCGTATTTGAAGGCCATTCGAACAGGGAGAGGGGATCTCATAACAGATTACCAGTTTCGGAGTTTTATCGTCGGGCGCAGAGCCCGAGTTAAAAATCATGCTGTTGTAATATTGTTCTGTTTGCAGGCGAAGCAACATTCCGTAATTGCCTGCCGGGTTATTTACCCAATCCTGTACAAAATCTTTAACATCGACTACATAGTTCTGAACAGTAGAACTACTTTGCGGAAGAGTTTTTTGGTTGGAAGTGGTTGTTAAGGGTTGGTTGTTCCATCCGGTTGCAGCAGGATTCCACGGGGCAATCACTTTTTGGAGCAAAGATGTATTAGCAGATCCGAACATTGGGTTACCCAGGTTGCCGTTTAGTGCATTTGTTTTTGCATACAAGAAAAGCGAAGCAGATTGTATGGTAGCGTTAACCGGGATCTGGCTCAGATCGTAACGGAAAAGAGCCCGGAAATTACAGATGGGATCGCCGGTCGCGTTACAGGTCCACGCGGAGGACACGATCTCAATCTGGTTGGTGTCTGAAGCCAGGAAAGCCCGGCTATCCAGGTTCAGTTGCTGAAATTTGCCAGTCCCTTTTTTTCCCGCTACAGTATCGCATATCGTAACGAATTGAGCATTTGTTGTAAAAAATAGAATGCAGCAAATAGCGGTTAGTAATTTTTTGTTCATACAGTCAAATGAAAATGAATAAATATAGATCGATTGAAGGGGTTGTCTTATCCGGTCTTGATAATACAAGAGCTTATTCCTGTAAAACTTACATAAATTTATTATCAATAGCTATTGCACCTTCCATTTCTGCCCGAAATTTCCCGAACGCGCATAAACCGCTATTAGTCGTGTTGATTTTACTTATAACCGCGCAGGCAGTTCCTTAAAAAATTCGCTTAGGGAAATACATTAGCCCTCCTCGCTGAACGTGATCAAATTTTCATACTCCGCCGGAGGCGGTTGGCAGCCAGAAACAAGCTTCGGATAATTGAGTTACTATCGAAAAAAACTGCCCATTTGATTCCAGGCCTATCAAGTGGTTCAAAATCCTGTTCCGGTAAAAGAAGCACAGCGTACTTATAAAAACTATTCACTAACTCTTTTACACCGATACTTCTCAACTCTTTAGGTGTTTTCAACAGTCTATGTGCCAGACTTTCACAAAACTTGAGCAAAAACTGTTTTCCGTTTTCATCAATCACGGCCTGAATGCCGGAATTATTTTTTTTAATTTCATCCAGGAATTCTACGTATTCACCGAATGCGTTAAAATACACGACGCCGTTAGTAAGTTTCGAAACGCTATCGTGTACCCTATACGAAAAACATTCCTTTTCGGAGGTTGCCTTAAACCCTCTCATCATTAGCTTGATCCAGAGCGCATAGTCGGCAAAAATAAGGTTGGGAAAATTAACTGGCATCCCCCCCACTGCATCAAAATCGGCTGAGCGCATCATGTATCCGGTGCCTGTACTGTCAATTTTATCGAGAAATTGCGTTGCAAGAAAATCCTCGGCAAATTGAATTTCTTTCATTGGCTTGCATGGCCTTATGAAGCGGCCATAGCCATCGATGTATCTAAAATGAGTTTGATAAAGGGAAGCAGAAGGATGTTTTTGTATGAGTTGCTCCATCTCGGCGAGATAGTTTTCGTGAAGCAAATCATCGTGTCCAATAATCGTCATGAATTCGTTACGGCCAGTCTTCAGTATCCTCGACCAATTCTCTTCTATTGACAGTGGCCTGTCGGATTCAAAAAGTTTTACCCGGGAATCGCGAACAGATTTTATCCATTCAACACTTCCATCAGTGCTGACATTATCGAGAACTATCAGGTTGAAGTCTCGAAAACTTTGATTCAGAATCGAAGCGACGCAATCTTTGAAATGCTGTCCTCCGTTTTTTACAGGAAGTACTATGCTAAATCTGGGCATCTTTCCTGAGGCTGTTTTTGATAATAATCAAAAGTTTAAGAAGTCGCGGAAAGTTTAACGCTATATAATATTTGTAACGCCACTTCCGTAAATAAGAAATTTGAAATATCTTATTGATCCAAAAATCCAGCCCACTGGTAGGAATTTTTTTGTCCTTGGCATACCTCTTTACAGAAACTGCATACTCTACCACCCATCGGCCAAGAAAGGTCTCCACATTTCTCTTTAGATTGGAAGATTTACATTCATCGGGCAGTCGCTCAAAAATCCACGATTGAAATCCTGAAGGAGTAATATAAAATTTTTCAAAATCAGCCTCCGTATATCCATAGTTTGCGCCGTGCACCACCTGGCAACCTAGTGAAGTATTAAGCAAAACGAGCCCATTTTGCGCGCCGCTTAACACGATGTAACCAAAATCGGTATTGTACGGGGCGCCAAAATCCGGCATACCGCCGATTTTGAATGCAAGTTCCCTCTTAACGATGCCGGTTGACCAAAGAATATGGCAACCCAGGCTTCCATTAAAATATGCATCTGTAAACTCTTTGCCGGTATATGTTCGCACGGTACCTATCGGAAGATTTGCCAGGCAGGAATTAGTGCCAACTCTTAATCGCGAAGACCTGGCAACTTCCGGATTGATGCATCGTATGTCGCAACCTCCAAAATAGGCTCCGTATCCGGGGTATTTCTTCGTGAGATCATAAAGAACAGTAAGCATTTCCGGATAAACTGGATCGTCGTCGGTAATCATAACAACGTACTCAGACATTGCCTTGAACAAACTCCTGTTAAAACTCTTGACCATTCCAAGATTCGATTCGTTGACATAGTAGAATATCCTTGGATCGTCGATTTCTTCAACTATTCTTTTGGCGCTCCCTTCAACATCGTTGTCGGAAATAATAATAGAAAAGTCTCCGAAGGTCTGTTTTAGTATATTGTTCAGTTGTTCGCGTAAAAAATCGGGCCGTTTGTAGGTAGTCATACAAAACGTAACCCAGGATGCGCTGGGAATTGCCTCAGGTTTACGATCATTCATACACAAGTGAATTTTTATTTCAGCCTTTTCAGGTACCCTTCCGGTCCAACACTAATAAGTAGTTTATTGTCAATCGAGGAGTCGATCACAAAGTTGCTGTTTGCCTTCAGAAATTCTTTGACGGCAGTTTTGGGGTTGTTTGAAATTCCCCACGGCCTTTTTTGTGAAAAATAGCCCTCGGGCAGATCTTCTACGATGGTGTCAAAAACAACGATATAGGAATTCACAGAAACCAGGGGGGCGTACAGTTCCAATTCTTTCAAGACATGATCGTGCGTATGATTTGAATCCAGGCAAACCAGTACACAACGTTTGTCCTGGGCATATTTTCGAACCAGTTGAATAGTATCGGGACTAATCGAAGATCCCTGAATCATTTTTATTCTCTTGAACATCGGGTGCCTCTCAATCTCCATTTTGTTATGCTCCCTGATGTCGATGTCTATACCCAACACCTCGCCCTTGCCTATTAGCTCAAGCAGGGACGCATAATAAATCAAAGATCCTCCATGAGCAATGCCTGTTTCGATAATAAGATCCGGTTTAACCTCCCAAATAATTTCCTGCATCGCAATCATATCCTGGGGGTACTGGATTATCGGTCTGCCCATCCAGGAAAAATTATAAGAATATTGAGCTTTGTTTGATTCGGTATTGAACTCCTTTGCTGCCCTTTTTAATGAAGCATTTTCACCATTTTGTTTGATTCGCTCATTTCTTTCCTCGATAAATGCCTGAATAGGATTATTCATTGTTTGTTATTGTTTTTAGCTTTTTGTCATCTCCCCAAAAATGCATCGGCTCATAATCCAGGTAAGGATAGTAACCGAGGTTGAGGTGTATATTTTTTTTATGCTCCCTAAGATAATTTTCTACAAAAGCCTTAACCGTAACAGGTGTATTACTGCAACAATTAATTATTCCATTAACTGAATCCTGCAATGCAATACGCACGAGGTAATCGGCTACTTTCTCCACCGGGAGAAAATCGCGGGTCTGGTCTCCGCGGCTCATATTAAACTCCCTATCGCCTGCTTCAATGGCTTTATCTAATTGCGAAACTAATGAATTCGGGTTTTGCCCGCGCCCGAACATGTAAAACAAACGAACCCATTTCATCGAGAATTGATAGACCCCCTGCAAGTTCTGAAGTACTTCCCGCAGCTTATTTTTTGCAATTGCATACGGCACGACCGGCTGAGCCGCCATATCTTCATCCAAACATCCGTTTTGCAAGCCATATTCCAGGCAGGTGCCAGCGACCGTAAGACTTTTCAAACCATTTTGAACAAGATTGGTTAAGAAAGTTGCATGACGCGGCAGGTTTTCTTCCAGGTGAAATTTTTCTTTATAGCGGGGCAATCCCTCCCACGCTAAATGAATGGCAATATCTGGCCTGTCAAAATAATTGAAGTAATCTGTATCGAAGTTTAATTCGCGAAAATCCAGTTTTCTGTAAATCACTTTCGGGTACCACGCTTTTTTTTGAGCAGCATCTTCATTAGCTGAACTGGCAATAACCTCGTGTTTCTTCCTCAATAGCTCCTCCACAACATAATTGCCAATAAATCCGGTGGAACCAGTTACCAGTATTTTCATGAAATCAGATTACTTGTAAATGAGGAATCGGGATCACAAATTTACCCCCCCAATTTCTAATGTAAGAAAGCTGGTGAACAATCTCTTCCTTCAGGTTCCAGGGAAGAATAATCACAAAGTCTGGTTGGTGATCCTTCAAAAACTGTTCGCTTACAACCGGGATATGGCTGGCGGGCAACCATTTGTTTTGTTTGTGCGGGTTGGCATCGGCAACAAAGTCGAGCAGATCGTTTTTTACCCCGCAGTAATTCAACAGGGTATTTCCCTTGGCCGCGGCGCCATAGCCCGCAACTTTTTTATGTTGCTTTTTTTGCTCAATTAGAAAATTGAGTAAATCGAGCTTCACCTTCAATGCTTTTTTTTGAAAATTCTCGTAATACAGCATCCCATCGATTCCCTTTTCCTTCTCCATCGAAATCATTTGTTCGACGCGCGCTGTAGTTTCCAGCTCGCTGTTCTGGCTGTGTTTTGCATATATCCTAAGCGAACCGCCATGGGTAGGTAATTGTTCAACGTCGAAAAGACTTAATCCCTGCGATTCGAAAATCTTCGATACCGTATAAAAGGAGAGATACGAAAAGTGTTCGTGATAAATGGTATCGAACTGGTTGTTATCGATTAACTGTACAAGGTGGGGGAATTCCATGGTTATTATACCCGAATCCTTCAGCAGAATTTTCATACCTCCCACAAAATCGACAATATCGGGTACGTGCGCCAACACATTATTCCCGAGTAGCAGGTCTGCCTTAATTCCTTTTTCCACCAACTGCTTTGCCAATGCTACTCCAAAAAAATCAACTATCGATTCAATACCTTTTTCAGTTGCTACGCGAGCCGTATTCGCTGTAGGCTCAATTCCCAGAACGGGTACATTTTTTTGTTTGAAATACTGAAGCAGATAACCGTCGTTAGAGGCTATTTCAATCACCTGCGAGCCTTCGTTAAAGCCAAAACGGGCAATCATGTCCTGGGTGTACTTCTCTGCGTGCCTTAACCAGGTGGAGGAATAGGAAGAAAAATATACATAGTCGCTATTGAAAATCGCGTCCGACTTCTTGTATTCATCAATCTGCACTAAGAAGCAATTGCTGCAAGTAAAAACCTTCAGGGGGAAAAACAGTTCAGGTTCGTTTAACTGGCTTTGAGTAAGAAACGAATTCGATGCCGGTGAATTCACCAGGTCTATGAAAACATGTTCCAGTTCCGATTTACAAAATCTGCATTGCATAAACTAAAGTCCTTTAAAATGATCGTCTAACAATGGGTGATGGGCATCTCTTTCCGAAACAACTGTTACCGGCAACGGCCAGTCGATTTTTATTCGGGGATCGTTGTACCTTATTCCTCCTTCGGATCCGGGCACATAGAATTCGCTATGGGCATAAAGCAGTTCACAGTTATCCGACAAACATTGAAAGCCATGAGCAAATCCCTCCGGTATATACATCATTCTTCCGTTTGCTGCAGAAATCTCGACACCCATCCATTTCAGAAATGTAGAAGAGTTTCGCCGAAGATCCACCACCACATCAAATACGGCTCCTGCAACGCAACGAACCAGTTTTATTTCGCTAAAGGGTTCCTTTTGAAAATGCATTCCCCTAACTGTTCCCTGTTGAGCGGTAAAAGAATGATTCATCTGCAGCCAATCTTTGGCATGCCCGATCCGGGCGAACTCCTCTTTGCAATACCATCGGGCAAACCAACCTCTTTCGTCGCGATAAGGTGTTAGTTCGATTGTGTAACAACCGGGCAAAGACGTTGGATGAAAGATCATAGGTTCAAAAAACTCCTGATTTGTTCAAAACTATATTCCACCTTGTTTTCAATGGGCTGTCTGTACCAGTCGATCGTCCAACCGATAGCTTGCCGGGCCGACATTTTGGGTTGCCACCCGAGTTGTTTTTTGGCCAGTTCTATATCCAGCTTCAATATTCCGGCTTCATGGGGCTCGTCGGGTTTCGACTTGTCTATCCAGCTTCCATTACCCCACTGCCGAATGGATTCTTCCACCAGTTCACGAACAGTAAGATGATCTTGCGGTTCGGGCCCAAAATTAAAAGCCCGTGAATATTCGGAAACATCCGCATCAATACACGCGCCCAGCAAAAGATAACCGGTTAGAGGCTCCAGCACGTGTTGCCAGGGACGAACTGCAAACGGATTGCGAACCTCAATTTGCTTTTTTCCCATCAGCGAGCGTACAATATCCGGTACAATTCGATCCTCGCTCCAATCACCACCACCAATTACATTACCTGCCCGGGCGCTCGCGATTGCTTTTCTGTGTTGAGTATACTGCCCCGCAGGGAAAAATGAACTTCTAAAGGAGCTTACCACCAACTCGGTGCAGGCTTTGCTTGCACTATAAGGATCGTGACCACCAAGCAGGTCGGTTTCCTTGTATAAAATATGCTCTTCCTTGTTTTCGTAAACTTTATCGGTGGTAATAACCACCACGCTGCATTTCTTTTTCAGGTGAATTACCGACTCAAGCAAATTTGCTGTTCCCGCTACATTTACTTCAAAAGTTTCGGCAGGAATTTTATAAGAGCGGCGTACCAATGGCTGAGCCGCCAGGTGAAAAACAAAATCGGGTTGAAATTTTTCCACTTCATTGCGAAGCGTTTCCCTATCCCGGATATCTGCAATAACACTTTCAATGATATTGAGCGGACGCATCAGTTCGTACAAGCCGTTGCTGAATTCCGGCGCCAACGCGTATCCTTTCAGTTGCGCTCCACATTCGTGTAACAGAGCAGTTAACCACGCGCCTTTGAAGCCAGTATGACCGGTAATGAAAACCCTCTTGCCTTTGTACAACGATAAGTCTGCTCCGTTTACCATATCTTCCATTTTGCCTGATTGCTTTGCCAGAGCGCTTCCAACTCCAATTTGTCGCGCAAGGCATCCATACACTTCCAGAAACCTTTGTGCCTGTAAGCCGAGAGCTGATGATCGGATGTAAGCTTTTCAAGCGGTTCATCTTCCCACATCATGTTCGACATATCGCCTTCGAGATAATCGAATACGGCTGGCTTCAGCACAAAGAACCCACCGTTTATCCATTTGCTTTCGTCCTTTGCTTTTTCCCGAAACGATAAAACATCTCCGTTCTGGTCAAGGTCCATGCCGCCAAACCGGGCATCTAATTGTATTGCTGTTACTGTTGCGATTTTGCCATGCGAACGATGAAACTGAAGCAACTCATGTAAGTTGATATCGCTTACTCCATCACCGTAACTAAGCATAAAGTCCTCGTTGCCGATATATTTCTGTACCTGCTTCAAACGGCCGGCTGTTTTTGTATTCAGCCCGGTATCTACAAGTGTAACCTTAATTTTTTCGGCGGAGCTTTGATGAAATTCTACCTGGTTATTTGAAAGATCGATGGTGAGGTCGCTATTGTGTAAGAAATAATTCATGAAGTACTCCTTGATCAAATAACCCTTATACCCGAGACAAACAATAAACTCGTTAAACCCCTGGTGAGAGTATATTTTCATTATATGCCAGAGGATGGGTTTACCGCCGATCTCGACCATCGGTTTGGGTCTTGCTTCTGTTTCCTCGGAAATGCGAGTGCCTAGTCCGCCAGCAAAAAGTACAACTTTCATTGCTTAGTTTAAAGTTGCGCAAATCTAGTTTTATTTCAGCAACTTTTGGAAAATCTGATCCGGAAATATTCGGCGGGCTACTAATGTAATGTATTGAGGGTTAACAAATAAAAAGGGCCGAAGCGTCGGCCCTTTTTGAAAGTTGACAGTTTATGTTCCACTATTGTTCTCCAGCGTCTTTAAACATCCTGGTTAGTTCGTTGATTTCACACTCGGAGATCACCCTGTTGTAAATTCTCACTTCATCAATCTTTCCATCGATAGATATAATATCATTTTTCCACCAGCCTCCGATTACAAGTTGTGAACTTATACACTCTTTCAAGTTCATAAAATCTCTTGTTTTTGAACCCCTGAGTTTTCCATCGATATATAAATTTTGTTTGCCCTCGCCAAAAGTTGCCAGTATATGGTACCATCTTCCTGCCACCATAGTCTCAGGTGTTGATATATTATTGGATGGATCAAAAACATATTGCTGGTTGCATAGGTTGCTTGGTTTATCTACTGCTAATTCCCACTTGTTGGTGATATCAAGGCTTTGACCAGCGCCCCAGCTAACTGCGCTCGCATCCTCAAAGTTTACCCGGTTCAGTATTGTATGACGCCGATTGATATTGTTCACGAGTACCAGGGCCGAAAAAGAAATGGATTTACTGTTCAGCTTCCCGTTATCGTTAACAATAACATAATCATCAATACCGTCGAACTGCGCCGACCTATTCGGTCTTCCCAGGAAGTCTGTTCCGAAAGAAGCGCCATTTTTTATCACCCCATGATTACCATTTCCACTGGCATCGCTTGCCGTGCCATTAAAAGGATAATAGGCCATAAGTCCTTTTTTGAGATCTGCATCTGCGCAAGGGGGTTTGGGACACTCCTCTTTTTTGCAGGCTTGGAAAACCCATAGGGCTGATAGGAGGAAAAGATATTTTTTCATTGTTTGCTGTTTTACAAAAAAAAATTTAGAACGGTAAACAAAATAAAATTATATACTACCCTTGCAACTTCACAATCCATCCTTCCACCGTGCAGTTTTTAAGAAATTTCGTGCAAGAACAGGGGTTTTTTGCGTCGTTCAAGTGACCATTCAGGCTATTCGCTTCCACAGCCTATCTTTACCGACTGTCTTAATTTTGTCGACTATTCCAAACTAAGTATGATCAATACACTCGATTTTTCCCATATCCGGTTTGTGCCTGCTACCGTTAGTTTTCTTGAAATGCATGCAGCACCCGCCAACTCAATTCTCATTAAACCAGAAACAACTTTCACGCGGCTGGAAAAGCCTGTATCGGTCGCTGAATACCGCGAATATTATTACGGTGTAGGCAAAGAATGGCATTGGCTCGACCGCATGGTGATGCCCGACCAGGAGTTGTTCGAAAAAATAAATGCAGCCAATACAGAAATCTGGGTGATGAAGATAAACGATGTACCCGCCGGCTTTGCTGAGTTTGTATGCGAAAACGATTTCACAGAAATACAATACTTCGGCCTTCTGCCCGATTTTGTCGGAAAGGGCTATGGGTCATATTTCCTGGCCTGGGTTATCGAAAAGGCCTGGAGTTACCATCCAACGTGGATACAACTAAATACCTGCACGCTCGATCATCCCAACGCATTGGCGGTTTACCAAAAAGCCGGATTCGTAAAAGTGAGAACCGAAGTGCAGCAACGGAGGGTTTATGAGTTTAAGGGTTCAAGGGTTTAAGAGTTTAAGAGTTTAAGGGTTGCTGGCATCGTTTATTGGCGGCTTACCGAATTCAACAACTTCTAAACCCTTGAACCCTTAAACTCTTAAACTCTTAAACCCTTGAACTCTTCCACCTTAAACCCCCACCCCCCATTCCGGCAACTCACTCAACTCCAGCATACCACTCCCCTGCCTCGCCCAGGCGAATGTATCGTTGCCATTGGTGATTACCAGGAATGAAGCCGGAACGGCAATATTATACCGCAATACCTGGTTCAGCACGCCTTCGCTAAGTTCAACCGACATGGCCTTGCATTCCACAATCATCCAGGGTTGCTGTTGCATATTGTAAAGAAGTATATCGAAGCGTTTTTTTAAATCACCCAATAGAATCAGTTTTTCAACGGCAATCAGGCTGCGCGGGTATTGCTTTTGCAGAATCATGTATTGAAGAAAATTCTGCCTCACCCATTCTTCCGGTGTAAGAGCAACCCAGCGCTTTCGAAGTTCATCAAAGATTATTTCGTTGCCCTCTCGTTTCTGAATGCGGAATTCGTGTTTGGGATAGTCGATCCTTATCATTAGCTGCGAAATAACTAAATTTAGGAGTTTAATACTACTCCCATTCATTCTAAAATACTATTTCGATGAAGACAAAAGAGGAAATCGTAGAAAACTGGTTACCCCGCTATACCGGCGAAAAACTTTCGAATTTCGGGAAGTACATTTTGCTCACTAATTTCAGCAATTACGTAAAACTCTTTTCCGAATGGCACAAGGTTCCCATCGTGGGCGCCGACCGGCCCATGCAATGCGCCACTTCAGACGATATAACCATCATTAATTTTGGAATGGGAAGCCCTACAGCAGCTACCGTGATGGACCTGCTCACGGCCATCGAGCCAAAAGCCGTTCTATTTCTCGGTAAATGCGGCGGGCTTAAAAAAAGAAACAATATCGGCGACCTGATATTGCCCATCGCTGCTATCAGGGGTGAAGGAACTTCCAACGATTATTTCCCCGCCGAAGTACCCGCCCTGCCTGCCTTCGCCTTGCAAAAAGCGGTATCCACCACCATCCGCGATTATGGAACCGATTACTGGACAGGGGTAGTGTATACCACCAACCGCCGCGTTTGGGAACACGACGAAGCGTTCAAAGAATATCTGCAGAAAGTGAGAGCCTATGCCATCGATATGGAAACCGCCACCATTTTTTCCGTAGGTTTTTATAACAAGATCCCCACCGGCGCGCTGTTGCTGGTAAGCGATCAGCCTATGATCCCCGAGGGAGTGAAAACCGAAGAAAGCGATAAAAAAGTTACCTCCGACTTTGTAGAGCGTCATGTAAGAATCGGGATCGATTCCTTAAAGCAGCTTATCAACGATGGACTAACCGTTCGCCATCTTAAATTTTAAACCCTGCCTTCGGCAAGGAGGCAATTAAGAACATCAACGAAATTTTATAAAGGGATTCACCTGCAACTTTTCAAAAAAGATCATCTCATTCATCCACTTCTTCACATACAAAACCTGCGGGTAGATTTTGAAACGGAATTGGGTATTTCTACTGCCGTAAAGGATGTTTCGTTTACCGTACACCGTGGCGAAACAGTGGCTATTGTAGGAGAATCGGGATCGGGAAAATCGGTAACTGCATTATCGATACTACAGTTACTCCCACGTAAAACGGTTCGCTATCCCCGGGGGAAAATTCTATTTTCTCCCGAAGGCGGAGAGCCGATCGATTTACTGAAGCAAAGCGAATCGTCGATGCGCTCCCTACGCGGGAACCAGGTGGCGATGATATTCCAGGAACCAATGACTTCTCTTAACCCGGTGTTTACCTGCGGCGGACAGGTAATGGAAGCCATTCAATTGCACCAGGGAATCTCAAAACAAGAGGCGCGAAAGAAAACAATTGAGCTTTTCGAAAAAGTAAAATTGCCCAATCCTTCCAACCTGTTTAAGCGTTACCCCCATCAACTCAGCGGAGGCCAAAAGCAGCGCGTGATGATTGCGATGGCTATGAGCTGCAATCCGGGCCTGCTGATATGCGATGAACCCACCACGGCACTCGATGTAACTGTTCAAAAAACTATTCTTGAATTATTGAAAGATTTGCAGGCAAACTCGGGTATGGGCATTGTCTTCATTACGCACGACCTGGGCCTGGTTTCTGAAATAGCCGATAAATCGGTGGTGATGTATAAAGGCGATATTGTAGAACAGGCTTCTGTCAAAGACATCTTTCAAAAACCGCAGCATCCTTATACCAGGGGCTTGCTTGCCTGCAGACCGGTTCTTCACCCGAAGGGAAAAAGACTGCCTGTGGTGAGTGATTTTCTGAATGAGCAGCCACTCCCAAATGAAAACCTCAGCAATCAACAATCATCATTAACCGAAACGCAGAAAAAAGGTAGTCAGAGAAAACTCATCGAAGTAAAAGATCTATCGGTTTGGTTCCCTTCCCGGAAAAATTTCTTTGGCAAAGCGCTGGAGTATACCAGGGCGGTAGATGAGGTTAGCTTCGAAGTTTTCGAAGGAGAAACACTGGGGCTTGTGGGCGAATCGGGCTGTGGAAAAACCACACTCGGGCGTACGCTTCTCCGGCTGGTGGAACCCCGTAGCGGAAGTATTTTATACAAAGGCAGCAACCTGCTTACCCAGGATTCGAGCTCGATCAAAAAACTGAGAAAAGAAATACAGATTGTATTCCAGGATCCCTATTCTTCTTTAAATCCACGCTTGCATATAGCCGATGCGCTTTCGGAACCATTGAAGGTGCACGGTATTGTTAAAGGAAAAAAACAGCGCCGCGACAAAGTGGTGGAGTTATTGGAAAAAGTAAGCCTCGGGGCCGAACATCTTAATCGTTACCCGCACGAATTCAGCGGTGGGCAAAGGCAAAGGCTGGTGATTGCGCGGGCGCTCACCCTCAACCCCTCCTTTGTGGTATGCGACGAGTCGGTATCGGCACTCGATGTGAGTGTGCAGGCGCAGGTTCTCAATTTGCTCAACGATCTTAAAAAAGAATTTGGCTTTACCATTGTTTTCATATCGCACGATCTTTCGGTGGTGAGGTATATTTCCGATCGCATCCTGGTAATGAACAAGGGGCGGATTGAAGAAATAGGCGAGGCCGAACAAGTCTATCTCCACCCCTCGAGCGAGTACACCCGCCGGCTGATCGGTTCCATACCCGGAATTCCTCGTTTGGCTTCCTGAGAAGCGGAGTTAAGTGCCGGGAACACAGAGTTTTCCACCAAAAAATGGAGTAATTGACATGTGAAATTTAAATTTTTGTTTCTAGCCTTTTGTGCATTACCTTTGCCCGCTTGAAAAAATGCCTTACATGATGTCAAACCTGGTGCCGTAAGACCTGGTTTGTATCGGATAGTTCCGACCGATGTACCCGAGTCCTTCGCCGTTTGATATTCATGTGGTTCTTATTAAAATCTTAGCTACATGAAGTTATCCCAGTTCCGTTTCGATTTACCCTTAAACCTCATTGCCCAACAACCCACCAAAAAACGTGAAGATTCCCGATTGATGGTCGTTCATCGCCACACCGGTCAAATCGAGAACAAGCACTTCCGCGATGTATTGGATTATTTCGACGACAAAGATGTTTTTGTGGTAAATAATACCAAAGTATTTCCTGCCCGTATGTATGGCCGTAAGGAAAAGACGGGTGCAAAAATTGAAGTGTTCTTATTACGTGAATTGAATAAACCCAATCGTCTTTGGGATGTGATTGTTGATCCCGCCCGTAAAATACGCGTGGGAAATAAATTGTATTTCGGCGAAACAGATGAATTGGTGGCCGAAGTAATTGACAATACAACCAGCCGCGGCCGTACCATTCGTTTTTTATGGGATGGCACCGACGAAGAGTTTCGTCAGATGCTGGAAGTATTGGGCGAAACACCGCTGCCTAAATACATCAAGCGCAAACCCGAGCCTGAAGACAAGGAAAGATATCAAACTGTTTACGCAAAACACGAAGGTGCCGTAGCCGCCCCCACCGCCGGATTGCATTTTAGTGTAGAACTTATCAAGCGCCTTGAAATAAAAGGAATCCGCTTTGCAGAAGTTACACTGCATACGGGCCTCGGCACTTTCCGCCCGATAGAAGTGGAAGATTTGAGCAAGCATAAAATGGATGCCGAGTATTATAAGATTGATGAAACTGCCTGTACGATTGTAAACAAGGCGATCAAAGGTGGTCACCGTATTTGTTCGGTAGGTACCACTACCATGCGCGCCATTGAAAGCTCCTATACAGCCGAAAAACTATTGAAGCCTTCGGAGGGATGGACCAACACATTCATTCACCCGCCCTATAATTTCAATATTGCCGATTCGCTGATCACCAATTTTCATCTTCCCAAAACCAGTCTTTTAATAATGGTTTGTGCATTTGCCGGCTACGACCTGGCAATGGAAGCTTATAAGAAAGCGATCAAGGATAAATACCGCTTCTTTAGCTATGGCGATGCCATGCTGGTGATTTAATAGCGAGTCCGCTTCCCAGGATCACACATCAAGCTTGTATAAACAAAAGCCTTCGCGAAACTCTGCGAGGGCTTTTTTGTGCAGATTGGTTAGCTTTATAAAATCTGCTGATGCGGGAAGACCGATCTATGAATGATATTACTTTTTCAAGCCCTTGATTTATGAAGTGTATTGCCACAGTATTTGCCCTGTTGATGGTTTGCATCGGCCATGCCCAACAGGTAATCGATTTGTACGAAGGCATTATTCCGAATTCGAAACCCAGCGCGAATGAGGAATACACCGATACGGCAAAGGAAGGCTTCCTGATCGTTCATAAAATAAGCCGGCCCAATATCACTGTTTTCCTGCCCCCGCGATACAAGGCTACGGGCGCGGCTGTAATAATCTGCCCGGGTGGCGGTTATTGGGTGGCAGCGATCGGTCACGAAGGATACGATGTTGCCCGAAAGTTTAACGAAATGGGCGTAGCCGCTTTTGTTTTGAAATATCGCATTCCGAATGATGCTACCATGATCAACCGCGAAATCGGCCCGCTGCAGGATGCACAGCGCGCCATTCAATTGATAAGGGCTAGTCATAAAAAATGGGGGATAAAAAAAGATCGGATTGGCATCATGGGTTTTTCGGCGGGCGGCCACCTGGCCAGTACTGCGGGTACTCATTTCGGCAAACCCTATATCCCCAATAGAAAGAGAATAAGTCTCCGGCCCGATTTCATGATATTGGTTTACCCGGTCATCAGTTTTCGCGACAGCATTGGGCATATGGGATCGAGAGAGCAACTTATTGGCAAGAACCCCTTGTCCGAAAAAATTAACGAGTACAGTAACGAATTGCAGGTAAATTCCAATACTCCTCCAGCCTTCCTGGTACATGCGAAAGACGATTTTGTGAAGGTGGAGAACTCGCTGTTGTTTGCAGAAGCGCTCCAAAAAAACAATATTCCCTGCGAAATCTACCTATACGAAAATGGCGGCCATGGGTACGGAATGTACAATCCCGGTAGCCCGGTAAGGTGGATGGACCTGGTAAACGAATGGATGAAAAAAATGGGGTTTATAAAAAAATAGAAATGCCTTCGCTATTCAAATCAAAATCCCGAACCGGGAAATATGGTTCGGGATTTCTAATATAGCAAGTCGTGTTGTTCAGCAATCTTAATCTTCGCTCTTCTTTTTTCCAATATTACCCGCGAGTCCAATACCCCACCAAAAATGGTAATTCGTTGTTTCGGTAATAGGAACGCGGTATTGTGCATTTACCAGCAAGTACGCTTCGTTAAACAGGTTTACCTGCAAACCCGCTCCCAGCGGTAAGAAAGCGCCGTAATAGCTTTTATACAACGATGCTCCCATGCCGGCCTGCAAATAAGGATTGACATAGGCCTTATTAGAGATGAGCTTACCCCTGATGGAAAAGTCAGCTTCCAACAGGATGAAATCGCGGCCAAATGCGGCTTTGTTTTGAATGGGATAATCAACAAATGAACCAGCGAGGCTTATAGACATATCGAAATGACGGGTGAGGCCGTTGATATAGTTAATGGCCAAACCGGGCGACATATCCTTGATTTTGGCAAATTCCCTGTTTTTAAATACGATTCCAAGTGAATTGGCCCTTACAGCGGCGGCAGTTTTAAAGTCGTTGAAAAAGAAGTGAACGCCAAATGTGGGCTTCTGAATTTCGTCGTCCTGCGCTTTTACAAGCGTATTGAACAAGAATAGGGCAAACAGGAGGCCTGTTATTTTCTTCATATACGAGCTAGTTTTGTTGACTGTAACAAAAATAACTGGTACAATTTGAATCGAAAAAATTATTTATTGGCCTTGCCCGCCGCCAGTTCCCCGGGCTTTTTCTTGCCGAGGTACTCCACTTTCACCCTGGTAAGCCCCTTGCCTATATAAGCCAGTTTGCTGGCGGCCGAGCGGCTTAAGTCTATCAGGCGCTTGTTCTTATGATGCATACGATCGGTAATGCGTACAATTACCGACCTGTTGTTTTTTAAATTGGTTACTTTAACCCAACAGTTCAGGGGAAGAGTATTGCTGGCCGCCGTGAGTTTTTTTTGGGTGAACACTTCCCCGTTCGAGGTAAGCCGGCCCTCGAACTTATTATCATAAAAACTGGCTATCCCGTATTGAACCGGGGGAATGTTTGTTGTATTGATAGTACGGGCTACCGTTCCGGTTTGCTTCTGAGCTATTAAACCCAATGGGCAAATCATAACGATGAAAACCGCCAATGCAAATAGTAGTTTGTTCATAGTAATTGATTATTGGATCGATTTATCGGCAAAATATCTTTCACGCAGAATTTTGTCTTCGCGATAGATATCTTCATAAAACTTAACCTTGCCGTTAATTCCCTCGCAGGAAAAATAACGTATGAACAAAGGCACGCGATTGCGAACCGGCAGGTAGTGCTTTTCTTTTCGTTGCAACCAAACCTTCAACGAATCGGAACCAATAAAACTGGTATTGGGTTTCCGATTGATACTGTCGTTCGCAATCAGGTATTTCGCCAGTTTTTGCCATTCCTGCACCCGCACACAGCCGTGGCTGAGCGAGCGGTTGGAATTGCTGAATAAATAACGCTGATTGGTATCGTGCAGGTATACGCTGTACTTATTGCTGAAATTAAATTTCAATACCCCCAGCGCATTGGCATCGCCGCTTCCCTGGATTACTTTATAAGGAATACCCTTAGAATATTTTTGCCAGTTTACCGTGGCCGGATCCACCTCATTTCCTTCCCCATCAATCAACGAATACCCATGCTTGGTAAAATAGTTCGGGTTCTTTTTAACTCCCGGCAATACTTCTTTTACAATAATACTGGTGGGTATGGTCCATTGAGGATAGGTGATCATGTCGGTAATCCGGCTCGTTAGCACCGGCGTTCTTGTTTGAGGTTTGCCCACCACAATGCGCGATTTAAACACTACCGTATCGCTATCGATCAAATGAAGGTAATACGAAGGGATATTCACCCACACGTATTTCTCGGGCATGGTATCGGGAAGCAGTTTATAGCGATCGAGATTGATAACAATCTGCTTGAATTTTTCCCAATCGGTATTGTTGAGCCTGTTGATCGTATTTTCGTTGATCTTCCCCGTTACCTTCAGCCCATGTGTTTTTTGGTAATTACTTATTACTGTCTTCCATTGAGCGCTATCTACAAATTCGCTGGGCGAAGGCAAGATATCTTCCTCGAACAAACGACGTTGCAACTGCTGGTACATAGCCGCAGAATCTTTGTTCGGGTAAATCACATGGGTATAACGCTTAAATGTTTTTATGGAATCAAGAAAAAACTTCAACCCGGCTTTTAACGAATCGTATCCCCTGTGTTTTGGCTCTAAAGCATGAAATACCGCCTTTACATTCTGCTTCCACTTTAAATCGGCCAGCAGGCTATTATAAAAACTGTCGGTTAATATTGTATCTGTTCGCAGGGTTACGCTATCGAACGAAAGCCTGCCCTGTTTAAGATGTTTGCTTATGAGGAAGAAGGCATCGGTAAGCATTAAATCGGCCCTCGACCAAAGCGCTGCATTTTTTTGCGAAGCGGAATCGGTGGCCAGCAGCGCCTGTACATTGTGAAGCGCCTTGTTGTGATAATCGGAAGGAAAAAGCCCATACTCTTTGGAATGTTCAATAAAATCGATAAGTGAATCAGCCAGCGGCGATATCAATTCATCTTTACTCCAGAGAGGTGAGAACCTTCTTTCCTTGTACACCGTTAACAACATTGTATCGAGGCGCAACAACACCGTGTCGTTGATTCTTCCATTGTTTTGTATGGCGTATAAGAGCGCCTCTTCGATGTTTTTCGCTTTCCGCACATCAATCTGTTCCGGCTTCTCCACAATGTCTTTTTCCTTGGGATCAGGCGCCTCGCTTTGCTGGCAGGAAAGCAGCAGCAAAAACAATACAGGCAGTAAGATTCCAGGAAAAGAAGACTTAAACCTACTCATACTTCACACACTTGGTTGGAAAGGTTGAAACTTGATAATTAAGTAGATGATTTTATATTAAACCCGGTTGCAATGATATATAAAATACCGCATCAGTCCTATATTCCGGCCTTTTTCGTGTTGTTTTTTTTCCACCGTTTAGAAGCCCCGGCTCAAATGCTGACTATCAGTAAATACTATGCCCTTTTATCGAAAAAAATACCCAATACCATTAGCGCTTTTTAAGATAAAATCCCGAAAAGGGTTGAATTAAAACGCTGATTCCCCGGATAACGTATGAGCGTTAGCAGGCGGGTGAAAATTAGAAGTCCAAAAATCAAAAGGGAAAAAGTTTTCAGACGGTTTTCCGGGATTATTCTACAGGAATAATTTCCACAACAGCATCGAGATTTATTGGGCCGTACACGTGGGGAAAAGTGTCTTCATTGGAGGTTGACCAATCGTAAATAAACTGGCTCTTGAGTTTATCGGTATCGATTACCAGTTTAACCAGGTTGGTTTTCCCCATAAAATATCTTTGCAAAACCCCGGGTATCTGTTCCGGCATACTACAATGGATGAAGCCTTCATCTTTAAGGGAAGCCGATTCATAAAATCCTTTTTCCTGGGCGGTCTTCCAATCGGTTAAAGTAGTGATGTGATAAATGATAGGCATGAAGATCGTTGAATTTGATTGAAGATAAGATATATTTCGACAAACCGGCCACGGAACGATGGTTGTCTATTCGATGAGAAACTTAATCTATGCAATCACTCTTCCCAACCTTTGCTCCCGCAGCATCATATCCACCAAAACCAATGCGGTGGCTGCTTCGAGTATCACCGGCGCGCGAAGCGCTACACATAAATCGTGTCTCCCCTTAATGGAAAAGTCTTCGGTGGTTCCTGTATCCCAATTGAGGCTGTTTTGCTGTTTGGGTGTTGAGGAAGTGGGTTTGATCGCAATTCTGAATACTAAATCGTTGCCATTGCTGATTCCGCCAACGATGCCACCGGCGTGGTTGCTTCGGGTTTTGCCACTCATATCTTCAATAGCATCGTTATGTTCGCTTCCAAACATAGTAGCTGCCTTGAATCCCGTTCCAAACTCAATGCCGCGCACGGCAGGTATGGCAAACACAATATGGGCCAATTGCGATTCCAGCGAGTCGAAATACGGTTCGCCTAATCCAACCGGCATACCGCTTACCGTGCATTCCACGATACCACCTACCGAATCCTTTGCATCGATGGCGCGTTGCAATCCTTTTTCGAGATCCTTCTCCCCTGCTATTTCCGTTACCTCCGCAGCAATTTTCATTTGCGGCATCAGTTTTTTGGCGATAGCCCCGGCAGCCACCAGCCCCGTTGTAAGTCGTGCACTGAAATGTCCGCCACCCCGATAATCTTCATTGCCTCCGAATTTCTGGTGTGCCACCCAATCGGCATGACCGGGTCGGGGAATACTTCTTTGTTTTTGATAATCCTCGCTTCTCGTATTGGTGTTGTCGAAAAGTATGGTGATGGGAAAGCCGGTTGTTTTTCCGTTGAAAATTCCACTCTTGAAATGCGGGTAATCCGGCTCCTGCCTCGGAGTAGTTCCTTTTTGCTTGCCTCCTTTCCTGCGTTCGAGATCGGGCAGTAAATCTTCTTCCGATAACAACAAACCAGCCGGACAGCCGTCAATAGTTATTCCCACGCTGTTGCCATGCGATTCACCGAAAATCGATACGCGGAATATTTTGCCAAAGCTGTTCACGATTGCAAGGGTGTTTGGTTAACGAGATTGTTGGATAAATATACGGATGCTCCCAGCATTTTCAGGTGGTCGTAAAAATCGGGATACGATTTGTTGACCGCATCGGCTTCTTCAATGGTAGTTTCGCCACCGGCTTTCAATGCAGCTACGGCACAAGCCATGGCAATGCGATGATCGTGCCGTGAATGAACGAGGGTTGCCTGGAGTTTTTTATTCCCATGCACAATCATGATATCTTCCTGCAACTCGATTTTCACCCCCAATTTGCCAAACTCATCGCGAAGCGTTAGTCCCCGATTGCTTTCTTTATGAGCCAACCTGCTTACTCCTTCGATCACCGACTTTCCTTCGCAATAAGATGCCAATGCCACAAGCGGGGGAAATAAATCGGGACAATCGGTAGCGTTAAAGTGAAATGCTTTCAAAGAAGTTGGTCGCAATTCAATTTGCTCGGGTTCTATGGAAATTCCTACGCCGCTATCCATTAATGCTTTCAGGATGGCTTTATCGGCCTGTGTTGAATCAATATCGAGCCCTTTTACTACAATCGGTCCTGCAATAGCTCCTGCCACTAATAAAAAGGCAGCGCCGCTCCAATCGCCCTCCACGGTATAGCTACGGGTGTTGGTTGTTGAATGATGCTCGATGTTGGAAAAATAAAATTCTTCGTAGTTCCTATTCTCTGGAACCTTCAAGCCGAATTGCTTCATTACATCAAGCGTAAGATCTACATAAGGTTTGCTTTTTAGATTTTTTACCCTGATCGATACATTTTTTGCATCGGCAGCCGAGAAGGCCAATAGCAAACCGGTCAAAAACTGTGAGCTAAGCGAACCATCAATTTCGATTGATTTAGGCTGAAGTGGTCCCTGGATCTGCAAAGGCAGTTTACCGTTATTGCTCTTTATCGACACATTTAACGATGGCAAAACTTCATCGAAAAAATTCATAGGTCTTGTCAGCAAACTGCCCGTTCCCTCGATGGTTATCGGATTTTTTCGCAGGGCCACCAGTGGCGTAAACATGCGAATGCTTAATCCCGATTCTCCGCAATTGATGGTTATTGTATGATCGTTTGCCTGATTATTTCCAAGAACAGTAGTATCGATAATTACATCATCATTTTCGTAACGAACAGTTGCGCCCATGCGCTGAATGATGTCAAGCGCTGCCTTATCGTCGTTACTATGCCCGGGGTTTTTAAGAATGGATATCCCTTTGGCAGCTAAAGCAGCCGCACAGGCTCTTTGCATTGAGCTTTTGGAGGCAGCGGCAAGTATGGAGCCTTTTAACTGGGATGGATTTATTTTTGCAATCATAAACATTGTTGGTTGTCGTCGCAGTTGGCCCAATTTCCATTACTGAGCCTTTGCAACTAAACAAGTTCATCTATTATTTCTTTGAGATCGCTGAGCGGAATCTTCTTTACTACAGCTTTACCGATTTTATCGAGTAAAACGTAGTTTATTTCGTTCCTCACTTTTTTCTTATCTTTTTGCAGTACATCGAACGCCTTTTCCTTATCAAAAGAAGCGTACGTAGGCAAATTGTATTTCTCCAGTAAGGCCACTACGCTTTCGGTATCCTTGAAACCATTCAACCGTTGCGAAATATGGCAGGCATACGTCATGCCAATAGAGATGGCCTGCCCGTGCGAAAGCTCGTATTGGTTTTCGAGCGCATGCCCGAGCGTATGTCCAAAATTGAGCAGCTTGCGATCGCCGGTTTCGAACTCATCTTGCTGTACAACCTTCGATTTTATAATCACATTTTTCTCTACCAGTTCGCAAATAGATTTTTGCCGGCCCTGGTATTGTTTCAATGTTTTCGATTGCAGTTCCCTGAACATGGCCGCGTCTTTGATACAAGCATGCTTGATGATTTCAGCAAACCCGTTCTCCCACTCGCTTTGCGGAAGGCTATTCAGGAAAACCATATCGTGCAAAATGAACTTTGGCTGGCGAATGGTGCCCACCATATTCTTGTACACCTCCACGTCAATACCGTTTTTTCCGCCGATCGAAGCATCGACCATCGCCAGTAAGGTAGTAGGTACGAATCCGAACGACAAGCCGCGCATATAAATCGAAGCCACATAACCGGTGATATCGGTAATAACTCCGCCGCCAACTCCAACCAGCGTGCTGTTGCGATCGGCACCTTTTTCGATCAGTTCGTCGATAATTGCGTCGACAGTTGGTTGAATCTTGAATTCCTCGCCCGGCTTTAACACAATCGTATTCCAATTGCGAAAGCGTTTGCTGTGCGCGCTGAATACATTCTCGTCGGTGATAACGATTGTATTGTCCTGGTCCACGATTTCTTTCAAATGCGAGATGCCGTGTGCCAGGTAATAATCTACCCGTGAATTCGAAAATTTGTATGTGAGTTTCTTCATGTTGGGGTGAAGAACTGAATAAAACAAAAAGGCGACTGCTTCCGCCTGGGTTTCTGACTGTTAACGGGAAATCGATCAGGAATTCATAATCTTATTCTGGTGGTTGATACTTTCCATATGTACCGCGTCAAAATAACGGGTGATGAATTCCTTGCTCAATCCCAATTTATCGCCTTTGTTAAAAGCGCGTTCCAGTATTTCGTTCCACCTGTTGGTTTGAAGAATGGTAATATTATTGTTCTTTTTGTATTCTCCAATCTTCTCAGCGATGCGCATACGCTGGCTAAGTATCTGCATCAGTTCGTCGTCGAGATGATTGATTTGCTGACGAAGCTTTTCCAGTGCAGCATGGAATTCTTCAGAATTGATATCTTCCTTACGCCAAATGATACTGCTCATCATTTCGCCCAATCTTTCCGGTGTCACCTGTTGTTTGGCATCGCTCCAGGCTTTATCGGGATCTATATGACTTTCGATCATCAGTCCGTCGAAATCGAGGTCGATGGCTTTTTGCGCCACATCCATCAGAATATCCCTGCGACCGCAGATATGAGAAGGATCGTTGATCAGCATCATATCGGGATTGCGGCGTTTCATTTCAATGGCGAGGTGCCACATCGGAGCATTGCGGTATTCGGTATTGCCATACGAGGAAAAGCCGCGGTGTATCAGTCCGATTTGCCCGATGCCTGCTTTAGACACACGCTCCACGGCGCCTGTCCATAATTCAAGGTCGGGGTTGATAGGATTTTTTATCAGCACCGGAACATCCACTCCGCGCAAGGCATCGGCAACTTCCTGCACACTAAAAGGATTTACGGTCGTTCTAGCACCGATCCAAAGAATATCCACATCGAAAGTGAGTGCATCTTCTACCTGCTTACCGGTTGCTACTTCAACGGTGGTGGGCAGGCCGGTTAACTTTTTTGCCTGTTGCAGCCAGGGCAATCCCTTGGCTCCAATGCCTTCGAACATACCGGGCCGGGTCCGGGGTTTCCAGATACCTGCTCTTAAAACATCTACTTTACCCGTTTTTGCAAGGCGGGTGGCTGTTTCAATAACCTGCTCTTCTGTTTCGGCGCTGCAGGGTCCCGAAATTACCAGCGGGCGTTTGTTCCATGCTTTTTGTGTTAATTCTTTCATGGTGAGTGATGATGTGGTTGCTTGCATAAATTCAAATTGCGAATTGTAGAATGGCGGATGACGAATTGCTGCATCAAACTATTCGTGAATTCTTATTTATTGTTTATTTATTATTGCTTGTTTCTTGCTTGAAAAAAAATAAATCGATTTTTATTAATCAATATCTTCTTCCGATACTTATCATTTTTTAATTCGCCATCCGCCATTTTTTCATTCGTAATTACCTACTATTCGCATCATTCATCCTAATCCTTCTTCCCTTGTATTTTTTCCCGTCTATCGATTCAATCATCTGGCGGGCGGCCTTGCGATCTACTTCGATCCAACTGTTCATTTCTTTCATGTCGATTCTTCCAAGAACCTCTTTTCGTAGGTCGCTCATATCGAGTATGAACTGCAAAAAGCTGGCCTTATAAAAACCATCTTTTGTTCCGAGGTTCACGAAAAGACGCTGGTAGTCGCCTCCTCCACCAAACTCTCTTCCTCTTGTATCGCGGCGGCGTGCCTGGTCTCTTCCATCGCCGGCATAAGAACGTTCGCGCGAGTCGCGGCGTTCGCGTACGTTAAGGTCTTCTGCGTTCTCGTAATATTTCAAAAAGCGATCGAATTCCAGCGCTGCAACACGTTTCAGTACTTCTTCCTTGGTGACGCCAGCAAACTTTTCTTCCAGCATCGGTAAATAGGTTTCGTAGTCGCCATGACTGATATCCAGTTGAAGCAATTTATCCATGAAAGAATAAAATTGCTTTCTGCAAACATCCTTGCCCGATGGTATCTCCAGTTTGTGAAAAGTGGATTGAACCATCCTTTCAATTTGCCGGATCTTACCTATTTCCCTGCTGTGTACAATGCTCATGCAGATACCGGTATTGCCAGCGCGACCGGTTCTTCCGCTTCGATGCGTGTACACTTCGATATCGTCGGGCAACTCGTAATTGATAACGTGCGTTATTCCCTGTACATCGATTCCTCTCGCTGCCACATCGGTTGCTATTAAGAGCTGCAATGATCTTTCACGAAACTCGCCCATCACCTTATCGCGTTGTTGCTGGGTAAGATCGCCGTGCAAGGCATCGATATCGTATCCTTCCCTTGTCAGTTTCTCGGCTATGTCCTGTGCATCGGCCTTTGTACGGGTAAAGATGATACCATAAATACCGGGATTGAAATCGATCAGTCTTTTCAATGCTTCGTACCTGTGCTGCGCGCTTGTTACATAAAACTGGTGATCGATATTCTTGTTGGCTGTATTTACCTTACCCACAGTAACCTCGAAAGGTTGATTCATGTATTTTTTGCTTACCCTTTTGATTTCGGGCGGCATGGTGGCACTGAACAACCAGGTAGCATTGCGTTTCGGCGTGTTCTGCAAGATGAACTCAATGTCTTCCTGGAAGCCCATATTCAGCATTTCATCTGCTTCGTCGAGCACCACGTATTCAATCTCGTCGAGGTTTATGGCCTTGCGTTCGATCAAATCGATGAGGCGACCGGGTGTAGCAACTACAATCTGCACCCCGCGTTTCAAATCGCGGATCTGCATTCCAATCGAAGCGCCGCCGTATACCGCCACTATGTGCACGCCGGGCATAAATTTTTTAAAGAGCTCTAATTCGTTTACAATCTGCAAACAAAGTTCACGGGTCGGGCAAACCACGAGGGCTTGCGGAGAACGTTTTGCGGCGTCGATCAGGTGTAACAAAGGCAAACCAAAAGCCGCGGTCTTTCCCGTACCGGTTTGTGCCAAGCCTACAAAATCTTTAGTTCCGCTCAATAAAACAGGAATTGATTTTTCCTGTATCGGTGTTGGGTTCTTGAATCCAAGTTCATCGGTAGCCTTTACCAATTTTGCATCCAAACCCAACGCATCAAAAGTCGTCATATCAATTTTTTAATTTAGCCGCAAAGGTACCGCAAAATGGCCGCCCTGCCTAATTGAAAAGCAAGCAACTATTGTTCGTTAGCCTTGTTCTTTTGGCCAAATCTTGTCTGGTTTTTTACCCTTTATATTACCGGCACCTTGCACCCTCCCTGATTGCCTTCAATAATAATTTTGCGGATCAAATCCAATTCACGACTCACGATTCACGACTCACGACTCACGATTCCCGATACCCAACTCACAACTCCCCCAACTACATCCGATGCCCACACTCCCACTCACTACTCACCACTCACCCCTTCCCACTCCCCTACTTAATAATCTTCTTTATCTTATTCGCATTCTCCATCAACTCCCACAAGTATTCATAATTCTCTTTTTCCAAGCAGGCTTTGAACTTTCTCAACTGGCTGATATGTTCGTTTAATACGTCGAGTACGTTTTCCCGGTTCTGCATAAAAATCGGCGCCCACATAGCGGGATTGCTTTTTGCCAAACGAACGGTACTTTCGAAACCACCACCTGCCAATTCAAAAATGGCATCTTCTTCCTTTTCTTTTTCGAGTACGGTATTTGCCAATGCAAAGGAAGTGATATGCGAAATATGGCTCACATAGGCTGCGTGCATATCGTGCGCGTCGGCTTCCATATAAACAATATGCATTCCGAGTAAACGATACAGGTCTTCCATTTGCGCTACGGCCTTTGCGTCGCTTTTATCTTTTTCACAAATAACGCAGGCTCTTCCGGCAAATGCATCACGAACTGCCGCTTCGGGTCCACTGTATTCGGTACCCCACATCGGGTGCGTAGCTACAAAACGCTTACGCATGGGATGATCGCGCAATGCTTCGCAGAGGTAATGTTTGGTGGAACCCGCGTCGGCAACAATTTGGTTTTCGTTGATCATTGCCATTATCTTTTCCATTACCGGCACGGTTGCATCTACCGGTATGGCAACATACACCAGTTCGCTTTGTTTAACCGCTTCTTCTAAGGGAAGCGCCTCGTCGATGATGCCGAGCGCAAGTGCCTTATCGATACTTGCCTGGGTACGGCTAACGCCGATTACTTTTTTTACCAGCTTTTTATCTTTTAAAGCCAATGCAAAAGAACCGCTGATTAAACCTACGCCTACTATCGTGATGGTGTTGAACATGTATTGTTTTTTGAGAAGGAAAGAATAAAAGAACTAAAGAAGTTGGTAACTACTTTATTTTTCCCCTCCTTTTATTCTTTACTTCTTAGTTCTTTTATTCTTCTAATCGACTCTTCGATTTTTTCCACGGTGCTGCACAAACTCACACGCACGTATCCGTCCCCGGCATTGCCAAAAATTCCGCCCGGAGTAATAAACACATTTGCCTTGTAAAGAATTTCATCACTCAGCTCGAATCCCGACTTGTATTGCCCGGGGGTTTTTGCCCAAACAAACATTCCCACCTGTTGCCTCGAATAGGTGCAGTGGAGTAAATCGAGCAGTTCGAATACTTTTTCCCGGCGAACGGCATATACCGAATTCACGCCGTCGTACCAATCTTTCCCAAGTGACAAGGCCTTCGCTGCCGCTAATTGAACAGGCAAAAACATTCCACTGTCCATATTGCTTTTGAAGCGCAACACTTCATCGATCCGTTCTTTTGCACCGCATAGTACTCCTACTCTCCAGCCGGCCATATTCTGGCTTTTGCTAAGTGAATTCAATTCCAACACTACTTCTTTGGCACCTTTCACGCTTAGCAAGCTGGATGGCTCTTCGTTCAAAATAAAACTATAGGGGTTGTCGTGCACTATCAATACTTTGTTCTCTCCCGCCCAGTTTACCAATCGTTCAAAAAGATCTTTTGAAGGCAATTGCCCGGTGGGCATATGCGGGTAATTCACGAACATCAACTTAACACGACCGTTATGGTTCGACAGTTTTTCGAGATCGGGCTCGTAGTTGTTTTTTTCAAGCAGGTCGTAATCTATGCACACGGCGCCTGCCAGTTTGACGGCGCTCCGGTAAGTAGGATAACCGGGATTCGGAACCAATACTTCGTCGCCTGCATCGAGGTAGGTCATACAAATATGCATAATGCCTTCCTTGCTGCCGATGAGAGGAAGAATTTCTGTATCAGCATTCAACTCTACCGAATACCAACGTTTGTACCAATCGGCCACAGCATTTCGAAGTACAGGAGAACCTTTGTACGACTGATACGCATGCGTGTTGGATTTTGCACTTTCTTCGTGCAACACTTTTATCACATCGGGATGCGGTGGCAGATCGGGGCTGCCGATACCCAGGTTGATAACCGCTTTGCCTTGCCTATTCAGTTCATCTATCTCGCGTAATTTTTGCGAGAAATAGTATTCGCCAATGCCTTCTAATCGTTGCGCCGTTGGAATCATTGATTGTTTTTTTCGAAATGATTATAGTTTGATTTGTTTAAAGCTTCCCGCCCCGAACTACCCTGGGTGCTGGCTAACACGACTACCGATTCACGATTCACGATTTCCCCTCACCACTCCCATTCCTATACACCCCATAAATCTTCAGTTCCTCCGTAATGGGCTTTATACTTTCGATCACGCTGTTGAAACGATCGATGGTATCGAACTCCATATCTGCGTGAAAGCTGTATTTGAAATCGCTGCCGGGGATCGGAAAGCTCTGCAATTTGCTGAGATTGATGCCGCCCTCCGCAATCCGTGTAAGTACCCGGGCCAGGCTGCCGCGCGAATGATCGGTATGAAAATTTACCGAAGCCTTGTTCGCATTTTCAACAGCAATTGCTGTCTCTTCTCGTTCCAAAATCAAAAAGCGGGTATAGTTGTTTTTCATCGTGTGAATATTGGGAGCTATCATGTGCAGTTGAAAGAGTTCTGCCGCCAGTTTGCTGGCGATAGCTGCAATATGTTTGCTCTTATGCTGGTGAACATGTTTTGCGCTAAGAGCAGTATCCTCCGTTTCAATCAGTTTCCAATTAAACTTATCGAGGTATTCCAGGCATTGTTGTATGGCCATGGGATGTGAATGCACTTCGCGTATATCATCCAGCTTCACCCCGGGATTCACCAGGAGGTTTTGTTTGATTTGCAGGTACACTTCTCCCACTATACGAAGAGAAGATTTTTGCAACAAGTTGTAGTTGGGAAGTATGCTTCCGGCGATAGAATTTTCAATAGCCATCACTCCTCCATCGCTTTCCTTTTTGCTGGAAGCAATTTTCACCACATCGCGAAAGTTGGCGCAGGGAATTACTTCTACGTTCTTACCGAAAAACTGCCTTGCAGCCACCTGGTGAAAGCTGCCTTCGTAACCCTGTATCGATACGCGTTTGTTCATGTTGGGCTTTTATATTTTTTACAGTCTGTAATCTGCACCAGAGCTATAAAACAAAAGTCCCGGCTTTTTCTGCCGGGACTTTCTATTGTTGTTATTTTTTAATCTAGTGTGTTTTCAACAAAACAAATCCCGGCTTCTTTGCAAAAAAGAAGTAATAAAAATAGAAGCCGAAATAACGCTTTGTTGTTGTCATGAATCAAAAATAGGCCAGTACTATTTATTCACCAAAAAAATGGGTACAGAATTTTATAAAAATACTTCGTTAGCTACTCCCTAACGTTTGTCAGTCGAGGCGTTTGGTTTCAATCTCGTCTATTTTTTTAAATAGATGAAAAGGCTTGTAAGTTCTCCAGTTTTCCAGGTCCATTAACTCGAGGTAACGATTGAGTTTGGCTCGTTTAAAATCGTATTGCGTTTGTTCGGGCATATTCAAAATAACCACCCAACCGTTTTCGTCCATTGTTTCTTCGTACCATTCTTCGTAATATTCTTTATCGCTGCTGTGAAAATTCAATACATTTTCGGCAATGAAAATAAACTTGTTGATGCCGGCTTTCATAAACACATCCACTACTTCACGTTTTAGTTCCATGATATCGTTTTCAATGGCATCGTTCCATTCGCCGATGAGTTCAATTACAGCATAATGTTCGTCGTAGTCGGCCATTAATACTTTCATAAACAAGGTACGGCTGCCAAAATCATCCCACTGCGGATGTATATAGTAATTGTAAACAGTTTGAGAAAACTCGAACTCTGAATACACCCGTCCGTAGAAAGGCGACCGCTCGTCCTGTTCGCTTACGTAAATATGCCGCCAATTGTAAAATGGTTCTATGTCGTGCATGCGAAAATCAATGTTTAATGGTTTCAGGAGTTTGAGGGTTTAAGGTTTAAAGGTTTAAGAGTTTAAAAGTTGCTGATTAATTCGGTACGGATCTACCACAAAAGATTAATGGTTGAGGTAGACACAAAACCCTTAAACTTTTAAACCTATAAACCCTTGAACCTCTTCACATACCTAAAACAAAAGAGGCTGCAAGCAATTTACAGCCTCTTTAAACCGAGTTCCAAATATTTTTTATTGTATTATTCTATGATGATTTTATCGGAGTAAACAATTTTTTTTGCATTGCTCAATACTTTAACAAAGTACATGCCCTTTGCAAATGCCTTCTTCAATTCCACTTCCACTACTTGCCCCTTGTTGGCTATATTGACCGGCTTTTGCAATAATATTCGCCCGGTGATATCCACGAGTTGAATATCGTAACGACCCAATTCATCATTATCAAAGCTTACTCTAAACATTCCTTCCGCAACCGGGTTGGGATAGAGGGATATTTTATTGTAGGCGCTCAAAGGCCGGGTGAACAATGGTGCCGTTTCGGCCCTGTTTTCATTTTGAAGAGCAATATTTCCGTTAGCCAGGTCGGAGGCGTTAAACACTTTGCCATTTGTATTTACCCTTGCAGCTTTCCAGCTTTTCATATCCACTTCAAAATAGCCATCGGTATAGCTGGCACTGCTTACAATCAGTTTTCCATCGTCGCTCACTACTGCGCCATTACTGGTGAATTGTGCCGGCAATCCGTCGATGCCGCCGATATAGCGGGCAGTTCTGTTGGCAATATCAATACGGAATACCGATCGATTGGCCGAAATAAGGAACAGGCTTCCATCGGCAGCGGCTACCATATCGCCTCCCCAACTGGTGCAACGATTGTGTACCGATACGGCGCCATTCGACGGATCGTCTTGCAATGCGCCAAGATCAGTTATCAAGGGCTTTCGTCCTGTAGTAAACTTCACCAGGTGATTGGCATCGTTGCTAAGTGCATACCCGTTTCCATCGGCACCAATTACCATGCGGGTGATATGATTTGCCTCGTCGTTCAGGTTATGGGCCTTGCTGAGCGGTTCTCCGCTGAAATAATAAATTTTGGGAGTGCTGCTGTTGAGATCGATATAACGGAGTTCATTAACAAACATCGGCGTATAATAAAGCCGCTTATGCTTTTTATCGAAGGCGCAGGCAGCCGAGAATGTTGAGAAGGGCATGCGGCTGTTATCGGTAATCATGCCTTTTTCATTTTTTACCTGTATGCTTTTGCCACTGCGTGCGTCCAGTACCTGGTAATTGAACCGGCTGTTTTCGTACACCTGTTGCAACACTTCGCCGGTGGTAAGATCAATCAGTTTTACTTCCGTCCACAAGAACTGTCCCTGTTTTTCGCTGGTGATTGCGTAGGCGGTAACTTTCTTCTTCTGTCCGTATGTTATCAGGGAATAACAAAAAAATACCGCGAGGAGTAAAAATTTGTACTTCATAAGACAGCGTTTTACTACCGCCGGGAGCGGCAGGGATTAATAATACCTATAAGTTACTATTATTCTCAACGCTGCACAACAAAAAAATGCAGGGCCGTCATTAATTTTTTGTGAACGGTTTAGGAATGAAGCGAGTCGATTGCCTTCTTTACGCTGCCGTATTGCATCAAGAGATTTTTGGCGCGTTCGTAGTCGTTTATACCTGTTCGCTCCATCACCATTTTTGCGCCCCGATCGATCAGTTTGTTATTGGTAAGTTGCATGTTAACCATACGATTGTCTTCTACCCTGCCGATCTGTATCATCACGGTGGTAGAAATCATGTTCAACACCAATTTTTGAGCGGTTCCGCTTTTCATGCGGGTACTTCCGGTTACAAACTCGGGGCCCACCACTACTTCAATGGGATAGTCGGCAGCCGAGGCAAGGGGGCTGCCCTGGTTGCAGGTAATACAGCCGGTAATGATATTGCGTTTGCGGCATTCGTTCAAAGCGCCAATTACATACGGCGTAGTACCGCTGGCAGCAATACCCACTACTACATCTTTATCGTTTACCTGGTGCTGTTCCAGATCGGCCCAACCGTCTTCGGTACTGTCTTCAGCATTTTCAATGGGGCGACGTATGGCTTCATCGCCTCCGGCTATCAGGCCAATCACAAGTCCATGTGGCATTCCGTAGGTGGGAGGAATTTCGCTGGCATCGAGTATGCCTAGCCGACCGCTGGTTCCCGCACCAATGTAAAAGAGGCGCCCGCCTGCCAGCATCTGGTCGGTGATTATGGTAACTAATTTCTCGATTTGAGGAATTGCTTTTTCGACAGCAAGCGGCACTAGTTTATCTTCAGAGTTGATATTCGTGAGTACTTCTTTAATACTCATTTTTTCCAGGTGCCTGTAATTACTCGCCTCCTCGGTTACTTTAATAAAATCGCCCATGAAACTATTTTCAGTTTTAGAAGGTTGGCAGCTAAACTGGCTGCAATATAGTTTATAGGTGGTAGTCGATCAAACCTTCCATGGGGTTCTTGAGAATTTTTCCCAGTTCAAACTCATAAGTAGTACAAAGTTCCCTTAGCACGTCACGGAAACCATAAGACACTCCCCCCACAAAATGAATCGGGTATTTCCAGCTTTCGCCGTATTTGCACAGATGTGTGAAGAAAAAATCATTCAATCCATCTTCCACTATATTCTCCACCATATAATGCCCGCGATTTTCGGCCAGGAAAAGTGCAAAAGTAGCCAGGTAACGATTGGGGAATGGTTTTTTATAAACATTCTCCAATATATCTACCGAGGTAACCGGGTATTTTTGTTCGAACTTATAACGCAATTCTTCATCGAAAGTATTATAGAGGTAATACTGCAACACTTTTTTACCGAGATAGGCACCGCTTCCTTCATCGCCCAATACATAGCCCAGGCCCGGGCTGTTTTTTACAATCGATTTACCATTGTAGTAACAACTATTGCTACCCGTACCCAGTATACAGGCGATCCCTTTCTTATCGCCACATAGGGCCCGGGCCGCAGCCATCAAATCGTGGGTAACAGCAATTTCCCTGGTATCGAAGACACGGCTGATTGCCTTTTTTACAAGTTTGGCATTATCGGGATTGGCGCAACCGGTTCCATAATAAAATATCGCAGAAATGCGGGGCCGGTTCAACTGGGGTAATAGTTCGTTGCGAATGATCATCTCGATTTGAGTAGCATCGAGAAAATAAGGGCTGATACCCTGGGTAAATACTGCCTGTGTTTTTTTCCGTGAACTTACGAGGCACCATTCGCATTTGGTAGCCCCGCTGTCCGCTATTAAAATCGCCATTTCTGATTCGTTTAGATTATCCGTAATTAGCGCCGCTCAAAGAAGGCAAAGTTCGTAATTGCAAATTAATTATGATCTTAGCCCCGTTTTGCTATTTAAGCTCGTTATACAAGCTACAAGTAAATTTATTTTTTTAGAATTAAAATTGTGCTTTGCGCGTTAATTTGGGCCTGAAGTTTGACAATTGACAAAAAAAATCCGGATGAAAAAATTGCAGGTTTGGTTTCCCTTGTTGTTTGCCCTTACACTGATTGCGGGCATGTGGATTGGTTTTAAGTTGAGAAAAAATATACCCGAGTCGCAGGGTTTTTTCAGCGGCAATCGCCGGTCTACTTTACAGGAGGTAATGAACCTGGTGAGAACAAGATATGTGGATTCTGTAAATGCCGATTCGCTTACCGAAAATGCCATCGAGGCCATGTTGGCCGGGCTCGATCCTCATACCGTTTACATTCCGGCCGTGCAGACCGAGGCGGCCAATGAAGACCTGAAAGGAAGCTTTGAAGGAATAGGGGTGGAATATTTTATTATCGACGATACGGTGAATGCCGTTAATATTTTGCCGGAGGGTCCGAGTGCCAGGGCCGGAGTTTTGATTGGAGATAAGTTTATAAAAGTGGGCGATTCGGTAGTGGCCGGTAACAATATTACCAATGAAAGAATCAAGAAACTATTAAGGGGAGAATCGGGCTCCACGGTAAACGTTCAGCTACTCAGGGGCAATAAAACCATCACCACTTCCATTACCCGTGGAACCATTCCGCGTTTTGCTATAGAAGCTGCTTATATGATTGACGGGGAAACCGGTTTTATTCATCTCAGCAAGTTTTCGCGAACCGCGTATGAAGAGTTTATGCGGGCTATGGAAAATTTGCAGAAACAGGGCATGAAAAAATTGATCTTCGATTTGCGAGGAAATGGCGGAGGCATATTGGAAGAAGCAGTGGATATAGCCGATGAGTTTTTAGATAGTACCCGTTTGGTGGCTTATACGAAGGGCGCTCATTCCGACAGAAGAGAATACAACTGCAAGCGGCCCGGTTTGTTTGAAAAAGGCGAATTGGTATTGCTGATCGATGAATTCAGCGCTTCGGCGAGCGAGGTGCTGGCGGGAGCGTTGCAGGATTGGGACAGGGCAACTATTATTGGAAGAAGAAGTTTTGGGAAAGGATTGGTGCAAGAGCCATTCGATTTGAGCGACGGTTCGCAATTGCGACTCACCGTTTCCAAATATTATACGCCGGCAGGTCGAAATATTCAAAAGCCTTTTAAAGGAAACCACGAGGAATACGAAGAAGAGATATACGATCGGTTTCACAATGGCCAATCTGTAAAAGCCGATACCACCCTGCATTCGGGAAAAGCTTATCAAACATTGAAAAAGAAAAGAACTGTTTATGGCGGAGGTGGTATAGTACCCGATATATTTATTTCGGCCGATACTACCCGCTTATCTCCCGCCGTAAGAACCCTTTTTGGAAAACAAACATTTGCCAAGTTGGTGTACAGGTATTATCTCGACAACCTGGATTTCTTTGGTAAATTTAAAAGCGCAACAGAGTTCGCAAAATCGTTTAACCCGGGCGAAGAGAGTTGGAAGCAATTGCAGAAATATGCGCAAAAAGATTCGGTAGATTTAAATGCCATGTCGGAAAAAGACAAGATGGAGGTTAACGAGCGTTTCAAAGCCTTTCTTGCCATGCAGGCCTGGCGGATGGAAGGCTATTATGTAGTGATGAACCTGTCGGACCCGATTGTTGCAAGAGCTCTTGAGCTGATAAAATCAGGTAAGTAGTAGCAGGGTTATTAATAAAAAAAGCAACAACCTTGTTGAGGTTGTTGCTGCGAGGATAAGGTGGTGAGAAAACTATGTAGAGAGTTTATTGACTATTGTTTTTATCGAGTAGTTCTTTTTTCTCGATGCGATAGGAACTGATTAAACCAAGTCCACCGCCGATAGCAATGAGTGAGAAGTAAATGGCTGGATTATCTTCATCAACTTTTAATATCTGCTCATTGAGGAAATAAGCCAGGAACAAGCCGATACCTGCACCTACCAGCAAAAGCCCCCATTTGAGATTTTTATAAGGAGCCGGGCGGTTGGCCCACTCTTTTGGATTCATTCCTTTTTCAATCATCGCGAGGTTTTCGCGCTTGTTCATATATACGATTCCAAATATCAAGGCAAAAAAGCCCAGGGGAACTAAGATCGGGATTAACATTTCTGCGCCGTGCATATACTTTGTTTTAATTAAGTTTTTAAAATTTTGTTTGGGGTTTGTTCTATCAGACTACCGCTCCGGAATTCAGGTTACAGTCTTTCAAGAACTTTTTTTTGTAACCGGCTTTTTGTTATTAACCGGTGTACGGGAGATATGACTACGGTAGCGGAAGGCAGGTTACAGGGTTTGGAAATTTTCTTTTATAGCCTTTATTGTCAAGGGTTTAATGGTTTAAAGGTTCAAAAGTTTAAAAGTTGAAGGGTTAGTCAGTCCCGAAATAAAAGCCGGGCTTCTTCAACCCTTAAACCCTTAAACTCTCCAACCCTGAAACCTTTCCCCCCGAAGTCACAACATTCCCGAACTTTACTGTAACCTTTCACCAACTGCTTTAGTCATATATACCGGAATGAATACCGGACTTAATGATAGTGAGATCATTGGCAGGGTACTGCGGGGTGAGTCGCAGTTATATGCCGAATTGGTAAACCGATACCAGAACTTCGTATTTACCATTACCCTTCGCTATACCAGTCAGCGCGAAGATGCCGAGGAAATTGCACAGGATGTATTTGTGAAGGCATATCGCAGCCTGGCCGATTTCAGGGGTGATTCGAAGTTCAGTACCTGGTTGTACACCATTGTGAATACCACCTGTATTACTTTTCTTCGGAAAAAGAAACTGGACACACATTCGCTGGACAATGAAAAGGTTTTTGAGGTAGCCGACAGTGTGGATTCGGGATTCAGGGCGAACCAGGTAGAGCAAAAGTCGCGGGTGCAAATGGTGAACAAGGCGATTCAATTGCTCAGTGCCGACGATGCCAAGCTCATTACCCTATTTTATAAGGGGGAACAAAGCCTGGAAGAGATCGGAAGAATTTTGGGAATAGATCCCAACACGGTAAAAGTAAAATTGCACCGGGCAAGAACGAGATTGAAAGAAAAAATGGAAAAGCATTTTTCGGAGGAAGTGAGAGATGTGATGGGATAGTGGAATTTGAAAGATGGCAGTATGAGGAAATGAAAAGTCAAAAGTCCAAAAAAACAAATAAAAACTTCAACCATGTCAACATTCAATTATTCTCCATTAGCGGATGAGGGACAGGCCGGGGATCCGATTGGCGAGATGGAACTTCGTTTATGGGATTATATTGATGGCAATTGCAATGCCGAAGAAAAGAGTTTTGTGGAGCAACTGATTGCCACCAATCTTGAATGGAAGGCGAAGTACAAAGAATTGCTGGAAGTTCATCAACTGGTATCGGGGCATATGGAATTGGATGCACCTTCCATGCGCTTTACAAAGAATGTAATGGAAGAAATCGGCAAGTACCAGATAGCCCCGGCTGCAAAAACCTATATCAACAAAAAAATCATTTGGGGTATTGCCATTTTCTTTTTTGCGATGATTGCCGGTTTTTTGATTTATGGATTTGGACAGATCGATTGGTCGGCAAACTCTGGCAGTGGATATAAGATACTCGACGCTACTCAAATAGACTGGAGTAAATTCTTCAACAATACTTACACCAATATTTTCCTGATGATAAATACAGTGCTGGGTTTGATGGTACTGGATATGTATCTGGGAAAGAAGAAAAGGCAACTGCGGGAGAAGAATATATGATGCAGTGAAATGGTTCAATGATTTTGATGAAGCTTGGTGAACTCACATCACCAGGTCCGGTATGCCCCTGCAATTTTTTGTGGGGGCTTTTGTTAGAAGCTTTTTAAATCTAAAGTTGTGTGAGTGAGTGAAAAATTGTGTTTGTATAGCTAATTGAATTTTACGGAAGTTCGAAGGTTGGGCGGGGATTTTGCCCCTTGGGCCCTCCCCCTCCCCCGCCACCACCACCGGCTTTTTTGCTCATAAACTGAGCAAGGCCAAACTCCGGCCACGAGTAAGCAGGCATTTCTTTCACCGTTACCCTTCCACCAATAGGCGTGCACCCGATCAATTCCTACCAACCGCAAGCTTCGAAGTCTTGCAGCCGGTATTTATCAATCAGGATGTAAAGATCCATTGATTGCAAAACCATGCAATGGGAAAAAAACGAATTTAAATGGGAAAATTCGGCAATAAGATGGTGTTATCCGGTTCAAGAGTTGACTCGACTTCTTGGTAAGCGATTATTCAGGCAAATTCTGAAACGCTTATGGCAATTCAATTGTTTTTGGTAATTGTTTGAAAGGATGCAGGCTACATTATTATGTTATTTATTGTCCACTATAGCAGCTAGTAGAGTTGGAAGATTAAGTTCTCAAAAAAGCCGTTTGGCCTCATTATAGATTAGCACAACGATTTGAGCATATCCGCCAATTCTTTCACCCCCTCGGTCGCCGGTTTTTCTATAGCAACCAGGTTATACGCATCCGAAGTATAAGGAATCCTCTTATCGACTATGTATTTGGGAATATGCCAGGGTGCATAGTTTACCAATCCCGCCGCCGGATACACCACCAGCGATGTACCTACCACCACAAACAAATCTGCCTGTCGAACAATACCCGCCGCCCGCTCAATCATTGGTACCGGTTCCTCAAACCATACAATATGAGGTCTTAACTGCGCCCCGTCTTCTGCTTTGTCACCAATATTGATATCGCCCTTTATTTCATATACCAGTTCTTCATCCACTTCGCTGCGCATCTTGAATATTTCACCATGCAAATGCAACACTTTCGTGCTGCCCGCTCTTTCATGTAAATCGTCGATGTTTTGAGTAACGATATGTACGTCGAAATCGCGTTCCAATTGCGCCAGTATGCGATGGGCAGCATTCGGCTCGGCTTCTAATACGTTTTTGCGCCGGTAGTTGTAAAACTCCAATACCAGTTTCGGGTTCTTCTTCCAGGCCCTTGGCGTTGCCACATCTTCAATTTCGTATCCCTCCCACAAACCATCGCTATCGCGAAATGTTTTCAAACCGCTTTCGGCACTGATGCCTGCACCTGTTAATACAACCAATTTCTTCATATCTCAAATTTAAAAAGGCTTCCTTAAAAATCTACCAGTAAAACGGCCAGCCTCCATCGGCCCAAAAGCGTTGTTATTAACAATTACTATTTCGATCGCGAACGTATGAATCTTGTTTTACGAATCAAAAGCCATCCCAAAAAAATAAAAATAAATAAAGGCCATAGCGACAAAAGCCCGATTACCAACTCTCCCATCCATGTGGCCCCAGTTTTCAACGAATTCAGCAACCTCATTCCATACGAAGGCTCATTGTTGCCAATAGCCCCTGGATTTAATACCTGGAAATAGGTGAGCCTGATAGTACTTAATGCGGCAGCATGCGTTAGATAATTTATCCTTCCGGACGCCGCCTCAATTTCTTCCTGTATATCGTCGATCTCCTTTTGGACCTGCAAAATCTCACTCATGTTTTTTGCCTGCGTTAGCAGATCGAGATATTTCAGTCTTACCTGCTTCCTCGCTTCCAACCTCGAACGGGTATCCACTACCGCTGCCGTTACATCTTCCGATTGTATTTTTCGTTCGTTTGTTTTAAGAGCAACGGATGCCAGGGAATTGACCACCGGATCAAACTGGTCAACCGGCACTTTTATTTCTACGGTATTCCCCAGCTTGTAGTCCGACTGGCTCTGCTCTTCCTTTGCAATATATCCTCCCGATTTAATGACTATTTCCTGCAACACAGTGGTAAAATCTTTGTACTGCTTAACCTCAATATTTAAAAATGCAGTTTTTATTATTTTCTTCGCCCATTCATTTCCCGAACCGCGGCCGCTGGTTCTTACCGGGCTATTGCCACCCTGTTCAACGGTATCGTTTGCATTATACTCACCTGGCTGCTCGTTGGGAGGAACATCATTATCGGCTAGCTTGTCAAATGCCGGGCTCTTATTTTCCGATTGAATGGTATCACAACTAATAAACGGGGATATAAAAAGAATGCACACAAGCATTCCTTTAAGGACGCAGTTCATAAAATTAGTTTTAAAAGATGATGAGGTATCAGATGCGCAAATGGATTGTTTACACATCGAGTTTGAGTTCTCCCAAAAAAAACTACCCAGAACCTGGTTTAAAGAGACGAACAAATACCGGTTGCAGCAGTGTTATTTCAGCGCTGAAAGTCTTATTCCGGTTCGATCGCAACAAAGGCTAATTCGCCGAAACAAGATTTTATACGTACTAACTAAAAAAAGTAACCTGCAATCGCTGTTAAAAAAACTCCCGCTTGCTTAACAAGCGGGAGTTCTATAATCATTAAAGATTTATTTACGAAACAATTATTTCTCACCGGCCAGCTCCATAATCACCTTCCATTCTGCATCGGTAACCGGCTGCACACTCAATCTACCCAATCGAACAAGGGCCATATTTGCCAATCGCTTGTCCGATTTAATCTGGGCAAGACTAACAGTATTCTTCAATTTCTTATATGGCTTTAAGTCTACCACCACCCATGCATCTTCTTCGGTAGTAGGGTCCTGGTAAGCTTCTTTCGCCACTTTCGCAATCCCAACTATCTCCAATCCCTCGTTACTGTGATAAAACAATACCTCCTCTCCTTTCTTCATTGCCCTAAGATGGTTCCGCGCTGCATAGTTGCGCACGCCATCCCAAAAAGTTTGCTTATCCTTTTCAAACTGTTCCCAGGAATATTTAAACGGTTCAGATTTTACGAGCCAGTATGCCATATCGAAAGAGAATTAATTGATGAATGAATTCAGCGTTACCGGGCTGCAAAATACCACAAGAACTTAAACCCTGTACTGCTTCCGAAAATATTTTATTCTAAAAAATCCAATTGCCATCGGCCTGCGTATCTGGCTTGATTCACCAGGGTAATTCCACGAAAAAAAGTCATTTCAACAAAAATTAAAAAACCAGAGATTTATGAAACGATTCTTTATGGCATCGCTGGCAATCGCTGCATTGCTTACCTCATCGCAAGTGTATTCGCAAAACAAGGAGAAAACCGTAGATGTGGGCGGAGCCCCTATGTATCCTTCCAAAAACATCGTGGAAAATGCAGTAAACTCAAAGGACCATACCACGCTGGTGGCTGCTGTAAAAGCAGCCGGCTTGGTGGAAACCTTGCAAAGTGCTGGCCCGTTTACCGTATTCGCCCCCACCAATGATGCATTCAACATGCTGCCACAGGGCACAGTTGAAACCCTTTTGAAACCCGAAAACAAATCGAAGCTTACCACCGTACTTACCTATCATGTAGTTGCCGGGAAGCTGGATGCAAAAACCCTGGCTGCAAAAATCAAAGAAGGCAACGGAAGCGCTGAATTAAAAACCGTAGCCGGCGGCAAATTATGGGCGGTGATGCAAGGAAATAAAATTGTATTGAAAGATGAGAACGGAGGCATGTCTACCGTAACCATCAAAGATGTTTATCAAAGTAATGGCGTGATCCACGTCGTAGATCATGTGGTGTTACCCAAGAGCTAAGGCTCTTACGAAGGCCCTTTTTGAAGGGCTTTCTTTTTTCCCGATAATTTGCCGAAGGAAAAATGCCCGAGGAAATTATCGGGATTTTTTTTGCGGCCAAAATCTATTTTAAAACCCACGTCGTATATAGCTGTATCCCCTCCCTTCCCACAACCTGAACTATATTCTTATTCAGGTATTCTCCCCATCCCTCTCCAGCAACCTTATGCTGCCCTTTTTATTTTTCATTTTTTACTTTTGAATTAATAACTATAATAAGCAACCGCACATCAAGCTTTCCAACTATTATCAAAAAAATCCTCTCGCTACAAGAAAAATCTCTACTCAATAAATCCAATTGCCATCACAAGGCGTATATCCTAGCGATACTATTTAAATCACTTCAAAACATTAATCATGAAAATCAGAAAAGTCCTTACCATTGGACTCGCCTCAGCAGGAATTATTGCTGCAGGCATTTTGTATGCGGCAGACCACATCGACTCACCCGCTGTTACCAATCAAAGCACCGATATAACCGATGTGTATGCTTTTCGCGGACAAGATCCCAATAATATTGTTCTCGTGGCCAATACCCAGGGATTACTTTCTCCCTCAGCCACTGCAACTGCTAAATTCGATGAGAATACACTTATCGAATTCAATATTGATAATAACAACGACAACGTGGAAGACCTCGTTATCCAGGGTATCGTATCTGGCGGAAAAATGAAAGTGTACGGCCCCATTAAGCCCTCCGAAACAGGCAACCGTAGCCGCATCGAAGGAAATGCAAGCGCCGAAGTAGCGATTACTCCTTACGGGTCAGCAGCCATCATTGGCACAGGCAGCGGTGGAATAAAAGTATTTGCCGGCCCACGCGACGATCCTTTCTTCTTCGATCTTAACCAGTTTAAAAAGATAATAGCCGGTACCGCCACCAGCTTTAACAACCCCGGCACCGATGCCTTCGCAGGAACCAATGTGCTGAGCTTCGTGGTAGAACTGCCCAAGTCCTCGCTCAATGCTTCTTCGGGTAAGTTCAATGTTTGGTTAGAAACCAAAAAGAAAATCTAGTTTTTATAATTCAACGTTTAAATAAAATATAAAATGAAAAAGAATATTCTTTATATAACAACCGTATTGTTAGCAAGCGCCACGCTTTTTGTGGCTTGCGATAAAGACGATGATATGCCTGCGGACATTGTGTATTATCAAACACAGGACCAGATGGCCCGACCCGCAATCAATACCGTTTTCATTGACGCAGCAGAAAAAGATGTTTTCAATACCACTACGCCATCTGCACAAGGGCCCGCATTTGCCAACAAGTTTAAAAACAAATTGCTCGCGCTTAATCCCGGTTATACCACTAACCTGTTAGGACTCGATGCCACTGCGTTTACGGGAGTATTGGCAACCGATGTATTGAATGTTTCTACTACCGCCCCTACTACATTTTTTGATGGAACCAATGTACTCACAGGTCGTGCTCTCGCCGATGATGTTATTGATGTGGAGTTGACACTGATCTTCGGCGGCCCCATGGGCTCATCGAATCCCGGTTTGACAAGCGATAAGGTATCGGCCAACGATAAGCCCTTCCTTACAAGTTTTCCTTACCTGGCAACACCCCATTAATAGCATTAAGCCAGTTGCGTTCGCCTTGCCGGGAGTTTGAAAGATTGCGCCCCAATCTCGAAAAATTCCCGGTTTTTCTTTCACCACATAGTCCTTAGTTCATGAAAAAATATTTCGCTTCAATAGTCACGCTGATTTCTTTGTTCATTTTATATGCATGCTCTTTAAAAAAAGGCAACGATAAAATTGTTACCGCCGCTGATTACAAGAAATATCTGCGCACGAGTAGCAATTCTCTCAATAAAATTGATGCTGAAATCCAATTCTGGCGGAGCAGGTTTATAAAAACACCCGACGATATTATTGCACGCTCCAAAATTGCAGGACTATTGTGCCAGCGATTCCAGTATTCGGGGAATATCCGCGAAATACACGAGGCGGATAGTCTTTATCAACTGGCAAACCATCTGAACCGGTCGAACAACTCATCTACCTTTCGCTCCCTGGCCGCCAATTGTATAACACAACATAAGTTTCTGCAGGCTCAATTGTATATCGATTCAGCTTTGCAACTGGGCGACGACAAATACCTCAGCACCCTGATGGAATTTGATGTTGCGATGGAACTTGGAAATAAAATCAGGGCAAGAAGAGCGCTGAATACTATTTCACAGAAAAACAGCTTCGAATACTATATCCGCGAAGCAAAATATAAAGATCATGCAGAGGGAAAATTGGACGAAGCAATTCTCTTGATGGAAAAGGCATGGAATGAGGTAAAGAATGGTAATAATCCGGCGACATGGTTATGGACAAAATCGAACCTGGCCGATATGTATAGCCACGCCAACCGTTTTAAAGAAGCATACCAGGCCTACCTCGAAGTACTGGATAAAGATCCTGAATACTATCATGCGCTCAAAGGCATCGCATGGCTGGCATTTTCTAAAGACAAGAATACCGGGGCAGCAAAAGAAATCCTTTCATTCCTTAAACAACAACACCCGGTTCCGGATTACGATTTGCTACTGGCCGAAATAGCAGCTTATGAAAACAATGAAGCGGAAAAGAAACGATTGCAGGAAGAGTTCATAACGCGGGTTCAGCATGCGATGTATGGCGATATGTACAATAAATACCTTTTTACACTCAAGTCTGATGAATTAAAAGATGCCAATGCAGCCCTGGACATCGCAAGCAAGGAAGTAAGAAACCGGCCGACCGGCGAGGCCTTTAGCTGGCTGGCCTGGGCATACCTCCAAAACGGCCGAAAAGAAGAAGCATTGAAAACAGCAAGAGTTTATGTAGAGAATAATTGCTTCGAACCCGATGCAGTTTTTTTATTGGGAAAGATATACCTGGCAACGGGTGATCGAAAGAAGGCGGGCCGCTTTCTGCAAGAGGCATACGAAAGCCGCTACGAGCTGGGGCCGTCTGCGAGTGAAGAAATTGAGCAAGCATTAAAACAACTGTGATGAAAAAACTTGTTATACACTGCTTCTGTTTAATGATAGCAGTCGATTGCCTTGCGCAACGAACGCTGCAGGGTTTGGTAATTGATATGAAAACCAGGGAACCGCTGGAATCGGCTTATATCAAAACATTGGGCACTAAGCTGGCTTCCCTTTCCGATAAAAACGGAAGATTTGAAATCAGCATCCCTGCCGAGGCATTGTTGACCAACTCAATCGCTATCGAAGTTTCTTATATCGGCTTTCAAACAAGAGTGCTCAGTGTTTCACCCGGCAATGAAGCCATTATCATTGAAATGGAAAAAGGCAATATAAGTTTGAAAGAAGTGGTTATTACTCCTCAAACCAATTTGCAATCGTTCAATACCATCAGCAAGATCGATCTCAACCTGCAGCCTGTTCGATCGGCCCAGGATATACTAAGAACTGTTCCCGGTTTGTTCATTGGTCAGCACCAGGGAGGTGGAAAAGCCGAACAGATTTTTTTACGCGGCTTTGATATCGATCACGGAACAGATATCAACCTAACGGTGGATGGATTGCCCGTAAATATGGTATCGCATGCACACGGACAAGGCTATGCCGATCTTCATTTCCTGATACCGGAGCTCACGGGTAAAGTGGACTATGGTAAGGGGCCGTATTATACTTCATTCGGCAATATGGGAACCGCGGGCTATGTTAGCCTGAATACACTGAATAGCCTCGATAAAAGCACGGTAAAAATTGAAGCGGGACAGTTCAATACCTTTCGCACCCTTGCCATGATTGATCTTTTGTCTTCTTCCAAAAAGGAAAAAGGAAGCAGTGCCTATATTGCCGGCGAGCTTTTGTATTCCGATGGACCCTTCGATGTGCCACAACATTTTAACCGATTCAATCTTTTTGGCAAATACAATACGCGTATTGGTAAGAATAACAAGCTTAGCCTATCCCTTTCCACTATGAATAGCGATTGGGATGCTTCGGGACAAATACCCGAGCGCTCTGTAAAAGACGGAAGCATCGGGCGGTTCGGGTATATCGACAGCACCGAAGGAGGATATACCAGCAGAAGCAATGTAAATTTGAAACTGGCATCCTATTTCAACAATGCCCAGCTCGAAAACCAATTTTATTACACCAACTACAATTTCAATCTTCATTCCAATTTCACGTTCTTCCTTAACGACCCTGTCAACGGCGACCAGATACGACAAAGAGAAGCAAGAAATATTTTCGGGTACCAGTCCCGGTTCACAAAGAGATTTTTCATAAAAGACTGGGCCATCGAATCAATCTATGCAATCGGTTTTCGACACGATAAAACAAGAAACAGCGAGCTATCGCATACTATTAACAGGAACACCGTATTGGCATATTCCCAGTTGGGCAATATAAGCGAGTTGAATAGTTTTTTCTATGCTGAAAAAAATATCAGCCGCGGAAATTGGCTGTTTAATATAGGTGCGAGGTTGGATCAATTTGCCTTTGATTATTCTGATAAACTGCAATCAACTCAATTGGAGCGTCAAACAAAATGGATTTTCAGTCCCAAATTAAATGCTCAATATACCTTTAACGAAAGAGCTCAGTTATATATAAAAACCGGCAAGGGATTTCATAGCAACGACGCGAGAGTGGTGCTGATGAACGGGGGAAAGCAGGTGATACCGGCTGCTTATGGAGCCGATTTGGGCGTATTGCTGAAACCGGCCTCCAACCTGGTCATTAACGCAGCCGCGTGGTATTTATACCTGGAACAGGAATTTGTTTATGTGGGCGATGAAGGCATAGTAGAACCAAGTGGAAGAACAAGACGAAGCGGTATCGATGTTTCGGCACGTTATCAAATTGGCAAAAGCCTCTTCGCCGATGCCAATATCAATATTGCAAAACCCAGGAGTATCGGCGAACAAAAAGGAAACGATTATATCCCTCTCGCTCCCACCCTCACCAGCACCGGTGGATTAAGCTGGCAATTTGACAATGGCATTAACGGAAGCATTCGTTACCGGTACATGAAGGATCGTGCGGCGAACGAAGACAAATCCATAATTGCAAAAGGATATACTATTGCGGATCTTTCGCTTAATTACACGAAGAAGAAATATGAAATTGGTATTGCCATCGAAAACCTCTTCAACGTAAAGTGGAACGAGACCCAGTTCAACACCGAATCACGCCTGAAAAACGAGCCCTCGCCCATAAGCGAAATTCATTTTACACCGGGTGTACCTTTTTTGGGAAGGGTTAAGTTTGCTGTGTTTTTCTAATTGGCCAATTGACTAATTAGCTAATGGGCCAATCACCCATTTGCCAACACATCCGCCAAATGCATCGTTTGCAACTTATACCCCTTATTCTTAATTACACCATCGAGGTGCATGAGGCAGGAAAGATCGGTGGAGATAATACATTCGGCGCCCGCGGCCAGGGCGTTGTTAATTTTTTGATCGGCCATCGCCACCGAAATGGCTTCAAATTTTACAGCAAAGGTTCCTCCAAAGCCACAGCAGGTTTCCACATCATTCATCTCTACCAATTCCAACCCTTTTACGTGCGAAAGAAGCTTACGGGGTTCTGTCTTTATTTTACATTCGCGAAGCCCGGCACAACTATCGTGGTAAGTTGCCTTTGCATGAAAGCTAGCTCCCACATTCTCCACCTTCAGCACATTTACTAAAAATTCACTGAACTCATAGGTTCTTTTCTGGAGTTCTTTGACTTCATTATGATAAGAAGAATTGTCGAGCAGCCTGGGATAGTAATTTCTTACAAAGCCTACACAAGATGCACTGGGCGCAACAATATAATCGGAGCCTTTGAAATCGTTAATGAATTTGGTACAAACATCTTTTGCATCGTCCCAGAAACCCGCATTGTAAGCGGGCTGACCACAGCAGGTTTGATTGGTATTGTATTGAACAGTGCAACCCAGTTTTTCCAGCAGTTTTACCATGTTAAAGCCGGTCTGTGGATAGAGTTGATCCACAAAACAGGGTATGAACAACTGTATCGTCATGTTGTTGCTGATCTTTTTTTATTTGCTCAACGAATGGCCGAGTGTAATCATTTTGATAGCAGTAACCGCAGCCTCCTCTCCTTTGTGCCCATGCTTACCGCCAATGCGTTCTTCGGCCTGTAACTGGTTATCGACAGTAAGAATACCGAAAATAGTTGGCACGGGAAGTGAAAGATTCAATTGCACCACCCCATCGGTTACCGCCTTGCACACATAATCGAAATGTGGCGTATCGCCGCGAAGTACGCACCCGAGGGTAATAAATGCATCGGGCCTGCTTTTCTTTTTCGAATTTTCCCAATAGGTTTTAACCGCAAATGGAATTTCAAAAGCGCCCGGTACCGTAATGATTTCAATTTTTTCTACGCCGTTTTCGCGAAGCTGGCGCAGGCAACCCGCTTCCAGTTCATCTACTATACGCGCATTCCATTCGGTACGCACAATTACAACACAGGCATTCTTTTTCAGAATGCCTGTGTTTATGTCTAACAAGTTACTTTTATTTACTTCAGCCATTGGCTCATTAGCTAACTGGTTAATTAATTCAACTCACCCAACTTACCCAGGTATTTTTCCACCTCTCTCGCACGCATGCTGGTAGGGAATTTCTGCTTCAGTTGCTTGAATGCTTCCAAAGCCTCTTTTGATTTTCCCATTTTGTCGTACAGCTGCGCGAGGCGGAAAAGGTATTCGGAACTGTTCATCTCGTCGGTTTCGAATGTAGTAGCTGCCTTTTTATAATACTCGGCTGCTTTGTCATTCTTGCCCAGTTCTGCATAAGCATCACCGAGGCAGCCTGCTGCCCGAAGTCTCAACTCGGGTTGATCCGACGAAAAATCTTCGAGGTATTTGATTGCATTGTTGAAATCACTTGTTTGCAAATAGCATATACCTGCGTAGAATTTCGCGAGGTTACCAGCCTTTGTGCCGCCGTGTTCCTTTATGATTTTCAGGAAACCGGGATTGGCCTTCGTGCCATTTCCTTTTAATGCAAGAGAGAATGAATCAATTTTAAAATTTGCCTGGGCGGGCCAAATAGCTTCGGCAGCTTCCGCTTCGGCTGGCGCCTTATAGAAATTCTGGTAGGCAAAATAACCTCCAATCAACAAAACCAAAAAGGCAAACACATAGGTGATGTATTTGCTGTTCTTACTCCAGAATTGTTGGCCAGAGGCAACCACTTTTTCTTCGGTGGTCTTTTGCACATTCACTTCAGGCTGCTTCACTTCGGTTGACATAACGCTTTTTTATGTTGTTTTTTTCGGGAATAAACAGTTAATCTACAATGAAAGGATAGTTGGGCTCTGTTACAATATCCTTCAATACTTCGTCGTCGTTTGGCCAGGGGCTTTCTTCAGCAAATTTTACCGAATGCGCCACCGCATCATTCACGCGCTTGTTAATTGCGTCGATTTGCTCCTGTGTGGCGAATTTACTTTTCAGAATAGTATTCAAGACCAGTTGAATGGGATCGCGGCTCTTGTATTCTTCCACCTCTTCCTTAGTACGATATTTCTGCGGATCGGAAATGGAATGGCCCTTGTAACGATAAGTTTTCAATTCCAGCAAAGTGGGTCCGCCGCCCTCTCTCGCACGCTTCACTGCGCGTGCCACAGCATCGTGAACCGCCTCTGCACTCATACCATCAACCGAATCGGCGGGCATTTCGTAAGCATCGGCCAGTTTATAAATATCCACCACGTTACTGGTACGTTCTACCGATGTACCCATTGCGTAGTTGTTGTTTTCGCAAATGAAAATTACAGGAAGTTTCCAGGTCATTGCCATATTGAATACTTCGTGCAACATTCCCTGGCGGGCAGCGCCATCTCCAAAAAAGGTGAGCGCAACATTATCGGTGCCCTTGTATTTTTCTGCAAATGCGAGGCCGGCGCCGGTTCCAATTTGGGCGCCCACAATACCATGGCCCCCGAAGAAATAAACGTCTTTCCCAAAAAAGTGCATGCTTCCGCCTTTTCCTTTGGCGCAGCCCGTGGCTTTTCCGTACAACTCGGCCATACAGGCATCGGGACTAACTCCCTTTGCCAGTGCAAGACCGTGGTCGCGATAAGCTGTTACAAAAGGATCTTCCAGGCGCGTGGCCGTCATACATCCTGCCGCGATTGCTTCCTGCCCCACATAGGCATGAAAAAATCCCCGGATCTTTCCTTCCATCTTGTATTTCTCTTCTGCCATCAATTCGAACTGGCGAATGAGGTACATCAACTCGTACCAATACAGGTAGGTTTCTTTAGAAAAACGTGTGGCCAATGGGTCAAAATTTAAGTTGGCAAAGATAAGGGGGAAATGGCAATTTAGAAACTCGAATTCCGGGAGCTGAATTTTTGATTTTTAGAGAGTTGAGTTGATTGAAGGGGTACCATCGGCGTATTGCGCCACCACGGATCATTTTTAGTTTTAGAATGGTCGTCCACAAAAACCTGTTGCATTACCCATGTTTATAACACAGATAACACGGAGTAGATTATAACCATAAAATACACCAATTGAATTGGATGGTTTAAAAGCCTTCGTTAATTCACCGTTCCCAATCGCAGAAAAACGGGAAAGCGGAAGTTCAGTTTTTCGCCCCCCGGCCACTTGTCTTTAAAATCAGCCAAAAATAACTCCACCGGGTTAACTCCATTTGCATCGATATAATGTTGCACGGCGCTCCAGGAGTTAAGGTATCCAATAAAATGCTGAAGATCCCAATTCACTTCTATCGAAAACTCGCGTGCGGGCAATTCGTCGAAATCGAATGCCACCGTTTTGTACGATTCGTCGATGAATTTTCTTTCCTTATCCCAATAAGGCCCCACTGTTTCTTGATAAAAACGAAGAATCAACTCATCCAGGTTTTCATTCTTGCTTACCGGGATATTGTATCCCCATATCGCAATGACGCCGCCCGGCTTCAATACCCTGCGAACTTCAGCAGTAAATTCAACCGCATTCAGCCAATGATAAGCCTGCGCCACGGTAATAAGATCGAAAGATTGACCGGCAAAGCCACTCATTTCGGCTCTCCCAACCGCATATTCAATTCGGGGATGAAAAACCGCGTTTTGAATTTGTTTTTCGCTCGAATCGGTTGCCATCACTTTGTCGAAATACTCCGCCAGTGCAATAGCTGCCTGCCCGTTTCCGGTAGCACAGTCCCAGGCCAGCTTTCGTTCTTTTACAAAAGAAAGGATATACTCGAACAATGCTCCGGGATATAAGGGACGATATAAAGCATAGGTATCCGACTGCCGCGAAAAAAGGTCTTTACTCATAGTGTTTGTTAATTACCCGGTACCAGTATGTCTATTTTGCAAATTTATGTTTCTGCACGCTTGCAGGCTTTTGTTTTAACCATCGGTAAATAACAGCGTTCAGCTTTTCCTATCTTGCGTGTTCATGCTTCAATTGCAATCCATATCGCTGTATCAATTCAAGAACTACACGCAACAGTCCTTTCAATTCACGGAACGATTGGTGGGTATCTGCGGCAAAAATGGCATTGGGAAAACCAACCTGCTCGATGCCATCTATTATCTCTGTTTCACGAAAAGTTATTTCACCCGCACCGAGGCACAGAATGTATTGCAGGGAGCAATGGGTTTTCGCATAGAAGGGAAAATAAGGTTAACTGAAGAAGATTTCAAACTCGCCTGCGTATTGCGTGAAAGCGGCAAAAAAGAATTTTATGTAAATGAAGAAGCCTACTCAAAATTTGCAATGCACGTGGGTCGATTTCCGGCTGTTATTATTTGCCCCGACGATGTGCAGATTATTACCGGCTCCAGCGAAGAAAGGCGCCGCTTCCTTGATGCCCTGCTCTCGCAAATCGATCCCGGCTACTTGCAGAACCTGATAGATTACAACCGGATTCTCCAGCAACGAAACAGTTTCCTGAAATCGCTTGCCGAAAACCGGAATGCCGACCAGCATTTGCTGGATGTTTACGACAAACAACTTTGCCAATATGGTATAACAATATTTGAGAAAAGAAAACAGCAGCTCCAGGAGTTGATTCCTTCGATACGGGAATTTTACCAGCAAATAGCCGGCTCAAAGGAAGAACTGGAACTGCAATACGAATCCCAGTTACAGGGCGGCGATTTTAAAAAACTACTTGTTCAGTCGCGCGAAAGAGATAAACTATCGCAACGAACAAATACGGGTACGCATCGCGATGATATCGTTATCAGCCTTAAAGACCAACCGTTCAAAAATATAGCTTCACAGGGTCAAAGAAAGAGCCTGTTATTTGCCCTCAAGCTTTCAGAATTTGAATTACTCAGCCAGGTAAAGGGCTTTGCGCCCTTCCTTTTGCTCGACGATGTATTCGAAAAACTCGATGCGCAAAGAATGCACAACTTATTGCAAAAGGTGTGTTTGGAAAACAGTGGCCAGGTTTTTATTACTGATACGCATTGCGAACGTATAAGCGAACACATGAAAAAGCTGGGCGCCAAATTCCAACTCCTCGAACTCAGCTAACACCCTTCCCCCATCCGCCATTCCAACATTCGCCATCCGCCATTCAAACATTCGCTATTCAAGCATTCACCATTCCCTCCTCCTCCATTTTCCCTAACTTCGCTCCATGAGTGAGTATTCTCTTGGCGATGCGCTGAAACATTTCCTGAATAAGAGCCGGATAAAAGGCTCGATACAGGCATTGCAGATAGAAGAAGTATGGGGGCAGATAATGGGAAAAACAATTGCTAAATACACCGAAAAAATACAGATACACGGCAGCACCCTCTACATCACCACCCATATGGCGCCGCTGAAACAGGAATTGCTTTATCAAAAAGATAATATCGCTGCGCGGGTGAATGAAGCGCTGGGGGAAAAAGTGATTAAAGAAGTGGTGATAATGTGATAATGAGGCAATGAGATAATGAGATAATGTGATAATGGGGGGAATGTTTCACTTTCGTTGCCTGAATTGAGCATTGCTGCCAATATTTACAGAAGCCCCCGTTTCAATAATTAACTTACTGAATTCAATAAGCCCCATCGCTTGTGTAACACTTATTGAATGCCCGTTCTTAACCGTGATGATATCTCCCGGCACCGGAATGCAATTGCAGTTCCAGGTAGAAGGATTGTTCCATGCCCCGCTCGTTACAGATTGTATAGAATTACCCGGTACAATTATCACTGCGTAATCTTCTACCTGTCCCGAACCTTCGATAGCAGTTCCATTGATTTGGCAGGCAGTGGGCATGGTGGGATTTCCCGGCGCCGGGTTATCGGCAATCACCCGCATCCGGAGAGGAATACCGGTTACTACTCCATTTTCGGGTACAGTTACTTGTGCAATCAACGAAGAGCTATAGCCGGATAGTAATTGCTCGTTGGGATCGTTGAAATCTCCATCGTTATTGTAATCGAGAAAGGCCTTGAACGAATGCGGGTTTTCGTAACTGCCCTCAATTTTCAGTTGGTAGCTTTGCCCCTTATATACCGTTGTTCGCTGGTTGCAGCTACGATCGATATAATTGCTTCTATCGCCCATGCTGGTATTGGAATAAACCCGGATACTGTTGAACTCTACCCTTTCGACCCCATAAAAGGGCGATTGCCCGTTCGACACAAAAGGCATGCAGGCGGCCAGGGGCGCGTTGCCGGGCGCGGCCGTTAATGCTCCCGAATTAATCAAACCCGGCCGGAATGTTTTCAATGCTGCCCGCACTCTCGCTTTTTGGCCCGCGGTAAACATCCAGGGGCAATCGGTAAAATTCATGTGATTGTTCAAAACAGTATATCCCATATTGGGATCTGCAACAGTATAAATGCCACCACTACACGAATTATGCAGGCTAAAACAATTGAATGCAACTACACTCGGCTCCGTATCGCAAACCCGATCGCCGTAAAAACTGCAGGAATCTGTTCGGGGGCAGTTGGTTTCAAAAGCGTCGTCGTAAAAGGTATGATACAATTCAAATACATGCCCCATTTCGTGGGCAATGGTGCGGTTCGATCCGTTAACGAATTGCGCATTCATGACAATGCCGTCGATGCCCGCATCGCTGTGCTGCGCAAAATAGGCATAGCCTCCAATGCCCACATCGGTTCCATTGATCTTGTTTACAATCCAGATATTGATGTAATCGGTATTCGGCCATCGGCTCAGGTTTTTTACCAATGCCTCGTCTGCACTGCCCGGAAATCCATTGATACCAATACCGCCTGAAGCATAGTTGCTGACGGCACTTCCATTTACCCGATTGATACCGGTGCTTATGGCGCAGTTGGGCGATCGTACTGCCAATTGAAATTGCATGCGCATATCCACGCCGCCAAAATTTGGCCCGTTCTTCCGCCACGAATTATTCAATTGCTGAATCATGGCATGAATATTTGCATCGCTGGGATTATCGGGCGACCCGATGGGAGTACCGGTATGAACAACGTGCACCACAATCGGCAAAACGTACAATTCATCATTATCCATCAATTCATCGAACCGGGTTTGAACCTGTAATTTTTGCTCTGCGGTTGCACGTTTCAGCAAAGACGATTCATCTGCCGGAGGCAAGAACCATCCGCAGGAAGGAATCTTTTTCTGCGCATTCGAGCTAATAGATGCGAAAGAAAAACAGAATAACAATACAGCAAGGGTACAATTGTTCATCGCCCAGCAATTAAGAAGGGGTTGATTTTTCGTTTGGGTTTGCTGATTTTCCAGGATGCCCTGAAGTTAGCTATTTACCGGGAACATCGGTTCTGAATTTTTCGATGCCCTTGCGGTCCTGCAGTGTTACAAAGCAGGTTCGGTAATCCTTGCCGCCAAAAGTAATATTGCTTACGTCTTTGCCTTTGAGTGTTATTTCCTGTATTTGTTTGCCCTGCGGTGTCATAATCACAACCGTTCCCTTACCATACCTGGTTACATAAAGATTGCCTGCGCGGTCGCATTTCATTCCGTCGAACCCATAATCGTCGAAAACGGCCACTATTCGCTGGTTGCTGATATTTCCCTTATCATCTACATCAAACGCCCATATCCTGCGTTGAATGCTTTCGTTTACATACAGTGTTTTGCTGTCGGGACTCAAACAAATGCCATTGGTAGTTCCCATATCGTCTTTCAGCAATACTGCTTTCCGATCGGGCCCGATGCGCCACAATTTTCCATTTTGTTTTTGCCAGTTGGGATCAGAAGCAAATACGATTCCCTTTTTACTGATGCATATATCGTTGGGCTGGTTAAAGCGATCGTCGTGGCAGTACACCGATACTTCGCGGGTATCTGTATTGACTTCAAGAATATTGTGTCCCGTGAAATCGGCTACCAGCATATTGCCTGCGCTGTTGAACTGTATGCTATTGCCAATGCTTTTATCGGGCAACGTAACAAAAAGTTCCACGGTGCCATCGGCATTCACCAGGCCAATGGTTCCATCTTTCTGGTAATTGACCACGAAGAGCCGTCCCTTTTCGTCCACCGCTGGTCCTTCGATATTTCTCGAAAATAAATTCTCGGCAGTATGGTCGTAAGCCTTGAAAAGCGATCGCTGAAATTCTTTTTCAGGACTCAATTTCCTCGAACAGGAAGCAATCAAAAAAGTAAAAAGTAAAAAATAATATTTCATGCCTAAAAGGTAAACTTAATTTAAAGGATTGCTGAAATAAAAATTCAATGCAGGTCGCATACCCATAACTCTCCTAATGTTTTTTCTTCAATCTTGAAAATACACGGGAAGTTTTTCCAAATCAACTATTCTAACCTTACCCTCGGATCGGCCCATCCATACAACACATCGGCAAGCATGTTGATGATAATAAAGAAAAAAGAGGATAACAGCACCGAACCCATCACCACCGGGAAATCCAGTTTTTCGAGGGCTTCCACGGTTAACTTACCTATCCCCTTCCAGCCAAAAATATATTCTACAAAAAAAGCTCCCGCCAACAATTCCGCAAACCAGCCGGTGATGGCTGTTATCACCGGATTGAGTGCGTTGCGCAAAGCATGTTTCCAGATTACTTTTTTGCTGCTCAAGCCTTTTGCATAAGCCGTTCGGATATAATCCTGGTTCAGCACATCCAGCATAGCGCTTCGGGTGAGTTGTGTAATAATTGCCATAGGCCTGATGCCAAGCGTAACCGCCGGAAGCAATAGGTTTTCCAAATGCAATTGCCTTCCGGTAAAAGGGTCGGTATCGAATAAACTGCCTGTCATTCTTAACCCGGTAAAATCACTTAATACAAATCCAAACAGGTAAGCGATGATGATCCCCATAAAAAAAGAAGGAGCCGAAATTCCGAGTATGCTGGTGAATACAGCCGATGTGTCCATCCAGCTATCCTTCTTAACAGCAGCCAACACTCCCAAGGGAATACCAAGCAGGCAGGCGATAATCATGGCCGCAATGGCCAGCAAAAGAGTACCCGGCAAAGCTTCCAGCAAAACCGAACCCACTTCTCGTTTGGTTTGATAGGAACGACGCAGGTAGGGAGCTTTGAAAGCAAGTTTTTTTTCCCCGCCAATAAAAATACCTTTCAGTTGCTTATTCTGTATTTCCTCCCTGCTATGAAATGCGATGGGGGAAACATCGTTGAGGTATAATAAAAACTGTTTCCATTTGGGTTGATCGAGATACAATTCCTTGCGGATATTTTCCTGCGTAGCCGCATCGGCCCTTTGCCCCATTACCAAGCGCGCAGGATCGCCAAAACCCTGGAACAAAACAAATACCAATACCACTACTCCCACCAATACCAGCAAACCGTACAGTATTCGTTTGGCAAGATATTTCAGCATGGTGCTTAATTGGCGTTAAGGATTTAATTGCCTTATCTTATTGAGGGCGCTGTTAAAGTCGGAATAACTCCATTTCTCCACTATCAAATCTCCTTTCAACAGGTATAGGGTTGGGTTTGCTCTCGCGGCTGTTTTAATCGCGGTAGCATCGCAGGTCACTAATTTCATGGAGCCGAGGATGGGCAGTGGGTCAGACTGCAACTCGTTCATCGAAATACTGGTGATGAATACGGAAGAAATAGATTTTGCTGCCGCTTCTTTAACGATGCGGTCGGCAATAATCATCCAGTCTCCCTTAGTGTAATTGTTTCTTACAAACAAAAACAGCTTGTAACCCGGGGCATTCAATATACTGTCGGTTACGTTTTGTCCATCTGTTGTTGAGAGAGAAAAGTCTTTGATCGCCGGCTCTGCATTTCCTTTCCGGATCAGCTTGTCGTACCGGCGGGGATTTTTGTAAACGGAATCGTTGAAATCTTCCGGGAAATTATCGGCGGTAAACTCCACCTTTTTTCCATCTTTTTCATATTCGAAGGTAATAACCGTACTATCGGGAACAGAACCCGGCGGCGGCTTAAGTTGCGCCAGAACGTTTTTGCCCACTTTATAAGGCAAACAGTCTACCACGGGCAAGTGCAGCAATACATACCACATCAACGCAAATGAAAATACGCCGCTGAAAAAAAGTAGCAACATACTGTTGCGGGTGGAAAACAGGGGTTTGATTCGTTTTCGTAAAAAGAATAAAAACAGTATCAGTGCCAGCAGCAATAAATCTTTTTGAAAAGATTGCCGGGCGCTAAGTGGAATACAATCGCCAAAGCAGCCGCATTCCTTGGGCTTGCCGGTTATAACAGCGTAACCCGTAAGGAATGTAAAGAAAAGAATGAGCAAGAGCAGCAGCCATCCAAAAAGATTCATCTTCCAGCCCAGCAATACGGCAACACCGGCAACAATTTCAAATGCAATCATGGCAATGGAGAAAGCGAGGGTGTAATCGTTGAGCGCATGCAATCCCCAAATTTCAAAAAACTCCTGCATTTTATAACTCAGGCCCAGGGGGTCGTTGGCCTTTACGAGGCCGGAAAAGATAAACAGTATCCCTACTAAAAACCTTGCAATGTTGATGAGAACGTTCATGCCAATAATTTATAGTAAATTATTCCGTGGTCGAATGCCGCATATCGCTTTACAATTACAGTATTCACCAAAGTTTTACAATCGATAAAGCAAGCGCTATAATATCTGCTAGCCCCTGTGTTTGCCTTCGGCAATTAATATCAGCGCAAACACCGAATAGTTAATGATATCGATGAAATTTGCATCGATGCCTTCGCTGATCAGGGTTTTTCCTTCGTTGGCAAGTATCTGGCGAATACGCATCAGCTTCATCAATATCAGGTCCACGAAACTTTCCTGGCTCATATCGCGCCACGCCTCGCCATAATCGTGGTTCTTATCAATCATCACCTGCCGCGCTATATTGATTTTTTTATCGAACCAATGACTGACTTCGCTAACGGGAAGGTCTTCGATACTATCGGCCTGTAAATCGAGCTGAACAAGGCCGATGACGCCATAGTTCACTATTCCCTTGAACTCGCTGATCACATCGTCGCCTACTTTTTGTTCCCCTTTTTGTTGTATGGTACGTATCCGCTGCGCTTTGATAAATATCTGGTCCACGATGGATATTATCCGCAATACCCTCCACGAGGTTCCATAATCCCGGGCTTTTTTTATGAAGATATCTTTGCACGATTGAACGGCATGGTCGTATTGCTGGTTGGTATGATTCATTGCAGTTGGTAATATCGTTTCGGTCATAAGGTTGTTGTAAACAGATAATGATACCGTTGTATTGAAAATATTTCCTGAATTTTATCCGTCAAAAATAAAGATAAGAGGCCAATGTTTACCCTCAATTGCAAAGGCAGGCTGCTGGTTGTGGATAAACCCATAGTAATGGGAATTATCAACAGCACCCCCGACTCGTTTTACGCGGGCAGTCGCTTTACCGAAAAAGATACCGTATTGCGAGCGGCCGAAAAAATGTTGAAAGAAGGCGCCGTTTTACTCGATATAGGCGGACAAAGCACCAGGCCGGGCAGCACAAGAGTATCGGTAGAAGAAGAAAAAAAACGGGTGGTGCCCAAGATAGAATTGCTGGCAAGAAATTTCCCCGAAGCTTTTATTTCGATAGATAGCTATAGCTCCGAGGTAGCGAGCGAGGCCGTTGATGCCGGAGCCGTAATGGTAAACGATATCAGCGCGGGAAGCTTCGACAAAAACATGATTTCGTATGCAGCATCGGCGAAAACCCCTTATATCGTTATGCACATGCAGGGCGAGCCGGGAACCATGCAAAACAACCCGCATTACGAAAACATCGGCAAAGAAGTTTTAGATTTCTTTATTCGTAAAACTGAAGAATGCAGGATTGCCGGCATCAGGGATGTTATTATTGACCCCGGCTTTGGTTTTGGAAAAACCATTGCACATAATTTCAGGTTGCTAAAGGAGCTTTCGGTATTACAGATCCTGCAAAAACCCATATTGGTAGCACTATCGCGCAAGTCTACCGTGTACAAAACACTGGGCATATCGCCCGAAGAAGCACTAAACGGAACTACGGTATTAAACACGCTGGCCTTGCAAAACGGCGCGAGCATATTGCGTGTACACGATGTAAAGGAAGCGGTAGAGGCAATAAAACTGTGGGAGGCATATAACGAATAAGCGCGAGGAAGATCAATTACTCTCCATAAAAATTTATGGTTGCCGGATATTGATCCAGCAACCATAAATCTTAAATGCAACAACTTTTATATTGCTTAGTTCTGATTCCCGTTATTGGGGATGGAAGGTGGTACCGGTGGAGCTGGGCGCGTATCGCTTACACTCACAATCTCGATATCAAAGATCAGGTTCTCATCCGGCTTGATATCTTCCCCGGCGCCTTGTTTACCGTAACCAAGTGTGGAAGGAATATAGAGCCTTCCTTTTCCTCCCTGTTTGAAAAGACGAAGTCCATCGTCCCAACCGGCAATAGCGCCCCCGGCTCCCTGGCGGCCGATCTGGAAGGTATAAGGTTGACCGGGATGACCGAACTTAGGATCAATACTTGAATCAAACACCTTTCCTGCGAGGGTTTGACCGGTATAATTAACAGTAACAAATTTACCAGAATCAACTGCAGGTCCCGTGCCGGGGTTGATTATTTCCACCAGCGTACCTCTTGCAGCTTTTTGAACAGCGATGCCTTTTGATTTGGTATACTCTTCGAGTGTCTTTATATCTTTTTGCTTTTGTACATCGGCAAGTGCTTCCTGCTTTTTCATAAATGCCTCCATGGCGGCACTGCGATCCTTATCGGCTTCCTCCTGCGTATTGAACACATTTACCACGCGCAGCTTCAGGAAGATTTTATCTTTTGCTTTGATAAAGGGAGGCAATCCCATAGGATTTTTCTTGCGAAGGGTATCGGCTTCCATCACAATTACTGCACTATCGCCTTTTCTCAGCAAACCGAATACTTCGGTAGGATTATAATCGGGCGTCACTGCGCTATCAATAACTACATAGGCAGGTCCATTATTTTCGGAATTGTTCAATACCGAATCACCGAGAGTTTGTACATAATCGAAGCGTACAAACTGGCCTTTTTTTACAACAGGATTCTTTTGATCGGAGATGATTTTGTACATAAGACCGCTCCTGGTGCGTTTGAAACTGCCACCACTGTCGCAGGAATTCAGCGCCAAAACCAACAGGGCACTTAAAACAGCAATTGATGTTTTTTTCATTTTATGATTATTGTAATTGTAAAGCGTATTCTTTGATAACGTCGATAAAATGTTTGACGGTATTATCCAGCGTATCGCTGCTCCGTCCGCCGGCTGCATTGTAATGGCCGCCTCCTTCAAAATGTTTTCGGGCAAAGCTGTTTACATCGAAATCGCCCTTGCTGCGAAAGCTCCATTTGCGTTCTTCGTCGCGGTCGATTACCAGCGCCGCCAGTTTTATTCCCTGGATGCTCAGGGGATAATTCACCAATCCTTCGGTATCGCCGGTTTTAATCTGGAACCGCAACAAATCTTTTTTGGAAATTGCAATCAAGGCGGTATTGTACTCGTAGGAAATATCCATCCGGTTTAAAAGTACGTGCCCGATAAAACGAAGGCGGTTCTCAAGGAAGTTGTCGTATATGTTTTCGTGCACTTTTGTATGCTGCAAGCCCTTTTCTTTTAACACGGCTACCATCCGGTGAACTCCTGCGTGCGCCGAGGGAAAGCGGAAAGAACCCGTGTCGGCCATTGTGCCCGCGTAAAGGCATTCCGCAATGGGAATGCTGATATGGCCGGAATATCCTGCCTCTACTATTAAATCGTAAATCATTTCGCAGGTAGAGCTTTTCCCGGTATCGCTGATGCCGTAATCGAAATTGGGCGTATCGGGCTCCTGGTGATGATCGATTAATATCTTGGTGCAGTTGGCCGCCTGCAACAAGGGAGCGAGGTTTTTTGTGCGGTGGAAAATATTGAAATCAAGACAAAACAGCCATTCTGTTTCATTTAAAATGGCGGCTACCCTTTCCTTATTCAACTCGTAGTCGATCACTTTGTCGACACCGGGCATCCAGTTCAGCCAGCCCGCCCAATTGGTAGGCGATATTACTGTTACCTCGTGGCCCAGGCCAGCGAGGAATTGACCCAGCGCCAGTGAAGATCCCATGGCATCGGCATCGGGCTTTTGATGGGTGGTAATCACCACTTTCCGTCCCTGGTTTAACAGCGGGTATAATTGCTGAATACTTTTCATGAAAATGTGGGCAAAGGTGCATAATAAAAGGGCAAGTGCCAAATGGAATGTTGCCGGCGAGCCGGGCCGATTCGGGGGAAGACAATCGCAACGCAAAACCATATATTGCTGCTTTTTAACAGGCTTCTGCCTTCAAACCCCTACCTTTGCGGCCAAAATTGATTATAAATATATGAGCAACCGTACGTTTACGATGATCAAGCCCGATGCCATGAAGAATGGACATGCCGGGGCAATTCTGGACAGAATCATAAAGGAAGGATTCAGGGTAGTTGCCCTTAAGCTAACCAAGCTCAGCCCCGAAAAAGCCGGTGAGTTTTATGCAGTTCACAAAGAGCGCCCGTTTTATGGCGAACTGGTTGAATTTATGAGCAGTGGTCCCATCATTGCAGCCATTCTTGAAAAAGAAAATGCCGTGGCCGCATTTCGCAAACTGATCGGCGCTACCAACCCCGCCCAGGCCGAGGAAGGAACCATCCGTAAAATGTACGCGACCTCGGTAGGTGAAAATGCTGTTCATGGAAGTGATAGCGATGAAAACGCAGCAATTGAGGGGAATTTCTTTTTTAGCGGATTGGAAAAATTCTGATTACTTCAGATCAACAATAAAAAAGCGATGGCGTAAAAACTCCATCGCTTTTTATTTGAACTGATTTTCGGCAAAACACATATAACACCAACTTACACACTTAAACCAAGATTTCACTCAGCTATCGATCAATATTGCACATTCACTCATATCAAAGCACTCGCACTTACTCCCCGTTTCACCACAGTTATCTTTAAAATCAGCGCAGATATTTTTATTGGCTTACGCTCATCCAATTGTTGGGAATCGGCTTAACCGTATACCCTTTCTGACGCAACAACTCAATCACTCCCTGATCGCCCGGTAGATGACCTGCCCCTACTGCAAACAACATCGTAGCTTCTTTCATGATGCTTGGCATTTGCTGTACCCACTTACGGTTACGGCTATACAAAAGCAGGTCCATATAGCCACTCATGCCTGGGTCACTTTTACGGGTAAGCGAATCCATTCGTTCGAGGTCTTGTTTGCGGTACACGTCCACCATCTCCATCGTGGTTTTCTTGTACGCATCAACACTGTCGATATACTGCAATAAATCCTTTGCCTGCTTCTCGTAAGGTATGCTATCGAACAGGCCGGCCTGGAAGGCGGCTGTTTCCAATCCAAATATAGGCCTGTCGTGGATTCCAGCCTCTTTCATAATTAGAGTCTCCATGCCATTTTTCTTCTCGCAATCCATCATTTGTTCGCTCAGCAGTCCCGATATAAAATAAGGCTTGAAGCGATTCAGCATGGAAAGCGGCATCGGTGTCTTATTTTTTTTGAAATAAGCTTCCAGTTTTGCATACTCTTCTTTGCTGAGCAGATCAGATATTTTGACTCCATCATTCATACGCAAATGCTTAAGCGCTTCCATCATTTCGTTCATGTCGTCCATATCGATCTCAAAATAAATTTTTTTACTTTTCCGGATCGCATCTTTCAGGTTTTCGCTCAGTTTTGCGTCTTGCTCGCAAAGGATGTGCATGGTTCCGAAAAGATAAGACGGCTGACGCAATCCATTTCCGCTTATTTCCCAAAGCAGGGTGCGGGGAATTTTTCCACTAAGTGTATTTTTTTGGGCAATGTTTTTTTTGGGCAGTGGTTTCTTAACTGTTTGAGCATGAATTGAACTTACCACAACAGTTATCAATACACTTAACACTACATTTTTAAATATCATAGATCAATCAATTTTTCGTTTCATTATTTTACTACATTTCTTATTATTGCGATACCTAACAACCGAGAAACATGAGACCCCAAAACTGCCTCCTGGCAACAACGCTTGCCCTTTTCGTTTTCATTTCTGTATCGGCGCAAAAAGACAAAGATATTCCCGGATGGGGAAAAATCGACAAAGCCGATCTCGAATTAAAAGAATGTGAGTTTGATAAAGACGCCGAAGCCATGATTCTTCTCGATAAAGGAGAAGTAGAGTATCAGCGTGGCACGAAGGATGTTTTTGCATTAAAAATGAATGTAAGAACAAGAATAAAAATATTTAAAGAAAAAGGCTTCAGGCTGGCCGATGTCAGGATCCCTTATTACAGCGATGGCAGTTACGAAAAACTAATTGACGTAGACGCGGTCACTTATAATTTGGATGCATCGGGCAAAATAGTTGAAACCAAGGTAGACAAAAAATCTTTCTACCGCCAGAAAAAGGATTCACGGCGCTCGGAGATGACCTTCACCTTCCCCGATGTTCGCGAGGGAACTGTGCTGGAATACCGATACACGCTGGTAAGAGAGAGTCTTGGTTATGTCGATCCCTGGCTGTTTCAGAGCGAAATACCCACCCGCGTGAGCGTATTTAATATTGTGTTCCCCGAATACTTTCGATTTGTAACCAATTCGCGTACCGGAGCGCAGGTTATTACCAAAAAGGAAGAATTGCAGCAATCTCTTTCTATCGATGGAGGAGTTATCAAGTTTCGGGCCGACGATTATACCTATAAAATGAAAAACGTTCCCGCACTGAAATGGGAACCCTATATGGGATCGCGCGGCGATTATATACAGCGAATCGAGTTTCAATTGGCACAAATTGATTTTCCCGGCCAGGCCCCGATCGATTTACGTAATACCTGGCCGAGGCTGGCAACTTCATTAATGGAGAGCAGCATATTCGGCGACCAGATCAAAAGAAATCTTTCCCTGGGCGATGAATTGGAAGGGCAGTTGAAATCGGCCAAAACAAGCGTGCAAAAACTAATGACGATTTTCCGTTACGTTCAGAAAACGATGGAATGGAACGGGGTTACCGACTTTTACTGCGAAAACGCCAAAGAATGCTGGTCGAAGAAATTGGGCAGCACCGGCGATATCAATATCATATTATTAAATCTGCTTCGCGATGCGCGTATCACTTGTTACCCTGTTTTGGCGAGTACGCGCGACCACGGGCGAGTGTATACGGCCTATCCCATGCTTAGCCAGTTCAATACATTATTAGTGTATGCGGAAGCCGACGACCAGGTATTTATTCTCGATGCATCGGATAAATACAACCCTCCCGGCTTAATTCCTTACAATGTGCTGGGCACAGAGTCTTTTGTGGTAGACCCCGAAAAGAATGGCTTTATTACGCTTTGGGATGGACGCGGCTTGCATAAAAATGTAGTATCGATCGCCGCCGCAATCGACAACGATGGCATATTAAAAGGAGAATCTTTTATCAGTAGTTTCGACTACGCAAAAAATCCCCGCGTTAAATCCTCGAAAGACGGCCTGGAAAAATATGCGGGCCGATGGCTGATAGGCGAAACGTCGAATATGAAAGTGGAAGGGCTTGAAATCAACAATATCCAGCACGACTCCCTGCCGCTGGAGCAAAAATTCAAGTTCAGTATGCCGGCACAGGGTTCGGGCGATTACAAATATTTCACGATAAACCTGTTTACGGGCCTCGATAAGAACCCTTTTATTGCCGATAAACGCGAGAGCAGTATCGACTTCGGCTACAATCAATACTACATGATGGTGGGCAGTGTCGCCATTCCGGAAGATCATCAATTTGAAGAACTTCCGAAAAATATATCCATGATCATGCCCGATACCAGCATCGTATTCAGAAGAATTATGGAAGCCAATGGCAACCGGATCAGTTATCGGGTTTCGCTGGAGTTCAGGCGCCCGATGTACGAAGCCAGCGAGTACGATGAATTCAAGGAGTTCTATAAAAAACTATTCGCAAACCTCAACGAGCAGATTGTGTTCAGAAAAAAGGCCGGACCAAGGCCCTAATCCTCACTCCACCTAAAGAGATGTGTTATGAGAAAGAAATTGATAGTTCCGGTTCTGTTGTGTTTGATGACATTACAATTGACCGCACAGGAAAAGCCGCAGTATGCAGTTTCGCTGATACCCGATAGCCTGAAAAAAAATGTAAACTCCGTTTTGCGCCAATTCACTCAAACCCTTGAAGTGAAGGGCCCGGGTAAAGGCAGGCAGGTAACCAGGAAGGTTATTACTGCCTTAAATGATAAGGCCGATCGTTACCTGATGTTCGTAGAATACTCCGATCGATTTCAAAAGGTCGACGATGTGGAGATTAATCTCTACGATGAGCAAGGCAATTATTTAAAAAGATATAAAAGAAAAGATCTCGAAAAAGTTGCCACAGATGATGGATTTTCGCTGGTAACAGACGGCAAGCTATTGTACGGTACCATACACTCCGATAAATACCCGATTACAGTTGAATACAATTATAGCATTTCGTACGAGGGATTTCTCGAATACGACGATTTCTACCCGCAGGAAGTTGATCAGTCAATCCAGCAGTCTGCCTACAGCATCACCATTGATAAAAATAACCCGGTACGCTATAAAAATTATCGCTGCCAGCTTAAGCCGGAAATAAAAGAAGATGGAAACAAGATCACTTATACCTGGAGTGTGAAGAACGTGCATGCCTACCAAAAAGAAGCAGGATCTGCCCGGGGCGATGTACCGAAAGTTTTAATTGCTCCTACCTATTTTGAAATGGACGACTATGCAGGTAATATGAGTAGCTGGGAAAACTTCGGAAAATGGCAGACAAGTCTCATCAAACAAACCAACCGCTTACCCGAAGATCGAGCTGCTTTTTACCGCGACCTGGTAAAAAACGCCTCCAGCGACAGGGAAAAAGTGGCTTTGCTTTATAAACATTTGCAAGAGAATTTCAGGTATGTGAGTATTCAACTTGGCATTGGTGGCTGGAAGCCGTTTCCGGCAGACTTTGTAGACAAGAAAAAATATGGAGATTGTAAAGCGCTCAGCAATTTTATGCACGCCATGCTTGCGGCCGTTGATATCAAGAGTCATTATGCAATCATCAATGCAGGCAGTGATGAAATGCCGGTAGACAAAGACTTCCCCCAACGCTCTTTCAATCACGTTATTCTTTGCGTACCACTGCAAAACGATACGGTATGGCTGGAGTGCACCAGCCGAAGCCAGCCCTTTGGTGTTCTCGGGAATTTCACCGAAAACAGGAATGCATTCCTGATTACCGAAAACGGCGGCGTAATAGTACCTACCCCGCGCAGTAAACCCGATCAAAACACTTTGTCATCCTCCTCACTGGTGGAATTGCAGGAAGATGGCTCGGGTAAGGCAACGGTAGAGATAGTATCCATGGGTGAATTCACCGATCTTATCAATACTTATGTGTTGCAGGCCGATGAACAGAGAAAGAAGAACTACCTGATTAACACCGTTGGTTTTAAACAACCCGACGTATTGAAAGTATCGCACAGCAATGAAGTAAAAAACAACCCCGTGGTAAAGTTGGAAATGGAATTGGAGAAAATTCCCGATTTCAGCGCGGGTAGTAAACATTTTCTAAATCCCCGAATCTACCGGTTCTGGGAAAAAGCATTGCCCAAAGGAGAGAATCGCCAGAATGATTATTACTTTAATTTTCCCCTGGTTCAAACCGATAGCACAATTTATCAATTGCCCGAGGGTTATGTAATTGAAAGCATGCCAAAGCCCGCTTCCATCAGCTTCGACCTGGGTAGTTTTTCTTCGGATTATGTATTCGACACCCAAAAAAATCGCCTGATCACTACCTGCCGGATTCAAATCGACAAGCACGTGATCCCCGCCAAAATCTATATGCAGGCTGCAAAGTTTTTCAGCGATGTAATTAAAGAGCAGCAACAGAAAATTGTAATTAAAAAACAATAACAACCCCTCTTCAATAATATGCGTGCCTTACTGGTAATTTTTGCAAGCCTGTTCGCGTTAAACCTATTTGCACAGGATTACGGTTCCGTTACGCCGGAAGAAATCAAGTACAGCCAATGCAGCTTCGACAAAGACGCAGACGCGGTAATATTTTTTGATAAGGCAATAACAAGACCCGACGACGACCGCCAATTGGTTACCAAAAGAGTCATCCGGTTCAAGATTCTAAAAGAAGGGGGACTTTCAAAAGCCAATATCCGGATTCTTTACCAGAGCCGCGATGAATTTGAAAAGATAGAAGACATCGAAGCGTTTGTTGTTAATACCAACGCAAAGGGCGAAATTTTTACTACCCTTGCCGACCGAAAATCAATCTACCATAACAAATTCAACGAATATCTCTCCGAAATAAAAATACCTCTTCCCGAAGTAAAAGTGGGCAGCGTCATCCAATACAGTTACACCAGCATCATGAAACATTTTGGCGGCCTGCGAGACTGGTATTTTCAAACAGATGTCGCTACTATTACCAGTCAGCTCGATCTCACCATTTTACCCGGAGCCTCCTTCGCGTACCAGGTAATAAAAAGCCCGAGATTGCCCATCGACCAAAAGACCTACAAGGATGAAGGACGTGTTGTTTTTACCATGCACAATATTGCCGGGCTGCGCGAAGAGCCTTATATGGATGCACCCGGCGATTACCTCCAGCGTGTGGTATTTCAGTTGGCCGAATATCAAACCTATTACGGATCGCGTAGAAAGTATGCAAATACCTGGCCCGACCTCGCCCGCGATCTGCTTATGGACGAAGATTTTGGTAAGCCGATTGAAAAAAATCTGAAGGGCAGTTCCGATATAATAAACGCCGCCGGGGCTAATGCAGGCGAGTACGAAAAGATGTGTCATATCTTCAACTATGTACGCAAAAATTTTGGATGGAACGGGGGCAATTCAAAATATGCAATGGGCGGGCTGAAAAAAATATGGGAGAACAAAACAGGTAATTCCGGCGAAATAAACCTGCTATTGATAAACTTGCTGAAAGAAGCAAAACTGGATGCGAAGCCTTTGTTGGTAAGCGAAAGAGATCATGGCAAGGTAGATGCCTCCTATCCATTCCTCGACCAGTTCAATAAGGTGGTGGCAAGATTATTGATTAATGGGAAACAATATGTACTCGATGCAACCGATGAAATTACACCGCCCGATATGATTCCGTTCGACATTGTAAATACCAACGGATTTATTATCGAAAAAAAATCGAACGCGCCTATCAGGCTGGCCGACGACTCCAGGATACAGAAATCATATCTCGGTATCATGGCATCTATCGACGAGCAGGGTGTGATGGAAGGGCGAACCAGTGTTTCCAGTTTCGAATACAGCCGCCTGCCCAGGGTAGAGTATTTCAGGAAAAAAAATGAGAAAGACTATATCAACCGATATTTTCAGAAGGAGAAATCGAATATTGAAATTGACAGTTTCGAGGTTTCAAATCTCGACAACGATTCGCTTTCTTTTGATCAAAGGTTTCACTTCAAAACCTCGATGTCTGCCAGTGGAGAGTACCGGATCGTAAACCTAAACCTGTTCGGCATGATGGAGAAATCACCTTTTGTTTCCGACAATCGTTTCACCAATATCGATTTTGGAACCCAGGTCAGCAACTCCGTAACGCTGGTACTCACGATTCCCGCATCTATGAAGCCAGAAACACTTCCCAAAAATATAAACCTGGTAATGCCCGACAAGAGCATCTCTGTATCGAGAATTATCGAGTACGATGCCTCGAAAAACACTATTACATCGCGGGTAAAATACAATGTATTGCGACCCGTATTTACCGCAGAAGAGTATTTTTCGGTGAAAGAATTCTTTAAAAAAATGGTGGATCTCTTAAACGAGCCGCTGGTATTGAAGAACAAATAATTTTTCGCCTGGCCGCTTAACAGCCCCTCTCGCAATATTCATTGCCTATTTTGCCGCCACAACGGCTTCCTGGCCATACATCTGGTCTTTAAACTTGAGCGAAGGAGAAGCTATGAAATCTCCTATGCCCAATTCATTCCATTTTGCATCTACCGAAGCAATGGTAGGGTCGTTGGCTACAATAATATTCGGCCAATCGCGCTGGAAATTATCAAACTCCTTTGTTTTGATCGTACCGTCGAGCCCCATACAGGCAAAAATTTTTCCGTTGTTGCTGAAAGAAGAACGCTGAACAAGATGATGATCGCGCTTGGGATCAAGATTGTTACAAAAACGCCATAGAGCTACGGGTAGGTCTCTTGCGTCAACTGTATGCTCCACGTACAATACCATTTTGATTGCTTCCATTTCGCGAAGATCGCATAGCTGGCTATGTAACTCGCGTATATGTCCCCTGCGGTTCTTTTCCACCGAAATAACCAGGCAAGGGATCTGCATGTCCAGCAAATGGGTGTTTACGTGATGTATTTCCGGGAATTTTCCCTTCAGTAAATTTTCGTTAATGCCTGCAGTACTATTTACGAGCTGAAAACTATCGTCTACTTCTTCTTCAAATTTTTTTGTACCGTCAATGCACATCTTTCCGCCGAAACCGAGTTTACTGCAACTATGATCCAGTACATCCATGGGGCCTTGCGAAAAATAAAGATCCGTTGCAGGATTCAGGTTGCGGAATACATATTGGGCAAGCGCTTTATAATCCTGGATACGCACGCCGGTATCGGCCAATACCAGTATTTTGTTAAACATCATTTGCCCGGCGCCCCACATGGCATTCATCACTTTCTGCCCCTGCCCTGCATATTCTTTTTTTATTTGTGTGATAACAAGATTGTGAAACACCCCTTCCACCGGCATATCCATATCCGCTATTTCAGGTACCATCGTCATCTTAATCGGCGCCAGGAAGATCCTCTCGGTGGCTTTTCCCAACCAGGCATCCTCCTGTGGAGGTATTCCTACAATTGTTGCGGGATAAACCGCATTTTTTTTATGCGTGATGGCAGTTATATGAAAGCGCGGGTAAAAATCGGGCAGCGAGTAATAACCCGTATGATCACCAAACGGGCCTTCCCATATAAGTTCATCGTTTGGATCTACAAATCCTTCAATAACAAAATCTGCATCGGCAGGTACTTCAATATCGGGTTGAGTAATACATTTTACCAATTCCACTTTTTTCTTGCGCAGGAAACCGGCAAGCATGTATTCGTCTACATTTTCCGGAAGTGGCGCGGTCGCCGAATAGGCATATACCGGGTCGCCACCCAATGCCACCGCTACCGGCATTCGTTTTCCCAATTTTTTATATTCAGAAAAATGTTTGGCGCTCACTTTATGCTTGTGCCAGTGCATGCCCGTCAGGCGTGGGCCAAATACCTGCATGCGATACATTCCTACATTGCGACTGTTGGTATTGGGATCTTTGGTATGAATAACAGGAAGCGTTACAAACGGACCGCCGTCTTTGGGCCAGCAGGTAATTACAGGCAGTAACCCGATATCGGGTGAATCGGAAATGATCACTTCCTGGCACTCCCCTCTTCCACTCTTCACCCTCGGCATCCAACTTGCGAACTGGCCCAGCTTGGGCAATAGCTTTAATTTATCCAGAATGCTTTCTTTGGGTGAACTCAGCAGGTGAAACAAGTCTTCAATCTCCTTTGCTATATCATCGAGTTTGTTTACGCCAAGAGCCAGGCACATTCTTCGTTCACTCCCGTACGCGTTCATCAAAACAGGGAATTGGTAACCTGTATTCTCAAACAAAAGCGCCTTTCCACCGCCGCTTGTTTTACTTACCCGGTCAGTTATTTCGGCAATTTCAAGTTTTGGATTTACATAAGTTTTTATTCTTACGAGTTCCCCTGCTTTTTCGAGCGTATCAATAAAATGCTGCTGGTTCCTGTATGCCATTATTTTTTCTTGAATGTGCAAATGTAAAACAGAAACTAATGGCGATTGGTTCAAAAAAAAGAAGCTTGCCGCCCGGAGTCGATATCAAAAGAAATTGACGCTTCAGGCGGCAGGCTTCAAGAATTATTTGTCTTATAAATTTATTCTTGTGTTAGAAAACTCTTGGACAACCGGTCGAGCCCCTGCTCTTGTAGCCTCTAAAATATTTTGCCGATTTTGAACCGGTATTCAATGCTATCGTTAACGTAACGCCGTGTAGATAATACCAGTCCTTGAATTCTTCGCTACCGCGAAGCGTTCCATCGGCCGGGTAAGTTGCATTGCTGTTTTTTAGCTCACCGCCGCGGAATGCCATCTCCACCGATTTCAAACCTTTTTCCTGAGCCAGCGTAAACTGGTCTACATATCGCGTGCTGACATCGTCGAGATAATCTGTGAACAACTTTCTCATGCCCAATTCGTATCCGAGGGTCATTTTTTCGGAAACGCGAAGGCGGACACCGGCCCCAAAAGGAATGGCAAACTGGGTAAGTTTGTATTGTTTCCTATCGGGATAAGCCGCCAATCCCTGACCTTCGGTACTCAGCGGCCTAAGGAATATCTTATTTCCCAGCGTATCGAACGCATAAGGATTGAATCGATAAATAGCCCCACCGGCAAACAGGTAGGGTGTGAATATTTTAGTATCCAGGTCGAATAGTGAATACTCCAGCAGAATATTCCCTTCGGCAATTCTCGACTGAAAACTCAGGTTACGCGGCTTGAGCGATTCTTTATTCTTTTTATCGTCGCCCTCAACTTTACCCAAATTAAATCCGGCACGAACGGCAAAATGAGCCGAAAGATCATACTTCAATCCAAGTCCGAAAGCAAAATTGGATTGATCAAGTGTAAGTCGTTGACTTTGCAAGTCGCCCTGGTAGCCCGAAAAACCGCCCCAGGCGGTAATGTGCAGCGGTTGCGCTTTTACTCCAAGGGGCAAAAGGAGTAAGGCCCAAAGAATTCTTTTCATTTGTACGTTTTTAGGTAAACACGAATGCGGTAATTACAGGACCTGGATAAGAAGCTTCTACGGTAATATTGGTTTCGGGAGGGTGTGCTGCCTGTGCAAGTATTACGCCAAATATTGGGCAAAGCGTTGGAAAATGCAAGCAAACTGCCTAAAAAAATTCAGGCAGCTTATTGTCAATGCGTTGGCCTTTTCGCAAATACGGCTAAAAAAGGAATAAGGCAGATGGGTCAGGCTGTTTTTTTATGCGTTGCAGACTTAATCTGATAATACCATTTTTCCAGCATGCCTGTGAGTTCTTCCAGTTTAATAGGTTTGCTCAAATAGTCGTTCATTCCCGCTTGCAGGCATTTCTGCTGATCGTCGTGAAGGGTATTTGCAGTTAAAGCTATAATGATGGGTTGCTTATCAAAGCTGCTCCTGATTATTTCTGTTGTTTCAACGCCATCCATTTCGGGCATTTGCATATCCATCAACACCAGATCGTATGCGGTTTGAGACAGGGCGTCCAATGCCTCATTGCCGTTCGATGTAATGGCGCAGCTATAACCAAGCCGCGAAAGGATATGCAAAATCACTTGCTGGTTGATGAGGTTGTCTTCAGCTACCAGTATACTCAAAGGGAACGAAACTGCGAAGTTTGTATTCATCTTTTCCTGTACCGTTCGATTAGCGCTGTTTTCTCCGGCCGATGGCTGCAATGCTGCCAGTATTTGTTTGTTCAGCAAATGCTGCTTAACCGGTTTCGTTAACACGGCGCTAAACAAATGGCCGCAATCCTTGCAAAATTCGTCGCCAATAGAGCTAAGCAATATTACGGCAATGTGGTTGTTTCTTTCTTTAAGTTGTTGGGTGAACTGGACTCCGTCCATGTCCGGCATTTGCATATCTGTAATCACAAGGTCGAATGGCCGATGCCCGTTCAATTGCCGAAGCGCTTCTTTGCCCGATGGCGCCAATACCACCTCCAGTTTCCATTGTTCGAGCTGTGTTTTGAGAATTACACGATTGGTGAAGTTATCATCTACCACCAACACCCGTTTTCCCTCCTGTTCCAGCATGCTGTAATGCGTGTATTGCACTAGAGGTTTGGTGCCGATCTTTGTTTTTATTGAGAAGAAAAAGGTTGAACCCTGTCCTTCCTTACTGCGGGCAGAAATTTTACCGCGCATCAGCTTCACGAGTTTTTCACAAATGGCGAGCCCCAACCCTGTTCCGCCATATTTGCGGGTAGTGGATGAATCCACTTGCGAAAAAGCTTTGAACAACCGGTCCATTTTCTGTACGGGAATACCGATGCCCGTATCTCTTACTTCGAATTCCAATTCAACGTTATCGTCGGCATCTTGGTTTAGCAAATGAACGCCAACAAACACTTCCCCGGTTTTGGTAAACTTCAACGCATTGCTGATAAGATTTGTGATTACTTGCTTCAAACGAAGTTCGTCGCCCACGATTTGCAAAGGAACGTTCGAGTCAATATGATAAATAAGATCGATTCCGGTTTCTGCGGCTTTCTTGCCGAATATATCGAGTATATCTTCTAGGCAGGAACGAAGATTAAAGTCTTCTTCGTCCAGTTCCATATTTCCCGATTCAATTTTCGAAAAATCGAGGATGTCGTTAATTACATTCAACAGGCTTTCGCCACAACTGGCAATGGTTTGCGTGTACATGCGCTGTTGATCGGTGAGCGGTGTTTCTGCCAACAGAGCCGACATGCCAATCACCCCATTCATGGGTGTTCTTATTTCGTGGCTCATGGTGGCAAGAAATATGCTCTTGGCACGATTGGCCTGCTCTGCTTCCATTCGCGCTCTTTCTGCATTCTGAAAAGCGATCCGCAATGCTCCTTCAGTCTTTCTTTTCTCTTCGAGCAGGGTTTCATTTTTTTGAAGGCGACCCAGTTCTACCGTTTGCTGAATATGCAATTCGTTATATTTTTTTAACTGGTAGCTCCAGAGCCCGCAGGTAAAAAATATGACGGCAGTAAGAATTATATGAATGCTGAATGTTTGCAGGTCAAAAAAAGATACCTGGGTAAAATAAACATTCTCCGCTCCCGAATTCTGCAAATAAGCCAGGATAGCATGATGCACTACAACCGTGATGAGCATGGGTATCTGCAGCTTCCAGTTTTGATAGGTTATCAAAACGGCGCTCCCGATGAACGCAAAAAAATGCATTTCAAAAAGACCGTGCATCTGGTAAATATACTGGGCCATAAAAATGGCCAGCACTACGCTTAGCACATACTGGTATAAGTTGGAATATGGGAGTAATATTTTGGTAGAATAGTATGCCAGCAGCGATAAGCCCCCGGAAAAGAAAGCAACGAACCAGGTATCAAAATAAAAAGCCAGGAGCAATCCACCCAAAAAGAAAGACCAAAGAAAATAGTTCATGAGCCGGTCAGACCGGCGTTTGGTTTCCAGTTGAACTGTTTCGGTGTATTGATTGATATCGGGGTCGAATTGGTTACTCATCGTTCTGGAGTTGGGTACAATTGGGTAAGCTGCAGCCGTATGCCTTCAATGCAAGGGGGCTGAATTGAATAGGTGTTCGATTTGATAAAAGTGCCTGCAGGGCTATTTCTGCATAATTTGTTTTCTTATCGCTGCAATAACGGGTACGGTTGTAGTTTCCCCGGTAGTAAAGCTCTCCGTTTTTATCGATGATCGCCGCCTGCGGTGTAGAATACACTCCGCAGTTGGCAGCAATGGTAGAATCAAAATATACCGGGATCTGTAAATCGTATTTATGCTGGATTTGCTGCGCAGAGTATTTCTTATTGTTCAATACCACGATGGCAAAATTTACCCGACCCTCGAAATTGCTCACAAGCGATTTGAAATATCGCATATTAAAACGCGAGCAGGGACAATCGGGGTTGAAAAAATGCAGGAACAGGATATTATTATTCGTTTGTGTCACAAGCCGGTTATCGATCTTTGTTCCGAAAGCAACCGGCCGGTAATTATCCGGTATGGCTGTAGGCAGATTGTACACCCATTCGTTGTACCAAAACAAGCTACCAATGCAGAGCAACAACAGCGTTAACCATACAAATACTAAACTCTTTTTCATGGAGTAGAAAAAACGAAACGGGACACTTTCAAATTTTTCCGACAAGAACCTGTTTACGGCGAATAAAGTCTAAACAGGAATTTGAGTAAGTGTATTCCACTACTATTTTCCGCGGGCTTTTTTTTATTTGAAAAGGCTGTAGTTGCAACAAAAATCCTGTCTACAGATAAGCCTTTAGTTTAAGAATGGACATAAACAAAAAGCCGTCGCATTCCTTATCTTCCTGGTGGTTTATGACGCAGATAATGCGGGATTGCAATTAACCACAGTGGCGCGGGGAAACACAAGGTGATTTTTTTCTCGCAACGACGCCACGGCGCAAAGGGAAAAATAATTGGCGACCACGTTGCGACTTGGCGTTTTTGCGAGGAATTCTCATTAACCAAACTGCGCAGATGTGTGTATTGTTTATAGAACGCGAGCTGGTCAGAGCTGTCATGTTCAATCGTCAAGTCACGACCACTAATCGTCTGCCACATTCGCGTTAGTAATCGCTGATTTTTCTTCGGCATACCGGCGCGGGCGAGGGGAATAATTTTCAAATGGCCCTTTTCGTATACCACTTTATTGAAGGCGCCTTTTAAAACGCGCGACACTGCACACTTTTATTTACGCGATTAACTTAATTCTAGTTTCACGAAAAGCGACACACATAAGATTTTCTACTTTTAATAACTCCTAAACATTCAGTTAGAGTTGTCACCGCTTGTATCAAATGATTTGCTTTTCCCCCGAAGCAAAAACAATATCGCAAAAATAAGCGCCGTAAGAAAAATGTAGTTACGAGAAAAATTAGACAACCAATTGAAATAGTCCTGAATACTCCATATTGTATAAAAAACTCCAACTGAAGTAAAAAAATAGATTACAAATTTTCTGACGATCATATGGGTAATAATTTTATAGCCGCAAGTTAGCAACTTGCGGCTATGATTTTCTTATTTTAAAATTGCACCGATACCGCTTGTAGAAGCGGCCATTTCTACTCCTGCCCAAATACGTTGTTTAGGTTGATCGAGCTCGTCAATTGCCCAAGCTTTTCCCCATCCATAGAGATAACCCGCGGCATCTAATTGAGGTGCAGTAGCACCACGTATCACCTTAAGGGCCCATTTCCAAAAGCCATTAGGCGAACTTGGGTTTGATGTTTGAATTAGAAAAGCCCTCCAATACTCGGCGGAACTCTTTGAAATACTAATAAAGCCGCCAACTAAACCGCCGTTATTCATCGACCAATTTATAGAATTAAATTCAGCTAACAACCTCGTAGATCTGTCAATTATTGTATCAAGAATCGCAATGGTCGACAATGAAGAATCATAGTTGAATATATTCATTGCGGAAATCATAAAATTTCTTTCCTGCGTATTAATAAATCCACTTACGTAGTAGCTATATGTCATTGAGTTTATTAAAGAGTCTAACGATTTTTTTTTCGCAGTAATAGGCATTATTTGATAGCAACTTATGATGTTTTGATTATTGCTGTATTAACCTCTACTCTCACTTGGTTAAACGAACGCGACTGCAAAAAAATCTGGTTTTTGAGGGGGCGATAGAGATCCAGTTGCGCTAAAGCCTCAACGGGTAAAATCCAGTAGATTCGATTCGAACCAGCAACCCTCCCGACTCCCTGGAGTCGGGAGGCGCTACCGGGCTGCACCAAAAAAATACAACGATAGAATCTCCCCAATCAATCATTAAAATAAAAAGCCCGCTGTCGCTATAGCTTCAGCGGGTAAAATCGAGTAGATTGGATTCGAACCTGCGACCCTCCCGACTCCCTGGAGTCGGGAGGCGCTACCGGGTTGCGCCAAAAAAAATGATAGCATCTCCGCATCAATCATAAAAAAAGCCCGCTGTCGCTAATGCTTCAGCGGGTAAAATCGAGTAGATTGGATTCGAACCTGCGACCCTCCCGACTCCATGGAGTCGGGATGCGCTACCGGACTGCGTCAAAAAAATATAACGATAGAATCTCCCCAATCAATCATTAAAATAAAAAGCCCGCTGAAGCTTTAGCATCAGCGGGTAAAATCGAGTAGATTGGATTCGAACCTGCGACCCTCCCGACTCCCTGAAGTCGGGATGCGCTACCGGGTTGCGCCAAAAAAAATGATAGCATCTCCGCATCAATCATAAAAAAAGCCCGCTGTCGCTAATGCTTCAGCGGGTAAAATCGAGTAGATTGGATTCGAACCTGCGACCCTCCCGACTCCATCGAGTCGGGATGCGCTACCGGGTTGCGCCAAAAAAAATGATAGCATCTCCGCATCAATCATAAAAAAGGCCCGCTGTCGCTAATGCTTCAGCGGGCGAAGTCGGGTGGACTGGATTCGAACCTGCGACCCTCCCGACTCCATCGAGTCGGGATGCGCTACCGGGTTGCGCCAAAAAAAATGATAGCATCTCCGCATCAATCATAAAAAAGGCCCGCTGTCGCTAATGCTTCAGCGGGCGAAGTCGGGTGGACTGGATTCGAACCAGCGACCCCTTGCACCCCATACAAGTGCGCTACCGGGCTGCGCCACCACCCGTGTTTATTCGGGGCTGCAAATGTAAGGCATAATTTCTATTTTAAAAATTTGATAAACAACCTTTATCTTCGCACAACTTTTCTTCAATGAAGGTTCTCATTCAAAAGGCCCAGATCAACGATCCAGGTTCATCCCACAACGGTAAAAGAGCAGATATTTTAATTGAATCCGGCTTTATAAAAGATATCCAACCACAAATTTCGGCTCCGGCAGATAAGGTTATTAGTGGAAACGATTTACAGGTATCTCCCGGCTGGGTAGACCCTTTCGCGCATTTTGCCGATCCCGGCCAGGAATTTAAGGAGACCCTCGAAACGGGCGCCGCAGCCGCCGCGGCGGGTGGATTCACCGATGTATTCGTAATTCCCAATACCCACCCGGTTATTGATAGCAAGGCGCAGGTGGAGTATATCCGCCATAAATCCTTCCAGCTTCCGGTAAACATCTACCCCATCGGCGCTGTATCGAAACATGCCGAAGGAAAAGACCTGGCCGAAATGTACGATATGCGAAACAGCGGAGCTGTTGCTTTCAGCGATGGATTGAACCCGGTACAATCGGCCGGGGTGCTCGTAAAGGCCCTTCAATATGTAAAAACATTTGAAGGGGTCATCATTCAAATTCCCGACGATAAAAGTGTAGGAAGCCATGGCCTGATGCACGAAGGCGTGGTATCGGCGCAAATGGGACTTAGCGGTAAACCGGTACTGGCAGAAGAATTATTGGTGGCACGCGATATAAAACTGGCTCGCTATGCCGGATCGAAATTGCATTTTACAGGTGTTACTTCCCCCAAATCGCTCGAATATATTCTGCGGGCAAAGGAAGCCGGCCTGCAGGTTACCTGCTCCATCACTCCATACCATCTCTTCTTTACCGATGCCGATATCCGGCAGTACGATACCAACCTGAAAGTGTATCCCCCCCTTCGCCCTTTGTCCATGGTGGAAGCTTTGCGCAAAGCGGTGGAAAATGGAACCGTCGATTGCATAGCTACTCATCACCTGCCCCACGAAACAGATAGCAAAGTGGTGGAATTTGAAACCGCTGCATTTGGTATGATCGGCCTCGAAACCTGTTATGCCGCAATCAAAACTTCACTGCCCGGTATCAGCGAAAGCCGAATGGTGGAATTGATGAGCCTTAATGCCCGGAAAATTTTTGGCCTCGAAATACCTGTCATTAAAAAAGATGCTCCTGCTGTTGTAACAATTTACCAACCTTCGGAACAAATAATGGTAAAAGAATCTTTTTTCCGTTCAAGATCCCGTAACTCTGCCTTTATTGGAAAACAATTAGAAGGGAAGGTACTAGGAGTAGTGAACAGGGAAAGATTATTTCTCAACAACTAAAACAATTTTATGACAACTTCTGCAGGGAATACAGGTAATAAAAATATGGGCTTACTTTATGGGTTGATACACGGAGGAATCGCTATTGTTTTCACTCTCGTACTCTACCTGGGTGGTGTAAAATGGTTCACACATCCCTTAGCCTGGTCTGCCCTCGCAATTCCTTTGATTGTGGCTGTACTGGGAGGCTTGGCACAAAAAAAAGCAAACAGTGGCATTCTGCCTTTCGGCGAAGCACTTAAAACCGTTTTCACCGTCTTTGTTATTGGAACATTAATAAGTACAGCATTTTCTTACCTATTATTCAACGTTATCGACGTTCCTTTTAGGGAAGCTCTATCGCAGGAAGCGGCCGAGGTAACTGGAAAGATGATGGAAAGGTTCGGAGCATCCCAAGAGCAAATTGATAAAGCTGTTGAAGAAACCCTGAGTGGCAACAATTACACATTGAGCCGGCAGGTGTTGAGTTTTGCGTTTATGTCGATAATTTGGTTTGTAATCAGCCTGATAATTGCAGCAATTATAAAGAAGGATAAACCAGCGTTTTAAAAACTTATCTAACTGTAATGGATGTTTCCATAATTGTTCCGGTATATAACGAAGATGAATCATTGCCCGAATTGTGCTCCTGGATCGAAAAGGTGGCCGATCAACATCGGCTATCGTACGAAGTATTGCTGATCGACGATGGCAGCACAGATAATTCCTGGAAGGTAATAGAACAGTTACGTCAGCAAAACCCTTGTATCAAAGGCATCAAGTTCCAGCGTAATTATGGCAAATCGGCCGCACTTAACGAAGGCTTTCTCAGTTGTTCGGGCAATGTGGTAATTACCATGGATGCCGATTTACAGGATAGTCCCGACGAGATACCAGCCTTGCACCGAATGGTAATGGAAGAAGGCTGGGACATTGTAAGCGGATGGAAGAAAAAAAGGCACGACCCGCTCGAAAAAAGAATTCCTTCTAAGTTTTTCAACTGGGTTACGGCAAAAATTTCCAAAATACCTTTGCACGATTTCAACTGCGGGCTCAAAGCATATCGTAAGCAAGTGGTCAAAAGCATCGAAGTATATGGAGAAATGCATCGCTATATTCCGCTCATTGCAAAATGGGCCGGTTTCAGGAAGGTAGGCGAAAAAGTTGTAGAACACCGGCCCCGTAAATACGGCAAGTCTAAATTCGGGTTCGAAAGATATATCCGCGGCTTTCTCGACCTGGCCACGATAATGTTCCTGGGCAAGTTTGGCAAAAGACCCATGCAGTTTTTTGGATTGTGGGGCACCATATTCTTTCTCCTTGGCTTTGGAATTTTTACTTACCTCACGCTATCAAAATTCTTTTTCGACAAAACCGGCTTAACACAGCGCCCGCTTTTCTTTTTTGCCATCATGATTATGATCATTGGTTCGCAACTATTCCTTACTGGCTTTGTTTCGGAACTGGTTACACGCAATGCGCCCGGTCGCAACAGCTATCTCGTAGAAAAAACCATGGGCATCGATAAAGAGTCAACCTACAAAGTATAACGATCCTGTTATCTTTTTATAAAACCGGTTTTGCACGGCAGCGAGCAACATGAAAAAAAAAGTCATCATTATCGGACCTGCACACCCTTTAAGAGGCGGACTGGCCAGCTTCGACCAGCGGCTTTGCAAAGAGTTTATGGACCTCGGATACGACTGTTCGATATTTTCTTTTTCGCTTCAATATCCCTCCTTTTTATTTCCCGGAACAACTCAATACACCAATGAACCTGCGCCGAAGGATTTGAAGATTTATTCTGTTATCAATTCCATTCATCCCCTTAACTGGATACACAATGGCAACCAGATCAAAAATCTCCGTCCCCATTTGGTAGTGGTTCGTTTCTGGCTGCCCTTTATGGGCCCGGCATTAGGTACCATTTTACGGAAAGTAAAAAAGAACGGGTTTACCAAAATTGTAGCCATTACCGACAATATCATTCCCCACGAAAAAAGGCCGGGCGATATTCCATTCACCAGGTATTTTCTCAATAGCTGCGATGCTTTTATTACCATGAGCGAAAAAGTAATGCAGGATCTGCGCCGGTTTGTAAGCGACAAACCCGCCCGGCAGGTAATACATCCCCTCTACGATAATTTTGGCGATGCAGTGGATAAAACAGCAGCAAGAAAGAAACTGGGTATCGATCTGCAGAAAAAAATTCTCCTGTTCTTTGGTTTTATACGGAAATACAAGGGACTCGATCTGCTCCTGCAGGCCATTCCTCTTTTAAAGCAGGAAGACAGTCGATTTAAAAATTCAAACTTACAGGTACTGATTGCTGGTGAGTTTTACGAAGACGAAAAACCTTATCGCGAGCTGATCGCGAAATATGGTATAGAGAATGACCTGGTACTTCGCACCGAATTTATTCCCGACAGCGAGGTGAAATATTATCTCTGCGCAGCAGATGCTGTTGTTCAACCTTATCGCAGCGCCACCCAAAGCGGGGTTACGCCCTTGGCCTACCATTTCGAAAAACCAATGATCGTTACCAATGTAGGAGGTTTGCCAACATTGGTATTGCATGAAAAAACCGGGATCGTATGCGAGCCCAATGCCGGCTCCATTGCAAGGGCCATCGGGCGCTTTTTTGAATTAGGCGAAGATTATTTTTTGCCGCACCTTCGCAAGGAAAAGGAAAAATACAGTTGGAAAAACCTGGTAGATGCGATTGAAACAGTCGCAAACGAAGTATAAGTGAAATTTTTCCCCAATACCGGTTTTTAAAACAAGGCTTTCCCGCGAAGGCCGAGAAAAATCTGAAAAAGTCGCGAATAGTTTTTGCAATTTTTATAGCATCCACGGCGAGGCGGTTTTAGTATAGACAGGAGACGGATGCGATGCTACTTATCCCCAGGCATTACAATCAGGCTTATGATTTACCGAAGCAAAGCTCCCTTACGTATTGGCCTCGCAGGAGGAGGAACCGATGTTAGTCCTTATAGTGATTTATACGGCGGCGCTATCCTCAATGCCACCGTTTCCTTATACGCTTACGCCAATATTGAACCGATTGATGAAAATGCCATTGTGCTCAGGGCAATGGATCGAAAGGAGGAGCAGCGTTTTGAATGGCACCATCAGTTACCAATTGATGGAAAGCTGGATCTTCTTAAAGGTGTTTACAACCGCATACAAAAAGAATACGGCATGCCGCTTACAGGTTTTCGATTATCCACCTTTGTAGATGCTCCAGCAGGTTCCGGGCTTGGCACTTCATCTACTCTGGTGGTTGCCATTGTGGGTGCATTTGCCGAAATGCTTCGCCTTCCTTTGGGAGAATACGATATCGCACACCTGGCCTACGAAATCGAACGCAGGGATCTTGGCATGGCAGGCGGAAAGCAGGATCAGTATGCCGCCACTTTCGGTGGTGTAAACTTTATGGAGTTTATGGCCAACGATAAAGTGATTGTAAACCCGTTGCGCATCAAACAGCAGTACTTATTTGAACTGGAAAACAATCTTGTTCTTTATTACACGTCTACCAGCCGCGAATCAGCAAGAATTATCGAAAAGCAAAGCGAAAACGTGGTGCAGAAAAAAGATAAGTCCATCGAAGCCATGCACCAGCTAAAACACCAGGCGCAATTAATGAAGGAAGCTTTATTGAAAGGACGCGTCAACGAAATCGGCGAAATACTGGATTTTGGTTTTCAGCAAAAGCGGCAAATGGCGGAGGGCATCAGCAACAGCCTGATCGATGAAATTTACGAAGCCGCAAAAAAATCGGGCGCCAGCGGGGGCAAGATATCGGGCGCAGGCGGCGGTGGCTTCATGACGTTTTACTGTCCCAGCAATACTAAGTACGCCGTTATCGAATCCCTTTCGCAGTTCGGGGGCTATGTAAAAAATTATCAATTCGTAGATCACGGTTTAACCAGTTGGACTATTTAGCAAGCTAACAGAGATAATATCCGCGGCAACAAAGCTGCTGAGCTTGGGAACACAAACACGGTCAAAAAAACTCTTACTTTTTCTTAATAGTATATAAAGTCCGGGCTTACCCGATGTCGTCAATTCAAGTAATGCTTATCTTCGCGGCATGGAAAAAATTAAAAACATAATCACAGAATCAATAGCCGTAAAACAAAAGGTTTTAGGAGACGAAAAGTTATTAGCAACCGTGAATACCGTTGCCTCTAAAATGGTAGAGGCCCTTCGAAATGGCAACCGCATCTATTTTTGTGGAAACGGTGGAAGCGCTGCCGACGCACAACACCTGGCTGCAGAGTTCAGCGGCCGCTTTTATGTAGACCGCGAGGCATTACCCGCCGAGGCATTGCATTGCAATACATCTTACTTAACGGCAGTTGCCAACGATTATAGTTACGATGTGGTGTATGCGCGATTGATAAAAGGTATCGGAACCAAAGGCGACTTTTTAGTAGGTCTTTCCACTTCGGGCAATTCGGGCAATATCCTCAAAGCATTTGAAGTAGCTCGCGAAAAAGGTATACATACCGTTGGCTTTACCGGCGAAACAGGTGGAAAAATGAAAGACTGGAGCGATTTCCTGGTCAATGTACCCTCAAAAGATACACCGCGCATACAGGAAAGCCATATCATGCTTGGGCATATCATTTGCCAACTCGTAGAAGAACAATATTTCGATTTGGAGAAAAAATAAGCCTTCGCTCACAAATCTTCTGTAATCATCATAGCGTAAATCCTTTTTCTTGCAAAAGAGCAAAACAGGCAATCAATTGAACACTATTAGCGAAGCAATCGTTCTTGCAGGTGGGCTGGGAACAAGGCTGCGCAGCGCCGTACCCGACCTGCCCAAATGCATGGCGCCGGTAGCAGGCAGGCCCTTTATATCGCATGTTATCGATTACTACCGGGAGCAGGGAATAGAACGTTTTGTATTTTCACTCGGTTATCTTCATGAAAAGATCGAAGAGTATCTCGATACTCATTACAATAATCTCACCAAGACATACGTGGTAGAAGCCGAGCCGCTGGGCACGGGTGGCGCCATCCGGTTGGCCTGCGAAAAAGCATTGACGGAAAATATCCTCGTACTGAATGGTGATACGATCTTTAAGATAAATCTCGAAGAACTGGCGCTGGCGCATCGCCAATACAAAGCACAATGCACACTTTGCTTAAAGCCTATGCAAAACTTCGACCGCTATGGCGTTGTGGAATTAAACCAGGATTCCTCGGTAAAAAGTTTTCTCGAAAAGAAATACTACGAAAAAGGCAATATCAACGGCGGTGTGTATGCCCTGAACAGGATGGAATTCGCGCAGAAAAATTTCCCGGCTAAATTTTCCTTCGAGAAAGATTACCTGGAAAAAGAATTTCAAAACGGGAAACTGTACGGACTCGTGCAGGATGCTTATTTTATTGACATAGGCATTCCCGAAGATTTCGAAAAAGCACAGGTAGAACTTGCCGGCATTGGCGAAAAGAGATAATAAGAAGATGTATATGCTCGACATACAAACGATAAACAGGGAATGGACTATTTTTTTGGACCGCGACGGCGTGATCAATCACGAAAAGTACATGGACTATGTTTATCACTACGACGAGTTCCTGTTTTACGAGGGTGTTCCCGAGTCGATTAAAACTCTTTCGGGCATCGTGGGCAAAATTATCATTACCACCAATCAGCGGGGCGTGGGCAAAGGATTGATGACGGAAGATGCCCTGAACGATATACACCAGAAAATGCTGCGCGATTTGCGGGCAGCCGGTGGCCGTATCGATAAGATTTATTACTGCACCGCCACCAACAACGATCATCCCAACCGCAAACCCAACCCGGGTATGATATGGGCAGCACAGGCCGATTTCCCGGATATAAACCTTAAAAAAGCGCTGATTGTGGGCAACAATCTCAGCGATATGGAATTCGGCCGCAATGCCGGCATACACACGGTTTTCGTAAAAACCACCCATCCCGAGCAGGCTTTGCCGCATCCATTGATCGACAAGGCCTTCGACTCGCTGCCCGATTTTGCAAAAGCTTTACAGCTCCGTTAAAATTTAAAGGCGTTCCTTTCGTTTATCTACACGTAGCAAAACCTATTTGTACCTTCGTGCCGAATCATTTATTCATGAACAATCGAATGCGATCCAATATTTGCCTTCTGATCCTGGTCTGCCTCGGGCTTTTTAGCAACAGGCTGAAGGCGCAAAAGCTTTCACCGGCCATCACCAGGCAACTTCGAAGCAATGAAGACTCGTTAAAGCTTCTTTCGCAGAAAATGGTGTTCAGCGAGCAGGCCGCGGATCGTTTTCGCAGCGATAGCATTTTTGTTCGTACGTTCATTCGTGCCCTGAAAATGCCCTATTCCTTTTACTATCCCTTCGACTCGGTGAGTATCTCAAAACTCTATTCACCCGATAGCAGCTTTCGCATATTCACCTGGCAATTGAAAAAAGACGAATACGTGATTCTTCAGAAAGGCGCCATCCAGATGAATACGCCTGATGGCTCTTTGAAGCTTCACCCGCTATTCGATTATTCGATGTTCACTGCCAAGCCACTCGATTCGGCGCGCAGCGCCAAAAACTGGATCGGCGCCATCTATTACAAAATCATACAGAAGGAACATAACGGCAAGAAGTATTACACGCTGATCGGCTTCGACGATTTCAATGTGAACAGCAACAAGAAATGGATGGAGATATTGCATTTCGACGCAAATGGCGAACCTGTATTTGGGGGACCCTTTATCTCCTTCAAAAACGATTCCATCAAGAAGCCAACACAGGCGAGGTTTTCCATCCAGTATAAAAAAGAGGCCAAAACTTTTTTTAACTACGATCCCGAATTGGACCTGATCATTGTTGATCATCTTGTATCGGAAACCGACGAGCCCGAAAAGAAATTCACCTATATCCCCGATGGCGATTACGAAGCTTTCCGATGGGAAAATGGCCAATGGGTTCATATCGACAAACTCTTCCACGAAAAACTCAAAGACGGCGATTTCCCGCGCGAGCAATTACTATACGACGATGAAGGAAGGCCCAATGAGCAAAAGCTTGAAGAAGCCAGCAGGAGAAATATGGATAAGAAGAACTCCCCTCCTCCGGCTAAAAAGCCAACCGATCCGAAGAAGAAATCCGGAAATAACTAAGCCGTTCGGGGCGTTTACCACAGATTGCACGGGATTGATTTTAGCCACAACATACGCGGAGGGACACAGATTTATTGATAGCATTTAATCGTTGCGCATCATTTAATCATCTATCGCTTGTGTTCCCTGTGGTTAAATTGCTATTAACCACAAGGGGCGCGAGGAAACACAAGGCGATTTTTTCTCGCAACGGCGCAAAGATCGCTCGTGAAGATACAAGCATCGGTGAGATGGTCGCCCGGATTCGTGTCTCCACGAATCCCAACTCCGAGTCTCTTTTACCGGCGGTAAAAATGATTTTTTCCGTTTGAAAGGCGTAGAATGTATGCAAGATTAAATCCCAAACAGTTTCCCGGGTTGCGCCTTTGCGTCGTTGCGAGAAACTTCTTTAGTTCTTGGTTTTCTACTTCTTTACTCCTCTCTACTACTGCAGATCTTTCTCCACCTTATTCAGCATTTCATTTGCAATTTTCCGATGAATATGCGGCGCGTAGTGAAAGCCATCTACAAAAGGATATAAAGGCTCCTTCTCCAGCATTCCCCCCATAAAAGTGAAATTTCCGATGCTATCGGCTCTTTTTTCGATGATGGGATAGATATAATTGAAGCGGGTATTGGTATCCTTGAACACCATGGGATCCTTCATTTGATTGGGATATTTATAGAAGGGCGTTGGCTGGCAAAAGAAATAGGTTTTGGTTCCGGTAACGGTGGCCATTCGCTTTATGCGTTCGATATTCTTAAAATAGTTTTCAATCAGCCGGTCACTGAATTCTTTTTCACTCAAACCAACAGGGGTTCTGAAAAGATTCTGCAGCGAATCGGTAAACCATTTGTCGCGGGTAGAGGGCGGCCGCAAAGCGAAATAAGATTTACGGAAGTAAAAAGAGTAAAAGGATTCGCTCGAATAATTCATCTTGCCAAACCAAAAATCGTTGAGCCCGTTAAAGAAAATGGCGATATCGGGTTTGTGTTCTTCGATCAGAAGCTTTGTAAACAACATCAATTCCTGGTAAGAATAATAATTGGGACATCCCCAGTTTACTACCTTAAGCGATTTGGCATTGGGGAATTTCTTTTTGTATTCGTCGACAAAATAAGAAGGGATGGTTTCAAAATCGGCCACATTGAACCCGAAGGTGGTGGAACCGCCAAAGAAATAGACCAGCAGTGTATCGGTGGATGCCGGGTTGATGTATTCTTCGGGAATCGACTTGCGAATACCATTGCTGATATTCATATAAGTTCCCTTGTAATCGATATTCTTAAACTCGAGCCAGGGCTTGTATTCGTATTGATTGCTGAGGGCGGTTTCTTTCGTAACAAGATCGTTGAAGGCATCCGAAGAATCGGGCCTCACCTTTTTCTGGTTCTCGGGGCTGTAAGGAGTCATTTTGGGTCGCAGGCTGTTGCGAACATTCATCAGGAACTCCATTGAAGCCATTTTACTATTTCCATATTGCTGGTAGAAATAGGCGCGGAGAATGACTTCCACAATCAAGAAAAGAACGATAAGGGTAATACCAATAAATAACAGGCGCTTGCCAAAAGAGATGGGTTTCTTCTCTGCCATGGAAAAAGGTTTAGAGCGTTTAGGTTCAAATATAAAATGCAAATGGCAGGGAAACGAATTTTGAAGCTATTTTGTTGGAAGGCAAAAAAATATGCCGGGCTTCGAATGGCCCGGCATTTCAGCAGTAAGCAAGTAGTCTTGGTTAGTTCTTCACCGATCCTACCAGTTTTGGCGATAGCGGATCGGTTAAATCGTAGAAGGAAACTCCCTTCTCCATATAGGCAATCAACACGTCAGTATAGGGTATAACATCATAAAAAGTCTCGTTGCTGATCGTTTTCTTGAGGGTGGGATGATAGGGATCTGTGAGATCAAAAACGGCCAATCCATTCATGCCTTCACACACATACAGGGCTTTGTTACGGATACCCAGGCCATAGGGCGATTTCATTTCGATTGTTTTCACCAATTTCGGCTGCCTGGGGTCTTTTGTATCATAGACATTCAAAACATTGCTTGCGCTGCCGCAGGTGGTGCCAAAATTTCTAAGCGTAACATACGATACAGTATCGCTGGAAACCACGGGGTCGCAGGCCCTGAAATGCGTGACCGAGCCCTCCTTCACCGGGTGCAGGGGATCCGCAATGGAATAAATGTACAAACCGGTAGACGCTCCCAGGTAGAGTTTGTTTTTGTAGGGAAAGATGGTTTCGATATCAAATCCTATTGGCTGAACCGATTTAACCAGGGGCTTTGAAGGATCGGAAATGTCGATGGCCGTTAAATCGAATTGCTGGGCTATATAAAGATAGTTTCCTACAATGGCAAATCGCGCCAACGATCCCCCTGCCCCATTCGGTCCGGCCTTATCGGCCGAGGCTGCTTGTTTTTCGCAGGAACTGTAAACAATCAAACAAAAAAATACCAAAACAAGCTGGTTCCATTTATTATTAAATTTCATATAGCTGGTTTTAATTAAAACAAAAAGCATTTTTTACTTTCTTCTCCAGTTTCCATCCTATCACGGTTCCCTTGGTAAAGTCGGGACAAATAAAATATTTGCCCCTTTCCGGGGGAGGAAGAAATTGCGTGTATCCGTCTACACGGTATTGCAAAAAAGCTTTGGGAATTCGCCCTACTTCGCGAACGTTGTTGACATTACTGATATCAACCGTAACGAGGTCGTCGAGATTGTTAATGATAAGATATGCGCCTTTAGCTGCTACTTCGGAACAGCCATAACTTTGAATGAAGCCCAGCTTTACCGGTTTAGTTCGATCGGTATAATCGATCACGTGAACACCTGCCAGCTTCTCCACCTGGAAAAGATAATTGCCCAGCACGTATATCTTTCCGGCTTTTTCAATAGCCTTTGGAGGATGACTGGCCACCACCCGGCTTTCAGTGCTATCGTAGATGGGAACATAAGCTTCTTCTCTTTCCACATCAGCATTGTAAAGGGGATCATCTATAGGCTTTTTAACAAGGCTCCAGCAAGAACTCAATTGAATGGCCAATAGGAGCAGGAAGATCCTGCCGGGAAGCGGGGGCAAATGGTGCAGCATAATTCCGGTTTTCACGGCTGACAAGCCATCCGGGAATTACGATGCATTGAATCTTAAATTTTGAGATAAATGGGTTGGCTCTCTAATCGTCGAGTTTCAACACAGCTAAAAAAGCTTCCTGAGGCACTTCTACCGTACCAATTTGGCGCATACGCTTTTTACCCTCTTTCTGCTTTTCGAGGAGTTTGCGTTTACGACTGATATCGCCACCGTAACACTTGGCTGTTACATCTTTGCGCATGGCACTTATGTTTTCTCTTGCAATTACTTTAGCTCCGATAGCGGCTTGTATCGCTATCTGGAATTGCTGGCGGGGTAAAAGTTCTTTTAGCTTTTCGCAGAGCTTTCTCCCAAAATCCTGTGCGCGGCTGCGATGGATCAGTGCGCTCAACGCATCCACCTTTTCACCATTCAGCAGTATGTCCATCTTCACAATATCCGCCTCGCGGTAACCGATGGGATGATAGTCGAAGGATGCATAACCGCGGGTTTGGCTCTTTAGTTTATCGTAAAAGTCGAATACGATTTCGGTAAGCGGCATTTCAAAAATCAGCTCTACCCGGGTTTGTGTAAGATAGCTTTGATTGATGAGTATTCCCCTTTTGCCGAGGCAAAGCGTCATGATATTACCGATGTATTCAGGCTTGGTGATGATTTGCGCCTTGATAAACGGCTCCTCGATGCGGTCCATATTGGTGGGCTCGGGCATCTCGGTAGGATTGTTTACAATGATCTTCTCCCCCTTTGTGCTATAGGCAATAAAACTTACGTTGGGAACGGTAGTAATTACGGTTTGATTGAATTCTCGCTCCAGCCTTTCCTGGATAATCTCCATATGCAGCAATCCAAGAAAGCCGCAACGGAATCCGAAGCCCAATGCCTGCGAGGTTTCCAGTTCATAGGTAAGTGAAGCATCATTCAATTGCAGTTTATCCATGCACTCGCGCAATTCTTCAAAATCGTCGGTAATTACGGGGAATATGCCGGCAAATACCATGGGTTTTACTTCTTCAAAACCTTGGATGGCTACAGGGTTTTGGTTAGTAGCGAGCGTAATGGTATCGCCCACTTTTACCTCTTTGGCATTCTTAATACCCGTAATAATATAACCCACATCGCCGCAGTTCACCTGCTCCTTTTCCGTCATTTTCAACTTTAATATTCCTACCTCGTCGGCTTCGTATTCTTGGCCGGTAGAAACAAATTTTACCTTATCGCCTTTGCGGATGCTTCCATTCAATATGCGGTAATAAACAATGATGCCGCGAAAAGAATTGAATACGCTGTCGAAGATCAAGGCCTGCAGGGGTTCGTTGGGATTACCCTTGGGTGCGGGAATACGACTCACAATCGCTTCCAGGATGGCTTCCACTCCCACGCCGGTTCTTCCGCTGGCGTGGAGAATTTCTTCGCGTTTACAGCCAATAAGATCAACAATCTGGTCTTCCACTTCTTCAATCATGGCTCCATCCATATCGATCTTATTAATCACCGGGATGATCTCCAGGTCGTTGTCGATAGCAAGATATAGATTGGAGATGGTTTGCGCCTGTATGCCCTGTGTAGCATCTACAAGCAATAAGGCTCCCTCGCAGGCTGCCAGGGCACGGCTCACTTCGTAACTAAAATCTACGTGGCCGGGAGTATCGATAAGATTCAACACATATTCCTGCCCATCTTTTCCCTTGTAGTTGATTTGTATGGCGTGGCTCTTGATGGTGATGCCTTTTTCTCTTTCCAGGTCCATATCATCCAGCACCTGGTCCATCATTTCCCTTTCGCTGATAGTATTGGTTACCTGTAATAAACGATCGGCCAGGGTGGATTTACCGTGGTCGATATGCGCGATGATGCAAAAATTCCGGATATTTTTCATTGCCTCCATTCCGCCTGGGCGGATACTCCTTGTTTGTTTTTTAGCGCTGCGAAGGTACGGTTTTTAGGGCAAGAATGGAAGAATGGGTAAGAGAGGGAAAGCTGGTGCTGTTGGTGTATAAAAATTCAAAAGCAAAAAGAAAAAATTGGGGATGGCAGCTAGTCGATCTGGACGAGAGGAAACAACTATCCATCACGTTGGGTTATTTCTGTAAAAACAAATTTGGCCGCACGCCCATCACCTCTTTAAAGTTATTGCTGAAAGTGGGCAGGCTTTCATAGCCTACTTCCCAGGCAACTTCGCTCACGTTTTTGCCGGGCTTCACCAACAATTCCACCGCGCGTGCAATTCTTGCCTGCTTAAGGTACTGTGCAAACGAAACACCCATTTGCTTCTGGAAAAGCCGCAGAATAGTGCGGCTGCTTATTCCAAATTTCAGTCCGAGTTGTGGCGCCGAAACCGTTTCGTCCAGGTGCGATAAAATATAATCGGTGATCTCCTGTATTCGCGGATGTTCACTGCTGGGCAAATGCAGTTGTATAGGGTTGCGGGCTTGTTCGGGTAATAACAACTTAAGTGATTCAAGAAAAGTTTTTTCGTGTGCCGTAGCCGGACTGCTTAAATTAAATTTCTCCGTATACAAAATCATTTCGCGCAATAGCGGCGGCGCATAAAACACGCTGAGCTTTTTGTAGAATTTATCCTTCAGCAAACTATCGTCGAGGTAGAGCGTGCGAAACAGCAAGTTTACCGACTCTGTAACAACCCGGTGCTCGATACCGGTCGGTATCCAGGCAGCATGCCACGATGGGATATACCAAACTTTTTCTTTTGTGTACAATCGCATGATGCCGTGATCGGCATAAATCAATTGTCCTTTCTTATGTTTATGCCATTCGGTGCTCGACCAGCCCAACACGGCGTGATAGGCACAGTCTTTCTTATTGTAGATTTTTACGCTTGCCTCGCAATTGATCGGTTTATATTTCATACTGTCTGATTCGAATAAATTCTTGACTACCCGCAATAACAACACTCAAATTTACAGCTATAGTTTTGTGAAGAAATCTTGTTACCGCCAATTGAGCTTTCAACCAGGCTATAAAATTCGATAGCAAGAATCGCTTGAACTACTATTTAAAATATTTATATGCAAATCAGCTACCACTATCTCAAAGCTTTCACAAGGCAAAACAAGGGAGGCAACCCGGCGGCTATTGTAACTACTGATGGATTAAGCGATGCTCAAAAACAGGAAATTGCGGGGAAAATTGGCTTTTCTGAAACTGCTTTCATAAGCAGGAAGAATGGAAGATGGTTTATTGAGTTTTATACTCCCGAAAAATCCATCGCCTATTGCGGTCATGCTACCATTGCTGCCTTTAATCTTTTGCGCAACGAAGGGCTGATGGAAGTGGGCCGCCACAGCATTCTCACAAAACACGATCCCATTGACATCGTCATATCGGATTCGATGGTGCAGATGGAGCAGGCCTATCCCATTTTCTTTGAGGTGAATAAACATGAAATCGCTTCTTTTACCGGCCTGCCGCTGCAAGAAATTCGCCGGGCTGTTATTGCACGAAACGGCGTGGGCTATTTATTGATAGAACTGGATGATGCGGAAAAGCTATACAGTCTTGAAATCGACGAAAGCGCTGTGTATTCATTTTCGGAAGAAAATGATCTCATCGGTATATACCCTTTTGCAAAAAAGGATGCGAAGATTTATAGCAGGATGTTTGCCCCTTTTTATGGCATTAAAGAAGAAAATGCAACCGGCATGGCGGCAGGTCTTAGTGGCGGCTGGCTGCATTTGCTTTCGGGCAATACCGAATCCGCGTTTACTATTGAACAAGGTTATTCCGCAGCTATGAAGGAAAGGGGCATATTGGATGTGGAAATAACTTCTAACGACAACGCAAAAAGAGTATTGGTAGGCGGACAAGCTTTTTGTGTATCGAGAGAAACTATTTCTATTCTGGCGCCGGTGATATCTTTAAAATAAGAATTTATAAATTCACCAACCAAATCTATATGAGTTCCGGAAATACAAAACAACAATACCCCAATCTTGCCGTGGAATTTCTTTCGCGCGTGTGGGGGCCCGATCACGAATTGGATGCCATCGATGAACTGATGACGGAAGATTACTTTATTGTTACGGGAGGAAAAACTATTGAGGGCCGTACGAATTTCAAAAACTGGGTTCGTGAGTTTCAGCAGGTATTGCTCGATGCCCGAACGATTAGCCAGGATAGTTTTATAAGTGAAGACGGAAGCAAAATAGTATCGCGCTGGATTTGTTCAGGCCGCAACAATGGGATTTTTGGCTTGAAGGCGGATGGAAAAGCAGTTTCATTTACCGGCATTGCCATCTGGCAGGTGCGCCATAACAGGCTTTCTGCATGTTGGGTTGAAAGAAGTGCGCTGGAACTTTTTAAGGAACTCAGCGCTTAGCTATTCGTTTAATTTCTCAACCTCGCTTCCTCGAGATCCAGTTCCCATTCGCGTTCGCGAATCAGTTCGTCGCTGAATTGTTTGGCATAACGAAACTTTTTTAGCGCCAGGCGCCGCACTTGCACCAACTCGATGAGCATTTGACGATACTCCGGAAGAAAATTATCTTCTTCCGCGCCCGCCTCCCGGTTTTCGAGTTTACGATTCGATAATTCAATCATGCGCTCGTATCTTTCTTTGACCCGCTTATATGTGTCGTGCTGTTCTACCTGCTCGCTGTAATTCACATCGAGGTAAGTAAGAACCGTTTCGGCCAGTTGAATGCGTAGCGATAATGACTGGGCTTTATCCCCATCTTCGTTTACCTCCACTTTCAGCCAGCGTATCAGCGGCTTTAAGCTGAGTCCCTGCAATACCAATGTTACCAGTATCACCACGAAGGTTATGAAAAGAATAAGATTTCTATAGGGAAATGCTTCGCCGTTCGTGAGGGTAAGAGGAATAGCAAGGGCCGATGCCAGCGATACTACTCCGCGCATGCCGCTCCAAGCCACCAGAAAAACCGTTTGCCAGCCCGGGCGCTGTTCTTTTTCGCGAATAGTTTTGAAAAGGATTCTCGGTAAATAGGCGCCGGGAAAGACCCAGACGATTCGAATCGCGATGGTCAATAAGCTTATCAGGATGGCATAACCGATTGCCTCAGCAATTGAATAGTTGCCGAGTTCGTTAAGTATGGTGGGCAATTGCAGCCCGATCAAAATAAAAACAAAGCCGTTTAGCAAAAAGATAAGGGTACTCCACAAACCCGTTACACTGATCCTCGTTTCGTAACTGAAAATTTCCTGCGAACGATACGAAAGGAACAAGCCGCCGCTCACCACCGACAATACCCCTGAAAAATGAAAATGTTCGGCAGTAATGTACATGATATAAGGAGATATAAGTGTAAGGGCCGAATCGATATCGGTTGTGGTAGGAAAAAAACGGTGAATTGCGTATACAATATGCGCAATGGCCAAACCAATTACAATGCCCATTATTACCACGAGGAAAAAACTTTGCGTGGCTTTCCCGAGATCGAAATGGCCCGTGAGTATTGCAGCGAGGGCAAAGCGAAACACAATCAAACTCGATGCATCGTTCACGAGGCTCTCTCCTTCGAGGATAGTAACGATTCTCTTTGGAACCTTGAGGCCCTGTAAAACAGAAGTAGCAGCAACGGCGTCGGGGGGAGAAATAATACCTCCTAATAAAAAGCCAAACGCCAATGGAAAATCGGGAATGATCAGTTGCGCGGTAAATGCCACTGCAGCCGAGGTAAATATTACGAGTCCAAATGCAAGCAGCGTAATAGCCCGTTTCGATTTCCAGAAATCGCTCCACGAAGTATTCCACGCGGCCGCGTATAACAAGGGTGGTAAAAAAATCAGGAATACCAGGTCGGGCTTCAGGCTGATAGCCGGAATCCCCGGAATCAAGCTAATCAATAAACCCGCCACTACCAGGAAAATCGGGTACGATATTTTTAGTTTACCGCTAATCATAGTAAGCATGCTGATCGTAAACAGCAGTCCCAATATCAATAAAAGATTATCCTGGATCATAGAATCTCAATTTAAGTAAAATCAGATTTTAACAGAATCTTGTATAGCGCCCCTAAAAAAAATCATGCGATATACGAAGACTATCGTATATTGAAGCCTTATTCAACTATGCCATGAGAAAAATTACCATCACTCCATTATTGATCTTGCTGCTACTGCAGGTATGCGGCCAATCGCCTCAAGAGATCATCAGGCTTGTTAAAAACGCACAGGAACAAGTTCAACACGCGTCATATACCCTTGTAAGGAAAGATACCCTGGTAACCGGTCACAGCAGATCAATCAGTGGCAGGGTTAAACTAAGCAGGATTGCATCCGATTCACTGTTCGGATGTCGTTTCTGGGCAATGAAAGACGGCGTGAACCGGGAAAGTATTTACGATGGAAAAACGGGTTTTACGGTAGATCACGAAAGAAAGCAATTTAACATGGAAACGGATCCGGGCATGCTTTCGCATTTTACCGATAACCACGGCGGACAGGTATTCCTGCAGGATCTTGTAAGAATTGATACCAGTGGAACGAGGCGTATGGAGCTACGAGAGGATGCAACATTTTACTACCTGCTCCTGTCGTTAGAAGACATCAAACAATACGATGTAATCAACCGTACTAAAACCCTGGTCATCGACAAAAAGCTGATGCTGCCGCTCGGTATGATACATAGGCAGGAAACCCTTGGCAAAATCCAATGCCTCGACTACCGGATAACATCTATCCAGGTGAACAATCCTTCCCTTGTTTACGATTTTTCGGCAAAGCGCTACCCGGATGATTACAAAAGTGAAATAAGAAAAGTAAATAAGCAACTGTTCGCCCTCAAAGGGAAAAAAATGCCGGGCTTTTCAACAACAGATTTCGACGGAAGAAATTTTTCTTCGGAACAAATGAAAGGCAAACTGGTCTTGCTCGATTTCTGGGAAGTATGGTGCGGCCCCTGCATCGAATCGATGCCCAAAGTGCAGCGATTGTACGAGAAATACAAATCAAAAGGATTGGAAGTATATGGAATAGTGCACGAAAAAGAATACCTCGAAACAGCCAAACAACTGATCGGGAAAAAGAAGATTAGTTTCCCCATGTTATTGGGAACCGAAACGAGCAGCAAGGACTTTTCTATTATAGCAGTGCCTACTTATATTCTCATTAATAAGGCAGGTGATGTAGTAATGATTAGCGAAGGATTCAGTCCCGCGATTGAAGAAGAAATCCAAAAGCATCTTTAACCAACCAATTTGCCATGAAAATCACCGCACGCTACAAATTGCTGCAATCGGCCAGGGCCAATGGAAAGGGCCTGATGGTATGGGGTGATGTATTGGAAGGCCATGTAAAGGCTGGCGATTTTATTACCTTTTCAACCGGCCGGGAAGAAATAACCTTGCAAATAGCATCGGTGGAAACAAGCACCGATTCAATAAGCGCAGATACCGGCGTTGCACTTTTGTTTACCTACAAAGGTGAAAAGCAAAAAAAGGCCGTTGAATCACTTCAGTTACCGATACAGGTAGTGGAGATCATTGGAAAGTAATATCGCTGCTGTAATCAGTATACGGGGCTTGGGCTGGTTTTGGCATTCCATATCAGAACTACAAACCGGTAAATAAGATAGCCTAGTATTGCGCCGGAGGTATTGAGTAACACATCGTCTACATCTACGCTGCGAAAGCTGGTTGCCAATTGAAGCAGTTCTATAAGCGCAGCCGTGAACAATACGAAAAATAATACGGGAACAAATCCCGCCATTCTTTTGCTAAGCAATGGAAGGTAAATACCAAGGGGAAGCAGCATCACGAAATTTCCCAGCACCTGTTTATCGCTCCATTTGTAAATCCGGAACACTTCGAACAACTGGAGGTTTACATGATCTCTTCTTTCAATACGCCGAAGCATTTTGGCCCACCAGTCGTGGTAAGATATTTCCCGGAAAAGGATAAAATAACCGGTCAGTCCCAGCACCATAAACAGGTACACAAAAAAACTCGATTGAATTATAGCCTGACGAAAGTTGGTTTGCTGCTTTTTGAAGGCAATAACGGCGAACGACAAATAAAGTATCATTACGGCAAAGGCGAATAATAATAGCCTTTTGGAACCAGCATGCTGGTACTCGTTACGATAATTGGCTTTAAAAAAGAAAAGCCCGAGTATTACTACCGGTAGCAGAATCAGGATTTTCTTAACGAGATTGTTCATGGATGGTTCTACTAAAATTGATGTATTGACTGCCAGATTATGAGTGTTTCAAGATAATAAATGCTGCTTGGCATCGATTTTAATTTTCTAAAAAACCTGTCAAAACATCCTGGACAATAAGGGATAAAGAGATTCTGGTCATCGAAATGTCCATTTTTTTGGGGGCGATATTAAAACTAACTTCATGAAAAGAGCTTTATGCAAAACTGGCTTAGGACCCTGCTCGCCGGATGGGGGGCTTATAAACTTGGAGGTGGCTGCTTCGGAACCATTCTTCTCTTCATTCTCTTTTATTGGCTGCTGGGGCATTGTTAAGCATCGACCCTTGCTTATAAAAACCAAAGCCCGAAGCCAACGCGGCTTTACATTTGCCGGTATGCCTAAATTTGCGACATGAATACAGCAAGCAGTCAAATCAGCAAAGCGTCACGTGCCGATGTAATGGAATTAGTAACGCTGGTAAATAGCGCTTACCGGGGAGAATCGTCAAAAAAGGGGTGGACTACGGAAGCAGATTTGCTCGACGGCCAGAGAACCGATACGCAAAGTATGATGGAGTTAATGCAAAAACCGGGGTCGGTTATTCTAAAACATGTGAACGAAACCGGAGCAATCGACGCCTGCGTTAATCTACAACAACAGGAAGATAAAATTTACCTGGGTATGCTCACCGTTTCGCCCGAGTTACAAGGCAGCGGAATCGGCAAACAAATGCTCAAAGCTTCGGAGGAGTATGCAAAAGAGAAAGGCTTTAAAGGCATTTGCATGAGCGTCATTTCGGTTCGAAGTGAATTGATTGCCTGGTATGAGCGCCACGGATACAGGAGCACCGGTCAAACTAAGGCATTCCCCGCCGGCGACCCCCGGTTCGGACTTCCGAAACAATTTCTCGAGTTCATTATTATGGAAAAAATGTTTTAGCCGACTAATTCTTACTTTCGCAAAAACACCCCGAAACATGGAGTTGAAACAACTGTTTGAGAAAGCCGCAGAAGAAAGCAAGCAATTATCGGAAAGACCGAGTAACGATACGCTGTTACAACTATATTCGCTATACAAGCAATCCACCGAGGGCGACGTGAATGTTGACCCTCCCTCCAACCCTTTTGATTTTGTAAGCCGCGCTAAATACGAAGCATGGGCCTCGCTTAAAGGCAAATCCAGGGAAGAGGCCATGCGGGAGTATATCGATCTTGTCAATAAGCTGAAAGGTTGACCCGAGGCTCTTTTGCTCATCAAATCGGGTCAATAAAACAAAAAGTCTTGGCAGGAATAATCTTTTGTTGCGCATCGACGTCCCGATAGGATGGCTCGATGGCAAAACTGCAAAAAGCTGTTGAATAAATAAAGTCAGCGGTAGTAAAGATTATAAGAGCTATCCGGCAACAGGGGCAAATTTGCCTCGAAGTAATCATTCAGTAAAATGCGAAAACCGTTAACTGAACTTACGGAAGGATACCAACTATCGTATTTCTTCTGGCTATAGTAAACTGCGTATAGAATTTTGCAACTCTCGCTTTCAAACAACGGGCTGTCCTCTTCGAACTTAAATCCATGATCGCCTTGAAGGATGATTACCAGTTCCCGGTCTGAATACGTGGTTAAAATTGAATCGATCATTTTCACCAACAACGTATTGGCATACTTTAACTGATCGAGGTAATTTTCCATCGTTAATCTAACAAACCTGGCATGCAGTGTACCATCGGCCTTGTAAATAAAAGGTTCGTGGGCGATAAAATCGTGAATCAGGAAGAATGTTGGCTGGTTTTGTTTTGAATCCTGCCGGATAGCATCGTAGATATCTCTGTGATAGTTGCGGTACTTCCGATCTAAATCCTGGTTAATCTTGTATTCGGTCATCGAATCGGCTGCTCTTTTATCTCTCTTGAATATGTTTGGAAAGTTCCATCCCAAATCGTCTTTAATCCGGGTAAACAATACCTGGTTGTCGATAAGGCTTTCAGGCACTTCAGAAAATGTAGTCCACGCTTTGCCCTTATGTGTCTTTAGATCATAAATCGAAAAATTCTCGATTCGGTAATTGAGGCTTTCCAAAAGTTTAACTACATTATTTTCGTACAGCGAGATATTACCTTTTACAAGGTCCGCCAGCGTAACTACCGAATGGTTTTTCAATCCAGTAAGATAAACCATATCAAGTGTAGAGGCAAGTGAATAATGTGTATAGTTGTAATTGCTGGTGGCGGAGTCGGCTATAAAAAAGCCCCGATCCCTAAGAATGGAATCCAATGGGTTTGTATAAGCCCAGCCCTTTTTTAAGCTCTCAGCCGAAGTATACTCATCGACCACTATCCAAAAAATTGTGGGCTTATTTTGAGGGGGAGTAAGTTTTGCCTGTTTAAATAATAAGTTTTGGCGATCGCCCATATCTGCCTCATCGGCACGACCCGCAAATATGTTAAATAGCAAAAGTCCAAGATCGAGGGTAAAAAAAACAACTATCAGAATGGAAAAAAAAGCAGAAAGCCTTTTTGCACGATTGTCAGTACGCTTCACCAGTAGATAAACAATGAGTACAAAAACCGCTAATAAAGGCAAAAGGTATCTATACGGCAGCTTCGACTTTAGCACATGTGTTTCCATGAAATCTTTGCCGGCGCCAAAAAAGAAATAAACGGAAAGCACTATAATTGAAAGGGTAAAAGCCTTTTGAGTGTTTCGTAAAACCAGGTACAACAGCAAACTGCAAGCAACGGTAATTAAACAGTACTTTCCCAAAAGTTTTAAAACAACCGGAATGGGAACGAGGGCAAAGTTTTCATTGACGCCATGTAACGTGAAGAACAATGGAAACAATAATAAAACGCCAAGGTATCTTGCCTTTTCTTTCATATACCGTTGAATATGCCGCAATTTATACGAATTATTATTTCGTATAAACATACACGAATAAAATCGGTGAATTAATCCTGTATCTCTCTTTTGGCGAAACCTAGTGGCACAGCAGGCAAAAAAAACCAATGCTGCAGCACTGCCATCAATTACCAGGGTCATCTGGCGGGATAGCTGGGTTGACTTCCCTGTAACAGGAAAGATATTTTTGAGCTACCGTGTTATAGTTGAATTTAGAATATGCATCTTTTGCAATCGCCTCCCTATCGAATTGTGGATACATGTCGATCATTTTCTTCATCGATGCTTTTAACTCCTGCACATCATTCGGGGGCACCAATATTCCATTGGCAGAGTTTATCACCTCTTCAATCCCCCCCACCCTGCTGCTTATTACAGGGAGTCCGCAGCAAAGCGCCTCCAATACCACGCAAGGCAGGTTTTCGAACCTACTGAACATAACCAGCGCATGGGCTTGCTGCATACAATGCGCTACCTCTTTATATTCCACTTCATCCTTAAAAAAAATATACTCCCCTGTTGCATCCCGGGCCCTCGCTAAATCCTTCAGTTCTTGCGACGCGTTCCCCACAAAAATCAACTCAAATTTATATCCATCCCTGGTTAACAACGATGCTGCTTCAATAATAGCCTGCGGATTTTTTTGGTAATTGAGATAAGAAGCATGAATAAAACGGAAAACGCTGTGCTGAAAGGGACGATAAAAAAAATAATTCGTATCTACCACATTGGGCACCACCCGGTAGTTAATTGGTCCAGCCAGCTTCGCCATCGCTCTTCCCAGGTGCTCGGAAACCGGTAAAACGATTTCCGCCTGTTGAATTATTTTGGTAATAACGGAGCGAATCCCCACTCCCGCCGTATTGATATTAGGATGACTTTCGGCTACATAACCCGTCCAATGTTCCGTGAGCAGGTAAGGCAACCTGGATTTTTTCTTTAAGAACATTGCGAGCAAACCTGCTTTATACGCCACATGCACGTGAACAAGAGCCGGTACGCCATGCTCTTCTTCCAATTTCCGATAAAATTTTTTTTGAAGAATTCTGAATCTCCAAAAAGAAATGGCTTTTTCCAATAATCCTATTGAAATACTCTTTCCATAATAAACCCGGTAAACGGTGAGGTTAAACTCCTCTGTTCGCTCCACCTTTGTTTGCCAGCTATTCAGTTTTTCATCCTTCTCCACCAGGAGCACAACCAGCGGTGTGAATTTTGACACGGCGCGTGCATGCCTTTCCACAAAATCGCCGTTGGTGGCATGAGCCCTGCTTGGATACCAGCTACACAGCCACAGAATGGGTTTCATGCGCCGCTTGTTTTGGTGAATAAACTACGAAGCCATGAAATATCTTCCTTTTTTATCAATAACAAATCTGTTGCTTTCAAAAACTCTTTGCCTGCAAAAACCTTATACTGGTAAAAAAAGTAAACAAAGTAGCCTACACTGCTCGTTAAAGCAGCTCCGTGTATTCCATAGCGTGGTATCAGCAGAAAATCTAAAATGGTGATTACGGCTATTGCAATTAACGCGCCGAATAAATTGTATCGTGTTTGATTACTGCCGGCAAACCAGGCTGCCAATAAATTTTGCACCGACAAAAAGAGTATCCCCGGAATCAGCAGAACAAAGGAAAGGTACATCAAGTTAAAAGTTTCGCCGTAAAGCAAAGGGAACAGGGCTTTACCGACAAGCGTCAATAAAATCAAAAAAACGAAATAACCCCCCGCGAAAATACGCGATGCCTTCATAACATGGTTGCGCATCCGTAATGACCGATCCTTTGCAGTTTCGGGAAATATGACAGCCGCCACCAGTCCGGGGATCAATATGAATACCTGCACCAACTTTGATACCTGTATGTAATTACCGAGTTCGTAGTCGCTTCGATAATATTTGATAATCCAATAATCGACCCGGTAAACAAGGAAGAAAATGAGATTGGCTGCCCAGGCAAGCAGAGAATAGCGGAAAATTTTTTTTAACTCAACGAGGCTGGGAACCTCCAAATGCCGCCATTGCACCGCCCTGGTTGCCAGGATCAACAATACCAGGGCTTGCACAACAATCGACAATAAATAAGCAGTCATTACCCGCACAGGTGCATGCTCGTCGCCGATCTTATAGGCAAGCAAAAAAAGCAGGTAGGCAATTAAAATGAAATTCACCGCTACGAGCCCTGCGTTATGCACCTTAAAATTGTGCATACCCTGGTAAATACCGCTAACCTGGCTAATAACAACCAGGGAAAGCGAGTACAACGGGATGAGAAACACCTGCAAGGGTATCGATGATTCCCAACTCAAAATACCCGACATCGCCCAGGTGGCAAGCAATACCAGCACAGACCATCCCAGTATTAGTGTAAAAAGCTTCGAGCGTGCAATCTCTTTGCTTGCCGAGTAGTACACAATCCCCGTTTCCAACGATAATCCCAATATCAAAACCCAAAAGGAAAGATTGTTGATAAGGAGATTGAGATTGCCACTTACCTCAGCGCCAAGAATACGAGCTATCAGCAGGTTTATGATGAAAAGCGAAAAAAGATACAGTCCCCTCCACAATAATTGCTGGCTTATTTTCGAGAAAACCCTCATAGATGCATTTACTTGTTACGGGGATTTATACTTTTCGGGAACTATGCTCAAAAATATGCTTTAAAGAACAATAGTGAATGAACGCTTTGTTCGATACAAGCAAAAGCTATTGAAGAATTGCTGTTTTCGGATTAGATAAAAACTTTCCTGCCAGGCAAGGCGAAACATCATAAATGCTACTTGGATTTTGCGAGTGCTTCGTCGCTGGCTATCGAGGATGAAAAAACAACTCCGCTGTTGTTCTTTACGCGGTTTCGATAATCTTTGAACAAGCTGTGCCAACGGAGTTTCAACACCCCCAGGATACCCTCCTTTACAATCCCCTTATGCATTTTGGAAACGCCGTATTTGCGGTCCTCAAAAATAATGGGCACTTCTTTTATTTTAAAGCCAAGCTTCCAAGCGGCAAATTTCATTTCAATCTGGAAGGCATATCCCAGGAAACTGATCTCGTCGAGATTGATCGCTTCCAGCACTTCGCGCCTGTAGCAAACAAAGCCGGCGGTAGTATCGCGTACCGGCATCCAGGTAATGATGCGCGTGTAAAGAGAGCCGCCGCGTGAAAGCACCCTGCGATCCCAGGGCCAATTAACGGTTCCACCACCTTTTACATAGCGCGATCCGATAGCAACATCGGCCCCGTCCTTACATGCTTCATATAAACGTTGCAGGTCGAGAGGATTGTGCGAAAAATCAGCATCCATCTCGAAAATATACTTGTATCCTTTGCGGAGCGACCATTTAAACCCATGAATATATGCCGTACCCAACCCCAGTTTACCCCTTCTTTCTTCCAAAAAAAGATGTCCGGGGAATTCCGATTGCATCTCCTTTACTATTCCAGCCGTGTTGTCAGGAGAACCGTCATCAATAACCAACACGTGAAAGCCCTGTTTCAACGAAAAGATGGTTCTGAGAATATTGGCAATGTTCTCTTTTTCGTTGTAGGTAGGTATGATGACAATTTTTTCCAATTTCCCGGAATCAAAGTTTATAAGAAGCGAATTTAGCGCTTTTAACCGTGACGACTTTCCACAGAATATGCACCGCGTTCCTTTTTATTCCTTCTTTAACAGGGTGCGGTTAAGAATTTCGGTGAGTTTTTGTTTGGTATGAAGCGGGAAATCGCCCTTCATCATCCAATCGTAATACTGAGGCTCCGATTTTAAAACATCGGTCACTGCTCTTCCCTTATGCTTGCCGAAATTGAATACTTCTACTCCTTTTTCCATCACGAATCTTCGTGCAAAATCAACGATCTCTTCCTCACCGGTCAATTTGAGGATCGAATCCACGCTATCGCCCAATTGAGGATATTTTTCGAGCTGCGCTTGTAAAATTTCCCAGGTGGCGGTTGCATCTATTTCCGCGCTGTGGGCACCGTCGAGGTTTTTGTTGCAATAAAACTTATAAGCCGCAGCCAGGGTACGCTGCTCCATCATGTGAAATATCTTTTGTACATCTACCAGCTTTCTTCCCCTTAAATCAAATTCAAGTCCCGCACGCAAAAACTCCTCTGCCAGCATGGGTATATCGAATCGGTTGGAGTTGTACCCTGCCAGGTCGCAACTATCGATAAACTGCCTGATTTCGTTGGATACCTGCTTGAAGCTGGGCGCCGACTTTACCATATCGTCGGTAATGCCGTGTATTTCGCTCGATGCCGGTGGAATGGGCATTTCCGGATTGATCAGTTTTCGTTTTACCACCTGTTTTCCATCGGGCATGATTTTTACAATGGCGATTTCAATAATACGGTCGGTGCCTAAATTAATTCCCGTCGTTTCCAGGTCAATAAAAGCGAGGGGCTTTTTTAATTGGAGCATTAGTTTGATATTGGTTAGGAATGGTTTGCCGGGGCGCCGGCTATGAACGGCGTTGCCCGGAAAAGAATCGTGCAAATGTACAGATATCGGGGCAGCCTTTGGTCGCATATTTTACACAACAAACACTCAAGCCCAGTTATTTACAATAAAAATCCGGCTAACACTTCAACATACTTGCAGAAACGGGAATTTATTCTTTACTTTGGCTATCGATTATCCAATTCTTTCGAAATCTCCCCCTTTAGAAAATTAATTACTGTCTATTTCCTCTGAATTTCCCGTGGTCGTTAAGCCCTTTACAAAAGGCTTATTTCTAAATTTTAAATACCACAAAAATGAAACGGACATTAGTAATCGCATTGTTTGCAGTAATGGCATTGGTAACGGTAAGTTCCTGTGTGTCTTCTAAAGGCGGATGTAAACAGACACAGGGATTTATGGGCTATGGTGCACGCCGCTAATAAACTCAGTTTGTTAACAGATATTGATTTAAGGTTGCCGTTTGGCGACCTTTTTTTGTTATCCTGCATATCGAACCAAATAAAATTGCTTTTGTTTTATTGAGGTAGGTTAATAATTGGCAGGAAAACAAGCAATAGCTTTGCCGATTATTTGAAAAAAGATTCTACCCCCAACTATGAACTGGATTCCGATTACCGACGCTTCGCAGATTTCTTCGATAATAGAAAAGTCGAAAAACAATCCCCAACTTATTTTCAAACACAGCGTCCGCTGCGGCACGAGTGCATTGGCAAAAAACAGGCTCGAAAAAGGCACAGCTCCCGAAGGAATAGATTTTTATTATCTCGACCTGATCAACTATCGTTCTATATCCAACCAGGTGGCAGATGTTTTCCAGGTAGAACACGAGTCGCCCCAGGTATTACTTATCCGCAACGGCAAGTGCGTTTACAACGAGAGCCATATTGCAATAAGAATGGACGAAATTACAGAGCAGGTAGCCTAGCCGTTTATTACCCAGTTTAGCCAGGGCTCCCGCACTATTACAAAGCCGGTGCATTGCCTTTTATTTTCCACATCAAGTTTCTAATGAAAGGCGTTTCGTATATTCAATAACCATAATACCATTTTCTTTCATTTAAAACCTATACTATGGCTATTGTAAAAGTTATTGAAGTTATTGCCTCGTCCGATAAAAGCATCGACGATGCCATTCGCAACGCGGTATCCGAAGCATCCAAAACAGTTCGCAATATCGACTCGGTGTATGTAAAAGATATCAAGGCCCATGTGAAAGATGGAAAGATCAGCACGTTTGGAGTGATTTGCAAGATTTCGTTTAGAATAGACTGAGAGGAAGGAGAATGGAGAAGACGGAATGTAGAATACAGGATATAGAATACAGAATATAGAATACAGAATATAGAAGGTAGAATGTAGAATAGGAAACTGAGGGTTCTATATTCTATATTCTATATTCTATATTCTACCTTCTATCTTCTATCTTCTTCCTTCTTCCTTCTACCTTCTTCCTCCTATATTCCGCATGCAACACCCCACACTCTTTCCCTCACGACACTTCTTCCTTTGCAATCTTATTGTATTCTTCCTGCAGTTGTTTTTGTATTTCGAATGGCACCACGCTGTATTCCTGGAAGCGCATTCTGAACTTCGCCCTGCCTTGTGTTATCGAACGTAAAGAAGAGGAATAGTCGTGCATTTCGGCCAGCGGAACCCTTGCAATTATTTTTGTAAAATGACCTTCACTGTCCATCCCCTCTACAATAGCGCGCCGTGTTTGAAGGTCGCCGATTACAGAACCGGTAATATCTTCCGGGCAAAGAACTTCCACGTGATAAATCGGTTCGAGTATTTGCGGGTCGGCCTGTTGAAATGCCTGGCGGAATGCTTGCAAACCGGCAATCTTGAAAGAAATATCGTTGCTGTCTACCGGGTGCATTTTGCCATCGTAAACGCATACGCGCACATCCCGAACATAGGAACCTGTTAAAGGTCCGTTCTGCATTTTTTCCATCACGCCTTTGAAGATGGATGGTAAAAAGCGTGCGTCAATTGCGCCACCCACAATACAATTATAATAGGCAAGCTTTCCTCCCCAATCCAAATCAACCAATTCTCTACCCCGTACTGTTAAGCCATTGGGCTCGGGCATTCCTTCGTACCAGGGTTCAATACGCATGAACACCTCGCCGAACTGCCCCGAACCACCGGATTGTTTTTTGTGCCGGTAATTGGCCTCTGCCATTTTGCGAATGGTTTCGCGATAAGGAATACGGGGTTTCTGGAATTTAACTTCTACCTTATAAAGGTGTTCTATTTTCCACTTGATGACCGCGAGGTGCATATCGCCCTGGCAATGTATCAGCGTTTGTTTGAGTTCGGGCGAATATTCTACGATAACGGTCGCATCTTCTTCCTTTAATTGGTGTAGCGCCAGCGACAGTTTCTCTTCCTCTCCTTTTTTGGTGGTTTCAACCGCCACCGTCATGTTGGGTGAAGGAAATTGAATGGGTTCCAATTCGTAGTTCCTGCCCTTATCGTGCAGGGTATTGTTCACATGCGTATTCTTCAATTTCAGCGTAGCCCCGATATCGCCGGCTACCAGTTCGTTTACATTGGTTCTTTTGTTTCCTTCTACCACAAACAACTGGTTAATTTTTTCGGATGTGCCGGTAGTTTCGTTCACCAGTTCCATACCGCTTTTTACCACGCCGGAATATACTTTGAAGAACGACATATCACCCACGTGCGGCTCGGTAACCGTTTTGTATACAAAAATACAGGCAGGCCCTTTTTCGGTGCATTCGAGGGTTGCGCCGCTTTTGGTTTTTTGCGCAGGCATTTCGTTGGCGCTCGGGCAAACATTATCGATAAATCCCATCAGGCGGCCGCTTCCCATATTGCGTTCGGCCGAGAGGCAAAACAGGGGAAACAGGTCGTGATTGATCATTGCCTTTTTCATACCGGCCTTCATTTCGTCTTCATCGAGTTCGCCCTTGTCGAAATACTTTTCCATTAATGATTCGTCGTTGCTGGCGATTGCCTCAATCAGTTCCTTGTGCAAGGCTTCGGCTCTCTCTTTTTCTTCATCGGGAATAGGCAATTTTTCAGGTTTGCCTCCCGCATCTTTAAACTTGTACATGGTCATCCGCAATACGTCGATGATTTCGTGAAAGCCCGCTCCCTGTTGCCTCGGGTACTGAACCACCACCACGTTGCTTCCGAAATGACTTTTTGCTTCCTTAACCGTTTTATCGAAATCGGCTTCGTCTTCGTCGAGTTTGTTAACCGCGAAAATCATGGGAGTCCGGAACTGTTCTGTGTATTCCCATATAATATCTGTTCCTACCTCCACTCCCGCCGATGCATTGAGTAACATAACACCTGTATCGGCAACGCGGAGAGCCGAAATTACTTCTCCCACAAAATCGTCGTAGCCAGGTGTATCAATGATATTAATCTTGTAACCGCGCCACTTGCTGTGAAGCAGTTTGGAAAATATGGAATTGCCTCTCTCCTGTTCCAATTCGTGGTAGTCGCCCACGGTATTCCTTTCGGCAATGCTGCCTCTTCGATTGATAATACCTGCTTCGAACAGCATGCATTCCGCTAATGTAGTCTTGCCGCTGCCCGCATGCCCCAGCAAGACTATATTTTTTACGTGTGAGGTATCAAATTCTGCCATAAAAAAAATTTAGTGATGAACAATCGTTTTACATTAAAAAGACTATGAAACCAGATTGCCCACCACCGAAGAGATAAGAATAGATTAACACTTCAATTGTGTGTTTGAAGAAGGCGGGCAAATGCTCTTATGCAAATTTTGTAACTACGTTCGCGCAGTTGCGAAGTCGTTGAATTCTTCCTTTATTTCCTTAAGTGTACTCTCCAGCGATTTGTATTCGTCCAAAAGGTTTTCGTGATCGGCAAGCGTTTCGTCGCTTACTTTACCGTTGTTGTTTGCGAGTTCCTGGTGAATTTTCCGATCGTGATTTTTGATGGCTTGCTTGAGATCGTGAATGTTGATGAGTTGGATGTGAAGCTGATTGTCGAGATGTTCTAGCTGAAGCAAGTCTTCTTTGTGCGACTGGTGGGGGGCAATTTTTTGCAGGTGCTGTTTGAGTTTGCCAAACTCATCCCTGTACGAACGCAATGTCTCCCTCCAGGCATTGCATTCTTGCGAAAGCTGTGCGACTTCTGTAGTAACCATGGGAGAAAAATTTAGATGGTGAAGAAATAAAGAACTCTGTTAGTTTCCCATGGGTAAGGATGATTAATTCTAATTTAAGAAAGATTATTGGAAAAAGCTATAGTAAGCACATTAAAAATATGCACGCTTTACGAACATAAGTGTTATTCTGGAGCAGGTTTGTTGCAACACAGTACAACAACATTGAAAATACAAGGGATCCGCAATGTTGCAGATCCCTTGTGTTTTATGGAAGCGTGTGGACGATTCTATCTCACGCCCGGTTTTTCAATTAGTTAGTGTATGATAAGAGGCAGGCAAAGCTTTTCGTGACCCAATACCAGTTCAATGGTATAGTAGCCCCTGGCCAGTGTACTCAGGTTTAGCAAGTTGCTGTTGCTGCTGATGGTTGTGGTAAACAAGCGCTGGCCGTAACGATCCACCACTGCTAACGAAACAGGTTTTTCGGGCGGATTCGATAAGAGTACCCATACCATGCCATGGCTCGGGTTGGGCGAAAGCTTTACTCTTATTCCCTTCATCCACTTATCCTTTTTGGAAGAAGGTATAAAGAAGAATTTATTCGATTCCACCACACATCCGTTAAATCCTTTTACGCGTACCGAGTAATGCCCGGCGCCCAATGGTTTATAGCTTCTCTCCTTTGCTCCTGCTATAATATCTCCGTTCTTATACCACTGGTAGGTTTTGGCTTTGCTACTTACGAGCTTTTCGCCATCTACACTTACGATCGGAATTTCAAGTGCATTTACGTAAACCGTTACCTGGTCGCTAACTGTTACGTTACATTTGGTAACTGAAACGGTATAGGTGGTAGTCTGGTGAGGATTTGCCAGCGGGCGACGAATTGCAGGATCATCCAAATGACCCGAAGGTGTCCACACATAAGTAGCGCCATCAATCCCTGCATCCAATTGCACAATATCTCCCTTGCAAATGGTAACGTCTTTTCCGGCATCAACAACCGGCGCTGTATTGGTTATGTATATCTTTTTCGATTTTGATACGGTAATACCACCGTCGGTAGTAACGGTTAAGCGAACTGCAAACGAATCGGAACTGTTGTAGATATGTGTAGGATGTTGCTCCGTTGAGGTTGTACCGTCGCCGAAGTCCCAGCGCCATTGAACGATTTGCTGCGTACAGTTGGCAATACTCATATCGTTGAACTTTACCGATACGGGTAAACAGTCGCCGGTAATATTGTAATCGAAGTTCGGAGTAACCGGGAAAACGGTTCTGATACGAATGGTATCGCTGCCCGAACAGCCGCCCCGATCAACTCTCACCCAATACTCGCCGTCGTCCATCACAAAAATCTGCTGGCTGGTTTCGCCGGTATTCCAGGTATAGCTGGCGCCGCTAATACCTGCATCCAGCATCAGCATTTCGCCAAAGCACATCGAAGTATCCTGGCCCAGGTTGACAGCCACCGGTGTAACCAGCACATTCAATCTCTTACTCCTCGTAACACTATTGCCTATATTGTCGAAGATGGTGAGACGAACGATATATTCACCGCTGTTGGTATAAGCATGGGTGGGGTGTTGTTGACTGGAAGTATTTCCATCGCCAAAATCCCAGCGCCACTGAATGATTTCTACTCCGCAAGTAAGCGAGCTATCGGTAAAGTTGACGATGGTGGGGCAGGAACCGGTTTGCATTTGATACCCAAATTTGGGCTGAAGTGTAGGTGTTACAACCACATTAATCGTATCCGAAGCCACGCATCCATTCAATTCAACCCTTACCCAAACCTGGCCCGAGTTGGTAATAACACATGATTGGAATATATCGCCCGTGCTCCACGTAAAACTGGCATCGGGATTACCGGCATCCAATACCAGCATTTCCGATTCGCAAACGGCAGTATCGTTACCCAAATTCACCACCGGGCCCTGGGGCATATTGATGACAACGCGCTTGCTTCTTGTCATCGAAAATCCATTGTTATCCCAAACGGTTAATCGTACCGTGAACGAATCAGAACTCGTATACACGTGTGTAGGATGTTGCTGGTTTGATGTACTTCCATCCCCGAATTCCCATTTCCACTGTATAATAGAATTACCCGTACAAACCTTCGAACTATCGGTAAACCGTACACTAGCGGGTAAACAATTACTTTGAACAGCAAATCCAAATTGAGGGATCAGGGAAGGACGCGTCGTAACGTGAATTGTATCACGATCCTGGCAATCGCCGCGATTCACCTGTACCCAATACTCACCGGGGCCGGATATGGTAATCTTCTTTGTTGTTTCGCCGGTATTCCACAGGTAGGTGACGCCGGTTCCTGAATAACCTGCATCGAGATCAAGTGTTCCACCCTCGCACATCGTTGTATCGCACGACAATGTTAATGCAGGCCCCAAAGCAATATAATCTACTCTCGTGGCCGTATCGGTCCAGCCGCTATTTGTTTTAATGATCAACGTCACAGTATAAACCCCCGACCGGGTATAACGATAGGTGGGATTCCAGTCGTTGGAGACCGTACCATCGCCGAATATCCATGTCCAGTTGGTGGTATGATCCCCATCTGGCACACGCGACTCATCCGTAAATTGTACAAGTAAAGAGGAACCACAGGTATTGGTAGTATCTGCCTTAAATGCGGCACGGCAGTTCGTCCCATTGGGACTATTGGTTCCCTGCGCAAAAATACCTAGTGGAATTACCAGGCATGCGCAAATAACTAAGCGTAATACAGTCTTCATAAGGTATTCGTTTAGGATTATGGATACAGATTGATTTATATGCTGTAAAAACTATGCCATAGTTTATCTTTACAGGCCGTTTTGGGTTACAAAACGAAATATTTATCTTTCACAATCAGGGTGATAACACAGCATACGATACAACAGATCCAGAGCCGCATCGATATCATCGAAATCGTGGGGAGTTTTGTTAAGTTGAAAAAAAGAGGGGCAAATTACTTGGGTCTTTGCCCTTTTCACAACGAAAAAACCCCATCCTTCACGGTTTCACCTGCGAAAGAAATATACAAATGTTTTGGCTGCGGAAGAAGCGGAAACACCATCAGTTTTCTGATGGAGCATGAAAAATACTCTTACGTAGAAGCACTTAGATGGCTGGCCAATAAGTACAATGTTGAGATTGAAGAAACCGAACAAAGCGCCGAATCGAAGCAATTGCAGCAGGTATCGGACAGCCTGTATATCATCAACAGCTTTGCGCAGAAATATTTTACCGATACGCTTTTCAACAGCGAAGACGGTATAGATATCGGCCTTAGTTATCTTAAGGAAAGAGGTTTTAACGAAGAAATCATTCGCAAGTTTCAATTAGGCTATTGCCTGCAGCAAAGAGATGCATTTGCAAAAGCAGCGCTGGCGGCTCAATACAATGCCGAGCTTTTGCAAAAAACCGGCCTCGTAGTATTGCGCGACGATGCGCTCGTAGATAATTACCGGGGAAGGATCATATTTCCTGTTCACAACAATACCGGCAAAGTAATAGGGTTTGGAGCAAGAATTATTGGGAAGAACGACAAGGCTCCCAAATACATCAATACCCCCGAAAACGAAATTTATATCAAGAGCAAGATTCTCTATGGATCTTATTTTGCGCGGCAGGCGATTGATAAGAATGATGAGTGCCTGCTGGTAGAAGGCTATACCGATGTGATTTCGCTTCACCAGGCAGGTATTGAAAATGTTGTGGCATCGGGCGGAACCTCGCTTACTACCGATCAATTGCGCATCGTAAAAAAGTACACGAATAATCTTACCATTATTTACGATGGCGATAATGCCGGCATTAAAGCCGCCTTGCGCGGGCTCGATATGGCCCTCGAGGAAGGACTGAATGTAAAACTGGTATTGATTCCTGATAAGGAAGACCCCGACAGTTATGTGAACAAAGTGGGCGCAGCAAAATTCAGGGAATTTATACAGGAGAATAAAAAGGATGTAATCCTTTTCCAGGTTGAAGTATCCCTGAAAGAAGCGGGCGACGACAGTATAAAAAAAGCAGCCGTTGTAAACCAGATTGCCGAAACCATTTCGCGCATCAATAAAATCGAAGACTTTACACGGCAACAGGATTACATTAAACGATGTGCCGAACTGCTGAAAATTGAAGAGAACGGGCTGAATGCCCTCGTCAATAAATTCATTCGCGAAAAAGTAAGCAAGCAGGAGTTCAAGCAAAACGCCGAACAACCCTCCTATCCCGAGGAACCGCTTCACGCCGGTATTGAAGAAGACACGAATAATCTCTTAAACAAAGATGAGTTGCAGGAACGAGGCCTGGTAAGATGCCTGCTTGAATTTGGTCTTAAAGAATGGGAAGGCGGCAAGCGCGTGGCCGATTTTGTATTCGAAGAATTTGACGACCCGGGCCTGTTCGATAACAAAAAATTACTCCACCTGTTCGAGGTTTATAAAGAATGGTACCAGCAAGGTCTTGAACCCGGCGCCCGAAACTTTCTTTACCACGAAGACCGGGAACTGAGCACCCTTGTAGTGGGTATTATGGATTTTGCCTACGAACTCAGTCCCAATTGGTCGGAACATTATGATGGGAAAATTCTAACGCGCGAAGATTTGTATAAGGAAGAAACACTTTCTACTGTAAACTACCTGAAGCTGCGTAAAATAAAAAGGCTTATTGAAGAAAACCAGAAAGACCTGGAAAGACCTCATAGCGGCGAAGAAATGGTGATGCTTTTGCAAACCCACCAGCATTTAAAGCAAATGGAAACAGCATTGACGAAGCAGCTTGGCACCGTTATACTGAGATAAACAATTAATCAATGAAGAACACAGCCGCAGTTTACAACAGGTGCCGCTTTTCCTGCAACACCTTATCTACCCCGTATCGGTACATCCGGCTGATGGGGAGTTCTTTTTTGCTTATCTCAATTGTTTCGTTCGTATAAGATTCAATCTTGTCGATTGCCACAATATACGACCTGTGAATACGCAGGAACCTGTCTTTTGGCAGATTTTCTTCCAGCGAGGAAATAGAATGTTTGGTTACAATCGCCCGGTTTTTCGTTACTACTTTTATATAATCCTTCAGGCTTTCCACAAAAAGAATTTCGTCGAGTTCCACCTTTATCATTTTACGGTTGCTCCTGAAATATACCACCTCGGAAATTTCCTGCCTGGGTTTTGCGAATGAGAGAGCACTTGTATGCTTAACGACCCGCATGTCGACCAACTTGTTTACGGCTTTCAGGAAACGATCAAACGAAATCGGCTTCAACAAATAGTCCACCGCATCCAATTCAAATCCCTCCAGCGCGAATTTTCGGTAAGCGGTTGTAAAAATTATCTTAGGAGGGTTCTTTAATGTCTTTACAAAATCGGTTCCCAGTATTTCCGGCATTTTTATATCGAGAAATATAAGATCAATTGATTGCTGCTGTAAAATGTTGATAGCGTCGATAGCATCGGAGCAAGTGGCTACCAGCTCTAAAGTTTGTACCGACTCTATATATTTTTTCATTACTTCCAGCGCCGGAGGCTCATCGTCAACAGCAATACACCTGATTTTGATATCGGACATAAAATTCTATTCTATCGTTAAGACATTTTTGTCAATTCTATTTTCAGTTTTACGGTAAAAACCTTTCCATCTGCATCAATTTGAAGTTGGTGCTTTCGGGGGTAAAGTAGCTGCAGGCGTTTCTTTACATTTATTAAGCCAATCCCATTCTTACCATTCGATATTGCAGCCTGCCCATTGTGGCTATTGGCAAGTTCGAAATGAAGCATCTCATCATCAATCCCCATTTTAAGTCTTATCCACTGTTTGCCCCTTGCAATGGCAGCTCCATGCTTGAAACAATTTTCTACAAATGGAATCATAAGCAAAGGAGCAACCCGGGCATTCCGGAAATCGCTGCCGGATGAAATCTGAATTTCCAGCCGATCTCCGTAACGAACTTTCTCCAAATCTATATAATCCATCAGTAATTGAAACTCCTTTTCAACGGGCACCAGGTCCTTTTCGCCATCGCTGCTCATATAATCCATCATTCCCGAGAGCTTCTGGATAAGCCGATCGGTTTCCGTATTGTTGTTATTCAGGATAAATGAGTTGATATTATTCAGCGTGTTGAATAAGAAATGAGGATGAATTTGTGCTTTCAGCAATTGCAGGGCTGCCTGGTTATTGGCCTTTTTGATGGCTATTTTTTCCTCTTCCTTTTTGTACCAGTTCTTCAACATTTTCAACAATAGAAAAATGGCGCACACTACGTGCGGACCACTGTTTATAAAAATGATCGTTTGAAGCCAGATAAGTCTTTTAACCGGTTCCGCCTGTGAATGAGAATCCTTTATGGAAGTGATAGCCAGTCCAATATTGGCGAGGTAGGCAATCAGCGTTGCTGCAATGCAAAAAACCACGAACAGGAAATGTTTTCGCTTTAATAAAAACCTGGGAACAAGAAGCCCAACGATAGTATAGGTGTATAACATATCAATTGCCACACGGCCAAATACCGATGCGGTGGAAGAGAAGTGAGAACCTGTTTGCGCAGTTTGTCCCGATACGAGGAAGGTAAACAAAGACACCGCTATGTACCACCAATAGAGCAGCAAAAAGCGGGTGATCCAGAAAAGCGAATGCCTTACTGCCCTGTGTTTTGCCCGCTCCGACAATATGAAATCATGAAAAGTCATGGGTCAATACATCCAGTTGTCCTTGATTAAAATAGGTATCATTGTACAGGTTTTTGTCGGCCTTTATCGAAACAAATATTTTCAATTCTGCTTCTTGCACCCAAATATCAAAGCGGGAGTCGACAGGGTAAAGTGTTTTTAACCTCGTACCAAATTTTTCAAAATGATTGCTGAGTCCCGGGCTTTGGGTTCTATCCAAACTTACTGGTGATAATTTCAGCCAGGCTTTAACAGTTATATCTTCAACGGAAATATCAAGGTCGAGCCGGTGAGAAATTTCCGGGTCGTTACCCACTGCTTCAAGGCAATTTTCCACAAGTGAAAACAGGGTCATAGGAATAATCACCAGGCTCTTCGCATCCCCGTTGGCATTTATATTGGCGTAAAAATTCAGGCGCTGGCTTTTACGTTCAATTTCAACAAGGTTTTTCACCGCCTCCAATTCTTTTTCCAGCGTTATCAGGCATTCGTTGGCATCGTAGAGCAGGTAGCTTAGTAAATCCGATATCTTCAATAAAAACTCCGACGACTGATGGCTGTCGCCGATACTACCGGAGCTTATTTTCAGCAAGGATTGAAAAAGGAATCTTGGGTAAACCTTGGCTTTTTCCAATTGCAGTTCCATAACGGTTTGCTGCTTGGCAAGTTCCATGTTTTCCTTTTGCTGCAGGTACCAGTTTTTACTGAATCTTATTGCCGACGCAAGTCCTGCAATGATGAGTGCATGCGAGGAATTGATATAGGCGAGTCCCAGTACCGGCGCTACACTGAGCAGGTAATCCGGGTAGTCTCTTGCAAGTTTATAAAACAGAATGGCTGCAGCATAATTAAGTACGATCAGCGCAGTGGTCAATGCGAGGAATGCAAGCAGGAATTTCTTATATCTTTTCCTGAGTAAAAACCTCGGCACTATAAAATCCAGGGCTATATACGTGCAGGCAATGCAAGCAGGAAAAAAACATAACAGGCTCACCAATGCCGTGCTGAACATATAGGGCTCTACGAGGCTTTGAAAGAAGAAAAGGATAGCCAGCACCGTCCAGAATAGAATATGCCGGCGGCTACGGTGTGATTTTTCTTCAGAGAATATAAATTCCTGCAGCCTCATGCGTACATTAAAGTTACAACCTGCAATGGCTTAACAGCAGGCTCCGCTCCACTAATAGACGCAATGCAGTTTTTTGTCGACAAATGGCAAACAGCGACGATCTGTTTACCAGGTCTGCTTTAGATGTGTTTATCGCTTTGCAAACCGGTTGCAGGGCGAAATAAAAAATAATCGGAAACAACTGGTTTTAGTTTTACGCAGTTATCTCACGAAATACTTATGATTATGAAAAAGATTATCACGATCGCCGTTTTGTTGGTAGCGCTTTCCCTGCCGGCAAGTTCACAAACAACCAACGCAAACGTACAGGAAGAAAGCGCCGATACCAGGAGCGGAACCAGGCAACTCTTCAACGCCAGGCTGAAAGCCGAGAGAGATTTTCTTTGTGAAAAGGCAAATGCCAAAGATGTTCAATGGTTCAACGACAGCGACGGGTTGTTTGTGTATTACACCATGAATGGATATAAAGGCAAAAGCCTCTATAACAAAAAAGGTAAGTTTATTTACGATATAGTAACCGCTACAGAAGATTTTTTACCTTTTGCTATCAAGGACCAGGTAAAAAGTGTTTACTATATGGATTTCAAAATAGCTTCCGTAAACCGGGTAATCACGGGCGGTAACACCTATTATATTGTAAACGTCAGCGATGGCAAAACACTAATAAAATTAAGGATCAACAATGGTGAAATGGAAACAATAGGTCAACACAAGTTAGGTTAAGGTTGGTCATGATTCAAACCGGCATTATTGAGACTAACCCCTTGTTCAGCACAAAAGTTAGTCTCAACCGCCGGGTTTGAAATATCAGAAGCTGGCACTTGTACAATTAGTTTCAAATTATTCCAGCAGCATATCACTGTAAGATCGGTCGATTAAATCCTCCTCGTTTATATTGAAGGCACTTAAGTAAAAATGGCACTGCTGCTGGAGTTTTTCAATTGTAATATTGCTGGTTTTGTTACTGGCTTCGATTTCGGCAAAATGTCCCAGTTCGTCTACAAAATCGATATGAAACTTCACGTTGTCTATATAAAAGATTTCCCTTTTCTTCTTCACGATTACTTTTACTCCAAGAGAAGCGCTAAGAATTTCTTTGAGTAATGCGGGATGCTCAACGGGCATGAGACTGAAATCGGATTGCTTGGGGCCGGGCTGATCGTTGCGATTGTAATGAATAAGATTGTTTTCGATATTGCCTTCGCGCAGCTTGAGCCGGCCCTTATGAACATTGAAATAAGTATCTGTTTGCATATCCACGCCCTTGAATTCGGCGCCATTTTTTATAAGATAACGCCTGATAAAATCGGGCTTTGAGGTTCTTGCCTTTATTTCAATATTGATGAAAGCCATGCCGGATGATTGTGGTGAATGATTTCGGGTTGTCTTGTTATATTCTAAATTGGGGATGCAAATTAAACAAACAGGGAAATATTCTTTTTTTGATATTAACACAGATAACACGGGAAAGATTGAACCACTGGGGAACAAAGAATAAACAAGGTTTTTGGTCATAAGCATTCTCCGAGCACTCTGTGTTTTCTGCGGTTTATAACACAAACAGATACTGCAAACGCCTTTCAGTAAAGTCGGTTTTAAAACTTCTCAACTTCATAGCTCTTCACCTCTCGCTCACGCATTCCAAAAACAAAAAAGGTTTGCTGCTTTCGCAACAAACCCGGATACAAATTATTTACACTGATGTTAGGCCATGGCAGCTTCCCTTTTACGGGTAACGGCGCGTTGAGCTTTGAATACTTCTTTCTTGCAAAAACGCATGGCAGTCCAAACATGATCCAGTGTTACTTCCTCGGCCGATTCAAAACCGGCATTGCATACGCAGTTCCAACTGCAGCTTTTGTTGAGGTCTGTAACAATTTTGGAAGATGACTTGGGATACGCGATCCAGAACTTTGCATTTTCATGCATTGCCGGAAGTACTTCCCGCATGATACCGTTTAATTGGTTTTCGTTCACTGCGAAAACCAGCGCAAAATCAATCTTACGCATCTTGAGCAATGGAGTAACGTTTTTCGAGAACGATAACTTTACAAATTGCTTTTCGATGGAAGAAGGCAGCCCCTGAATAAGAATGTTTTTCTCGTCACGGAGCTCAAGTTTTTCTAAAATGCTTTGAGACATGAAAGAGATTTTGATTTAATGCCTAGGGTTTAATCAGAACGGGAGGGCAAATGTACGAAACGAGTGCCAAGCATCGAAACTTTAGCTAGAAAAAATCCCATTCCGGTACCATATGGATGGCCGAAATGGGAAAATATTGAGCGAGGATAAGTCTGAAAATGTGGCGTAATTACTACAGGCCTACCGGGTTCCGAACCCCGAAATCAGTTAGTTATTCATTGGCTTATAATACTTAAGAGCTTCGGGCATCATGGCTCTCAGTTTCTCAATCCTGGTCTCCTCAGCGGGGTGCGTACTCAAAAACTCCGGTGGTTTTTGTCCACCCCCAGCCTTTGCCATTCTTTCCCAAAGAGGTATTGCTTCCTGGGGATTGTAGCCGGCAAGAGCCGCATATATGAGCCCGAGCTTATCTGCTTCCAGTTCATGCTTACGCGAAAAGGGCAACATGGCGCCCACGGTGGTTCCGATTCCATAGGCATTCATAAAAAGATTCTGGGCTTCCGGTGTTTTATTCGCAACCGCCACTTGCAGGGCAACGCCACCCAATTGTTGTGCTGTTGCCTGGCTCATTCTTTCGTTACCATGTTTTGCGAGCGCATGTGCTACCTCGTGCCCCATTACTACAGCAAGGGCAGCCTCGTTTTGTGTAATAGGCAGCAATCCTGTGTACACCACAATCTTTCCACCCGGCATACACCAGGCGTTTACATCTTTCGAGTCGACGAGATTGTATTCCCATTGATATCCCTCCAGTTCTTTCGCCAATCCTTTGTCGGTATAGAATTTGGTAACAGCAGCCGAAATACGCTGCCCTACCCTTCGTACCATTTCTGCATCCTTGTTCACCGTGGTGGCTACCACTTTATTTTTTGTAAGAAACTGGCGATACTCTTGCGCCGCCATGGCCTGTATATCGGCTTCGTTGAATAACTGCAACTGCTTGCGCCCGGTAATAGGGTTTTTAGAACAGGCAGCCAGGGCCGCCAAAAACAAAGAGGCAATTAATACTTTCTTCATGGAGTTTTATTTGAAAGAATCAAAGGCATTTGCCCAACACATTTACCATCTGCCCTAAATCAATCATTGTACCAAATACCATGACGTAAAAACCAGGAGGGCGGATGTACGCCTAATCAACGATTATTTAACTAAAGTAAGAATTAAAACAATGCACTTATCGCGACGACCGGCGTTTATCGCGTCTGCGGTCGCGATACTTGAGAATGGGCACCTTGCTTTCGCTGCCGCGTAAAAGGCGACTGATATTTTTCTGGTGAGTAAGAATAACCAGTAAAGCTACCGCAATGGCAAATACGCGGTACGCATGGTTCTCTACATTGAATATAACAAGTATGAAAACAGGAAAAGCAATGCTGGCAAGAATGGAACTAAGCGAAACAAAACGCGTTAAGTACAATACAAGCAGAAATATACCCACGCAACAAAGCGCCGTCCAGGGCGAAATACCCAATACTAAACCAAACAAAGTGGCTACGCCCTTGCCTCCGCGGAATTCGGCCCAAATGGGGAAGATATGCCCCAATACTGCTGCCAGGCCCAGGCCAATCTGGAATCCCGTACGGGCAATATCGTTATCTACATAGAAAGGCAATAAAAAAGCAAGTTTAACCGCTGCCAACCCTTTCAACATATCAACCACCATCACCAGGGTTCCTAACTTGGGACCCATTACACGAAACGAGTTGGTGGCGCCGGCATTGCCGCTGCCATAATCGCGTATATCAATTCCAAAAAAGAATTTGCTGACCCAAACCGAAGTGGGAACAGAGCCGATCAAATATGCAACTACAATGAGTAGAACTTCTTTCATTGTAATAGATTGGTTGAAGTGGAACTACAAATTTAAGGGAAAAAAGCTTCCCAACTCATTATCGTTCAAATTGTCAGTAGCATGTTAGTTGCAGCGAAATCCAATTGTCTTTTTGTAGTTCTCCTACTACAGAAAGTTTGTTCGCCCCGGCTGCTCCTTCCATCACTTCGCGGTCGCCCGCCAACAAGCCACTCATCAACAGAACGCCGCCCCGCTTTAAATGTTGTTGCAGGCTTTCCATATTTGCCAGCAACACATTCCTGTTAATATTGGCAAGAATGATGTCGAATTGCTGCTCAAAACGGAGCCGATCCGATTTTTGTAGAACGATCCTCGAACAATCATTAAACAAAATATTTTCCGAAGCATTTTCAATGCTCCAATCGTCGTTGTCGATGGCTACTACCGACGATGCCCCGAGTTTTTCGGCCAATATAGCCAGCACGCCTGTTCCGGTTCCAAAATCGAGCACAATTTTGTTTTTAAAATCCAATTGCTGCATCCATTGCACCATCATATAAGTAGTGGCATGATGCCCCGTGCCAAAACTCATTTTGGGTGTTATTATGATATTATGCTCTACTTCTTTTATCTCGGGATGAAACGAAGCGCGGATGGCGCAGAAATTTCCTACCAGCACGGGCTGAAAATTTTTCTCCCAGTTCTCGTTCCAATTTTGTTCTTCTACCAATTCTTTCAAAAAAACCGGTGCAATGTCTTTACTCAGTTCAACCACCAATTCTTCGTCGAAATTTTCTTCCACGCAATAGGCAAGCAAAAAATCGTTCCCTTCTTCAAATCCGTCGAAACCATGTTCGCTCAATCGGGCAACCAAAAGTTCACGTTGCAGAGAATTCACCGGCTGAAAACTTATCTTGATATGATTGGCCATAGTGAGAAAAAAAAGGTCTGCGGTTGAATGCAGACCTTGTAAGTTAATTGGAATATTCAAGAAACAGGAAGAGTTTTACTTCCGCAGGATTATTCCTCGTTCTTTGCAGCATCAGGCTTTTGCCTTTGCGCGGGTTCTGGTTTTTGCATCAAAACCTTGCGGCTGAGTTTGAACTTACCGGTTTTGTGATCGATGCCGATAAGTTTCACTTTCACCACATCGCCCTCTTTCAATACTCCCTCCATTGTTTCCAATCGCTTCCAGCTTATTTCGCTGATATGCAATAAACCTTGTTTGCCGGGAAGGAATTCCACAAAGGCGCCGAATTCTTTGATGCCTTTCACTGTTGCCTCATACACTTGTCCCACTTCCGGTACTGCTGTAATGCCTTTGATCCAGGCCACCGCCTTTTCCAATCCTTCTTTTGCCGGGGAGAAGACAGACACTTCGCCGTACTTGCCAACTTCTTCGATATTGATAGTTGTTCCTGTTTCGCGCTGAATTTCCTGGATGATCTTGCCTTGCGGCCCGATGACTGCTCCAATAAATTCTTTGTCGATAAACAGTTTCTCCATCCGGGGAGCATGCGGTTTTACTTCTTCGCGAGGAGCTGCAATTACCGCATACATGGCTTCCAGGATATGCAAACGTCCCTTACGCGCTTGCTCCAATGCTTCACGCATGGTATCCATGCTCAGGCCATCGATTTTGATATCCATCTGCACGCCGCAAATTCCCTCGCGCGTACCCGTTACCTTGAAGTCCATATCGCCGAGATGATCTTCGTCGCCGAGGATATCGGTGAGTATCGCATATTTATTATCGGTGCTGCGGGTAATCAATCCCATTGCCACGCCACTCACGTGTTTGCCAATAGGAACACCGGCGTCCATCAATGCCAGCGAACCGGCACACACAGTAGCCATCGACGAAGAACCATTCGATTCCAGGATATCGCTTACTACACGTACGGTGTAAGGATAATCATTTCCCGGCATCATTTGCCGGAGCGAACGCTGGGCAAGATTTCCATGTCCTACCTCGCGACGGCCGGGGCCGCGGAGGAATTTGATTTCACCCGTAGAAAACGGCGGGAAATTATAATGAAGAATGAATTTGGAATAATCCGAAACGGCAGCGCTTTCTACAAGCAACTCATCAAGCGGAGTACCCAGTGTTACTGTTGTCAACGACTGTGTTTCGCCGCGCGTGAACAAGGCAGCGCCATGGGGAGAAGGCAATACATCCACCTCCATACTGAGGGGTCGTACTTCGTCGAGCTTGCGGCCGTCGAGGCGGGTGCGATCGTCGAGAATCATATTGCGCACCACTTCCCACTTAAGATCTTCGTAGTATTTTTTGATGAGTTTCTTGCTGTCGTCTTCGATCTCCTCGCCAAAACTTGCCACCAATTCTTCTTTTAGTTTATCATAAGCTTCTGAGCGGGCATTTTTGGACGAAGCCGATTTTGAAATTTCGTACACTTTGTCTTTTGCGAAAGCAGTTACCTTATCGCGTATCTCTTCGTTCACTACCGGCTTGGGATAATCTCTTTTTCCGGTAACGCCCACTTTTGCTCTGAGTTCCTGCTGGGCCTTTATCTGGAGGCGGATAGCATCGTGTGCCACCTGCAGGGCGCTTACGAGGTCTTCTTCGCTGCATTCCTGCGATTCACCTTCCACCATCATCAGGTTTTTTTCGGTAGCGCCGATGATGAAATCCATATCGGCTTTTGCCAACTGCGTGCGGCCGGGGTTGATCACCATCTCGCCTTCTATACGGGCCACGCGTACTTCCGAAATAATTTCTTTAATAGGAATATCCGAAACGGCCAATGCTGCCGATGCGGCAAGGCAGGCCAGTGCATCGGGCACTACTTCTTTATCGCTCGAGATAAGTGTGATGATCACTTGCACCTCGCAATAATAATCTTCTGGGAAAAGCGGGCGCAATGCACGATCCACCAGGCGGCTGATCAACACTTCATAATCGCTGAGTTTTCCTTCGCGCTTGAAAAAAGATCCTGGGATGCGGCCTGCGGAAGCAAACTTCTCCATATAATCTACCGACAAGGGAAAGAAATCCTGTCCTTCCTTGGGCTCTTTATTTGCCACTACGGTGGCCATTAAAATACAGTTGTCCTGGCGAACTGTTACGGCTCCATGAGCCTGGCGGGCAATCTTTCCCGTTTCAATTGTAACCATGCGTCCACCTCCGATATCGAAGGTCACGCTTACAGGTTGTGAAAGCATATACTTTTTAATTTACGATTCTGCATCGCCGGCAAGCAATCAGGCAGGAAAGGCTTGGGCTGGAATGAGAACCTGGTTTACAAATCTGCAATGAATCAGCATGTCCTAAACGACAATTCCCAACCGCTATTACAGTTGGGAAATGTGTTTAGAATATCTATCTGTTCATTATTTTCTTAATCCGAGTTTTTCAATCAACGCGCGGTAACCCTGCAGGTTGTGTTTGCTCATGTAAGTGAGTAAGCGTTTGCGCTGACCTACCATTTTCATCAAACCGCGATGAGTGGAGAAATCTTTTTTGTTCTTTTGCAAGTGCTCGGAAATGCTGTTGATGCGTTCGGTGAGCAAGGCAATCTGACCTTCAATAGAACCGGTATTGCTGGCTTTTCCACCAAATTCTGCAAAAATTCCCGACACTTTTTCTTTGGTTAAATAAGGCATCTCAATTTTTTTTAAAACATCCAAAATTTGTCATCTAATAAATTGGCGGCGAAGGTAGGCAATTTATTTTTGATTTGAGCTTGTTGTTTGCGGATTTTTTTGGACTTTGCTGCCTAATTCCGTTGAATGTCATATCGTTTTGCCATAGTAGGCTGTGGGCATATCGGCCGCAGACATGCCGAACTCGTGGGTCGGCACGGTCACCTGCTGGCAGTTTGCGATAACGATAGCGAGCGGGCTCTGGAACTGGCGGCAAAACATCGTGCAAAGGCTTATTTTTCAATAGAAGAATTGCTTCAAAACGAAAGGCCCGGCATCGTGAGCATATGCACCCCCAATGGCTTGCACGCAACACATGCCATAGCCGCCCTGCAGCGCGATTGCCATGTTTTGTGCGAAAAGCCAATGAGCATCAGCAGCCTCGATTGCCAACAGATGATTGCCGCCGCGCAAAAATCGGGTAAGAAATTATTCGGGGTTGAACAAACCCGCCATAAGGCGCGGGGGACGATCCAGAATCAATTCCCGAGCGATGATTATGAAGTGTACGAAAACCTCTTACTTGCATTTCCTCAACAGGGGCACCACCTACCGGTGGTGTCCGAAGCTGCCAAAACCGTTGAAATGATTGAACAGGTTTACGCGCATTCACCCCTATCCACCTGATTCCTGTAAACTATGAAACGTATTGTTTGTACAGTTACCAACGATTTGTTGTACGATCAGCGAATGATCCGTATCTGCAATTCCCTCGCAGGAAATGGTTACCGAGTTACACTTGTAGGGCGACGAATAAAGGACAGCCTCCCCCTGAAAAAGCAGGCATTCGAACAAAAAAGATTGTTTTGCTTTTTTTCGAAAGGAAAACTCTTCTATATTGAATTCAATATACGCCTGTTCTTCTTCCTCTTATTTTACAGAACCGATATTATTGTTGCTATCGACCTCGATACCATTCTCCCCTGCTATCTCGTATCGAAGATCAGGTCTAAAAAAAGAGTGTACGATGCGCACGAGCTGTTTTGCGAAATGAAAGAGATTGCCACACGGCCTTTTATTTACCGATGCTGGAAGGCTTTGGAGCGATTCACCGTTCCTCATTTTCGATACGGGTATACGGTAAACCAACCGATTGCCGATGAGTTTAATAAAATGTATGCCCTCCAGTACGAGGTTATCCGGAATGTTCCTTTATACGAAGAAAGCGATATTCCCGTCAAGCCATCGAAATACATTATTTACCAGGGAGCCGTTAACGAAGGGAGAAGTTTTGAAACACTTATTCCAGCAATGAAATGGGTAGATGCACCGCTGGTAATATGCGGCGATGGCAATTTCATGGAACAGGCAAAGGCCCTCGTACGCCAACATCAACTGGAGGGAAAAGTAGTTTTCAAAGGGAAATTGCTGCCGGGCGAACTCGTAGCGATTACAAGAGGGGCATGGATCGGTGTTACGCTTTTTGATGCCGCAGGAAAAAGCAATTATTATTCGCTGGCCAATCGCTTTTTTGATTACCTGCACGCTGGAATACCACAACTTTGCGTAGACTACCCGGTTTACCGCGAAATAAACAATCGTTATGGAATTGCTGTTGTAACGAATAGCCTGGATGCCGAATCGCTTGCTTTCAAGCTGAACGATTTATTGAACAACCAGGAAAATTACCAGGTATTGCAGCAAAATTGCCTTCGGGCCCGCAAGGAATTAAACTGGCAGGAAGAAGAAAAAAAGCTGATTGAATTCTATAAAAAACATTTCGGTTAGATTGGAAAAGCATTTACATATTCTTTGTTTGGATATCCCCTACCCCGTCGACTACGGCGGCGTGTTTGATTTGTTTTATAAGCTAAAGGCCCTGAAAGAATGCGGCGTTCATATCCACCTTCATTGCTTTGAATACGGCCGCCCCCGCCAGCCCGAACTGGATAAGTATTGTGCAGAAGTGCATTACTATCCCCGCCAAAAAGGGCATAAAGGATTTTCGCACAAATTGCCTTATATCGTTGCTTCGCGCATCAATGAAGAACTCTATACAAGACTGTTAAACGACAACTATCCCATTCTTATCGAGGGTATTCATTGTTCTTATTTGCTGCACGACGAACGCTTTCGCGAACGAAAGATCTTTCTTCGCCTCCACAATGTAGAATACGAGTACTACCGGCAATTGGCAAAATCCACCCATTCGCCCCTGAAAAAAATATATTACCTGCACGAAAGCCGCTTGCTGAAGCAATACGAAAAATCTGTTGCGCAAAAAGCCATCCTCCTGCCTGTTTCTTCGCAAGACGCGGCCACCTACCAGCACGAATTTGGCCCGGTAAAATGCATGCAGTTACCGGTGTTTGTTCCCTTTAACGAAATCAAATCGCAGGGCGGCATCGGGTGTTTCTGTTTGTATCACGGAAATCTTTCCGTGGCAGAAAATGAAAAGGCAGCCAAATGGTTATTGAAAGAAGTGTTCAACGATATCAATATTCCCTTTGTAGTAGCCGGCAAAAATCCTTCGAAACAATTATTACACGCTGCGCATAAAAAACCCAATACCTGCCTAGTAGCAAATCCTTCGGAAAGCGAAATGCAGGATATGATCGGCAAAGCGCAAATCAATATCATTCCTTCTTTCAACAACACGGGTATTAAACTGAAATTGCTGAATGTACTGTACAACGGAAGGCATTGTATTGCCAATGAAGCAACGTTAACAGGATCGGGCCTGGAAGCCGCCTGCCATGTAGGCACAAATGCGCAGGCCATGAAAAGCCTGGTATCGCAATTGTATAACAGGCCTTTTGAAGAAGAAGAAATTATCCTGAGAAAAAAATTATTGGAGGATACCTACGACAATATCGCCAATGCAAAGCGACTGATTACATGGATATGGTAGCATTGTCGAATACCCGCCCCCTTTCTGTTTTTACCACTCGTGCAGGAAATTTGTTTATCACGATATAGTCGTGTGTTGCCATAACAATCGCCGTTCCATAATCGCGGCAGATATGGAACAGCAGGTTCATGATTTCGTCCGATGTTTCGGGATCAAGATTGCCCGTTGGCTCGTCGGCCAGTATCAATTTGGGCGAATTGAGCAGGGCCCTGGCAATATCTACCCGCTGCTGTTCGCCGCCACTTAATTCGAAAGGCATTTTAAACCCTTTCGATTTTAAACCTACTTTATCGAGCACATCCATTATCTTCTCATTCATCAGTTTCTCATCCTTCCACCCTGTTGCTCTCAGCACAAACTTTAGATTATCGTTTACGTTGCGGTCGGTAAGCAATTGGAAATCCTGGAACACCACTCCGAGGTTACGGCGCAGGAAAGGGCTTTTCTTCCAATCCATTTCACGGATATTGAATCCTACTACCGTCGCCTCTCCTTCTTTCAAAGGAATATCGGCATACAGTGTGCGCAACAAACTCGACTTACCGGTTCCTGTCTTACCAACCAGGTAAACAAATTCTCCCTTATTGATGCGCAAATTCACATCCTGTAAAATCAGGTTATTGCCCTGGTAAATATTTGCGTGCTTTATTTCGATAATTGCATCTTGCATAATTGACTCCTTGCTGAGAGGCAAATTTAAGTAAATCAAACTGTTGTTGTGCAATCATCAGCAATTCTCTTATTCTTGTTCAAAAAATGCAAGGTTCCTCAACCAACGACTCATCAAAATAAATCTTCCGGACCGGGGAGATTTTGGTGATGGTGTAGAAATAATACAGGAACTTGGCTTCGTCGATACCAACCCACTTCACTTAAACAATGCAAATCCATGAAATACTTTCTCACCGGCGCCACGGGTTTTGTAGGAGGAAGCCTTGCGCGGCAATTACGAAACCAGGGTCATGAAGTAATCGCCATTGTACGCAATCCCGAAAAAGCATCCGGTCTCAAATCAATTGGCGTTACTGTTGTGAAAGGCGATGTAACCGATAAAGAAAGTATGCGCGAAGCCATGCGGGGTTGCGATGGAGTATATCATGTGGCGGGATGGTATAAGGTGGGAGTAAAAGACAAATCACCGGGGCAAAGAATCAATATCGATGGTACCCGTTACGTATTGGAGCTGATGAAAGAACTGAATATTCCCAAAGGTGTTTACACCAGTACACTCGCCATCAATTCGGATACTAAAGGAGCTGTGCCCGACGAATCGTATCATTTCACCGGCAAACATATCAGCGAATACGATCGAACCAAGGCAGCGGCGCATGATATAGCCGATAGTTTTATCAAACAAGGTTTGCCATTGATAATAGTAATGCCCGGGTTGATTTACGGCCCCGACGGTACCAGCTTAAGCGATGAAGCCCTCCGACTCTATCTTAAAAAGAAATTACCGTTGATTCCGAAAAAATCTGCTTATTGCTGGGCGCATGTCGATGATATTGCCCACGCACATATACTGGCAATGGAAAAAGCAAAGCCCGGCTCTACTTATATTATTGCCGGGCCGGTTCATTTGCTTACTGAGGCATTCGATCTGGCAAATAAAATCACCGGGATTCGAAAGCCAATTGCAGTTCCGCCCATAATGCTCCGAATCACGGGATTCTTTTCTTCCCTGGTGGAAGGATTTATACCGCTACCCGAGATGTATAATTCCGAAGCACTGCGGGTACAGGCAGGCGTTACCTATCTCGGCGATAATAGCAAAGCAAAAAAAGAATTGGGATACAACCCAAGGCCGCTTGAGCAGGGATTGAAAGAAACCTTGCTCTACGAACTCGGGAAAATAAAAAAACTGAAAAGTTCCCCACGGTATTCGGCGCCTGGTGTTAATTGAAAACTTTTATTTGATAACAACCGGCAGCACTGCATTAAACCCTGCTGCACCGGAAGCGCTCATCAATATCTATACATCTCTTTCAGCTTGCTGATGAATACATCCTTCTTCCTGCGCGATACTTCTACCTCCCGGCTATTGCTTAACATGACCGTGCCCCCTTCGCCGCGGACATATTCTTTGATATGGCTCATGTTAATCATAAAAGATTTGTGCACGCGGCAAAAAGAAGTATTCTGCAGAAGCGCCTCGTATTCTATTATGGGTTTAGATACCATCACCCTTTTGCCATTGATGAGGTGAAAAATGGTGTAGCTTGTTTCCGCTTCACAATAAACGATATCATCGAGCTTCACCACCTGGAACCCGCGCGCACTGGGCAAACAAAGTTTCATTTCCTGCCGGATAGAAGCGCGTCTTATGCTTTGAAGCACGGTAGGGATATTCTGGTTAATGACTTTATTCTTCCATCTCTCTCTTACCTTTTCTACTGCACTGATAAGAAACTCCTCTTTAACTGGCTTAAGAAGACAGTCGGCAGCCCCATACCGAAAAGCATCGAGCGAGAATTCGTGGCTCGCCGTGAGAAATACAATTTCAAAATGAATACTCTCCATTTCGTTGAGCAAATCGAAACCGTTGTTGAAAGAGGATGTTACATCCAGGAAAACAAGATCGGGCTCATGAGAAGCAATGGCAGCGGCCGCATTCCTGATATTGCTGCATTCGGAAGAGATCGCAATGTCATCGGCGTGTTGGCGGATAAGGTTTCGAAGGTTTCTCAGGCTTGCTTGGTCGCTATCAACCAGTATAGCTTTGATCATAACAGATAAGATTTCTAATTAACAATTCACTTTTCAAAAATTGCGTTCATCAGAACAAAAACCAGTGGGTGAACCAATGTATCAGAATATGCTTATCTCCTGTCTGTTTTTTCGAACAAAACCGCATTCATAAATTAAACAACGGTTTTCTATCGATTATGGTAGAATACAAAAATGGTTTTTATATTTCAACCGGCGCCAAAGGTAATTGGCTTTAGAGGTAAAACAATACCCAAAACTGGTTATACGACTCTTTTCCATTTCCGTTGGTATGCTAAACAAAACCGTTGGTTTTATACAGGTTGCCAGTAGTGCATTATTAGCCGCCATTGAACTTTTTTTTATGGCTGCCACACATCAAAAAAAAGCTGCCGTTGGTGAATTGTCGCCACAACCCGAATGAAACAACACTTTACTTCGTTGAAGAATTATTATCGACCCCGCTCTGATTGGTATTCGGATTTAAAAAAGCGATTACCCCTATCGCGTAGAAGAGTTCAGTTATTATCAAAATTTTCCAAAGGCATTCTGACGCACTAGCACTGGTGGTTTGTACAGGCCACGTCTATAACAGCTATTACAATCAAAAACCTGTTTTCCCAAACAGGCATAGTATTCTTTTACATTAAATCAATTAACGTATATGAAAAAGAATTTTCTATCCGATGGTTGGTCGGATCTCGAAAACGAATTTGAACTGGAACTGGAAGATAGCAGCAGCCAGGAAATACAGGAAGGCGAGTTTGAATTGGCCGACGAAGAGCTTGAAGACATGAACAACGAATTTGAAAGCGCGGAAGGAGAATTTGAAATGGAAGCCGGGGCCGATTACGAAGACGATCACGAATTGGAAGAGCCCGATCACGAAAGCCGCCAATGGCTGGGAGAAAGCAACGATTACGAATATGAAGATCGTATTTATGCAGCTCTCAACGGCGAATACGAAAGCAGCTATGAAATGGAGCAGGAACTCGACCGCGTTTTGTATGAAATGGAAATGGATTATTTCTGGAAAAGTGCCAAAAAACTATGGAATAAACATAAGAACAAAATACTTGGCGCCGCCAAGGGCTTCCTTCCCTCCGGCACCTTGCAAACGCTGGCAAAAGTGGCCGGCGGCGATATTCGCAGCCTTTTAAAATCTGACCTGCTCAAAAAAGGATTGTCAATGGCAGCAAATGCCGTAGCCCCGGGCGTAGGAGGTGTTATTGCGGGCCAACTACTCGATAGCGAAGTTGCGGGCGCGAATCATGTTCGTCACCAGGCCGGGCAATTTGTACAAACAGCTAAGAATGCCTATCAAAATATGGCGAAATATATTCCCCAGCTTAAACCGGGAAATATACCGCAGCAGATAAGCGCACTGAGCAGGCAGGCATTCAACAATGCCGTACAAAGGCAGAACAGTTATAAGGGCAAAAAAAGACAGGTTATTCAAACAGCCCCGGGTTCCATTGTGGTGGTAAAGCCCGGAAGAATCATCATTTATTCCTGATTCCGTTAAAGCAACGCGGGTATGCAATCGAATAGTTTTTTCCTGAACAAGATTGAATCGCTGAAGCTGAGATCGCAAAATCTCAAACATTTACGAAAGGAGATGTTACTACCTGCCGAAGCCGATTTGAAAAAGGAACAATGGGATGCATTGGAAAGTCAGTTGGCCGGAGTATCGAATAGTTTGCTTAATAAGTTAAGAACTTATACCGACCGCCTGTTGAGCGATAGCAATAATGCTGCTATAAAAAAAGAACTCGTACAGTTACTGGGCAATCTTGAACTGGAAGTAACGCAGTCTTATGTTTTCTATGATACCTATATGGATCTTTTGACACAAAGATTGTGTAAGCCCATTGGAGAATTGTTGCGCGGCTGCGACGCCATTGCCATGGACGGAATCAGTCGCGGGTATTTAGCAGATATCTCCATTCAACCCATTGTTTATTTCGACCGCGGCTTTGGCGCAAAAACCTGCCGCGAGGGCGTGAATATATTACCGGGAGTTCCGAACCCATTGCAGTTTATTGCAATTCCCTATTCGAGATTGGCTGAAAAGTACAACCTCATATCCATTTACCACGAAGTGGGTCATCAAACGCTGGTGAAATTGAATATGGTGAGTTTGCTGCAAAAGAATATCGAACAGCAACTGAAAAAATACGGCGCGCCTGCTCTTATCGTTTCTTTATACACCAACTGGATGAAGGAACTGGGCCCCGATTTCTGGGCTTTTTGCCTGACAGGAATGGCGCAAACCTGCAGCTTACGCGATATACTTTTCCTGCCCCAGTCGCAAACAACTTTTGTAAGTACGGCGCAACAACATCCACCGGGTTATCTTCGGTTTCTTGCATCCGTTCATTGGTGCAAGCATTACTGGGGGCATGGCGATTGGAATTTTTGGGAGCAGGAATGGAAAGAAAAATATCCTGTACAAAGAGCCGATAGCATCACGCAACAGGTAATCACCACCGCGGAAAAATACCTGCCGATACTGGCGAGAGTTTTATTCGATACCACCTATAAAAAATTAAATCACAAACCCATCACCAGTCTTTTTTCCTTAGATGCTTTGAATCCTGAGCAATTAAAGAAAATGGCGGATGGATATAACGATGCGGATCCCCAATTCAAAAAACAAGCGCTGGGGGTACAATTGGCTGTTTTTCGATTGATGCGTGAAAACAGGAAGAACAAACACGCAAATATCGACCAGGCCATGAGTAACTGGTTAAAAACAATTTCAAACTAAATCTTTCAATACTAAATATTATTACAATGGCAGACTTATTTTCATTAAAGAAACAGCAGGAATTTTTTACCTGGAACGATGTTCGTACGCATTTTATACGCACGCAATACAACGAATTGCTGGCCCAGGTACTCGAAAAAGATGCCGCCTTTATAGTAAACCGAAATCCCAATGCCAACGGCGAATACCTGACGCCGGGTGGAAAAATTCCGCAGAACTATTACAATCCCAATCTCAGTTTTGCGCTGGTAAAAAGAGATTGTGATATCATTTTGCTCCGTGGCGCCAACGACGATAATAAAACAGATGCCAACAAAAAAGCAAAAGCGCCTGAAAAAACTCTTTCACCGGCAGCAGCTTCTTTGGGTCAACTCGAACCTGTTTGCTTCGAAGATCCCAATAACAATCTCGATAGAATTCCGGCATTTCTTTACGACAGAATTGGCAAATCCATTGTAATAACCAACCCGCCCAACCCTCCTGGCAGCATCAACTCATCGCTGGTACTCGATACACGCCTGAGCTTCGGTACGGTTCTTTGGCTTTACTATTACGATCGCATGGGCATATTCGATATCCTGAAAGCCCTGATGAACGATTACAATTATAACGGCAAGCTTCCCATCTCCGCAAAATCGGAGAACACCACTTCCGATACCACGCTTCAATACTCGGGCATTATGGATACTTTGTCAACCCTGTATCGCCTTGGCATAGGATCCAATACCATGGATCGGAAAAGTCTTTACCAGCGCGTATTGGGCGTAAGTATTCCTTCGGAAAACGGATCGCCGGTGAACAGCGAGCGCAATGAAAATTTCATGAAGAACTTTAACAAGGTGGTGGGATTGATGATCGATTTCTACAGGGATAAACAATTGGCGCAGGCTATTCGCGATACCAGCAGCAATAGTATCCGTTCTTCTGTTGCCACTCAAACTGCCATCCGTGATACCATACTGATACTGCAGAAGAACTTTGAAGTTTTTGATTATGGCCGCAACCGCATCAATACCTTTCTCGGCCTGGCAACGGTTTTTGCTACCATCTGTTTGGTAAGAATGCTGAAAGATGAAATTGGCGTGCCTCGTCAGTACAACGAACCACACGAGTTTATACCGGCGGCTTACGATATACTGGTGGCCAAACGCCCGGTTACATCGAACGAAGTAAACAGGTTTACCATCTTCGACAATTGCGCTTCTTACGGGTACCGGCTGCTTACCGATATTGAATTGATTGAACCCAACGCACTCACCACGGTGGCTATCGGCTCCACGCTTGATGCATGGCTGAACGATATTGAAGGAATCGTGGAAGGATACAACAATGCGTACAGGTCTATTTCGGAATTGAAGGCAGAAAAAGAAATGGCCATGGCCTGATAACATAGAGCACAGAAATATTAAACTATGGAAAGAAATGTTTTGCTCAGGGAATTATTAACAGGAGTAAGGTCGCCGGCCGGCTCTTACGACAATCTCAATACAAAAAACCTGGGATACGAGTTTGAAACCAGGCCGGCAATTCCCGGGCCTAAAACCATTGCCCTTTTTAATACCGATCTCGATGCTCCTTATTTCGGAGGGAATTTCAATTTTACCTACAACGGCGGCGCCAGCGAAGCCACCATTGCTTTCAATACTTTTCTATCGTTCCGGAAAAATTATTCGGCGCAGCAGAAAGCCAACTTTATCAGCAATCTCAAAGATGCGATAGCGGTATGGGATAAAGCCGCTGCGGTAGAAATACTGGATAAGAACAATACTATTCGCAAAACGATCACAATCCGTTTTAAGCTGAACATGGTAAGCGATCGCAAAAACGCCAATAAAATAACGGATATACATCCCGAAAATACCTGGTCGTCGTGGTTCAATGGGAAGAACCGGGAAATAGTAATGCGCGAATTGAATGTTTTTATCGGCACGTCGAGAAATGTACTCGTGCACGAACTGGGACATGTTTGGGGTTTGATGGACGAATACGATACGCAGTGGATTGAAATGAAATTCAGTCCGGCCCATGTTGGAAAGAATTCCCCATTGCTAAAAGATACAAAAGCCATCATGAATCTTGGCTACCAGGATGAAGTTAGTAACACCGGCGAATTCAGGGGAAGATATTTCAAACATATTGGCAGGGCCTTGCTGAAATCTTTCTGGCATATACCTGATTATCGAAAACCAATCGTGTTCAATAAAAAAACTGTTGCGCAAACCCTGGTAGGAAGAATTGTACTGCTGAAAAAAGATATTGCAGGTTCGGCCCCCGGGGCTGGAGATGTTCTTCCATTCAATCCCCGCCACACAATTATCCAGGTAACAAAACGCGTATAGCTTTCCGATCTTAAAACAACTTAACAATCCTGTTATGGAAAGAGACCGATTAACCCGCGAATTGGGTGATGCAGATACCGAACTGTATGTGCAGGAATACGAGGAAGAATTTTTCTGGCCGCCCGCTGTGCCGATGGCTCCGTCAAAGTCAAATGTTACCGGCAATCTTCCCACAAAATTGCAGGAAGATACGAAGCCGGGATATACCGCTTATGTGGAGATTGATCTCCATATTCCAAAGAATCCTTGTTATACAGGTTACTTGAAAAAAAACGAAGAGAAAAAAATCCTGGAATTTGTGTGTACGGGTTGGCTAAAAGGAATTGTACAAAAGAAGACGGCCATCTTTGCTCCTTCGCATCTCGATAGCAACAAGCCCATCGATCTCATTATTTATTTACACGGCCATCTCGGCGCACATCCCGGCATAAAAAAATTAAATCCTACACATTCTCCTTGCATCAGGGAATACCTGAATTATAGCAAAGCTTCCTACTTCCAGTTACGCGAGCCTATCGAAGCGGGTAATCGTAACGCCATACTCATTGCACCTACACTCGGTCCCCGATCGCAATACGGCAAGCTGGCGGATAATTTCGATGCCTTTATAGAACAATCGATCGAAGCCATTAACGGCTATATCATCCGGAACAGAAAGTTAAGGGGCGAATTCGAATTGGGGGAACTGGTACTGGCCGCGCATTCGGGAGGCGGAAGCCCGATGTTGCAAATACTGTTGTCGAACAGTAAGTATGCAAAAAAGGTGAGCGAGGTTTGGGGATTCGATTCCTGGTATAACAGCAGCAAGGCCTGGCAGCAAATCGCCGATAAAAATCCTTCACTGAAAATATTCGGGTACTATTTCAACTCCGGCAATATCCCTTTAAAACCGGTAAGAAGAAATAAAAGAATACAAAAGAAAAATTTCCATTCGGCCAGGGTGGGTTTCGACCTGCCGGGGCTTGATCATTTTACCCTCCTGCCGCATTATTTCAAGGAGCGGGTAAACGCCCAGTCCTTTCTTCCCATTTCAAAAACAGATAAGGAATCAACTATTCTCGATGAAGAAGATTTATTCTCCTCCGAATGGGAAGCAGCCGGGCAGGATGAACTGAATTGGCATGAAGAAATGGAATTGTATGATGGCGAGATGAATTCCACAAATTTCGAGTCGGAAGTACCGGAACCCACGAAAACCGATTCACCCTTTCACGCTTCCAAATTTGAAAGAGATCGCGGCAACGCCGACTTCTTCGATTTTAAACGCAAGGTTTACGAAGCGCATCTTGATTGGGCACGCAAGGGCGGAAAAAAATTTGTAGCAGATCAGCCGGCAGGTTCGCTCACCGACTGGAAGAATAAAGAAGATCTTACGTTCGAAATCAGGAAGGGAAAAAAGATATACAAACCAGTAACGGTTCATACACGCATGGAAGAACCCTTGCGCAATTTACTGGCAAGCGCCAAGGCCGATGCAAAAGCGGAAGGCCGCGACATCAATATCTATATTTCGAATGGTTACCGCTCGGCGACCACGCAATTCCGTGCTTGGGACAATAATTTCAAAAAATATTACGACCGCGCTCTCAGCGAAGCGGGATTGGCAAAGGGTGATTATAGCAATTCGGCGGCCGCTTTGCTGGCAGAATTTATTCGTGCGAAACTGGGTGCACCGGGTTATAGCAATCACCAGCACGGCAGAGCAGTCGATTTCTTTTTACTTGAATGGAATCCGCAAAAAGGAAAGAAAGAGGCATTTGAAGTCAGCACCAAATCTGCAAACGTCTCCCGCTGGAGAAAAACCTGGTTCTGGAACTGGCTCGTAAAAAATGCGGCGCGATTTGGATTTTGTCCTTACGATAAAGAACCCTGGCATTGGGAATACTGGAAAGATATCGATCCGGGTTTGGAAAGATGCGTTAAGAAAAGTAAAAAGGCAAAAGTTAAAAAGGAGAAGGAACTGGATGAAGAGTTTTTTTGGGGGGAGATGGAGATGGAAACAGCGAAAGCAAATAGCCGGAATAATATTTCCTGCGATTTAAAAAGAATCAAGAGAACGCGAAAAGGATATAGTGCTTACGGTGGTGGAAGATTGGATAGCAAACTGAAAAAATTACGAAGCGAAGGAAAACTCGCCATTACCGATAACGAGATATTGTTGTTACAGGAACTCGCTCGCACCGAATCGAGCGGCCTCGTGCAGGCAATCAATTCCTGGGACAGCGCCTATATGAGCGTGGGCTTTGCGCAATTCACTTTTATTCATAAACATCATTTCCCTTATAAAAAAATAAAACAAATCGCCGATCCGAAGGACCTGCAAAGGATCGAGAAAAATAGCCCGGAAGCGTTTACGAGGTATTTCGATAAGAAGGAAGAGCCGGGAAAACTACAAATGATGATCGAACTGGCGCCGGATAGTTTTCGAAAATACGACATAGAGTTATCGGGAACAATACGATGGAAAGATAGAAAGGGAAAAATACACGAGGTAAAATCGTTGAAAGGACTTAACAAACTAAAGGAATTACGCAGCTACGATTGGGCCAGGAAATTCTATTGCGCCGGGCTTGATGAAGATATTATTATTGCGCAGGCAAAGCTGGTGTTATTTGTATTGGAGATGTCGCTGTACACCATGCAGGCAAAAATCGGTAGTAACTACTTTATCTATTATTATAAAACATCGGCAAAGCTTAGGGGATTGATACAGGAAGCTTACAATAACCGGCCTGCCTATTTGATTGCCGCATTGAAAAATACTTCCAGCTTGCTTTCGCCGCAAGGGAAAGTAAGTGCCGATCGTTTTTTAGAAGTATTGAAACAAGAAATAGTAAAGCAATACGACGAAAAAGAAAACGATAAAGCCAAAGGGCTTCGGTTAAGCGGGAAATACTAGGCGGCGGAAATCTTAGGTTTTATTTAGCGTAGTATAACCTGCTTCTGCGGCGGGGAGGGGTTAACTTTAAGTTACCATCAAACTCCCATCGCCATGCGTTATATCTTTTGCCTGGCATTGATCGCCTTCGCCGCGTCCTGCGCTACCTCGCATACCGTGGTTCATGTTAATAAAAAAACAGGCTCTTACTATAGTAAAATCGCAGTCGTTTATACCAACGATGGTGCGGAGTTAAAGAGTTGGGACAAAGATTATTTCTCCCTTGCGCTGAAAAACAAATTCAATAACCTATCCGATAAAAGAGTGCGCACACAGTTGGAAAAAGCATTGAACCGTTACCTGTCGTCGGATGTTACTAAGACTATTTCTCTTTCTCCCCTGTTTGCATACAACCAGGACCTGGAATTTGAAAAACTGGAAAAAACCATCGACAGTCTCGGCGCCGATGCTATACTGGTGGTTACAGAAAATAATTACTGGGAAACGCCTACTTACACTCATACGGAGAATATAACAAGATACGAGGGTGAACCCAATGCGCAATTCACCGCTTATCTTGTCGATGCCAAGACCGGCGAAATCAAATGGGTGGGAGAATCGCTTATCAGGGGAGTTTTTGCCGGCTTCGATACACTCAATAACAAACTTGCGAGGAAGCTCTATAAAAAACTCTCCGACGAAGGATATATATACCGGTATTAAAAGCAATAAGCCTCATCATGGGTATGTGCCGATAAATACGGCCTATGTTTTTCTCCCTTGCGAAGAAGCGTTCCTGATCATAATATACTCCATCAGGTTTTCCAAATCAACCACACCGAATAATACACCCTCTTTATTAACAATCACCAGGGCATTTTTATGCTGGCTCAATAGTTGAAGCAGGTTCTCAACAGGCTCGGTGTGTTCCATATAAATCAGATCGGTATCGGCAATGGCCTCCAGCGTACCCGATTCTTTCTTTTCTGAAAGTGCCTTAATAATAGCATCGCGATTAAGCGTACCAAAGGGCCGGCCTTCTTCTGTTACGAGAAAATTTTTTGCCTGTCCATCCAGTAATAACTTTACGGCCTCGCTCAGCGTAGCCGATTTATCGATCACAGGAATTTGCCGCATCACCAGTTCGCTAACACGATGACCTTTTAACACCGACTCGGTTTGTACCTGCTGGCTCTCTGCCATTGCGCCAAGAAATACAAATAAGCCAATAAACACAAGGAAAGGATTATAGAAAAAACCAAAGAAAACAAATAGTATGGCAATGAACTGACCAATACGAGTCGCAACATTGGTAGCTACTACCCTGCTCCATTTTAAAGAAAGCAATGCCCGCAATATTCTACCCCCATCCATGGGAAAGGCCGGTATCAGGTTGAATACTGCCAGCCATACATTTACCGCCGCGAGGCTCAATAAAAAATTATCGGCGCCTAAATATGTTATGGTGGCGAAATCGGTGGAGATATTGCTAACCTGCATCAGCAATAACAGCAGGATAAAAATTATAAAATTCACCACGGGCCCGGCCAGCGCCACTACCAATTCGTGTACCGGCTTATCAGGAATTCTTTCGAGGCTTGCCACGCCGCCTATTGGATAGAGTGTGATATCTTTTGTACGAACCTGGTATCTCTTTGCGGCGAGCGCATGTCCCAGTTCGTGTAAAGTAACACAGGCAAACAAGGCAAGTACAAATAGTACCGACCAGAGAATTTGTTCGCCGCTCAGTCCGCTTCGGAGATTGGAAATAATAATCCAAATGATGATAATCGGAAAGGTCCAGTGAATGAAAAGACCGATGCCGGCAATTTTGCCAATATACAGTGAACTCTTCATACTGATTCTGATTTTATTTCTTTAAAACAATTTCGAAGGTCGTTTGGTTTTTTGCCCTCTTTGCCTCGAGATCCATTTCTCAGCTTCCACCGCAAAGAACACCAGCATCGAAGCGCCGCCGACCACGAGGAATTCCATAAGCGATAATGCTTCTGTTTTAAAAATGGGTTGAAAGAAGGGCACAAAAGTAACTACGTACTGTAAAATCAGGGCCACTACTACGGCAACCAGCAGGGGCTTATTCGAAAACACCCCGATACTGAACAAAGAACGGTATTCGGAGCGAATGGCCAGCACATGGCCCATTTGCGAAAGACATAAAACATTAAACACGATGGTTTGCCAGTGAAGATTGTTATTGATAGCCCAGGCCTGTGCTGAAAGCGTAATACCCGCCATCAACATTCCCACCCAAATCATGTGTAGCCCGCGGCCATTATCAAATACACTTTGTTGCGGTGGCCGGGGCGGGCGGTTCATGATATTCTTTTCTGCTTTTTCAAACGATAAGGATATGGCGGGCAGTCCGTCGGAAATAAGATTGATCCAAAGGATATGAATGGGAAGCAAAGCGATTGGCAGGCCGAGCATGGGTCCAAGCAGCAGCGTCCACAATTCACCCGAGTTGGTGGTCATCAGGTATTTGATAAACTTGAGAATATTATCGTAAATCCTCCTGCCCTCTTTCACCGCACGAACTATCGTGGAAAAATTATCGTCGAGCAAAATCATATGCGCCGCTTCCTTCGATACATCGGTTCCGGTAATACCCATCGCTATCCCGATATTGGCACGTTTGAGCGAAGGGGCATCGTTTACCCCATCGCCCGTCATAGCTACATAGTGACCTTTTTGCTGGAGTGTTTTAACGATCTGTAATTTTTGTTCGGGCGATACGCGCGCATATACTTTTATCTTTTCTACTTTAGCAAGAAAATTATCCTCTTCCATCGAAGCAAGTTCCTGGCCGGTTACAACCATATCCGACTCGTTTGAAAGAATACCGATACGCTTCGCAATTGTTTTTGCAGTAATGGGATGATCACCTGTTATCATCACCGGTACAATGCCGGCGGTTTTACATTGGGCCACGGCTTCGAAAACTTCTTCGCGCGGGGGATCGATAATACCTGCCAGCCCGAGAAAATGAAGATCTTTTTCAAAATCTTCGCTTCTGGGATTTTCGGGAATAGCGTTGCTGATTTTTCGGTAAGCAAATCCCAGCACGCGCTGGCCAGCTGCTGCCATTTCATCTATCTTCTGTTGTAGTTCTGTTTTGTTAGTATCCAGGCAACGTGGTAATAGTATATCCGGTGCGCCTTTGGTAAGAACAATAAGGCCATCATCGGTTCGATGAAAAGTGCTCATCAGTTTTCTTTCGGCATCGAATGCTATTTCAGCTACACGTGGCATTTTTTGTGCATCGATCTCCAACTCATTGGCAGCTTCCAGCAGCGCTACTTCGGTACTATCGCCTTTGATCGAGTGATCGTGATCGGCAATGGCGTCGTTATTGAGAGCAAAGGCCAGTAGTAATAACTTCAACTTCTCTCGCCTGTCGTTATCTTTTAATTCATCGCGGTCGTAGGTTTTGCCGTCGGCATAAACCTGCTCCACGTACATTTTATTTTTAGTGAGCGTTCCGGTTTTATCGGTACAGATATAGGTGACAGAACCCAGTGTTTCCACGGCGGGCAGTTTTCGTATCAGGCTGTTTAGCTTAATCATTCTTTTTGCCGCGAGGGCAAGCGAAATGGTGATGACTGCCGGAAGCGCTTCGGGTATGGCGGCCACGGCAAGAGAAATACTGGTCAATACCATTTTTACTACGGGCTCGCCGCGCAGCCAGCCTGCTACAAAAAACAATATACAGAGGAATAATACGAGTATTGACAGTCTCTTCCCAAAAGAAGCCATTCGCTGTTGCAAGGGCGTTAGTACTTCTTTTTCCTGCAGCATTTTGGCGATGAGCCCGAGCTCGGTTTGCATGCCGGTAGCAATTACAACCCCGGTGCCACGGCCATAGGTAACAAATGTTCCTTTAAATGCCATATTGGAACGGTCGCCAATGGGCAAATCGTCGACTTCTAATGCCGGCGCGGTTTTATCTACCGCATGCGATTCGCCGGTGAGCGCCGCCTCTTCGATCTTCAGGTTAACCGATTCGATGATACGTAGATCGGCGGGCACTGCATTGCCTGCTTCCAGCAATACGATATCGCCCGGAACAAGTTCCCTCGCCGACACCCAGTTAACCGTTCCGTTGCGGATAACTTTGGCCTGCGTGGTAGCCATTTGCTTCAAAGCCTGCATGGCTTTTTCGGCCCTGAATTCCTGTATAAAACCGATGACCGCATTCAGCAATACGATCACCAGTATCACTATTGTATCCGTTAAATCGCCGATAAAGCCCGATACGATGGCTGCGGCCAGCAATATCAATATCATCACATCGGTAAACTGCGCCAGCAAAATGCCGATGATTGTTTTCTTTTTGCCCTCCTGCAATTCATTATAACCCAGTTTTGCCAGTTTCTCCTCCACCTGCCCGGTGTTCAGGCCTTTGTCGTTTATCCCCAATAGCTCGAATACTTCTGCTTTGCTGAGGCGATACCAATTCATCGGTTTGATTTTAGTTAAGGTAATACAATGCCGTAATCAATGATACATAAAGCGCTATTAATACCAGCGCGTCTATTGCAAGGGCAAATTTCTTCTTTGGTGAGCTGTGAATAATTCCGATGCCAACAACTGCTGTCATTATCAAAGTTACCAAACCGCTTAATGCATGGTTGGGATTTACTGCATCCAGTAAGGGGCCTTTCTTATAAAGAAAATCGTCGATCGAAAGTATGAGCATATTAAAAATATTACTGCCCAACAGGTTTCCTACGGCAATATCAATACTTCCCATGCGCACGGCTGCAATAGAAACCACCAGTTCTGGCAGAGAGGTAGTGGCTGCCACCAGTAAGGTGCCTACGAAAGATTTGCTCAGTCCGGCGCGGTCGGCAAGATGATCGGCGAAATATGGTAAGGCGATGGCTCCCAAAATTACAAGTAGCGAAAACAAAACGTATCGCCGTATGGCAGTGGAGAGAGAGATTGGGTGGTTAACCTGTATAGCAGCATGCACATGAACCCTGTTCCGTTGTTCGTTCTGAAAAATAATCCGAATAGATGTCAAATACAAAACTACAAGTACTATTGACGAACTGCTAAACCATCCAATAACGGGGAAGCCTTCTCCGAATACCATTGCGATAACTGAAAGTGTTATCAGTATGATGCCGAAAAAACCAGCCAGTATATGCCCCTTGGTTACTACTGACGAAATGGGTTTACCCGGAACGAAATAATCAAGGATGGCAAGAATCAACAGGTTGAAGGCACAACTTCCCATTATATCGCCCACGGCAATATCGGGTGAATCAACTATAACTACGGAGCTAATCCCCGTGAACAATTCAGGCAAGGAAGTTACTGCAGCCATCATAATTAACCCGAACCAGGCCTTCCCCATTCCACTCAGATCTGCAATAATATCTCCATAGCGCGATAAACGAATACCGCTGAACACGATCAATAGCGAACAGCCAATAAATCCAATTATGTACAAGAATAAATCGGTCATATAATTCTCCTGGTTTAACAGCCCGGGTTGACTTATTTGTTTTGAGGGATAATCAACAGCGGACGTTCCGATATATAAGCCATTTTCCTGGTAAAGCTTTTGATGAAAAACTTTTCGAGAAATAGTTTTCCCCTCCGAACCATTACTGCAACATCGTGAGTGATGTTACGATGGAGTTCCTCCATACCCTCCGAAATGGAGGGCACGTCGATGAGATAGAATTTCAGTTTTTGTCCTTTAAAACTATTTTGAATTGCACGTGCGTACAACTCAAAGCCTTTTTTCTTTTTAGCCTTGTCGCTATCAGATAAATAAGCCCCGTATAAATGGGCAACAGAAATAACAGCACCAAAAAGTTTCGCTAGGGGCAACATAAAACTCAGGGCTTGTCTGTCGGTCACTTCCAGGTTGCTGGCAAAAACAAATTCCTCGGGCTCCCTCCATTCAAACCTTGCAGGTATCAACAATACAGGCAGTTTCGATTTCTCAACAACGCGGCTGGCTACGGAGCCAATCAACACCCGGCGAATACCGCTAGCGCCCTGCGTCCCCATTACAACAATATCGACATGATTGTTCTCGGCAAACCTAAGCATATTCGATACCAGCGGCGATCGGGCAACAATACACGATACAATAACATTGTATTTGTCTCCCGCAATTTTTTTGTTCATCCGCTGCAGCCTTTTAAGAAGCTTAATCTCCGTTTGCTTATTGGTTTCTTTGCGGCTGCTGGCAGATCCTACAAAACTTGTTTCGAGCGGGGTGTAATTATGGTACAATACAATAGTGCCGCCAGACAATGAAGCCATCTCCAGCGCAAAACGAAATGCCTTTTCGGAGGTTGGTGAAAAATCGGTCGGAACCAAAATCCTTTTCATTTCAATTGAATTTAGTTATGGGCAATAAAAAGCGGTATATCTGTTTCTTTCATCAAAATATCGGCCATGCTAATTTTAAACCAGCGGGATATTTCTGTACGGCGATATGCGCCCAGCACCACCAATTCGCTCCCCTTATGCAAGCGCAGGTGACCAAGTATCTGTTCCTCTGCAACTCCTTTTAGAATTTTAAAATCAGCGCTGGGGAAATGCCTTTTCATAAATTCTCTTATCAGCTTATTATCCGGAAGCCGCGGGCTGCTCATGTTTTCGTTGACGGTAAAAACTTCCACGGGCAAGTCCATGACATCGTTGAAAAGGTAACTGAACATCTTGATGGCATAAACCGAAGACGGCCCCGCATCGTATAACATGGTAACCTTTTTAACGTTGGTATAATTCGCCGGCACCAGTAAAACGGGGCATTGTACATCGGTCAGCAAATCGCGTATAAAACGGGTAGGCGGTTTTTCTCGGCTATTGCTGAATGTTTCAGTTTTGTTGATGATAATAAGGTCAGCAAACATGCTTTCGTGCTTCAATTCCTGTATGGCAATTCCCTTGTCGCGGTGAATGGAAAACTTTACACCGTTTTTATCACAGGTCTTTTGGAAAAGGCTGGCCGCATCTTCCCTCTTTTGCCGGTCCCTTTCGTCGAGTTGCTTTATTACTTCTTCCGAATTTTCGTAACTGGTAAGAACTTTATAGAGGTTATAACTTCTATAAATTGCTTCGTCGAGAAAAACACCCACCAATTGGGCGCCTGCGCGCCTGGTTATTTGAACGGCGTATTCCAATGTACTTTTCGACATTTTGTAACCGTCGAATACTGCGAGAAATTTTTTCATGGTAAAATAGTTTTAACTAGCATTTAAACAGCTACCCTGAGGGCTTTTGTTATCGCTTGATCGTTTCTACCGGCAAACCCTGCAAATAATTTTATTAACCCCGCTGTTTACATAAAGCGGAAGTCCATCGATTGTTCATTTTCAAATCCGTTCGTTTCGGGAAGCAGCTATTTGACGGGGATCGCCAGTATGGGAACTTTTGAGTGATAGGCCATTTTCTTAGTGACACTTCTTTTCCAGATTCTTTCCCAGATGTTCTTATGATACGTAAACATCGCTATGATATCGACTGAATTTGCTTTGTAGTAGTTTTCAATGGTATCTTCAAATTCTTTGCCATCGATCAGTTCTCCTTTTAAGGAAACACCAGGGAATTTTCTTTTTAAATAATCTACATAGTTATTCAGTTCCCACGCATTGTTGCTATAATCGACTGCAACGGCCGTGTCGGTGTCAACAAAAACCACTGCATGAATACCGGCAGAAAACAGCCGCGCAATTTCTACTACAGGGTTCAGCAGCTTATTTTCTTTTTCGAAATGATTGGTGGCAAGAAGTAGGGTATCGATTGACTCCACAACATATTCCCCGGGTACTGTTATCACGGGCCATTTTGACTGACCAATCACGCCTGCAGCTATGCTTCCTATAAAAATTTCTTTAAGGCCGCTTGCACCTTTTGTTCCCATAACAATTAGGTCGGGCTGAAATTTTTCAGCAAAATTCAATATAGCTCCAAGCGACGTACCATGATCAAGAAAGGTTTCGGTTTTCACCGAGGGAAACTTTTCAACAATGCTGGCCCGGAACTCATCGAGGTAACGAAGGCGTGCATTTTCCACTTCTTTGAAGAATTTGTCGTGCAAAGAAAATGGCTGGCGTACCTGGTCAGCCACTGGCTCAATAGCGTGAAAAAAACAAATAGTAGCGCCCGATTTATCGGCCATCAGCGCAGCGTATTCAGCTGCTTTTGCTGCATTTTCTGAAAAGTCGGTAGGAACTAGAATTTTATTCATCATTGCTGTATTGAATGGCTCGAATTTACTCCAGTAGTAATATGCTGCGGATGAGTTGCATCATCAGATCGCATGATCCGCGTCGTTCATGCTATTTTTAATCGATTTTTAATAGCTACTCTCGCCTTTTCTTGGATAAACTTCTCGAGGGACCAGGAGACGTCGAATTCATCCAATAGTTTCCGGATTCGCGAATCGAATCTGGGTTCACTTTCTATTCAAAGAAGCAGGTAAAAGTTAAACGGATAAAAATAATTCAACCTTTTAGGGGATTGACCGGCAAGCGTCGATTCTGAAAATTTGTATTCGATACACCCGATCACCATTTCAAAAAAACCTGACTATGAGATTTTGTATCTGCTTCCTGCTTTTTGCATTGGCATCCACAACAAGCATTGCCCAGAATAATGTAGGTATTGGAACCAACTCGCCACACGCAAGTTCTATCCTCGAATTAAACAGCAGTAATCGTGGTTTGCTTATCCCGAGAATGAGTTCCGCGCAACGGAATGTAATTGCCAGCCCGGCCGAAGGATTGTTGGTATACGATACCGACAGCAGCGCCATTATGATACGCAGCAGCGGCTCCTGGAAAAAAATTACTACCAGCAGCCAGGGTGATCTTTGGCTAAGGAATGGCAATAACATGTATAGTGGCAATAGCGGTTTTGTAGGGCTTGGTGTTGCTGATCCTTTATTCAAACTGGATATGAAGGGCCGCATGCTGATACGCGGAGATTCCAATGCCAACAATTCACCGGGAGTAGTATTCACGAATATAAATGCTACCGAATACCGAGGCATGTCGGGCATGCGAAACGATTCGGTATTCGGGTTTTTAGGTGTTGGACCCAACCTCTCCAATAACGGCTGGCTGTTTTCAATAAATTCATTAAACGGTCGTATTGGTATCAATACCAGTTTGCCGCGAGCATCGTTGCATGTAGACTCAGGCGATGTATTGCTGCGCGGCTACCAGCTCACCTATCCTCAAACTCCCGCTTCGCCGCCTGTTAGCGGTGGTGGTGGTCGAATGATGTGGTATGCAGAAAAAGCTGCTTTCCGGGTGGGGCATACGGGGCCGGGAAATTTTTTCTGGCCGGAGGCCGGGACTTATATAGGTACAGAGGGCGATCCGGCAGTTTGGGACAGGGATAGCGTCGGTCAGTATTCCTTTGCGGCCGGTGCCTCAAACCTGGCTAAAGAGGAAGCAAGTACGAGTTTTGGCTATACCAATAAATCGCTTGGATTTGCCAGCACCAGCATGGGATATAGTACAACGGCAAGAGGCAGGGCCAGTACCAGTATGGGTGATGGAACGGTGGCCACTGCCAATAGCAGTTTAGCAATAGGAACTTTAAATGATATCTCTGATACGGCCATCTTTAATTTCCCGAGAGAAAATGATCGTGTTTTTCAAATTGGCAATGGGTTTAGCACCTTCGGTGGCCCTGTTCGAATAACCTCGTTCAGCATTTTAAGAAATGGTTTTACCGGGATTGGCGTACCCGATCCGCAGGTGCCCTTGCATTTTGCTACCGTGCTTGGCAAGAAGATATCGCTTTACCGCGGAGGCAGTGGAGATGCGGGCTTCGGCGTATTCGGTAATGAACTTCGTATACACAGCGATTACAATGGAGCCGCCATCACATTTGGATTCGATGATTTAACAAACGGCTTTACCGAGTATGCGCGCATAAACCCCGGGGCGCGCATGGGACTCGGCACTAATAACCCGCTTGCGCGTTTACACATATCCGAGGGAGATGCGTTGTTTTCAAGAACAGCGGGCTCGATACCCTTATTCACGGTTGAACCTCCACCACTGGAAGGAAGGGGATCAAGAATGATGTGGTATTCCTCGTTGGCAGCATTTCGTGCAGGGTATGTAGACGGCACTAACTGGAACAAGGATAGCATCGGCAGCATGTCGTTTGCCGCAGGATATAATACAAAAGCCAGGGGAGTTTCATCCCTTGCGATTGGTCATAACGCAACTGCGCTTGGCAGTCGAGCCGTTGCCCTCGGGGATGGAGTAAGGGCCTTATTTGATTTTAGTGTTGCTATTGGCAGCGGCTCAATAGCACAGGAATATGCAGCCATTGCTTTTGGATTGGAAACAGTTGCGAGCGGTATACAGTCTTTAGCAACGGGTGCCAGGACCAATGCCAGCGGGAATAACAGCACCACCATGGGATTGGAAACCTTGGCCAGTGGACCGACCTCGATCGCTATGGGTTACCGTTCGCAGGCCAGTTCCAACGATGCGCTGGCCGCGAATTATGTAACACAGGCCAGGGGTGGCGCATCGGCCACCTTCGGGGCACTTACCATTGCAAAAGCCTACGGAAGTTTGGTATTGGGTATGTACAACGATTCATCGGATAGTCCAATTCCGTTAAACCCTGCTTCCACCGACAGGTTATTTCAAATTGGTAACGGTAATGCCAGCACGAGAAGCAATGCATTAACATTATTACGAAATGGAAATATGGGCTTAGGCACTACCGGCCCTATCGCTCCCCTCTCCTTTCCCAATACACTCGGTCAAAAAATTACTTTATGGGGAAATAATACGGCCGCCAATTATGGGTTGGGCATCCAGGGCGGATTGCTCCAGATACACACAGGAAGCAACGCCGATAATATTTCGCTGGGATATGGAAGCAGTACAAATTTTACAGCGAACTTCACGGTATTTGGAAACGGAAACGCATTGCTGGTTGGATCCCTTACGCAGTTCAGCGATGCACGTTTCAAGAAAAATATTACTCCAATGGAAAATGCGCTGGAAGCAATTCAACAATTGAACGGCTATAGGTATCAATGGAGCGATGATAAATTAGATAAAGCGGTGCAGATTGGAATGCTGGCGCAGGAACTGCAAAAGATATATCCCGAACTGGTGAAAGAGGGCGAAGATGGAAAGTTAACGGTAAATTATGTTGGAATGATTCCTGTGCTGCTGGAAGCGATCAAGGATTTGAAGAAAGAATTGGATGATGTAAAGACCAGCCTGAAGGAAAACAAAAAATGAGGCGTAATTACAAACAGGTTATTCCCTGGAAAATTATTTCATTGACAGCGCAATGCGAACAGTTAGGGATAATATCTCAACACCTTAACCGTTCGCATTGTTTTATTTGAAGTGATGGCAACGTTTTGATCGAAGTATTCTTTCATCAACTTATACTCTCAGCAATCCCCGAAACCCCCTTGCCGCGTAATACGACTCCGCCCCATTGTGATAGATGAAAACTTGGTTGTAACGCTTATCCCCAAAAATGGCACCGCCCAGTTTCCTGATTTCGGGAGGAGTGATCAACCAACTGGAAGTTTTTGTATCAAACTCTCCGAGTTTCTGTAGTTCGCGATATTCTTCTTCAGTTAAAATCTCGATTCCCATCTCGGCCGCCACTTCCATGGCATTGCCTTTAGGCTTATTTTCCTTTCGGGAATTCAAAGCGGCGCGATCGTAGCAAAGACTTCTGCGACCTGCCGGACTTTGTTCGGAGCAATCGCAAAAAATAAACTCGCCCGATTTCTTATCGAAGTCAATGACATCGGGCTCGCCGCCTGTATTTTCCATTTCGTGGAGCGACCATAATTTTTCTTTACTGGCCCCGAGTTTCGCCTGCACCTTATCCCATTCAATGCCCTTGTGCCGGTTCGTGTTCTTTGCGAACCTGGCTTTCAGTATCGAGACGAGTTTTTCGGCCTGGTCGGCAGGTAATTTCTTTTTCTTGTCGGATGTGCTCATGTTGTATTGTTTGCAGATGGATGATTGAGTTGATGGATGCAGGAATAAATTTATCAAAAAACCAAGGCATTACCCGATTGCATGAATGAAAGGCATGAGTGCAATTAGATTATGCTATTACAGGAACAGCAGAAACAACTTTTCTATCAGTCGGTCGGAAATACCAGGATACCAGGGTGAGCAGCAGCATCAGCAAAGAAGGGAATACTTCATTTGCTGATGCCCCGGTTGCCATATGCGAGAATATAGCGGCCGACATAGCAAAGAAAAACCCGGCATAGGCCCATTCTTTCAGCAATGGAAATTTGGGAAGTAACAATGCTATAACTCCGAGAATTTTCCAAATACCCAGCAGGGTAAGGAAATAAACCGGGTAACCCAGTTGAGCAATACCGTCTACACCCGGCGGGGCAACTGCCCCTTCGGCTTTTACTTTGAATAACTGTAAGGCCCCGCTTGCCAGCATTCCGGTGGAAAGCCAGATGGTGGCGATCCAATAAATGATTTTGTTTCTCTTTTTCATAAAAAGTTTATTAATGTTTGCTCAATACTTCCTGCAAGCGGTTATGCGCCATATTTATTCCGTAGGCAAAAGGCATTTTCAGCAATTGATCCCGGGAGGCAACAGACTTGAATACGATTTGCATGGTTAGTTTGCTGGTATTGCTATCGAGTGATTCGAATTCGAGGTATTCGAGTTGCACGGGGAAACCGGTATTCTCCATTTCGAAGGTGCGCGTGATTTTGCTGTTCGGCTCAAACTCGTGGATGGTGCCGTTGCACCTGAATACAATATTTCCCTGTGGGTCGGAGGTTTCGAACTGGTAGCCGCCGTGTTTTTTGTTTTCGAGTTTAATAACCCTGGTGCCCATCCATTGCTCCACAATTTCGGGTTCTACATATGCCGTAAAAAGCAAATCGAGCGGTAAATCAAATTCCCTGGTAATAATAAGTTCCTGCCTGCCTTCTTCGGCATGTACTTTTGTTTTGTATTCCATGATTATTTTTTGGGTTTGTATTTTTTCATAACGGCTTCGAGTTTATTGAAGCGTTCGTCCCACATTTTGCGGAAGGGTTCAATAAATTCGGCTATTTCTTTCATCTTTCCGGGGTTGAGGTGATAATAAATCTCGCGGCCATTTTGCTGAGGTTTCAGCAATTCGCATTCGGTAAGTATCTGCAGGTGTTTCGATACGGTGGGCCTGGCGCTATCAAAATTGGAAGCAATGGCCCCGGCAGTCATCGACTGCGAGGCGAGCAAGAGCAGTATTGCCCTTCGGGTGGGATCTGCGATTGCCTGGAATACATCTCTTCGTAAATTCATTGCGTAGCTATTTGGCTACAAATATAAGCGTAGCCACTTAACTACGCAATTTTTTATGAAATATTTTTTACTGGTGAACCGAGCGGAGGCCGAGACGGCGAATTTGAGCACCATCCAACCTGTAAGCCCTGTCGTCATTTCCTGCTCCCGAATTTTATATGTACTTGCTTATGTCTTCCCTAAACAATGACGACGCTTTATATTTTTTCAGGACCGAATATTGTTTGTAAATGGCGCTCCGTACTTTAAGCGCGTCGATATTATCGGCGAGATTTTTTGGCTATCGCAAAGGAAGTGAAGGATGGCTAAGTACGCAAAGGCGGGTTGCGGGTTACTCCTGCATTTTCTCAATCCGAATCGTCGAAATAGAGCTTCGCGATCTTTGCAGTTCTATGTGCTCTTTGCGTTAAAAAAAACTTCCTCATCTGGTGTCCAAACCACCGGCGCGAAATAATATTTGTTAAGCTTTGCAGAATGGAGGATATAAAAGAAGAAAATAAAAAAACCACGCTCCTAATTTGGCGCGTGGTTGGGCGTTATTCGTGATCCCGGTCGGACAGTTCTCGAACCGGTTTTATGAGCATTTGAAACGCTTATATGGTTTGAAGCTACTGATAAATAGCAATTTATAGGCAAGTGACATAAATCGGCAAATAATCACGTAGCGATTGACGCCTTCATTAAGTCTCAGGGTAAGACTCAAACCTAATCAGGGTAAGTGTCTTTGTAGTAGTGATTCTTATGTATCTTTGCTTATGCCTTCTCCGCAAGTACATATCGACTTCAAAAAGATGCAATCGGCCATAAGAGCCTATGTACGCCGTAAAGCGGAAATCTCCGGTGGTAATATTATTTATGTTGAAAACGGTCAACTTATTCAGGAAAATCCTAAGTCAAATAAAAAGACTGTATTGAAAGTAGTTTTTCCGAAATAATGCCTACACTTTATATTCTTGCAGAACCGAATGGCGCTGGGAAGACCACTTTCTATCAAACTGCGATCGAAGAAGGTTTCATCTCCAAAGAACTTCCATTTATTAATGTCGATTTGATAACAAAAGACGAATTAGGTAGCTACTCAGAAATTAATTTTGCAAGAGCAGAAGAGTTGTATAGAGAACGAGTCGGCATACTGATTTCACAAGGTCAGGACTTTATGATCGAAAGCAATCTTGCTAAAGACTCGGAGTATAATTGGGTAGAAAAAATGAAACAAAAAGGATATGAGGTCGTTGTTTACTATTTGTGTACTGATTATCCCGAAGAGGTTCATGTAAAACGGGTTCAGGGACGGGTACTTGAAGGCGGACATAATGTTCCTGAGAATATCATTCACCACCGTTATAAAATGTCACTTCTTTATCTCAAAACAAGGCTACATATATTTGATAAAGCCTACCTGATCGACAACCAGGAAACAGCGATTGTAATGGCTGAACTGGTTAACGGCTCCGTCACCAGTAGGGAAGACAACTTGCCACAATGGGTTATTCAGTCTTTATCCATTATTGAAAAACTGAAAAAAAGTAATTCGTGATTCTTACGATATTCAAACTAATTCCCTGCAATCTCGGTTACAGGCGCTGTCAGTAGTGTTCCATAAATTGCTATTAAATCTTGCAAATTAACCTTTGGGGACTCGAACTCCATAAGTATTGAACATAAAGAATTTATAACAGTAAATGTAAATACAAAGAAAATATCGAACACAAAAAAACCTTTAAACCGAATGATTTAAAGGCTTTAAAATTTTTCTGTGATCCCGCTGGGACTCGAACCCAGGACCCTCCCGATTTAAAAATCGGGATGCTCTACCAACTAACCGAAGGAATCAACCGGAGCTATTTGTATCACTCCTTTTTCCCATTAGAAGACTTTCGATATATTTCCTTGATTTTTGTTTCTTGATAACTCGCTCCCGTCGCTTGGCCTCTGTCAGGGTATCATACCACTCCGTATACTTCAAAACCCATGGTATGCCGCTCCGGGTAAATTTTGAATGTCCAATATTGTGCTCGTAAATTCTTCTTTCCAACTCCGCGCAGGCGCCGACATAATATTTGTCGAGCTTTGGAGAATAAAGGATATAGATATAAGGCATAAAAAAACCACACTCAATCTTTAGCGTGGTTTGGCGGTATTGGTGATCCCGCTGGGACTCGAACCCAGGACCCTCCCGATTTAAAAATCGGGATGCTCTACCAACTAACCGAAGGAATCAACCGGAGCTATTTGTATCACTCCTTTTTCCCATTAGAAGACTTTCGATATATTTCCTTGATTTTTGTTTCTTGATAACTCGCTCCCGTCGCTTGGCCTCTGTCAGGGTATCATACCACTCCGTATACTTCAAAACCCATGGTATGCCGCTCCGGGTAAATTTTGAATGTCCAATATTGTGCTCGTAAATTCTTCTTTCCAACTCCGCGCAGGCGCCGACATAATATTTGTCGAGCTTTGGAGAATAAAGGATATAGATATAAGGCATAAAAAAACCACACTCAATCTTTAGCGTGGTTTGGCGGTATTGGTGATCCCGCTGGGACTCGAACCCAGGACCCATACATTAAAAGTGTATTGCTCTACCAACTGAGCTACGGAATCATTTTTATTAAGAACTTTTTCTTCTTGAACCCAGCCACCCTCCCGATTTAAAAATCGGGATGCTCTACCAACTGAGCTACGGAATCCCTTCATCCACTTTTGGCGGCCCGATTTCAAACCCATTCTGTGTATGTGGCTTGATTTTGGGAGTGCAAAAATAAGGTAAAAAGAACTCGCACCAAATTTTTGGCAAAATAATTATCCCGATAAATGTGAATATCAAAATTCTATAAACAAACAAGTCTGTTATTTTTGTGTTGAGAACAGAACTTATTAAATAATATGTCTTTCTTTTCTAACAAAGTGGTAGCCATCACCGGCGGAAGTGATGGAATCGGCAAAGCCGTTGTGGATTCGTTGCTGGCACAGGGTGCAAAAGTGGCCACCTGCGCCCGCAATTACGATAAGTTGTATAACCTGCAACTCCAGTACCCCATTCAGCCACTGCACACTATTACCTGCGATGTTAGCAACGAACAGGATTGCAAACGATTTATCGAGTCGACCTTAAAAACCTTCGGCCGCATCGATATACTCATCAACAATGCCGGCGTTAGCATGCGCGCCCTGTTTCGCGATACCGAACTGGAGGTGCTGAAGAAAATTATGGACATCAATTTCTGGGGCGCCGTGTATTGCACCAAGTATGCACTGGAATCGATCATTCAAAATAAGGGAACCATCGTGGGCATTTCATCGCTGGCCGGCTATCGTGGCCTGCCTGGCAGAAGCGGTTACTCGGCATCAAAGTTTGCCTTACAGGGATGGCTCGAAGCCCTGCGCGTTGAAATGATGGATGAGCAGGTAAATATTATGTGGATCTGTCCCGATTTTACTACTTCAGGAATCCGCTCCGGGGCATTCGGGCAAACAGGAAAGCCCATCGGCGAATCGCCCATGGATGAAGAAACACTGATGACTCCCAATGAGTGTGCCAGTATTATACTGAAGGCAATTGAAAAGAATAAAAGAAACGTGATCATGTCGTTCACCGGCAAACGCACGGTGTTCTCCACCCGGTTCTTTCCTGCCTGGGCCGATAAAATGATACACAAAACCTTTTTGAAAGAAGGAAAACTCATACGATAGGTAAAAGGCAAAATAAAAATGTAAAAGCCGGATAAGGTAAAAAGAATAAATTGATGCCCCGTGTTTAGCTTTGCGCATCCTTTTGCATTTTTTGTTTTGATTTTACATTTATCCATCAAACATGGCGCTACTAACCCTTACCTCCGATATCGGCAACCAGGATTACCTGGCCGGCGCCATTAAAGGACAATTGCTGAAGATAAATCCAGCATTTACCATCGTGGATGTTTCGCATAGCATCGCCCCTTTCAATTACCCGCAGGCTGCCTATATCTGTCGCAACGCCATAAAAAATTTTCCGCCATACACCTATCATCTTGTACTGGTAAATCTTTTCGACCGAAAGCCCGAACACCTGCTGCTGGCATATCACAACGAACAGTATATTCTCTGTGCCGACAATGGCCTGCTTACCATGATACTCGAAGACAAACCCGAAATGGTAATCGGATTGCCGCTCGATAACGGCAGCGAAAAAAACACGCTGTATTGTGCCGAAGTAATGGGCCGAGCCATCCAGCAATTGCAATCAGGCATGAGCCTTCAGCAGATAGGCAAGCCCGATATCAATATCGTCGAAAAAAATCACCTGCGGCCTTTGTTCAGCGATAACTGGATCGAAGGGCAGATCATTTTCATCGACAATTTTGAAAACATTGTGGTGAACATCACCCGCGAGCAATTTGAAGAGCAAAGAAAAGGGCGATCCTTCCGGATTGTTTTTAAAAGAAACGAAATAATCGATCGCATCAGTCAAACCTATGCCGATGTTGCCGAAGGGGAAAAACTTGCTCTTTTCAATTCGGCCGGCTATCTCGAAATCGCGATCAATAAAGGCAATGCAGCCGGCTTATTCGGGCTGCAGGGTTTTTCGGAGCAATCGCAAAGTCAGCAGAACCGGCTTTTTTACCAAACAGCCCGCATACTGTTTGAATAACAAGAGTCAGTAACTCCTCATTCACCAACAGCGCCGGAAAAAAAACTCTCGCGGTTGCCCGCCCCAATTCACCCGCCGCCAGCCCGCAACGGGCTTATTTTCAGGCCTATTTTGAGTTTCCGAAATAGGCCGAAAACCCTATCTTTGCCAACTCTTAAAAAATAAAAACATCGCAATGAGAGCTCTGGTCATCATTTTTACCCTATTACTGATTGGTGTGTCGCTGTATCAGCTTTCTTTCACCTGGTTTGTTAACAGCCACGAAAAAGAGTTGGAGGCCAAAGCGGCTGCTTACATCAAACGCAACTATCCTACTGCCGAACAAAAATATCCTGGCAATAAAGAAGCACAGGCCATATACCAGGATTCTCTGAATATTTTCAAAAGAGAGTATCTCGATAGTTTGCTCAGCGCTAACAGGGAAAAGTCTATTACCTGGTGGGGACATTCGTACCAAAAAGCCAAAGAGAATGAGCTTTTGCTGGGCCTGGACTTACAGGGAGGCATCAACGTAACAATGGACATTGCTCTGGATGGACTGATCAAGGGATTGGCGAATAATCCTAAGGATCCCCAATTGCTGAAAGCGATTGCAGATGCACAACAGATGAAGCTGACAAGTGACCAGAACTTCATCGATCTTTTTGCCAATGCCTACAGGGCAGCAAACCCTAATGGCAAGCTGGCCCCGCTATTTGCAAATTCAAACAGGAACAAACTTAGCGTAAATGCCAGCGATGCAGCGGTAATCAGTTTTATTAAAGAAGAGGCCAGTGGCGCAATGAAACAAACCTACCAGGTATTGCGCAAGCGTATCGATAAGTTTGGTGTGGCCCAACCCAATATCAACCTCGATGAAAACAAGGGCGTTATCAATGTGGAACTGGCGGGTGCTACCGATCCAGAGCGCGTTCGCAAATACCTTCAATCAACTGCCAACCTGCAATTCTGGGAAGTATATACTTTCGAAAATGCAGGAATTCAAAATGCCTTCCTTGCGGCCGACAAAGCAGTAGAAGAAACTCTTTTCGGCAACACGGTGAATACTATTGATTCGGCAACTCTGAAAACCATCGACAGTTTACGGACTCTCAATGACCCTGCAAATATTGCAAAGGCCGATTCAATTAAGAAAGCAGCAGATTCCCTGCTCGCATTTCAACGCAAATACCCCTTGATCCAACTGCTCAACTTCAATACGATTCAACCTTATACCGATGAAAAAGGAAAGTCGAAATACCCCGGCATCGTAGGCCGCGTGCTTATTAAAGATACCGCCACCGTGAACAAGTACCTGAGTCTCCCGGCGGTGAAAGGCGCCTTCCCTTCCAATATTAAATTCCTTTACGGCAAACAGGAGAGAAACGAAAAAGGCGAATTGATTGAGGTACTCGATTTGTATGCCATTAAAACATTGCCCGGCCGCGACAATGCAGAACTCGAGGGCAACGCCATTGAAAATGCCAGCCAGGATTACGACCAGGTGGGAAATGTAGTGGTAAGTATGGGCATGACCAACAATGGCGCAGCCAAATGGGCCGATATGACAGGAAGAAATGTTGACAAACCCATTGCAATCGTCCTGGACGATATCGTTTACTCGGCACCGAATGTTACTCAAAAAATCGAAGGCGGAAACTCTACCATCACCATGGGCCGCGGGCAAGGAAGACAAATCAGCCTTATTGTAGAAGAAGCGCAAGACCTGGCCAATATTCTTAAGTCGGGTAAACTGGAAGCTCCTGCAAAGATTGTACAGGAACAAGTAGTGGGTCCAACACTGGGAGCAGAGGCTGTAAAAGGCGGTATCAACTCCTTCCTTATTTCGTTCGCTGTGATTTTTATCCTGATGCTTATTTATTACAATACTGCCGGTATTGTAGCTAATATTGCTCTTATACTCAACCTGCTTTTCACTGTCGGCGTATTGAGTGCCTTAGGCGCCACCCTTACCGCACCGGGTATTGCCGGTTTGGTACTTACCATTGGTATGGCGGTCGACACCAACGTAATCATATTCGAACGTATCAAGGAAGAATTGTCGCGGGGACTTACCCATACCGAAGCTGTTAAGATCGGTTATCGTCGATCCCTGCCACCTGTATTGGATGCCCACGTAACAACCTTCCTCACCGCAGCTATCCTGGCCTATTTCGGTTTAGGTCCGGTATTGGGTTTTGCCACCACGCAAATGCTCGGTATCGTGCTATCGCTTTTCTGCGGTATTCTTGTTTCGCGATTGATAACAGATTTCTGGACAAGCCGCAACAGGCATTTCAATTACTTTACTGCATTATCAAAGAGAATCTTCAAACACGCCAGCTACAAGTTTATCGAATACCGCAAAGTGGCTTATGCCATTTCGGTTGTAGTTTTGGTACTGGGCATCGGAGCCATCTTCCACGGATTTAACGAAGGAGTGGAATTCAGCGGAGGTCGCAGCTATATCGTAAACTTTGGTAAACCTGTCAATATCGATGAAGTAAGAAACGCTCTCGATAAAACATTCGGCAAATTCCCGGTGATTAAAACCTTTGGAAGCAATGCCCGGTTGGATATCACCACCGACTATCGCATCAACGAACAAGGCCCGGCCGTGGATTCCGCTGTTCGCAATACCTTGTTTGCCGGGTTGAAACCATTCCTGCCAGCATCAGCTACCGCGCAGGAGTTCAACACCACCAATAAATATGTAGAAGGTACCAAGAAGGTTGATCCTACCATTTCAGACGACTTGAAAACAGGTGCCAAATGGGCCACCTTCTGGTCGCTGTTGATTATCGCGGTTTATATCTTCATCCGCTTCCGCGACTGGAGATATTCGCTTGGTACCATCATTGCCCTGATGCACGACGTATTGGTGACCCTGGCCGTATTCTCCTTCCTGAAGGATATTGTACCCTTCCCGCTCGAAATTGACCAGCACTTTATTGCTGCGATACTCACCGTAATCGGTTTTTCGATGAACGATACGGTAATTGTATTCGACCGCGTGCGTGAATACTCGCGTACCATGAAAGGTGCTACCAAAGGACAAGTGATCAACAAAGCTATCAACGATACGCTCAGCCGTACCATTATGACTTCTTTGACGGTATTTCTCACCATCCTCATCCTCTTCCTCGTAGGTGGAGAGGTTACGAAAGGCTTTGCATTTGCAATGCTGATAGGTGTGGTTACCGGTACTTATTCTTCAATTTTTGTTGCAGCTCCCATCCTGGTTGACTTTGCCAAGGACAAACCTCTTGGTGAAGCCGATTTCTTAGATCATGAAAAAGATGCAGCTAAAAAGAAAACCGCTCAGCCCGCATTAGCGAAGAAAGCCTAAGTATTCCGGGCAACTTTATAAACAAACCCCGCAAACGCTGCGGGGTTTTTGTTTACGCCTGAAAAAGCTTTAATAATTCTAATAAAACTGAAGGAGCCCGAGGATTAAATGAGCTCGCGAGTTCGTATTTTTCATGTATGAAACAGGTGGTCATCGGCTTCGGACTGCTCATTCTTGCTCTGCTGGTTTTATTTCAACTGGCACAATTCACCCATTTTCGTTCCAACCTAAACCTGGAATGGTGGATCGCTGGCTTCAGCCTCCTGTTTTTTGGTATCGGAATCTTCCTGAGCCGCAAATTTTTTGCCCGCGAAATAATTCGTGAAAAGGAAGTGATCCGGGAAAAAGAGATATTCGTAGAAGTGCCATCAGGTGATAGTATCGACGAAAAGCAACTTGAAAAAACCGGCCTGAGCAAGCGGGAATACGAAATTCTGCAACTCATCAACGAAGGCCTGAGCAACCAGCAGATTGCCGATAAGCTATTCGTATCGGAGAATACCATTAAAAAACATGTATCGAATCTTTTCCTGAAACTGGACGTAGAACGAAGAACAGAAGCCATCAAAAAAGGAAAGGCACTGAAAATCATACCCTGATTCCGCTACTACTTAAGTAGAAATTTCTATCGAAACAGCAAAATGGTACTTTAGAGTAATACAAACGGCCATGCCCCGCCCTATTTTGCAGGCATTCATCACCTAAAAAACATCAAATGAAAAAAACGGTTCTTCGCTACGGCCTGTTTGCCGCGCTGTTTATGTGTGCCTTTTTTACCATCAGTTTCAGCATCGGGAAAAAAATGAGCTACGAGGCCCAGGAGGTAATGGGCTATATCGGAATTGTTGTCTCGCTCGCTTTTGTTTATTTCGGCATACGGCAATACCGCGACGGCGTGAAAGGCGGGCAATTGAGTTTTGGGCAGGGCCTGAAAGTTGGATTGCTGATTGTTTTAATCCCGTCCCTGCTTTTCGGACTTTTCGACGTGGTCTATACCAGCTTTGTAAACCCCAATTTTTACGAAGATTATGGAACGCACATGATCGAGCAAATGAAAAAAGATACTCCGGTAGCCGAGTTCGAGGCAAAGGCAAAAAAAATGAAGGAAGAGATGGCTATGTTCAGAGACAATCCTTTTTTCCAATTCATAGTAATGTTCCTGACCGTATTTGTAATCGGGTTCATCGTTACCGTGATTTCATCCCTTATTCTGAGAAAAACAAACTAATGGCATTCTGAATTTTAAATATTCTGCAGTATGACAGCTAAAGAAATTCTATCACAGCTTGAAAAAATGGGCAGCCCTCAGATTAAATCTATACTGATGAAACACGGGGCAAAAGAACCATTGTTCGGCGTTAGGATCGGCGATATGAAACCGATCGTAAAAAAGATAAAGCGGAATTATGAATTGTCGACCGCCTTGTATAAAACAGGTGTATACGATGCCATGTATCTTGCGGGTTTAATAGCCGATGAAGATAAAATGACGGCAAAAGAAATAGATCAATGGGCAGAAAGTTCTACTGCAAGCGGCATCAGCGAATACACGGTAGCCTGGGTAGCCGCCGAAAGCAAATATGGATGGGAATTAGGACTGAAATGGATCGATTCGAAAAATACACTTGTTGCCATTTCGGGATGGTGTGCGCTGGCCGGTTGGCTTTCCTTAAAACCGGATGAAGAGCTCGATATGAAAAAGATTATTGCCTTATTGAAAAGAATCGAGAAAGAAATTCATACAGCAACTGACCGGATACGTTATGTTATGAACATGTTTGTATTAGTAGCCGGCTGTTATGTAAAGGAACTTACGCCTCTATGCCTTCAAACAGCAAAAAATTATGGAACAATTACCGTAGATATGAACGGTACCGCCTGCAAGGTTCCCTCCGTACCGGATTATATCAAGAAAGTAAAAGAAAAAGGGGGCTGGGGAAAGAAGAAGAAAACGGTGAAATGTTAAAGGCTAGTGGAAAATAGGGAGTGGTGAGAGGGGGATGGCGAGTCGTGAATCGTGAATAATAAGTCGCTAAGGATGCAAGCTCGATATAACTAACGCAAGCACGATTCACCACCACCCACTGGCCACTCACTACTCACCACTCACTTCTCCCTTCACACCGCAAACGAAGTCCCACATCCACAAGTTTTCGACGCATTGGGATTGGAGAAAACAAATCCGCGGGCATTCAATCCGTTCTGCCAATCTACTTCCATGCCGAATAAATACATGCTGTGCGATTTGTTCATGATATATTGAAGGCCATCGATCTCGAAGATTTCATCTGCCTCTTCTTTCTTATCAAATCCCAGCACATAACTCAATCCTGAGCATCCACCGCCCTTCACGCCAATTCTCAAATACTGGCTCTTGTCGAAGCCGTCTTCACTCATCAATCTTTTTACTTCGGCAATAGCACCGGGAGTTAAATGCACGGGTATCACTGTTGTTTCCATCGAGAAGTTTTTTACAAAAATACAGCTATCATTCCTGTCCTCCTTTCCTGTGTAAGAAAACGAGACATTGCAGGGGATTAATCGAAACGATCTACCCTGAACGGTTTTATATCCATGCTTGTTGGCTCGTGCTGGATAATTTCATTCACCAATTTACCTGTTCCTGCGCCGAGACTCAATCCCAACATGGAATGTCCCGTGGCAATTACCAGGTTAGCGATATTTTTCGGGCGACCGATATAAGGCAGACCATCGGCAGAACAGGGTCGATATCCATACCATATCTTATCCATCGATGGCATGGGTATATCGAATTCTGGATAAAACCTTTTGATCGCTTCCAGTATTCCCTGCACCCTGTTCATGCGCGGGGGAGTTTTGTGCGAAGTAATTTCCATAGTACCTCCAAAGCGGATCTTATTTCCGTCCATGGGAGTAACCGCTGCACGTCCCTCAATCAATACTGCCGGATAGTTAACGCGATAAGGAGAATTCTCCAGCGTAATGGAATAACCCCTGCCGGGCATGAGCGGAATTTTTATATCGAGCAGTGCCGCTGTTCCCTTGCTCCAGGAGCCCGTGGCAAGAATTATTTCATCGGCTTCATAATCCTGTTTTCTTCCCGAAGAGGAAGTAGTAATTACCTTGCTGATTCTACCCTTACTCTTTTCGAATGCAGTAAGTTCTTCGTTGCGTTGCAATTTAACACCCGATCTTTCGAGATAGGCAATTAATCCCTGCATTAATTTATTTGGATAACAATGCGCATCGCAATTGAAATGGATCGCCCCTTCGGCATTGATGCGGGTATGCGGCTCAAGGGCTGCCAATTCATCCTTGCTGAGAAGTTTTGTATCGCTCAAACCCAGTTCATGCGCTTTTTCCACCGTATGTTTTGCATGCTCCGCTCCTTTTTCGGTTTGATAGATTTCCAGCAAACCCTTATGTTCATAAGCAAAATCGAATCCCGGGATTTTTGTCCACTCCACATACTCGCGCTGGCTGATGATAGCAATATCGCGCAAAGGAATAGCTGAATCTTCCACGTGTTTGGGCGTAGCAATGCGCATAAACTTCAGTCCCCAGTCAATAAGGTTCCAGTCCAGTCGCGGTTGTACGTAAAAAGGACTTTTCGAATTCCACATCCACTTCAAACCCTGCTTCACAATGCCGGGTGTTGCCAGCGGAATAAAATGGCTGGGACAGATATAGCCACAATTGCCATAAGAACAGTTATCGCTAAAATCTCCCTTGTCTAAAACCGTCACCTCCCAACCGCTGCGGTGAAGATAGAATGCCGAACTAAGTCCTATTATACCACCACCAATTACAATTGCCTTGCTCATGAAAGTTTATTGTGTTTATGATCCCGGTTTGCCTATCGGCGAATTTTATCGAACGCGAATTTACAACGGAATCGCCAGTAATACCAGCCTCGCTGCTTTGATTGATATAAAAAGCAACCGGGTTATCTTTTCACTTTATTGTTGATCCATTTTTCTATTCCGGGTTAGATAGAACCGTTCTTACACCAAATACCCGGCCCGCGGTTTTTCCATAGTTGGCTTCGATGCGAACGGAAATCTTCGACTTATTCTTTATCAAGCCGACAGGAATTGAATATTCAATATCATAGAATTTCCCCGTCTTGCCGCCTTTCCATTCCACTGTATGAACTTTTGTTCCATCGATAACAATATCAAACTTCCTATCCTTATCATCGCCGATATAAGTTAGTATGAGTGCGGCGTGTGAGCCCGGGTCGACTTTCATATCAAAAGAGAAATAATGATGGGCGCGGGCCTCTCTCCCCTTTCTTCCCAATGCATCGTCCACATAAGAACGTTCGCTGGCTTTAAGATGGTGATCGCGCTCGGGTTGCATTTCTCCGATTCGGAAATAATCAATAGTACGATTTTCTATTTCCTGCTGCTTTCTTTTCTCGGCCTCGTACTCCTCCTGCAGTTGTTGCCATTGCGTTTTGGTGAAATAATCCCAATAAACGCTGTAGTATTGATCGTATACCTGGTAAAAAGGAACAAGCGTAACATCGAAGGGTTTGCCAACATTCTTTATTTTAAATCGCAAAGCCTCCGGGGCCGGCTCCATCCAATCTTTTACATTCCGATTGTCGGTGAGTAAAACAGGAACTCCGTAAACAGGATCTGGCCTTTCTTTTCCCAGCAATCCTGCCAATACCAACGGGCCATATTTGAATGCAATACGATCGGGATTATCGGGCATAGATTCCGTATAAATGTCCATCGCCAGCCTGATTTCCAATTTATCGTTTCGGCGCATCGTCACACGAATGGGAACATATCCTTCCACCCTGTCCAATTCCGCGTTTCCTTCATAACTATATACGTTCTGGTTTTCAATTCCGTTCATGTAAAATCTCAATGCTCCTTTTTGCCAAAACGGTTTTCGGATAAACAAATTGAACGACTGGCGTTTTTCGCCTTTATAGGTAAAATAAACCCGCTCGCTTGAAGGAAATTCCGTTTCCTGTACCAGTTTTATTCCTCGTTCTTTCCAGTCAAGCTCCGATGGAATAAAAAGATTTATATACAGGCTGTTATTGTTGTGACTGTATATTTGTTCCGCGTACTTGGAATGATTTTCGATACCACTTCCTACGCAACAGGTGAAAGTGTTGAAGGAATCGCTGAATTGTTTTTTGGTTCCCATACGCAGGGGAACAAAATAACACATCATACCATTAGTCGGATTTTGCGAAGCGAGGATATGATTGTACAATGCTCTTTCGTAATAATCCATGAGCTTACCCGATGGCTGCCAGGCAAAAAGATGCCGGGTAAGTTTGAGCATATTGTAGGTATTGCAGGTTTCGCAGGTATTATCGCTTAACCGATCGTTCAGCGAATCAGGCTTGCCGCAATATTCGTAGTTGCTGTTACCTCCAATTGCATAGGTATGATGATTTACCATCGTTTCCCAGAAAAAAGTAGCAATGGTTTTATCTCTTTCATTAGCCGTTAATTCGTATTGCCTTGCGCTGCCAATCGCTTTGGGCACATTGGTGTTGGAATGTTTTCCCGGCAAGGGATCGATTCGTTGTGCGAGTTTGCCCATCACAAATTCGTCGTAAAACTTATACGAAAGATCGAGATACTTTTTATTACCGGTGATGGAATAAATATTGGCGAGCACTTCGTTCATGCCACCGTATTCGCAATTCAGCATTTTCAACCGCAGGGAATCGGGAAGATGATTGATAGTTGCATAGGTCCAATCAGCTATTCCGGATACTACTTTTAACGCCTGCCTGTTCCCGCAATACAAATAAGCATCTACCAATCCCGCCATTAACTTATGAACCGTGTACCAGGGGCTCCATCCCCCGTTCAAATCAAAACCACCCGAACGAATATTACCCTTTGCCACTTCGCTGAAAATAGAATCTTCTCTTGGTATGGCGCCTACATAACCGCTTTTTCTTGCCTGCTGGCAGCGATTAAGCTCGCTAACGGTATAATCTGTTCTTTTCTTAAATTCTATATTACCGGTCGTTGCATACATCATCGACAAAGCGGAAAGATAATGGCCAAGTGTATGGCCCGAAAGCCCTTCCGACTCCCACCCTCCATAAACAGAGTCCTTAACCGCTAAACCGGCATGTTTGTGAAACCGATGCAACAAACGATCGGGTTTTAATAAAAGCAGATAAGCGCTATCGAGGCGCATGGCATTGGCGAACGGGCTGGCAAGCAATTTAACGTTACGCAAATGGAAGGCATATGCTTTTATGGGAATTGCCGGCTGCACTTTAATGAGTGCATTCTTTTTTTCGGGTACATAGGATTGCCCGATTGCAATGAAGAACGAAAAACAAGCAAGAAAAAATGATATCGACCGTTTCATATCTATTTTTTTCCGGTCAGCTTTTTGATAGTTTCAATTTCTTCCGGATCGTAGGCAGTTCCATCTTTTCGGAAAATATCGTGAAACCAGGTCTTTGGTTCGCTTCCGTCTTTTATGGGCGTTCCCCATTGGTAAATAGTATTGCTTTTACCGGCTACGAGTCCCCAGTTGATAGCAGCTACTTTGTATTTCTTAAAAATGGGCAGATGCGTTTGAAATTTACTGTCGCGGGTACGGGCCATATACTCGGTACAAACAACGGGTCTTCCATATTGCTGCAATTCGTTTATTTGCTTTTCGAGGGATTCTGCATTGTTATAGTTGTGAAAGCTTATTACATCGGAATTTGCGACTTGAAACTCGTTCAATGTTTTGTTATTGTACCAAATCCCCGCTGTTAAAGGCTGGGAAGGCCTCACTGCCCGGGCCCATTCAAATACTTTTTTCAGCAAGGGTAAAGAAGAAAGTTCGTAAGAACTATTACCCGGTTCGTTGTAAAGATCCCACAACAAAATGCGTTTATCGTTTTTAAAACTCCCGAGAATATCTTTTACATATTTCTCGAGGTATTCCCATTTGGTGGAATCATCGTGCACCGATTTGGAAGGACTGCGCATCCAGCCGCTATTGTGTATGCCGGGTTGCGGATCGGGTTGCCTGCCAATAACGGGGTCGGGATTCCAGCAGTCGTCGAAAATTGTGAACAGAATTTTGATGCGGTGCTTGTTTGCTATCGAAAGAAATTCATTGATTCTTTTCTTAAATCCTTTTGCATCGGCTACCCAGGCCAGGTCGTGAAGGTAAACGCGCATCACATTCATGCCAATCGCTGCTGCAAAACCCAATTCACGGTTAATCGTTACAGGATCCCAGGTTTCGGCCTGCCACATCTCCAGTTGATTGATAGCCGTACTCGGCAAAAAATTAGCGCCCACGTACCAGGGCTGTTGTTTATACCAGGCATTTGCTTTTTCCTTGCTCCAGATCGCCTGTCCAAATGCCACAATAGAAAAAAAGGAAATGATTATTGAAAAGAGATATTTCATGTTATTGCTTTTTCCATTTTAGTTCGAGCATCTTTATAAAATAAGCTCCCACTACCGACCTTGCCTGGAATCCAACCTGCTTTCCATCGGTGGTTTCGTGCCAATCGCTTAGTGGTACACGCGTTGGTGTTTCCGTAGCAAATTTGTACACGGGCTTGATCAATGCTTCAAAGTCTTTTTGATTGCCGGCAAGCGTGGCGGTCCACAATATCCAGTCGTTTTTAGTATACGTTCTCCTGCTGTCGAGCGGCAAACCAAAACTGTTTTGCTTAGCGAGATAGTATTTGATTTCTTTTTCGTAAACCGATTTTGGGAATAGCGATAAACCCAGTAGTTTATCCCAAACGAGGTTATACTTCTGGCTCCAGGTTCCTTTTTTATCAAACGTGAGGGAATAATGATCTCCATCATCGGCCATCTTCATCCAACGTGCGGCGAAGTCTTTGGCGATTTTCAGGTATTTATCGGCTTCATCTTTCTTCCCGAGATTTTTTGCCATTTGCGCATAGGCGCCTATCCCAACAATTGCCTTAAGCGATAGATTGGTATTACGCGCGAGATGCCCCGCAAAATCATCGGTGCAGAGTTGGTTGGCCGGGTCAAAACCATCCTTCACCAAAAACTCTACCCATTGGCTCAGGGTGTTCCAGTGCTTCGATGCATAATCATATTTTCCTTCCGCCTTACAGATGGCCGCAGTCAATACGATCATATTACCGGCTTCTTCCACCGGCATATCTTCCGGGTAGGTTTGGCCATTGGCGATGGGATAGGTTCCCAAATCGTGCGCCGGAAAGGGCTTGGTCCATTTTCCACTTTCGCTATAATAGAAAATTCCATTCAGCATGCCTTTTAGCATATCGGGATTGTAAAGAAGATACAAAGGGGCCGATGGATAGGTTACATCCACGGTATTGATAGAACCGTTGCTGAAGTTTTCTTTTGAAAGAAAAAGGATATCTCCCTGGGGACTCTTCGTAAGTTTATGCGCAGCGATCGACTGGCGATAAGCCATCACGCAAAGCTTTGCATATTCCTCTCCGCCCGCCCTTGATGCGTCTTCGTACATTTTTTTGTCGAATGCATCGCAGCGTGCTTTGATATCTTTATAATTCTTTTGTGCATCGATTAACTCAGCTTCTATTGTTTTTCCATCGAGTGCCCACCAGGCTTTCAGGTTATTGCCAAAGTATTGCAGGGAGTATATATCGTCGTAAGCAAGCATCACATTGTAGTCAACCGGGTATTTGTTATATATTTTGCAGGCAATATCGGTATTGAGCATTTGGTAAGTTCCGGTGGTAACCTCATCCACCGATTTCCCTTTGTTAATAAACTTTTCGATAGCCTCACCGGCAGCCGAACTGCTCATCAGCCCAATGCGTTCCCGGGCGCCAACATAGAGGTAACCCCAATTGATACGCACATCGTCGCCTTTCTTTTTTAGTATCGGTTGATGAAGGGTGCCGGCTTTTGCATAGGTAAGATCGTCGCGCGTTTTCCATTCCACATTTACTACCTCGCTGCTTGTATTTTTTGCAAGATCGGTTGATACACCAAGGTATAAACTGGCATCGTGTTCCTTGCCATCGTTCGATTTCATGGAAAAGTTGATATAGGAAACAGGCCTGCTTAATAAAGAAAGATCGTCCATCAATAATGGTGAAAGAAAATTCAGTTCCATATCTACCGGTCCGCAGGTAAAACGATAATTCGTTTGTGTGGCAGTCATATTCAGCGAGGTTTGAATGGCCGGCGTTATTCCCTTCACCGCTTCCTGCGAACTCAAGCCTACATCCAGCCACGACCAGCCTGCGGGATTGATGCAACGCACAGCCACCAGGTTTCTTCCTTTTTTCAGGTTCTTTTTGATAGCATCTGAAAGCGGGTAGGCTTTTATGCTGCTCACATAACATTGTGTACAGCTATAAGCCAGTTCGCCGTTTACATATACTTCCACATCGTCGTCGTGCCGAAGGGTTAGTATCAATTTGTTTTCGGCAAGCAACTGCAATTGTTTTTCGCCCAATACAAATTCCTTGCGCATCCAGATCGATTTCGACTTCCAGGGAGTTTTGGCATCGTTATCCCAACCCGATCCGAAAGGAGTTTTACCACTTAACCATTGTTCGTCGTTGAACCCTTCTTTCATCCAATTGCCAGCCGGTTCAGTTTCGGTGTATTTGCAATCGTAAGGAATTTCATCGCCGGGAGGTAATATTGGCTTTAACGGAAGTTGAGGAACTCCGAGAAAATTGTACACTTTTCCGTCAACACGAATCAACCCCAATAATCCATGGTCCTTACCGGTCCAATGCCGCGTGGTAGATTCGTTAAGCTTATCACCAAAACTCCATACACTGAAATACGGATCATGAGTAATCAAAGGGTAGGCAGGCGCTTTGCTCACCTGGGCAAAAGCAAATGTTGCTGTAAAAAACAAAACGGAGAGAGAAGAGATTCTTTTCATGGTAGTATTTATTGGAAGGGAAGCTATGAGCTGTGAGCTTCGAACTGGAAGCTTTTAGCCCGAGGCTCATGGCTCGTAGCTAGCAGCTACAACAACTTCCGTCATCTGATTGAAAATTTATAAATAGTTGTTTGCTTATACAATTCATCGGGTTTAAGTATGGTAGAGGGAAAGTCTTTTTGATTGGGGGAGTCGGGGAAATGCTGCGTTTCCAAACAAAGGCCTGCGTGCTTTACATAAGCTTTCCCGTTTTTACCAATTAAGGTTCCGTTGAGGAAATTTCCGGAATAAAATTGAATACCGGGTTCGGTGGTATATATCTCCATAAAACGCCCGGAAGAAGGATGATAGAGGGAGCCGATTAACTCCGCAGCTATTCCTTCTCTTTTCAAGACCCAGTTATGATCGTAGCCTCCTTTTACCTGTGATATATCCCGACCAATGGGTTTTGGTTGATTAAAATCCATGGGGCCATCCTTCACTTCCGTGAACTCCCCGGTAGGTATCAACTGGTCGTTCACCGCGGTGATAAGATCACTTTTCAGCATGAGCTCGTGATTGAGAATAGTGGAATCCTTCCCTGCCGATAAATTGAAATAACTATGATTGGTGAGGTTTATGGGAGTGGGTTTATTGGTCTGCGCTGTGTATTCGATTTTCAATTCGTTATTGGCGCCAAGCGTGTATATCACTTCCACCTGCAGGTCGCCGGGATATCCTTCTTCTCCATCCCTGCTGGTATAGGTAAATAAAATACTGCTATCACCCGGTAATGGTTTGGCAAGCCATACCACTTTATCGAATCCTTTCAATCCCCCATGCAAACTATTGCCATTGTTATTTGCGGCGAGGGTATATGTTTTACCGTCGAGCGTAAATTTTGCATTGGCGATACGGTTGGCATAGCGGCCAACAATACAACCCATATAAGGATTATTGGCTTGAAGATATCCCGCAAGCGAATCGAAGCCCAACACTATATCGCCGCGCTCGCCACTTTTATCGGGAACAAGGATATTGGTGACAGTTGCCCCATAATTGATGATCTTTACCAGCATCCCGCCTGGATTGGTTATTGTGTATTGAATAACCTTGTCGTTGCCAACACTACCCCATTCGGTGCTTGTTAACGCGTACCTGCCCTTTGTGAGTGTCGTATCTTTTTGTTCTGCTATTTGCTTATCAGGGGTATTATTGCAGGATACCACTATAAAGGGCAGGACCAATAAAAGGAAGTATTTTTTCATATTGCAGGTTATTGAAGATCTTTTTGTGATTTCGTTTACTTGTTTTCAAAAGATACCGCGGGTATTCTGATTATGTTATATATCCGGTTATTTTGCTTTATTGCTTATTGATTGTTGTGTGTTCGTAAATGTGCCAACCCGTATTCTATCCTTGTGTTTGTCGACATTCGGTCCGATACCCCACCTCAAAGCTTCGAATACACGAATCAATAGTTTATCCTCACTCCTTCAATTTTCCTCGGTAGCCAAACCTGAACGCGAGGGTTCGTGTCTTCACGAACCTGGTTCAGCTTTGTGGCGAATGTTGACAATCGGTCCAATGTCCCACCTCAAAGCTTCGAATACACAAATCAATAGTTTATTTTCACTTCCTTAATTTTTGTCGGTAACCAAACCTGCATTTCATTTTTCCCGCGATTGGCCCAGGTATAATAAGGTATAGCCGTAATTTTTTTCTGCTCCGTATTTAAAGAATATCCATCGGCGGCAATAGATATAGCCGGAACGGTAGCGGTTAGCGCAATCACGGATTCATCCAGCACCTTATAATCCAGCGGTTCCAGCGCGGTGTTTTCCGGTAAAACAATATTCCATGCTTTACCATTGTTATCTGCTCCTTCTACACAATATACCAGTGGCCCTCTCTGTATGGCCACGCGATCATCGTTTTGTTTTATTTCCCTGCGCGATGTTATCAAATGCGGATTCATATTGAACTCCCACTCTACCACATCACCCTTTTTCCATTCACGGTTAATAACGATGTATCCATTCTCCATTTCATATTCAATTCCTTTTCCATTGACAGATACAGGAAGCAGGGATTGAATAACACTGAAATTCGCAAAATAAGTATCGCCCGGCACCGGCTGCGCTTTCGACCAGCCCGGTACCCGTATGTATATTTTGAATTTTGACTTTTTAACCGGATCAATATTCAATTTCACCTTCCCGTCCCAGGGATAATTTGTTTGCTGTTTTATAACTACATCCGTTTTACCAAATCTTTGTTTTGTTTCGCTGCCCACAAAGAGATTTATCCAGATGCCATTATCATTCCTCGCATAGACATAATCGCCCAACGAGGCAACCAGTCGAGCAATATTCGAGGGACAGCAAGCCGTTCCAAACCATTCGCGGCGTGCGTGCTGTCCGCGCGATGCCAACGGGTTTCCATAAAAAAACCTGTCGCCCGACAAACTCAATCCGTCCAAAGCACCATTGTACAAACTTCGTTCCAGTACGTCGATATACTTGCTCTCTCCTGTCAACGCATTCATTCGCTGATTCCAGAATACCATTCCTACTGAAGCGCAGGTTTCGCAATAAGCCTGTTCATTCGGCAAATCGTAGTCCTGCGAAAAGCCCTCGTTGCTTCCGGCCGAACCAATTCCTCCCGTAATGTACATGTTCCGGTATACCACATCTTCCCAAACGGTTTTCATTGCTTTCATGTATTCGCCATCGCCGGTTAATGCTGCAACATCTGCAGCCCCGGTGTACATATACATCGCCCGTACCGCATGACCCGTGATTTGTGTTTGCTCCTTAACCGGTAATAAATCCTGCGCGTAACCGGTATCTTTCCAATCGGTCCAGGTATACCCTTTTGCATAACCGTGGCCGCGTTCACTCAATAACCAGGATGCGAGTTTGAGATATCTATCGTTTTGGGTAACGCGATAGAGTTTAACCAAGGCAAGTTCGAGTTCCTGGTGGCCTGTAACCCAGTGGCGCTTACCCGGACCGAATATCGAATCAAAATGATCGGCCCATTTAATGGCAACATCCAATAGTTTTCTTTTTCCAGTAGCATTGAAATAAGCAACGGCAGCTTCAATCAGGTGGCCATTGTTGTAATCTTCGTGCATACTCATATCGGTATATCTCTTCGATAAATCGGTAAGAGTATAATAGGTATTGAGATATCCATCGGGCAATTGCGCAGCAGCTATTTTATCGATCCATTCGTCGCATTTTTTTTCCAATTCCGGGTTGGGATGGTTTTTCAAAGAATAAGCCATTGCCTCCAGCGCTTTGAACACATCGCTGTCGTCGTAAAATATTCCTTCGTGTTTTTCACCCTTGCCCCGGGCTACTTTTTCAAAGTTCCGGATGCGCGGTGTTGCCACCTCTGTTTGATAAATACAGGCTGCCAATGTTTTTGTAGCTACTTTATCAATCTTCGGCTTCCAGAAATTGTCGGTGATAGTAACCTGTGAAAAATTAACCGGTTCCATCCGGAGCAAAGATTGTGCGCCCCCATTGCGAACTGTTAATGAAAAGGCTGCCAGGAAAACAACTGATCGGATTGCATTCTTCATATTGGCTTGTTAAATGGTTAGCTTAATTCTAACCTGTGTAAAGGAATGTGCAGGGAAAGAATAGGTAAACTGGTCGCCGATAACGGTAATATTTTTTTCGACCGGTTTTACCTTCTGCTCTTTTTCGTTGTTTTCATCCATCAGGTTATTACTGTTTACTTCTGTTATCACCGCCTTCGTTCCCAATTTACCAAATTGATTGAGTATCGTGGTTTCGATCGCTTTTTCCTGGTGACGATTTACCACGTTCACGATCAGTTCCCCGGTTTTATCATTGTAAACAGTTGAAACATCCAGGTAAGGCACCTGCTTGTAGTCGCCCGCATCGTATTTATCGCACTGAACAAAAGATTCCAGCGACTGCCCGTGACAATTCAAAGCAAATAATTGCAATGGATAGTAAATTGTTTGCATCCAGAGCTTGTCGTTGGTAACCATCATAGGCGCAATTACGTTTACCAACTGCGCCATATTCGCCATCTTTACGCTATTGGCATGACGAAGAAAAGTATTGAGATACATGGCTACCACCAAAACATCCTGCATATTGTATCTTTCCTCCAGTTTCTTTTCGTTGAAAGCGCGGTACCAGACATTGTATTCGTCGAACGCGATATAGATCGGCTTCTGCATCCGGTAGCGGGTACGTACCTCGTTAATCAATCCTTCGGTAACACGAATTATATTTTCAACGCGCGTTGTAATCGCCATGAATTTATAATGATCCTTTTCATGATTGGCCGAATAGTGGTGCAGGGAAATATAATCGATATGATTGTGTAAACTGTTTAATACTGTCCGGTTCCAATCCACCCAGTTATCGCTGTAGTTGCTGCTGCCCGATGCGATCAGCTTAATACTTTCATCGCTCCATTTCATCAGCTTGGCTGCTTCCAATGCAAACTTGCTGTAATCCTCTGCATTTTTATGCCCCATTTGCCAGGGCCCATCCATTTCGTTACCGAGCCCCCAGTATTTTACTTTATACGGTTCGGGATGGCCGTTTTTTGCACGCAAATCGGAGTAATGAAGGCCCACCGGCGCATTGCAATACTCCACCCAGTTGCGGGCTTCATCTAAAGTACCTGTTCCCATATTCACACACAGATAAGGTTCGGCTCCCAGCAGCGAGGTCCATTTTAGAAACTCATCCGTTCCCACAAGATTCGGTTCAATATCTCCCCAGGCGAGATCTTTTCTTTTGGGTCTTTTTTCCCTCGGGCCAATTCCATCTTCCCAATGATATCCCGAAACAAAATTTCCACCGGGATAACGAACATTGGTAACGCCTAATGCTTTGCTGGCTGCAATAACATCTTTACGAAATCCATTCTCATCTGCTTGTGGCGAGTTGGGTTCATACAATCCGCCGTAAATGCAACGGCCCAAATGTTCGGTGAAGTTGCCGTATAAATTCCTATCAATCTCTCCGATCTTTCTTTCTGCATCAATTTTGATTTTTGCCTTCAGCGGTTGTGCCTGTAGCTGAATGGTACAAAAGAGCGATAACAGCAAAAGAATTCTTTTCATATTTGTTGTTTATGGATGGAGTGAAATTTTAATTGGTACTTTTTTAAGGCCTTTAAACGTCCAGGTCTTTTGCTGGTAACGCACGCTCAACTCGCCGTCGTAGTCGGGATAAATTGTTGCATTCACCAATTTACCATTCTTCCAGTTGATATCGACCGTATACGCCCCTCTCGCTCTCAGTCCTTTTACCGATCCCTCGGGCCAGGCCTTTGTTAAAGCAGGCAAAAGATGGATTTCTCCATCGTGGCTTTGCAATAACATTTCTGCAATGCCGGCCGTAGCGCCAAAATTTCCATCGATCTGGAAAGGCGGATGCGCATCAAGAAGATTGGGATAGGTTCCACCGCCTGCATATTTTATTTCGTTTTTCCGAACGGGATAGTAAGTTAGAATTTTTCTTACCGCATCGTATGCCATTTCAGCATCGCGCAAACGGGCCCATAAATTTATTTTCCAGGCAATAGACCAGCCGGTGCCGTTATTTGTACGCAGTTCCAGCGAACGCCTCACTGCCTTTAATAATTCTGCATTGTTATTAAAGCTGATCGATCGACCGGGATAAGCAGCAAACAGGTGCGAAACATGGCGATGATTGGGTTCTGCGTCTTCCCAATCGTGGTACCATTCCTGCAGGTTACCCTTTTTCCCGACCTGGTAAGGATAGAGTTGCTTTTCCGCATTTTCAATTTCCAATCGAAATGATTCATCCGTACCCAGGATTTTCGAAGCCTGACGCACAGCGTGAAATAATTCCCGGATCATGGCAAGATCGGCCGTGGGGCCGTAAAGGGTTGCTCCTTTGTATCCATCATTCGTGATATAAATATTTTCGGGCGAAGTACCCGGCGCTGTTACGAGGAATCCCTTTTTATCTTTTGTAAGAAAATTTAAACAAAATTCCGCCGCGCCTTTTAGCAGGTAATAGTTTTCGCGGAGAAAATTTTTGTCTTGGGTGAACAGGTAATGTTCCCAAATATGAGTAGATATCCAGGCTCCGCCCATCATCCAGTTGGCCCATACAGGTTGCCCCTTGCCAAAATCGCCTACCGGGTTGGTCATAGCCCATATATCGCTGTTATGATGCAAAACCCAGCCTTTGCAGTTATAATAATTCTTTGCCGTAACGGCACCGGTTTTTTCGAGGTGGACAATGAATTTGAATAAAGGACTATGCATTTCCGATAGATTGGTGAGTTCGGCTGCCCAATAATTCATTTCTGTATTGATATTGGTAGTATAGTTACTGCTCCAGGGCGGGCGCAGCTCTTCGTTCCAGATTCCCTGCAGGTTGATGGGAACTCCCTCTGTTCTGGAAGAACTGATCAGCAAATACCTCCCAAACTGGAAATAAAGCGCAATAAGTGCATTGTCCTGTTTTCCCTGCGCAAAAAGCTTTAAACGCTCATTTATGGGAATATTGTTTTGCTCGGGGGAAGAAGGACCGAAGCTGAGCTGAACGCGATTAAAATATTGCTGGTAGTCTTTGATATGACGTTTCCGCAATTCATCGTATGCAAACGGTGAGACAGCCTTAATATCTAAATAGCATCTATTTTCCGAAACATTAATTTTTGGATCAGGAAATATATCGAAGCGTTCGAAATTAGTTCTTACCGCAATCGCCAGGATGGCATAACTCGCACTGCTTACAACAAGTTTTTTTGATTCCGCTTCAATTTTTCCATCGGTTGCTACTACTTTACAATGAATACCAAATCGAATACTTTTTTGAGGATTGTATTGAACGGGATTGGGAATATTTCCCCGGTAATTGGGCTCGGCATGAGAAGGCGCATTTCCATCGGCTACCAGAAAATCATATGCTACCATGCTATTGAAAGGTAAAAGGCTATTGAAATCAATCTCGAAACCCAGCTTTCCAGCTTCGCTTGCTGTAAGCTTCATAATCATTAACTGGTCGGGATGAGATACAAAAATTTCTCTCCTGTATTGCGTATTCCCCGAACTATAGGTGATGGTGGAAACAGCGTTTGCGATATCAAGCACTCTTTTATACCCGCTGGTTTTTTTATGCCCAAAGTTGATCATAAGATTTCCCAGTGGGGCATACGACTCAGAAAATTTTCCCTGCATGAATTTTACGAGGCTGTCGGCAGCCTTATAATCTTCATTGAATAACGCTTCTCTTACTTTCGACAAATAACTATGCGCCCCCGGGTTCATATTGGGATCAATAGGGCTTCCTGCCCACAGCGTTGCTTCGTTGAGCGAAATGCGCTCCGTATCAGTTCTGCCATATACCATCGCTCCTACGCGGCCATTGCCTAATGGAAAAGCTTCTTCGAATGCCTGGGCCGGCTCATTGAACCAGATCTTATTCGCATTCTGTGCATACAATGCGGATGTACAGCAGAAAAACAAAAACAATAAGCTGAACTTGGTATTCTTCATAAGCAATCAATGCAGTATTGTAATACGATTAAGAGATGTTCGAATACACTTCGTCAAAGGCTGATCACTAATTCTATCGTGACCAATTACTCAAACATCTGCCACTTTGAATCTTTTTACCTCGATAACCTTCCATACTCCCTCTGTGATATAAGGTTCTTCCGCAAACCATTTTTTAAAATCTTCCTCCGATTCGAATTGAACCATCATCACCGAGCCGCGCATATTACCATTATCATCGAGCATGGCGCCGCCAATAATGAAATTGTTCTTTTCCTTCAATTTTTTTGCCCCCTGCAGGTGAAAGGGTCTTATCTTATTTCTTCTTTCCAGCGCCTCCTCATCCTTCCCGTCCTGCGCTATGATTACATATTGTAGCATTGTATGAGTTTTGCTCCTTTGAAAATACTTGCTGTTCTACAAAACCTGGAAGCCATAAGCGTAGGGATCATCTTCCTTGTCGATACTAATCGAATTGTATCCATAAATCTTAGCCCATCCCTTAATACCCGGACGAATAGCCGATTTACCCGCCACGGTTGTTTCTTCTTCTATAGTGCCTATAAATTTACTTCCAATAATACTTTCGTGAATAAATTCCTGTCCTCTTTTCAATTTGCCCTTCGTGTACCATTGTGCCATGCGTGCCGATGTGCCGGTGCCGCAGGGTGAGCGGTCGATGGCTTTATCGCCATAGAAAACTGCATTTCTTGCAGTAGAAGAAGAGTCCAATACTGCTCCTGTCCATAAAATATGACTGCATCCATTGATGGTTGCATCGTTTGGATGAACGAATTCATATTTAGTATTGATATTTCTTCTCAGTTCCCTTGCCCAGCTTATTAGTTTATCCGCCGAATAATGTTCCAGCCCCCTGAAGTTTTTCTGTACATCTACAATTGCATAAAAATTTCCTCCATAAGAAACATCTACTACCAATTCGCCCAGTTCCGGGCAATCCACTGTTAATTCCGTTGCCGCCAGATATGCGGGAACGTTGGTGAGTTTTACCCAATCGACTTTGCGAAGTCCCAACTGATTTGTTTTTGCAGATGCATCCACCGGGCCGTATTCGATTTTTACCAACCCTGCAGGCGCTTCCATATTGATGATCCCCCGCGTTTTCGGGACAATTAATCCTTCTTCCACAGCAATGGTGATAGTACCAATGGTTCCGTGGCCACACATTGGTAAACAACCGCTGGTTTCAATAAAAAGTACGGCTACATCATTTGCCGGATCGTGCGGAGGATAAAGAATACTTCCGCTCATCATATCGTGGCCGCGTGGCTCGAACATCAATCCCTTTCTTATCCAGTCGTACCGCTTCAAAAAATCCTGTCGTTTCTCACTCATATTGCCTCCCTCCAATTCGGGGCCGCCATCTGCTACGAGGCGGACGGGATTACCACAGGTATGAGCATCAATGCAATGAAATGTCCATCCCCCAAAACGGCTGACGGATGCATTTGGCAGTTTTTTAGTGATCGGGTATGATTTCATGATTCTGATCAATCGGTTTTATACGGCCAGGATTTGTAAATTTGAGTAACTCATTGCTTGCTTTATGGAAAGATACGGACAGGTATTATTGATTGCGATGCCCGCATTTCTTATTCTTGTATTATTTGAAAAATGGTGGGGATGGCGCAAAGGCTTCGATACTGTCCGGCATAATGATATGATCAGCAGCCTTAGCAGTGGTATCACCAATGTTACCAAAGATGTGATCGGACTCAGCATTGCCATCATCAGCTACAGTTGGATGGTAAAGAACATGGCCGTTGTTCATGTTACCAATAGTTTCCTCACCTATTTCATTGCTTTCATAGCATTGGATTTTTCTGGTTACTGGGTTCACCGGATTGCGCATGAGTATAATTTTTTCTGGAACAATCATATTATTCATCACAGCAGCGAGGAGTTTAACCTTGCCTGTGCGCTTCGTCAAAGTATTTCCGTTCTCTTTCGAATCTTCACTTTCTTTTTATTGCCTGCCGCATTGCTGGGTGTTCCCGAACAGGTAATACAGGTAGTTGCGCCGCTGCATCTTTTTGCACAATTCTGGTATCACACCCGGCATATCGGGAAAATGGGGATAATGGAGAAAATCATTGTGACTCCTTCCCATCACCGGGTACATCACGCGATCAATCCCGAATATCTCGATAAAAACTATTCGCAGATATTTATCTTCTGGGATAAGTTATTTGGCACTTTCCAGGAAGAACTTCCCGACGTTGAGCCGGTGTATGGCATTACACGGCCCGTTCGTACCTGGAATCCGATCAAGATAAATTTCCAGCACCTGTGGTTATTGATCAAGGATGCGTGGAGAACCAAAAGCATAAAAGATAAACTCCGCATCTGGTTCATGCCCACCGGCTGGCGCCCGGCTGATGTTTCCGAAAAATACCCGGTTTATAAGATCACAGATGTTTATCATTTCGATAAATACAATCCCAAAAATTCAAAGGCGCTGATATCGTGGAGCTGGATCCAAATGACGATCACCCTTCTTTTCATCAGTTATTTCTTCGGCAATATCGCTGCCATCAACCAAATGAACAGTTCTTATATTTATTTATACGGTCTTTTTATCTTTCTTACCGTGTACGCCTATACCGATTTAATGGATCGGAATAGTTCCGCTATTGTTTGGGAAACGATCAAGAATCTTTTTGGCATCGGTATCATTCTTTATACCAACGATTGGTTCGGTATTTCGAAATGGAATTTCCCGGTTCATTATATACTCGTCGCTTATTTTATTCTCTCCACTGCTGTTACAGGGTGGTTTGTTTATAAACATTACGAGGAAGACAGGGTGAGGGTGGCGCTGTGATGTCAAAGAACTTGGCTAATTGGATAATTATCTAATTAGCTAATTAGATAATGTGGCAATGAGGTAATGTGATTTTTTCTTGCCTCATCAACGATTATCCACAACCAGAATTGGCTCATTATCTCATTATCTAATTATCTAATTTCCATCCCTGCTTTTGTCAACTCCCCATTCACCATTCTCCAAATATCCAACGGGTTTTCGTTTTTCAATTCATCGGGTAACAGTTCATTGCTCCAGTTTTGAAATGCGATGGGCCGCGCAAAACGTTTGATGCCGTCGGCGCCAACGCTGGTAAAACGTGAATCGGTACTGGCAGGAAACGGCCCGCCGTGCTGCATACTCCAACAAACTTCTACTCCCGTAGGAACACCATTCAGGATAAACCGACCACAGATATTTTTTACCGCCTCCACCAACTCTTCATTGTTTTTAATATCGTTATCTGTTGCCATCAGGGTAGCGGTTAACTGTCCTTCCAGGTGTTTTGCCACTTCCAGCATTTCGTTGCTGTCCTTACACCGGATGATAATGGAATAAGGCCCGAAAACTTCCTGGTGCAATACCGGGTTATTGAGAAAGGCCTGCCCGCTTGCAGTGGCAATAGTAGGAGCGCCCATTAAATCAGAACCAGTATCGGCAATTTCTGTTTCTGCTACGAGATGAACTTCTTCCTGCAAGAGTGCATTTGATTTTTTTTCTGTATACGCACTGGCAATACCCTTGTGCAACATCTTTGCAGGAGGAGTTTGCTGGATTATCTTTCCCAGGTCGTGAATGAAGGTCTGCAATCCCTCGCTTTCTATTCCAATGATCAATCCCGGGTTGGTACAAAACTGTCCAACGCCAAGTGTAATGGAACCCGCATAGAGTTTTGCTACCGCATTTGCCTCATTATTTAATTTTTCGGGCAATAAGAAAACAGGATTGATGCTTCCCATTTCTGCAAAAACGGGAATAGGTTCTTTTCTTTGATTGGCCCAATCGAACAATTGCTTTCCTCCGAGGTAAGAACCCGTAAACCCCACTGCTTTTGTATGCGGGTGCATTACCAGGGCTTTTCCCACTTCAAACGATCGCCCATGCACATGCGCAAAAATACCCTTTGGCAAATTCATCTTTCCAGCAGCCTTCCAAATAGCATCGGCAACAATCTGCGAGGTTTCTTCGTGCGCCGGGTGTGCTTTTACAACTACGGGGCAGCCTGCTGCAAACGCACAAGCCGTGTCGCCTCCGGCAGTGGAATAAGCAAAGGGAAAATTGGAAGCCCCGAACACCACTACCGGCCCGAGGGGAACAAGCATTTTTCGTATATCCGGTTTGGGTGGATTTTTATCGGGAACTGCCGTGTCAATTCTAGCTTCGAGCCATTCTCCTTTTTCACAAGCAGTGGCATATTGATTTAATTGAAAGATCGTTCTGCCTCTTTCATTGCGCAATCTTGCCTCGGGCAAATTTGTTTCGCGCATAGCGGTATTAATCAGTTCGTCGCCGCAAGCCTCCAGCTCAATGGCAATAGCACGCATAAAATCCGCTCTCGCTTTAAGCGGGAGTTTTCTATATTGATGAAAGGCCTTCCACGACTCGTTTAGAATGGCATCTATTTGTTCAATGGGTGTATCGGTAAACATGATTGCTTGAGGTTTATTACTCCATCTTGGAAAGGAAGAATCCAGGATATATCTACAAGTTAAGATAATCGGGCAATACGGGTCGCGAGGCAATGCCGTCGTTGATAATTTTTAATACGCGTGCTCTCTCCTCTCCTTCCAGTAAAAGGCGCGGAGCGCGAACATACTCTGCACCCAGTCCCGTTTGTGCAGCGGCCAATTTAATGTACTGTACGAGTTTGGGATGAATATCCAGTTCCAGCAATGGCATGAACCAGCGATATATCTTAGCAGCTTCCGCTATTCGACCTGCTTTTACTAAACGATAAATGGCTACCGTCTCAGCAGGAAAGGCATCCACTAGTCCGGCTACCCAACCATCCGCACCCAAACAAAGTTCCTCCATGGCAAGCGTATCTACCCCGCACAATATACTGAAGCGATCGCCGAAACGATTGATCATCCGGGTAACGTTGGTTACATCGCGCGTGCTTTCCTTGACTGCATTGATATTGGGTGAAGAAGCCAATTCATCGAACATCTCCAGCGTTACTTCAATTTTATAGTCAACGGGGTTGTTATAGATCATAACAGGCAGATCAACAGAGGCTGCAATTGTTTTGAAATAAGTCACCGTTTCGCGGTGATCGCTCTTGTAACGCATCGGTGGTAATAACATCAATCCCTGGGCGCCCCATTTCTTTGCGAGTGCAGCCTGGTTCAGTGCTTCGCGGGTGCTTCCTTCGGCAATATTCAATACCACCGGAATTTTTCCCGCTAGTTTTTCGATTGCAAACTTCACCAGCTTTTCTTTTTCGTCGATGGTTAACACACTCGCCTCGCCGAGTGTTCCACCCAGAATGATACCATCCACGCCCGCATCTACCTGCGCGCGTAAGTTTTTTTCGAACAACGAAAGGTCGAGACGATCGGAAGCGTCAAAGGGAGTGAGCAATGCTGGATACACACCTTTCCATGAAATAGACATATCGGTAAATTTATTCAAAGATAGCGGCGGCATGGTCGAGTTCCTCGCCGGTTATTAATCAATAATTAACCAATATTAACTGGATAAGCCAATATTTTCCGAAATTTCGACAATATTTGTAAAATGAAGGTTGTTCAGTTTACAATTCCGGTATCGGGTCAGCAATCGGTAATTGTGCAGGAAGATATTCTTCCGCATTTTTACCCGCATCTTCACCGGCACAAGGAAACACAAATAACCTGGATACAGGAGGGCGAAGGCACCCTGCTGGCGGGTGACTATATGCAACGCTTTGAACCCGGCAATGTGTTTGTGTTTGGCGCCAATCTTCCACATTTGTTCAAAAGCGATCCAATTTACTTTGATAAGCGCCGGCGAAAAAAGGTAAAATCAGTTACGCTTTTTTTTGACACCGAATCAGCTCTTGGAATGCTGTTAAGGCTACCCGAGTTAAAATCGGTAAATAAGTTTATTCATTCTGCTGCCGGCGCGCTGCAGGTGCCTGAACGGTATTGCCAGGAGGTAGAGAGCGCGATGATGCAGGTAAAACAGAAAAAAGAGGCATTGCGGCTGGCTGCTTTTCTCCAGCTTCTCCAATTAATGAGTTCGATCAAACAGTGGAAGGTGCTCACTTCAATACATGTGCCCCAGCCTATTACTGAAACGGAAGGCTTACGTATGAATGATATCTACCAATATACCATGGAGCATTATACCGAGAATATCCCCCTGTCAACTATTTCTTCAATAGCGCATCTTACTCCGCAGGCCTTCTGCCGCTATTTTAAGAAACACACCCGCAAAACCTATATAAGTTTTTTGAATGAAATTAGAATTAACGAAGCCTGCAAAAAGATGACGCAGGGCGATTTTGATTCCTACTCTTCCATTGCTTACCAGGTAGGTTTCAACAACGCAGTTACATTTAACCGGGTTTTTAAAAAAGCAATCGGATGTTCACCCCGCGAATACCTCCGGGAGTACAACGAGAAGGCCGGGAACTGATTGGTTAAAATCGGTAAATTATAAGTGAAAAAGAATTTATACCGGTGACAATAGCAATTTTACCTTCAGGTACTCAGTGCAATAAGCAAACATACATGAGAAAAATCTACAGCGTTGGTAGCTGTCACAAAAAGAGAAGATGAATAATCTTCTCTTTTTTCTTGCTGCTGAAGACCGGTCATAAGTTTTCTTAAATAAGCGGCTCAAAAAGAAGTAGATTTAATATCGTGAACAAAGTACAATCCAATTTATTTCTCCTAATGCCCCTCCTGCTTTTGAGTGCCGGTGCAGGGGCTCAGCCTTCCAGCTATGCAACACTCGACTCATTAGCGGCAAACTTGATAGCGGGTAATAGCAAAAGCCCTGTGCTGTTTGTTCATATTGATAAACCCGTCCAGCTAGCCGGCAATCATCTTTGGTTTAAAGTTTACCTGTTTCAGCGTTCGACGAATATTCCTTATGCCGGCTCCAAAACGGTTATTGCAGAATTGACCGATACGGAACAAAATGTGCTTACGCAGTTAAAGCTTGAATCGTCTGACATGCTGCTGGAAGGAGTTTTTAAACTACCCGGCGAATGGGTTACCGGCAAATATTACCTGCGGGCTTATATCGATGGCATCGAGGCTGCAACTCCGCAACAAGTCTTTATAACTCCCGTCTATATTTATAACCCAAGGCAGGCGCCGGCCGAAGATTCAAACGCAGATTGCGTGGAATACTTCGCCGGCGGAAAAATTGAAAAGGGCATTCGTATCTCCCCCGAGGGAAACTGGCTTATCAATGGTGTAGAAAATCTTATAGCCTTTGAGGCCCGCGACGAAAACGGGAAACCCATTCGCTCGAAAGGAATTGTAAAGGATAATCGCGATACCACTATCACCAGTTTTGAAACCGACGAATGGGGGCTGGCAAAATTTCGTATAAACCCCTTTAAGGCCAGGAAGTACAAAATACTGTTTAACGAGCGGGAACTGTATTTGCCAGAGGCGCCGCTATCGGCATACCAGCTATCGTTGGTACAACAGGACAGTTCGAAACTTGTTTTTCGGGTGGCGCTAAGCGATATGTTGTATTCAAAATCACCGGCCAGTTACTTTGTAGGAAGGTCGAAAGGCAGGATTTGCTTCACTGCCGCCGGTAAGGGAATGTATCTTGTAACAGTACCATTGAAAAATTTCCCTGAGGGTGTGGCTGAGTTTTTTTTGTACGATGAAAACAGGAAGCTTGTCAGCAAACGAAACGTTTTTATAGCGAAGGAAGATTTGAAAATTACGATCAGGCCAGACAAGCCATTTTACCGGCGTCGGGCAACGGCGAAGATTGATGTTGAAATCGCAGATGCAAACAATAAACCCGTTTCGGCCTTGCTTTCCGTTTCGGTGGTCGATAAAAAAATGGTAACAGAAGCCCTGGGTCCGAATATCAGAGATTATTCGCTGATGCTATTTCTATCGGAACCGCCCTTGTCGCAAAACCTTTCCCAGGATGCAAAAGAAATACTGTTGTTAACAAGAAATACCTCACTGGATCAAGTCAATATACACCAAGAGGCTATTGCTGACTCTTCAGAAGGTATTATAATCAAAGGAAAATTACTGGGCCCGAAAAAAGAAGTAATTGCACATCAGCCAATTTCTATTTTTACTGAGCAGCAAACCGGAATTCTCTTGTTTGACACCACCGACGAAAAAGGAAACTTTGAGTTGAGAGCGAGTAAGTTTTACGACAGCACAAAATTTCTTTTACAGGCCGACGGGAAAAATATAAACGCAAGCAATTGGCAAATTGAATGGCCGGAAATAAAATCGGCAACATTCACTCATCTAAAAATAGAAACCCGTTGTTTCGGGAGAGGACCCGCGGAAGCAGCGATCCGTAATTTTAAGCACCATGCCGGCGACAGCTTCCTGGTTGGAAACACCCGGCAATGGTTACAACAATTAAGTTCGGGCAATTACGATAAAAAAGGCCTTGGCAGTTCCGGCAAAAAGAAAGGGTTTACGCGCATGATTACCCGCGAGCAACTCAACAAACTCAATCCATCGACCACAGCAAATGCAGTTAAAATGATACCCGGTGTGGTGATGCTTAATAACAGGCTAACTATACGAGGAGGTGTTCCCGCACTTTTGGGGGAGCTGGATCAAAATATAGAACCTCTGGTGATCGTAGATGGCGTACAGGTAAGACTGCAAACGGGGGTTGTAGATTATCTCAATAGTTTCCAGCCCGATAATATCGAATATATCGAGGTATTAACGGGGCCCGAAGCTGCGGCCTATGGTACGAGGGCGGCAAATGGAGTTATTGTACTGAAAACAGGACTACCTCCCGATCGAAGCGTTGCCGGCAAAAATCTTCTTGCGTTCTATCCCAGGGGTTATCACTATGCTCCTGTTTTTTACCAGCCCGATTACAGCAACGACAACCTCCGCCAGGCAGCTTTCAACGACAATAGGGCAACCATTTATTGGAATGGGAATCTTTTTACCGACGAAAAAGGAAAAGCTTCTTTTTCGTTCTACACAGCCGATCTGCCTTCTCAATACCTTGTCACAATAATGGGAATCAGCTCGCGGGGGGAATTTATCTGCAAACAGTTTATTGTTGAACGAAACAATTAACGAAACTTTCTTTTAAATAACCTCACCCTCGATATCATAATCGTACGCTTTTGTAATACGAACGTTCACAAAATCGCCCGGCTTGAGAAGGGTATTGCTGTTTACCACCACTTCGTTGTCTACTTCCACGCTGTCGAATTCGGTGCGTCCCAGGTAACGACCGGCCTCTTTTTTATCGATAAGTACTTTATAGATATTACCAATCTTCGCCGCATTCTTTTCGTAGCTGATCTCCTGCTGCACCTCCATAATTTCCTGCGCTCTTCTCTCCTTTTCTGCTGCGGGTACGTCGTCTGCCAAATCGTAGGCAGATGTGCCTTCTTCGTGGCTATAGGTAAAAATTCCAACTCTATCGAAGCGCTGCCTTTGCAAAAATCCTTTCAATTCCTCTACATCATCGGGAGTTTCTCCCGGGAATCCGGCAATAAGAGTAGTACGAATACAAATACCGGGCACTTTTTCGCGAATAGCAGCAAGCAGCTCTTCCATTTCTTCCCTCGTTATCTGGCGCTTCATGGCGCGCAACATATTGTTGGCAGCATGCTGCAAAGGAATATCGAGGTAGTTGCAGATATTTTCACGCTCGCGCATTACATCCAGTATTTCGAGAGGGAATTTATGCGGGTAAGCATAGTGAAGTCTTATCCATTCCAAACCTTTTACATCAGCAAGGCGATGCAGCAATTCGGGTAACATTCTTTTCTTATACAGATCCAAACCATAGTAAGTCAACTCCTGCGCAATCAGCATCATTTCCTTTACCCCTCTTTTTACTAATCCTTCTGCTTCTTTTACAAGGTCGTCGATACTCCGGCTTACATGACCGCCCCGCATCAGGGGAATCGCGCAAAAAGAGCAGGTACGGTTACATCCTTCCGATATTTTAAGATAGGCATAATGCTGCGGCGTGGCCAAAAGCCGTTCCCCAATCAACTCTGCCTTATAATCGGCTTCGAATTTTTTCAGGATCAGCGGAAGCTCCATCGTTCCAAACCAGGCATCCACTTCGGGAATCTCTTTTTCCAGGTCATCGCGGTAACGATGGCTTAAACAACCCGTCACATATACTTTATCCAATTTGCCTTTTTGCTTCAGGTTAACCTGGTCGAGAATGGTATTGATGCTTTCTTCCTTAGCTTTTTCAATAAACCCGCAGGTATTTACGATTACGATATTGTGATCCTTGCGATCACTTTCGTGTACCACCTCAATTTCGTTGGCCTTCAACTGACCGCTGAGTACTTCGCTGTCCACCATATTCTTGCTGCAACCCAGCGTAATAATGTTAACCTTGTCCTTCTTTAACGTACGTGCTTTCATGAGGGCGCAAAAATACGGCAAAACAGCGAGCAAGCCGGTCGGGGAATTGAAGATATATAATTCATCCCCGATCGTACAAGAAAGTCTTTTTGTTTGTAATTCGCTCGAAACCAGCGAAGAAATGGAATGGCCTGGGCCAGTGGGCATTGTTTATGGAATCCCTCGCGGGCAGCATCTCATTTTGTTTTAAAAAATAGCAGCAGGCATCTCAAAGCCTCTGTTCATCGATTGCTTATGCGCCAACTAATTTTTTCTTTCCTGTTAATTTGTGGTTCTGCCTGTTTTGCGCAGGTGCCCCTTGCCACCAACAACTCTTCGCTTCCCGACAATTCCAATAACGCATGTATGCAGAATGCCCACCGGCTGCTCGATGAGGCCTTCGTGCTTATGCAAAGGAATTATTATCGCAAGGAGTACATAAACTGGGATACACTGCGTGCCGCTGCCAAACAAAAACTGCAAAGCCGGAGTTTTTGCAACGATGCCTATGAAACCATCAACTGGTGTTTTGAGCAAATGCGCGAGAAGCATAGTTTTATTATGCCTACCATTAAGGCGGCGGAATACAACAACGATTTGGTACAGTTGTCCGAATCGGTTCCTATGAGCAAGTTGGTAGGTGCTATCAAAGGCGAATGGCTCGGTGATTCCATTGCCTACATCAGCATTCCCTGGGTAAGCACTACCGACGAAGCAATTTGCACAAAGATTGCCGATAGCATTCAGCAACTGATCCGGCATTTGGATTCGCGGGTCATTTCTAAATGGATTATCGATCTGCGTAACAACAGTGGTGGAAACTGCTGGCCCATGATTGCGGGCGCCGGCCCGCTGATCGGGGAAGGTGTTTGCGGATATTTTGTTCGCAACCACGAACGAGTTGCTATCTCCTACAAAAACGGCGCCTCGTACCAGGGTAAAGTTTTACGTTGCAAAACAAGCGGAACTCCCTATCAACTCAAAGCTGCTACGATCAACATTGTTATACTTACCAATAATGGCACTTCCAGTTCGGGCGAAATTGTTGCCCTTGCTTTTAAGGGAAAAGAAAATGTACAATTTGCCGGCGAAGCTACAGCGGGTTATACAACGGCCAATGCTACCTATAACTTAAGTGATAAATCAATGCTGGTGCTTACCGTTTGCCAGGAAGCAGACAGGACGGGCAAAATTTATTCCGGAAGATTGATACCCGATTTACCGGTAGCTTTTGAACCGGGTAAAGGTGATATCATAAAAGAAAAGGCTATCCGCTGGCTTTCGCAGCGATAAGAACAAGATTTACCGGGATTGATACAGCCCGCGTTGGCGCAACTGCATTGCTCTACCCGGTACAAATAGAAATTCATTAATTTCCGCCTTTTATAAAAGGCTTCCATTATGGCGGGAATTATCATTGTAGGCATTTTCATTATCGGTTATATCGCAATTGCACTTGAACATCCTTTAAAACTCAACAAAGCAGCTTCGGCGCTTATAACGGGAGTTCTTTGCTGGACAGTGTATGTATTGCACAGTGATTCGCCGCACACGGCCGCCGAAGAATTGCTGCATCACCTCGGCGAAATTGCCTCCATCTTATTCTTTTTGCTGGGGGCTATGACGATAGTTGAGTTGATCGACTCGCACAATGGTTTCGAAATTATAACCCGAAAAATCAACACCAGCAGCAAGCAAAAATTATTGTTCATTATTACTACCATTACTTTTTTTCTTTCTGCCCTGCTCGATAATCTTACCACTGCCATTGTAATGGTATCCCTGTGTTCAAAACTATTGACCAGCCAGGAAGACCGATTGTGGTTTGCAGGAACAATTGTGATTGCAGCGAACGCTGGCGGGGCCTGGTCGCCCCTGGGCGATGTAACTACCACCATGCTTTGGATAGGCGGCCAGATAACCGCATTTAATATCATAAAAACGCTTTTGCTTCCAAGCCTTATTTCCTGCGTGGTGCCGGCAATACTCATTTCGCTTCGGTTCAGAGGAAAAAAATTCAGCGCTGCGAATTTTTCGGCCAGCAGCGGCGATCTAAGACGCGATGGCCGCATTATACTTTTTTCGGGACTGGGATTTTTGATTTTTGTGCCCGTGTTTAAAACCGTAACGCATTTACCCCCATTCATGGGTATGTTACTGGCACTGGGCTGTATGTGGGTGATCACCACTTTTCTTCACAAAAAGAAAGAACCCGAATATCTGAAACGGCTTTCCGTTGCGGGCGCGTTGCAAAAAATAGATAGTCCAAGCATATTGTTTTTCCTCGGGATTCTTTTAGCAGTGGCCTCGTTGCAAGCTAATGGATCTTTAAAGGCATTGGCAGATGTATTGAGCAGTACTTTGAAAAACGACTACCTGATTGGTACGGCGTTGGGTTTATTATCGTCGGTTGTAGACAATGTTCCACTTGTAGCAGCAGCACAGGGTATGTACGATTTATCGACCTATCCCACCGATCATCCCTTTTGGGAATTCCTCGCGCTTACAACGGGTACCGGCGGTAGTGCCATTATTATCGGTTCTGCGGCGGGAGTTGCGGTAATGGGAATTGAGAACATCAACTTCATGTGGTATCTTAAAAATATCTGTTGGCTGGTATTGATCGGGTTTGCTGCCGGAATAATTACCTTTTTAATGCAGCAGCAATTGTTCTTCTGATAAAACGGATTTTCTATAGAAATCTTAAATATCAAGACTTTATGTCTCATTGATTAACATTGGCATAATTTTTCGGCATGCAGGTCTGAAAAAATATGTTTATGAAAAAAATCCTGACCGTTCTCGTAGTGGCATTACTATTTTCTTTTGCCGCTAATGCACAGCCTAATGGCTCTTCTTATCAAACTGCAGTGGGTGTTAAGTTTTATCCCGGGGCTATCACGTTAAAGCATTTTACAAAAAGCAATACAGCGTTGGAGGGTTTAGCATACTTCTGGAACTATGGATTTCGCTTCACCGGACTGTACGAAATTCATGGAGAAATTGAAGGCGCAGAAGGATTGAGATGGTATGTGGGTCCGGGTGCTCATATTGGTTTCTGGAATAATGATTGGAAAGATCGCTATCCCGGACGCGATCATGGTGTTGCTATTGGTATCGATGGTGTAGTGGGATTGGACTATAAGATTAGCGGCGCCCCGCTTAATTTTAGTTTAGACTGGCAACCTTCTTTCAATTTTGTAGGATATTCTTATTTTGAAGGAGGATGGGGCGGATTTGCGATAAGGTATACTTTTAAGTGAGAATGAAGAAGGTAGAATATAGAATATAGAATGTAGAATAGCTAGCGTAGAGTCCTGCTTTCATTTAGAGAATCGTTGTCTCGATTCTGTATTCTATATTCTACCTTCTATATTCCCTCACCTCTTTTCCAAACTAAACAAACTATCCACAAACTCATGTTTATCGAACACCAGTAAATCTTCCATCTTCTCTCCCACTCCTATAAATTTTACGGGAATTTTAAATTGATTCGCGATTGCTAAAACTACGCCTCCTTTTGCTGTTCCATCGAGCTTTGTAATCGTTAGTGCCGATACATCGGTGGTGGCAGTAAAATGTTTTGCCTGCTCGAGCGCATTCTGACCCGTGGAACCATCCAACACCAGCATCACTTCATGCGGCGCTTCAGGAATATGTTTTTGAATAACACGTTTGATCTTATTCAATTCATCCATCAGGTGGGCCTTGTTATGAAGACGACCCGCGGTATCAATTATCACCACATCTGCATTTCGCGCAACAGCACTTTGAACGGTATCAAAAGCCACCGAGGCAGGATCGGCACCCATTCCCTGTTTTACAATGGGCACACCCACTCTTTCGCTCCAAATTGTTAACTGGTCCACGGCAGCGGCACGGAATGTATCGGCTGCTCCTAAGAGAACCGACTTGCCGGCTTTCTTAAAATTATAGGCGAGTTTTCCAATAGTAGTTGTTTTGCCAACGCCGTTTACCCCCACTACTAATATTACATATGGTTTGGAAGGAAGTGGTGAGTCGAAGGTATAAGAATTGTTCTCCGGTGCATCTACCAGTATGTTTTCAATTTCGCTTTGAAGGATAGAATTCAGTTCCGAGGTGCTTACATATTTGTCCCTGGCAACACGGGCTTCAATCCTTTCTATAATCTGCACTGTAGTATCGATCCCAACATCGGCTGTTACTAATGCTTCCTCAAGGTTATCTAAAACCTCCTCGTCAACGCTGCTTTTGCCGGCAATTGCCTTGGTGAGCTTTGATAAAAAATTTTCCTTGGTTTTTTGCAATCCCTGGTCGAGTGTCTCCTTCTCTTTCTTGCCGAATAGCTTTCCGAAAAAACCCATGTGCTTGTTTTAGAAATCTAAAATACAAAAAGCTGTTCCCTTGTAAAGAACAGCTTTTCAATAATATTCATTCCACTCAATTATTTTTGAGCGAGATAATCCTTGATCTTGTCTTTGTGGACGATCGCCTCTTTAAAAGTATAGGCGCCGGTTTTAGGACTACGAACAGCCTTAATTACCTTGGTCCAGTTTTTTGCTTCAGCGGCTGCTTTCTGATCTTTTGTCTTAATCGCCGTTTTAGCTGCTTTTGCCATGAGAAGAAGATTTGATAATTAGAAAATAGGCCAATATAATCTGCGTGTCTTTTTTTCTCCTTTGCGAATTATCTCATTCACAAATTGACACATTCTTATTTAATCTCTTTGTGAACAGTAACCTTCTTTAAAATGGGGTTGTATTTTTTCAACTCCAGGCGCTCAGGTGTGTTCTTTTTGTTTTTGGTGCTGATGTAGCGGCTGGTGCCGGGCATACCACTGTTCTTATGCTCGGTGCATTCCAAAATAACCTGAACTCTATTACCTTTCTTTGCCATTTTTATAGCTTTTAAAACTGATAATTATATTTTTTCTCCGTTAGCCCTCAATTCTTTCACCACGTTATACAGGCCTCTTTTATTGATGGTACGGATACCTTCCGTAGAAACCTTCAGCGTGATCCATTTGTCTTCTTCCGCCAGGAAAAAGCGCTTGCTCTGCAGGTTGGGCAGAAAACGGCGTTTGGTTTTGATGTTGGAGTGCGACACCTTGTGACCTGTAACGGGCACTTTTCCGGTCACCTGACATACTCTTGCCATGATTGAAAAAATTTAAATCCCTAAAAATTTAGGACGGCAAAGGTCGGGAAATATAGCTTTCCCTCAAAGTAAAATGAAAGTTTTTTTCGCAATTTTCTTAACATCTGTGAATTATAAAAAAACTTCGGGCTCCCGGTCCTACCCGGCGGACCGGGCCGCATGCCGCTCATCAGTGTCAAGGAATTAATAATTCCTTAATTTGGACTCCCTTACAATAGCGCCAATTTTGGCGAAAATACTTCGTAAATGCCTGTAATGAAACGGAAAACGATTCCAAGGGATATAAGCTGGCTCTCTTTTAATGCCCGTGTGCTGCAGGAAGCGGCCGACCTCAGCGTGCCGCTTCGGGAGCGGATAAAGTTTCTCGGCATATTCTCCAACAACATGGATGAGTTCTTCAGGGTAAGGGTAGCCACATTAAAAAGGATGGAGGAATACGGGAACAAGCTGAAAAACATGCACCTCGAGCATGCTCCCGGAAAAATTCTCGAACAGATACAGGAGATTGTACTGGAACAGCAGGAAGAGTTTGGAAGAATATGGAAAGGTATCCGCGAGGAAATGGAAAAAGAGAAAATCCGGCTGGTTACCGAAAAACAGTTAAATAAAGAGCAGCAGAGATTCGTGCAAAACTTTTTCGAAGAAGAAGTTCGATCGAATATAATCCCGCTGATGGTAGAAAGCATCCCGGGTTTTCCCTACCTGCGTGAGAAATCAATCTTCCTGGGCGTTCGATTGTCGAAAAAAGACGGGAGCCTTAAACGAAAGTTTGCGATCATTGAAGTACCCACCAAAGTAAACGGCCGCTTTATCCAATTACCTTCACCGCCGGGCGAGCATACCATTATCTTGCTCGAAGACGTGATCCGTTACAATCTCCGCAACATTTTCTCTTATTTCGGGTACGACAAATTCGAGTCGTGGCTGTTTAAAGTTACCCGCGATGCCGAACTGGATTTAGATACCGATATCTCCACCCCAATTATCCAGAAAATTCAAAAAGGGCTAAAGAATCGCCGCAAGGGAAAACCGGTTCGTTTTTTATACGACCAGGATATGGATGGAGAGCTTTTGCGGTATATACTGAGAAGACTAAATCTCACGCATAAAGACAATGTAATTCCGGGCGCGCGCATTCATAATTTCCGGCACTTTATGGATTTCCCCGATGTGTTTCAGAAAAAAGGGCAAAGAAAGAAACCCTTCTTACATCCACTGTTAAAGCGCACACATCGTGTAACCGATGTAATGCTCGAAAGAGATATACTGCTGAATTTCCCTTATCATTCGTTCAACCCGGTGATAGACCTGCTGCGCGAAGCGGCTATTGATCCCGATGTAAAATCCATCAAGATTACTGCCTATCGCTTGGCCAGCAATTCTAAAATCATCAATGCGCTTATTAATGCGGTTAGAAACGGGAAGGAAGTGACCGTGATGCTTGAATTGCGCGCCCGTTTTGAAGAAGAAGCCAACCTGGAATGGAAAGAAAGGCTGGAAGAAGAAGGCGTGAAGGTATTGATCAGTATCCCCGACATGAAAGTGCATGCAAAAATCTGCCTTATCAAAAAAAGGGTCGATAACCGTACCATTCATTATGGATTTGTGAGTACCGGGAACCTGAATGAAAAAACCGCGACTTTGTACGGAGATCATTGCCTGCTCACTTCCGATCGTTTTATTATGGCCGACGTGAACCGCATATTCACTTACCTCGAAAAATGGAAGGAAGGTACAGCCATACTCAAGTCGTGCAAGACTATCATCCCCTGCCCTGTTGGGCTGAGAAAAGAACTAAATAAGCTTATCAATCGCGAGATAAAGAATGCCAGAGAAGGAAAGCCGGCGGCCATTACATTAAAGATGAATTCGCTTTCCGACGAAGAAATGATAAGCGGGTTGACCGAAGCTGCCAAAAGCGGCGTTGAAATAAAACTCATTGTTCGTGGCATCTTCTGCATGCTCTCTGAAAACAAAAAATTCAAACTACCCGTAAAAGCTATCAGCATAATAGACGAATACCTGGAACATGCCCGCGTATTCATCTTTCACAACAACGGTAAAGAAAAAGTTTATATCTCCTCTGCCGACTGGATGGTCCGTAATATCGACCACCGTGTAGAGGCCACCTGCCCCATTTTGGATGAAAATATTAAGAAGGTGTTGAAAAATATTCTGGACATTCAACTCAGCGACAACGTAAAAGCCAGAATTTTGGACAATAACCTAAGCAACCGCTATGTGCGGGAACGGGGAAAAAAGAAAGTGCGTTCACAATTGGAGATATACAATTACCTGCATCAGAAAACCATTGACAAAAGCGCACTCTTGCTTCCTGTAGCTACTGAGGCGGCGGCAGTTTAGGTCTTAAAAACTAACCCATGCGACTGGCAGCTATTGATATTGGAAGCAATGCGGCGAGACTGCTTATTTCCGACGTAATTTATCGCGAAAACGGTTCGCCCCAGTTCCAGAAAATAAATCTCGTGCGCGTACCCCTGAGATTAGGCTTCGATGTTTTCGAGAGAAAAGAGATCTCGCCCGAAAGGGAAACGATGATCCTTAATACCATGTTTGCCTATCGTCACCTGCTCGAAGCTTATAGCGTACCGCTAAATCATTTGAGAGCTGCGGCCACTTCGGCCATGAGAGATGCACGAAATGCTGCCGAGATAATAAAAAATATCAAGGATAAAACAGGTATTGAAATAGAAGTGATCAGCGGCGATGCAGAAGCATCCCTCATTTACGAGAACCATGTGGCGGAAAACATGGACAAGAGCCACTCTTATTTGTATATAGATGTTGGTGGCGGAAGTACGGAGCTGACTTTTTTTGCCGATGGTAAACTGGTTTTCAAAAGATCGTTTAATATAGGCACCATCCGCTTGCTGAAAGAGCAGGTTACAGACGGGCATTGGGATGAAATGAAAGATTTCATCAAGAAAGAAACGAAAGGCCACGACGACGATATGATCGCTATTGGATCGGGAGGTAATATTAATAAGATATTCTCGATATCGAAACGGAAAGAGGGAAAGCCTTTACAACTTGATCTGCTAAAAGACTATTTCAAGGAATTCAACAGTTTTTCCGTTGCCGACCGTGTTCGCATTTATCATTTGCGTGAGGATCGAGCCGATGTAATTGTACCAGCCCTGCAGATATATATCAATGTAATGCGCTGGGCCAATATTGAAGAGATATATGTTCCCAAAATTGGTTTGGCCGATGGCCTTATCCAGCATTTGTACGAAGAACTTAGAAAGAAGGAGGCCGTAAGCTGAGCGGGTATTAAGCGAAATCCCGGCTTTCCTGAAATACTGTCCTCAACATTGTTTTTCTCCCTAATTTAGCGGTCTTCTTTGCGTATCCCGAATATGTTTTATTCTAATGCAGAGCCATATTCAAACACAGTTTCAATCTTTAAAAATTACTCTGCATGTCGGTTAACAAGGAAATCAAAAAAATCACGACGAACACGCTTCAAAAAATGAAGTCGGCGGGCGAAAAAATCTCGATGATCACCGCCTACGATTTTTCTTTTGCGCGTATTATGGACGGCGCCGGGATTGATGTAGTACTCGTAGGCGATTCCGCAAGTAATGTAATGGCGGGTCACGAAACCACGCTTCCCATTACCCTCGACCAGATGATTTATCATGCCTCGTCGGTTATCCGGGGTATCAATCGATGCCTCGTGGTGGTGGATCTTCCTTTCGGATCCTATCAATCCAATCCCAAGGAGGCCTTGAATTCGGCCATACGTATTATGAAGGAAACAGGCGCGCATGCAATTAAACTGGAAGGCGGAGAAGAAGTGATTGAATCTATCAACCGGATTGTAGCGGCCGGTATACCGGTAATGGGTCACCTGGGTCTTACTCCCCAATCGATTTATAAATTTGGAACCTATACGGTTCGCGCGCGGGAAGAAGCAGAGGCCAACAAGTTAAGGCGCGATGCCAAACTGCTGGAACAGGCAGGTTGCTTTGGTATGGTACTCGAAAAAATTCCGGCAACACTGGCAAAGGAAGTATCGGAAAGCCTGCACATTCCAACCATCGGTATTGGTGCCGGCAAATACTGCGATGGGCAGGTATTGGTGATGCACGATATGCTGGGTATTAATACCGAATTCAAGCCCCGTTTTCTTCGCCAATACCTCAACTTATACGAGCAGGTAACCGGCGCGGTACAGCAATATATCCGCGATGTGAAGAGCAACGATTTTCCCAACGAACAGGAGCAATATTGAGAGCCAGCACACAACACAACTAATCACTGGTAAAAAAATAATTAGCGGATTACCGCATTGGCCAATTGTCTCATTGCTTCATTGGCCAATTATCCAATCGTTCCTTACTTTTTGATGATATAGCGGCTGCCGAGTATATCCGCATCAAGAATATCGTACACTCTTAAATCGTTGTTTCCTGTTTTCAATTTCAGGGCAAGGCTGCGGCAACTGCTATAGGCGGTGATTTTACCTACTACTTTGATTTTGCTGTAAAAGAGTTGCTTCATTTGCTTTTTCTCGTTATCGAGCACCTTCATCGCAACAGAAAAAGAGTTGTTCAATTCGCCATTGTTTGTTTTCTCTGCAAATACCGCTACGTAATCGAGCTTTTCGTTGTTCGAAGAAACAGCCATTAATTGACAGGCGCAAACTTTGGCAGAGTTGGCAGCAGCATCTGCTTCCTTATTGGAAATGCTGGTATTGTTTACCATCTCTACAAATTTGTCGGAACGAATAAAGGAAGGACGGGCGCCATTACCGGGATTGGCAATTGCAATACTTACGGATAAGAGCATGGCCGCGAAAAGGCATGCAAGGTTTAAGGGTTTCATGGTACGTTTGTTAATCAAGTTTACAATAGGGATTACGGTTTCCAGGATAATTAGAACTTGATTAGGTACCGGATTTTATCGTTACAGGAATAAAAAAAACCTGCGAACACAGGTTTCTCATGTGGGATACGAATTCGGGCGTAAAAATTGAAAGTTTTTTTCATAAATGCCAGCGTTTGGGCAAATTTTTTTTGGCCCTGAGAATCAGCGCTGCAAATGCTGGAAATCGACCTGGTTAGTGAGATCAATGTTGCACTGCCGGCGTTGCCTGGCCGGGTATTCGTATTTCAGCCCTTCATTCCGAAGACGGGATATATGATGAAACCCATGTTATCAGCAATCAGTCCTGCCTTCGTATCTTGCGGCCAATTGAATTGTATATGAAAGAAGTATTAGCAAAACTCGGTATCCAGGATAGCAACAAGGGTGTTTCTACTGGCAAGGATTGGTTAAATAGTAAAGGTGAAACCATCGACTCGTATTCACCGGTGGATGGCAAAAAAATTGCTTCGGTAATAGCAGCCGATAAAGAAAGTTATGAAGCAGTCATATTAAAGGCAGAAGCCGCTTTTAAGGAATGGCGACACTGGCCGGCGCCCAAGCGTGGCGAGGTGGTACGACAGGTAGGAGAAGCCTTACGCGTTCATAAAGAAATTCTGGGCAAACTGGTTTCGTACGAAATGGGAAAGAGCCTGCAGGAAGGAATGGGCGAAGTGCAGGAAATGATCGATATATGCGATTTTGCGGTTGGCCTTTCCCGGCAGTTGCATGGACTGACCATGCATAGCGAAAGACCGGCACACCGGATGTACGAACAATGGCACCCGCTGGGAATTGTATCGATTATATCTGCGTTTAATTTCCCCGTTGCTGTCTGGAGCTGGAACAGTATGCTGGCCTGGATTTGCGGAGATGTATGTATCTGGAAACCTTCCGAAAAAACCCCGCTTTGTGCAATTGCCTGTCAGCATATCATCCAGGAGGTATTTGAGAAGAATAATGTGCCGGAGGGAGTGAGCAATATCGTAATTGGAGGGCGTGAAGTAGGAGAATGGATGAGTAACGATCCCCGCATTCCTCTTGTGAGTGCTACTGGTTCAACCCGCATGGGCAAGGCGGTTGGCGCTGCTGTGGGTGCAAGACTGGGTAGAGCATTGCTGGAACTGGGTGGAAATAATGCGATCATTATTTCTAAAGATGCCGATCTGAGTATCGCTATTACCGGCGCAGTATTTGGAGCAGTGGGCACGGCTGGTCAGCGATGCACAAGCACCCGAAGGTTGATTATTCACGAAAGCATATATGAAAGTACCAAAGAGAAATTGGTGAATGCGTATAAACAACTTCGGATCGGCAATCCGTTGGATGAAAAGAATCATGTGGGTCCGCTGATTGATAAGGATGCCGTAAAGATGTATCTCGATGCAATTGAACAATGCAAAAAAGAAGGCGGTAAATTTATCGTGGAAGGTGGAGTACTGGCGGGCGATGGTTACGAAAGCGGCTGCTATGTAAAACCGGCCATTGCTGAAGCCGAACCCCATTATAAAATTGTACAACACGAAACCTTTGCACCGATATTATATCTGCTGAAATACAAAACCATCGAGGATGCGATCGCTATTCAGAACGGAGTACCGCAGGGCCTCTCCTCTTCTATCATGACTTTGAACCTACGGGAAGCGGAACAATTTCTTTCTGCAGCCGGAAGCGATTGCGGAATTGCCAACGTAAATATTGGGACTTCCGGTGCAGAGATTGGCGGAGCTTTCGGTGGCGAAAAGGAAACCGGTGGTGGCCGCGAGAGTGGCAGTGATGCCTGGAAAAATTATATGCGCCGCCAAACCAATACCATCAATTATTCCACCAAGCTTCCGCTGGCACAGGGAATCAAGTTTGATTTGTAATCGACTTACTGGATATTTCGTACAATATTTAAAACAACAACACAATTCGGCCGGGAGTATATTCCCGGCTTTTTGTTTGGGTTTGGTTGCAGTTGGCTGGTGAGAATGAATTTTAGTCTTATGAGCGAAGGTTTTATGCGAGCGTCATTAAAGTTAATGATGTTAAACTAACATTGAAGAATGGGAGAATCCTCCCGGGATTTAATAGGGAAAAAATTGCTAGATGTCTTTTTCTGTTACAGAGATTTAATAGAAGCGATTGGCTTTATTGCGTACTAGAGTTTTTTGGGAGAGATGTGTAGTTTAATATCTTCGAGGCGAAGGATGGCGTGGTGCCAAGTTGCGTGATCCTATCGTCATTTGTATAGATAAGATTTTGGGTCGAAATCTCATTCAGGAATTGGCCGACTTTGCGGCCCAGTGGGCCCCGCCCTCGCACCCCGCCCCCGCCTCCCAACCTTCCGATTTTTTGACTCCGGTCAGGGTTTCAACAAAATCCCGCCCCGAGTAACCCTGCTTCGTTTCATCCGGTTCTCTCAATCCATTGGAAAGCACCCGACCCATTCCGGCAACTGGCAATCTTCGAAGTCTTGCCAGCTTCATTGATGAATCGGTATGTAAATATCCAACGACCTAAAAACCTTGCAATGGGGAAAAAACGTTTTTAAATGGGAAAATTCGGCAACACGCTGCTGATGTTATTCTTAAATTGTCCAACACCTGCCTGTTTCCTTGCTCTACATTCATCGCCAATGAAAAACCAGCTTCCTACTTTTTACTTTTAACTTTTGACTTTTGACTTACCCCTAATTCAACTTCGGCAACGAAAAAATAAATCGCGAACCTTTCATATACTGGCTTTCAAAACTGAGCGATCCTCCATTTCGTTGTACCAGGTCGCGGCAGATAAGGAGTCCAAGCCCGGTCCCTTTTTCTTTTAGTGTACCGGGAGTTGTATAATAATTATCGCCAAAAATCTGCTCCTGCTTTTCAGTAGGAATTCCTACTCCATTGTCTTCTACCACAATTTTCATCTGTTGTTGCGCATCAATCGATTTTACTTTCACCAAACCACCCGAGCCGGTAAATTTAATAGCGTTTGAAATCAGGTTACGCAATACAATCTGGGTAGAGCTCTCATCGGCATACACAAAACAGTCGGGCTGCACCTCATTCACGAGGTGAATATTTTTCTCCATAGCATTTTTTTGCAGGAAGCGAATTGTTTCCTGCGTTAATTCGTAAACTGAAATCTTGCCGGCATTGAGCTCGATATTCTTCATCTGGCTGCGCGCCCAGGCCAAAAGGTTGTTGAGTAATTCACTGGTTTGCTCCAGGTTTCCCCTCAGCTCCGGCAAAAATTGTCGCAGCTCCTCTTCCGAAAACTCTTCCGTTTCTATGGCTTGCAAAAAGGTGATCAGGGAAGCAATGGGAGTGCGAAGGTCATGCGATATCACGGAAAACACTTTGTCCTTAAGTTGATTCAGATTTTTCAATTCATCTTTCTTCTGCCGGATCGATTTTTCAAATTTCCATACCTGGAACTTGATCATGTAAAGCGTTACTACTATAAAGAATAGCGAACTGATATAATTGATCGAAGCCAGCGCAATATCTTTTTCTAACCGGTACTTGTTGAGAAATGTGAACCTGTCGACCGTATTTACCTGCGTAAGCAGGAAAAAAGCAATCACCCAGCACGCAGCAATAACGATAAGCCTTAATTGATGCAGAAAAAAGAATACAAAAATCAGGTAAAGGATAAGATACATCTCCAGTCCCCTATCCTGTGTAAAAAATGCCATGGCCGATAAAGCAGGCGGGAACAATAAGAACGAAATAAGAATGGCTGTGCGATACCTGTTCCAGTACATGCAAAGACTCATAGCCAGGCATAAAACAAGCGGGATGCTGTTTATCCAGAAAACCTCGGATGCGTAATTGTTGTGCGAAAAAAAATAAAGATAACCCCATCGTACCAGCGCAATCAGGAAGCCGGCAGTATTGCAGTAGTTGAATACAACAGCACGCCTTTTTTCGTAAGGATTTAATTTTTCCGTTACGCCTATTTCAAAAATTCCAGCCGGGTTCACGGTTGCTCGGGTTTAAGTTCTTATGCCTGGAGTATTCCTTTCAGGATTCAACAATCTAAAAAAAAATAACTCAACGTTCTTGTAGCAATACGGCTACAGCCTAAATACATCGTTTATTATCGAACGGAAGGCTTTTGCAAATATTGCTTAATTAAATATACCACCCAACTCCTTATTCGAAAATACAGGCACCTGGATCGCATTTTTGAATTTCATTCCAGTTATAACAATAGATTTCTTCAACGAAACTAGTTTGCCGTTATCTTCATAAAATGCAATTACCGGGCTTAAGAAAGATCTTCCTGTTATTGATAGTACTCACTGCCTGCCTCGGTATTGCCACAAGGAAAATACCAGAAGTATTTCCTTCTTTTATTGCCCGCTATGGCGGCGACATTTTATGGGCTCTTCTTTTCTTCCTCGTACTAAGAATCATCTGGCCCTCCAGGCCTCTTCTGCATATTGCGCTAATTACCTACGCAGGCGGGTTGATGATGGAATGCTAGCAGTTATACCAGGGTGAATGGATAGTACGGCTGCGGCAAACTTTCGCAGGGCAAATGCTATTGGGACATGGATTTCTCTGGAGCGACCTGCTTTGTTATGCTGCAGGTGTGCTAATCGGCTGCCTTCTGGATATATTCGTTCAAAACGCCTTGAAGCGTTCAAAACAATAGCGCTCGAGTGACTCGCGATCATCCGGATGAGCAATTCTGATTAACTCCTTCGCTCTTTGCCTGAGATTCTTTCCAAATAAAAAAACAGAGCCATATTCGGTAACCACATAATGCACATGGCCCCTTGTTGTAACCACACCTGCCCCCGGCTTTAGCATGGGAACTATCCTGGGCAAACCTTTATTGGTCCGGCTGGTTAAGGCAATGATTGGTTTTCCGCCCTCGCTCAACGCAGCGCCGCGCATAAAATCCATTTGCCCGCCAATGCCGCTGTATTGATATTCGCCAATACTGTCGGCACAAACCTGGCCCGTTATATCCACCTCGATGGCGCTGTTAATGGCAATCATTTTGGGATTGCGTCGAATTACATGAGGATCGTTCACGTAGTCGATATCAAGAAAAGCAAATGCAGGGTTATCGTCGATATAATCATAAAGCTGGCGCGTTCCTAAGGCAAAAGAGGTGACGGTTTTATTGGGATGCACCTTTTTCATTTTATTATTGATGACATCCTTCTCCACGAGGTCGATTATACCATCGCTTAACATTTCGGTATGCACCCCAAGATTGCGATGATCGGCGAGGCTTTTCAATACCGCATCGGGAATAGTGCCAATACCCATCTGAATCGTACTTCCATCCTCAATCATATTGGCAATATGCCGGCCGATAATCAATTCTATTTCGCCGGTCTTTTCGCCATAATTTTCTTCGGGGATATCGGCTTCTTTATACACCATTTTTGTAAAGCGGTCGGTATGCATCATCCCATCTCCATGTGTGCGTGGCAGGCGCGGATTTACCAAAGCAATAACATACCGGGCGCAATCCACTGCAGCCCGCGCTATATCGATCGACAAACTAAGCGAACAATATCCATGATCATCCGGTGGCGAAACCTGAACAATAGCAACATCAATGGGCAATAGCCCGCGCTTGAAAAGATCGGGTATATCACTTAAAAAAACCGGCACATAATCGGCCCGGCCTTCATTTACCGCCAATCGTACCGAGTCGGATACAAATAAAGAATTAATCTTAAAAGAATCTTTATACTCCGGCTTGTTGATTTCAATAGCTCCGCGGAGTGTAATTGAAACAATTTCTACGTTACTTAAGCGATGGCTTTCTTTAACCAGTTCATGTAAAAGATACAGAGGCGTACAGGCGCTACCATGTACAAATACCCGCTGGTTACTTTGTATAAGCGACAGCGCTTCTTGTGCACTTACATATTCAAAGGGATGACGCATTTTTAAAATTTATTGCGCAAAAAAATGATGAAGCGGTTTGCTATTACAAGAGATTAATCAGTACGCCGTATGATTTTACCCCAACAAAATGAAATCGTTTTCACTTTAACCCAATGCTAACAGTATAGTCACACAACTTCTACCACTAAATTACAGATTCCACCAATAAGTAAATTTTAATACAATAGCACGGTTACGTACCGAGAGCGGCGATTGCAAATAGTTATCAGTATATACAATGAATAAATCGGATGCAGGCCGGTAACGCCACTGAAAGCGGGTATTGAGATTAATATTTTTTTGCTGGTTATTGTATTGAAGAAAAGTAGTAAAAAATAATTTGTTGGTCATCGTAAGATCGATACGCGGACCTACCAACCACAAATTGGTGATACCCCAGGGCCTCGGCATATCAATATGATTGAAGTTGGTGCTAAGCGCTATGTTAACAAAAGGCTGAAAGCGATATCCCAATTCTATATTCACATTCGATCGCGTACCTCCGCCATAATAACCACCAAAACGGGTGAATATACTGTAGGTAAATCGCTGCTGTGGCCTCGACGCATACTCGACTCCAAATGCCTTCCAGTAATGTTCGGTCCCCCTCGCCAGGGTGTCTTTTCCGGCATTGGTAGGATCGAAGGGTTGAAGCAATTTCACATAGTCGTCGGCAACCCAAAAATTGAAATAACTCTGGTCGCGAAAGTTGATGAAGTAAATCATGAAGTTTTCAAAATCGGTAACTCCCCCACCCGGTTTGAAATAAAATGCAGAAGAAATTCTTGGGCCATGACTCACCACCTTCCCCTTTTTTGGAAAAAACAACCGCCCTGCGTAAGAATTTATTTTAAGATAGTCGCGCCTCGGAACAAAGCCCACTTCGGCCGAGTAATTCTTTCCCACATATTCGTGTTGCCATCCCACCGTCCATTTCCGGCTGGCATATTGCAGGCTGGCCGCATTTACCCAATCGTTACTGTTTACACCGTGACTGAAAGATTTAAGCAGTAAAAATTTCCCCGTCCATAAATTGTTAGAAGATGCCAGGTTGTATTCGAATCCCAGGTTACGGTTGTAAGGATTGAAGCTTTGTTTGCCCGAATCGGGATCGTTGTAGTTCATTAGTTGCTTGTTCACGAAGAGGAAACTGATATTGGATCTCGAGAAAACTCTTCGTTGCAGGGCCAGCACCGAAAAGTTTTGCGCGGGCAAGCCGTTTGAGTCTACTTTACCCGTTTGCATGCTCATTGCTCCGAGGCGCCAATCCTTATTCAATTTGCCGCTCAATCGCGCACCGGCAATAATCGGCGCATTGAAACCGATGCGCCGCGAAAAGAATGGACGGATATTGGAATATCCGAAATTGGAGAAATGATCGCCATTCTCGAGAAAGAACTGCCTTCGCTCGGGGAAAAACAATTCAAACCTGTCGAGATTGGTAACCTGCCGGTCTACTTCCACCTGCGAAAAATCGGGATTGATGGTAAGATCGAGATTAAGCGAAGAAGTAACGGCAATCTTCGCATCCATTCCTATATCTCTTTTAAAATCGCCGCTTTTGCTGGGATTGTAACTCTTCGTATATCCTCCCAAAACATAAGGTATAACCGAAATATTGGATCCAGGTGAGGGAGGCGGTTCATCCCATACAAGGGTTCCTGTATAGGCAAGGGAAGCAGTCGGGAACTGGCGGGGCACCGGTGTCCAACTCGATTTTTCTGCTTTGGTGATATCCAGTCTGCTGAAATTAATGCCCCATTCTCGGATACCGGCTTTATAGCGAATGGTCTTAAAAGGAATGGCTGCTTCAAAAACCCAGCGATCGTGGTAGTTCTTCACTACCGAATTCCATTTGTTATCCCAACTTAAATCCACCTTGCCTCCCTCGTACATCATTCCATCCCATTGCGCGCCCGCAGCGCTAACGCCAAAAGAAAATCCATTGGTTTGATCGTCGAAGGGATCCATAAAGAGCAGGAAATTATCATTCTTCCCAAATGAAAAATCCCGCTTCAGCGATTCCACCATATAACGCTGCCCCGGTTGATGGTGGCATATGGCAAGTAAATAAAGGTTCTCGCGGTCGTAGGTCATCTTTACTACCGTCCTCACCTTGGCGAGGCTGGTGTCCATGGGTAAAACCATGTAAAAATCCGTTGCCTCGGCCGCCGTGGTCCACGAACTTTCGTCTGCGTTGCCATCGATAATGATTCCGGAATTGGCCCTTTGTATATGGAGCCGGAAAGACGCATTTTTTTTCTGGGCGGATACAAAAAAGAATACCAGTAATAAATTGCCTGTTAGTAAAAGCCTTTTCAAAGCAGTTGTTTTAAGAAATCGTTGCAAGATATACCAGCCGGGTTTAAGGCTCGATACCTATCATACAATTCCCGGAACAGGCCTGCCCGGGAGATGGCAGAATCTATTTTCATTCCACCCAGCTTCTTATCGAACCCGCTTCGGGCAGGCAATACAGGTTTTTTGGAGCATGTTCATCAAAATATTATTGGCTCCCAAAGCGTTAGTTAGAGGTGCTTAAGAACAACTATTATGAAAAAACTGTACATCTGTTGCATTGCCTTACTACTGAGTAGCTTATCTTTTTCCCAACTACGACTTTCGGTACTGGGAGGCCCACAGTGGGCATCGGTAAATGAGAGCAATTCTATTCCCGGCTGGGACAGTACCACAAAGCCGAATTACACAAAACGAACTTCAATTAATATCGGGCTATTGGCCGATGTGCCGATCGGTGAATCGGGCCGCTGGTTCCTGCAACCCGGCGTTTTTTATTCGGGCAAGGGAAGAAAATACGCCCAGGTAAATGATACCGTCACCGCAGCTATTTCGGATACCCTTCTGTACAACAATAATTTTTATACCAATTACATCGATATCCCCGTAAGCATAGCACATAAATTTCCATTAGGCAAGAAAAGCAGTTTCCTCGTGAGCGCAGGTCCCTACCTCGCGTTGTTCTTCAATGGAAAAAACACCATCGAAACCAGGGCCTATTCCACCAACAAGTTCAATAAAGAAGAAATTAATATTGATGCAGGTAAGGCTACGAACAAAGTAAAAACAAGCGATTTTGGCGTGAACGTACGTGCGGGCTTTGAGTTGGGCTCCATACTTCTCACGGCATTTTACAGCCAGGGTTTCACTAATTTTTATACAGCTTCTTACGATGGAACCTTCAAACATAGAGTGATAGGCGCTTCCGTTGGTTTCGGCTTGACCAAGGCCCAGGCACGAAAGCCGAAAGACCGCGACAAAGACGGCGTACCCGACGTACAGGATCTTTGTCCTACCATTGCTGGAACTGTTGCCACCAACGGTTGCCCGGATGCAGACAATGATGGAATTGCCGATGCAAACGATAAATGCCCGCAGCTTGCAGGCCTGCCCAAATACAGCGGATGCCCCATACCCGATACCGATAAAGATGGTATTAACGACGAGGAAGATAAATGCCCCGAGATGGCAGGCTTGCCGAAATACAATGGATGTCCCATTCCGGATAGCGACGGAGATGGTATTAACGATGAAGCCGACCAGTGCCCCGACAAAGCCGGAACTCCCGACTTCAACGGATGCCCGATACCGGATAGCGATGGCGATGGCCTGAACGACAAAGAAGATAAATGCCCGCAGGAAGCCGGCAGCAAGGAAAACAATGGCTGCCCCGAAATCAAAAAAGAAATTGTGGAGAAAGTAAACTATGCAGCTAAGAATATATTCTTTGATCTGAACAGCGATAAGATCCTTCAAAAATCTTTTGACGCGCTAAACGAAGTAGCGGAGATACTGAAAGAAAATTCAGCCTTACGATTGTCAATTGAAGGTCATTCCGATAATGCAGGTAAAGCCAATTATAACCTGGCTCTTTCGCAAAAGAGGGCCGAGGCAGTGAAAGCCTATCTTATTGCTCAAGGTATTGATCCTGGACGACTTGCCGCGCAGGGATTTGGACAGGAAAAGCCCATTGCCGATAACAAAACTTCCCAGGGCAGGGCGCAGAACCGTAGGGTAGAATTAAAATTGGAGCAAGATTAATAACATCTAATAAACAATCTGGGACCACTCGTGTAGTAAAGAAGCACGGCTGGTCCCGTTTCTATATATTTGTTGCTTTGTTTCGAAAGGTTGAATGCTGTTAACAAATCACTAAAACAATCTCAAAAATCGATCACTGCAACGCAATTGAATTAGTAGTGCATCTTTATTAAAACTGTCAACACATGAGTAAACTAACGAGGAGTGTTTATTGCTTGCTATTTCTGTTACCCGCTTCTTCCTTGATACAGGCCCAGACATCCGCAAAGTTGCGATCTTCTGAAGTACCCAAGGGCTGGCATACGATGGACCGCGATAAAGACGGTCAATTCGGTATCAGTGTCGAAAAAGCCTACGAATTCATTCAATCAAAAAAAATAAAAGGCAAACCCGTGCTCGTAGCCGTTATCGATTCGGGAATTGATACGTTGCACGAAGATTTGAAAGAAGTGCTCTGGCGTAACCCCGGCGAAATCCCCGGCAATGGCATCGACGATGATAAGAATGGTTATGTAGATGATATTTACGGATGGAATTTTCTCGGCAATAAAGATGGACGAAATGTAGAAAAAGATACGTACGAAGGCGCCCGCGTTTATCATTCGCTTAAAAACAAATACCAGGGTAAGAAAATAGACACCGCGCAATTATCGGCCGATGAAAAATACGAATACGCGATGTGGTTAAAGGCAAAACAGGCCATCCTTGGCGATGAAGGCGAAGGCATGATTGACTTGTTTGAATTGAAGCAGGCCGTTCGCATTGCAAAACGCCAGGATAGTATTCTTAGAAAAGGAATGAATAAAGAAGAGTTCACCGGTCACGAAATCGAAAAGTTTGAACCCAATTCACAAAACGAACGCGTAGCAAAGAACTACCTGGTTTCGCTCATGAAGGCAAACAATATGATGGATATTACAAACAAAGATTTTGTTGAAGGATTTGACGAGTTTGCTAAAATGGAAGAGAAAAAAGCCGAACAACGCGAAAAACAAAAGAACGAATTGCCCATCCCCTATCGCGCACAGGTGGTAGGAGATAATGAAAATGATATCAACGATCGCTTTTACGGAAATAATAACGTGATGGTAAGCCTCGATGCTGCAGAACATGGAACGCATGTATCAGGAATCATTGGCGCCGTTCGAAAAAATGGAAAAGGAATGGACGGCATTGCCGACAATGTAAAGATTATGATGGTACGCGCGGTACCCGATGGCGACGAACACGATAAAGATGTTGCACTGGCTATACGCTATGCCGTAGACAATGGGGCCAAGGTGGTGAACATGAGTTTCGGTAAAAGTTTTTCTCCCGGCAAAAAATGGGTGGATGAGGCCGTAAAGTATGCAGAAAGCAAGGGAGTATTGCTTGTACATGCTGCAGGCAACGATCACAAAAACATCGATAGCAGCGATAATTTTCCCAATGCGGTTTTTCTCAATGAAAACAACAAAAAGGCGTCCAACTGGATCACCGTAGGCGCCAGCAGTCCCGGCAATGGTAAATCAGAAGGGCTTACCGCCTATTTCTCCAACTACGGGAAAGACCAGGTAGATGTATTCGCTCCCGGTTCAAACATCTATGCCACATTCCCCGGCGGCAATGTGTATAGAAGCCTCGATGGAACGAGTATGGCTTCGCCGGTAGTTGCCGGCACTGCAGCCTTCCTCTTCTCCTATTTCCCTTATCTCACTCCGCAACAGGTAAAATATTGTATCGAAAAATCGGCGCAGGCTCCCAAGGGGAAAGTGCGGAAACCCGGAACCGATGAATTGGTAGACCTGTCGGAAATTTCAAAGACCGGCGGTATTATAAACACTTTCGAAGCAGCAAAAATTGCCGCAAGCCTTCAACCGCAATCATCGGTTGAAGAACCAAAAAAGAAATCGCCCAAACCAAAGTTGCGCAACAGGAAAGGATAAGTCGTTTTTTTCGAAATATTATTTTTTAAGCCGTCCGCAAAATGGGGCGGCTTTTGTTTTATTTTTATTTATCCCCTTTGTGGGCCTGCCCTAACAAAAGGGAACCGAAATTCATAAACAAATAATCAAACAGCAATATTATGGTTACCAGGAAAGACATCACGATTCCAGCGCACTATGCAAACTATGTAAACAAGGCAGGTGAAGACGATATCTTAAAGGCCCTGAACGCAAGCACCAAGCGTTTCAGGAAATTGATCAAAGATCTGCCCAAGAAAAAAATCGATTATGCGTATGCCGAAGGCAAGTGGACCATCAGGCAGCTATTGCAGCATATGATCGACGCAGAGCGTGTGTTTTCGCATCGTGCGCTCTGGTTCGCAAGAAAAGAAGCTTCGCCGCAGGCGCCCTTCGACGAAAACAATTGGGCACAACATGCCGATGTGAGCCAACGCAAATGGAAGGATATGGTAGAGGAGTTTCTTGCCTTGCGCGCCTCTAATACGCTCATGTTTGCTTCTTTTGGTGATGAAGAACTCAAAACTGTTGGCACCGCCAGCGGCAGCCAATTGCATTGCGCCACCTTCGGCTACGTATTGGCTGGCCACGTACAGCACCATATCGATATCATCGAAGAACGCTACCTCGATAAAAAAACGAAAACAGCAAAGAAAAAAGAAAACTAATTATCCGTGCGGCGATAATGATCCTGTATACTTTTTGTAATAGAAGTGTACAGGTTTTTTATTCCAGGCATATGTTCGAGCAGCTTAAGATGAAGCTCAATAGTAGCGCTATCACCGCGCAGGGCCGGTCCCGTTTGCAGAGTCGAAGGCGAATACCTGTTCATTCGCAAACACAATTGCTGGATCAAAGGCAGTAATAATCGAAAATCTGCCTGCTTTGCCTTGCAGTATTCTTCCGCAAGTGTATATAGATGATTAGAGAAATTATTCGAGAGAACAGCAGCAAGATGATAGTGCAATCGCAATTCGTCGTCGGCTTTCGCCACCTGGTTTGAAATAGATTTTGCAAAATCATAGAGCAGCGTCAGGTCTTCGCTCGTATTGCCATCTACCAAAAAAGGAATTGGAGGGATATCATCCATTTCCTTGCGCAGGCTTTGCAATGGATATAAAACCCCGTAGTTCCTGCTCGCCTTTTGCAACACACGCTTGCTAACGGCTCCGGCAGTATGCACCAGCAGATGATTGCCCAATTTCAGTTCGCCGGCAAGATTGGCTATCGCGTTGTCCGATACAGCAATGATATAAATATCGGCGCCGTCCGTAATATCGCCTGGAGTTGAAACAAAATTTGTTTCCAATTCCGAAGCCAAGGCACTGGCCGACGAACTTGTTCGCCCATACACCTGCAGCAACTCGTGCCCGCATTTTTTCATCAGCCTGCCGAGTACCGTTGCAGTATTTCCCGTGCCCATTAATACAATTCGCATAATGTAATTTTGCCGGCTATGAAATTAGCACAAAAGTTAGCAGTAAACTATCTGCGGGCAAGATTGAATATTCTTGCCGTTGTTTCCAAACGGAGGGCGGCAAAAAAGGCCTTTCAGATTTTCTGCACCCCATTTCGCAAATCAAAGAAGAAAACAGCACCCGTTTTTGATAAAGGAGAAAAGCTTGCGTTTCAACTTAACGACATAACAATAAAAGGCTATCGTTTCAACCATCCCCAGCCCAACAAATTGTTGATTGTACACGGATTTGAATCAACCATCAAAAACTTCGATCGGTTTATTATGCCTTTTGTCAGAAAAGGATATGAAGTTATTTGCTTTGATGGCCCTGCACATGGAAGATCGGGCGGCAAAACCATCACGCTTCCGCTTTATGTGGAAACGCTCAGGCAAATATGCGAACGCTACGGGCCCGTCAATCGCTTCCTGGCTCATTCCTTTGGGGGGCTGGCCGTCGCTCATTTACTTGAAGTGTTGCCACACAACGAGTCTACCAAAGCCGTTTTTATAGCCCCGGCCACCGAAACCGTTACTGCTATCGATTCATTCTTCCGGTTTCTCGATCTTAACGAAGGCGTGCGGGAAGAATTCGACAAGATCATTTTAAAGAAAAGCGGCGTGCCCCCCTCCCATTTTTCCATTAAAAGAGCCGTCAAACATATCAGCGCGAAAATTTTATGGATTCACGACGAAGATGATGAACTCACTCCCCTTCCCGATGCGCTTGCCGTTAAACAAGAAGCACATCCCCACATTGAATTCGAAATCACCAGGGGCCTCGGCCATCGAAGAATTTATCGTGAAAACAAAGTGGTGAAGAGGATTGTGGAGTTTTTGTGAAGGGTGAAGGGGGAATCGTTAATCGTGAGTCGTGAATCGTGAATCGTGAGTGGGTTGCTGTATTTCGGGATTTCATCGCGATTCATCGAAATGAAATTTCAATCTAGAGCTTCTCGCTATTTTCCTCTCGCCACTCGCCTAAACTCACGATTCACGACTCACGATTCACGACTCACGCACCCCACTCACTACTCACCACTTGCCACTCGCCGCTGCCAATTCTCCCAACCAGCAGAATCTCCTATCTTAGCATCCATCAATTCTTGCTATGCAATACTTACAACAGGCATTCTTTGTTTTGATAACCGGCCTCGCCATTTGGTTCTTTTCTAAGAAAGTAAAGGAAATACGCCGTAATATTTTATTGGGACGCGATGAAGATTGCAGCGATCGGCCCCAGGAAAGATGGAGAAATGTTTTCCTGCTTGCCTTTGGTCAAAAGAAAATGTTCAGGAATCCATTGGTTGCCCTCTTGCATTTTGCCATCTACGCCGGCTTTATCATAATCAATTTAGAGGTACTGGAAATTGTATTGGATGGAATACTGGGCACGCATCGGCTATTTCTGCCCCTGCTGGGAACTTTCTATAGTTTTCTCATTAATTCTTTCGAAGTATTGGCCCTGCTCGTATTACTGGCCTGTGTCGTCTTTTTGGCTCGCCGCAACGTTATTAAACTAAAACGCTTTATCAGCAAGGACCTCGACGGATGGCCACGCAGCGATGCTAATAATATCCTCATTACCGAAATTGTATTGATGAGCCTGTTCCTGCTCATGAACGCCACCGATCGCGCATTGCAGTTAAAAGGAGCCGCGGGCTATCACGATACCGGCGACTTTTTGATATCGGGATTACTCGCGCCGCTTTTTACCAATGTTTCCGAATCGCGGCTGGTATTAATTGAACGCATCTGCTGGTGGCTGCATATTGTGGGAATATTTGCGTTCCTCAACTATCTGCCCTGGTCGAAACACCTTCATATTTTACTCGCATTCCCCAATGCATACTATGCACGCTTGCAACCTGCAGGGCAAATGAGCAATATGCCGGCCGTTCAAAAAGAGGTATTGTATGCCATGCAACCCGAACTGGCGCCAACCGATGCACAACCTCCCGCTAAATTCGGTGCAAAAGATGTAATGGACCTGAGCTGGCGCAACCTGCTCGATGCTTATAGCTGTACAGAATGCGGGCGCTGCACAGCGGCCTGCCCGGCTAATATCACGGGCAAATTATTATCGCCACGAAAAATCATGATGGCTACCCGCGACCGCCTGGAGGAAGTGGGTCGTAATATCAATGCCAATAAAGAGTTTAAAGACGACGGCAAAACGCTTCTACACAATTATATTTCCGTAGAAGAATTAAGAGCCTGTACCACCTGCAATGCCTGCGTGGAGGAATGCCCGGTTTCCATATCTCCTTTAGAAATTATTCTTGAATTGCGCCGTTCGCTGGTAATGGAAGAAAGCAATGCGCCACAGGAATGGAATGCCATGTTCAGCAACGTAGAAAACAATTTCGCCCCGTGGAAATTTGCCCCGGACGAAAGGGATAGATGGGTGGAAGGATAGTAACGTGAGTCGTGAATCGTGAATCGTGAATCGTCAATCGTCAATCGTGAATCGTGAGTGGGTCGCTATAATTCGGTATTTCTTCACGATTCATCGGAGATATTTTCAAAACATCCCTACTAGCCACTTCCCTCTCCCTGCTCGCCTAAACTCACGACTCACGATTCACGATTGACGATTGACGATTCACGATTCACCACTCTCCAACTTACTGCAACAACACCGGGTACACCTGCCCCAACACCGTAATGGTAGCATTGGCATCGCATCCCGTATTGCCATAATCGAGTGTAATATTGGGTAAATTAGGTTGAATCAATTCCAGCGTACCGCTTTCGAACCAACGGCAATTCATTTTACGAATCAACTCTTTTGTAGCATTAATGGTATAGCTGCTTCCATCGGGATTGGTACCGCTTGCCGTACCCGTAATGGCATATACATCGTCCAGGATATTTAAAGGAGTAGATGCTCCCTCTTTCCATTCACGGAAACGCGTGCTTATCCAGGTATAAGTGCCGCCGTTATTGGGTTTGGTTACCTGTCCATTCACCTCTACTTTATACACCAGATTGCCCGATTGGTTATTCCCCTGGTTGGTGAATTTTTTGCTGCCGGCAATTTTATATTCGTTCACGTAATAGTTGTCGAAGCTGATCGTAATTACCGTTCCGGCATCGCGGTAACGACCACTGAATGTGGCAATGATTTTACCGCGTCTGTTACGACCATCGAGGCAAAGACAATTGCTGGTTCCAAAATCGATGGTAATTACGCGGGGGTTACTGGCAGTATCTACGCTAACCGATACGCAGGGCGAACCCTGTGGACCGAGCACTTCGCCTCCCCGCGAGCCGCCGGCCATATACGTTACGGAGCCTGTTACAGTGGCCTGGTCTACCAGGGTAGTAACATCGTTGTATTGAGCCTCGGCGAAAGCATTGTTTTGAGCGGCCTCAGTAGTATTTGCCTTCTTATCCTCTTTTTTACACGAAAAAAGGGAAAAGGCAATAAAGCATACAGAAATGGTGTTGATAAGTTTCATTGTGTTGCGGATCATAAGAAAATTGGTTTTTTGATAGTGAATATCGACCTCTTACAACGCTTACACGGCGATTTTTGGTGTGGTAGAATGGCAAAATATTTAGATTGTTTTTCATGTAACCGGGCCTTTTTGCGAGCCGTCTAAATACTAATTGAATAAGGCTCCCAAAATCAAAAAACCTTATGCGCACACTACTCATCCTGTTTCTCGCGGCCTTTGCTGCGGCTTGCTCGAAAAAAGAAGCCAACCGCGAAACGAGAAGCTTTTACATGGGCATAACGCCGTGGCCGGCCGATTTTACATTCGAAGAAGTGGGCCGCTCGTATGAATTCATCAACCAGTATTGCGATATTGTATCGCATCATTTCGATGATGGTATTCCCTACGAAGAATTTTTTCGTGGCCAATCCCTCCCAACCGGTTTTTTGCAGGATGTACAAACCAGGAAAAACAAAACCGCTGCCACTAAAAAGGTATTTCTTAGTGTTTCTGCACTTAACCTGACCCGAAGAGAAAAGGCAGATTATTATGCAAACGCGACAACTGACGCTGCAACCAAAAACAAATGGAAAAGTTTGCCGGTTAATCATCCCGATGTAATCGATGCCTATGTGAAGTATATTAACTGGCTGATCAGCGAATTTCAACCCCTTTATGTAAACTATGGCGTTGAAAGCAATGTATCGCTCTGGAATATCGACTCATTCGGGCTATACAAAGATTTTCTCAGCAAAACATATTCGCTTCTCAAAAGCCAACATCCTTCCATTCCCTTCTTCATCAGTTTTATTGTAGACGAAAGCACCGAAGGATTCAGTTATGCCTCGCAGTTGACGGCTTTTACCGATTTTATAGGGCTGAGCGCTTATCCTTATGTAACCATAAGCTCTTCGGCAAATGGCAATACCGATCCGGCTCTTTTTCCTTCGAATTATTTTGAACGATTTATTCAATTAGCTCCAGCAAAGCCACTGGCTTTTGCCGAAACGGGTTATATCGCCGAGAGCCTCATGATCCCTGCATTCAATCTTTCCAAACAGGGCAACCAGCAATGGCAAAACGATTACCTGCAATTGATACTAGAGCTTTGCCATAAGAAACAGGCAAAGCTGCTGGTATGGTTTTGTCATAAAGACTACGATGCCGGCAATGCAAGACTGCGTTCCTTAGGTTTGTACCAGGATCTTTTCGGTTTATGGGAAGACACCGGGTTGACCGATGAAAACGGAAATCACCGCAAGGCTTTTGATACCTGGGTGGGTTGGGTAGGAAGAGAGAGGAAATGAATGGCGAATGAAGAAATGGCGGATGGCAAATGTTGCTGGCTGGTAATCGAACGCTGTGTTGGTGGTGGATTTGGAGATAATTTAATCATCAAGCTACTATCAAATCAGCAACCTACAGATTCGCCCTTCGATAATTCGCCATTCGCCATTTCTTCATTCGTCATTTCTTAACTCGCCATTACTTCTTCCGCCATTCTCAAATCTTGTTCACCGCATCCTTGTGCCTGATCATTTTCCAGATCTGAATAAGGGCCGTGAGTGCGAAAATTCCGCCGATTATCCAATGCAGTACGTTTTGGTTACGATTGAGCTTTTCAACGAGGAGTTGCCCGCCGAATATAAATATGCCATTACCAATGAACGTACCGGTACCAATACCGGCTATGTACACATTGTAATAATCGTTCCGCGGCAGCAATATTTTCTTTGTAAACAACACCGTACTCCATCCAAACCAGAAGGGAATTTGTACCGGGTTGATAGCGCTCATCATCACTCCGAGCCAAAAACGATGAACCGTATTGGAAAGGATCACATTTTTTTCCACTTTAGGATCTGCGGCTGCAATAAAACTGGATACTGCCAGCGCCAACACTATCAGCAATGTAATCCACTCGAGCCAGCGAAAAAGTGTTTTTTGTTTGCGAACCCAGTCCATTGCCACCAGCGATACCCGCACGTATACTATTTCCACCAGCAATGCCCCCATCGAAAAATAAATAGCGGGCGCAATGCCATCACTCACCGAAATCTGCATGGCAGCTACATTCAGGGTTCCAAGGGGAAGCGCTCCCAGGAAGCTGATAAAAAGACCAGTGCTGAATATTTTGGTGAAGTTCATTGAAAGGGTTGGTTTGAGTCGTGAGTCGTGAGTCGTGAATCGTGAGTGGGTCGCTATAATTCGGTATTTCTTCACGATTCATCGGAGGTATTTTCAAAACATCCCTACTAGCCACTTCCCTCTCCCTGCTCGCCTAAACTCACCACTCACGATTCACGATTCACGTTCGTCATTCCGGCATCGCCGCCAGTTTCCTGCTCCATTCCTTATCCTCTTTAAACATCCGAATACCATCTCGGAGGCTAAGATAAGGATGTCCTCGCCGATGGTTCATTCGGCTGATTCGCGACAATATAAACCAGTGCCGCACGATTTCCTTCCACGCAAAAAAAATAGAATGCCGTGGGTCGTAAATATGAGTAGGTTCGGAACCGGCCCCATTTACTTCAATAATGGCAAAATTCCTTCCCTTTTTGAGGTCGTTCCAATTGTCGTAACGAATATCCATCCTGCCGTAATAAAAATCGGGGATCTGTTGGCAAATAGCGTCGATAGATTCGCTCAGTTCTTCATCAATCAAATGCGAGTCGTCGAGGAACAGCGAGCCGCGTGCGTGATTGCCATAGGGAGAAACAATCCTGTTCTCGCCTTCGGCAAGCACGGTATCAAGTTCGGCCCCGTGTATCTTTTCAAGACTGGCCATATACATGATGGCTCTGCGGCTCTTCAGCAACAATTCGCGAATGCTATGTTTGCCATCGCCGGTAACACTCAAAAATTCCTTTTGGACTATTCCTGTTAACCTTCCTTTTTCTTCGCCGGGCAACCGATGGTAAAAAATACCCGCTTCTTTCTTGTACGAAACAAATTCCTGGATATGGAAGTCGATGAATGCATTGGCCACATAGTTGCGTACATCCTGTTCGTCTTTGAGCGCCTTTACCCCCCTTCCCCTGCCACCAATATCGGGTTTGCCGATAAGAGGAAAGGAAAGCTTGTTCCTTTCAAGCTCTTTTAAAACTATGTCTGCATTGGCGGGGATAGAAAAGAAAACTGTTTTGGGATGGTATTGCTCCGGGATAAACGGGGCAATATCTCTTTTCGATTCATTCAAAAATCCCCCGTTTTTGATACGCGGATTGGAGGCTGCAAAAAAGAAAAAAGAGCGGTTGCGAAGGCAAAGCAATAACCAGATGGGATAAATCCATGTGTACACTGCAGCAAAACTCCAGAATTCCCAATTAAATAAGCGAATAAAGAAAGGGCGATGATAGATACGCTGCAGAAAATTCATTATCGGCCCACCATTGTTTTTTCGATGAGTAAAGACTGTTCGCTGCGACGGTTGTTCTTCAAATCAACATACTGCATGCTTGCTTTTTGAGCAGATATATGCAAGGAGGTAACGCTCACCGTAAATACTTTTCCATGGCGGTTCATGCGAAGGTCGTTGTGGCTATCGCCATCACCGGTGAATTGGTGAAAATGCAGGATTTCATCCCACGCAGGAACCGATTTATTATTGAGCCACTCGCCAAACCAGCGGTTTCGTTTGCGAATCGTTTCCTCGTCGTACAAGGTTACCGACGACCAGATATGGGGCAGTTTTTCGTCCAACTGCTTGCTGTGTTTTTCTTTACCATCCCAGCGGCATTCGAAGAGATGCTCGTCGTCCCATACCACCGCTGTGAATGGTTCAATATTGTTGAGTTTAACTGCCAGAAAGCTATTATAGGGTGTTGATCCCTCAATAAGGTCCAGTAAAATGAGCCCGCGGCTTTTTCGATAAGGCGGGTGGGGCTGGTGAGCCACAAAACCCCCGTTGAGGAATACAATTGCATTGCCGTTTTCGTGGGCGGCGATCCAGGTTCCTCCCGCATCGGCATCCTTAGGAAATAAAATCTTACCCGAAATAAACTCATACACATTCGGCTCAATAGCGTCCTGCCGCCAATGCTTTTCATCCCTGTTCGATGTAAGATAGATATGGTCGCGCCCCGGTATAAAGGTTACTGTGCACATTGCTTGCGGTACTTAACGGTAGATGAAGCTACGCCAAAGTCTTCGGGAAGTTCAATGGAAGAAACCTCGTTAATACCCACACGAATCAGCGCCATGTGGTGAATGGTATGCTCCAGGTTATACGCAATTTCGCGAAAGTAGTTTGTGGAGATATGGATAGCATCCGCAGAGTGTTCGTCGTAGGCGGCCTCCAGTACCAGCTCTTTGTTGTTACGCGCCAGGCCAGCGTGAATCTGTTGAAGAAGGCTGTTGGCAAAATCCTTATTCGTTTCAATTTCCGTATCCCTTTTCCTCTTTTCATAATTCACTACTCCCGATTCGTAACCGTTTTCGAGGCATTGAAACAGTTCGATGATATGTCGAACGTGCTGGCCGATCGTATTACTGAAAAGGGTTTTGCAGGGTTGAACATACTCTTGTTGCGACAGTTGATCGAGCGATGCAGAAAGTTGTACAAAAACGTTATTGACAGCTTGTTGTAATTGCATTGCGGGTGATTATTGTTGCAAAATAATATTATTTTTCTATTAACAACACCTGATCGAATGTTTTTTACCCCCGTTTTCCACCTCTTATCCCTTAGGCGCAAAAACCTTCAATGAAACGGTGAGGTTGTCGGATAAGGTAATACTGCTTCCTCCCACTTTGTAATCGCGGCGGTTTATTTTGAATTCTCCCGAAAATAAGTAACCCCCGCTTTGCGGCACCGCGGTAAAAGGAAACGAAATTTCGCGGGTCACATTTTTGATCGTCAGGTTACCGGTAACAGTATAGGAACCCGACCGGCTGCCCGAACCGACCCTGGTAGATACGAACCTTATCTTCGGATAGTTTTTAGCGTCAAAATAATCGTCGGAACGAAGGTGATTGTCGCGAAGATCGATGCCAGTATTGATACTATTTACATCTATGCTGGCCTCCATGCTGGTGGCCGCTGGGTTAGCGGGATCAAATACAATCTTTCCCTGCAAACCGGTAAAAGATCCGCCCACGCTTACACCAAGGTTTTTTATTTTGAACTTAACCGAGGAGCCATTGTCGGTGGGCGTGTACACAGCCGATGGAGTCCCCAACAGAACTACCGACAACAACAAAATACCTTTCAGCATAAAACTTTATTTAGTGCGATCAAAAATACTACCTGCTTTTGTTAAACCTATTAACCTAAAATAGGGAATGGATGGCGGTATGCGCTCCGAGGTGGACGGTTGATGCGTATAAGGTTTAAAGGTTTAAAACGTTTAAGGTTATAGCGAAACCAACTCTTTTGGTCGAATGGAGTGCCGTGCTTGTGCGCTATTTTTCCATTAGCAAAGCTGAACCGAAAAGATGGTTGAATCGCTCGCAATGAATCAGTGCATATCGATATTCCATGAAATCTGGATTGCCGGGTATGCTGTAGGCCTGGTCTCCGCTCAAGGCCTGCAAATTGCCCAGTCGTATGAAATTGAGCGGTTGTTTTTCTTTCGAGATATACACCTTCAGGTCTGGGCCACTGCTCACCCTAAATCCCTCCAATCGCAGCGAATACTTGCCATTTGATTCCACGATCTTGGCCGTACCGGTAGCCGTTCCGTAAGGGCCGTTCTCAAACATACCCGTGTACTTAATTGCCGAGGTGCTGGTATCGATGGGCGGAGGTGGAACAGGCGTGCTGCCGGGCGTAGATTCCTTTTTGCAGGCGATAGCGATAAACAAAAACACTCCTATTGTTATCGAGCTTAACTTCTTCATGGATTTGATTTACTGTTTAAAGAAATACGAAACACCTATACCAAAATTGTTGGCTTTGTTACGGAACCGGTCGTTGGTTTTACCGTCGGAAAAAGTTTGCGTTACCGACTGCGCCTCGTACTCTACAAATACAAATTGATATACCGCTTTCAGGCTCCATTTGGGAGCAATTTTATATCGAACATAGAACTCGGAGTTAAGACTGCCGAGGTCGTGATCTCCTGTAAGTAGCAGGTTAAATGCAGAAGGTTTTGAAGAAGGATCTGTTCTTGTAACACCGTTGCTGGTAAATATCGAACTGCTCTTTCTGCCAAAGGTAAATCCTACGAGGTCGATATTAAAGCCCGCATACCATTTCGAATTGAAATTGTAACCAAGATTTATCATAGCATTTACCGAGTTGGTGAATGGCCGCTGCACCTGGAGGGTGTCGAAGTTTTGCTCCTCCTGTCCTGCAAAGAAAATCAGGAAAGGTGTGGTAAATGAGCGAGTATATTTTGCCGGGCCCGCAGTTAAAAAATCTTTTTTAGTACCGAAATAGCTGGTCACTCTTGCTCCCAGCCCTATCTCAAATTTTTTGTTCTTTCCCCATTTCCAGTTGTGCACAAACGAAAATGCTCCTGTTCCCTGCGAGGCCCCAATAGTGCCGGTAAGATCGATATACTGGCTTACCCTGCTGCTTTTGACCTGTTGCGCAAAACTTGTATTTGCCAGGGCTGATAGTAACACAATAACAAAAAGATTTTTTTTCATAAAAGGTTTTTGCCTGTTGATTGCTTATTTATTGAATAAATTAATTATTGTATCAAGGCCGATCCGAACAACACGCCGAATTGCTGGCACCAAATCAAAACGTAGCGGTATTGTTTAAAATCGGGCATGCCACTGAGCGAATAATTCTGGTTCCCGTTTACCGAACGCAGGTTGGCGATGTTCATGAATGCAACTGCATTTATGTCCTTCGCCAGGTACACTTTCAAATCGGGACCATTGTCTGTTTTAAAGTTTTCGAGCCTGAGTTTTTTTGTGCCGTTATCGTCGTAAATCTTAACCGAACCACTGGTGGGATGTGCTCCGTTGGTAAATGTTCCCTGTGCAACGAGGTTACCGGCAGGAACATCATCGGCGCCGGGAGTAGTAGTTGTTTCGTTTTTTTTGCTGCAGGCACTTAAAACAAGTACGATTGTCAGCATCATTAGCGTCTTCATATCAAATGGAGGTTTTGGTTTTGAAGAAATGAAGAAACTGTGCACGGTACACCCAGGCCAATACGGCACAACAAAGCCAGGCTATCACACCGTACAGGAACAATCCGTAATCGCCGCCATAATCAAGCCCCAGTTTGGTGAAATGAAAAAAGATAGCACCCGACATCAAACCCAATCCCAGCAAAGCGCCCAGGCCCGTTGTACGGGGATAAAGGATAAGCAAGGACGCAATCAGTTCCATTACGCCGGTGCCGATTCGGCCCCAGGGCTCCATACTCAATTCAGTAAACAGGCCCACCGATTCTTCGTGACCCGTAAACTTGAAGAAAAGCGTTTGCAGCATTATCAGGGCGGCAAGCAAACGCAGTATCCAGTGAAATATAGTAGCGCCTTTCATTGTTTGTTTATTAGGTTGATAAAACTTCTTTTTTGAATGCAGCCCGAAGCCGTTTAGTGAAATGTTTTATTCCAGTTTGCATCGGCTTTGCGCTTCAGGTTTGTTTCATCTTTGTTCCAATCGGTAAGGGTGTTGTTGAAAAATTTGTTGTAGAACAGGTAAAGCTTACCGCCAACTATTTTAAAGGTCTTGGGATCGATGCTTACTTTTTCGCCCTTCTCTCCCATCGCGTAAGCACACCAGCCACCGTATTCGGGTTCGTACCTGGCAGGGTTCTTCTTAAACTCTTCTTTATTGGCTGCCGAAGAAAAATAATAAGTGATGCCCTGGTGAAATACGGCATGTTCTTTTGTACCCTTCACGGCTTTGTTAAGGGTGAAATAGGCCACGGCATCGTAGCCCTCTATGGCAATCCCGCCGTCGAGGTTGAAATGTTTTTTACGCAGGGCTGCCGCATCCTGTGCCTGCGCAAACAGCACGAGAACAAAAAAATTCAGCAGGAACAATACCGGCTTTTTCATAACTGAAATGGTTTTCTGTTTTTTGAGTATATACGAATAATACCGAACAAAGATTTCCAGCAATTCATCGAAAACTTTGCAAAACAAAAATAGAAGCCGGCTGCTCCCTGGCTTGTCATTTAAATGACACTCACCGTGTTTTGGAACTTTTTAACATCTGGGAAACAAATCTTCTGGCGGTTAAAGCGAATCAGGCCTTCGGCCGATAATTCGTTGATAAGAGTAGTAACTGTTTGACGACTCGATCCGATTAAATTGGCAATATCTTCGTGAGTGAGATGATTGGAGATACAATATCCTTCGGGCGATTCTTCGCCTTCGCTGTCGATCATCAGTTGCGCTATAAAATTTACAAGCCGGGTTTTTACGTCCCTATTCAACAGGTTTACCAGCCTGCTTTCAATATTGCGCAGCTTGGAACCTACCTGTTTGCTATACTTGAGTGCCAGTTCCGGCCTTTTCGTAAGGAGTTGGTTAAAATCTTCGATCGAAAAGGCACAGAGGCTCACATCCGATTTATACGCCTGCGCAAACTCTCCTTTTAAGTTATTGCGTTCGAGGGTAACCTGTCCGAAGATTTCTCCTTTTTGTATGATTTCCTTTACCACCTCGTTTCCATTGTCGTCGATATACCCTATCCGGATGAACCCGTCTTTAAGAAAATATAGTTTGTTATGGTGAAAGGCTTCGAAGTATACATAATCGCCCTTGCGAGCTTCAACGAAGTTGTGAACAACGTTCAATTCGTCGTATTCGTCGTTGCTGAGATGAGCCCAGAGATCGTAATTGCGGATCAGTAGCCATTTGTCTTCAACCGACATACGGGGAATTATTTTACGTGGTTAAATGTACGCATTCACCTTCAAACAAGATTTATTTGTTTAGGTCAAACAATGCAACGATGTTTTGATATATTTGATCAGAAAAGAAAACTTAACCGTGAAAAGCAAACTGCTCTACCTGCTACTGTTATTCGTATTGCCGGCCTATATTTCAAACGGCGCCATTTCCCTCGATCCTTATGCTGCACACGCGGCTTTTCCGCCAACGGCTAAGCCTGTTGCTGTAAAGAAAACCTGGAAACAAAAGTTTGTCAACTGGGTGCTGAAAAAGAAAATCCAGAACTACTTCAAGAAAAAGAAATTTGCTGCAAAGGGCGACCGGGCAAATACGGCTCTTATACTCAGTATTATTGCGATAGCCAGTTTAATGGTGCCTTTCGTAAACCTTTTATCTTTGCCTTTAGCTATAATTGCATTGATAATGGGTTACAATGCCCGTAAAGCTGACCCCCAAAACCGCGATGCAAGGTTGGCTATCATTTTGAGCTGGATTACACTCGGACTTATAGTTGTAAGCGTTGGCGTTGTAATCTTGCTATATTCTTTGCTTTGGATCTAATTAATAAGATATGAGAGTACCATCTATGGCCGAAATGATGGCGGCCGGAGAAAGTCCTGAAGTGTTATTTTGGGTAGGTTGTGCCGGAAGTTTCGATCAGCGTGCGCAAAAAATTACGAAAGCCTTTGCAGCTATTCTTCAAAAGGCGCAGGTAAAATTTGCCATCCTCGGCAAGGAAGAGATGTGTACGGGCGACCCCGTACGAAGGGCCGGCAACGAATTTATGTTCCAGATGATGGCCTACCAGAATATCCAAATCTTAAACAATTACGGAATCCGGAAGATAGTTACTACCTGCCCTCATTGCTTCAACACTCTCAAAAACGAATACAAGGAGTTGGGCGGCGATTATGAAGTAATTCATCATACCACCTTATTGCAACAGTTGATCGACGAAGGCAAGATAAGAATCAAGGAAGGCGGTGTTTTCAAAGGAAAACGCATAACCTTTCACGATAGCTGCTATCTGGGTCGCGCCAATAATATTTACGAAGCTCCCCGAAAAGTGCTGGAACTGCTGGATGCTGAACTGGTGGAAATGAAGCGTTGCCGAACCAATGGCCTTTGCTGCGGAGCCGGCGGGGCACAAATGTTTAAGGAAGAAGAAAAGGGAACAACCCGCATCAACTGGGAACGAACCAACGAAGCGCTGGAGACCGGCGCCGGCATTATTGCTGCGGCCTGTCCATTTTGTAATACCATGATGACCGATGGCGTGAAAACAAAAGAGAAAGAAGATGTACAGGTGATGGATGTAGCCGAGTTGGTAGCGCAGTCGCTCGAAGAATGATGTCTTGTGGCGGACTCTTCGCTTATTGCAGAACGACTGGTTTTTACTGCTCCCTGATCTTGCTGAGTTGATCCATCAGCAACACGGCTTCGCCCAATTTCCCCTTTGGAATAGGAACATGGATTTCGTCGCTGGTACTGCCTTTCCGGGTGTTCCAATGGTAAGTAATCTCAAGAACCTTAGGATCGGGTTCTTCCAGTATTTTCACCTCTCCCATCCAACGGTCTTCGTCGGCAAATGGATTTAGCTTATCATTAATCAATACTGCATTTCCCGTTATCACTACTGTATTGGGCAATTTAACCGCCCTGCCAATTGAAGAAATGGCAAAATGATAACTCAGCATGCTGTACAATATCGAGATGGTGGCACAGATAGCAATCACCACCCACCACGAAGTTTCGCGATAAAATTTAAACAGCAACGAGGAAACGACAGCAATCACCAACCCGGTTACCACTGCACTCAGCTTTCTATCCTTCAGCTCCCATGCATAAAATTTCTTCCATTCTTCTTCGGTATAGGTCCAACGGGCCAATACCGAGTTGATGGATAGCGGAGCCGCTGTTTCATCGCCTCCTGCATTTGGCGGAGGTTTCGATAAATTAATTGCAGGAGTTTTCTTTAACAACCGCATCTGTTCATCGGCTTGCTTTAATTTTTTTGAAGAAGATCGCAGCGATTTTACAGAGCCTGCAATCATCAGCGCACTGCTGGCGAACAGCAACAAACCAAGTGGCCAGAGTTGATGCGGATAGCTACTCAACAACCCAATGGCTAATGGCAACACGCATATCCCTATTACGAGCAGCATAACACCGGTAAACAAACCACCTCTTGCAATAATCTTTTGATCCATGAAGCCTTTTAAGGCAAAATAGCCCCTCAAAGCTCATTCCTCAATACCCTTTAGGCGGTATTTATAGTTGTACTATTTTTGTGGTCAAAATATTTAGAGGTCTTATTGAAGATTTGATATGGGAACGCGAAGGAATTTCTTCTGTCTTCAAGTTATTCAGCAAGACCGGCACCATTGATGAAACCATTGATATGAATTGGAATTACCAGGATTTATTACCAGCAGATTTTGCCCCCGATTCAAGGGTTTGGATATACCAGGGCAATCGCATTTTTTCTTTGAGCGAAGCATTACAGGTGGAGCAGATGCTAAATGAGTTTGTAGCAAACTGGAAATCGCACGGCACGCCGGTAAAGGGTTATGGCAATCTTTTTTTTGGCCAGTTCATCGTGCTGATGGCAGATGAAAGGGCGACAGGCGTAAGCGGCTGCAGTACCGATAGCTCGGTAAGGCAGATTAAGGAAATAGAAAGTCATTTCAACGTAAACCTGTTCGAACGGCAATTGCTGGCGTTTGTGGTAAAAGATAAAATTCAATTATTACCTTTTGCGCAGCTTCAGTATTCTGTAGACAACGGCTTCATTAATGCCGATACTATTTATTTCAACAATCTTGTAGCCAGCAAAGCCGATCTTGAAAACAAATGGATGGTACCTTTAAAAGAAAGCTGGCTGGCGGGAAGAATCCGGCTAAACCAGGAATCTAAGGTATAGCTCAGGATCGGTTTAATAGCGCTGTATTCCTTTGGTAAACGCTCCGTTTATGATGTTCTCCGTGTTTTTGCACCGCAGAGAGAAATGAGATCGCAGAGGAATAATCTAAATCGTTTTCTGTGATTCTCCGCGTTAACTCAGCCTTCTCATGTTCTCCGCGGTAATTTTTTAACCACGGGTTATACAAAGTAAACTCAAGGGATTCCGAGTTAGTATTCCTTGCGTCGTCGCGTCGTTACGATACATACAATCCTCCTCGTGCTTCCCTGCGTTCTCTGTAGTTATGATGGATTTCCCGCAAATACGCAAAGTCGCAAGGAAACAAATACTCCGTTTGTCTCTTTTTAGGTTTTTTGCACCACCTTTTTAGGAACCTGTATAAAGTTGTAGGTGACAGTAAGCCTGTAGTTTTTCGTTTGCGTATAGCTGTACGATTCGTGCGAAAAATTGGTTCCGTAAGTCAATGTCTTATTCTCCTGTTGCCGGATGGGATCGATGATATTGATTGTTACAACCAATCTTTTTTGCAGGAGTTTTCGCTGCAGTCCCATGTTCATGCTTGTATTCCATCGAACATAGCCCTGGGGATTGGCGAAACGATTAAAGGTAAACCCTGCATTGAAATTCCATACATCCTTCGGCGCGTAGTTCCCGTTAAGGTTGGAATTAAACGAGCCACCATTTTGGTATCGATAAGCCTTTTTGTCAAAAGCGCTGTACCGATTGTAGGTATAACTCGCGCTGAAATTCACCCGCATCTTCTTTGACAGGGTCAACCCGTTCCAGGAACTGATTTCGTATTCCAGCCGATCGTCGATATTCTGCCAGGTTACAAAAGTTTTTCCATCGGGCTGCAATGTTCTTATTTGAGCAAACACATCCTGTACAATATTATAACCAAGGCCCAGGTTCAGGTAATATTTATCATTACTTCTTCCCAGCAGCAAATCGAAATTATGCGAAGTGGAAGGCTTGAGGCCGGTATTGCCAAAACGAAGGTTATACGGATCGGCATAATCGATGCTGGGATTCAACTCCCCGATACCCGGCCGGCGGATGGTACGTCGATAAGAAACGGTGAGATTCAATACTTCTTCCCATTGCTGGTTGAAGTTGAAAAAAGGCAGCATCGTCCAATAATCATTGCCCGCCTCCTGCTTGGTATGGTAAAGATCGAAATGCACATGGGTTTGCTCGAGATTAAGACCGGCAGATACACTTGTTCCCGTTTTAATCGTATGCCGTGCCGATAAGCGGAGGTTTTTTATTTCCTGCCTGAAACGGAAATCGTTGCTCAACAATTCGCTTTTTACAAAAACCCGGTCGGGCTTTTGTAAAAATTGCGAAAGAAGTTCTACCCCGCTGCTGGAGAAATTATAATAAGCCCCTGCGAACAACCATGTCTTCTTATTGGCGAGGAGTTTTTCGTATGCCACGCGCAGGTTAACCCCGTGGTTGCGGCTGTCGGTGATTTGTTGCTGGGTGGAATCAACCCCGGTTGCCGAATAATCCGGGTTTAAATACTGCTGGTAAAAGCCCCTGGTATTGGTATTACTTGATAAATGACTGTTGGCAAAAAGCCGCAAAGTTTCTCCCGGCTTCTTCCCCTTATGCGTAAACGTGAAATTGAAAGACGGATTGATATTGCTTCCTTCGCTGGCAATGGTTCTTTTACTGAGCCGGTACAATTCGTTAAAGCGATTGATATTGCTGAACTGTGTATTGCCCTCGTTGTCGAAATCATTCTGGTTAAATTGAATGACGCCGTTGATGGAGTTGCGGGCATTCATTTCATAGTCGACCGACAGGCGCGCATTGGGGCGAAGGCTGGAATTGCGATAATTGTTTTCGGTGTTGAAATAATTGCTGGAGTCGGCATAAATATTCTGACGTTTTGAATAACCATGCCCTTCGAAAATATTATGAACCAGGCTTGCGTTGAAGTTTATCGACAATCCTTTTTTGCGATAGCTGAAATTGCCGCTGGCTCCCTGTTCCCCCCTTGTTCCGGCAAAAACACTCAGCCTTCCACTCTTACCCACCTTCCCTTTTCGCGTCACGATATTGATAACTCCTCCCGGTTCATTTGCATATTGTGGCGGAGGGTTGGTCATCACTTCAATTCTTTCTATCATACTGCCGGGCATCGATTCCAGGAAATCTTGCAACTGCTGCGCATTCAGTTCAACTGGTTTGTCGTCGATCAATATCCGGGGTTCTTTTCCGCGTACGGTGAGCTTTCCATTTGCATCGGAGGCAACCAACGGCACATTTTTGAGGAGATCGCTTGCATTGGAGCCGGCGCTCAGGGGCGATTCGGAAGCGTTGAAAGTGATATTGCCTTCCTTGCTTTGAATAAGCGGCTTTTCGGCATATACAACTACCGCCTGCAATTGATCGCTGGAGGTTTTTAAAACGATATCGTTAAGACTGAAATCAAATCTCTCGGGCCTGATAGAAATACTATCGATAGTAAGGGTTTGAAAACTGGTAAAGCTGATCCTGAGTTTATAAATACCGAACGAAATGGAGTTGAAAACGAAAGAACCGTCTTTAGCGGTGATGGTTCCTTTCCGAAGGCTGCTATCGACCAATAAAATTAACTCCACGCTGGCTCCGGCAACGGCCGATCTTTTCTCGTCGAGTACATTACCGCTTATTAACCCGCTGGCATTTTGCTTTTGCTGGCCAACGATATTAACCGCAATTAGAAGAGTTATCAAAAGAGCCGTTACAAGTTTAAGGAACATGCGTAAAAGTAAATCGATTGGCCTGTTATAAAAGCTGATTTTTAGCCAGCGGTAAATAAATTCCGCTGAACGGATAAGATGCTTTTCATTCCGAAAACCTTGCAGCTAATAGCCGTAAACAGGCAATAAGTAAGGAATTACTACTACGAATGCGGCGGAAAAATTTGCGCATTAAACTTCACAAGTGGCGACAGCCGTCCCTCTCTCGCCACTTCCCTCCTCCCACTCGCCCCTTCTCCAAACATTCACTTCCTGCCATCCTGTCACCATATCCTCTTTTTAGCTATTTTTGCTGTTCAAATTTTATCAAGAGATGCTGGATTTGATGAATAACAAGGTGCACGACGAGAGCAGGCAGGGCGAAGCTTATGCTCCGTTTGCATTGGATCCCAACGATTACAAAAAGAAGTTTTATATAGAAAGCTATGGGTGCCAGATGAACTTCAGCGATAGTGAAATTGTGGCTTCCATATTGAATCAACACGGGTTTGGCGCCACTCGCCTGGCCGAGGAAGCCGACCTCGTATTGCTGAACACCTGCTCCATTCGCGAAAAAGCGGAACAAACCGTTCGAAAACGACTGAACGAATTTCGCCGGATAAAAGAAAGTCGTCCCGGGATGCTGGTGGGTGTGCTGGGATGCATGGCCGAGCGCTTGAAAGCAAAATTGCTGGAGGAAGAAAAACTGGTGGATATGGTGGTAGGCCCCGATGCTTACAGAACATTGCCAGCCCTCATTGAAGAAGCCGAAACCGGACAGAAAGCGGTGAACGTGCTATTGAGTCGCGATGAAACTTATGCCGATATATCGCCCATTCGTCTCGATAGCAATGGCGTTACTGCTTTTGTAAGTATCATGCGGGGCTGTAACAATATGTGCAGCTTTTGCGTGGTGCCTTTTACGAGAGGAAGAGAAAGAAGCCGCGATGCCGGATCCATTGTTAAGGAATGCAGCGAATTGTTTGACCAGGGCTTCCGCGAAGTGACTTTGTTAGGGCAGAACGTAGACAGTTATTATTATACCGGCGATTCAGGAGAAGTGGTGACCTTCGCCAAACTTCTCGAAAAGGTAGCACAAATTTCTCCCCTGCTGCGCGTGCGCTTTTCTACCTCGCATCCAAAAGATATTACCGACGAGGTATTGCATACAATGGCAGCCTATGAAAACATCTGCCGATATATTCATTTGCCCGTGCAAAGTGGTTCAACACGGATACTGCAGCTGATGAATCGCACCTACACGCGCGAGTGGTATATGGCCAAGGTGAAAAGAATTCGGGAGATCATGCCCGATTGCGGTATCAGTTCCGATGTGATTGCCGGCTTTTGCACCGAAACCGAAGAAGATCACCAACTCACGCTCGATATCATGAGCTATAGTAATTACGATATGAGCTATATGTTCTTTTATAGCGAGCGGCCGGGTACCCTGGCGCATCGGCGTTACCAAGACGATGTGCCCGACGATGTAAAGAAAAGACGATTGCAGGAAATCGTGGAATTACAAAATCGTCTTTCCCTGGAAAGCAATAAAAGAGACCTGGGAAAAACATTCAAAGTGCTGATAGAAGGCGATAGCAAAAAAAGTGACCAGGATTGGATGGGAAGAAATAGCCAGAATAAAGTGATCGTGTTTCCTAAAAATGGAGCCGCATTGAAGAAAGGAGATTATGTAGAGGTAAGAGTAAACGATTGCACCAAGGCAACTTTGCTGGGGGAACTGCTGTGAGAATTCTACCGCAGAGAACGATGTAAAAAAGTAACCTCGGAGAGTCTTGAAAAATTAACCACAGATTTCTCAGAGTTATCGGTGGTTAAAAAAAGGAACTATGGACATTCAAAGCATAAAAAATCGTTTTGGCATCATCGGCAATTCGCCCTCGCTCAACTATGCTTTGCAGGTGGCGGCGCAGGTAGCGAATACCGACCTCACAGTATTGATACACGGAGAAAGCGGTGTAGGTAAAGAAGTATTTTCCCAGATCATTCACGCCTTATCATCGCGCAAGCACAACCCTTTCATCGCCGTTAACTGCGGTGCCATCCCGGAAGGAACCATCGACTCTGAATTGTTCGGCCACGAAAAAGGATCGTTCACAGGCGCAGTCGATGCGCGCAAGGGATATTTTGAAACGGTAAACGGCGGTACCATCTTTCTCGATGAAATCGGTGAACTGCCTCTCGGCACGCAAGCCCGTTTGCTGCGTGTACTCGAAACAGGCGAGTTTATACGAGTGGGATCATCGAAGGTGCAAAAAACAGATGTACGCGTTATTGCCGCTACCAACCGCGACCTTCTCGAAAGAACCCAGCAGGGAAAATTCAGGGAAGATCTCTACTATCGATTGAGCACCGTGCCCATTCGTGTACCGGCATTAAGGGATAGAAAAGAAGATATTCCCTTATTGTTTCGCCGATTCGCTGTTGATTTTGCCGAGAAGTACAAGACTGCTCCCATTCAACTCGACGATGAGGCAAAAAATCTGTTAATAAACTATGCCTGGCCGGGCAATGTGCGCGAATTGAAGAATATTGCGGAACAGATATCGGTGCTTTCGCAGGATAAACTGATCAGTGCTCAGGATCTTCGGCGCTTTTTGCCCGAAACAAGTGCCAATCGTTTGCCGGTATTGGCGCACGGCAGCAGCAATGGACATGAGTTTGCGAACGAAAGAGAAATTCTGTATAAGCTCTTTTTCGATATGAAAAAAGATGTGACGGAATTGAAAAAGATGTTTGTAGAAGTGATTCAAAACCCCGCCGCGGTTACACAAAACCAATCTTTCCTGAACGAATTGAAGGAACTAAAATCGCAGGAGGTCTTCCATCAACCCGCCGTTATGCAGCCGGTGGTAAGCACACAGCCGGTGGTAATTCCGCACGACGAAATTCACCAGCACGAAGAAGTGGAGGAATCGTTGAACATAATGGACGTGGAGAAGGACCTGATCGTAAAAGCACTGAAAAAACACAAGGGAAAAAGAAAAGATGCTGCAGCCGATTTGGGAATCAGTGAACGTACTTTATACAGGAAGTTGAAGGAATATGATATTAAGGAGTGATGGGAAAGGAAAACAGAAAATTGGGAAATGAAGACAAATAGACAATACGCCAATGGTAGTAAGGGGAACCGGGGAATTGCTATGGGCTTTACGCCCCTGGTTTTTTATTGCCTATTCCTGGTATCTCTCCTCTCCTGCTCGGCGTGTAAGATTTACAAGTTCAAAGATGTTTCCATTCCGCCCGAAGTAAAAACGGTGCGAATCCAATACATCGAAAACAAAGCCAGGTTTGTAAATCCCCAGCTCAGCCCGCAGCTTACCGATAAACTTCGTCAGAAAGTAAACAATCAAACCCGGTTAACCCAGATCCAGGGCGACGATGCCCATTACGATATCAAATGCGAAATAACAGGATACGATGTAACCACCGCGGGTATTTCGCAGCAACAGGCCGCGACCAACAGGTTGGTGGTAACAGTAAATGTTGTTTTCAAAAACCGGCTCGACGAAAAAAAGAATTTCGAAGCGCCTGTTTCCCGTAACTTCGATTTTTCGGCGAACCTGAGCCTCGACCAGGCACAGGCCCAACTGACGCCGACCATCATTCAAAACATGGTCGACGAAATTTTCAACCGCATTTTTTCCAACTGGTAAGCATTTGCATGCACACATCCGTTCATACCATCGTTCACCAACTATTTGGCTGCGATCACCTGGAGCAGGTAAACGAGGAACAATTAAGAAATTTCATTGAGCAATACCCTTATTCTTCCATTGGCCATATACTATTGGCTAAAAAAGTAAAAGATGCTGGCCGAGACTATACAAACGAAGTAAGAACCGCCTCTTTGTACATAAGCGATCCGCTTTGGCTGTATAGCTTCCTGGTCGATTCGGAACAGTCTATGCCCGATGTTAGCGTTGAGTCGCATACTTCTATTGAAACAACAACCAGTGTTCAGTTTCCTATCGAACAAGTGCAGGCGGCGAATGAATCGGGAGATGAACAAAAATCCGGTGAAGAAACTATCGTAGTGGAAGAAACAATTACGACAATTACCGAAGAAACAGAGTTAGTGCCAATAAAGGAACCGGCGCTTTCACCCGAACCCGTATCCGAAAAGGGTATCGACGAACAGGAATTGGTTTTTGAACCCTATCATACCATCGATTATTTCGCTTCGCAAGGAATCAAACTCAAACCCGAAGAACTTTCGAAAGACAAATTTGGAAGACAACTGAAAAGTTTCACGGATTGGTTGAGGAGTATGAAGCGGATTGCGCCAACAGTTGCCGAACCAGGCGGTTCCGAACTCCCCCTCGACCCCTCCATCCAGAAAAATGCGGAAGAATCTGTAGAAACCAGCGAAATAGAGACGGAAGCCATGGCCGAGGTATGGGCCAAACAAGGAAAACCCGCCCGGGCCATTGCTATTTATCGCAAATTAAGTTTGCTCAATCCCTCTAAAAGCCATTATTTTGCAGCCAAAATCGAACAATTAAACTCGTAGTATTATGATGATTTTATTCCTGGTGCTGATCATCCTGGCCTGTGTGGGAATCGCCTTTTTTATTTTGGTGCAAAACCCCAAGGGTGGTGGTTTGGCAGGAAATATCGCGGGATTTAATACCCAGTTCATGGGCGTTAAACAAACAACAGATGTGCTGGAAAAAGGTACCTGGGTACTGGCTTTCGTGATCGCGGTGCTGTGCTTGGTTTCTGCTGCTTTTATGAGCGGCGGTTCATCTGGTACAATACGCGGTGAAAACGCAAGACCTACCACTACTACAAATAGCACGGCGCCGGTAACAGCGCCCCCGGCAACTACTCCTCCTCCTGCCCAGAAATAAAACTTTCTATATAAAACAGTCAACCCTGCTGGCTACGGCGGGGTTTTTTATTTATTTTACGAAAGAATACCTCTGTTATGCGACGAAAGATTATTTATGGAGTTATCGGCGCGTTGCTGCTCGTACTTATTATAGCCGCATCGCAATTCCTCTCCTCTGCTACTAATTTCTCTGAGAAGTCGAAGTACCTGTATATAAAAACAAACAAAGCCAGCTATGCCGACCTGCTGCAAACCATCAAAGACAGCCAGCTTGTAAAGAGCCCGTGGGCCTTTGATTTTGTAGCAAAGCAATTGAACCTCGAACAAAAAATAAAACCGGGGCGATACGAAATAAAAAATGGCATGAGCGTACTGTCGATAGTACGTTTAATACGCAATGGTCGCCAGGCGCCGGTGAAACTGGTAATAACCAAACTTCGCACGAAAGAGGATCTTGCCACATTTATCGGTAAAAAATTTGAATGCGATTCTGCCTCGCTAATCGCGTTCTTGAACAACCCTGATTCTTTAAGAACATACGAACTGGATACATCCACTGCCATGACGGGCATAATACCCAATACCTACGAGCTGTTCTGGAATTCCAACGCTTCGGTTATCATGAAAAAACTTTTTTCGGAGAAAAAAAATTATTGGAACGAAGAGCGAAAGAAGCTTGCAGCCGAACGAAAGCTAAACGAAACAACTGCCTATATACTCGCCTCGATTGTTGAAGAAGAAACCAGGGATAACGAGGAAAAAGATACTATTGCCAGCGTTTACCTGAACCGCTATTATAAAGGAATGCGCCTGCAGGCGGACCCAACCGTAAAATTTGCATTGCGCGATTTTGGGTTGAAGCGCATTTACGAAAAGCATCTTGCGGTGGAATCGCCTTATAATACCTATCGCAACGCAGGCCTGCCACCGGGCCCTATTTGCACGCCTTCGATTCAAACATTAGAAGCGGTATTGCATGCTCCATCTACCAATTATCTTTATTTTGTTGCAAAGAGCGATTTTTCGGGAAGGCATGTGTTCAGTGAAACTTATGAACAGCACCTCAGGTACGCAAAAGAATTTCAGCGGGCGCTCGACAAACAGCAACAAATTAAGGCAGCAAAAGAAGATATCGGTTCGCAGCCATGAAAAAAATCGAACGCATCATATTGAATTGGGCGCCGATCCGCGTGGTTGTCGATAAGAGCAAAAAAATTATTTTGCCGGGTTTCGACGGAGTGCCTCTTTACGATGTTGCTTCCTTTTTCATCAGCGAAATCAGGAAGGAAGGTCTGAACGAAAGAGCAGCAGCCATCGCCTACAATTTTATCATGGCCATTCCGCCAACCTGTTTATTTCTTTTCACACTAATACCCAACCTGCCCTTTGTGCCGAGTAAAACAATTCAAAGGCAATTACATGCTTTGATCACCGATATCATTCCTGCCAAGGAACACAACGCGAATCTTATAAAATTCGTCGATAGCTTCTTTGCAGGATCAAAAGTGGGACTGCTCTCTTTTGGTTTTGTATTACTCATTTATTTTGCCTCGAATGGCATGATGGGCCTGATGCGTTCTTTCAATAAAAGCTCCATCGGTTTTTCAAAGAGAACGGGCTTACAAACACGCTGGATGGCTATCAAACTCACCTTCCTGATTATGGGCCTGGTGCTCGGCTGCCTTATATTGCTGATCATGCAGGGAACTGTAATTTCCTGGCTGGGTGTAGAAAACAACCTGCTGGTGATTTTCTTCAGCACTTTTCGCTGGGTATTTATGCTGGGGCTGATTTTTTTCACCTTTGCTTTTATATATAAATATGCTCCGGCGGTTACCAAACGCTGGAGGCTATTATCGCCCGGTGCTATCCTGGGAGCGGCTCTGAGCGTACTTGCTACCATTGGCTTTTCCATATTTGTAAACAATTTCGGCCGTTACAATGCATTGTACGGTTCCATCGGCTCGGTAATTGTATTGATGATCCTGATCTTCATAAACTCGCTCGTATTATTAATCGGGTACGAACTCAATGCCAGCATTCACTCGCTCAAGGCAATGGCCGAGGAGCGTGAACTTCACGAAAAAGAGCATGCGTCAGTGGCCGATGCCCCTTCTTCGTGACAAGGTAGCCGCCAATACCTCCTTGTTACCATTCGACAAAACCAATTTTTTTCTCCTGTGTTATTGATTTAAATTTCCTGTAACACCGAATGGTGAGCAAGCTTGTCAGATCCAGTATTTCGTCAACTGCAAAAACGAATTCTCATGAAAAAGATCATCCTGCCGCTGTTATTGATTCCCGCATTGGCCTTTACATTCCGTTATGCCGATCCCCTGGAAATTGGGGCGACCTTGCCTAAGGTCGACAGAAAGATGAAAGATGTATCGGGTAAGGAAGTAAGTTTCGCCGACGTGAAAACCAAAAAGGGGTTGCTGGTAATGTTTAGCTGCAATACCTGCCCCTGGGTTATTCGCAACCAGGATCGCACACGCCAAATCTGCGCTTATGCGATGGAGAAAGGACTGGGAGTAATTTTGCTGAACTCGAACGAAGGCTCGCGAAGCGACGGCGATTCTTTCGAAGCCATGCAGGACTATGCAAAAGAGCAGGGCTATAAATGGTCGTATGTTGTGGACAAGAATAACGAAATGGCCGATGCCTTTGGCGCAGATCGAACACCCGAATGCTTTCTTTTCGACGGCAACGATAAACTCGTATACCATGGCGCCATCGACGACAACCCGCAAAGTGCCGATGGTGTAAACCGCTCTCATCTTAAAGAAGCCATCAACGAAATTGTGCAGGGCAAACAGGTTTCGGTTAAAAAGAGCCGTAGTGTAGGATGTAACATCAAACGAATATAGTCAAAGCCTCCTGCGGGCCATAACAGCACCGATCTCCCAATTGCCATCGGGTATGGGAGATCGGTTTTTTTATAACATGCGTATAAATACGGGCTATTTTCAGCAATAGTACGAGACTTTGCTACTGCACTTATACATACATTTATATCCGAAAAAACCAAAAACTCCTAATTATGAAATCCACATTCAAAGCAACTCCCTCCTTCCACCCTTCCCGTTCAAAATTATTTGCAGCAATCGTGCTGGTTGTTGCAGCCTTCAGTTTAATGGCCTGTTCCGACGGTAAGATTCCTTTCGACGAAGCCCGTGCCCGCGAACAAATCATCCCGGTGAAACAGGGGCAAACCTTCCAGGACAGCTTTGTGTCGGCAAGAGCGCAGCTTTCCCGTTTGGTGATCGATTCTACATTCCTCGGCCGCAAATTCAGGTTACCCAATGCAGAAACTTTTAACCGCGATGCCATTGCCGCCTTGCTGAATGCACCCGGCGCCGATGGGGTTAGAGTTTATTTAGGTTCCGGAGAAAAAGGCGAGCTACGCCTGGTGCTCGTGCCGGTCGATAAAAACGGAAAAGATATTATCGGGCCACTCTTAGGCAATAAAACCGCGTTGAATATTCCGGGCATACCTTCTGCCTATGCACAAAACGGCGGAGATGTAGTGGAAAATGGACAGGTTTGCCCGCCTTGTGAAATTGGTAAATAAAAAAAATTGTGGAATGTCGAAAGACGACGTCCTGTTTCTCTTCAGTCTGACCGTTCTTTTTCCGGCTATTGCCGCTTTGGTTCGCTTTCGTAAAGCGGATAGATCCTATTATCCATTCCTGATCTTTGTAATCATTTCGCTTTTGAACGAACTGCTGGTTCGGTATGCGCTGCATCCCTCCGACCGGGATGCGCGCACGCTGAACTGGCAGGTTTTTAACCTCGTGGAAACGGTGCTGATACTGCTCCAGTTCTATTACTGGAAGGTATTCGACCGGTATAAAAAATGGTTTTATGTCTTGCTTGGCCTCACCGCAGGAGGTTGGATACTCGAGAATCTCGTTTTATCCAGTATTTTCAAATTCAACTCGGTATTTCTTATCGCCCGCTCTTTCGTGATTGTTTTGCTAAGCGTACAAACTATCAATCACATCATCGTGCATCAGAGTATGACGCCCCTTACCCGAAACGCAATGTTTATTATTTGCGTAGCGCTGGTTATCTACTTTATCTATAATATTTTTGTCTTCACCCTGCAGGCAAAAGGAATCAGCAAAACCAACAAGGATCTGATGATCCGGGTATTCGATATTATGGTGTACGTGAACGCTTTTTCCAATATCATCTATGGCATTGCAGTGTGCCTGGTTCCTGAAAAATTTTCGCGCAAGAACCTGTTTTCGGACCAGGGCTGGAAAAACTAAATATCCTGTAAAGGAAGGGGCTCAAACAAGCAAGAGGAATGGTAACAAATGAAGATAATTTTTTCAGTGCTATACTGATCATAGCCATATTGATCGGTATTGTGTTGGCTTATTTCATTATCACCATACTCCGCTATCATCGCCGCTATATAAATCTTCAGAAGGAGAGAATACACGCCGAAATTATTATCCAGGAAAACGAGAGAAAAAGGATAGCCACCGATTTACACGATAGCATTGGGCCACTTCTTTCCTCCGTAAAACTGCAGATCAATAGCATTGACGTGGCCAATTCCGAAGACCAGCGCGTAATCAACAATGCCGGAAAGCACCTCGACGAAATCATCGGGTCGATGCGCGAAATCTCCTACAATCTTCTTCCCAATACACTTCAGCGCAAAGGGCTCATCGAAGCCATGCGGGAGTTTATTGCCAACGTCAAAAACAGGCATAGCACTTCTATAAATCTCTATCTGAAGGACGATATCGAATTGGCGCCCGAAAAAGAAATCCATGTGTTCCGCATCATCCAGGAAATTATCCACAATACCCTTAAACATGCCCGTGCAAAAAACCTGCAGCTGGGTTTTGGAATAGAGAACGGAGAATTGCTAATTTTAACAAAGGATGACGGCGTGGGCTTCGATCCGGAAAAATCGAAAAGAAACTCAGAAGGTTTCGGGCTGAAAAGTATCGAAAGCCGGGTGGATATTCTCAAAGGACAATTGAATATTCAATCGGCACCGGGCGACGGAGCCAGCTATTTCATTAAAATACCTTTGTAACACATGGAAGATAAGATTCGTGTGGTGATTGCGGACGATCACGAAATTTTCCGCGATGGCCTGTCGCTGATGCTATCGAAGCAAAAGAATATTGAATTGGTTGGGCAGGCCGAAAATGGCCGCCAATTGGTTGACCTGGTGGCAGCGCTTAAACCGGATATCATTCTCACGGATATCAAGATGCCCGTTATGGACGGTGTTGAAGCCGCCCGCTGGGTAATTCAGAAATCGCCCGATACCAAAATCATTGCCCTTTCGATGTTCGACGAGGAAAACCTGATTGTTGATATGCTCGAATCGGGCGCCAAAGGTTACCTGCTAAAAAATGCCGATAAACAGGAAATACTCGAAGCGATCAGCACCGTGCATGAAAACAATACTTATTACTGTCGCCTCACCTCGGCACGCCTCGCCAGCATGATTGTGAAGAGTAAATTCTCGGACAATAAGAAAACAAAACCAGCCGAGTTCAACGAACGCGAATTGGAGATCATACGCTATATCTGCCAGCAAAACACGGCCCAGCAAATTGCCGACAAATTATTTCTCAGCAAAAGAACCGTAGAAGGTTACAGAACCCGCATACTCGAGAAGATGAATGTAAAAAATACGGCCGGGGTGGTGATTTATGCACTCAAACACCAATTGATAAAGGAAGAAGAGTATGGTGAAATGTAGATGAGAAATTTATAAAGGCAGGGAGTTTATATGCCTCATTTGTTTTCGGTCTCGGCCACCATTTTCTCCACCTCCAGCATCGCCTGCCTATCGGTTACCTGCCGTTGAATGAACTTTCTATAGCCGGTTTTATTATTCACGAAAAGATTGGCAGGAATGCCGCCGCTCCATTTAATATCAATTCTGGGGCAGAAATAATCCGCGTTGGTTTCGTCGAGCCAAAACAAAGTGGCCGCAAAATTTTTCTGCCTTGCAAAATCCTGGATCTTTTTAGGGAATGCCTCGGGGAAATCGAGGCTCACCAACACCAATTCCGGCTTTTTTTCGGAATGCTTGTTAATTGCTTCCTGCAACCAGGGAATTTCGTGAATACAGGGACTGCACCAGGTGGCCCAGAAGCTAACTACGAGCGGATGATCTGCATTTTTTATATAAGCTTCCAACTCCTCAATTTTCACTTTCTTCACGGTTTGCGAGTAAACGGTGGATGTGGCCGTTAACATCACGATTAACAAGAGTCGCACGGACACACGACACACGCTACACCAGCTGCGCGCGCCTTGCCACTTTTCTTTTCCCAACTTTATTTTCATTGTACTAAACAAAATTTATTTTCATATCGTATCCCCTTCCATTCCCCATTCATTCAGCAAAATTCCCAACTGTGGTTCTTTGAGTTTACAACGATTATAATGGCCGGCAATGGATTTTTGCCTGTAGGCTTCGTAAAGGGTAACGGCGCATGCCACCGAAATATTCAATGATCGAATAATACCAACTTGCGGAATGATGAAATTTCCATCGGCCATGGCCCGTATTTCATCGCTTACTCCCGCATGTTCGTTTCCAAATACGAGGGCAATGGGTTCCGTCATATTCAATTCGTAAAGGTTGGCCGCATCACTGCTTAAGTGTGTTGTTAATATACGCGTATATTTTTGCCTCAACGCGGTAAAACATGCCTGTGCTTCAGAAAACTGATGAACGGTTAGCCATTTGGCTGCGCTCGACGAACTGCGGGCGCCCCATTTTTTATGGCGGGGAATCTTTGTATTCAATACAAAAAGCTCCTGCACACCTACGGCATCGCAGGTACGCATTACCGCCGAAATATTATGCGGGTCAAAAACATTTTCCAGCACAACAGTAATATCGTTCTGCCGTTTATGGAGTACGGCTGTAAGCCTCGATCTTCTTTCTGGCGTCATATTTGTAAAATAGATGAACGAAAGTAAATAAAACAGTTGTTGTATCCGTAAAACCACTTAACCGCTGACGATGAAAAAGCTAAAGAAAACCCTGAAAATTACAGGAATCGTTCTTTTATTTCTCATAGGCTTCCTGTTTGCTGCGCCCTACCTGTTCAAATCGCAGATCGTTTCCTTCGTAAAAAAACAAATTAACAATAGCCTGAATGCGAAAGTAGATTTCAAAGATGTAGATCTCTCCTTTTTCCGTCATTTCCCTAAAGTAGCCGTGGCGCTCGATCAATTGCAGGTAGTTGGCGTCCATGAATTTTCGGAAGACACTCTTATTGCAGCAAAAAGAATAGACGCAGCCGTAAACATCATGAGCGTGATAAAAGGCGAGAATATGAATATTTATTCGGTGGAAATTGACGAGCCCCGTATTCATGCCATCGTTAATAAGGAAGGCAAGGCGAACTGGGATATTGTAAAAACCGATAGCAGTGTTACGAAGGAAACAGGCGAAGAAAAACCTTTCAATCTTCAATTGCAGCGATACCGTATTAACGATGGTTATATACGCTATGTAGATGAGCCGGGCGATATGGATGCAGAAATGGTAAATCTCGATCACGAAGGCAGCGGTGATTTTACCGCCGATCTCTTCACCCTCCGAACAAAAACAAAGGCTGATGCGGTAAGTTTTACCTACTCTAAAATCCCCTATCTCGCCAACACCCAAACCGGCATTGATGCCGATATACAAGTAAACAACAAAACAAACACTTACACTTTTAAAACAGATAAGATCAACCTCAACCAATTGGTATTGGCTGCCGAGGGGTTTTTCCAGATGGCAGACAATTACAAGATGGATATAAAATTCAATGCGCCTTCAACAGACTTTAAAAATATTCTCTCGCTTATCCCGGTGGTATATCAGAAAGATTTTTCGAATATCAAAACCAGTGGGCAGGCGGTTTTTAACGGTTTCGTGAAAGGGACTTATAGCGAAACGCAAATTCCGGCTTATAATATTCATCTCGACGTTAAGAACGGATTCTTTCAATACCCCGATTTGCCAAAACCTGTAAAGGATATCAATCTTACGCTGAAGGTGGATAACCCCGACGGCGTTACCGATCATATGGTTGTTGAAATACCCAGGGGCCATATCGAGATCGACAACGATCCTTTCGATTTCCGTTTGCTGGTAAAAAACCCGGTGAGTGATATGTTTGTAGATGCAGCCGCAAAGGGCAAACTCGATCTTTCCAAAATAGCGCAATTGGTAAAACTTGATCAGGGAACAAAGCTGGCCGGTTTATTGAGTGCCGACGTCAATATAAAGGGTAATGTAGACGCTATTCAGCAACAGCAGTTCGATCGCTTTAACGCGGGGGGAACTATTGATCTCAGCAATTTCTTTTATGCTTCGAAAGATTACCCGGATGGAATAAAATTGGATAAGCTACAATCTTCTTTCAACCCGAAAAATGTAGTGTTGAGCAATATCAGCGGCCAGTACATGAAGACGAATTTTGCCGCCAACGGGCAAATCAATAACCTGCTGGCATATGTGCTGAAAGATCAAACGCTGGATGGTTCTTTAAATGTAAAAGCCGATAAACTAAATCTCAACGACTGGATGGGAGTGTCAACAGATACAGCAACCCAGGGCACAGAGGCGGCGGAACCTTTTGTTGTTCCGAACAATATTCATTTTACCGTAAACGCAGGCGTGGATGAGGTGAAATACGACAAGCTCGATATCCAGGATCTTTCGGGCACTTTGGAGATAGCCAATGAAACAGTTCAGCTAAGAAATATTAAGGGCAATGCATTAAATGGTACCATGAATATTAACGGATCTTATTCTACTGCTGAAAGCAAAAAGCAACCCGACATCTCGCTTACCTATGATGTAAAGGATCTCGACGTCGAAAAGACTTTCTATGCCTTCAATACAGTACAAAAGCTCATGCCCATAGGCCAGTTTATTGCAGGCAAGCTGAATTCGCAATTAACCATGAAAGGGAAACTTGGCGAAAACATGATGCCCGACCTCGGTTCCTTAACGGGTAATGGCAACCTGTTGTTGATCCAGGGTTTTCTAAGCAAATTCAAACCCCTGGAACAAATAGCTCAAACGCTGAACGTAAGAGAACTGGAACAAATTTCAATAAAGGACGTAAAGAACTATATCGAATTCACCAATGGCAAAGTAATGGTGAAGCCCTTCAAAACAAAAGTGAAGGATATTGAAATGGAAATCGGAGGCTTCCATGGTTTCGACCAGTCGATGGATTATATCATAAACCTGAAAGTACCCCGTGCCCTGATGGGTGAAAAAGGCAATGCCTTTGTGAACAACCTGGTTAGCCAGGCCGCTAACAAAGGCGTGCCGGTGAAAGTAGGCGATATGGTTCCGATACAAATAAAGCTTGGGGGCTTCATAAAAAACCCGCAAATAAAAACTGACCTGCGGCAAACAGCCAGCGACCTCGCTACTGATTTAAAACAACAGGTAACCGATTTTGCCAAGGCAAAAGTAGACAGTACCAAAACGGCCGTTACAAAGGCGGTGAAGGATAGCGTAGAATCGGCGAGGAAACAATTGACAAAGGCTGCGGAAGATGAACTGAAGAAAAAGCTGTTTGGTAAAAAAGATTCTTCCACCCTGCAAAATACAGATACTACCAACACCAAAAAGAAGCTCGAAGAAACCGGCAAAGGTTTGATTCGCGACATTTTTAAAAAGAAGAAAAAAGACACGGCGAAAACGGGTGGTTGAGGGGTAAGGTGGTTGTGTTAAGCTGTGAGCGATACTGAACCCGGCCTGTGAAATAAAAGACTCTACTCAAAGCCATTAATTAATACCTCCAAAAGCCGGCGGAAATGGCCATTGCGGCCATCTCCAAAAAAATATGCCTTTACTATGATGTATAGGCATTTTGCCCTATTTTTGCCGTCCTTCGAAAATCAATACTTTAAGAATTAAACGCTTATGAACTATCTGATCTATCTCGTTCCTGTTTTTGGGGTAATTGGCTTGCTATACACTTTCGTAAAGTTCAATTGGGTTTCAAAGCAGGAGGCCGGCAGCGACCGGATGAAAGAAATCAGTAATTATATTGCCGAAGGCGCCATGGCCTTTTTGAAAGCCGAGTGGAAAATACTCGGCTATTTCGTGGTAATTGTTGCCATTCTGCTGGCTGTTATGGCACAGGGCAATGCCGAATCTGACTGGACCATTGCCATTGCATTTGTAATTGGCGCGGTATTCAGTGCCATCGCCGGTTATATTGGAATGAAAATCGCCACCCGGGCCAATGTGCGTACTGCGCATGCGGCGCGTACCAGCCTGAGCAAGGCGCTCTCTGTTTCCTTTACCGGCGGATCGGTAATGGGCCTGGGTGTTGCCGGTTTGGCGGTTTTGGGATTGGGCGGCTTGTTCCTTGTATTAAAAGCCTATTTCGGAGCTGAAACTGTTGATTCGGCGGAAATGCTAAAGACCATAGAAGTATTGACCGGGTTTTCGCTCGGTGCCGAGTCCATCGCATTATTCGCCCGTGTGGGTGGTGGAATCTATACAAAAGCGGCCGATGTGGGTGCCGACCTGGTAGGAAAAGTGGAAGCAGGTATTCCGGAAGACGATCCACGTAACCCGGCCACGATTGCGGACAATGTAGGTGATAATGTAGGTGATGTTGCGGGAATGGGCGCCGATCTTTTCGGTTCGTATGTGGCAACGGTTTTAGCAACCATCGTTCTTGGAAGAGAAACAAAAGTGATAGGTGATGATCTTATCGGAGGCTTCTCTCCCATCCTCTTACCAATGCTGATTGCAGGCATTGGAATCATCTTTTCCATTGTTGGTACCTGGTTCGTTCGGATAAGTGATAACGCCGGCGTAAGCACAGATAATGTGCAAAAAGCGCTGAATATGGGTAACTGGGGTTCGATTATTCTTACTGCCATTGCCTGCGTTGGATTAGTATACTGGATATTGCCCGAAACAATGGTATTGCGCAACCTGGAGTTTACCAAATGGGGTGTGCTCGGCGCCATAGCAGTGGGATTGGTGGTTGGCACACTCATGAGTATAATTACCGAATACTATACGGCGATGGGTAAGCGCCCCGTGCTTTCCATTATTCGCCAGTCTTCAACAGGACATGCCACCAACGTTATTGGAGGACTGGCCGTGGGAATGGAATCTACCTTCCTTCCCATCCTTGTTCTTGCAGGTGGTATCTGGGGTTCTTATGCATGCGCAGGTTTATATGGTGTAGCCATTGCCGCTGCCGGTATGATGGCCACTACGGCTATGCAATTGGCAATCGACGCATTTGGTCCTATCGCCGACAATGCCGGTGGTATTGCCGAAATGAGTGAGCTTCCCAAAGAAGTTCGCGAAAAAACAGACGTACTTGATGCGGTGGGTAACACTACTGCAGCAACAGGTAAAGGATTCGCGATTGCTTCGGCAGCATTAACGGCACTTGCCTTGTTTGCGGCCTTTGTTGGAGTTGCCGGAATCGATGGAATTGATATTTATAAAGCGGATGTACTTGCTTCACTTTTTGTAGGTGGTATGATCCCTTTTATCTTTTCGTCGCTGGCAATTCGTGCGGTGGGGCAAGCGGCTATGTCGATGGTAGAGGAAGTGAGAAGACAGTTCCGCACTATTCCCGGAATTATGGAAGGTACTGGCAAGCCGGAATACGATAAATGCGTGGCCATTTCTACACAGGCTTCCATCAAAAAAATGATGGCTCCCGGTGCATTTGCAATTGTATCCCCCCTTGTAATCGGCTTTGTACTGGGCCCCGAAGCATTGGGTGGCTTCCTGGCAGGTGCAACAGTAAGTGGTGTATTGCTCGGAATGTTCCAGAACAATGCAGGCGGTGCGTGGGACAACGCCAAGAAGAGTTTTGAAAAAGGAGTGGAAATAAATGGAGAAGTTTATTATAAAAAATCAGAACCCCATAAGGCATCTGTAACCGGCGACACGGTGGGCGATCCATTCAAAGATACATCTGGTCCATCGATGAATATCCTCATTAAATTAATGAGCATTGTTTCGCTGGTAATTGCTCCCACCCTTGCCAATATGCACCAAACAAAAGCCGGTCATGCAGGCAAAAAAGAAAACCAGGTAGAGATGCAGATTAATATTGGAGATAAAAGCGGCGAAGAAGGCTCGCTGAATCCTCTCATCGCTGCGCTTCGTGCCGACGGATTGATTGATGGAAAGAATTTCAATATTGAACTCAACAACGGAGAACTGAGCATCAACGGACAGGTTCAGCAAAAAGAAACAACAGACAAGTACCGCCAGTTTTTCAAAAATGAAAAGTTCAAAATAAAAGTAAACGAGAATACGCAAGAAGAGCAATAAACAACCTATCTTTATTGCCCATAACTGAAAGCACTAAATCATACCAAATACCAAAAGCCCGGATGTTTCCACATCGGGGCTTTTTCTTTTTAATGCGCTGTATTCATTTTTCGGGGTTTTACCCCATCCGCTCATTCACCCGTTTATCCATGGAGTTTTCCACCTGTTTATTCACTTTTGCCGGTTCGACCGGCTTTCTTAATTTCCTTTAACATTTCATTACGAAAAATATCGTATTTTTAGGCAAATCTTTATTTTCATGGGAAATAAGTATGTAAAACCAACCGAGAGCGAGTTGGAAATACTTCAGGTGTTGTGGGAAAAGAAAACTGCGAGTGTACGCGATGTACACGAAGAGTTGTCGAAAACAAAGGATGCCGGTTATACCACTACGCTCAAGCTCATGCAGATTATGTACGAGAAAGGGCTGGTAAAAAGAGATTCGACCCTAAAAACACATTTTTACCAGGCTGCCACCAGCCGGGAAAAAACGCAGAAGCATTTACTGGGTAAAATGATCGACACTCTTTTCGGCGGTTCGCCTACTCAATTAGTGATGCAGGCATTGGGAAATCACAAAGCATCACCCGAAGAATTGGAAGAGATCCAGAAAATGATCGACAACCTGAAAAAACAATAATGTTATGGGTTTATTGGCGCAATCCGCTTTCCTAAAGGCATTGGGCTGGGCATTGTTGCATAGTCTCTGGCAAATGGGCATCCTGTGGTTTTTGTACAGCCTTGTCACCGCAAATGGCAAACGCTTCCTGGCAAGGCAACGCTATAATATTGCGCTGATATTTCTATTTATTGGAAGTGTTGCTTTTCTTTCAACGCTGGCCCTCGAATTCTACCAGCATAAAGAACCTTCGGTTATTTATGTTAATGACGAAACAATTGGCTCCAATTCTTTCGGAACAATTGCCTCGTATCTTGAACCAGGTTTGCCGTTGATTTCGGTAGCATATCTTTTGGCTATCGGATTATTGTTTGTACGCTTCTTCCGCCAATATTACTACTCACAAAGGCTGATGAAAGATGGGCTATGCAAAGCGGATCCAGAATTGAGGATGTTCCTGGAGCAAATGGCACAAAGATTCCATATCAACAAGAAAATCAGGATCGGCCTGTCCGAAATTATCAATACTCCTCTAACGATTGGTTTTTGGAAGCCTATGATCCTTCTCCCTGTTGCTGCTATCAATCACCTTAGCATCCAACAAACCGAGTCCATTATTCTTCATGAGCTCAATCACATCAAGCAAAACGACTATCTCGTTAATTTGCTGGTAGCCGCGCTCGATATCGTCTTATTCTTCAATCCATTTACGAGAATACTGAGCAGCACCCTTGTGAAAGAAAGAGAAAATAGTTGCGATGATATGGTATTGCAGTTCCGTTATTCGGCCTGCGATTATGCCCGCGCATTGTTGATACTGGAGCAACATCGTACCGCTGCCACTCCCCTTTTGGCAATAGCGGCCACAGGCAACAACAATAAATTGTTATTGCGCAGGATTGAGCGGATATTATATGGGAAAAGCAATTCGTCGAGTATCAATCACAAGATGTTTGCCTTTTTGTTGTCGGCGTTACTCATTGCATTTACCGGGTGGTACAATCCTGCGAAAGTAATTCAACAGCAGTTTCCATCGCTCGCATCAAAAACAATACCCGCGGCTACGCAAGGTTCAGCAGAGCTGGCAACGGTTTTTGCGGCTTTTTCCGAAACTACTTCGCAGCAGGAGTTAGAGAAAAAGGAGGCAGTGAAAACTTTTTCCTCTATCGCTACAAAATATATTAATGAGGAAATGGCGGTAGTGCCGGAAGAGACCGATGAAGACGAAATTCCATTGCCGGAGAGTATCAGCGTTGCTTCCGATCCGTCTCGTACCGGGCAAACAATAATGGGCTTTGCCACCAATTTGCAATCGAGGGAGTTTGCGATGCAGGATAATAATCTTACTACAACAGTTCCCGAAGCCTACAATGAATTCCTGGTTCCGCAGCCCTACGTGCCTTCCAGCAGTTTTTCTTATCAATATGTAGAAGATACCAGTTATCCTAAAAAGTATATCCCTACTGCCAGCGAATTGAAAGCTAAGGAAGACCTGGAAAAAGCATTAAAAGCGCTTGAAGCGATCGATTGGCAAAAGCTGGAAAAAGAAGTTGGTGCAGCAGCCCAAAAGCTTGATGTTACCAAATTGCAAGCCGAATTGAAGAAGGCTTTGCAGGAATTGGATTGGAAGCAGTTGGACGAAGAGGTAAGAGCAGAGTTAAAGCTGGCCGAGCAGGAATTGCTGGAAAAGCAGGCTTACCTGCAGCAATTGGAAAAATTCCAACGCAATCGCATTCTTAAACAACAGGCCGAGCAAAAAAAGCAGCAACTGATTATTATGGATCGCCTGATGCAAAACGATGAGCTGAAAAAATGCGAAGAAGAAAAACAGAAGGCTCAGCATAAGAAAGTGAAAAAAATTGTGGTGATTTAAATTGGCTGCTAAAAAAAACCATCGATTTCGTAGTAACTATAACTCTTCCCTGTCCTGCAATACTCTGGTTCAAAAAATTCATTGACCAATGACTTTACCGGGCCGCTATTGACCCATTCGCTCATTTCCGAATTCTCCCATTTAAAAACGTTTTTTTCACTGCCGGCCTTAAGAAGCGTTGGATATTTACATGCTGATTGATGCCTGCAACTCGTTAGGCATCGAAGAGCTGCCTGCGCAATGTATGGATCCGGCCGGTGTCCTTTTCACTTTTACAAAGCAACTCCTCCCGCATTCAGCATACAACTGTATAAAATTTAGCCGAATTAATTAGTATCAAGAATGTTTTTGATTATACTGATATGGAGGATTAAAGTAGGCGTTTTATACCACCCGAGGCATTACAATGAAATAAATCAGCAGGGAGAAAGAAAATACAATGAATTATGGATTTTGTATTATAAGACTGCAACCGTGAAAATTACCTGTTATCCATCCGGCTTCACTAGCCAGCATACTCCAATTGTCCGGTACGGTTCAATACAATCTATCGGTTATTGCATTTAGATAAGTTTGGGTATCAGATTTTCTTACCAAACATTCTTCGGGCACCAATCGCCGTATTTATTTCCCAGGAGAAAGCCCACCATAATCTCATGTGTGCCCTTACTTACTGTATTCAGGCGCGAGGTAGTATAATCGTAGGAATATCCAATATTAAAAGTATTGGATACATTCACTCCCAGCATACCGGCAAATCCTTCCCCGGTACGATAGCTGGCCCCTATCCAGGCAAGATCCTGGTATTGGAGTTTGGTATTGATATCAACCTGTGTTGGCAGGGGATTGATATATTTAACCATAACCGAAGGAATGAGATTGAAATCTTCTCCAACAAACAAGCGATAACCCGCTGTTGCAAAAAGATGCGGCACAAATTTCCCATCTGTTTTTCGAACCTCGTAATCGGCAAATGCTACTTTTTGAGGAATGATTTGCATGGCCGATAAGCCAACAAAAAAATCGGCTGAGTATAAATACAAGCCCGCGTTAAAGTCGGGTTTGAAAGTATTAACGATTCGGCTATTGGCCACAGCAGGATCAACAGGAACATAAATAAAGTCCAGCTTACTTGTATTGAGGCTGATATTGGTAATGCCCGCCCCGAAACCCGCTGCAAGACTGGTGCGGGCCGACAAACCAATATGATAAGCATAGGTAACATATCCCGCAAAACGGCTCAGCGGGCCTGTACGATCATTAATCAATTGCACACCGATTCCATGATGAGGCTCTGCGGCCGTATATTCTTCCCAATAACTCTTACCGCGGGGGTTTTCGCCCGGAACACGATAAGAAGTAGCCGTGGTGCGGTAATCTTTTTTACCCAGCGGCGCATGAACAGTAAGATAGGTTGTAATGGGAGCATCCTGCACTCCTACCCACTGGTGACGATGGCTTGCTTTGATATCGGTATAGTTTTCGATACCGCTGATAGCCGGGTTGATGATATACTGGTTGAGAATGTACTGAGTGTAATGAGGCTTTTGCTGCGCCTGCAGTCCCAACACAGTCAATACAATTACCAAACTGAATGCTGTCCTTCTCATAAGTTGTTTCGCTTTTGCGGCACGATACTGTTCACATGGTTTAGACAAAGGATACTGTTTTTTGGCTGCTGCCTTTGTTGAATTCGCCGACTTTTACCTGATAATGGTGATCGAGCCATTCATCTGCTCGCGGCCGTTCTTGGGATTAATGATCCAATAATAAGTTGCCACCGGTAGCGGATTTCCATTATAGGTTCCATCCCATGGCTTTCCATAGCCCACCGAGCGATACACCAATTGACCATAGCGATTGTAAACCTCCACCGTTGCGCCGGGATAGGAATCCAGGTGTTCGATTACCCAGGTATCGTTGATACCATCTCCATTCGGCGAAAATGCATTTGGTACCCTGGGCTTCTTCAGCACCTTTACAAAAACATCATCCTCTTTTTTACATCCAAATTCCGATGTTACAGCGAGGCGGTAGGTGATGTCTTCGGTAGGCGATGCCTTTGGAGCGGCAATTCTTGGATTATCCAGTCCAACCGGCGGCGTCCACAAATAGCTGATATTATCTCCGCTCGCTTTGGGTTGTAATGTGATAAATCCGCCTTCCAGCACAAACCTATCCGGGCCTGCATCCAACAAAGGAGTTGCTGCCACACGAATTGTTTGATCGGCAAATGTGCTGCAACCATTCGTGGCCGTAAAGCTGTACCGGATGGTATGAATACCGGGTTTAGCTGCGGCGGGACTGAAAGTGCCTGAAGGGGTCACAATGCCGGGCCCGCTGAATATACCCGTTCCCGTAAATCCAAATATTTCGCGGGCTTCCGTAATTGGGAATGGAGGCAGTTCTTCGCAAACCAGGTTCATGGGATCAAATACAATTTGCGGGCTTGCATTCACTGTAACCGTACGTGTGATTTCATTAATACAATTGATACCCGAATACGCCACATAACGAATACTGAAGGTCCGCGTAGCCGGCGTGCCAAAATCGGGATACTTGTGCGTATACGATTTTCCCGGGGTTGGATTATCATCTAAAGTTTTAATAGTGGGATCGTTTCCATAGTCCCAATAGATTTCCACTTTAACAATCGAGCCAAAGTCAACAGTAGATGCATCGGTGATTGCGACATCTTTATTGGCACAAAGCGCGCTGGCATTATTTACCGTATAACCGGCAAGAGGCACGGAGCCGTTTACAGTAAATGGCTTGCTTATCGACTGCACGCAGCCATCTTTCGACGTAACGGTTAGTGCAACTGTATAATTACCTACTGCCGTATAACGATGCTGCGGATTTTTAAGATTTGATGTATTGGGATTTCCTGCATTAGCATTAGGATCACCGAAATTCCATAGATAGGTAAATTGTAGCTGGCTGTTATCGCCAATCGTGCTGCTATCGGTGAATTGCGCAAATGGGTCAGACAAACAGACTTCGGGTGTTCCGAAGTTGGATACAGGAAGATAATTTACCTGTACCGGTTTGCTGAGTAAAGAACTTATACAACCCTTGCTGCTCTCCACCACCAGGCTGGAGGTATAACTACCCGGGGTAGTGTATGTGGTGCCCGGGTTTTGAAGTGTCGAATTGTTTCCATTACCGAATGCCCATGTCCATTTATTGATGACCCCATCGGAAACAGTCGACCGATCGGTAAAGTTTACTTGCTGCCCTTCACAAACTATTGTTGAAATATCGTAGTTCACTTGCGGCAGCCGGTTGATGTATATGGGCATGGTGATAGTATCCGACAAACATCCGCCGGGCCCTTCTCCCCTTACAAATACGGTTACCGACTGGCTACCGGGATTGCTGAATACATGGTACACTACAACGGAGTCGGCTCCTGCAGGTAATGTAGCATTGGTTGGCGCATCGTTGCTCCAGTTGAACGTATATTCCGATATCTTCAATCCTGCTGGCTGATTGATCTTTACTGCCACACGAACGGAATCACCGAAGCATTTTTCCGCCGGAGCCGAGACATTGATTTTGGGCTGGGGGTAAATGGTGGTGAGCGCGCGCAACGAATCGTCGATACAGCCATTATTCGATGTAACGGTGAGTCGCACATTAAATGGTCCCGTTGAATAGTAACGATTAACAGGATTTCTTTGCGTGGAAGTATTTCCATCGCCAAAGTCCCACAAATAGGTAAAAAGGTTTTGGGTACCGTCGGCAATTGTACTCCGATCATTAAACTGCGCAAAAGCATTTGGCAAACAGGCCGAAGGCAAATCAAAATTTGCCAATGGTTTGGGATAAATAGTAATGGAGCGTGAATACAGCAAGCTCCTACAGCCCGTATTGGTTTCTACCTCGAGTGTTACCGTGTAATTGCCTGCATTGGCGTAAGTATGTTGAACCGGGTTACCGTTAGTAGCATTGATGGTGGTATTGTCGCCAAAGTTCCATCTCCAATTTACCAGGGATCCGCCGGATACGGTCGAGGAATCGGTAAATGTGATTACAGATTTTTCGCAGAAGGGCGCACTGATACCAAATTTAGCCACGGGCGGATCGGAAAGAGGAACAACCTTGGATACCGTATCGGAAAAACAACCCACATCTGTAATTGCAAAATGCCGAACCGTTTTCGCTCCAGCGGTAGCATATTTATGTTTGGGATTGGCAATTGTACTCGAGTTGGCATCGCCAAAATCCCAGTACCAGCGCACGATTTGCCTGCCCAATCCATTCGTATTATCCATAAAGCTGACGCTATCGGACACACAACCATTATGAGTGAAACTGAAATCGGCCACCGGCGGGTCGAATATCTGTAAATCGTAGTCGATCTCCTGCAAGCCACTGCATCCATCGGTGGTGGGGTTATTGGCAACGATGGTTATAGGATAAGTACCTGTTTGAGGAATAGAATAAGTTTTATTGAGCCTGTAACGGTACAATGTTCTTCCGTTTACTACCCATGTAGAGTCGGCTACGGGTGAGTTAATGGTAGTATCTGTAATTCCGAACGCATTCAGGGCGGCACCGAATATCCATTGAATTTGGGTAGGCTGGTAAGGAAAGGTCATTGAGAATTTAAACGGCGTTCCTTTACAGCCAGCCGGAAAACTTACGGTTCCAAAATCATTTTGAATGCTTACGAATTGATATAGATCCTTCAGGTTAGTCCCGGCGGAATATCCATACGATTCCGCTCCCCCAAAGCCATATGCAATGGCATTAAAACCTGAATCGGCCCGAAGGGTATGCTGCCCCTGCGCCACCTGGGTCGACAAATAGGAATAAGCGGGATCGGCAGGAACCGGAATAAAGGACGTGCCATAACCGACACCATCAATAGTAAATGTGTTGGTGGTCCCCGTTTTCATAATCACGCTCACATAATGACCGGTAATTTGAAAATTAGGGGTGGAATTCAGAATTGCATTGGTCACCGTTTGCTCCACCGGGCTGAGATATATCATTTCTGGGTCCCCGGCTGTATTGTTATTTCCGTACTGGCCCTGGCTTGCGGTGTATTGAGCTACCATAATGGCGTCATCAGCTTCTATTACATGGGGCTGATTAGTTGGACCAAATTCGTAGTACACTCCGTTTACAAAAGCTACCGGCAAAATCAAACCTCCATCTAGTCTTACTGTGGTAGCAGGGTTCTTTTTTACTATTCGAAAAAAGTTATTGGGCTGCGATTGCGTTGGAATGGTAATGTATTTTTTACCCCATGCATTTCCCGGAAAGGCCTGCTGAATAAAATTATCGCCCGAGCCGTTACCTGGTATTGAAATTTTACCGCTTCCCGAAAAAACAGCAATTCTTTTACAGGAGGCGGTGTTGGTGGCGATCGATTTGATGGTCGATCCGGTAAGATCAGAATTCGACATTACGTTGTAGACTTGTCCCTTATTCAAGGTTTCGGTGAAAACAACATTGGCGGGCCTTCCCCCGAGCGTATTTTGGGAAGGGGTAATTTCCACAACTGTATTGTCTTCGGTAGCCACCACAAAAAAGAAGGAATAAGAGATCGGCCCCTCGTTAGACGCCTGGGTATAGTTAATGGAAACATACTCTCTTCCCAGCGTGTTGGTAGGAAAAAGAATGCCTGCCCCGGATACATTTTGGCTATAGATATGCATATACGCCACAACAAACTTATCGGCCGTTACATGAATTCCTTTGTCAAACTTTCCCTCCTGGTTGAGACGGGCGTCTTGCGGCCCGGTCTTGGGTATGGTAACCGTAGTAGCCACATTGTTGGCCGAAACCGTACCCGAGTAACTCCAACCGAGCAATGGGATTTCTACTTTGAAGTTGGTGGTTTGCTCTGAGGTGATGTAAAGCACCATATCCTGGTTGTTAGTCTGGCCACCCACGTTGTGCATTCGAACATGATCGCCGTATCCCAGCCAAAAATCTTTGCCTTTGTTTGTAAAATCCTGTGCATAGGAAATTGCACAGAAACAGAGCAAGCAGGTAATCTGTAGAAGTTTTCTCATTAAGCAGGTATATGAATGGGGGTACGAGGCGCTGAGCAAGATATGAAAATCAACCCACAAATGAAAGTATGTGCGACCTAACTCATCGCACAATTATTTTTAACCTGACCCCCCGGCATTACTGCCCGTTTCCAACCATTCGGCCAGCTATTTCATATCGCATTGTAGCTCTAGATCGCCCGAGCTTTTACGGCCGACTGAGGCAAGCCGTTTGGCAAAATCAATATTTTTTTCATGACCGCATGAGCAAATAACTCCTTCTCAATTGTCGTGAAGAACGCCGGTTATCTGTCAAGTGACGCAATATAACGTAACGACTACCCGGCTCAAATACGTTTTTTACATCATTCAATCAATCTTCTCATTTAAAAGTTCAATTAACTCCATAATTAAATTGATAATCAAATAATAAATGAATAATTATGAAAAATTGTCGCGGATTTCGGGATTTAGCTACTCCTAGAGCCGTTCATGGTCAATTAAGTTAATTTATGTCTATTTTAAAATCCACAACACAACCCATAAATGTTATGGTTAAGAATATATAGCAATTAACTTATTACCTAAAATAGTTAACACCTAAATGTCTGCGTTTTAGATCATTCTAAATTTTAATTTGCTAATTTATTTAGGGCATGTTTTTGTTAATTCCCCGATGCATTTTGGAGGCATTTTTTAAAAGGCTAGATTGCAGCAAATAATTTTTCATGAAAAGCTGGATCGGCCCTACCCTCCTTGTCGTGCTATTGAGTTCGTGCAAAACCAAGAGTTTGGAATACCTGAGCTTCGAGAATTTTAAAGTAGCCAAGCTGGGCTTCCCACAGTCGACCATCAGCCTGAATGTGGTTTGTTACAATCCCAATAAGTTCGGGCTCAACCTGACCAACCTGGAGAGTGATGTCTTTATCAATAAGGAGTACCTGGGAAAGGCAATACTCGATTCCACAATCATCGTTCCCCGGAAAGATACCTTCCTGATACCGGTGAAAATGGATGTGAAAATGGGAGGAACCATGAATACGATTCTCCAACTGATGGGTAATGGCGCCGACAGCACTACCCTTTTAATTAAATTCGAAGGCAAAGCCAGGCTGAAAAAAAGTGGCATGAACCTCAGCTACCCGATCCAATACGAGGAAATGAAAGTGCTAAAGTTTTAGATGCGGACGCAGCTTTGAAGTGAGGACTTAGGCGAATCCGAAATCGGGCACTTGCTATTAGCAAAGAAATTAGATAAACATGCGGCCACTTGTAAACACTCTCATAGAGGTCGGGAGCCGACTGCAAAGAAAAAAGGCCCCGGGAGGCCTTTCAAATTAATTACTGCTTGATAGTTAATCTTTTTTACCGGCCCCGTCTTCTGGCTTTTTACAGCATTTGGGCAGTCGCTTGTAGGCTTCTGGCTCAGCACTCACATCATCGGCATCATATCCATTGTTGGCAATGGCGGCCTTTATATTTTCGATATTGGTCCTTTCAGTAACATAGGTAACCTTGGTTATTTTTTTCTTGAAATCGACCACCACCTTTGATATTCCCTCCATACGAACCAGGTCCGATTCAATTCTTTTTTTGCACATGTCGCATTGTACAGTGGGAGTTTTAATGGTTACCGTTTGCACGGCTTTTTTCGTTTGCGCAAAGGCCGATACGGATATGGCCAGGGCCGCAAACAGGAATAGACTGAGCTTTTTCATACGATCGTTTTTTCAAAAATAACCATAGCCGGGACAATTCAAAAGCCCCGGGGATTTATTTAGGATTTTATATCATTTCCAGGTCAAACACCCTTCCATTCGGCGGGATTCTCGCGCCATCGAAGAATTACCTGCTGCTGATCGGAAGCTACAATGCCCTTTTCAATGGCCAGTTCAATCAGAATAGGGAAATTGGTAAGAGCGTGGTAGGCAAGTTGGTATTTTTTAAATGCCTCATCGGCCACAGGAAATCCATAGGTAAAGATGGAAACCATTCCAATGACTTCAAGTCCTTGCTGTTTCAGCACATCAACTACCTGCAGGCTACTTTTCCCTGTCGACACGAGATCTTCAATAACCACCACCTTCTGCCCTTTCTCATAATACCCCTCAATTTGATTACCAAGCCCATGTTCCTTGGGTTTGGGCCTAACATAGATATAGGGCAGCTTTAGCTGGTCGGCGGCCATGGCTCCCCAGGCAATTCCGGCTGTTGCTACCCCGGCCAGTAATTCTGCTTCGGGAAATTGTTCAAAAACCACATTGCACATCTCCGATTTTATGAAATCGCGGATAAATGGGAAGGAAAGTGCCTTGCGGTTATCGCAATAAATCGGGCTTTTCCATCCGCTGGCCCAGGTAAAAGGTTGCGCCGGATTTAACTTTATAGCATTAATTTGTAATAGCTTTTCGGCAACGGCTTTTGCATTTGTCATAATGGCGAAAGTAAATAAAACTCTAACGCCACTCGCAAATCATCGAGTCGCCTTAACGGGTTGTTGATAACTAGCGGGTATTATCCTTTATAACTGATCTCATGGTTTATGCATCTTAAAATCTACTTTAATGATAAACCTCTTTTCCTGGCAGATGCCATCGACCAGGAAATAGAGCCTTATGTTCATCACGACGATGCCGTTTTCATCGACGAATTCTCTACTCCCGGCATCAATTCCATGCTGCACGAAATGCGGTTGGAAAAAATTCATGCAGGCATTTACTATCATCCCAGGCTCGAAGAGTTAAAAAAAGCGGTTTGGAAGAAATTCGTGGTGGTAAAAGCCGGAGGAGCTCTTGTATTAAATGAAAAAAAACAGATCCTTTTTATTTTCCGCCGCGGCAAATGGGATCTGCCCAAGGGAAAGCTGGATAAGGGCGAAACCCTTGAGCAATGTGCTGTTCGAGAAACAGAAGAAGAGACGGGCCTGAAAAATCTTAAGCTCGATCACCCGCTCTTAACCACCTATCATACTTACGACGAGAATGGCAGGCATATACTTAAAGAAACCTACTGGTATTTACTTCATAGCAGTTCTAACGAAACACCTGTACCGCAAACCAGCGAAGATATCGAAATCGTAAAGTGGATAAGTACACCCAACCTTCATGAAGTGCTGGGCAATACTTATCCTTCTATACGAGACGTGATCAAAAAATGGCAGGAGATATAGCTTCCCGAACCAACTCTAATCTCCTTATAATTTATCTGCGGAGGACTTTAATTTGTTTTTTCAATTCGCCCTCGACCGTTACATTAACTACATACAAACCCTGCGGCAGGTTGCTCAAATCCAGTTGCTGGCTATGTTTCCCTATCGGAAACAAGGTTTTCAGGCGCTTGAGCGATTGACCGTTTACATTCAACAAATGAATTTCTATGTTCTGAGCTTTGTCGCTATTTATATAAACGGTTGTATAGTTTGTTGTAACAGGGTTTGGATAGATGCTAAAATCGGGATTTAGCATACCACAACTATTCTTTACGGACAGTTGTTTTGAAAAACCGAATTTCCCCAGGCGGTCGATCAGTTTCAACCTATAAAAATTATTTCCGGCAGGCGGGTTTTCGTCAACAAAATTGAACAGGGCCGGGCCGTTGTTATCGAAGCCTATTGTGCCGATGGTGGAATAGTTCTGTCCGTCGTTGCTACGTTGTATTTCAAAAATTCCCTTGCCTGCCTCCATCGTTTTCCAGGACACGTGGACATTGCAATCGGATGTGCGGGCGTAAAGTGAGCTAATTTTTACAGGAAGCAAGGCCCCGCAAAAATTGCTATTCAGCTTTGCGTTTAATACTCTTTGTAAGCATCCGCCGCCAAGCGTTATCGTACAGGTATAATCTCCATCGTAACCGCTACTGTAGTTTACGAAATAGAGATCTTTTGTGGTGGACAGGATTACGGGAGAACCGATTTTCTGCCAACTATAGCTTGCGCCGGGAATATCCATTGCAGAAAGAAGATAAGGGCTATTTACGCAAGGTTCGTAAGGATTCACAAACGATAAGTTGCCGATATTTCCTACCACCAGTTCTGAAACGGTGGATTTGCCGCAGTTATCTGTAATCAATAAACTGTACACGGCATACGCATCCAACGAATTGAAAGTATAATTGCCTGCTGCATTAACCGCCACTGTTGTGTAAGCCGATTGTGGGTTGGGTGAAATTCTTTTCAGATCATATTTGAAAGGACCAAAGCCACCAACCTCTATAGTAGCGCTGCCTGTAGCGCCGGGAATTCCGGCCGTTTCGCAGATGAATCCGAATTGCCTGAGTAACTGGGGCGGCGTTGCATCGTTATAAACGCGAACCGTATCACTTAGTTCGCTGCTTGTGGAGTTGGAACACCAACTCTGAACAGCTATTCCTTTCACAGTGTACAAACCGGGGGGAATATTGGTGAAGATTCCGGAATTGTTTTCAGCAATCTTAGTGCCTCCCAGCCACAGTTCGGAGCGATAAGAACCCCATCCGGAATAGTTGATATTGGCCGCGATAGTTCCGCTTCCGCCACACTGCTGGGTAACGCTAGGGTTGATTTCGAATTCAACAATTCTCCAGTTATCGGTGGGCACCGTAAAACTCAAGGGAACAGAGATACAACCATTATTCAGGGTAAATCCATAAGTAGCTCCCGGCGTAAGTGAAAAGAAATAAAACAGGCCATTCGTACTATTCATCGTTGCAGACTGTCCAATATTGTCGGGCCCCGAACCAATGGTGAGTGTTGAAATATCAAGATTAGAAATCAAACCTGTAATGGCTAATTTCACGGTAGTTTTGCCGTCCTGGTAAGTACATTCTTTGTCTACATAAGTTCCCAGATCGGTGGGTAAAAAACCTACCGTTCCAGTGGGGGGTGTTACTATGGCTTGCGTTGTGTTTCCACATGCATCGGTTACTTCTATACGATAGTCATCGAGTGGCAGATTATCGAAACTACAGCAACCCCAATTGCCTGCGTTATTAATAGTTTGAAGAAGATTATTCGTATTGTTATTGAAAAGCCGAACCGTTAATGGTTCTTTTGCGTAATAGTTATACTGATGCTTAATACTGATAGTAAAAGGATCCGATCCTCCCCCACAGCCCTTAAGAAGCGGTTTCCAATAAGTTTGCAGGGTATCCACATCAGGGTAATCGTAACACTCGGTGCGGACCTCCCCGCAAGGCGTGGTCACTTCCACTACTACATCGCGCCGGGGAATAACAAAATACTCGTTGCCAGAAGCGGTTAGCTCAAAACTTTTTATCAGGGCGCCTGGTATGCAATTGCCTGCTTTTTCGTAAACGCGAAAACGAAGCCTGGGATAGTCGCTCAACGAAACGCCCTGGTAATTGTCGTCGTTCATCCAAAAATAGAGGCCGGCGGAGTCGCAGGCAACATTATTGAAATCAACCGAAGCACCTCCGAAATGTGCAGCAGGATAAGTAGGTTGTAAATTGATGGTTTTAGTAAGAAAAACTCCGCAAGCATCTTTTACTCTTACCTGGTAAACTCCCCAGGATGAAGTTGTGAAACTGGTGGAAGCTCCGTAGTTTGACAATGCATCGTTGTAGTTGGCCGATCCATTTTGAATAAAAGAGTATTGCAAAGGTGCTTTACCCCCACTAATGCCCGTTATGGTGATGGTTCCGCCTGTTGAATAATTGGTGCATATATTATTAACAACAACATTGAAACCGGGGTCGAGCGGAACGTAATTATTATTTACAGTAACGGTTACGTCTGCCGTTTGCGCATTGCAAGTGGCACGAAAAATATAAGTACCCGCAGCCAATGAGTTAAAGACTGCCGAACTTTGTTGCACTCCAACGCGGGAAGGGCCCGAAATAATTGAAAAGACAACTGCAGCATTACCAACAGCGTTTCCTCCCAGGGTAACGATTCCATTATCGGGACAGTCGGCGGCGCTTACCGATGAAACAGTTAACGTTAATGTACCTGGGCATTGCGCAAGGCTTGTTTCGAAACCCAGCATGCACAGGATAGTAAAGGATAAGCTGATCAACGAAGTTTTCATGGGTTCAGTTTTAAGCAGCATATAGTTGTCAAAAATTCACTATAGATTATGCTGATGATTTTCAATAGTAAACATATGCACGATTTATTACGAGCCACAATAATTTCTACAGGAGACTAAGCATTTTCCTTTACTTGAAGTAGGCCTGCCACTACGGCGGGTAGCTTTGATTGTTGATAAACAGGAGATTCGGCAGTTAAGAACGGGATTCCGAACGTGGATGGAAAGGTTTACCGCTATTTCGACGATTTGCCTGATTTGTCCGACGGGTAAATTGAAATCGCAGATGCGGCACTTGATTTAGCCGGCCGGTATTAAACTTACCGATTATAGCGACAGAATTGAATATTATCTGCGCGATTAGATTGATAAAATTTTTCGAGTGAGCTAAGTTTTGTTTTTGTGTGCAATTACAGCAACGGTAAGTCGGCTCACACAAACGAGCTTTTGCTGCTCATCGTATATTTTTATTTCCCAAACCTGGGTATTGCTACCAATATGAAGTGGTTTTGTTATTCCGCTTACAAAGCCCTGGCGCGCGCCCCGAACGTGATTGGCATTGATCTCCATGCCCACACAAATAAATTTCGAATGATCAACCACCATGGCGGCGGCCACGCTTCCAAGAGTTTCGGCCAATGCCACCGAAGCGCCCCCGTGAAGCAGTCCATATGGCTGCTTTGTTCTGTGATCGACCGGCATGCGTGCTTTAAGATAATCATCACCCACTTCCACCCATTCAATTCCTATATGCTCGCCCATGGTGTTTTTTCCCAGTAAAGTAAGATCGTTTACCGACAAGTCTTTCTTGAACCAGATTGCCATATCATTTACTTTTTTAGCGACTTTATTACTACTTCTGGCAAAAAAGGGGAAGCGTCGCCGTTGTTACGAATTATGTCGCGCACAATTGTTGATGCTACCGACGTGTACTTGGGTTCGCCGGTAAGAAAAATAGTTTCAATGCTTTTATCAAGGGTGCGATTGGCATCGGCAATCGTTTTTTCGTATTCGAAATCGCTTACATAACGAATACCTCTTAAAATAAATTTCGCCCCGATTGTTTTACAATAGTCGATAGTCAATCCTTCGTAGATACCGCCCGAAACCTTGGGTTGGTCGCGATAGATTTCCTGTATCCAGAATAGTCTCTGATCGGCCGAAAACATAGGTGCTTTGGCTGCATTTAAACCAATACCTACCACAATTTTGTCGAACAGCGGCAACGCCCTATCGATAATATCGGTGTGACCCAGCGTAACCGGATCAAAAGTGCCGGGAAACAAGCAAATTCTTTCCATGATGCTTTTGATGAGTGATGAGTATTGATGCCAAGAGCGTTTTCGAACCCCGGGGAACCGGCCGGACAAAATCAAATCAGGAGGCCTGCGGGCTTAATAAATACAATGCAGCCATGCGCACCGCCACTCCATTTTCTACCTGCTGCAGGATTATCGACTGCCCGCTGTCTGCCACATCGCTGTCCAATTCCACGCCCCTGTTAATAGGTCCCGGATGCATAATTACAATTTCTTTTTTCAAATCGCCGAGAAGACGACGATTGATACCATAGGCAAGGCTGTACTCGCGAAGTGATGAGAAGAGAACCTGGTTTTGCCGCTCCAGTTGTATGCGCAACACATTCGCTACGTCGCACCATTCCAGCGCCTTTTTTAAATTGTATTCAACGCGAACCGAAAAAGCTTCTTCCATGAATGGAGGAATCAATGTTGGCGGTCCTACCACGGTAACCTCTGCACCCATTTTTTTCAAAAGGTAGATATTGCTCATGGCAACGCGGCTGTGCATAATATCGCCAACGATTGCCACTTTAAGTCCTTCCAGTCGGCCAAACTTTTCACGCATCGAAAACGCATCGAGTAAGCCCTGCGTAGGATGTTCGTTGATGCCATCGCCTGCGTTGATAATTGCCGCGGGTATATGTTTTGCCAGAAAATGCGGGGCTCCGCTTGCACTATGCCGCATTACCACCATATCCACTTTCATCGAAAGGATATTATTTACCGTATCGAGCAGGGTTTCGCCTTTTTTGACGGAGGAAGTACCTGCGGTGAAACTGATGGTATCGGCGCTCAGTCTTTTTTCTGCTAATTCGAAGGATATGCGGGTGCGGGTAGAATTCTCGAAAAAAAGATTGACGATGGTAATATCGCGTAAAGAGGGAACTTTTTTAACGGGCCGCTGTAAAACTTCTTTGAATTGAGATGCTGTATTGAGAATAATCTCGATGTCGCTGCTGGTAAGATCGCGGATACCTAAGAGATGTTTGGTGGAAAGCTTCATCTTAGGGGGCGAAGATAGTGTGGAGAAATTGAAAATTAAAAAATAAAAAAACGATAGGCCAATTAGCCAATGAGCGAATTAGCCAATTGGCCCACTACCTCATTGGCTAATTAGCTAATTGGTTAATTGGCTAATTATTGGCTTCTTACTATCGCGTGATTCATTTTATTCAAAACAACTCAGGCTGCGCGTCGCTTCCCGCTGGTTTCACCCATTCCATCTTTACACTCTTGGAATAGTCGAGTAGTTTAGCCCCCACGTTTTTCCATGCCCCCACCTCAGCTACCTTGGCAATTTTGAATTTTGCCTTGCGGACTTGCTCACCCCTCCCCTGTTGCACCGCCAGCAAGGGTTCTTCATCGGTGCTAACCGCTTCGAGGTAATTCCCTTCACCTTCTTTTATAAACAAAAATTTGTTGCGCATCGTGGTGGTTTCAATCTTGAAGCGCTTTACATTGAACTGCAGATTTTTTTTATCGAGGTATACCGCCGACACAACCTTTTCAGGATTGAATTTCTCAATCAATAACACTTTCTCCGGCTCAATTTTCTGGGTGAGTTCCTGGTCGGTTATTTCATAGGTTCCATCTTTATAAAATACTACGATCTTTTCATCAGGTTCAAAACTGCCAAGCCATATTCCCTTTTGTTCCGTATTGAGACGGCCAAACTGATCGTCGAACCAAAGTTTTTTCCCGCTTAAGGTTGAACGGCCCGCTTCTTTAAACTTCACCGACTTTATTGGATACTTTGTAACCTGGTTACCCATGCTTCCTCTGCCCTTGATCTCCAGTTCTTCAAAATAAAAATCAAATTCCTTGATCCTGGCCGTGCAGTTCGGGCTCAATACTACTTTCACCACTTCCGCTTCTCCATTGGGATTAACCGAAAGATAATGCACGCGACTCTTGTCGTCGCCACGTGTAAGGTCGTACTCTTTGTCGCGCGTTACTCCCGTTACATTGAAACGTTTAGCATAGCTTATTCCTCCCTTTCCGTCGGCATAAATCATATTATAAGTAGTGCGATCGTCGTTTTTCTTGAATACAGCCACGTGCAATATGTCTTTACCGATATACACTTTGTCGGCAACCTTTACCACTTTCATGATGCCTCGCTTGGTGAACACGATGATATCGTCGAGACTTGAAACCTCTGTCACAAACTCATCCTTCTTCAGGCCGGTACCCACAAAACCATCTTCGCGGTTCACATATAATTTTTCGTTGGCAATAGCCACCTGCTTCGCCTGTATGGCTTCAAATAGTTTTATCTCTGTTTTCCGCTCTCTTCCTTTCCCATATTTATTCAGCAGGTTTTCGTAGTAAGCCACTGCGTAGTCTACAAGATTTGCCAAATGATACTTCACCTGTTTGATATCAGCTTCCAATCCCTTGATCTGCTCATTCAACTCATCAATATCAAGTTTATAAATCCTCCGCACCGGCTTTTCTGTAAGCTTGATAATATCCTCTCGTGTAATATCGCGTTTCAATTGTTTTCGAAAAGGCACAAATGCTTCGGCAATGGCTTGCAATACTTTGTCCCAGGTGGCGTGTTTCTTTTCGAGTTCCTTGTAAATCTTTTCTTCGAAGAAAATCTTTTCCAGCGAAGTGTAATGCCATTTTTCCTGCAGCTCACCCAGTTTTATTTCCAACTCACGCTTGAGTAGATCCTTGGTTCTATCGGCAGAAATCCGGAGCAAATCATGAACGCCCAGGAATTGAGGTTTTTGATCTACGATTACGCAGGCATTGGGCGATATACTCACTTCACAATCGGTGAAGGCGTATAAAGCATCGATAGTAATATCAGGAGAAATGCCTGCAGCCAGTTCAATATGTATTTCAATTTCGGCGCCGGTATAATCCGTAACCTTTTTGATTTTTATTTTACCCTGGTCGTTGGCTTTTACAATCGAATCCATTAAGGCAGTTGTGGTCACTCCAAAAGGAACGTCGCGAATCACCAGCGTACGCTTGTCCAATTCCTCAATGTGTGCACGCACTCTTACCTTACCGCCACGCTTTCCTTCATTGTAATTGGTAACATCGATCATACCGCCGGTCTGAAAATCCGGGAACAATTCAAATCGCTTGCCACGTAAATACTTTATGGAAGCTTCAATTAGTTCGCAAAAGTTATGCGGTAATATTTTCGTGGATAATCCTACCGCAATTCCATCCGCACCGTGCGCAAGCAACAGCGGAAATTTCATGGGCAGGGTTACCGGCTCATTCTTTCTGCCATCGTAACTCAGTTGCCATTCGGTAGTCTTAGCGTTAAACGCAATATCCAGCGCCAGCTTCGAGAGCCTGGCCTCTATATAGCGGGGCGCCGCTGCTTCCATTCCCGTTCTCACATCGCCCCAGTTACCCTGTGTATCGATCAGCAGATCTTTTTGCCCCATGTTCACCAACGCATCGCCGATACTTGCATCGCCATGCGGGTGGTATTGCATGGCCTGACCAATAATATTGGCTACTTTACTGAAGCGCCCATCATCCATTTCCTTCATGGCATGAAGAATACGGCGCTGAACAGGTTTCAAACCATCTTCCACCGCAGGCACGGCCCGTTCCAATATCACATAAGAAGCATAATCGAGGAACCAGTTTTTATACTGCCCCTGTATGCCTCCCTCGTTTTCAAAAAAACTTTCTTTCTTTTTCGCTGCACTCATAATTATCTTTTTCCTATTTGTCCTAGATGCGTGTAGTTAAAACCATCAAAATGCTTGAGGCCGTAACCAAAAAAACGATCCATCGAAGAATGCCCCAACAATACAATTCCGGTATTCATCAGTTCCCTGTTGTCTGCAACAAAGGCCACTACCAGTACAACAGCGGCGATCCCTTTGTGATGAAAAAAATTGTAGCCGATTGCTCCTGCCTTTTTACCGAACAGGTAAGCGGCAAAACTGATATCGGGCCCGAGCAGGAATAGCAAATACCACCAGTAGGCCGCCTCCCAATGGTAAAGTGCCAGCAGGCAGGCAAGCGCAATTGCCAGTTCTTCTAATTTCAGGGTTGTCTTCATGCTTCGGTTGACAATTCGCCAATGGTGAGTTGTTGTGCCGTTTTGAGTTTTATTTCAAAATCTTTCCATCCTTTGTTCACATCGCCCGTAACATCAATCTTTCCATCTGCAATCATTTGCTTGATGCGGCTCATCAAAAACACATCGCCGGTTTTTATTTTCATTCGGTTGAGTGTGTTGTGCAAAACCCGCGAAGCCTTTTGCCAATCGTTACTGAGATTTTTTACAATCTCCGCATCGTAGAAATTGATTTCCCTGCCAACAATCTTTTTCCCTCCTTCCAATATGCGCACCATGGCATTTTCCTCGCTCAACTTCTTCCATTCATCCGGATCAACTTCAAATTCGCTAAGCGTTATTGGCCGCGCCAGGCGCTTTGCTTTTACAGCTTCTTTTGGCAATATTTCATGAATTCCGGATGGATAAAACAATTGTCCCTTTTCGTTGATAAAAGGAAGATTGTTCAGGTATAGTACCATCACCCTTCCCTGGAATTCGCGCAATTGAGGCATCAACCAATAGTAACCGGTTACGTCGTGCTGATTTTGCCCCATCCATATCCAGGCCTCAAGTTTACTGTCATCTTCCAATTGCTGTTTGATTTTGCTCACAGTTTCCCTATCATCAAAACTTTCCACGGTATCGGCTCCATAGGGAGAATCTTTCAGCAATTCTCTCCACCAATCTTCGCGCATCTTCCAACCTTCTTCGGTATCGAGCGCGGCGAGGGGACCAACTCCCCATTCATCCTTGATCTCAAAAATTTCACCTTGCAGGCTTTCATCAAGCTCCATTGCTTTCTGAATAACCTCTACATCGGCAGTTTGAAAAACGATATGTATCATGACGCTTTAAAATCTTTTCTTAAAATCGGTTTGCAATTGAAAAATAGAATCACCCTTCTTTTCCGCCATCATTCTTCTTAATAAAATAACATGTTCGAATTGGCTATGAAAATTTTTGTTCGCCTATACTGTTCTATACTGGTATTAAGTTAAAAGTCAAAAGGCAAAATTAAAAAAGCACAAACATTCATGTCATATCAACTCTCAACGTAGCGCCGGTTCTTCGGCCAAATCCATTTCAATTCGAAGGTTATCGATGATAAAGTCCTGGCGCTCGGGAGTATTTTTCCCCATATAATATTCGAGCAATTGCTGAATATGGGTATCCTGCAGCAACATTACCGGATCCAGTCGCATTTCGGGGCCGATGAAGCGTCCGAATTCATCCGGAGATATTTCGCCCAATCCTTTAAAACGGGTGATCTCGGGTTTGCCGCCGAGTTTCCTGATGGCTTCCTGCTTTTCCTTTTCGTCGTAACAATAAATCGTCTCCTGTTTATTTCTTACCCTGAACAAAGGCGTTTGCAAAATGTACACGTGCTGGTTTTTCACGAGGTCGGGAAAGAATTGCAGGAAGAAAGTCATCAGCAAAAGACGGATATGCATTCCGTCTACATCGGCATCGGTGGCTATAACAATATTATTGTAGCGAAGATCCTCGTATCCGTCTTCGATGTTCAATGCGTGCTGCAATAGATTGAACTCTTCGTTTTCGTATACTACCTTCTTGGTTAATCCAAAACAGTTGAGCGGTTTGCCGCGCAACGAAAACACCGCCTGTGTTTCCACATTCCTTGCCTTGGTAATAGAACCGCTGGCGCTATCCCCTTCCGTAATAAAAATGGTGCTCTCTTTTGCTTTTTCCAGTATGATGTCTTTATCCTTACCCGTTGGTTCGTCGTTATAGTGGTAGCGGCAATCGCGTAATTTTTTATTATGAAGATTGGCCTTCTTGGCTCTTTCGTTTGCAAGCTTCTTGATACCGGCAAGCTCTTTTCTCTCTCTTTCATTTTGCTCGATACGTTTTTTCAATGCATCGGCAACCGAGGGATTTTTATGGAGGTAGATATCAAGTTCCTTTGCCAGGAAATCGCCCACGAAGTTTTTCATGGAAGGGCCATTTTCCGCTACATTGAGCGAACCGAGCTTGGTCTTTGTCTGGCTTTCAAATACCGGCTCCTGCACACGAACCGAAATAGCTGCGCTGATGCTGCCGCGAATATCGGCTGCATCGTAATCTTTTTTATAGAACTCGCGTATTGTTTTTACATACCCCTCTTTGAATGCGGCCAAATGCGTTCCACCCTGCGTGGTAAATTGTCCGTTTACAAACGAATAGTATTCCTCCCCGTACTGGTTTTCGTGTGTAATGGCTACTTCAATATCATCTCCCTTTAAATGAATGATGGGATAGCGCAATTCATCGGCATTGGTATTGCGCTGCAATAAATCGAGCAACCCGTTTTTAGAAACGTATTTCTTTCCGTTGAAGCTGATGACCAGGCCCGCATTGAGATAGCAATAATTCCAGAGCTGTTTATCGAGGTATTCGTGTATAAAATGAAAGTTTTTGAACACGGAATCATCGGGTATAAAAGTTACCATGGTTCCGTTCGATTCGCCGGTTTTGGTTTCCTTGTATTCCTTCACCAGTATTCCCTTTTCAAATTCGGCTGTTTTTTCCTTACCATCGCGAAATGAAGTAACCTTGAAATAATTACTCAGCGCATTCACCGCTTTGGTACCAACTCCATTCAAGCCAACTGCCTTCTGGAAAACCTTGCTGTCGTATTTGGCGCCGGTATTGATCTTACTCACCACATCTACCACTTTTCCCAACGGAATACCCCTTCCATAGTCTCTTACGGTAACCGTACCTTTTTCAATGGTAATATCAATTTGTTTTCCATAGCCCATGGTGTGTTCGTCGATACAGTTATCGATGACCTCTTTCAACAACACATAAATACCATCGTCGGGGCTGCTTCCATCTCCTAGTTTACCGATATACATACCGGGGCGAAGGCGGATATGCTCCCGCCATTCAAGGGTCTTGATACTTTCTTCGTTGTAGTCGAACAGGTTACTATTGTCTTTTTCCTTTGCCATCTTTAATCCTCCTGCCGCTTTTAAAATTGCGAGCCGATAGTGATCTTGTTGATTTTAGTTTCTTATTCCGTTGTTTCACAATGTTTTTGACTGCTACCACCCACAATAGCTTTACTTCAAACCCGACAAATATACCAAAACAGGCTTTGCCCCGCCTTTCGATAGTTATTAACGATTGTGGAAAAATCGAATCGACTTAACCGCGGACGGCAAGGAATGTTCTTTCGCTAATAGCGCTTCCCAAGTTTTTCTACACCTGCCACCAGTTTCTTCCAACATAAAATTTTTAATAGCCGCTAGCTGCCCTTATTCTCCATCGATTGATAAATTTCTCTTACACCATAACATTCACCAGCCACCAGCCACAACCTCCGGCTTATAAAACAAAGCCCCGGTTGCCCATTTTAAATTTTTAATTTTTACTTTTAAAAAATGCCTGAATACAAACAATTTCATCCCAAAAGCCGCGAAGCCTGGCGCGATTGGTTGCAGAAGAATCATGCTTTGTCGGACGGAATCTGGTTCGTTTATTATAAAAAAGAATCGGGCAAGCCCCGCGTAAACTACGATGAAGCGGTAGAGGAAGCACTTTGCTTTGGATGGATCGATAGTCTCCCACGCAAGCTCGATGAACAAAGATCTATGCTGAAGTTTACTCCGCGAAAACCCAAAAGCGTTTGGAGCGAACTTAACAAGACGAGAATTGAAAAATTGATTGCAGAAAAAAGAATGATGCCCCCCGGCCTGGAAAAGATTGAGCAGGCAAAAAAAGACGGATCGTGGCACACACTCAGCGCAAGCGATGAGCAGGCTAAAAAAAATACCCTGCCCGCCGATCTTGAAAAAGCTCTTCAAAAAAATAAGAAGGCCTTGGAAAATTTCCCGGCTTTCAGTTTGAGTTGTAGAAAGCAGTTTTTGTCGTGGATAGACAGCGCCAAAAAAACCGAAACCAGGAATGCCCGCATTCAACAAACTGTGCTGATGGCCGCCGCCAATAAAAAACCGGGACCATCCGGTTTTAAATTATAGTTATGCCGCAAAAAATTATTGAACTTAATCAACTTGCCATTAAGCTGGGTGGACTGGATATACTTACCGGCATCAACTTAACCATTCACGAAAATGAACAATGGGCGCTGGTAGGCAAAACGGGAAGTGGAAAAACTTCTCTTGCCAAAGCCATTGCCGGGCAAAGTTTTTTTACAGGTACCTGTTCAATTAACCACAGAGGTAGTATTGAATGGGTAGAACAGCAACATCGTTTCCGAACATTGTCCAATACGCAGGATTTTTATTACCAGCAACGATTTCAATCGCAGGATGCCGATGACTCGATGACCATTGAAGAAGAGTTAAAAGAACATCTTGAAAAAAATCCCGGCGCCACCGGGTATTGGCTGGAAACCCTGCACCTTAAAAATCTGTTGAAAGAACCGCTTATTCAGCTCTCCAACGGTGAAAACAAAAGAATTCAACTGATTAAAGCTTTGCTGAACAAACCGTCTGTTTTGATTCTGGATAGCCCTTTTATTGGGCTTGATCACGAAGGCCGGCAAACGCTTCACCGCATCGTCAACAGCATCGTTGAAAACGGAATTCAAATTATCCTCATCACTTCTCCCAACGAAATCCCCTCCTGCATCACGCATGTTGCCGAGTTGGAGAAAGGCAGCCTGAAATTTTCGGGAGAAAAAAAGGATTTTCTTAGCCGGCAAAATTATGCCAAAGAAACAGGGATAATTACCAAAAACGAAGTTCAATCGCTGGCGCCGACCGAGGAGCACGATTTCGAAAAAGCGGTGAGAATGGTGAATGTGTCAATCCGCTATGGCGATCGCACGATACTGGATCATATTAGCTGGGAAATAAAAAAAGGCGAATGCTGGGGACTGAGTGGGCCGAACGGCGCCGGCAAATCTACCCTTTTAAGCCTGATAAATGCCGACAATCCACAAGCATATGCCAATGAAATATATCTCTTCGATAAGCGAAGAGGCAGAGGTGAAAGTATCTGGGATATCAAAAAAAAGATTGGTTTCGTATCACCCGAACTTCATTTATATTTTCCCTTCAGTACATCCTGCTATCATGCAATAGCTTCAGGACTGTTTGATACCATTGGCTTATTCCGTACACTAACAGAACAACAAGACCTGCTGGTTAAGCAATGGATGCATTTATTACAACTCGACCTGGTCTCCAATAAACCATTGCAATTACTTTCGGCCGGTGAACAGAGAATGTGTTTATTGGCAAGGGCCCTGGTTAAAAACCCGCCCTTACTGGTACTCGACGAACCCTGCCAGGGTCTCGATGAGGAACATATTCGTTATTTCAACGCCATCGTAAACCGGCTTTGTACCGAGTTTGGCACTACTCTTATTTATGTAAGTCATTACCGCGAACAGTTTCCCTCCTGCGTAAACAAATTCCTGCATATTGAATCGGGAGGAACGATACGTGAAGCCTGAATACATAGCGGCTTTCACCACTGCTCATTCAAACACGGCATTTGATCTTCTGAAAAAAATCATACATTCAAGGCTAAAACCAACGCTTATGGAGAAGCAGCTCAGCTCATGGTATAGTCCTTCACTCAATAAAGAAATGCCTGTCGCGGTATACGGCCACTATGGCTTTGCCCTTTTGATGATACCCACCGCGGCAGCCGATTATTTGGAGTACGAAAGATTTCAACTGATGGATCATCTTGCTCCTTTTATCGATAGTGGTAAGGTAAAAGTATTTTCGGTAGATAGCATCAATAACGAGAGCTGGCTGAACAACCAGATGCACCCGCGCGATAAATCGATCCGCCACCAGCAGTGGAACAACTATATATTTAATGAAGTGGTTCCATTTATCAGAACCAACACCAGTAACGATACACCGATCATTACCTGTGGTGCATCGTTCGGCGCCTTGCACAGTATGAATCTTTTTTTGAAGCGGCCCGATCTTATCAACGGGGTAATTGCCATGAGCGGCGTTTACGATCTTACCGAATATACAAAGGGTTATTTCGACGACGATGTTTATTTCAATAGCCCTATGCACTATATGCCCCATCTCGGCGATCATGATATACTGGAGCAGATCAGGAGAAGCCATCACATACACATCGTAACAGGTTCGGGCGCCTACGAGGATCCCGTGGCAGGTGGAAATTTCGCAAAGGTTTTGTACGATAAAGGAATTTGGTACGAATTCGACAACTGGGGTCCCGACTGGACCCACGACTGGCCAACGTGGCGGGCTATGTTACCTCATTATATTGGTTCGAAATTTTAATAGCGGTTATAGTAAAACGAAAAACTCATCCATTGGCAGATGAGTTTTTTTACATTCTGCTACCCGGCCACTTCACTATTGAAGCAGTTTGAGAATACAAAGGTCGGTTTACGAAACACGATAGGACTAAGCCCGTGAAATTATTTGCCGACTTCTTGCTTAATGATCTGCTCAGCGTCAATGAAAACAGAATTAGGCAATTTTTTTTCACCGGATGCCTCGAATTCCTCCAGCCCCAGCCAATGCTTTACTACAATAGAATCAGCTAAAGCCCGGTGGCCGGTTCTTTCATAAATAACCTGCTTAATAAAAAACTCCGGAACCCAGTTAAAGAAGGAAGAAGGAACCCCGAACTCATCCCAGGAACGAGTTATGCCCAAATGCTGCACCAGGAATTCTTCTCGCGGCCGGATAAAATAATAGTTCCGCACCTGGGGATTATAAGTCTTTTCCACAAAGGATCTCAATTGTAGGTACTCATGACGAACGGGTCGAAGAAACAAATACCTCACATTGTAGAAGGCATTATATACGAACAAAACAGTCATTACCGCAAGCACCGCTTTCTGAAGCATCCTTTTCCGCAAGTAAAACAATATACTTTCCGCCACTAAAATGAATACCGTCATTTTCACTGCCAGCAACGTACGGTTGGACGCATAATTCTCCTTAACTATCAATGAAGGAATATATACCAGTGCCAGCAAACCGAAACAAACCAGTAAAACGGTCAATAGTTCTTTCTTCTTTGATGTATGGCGCAGCCAATAACCCACAATCCAGCAGCCGAAAAACAGGGCATACACCAAATACCCCCAGAAATTTCTTTCGTTAAACAGGTAAGTAAAATGAAAGGCGCTGCGCATCGGGCGGGTGATAAAGAATTTCAGTTTATCCCATGGCGCCAGGTGCACACCTGTTCTGTCGCTGGCAGCAATTCCCGATACCTTCAAATTATACCTGAACAAAATGTAGTAAATAACGAGGACAAAGAGATACACGGCGATTCCAATCCAGATATACCGCAAATTTCGCCTGGCAGACAGGATATGAATGATAAATGGAATAAAAAAACATCCGAAACCGTTTTGATAAGTAAACATGGAAATAATTCCTAAAAGAACAGATAGCCATAACAATCGTGATGATACCTCTGTTCGGTTGTTGGATATTTTTATCGCCCTGTACAAACAGTATCCGGATAGAAGACCGGCAGTATTTGCAATGAAAAGCTCAAAGCAGGAAGCCCACATTACCGAAATACTAAGAGGCGGCATGCAAACCAGGTACAGGGTACACACAAAAGCCAGTAATACCGGCAAGCCTTCCCTCAGCAATATTGCCTTCAGCACATAATACCAAACCGGGATTGCGCATAGCCATCCTAAAAAAGAAAATATCCGGATAAATTTTAGCTGTTCAATTTGCTGAATGTTGCCAAACGACCAGAACATCAATTTATCGGTGATATATCTTCCCTGCGGTACAAACATTCGGAAGCTGGGTGTTTTTCCGTAATGCCATAATTGTACGGCTTCGTCTGTATATACATAATCGGTAATCCAGACAGGATAGTATAAAACTATAAAAACAAGAATCAATCCGATGATACCGAGCGTATCCAGTCGTTTTTCCATTAGGCCGGTAGTTAATTTTTTTACTTTTTTGTTATCGGCAATCTTTTTCTTAACAATCGATTTTTAATGACAAGCATTCAATGTTATTCACATAACAGTCTGAATTATGCGCCAAATATAGCAAGCCTTACCGATTTTGTCGACAGTACGATAACTTAATTCGAATTGGAATCAGGGTAAACAAATACACAAACAGCATTATCATTCGGAGGAAAAGATAAAGCCCGTATTCCTATAAGCAGCTTTAGCATGGCATCTCCATGTGTATTTCTCCGTGCATGTTAACGGCTATAAGAAAGATTTGGGGGGGGGTATTACCGGGATCGTACAAATAACCCTTTAGCAACCAAAACGGTAATTGTCGCGCAGCCCAGGCATATAAATTACAAGGTTGACAGGTACTCCCCGCGTTCGTGTAAAATGGCGGCGTGTACAAAAAGGAGAAAGCGGTATCGGTTATCTGACACGTATCTTATGATTGACTTCTGTCATTCACTCATGTCTATAAATAAAAAATCCTCAATAATTTTTAAAACTATTGAGGTTTTCTGGTGGGAGCTGATCCCGCGAATGCGGGAAACCGCCGACCCTCCCCCCAACCGAAGGTCGGGGGAATGCTCTGAACCAGCTGAGCTAAGCAAAAAAAATCCTCAATAATTTTCTAAACTATTGAGGAATCTCGGTGGGAGCTGACGGGATCGAACCGCCGACCCTCTGCTTGTAAGGCAGATGCTCTGAACCAGCTGAGCTAAGCTCCCATCTCACTGCTTTTTTAATTGGGAGTGCAAAGATAAGGCCTGAGCATTTCAGGCCAAATTTTTTTTCTTTATTAATAGCGGCAGCGATTGTTTTCTTTCCGATTGTCATATATATCGAGAACAGTTATTGCCGGTTGTTGTTAATAGCCTATTATCGCACTTAAATAATCCCGAATATGACTCGTGTACTTGCTTATCTCGGCCTGGTATGGATATCCATTTCAGTACTGTCTTGTCAAAAAGAGCCCGACGAATCAATACTGGGCGGTGGGCCGGCCGCATGTACGCTTATAAAAGCAGAGGCCTTTGATGGAGGCGCTGTTTCCGATACGGCGGGTTATGTGTACACCGACAATAAAATAACCAGGGCAAACCGTACAGATTTCTCCAATGTGTATATCTATAGCGGAGATCGAATCGTTCGTCGTAATTATTTACAAAACGGCAACCAGCTTGCCTACGATACGGTGCTGTACAATGGAGATGGCACTATTCGCCGCATTCAAACTTATTTTTCGAGTCCCTTATTGCCTATTGCCATTCTGTTGCTCGATTACGAGCTCAGCTATTCTGCAGGTAAATTGGTTCGTTTGGTGGAAAAAGCCGACACCTCTGTTACCGGTATGCCTCCGGTTGCGTTGTATCAATACGATTACACTTACACAGGAAACAATATCACGAGCGCCGTTGAATTGGATATTGAAGCTGCCAGTTCAGATACCCTGCGTTACCAGTACGACAACTCCAGCAATTATTTTAAATCAAGATTGTTAACCGATATATTTTTATCGGAGATTAACGGTCAGACTCTGCCTTTTGCCTTTTCTGCAAACAATGTGACCTCCTTGGCCCAGGGTGGCGACACTTTCGCCATAAGCTATACCCTCGACGATAAAAAGAACCTTCGCGAGTTATTAGTTGACGGAGAGTTAGCGATCCGGTACACATATAAATGTCAATAGGCCTTGTGTAAGCTGCCTCAAACTACTATTTTTGTAAAAAAAGAGGTTCATGAACAAAGCTTTTGACAAGCCTAAGCCGCTGGAGCGAGATCTGCCGGATACCGATGTTCTTACCGATCACGAAGAACCTTGCAGCCTGATTGTTTGGAACGACGAGGTAAACACTTTTGAGTGGGTGATTGAAACACTGATGGAAGTTTGCGGTCATTCTGCCGAGCAAGCGGAACAGTGCGCTTATATCATCCATTTTCACGGCAAATACGCTGTTAAATACGGAAGCTTTGAAGAATTGAAACCTCAATGCGATGCCATCACCGATCGCGGTATTGGCGCAACCATCGAAGTTACCGTCGACTAGATTGAAGCTGTGTTGACGCTGCAGATTGCTTCAATTACTCCTTCTTATTTTAATTTCGTGAGTGTGCAGGCAACAAGCCCTGTACCACTCAAATTGATTACACAACAATTCCGGCTAAGTCATGCCGTTGTTCGCGCTCGATAAAGAACTGCTCTTCCCCCCGGTACATTTGGCAGAACCTGATGGCCTGCTTGCTGTTGGGGGCGATCTGAGCGCAAAAAGGTTATTACTCGCCTACCGCAATGGAATCTTTCCCTGGTACGAGGGAGAACATATTTTATGGTGGTGCCCCGACCCTCGCTTTGTGTTATTCCCACCGGAACTAAAGGTCAGCAAAAGCATGAGGCAATTAATCAAACGAAACGCTTTCGAATTCACCATCAACAGGGCCTTTACAGAAGTAATTAATAATTGTAAAACGATTCCGCGGCGCGATCAGCAAAGTACCTGGATCACCAACGACGTAAAGGAAGCGTATATTAATATGCATGAACTGGGATTTGCGCATAGCGCCGAAGTGTGGGACGAAGGTGAATTGGTGGGCGGTCTCTACGGCATCCGGCTAGGCAATGTTTTTTTTGGCGAAAGCATGTTCAGCAAAAAAAGCAATGCCAGCAAATATGCCTTTATCAAATACATCGAGTTCCTGCTCACAGAAAATGTAAAACTGGTCGATTGCCAGGTGTATACCGAACATCTCGAAAGCCTCGGAGCCCGCATGATACCTCGCAGCGAATTTACATCACTACTGGAACAGCATCTTAAGTAAAAAAGACCCCGCTGTTTCCTTTTATGCAATCAACCATGCCTGCAATATTTCATTTCTCCTTCCAGTAAGTAGCCACTGAATATTGCTTGATGGTAGTTACTTTCAGGGTATTGTTTTTTACAAATACTTTTTTGTATTCCCTGAATTCATTGTTCTTGTCGAGAAAGCCGATGATGCAGGAATATTTCTCTTTCCCTTTTTTGATAACCGGCCGAGGGGGAATGCCGAAATTGGGAATACGCAAAGTATCCTGCCCGCGTATCTCCTCGTATTCCAGTTTGAGCAGGTAATGAAAAGTGTTCGGGGTTTCGTAAATGCGAACCCGGAAATACCAGTCATTTAACGGGTTTTCCGTTTTTTCCTGGTAAGAATCTACAGGCTCTTTCTTTACCAAAGCCCGGTAACGCGGGATAGTATCGTATGGCTTGGCAACAATTGTTTTTGGCTGCTCTTTCTTTTTGTTCTTTGCCGAATCGCCCGAACAAGAAATCACAATGCCCGGGAAAAAAGAAATAGCATAAACCCACAGTGAATGTTTGAACATATCCCTCCCTGTTATATTACAATACTACTTTTTTTTCGGGCTTTTTTTCGAGGTAGGAGTAAATCAGTCCCCTTATATACTCGTTTTCGGGGTATTGAACCAATTTTGATTTAAGCAATTCAATATTATCAAGCGGGGTACCGGCAGGCAGGTAGCCCATACCGTAGAATCTTCCTTTCTCCATAAGGATACAACTCTGTTCGCCTTCCTGTTTGCCTTCATCTACAACCGCAAAAGTAGGCAGGTATTCATTTAACCAGGCAATGGCTTTTTCAACCCTTTTGTTATAGCGATGGGCTTTTTCTTTTTTCTCGCAAGCGCCCTTGCAGCTCTGACTCCTTACTCCTTCGCAGGGCTCTTCGTCTTTTTGAAGAAAACAAAGCTTGGGGCAGAGCGCGAATTCCTCTATCAATTGCCTCAATAAGGTTCTTCCCTCAGTTAAAAGACTAAAGGTATAAACAGGTTGAAGGTTCTTTCTTTTCTTCTCAATCGCCATTCGTAAATAACCGGCCTGGTCATGGAAAGGATAAAGCCCATAGGTGGCAGTGAAACTTTTCTGGCTATAATTAAAGGGCGGCCAAAGCCTGCGTATTTCGATATTCTCAAAAATAAAGGCCATCAGTTCGGTACTGCATTCCTGGTAGCTGATTCGATGAATCGTTCTTAAAAAATCCTGCCGCTGCCTGCCCGCGCCGTTGTGTGTAAAGTGGCTTCGCACGCGGTATTTAAGGTTCTTTGCCTTACCTACATACACTACTTTTCCCTTATGATCGTGAAAATAGTATACCCCCGGCGTATAGGGTAAATTCTCCACATCTTCTTTAGGCAAATGCGGCGGTAAGGATTGTTCTTTCGAACGCCGCTTTATAAAACCCTGTATATGCGGTTCGGCATTGTTTTCAAGTAACAGGTTGAAAAGTCGGGCTGTTGCATTTGCGTCTCCGCCGGCGCGGTGGCGGTTTTCAATTTCAATTCCAAAATGCCGGCACAGGCTACCGAGGCTGTACGAAGCCAGCCCCGGAAAGACTTTTTTTGTGAGTCGAACCGTACACAACCTGGGATTATCAAGATCGATATTCAATTCCGATAAATGATGTTTCAGGAAAGAATAGTCGAAATTCACGTTGTGCGCAACGAATACCTTATCCTGCAAGAGGTTTTTGATTCGGGGGGCGATATCGGCAAACGAAGGTGCGTCCCTTACCAGTTCCGGCGTAATGCCGGTCAGGGCCTGGATATAGCGGGGAATCTGCTGCACCGGTTTCACCAGGCTTTCGAATCGCCCGGTAATGTTTTGACCATCGTGCAACACAATAGCCACCTCAGTTATGTCGTTATTAGCAGCGTATCCTCCGGTAGTTTCTATGTCGACGATAGCATACATAGGGGCTTAAAGTTAGGAAATACCGAAGGGATTTTTGCAAAATGAAAAACCAGTCCTACTAATAAGATTCTCCCCGGAGTTCTGATTTAGAGGATTTTAGAACTAAATGGCCTAAGGCCCAATCCGTCCCTGTGCATTGTTAAACCCTAAATCCATTATCTATGCAAAAGATCGACATGCAACAGGCTGGTGAAAACATAACATTGGCCGCCGCCGCCGTACTTTATTTTACGGCCCTGGTAATGTTCTCGTTTTGGTTCACCCAACAGTAATTAAGTTCCTGAAAAAGGATAGGTAAAACTCACAGATACCGACTTCTCTGTGAGTTTTTTTCTTTTTCCTGTTTAATAAAATTGGGCTTGCAAGGATGAAATCCTTATATTAAATTTGCAGCAGTTCAGGCTTCGGCAATAAAGTATGGCCTGTTCTCCTACCCCGATCCTACCCTAACACCGATTTGTTATCTTATTGAAAACTCCTTCATCGAAATCCTGTGAAGACGATCACGATCGTACGCATTCACATTTAAAAATGTACGTATGAAAAAGTCAAAATCATTTCATTTAGGAGAAACAGTTAAGGTTGTTTTAATGGCCATCGGCTTCCTGGGATTCGTGATGCTGATGTCTTACCTGTATTGGTTCGCTTAAGAACAATGAGCAACAATTAGCTTACTTACCACAAAAACTGTGGCTCGGGTAGCCACAAGAAATCGTTTGCATCCTTCGGGATGCTTTTTTATTTACAGGATAATCACTTTAGTCTTCGATTAATTCCTTTGGCGAGGCCGTCTGCCTCCTACAAGTCCCTCTCGAATAGTATCTTTGCCAGCCAAAAATGGATTTGCCGGTGGCCGAAACACGAGGTTTTTTGTTTGAAATGACGAGCGAGGCAGAAGCCCGGCAAAAGCAGCAATCACAAAACAGATTCGAATGGAATTGAGCAAAAATTTTGAGCATGGCCGGGCCGAAGAAAATTGGTATCAGCATTGGTTGAAAAACAGGTATTTCAATAGTAAACCCGATCAACGAGAGCCGTATACCATCGTCATACCACCTCCCAACGTGACAGGTGTGCTGCACATGGGCCATTGCCTCAACAATACCATTCAGGATATTTTGGTAAGAAGGGCCCGCATGATGGGTAAAAATGCCTGCTGGGTTCCGGGAACCGATCACGCGTCGATTGCCACCGAGGCTAAAGTGGTTCAGATGCTCCGCGAAAGAGGCATTCAAAAGGCAAGCCTGGCCCGCGAGGAGTTTCTCAAATATGCCTGGGAATGGAAAGAAAAATATGGCGGCATTATTCTTCAACAGTTGAAAAAACTGGGTTGCAGCCTCGATTGGGATCGTACCAGTTTTACCATGGATCCCGACTACTACCAGTCGGTGATCGATGTGTTTGTTGACCTTTACAACAAAGGTTATATCTATCGCGGAAAGCGCATGATCAATTGGGATGTGAAAGCGAAAACGGCGCTGAGCGACGAAGAAGTGATCCGCAAAGAAACACAGCAAAAACTTTATTTCCTCAAGTATAAGATCGATGGCGAAGGAACAACCGGCTCCCATGAGGAAACCTCTTATATCACCATTGCCACCGTTCGCCCCGAAACAATCATGGGCGATACAGCAGTATGTGTGCATCCAAAAGATGAACGCTACCAACACCTGCACGGAAAATTTGTATTGGTGCCATTGATCAATCGACGCATTCCAATTATTACCGACGAATACGTTACCATGGAGTTCGGAACCGGCGCACTGAAAGTAACGCCGGCACACGATGTCAACGACTACCAGCTTGGCCAGAAACACCACCTCGAAGTAATAGATATCCTGAACGACGATGGCACTCTTGCCCCCACGGCCCAAATCTTTATTGGTGAAGACAGGTTTGAAGCGCGAAAGAAGATGGTAAAGGAATTGGAAGCAAAAGGCCATTTGCTCAAAACAGAAGACTATACCAGCGAAGTGGGCTATAGCGAAAGAACGGATGTGGTAGTGGAGCCGCGGCTTAGCTTGCAGTGGTGGGTAGATATGAAAAAGATTTCCGGCCCCGCGTTGAATGCGGTAGTGGAGGATGATATCAAATTCTATCCCGCTAAATTCAAGAACCTCTACCGGCACTGGATGGAGAACATAAAGGATTGGTGCATCAGCCGGCAGTTGTGGTGGGGGCATAGAATACCGGCCTGGTACGACAAGGACGGAAAAGTATTTGTTGCAGCGGATGCAAAACAGGCAGCTATCCTCAAGCTCAAGGCGGATAAGATCGAGAACCCCACCGACGAACAAATAAAATCAACGATGGCCGAGCTTAACCAGGACGAAGATTGTCTCGATACCTGGTTTTCTTCCTGGTTATGGCCCTTCGAGGTGTTCAAAGGCTATAGCAATCCCGGCAATGCCGATGTGCAGTATTATTATCCAACCAACACCCTCGTTACGGCACCGGAAATTATCTTCTTTTGGGTAGCCCGTATGATCATGGCCGGCTTCGAATACAAAAAACAGAAACCTTTCAGCGAAGTATATTTCACCGGGATTGTTCGCGATAAGCTGGGTAGAAAGATGAGTAAGAGCCTGGGCAATTCGCCCGACCTGCTCGAACTCATCGACAAATACGGGGCCGATGCCTGCCGCTTTGGAATCATGATTTCTTCCCCGGCCGGTAACGATTTATTGTGGGACGAAAGCAGCAACGAACAGGGACGCAATTTCAACAATAAAATCTGGAATGCACTGAAGCTGGTGAAGATGTGGGAAGCACGAGTAGATCGCAGTACTTCGGCCAGCAATGCGCCCAAAGAAAATTTTGCCGTGCAATGGTTCAATAACAGGTTGAACGAAGTAAAAGCAGAGCTGGAAACTCTTTACAAAGATTTCCGTTTAAGCGAGGCTTTAAAAACGATTTATTCTTTGATATGGGACGATTTCTGCAGTTGGTACCTCGAATGGGTGAAGCCTGCCTACTCTTTAAGCGCTGCCGGCGAGCAAAAGCAGGAACCCATTGATCCATTCGTTTATGAAAAAACAATTGATTTCTTTGAAGGGCTAATGCAATTGCTCCACCCCTTCATGCCCTTCATTACCGAAGAGGTATATCATCAATTGAGGCAAAGAAATGAGGGCGACGACCTCACCATAAAACAGTTGAAACCTGTTTCATCCATCAACAGTTCCATATTAGAGCAGGGCAATTTACTTAAGGACGTAATTACTGGCATTCGTGACGTGCGTAATAAACAACAAATAAAACCCAAGGACAGCATCCGGCTTTTCATACAAACTGAAAACGAAGGCAGCTTTACCGGTATCCGTTCAATTCTTGCCAAACAGGTAAACGCCGAGGAAATTGGTTTCACGCGAGAACCGGTACCGGGAGCTATTGCATCGGTAATTGGTAAAAACAAATTCTATCTCAAAACCGAGCAGGTGGTGGATAAAGAAAGCCAAAAGGCAGAATTGCTGAAAGAGCTCGAATACCAGAAAGGCTTTTTGATTTCGGTAGATAAAAAATTGGGCAACGAACGCTTTGTACAGAATGCAAAGCCCGAGGTAGTGGAACTGGAGCGTCGCAAAAAGGCTGATGCCGAAAGCAGGATTAAAGCTATCGAGGAAAGTTTGGCCAACTTATAAATAGCTTACTGCATTTTCCACTTCAATAACTTCAGCTTCCTGATAAAAGCGCTGCTTACCTTATCGTAATAGCGGTGGAGTTTGTCGTGGTGAATCTTTTCAAAAACCGGCAGGGCTCTCGCGGGATCGTTGTTTTTGAGATAACTCATGGCCAGGTAAAATTCGCTATCGTCGGGATAAACGACCTGGGTACCCGTTTTTGAGTTGGCAGCTACTATTCTCTCAAAATAAGGAATGGCATTTGCGGCATCGCCTTTCCCGAGATAACTGAGGCCGGCGAAAAATCCGGCGTTTAAATCGGAAGGCGAGGCTTGCTTCGAAAGACTTATCACTTCATCGTAGGCCTTCTTTTTATACGCTTCTTCAATAGCGCTTATAACCTTTGCATCTCTTTCTGTTCCGAGGCTATAGTCCAGGTAGGCTTCTCTCCAAAGACTTTCCTTCGACACCGAGAAATAATAATAAACAGCCGTTCCTGCTATTACGAAGAACAATACGGCCGCTACTTGTAGTATCCATCTTACCAATGCTCCCTTAGGTGGAACTTTTACAGCACCCCGGTTAAACTCCTGCATCATCGATGCATGTATATCGGCCACTTGTTTTCGCAATCCATAAGCAGCAACTGCTTCCTGCGAATAGCGCAGGAATTCCAGTTCGTGAGCGAGAGAGCTATCTTCCTGCAAACGACGGTTAACATCGATCAATTCGTCGGGCGCCAGGTCTACATCGAGATAGCGGATCAGCAATTCGGTATTCGTAGAATTATTATTCATAGTGTAGCGCTTGTTTTATTTTTTTGGCGAGCTCGGGGTTCTCTGATAACCATTGCTCGAGTTGTTTAAGGCATTTGTATTTTTTATTTCGAACCACCTGCTCGTTTTCATAATCGGACTGTTCCAGTATCTCCCTCATCGAAAGGTTTTCGTAATAAAAGGCCAGCAGTATTTTTTTACAGGCCTCTCCCAGGCGGGCCACCATTTCCATTACCTGGTTTCTTGATTCGCGGCCCGAAATCACCTGCGCAATACCCGGTTCCTTCCATTCTCTTGCTGCTTCGTATTTCAACTCCCGTTTTTGGCTACGACCTCTTTTCTTAAGTTCGTTCAACCATAAGTTGCGGTTGAGGGCATACAAGAAAGTTTTTACCGACGATTCGCCCCGGAACTTATCGTGGCGTACCAGTTCTATAAAACTTACCAGCAATTCCTGGAACACATCTTCAGCATCCTGCCTGCTGCCATTGTTATTTTCAATATATGCGCAAAGGCTCTCGAAGTGCTGTCTATACAAAAAGCGTAGTACAGGACTGGGATCACCCCCACTCCTTAACCTGGACAGCAGCTCTGTGTCCGAATAGCTGGTTACTAGTAATTCCATTCCGTAATACTCTTATTTGTAAACAATAGCCTTAATTTTGTAACCTAAACTACCAAAAATTCAGGGGGATGAAGCTGATATCTGTCGTTGCCAGATGGTTAAAAGGGATATTGATCCCAAAAAAAAATTGTTGCCGCTAAATGCAGGCGCTAAAAAATAGTGAGTGGTATTTTGGAGGGTATGCGCTGATGCTGTAATATTGCAATCCCAATTTTTAAGGCCCGGGTGGCGAAATTGGTAGACGCAGCAGACTCAAAATCTGCCGCCAGCAATGGTGTGCTGGTTCGATTCCAGTCCCGGGCACATGCAAAAAGCTTGTAAACCTTCGTTTACAAGCTTTTTGCTTTTATTACTTTCTCGTCGCGCTCAGCGTTTGACGCCGCCAAGGGTTGTTGTCAATATTCTCAAAAATTTTTTGCATTAAAGTTTGATATCGTCTACCTCTACTCCCAGGACTCGTTTTGCGACCTGGTTAATTTTTTCCTTTGAACCTCGCAAATGAATAGTACGATGGATATGCCGTATTGATTTGCCTGGTAAAAGAGCTGCGGCAGGTGAAGAGCTCTCTATTTCATAGAATCTGCCCAATTGCTTTCCGTCGATCGGCCCGTCGTTGTATGCATTCGCCGCATCTCCTTTGTAAGGATTATCCTGCAGCTTCCACAGCGAGTTCACATATTCGGTAACTCCTTCGTGCAATGAATACTGAGCAAGAGTCAGCACATTCTTTGCGGCATCGTAACTCGCCATAATTGGCAGAGCACGTTCGGGCGATATACCTATTTTGCTTCGATGCTTTGCGTCTGCCTTGAATAAGATAAGCCCGTCATTAACTTTTAACCGGTCGGCCGGCACCTTTCCAAAGTAGTCGTCCGTTACGATTGGGCCCGAAGCCTGCTTTTTATAAGGTGCTACTACTACGGTACTATCGGATGCATTCAGCATGCTTAAAATCCAGATGGAAAGCATACCGCTTTTTTTCGTCCAGGCTTCATTACCGGTATTGGTAATGGCATTGTCCGACTCAAATCCAACATATTCAATCCCCTCAGGCAATTCCGCTCCCAATAAACTATCAATGTTTTTTTTACCAAGCAATCGGATCGATCGGTTTACCCTGAGGTTTAGTTTTGTACCGGAGTAATTTTCGAAACTCATATTCTTCTCGAAATGCGCTTCATGCATGTTTGATGAAATGAGCTCGAATGGCTCGGTATCCAGTTCTTTTGGAACAAACCAATTATCGAAAACAAATTCGGCCCCCTTTTTAAAATAGATGGAGAACTGGCCTCCTTCGGGGCCCAGCCAAAAACGTTCTTCCCCACCAAATACGTTGATATGCTCAACAGTTTTACCCGAAGCGATTAATTCGTGATTGACCCAACCAAAGCTTTGGCCGGGTTTACCTTCGGCAGTGCTTGTCATTACACGCGCCTGGTATGCCGGTAACACAATTACCTGTGGGCCTGCGTTTGTATCGCCAAGCAGTACGAGATCTTTATGATGTCGTTTCAAAAAATCAAGATCGTAACCAAAACTCCCTTTTTGATAGGAGGTGCTGTCTGCTCCGTTAAGAGAGGTTGCCCCTTTGTTGTTGGCATTATTGCATGCTACTACAGCAAATAACAGGAAAAGGATGAAGCCAGGTTTTTTACTAATCATATAAAAATTTTGATTTTTTTTGTAAAAGATCGCATAAAACTTATTTCGTTCCGGCAGTAACTACCACCGTCTGTACATTTTGCCGATGCTTGATTTATTGTGAGCAGGAGCGTTACCTGCTACTGTCCAGAAAGCTACCCGAAAAATTTATATACCCAGTTATGCAATCCGAAAAACTATCAGCATTACTAAATAACAAAAAAAGCCCCGCAATAAAAATTGAAGGGCCGCAATGCTTGCTTAACAATCCATGAGACAAATTGCTTTGATTGCTCAAAACTAACTGCAATACTAAGTTAGCGTCAAAGAGCTCTAAACAAGTTTCCGGATTTATCTGAGAATAATTCAAATTTAGCATTGCCAGCAACGATAAAAGGTGAAGCAACAAACGCCAGGACAATACAACTGACTGATTCAATACTGTTTTTGAATCACGAAATCGATTGCGTTGAAGAAAAAATATTGCAAAACAATAAACCGGAAGAAAGAAAAGGGTCAATCAATATAAAGCCGCCTGTTACATTAGAATTAGCTGCTCAGGTTGTGCCCCGCTTTGAAATGATGTTACGAAAGCTTCACCCGCTGTAGCAGCATATCATTCTTGTTTATTCAATCCATTTGGCCTGCGCACATCATTTATTCTAAACGAAAACTGCCATCGGGATAAACCAGCAGGTTAAAACCGCGCTTTGTAATAAGGTCAACTTTTCCTGCTCTCTTATCGTTCAGGTAAACATCGTATGATCCCGCAGAAATGCCATCGGTTGTTACGAATATTTCAAAAGGCTGTGCCCATGGGGTTTTTAATTTCAAAAAAGAGCTTTGTATGTTTATAGAAATCTGCCCTGGCTTTTGGTTAGCTTTTGTAATAATCACACCATTCACACCCACCATTGTTCCCTTTTTAAAATCAATATAAGCACCCCCAAGTTCGCGATAAGCTTCAGCGAGCCCGGTGAAAATTCCCGAACCCTCCCCCCAACTGGCACAGGTACGCATAGCCGATTGCGGATGCCCTTCGTGATCTATATTCTCGGGCCCCAGGCCAAAAGGATAAATATTGGTATGGCTGTAGATCCCATTTTCTTTATGAGAAGGTAAATTCATTAAAACAACCGATGAACGGGCCGCAGCCACACCACGTTCGACCAGGTCCTGCCGGCCCAAAACTTTTCCATACCAAATAAAAGGTTTTACTGTCTCGGCCTGCCTGGCATCGAGATAAGTGGCGTTATCCGAGTTGTCTGCCGTAAATCCTCCAAAAGGGAAAGCGGTATAGATGAAGTGAGGATCCCAGGAACATTGAGAAAAACTCAGGTAATCCACGCAAGCTTCGCCCAACTTTAAATACTTGGAAGTATTGGTGGCATTATAAAGATGTGCAAACCCCTCGCTTGCCCATATGATAGCAAGATTACCCCTTGCAAACTGGTTTTGCCAAACATCTTTAAGAAACCCGATAGGCTTTGCCCCGCAGGAATAATACTGCTCCATATCAATCCATTTTGCCCCGGGAATTATTTCGTTTTCCAGGTAAGCAGCAATTTTTATTGCTCCCTGCCGATACCTGTTTTCCTTTGTTGCATTGAACATTGCAGCAAGAAACCACATGCTGGCAGCCGGGTGAGCAGTGTACCTCATAAGAGTAGACTGCTCCATTTTTTCCGTTACATAAGAAGGTACGGATCCTTGTTCATCGATTGCTGTTAACAACCAATCGGCATAAGGCCTTAAGTATTGTATAATTCTTTCGTCCCTTTCGCAACGAAGGTAATAATCGACCAGGTGAGCGCCGGTTTTACTCATGGAGGGAACATCGTATGAATGGCTTTGGCGAAGGAAAAATTGATTTTTCCCGTGAGGCGGGTCGGAAAACTGCAGGCCCCATGTTTTATCGTTAGCGTTATAAAGTGTGGCAAACAAACCATGCTCGTTCCGCGGAGCGGCAAGGCAAAAATTGATAATTCTTTTTGCCTTATCCTGCAAATCGGCCCTGTTCATATGTTTTCCCCAGAACCAGAAACCAGAAGCATCTCTTGCATTGTTCCAAAAAGTAGAATTATGCAAAACATCGTTCCACCAATTTATAGCCGAGCGATAACCACCAACCGGCATTCCGTTGAGTTCAAATTCCAGCCACGAACCATGATCTTCGTACCCTTTCAGCGGTATGTCGATGTCCGGATACCTGCTTGGGTGAAAAGTGATTGAATCTACAATTCCAAAGTATTGCTCAAAAGGCATTGCCAGGTGGGGACGATCCGAGAAAACACGATGACCATATTTTTCCCATAGATGGCGGATCACCTGCTGGTAACCGTTATAAGCGACCAGATCGGCCTGCAAAAACAAATCAAACTCGTAACGAAGTTTATTCGATGCGAGTGTTCGAATCATCGTTTGGTCATTGGTTCTCTGGTAGCGGATATGATGCGCAATGATATTATCCATGAATCCAAAAGAAAAAACGGGCTGAGGCGTAATGCCATTTTTTACATTAAGGTCCAACCCCGTAGGCATCGTGTACTTTTCTTCTATTATCGGAACAGAGAATTTGTTACGCGCGATATCGATGCTGCGGCGCGCATCGGGCGATACCACCGCGTACCGGTTGATAGCGTCGAGATCGGGAACCAATGCAGCAAATATTTTTTTCTCCTGCAGTATTATTGCGGGCGAATGAAAAGCACGATCGCCGATCACCTGGTCCTTTCCCGGCAGTAATTTAAAGCGGTTTTGCCGGGAATCCTCATTGTCGAATTTGAGCCCGGGCGTATGCACGAACTGGGGCGCCCCGGGAGAGTTGAAAGTAAAAGCCGATAACAGATAATCAAGTTTGGCAGGACTTCCGACCAGGTCCGCCTCGGCCGTGATATGACAAAAGCGTTGTCCGCGTTGTAATCCTATAAACTGGGCGAGTTTGGTTTTCCCCGAGGCACCTGTCAGCTTAACAACTATCTCTTTTCCATTTTTCACTACAACACTCATTTCACGCATGGTTTCTGCAACAAGAAACCGATGCGATGAGTCGACGCGAGCGTTGTACAGTTGTACTCCGCTGTCGGGAAAAACAGATGGCCGGCTCAACGAATTTACAACGAGATGCCAGCTTGCTCCTGACCGGGCAAAATACTCCTGCCTGATACCAGAACTGGTTTTAACCAACCTGATTTTCACAAAACCGTTCTCCACTTCGATCGTTCTTTTTTCCACCTTGTGCTGCAATACCGGTTGGCCAACAGCAACAGAGCAGTGGAAAGCAGCCACTAAGAAGAAAAAATTGCGAAGATGTTTCATATCAAAAATCTGTCGGGGTTAACAATGAAGCTGTGTTCTTATCGGACTTCTGTTATAGGGTAATCCGGATTGTTTTACCCGGCCCCAGCACGGTTTTCCCTGTAAAAAGAAACGGCTTCTTCCCTTTAAGTTCAAAGCGTTCGAGTTCAATTTTACCCTCAATCACCCTGATCGCGATATTTGCTTTGTTATCCTTAATGGAATTGGTAATCGTACCAAAAGCATATCCGTTCGACCAGAAGAATGTGCCCGGCACATCGCCAAATTTCATTGTTTTGTCAACAGCCGAATAATGAAATCCCGACCATGCTAAAACTCCCGCCCAGGATGCCATAGCGCGCGCATATCGATGCCCGTATTCTCCCTCGTTAAAAGGATTTCTCTTTTCACCATCGTATCGTTCCCTTATCGCCTTAAACACTTCAAGCCCTTCGTTACGCATGCCCTCGTACATCATATGGACGGCCGTACTGTATTCAAATCCGGTCATAAGTTCCGTGTAATAGGGGAATGGGAAATCCAACAAACCGCCGCGGGGATAAGATGCCATTATCAGTCCTTTCTCTTTCCCCAATGCAAAACTTCTAAAAGTGTTGGTATGATTATTAAAGTCGCTTACCCAATTGTATTTACGAATACTTTTCAAGGTTTTTTTCTGGTTGTCGCCATTCAGCACATATCCTAACTCAGCCGTATGCGCAAGGTATTGTCCTACCAGTTGATCAACGAGGCATCCTTTGCCCAGTTGAGCCACCCCGTTATTTTCTTTAGGTATTATTTGCTCGTAGTACTCGCCGTTGAAAAGATTCTTATCGACCCATTTGCTTCCTTTTTCAAAGAGTTCCAGGCATTCCGCGGCAAAAGCGGCATCGTTCATATAAGTTGCCATTGCGCTTGCAGCTTTCAACGCAGCAAGATACCAACCCGCCATTTGAGGGTTGGGACCAAAATATTCGATATCCATGGTGTTATGCTGCGATCCTTCCATCACTCCGTCTTTATTGGTATCCCAGGGACCTGTCCAGGCAAAAGCCATGGCCTTTTTTATATTGGGCCACATTCGTTTGAGAGCGTCGTCGTTACCCGAGAGTTGCCAATCGCGGTAAACTTTTACAATCGTACCCATTTGTCCGTCGGCGGCCCAGTGCTTAAACGATCTTGCTTTTTTCTCCAGCGGCAGTCCTACCCGGTGGCTCATGCCACCGTTATCATTAACCGAATACAGGAATTCAACCTCCCTGAACTTCATGGATAAATCGCCGAAAAGAAAGGGAATTGCCGATTCATAGTTCCAAACGTGCGAGCAAGTACCAAAACCCCAGCCGGCACTTCTGTCGCCGCCCAATACTGTTCCCTTCACGCTACCTGTACCTTCGAAACCGAAAGGGAATCCATCTTTCGTGCGAAACAGGGTTTGGCAACGCATATTAACCGAATTGAACAGCGCAGCCTCTTTTATAACCTCCGGTATATTGCTTTCACAAAATGCTTTTACAAAGTCAATAGTTCTCCTTTCGAGAGCAGGCAGTTCGGGTGAAACTTTACGGGCAACATCCCACGCATCAACAAAATGATTGGTGTAGTAATTGCCTACAATTTCTGCACCGCCATAGCCCCCGCTGTACCGCTCAAGACCAATATCCCATCCCCGCCTGTTGGGAAAATGCCAGGTGATTAAAAAGCTGATGGTCGTTTTTTCTCCCGGCTCAAGACTTTCTTTAACGGCAAGAGTGGCGGGAGGCGTGTTAAGGTCGTAGCGTTTTGTTTCCTTCATCAGGTCTTCAATGGTACCTGATAGTTGATTGCTTTTATCAACCGCGGAAAATTTTTCCGACAGCTCTCCATCATTGGTGAAATCATCAATGAATTCCCTAAAAGTCCAATTCCACCCGAGCCTGGCCCAGGATCGCCGGTAAGTAACCTTGCCGCGCGAATTCGTGGCAATGGCCATCGTTCCCCAATTAACATTAGAACGATCCAGGCTGTCTGAGTACATAAATAATCCCTTGAGTCCATTATCAGCTTTGAATTCATTCACATTCTTATTGGGCTTGCCGCCCCATCCGTCGATGCCAATAAAATTCGGGATCATGCCACATATAGAAACTTCCATTTTCTTATTGGAGGTGTTCGTAATAACATATCGAAGTACCGCCACCGGCAGGCTGCTATTGTCAACATCGCCGGGTATCATAGGATTAAAAGCTTCAAGTCGTACATCCAATGGTACTCCCTGTCTTTTGAATTTTATTTGTGCCATCGGGTAAGCCGCATAAAATTCGGTTTCATCGAAACGGGGAAATCCAGCGTTCAATACATCGCTGCCCCAATCGCCGTACGATTGGTTTTTCGAAATGGGGCCTTCCAGTAAACGTAGCTGACCCTTGGCCGCGTTTTCCTCTTTATAATACAATGCAAAAAAAGGTCCGTTGGCGATTGTAGGCTCTACCAACTTCACCGCGGGCACCCAGCCAAGCGCCCCCCTATTGGTGATCTCCCAATCGCGCAAATCTCCACGTCCTCCCAGCGAAATGGTTCCGGTACCAATACCTCCCAGCGGCATTGCCACTTCGGTAAGCTGAGCACCCCGATAAGTTTTTAAAACAGGCCAATTCAAATTCAGAGACTGAGCTGATGCAGTATACTTTAAGAACGACAATATAACAAATAGGTATATTCGCAAAAGTTTCATTTGTTTCATTAATTTGATTTTAGTTATCATCGCCTTGTAAAAGAAACTATTTTTTTTCAACGGCTGCCACCGCTTTAATTGTTTTGATCACTGAGTCGGGAGTTACGGATATACTGTCGATTCCTTTCTCAACAAGAAATTGTGCGAAGTCTGGAAAATCGGAAGGTCCCTGGCCGCAGATCCCCACCTTGACTTTAGTCTTCTGCGCCACGTCGATGAGAGTTGAAATCATTTGTTTCACCGCATCATTTCTTTCGTCGTACAAGTGTGCTACGAGGGATGAATCCCTGTCGAGTCCCAATGTTAGTTGCGTAAGATCGTTCGATCCTATGGAAAATCCATCGATGTGTTTTGCGAAGGCTTCGGCAAGTAAAATGTTCGAAGGCAATTCGGCCATTAAATAGAGTTCGAGTCCCTGCTTGCCTCTTTCCAATTCATACTCTTTCATTACTTCCTTTACTTTCTCCAGTTCCGGGATTGTTCTGCAAAAAGGAATCATCACAGCCACATTGTCTAAACCCATCTGTTCCCTCACCAGTTTTATGGCCCTGCATTCAAGACCGAAAGCAGGCTTATACGACTCCGAATAATATCTCGAAGCACCACGCCATCCGATCATCGGGTTTTCTTCATGCGGTTCAAAATGTTTTCCGCCCAGCAAATTGTAATACTCATTGCTCTTGAAATCACTGAATCGAACAATTACTTTATTCGGATAAAAAGAAGCGGCAATTTTTCCTATACCATACGAAAGTTTTTTTACAAAAAAATCTTCCTCGCTTTCATAACCACTTATTCTCTTTTCTATCTCTTTACTCAAAGCTTCATCCTGTAGTTCCCTGTGCTTTAGTAAAGCCATCGGATGCACCTGGATGTAATTGTTGATAATAAACTCCTCCCGTGCAAGACCTACCCCTTTGTTAGGTAGTTGTGAGAACTGGAAACACATAGATGGGGAAGCAACATTGAGCATTATCGAAGTTTTTACTTCTGGCAGCTCGCTTAAGTCGTATTCTCTTTTTTCAAAGGGAATAAGTCCTTTGTAGATAAAGCCGGTTTCGCCTTCGGCACAACAGGCGGTAACTTCATCATTATCTTTCAGCACTTCGGTGATATTGCCGCAGCCTACGATGGCTGGTACGCCTAGTTCCCGCGCAACAATTGCGGCGTGACAGGTTCTTCCCCCCTTGTTGGTTAGAATGGCGGAAGCCTTTTTCATAATCGGCTCCCAGTCGGGATCGGTCATGTCAGTCACCAAAATATCTCCCGCATTAAATTCATGGCCTTCTATCACACGTTTATCGAGCGAGAAAAGAATATTGACTTTGCCTGATCCTATCTTATCGCCCACCGCAATCCCTTTCGAAACCAATTCTTTTTTTATGTCATTGTCCAATAAAACATAGTCCGTTACCTTATTACCTTTTTTCCGGGAATGGATGGTTTCGGGTCGGGCTTGTACAATGTATAGTTCCTTGCTCAATCCATCCAGCGCCCATTCAATATCCATCGGCGTCCAAGTGTTGCGGATAGTGCTGTAGTATTGTTCAATTTTAAGAACCCAGTTGGCCAGTTTAATAATATTGTTATCACTTAAACAAAATCTTTGCTGAAAACCTTTTTCTGTCGGTATAATTTTTACCCGCTCATCTGCTTTGTCGCCATAAACCATCATCTTATCCTTCACTCCCATTTTCTTTTCTATAATCGAGTTGAAACCTTTCTCCAACGCAGGTTTAAATACAATAAATTCATCGGGCATTACAGCTCCCTGCACTACCATTTCACCCAGGCCATACGATCCATTAATGACCACAACATCCCTGAAACCGCTTTCAGTATCGAGGCTGAACGCAACACCGGAGGCTCCCAGGTCGCTTCTTACCATCTTCTGCACACAAAGGCTAAGTCCTACCATGAAATGATCGTATCCGAATGAGTGCCGGTAACTGATGGCGCGATCTGTAAACAAGGAAGCAAAGCAATTGCGTACGGCGTCCATCAACGATGCGGGGCCGCGAACGTTGAGATATGTTTCCTGCTGCCCGGCAAAAGAAGCATCGGGAAGGTCTTCAGCCGTCGCCGAAGATCGAACGGCCACATCTGTAAAATCCTGTCCATACGATTTCGACAACCGCTCGTAGTCGGCGATGATTAAGTCGCTCATCTCTCTCGGGAAACGACCGTTCTTAATCAGCAAACGAACCTGCGACCCACCTCTTCGTAACGATTCGATATTATCGTAGTCGATCGTACTTATAATATGGCGTATGGTAGTCTCCAGTTCATTGTACTGCACAAATTTCCGGTAAGCTGCTGTGGTGATTACATAACCTCCCGGTATATTTATGCCCAGGGAAGACAGATGCTGAATCATCTCTCCCAATGAAGCATTTTTTCCGCCAACATACTCAATGTCGGATACGCCTACTGCATTTAATGGAATTGTGAAGACCTCGCTTAAAGTGTTATTCATATTATACCTGGTAAAACTGGTTAAGGAAAGAATTTATGACCTGAAGTTTCTGCAGTAGCGTTGGAGCATGTATACCAGATAGCAAGTATTCTTTTGGATTGAAAAAGCATTTATCAAATCACGGCACCCTTGATAGCGGGTACCGTGATTTGAATTGTTGGAAAAAGCTGGATGCATTTACCAGCCCGGGTTTTGCGTGAGCTGCGGATTCAGCACTATCTGGCGAAGCGGCAGCGGTTGCAGATAATGTTTAGGAAGAAACTGGCGTTTAGAGCCGGCTTCGAGCACAATGAATCCATTTGCATCCAATGTAAAAATCAAGTCTTTCCATGGGGCCCTGGTTTCAAATTCGGTCCCCTTCCATTTGATCCCCCTGATCGGTTGCGACATTTCAACTTCGGCAGTTTTCCACCTCCTCAAATCGTCGTAACGAAATCCCTCCACAAACAATTCGATTGTTCTTTCCCTCCTGATCTCGTTGCGCATATCCAATCCGTTTGCCGATACGAAAGCGTTTGTGAGATTTGGCATACCAACTCTGAAACGTAGTTTATTGATGGATTTATCCAGATCGGCGTCGCTGATGGATCCAGCTTTCTCAAATACCGCCTCCGCATAAATCAGGTACATTTCTGCCAGGCGAAAAACAGGAAAGTCGTTTCCAAAAGGTCCGCCCAGTTCCTGCTGCATTTTTTGGGTGGAATAGCCTGTTTGTGTAAGTATGCCAAATGCAATGTCATATGTCAAGCCTCCAGCTGTGGGGTTTGCCCAATTCCTGAAATAAGCAGGTTGGGTTCCGAGCCAATAACGCTGAAAAGGATAAAGAAAACTCTGCCGGAACCTGGGATCCCTGTTCTGGTACTCGCTCACGATTTGCGCGTAGCCCTGAAACAAGGGTGATTTGTCGATGGGTAGCCCGTCGCTGCAGAGATACATATCCATTAATTTTCTTGAAGGCGACAATACACTCTGCCCTATATTCAGAAAGGGAGTTGGCGCTATATCCCGGTCATGCCTACGTGAAAGTATATATTCTTTCTGGTCCGCTTTTCTTAAGCCGGCATTGGGCGTTGTTTGCCTTCCGCCTTCGAGCAGGAAAGAAAAGCGATAACTGCTGTCGCCGAGTATATCACGCCTGTCGAATAACTGGAACACGTTACCGGCAATAACCTGGTTGCTGGCATCGATAGCTTTGTCGAAAAGTTCGGCTGCACCTGTGCCACCTTCATGAAACTTACGCCAGCTTGCTTCGAATAAAGATACACGTGCCTTTAATGCAAGAGCAGCCCATTTGGTAATTCTTCCATTATCGTTCGCGGGACCATCTGCAGGAAGAACCGCAATAGCCTTGTCTAACTCGCCCAGGATAAAATTTACTGTTTCAGCCCTTGTATTGCGAGGACCGAAAAGTATGTCGTTTGCACTTATACCAAGGGCCTTGTCTACAATAGGTATACCGCCGAATAATCTTAATAAATCGTAGTGTGCAAAAGCCCTGAAAAATCTCGCCTCTCCTTCGTATTTGGCTATCGCGGGCTTTAGTTCTGCGGCGGCTTCGCTGATTTTCTGAATCAGGTAAGATGTCTGCCAGATCCTGCTGTAATTCGAATTCCAGGTACCGTTTTGATCGGTTGGCACATAAGAGCTGTTGGAAACCGCATTGAAGCCTGTTTGCAGCGTTATATCTGCCTGGTCGTCGGCATTGCTGAAGCTTGGCAGGCTGGAATAAAATTGATTGGCAAATGCCTCAAAGTCGCTGGCTGTTTTAAAGAAAGCCGCTTCGGTCAATTCCTGCAAGGGGTCGAGTTCCAATTTCTTTTCGCAGGAAACAATGGACATTGCCAGTATGATAGAGCCAATAAAAAATATTTTTTTCATGATTGAGTCTTTAGAGTGATACGTTCAGTCCAAATGAATAAGAGCGTGGATACGGAGTTACGACAATAGCAAAAGGTCGCTCCGGATCAAACCCGCGGGGAATTTTACTCGATTCCCAGAGGTCGGTACCACTGAAATAAATTTGTGCGGTTTGAATACCCACTTTCTTAAGCAACGATGCTGGCAGGTTATATCCTATCTGCAGGTTTTTCAAACGAACGTAACGTGAATTCTTCAGGCGATACCCAGCATCAGATATTAAGTAGTTGTAATTGTTTATACCATCGTTTTGCGACATACGCGGGTACTCGGCAGAAGTTCTATCGGGTGCCCAGGTATTGCGGTAGTGATAAGCCTGCGGGTTGCGAAAGAATGGAGCAGCCGCTACATTTCCATCAAATACCTGCCATTTACCTACGCCCTGGAATATGGCTGTAAGAAACAAGCCCTTCCATTGTGCGCCCAGGGTTGCTGTGTAGAAGTACCTCTGGTTGGCATTTCCGATGGCAACCACGTCTCCGCCCTTCGAAGGATCGTTGGGATCGTACACATTCGTGCTTAGTTTTCCATCGCCGTTCAGGTCGAGGTATTTGGCATCACCTACACGGATATTCGAAGGAAATCCTTTACCGGGAAGCGAGCTTACATAGGCTGCGCTGTCTTTTGAATCCTGGATAAATCCACCAAACTTAAATCCATAATAGGTTCCTTGTTCGATGCCTTCGATAAAGGGATTGAACCCATATGCAGGCCTGGCAGCATCGGCCAGTTTTACCGCTTTGTTGATGGCATTGCTTACCAATACGTCCACTGAGTAAGAGAAGTCTTTATTTATCTTATCGTTCCATCGCAAAGAAAGTTCCCATCCGTTCGTTCTCAATTTAGCGCCGTTAATCAGGGGTGCCTGAATACCCAATATAGAGGGGAATTCAACCCTGTAAAACGCGTTTGAATTGGTGCGGATAAAATAGTCGAAAGAAATAGCGAACCGGTTCTTCAGGGTAGCAACATCAATACCGGCATTTGCAATGTTGATGATCTCCCACGACCTATCGGGGCTCGAAAGGCGTGGCACCCGTATGCTGCCTGTACGAGCCGGAGTATTGACGGGGCCAAACGGGTATTCGTTTCCTGTTGCCAGCAATTGCAGGTAGTCGAAGTTTGAAATTTCATTGGCAGCCTGGTTACCCAATTGTCCGTAAGACAGCCTTAGTTTCAGCAAATCCAGGAAATTGGAAGTCTTTGACATGAAACTTTCATTGGTCACAATCCAGCCCACCGATCCGCCGTAAAACGACTTCCACCGGTTTTTATCCGACAGTTTCGAAGATCCATCGTACCGGAAATTACCTTCAAAATAGTATCTGCCGCCGTAGTTGTAACTCAAGCGGGAGAAAGCCGAGCTCAGCGCAAATTGTGTTTTTGATTCGCTGTTAAATTGACGGGTAGGCGCACCTATATTCAGGTTCGATATATTGTTGTTGAGAAGCGCAGAAGGATCTCCTTCACGGAATGCGTTCAGGTTCCTGTTTTCAAACTCCTCGTGAGCGGCGCCACCAAGAATTTCGAAATGATGATCGCCCAGGTTGTATTTATAAGTTGCGAGAAGGTTGGCGACGGTTTGCATATTCTTCGAATAAGCAGCTCTCACCTGGTCGCGGCCACCCCAATACAGGTTTGAATTGAATATAATCTCGTCGTCGTAGGTATAACTCAGGAAGCCTGTGCGAAGAGCAGTTTCATCGCTTTGATCGTTATTCATAGCAAGCTGTCCTGTAATCTCGAGGTTCTTTATAGGGTTAAGAACAATATCAAAACTGGTTCTTGCCTGCAAACTCCTGGTAATACGGTTCCCGCCTTTTTCAGCCCATCCTATTGTACTCAAATAACCTCCAAAACCGTAATACTTACCGCTCTGGGTATATTTTGCCTTACCGGCATAGCTCTGCGAAGTGAGGTCCTGTATCAGGTCATAATCGGTAGGCTGTACCAGTTTCTGCGAAAGCAGGGCCACGTTTGCACGCAGTTTCAACCAGGCATTTACCTCAAAATCGTATTTAAGCCGTGCATTGTATTTTCGATTGTAGTTGGTGCCATATTGCAACATCGAGTTCTGATCGATTACACCCAACGAAAAAAAGTAGCTCGACTTACCCGATCTTCCGGATACAGATGCATTATGTTGCTGCTGTAACGCAGGGCCGTACATTATATCCATCCAGTCGTTATTGCTTAACGTGATATCTTTTGTATCGGGGAAAGGTCCTTTGGCAACGGTGATCTTATTGAGGTCGAGATTCTGAGTAAGGAATGGTTTCAGATGAGAATAGAAGTTATTAACTACACCATCGTTTTCGTAAGACTCGGTCCACATTTCTATTGCCTGCAGAATATTTGCCTGTTTGCGTACAATTCCTGGTTTTACGATATTAAAATTGGTGGTGATGTTTACGGTTGGCTTTTGTGAGCGACCGGATTTGGTGGTTACCAGAATTACACCGTTCGAAGCCCTGGATCCATATATTGCTGCCTGCGCATCTTTTAACACCGAAATACTCTCGATGTCGTTCGGGTCGATATTGTTCAACGCAAATGCATTTTCATATGGCTGAACAATACCATCTACCACAATCAACACACCGCTTCCGCTTCTTGTTGTTAAACCTCTTATTTGTATTCCAAGATCGTTTTCCGAACCTATACGACCGGTATTGCCTCTTGTAATTTGCAGCCCCGGAACAAGACCCTGAAGAGAACTGGCCACATTCGCTGCCGGCCTGTTGGCCAATTGCCGGGCGTTTACCACCGAAACAGCGCCGGTTACCGTGGTTTTTGTTTTTGCTCCGTATCCGATTACCACCACATCTTCGAGCGATTTCTCAGTAGTAATAAGTTTTACCAGCAACGTAGTTTTCCCGACAATCGAAACTTCCTGTGATTCCATTCCCACGTACGAAAAAACCAATTCGGTCACTCCATCCTCTACCTCGATTGAAAAGCTGCCATCGCCCGCAGTGGATGTTGCTTTGGTACTACCCTTGGCCTGAACGGTAACTCCTGAAAGAGGCTCATTTCGATCGTTCGTCACTCTACCGCTTATCGTTTTTACCTGCTGCGAATTTTCCTCCTTCGTTATCACAACAAGCTTGTTGTCCATAATACGATATCGAAGGCCGGTGTTGTTAAGTAGCTCATCCAACACCTGGTTTACCGGAACGTCGGCCACGCGAAGTGTAATCCTGACGTCGCGCGGAAACGTGAGACTGCTGTAAACAAAGCGGTAACTACTTTTGTGCTCTACTTCTTTCAGCGCCTTTTCCAGTTTCACGTTTCTGAAATCAACCGAGATCGTTTCCTGTGAGTAAGTTTTTGCCGCCACCTGAAGGCTTGCAGCAAGAATGATTGCAAAACTTAGTTTCATAAGCAGCATCGTTTTTAGCGCCCCCTGGGGCAGGGTAACGCCCTGAAAGTGTTTTGTTTTTTTCATACTTTCGTCTTGGTTTTATTACAGTTGCGGGCTGCAACTCCACTTGACACCCGTTCCTGTAGTTATTAAAAAGCCGAAAGGGAGGGTTTACTTCCCTTTCTTTATTTTCCGACAGATATTATACCGTTGCTTTTTGTGTAATGAAACGAATAAGATAACTGCATAGCAGTAAGGGCCTGTTCAATTGTTTCGGTTTCGAAGGTGGCGGTGAACCGATATTGCTTCACTGTTTCGTCCAGGAATACAATTTGTACGTCGAACCATCTCTCCAGCTTTGTTTTTAGTTCCTCGAAGGTTTCATCGTTAATCTCTAGCCGGTTTTGCATCCAGGCGGTTTCGACAAGCGTGTTCCCATCGCTGCTTACGGTAATCGGCTTAATGGCAATTGCTGCTCTGGCTGCAGCAACCCGATCCTGTGCTGTCTTTTCTCCTTCGCCCGATCCGGCAACATTGTTGACAATAACAGCTTTTTCGTTTGGTTTTAACTCATAACGCTTCTCACGTTGATCACCAACCGCTATTTCCACCTTTCCTTTAACGAGTGCCGTTTCACTTTTTTTATCTCCTGGGTAAGACCTGACATTGAACATGGTACCCAGTACTTTTATATCGAAGTTTTGCAGTTTTACGATAAAAGGCATGGCTTCATTATGTGTTACATCAAAAAAAGCCTCCCCTTCCAGTTTCACCAACCTGCTATTCTTTCCGAAGTTGGCATCCACGCTGATAGTAGAATTAGCATTCAACGTTACTTTAGTACCATCGGGCAGGTAAACCAGTCTTCTTTCCCTCGAACCTGTTTTACCGATACCGTTGGCAGTCAACAACCCGGGAGTTGACTCCTGGGGCTTCCCCTGCAGAGTCCTTTCTGCAATATGCTCGTCGCTATTTTTACTCCGGGTAATACCCAACCATGTTATCCCCACCAATATGATACTTGCTGCCGCCCAGATCCAGTAAATTGATTTCCTATTGGTGTGATTAAATTTGTCAGCAGAATTCTTATTCTCTTCCCCATCGTAAAAAGAAGCGGGAAACCTGGCCTGTACCAGGCTCTTAAAATCTTCGATTGCCCTTTCCTTCTCCGAAGCCTGTATGGCTCCTTTTAGCGAGCAAACAAATTTTTTAGCTTCCTCGATATTCTCCTTCTCATGTGGGAAACGAAGCAGGTAGTTTTCCCAATGCCTGACATCTTCTTCATTCTCCCTGTTGCAGAATCGTATAAAGGAATCATCCACGATCAGTTCCTCTACTGTAAACATCTTTTGCATTCAATGCCTTATTTGTTACAGTATAGACGGATAAACCGCGAAAGTTTACCAACTTTTCAACTAGAATTTTAGAAAATAATTGAACAGTATTGAGGCGAGTAGAAAAGATACCGCCACCACCGACTTAACAGGATTGCCTTGTGGAATCCGAACCCGAAGCAACCGGATTGCTTCGGATAAATTATTATATACACTTCTGAGAGAAAGCCCGGTCTTTTCAGCAATCTCTTCATTATTCAGGCCTTCGTAAAACTTAAGGAAAATGACCTTTCTACACCGGGCAGGCAGATTGTCGTAAGCTATTTTTAGTTTAAGCGTTAATTCAGTTGAAGCCTCGGTATTGACGATTTTCTGATCAATCGATTCTTCATCGGGTTGAATATGCGCAACTGAAAGAAGTTGTTTGTTTTTTACCGCTGCACGATGAAAGTCGATAAGGCGGTTCCTGAATGAAGTATGAATATAACTGCGTGGATTGCCGATAGCATCCAGGTTCAGTCGTTTTTCCGCAAAATCGAGGAAGAGCTGCTGGATCAGATCTTTCGCCTGATCCAACTGTAACCCACGGGAAATGCCGCAGCGCAATAACCCGTCAAACTCTTCTTCGTAATAACGAATGAGCTGACAACTATCAAACTGTATATTTTGGCTACTGTTCACGGCCTCACGCTATTTATAATTGTTTCGATCGCCTGAGTTTTTTACCCCTGAAACCCGGATTTATGTTAGATTGTCAAGCTAAGGAAAATGCTGCGCCTAAAAAATGATCTGATAAAAAGTAAAAAGAATCGGTTAAAATTGAATTAAACCCGCTTCAGCGCTTTTATTTCAGAAAAAAAATCGGCTTACTGATTCTCCTTCCATTACGCGAAAATGTTTATCAGGATCTGCGCTTTTCTTACCCGACAATTTAAAGGATGAAAGCTCAAGCGCGCCATGCATCACCTTCAACAGAGCATTCAAGCCCTTACCCGACTGGGTGATTTTAACAGTACCCCAGCTATAGCCATTCGACCAGAAATAGGTGCCGGGTTTTGAACTGAACTCGATAGTTTTGTCGATACCCGAATACTGAAACCCGGATAGAGCCAGTACTGCCGACCAACTCGCCATAGCACGCGCGTAATGGTGCCCGCATTCCGGTTCATCAAAAGGATTTCTTTTCTCCCCATCAAATCGCTCGCGTATGCTATTGATGCATTTTAAGCCATCTGCAGTTTGGCCTTCGTACAACATGCCAACGGCGGCTGCATATTCAAATCCCGACATCGACTCCGCGAAATAGGGAAATGGAATCTTCAGCCGACCCTTCGGCCAACTGGCCATAATCAAACCCGATTCCCGGTCCATCACATAGGAACGCATGTTGTTGAATACATTGTCGAATCGTGAAATGAAATTGTTTTTCATGATGGTTCTGAGGGTCTGCTGAACGTTTTCCTTTTTGGCTAAATAACCAAGTCCGCAAATATGCGCCATGTACTGACCCACCAATTGGTCAACCAGGCAGCCTCTCCCCAACTGAAATGAAGGAATCTTTGTAGCAGGGTTATCGATATCGAGAAATTCAAAAGTTTTGGGGTCTGTTATTTTATGTTCGTAGTATTCTCCATTAAATAAATTTTCATCAACCCATTTACTTCCTTTTTCAAATACCTGCAGGCAGGTTTGAGCAAATTCAACCTCACCTACTGCATTGGCCATCGCGGCCGTAGCCTTTAGCGCACCAAAATACCAGAACTGCATTTGGGGATTAGGGCCGAAATAATCTACATCCATCGTGTTGTGTTGCCTTCCTTCCTGTACTCCATCCTGGTTAGCATCCCATCCACCCTTTATCCAGGCATACGACATAGCCGCCTTTACCCGGGGCCAGTGTTTTTTCAACCATTCGTTATCGCCCGAGAGTTTCCATTCCCTGTAAAAACGCATGATCGATCCCATTTGCCCGTCGGCCGCAGCCACGTGATCAATCTTAAAGTTTTCTTCCAGCGGAAGATTTACGCGATTCATCATTTTTCCATTGTCCTTGGTTCCGTATACCATCTCTACTTCGCGCATAGTTCTCGCGAGGTTTCCGAATAAGAAAGCAGTGGCGTTTTCATAATTCCAAACATGTGTGCAGTTTCCATAGCAGGATCCTGTTTCGTCCATCACCCCTTCCCAACCCATCAGGTGACCCGAGGGTAACCGAAAAACGGTTTGCGAGCGAAGCGTTGATAGATTAAAGAGGGCTGCTTCTTTAACTACCAGGGGCATGTCGGACTTAATAAATGCATCCACAAATTGCTTTGTTTTTGCCTCCAGTAAGGGAATGCGGCCAGCTTCCTTTGTCAGTACATCCCACGCATCCTTGTATTGATTCGTATAATAATTGCTGATTGTTTTCCCCTTATACCCAAACGACCAGGCATTATTCCAGTCCTGTCGATTGGGGAAGTGCCAGCTTATATAAAAGGTAAAGGTTACAGTAGATTTAGCCGCTATCTTTTTCTTCACCGAAAGAGAAGCCATGGGGTTGTCGTCTACAATGCTTGTTTTGTCGGTGAGCAAACCATCTTCACTGAAATCATCCCAGAAGTCGAGAATAGAATTTTCCCAATCGTTAGGAGTCGAAGACCTGCGATAGCTCACTTTTTCTTTTTCTGCAGTTGCCAATGCAATGGTACCCCATGCGGGGCTTTCGCGTTTAACGCTGTCGCTCCACATATATATTCCTCTCACCAGATCATCCTCCATAAATTTATTCTGGTTGTTCTTCGCCCCGCCGTACACCCAATCTCCTTTCCAATTCTTGCTTTGAATGCTTCCATCAATCCCCACAAAGTTTCTCATGGTTCCACAAACCGCCACTTCCAAAGGCAAATTGCTTTGATTGGTCACTTCGTACCGGAGAACAGCAACCGGAATGCTGCTTGCGTCCGCGTCGCCGGGAATAAAGGGATTGAATCCTTTTATTTTGACCGATACCGGAAGAATATCGTCGTACAGGTTAACCTGGCCAAACGGGTAAGCAGCATCGAAAGAAGCGGAAGAGAAACGCGGTAAGCCGTGGTGATTTACCGGTCTTCCTTCGTAGTGCTGGTATTCGCTGGGGTGCAATGGCCCAAGCAAGGCTTTGGTCATTGCTTTTTTCCCTGCAGGCTTAACATATATTGCAAAAAAAGGCGCCTGGTTGCCATCGGTAATGGTGCTGAATTTTTTTCCCGGCTTGTTCATAATTTCCCAATCGCGTAGTTCACCTCTTCCTCCAAGTGAAACTGTTCCTGTTCCAATTCCACCTAAAGGCAAGGCAACATTCAACAGATGATCTTTGTCGTAATGTTTCAAAACAGGCCATTGGGTGTTCTGCGCATTGCTCCCAAAAAAATCCAGGAGCAAAATAGACAGGAGTAGCGTACTGTATCTCATCACTCTTGATTTAAGATTTGATTATTCGGTTTATTCAACCACATACCAATTATAAGATTCCAGTTCTATTTCGACTTTTAAATTTATTTCGTATGCCCGGTTGAGCACATAAGTTCTGCTAAACCCTTTTTTATCGGTTATACGTGCTGTTTGTGAAAGGCCGGTATAGTAAAGAGGCACGCGGATTTCGCGGGTGATCTTTGTTTTGAGAGGGTTGAAGACCATCAACAATCCTTTTTGCTTCAGTGCCGGGTTTACGTGAATAAATCCATCCCAGTCTCTTCCATCGGCACGGCGCAATTGTATCATATCCGAATTGAGTATAGCCCGGTATTTTTTATACCAGTTTATTACCTTTTCCACCATCAGCCGGGTTTCTTCCGTATCGAACAAGCGGGGCCCGCGGTAACAGGCCTGTACGCCTGCGCCGTAATATTGCACCATCAATTGCTCATAGTCTTTCAGGTGCTCACGAAGAGGTTCGAGTACTGCCGACTCATCGCCTCCCTGGTATTTGGTAAGCGGAACAAAACCCCAGCCCATCGATCCCATCTTTTCCATGGTGCCGTCGTGTATATTTTGCCGGTTAAGTATTCGTTGTTGTTCCCGGGGCAGCGAAAAGTTTACTTCCCTATAACCAATTCCAATCTTGTGTGTTCCATCTAAAAAATACCAATCGGGTGCATTGATATATACTCCTCTTTCATTTAACCAACGATACAGTTCCTTTTGGATCTCCATCTGCCTCCATTGCGAGTCGTCTAATCCCTTATGGCCCGGGTGAGTATTGGAAGCACATACATCGCCGGGATAGGGTCCATCGTTTTCCCAAATATCAAAGCCGGTTTGCTCAAAAAAATATTTTATTTTATCGCGGTAAGCCAGGCCCCACTTGCTTCCGAAGCAGGGCGCATTTCCAAAAAAGGCGCCACCGGGTTTACCGGTTTTAGGATCTACCACATCGTCGTCGTCGCTGATGCGACGGCTGCTGAAAAGTGAATAGCCTCCCAACAGAATTTTTTTTGAGTGTGCATATTCTGTCAAGACTCTCCATCGGTTGATGTTTTTTGCAGAACTGTCTTCCATATTAAGATGACTGCCGAAACTGAGAATAACGGCCTCGTAACCGGTAGCAACGCACTGATCAATTGCGTTCCTTACCTCCTGGTCTGTTCTGCTTACGAGGTGCATAAAAATTGGATTCTGCATGGTCCAGGGTGCAACGGTGCGATACATTTTTTTTATGGTCAGTCCCCTGCGTTGACGGTCGTAGCTGTCCAATAAAAGTTCATGTGTGCGAATCGAATAAAAAAATTCACCCGGTTTTAATTCAATGCCCGGTGCTTTTGTTGGATATACCTCGAGCACACAGGGTGTTTCGTAATTGTAGTTTACCTGCGAAGTATACGTGGGATCCGTTTTCCAATGAGTTGTTTGATCACTTATATCATAACGCATGGCATTGTTAAAGGCGTAGTTCGTTTCGATATAAATACCCTGTGGCTTTTTCATCTGATCGGGGGAACCCACCACTGCACTTTCTTCTTCCACTACACCAAGCACTTCATTCACCACTTTGTCTATTTTGAATATTTCACCCGATTTGTTTTCGATGGCAACCCACTTTACAACCAGGGGTATACCGTCGTACAACTGGTAATGAACCCTAACAATTAATTCTTTTAACTCGGGCAGGGGAGATTTGTATTCGAAGGTTATCTCCTTTCCTGTACCCCCACGATCAGAGAGGGTCCATGTATTGCATTTCCAATTGAGTGAAGGTTTAATTTCCGATATCTCGTATTTAATAAATCGGAAATCATTTTGCCCGGCTTTCAGTTCATCAACCCAATCAGGCAAAAGGTAGGCATTTTCTTTTTGTCCAACCAGCCCACCTACGTTGTACTCCTTTCCGTTAATGGTCAGTTTTGCTTCGGGCTTTATCGACCGCAACAGTTGCTGGTTATTTGATAAATTGGTAAAGTCGGTGCAGGCTAAATTGGGGCTAAGCCGAAAAGTTCTTCTCAGCAGCCCATTGTTGAATTCAATGTCATTGCCTTTGAGTTTAATACTTGCCTTTTGTTTGTGCGGCTTTACCAACCAATCTGCAGGTTCGGGGTTGGTCTGTTTCGGTTTAATAATTACCTGTTGTGTAAACGAGTGAATAGGTACAAGCAGACTTACTATCAATACAATTCTTTTCATATGGAATCAATTAAACTATTATCACGGTTCGCCAGGTGATATTTGTGTTTCAAATTGCCCTATCCAAATGCACGTAGCCACCGTCAACATGTATCAACTGTCCCGTTGTATGACTTGATTTTCCCGATAAAAGGAAAGCAATCATATTGGCAATTTCTTCTGTTGTTGTCATTCTTTTGCCGAAGGGTATTTTATCCGTGATCGTTTTTAGCTTTTCCGCAGGGTTGCTAAATGTTTTAATCCAGGTATCGTACAATGGAGTATAACATTCGGCTACAATGACTGCATTCACCCGTATACCATACTTCAACAATTCCACGGCCCATTCCCGTGTAAGCGCGCTCCGTCCGCCATTCGCTGCGGCATAAGCCGAAGTTTTACCCTGCCCCGTTTCTGCCGTTTTTGAACCGATATTTACAATAGAACCTTTGGAATTTATTAATTCGGGCAGGCAATAATGCGCCATGAGGAAATAGTGAACCAGGTTTTTGTGTAATGATGCCATAAACTGATCGTAATTTCCATTTTCAAGTCCTACCCCATCGTTTACACCAGCATTGTTCACTAAACCATCGATCCTGCCAAACTTCTCAACAACTCGATCAACGGCGAATTTGCATTGAAGCGGATCCGAGAGTTCTGCAGTTACATACCAGGCCCTGCCCCCTTGCGCAAGCAGGGCAGATGCAGTGTTTATATTGTCCTGTTCATTTCGTCCAACAATCACCGGGCATGCTCCTTCAGCGGCCAATACTTTTACAATACCTTCGCCAATTCCACGGGCTCCGCCAGTAACAACAATTATTTTATTATCTAAATGCAGGTTCACTTTTTTTTGTTTTACAAGCAGAATATTTTATCGGTTATAGCTTCTCGCTATTTGCCTGCTGGTTCCGAGTCCGTCAATTCCCAGTTCCACCACGTCGCCCGGTTTTAGAAACACTGGATCGGGTTTTATTCCTAAGCCAACACCGGGTGGAGTGCCTGTACTTATCACATCGCCGGGCAATAGCGTCATAAACTGGCTCAGGTAATGAATAAGAAATGGAATTTTGAATATCAGGTTGGATGTATTGCTGTTTTGAAAAGTTCTTCCGTTTACGGTTAACCACATTTTCAAATTATTTACATCGCCTGTTTCATCGGGTGTTGCAAGAAAAGGTCCAAGCGGGGCAAAGCTGTCGCATCCCTTTCCTTTTGCCCATTGCCCACCTCTTTCCAACTGATAGGAACGCTCGCTGTAATCGTTATGCAAACAATACCCGGCAACATAACCAGGTGCTTCGTGTTCTTCCACATAACTTGCTTTTTTTGATATCACAAAAGCCAATTCCACTTCCCAATCGGTTTTCGTGCTGTTAGGCGGAATGATCAAATCATCGTTGGGTCCACACAAAGCAGTCGTTGATTTAAAAAAGATCACCGGTTCGGTGGGTACATCGGCTCCCGTTTCTTTTGCGTGATCGATATAGTTTAAACCAATGCAGATTATCTTGGAGGGCCGGGCCACCGGCGAACCCAATCTAAGCTGGCTGTCTACCTCTCTTAAACGGGCTGCTTTACTTATTCTTTGCAATTGGTAGAGGCCGTCGTTGTCAAAAAATTCTTCGTTGTAATCGTTAATATAATCGGAAACATCGTAAAATTTGTCGCCAATCAGCAATCCCGGCCGCTCCCTTCCTTTTTCACCAAATCGAATCAGCTTCATAGATCAGTTATTAAATAATTTCTTGTAAACAATTTTTATTTTGTTGCCAGGTGCTCGCCGAGTTTTGTTATTTCTTCGCAGCAAACCTGTTCCATCACCTGTTGCAGTTGTGTTTTTAGAATTGAAATGCTATGATCGCCACCCCGTTTTCCCAATGCGGCGACACCGTACATGAAAGTCCTGCCAAGAAATGTGAATTCCGCTCCACAAGCTATGGCCCTTGCAATATCGGGGCCACTGCGAATACCGCTATCCATCATAATTTTTATTCTACCCTTGCAATTCTTTACTATCGGAAGCAAGGATTGAATTGCCGACTGCCCTGCATCAATTTGCCTGCCCCCATGATTCGATACAATTATACCGTCTAAGCCCAATTGAATGGCAAGTTCTGCATCTGCTTCGCTGGCCACACCTTTTAATACAATTTTTCCCTTCCACAAATCGCGGATAGGCGCAATTTTTTCCTTGTTTAACCGGCCGTTGAAAGTTTTATTCATAAACAACCCGAGCTGTTTCATGCTTAGTCCTTCCGGCATATAAGGCTTCAGACTCGCAAACGAAGGCTGTCCATGCAGGAGCGTTTGAGCAGCCCATGCAGGTTTACCCAAAATCTGTAACACATTTCTGAAAGTCATCCTGGGTGGCATGGAAAGTCCATTTCGTATATCACGTGGCCGATACCCAAAAGAAGGAACATCGCATAACAAAACAAGTACCTTGTATTCTGCGGCAGCACATCTGTTCAGGATATCGTCGCGCAGGTTGTTTTCGGCTGGGTGATACAGTTGGTACCAGGCTTTCCCTTCTGTGAGTTCCGCGATTCTCTCAATACTCGATGTTGTTACAGTGCTCAGAATAAAAGGGATATTGTGTTTTACCGCAGCTTTCGCCAGTATTTCAGGAGAATTGGGCCATAATAAACCCTGCAATCCTATTGGTGCAATTCCGAAAGGCGCATCAAACGTGTGACCAAACAGTTCAGTTTTTAACCCGATAGGCCCAACCGATGAAAGATAGCTGGGTACCAGTTCTACTTTCCTCAGGTCCTCCGTGTTTTTAAACAGGTTTACGTCTTCGTTGCAACCACCATCGAGGTATTCGAACGCAAATCGCGGAATGCGTTGTTTCGCCTTTTTTCTCAAATCATCAATCGAAGGATAGTTTGTATTGTATTCCCATTTCATAATTAATTATTGAGTTTTACAAAGCCTCCGTCAATCAGGTAATCGTTGCCGGTAATGAAAGATGCCTCGTCGCTTACCAGGTACAGGGCGAGGCTTGCAATTTCCCCCGGAGTTCCCATACGACCGATGGGTTGACTTTTTGATAACTGCTCAAATACTTCTTGTTCCCGGCCCGGGTAATTTTTGGACAGAAACCCATCTACAAAAGGGGTGTGAACCCTGGCAGGGGAAATGCTGTTACAGCGGATATCATCGGCGAGATAATCCCTGGCAACCGACAATGTCATTGCCAACACAGCGCCCTTGGCGGCAGAGTACGCAAACCTGTCGGCCAGCCCCACCTGTGCAGCAATGGAAGCCATATTGATGATTACACCGCCTCCATTTGATTTTAATTTTGGGATCGAAGCAAAAAGGCAGTTATACACCCCTTTTACATTCACGCGCATAATCCTGTCGAAGTCGTTTTCGCTGGTAGTATCGGCCTTGCCCACATGTGCTATTCCTGCGTTATTCACCAATATGTCAATCTGCCCGATTGCGTCAAACGTCGCCAATACGTTCTCCTGATTTGTAACATCGCAGGTATGCACGTGAACGCTGCCTCCTACGGCTGCAATTTCCTCGAAAGCCTCGCGCGTGTTTTCCTCGGAAATATCAACAATATGTACATCGGCGCCCTGTTTTGCAAAAAGCGTCGAGATCGCCCTGCCAATACCACTACCTCCTCCCGTTATAACCGCTTTCTTTCCTTGAAGTGAAAAAAACATACACACACTTTAATTAAACAGTCAATAAAATTTATAATGATACCCCTCTCTTCCAGGGTATGAAATCGTCCTGGTTCAATTCAACCGCCTTTGGTATAACTTCTCCGCTTGCTACGCGCAGGCAATACTCGAGGATATCTTCACCCATTTGCCCGATTGTCTTTTCCCCAAGAATGATGGGACCGCAATCGATATCGATAATATCGCTCATACGCTTCGCAAGAACACTATTGGTGGAGAGTTTAATAACCGGGCAAACAGGATTACCAGTGGGAGTACCAAGACCTGTTGTAAACAAAATAAGCGTGGCGCCTGCTGCCGCTTTACCGGTGGTTGCTTCCACATCGTTGCCGGGAGTACATACAAGACTTAGCCCTGGTTTAGATGCCTGTTCGGTATAGTCCAATACATCAACCACCGGGGAAGTTCCTCCTTTGCGTGCAGCGCCGGCCGATTTAATGGCGTCGGTTATGAGCCCGTCTTTAATATTACCCGGCGAAGGGTTCATGTGAAAGCCTGACCCACTCGCATGTGCTAATGCGTTATATTTACTCATCAGTTCGGCAAATTTTGCAGCCGATTCTATCGAGGTGCATCTATCGATAATATCCTGCTCCACTCCACAGAGCTCGGGGAACTCTGCCAACAGCACTTTCCCTCCCAGCGCTACCAGCAAATCGGATGCATATCCCACGGCAGGGTTGGCCGAAATTCCGCTGAACCCGTCGCTGCCGCCGCATTTAACCCCGATACACAATTCGCTGATGGGTGCTGGCTTTCTTTCCAACAGGTTTATCTTGATCAAACCCTCGAAGGTTTTACGGATAGCATCGGCAATCATCGATTCTTCACTTTGTGATTGCTGTTGCTCAAAAACGTACAATGGTTTATCGAATGAAGCGTTTTGCTTTTTGATATCGTCCAGCAATTGCTGTACCTGCAAATGCTGGCAACCCAGGCTCAATAGTGTAATTCCGCCCACGTTTGGATGATTGGCATAAGAAGCCAGCAATGCGCTGAGGGTGGCTGCATCCTGTCGCGTGCCCCCGCATCCTCCCTGATGATTGAGAAATTTGATGCCATCGATATTCTTAAATACCCTGTTTCTTTCCGTCTTCGCCGAAAAATCCGGGTATACATTGCTGATAGAATTTCCTTCCTGGTATGCCAGGAGCAATTGATGTGTAAATTGGAGATACTTATCCGTCACCGCATATCCGAGCTCATGATGAAGCGCTTCCTTGATTACGTCCAGGTTCCGGTTTTCACAAAATACAGTAGGAATAAACAGCCAGTAGTTAGCAGTTCCTACCCGCCCGTCTCCCCGGTAGTAACCATTGAAAGTTCTTCCTTTGAACCTGCTGATATCAGGCATCTCCCATTTATAGTTGCCCTTTTTGACTTCATAAGGTCCTGCGTCGTGTTTCAGGTTAGCGGTTCCCACCAATTCGCCTCTCTTCACATTCCTGGTCACTCTTCCTACCAACACGCCATACATAAATACTTCTTCCCCTTCGCTGAGATCGCGGGTATAAAACTTATGCTTCGCTTTTACGTTGTCCTTCGTCACGTAAATTTCATTTTCATACATCACTTTCGTACCCGCCGGAATATCTGTGAGCGCTACCAGCACGTTGTCGCCGTCGTGTACACGTAGAATTTGTCTTTTGAAATCTGATTCAATCATACAGGAATATTGATAATTATTTTTCTTTTAGGCGATAGACCTTCAGCCCAAATAAAAAGACTACCACAAAACACAAAAGCGGTACCGAATAAGCATACTGGATCGATCCGCTTAAGTCGGAGATAAGTCCAAGAAGCGGTGGCAAAACGGCTCCTCCCACAATCGACATTATTATCAGCGAAGATCCTATCTGCGCGTTTGCACCTAAATCCTTTATACCGAATGAAAAGATTGTAGGAAACATAATACTCATGAAGAATGCAACTCCAATGAGGCAATACACCACCAGCATTCCACTCGCAAAAATTATGACAAGGGTAAGCAGGAAGCTGATTAGTGCATATACAAAGAGCAACCTGGCAGGATCTACAAAACGCATCAAATAAGTACCGGCAAACCTTCCCAGCATAAACGCCAGGCCATAGAAGCCCAGGTAAAGGGCTGCCCTGTCTTCCTGCAGTCCGGCAGATGTAGATGCCATTTTAATAAAAAAGCTTCCCACGCATACCTGGGCGCCTACATAGAAAAATTGAGATACCACTCCCCATCTAAGCATCGATGATCGCAGTGCCGATCGAAAACCTGATCCCCCCTCTTTTTTATTTGTCTTTTCTTTTATGTCGGGCATCTTCACCAGGAAAAAACAAACAGCGACCAATAAAATAACAATTCCCAGAACCAGGTAAGGCAACTTCACGCTCGCTGCTTCCGATGCCAGATAGGCTTTTAATTCTACGGCGGACATAGCGGATAATTCCTGTTCAGTTAAGTTGCGTTCCGATAAAATCATCGGACCAATGTATGCCGGGGCAATATATGCCGCGAGGCCGTTAAACGACTGTGCGAAATTCAAACGCAAGGTAGCCGACTCTGGTGGCCCGATTATAGTTACATACGGGTTGGCAGCAGTTTCAAGAAAAGTCAGCCCGCAGGCAATAACAAACAGTGCCCCCAGGAAAAAAAGATACATGAGGTTATTAGCTGCCGGAACAAAAAGAATTGCGCCTGTTCCAAACAAGAGCAGCCCGATGATAATCGCGAATTTGTATCCAAATTTTCTCATCACATAACCAGCAGGCAGCGCCATTGTGAAATAAGCGATAAAGACAGCCGAGTCTACTAATGAAGATTGCAAGTCTGTTAATCTAAATGCCTTCCTGAGATGTGGTATCAGGATGGGATCGAGGTTGTGCACAAAACCCCAAAAGAAAAAAAGGCTGGTAACAAGAATAAACGGCAATAACCATCCTTTCATAGCAGTACCTCGTTTATTACTGATATCTATCGATGAAGACAATGGCATACAGCTTCGTTTTGGAGTTTGACAAAGCAAGTTCCTGCTGCCCCGTTGGAAACAGCCAGAAAATCTGCTACAATTGAGAATGGAAAAATAGAATGAAGAGTCAAGAAACAATAACTCAGATTTATCTTTAATTTCTTATTATTTAACTTTACGAAAAAGTTTTCGTGAAAATTGAGAGAACCGAAATAACCCCTCGACTGAATAGTTATATCTCCGTAATCAAGAGAGAAGAGTCATTCTTCCAATCGCCGTTTCACTATCATCCCGAAATTGAGTTGGTGTACGTAATCGAAAGTCATGGGAAACGCATCATTGGAAATTCGGTGGAATATTTCGAAGCCGGCGATATGGTATTGCTGGGATCCAATATTCCGCACGTTTGGTTAAGCGACGAAATTTATTATAAAGGCATGGCTACCCTAAAAGCGAAAGCTATAGTGGTATACTTTAATAAAGAAATTTTCAGCCAGGCGTTTTATGAACTTAAGGAGGCCAGTAAACTCACTGCATTGTTCGATAACGCAGTGAGAGGGTTGAGGATTACGGGAAAAACAAACACTATTCTTGCCAATAAACTGGAAAAACTTACATCAAAAAAAGATTTTGACATAATCGTGGGGTTATTCGAAATACTTTCCATCCTGGCGGCAAGCAGCGATATCAGCTTTATCAACAATGAAGTTTACACGCCTATCAGCAGGAAGCAACATTCCGACCGTATTTCGGATGTTTTAAACTATGTGAAAGTGAATTACAAAGATGATATTACACTTACCAGCATTTCGAAAATTGCAAGCCTTACGCCACAGTCTTTTTGCCGGTTATTCAAGAAAAGAATGAAGAAACACTTTCTTGAGTATTTAAACGAGGTAAGAATCTCCAATGCATGCAAATTGCTGATTGAAACCGACCTGAGTATTTCGGAGGTAGCTTACGACTGTGGATACAAAACCGTTTCTAACTTCAATAAACTATTCAAAAAAATAGTGGGAACTACTCCGAAAACATACAAATTGAATGCTGGTAACTCCAAATGATTTACTTTGAAAAACTGGCCAGACCTGGAAAAGTCTGGCCTTGCTTATGACCCTCAAAGACTGATGTGAGACCATAAGTTTTGATAACCTTAATCAATATTAAAGTAACAGCAATGCCCGCTCAGTTTTCTGGCAGATTTTACCCTATACTGCATACAAATTAACTTTAACTAAGTGTTTTTGTGAATGTAGCAATACGGAAAAGAAGGCAATCGTTTGCATTCAGAAATGACCAAAAGACCTTTACATTTTTTTTCTTCTTAGGAGCCAGAAAGCCGGCCTCCCTAAACGCTACTACAGTTGAATCGCTACCAGCTTCTCCATCTTCAACAGTTGGAAGCGACAATATGATTCCGCACCCGCCAATACTTTCTCTATAAAGAAGATTTGACCCGGAGCCATTGACCCCAGATTTGTATTGGTGATTGAGCCGAGCGGTCGCGATAATTATTCCGATCATCGAACCTGTTTTGGAATGCAATAACCTGTTCGTTCAAGTTTCAACGAATCACGGAGATCGTTGGAATATAGCCAAGACATTCCAGTCCCGGTGCAAAAAAACTCAATCTTACGATTGAGTTTTTTATTAATAGGTTATCATGTTTTTAAGTAGAGTACCGCACTATTTCTTCGTCTGCACAGAATCAAAAACCCATAATAACATCGGTAGTTTGCGCGAATCGATAATGGGTTTTATTTCTTCCAAAAACTGCGGTGCTACTGCCGGACAACCTTCGCTCTGGCAAACAGGCATATCCGTTTCATCGTAGTTGATGCATCCCATGGCGTGCAACACTACAAAACGACGGAAGGCATTGTTATTCGAGTTATCGAGGCCATGCAGTCGGTATGCGAGGCCAAATTGGCCCGTGTACGACTGACCAATTTTATATTTTCCCAAAGAAGTGCAATTGCTACCTGCCGAATTGGAATACTGTTTGTCGAAGGTAAAGCGCTCTTCTCCCCTTCCATGGGCCACCAATGCGCGATTCTCAATTTTCAAGGTTTGAAGATTCACTACAAAAAATCTCTTTTTACCCGACTTCATGCTCATATTGACCAGGAATGCATAAGTAGTATCGTATCCCTTTTCGATGGCGTATTTCTTAAGAATGCGGGCTTGTGCGATCACTTGCCCCTCGCTATATATCTCGATTCCCTTTTCGGGTTTGCGCAACATATAAGCCGGGGGGACATAAGTGCTGGAACCTTTTTCCAATTTTGCTTTTCCAACAGGCTTTGCGGCAAAAGCGGGATCCAGTTCGAGCGGCAATGGAGGACCCACCAATTTGGAATTCGATTTGTTTTCGGGAGTTTTTATTCCCTTCCGGTATTCAATACTGGCTGTTGGCTGCGAAGGCAAATGCTTTTTAGCGCTACAACTGGATTGGGAACATAAGATAAAAAAACAAGCCGCATATACGGCGCATAGGGATAAGCGTTTCAAGGTACGAATAGGTCCTTCGGGTTAAGGATAGATCAACTTAATCAGGAAAATTTCAGTAGGAATTTGGAAACGAATAAACCGGCATCCGTTCTGCCAAAGTTTACAATTCAGAGAGGTTTATTATCCATCACAAAAATTGCATTATTATTTCAACATTGCAAGCGGTGCAGGGAAAAAGTTTTCTCCTCTAAATCGTTTATTCTCAGGTGGGAGAAATGTAAATGGTCAATTCAAACGTCAAAAGGCCCCCTCGCCATTCAGCATCCCCCCATCCGCCATTCGCCATTCCCCATTATCCCATTCCCTCATTATCTCATTGTCTCATTGTCTCATTATCCTATTCCCCATTCAACATTTTTCATCCAGCATTCGTCATCCGCCATTTCCCCCATTCGCCATTCCCCATTATCCCATTGTCTCATTATCTCATTCCCTCATTAATCTCAATATCTTTGCCCCATGAACTATTTCAAAAGTCTTCTCGAGCTTTTAAAAATAGAGAGAGCAGAAGATCAGCGATCGTACCTGGAGCTTACTCAAAAATTATCCGTTTCGGAACGCAGAAGTAATGGGCTAAGCTGGTATCCCGTTGCTATTAGAGATACTGAATTAAGCAGGGGTGATTATTTAACGGTGGAATTGGAACGTACTACTCACCACGACATTGTACACCAATTCCGGTTTGGCGCCTCCGCACGATTGTTTTCGCAGCACGATGCCGGCACCGACTATGTAGATGGAATTATAAGCCATCAAAGTGGCAACAAAATGAAGATTACCCTGCGCACAGATGAATTGCCCGAATGGAGTCGCAACGGCAAACTGGGGGTCGATCTTCTATTCGACGATAATAGCTACGACGAAATGCAGCAGGCCTTGCGATTGGCAGATTCGATGGTTGAAAAGAAAGAAGAAGGTCGCTTAGCGCGAATACTGGTGGGCGAAGAAAACCCAACATTCAATGAAAACGAGCCCGGCTTTAAGCACCCTTCTTTAAATGATTCGCAGAAGGAAGCTGTCAGCAAAATTCTTTTGGCAAATGAGTTGGCAATCGTGCATGGTCCGCCCGGAACCGGCAAAACAACCACGCTGGTGCAGGCAATAAAAGCCGTTTGGGAAAGGGACCGGAAACAAATACTGGTAGTAGCGCCAAGCAATACAGCGGTTGATTTGTTAAGTGAAAGATTGTCGATGCAAGGGATGAACGTTTTGCGCGTTGGCAATCCTGCCCGCGTATCCGATAACCTGCTTTCGCTTACACTGGATAGCAAGATGCTGGCTCATCCAAGAATGAAGGAAATAAAAAAGATGAAAAAACAGGCTGCCGAATTCCGGGATCTTGCACACAAATACAAGCGTCATTTCGGGAAAGCGGAGCGTGAGCAGAGGAAAGCCTTGTTCGACGAGGCACACAAAATCATGAAAGAGGTGGTGAGTTCCGAACAATACATCATCGACGATCTCATTAGCAAAGCACAGGTAATTACCGCAACCCTTGTAGGCGCCAATCATTTCACGGTTAAACATCTTCGCTACGATACTGTTTTTATCGACGAAGCCGGGCAGGCGCTGGAACCAGCTTGCTGGATATCTATCCTGAAAGCGAAAAAATTGGTATTGGCCGGGGATCATTGTCAATTATCACCCACCATCAAATCAACCGAAGCGGCGCGAGGTGGACTGAGCAATACCTTGCTGGAAAAAATGGTGGCGCGCCATCCCGAGGCTGTAAGTCTACTCGACGAACAATACCGCATGCACGAAAAAATCATGGGCTATTCTTCTTCGGTATTCTATGAAAATAAGCTGAGAGCGAACGATTCAGTAGCCGGGCATTTGTTATTCCACAACGACGAGCCCCTTCATTTTGTAGATACTGCCGGCTGCGGATTCGAAGAAAAATCGGAAGGCAGCAGCACCAGCAATCCCGAAGAAGCTGCTTTTGTTTTTAAACACCTGTCGCAATTGCTGGAAACATTAAAGGATCACTACCACAAAAACGATTTTCCTTCTATTGCGGTGATATCGCCCTATCGAAGGCAGGTGGAACTGTTGAAAGAATTGCTCGAACAAGATTCATCGTGCGGAGAATACCGGGATTTTATATCGGTGAATACGATCGACAGTTTCCAGGGACAAGAGCGCGATGTAGTATATATCAGTATGACCCGAAGCAACGCCGATAACCGCATCGGTTTTCTTTCCGAAATAAGGAGAATGAACGTAGCGATGACGAGAGCAAGAAAAAAACTGGTGGTGGTGGGCGATAGTGCAACGCTTTCCCAACTCGATTTTTACGCAAACCTTATTGGCTACGCCGAAAAAAACAATTATTATAAAAGTGCGTGGGAATATATGAGTTGAAAAAGCTTAGTCGTTTTATTCCCGCAACCCATATAATTCAAAAATAAAAAAACCCCGTCCACCCATTCAGGACGGGGTTACCCTGGAACCAGATCGTAGCTGGCTACTTAACAGCTATGTTTTTAGACAAAGCCATTTTCTTTGCTTCTTCTTTTTTGGGTAGCATTACTTTCAGCACTCCATCTTCGTAACTGGCTTCAATTTTATCTTGCCGAACATCGTCGGGCAAAGTGAAACTGCGGCTGAAAGAGCTGAAGCTATATTCTTTACGGGTGAAGCGTTCTTCTTTTTCTTCCTTGCTCTCTTCTTTTTCGCTGCGGATGGTAAGGATATTACCATCGATATCAATCTTAAAATCACTTTTTTTCAATCCGGGTACCGCCAACGATAGTTTGTAATCATCTTTGTTATCGGTAATATTTACCGCAGGCACTGTCATCGACCTGCCCAACAGTCCGCTATTGCCAAACCACTCGTTCCATGGCTTAAAGAAATCATCGAATACCGAAGGCATCGATTCACCTGATTTGGATAATAGTTTGTTTGACATAATCACCTCCTTCTTTTTTTGGTTTTAACTCTTTTGTCGGAATAAATTTACGTTCCAGCAAATGCACCTATCAACGACCGTCGTCACCAAAAAAAATGAGTATCGTCAATTTCAATCTTGCTAATAGTACTGTATAAGTGCAATGCTACTGTACGCCTTCAGCAAGCCTTTATCCACGAACTCCACATCTCCTCCGTATTCCAATATTTTTTCGATCGTATCGTCCACCGCATCTTTTATCAGGAAGGATCTGCCGGCGGAATTATCTCCCTCATTCGTTTTAACCGGCTCCTTAATTTTCCAAGAGTCGCAACGATAGCCCGACTCCACCAGTAACAAACGCCCCTTCCGGTTGCTGGCCATCTTCCAAACATCACGGATACCAGAAGCCATTTTGCCAACGCCTTTTGCAGCATCGAGCTGACGCAAGAGGTCGTTTTGCTTTATTTTATTCCAATCCAGGATATGCGGAGCAATCACTTCGCGTATTTTCTGCTCATCAGATTCTTCAACCTGGAGCTTGATATAATCAATGATCTTCTCGTGGTGACGCGTGATTTTGCGGAAATGTCCGAGCGCACGCTCAGGGCCCATCACTAACAATGGAAGCCGGTATGCGTTTAACACGATATCTAAACCCTGGTCGATGTGATGCAGGAATTTGTCCAGCATTATCTCTTTACGATCCGAGGGATCTGAAAAATTGCCGACACGCGAGGAGATATCGTTTTCATAAACGGTCGCAGATTCGGGTACCGAAGAGGATATGCGCATAAACTCATTTTGATTGCCGCGGAATATGCGGCTGCGCGAGGCATTGATCAGCAGCAAAAGAAAATCGCGATCGTCGCGCTTGCTCAGAACCAGTTCCCGGATATCAAACGAATCGTCGACAAGGATTTTTTCTTCCACCGGAATGTCGAGGTAAAAAATCTTTTCACTATGCGGACAAACAAATATTGCAATGCTTTTTTTGTAGGTCGAATAATTCAACGAGCGCACCAACTTGAGTAATTTATTACTCATAAGTTCCGCAACTTCGCCGGGGAATTGATTCTCTAACTGCTTTCTGGCCCTGGCCAATACCAGGTTCAATCTTCTTTCCAGTTCAATATTTGACCACATCTTAGGCTCAAAAGGCATAATAATGGACAAGCATGGGCTATTCATGGGAATGCCGATTCTTTCCTGTTCCAACCCGATGCTGGGAGAAATAATCATGGGCGATTGGTTGAGTGATAAAAATAGTACCAGTACCATGCCGTTTACGATGATGCCGGTCAGCGGCCATGGTGATAGTTCTCAAAACAAGGATTGCAAGGCAGGCGCCTGGCTATACCTGTAATGCGCTGTCATTTTTCTCGTTCTCAATTAACATATACTGACCGTTCTCATGCAGTTATATTATTAATCTCATTCACAAAATTGACAGCTATCGCGAAAAACGGTTTATATTCAGTTTAGTTTTACCAGCATGACCAATTCCGCCCATAATCATTCTATACTGCGAGTGCTCCAGGTGATTTTCTTTGGCTCGGCCATCCTTTATTTTGGCAGGGAGCTTTTCGTACCCATTTCGTACGGGCTTTTAATAGCCATCGTGCTGTACCCGGTTTGCAAGTGGCTCGAAAAAAAAGGCTGGCCCCGCAGCCTCGCCATCACCGCTTCTTTATTAATTGTATTCGTTTTATTCTCGACCCTCATCGCCTTGATGATTGTACAGGTAAATGTTTTCCGTCAAGACCTGCCTCAACTACTCACCAAGTTAAAACCCAGCCTTGCAGAATTGCAGCAATGGGCCGCCGATAACCTGGGCTTCAGCATTCCGTCGCAGGATGAATGGTGGCAAAACCAAACGCGGAATTTTGGCAATAATGCCGGCAATATCCTGCAAACTACTTTGAGCGCAACAGCAAGTACTTTTTTCATGCTCTTTCTGGTCCCGGTATTCGCCGCGCTTTTCCTGTACAGCCGGCAAGTTTTTGTACGCTTTCTCCAAAAAATTACCGGCAGCAGTTACCGGAGCCAATTGAGTTCTTTATTAAGTGAAGTGATTCATACCTACCATAATTTCATCAAAGGAATGATATTGGTGTACCTGATTGTGGGAATACTCAACAGCGTTGGCTTGTTAGTACTGGGCGTTCCTCATGCAATTTTATTTGGAATGCTCACGGCCATTATGACTATCATTCCCTATATCGGGATTGTACTGAGTTCCCTGCTCCCGATCTCTATTGCCTGGATTACCAAAGACTCCATTTGGTACCCGCTGGGAGTAGTTGCCTGGTTTGCCTTTGTACAATACCTTGAAGCAAATGTGATCTTTCCTAAAATTGTGGCTACCCAGTTAAAAGTGAGCACATGGGCCACCCTGGTGGCTATATTGGCCGGCGGTATTCTCTGGGGCGTTTCGGGTATGATCCTTTTCATACCTTTTGTGGGAATAATGAAGACGGTGCTCGACCGCATTCCTGAATGGAACTTCATCAACATACTGCTGGAACGAGAAGATAGCAGGAAAACAAAAAGCCGAAATCCTTAATTGTTCGAATTTCGGCCGGTTTAATGATTAAGGCTTGCTCTTCCAAGAAAAACGTAAGTAGTTAATGCTTGTATTCAATTAAACCTCGTCAATAACGGAATGACGCGGTACAGGATCTTTTATAATTTCTGTGTGATAAAATATTTCTGCAGCGATGGAATTGGATACCAAACTATGCTGTTGTGTTTTTGCAACAGCCTGCTCTGCCTTTAATCTCCATTCTTCGGATTCGATATAAATTTTGGGATAAACATTGATATGCGTAAACCGGTACTTGCCATCCACCAGGTCTACCTGCCCTACCGCTTCGCATTCAAAACGGGATATCTGCAAACCTGCCTTCTTCGCATACAAAAGAAAAGTGGCCATATAACTACTGCTTACCGAAGCCAGGAACAAATGCTCGGCACTCCACTCGTTGCCCTCGCCACCGAAAATCATGGGAGTAGCCACGTGAAGAGATCCCTTTACATCAGGCGCCATCAATATACCCCGCTGACGTGTCAGCCAATTCAATTGTACCTGGAAAAACAATTGCCGGTTCTTTTTTCGTATGGAACTGCGGATATCAGTCATACCATTTGTTTTATTAAAAATAGAAAAACCTATTCCGCAGCGAAATGACTACGATTAGCAATACCAATGATTTTCATCGCGCCGCTTAACCGGCAATATAGGCGGCGGTGGTATTCGATTCGAAGCGGCCGGTTTTTTCCAGCAGCTTAATGCGAAATACAATACCCTTAATTTCTTTGGGATCGCCCGCCGGAAAGGGCCATTGCGGCGAAAGATGAGTGGTTTCGCTGCTGATAATAGGCAATACCCGATCTACCAGGTGCTTCAATGCAGCATTTCTTTCCGGCTCCGCTTTTAATTCCTCAAAAACGCCCCAGCCCACCACCGATTTCCAGTTGGCCATATCCTGCATGTTATCGACCTCAAAGCATACCTGCGGGTTCTTACGCATTATATTCACTTTCATTCCTTCAAGGGTATGCCCGTATACGTATTCTCCATCATACGCATAACTCATCGGCACAACATAAGTAAGTCCATCGGCATGGCAGCCCAGCCTTCCAATGATCTGGCTATTGAGCAATTCTTCGATTTCTTTTTTTTCCAGGTTTCCGAACATAGTGGGTGTTGATTGTAAAGTAAAAATTAAAAAGAGGTTGTTGTGTAACGGGAGATTCGCGCACTTTTACTAATCTCCGCTTTTCCAAAAAGTTCTCTGTTTTTTTGGTTCATGTTTATATGGGTGAAGCAAAAGGCAAATGAAAACAAACCTTCAATCAAAGACTATATTGCCTGTTTCAATATTCAATTTTTACAGGCTTCTAATCTTTATGGCTGATGAATACCGGCAGTTTGTGCTCCTTGATTACATCGCTCACAAAACTTTTTTTGAACAACTGCGAAAACAGGGAGCGTCCAAAAGAACCGCTCACGAGTATTGCATCTTTTCTATCGCTGATCCAGGTAGCAAAATATTTTTTGCGGCTAATGTCGAGCGCCTGCAGGGTAAGATCGGGAAAATGCCTCGATGTCAATTCCTCTATGTTCTGTTCGTCGGGCAAACCTTCTTCCCCCGGCTGAACGCCCACCAGCAATGTGGGATTATTGCGGAAGAAAGGAAAGAGATAAGAAAACTGTTTGATGGCATACACGGAAGACGAACTGCCATCGTAGGCAAGGATATTGTTTTTGGGGAATTCAAATTTTTCAGGAATCACCAGCACCGGGCATTCGGCAGCGCTCAACGCATCTTTCAGGTATTCGTTGGGTTCCGCAGTTCCGATATTGCTGTAAAAAGATTCGCTACCCAGTATTACCAAATCAGCAAAGCGGGTTTCTTTTTTTAATTCAGGAATGGCAAAGTCGAAAAAGTCTTTGTGCACCCTGTATTCAATATTATTCTTCCGGCAAAGTTTTTCGAAATGGTCGATATTCTTTTGAACGATCTCAGCGTCAGCATCCTCAACAAGTGGTATAAAAAGTGGTCCGCCTGCACCGCCTGAATAACTCCACAAACTCGAATAGTCGACCTGCGGCAGAAAGACACCTGTTACCAGAACGCGTTCCATTTCATTTACCCTGCGGGCAAATTCAAAAGCTCCTTCGGAAAAATGGTTTCCGTCGAAGGCAAGAAGTATCTTTTTCATAAATAGCTTTTATTAACCAAAGCTATTGGCTTTGCCAGAGGGAAATTATGATGAAAGGCAAGAAGGCGGTTGACAGAAATCAGTGGCGTTACAACATCATCTTAAAAACCATTTCTTTTAAAAGGGAGGCATCTTCGGCGCCGGGATTGTTTACACCAACACTCTTGAGATTGTATTCATGCAAAAGCAACAGGGCAGTTTCTACGCCCTCGTAGCCATAATTTTTTACTGTTGCCAGGTAGTCTTTAACAAAAAAAGGGTTCACTCCAATGTTTACGGCCACCGTTTTATCGTCTTTTGCACTTTGTCCAAATACCATATAGGCCTTGCTGAACAGGTTGTAGAGCGTGGGTAGTACAAGTTGAATGGGCGCTGCCTTGGGGTTTGCCTCGAAGTACTGAATGATGCGAATAGCTTTGGGAAGGTCTTTGCGAACGATAGCCGATTGCAGTTCGAAGGGATTGTATTCTTTACTGATGCCTACGAAATTTTCGATATCGTCTTCGGTAATAGTTTTTCGTTTACCGAGATTCACCAATATCTTGTCTATTTCGTTGTTGATACGATTCAGGTCGTTGCCAATATGATCTACCAGTAGCAATAAAGCCTTTGGCGCAATTTCGTATCCCTTCGAATGTACCAGCTCGTTGGTCCAGTCGGGCAACTGGTTATCGTACATCTTTTTTGTAGTAAGTACCTCAGCATTTTTCTTCAGCAGTTTTGAAAAACTGGTGCGGCCATCAATTTTCTTTTCTTTATAAGAAACCACGAGAATGGTCGACTGCAGCGGATTTTCTACATAAGGCTCCAGTTTTTCGATATCGCGCATATGCTGCGCTTCTTTCAGCAATACCACCTGTCGCTCGGCAAACATGGGATAACGGCGGCAGGCGTTGATAACATCGGCCCAATTGGCATCCTTTCCATAAAAAACGGTAAGGTTAAAGCCTGCTTCCGATTCGGTGAGAATATGGTGTTCCGCGTAATTCACCACCTGGTCGATGTAAAAATCCTCCTCCCCTTCCAGCCAATACACCGGCTTAAACTGCTTTTTTTTCCATGCTGCAATAATTTTTTCCGCGGCCATTTTTCCTGAATATTTTTATAAAACCCGGCAATATTAAGCCAAAATACCGGCCCCCGGTACGCAATTTTTACACAGCCCGAATCCAATACAGGACTGGATTCTACGTTATTCCCGGGTCCCCTGTGAACAGTGCCCGGGTATTTCTGGCATGGTTTTGGAAAATCTATGGCCGGAAAACGGGAAAAGCTAAAAATTCATCACAGTAATCAAATAAAATAAATCAACTATGAGTACTACCAACTATCCATCCGCTACTCCTCAAAGCCAACCTCCCAAGAGGGATTCAAAGAACCTGATTATTGCTTTGCTGGCAGTAGGTATTCTTGGCACATGGGGATATTTCCTGTGGGACAAGAACAAATCCGACAAAAACCTTGCACAGGTTCAGAAGGACCTGGTAATTGTTGATTCTGCAAAGAACGAACTCGAAAAAAGCTATAGCGCTGCATTGGGTCGTTTGGACTCACTCACCGGCTATAACAACGAGTTGGAAGGAAAACTTTCTGAAAGAAACAGTGAGATCAAAAAATTGCGCGGTCGCATCGACGGATTGATCCGCAAGCAAAATCTTACTGCTGCAGAAAAGAAAGAAGCTGAAAAGCTGATCGCCGAACTGAATGAGAAAATCAGCGGCCTCGAGCAGGAAGTGGCTCGTCTTACTGCCGAAAATACCCAATTGAATACTGACCTCAGTACAGAGAAGCAAAAGACAACCCAGTTGTCGACTGAACTGCAAACCACCACTACTGCCAAGCAGGAGCTGGAGCAAAAAGTTGATGTAGCTTCTACACTTAACGCATCCAATATTGCTATTACGCCCATTAACGAAAAAAGAGGCGGTAAAGAAAAAGTAACTACTACCGCAAAAAGAGTAGATAAGCTTGTTATCTCTTTTGATGTAGACAACCGCATTGCTCAATCGGGCACTACCGAAGTATATGTGTGCATCACTGCACCCGACGGAAAGCCTATTTCGGTTGAAGCTTTGGGTTCTGGTACCTTCACTACCCGCGAAGATGGCGACAAAGTATTCACTGCTAAAGTTCCTGTAGATTTTGAGCAGGGCAAGAAAAAGCATGTTGAATTTGCCTGGAAGCAAAACAGCGATTTCCAAAAAGGAAATTACAAGATCGAAGTATATCACAACGGCTTTAAAATTGGAGAAGGCATTCGCGAATTGAAAAAAGGTGGATTGTTTAGTTAATAGTTTGAAATCCGAATAAATGAAAGACGGGCGAAGATAAATTCGCCCGTTTTTGTTTTTCAATTATAGCCTGCGGCATGTCAATGTGGAAATGAGGTAATGGCCAATTGGCTAATTGAAACATCGGCAAATTTTACAACAGCGCCCTAATCGCCGCTCTTCCCACATGCACCACTCTTGCCGAACCGGGCTTTCTTCCTTCGTATTGAATCGAGAGTTCGAGATTGTTCGATAATCTTTTGGTGAGATCGAGGCTCCAGAGAAAATTCTTTCCCGGCAACAAACCATCGAGCATAATATAGGCCACGGGCGAATTGGTATTCAATACCGGGTTTGAGGAAGTAAAACTTATGCTGCTATAAGTGAATTTTCCCTGTATGGAAGTGCTCTGAAGTATATTGTATTTGATTTCCGTATTCAACGAATTTGTCGTCGATCGCTCCTTATCTCCCTCCTCATTGCGTTTATCCGTTAGCCGGTAACCGAGGATGAGCCTGAAATTGGATCCGCGCGTAAAACTAAACCGAGGTTCGATTGAGCTTTGCCGGATCAGGTAATTGCGGTTCCCGAATTTGGGATTGGAATTTTGCAGCCGGTTGATGCCTGTTCGCGCATTAATATCTGTAAGAATACTGCGGCTGATATTCCATCTTGCCTTTATTCCCCAATCCTTCAATGTTCGGCTTTCGTAGCCATACGTGAGGAGTGCTTTATTGTTGTTGCGGGTATTGTTGATATCAATCCCCCATTTGGAACTGAAACGGTTGAAAGAAAAAGTATTGATGAAAACGGAACTGAGTACAATCAATGAAGTATCGCTCACCGTGGCACCAAAGGGATTTAAGAGCAGCTTGCCGTTGCTGACTTCTTTTTTATTTGTTTGTAAAGAAGACTGCAGGTTGATCTTGGCGAGGAATTTTGCAAAGCGCCGAGCCTGGGAAAGATTGATAGCAGCCCTGGGGTTAAGCGCAATGCTATAATTGAAAGTATTGTAGTTGGCTTTCACAAATTCGTTGGCAGGAGTAAAAATCCTGATATACTTCGCCTGGTCGCGAAACAGGGCCACTTCAAACTCGTTCAATTGCTGAATCCCATCGTTGTTATAATCGTTCCAGGTAAATTCTCCCTGCCCGGCCGGTACTTCAACAAAGGTGATATCTCTTTTCTGCTCCTGCCCTGCTCCTACTTCGTATAGAATATCGCCCGTAACCAAACCCTTCCATTCCTGTATATGGTATTCGGCTCTTCCCAACAAGCTGTTATCGGCTTTAAGCCCGGTAATACCTTCTTTCAAAATATCGAGTTTACGGTAAGTAGTGCTGAAACGAAACTGGTGTTTCTCGCTTTTCATCAACTCGGTAGACAGGTTGATGTTTTGGCTTCGATCGGCCCTCACGAGTTCTTTGCCGATGGGATAAGCATCGCTGCGGGTAAAATAAGTTATGCCCCACTTGTTAGGTTTGGATTCGTCCGATTTAATCGCCAGTTGGATTGTTTCAAACGAAAAACTCTGCAGGGCCATACTGTCGGTGATCTTCTTTTTTATTTCGTTATGCTCCAGCGAATACATGCCATGCAGGGAATAATTTCTCCACCGGGGAAATCGGCGAACAATATTCGCAGTTGGCCGCAAAAAATAACCCTGGTCGGCAGCAGCATTCACGGTCGATATCATGAACACGTTATTAAATACCCATTTTTCCAATTGCTGGTTATGATATAAACTGTTGCGCAATCCATTGAAGCCATCGCCGCGGTGGTAGTTGGTGAATTGATAACGAAGTGAATTGCTTTTTTTATCGGCCAGTTGCAGGCCTGCCGTCAAAATGCGTTCATCCTCCTGCACCACCTGCAGGGGCAGGCCCCAATCGCGGCTGAACTCCACGTTCCGCAAACGTTCCAATGGTTTGAATTTTGCCTCTACCCATTCAAAACCCGCATCGCTTGCCAGTGAAAGCCCTTTGCTGGACCGGGCAAAAGCTTGCGTATTTTTTAATTGCCACTTGGTAGCATAACCGATTTTATTTTTTTCATCGAGGGAAGAAAACAAGTTGACATCGTAATTGCTTCTGGCGCCTTCTACGAGCAGTTGCGTTTTTTTGCCAATATTATACTCCACTCCAACCGTCAATACCTGCAATTTCTTGGGAGTAACAAGAAAGATGGCCGGCTCAAATCGCCCTTGCTTAACGCCATTGATAGGCTCTACCCACCTGAATACTTTTCCGTTCGCACCGTTGAAATCGGGAACATAATCTCCATTACCAACACCTACATCGATAAATGAAAGACTGTAACGCGCACTATCTGGATTAGTGGAATACACAAATATGGAATCGCGTGAACCTCCTCCATTGTACACGGTATCTATTTTTTTGTAGAGAATTTTTCCTGCAGAAAAAGTATCGAATACGGCGTTGGGATAAAATGCTTTTTGGATGCTATCGCCAATCGTTGCTAAAAAATCCTTCTGCTTGCCATCGAGCGTTTGATTGATGGGAGAGTTTTTTGCATCGGCATTGTTGAAAAAACCAATCTTCAGCTTTGCTTTTTCGCCAAAGCCGGTTTCGTTGGTGAGATAAATGTTCGAGTTTAGATAGTTGCGGTCGGCGTACTCAAATTCTATTTGTATGCGCTTGTCTTTGGTAATCATCCGCCGGGGGGTAAACGTAACTTCGGCAGTATTGTAATTGATTACATAGTCCTGGTCTTCCCCGCGCTGCAGCAATTCACCGTCGATAAAAACTCTTTCGGTATTGGCCAACACTACAAAAAAGAATTCGTTATTGGCTCCCTGCAAACGGTAAGGTCCCTGGTTACCCTCCTGGCCCTGAAAAATATTCCGGGTAAATTTTCCCTTTGCAATGGACCCGCTTACCAGCGTGCGCGAATTTGTTTTTTTACCGATCTGCGATGTGGTTTCAAAAGCAACTCCCTGCAGTCGCTTATAGAAGCTAAGAAAATAACTCTGCTGCTGGCGAATATCGATATCGCCAAGGCTCAATTGCCAGTTTTTCTTTTTAAACTGAAGATAGATACGATCGAATTCGTTTAACTGCTGCGTGGTACCATCGGGTTGAATGGGAATATTGTTATCGGTGATGGCAGCTAAAATTTCAATGCTATCGGCAAGATAACCGCTCAATTGAAGATTGAGATTGGAAGTAACCACCGCGTCCTGGCTATTGCCAAACGAAATGCCTCTTCCAAAACTTCCGTTGTACGTAAGATTGCCAAAATTGAAGAAACGATTGTCTTGCTGATTGCCTCCATAGTCGGGAACGAAAGGTTTTCCGAGGAAATTATTCATCACCGAATCGTAACTCATTCGCCGAACGGAAGCGTTCAATTTAGCCGGGAAAACACGATAACTAACCAATACGCTGTCGAACGGAATTTTTTCTTTCCACGAAATGCTGGCATTTACCCAATCTACCGAATAGAGGCTATCGGGCACACCCAATATGGAAATCGATTGAGGAACGATACTTAAGGTATCCAACACCGCAGGCTTGCCGGTTGCCACTGTTTTTTTGCGCAGGTTCGAAGCAGGTTTTACCTCCTGCTTGATCTGGGCATTGGCAGTTAGTATTCCCGCAAAAACAAAACACAGCAGTATCAACGATGTACGAAACAACAAAAGCGGTTTATTAATAAGCGTTTAAAATTAGGATTTATTGCCCTAACCCCCTGTTTTCATGCGATTTACGTTTAAATACCCATGTTTCCCCTGAGCTTCAGGCCATCACCAGAAGCCAGTTCTCGGCATCCAACTCTTTTTTCCTCTTAAAAAGTCGGTTCTGCAACAGTAAGGTGAGTATTGCTGTCATAGGCGCATATGCATTTCCCGAAGTCCTTTTACCCCCTGTTCCTCTTAGCAGTTTTGGCAGGCAGTTGCAACACCCAGGCTTTTTTTCAGAATCCTATGCACGGTCTAACAAATAGTTACAAGGCCATGCCTTTGAAAAGCGATAGCATAGGCCCGGCCTTTTATGCCCATGGTTCCGTGCTGGCTGGCTTTTCGAACGACCGGCTGCAGGATGATGTGATTGCTGTGCAGGGCGGATTGCATAATACCCATCAATTCGGCAATTTCCAGGCCTATTATGGTGTAAACGGCAGCCTGGGCAATTACAGGGTTTCCTCGGGATATAATAATCCCGACCGAGGTATCTTAACGGGTTTCAACAGCAATCTCGACGACTCATTGCTGAATGCCCTGAGCGGCAACTATCGTTTTGGGAGCTGGGGGCTTAGCGGTGGATTGAATATAGTAACCGATTTTCCGGGGGGAGGCGAATGGCGAATTCTTGGTCTCGAACTCGACTGGCAGCAGGAATGGGGTAATTATTACAGGTTCCGAAAAAACCTTCCAAAATCGGCAGCCAATGTAATCGATGATCGCCGCCACTATGCCATCATCTCCTTGAGTTCCGACATAATTATCAAGGTCGATGAAATAAGATTCGGCTACAAAACCGCGATGAGTTTTTCAACACGCAAACTAAACTATTACAGCGATGGCGGCATGGCGTACTCGAGGGTATGGCCCTTTACACTTTCTCAAACCTTGCATGTAGGAGGCAAAAGATCAACATGGTTCGGCCAACTCAATGTAGGCTACCAGGTTGTAGCGGTACAAGCCGGTCTTTGCTATCGGCTAAAATGAGTTTCGGTTGTTAATCCGTGTTGTTAATTTTAACCTGCCTGTTGCCGTGATTGCAAACTTTATCGTAGATTCATTACATGAAACTCCCTCAAACCATCTTTCTGCCGGGAGCATTTCTGCTTTTTACAGCTTGCACCCAAAAGGCATATTTTCAAAACCCGGTTTATGCCAATAACCTCCTGTACAAAACAATGCCTACAAAAAAAGAGGGAGTAAGGACTGCTTGTTATGGCGGAATGTCGCTCGGCTATTCAAATATGAATGATGAGGGGCGCGATGATGCCTTCATATTATCCGGCGACCTGTACCAAACACAACAAGGGGGTATTGTACAGGGTTATTATGGAGTAGATATGCATTTCGGGGTTTATCGGGTGGGAAGTTACTATGAACAAGGTTCGTACGATGGAAATGAAAGCCTCGATGTTAATTTGCTGAATGCAAAGACAGGAAACAAATTATTCGGAACAATGGGCGGCTCAGGTGGAATCAACCTGGTAGCAAGAGGTAAGGATATTGAATGGAGATATATAGGTATAGAGGCATCCATTCATAAGGAATTCGGCAGCTATTATCGTTTCCGGAAAAGTTTGCACGACAGTGCCGCCAACCTGATCGATAAACAGGATGTTTTTTCGTCGCTGGCCATATACAGCGACTTTGTTGTGGAGATCGACCGAATAAACCTGGGAGTTAAACTATCCGGCGGCATATCGCCAAGGAGGCAACTGTACAGGAACGAATGGAAATACATTTCCTATCTCACCCAGCACTTCCTTTACGCAACTTTTCATGGAGAGACTAAAAAAACGGGCTTCTACTTCCAGGTGGGCTGGGGTAGCGACTATGCGGAAGTAGTACGATGGGGTTTGAATTTCCGCCTACGCTAATTGCATTTTCCGCGCATGCTTTTCTTCGAGGTATTCGTCGAAGGTCATCAACTTGTCGATGGTGCCATTGGGTGTTAATTCAATTACCCGGTTGGCAACGGTTTGCAGGAAGGTGTGGTCGTGCGAAGAAATCAACACAATTCCCTTGAAGTTGATCATGCTTTCGTTAAACGATTGAATCGATTCCAGGTCGAGATGGTTGGTGGGCTCGTCCAATATCACCACGTTGGGATCCTGCAACATCATACGACTGATCATACAACGCACTTTTTCACCTCCGCTTAGCACCGAAGTTTTCTTCATAATCTCATCGCCGCTGAATAGCATCTTACCTAAAAATCCACGCAAGAAAGGTTCATCCACATCGGTTACATGCGGCGGTACGTACTGGCGAAGCCAGTCCATCAGCGGCAGGTTGCTGGTAAAATATTTTGAGTTATCGTTGGGGAGATAGGCCTTGGTAACGGTGGTGCCCCATTCGAATTTTCCGCTATCGGCTTTCATTTCACCATTGATGATTTCGAAGAAGGAACTGATGGCCAGTTGATCTTCGGCAACAAAAGCGATTTTATCGCCCTTGTTAATGGTGAAGCTGATGTCGTTGAACAAAATCTTTCCTTCGATGGATTTCGACAGCTTTTCTACATTCAATATCTGGTTGCCCACTTCGCGCTGCTGCTTGAATATGATGCCCGGGTATTTGCGATTCGAAGGTGCGATTTCCTCAATCACCAGTTTTTCCAATGCCTTCTTACGCGAAGTTGCCTGCTTACTCTTGGAAGCATTCGCGCTAAAGCGGGCAATAAAGTCGAGAAGGTCTTTTCGCTTCTCCTCCATCTTCTTATTCTTATCGGTCATCTGCCTTGCTGCGAGCTGGCTACTTTCGTACCAGAAGGTATAGTTACCCGTGTATATCTTGATCTTTTGGCGATCGACATCGGCCACATGCGTACATACGGCATCGAGAAAGTGACGGTCGTGCGATACTACAATCACAATATTTTCGTAATCGGCCAAAAAGTTTTCGAGCCAGGAAATCGTTTCTACATCGAGGTTATTGGTAGGCTCATCGAGGATGAGTATATCCGGGTTGCCAAACAAAGCCTGCGCCAGCAATACCCTTACCTTAAGTGCAGCATTGATATCTTTCATCAGCGATCCATGCAATTCTTCCTTCACTCCCAATTCGCTTAACAAACTTGCAGCATCACTCTCGGCAGTGTATCCACCCATCTCTCCAAATTCGGCTTCAAGCTCGCCTGCGCGTAAACCATCTGCTTCGCTGAAATCGGCTTTTGCATAAATGGCATCGCGCTCGTGCATCACATCCCATAACTTTTTATGGCCCATCAGCACCGTATTCAATACTGTTACCTCGTCGAATTCAAATTGGTTTTGTTTAAGCACCGCCATACGCTCGCCGGGCGTAATCTCCACCGTTCCTTTATTAGGCTCTATTTCGCCGGACAGGATTTTGAGAAAAGTGGATTTCCCCGCGCCATTGGCCCCAATAACGCCATAACAGTTTCCTTTGCTAAAGCTGAGATTAACTTCATCGAACAATACTCTTTTACCAAACGAGAGCGTAACATTATTCACTGCAATCATGCACCAATAAATTTTGAAGGCGCAAAGTTAAGAAAAGATAGGCAGTTTCCGGGATCGTTGATGAAGGTAATATTGGCCTATAGCCGGCGCTCATTCATTAATACCAAAAAAGAAAAGCAGTCTTGGAGTAAACTACTCAAAGACTGCCAATCAGCAAGTTAGATTTATATGGTTTGCTGCAGATTTAATATTACTCCACAATTCCTTCCAAAGCCAGCAAAAATGCGAAGTTCAGGGCCACATCTTTCAAATAATCAAAGCGGCCGGAAGCGCCGCCATGGCCCGCTTCCATATTGGTATGAAGCAGCAAAAGGTTATTGCCCACCTTATTGGCCCGCAGGCGTGCTACCCATTTGGCCGGTTCAAAGTATTGTACCTGGCTATCGTGCAAGCCCGTTGTCACCAAAAGGTGAGGATATTCCTTCTTCTCCACATTATCGTAGGGAGAATAGGATTTCATATAGTCGTATGCCTCCTTACTTGCTTTGGGATTACCCCACTCGTCGAATTCATTTGTGGTAAGTGGAATGCTTTCGTCCATCATAGTTGTTACCACATCCACAAAGGGAACGGCGGCAATCACTCCGTGCCAGAGATCGGGACGCATGGTGGCAACAGCACCCATCAATAAGCCGCCGGCACTTCCGCCCAGTGCATAGAGATGTTCTTTGGAAGTATATTTTTCCTTGATCAGGTATTCGGCGCAATCGATAAAATCGTTGAAGGTATTTTTCTTCTTCATCATCTTTCCATCTTCGTACCACTGGCGCCCCATTTCCTGGCCACCCCGGATATGCGCAATGGCATAGGCAAATCCCCGGTTCAGCAAACTCAGGCGGGTGGAATTAAACGATGCATCCATGCTGGCTCCATAAGATCCATAACCGTATAACAAAAGCGGCGCATTTCCATCTTTATTGAACCCTTTTTTGTACACGATGGAGATGGGCACTTTGGCGCCGTCGCGTGCAGTAGCAAACAATCGTTCCGTTACATATTCCTTCGGATCGTAGCCACCCACCACTTCGGCCTGCTTCATCAATTTCTTTTCCTTTGAATCAAGATTGTAATCGTAGGTTGAGTTGGGCGTGGTGAGAGAGGTATAGTTATAACGAAGAGTAGAAGAATTGAACTCGGGATTTGCTCCTACATAAGCAGCATAGGCCGGCTCGCCAAAATCGAGATAATGTTCTTCGTTGCTTGCAAGATTGCGTACCCGCAGCTTCAACAAACCCTCTTTGCGCTCGGTGATCACCAGGAAATTTTTGAACACTTCGATTCCTTCGAGCAGCACATCGCTGCGATGGGGAATTAGCTCTTTCCAGTTATCAACGCCGGTTGCGTTCACAGGCGTTTCCATGAGGCGGAAATTCTTTGCATCCTTGTTGGTAACGATCAAAAATTTATCGCCCAGGTGATCTACCTGGTACAACACTTCCTTCATACGCGGCTGAAAAACCACAAAGGGAGCATTGGGTTGATCCGCATCGATGAAACGGAATTCCGATGATAAAGTGCCTCCCGAATAAATGCCGATATATTTATTCGATTTCGTTTTCCCGACACCGATATAATTCGACTTATCTTTCTCTTCGTACACCACTACATCGCTGGCAGGATCGGTACCTAAGGTGTGCCGCTTGATTTTCTCCGACAAAAGCGTTACCGGGTTGGTAGAAGTGTAAAAAAGTGTTTTGTTATCGTTGGCCCATTCGGAACCGCCGGAAACAGGGAAAAGAGCATCTTTTAAAAGTTCCCCGGTTTCGAGATTCTTTACATAAATCGTGTATTGCCTCCGCGAAACAGTATCTACACCATAGGCAAGCAATTTATTATCGGGGCTAATATTGAACCCGACTGCAGAAAAATAATCGTGCCCCTCTGCCATTTTGTTTACATCGAGCAATACCTCTTCGCTGGCATCGAGGCTGCCCTTCTTACGGCAATAAACAAAGTATTGCTTTCCTTCTTCGTACTTATTGTAATAATAGTAGCCATTAAGAAATACGGGCACCGATTCGTCTTTTTCCTTGATCCGGGCCTTCATTTCACTAAATAACTTTTGCTGAAATTCTTTGGTACCGGCCATCATGGAATCGAGATAGGCATTCTCTGCTTTGAGGTATTCGACCACTTTGCTGCTGTCGGGTCCTTTTTTGAAATAATCGTTCAGCCAATAGTATTCATCCATTCTTTTATCGCCGTGAAGGCCCACATCGAAAGGTTTTTTTTCGGCCACAGGCGGTTGAAGTCCTTCGGGCCATTTAAAATTTGATTTAGCCATTTTTTCGGATTGATTGCAGGAGGAAATGAGTCCGGCCGCAATAAACAAAGCAAGCGGAAATTTCATGATTGATAAAATTATCGCTGAATATACAAATTAAGCCGACAGCAGCTATACCATTGATGGATTTACCCAAACACAAGGAATTTGCCTGGCCGGGATTCGGGCAGAATCCTCTACATTCGTATCGGCTAACTTTCTATTATGACAATTATCAAAACCAGTCTTGGCCTTGCTTTGACCCTTTCATTAATGTTTGGCTATGCACAGGAAGAGCCACGCCGATTTGCGGCCGATCGTATCCGCTATTCGAACGAAGTTTCTTTTGAAAATGATTTTATATTTTCCATTGGTGTCAACTCCGATATGGCAATTGGCGATTGGAAAAAATTCTCCGGCTTTTCCATAGGGCCCGAACTGGGGCTATGGTACCATTTCAACGACAACTGGAGCGTGAGCGGCCGGTTGGGTTTTAACCGATGGTTCGGCAAGCAATACGTACAAGCCGGTATGCCCGTAGCCAAATACGAGGGACAGTCGCAATTTTATGGATACGCCGGTGTGCGGTATAATTTCACCCCGGTTTGGTGGATCAACCCCGAGCTTGGATATAGTCGGGTTAAATTCGACCAGAAAAAAGAAGGAAATATAAGCTGGGGGTTGAATGCCGGCGCCGATATATTTGGCCCATCAAGCATCATCGGTATCGGCTTGGGTTACCAGCGTATGGACTTCGACAACCAATCGAGAAATCATATTGGACTTCGACTGAGGATATACATTGGTGTAGACAGGGAAAAATACGACGAACTGGATAATTGATTATTATCGGCAGTTCGATGTCGCAAAATCTTAGCCATGAAAAAAATCACCTGCTTTGCATTGGGCCTTGCCCTAACCATTATCGCGCCCGCACAACACTTGCCTGTAAAACGTTTGAACGGATCCACCATTGCGGCAGATTCTCTTACAAATCTTATTTCCAAAATCGTAGATACCGGTAGCATTACGGGGCTTAGTGTGCTTATCATCAACGACAATAAAGTTGTGTACGAAAACTATTTCGGCTACCGGAATAAAGAACTGAACCTGCCACTCACCGGCGAAACCGTTTCGTATGCAGCTTCCCTCACCAAACCTTTATTCTCCTACCTTTTTCTGAAACTGGTAGATGAAGGAATTTTTCATCTCGACAAACCGCTTTATACCTATCTCAAGAAGCCCATTGGAGAATATGAGCGTTGGGCCGATTTGACCGCGCAGGAAGAAGAATTTAAAAAGATAACCCCGCGCATGCTATTAAGTCATTCTTCGGGTTTACCGATTTTGCGCTTCCTGGAAAAAGATGAAAAACTCAAATTAGTTTCCCCACCGGGAAAAATTATGCATTATTCCAATGAAGGAATGAATTTACTTGGGTTTGTTGTAGAAGAACATACGGGCAAAAGCCTTGATACCCTTTGCAAGGAGTATGTGTTCGACAAGCTCAACATGAAGAATACCGGGATGGTTTGGCATCCGGAATTTGATAGGAATTTTGCAATGGGTTACAACGCAAAGGGCGAAATAATAGGCGCGCAAAAGAGAACCAGTGCAAGAGCAGCAGGCTCCATGGTAACTTCCCTCCCCGATTATGGAAAGTTTGTATTGAATACTCTTTTGAAAAAAGGCCTGCCGGAAAGATTATATAACGAATGGCTAAGCCCGCAGATACAGGTTAATTCCAAACGATTGGCCGGCCCTCTTCGCTACAGTTATTATGAGACCGGCAAAAAAACAGGCAACTATTGGGGATTGGGATGGGCATTGCACGATTCCCCTTATGGCAGAGCTTTTCGTCATGGTGGCCACGCCGATGGCTGGCAAAATTGCTGCATCGCCTACCCGCAAAAAAGCATGGCGATTGTAATCCTGAGCAACAGCGATAACTTCGAACGCAACGCTGCTAAAATTTTAGACTTGTGTATTGGCGACAAATATGCGCCTTTGTTGTGGATGGGGTATTTGGATTGAGTGGTGTTGGATGAGCGTTGCAGAAGTTTAAGGTTTAAGGTTTAAGGGTTTGGAGTTGCTGAGGGTTTATGTTTCGTGATTGCTGGTGAATGGAGAATATGGGATTGCACGCTTACTCTTCGAAATCAAAGAGCGTGGCGGTGAATACGGCTATTTCCCTTTTTTTAAAAACCACATCCCAGTTTCCGTTGTAGCGAAGAGTTTTGGGTACTACCAACCCCCTGAAGTTCGTCATCTCCACTTCCATGTTCACTTCAAAATCGTACACTCCCGTTTTATAACTCAGCTCGTAATGGCGGGCCACCATTTGCCAGTTATCGGTTCGGAACCAGGTGGTCATTTTATCGATTACGATATCGTTTTTTTCACTACTGCTTAAATCGGCTCTTGGCGTTAACCGAAAGATATAGCACATCTCTCCTTTAAAGAGATCCATATCGATTTCAAAATCGTAAAGGTCCTTTACATCTTCTTCAAAAACCGCCATCTTATTGCCCATCAGCGGAAGACCCGGGATTTTTTTGCCAGGATTGAAGAATAGCATTTTCAATTGCTCTTTGTGTTTGGCAATCCTGCTCTTTCCTCTCGTATTAAATTCAATTCCTTTCACAATATTGGTTTCGCCGCAAATAGTATCGTTTGCCAAAAACAGGCTTGCATACAACTCGGCTGTATAATAATTGTAACGATGATCGTTGTCGTAAAAATCTCCCACGGTTTTTTCTTCCAATATCTCCGTCCAACGGCAACCGTTTTTACGATGCTGGCGGGTACGGCTATGCCAGGAGGCTTTTAATCTTCCTTTCTTATCGAATTGCTGAATATCGTTGAGAGATGAGTACTTCAATACGCGGAGGTTCCGGAATGCCTTGTAAAAACTCGTGTCTTGCTTTACACGATCAATAAAAGCCGTTACGTCGAGTTTATTGCGAACGATTACTTCGCGAAGCGTCACAATTTTCCTTCCATCGGTATAGAAGGAATCGCTCTGAGTATAAGAGGTTATTGGAGCCAGCAGGGTTCCAAGCAAAAAGACAAGAATACCGATATAGCTGGTCCGCATCGGCCGCATATCGATTTGTTTTTTTATCAAGCTATTTGGGGAAAGACATTTTGTAGTCTACCTTCACTTTTCCCTTTGATATATCGTCGAGTTTTCCCTTCAGTAATTTTCTTTTCAATGGCTTCAGATGATCGATGAATAATTTTCCTTCGATATGGTCGTATTCGTGCAGGATTACACGCGCCGTAATTCCATTGAATGTTTTTGTATGCGGTTTGAATTCTTCGTCTACAAATTCAATAACCACTTCTTCCTCCCGCATCACATCTTCCCGGATTTTTGGTATGCTGAGGCAGCCTTCGTTGTACGACCACTCTTCTCCATTCAGTTCCTTGATTTGAGCATTGATGAAAACCTGTTTGATACCGGGCGCATCCGGGTACCCGGCTTTTTCCTTTGCATCCATTTCTTCGAAAATGCGGGTACTGTCCACCACAAACAGGCGGATATCCTTATTTACCTGCGGCGCGGCCAAACCAACACCATTGCTGGCATACATGGTTTCCCACATATCGTCGATCAGCTTCGCCAGGTTGGGATAGTCGGGTCCAATATCCTTTGCCACAGTTCTCAATACCGGGGTTCCGTATGCTACAATTGGTAAAATCATGGTGCTAACTATGCTGCTGTTTCTGTTAAATATAATTGGCAAATTTATCGCAATCCGGGCTCTTTACCAATCCCGCTGCTAACCGTTTGCGAGGTATTCCTGCAATAATATGGTGGCGGCAATTTCGTCCACAAGGGCTTTGTTCTGGCGCTGTTTCTTTTTCATACCCATATCGATCATTGCCCTCGAGGCGAGTTTGGAGCTATAGCGCTCATCGACTGTTTTTACCGGTATTTGGGGGAATTCTTTTTGCAAGCGGGTAATTATTTTTTTAACGAAGGGGGTTGCATGTGTGTCCGAATCGTCGAGGTTGCGCGGTTCTCCTATCAATATCAGTTCCACTTCCTCCTTCGAGAAATAATCCTTTAGAAAATTGAAAAGCTTCGGAGATTCTACCGTGGTAAGTCCGCTGGCAATAATTTTCAATGGATCCGAAACCGCGAGGCCGGTTCTTTTAAGGCCGTAATCGATAGCTAGAATGCGTGGCATGGAAATAAAGAATGAAAAATTAAAAAGCGGTCATTCATTTTATAAAAAAATAAGATCGCTGATCACAAATACCGCAAATACTACACTGGCAACGCCATTGGCTGTCATGAAAGCGAGGTTAACGCGACGCAGGTCGTTCGGCTTAACAATGGAGTGCTGGTAAACCAGCATTCCGGCAAAAACCGCAACCCCCATCCAATACAGCCAATTAAAATTGCCCCACCAGCCGGCCAGCACCACAGTGGCTGCGCTTAAAAGATGAAGAACTTCGGAAACACGCAGGGCCTTTGCCTTACCGAGTGCCGCAGGTATTGAGTAGAGCTGCTGCGCTTTATCGAATTCTTCGTCCTGCAACGCGTAAATGATATCAAAGCCGCTTACCCAGGTGATAACAGTGATTGAAAAAAGTATAGGTAGTAGATCGAAATGCCCGACTACAGCCAAATAAGCCCCGATGGGCGCCAACGATAAGCCCAAACCAAGGATCAAATGACAAAGCGGGGTGAAACGCTTGGTATAACTATATCCCAATACCACCATCAATGCTATAGGCGAAAGAAAGAAGCAAAGTCGATTGATAAAAAAGGTGCAAACAATAAACAATAGGCTGCAGACTATGGTAAACCACAACACACTGTCTGCTTTAAGCACACCGGCCGGAATTTCGCGTATAGCTGTACGTGGGTTTAAAGCATCGAAATGCCGATCGAGATAACGATTGAAGGCCATGGCCGCGCTACGGGCAAATACCATGCAAAGAATAACCAATACTAATTTGAGCAATATGGCCGACGAAAGAAAATCGCCAACTGCCGCCTGTTCGCCATTGCCTCTCCCCGAACTCGTTACCATCGAAAAACCCAGGGCAAAACCGACGAGGGCAAAGGGCATGGCAAAAATGGTGTGCGAAAATTTAATCAGGCTCAGGTATTTTTTTACGGTACTCATTTTTTTCCTGGTTGGATTTTATTTTCCTGCCACCGGTTTTGTTTCAGCAATACGGGGTTTCACCAATTCCCACAACAACACTCCGGCCGCGGTGGCAATATTCAGTGAATGCTTCATTCCTAATTGGGGGATTTCGATGCAGGCATCGCATAGTAAAATAGTCGACTGCTCCACTCCGCTCACTTCGTTTCCAAAAACAACGGCAATTTTCTTATACGCCCCTGCATCTATCTTGTTCAGCAGAATACTATCCTCCGCTTGTTCCGCAGCAAACACCGTAAATCCTTCTTCCTTTAGCGAAGCAATGGCATGGGCTGCATCGGGAAAATGCCTGCATAAAACAGTTTCATGCGCACCCAGCGCGGTTTTATCGATTTGCTTGTGCGGCGGATGCGGGCTATAGCCGGTTGTGTACACGGCCTGCAACAAAAACGCATCGGCTGTCCGCAATACGCTGCCTACATTGTAAGCGCTGCGAATGTTTTCAAGTACCACTACAATGGGCATTTTCTCGGATTGCCTGAACTCATCTACCGTTTTGCGATTGAGTTCGTCCATGCTCAGTTTTCGCATGGCGCAAAGTTAAGATTACAATCAAAGCATCAAGGAATTTTGAAAAGGAATTATAAGGTGAGAAAATGTCGTGTTTATTGGCGCCGGACCGGTAATTACTACCAACAAATGTGGGTTTTTAACCTTCGGCGCTTATAGCAAAGCCTTTATATTTGTGCCCCATGGCAAAATCCGCTTCCGATACTCCATTGATGCAACAGCACCGGGCAATCAAACAAAAATATCCCGATGCAATTCTCCTATTCAGGGTGGGCGATTTTTATGAAACCTTCGGGCAGGATGCCATTCATGCCTCCCAGGTACTGGGAATAACGCTTACCAAACGGAACAATGGAGCCGCGGCTTCGAGTGAACTGGCCGGCTTTCCGCATCACGCGCTCGATACCTACCTGCACAAACTGGTCAAGGCAGGCTTTCGCGTTGCCATCTGCGATCAACTTGAAGACCCTAAGCAGGCCAAGGGGATTGTAAAACGCGGGGTTACGGAAATGGTAACACCCGGTGTTGCCACCAACGAAAAATTACTCGAGCATAACAGCAATAATTTTCTCGCCGGTATTCATATACACGATGAAAAATTCGGGATTTCTTTTCTGGATATATCTACCGGGGAATTTTTCGTGGCCGAAGGCAACCAGGAGTATATCGACAAACTGCTTCAAACACTAAAACCAGCCGAAGTAATTTTCCAGCGAAACCATCAGAAATTCTTCAAGGAAAATTTCGGTAATAAATTTTATACCTATCATCTCGAGAGCTGGATTTTCGATGAAACCTATGCTACCGAAAGCCTGCTCAAGCATTTTCAAACCCACTCCCTCAAAGGGTTTGGGATAGAAGGAATGCAGCAGGCCATCGTAGCCGCGGGCGCCGTTTTGCATTATCTGAAGGAAACCGAACACCCCCATCTTCAGCATATCACTTCCGTTCAACGGATAGACAAGGAAGATTATTTATGGATGGATAGATTTACCATTCGCAACCTCGAGCTGATTGGAACAGGCGACGGGCTTACCTTGCACAAGGTGCTCGACCATACCGTTTCGCCGATGGGGGCACGCATGCTGAAACGATGGATCGTGCTGCCCCTGAGAGAAATCGGGAAAATAAACGAACGGCTCAACCTGGTTGAATACCTCGTGAAGGACTCCGATTTGAGAAATTCACTGGCGCATAAAATAAAACAATGCGGCGATATTGAAAGACTGGTAAGCAAGATTCCTCTTAAAAAGATCAATCCCCGCGAAGTGATACAGATAGCACGCGGGCTGCAACAGGTAGAAGCCATTAAACAGGCTTGCGCTCATACCGGCAACGATTACCTGAAACGGCTGGCCGATTCGCTGAATGCTTGTTCCTATATCTGCGATAAAATCTTACAGCAAATCGTCGAAAATCCACCCGTAGCCATCAATAAGGGCGCTGTTATCAAAGAAGGAGTAGATGCGGAATTGGATCAACTGCGAAGTATTGCACATGGCGGAAAAGAATACCTCGTTAAAATGCAGCAGCAGGAAGCGGAAAGAACAGGTATCTCCTCGCTCAAGATCAGCTATAACAATGTATTTGGCTATTACCTGGAGGTAACCAATTCGCACAAAAACAAAGTACCGGCCGAATGGATGCGAAAGCAAACGCTGGCCAATGCCGAAAGATATATCACACCCGAGCTAAAAGAATACGAAGAAAAAATTACCGGCGCCGAAGAACGCATTCTTGCCATTGAACAATCGCTATACGATAAGCTATTGCTGGAGCTACAGGATTATATTGCTCCCATGCAGTTGAACGGAACTGTGCTCGCAACGATGGATTGCATGGCTTGCTTTGCTTCTAACGCTATACAATACAATTACAAAAAACCGCAGGTGCACGAGGGAGGAATACTGGAACTTAAAGAAAGCAGGCACCCGGTCATTGAAAGAAATCTGCCACCCGGCGAAGCTTATATCAGTAACGATATTCTCCTGGATCCTTCTTCGCAACAGATCATCATATTGACTGGCCCCAACATGAGTGGTAAAAGCGCCCTGCTCCGGCAAGCTGCGCTGATTACACTCATGGCGCATATGGGAAGTTTTGTGCCTGCGAGTACGGCGAAAGTTGCGCTCACCGACAAGATTTTTACCCGCGTGGGTGCTTCGGATAACCTAAGCGGCGGCGAAAGCACCTTCATGGTGGAGATGAACGAAACCGCCAGTATCATCAACAATATCACATCGCGGAGCCTGATACTGCTCGACGAAATTGGTCGCGGTACATCCACCTACGATGGTATATCCATTGCGTGGAGCATCGCCGAATACCTGCATCATTCACCGCATCAGCCCAAAACACTTTTCGCGACGCATTACCACGAGCTGAATGAACTCGAAAACAAATTGCCCCGCGTTCGCAATTTCCATATCACCAATAAAGAAGTGGGCAATAAGGTAATCTTCCTTCGAAAACTGGCGCCGGGGGGCAGCACGCATAGTTTTGGTATCCACGTAGCTAAAATGGCGGGGATGCCGCCGGCGCTTATCGACCGCGCCAACGAAATTCTGGCCGAATTGGAAAGCCTCCGCGAGCGCGAGCACAATTCCGAAGCCATCAAACAGGTAACCGCTCCCAAAATGCAGCTCTCTATTTTTGATATGCACAGCGAAACCTTTGACCAGATCCGAAAAATACTCGAGGGAATCGATATCAATCGCCTTACCCCGGTGGAGGCTTTGTTGAAGTTGAATGAAATTAAAGGGCTGTTGAAATGAGCTAATTGGCCAATTGGCCAATTAGTCAATTGGCTAATTTATACCCACATTTTTTTCCCGAAAATTAAAAATCCACCCTATATTTGATCAAACAAACACTGCGCTATGAGATTGCTCAAACTGACTACAGCATTGGCTATCATCGCTGTATTTACTTCATGTGAACAAGACCTGAACACCACCATTCTTTCCAAAACAGGGGTAGTGTTGGATGGCAGCCAGGAAGTTCCAGCCCGCTCCACTGCTGCCAATGGTACTATGGATTTGGCTTATAACAGAACCACCCGAACTTTGACGTATACGGTTAGATGGAATTCCCTCACGGGTAATCCGGTGGGTATGCATATCCATGGGCCCGCGGGTCGCGGCTTTAATGCCCCGGTGGTACAAAATTTCTCCGGCTTCCCTGCGGCACAAACCGGGTCTTATACAGGAACCTTTTTCGTAGACGGATTGGTGGTTAAGGAAGATGATTTGCTAAGAGGAGCATTTTATGTGAATATACACACGGCGGCAAATCCCGGGGGAGAGATACGTGGCCAAATCGAGCTTACAACTCCATAAACCGAATTAAACCTGCATAGAATTTTGAAAGCTGCCATCGGCAGCTTTTTTCATAATATCTCTTTTAGCTTTTCAACGAGGCGATCCACTTCTTCGATTGTGTTGTGCTTGCTGAAAGAAAATCGCACTGTCACCTGGTTGGGGTTATTATTGATAGCGCGAATTACATGCGAACCTTGTTCGGCGCCGCTGGTACAGGCACTTCCCCCACTGGCGCAAATATTGTTGATGTCGAGATTAAACAGGAGCATTTCCGATTTTTCTGTTTTAGGAAAGGAAACACTCAATACGGTATAAAGGCTATTGCCAAGAGGATTGCCATTGAATGAAACACCTTTGATATTTTTTTGAAGCTTCTCCATCGCATATTTTTTGATATTGCGTATGTGGGCGCTATCTTTTTCGTAAGAAGCAGTTGCCAGTTCCAGGGCCTTCGCAAAGCCAACGATGCCGTAAAGGTTTTCAGTTCCCGCCCGCATATTGCGCTCCTGCCCTCCCCCATGTATATAGGGTTTGATTTTGATGTTTTCGTTTACATACAGTATACCAACTCCTTTGGGACCATGAAATTTATGTCCGGCCCCGGTAATGAAATGAACCGGTGTATTGCGTAAGTCGATGGGAAAATGCCCCACGGTTTGTACCGTATCGGAGTGAAAAATAGCGCCGTATTTTTTGCAAAGATTTCCCACTGCATGCAGGTCGAGCATGGTACCAATCTCGTTGTTGGCATGCATCAGCGTAACCAGTGTTTTTTCTTCGTGCGTTGCCAGCAATTGTTCCAGGTCTTCCATATCAATTTCACCGGTCGAAGAAAGTTTTACATAACTCAGGCTGGCCTCGCCCCTGCAACGTAATTCTTCAACGGTATGAAGGGTCGCATGATGTTCGATAGGTGAACTGATGATATGTGTGCAGCCCAGGTCGCGTATCGAAGCGGTGATAGCCGTGTTCGAACTCTCAGTACCGCCTGAAGTGAAAAAAATTTCTGCCGGGTGAGCATTCAGGATTTTTGCAACGGTTTTGCGTGCATTTTCAATCGCCAGCCTGCTTTCGCGTCCATAAGAATATATCGAAGAAGGATTGCCGAATTTTTCGGTGAGGTAGGGCATCATCGCTTCCAGCACCTGCGGATCAAGAGCTGTGGTAGCGGCATTATCGAAATAAATACGTTGACTCATAACAAGCAATTAAAAACTCCGCGAAAGCGGAGCCGCAAAGTTGGGGATTTTTTTTGGTTTATGATGAACTGTTGGAGAACCCCTGATGCTTTCTTTTTTTAACCACGGAGGGCACGAAGGAACACTGGAGTATGTTTAGATCGATGTTTTAAGAGATTTATCCGCGCTGAACCGGTGGTAAGTTCTGACACAGATAACGCGGATTGATATTAAAGATTTTTGGTGGGATTTTTCCTGTTATGACCTGATTAAAAACAAAAGGTGGTTCTTTGTTTTAAACCGCAGAGGGCACGGGAAACACGGGGTATTTATCTCACTTATCCGTGCTTAACCCGCGCAATCCGTGGTTTTCTCCCTCCTCTACATAAATTCTTTTATATCCTGCATCAAGCGCAAAGCAATATTATTGGCAGTAGTTTCGAAGCTGCTTTCTGCATATATCCGTATGATAGGCTCGGTATTGGAGCTACGCAAGTGAACCCAATCGTTGTCGAATTCAATCTTCAATCCATCTTCGGTATTGATGGGCTGGTTCTTGTATTTCTTCCTGATCTTGTCGAAAATAGCATTGAGGTCGAAGCCATTCTCCAACTCAATTTTGTTTTTGGAGATAAAATAGTCGGGGTAACGAGCGCGGAACGACTTAATCCCGTTTTTATGGAACGAAAGCGCGCTCAGGAAGAGTCCGATGCCTATAAGTGCATCGCGGCCGTAATGAAGATCGGGGATGATAATTCCTCCGTTTCCTTCGCCGCCAATTACGGCATTCACTTCCTTCATCTTTTTCACCACGTTTACTTCTCCCACCGCCGAAGGAAAATACTGTCCGCCATGCTTAAGCGTAATTTCCTTCAATGCCTTCGTACTACTCATATTGCTTACCGAGTTCCCCAGCTTTTTGCTAAGAACATAATCGGCCACTGCAACAAGTGTGTATTCTTCGCCAAACATGCTTCCGTCTTCGCATACAAAACAAAGACGATCTACATCGGGATCCACGGCAATGCCCAGGTCTGCCTTATGCTTGCGAACAGCGGCACTTAGCTCGGTAAGATTTTCAGGAAGCGGTTCGGGATTGTGAGCAAATCGTCCATTGATTTCTTCGTTAAGAACAACCACGTTCTCAACACCCAGGGCATTTAATAAGGGAGGGATAAATAATGCGCCGGTTGAATTGACTACGTCGACTACCGCCTTAAATCCCTTGCTTCGGATACTTTCTACTTCGACGAGTGGATAATTTATTACGGCATCAATATGCTTTTGCAGAAAACTATTATTGACAGTATGCGCTCCGATTTTGTCGACAGCCTTAAAGACGAAATCCTCGCTCGAAGCTTTTTCCAGTATCCAGTTACCATCGGCAGCGCTGATGAATTCGCCCTGCTCGTTGAGTAGTTTCAATGCATTCCACTCTTTTGGATTGTGGCTGGCTGTAATGATAATTCCACCCGCGGCCTTTTCCCATAAAACGGCAAGTTCTACAGTGGGTGTTGTGGAGAGACCCGCATCCACAACATCAATGCCCAATGCAATCAAAGTATTTACTACCAGTTGCTGGATCATTTCGCCACTTATTCTGCCATCGCGGCCAACCACTACTTTTTTGTTATCGCTTTTCTGCAACAACCATGCTCCGTACGCGGCAGTAAACTTAACTACATCGAGAGGAGTAAGATTTTCACCCGTTCTTCCACCAATAGTGCCGCGAATGCCTGAAATACTTTTAATCAATGCCACAGTACCCGATTTAATTTTACAAAAATAAGGAAGACACTAAAAGCAGACCATTACCAGTTTTAGGTATTTCAGCGGAAGGAATTTCAGAAATTAACTATGGCAAAATAAAAAAGAAATTTATCAAATTGAACATTGTTAGCAAAAAAGCTATGCCCGCTTAAACAATTGTTGATAAGATGTCAAATCTTCATCGCCCGATGCCAAAATATCCCCTGCTCAACGCTTATAAGTCTATCTCTCCTTTACCAAAACAAATTTAGGCGACTCGGTAACATTTATCCTAACCGTTCCTCCATTAACAGGCAGGGATTTTAGATCGCCGGTTTCCGAGTTATCTTTTAAACTTATCTCCGTTGTAGTTGCGCCGACAGTATTTCCAACAATTAGATTGTAGTTATCGACTTTTGTGCCATTGTAAGTTGGACAATACACAAAATAAGCTGTCGAATCGCGTTGTGTTTTGTGCCGATATTTATATACCCAAACATTCCCTTTCTCACTTATTATTTTTTCGGGAACATAATCGCCCATAGCATTGATGAGTGTGCTGATGTAATACCAGGCAGGGTAGGGTTCGTATCGGTCTTGAGCCACATGCCTGATGACTCCGCAGGTAAGAAAATAAGTTTTTTCATCGTCGCCATAATCGTCTTTGATCCAATAAATGATCAGGCGATCGATGCCCGAAAAAGAAATGGCATTGATTCCCCGAAGCAACATGATTCCTTGGCTCTGCAGCCGGTTGTAACCCTTTACGATCGGGGTCGACATCTTGCTTTGCTGGTTCTTATCATACCCATATTCGCCCAATATACATTCTACTCCCGGTGCAAATTTGTAAGTATAATCGCGTACTTTCTTCATGCGTATCCGCAACGAATCCTCCTCGGGCGAAGTACCGCGCGTTGAATAAGCAAATGCTTCGCCGGGAAAGCGCCCTTTTCCATCTACCGAATAACTGTGGTACTGCACCCCACCCTTCCACAAAAACTGCTGGTCGCTGCGAAGCGTTTTGCAGAGGAAATTCAAAATGCGCACGCGATTGGTATCGAGACCACACAAACCCGCCATCATCAATTCTGCCGATGGGTCGGCATTTTTCAAGCCATGATATTTACCCAACCTGCCCTCGTGCCCATCGTAATCGGCACTGCTCACAGCAAAATATTCTACCGGGTTGCAGTATTTGTTTCCCACCCAGTTTGCATCCACTTCGTTGCCGTTTTCGAATACGTTCATCAAGCCACGACCGCTGAAGCGGGGGCTGTTGTACACCTGTAATAAATTGGTATCTACTTTTACATTCCCATACAAAGCCGCCAGGTGCCAAAGCATGCTGGCATGACGTCCATAACTCAATGGATCCTCTGTATTCATTCCAATTTTACTGACCGGTCGATCCCAATCGTCAAGACCTTTCTTTTTCATCCAATAGGGAACTCCTTTTAACGAATACCATATTCTTGCATTCGCATATCTCACAATCGAATCAGCAAAAAAAGTATAATCGCGTTCTGCTCCATTGAACCAACCTTGTGCCGCAAGATTGAATTGTTGTTTAGGATATTCATTAATCGTATCCCTGTCTATAAAATCAGCCGGCGTGTACATACGCGTGTTGTAAAATGGCTTCATCCATTTCAACGGTACGGTTTGATAGGTATTGATGCCTAAAAACTCGCGAAGGCTTTTTGCCGGCAATCGCGGGCCCGTATATTCTTTTGAGGGAGGAGCCGGGATCTTTCCATATGCACAACCATAAAACACCGCTTCGGTGATATTGGCTTCCCAACTATTCAGCCGGATCATGATATAGCGACTGCTATCGTCGATAGAAAATCTTCTCCATCCCCATTGCGTAACATCGCCTTTGGTAGCGAATGAAGCTTTAAGCTTCCATTTTTGCATATTGCCTGTATATATCCAAACGCTGTCCGATTGACGGGCCATATCGTACAAATACACTTCGCTGAGTTTATATGGCACCTGCAAATCGACTACTATCCTGTTGCCCCTGTTCTTTGGCCAGTAAAACGCATTTGCCAGTATGGGATTGGGGTTTGTAGCAGGACGATATTCGTTTTTGCCTTTAGGGTCTACAAACGCATTTTCGTCGAACAAATGGAATGCGCTGTTGCCGGCCACACCCTCGTAACCGTTCAGATCGTACACGAAATCCTTATAAATCGCGGTAATTTTTTGCGGCGAAGAACAAAAAGGAGGTGAAGGCTTAACCGGCCCGATAGCCGAAGTTTTATTGACCCCATTGCCACATGAAAAAAACAAAATGAATAAGGTAAGGTAATATACAGTGTTCTTCATGATGGTTATTTTGGAGATGGGTTTGATTTTTTGTTGTTGAAAAGAAGATAACGCGCTGCTTCATAAACCGCGCCATTCAATTCGCGCATTTCTTTGCGTAAAGAATCATCATCGTTTTTATTGTCGTTTACGCCAATCGAAACAAGCTCCTCCTTGCCCGTTTGCAGATGCCGGCGGTACAGGTAATCATCCATAATAATGCCCGTTTGGCGGTAATCCGGATCAAATATAAAGGCAAAGGGCCGGTGATTGACAGTATCGAGTATATTCCGGCCAAGCGTTTTATTCGTATAGGCTATGCCGCTAAGAGAAGCTATTGTAGGCAATACATCCACCTGCGAGCAAATAATCGATTCGCGCCTTGCCGGCACATGCCTGGGCGAATAAAAAAGAAGCGGCACATGCAGGGACGTAAGGCGCTGCTCGGTCCATGCACCGGGCAACATGCTCCCCACATCGCCGGGTATTCCATGATCGCCAATAAAAACAAAGATGGTATTGTCGAAGTATTTTTCCTTCGAAGCAGCTTCCATGAATTTGCGGAAGGTATAATCAGTATAGCGAAATGCATTGTATTCTTTCAACTTATCGGCATAACTCACCTGGTCTTTAAACCCGAAACGGTTCAGTGAATCTTCGGTGGGTTTTAAGACTACAAAGTCCTTGTCTTCCGGGGGAATGGTATAAGGCCTGTGATTATCGGCGGTTTGAATAACGGCAAAAAAAGGCTTGTTTTCATTGGCCAGCACCTTATTGCTTTCCAGGAAAAGATTTTTATCGCTAATGCCCCATACATCGAGGCGGGGCGCTTCAAAACTCTCCTGGTCGTACAAGTGAAGATTGGAAATATTATTCATGAGCAAGCCGCGTATGTTCGCCCAACTGGGGCTGCCCCCAATGAAATAATATTTTTCATAACCTGCAAAATCGTTGATAATAGTATGTTGATCCACCGCCAGCGGGTTGCGGCTCGAAGTTTTTGGCATCTCCACATCGGGCAAACCCGTAATGGTGGCCCATACGCCCCGGGCCGTTCCATACGAAGGCGTAAAGCAGCGGTCGAAAAAAAGACCCTTTCTCGAAAGACTGTCAAAAAATGGAGTGGTATTAAGCGGGTTGCCCCACATGGAACTCTTGTAGGCGCTAAACGATTCACAAATTACCAGGACGATGTTGGGTTTAATATTGCGACTTGAATCTGCAACAAACGATCTTTTGAAATCAGGCGCTTTGTTTCCTTTCAGCCCATAGTACTTTGCCAGTACGGGAAAATATTCTTTCACTTTTTGTTCATCGTAAGTAGTCCCCCGGAACTTGAGTGTGTTGAAAAACGATTCGAATGGATTCAATGCAAGATTGGCCTTGTAATCGTTGCCGAGCCCAAATGCGTCGCTCCAGCGAAGGGGGTATTGATTGAATCGCCCAAAAATGAAAAAGCCAAGTATTAAAAAACTTAAAGCTGTTACCAATAGCTTTCTTCGTTCTACCAGGTCGCTGCTGTTTTTATAAATACGCGCAAATCCCTTCCTGATGGCCCAAAGGGTGAGGGTTGTTGCTGCAACAATAATGATGGTAAGCCATATTACGGGATACGACTGCCACACCATATTGGCCGATATGCCCGCGTCTTGCAGGTAATTGAGTACACTGGCATTGAGCCGTTGCGCGAGATAAGCGTAATGCGCAAAATCAACCACGTAAAAAAATACGACCAGTAGTGTCGCCATTCCAAAATAAAAAAACCAACCCTTTTGGGCACGGCGGCTTCGAAAAGGGTTCATAGGTCCGATGGAGCCCAACAGCAATAAAGGCAAAAGCAAAAGGCTTACGGTTCTCAAATCGAAGCGGAAACCCATCCAAAAAGCCGGGCCCAATGTTCCGATTGTATTACCCTGTTTATTGAAAAAGAAATAAAAGCCCACGCGCAACAGCAGCATCAACAATAAATAAACCAGCGCGATCCATAATATCCATTTTGTAATCCGGTGAAGACGAAAAGATTGCATGCCCTTAAATAATAATAAGCGGTAAAATTATAGTATTTATTTTTGCGGGTATGGATTTACCCTTTGCGGCCGTGCTATTAACATTCTGGAAACACATTCAACCGGTAGATGTATGGTTGATAACGCATATTAACCAGAGCTGGGGCAACGGCTTTTTAGATACTGTTTTACCATTTATGCGCGAAACCCTCACCTGGGCGCCGCTATATTTGTTTCTTTTGCTTTTTGTAACAGGTAATTTCGGTACTAAAGGTTGGTGGTGGGTACTGGCGGCTGTTTTAACGGCGGCCATTTCGGATATTGTAAGCAGCCAACTGATAAAAGAAAATATCATGAGGCTGAGACCCTGCCAGGACCTTGAAGTATCGTCGCAAATACGCTTTTTTATTAATTACTGCCCGCGAAGTTCCAGTTTCACTTCCTCGCACGCCACCAGTCATTTTGCCCAGGCCATGTTTTTCTTTCAAACCTTGCGTCATGTAAACAAATGGACAAGACTGTTTTTTGTTTGGGCATTTATTGTGGCCTACACGCAGGTATATGTTGGTGTTCACTACCCATTTGATGTATTTTGTGGAGGGATATTAGGCTGTTTGATAGGCTTTCTTATGGCCAAAATGTTTCACAAACAGATTGGAATACTTAGTTTAGACAAATAATACTGCAGATGGGAGAAATTCTTATAATACTTGGACTGATTTTACTGAACGGATTGTTTTCCATGGCAGAGATTGCGCTTGTATCTGCCCGCAAGGCAAGGCTGGAAGGCCAGGCAAATAAAGGCGATAAGCGGGCCCGTGAAGCACTGCAACTTGCCGAACACCCCGATAAATTTCTTTCTACTGTTCAGATAGGCATAACCCTGATTGGAATTTTAACCGGTATTTATTCCGGCGAAAAACTGAAATCGGATTTTGTTTCTTTTCTGAACCAGTTTGAATTGATAAAGCCGTATAGCAATGGCGTTGCCACCACCATCATCGTAATCATCATTACCTATTTTTCCCTCGTGTTGGGCGAACTGGTACCGAAACGATTGGGCCTGTCGCGACCCGAAACCATTGCCAAAATAATGGCTGCGCCTATGCGCATGGTAAGCATCGCTACTTATCCCTTTATATGGCTCTTGAGCAAATCCACGCATTTTATTGTGAGGATATTCAACATCAAGGCAAAGGATACACAGGTTACCGAAGAAGAGATCAAGGCAATCATCAGCGAAGGCACAGAACAGGGAACTATTGAAGAGGCAGAACAGGAAATAATCGAACGGGTATTCCATCTCGGCGATCGCAATATCACTTCGCTAATGACTCACCGAAGCGATATCGTGTGGTTCGACGTAAATGATAACGAACTTTCCATTCGTGAAAAAATTATCGGCGAACCGCATTCTGCCTACCCGGTTTGCGAAGGGGATATCGACAATATCAAAGGCATTGTTTCGCTGAAAGATTTATACGTTACCAACGACCTTACTGTTTTCAGGCAATATATGAAACCCGCGCTCTTTGTGCCGGGTAATATCACTGCCTATAAACTGCTCGAAAAGTTTAAGGAGAAAAAAACTCATGGCTGCTTTATTGTGGACGAATACGGAAGCGTGCAGGGAATGATAACGTTGAATGATATTCTGGAAGCAATCGTAGGCGATCTCCCGCAACAAGACCTGCAAGACTATGAAATTATCGAAAGAGAAGACGGGTCTTACCTCGTGGATGCACAAATTCCTTTCTACGATTTTCTCAGCCGTTTCGAAAAAACCGAATGGATGCACGAGGGCGAACAGGAGTTTGATACGCTGGCCGGGTTTATACTGCACAAATTGGAACGCATTCCGCGTACCGGCGACAAAATGGAATGGCAGGGCTTTACCATCGAAATCATGGACATGGATGCGCAACGCATCGATAAGGTATTGGTAACTATTTCGAGCGAGATTAAGGAGAGTATGGAGGAAGGCTAATTAGCTAATTAGCCAATTGGCCGATTGGCCAATTAACAATTTCTTTCTCTCACTGGCACCATCTTTGTCTCGTCCGGGCTGTATTCAAAATCTGCCTCTCATGAAAAATCTGTATGGTTATACGGCTCTGCTGGTATTGGTTATTGTATTTGCCTCGTGTAAGAAAGAAGATAGTATTGTTGGAGACCAACCGCCTAATAACGATCAACCGGGCGGCAAACCCGATCCCAATGCGATTGTAGAAACTGTGCCGCCAATACAAAAAGCGGTGAGCTTTTCTGTTAGCAATGGAATTCCCGGTTATCAACTGGCATTGCCCGCACGCTACGATTCCACCACTAAAAATTATCCCTTACTGATTTTCGTACACGGTACCGGCGAAATAGGTAACGGCAGCAGCGATTTGTGGAAAGTTGCCAATATCGGCGTAAGCGCATTGATCCGCGATAAGAAATTCCCTCCTTCTTTTGTTGTTGATGGAAAGAACTATTCATTCATAGTAGCAAGCCCCCAGTTCAGTCAATGGCCCAGTCCCGCAGATTTAAATTCGCTGATCGATCATCTCGTTTCCAGATATCGTATCGATCAAAACCGGGTATATGTAAGCGGCTTGAGCATGGGCGGGGGAGCCAGTTGGGATTTTGCCGCCGCCTTCAACAATCGTGTGGCCGCTATTGTACCTATTTGCGGCGCTTCGCAGCCCAGCGATACAAAAGCCTCAAAAATAGCATCGGGCAAAATTGCCGTCTGGGCATTTCATAATATGGACGATGGCGTTGTAAGTGTGTATAACACCATTGGATTTATCGAAAAAATCAACGCATTGAATCCTGCCATACCCGCAAAAAGTACCTTATGGGCAAATGGCGGGCACGATGCCTGGAACCGCGCCACCGATCCCAATTACAGGGAAAACGGGATGAATATGTATGAGTGGATGCTGAAGTGGAGCAGGTAACAGGTGGAGGTGAGTGGGGAGGCGGGAGAGGAAAAGTCGTGAATCGTGAGTCGTGAATCGTGAATGGGGCTTACGCTAATATTCTGCACTCGCAACTACAGCGACCTCATATTCACGATTCACGACTCACGATTCACGCCCTAAAACTCAAACACCGCATTCGTAGCAGGATAATCCAGCTTCGTGCTCTTGCGCGTACCGTTTACGGTAACATGAAAGATATTGATCTGCTTGTCGTACATCTCAAAAAAAACATTACTGGTAATTTCCACTTTGTGCGGGGCAGTATTCAATTTATTCACCTGGAAATAAGACCAGGTGGACTGCTCTTCGATTTCATGCCCAATATATTCCAGCGCTACCGGCTTCCCATCCACTTTTAACTGGAAATGATTGCGAAGGTAATCGGCCACTTGTTTCTGTATTAAAGCGGAATCCTTTGGCTTGTACAAATCAACTTTTGTATTGTTCGATTTGGTCATCGCCTTTTCAAAATCGTCGGTAAAAACTTTACAGGCAATTTCAAGTGTTTTATCGGTGGCATTGTATTCCATTTCGGTAACACTTACATAAAATGGATGAATTTCCGGTTTGCCGGTCGCAGGCGCGGTGCCGGGAATATTCCATCCGCCGGATGAAAACAAAAACATGTTCAGGCAAATCACTCCAAACCACTTGTAGAAAGATGCAGCCATTAAAAAATTAGATTTTTGAGTTACAAATCTCTTGTTTATTTTCCACACAAAATAGATCAAACCGTTAAAAACAAGACGCCCATTATTTACCGGCGGTTGTAGCTTATGCAGGAATTCTGGCTCTACTTCGACCTTGGCAGGGAACATATCGCCGATCTTAGCGGGTACGATCATATTCTTTTCGTAACCGCGCTTTGTTTGCGCTATAGTTTTGGCGATTGGAAAAAATTGCTGGTATTGATCACTGCATTTACGATCGGGCATTCCGTAACATTGGCTTTAAGTGCTCTCCATTTTATTAATGTTTCGATAAGCTGGATCGAATTCCTGATTCCTGTAACGATTGTGATTACCGCATTGAGCAATGTTTGGCAAAAACAAACAATGATAAAGAGCAGGTTCCCGCTAATTTATTTTTTCGCTTTGTTTTTTGGATTGATTCACGGGCTGGGCTTTTCGAATTACCTCAAATCGCTGTTGGGCAAAGACCAAAATATAATTATGCAACTCCTGGCTTTTAATGTGGGACTGGAACTGGGACAATTGCTGATCGTAGCGGCGGTTTTATTACTGAGTTTTATCTGCACCCGCCTGATAAAAATGAATCAAAGAGAATATATAGTATTACTTTCGGGAGCTGTATTCGGGGTGTCGCTGATTATGGCGCTCGAACGCTGGCCCTTGAAAAAGACAAAAGAAGTGGAAGCCCTCGTGCGGGAAAACAAAGATCTTTATGCGGAACGAAAACCTGCCAATACTTACTATTTGCTAACAGAAAACAAACTACCAATTATATGAAACGTTTCCTCTTATCGTGTAGCTTGTTGTGGATGGGCTGCACCCTTGCTCAGGCGCAGAATATCCAGAACAACCCGGGATCGAACCACGGAAATAAGTTCGAGCAGTTGGGAACCATTCTGCCTACTCCCAACGAGTACCGAACTGCCAGCGGCGCCCCCGGCCCGAAGTACTGGCAACAGCGTGTGGATTATGATATCAAATGCGAGTTGGACGAGCCCGGCCTTAAGCTGAAAGGCAGCGAAGTAATTACTTATTACAACAATTCTCCCAACGAATTGCGGTACCTGTGGATGCAGCTCGACGAAAACCAGCACAGCACCACTAAAAATGCCAATTACCAGAATAGCCAAACCATGCCCCGCTCGATGAGCGATATGGCCCTGCAACGTTTTGAAGATGCAAAATCCGATAACGGGTATGGCTTCAATATCACCAAAATCACCGATGCAACCGGCAAGGCTCTTAAAACAACCACCAACAAAACCATGATGAGGGTTGAACTGCCCGTAACATTAAAGCCCGGGCAGAAATTTGTTTTCAATGTAGATTGGAATTATAAGATTGTGGATCGCATGCAATTTCAAGGTGCACGCGGTGGCTACGAATATTTTCCCGAAGATGGCAACCATCTTTTCACGATGGCACAATGGTATCCCCGCCTTTGCGTGTACAGCGACGTAGTGGGATGGCAAAACCATCAATTCACCGGCCGCGGCGAGTTTGCACTCACATTTGGAAACTTCAAGGTTCAAATGACTGTGCCCGCCGATCACGTGGTAGGCTCTACCGGCGAATGCCTCAATTATGCCGCGAATCTTACACCGGCACAAATGGCTCGCTGGACAAAAGCACAGACTTCTAAAGAACCCGTTGAAATTGTAACACTCGAGGAAGCTAAAAAAGCAGAGACACAAAAGAGCAAGGCCAAGAAAACCTGGATATACAAAGCAGATAACGTACGCGATTTTGCATGGACCAGCAGCCGCAAGTTTGTATGGGACGCGATGCCGGTGACTGTGGAAGGAAAGAAAATAATGGCGATGAGCTTTTATGGAAAAGAAGCCTATGGCTTGTATCGCAAGTTTTCAACAAAAGCTGTTGCGCATACCATCAGAACTTATTCCAAATTCACCATTCCTTACCCCTACCCTGTTGCCCAGAGCGTAGAAGCATCGAACGGTATGGAATACCCAATGATTTGCTTCAACTATGGCCGTACCGAAAAAGACGGCAGTTATAGCGAAGCGATCAAATACGGAATGCTCGGAGTTATCATTCACGAAGTAGGTCATAACTTCTTCCCGATGATCATTAACAGCGACGAACGCCAGTGGAGCTGGATGGACGAAGGCCTGAACTCTTTCGTGGAATATCTTGCCGAAGAATTGTGGGATAATAAATTCCCCACACGTGGCGGACCCGCATGGACCATTACCGATTACATGAAGTTGCCAAAGGATCAACTTGAACCGATTATGTCGAATTCAGAAAACATTGTCGGATTTGGGCCCAATGCTTATACAAAACCAGCAACCGGTTTGAATATTCTTCGCGAAACCATCATGGGCCGCGAATTATTCGACTATGCTTTCAAAGAGTATGCACGCCGCTGGGCATTTAAACATCCCGAGCCTGCCGATCTTTTCCGTACCATGGAAGATGCAAGTGGCGAAGATCTCGACTGGTTCTGGAGAGGTTGGTTTTTTAGCACCGATGCTTGCGATATTGCCATCGATACCGTGAAATATTTCACCGCCGATGTGTCGAAAGATCCCGAGCCAACAAAAGAAAGCACTACCATGCGCAGTTTGCCGAAACCTGGTGGCAGCACCTTTGATGATATTTCAAAGATTCGCAACCGCGAAGACAAGAATATCGTTTTTGAATCGGACAAGGATACTGCACTCCAGGATTTCTATTATCGTTACAATCGCGGTAAAGAGCCCTACGATACCACCAAATACGCTGTAACTGTTCCCGGAGGTTTCCAGGAAGCGATGGATGCCGATACCAAGGCAAAACTTGCAGGTAAACATTTCTACGAAATTACTTTCAGTAATAAGGGTGGTTTGGTAATGCCGTTGATCGTTGAATTTACTTTTAAAGATGGAACCAAAGAAATAGATCGCATTCCGGCACAGGTTTGGCGACTCAATGAACAAAAAGTTACCAAAGTGTTTATGAAGAATAAAGAAGTGGCCAGCATCAAACTCGATCCGCTGAAAGAAACTGCGGATATCAACGAGAAGAACAATGCCTGGGGAGAAATTACAGCTTCGTCTAAGTTCACTGCATTCAAAATAAAGCAGGCAGCCATTCGCGGCCAGAGCCAGGGAATCAATCCCATGCAGAAAGCCGAAGAAAAGAAGAAGGGCTTCTGATAATGAATCAGCTTTGTTCAAAAAATATAAACCCCGGCAATTGCCGGGGTTTTTTGTTGAGGAGTTCGATATTGTTTTTGTAACTATTTCAATTTTGCCAGCGCTTCCTTAATACGCGCATAAGCCTTTTCAATTTTTTCGAGGCTGTTGGCAAAGGAAAGACGAATGCAATCGGGAGAACCAAAGGCGCGGCCGGTAACAGTAGATACATGCGCCTTATTCAACAGGTACATGCAAAGATCGTCGGCGTTTTGAATAGTTTCTTCACCATCAGATTTTCCGAAATAACTGTCAACCCTTGGAAATACATAAAAAGCCCCATCGGGTTCGGCACATTTCCATCCCGGTATACCGGCAATTAATTCCATAACCCGTTTGCGGCGACGCTCAAATTCTTTTGTCATCTCAAAACTCGGTTTAAGGTCGGCAGTGAGGGCGGTAATGGCTGCTCGCTGTGTTACCGCATTGGCGCCGCTGGTAAACTGTCCCTGGATTTTTTCGCAGGCCTTGGCCACCGTGGCATGTGCCGCGATAAACCCAAGGCGATACCCCGTCATGGCAAAACCTTTACTCAACCCGTTAATGATGATGATGCGGTCTTTCAGGTCGTTGAACTGCGCTATACTTTCATGTTTTCCTACAAAATTGATATACTCATATATTTCGTCGGATATGATAAAGATTTCGGGATGCTTGCGGAATACTTCAGCCAATCCTTCCAGTTCTTTCCTGCTATATACCGATCCCGATGGATTGCAGGGAGATGAAAACAGGAAGAGTTTACTGCGTTCGCTTATATTGGCTTTTAATTCTTCAGGGCTGATTTTATAACCATTCTCCATCGTGGTGGGCACAATCACCGGGACGCCCCCGGCAATTTTTACCAACTCCGAATAAGTAACCCAAAACGGGGCAGGAATAATCACTTCGTCGCCTTCATCAACAACGGCCAGGATGGCATTTGCCAGGCTTTGCTTGGCGCCGGTGGAAACAACAATATTTTCAGGTTTGTAATCGAGATTGTTATCGCGTTTGAATTTTGTGCAAACTGCTTCGCGCAAATCGGGATACCCGGCAACCGGGGGATAATGGCTCCAGTTATCGTCGATTGCTTTCTTTGCCGCTTCTTTTATATGTTGCGGTGTGTCGAAGTCCGGCTCTCCGAGGCTAAGGTCAATTACATCCACTCCCTTGGCTCTTAGTTCGCGGCCCAATTTGGCCATCTTAAGGGTTTCGGGTTCATTGAATTTTTGTAATAACGATGATAGTTGCATAGACTCCAGCGTTGCTTGCATGTTGATTGATCGGTTTAACTTTTTACGAATCCGCGAATTTACTCATTAAAACCACTAACGCCCGTTTACTTTTCGTACACCATACGGAATGTGGAAAGGTCGGGAACATGCTCGCGTTTTCGGGTGGTTTCGTATTTATAAAGAACCTCGCCGAGGTTTTTCAGAAAGGGGAAACCCAGTTCATCGTAATCGTATTTGCTATCGTTCAGCACACCATCGGTATTGCAATAAATAGCCGCCGAAACCATGAATTCGATATTCTTTTCAAAGTCCACGATATAAGCTGCATCAATCAGGAAGCCATAGGCATCGCCCACTTTATTAAAAATGCGAAACGTTTTTGGCAACTTTCCTTTTTGCGAACCCCAGTACAGGAACTTGCAATAAGCATCCCAATCGGCAAACTCATTGTAATCGGGATATAATGTTTCTGCCGGGTATTGCGACATATACTTCCAAACAAAGCGATAGTCATCTGTACTTATATTAAAGCGCTGTTTTGAGGGAACATCGTTGGGAAAAAGAATGCTCCGGAGCATCTGGTGCAGGTCTTCGAGTACCAGTCGGTTCTTCTTCGAAAAATCCATGGGGCCTTTTACCAAATTTCCCCGGCTATAATACGCATTGCCCAACCAATCGTTTCGCTGCGGGTAGGGCTTGCCGTTAACCTGCATCGCTTGTTCATACACAGTTCTTCCCGATGCATCTATAAACCTGACCGGGTTGGTACGACGGTTCTCTTCTTCGCTTAGCAATCGTTCGAGGCGGTGAATGATCTGCGTTTTCTCCCAGCCCATTGAATGCAATCGGCCGTTCAGGTAATCCTGCCCCACGAATTCATACAGCCTGTTGAAGGCGTCGTTATCGCTAACCAAAAAAATCTTTTTTACATAATTGGCGATGGTTGGCCGGCCATCGGCGCTGTTGGGATCGTTGAACACTTCGGTTTGACCGCTGTAGCTAGCACCGGTAATCATCGACGTGTTTTTGTCGAGCCCATCCACTTTCAATTCATTCAGTTTTTGTAAGGCCAGCAATGCCGTAGGCATTTTCACCGTGGAAGCAGGATAGAAATACTGATCGGGATTTACATTGAAATAATAATCCTTGAAAACAGGTTTGTTATTGGCCTTACGGTCGATTTGCGTGTAGATGATCTGCAAGCGGAACGAATCGCGCTGCTGAAGAAATCTTTGAAAATAGTTGGGATGTTTGGCCAGCAAATCTTCGAGAAAGGGATCGGTTTTGGCAGTCGACTTTGGATTTACAATGGGCGCGGGCTCTTCCATGGGAGAAGGCACCGGGGCCTTGGGATTGTTGACAGGCACAGTAGATCGGGTTGTTTTTTTGGGCGAAGAACAATTGAATAAGCCGGTTGTAATCAATGCCAGGCTAATAACGATGGTAGCTGTACGGTAAATCATAAAGTGAAAATAGCGAATTCATCGTTTTCCCGCCGTCCATTAGTCATGGTCGGTAACCCTATCGAAATAAAAAATCGCTTGTCTCCCATCTATTTTCATTAAAGTAATCATGCACCGTCGTGGCTCACAGCTCGCAGCCCAAAGCTCAAAACTCAATGCCAGCCGCCCCAACCTTCCCGATAAAATTAACTCCCCTCCCGTTTGGAAGTCATTAAATTTCCTGTAGGTTTGCGAAGTTTTACTCAAAATCAACGCTATATGACATTTAACCGACTGAACAACATTGTAGGGTGGATCGTGTGCCTGATCGCCTGTACAGTGTATGTGTTAACTATGGAACCCACCGGAAGTTTCTGGGACTGTGGTGAATTTGTTTCGAGCGCTTACAAGTTGCAGATTCCTCACCCACCCGGGGCCCCACTTTTCACATTGTTGGGTCGCTTTTTTATTGTGTTGTTTGGCGATGATCCGGCCACGGCCGCGCGCGGAGTAAACTTTATGAGTGCCATCTCGAGCGGCTTTACTATTTTATTCCTCTTCTGGACAATCACGCATTTTGCCCGGAAAATTGTGCAGAAAGACGGGCAAGCTCTCAGCAATTCGCAATTATTCCTGATCATGTCTGCAGGTGCCGTAGGTGCACTGGCTTATACTTTTTCCGATTCTTTCTGGTACAGCGCTGTAGAAGGTGAAGTATACGCACTCTCTTCGTTGTTCACCGCCATCGTTTTCTGGGCTATATTGAAATGGGAACACGAGGTGGATCTCGAAAGCAAAACCGATGGTCACAAATTTTCACGTGCCGATCGATGGATTGTTTTCATCTTCTTCATGATGGGGCTTTCGATTGGTGTTCACCTGCTGAACCTGCTTACCATTCCGGCAATTGTAATGGTGTATTATTTCAAACGCTATAAAGTTTCGCGCTGGGGAGCTTTCTGGGCCTTTGTAATTGGATGTGTTATCACCGGTATCGTACAGGTGGCCATCATTCAATGGAGCATCAAGGGCGCAGGCGCTTTTGATATCTTTTTTGTAAACAGGATGGGCACTCCGTTTTTTGTAGGATTCGCCATCTATTTTGCATTGTTGTTTGGCCTGTTGGTATTGGGACTTCGGTTTACCGATGCGCAAATCAACAAATTCACCGGCTTCGGCGCCTGGCTTTTCCTGATACTGTTGCTGTTTTGTTTTCCCTTTATTAGCTCGGGAGCCTCTGGCTTCGCCTTGCTGGTAATACTGGGCGCCATCATCGGGCTTTGCTATTATTTCAAAGAAAAGATATCCTCTTTCCTTCGTATAGGTGTGCTGTCTACCATCTTCGTGGTAATCGGATATTCCACTTACTTCACTACCCTCATTCGTTCTTCTGCCAATCCTTCGGTAGATATGTACAATGTAGACAATCCGGTGAGCCTTGTGGGCTATCTCAGCCGCGACCAGTACGGCGATTGGCCCATTTTGTACGGCCCCGATTTCACTTATCGTCCTTCCCAAAAAACTGTGGGAACCATGTATGTGAAAGGAGAAGATAAATACAAGGATGTAGGCCCTCTTCGCAAGATTGATTGGAGCGCAAAACCCTCTAGCCAGGAACTCGATCAGATATTGAGCCAGCATCCCGACTGGGACGCAAGTAAAATTGGTCCCCGTCTTTTCCCGCGCATGTACGATGCCGGTAACGAACGCAACCAGGAATATGTATACCGTACTTATGCCGGCATGGACGCATCGGAACAACCCACCTACCTGCACAACATCAAGTACTTTGTCAACTACCAGAGTTACTGGATGTATGGCCGTTACTTCTTCTGGAACTTTGTAGGCAAACAAAACGATCTGCAGGGCTTTGGTAACCCGCGCGATGGAAATGCAGCAACCGGTATCAATTTTATCGACAAAGCATTTGGCATCGGCACACCCGATGTGTTGCCCGAAACAGCCGGCAATAACAACAAAGCCAACAATAAACTGTTTGCGCTGCCCTTTATTTTCGGAATTCTCGGTTTTATATACCAGTGGCAAAAGAACCGGCGCGATTTTCTCGTTACCTTCCTCCTGTTCTTCTTTACGGGAATGGCGGTTGTAATTTATCTGAACCAGGCAGGTCAGCAACCGCGCGAACGCGATTATGCGTATGTGGGATCTTTCTATGCCTTCTCCATCTGGATCGGACTTGGAGTAATGTGGCTGCGGGATTTTGTTTCCAAATGGATAAAAGGAAATGCAGCCAACTATCTCGCGTTGGGAGTATCAATGCTGGCCGTGCCGGTATTGATGGCATCGCAGGAATGGGATGACCACGATCGCAGCCGCAAAACACTTGCCTACGATCTTGGTAAAGACTATCTCGAAAGCTGCGAAAAAAATGCGATCGTTATTTCATTTGGTGACAACGACACTTACCCGCTCTGGTACACGCAGGAAGTAGCCGGTAATCGCCGCGATCTCCGGGTAATGAACTATAGCCTGCTGGGAACGGATTGGTATATCAACCAGCTTCGGTATAAGGTAAACGAAAGCGCGCCTACCGATGTCATCTTCACTCCCGAACAGATTGAAGGTGGAAAACGCGAGCAGATATTTGGCGCCAACGCGCTCAACCGCTATAGTATCCCCAATAACCCCACCCGCTTATTCGATCAGAACAAGTATTACGACCTGTACGATATGCTTAAAAACGTAACAGGCAGCGACGATCCGAAATTCCAGGTGCCTATTGGCGACGGCGAAACCATGAATACACTTCCGGTCACTAAACTTAGCGTTCCTGTAGATGTTGAACTGGTTAAAAAAACCATACAGTTTAACCCGGGCGATAGCATCGTAAGCGAACTGAAGCTGGATATCAAAAAAGGTTTCCTGCTGAAAAATGACCTCGCTGTATTGGCCATCATAGCCGCCAACAAATGGCAACGCCCCATCTATTTCACCTCAACACAGGAATTGGAAGAACTGGGATTGGAAAAATATACCCGCATGGAAGGTATGTCGTACCGCCTTGTACCGGTAGAGAATACCAATATCCAGCGCGATATTTCTTATGGAAAGGTGATGAAATTTGGATATGGCGGAGCCGGGATGCCCGGTGTTTATTTTGATGAAGAAAACCGCCGTCATATCAATTCTATCCGTGCCGCACATGCGTTCACCGCGCTAAGCCTCGCAACCGCGGGTAAAAAGGATTCGGCCCGCAAGGTATTGCAGCGTTACGATCAAATGGTGCTCGATACCAATGTTCCTTATGGTATGACTTCCAACCGCGGTAACCAGCACAACCAGATATCGATGGCATTCCTGCAAGCTGCTTATATGAGTGGCGATCTGGGATTGGCAAAAAAAGTAAGCTTATCGATCAAGAAAGATGTGGAACAGCAAATGAAGTATTATCGTTCGCTGGGCGAAGACAATCTTTCGAACGAGCAACTGGCCATGGAGGCATTCTCCTATCTCAACCAGCGACCGAACAACCTCGGTCCGAAGCAGGAAGCTTTTGCCCGCGATATCGCTTCTTCTTACCAATTCCTCAACCAGCTTAACGAGTGGGAGAAGCAATACAAATCGGGAGGAAATACCGGCGCTGCCGAAACCGGGCCCGGTAATTTGCAAACACCTGATTCGCCGGCCAAAAAACCAGACACGCCCTGATTATAAATATTTAACATCGAGTCCCGGAAATGAACTTTCCGGGATTTTTTTTATTATATACTTAGTACGAACTTAGATGAGCAATGGCCCTCTTCTCTATGCCGGTTTCCGGTAACATAGTATACCCGGCGAACAACTATACTTTGTGACCGCTCTCCGTTTAACGGGCAATTCTGGTGCTTGAACCGAAAAAAAGTGCAGTATGATAGGACATCACTTCACAAAATTTGATCCCAACCAGCAGGGGAAATCCAAATTTGAACAATTGCTGGACATTTTCATGCAATTGCTCACCTATACCAATGGCGACGTAAGCGAGGCATTGAACTGGATGAACCAGTTGGATAAGGAATACGAAATGACGAACGAAGAGTATGGCATGGGCGACTTTATAGAAGAACTGAAAGAAAAAGGGTATATCGACGACAACAATCAAACCGGCGAAATAAGAATCACCCCCAAAACCGAGCAGGGTATCCGCAAGCGTTCGCTGGAAGAAATATTCGGAAAGCTTAAAAAAACAAAGCAGGGCGATCATCACAGTTATAAACCAGGGCAGGGCGACGAGATCAATCCCGAAACCCGTCCATTTCGCTTTGGCGATATGCTGGAGCAGATCGATTTCACAACATCTATTCGCAATGCACAAATCAATCATGGTATCGAAAGCTTCAGCATGCAGGAAGATGATTTGGCCATCAGGGAAACAGACTTCAAGGCACAAACCTCTACCGTACTCATGATCGATATCTCGCATTCAATGATCCTATACGGAGAAGACCGCATTACCCCCGCAAAAAAAGTAGCCATGGCCCTGAGCGAACTAATCACTACCAAATATCCCAAAGACACATTGGATATCGTGGTATTTGGGAACGATGCCTGGCCGGTTGAAATAAAAGACCTGCCTTATTTACAAGTGGGGCCCTATCATACCAACACGGTTGCCGGCCTCGAGCTTGCGATGGACATACTGCGAAGAAGAAGAAACCCGAATAAGCAAATCTTTATGATTACCGACGGAAAGCCCACTTGCCTGAAAATCGGTAAGAGATATTATAAAAACAGTTTTGGGTTAGACAGGAAAATTACCAATCGTTGCCTCAACCTCGCGGCTCAATGCAAAAAACTCAAAATCCCGATCACTACTTTCATGATCGCTACCGATCCCTACCTGCAAAGATTTGTGCAGGAATTTACAGAAACCAATAACGGGAAAGCCTTTTTTGCAACACTCGACAGGCTGGGCGCCTTTATATTTAAAGATTTTGAGAGCGGAAAAAGAAAAACAGTATATTAAACTTGAAACATGCGCGATTATTGCTTTCAGTTATGTTGCGCGGCTTGCATAACTTGTGGTAAAACGAGTTCACACTAGTAAAGATTTTGTAATAACATTAGAACCGAGGACTTAATTCATGAATATCAAACACGTTAATACAATCTGGGAGTTGAAGAAAAGCGGCTACAAGCCTCAATCGATTAAGGAAGAAGTACGCCGCAACCTTATCAAAAAACTTCAGAACAAGGAAGAAACTTTTTCGGGCATCATTGGTTATGAGGATACCGTAATACCCGATGTGGAGCGTGCCTTGCTTTCACGCCACAATATCCTGTTCCTGGGATTAAGGGGCCAGGCAAAAACACGCATGGCCCGCCAGATGGTAGAGTTGCTCGACGAATACATACCCGTTGTAGCAGGAAGCGAAATCAACGACGATCCTTTTCAACCCATTTCGAAATATGCCAAACAACTGATTGCCGAAAAAGGAGATGCAACTCCTATCGAGTGGCTGCACCGCAGCGAACGCTATGGCGAAAAACTGGCCACGCCCGATGTAAGCGTCGCCGATTTAATTGGCGATATCGATCCCATCAAAGCCGCCAATCTTCGTTTAAGCTTTGCCGATGAAGGGGTAATTCACTACGGCATCATTCCCCGCAGCAACCGAAGCATATTTGTGATCAACGAAATACCCGATTTGCAGGCGAGAATACAGGTTGCATTGTTCAATATTCTTGAAGAAGGAGATATACAAATACGCGGTTTCAAATTGCGGATGCCGCTGGATATATTGTTTGTGTTTACGGCCAACCCGGAAGACTATACCAATCGGGGCTCCATTGTAACACCTCTTAAAGACAGGATACAAAGCCAGATACTAACGCATTATCCCAAATCGATTGAAACCGCACTTACCATAACAGAACAGGAAGCAGAAATACACGAAGAACAGAAACAGAAAGTAAAGATCAGCGATCTGGTAAAAAGACTGATCGAACAGATTTCATTCGAGGCCCGCAGCAACGAATATGTAGATAAGAAAAGCGGAGTATCGGCGCGGCTTAGTATTTCCGCATTCGAAAATGCGCTCAGCACTGCAGAAAGAAGGGCCATCATCAATAAAGAAAAAGATACCCTGGTATGGATCAGCGATCTGCCCGGCATTATTCCCTCCATAACAGGAAAAATTGAATTGGTGTACGAGGGGGAACAGGAAGGGCCCTACCAGGTGGCCATGAATTTACTCGACAAGGCCATTCGCTCGCAATTCGTTCAATACTTTCCCAACCCCGAGGCCATGAAAAAGAAAAGGGCCAATCAACAGGGTGGAGAAGAAAACCCTTATCGCGCCGTGCAGTCATGGTTCGATAAAGGCAATTCCCTGAATATTTTCTTTAATAGCAAAGACGAAGACAAAATCCAGCAATTGTACAAGGTAGATGGATTGCATGCGCTGGTAAAAAAATTCTTCAAACACGCCAACGAAAAAGAAGCCGCGCTGCTGATGGAATTTGTATTGCACGGGCTGGCGGCTTATTCGATGATCAGCAAAAAAATGGTAGAAGGCAGATTGGAGTTTAAGGACCTGGTTGGTTCCATGCTCAATCTTGGTAACAACCCCTCCATTAGTGATGAAGGATTTGATGCGGAAGATTTCAATTAAAAAAAGATTGGAAAATTGCAGGTAGGTCGTAAGTAAAAAGGCAAAAGGTAAAAATCGTTTGAGGATACCTACGCACCAGTCATGAGGTCGTTATATTCCTGACAAATCAGTATCGGCTATTCAACGGTTGTTTCTCTTTAGGATAGTTGTTACTCATATTCGTTGAGTTATCTAAGACCTTCAAAGAACCAAAAATTGTTTTTAATCAGCTTGTAGGTAGTTCTTTCCCATTTCATTCCTTTCCGCCGTTGCCATATCTCTTTTTTACGCAAAGAAGGCAAAGATTGGCAAAGTACGCCAAGGCAGATTGCTGATCTATTTTCTCAATCCGTATCATCGAATTACACCTTTGCGATTAATAATATCATTCCCTAATCGCGTGTTATATTCTGTCAATCATCACCATCCTCGGTGGTTAAACTTACAAAGGGTCACACAGATTACACACGCAAAGAAGCGGGCAATACCGATTTAAAATGAGATAAAGGCATAAAGAAATCTTCGAAAACGGCTATTTATACCGTAGTTATAAGCCGCGCCATTTAGTTAAAACTTATAGCCGAGGCTAAATCCTCCCCAGAACAACCAGCCCCCGCCTTCCGAAAGGGCGATGAGTGGCGACAAATAAACGCGTGCAGTAAATCCGTTCGAGAGTGGCTGAAAACGATATCCTACACTTGGCACCAATAAAGAGCCACTTCCGTCGAGAAAATCTTCTGAATCGGTGAAGGTTGCGTAGGTATATCCCAGCCCGCTCTCAAAATAATGAGGCCCCTTCCCGGCAAGATGGTTCAATCCAATGGGAACAGTGAGTATTCCTCCACCCGATCCTCCAAAGAAACCAAGTCCGGCGCGCATACCCAGCCCGTTTTGTTTTTTGGCAAAACGAAAATCGTAATGCGCCGAAAAGATCAGCCCACTGCCGAGGAATTCCCCGTACACTGCGCTTGCCCGCTGCGACCCTCCGCTTTTTTCCTGGGCATACAAATCGTTGCTCAATAAACAGCAAATTACTACGATTGCAATAAGAGATTTCATGATTTAGGTTTTAGGGATGACATGTAAAATATCTTGACGCTGCACAATATTATCTTAAATGATATTTACTTCCCTTTCCAATTCCACCTCAAACTTTTCTTTAACAGTCTTTACAATTTTCTCGCTCAATTCAAATATTTCCTGGCCGCTGGCTTTGCCATAATTCACGAGCACCAGCGCCTGCTTCGCATGGCATCCGGCATCGCCCTCGCGATAGCCCTTCCAGCCGCATTGCTCAATCAGCCATCCGGCGGCGAGCTTTACCGATCCATCGATATTGTCGTAGCCAACAATGGCAGGGAATTTTTTCCGGAGCGCCTCGTAAACTTCCTTTGTGACAGACGGGTTTTTGAAAAAGCTACCGGCATTACCGATTTCCCCCGGGTCGGGCAATTTGGAGCGGCGGATATTGATTACGGCCTGTGAAATGGCTTGTATGGATAATTCTTTTACACCCATTCTTTCCAATTCCTGCTGGATGGCTCCATAACTGGTATGGTAAGCCGGTTTTTTATTTAGCCTGAAAGTGACATTCGCAATCGCCACCTGCCCTTTCAACCTGTTCTTAAAAATGCTATTGCGGTAGCCAAACTCGCAATCGGCTTTTGTAAACGTGTATAATTTCCTTTCCGTCAAATGAAAGGCCTCGAGGCTCCAAAAACTATCCTCCAATTCAACTCCGTACGCGCCTATGTTTTGAATAGGCGCTGCGCCCACGTTGCCGGGTATCAGTGAAAGATTTTCAAGCCCGGCCCAGCCCTTTTGTATGCAATGGAGAACAAATTGATGCCAGTTTTCGCCCGCGCCTGCCCGTATATAAATATGCTGCTCGTCTTCGTGCAGTTCTTCAATACCCAATATCTCATTTTTAAGAACCCATCCATTAAAGTCTTTTGTGAAAAGAATATTGCTGCCGCATCCCAATACCAACAATGGAAGATTTTTTACAGGCATAGTTGCCAGGTCTTCCACAGATGAAAATTTTGAAAAATATCTTGCGGTCGTCTCTACACGAAAAGTATTATTATTGCGTAAAGAAGTGTTTTCATGGATAATCATAACGAATAATTTCTACGTCAATGTTACGTTAATAAATAGAGTATAAACCGGCTTTCCATTATTTTATTTAATGTTTTAAAAGCCGCCAACCCAAACCGACATGAAGAAAATAATCCTGCTGCCAGCAATCATTTTTCTGTTTCTTAACTGTCTTGCCCAGGAAAAAAATCCACTTATCGAATCGGGGCCAATCATCAACGAAGGTATTGAACTGCACGACAAAGGCGATTACAAAGAAGCCATTGCCCGGTACAAAAAGGTGCCGCGTAGCGATACCAATTATGTGTGGGCCCTCTACGAAATGGGAATGAGTTATGCCGCCGACAGCCAGTACAACGAGGCCTTAAAGGTTTACCGCGAAGCACTTGCGCTCGATTTCGACCGCGAGCGGGAACCGGATCTTTACAACAACCTGGCCAGTCTTTTAGACAATATGGGCGAAAAAGAAAAAGCCCTCCTGCTTTTCGATTCGGCCATAAAAAAATACCCGGCCTACTCGCCGCTCTACCTCAACAAGGCCATTACTCTTTTGCGGTTGGAAAGAAACAGGGAAGCCGAAGAAGTATTGAAGAAAAACCTGCTCATGGATCCCTATTCCTACAGTTCGCATTATATGCTTGGATTGGCCGCCATGGGGCAGGGAAAAATTACGCCGGCCTTTATCAGTTTTTTCAGTTACCTGATGATGTCGCCTTCCGGCCGGTATTTTCAGAACAGTGTTGGCTTCCTGAGTATAATTGCCAGCAAAAAAGATGAGTTGGCAACATTTATGGAAAACAGAAGCAACGAAGAGTCGGAACATTTCCGCTCGCTGGAAGAGATCCTGCTTTCCAAAATCGCCCTCGATAAAAACTATAAACCTCTCATAAAACTCGACGATCCCGTATGCCGGCAAATACAGGTGCTTCTCGAAAAAGTGGAATTCGTGGAATCGGACCCCGATTTCTGGATGCAGTATTATGTGCCCCTGCTCCGGAAAATCTTTGACAAGGGCAAGTTTGAGCCTTTTATCTACCAGGTGTTCTCGAATATCGATATAGAAACTATTCAATCGTACAATAAAAAAAATAAAAAAGAAACCCAGGCCCTGATAGTAGATATCGTAGAGTACATGGACGAAATCAAGCGCACTCGCGAATTAGTATATTCCAAACGAAGCTTGGCCGAGACAAGATATACTTTTGATGAAGGAAAACTTTCCGGTAAGGGAAAGCTTATCGACAATGGCCAGAAATCTGTGGGCGCCTGGGAATACTATTACCCCGCGGGCAACATTCGCTCGACGGGCAACTACAATTCCAATGGCGAAAGGCAGGGACGCTGGCAGTTTTATTTTTTTGATAATACACTAAAGGCCGTAGAGAACTATAACAACGGACTGCTGGAGGGCGAAACATTATTTTATTATGAAAACGGCAACCTTTCGGCCAGGGCTAATTATAAAAACGATTTACAGGAGGGAACAAGAACGAGTTTTTATTTACCCGGTAGCCGGCGAACAATCGAAAACTATAAGAGTGGTAAACTGCATGGCGAAAAAAGAATCTTCTACTTAAACGGCAGCCTGCACTTTATAGAAAATTACAACGAAGACTCGCTGCACGGGGTTTACGAATCGTATTACCAGGATGGACAAATCGAATACCGGGCGCAATACGAGAACGGGAAACTTACGGGTGTTATTAAGGGCTGGCATAACAACGGACGCCTGTCGTACGAAGGACAATACCAGACCGGAGAGCAAGACGGTGAATGGAAAAGGTATTACCCCAACGGCAAATTGAAGACAATCGAAAACTATAAACAAGGGAAGCTCGAAGGTGAATACAAAGAATTCCATTCAAACGGGCAATTGTATTTTAGCACCAACTATGTAAAAGGAAAGGTAACTGGTGAAATTGCCTACTACGACGAAGAAGGCAAACTTTTTTCGAAACTGGTTTACAAAAACGATATCCTGCAACAATCTTATTACTACAACAAGGAAGGAAAAGAAATTCACCATTCGGCGATCAAGAACAAAAAAATGAATTTTACCAGTTTTGGTGCCGATCGGTTCAAAAGAACTGAAGCCGTATACAACGAAAAAGGCGAAGTAGAAGGCCCCTTCACGCTGTTCTATAAAAATGGGCAGGTTAAAGAAATCGACCAGTACCAGAAAGGGCTGTTGCACGGACCCTCAATCTCTTATCACCTCAATGGCAGTAAAGAGTCGGAAACCAATTATAAGGAGGGCGTAAAAGATGGATACTATACTTCGTATCACCTCGATAGTTCTTTGCAGAGCGAAGGATGGTACGTGAACGATCAAGCGGAGGGCCAATGGTTATACTACAATCCCCTGGGCGACCTCAGCACAAGCGCCTACTATTACAACGACGATCTGCACGGCATAAAAACCGATTACTGGCCAAATAAAAAACCGGAAAGCGAAACGATTTATCAATATGGCTGGATTAAAACTTACCGTCAGTTCGACAGTAACGGTAATCTTATTCACACCGTAGATCTGAAAAAGGGAAGCGGGCGTTTTACCACCAAACATTTTAACGGCGCCATCCGTGCCGAAGCAACCTATGTGAACGGAAATTTCGATGGGCCGTACAAATTCTATTACTTCGATGGCAGCCTCGAAACAATCATGTACTACAAGGCAGGCGCGCTCGATAGTATCGCAAAATCCTACTACTACGGCGGAAAAATATTCTCCGAAGGAAGATATAAGATGGGCGAGAAAGACGGAACCTGGAAATACTACTATGACGATGGAAAAACCTATCTCGTCGAAAACTATGCAGAGGGCGAAATCAATGGCAAAAAAATCTATTACCACGAGAACGGCAAGCTGGAATCCGAAATCAGCTACGAAAATGGCAAGCGCGAGGGTGTATTAAGAAAATACAATCCCAATGGAATGCTTATATACCAGATGCGATACGAGGACGATTTGCCGGTTGCTTATTCATACGAAGACAAAAACGGCAACCTGGTTCCCGAAATACTCCTGCCGGGCGGGAGCGGTAAGATAAAGGCCATGTACAGAAACGGGTCGAAGTCGGCCGAGTTCGAATACGTCGAAGGAAAGTTAAACGGTAAACATATTTTGTATTACGAAAACGGTAGCCCTTACTTCCAAAGTACGGAGACCTTTAACAATAGCAACGGAATATCACGCGAGTTTTATCCCAATGGCAAATTAGCTTGGGAACGGGCTTACAAAAACGACAATACGCTGGGGCCTTTTACTATTTATCACGAGAATGGTCAGAAGAAAACCCAGGGCACTCAATACAACGACATGATGCACGGCACCATCTACTATTACGACGAAAACGGTAAATTGAAAGAAACCAGGTACTATTATTACGACAATTTAATATCGGTGAAGAAATGAGAAAACTATTTTTAAGCGGCCTGATTGTTCTGTCTGCCCCTGCCTTACCGGTACTCGCGCAAATTGACCAGGAAGTAAAAAAGAAGTTCCCCGGCGAAGAAGCGGTTGTGCTGGAATCGAGCGTTCATTACCGCATCAGCCTCAAAAATGGTGAGCCCGATGTGGAGAGTTCGGAAAAACAACAATTGCTGTTTTTGAGCGATAATACTTCCGCTTATATGAGCCGTTATGGGTTTTCACATAGCAGCTTCCACCAGGTATTAAAGTACGAAGCCTATACCCGAACGCCTCAAAACAAAACAATCAAGGTTACCGAATTCAAAACTACCGATAGCAAATCGAACAGCATCTTCTACGACGATGTTAAAGAAACGATGTTCGATTTTCCTTCGATTTCGCCCGGCGCCATCGGAACACTGGAAATGACAACGCATCATAAAGATGCGCACCTTCTTTCTCCCTTTTACTTTTCGCGGCGGGTGCCCCTTATTAATGCCGAACTGAAAATAAGTTTTCCCAAGAGCATGGTAGTACGCTACATTGTAAAGGGTCTCGAAAAGGAAAGGGTTAAGTTTTCGGAAGATAGCCGACGCGGTGAAATCACCTATACTTTTAAAGCAAGCGATATGCCGGGCGAAAAATCCTATCCCGATGCCCCGGAGAGCGCTTATTATTCCACGCATGTTATTTTTTTTATCGACCGCTACAAAAATGAAAAAGGAGATACGGTGCGATATCTTTCCACCGTCGACGACCTTCACCGCCTGAACTATTCTTATGTAAAAAACATCAATAAGGAAATAGGGCCGGAATTGAAACAGATTACCGACTCCATTATCCGCAATCTTACCAGCGTAGAACAAAAAGCAAGGGCCATTTACAAATGGGTGCAGCAAAGTATAAAATACGTGGCGTTCGAGGCAGGAATGGAGGGCTTTATTCCGCGCGATGCCAACCTTGTTTGCAGCCGTCGCTTTGGCGATTGCAAGGATATGAGCAGCATATTAACGGTCATGCTGAACTATGCAGGCATACCCGCTTATTATACCTGGATCGGAACGCGGCATATACCTTACGATTATACCGAAGTTCCTACTCCTATTGTTGACAATCATATGATATGTACCATCCGTTTGAATGATGAATATATATTCCTCGATGGAACCGATCCTACCTGTGTGTTTGGTACTCCATCAGAACATATACAGGGCAAACAGGCGCTGCTTGCCATCGATGAAAAGAATTATAAAATTCTTCGGGTGGGCATTCCTGCAAAAGAAACCAATCAATTCACCGATACCTCTTACCTGCAGCTAACCGACAAAGGCATCAAGGGAAGCATATCCATTAACATGAAGGGATATTATTCCATGAACACACACTCGGCATTGAAATATGTGAATGAAAAAGAAAAAGAGGAATACTTCCGCAATCTTTTCAGGAGAGGATCCAATAAATTCCGTTTGGAAAAATACGACGTGCCCCGCCTCGATAACAACGATCATATTTCCCTTTCGGGGCAATTCGACCTCCAGGACTATGCCAAGAAAGTAGCGGGCGATTGGTATATCAACATGAACCTGTTTAAACCCTACGAACATCGCGAAATCGACTACCCGAAACGAAAGATCCCGATCGAATTCCCCCATCTCTCCGTTCAGAAATACGTAACCGTTTTAGAAATACCGGAGGGATATAAAGTAGCTTACCTGCCCGCCAGTAAGTCGTACAAGAACGATGTGTGGGGATTCAACATCCGCTACGAACAAAAAAACAACCAGGTAATACTTACGCAGGAGTTCGAGAACAACCATATTTTGCTTACCCCCGAAAAATTTGCTGAATGGAACAAAGTGCTCGAACAATTGTTCCCGCTGTACAAAGAAACCGTTAACCTCACCAAAAAATAAAACCCAGGCATGAAAAAACTGTTTTTGCTGCTGGCCCTGAACTTTACGCTGGTCCTTGTTTACTCGCAGGAGTCGATTGTAAAAGAAGAATGGGCGGCCAATCCCGGTCTCCATAAAATTGAAGAGAAATACCTGAACGAGTCGGCCGTAGTAATTCTCGACAAACGCAGGATGGAATATATCGATGAGCAGGATGACCTGGTTTCGTACAAAACCTTTCACAAAATTATACGGGTTAACGACGACAAAGGCATCGAATCGTTCAATCGGGTTTACCTCGGCGTGGCCGACAATTCCGATATTATTGACATAAGGGCAAGAACCATTCTTCCCAACGGCAAGGTGATTGAACTGGATCGCAGCAATATTAAAGACCTGAAGGATGAAGATGGAAGTATGTATAAGATATTTGCCCTCGAAGGACTCGTAAAAGGCTGCGAGGTTGAATACTATTATACTTACAAAAGACCGGTAACTTTTTTTATGCGCGAAATCATTCAATCGTCGACGCCGGTGCTGGAAAGTATCGTGGAAATAATCGGCCCGAAGCGATTGATATTTGAAACTAAACTCTACAATGCTCCCGGTATTGAACCCCTCGTAGATACCAGTTCGGAGAAAAAAAGAGTTGTACGCATTGTTCAAAAAAATATGGCGGGGCTGGAAGAAGAAAAATACAGCAACTATACCGCCAACCTCAACCGTATAGAATACAAACTTTCCTACAACACTTCGCGCAGCAAAATGGAAAGAGTATTTACCTGGAACGAGCTGGCTAAACGTTTGTACGAATTATATTCCACCTACACTGAGAAAGAAAACAAAAAAGTAGAGGATCTTATCGACAGCCGGGGCTGGCGCAAGCTGAAATCGGACCGGGAAAAAATTGTGGCCGTTGAACATTATCTCAAAATGAACTTTGCTGCCCGTGAAGAGGTGGACATCGAAGATGCCGAAAACCTCGAAAAGATTCTCAAAACAAAGATCACCAACTTCCGGGGCATTGTAAGGCTTTACGGGTGTATATACCAGAAGCTCGGCATTCCCTTTCAATATGTTCAGGCAGGCGATCGAAAAACCTTTGTAGTGGATCGCAGTTTTGAAAACTGGAACAATCCCGAAAATCCCCTGCTCTATTTCACCAATGAGAAAAAATTCCTGGCGCCTACAAGACCCGAAATGCGCTATCCATGGATTAATCCAACCTGGGGAAGCACCAATGCGCTTTTTTGCAAAACAACCACCATCGGCAACTTTACTACTGCGCTGGCAGAAATAAAGCAGGTGCCACTCGAAAACTATAAAGAATCGATGATCAATACCGAGGCCGATATCCGCCTTAACGGTTCCCTCGATACGCTCAATGTAAACATAAAGCAATTGTATGCCGGATATGCGGCTTCAATTTACAGGGCGGCATTTAACTTTAGCTCCGAAGAGGAACAAAAACTTTACCTGAAAGAATTTGTGAAATTCGGGACCAATTCCGAAAATATCGTGAGCTCAAAAATCGAGAACAAAGAATTTGAAGCATATAACGACAACAAGCCCTTTATTATACAGGCAAATGTTAATGCAAGCGAATTGGTGGAAAAAGCAGGTAATAAAATTTTGGTGAAGATTGGTGATATCATCGGGCCACAGGTAGAAATGTACCAGGAAAAACCGCGCCAATCGCAGATCGATATCGAGTTCCCGCATGTGCTGGAGAGAACGATCCGGTTTACCATCCCCGAAGGATATACCATCAAAAATGCGGACGAACTCAATATTAATCACACGCATGCCGACGGCGGCCAACTTACTATGGGCTTTGTTTCCAGTTACAAAATGAACGGCAATACGCTTACGGTAAACGTGATGGAAGAGTATCGCAATATTACGTACCCGATTTCGCAATACGAAGATTATAAACGCATCATCAACGCAGCCGCCGATTTCAATAAAATTGTGTTAGTATTGGAGAAACAATAACTAATTATGACGGCAGTGGTGATTGGCGCAAGCGGATTGATCGGCTCTCATTTGGTGAATCAACTGAGAGCCGATCCTTTTTTCGATCGCGTGCGACTGCTGCTGCGTAATTGGGATGGCCCTCCCGATGGCAGGCTCGAGATGGTTGAAGTAAACTTCCAGGACTTGCCATCACTCGAGCAGGCTATTGGTGAAGGCGATATCGTGTTCTGTTCTGTTGGCACTACCATGAAAAAAGTGAAGGGCGACAAAATTGCTTATCGAAAAATTGACTACGATATACCCGTGGATGTGGCGACCATTTCTAAGCGACGAGGATACAAAAAATTCCTGCTGGTATCGGCCGTTTCGGCAAACAGCAAGTCTTCGAATTTTTACCTGAAGTTAAAGGGAGAAGTGGAAGAGTCGCTTAAAGGCTCAGGCTTTGAATCAATGCATATTTTTCGACCTTCGGTATTGCTGGGTAAGCGAAACGAAAAACGCCCCGGCGAATCGCTGGCACAATTGCTGGCTCCCTTGTTTTCTTTCCTGTTGCTCGGCTCACTTAGCAAATACAAGGCTGTAAAAGCTTCGGATGTGGCTAAAGCAATGATCGCAGCTTCGAAAACGAAGCAAAAAGGATGTATGGTGCACGAATACGATTCTATTATGAAGCTCGTTCGCGTTGCTGGTTGATATGGCTGCTCACCACACTTACACGGCGTCTACGTCCACAATTACTACAACACTTCGAAAACGTTTATCGGCATGAAAGATGGCTATTTGCTCCTGCATTAGTTGCTTGCACCGGTTGATCAGTTTTACTTCTTTCGGGAGTTTGATGGATAATTCCATTAAGAACTGGTTTCGTATCCGGTTTACTACGGGTTCGCCCGGACCTACCAGGTATTTTCCAAACTCTTTCTTTAGCACTTCTGCAAAACGATGTGCAGCAGCTTCGGCCACTTCTTTTATTTTATGTTTGAAAGTAACCAGTACAAACCGCGAGAAAGGCGGGTAAAAAAACTGTTGCCGCCCCGCAATTTCTTCCTTGTAAAAAGACTTATAATCGTGTTGCTGTACAAAATACAATACCGGGTGTTTTGTATTGGAAACCTGTATCATTACATGCCCCCTGGCGTCTTTGCGGCCGGCGCGACCGCTCACCTGTTCCATTAATTGAAAAGCTCTTTCGTTCACCCTGAAATCGGCAAAGCCCAGCAGGCTATCGGCATCCAAAATGCCTACAAGGTTTACATTCTCAAAATCGAGGCCTTTTACTACCATCTGCGTACCAACCAGTATATCCACACGATGTTGTTCGAATAGTTGAATAAGATGATCGTGCGCCTGCTTTCCCCGAACGCTATCGATATCCATTCGCGCAATCCGCGCCTTCGGGAAAATCTCCTCGAGTTGTTCCTCTATTTTTTCAGTACCGAAATTGCGTTGAAGAAAATGGGAACTGCCACAAGCCATGCAACTATATACAGGCGGGTAAACGGTTCCGCAATAATGACAATGCAGCTTATTCGTGTTCTTGTGAAAAGTGAGGCTCACATCGCAATACTTGCATTGAGGTATCCACCCACAGGTCTGGCAAATCTGGTAGGGCGAATAGCCTCTTCTGTTCTGGAACAAAATCACCTGCTTATCGCGCTCGATCGATTGCTCGATGGCGTTTTGCAGTTCAGGACTTAGAATGATTTTATTTTTATCTTTTGTTACTATTTTTTTTGTGTCGATGATATCAATGCTGGGGAGTTGAATGCCGCCAAAACGCTCGAACAATTCAACCAAACCATACTTCCCTGTTTGTGCATTGTAATAACTTTCTACCGAGGGCGTGGCGCTGCCCAGCAATACATTTGCCTTAAAAAGGGAGGCATAGTACACCGCTGCATCGCGGGCATTGTAACGCGGCGCAGGATCCTGCTGCTTAAAGGAACTGTCGTGTTCTTCATCCACCACTACCAGGCCCAGTTCTGTAAAAGGCAGAAAAAGCGCGGAGCGGGCGCCAAGAATAATTTTTAATTCGCCGGTTTTGATTTTATTCCATATCTCCACTCTTTCATTTTGGTTGAATTTGCTATGATAGATACCGATATAACCACCAAAATGTTTTTGGAGGCGGCGAATGATTTGTGAGGTAAGCGCAATTTCGGGTAACAGGTAAAGCACCTGCCTTCCCATCCTCAGGTATTGTTCAATCAATCGGATATACACCTGGGTTTTCCCGCTCGATGTAATGCCATGCAAGAGGCAAACCGCTTTTTGTAAATGAAGTTCTTTGATTTTTTCAAAGGCTTGCTGTTGGACGGTTGTAAGTTCAAAATCTATTTGAATATCGCGGGGCAGGTAACGAATACGATCGACCTGTCTTTTTTCGAGCCAGAGGATTTTCTTTTCCACTAATCCCTTCAGTTGCGCCTCGCTGGCATTACTTTTCTTCAGCAACATGGATTTTGTAACCTCGCCCTCGGTTTTCACATAGTGGAGATAACTCAATAGCAACTCCATTTGCTTAGGCGCGCGGCTCCAGTTGTTGAGCAAATCGGCCAGCTTTTCTTCGTTATCGTATTGCGGGTTGAGTATTACGTAGGTTTCTTTTTTAGGCGAATACGATTCTTTGAGCGCCTCCCATACAAAGCAAAGTTTTTTCTCGATCAGTCTTTTTATAACCGGGTACACATGCGAGGAATCGAGCAGTTGCTGCACTTCGGTAATCTTCAATTCTTTCTTTAACAGCAAGGCCTCGGCAACCAGGTATTCGTCGTGATCGAGCATTGAAAAATCGTCGCCGAACTCTTCGTTGTACAAGAGCACGGTTTCGCTGCTTAATTTAAAATACGAGGGAAGCGCTGCCGCCATTACCTCCCCTTCGCTGCACATATAATAAGCGGCTATCCATTCCCATAATTTTATTTGTTCAGCAAAAACAATCGGCTCTGCATCCAATACATTCAGGATATCCTTTGTTTCAAAAAACTCCGGTTTGTTTGCATGCAATGCCTTCACCAGGCCCGCGTATTTCTTGTTCTTTCCCAATACCACTTCTACCCGAACGCCGGGCTTAACCTGCTCCATCAAATGAGCAGGTACCGACCATGTATAGTTTTTCGGTAAGGCAAGTGGTATGATTATTTCTGCAAACATTTTTTATTGTTGCTGGGATACGGGAATAGCAGCACTTTAACAAAGCCCGCATCGATTCCTTCTCCTAATTTATTATCAGCTTCGTCATTGCTCTTTTATCCAGGAAGCCTTGTAATACTTCAATTTCTCTTCCATTACATTGTACACTTTCTGCTTCAGCATTTCAACATCGCGGCTGCTCAATCCTTCCACCGGTATTTCGTCGAGAAAGATCGATCGATTGATGCCTGGATTCAGTGACAGTATGCTACTATAGTGCATGCGATCGTACGAATCGAGAAACAGAACCGGCTTGATAGGCGTTTGGGTTTCGATGGCGATACGAAAAGCGCCATCGTAAAATTCCTTCAGGGGTCGGTTGGTCATATTAAAAGTGCCTTCGGGAAAAATAAAAATGGAAATATTTTTATTTACTACCGACTTCAATATGCGAACACTTTTAGCCCTGTTTTCGGCGCTGCTCCGGTCTACCGTAACAATGGCATTGCGATAAATAAAACCAAAAAGAGGAACGCGGCCTATCTCAATTTTTCCCAATACGCGTATGGGTTGACGCATCGCTTTAACAACAATGGCTGCATCCAGGTAGGAAATATGGTTTGCCACAAAAATGTAGTGCTTGTTCCTATCGTTGGGCACTTCGTATAAATTCCGGTGCCAGATGCCCACCAGGAAAAACCAGCAATCGCCCCAAAGCATACAAACCCTGAATATGAAATTCCCGCCTTTTATTTTTCCGAAAAAAGACCCGGCAATTACAAACGGAATAACCAGCAGCATCAATGCAACAAACATCAATGCAGCATAAATAAAATACAAAAGGCGAAGGGGCAATAGCAGGATCCTCATTCGAAAAATCAAGTGGTAAAAATAAGAATTCGGCGGCTCAATTGCAGTTGCATTGCCATTCTCTTTCCAGGTCAATTACCGTTATTACTACCATACCTCGCTTGGATGGGGCAAAAACGATTCGCACCGACTGCCCATCGTGCGTAATTCCTTCCAACGCATACTTGGGATCGGGCTTATCGTTGGGTTCGCTTTTACTATAGTTAATCTTTCCTTTTTCGAGTATTTCTTTTACCTCCGTTTCATCGATCATGCGGCAATCCATCCGGCACCGGGCATGTTTGGTATAAATCAGGCGGGTCTCGCTGCGGTTAAACCCGGCATCGCCTTCATTCCTTTTTTCCCGCCGCGAGCGGGCCATAAAAATTACCCCCAGGGCAATTACAATCACCAGTATCAACGATGGGCCTCTCTTTTTCAAGTTTTTTTGTTTGAAAATAATACAAATCGTATGCAGATGCGAAGAAATCTTTAAGCCTATTGCTTGTAAAATACCTCCCGAATAAGCGCCCATCTTTGGCCTCCAAATGTCGCTGGCACGCGCTATCTTTGCGGGTTCTATGGCAGAGAAAAGAACAGTGGCATTTCATACACTTGGTTGCAAGCTCAATTTTTCGGAGACCTCTACTCTTTCGCGTATGCTTGAGAAGGAAGGTTTTGAAAAGAAAGAGTTTGACGACCTGGCCGATGTGTATGTGATCAATACCTGTTCGGTTACCGACAACGCCGATAAAGAATGCCGCCAAATCGTTCGCCGCATCCAGCGCAAAGCGCCGGAAAGCCTGGTGGTAATCACGGGATGTTATGCTCAGTTAAAACCTGAAGAAATTGCCAGCATCCCGGGAGTTGATCTTGTATTGGGAGCTGCTGAAAAATTCAATATTGGCGCCCATCTGCGGGAATTGGCTAAAGGGGACTCGGCAAAAATCTGCAGTTGCGATATTGAAGAAGTGAGCGGCTTCAATTCCTCTTTTTCTGTGAATGATCGCACCCGCACCTTTTTGAAAGTGCAGGACGGCTGCGATTATAATTGTTCGTTCTGTACCATCCCAATGGCACGAGGCAAGAGCCGAAGCGATTCCATTACCAATGTAGTAGCGCAGGCAAGGCAACTGGCTTCTTCGGGAGTTAAAGAGATTGTGCTGACGGGAGTTAATCTGGGCGACTTTGGCAAGGGGCCAGACGGAGCTAAACAACAAAGCGAAGATTTTTATTCACTCATACAGGAACTCGATCAGGTAGAGGGCATCGAACGATACCGCATTTCTTCCATAGAACCGAACCTGCTCAGTAATGATATCATAGAATTCGTTGCCAACAGCAAGAAGTTCATGCCTCATTTTCATATCCCGCTTCAAAGCGGAAGCAACAGGATATTGGGAATGATGAGAAGAAGATACAAGAGAGAACTCTACGCCGAAAGAGTGAACCTCATAAAACTATTGATGCCTCATTGCGCCATCGGCGTGGATGTGATTGTAGGATTTCCCGGCGAAAGCGAAGCAGATTTCAAAGAAACATTTGATTTCCTCCATAGCCTTCCTGTTTCGTATTTACACGTGTTCACCTATTCGGAAAGGGATAACACACACGCACTGACCATAGAACCAGTTGTTCCTCAGAATATCCGTCACGAACGCAACAAAACCCTGCGCAATCTTTCGTACATGAAGATGCAATACTTCACCGAACAGCACAGCGGGCAAACAAGAAAAGTACTGTTCGAAGGTAACAGCAAAGACGGCATGATGGAAGGATATACCGATAACTACATCAAAGTAACAACTCCATATCGCAGCGAATGGGTAAATAGCGTGGTGGATTGGAAATTGTAATTTTTCAACAGCGATTTACTAATTTTAGGTATGTCGCAAACCCAGCTACTCGGCAGAATAGATTTCCTGAAAAATGAAGCCTTGTCATTATCCAGAAAACCTGAGTTTGAAAAGGTTTTTTGGGATAAATACCGCCTTGAATTCAACTACAACTCAAACCATATAGAAGGAAATACTTTAACCTATGGGCATACACAATTGTTGTTGCTATTCGACAAAGTGGTGGCCGATTATTCTTTCAGGGAATTGGAGGAAATGAAGGCACATGATGTGGCTTTGAAGATAGTCAGGGAAGCTGCACTCGACGACTCGCATATTTTAACCGAGAAATTTATCAAAGAATTAAACGAGATTGTATTGGTTCGGCCTTTTTACAAAGAGGCGATTACTGCTGACGGACAACCCACCCGACGATTGATTGAGCCCGGTACCTATAAAAAATACCCCAACTCGGTTTTATTGGAAAACGGGGAAGTATTTAACTATGCCAGCCCCGAAGAAACCCCCGCTTTGATTGGCGATTTAATGAACTGGTATCGCACGGAGCAAGAAAAAAAAGAATTGCATCCGGTTCAGATTGCGGCTATTTTCCATTATCGTTTTGTACGAATTCATCCTTTCGACGATAGCAATGGCCGCACAGCGCGACTGCTGATGAACTATATTCTTATCCGCAACGGGTACGCTCCCCTTGTAATCGAAAGTGCCGACAAGAAAGGATACCTGACAGCCTTAAACAAGGCAGACACGGGCGACCTGCAAGCTTTTATAGAATATATCAGCCAGTATGCCGAAAAATGGCAAAGTTTATACGTAAAAGCATTGAAAGGTGAATCAATTGAAGAGCAGGAAGATTTTAGAAAAGAAATTGAATTGCTGAAGCGAAAACTCAATGGCGATGAAAGCCGATTAGAAAAAGTATATTCAAAAAAAGTTTGTCAGGAGGTTTTAACCGATACAATCCTCCCCCTGATAACAGCAATAATCAAAGAGCTGTCTGTTTTTGATGACTTTTACCTGACTAAAACTGTCTGGATCCAACATAAAGAGAAAGGGGTTTGGAGAGATCTAACTATCGAAAGCCTGCCTCCCATTATATCGAAAATAAGCGATGGTTTTATCAAAGCACCGCCGGTTGAATTCCAGTTTCAATACGAGCATAAGCAGTACAAAAAGGAAACAGCCATCGACTTCTCCTACCATACAAAATTGATCTTTGGGTTCGAGCAAACCCATTATCTAATGCAGGATGCAAATGGCGAAACCTATTTCCGAAGATTGTACCACCAGCCACTTACTAATGAAGAAATCGGTAAAATCGCTGCATCACTCGCAAAAAAAGAACTGAGCACTATAAAAAAAGCTGTCGATATCTGATCGTTCACATGTCTAAATTCCGGCCACTCAAAACATTTCCGTAACTTACTTGTTCACCATTAAAATCTTTTCTTATGCCGGAAAAAAATGCTGCCAATGCCGCCCAGGAGGGTACAGACTGGAAAGACAAGCTTGAAAACAAAGCCGAAGAAATCAAAGACAAAGCAGAAGAAGTTTGGGAAAAAATAGAAGATAAGGCCGAAGATGTTTGGAAAGATGTTAAGGACAAGGCCGAAGATCTTAAAGAAGGAGCAGAAAAACTTTGGAACAAGATTGTAGACAAAATTGATGGCGACGAAGAGCCGCCAACAGCACCGAAACAGAACTGAACTTATTATCTCGCATCAATTTGCCGGTAGGGGCAAGATGGTGGAAGTTCTTTCTTGCTTCTGCTGTTTGCACCCTCCCGGCAAATTTAATCCGCTAAATTCTTATGCAAACCCCGCCAATACCTCATCCCAGCTTTAACAAAGCCTTGCGCAAACCCTTTTCTTCGTAATTTCGTTAATAATAGCAGAAAGAGATAAACCAGAAGATGAAAAAATTCCAGGTGACGATACAGTTTGAAATGGACGATGAGTTTATGTCGCTGATCCCCTCCCACCGCGTTTATATTAACAGTCTCATCGAAAAAGGAACCATCGATCAATATATTGTTTCGATGGAAACACAAAGAGTATGGATCACTTTCACTGCGGTCGACAAAAAAGACGTGGACCAGCGCTTACGCAAATCTCCCATTTATAAATACTGGAACAATATCGAGATTGACGAATTGTTTGTGGTAGATGGACAGCATTACCGCCTGCCTGCTTTGCAAATGAATTAATACGCCAAAAGGTATTTGTAAAACGCAGGAACCTCCCTCAAAGCACCCGTTATATCCTGCCATCGATACTTCCGGGAAGATGCAGAATAAATATTCCCTTCGAAACCGGTTTTCCGAAGTATATACCTCGAACGTGTAATGTGGTAAAACTGCGATACAATCACCACCGAGGAATATTGTTTTTCTTTATTCCAGTTCAAAAAGTTGATTGCCGTATGGTAGGTGTTTATTCCAGCATTGTCTTCTATCACCGCATTTTCGGGAACGCCCTGCTTAACTAAATAGGATTTCATGGCCTTCGCCTCCATAGCGCCGGTTTCCTTTGTGATGCCGCCACTCACAAATATCAATTTCACCGTTCCGTTTTTATACAATTCTAAAGCGCGGTCAACCCTTCCCCTCGTCCAGGAAGGAAGTGAACCATCAGATTCCACCCGGTTTCCCAGCACAATTGCTATGTCGGCTTGAGAAATATCTTCATTCATGCCATCGATGGTAATATAAGTTACATGAGCCAGTATCCAAAAAGCAAGAAAAAAGACTACACGCTTTAGCCATTTATATTTAGCCAGTAACACCCGGGTTTGTTTGATCATAATATGAAAGAAAAACAGCTAACACTAAAACTGCAATCTACCTGCGTTTAGTATAAGTTCCTTGTCGTCACTCTGTCTTTTTTTGATAACTTCAGGCAACAACCAGAATTTATGAGAAATTTCCTGCCGGCAGTTTTCATTCTCACTGCCTTCACTTCTTTTTCCCAATCTTTGGATCCCTCCTTTTTCAACGCTATGAAGTGGCGCTGTATCGGCCCGCATCGTGGTGGCAGAACAGTAGGCGCTGTTGGAATTCCCCAGCAGCCAAATGTTTTTTATATCGGCGTTAATAATGGCGGCGTTTGGAAGACTACCGATTACGGACGCACCTGGTTTCCCATTTTCGATGATCAGCCAACAGGTTCAATTGGAGATATTGCCATCTCTCCTTCCAATCCCAACACCATTTACGTGGGAAGCGGCGAAGGCTTGCAGCGTCCCGATTTATCGGTTGGCGATGGCATTTACAAATCAACCGATGCGGGTAAAACCTGGATCAATACAGGATTAAAAGATGCCCAGCAAATTGGAGGATTGGCGATCGATCCCGGCAATGAAAATAGAGTTTTTGTGGCGGCGCTGGGTCATCCTTATGGGCCCAATCCCGAAAGAGGTGTTTACAGAACAACCGATGGGGGCACTAATTGGCAACGGGTATTGTATATCGATGAAAATACCGGGGCCATACAGGTTGCTATAGATCCTAAAAATTACAATATCGTATATGCCAGTATGTGGGCCGCGAGGCAAGGGCCCTGGGAAAACGGCGCATGGAACGGGAAGGGAAGCGGCCTTTTTAAATCGACCGATGGCGGCAATACCTGGAAACAACTCACGAAAGGTTTGCCCAATACCGAACAGGGTCTTGGCCGGATTGGTTTTTGCATTGCAGCATCCGATCCCAACCGATTGTATGCAACAGTGGATGCTTCGCCCGAAGGTGGTATTTACCGGAGCGACGATGCCGGTGAAAGCTGGTATGTGGTTACAAAAGACAATCGCTATTGGGGAAGAGCCAGCGATTTCGCCGAGTTGAAAGTGCATCCGGGTAATCCTGATATCGTTTTCACAGCCAATATCGCTGCATGGAAATCGGAAGATGGTGGCAAAACATGGAAGGACTTTCGCGGCGCGCCGGGTGGAGACGACTATCATCGAATCTGGATCAATCCGCTTAATCCAGATATCATGTTATTTGCCACCGACCAGGGAGCCATCATCACAGTAAATGGCGGCGAAACTTTTTCATCGTGGTACAATCAACCCACTGCACAGTTCTACCATGTAAGTACCGATAATGCTTTTCCCTATAATGTTTATGGCGGACAACAGGAAAGCGGAAGCGTGGGAATCTCTTCAAGAGGAAATGACGGACAAATTAGCTATCGCGAATGGCACCCGGTGGGCGTGGAAGAATATGGCTACGTTGCTGCGGATCCGCTAGATAACAATATTATTTACGGAGGCAAGATTACAAAATTCGATAAGCGCACGGGCCAGGTTCAGAACATTGCACCGGAACCGGTACGAAGCGGCAAGTATCGTTTTCTGCGAACGGCGCCTGTACTCTTCTCTCCTATTGATCCAAAAACGTTGTATTTCGCCGGTAATGTATTGTTCAAAACAAGAGACGGCGGAAACAATTGGGAGGTGGTAAGCCCCGATCTTTCCCGCGAAAGCTGGGATATTCCTGAAAGCGTTGGAGTATATTCTGGTGAGGAACTTAAAAAAATGCCCCGGCGCGGAGTGATCTATACAGTGGCTCCTTCTTTCAAGGATATCAATACCATTTGGGTAGGAACCGACGATGGCTTAATGCACATCACGCGTGATGGAGGTAAAAAGTGGACCAATATAACCCCGTCTTCCATCGGCGCCTGGAGTAAAATTTCATTGATGGAAGCGAGCCATTTTGATAACAACACAGCATATGCCGCAGTCAACCGTATTCGTTGCAGCGATATGCGGCCCCATATCTATAAAACAACAGACGGAGGAAAAACCTGGAAAGAAATTGTGAATGGATTGCCCAACGAACCGATCAATGCAGTAAGAGAAGACCCCAAAAGAAAGGGGCTATTGTACGCCGGAAGCGAACGTGCTGTTTATGTTTCATTCGACGATGGAGAAAACTGGCAAAGCCTTCGCCTGAACATGCCCGCAACTTCTATCCGCGACCTGGTGATTAAAGACGATGATATTGTAGTGGGAACTCATGGCAGAAGTTTCTGGATACTGGACGATATAACACCCCTTCGGCAATTGAATAAAAACCTTATCAAATCAACCACCATATTATTCAAGCCACAAACTGCCACGCGCGTTCGATGGAACATGTACACCGATACGCCGGTTCCTCAGGAGGAGCCTGCAGGTCAAAATCCACCCGATGGCGCGATTATCAATTATTACCTGGCTGAAACAGTAAAAGAATTGCGATTAGAAATAAGAGATATGTCAGGAAGGCTTATCAGGGTTTATTCCAGTAACGATAGCTTATATAAAATACCTGAACTAAACTTTCCCCGTTACTGGGTAAGACCGCAGCAAATCATATCTCCCCAAAAAGGGTCGCATCGTTTTTGCTGGGATCTTCGCTATGCAGCTCTTAACTTACCCGTTTCTTATCCAATATCGGCTACCTATCGCAATACCGAACCTAATCCAACAGCGCCCTGGGCAATGCCGGGCAAATATCTTATCAAGTTGATAGCCGATGATAAAATCCAGGAGCAGGTATTGGAGCTGAGAATGGATCCACGGGTAAAAACTCCGCTTACCGCCTTGCAGCAGCAGCACGATCTTTCGTTACAGTGTTATGAAGCCAGGAAAAAATGTATGGCCTTGATACAGGAATGGAAGAACATGCAGGATGCGATACGAACAAGGCTTTCGCGTAGCGAGGGCGCTGAAAAGCAACAACTCGAAAAGTTATTACAGGATATTAAGCCATTGGGAACCTCCGCGGCCGGCGATCCTGCTCCCAGTTTCATTAAACTGAATGCAGCATTTGGCACACTCTTCAACCAACTCGAGGAAAGCGATAATGCTCCAACTACCCAGTTGATTAGCGCCGTAGGAAAGGCTTTGGCCGACCTGAAAAAACTGGAAATAAATTGGGAGGCCATAAAAAAGAACGGCCCATAAATCTTAATTTTATCAAAAGCAGGAAATTGGAGCTTGATTTACAACCATCTGTGCCCTAATCCCCAGATGGGTAAAACTTGGAAAACTTTTTTCACCTTAGCCCTTCATTTTTAGCTGCTTATCCCTACCTTTGCAAACTCTTTAAAAGAGGAGCTCATGAACTACCGACGGACTTTTGATATTGCGTTTGTGGGATTGAAACCAGGTATTCATGAATTCGAGTATGATATCGACGATAAGTTCTTTGTTGACTACCAGGAGCAGGATTTCAAAAACTGCAAGGCACAGGTGAAGCTCACGCTCGATAAGAAAAATGGCTTTATGCTGTTGAAGTTTGAAGTTGGCGGAAAGCTGGAGCTGGGCTGTGATCGTTGTGGCAATCCATTGCCGCTCGATTTGTGGGATGAGTTCAATATTGTTGTAAAAATGGTAGAAGATCCCGGGGAGATGAATGAACAGGAGGATGATCCCGATGTTTATTACATTTCGAGAGGAGAAAGCCATATCAATGTGAGCGATTGGATTTACGAATTCATCAACCTCAGCATACCCATGCAAAGGATGTGCTCGGAAGAAGAAATGGGCGGTCCCCATTGCAACAAAGAAGTGCTGGCAATGCTGAAGAAAATGGAAGACGTAAACAAAAGCCAGCCCGGTAATACGGTGTGGAAAGGATTGGAGAAGTTCAAAGATCTCGATAATTAGAACCTGATTTCAGAAGTTTATAAATTGTAAGTTATGCCTAATCCAAAGAGAAGACATTCTCAGCAAAGAGGTGCAAAGAGAAGGACTCACTACAAAGCAGTGCAGGTAACGCTGAGCAAAGACAGCACTACCGGTGAAACTCATGTTCGCCATCGTGCGCACGTAAGCGAAGGCAAGCTGTATTACAAAGGGAAAGTGGTGGCGGAGAAGTCCCCTATCAAGTAATTCCTTTCTAATATAAAGCTTAGCTGCCGGAGATGAAAATCTGTTTAGACATGATGGGTGGAGACTTTGCACCGTTAGAGGCGGTGAAAGGTATCCAACTGTATTTGTCGAACACAGATGCTCCGGCGTTTTTGTTGCTTACCGGCGACGAAACAAAGATCAATCCCCTGCTGCAGGAATACAGTATCGATTCTTCGCGTGTTAAAGTGCTGCATGCCCCCGAAGTAATTGGCATGCACGAACATCCTACCAAGGCACTCAAGGAAAAACAGAACTCCTCCATAGCAGTTGGCTTTCACCTGCTCGCCTCGGGCAAGGCCGATGCATTTATAAGTGCAGGCAATACGGGCGCTATGCTGGTCGGCACTTTGTTTAGCATTAAGGCTATTGAAGGCGTTTTACGTCCAACAATTTCCACTGTTATTCCCAAGGAAAATGGCGGAACAGGTTTATTACTTGATGTCGGCCTCAATGCCGACTGCAAGCCTGAGCACCTGAACCAGTTTGCCCAACTGGGATCGCTGTACGCAAAACATATACTCGGTTACGAATCTCCCCGCGTTGCTCTTTTGAATATTGGCGAAGAAGAAGGAAAAGGCAACCTGCTTGCACAGGCAACTTATCCCCTTCTTAAAGAAAATCAGTCCATCAACTTCGTAGGCAATATTGAAGGCCGGGATGTTTTACTCGATAAAGCTGATGTAATGGTGTGCGAGGGATTTACGGGGAACGTTATTCTGAAGATGGCAGAATCCATTCACGATATTACTCATCGCAAGGGAATTAAACACGAATACTTCGATCGTTTCGATTACGAGAACTACGGCGGAACCCCGGTATTGGGAGTTTCAAAACCGGTAGTAATCGGCCACGGCATTTCGCATGCCCGCGCCTTCAGCAATATGATTGCCCTCGCACATAAAATGATTGCGACCGGGCTCATGGAAAAAATGAAATCCAGCTTTGAGAGCAAATAAGTAATTTCCCTGCCGAATCAAGGCTGCTGATGAAACCTTTCCTGATCTATCTCCGCCAGTATTATGTATCGCTGAATAAAAAAGTATTTCTTTTTACAAGTTTGCTTGTTGCCCTACTCATTGTAGTGAACTACACAATCGGCATCGAATCCCGCATCAATGATTTTTCGTTTTATCCGGAACGCTTTTCCGGATTTTTTTTACTCTATAGCTTCACCTTCTGTTTTGCTTACTGGATTCATTTCACAATTACCGGGCATTATTGGCCGCGCGATTACACATTCATCCTACTAATGCTGCTCGCAGCCGCCATCTTTGCCTGGAAGATATCTTCGCAAAACCTTGCGCATTCGTTAACCCGAAACTTAAGTCCCGATTGGCGGCGCTACTGGAATATTGTTGCTGACTGGCCAGTTAAAACCATGGTACAATTAATACTGGTTGTCGTCGTATGGAAACTGTTTTCGCTGGATAACCCGGTTGCAGGAATGACTAGAAAAAATTTCACACTAAAACCTTACCTGCTACTGTTGCTGTTGATGTTACCTCTGATTGGTTTCGCCGCTACTCAGGAACAATTCTTGAATGCCTACCCCAAACTGAAGATGGTAGATTTTATCAGCCGTTTTTCGGAACAGCCTTGGAGGGAAAGACTATTGTTTGAATTAAGTTATGGCTCCGATTTTTTCGGAATTGAGTTGTTCTTCCGCGGGTTTGTGGTATTGGCTTTTGTTCGCTATGCAGGTAAGGACGCTATTTTGCCCATGGCGGCGTTTTATTGCACCATTCATTTTGGCAAGCCGATACTCGAATGTATATCTTCTTATTTCGGCGGATTGATACTCGGCGTGCTTGTTTATCGCACAAAAACAATCTGGGGTGGACTGATCACTCATCTCGGCATAGCCTGGCTGATGGAAATGGTGGGGTATTGGATGCGTTATCGCTAAAGCTTATCTGCATTTAATTTTAAAGCGCCGTCCGAACTTCCATAAAAAAAATAACTCCCGATGGAATGATCGCGGCAGTATTCTTCATAAATCCTTTTTGCAGTATCCTTACCCTTCTTACCATAACAAAGTATAACTACCGTACCCCCGCTTCCGCCACCGGTAATCCTCGCTCCATAAACACCGCCCGCAGAGCCGGCCCGCTTTACCCTTTGCACCAGTTCGTCGGTACAATCGTTTCCCAATCCTACCAACGTATAACCTGAATGACTTTGATACATCAACTCGCCCATTTGTAGTAACAGGCTCTCCTTATCCTTTTGCCTTTTGAAATTTTGAATCAGGTAGATGAAAGATTGTATCCGAAAATTTTCGAGTACCGGGTGCAGCGCGCAATTGCGCAGGTAATAATTTTTTTGAGGATCGATATCGGTCACCGCATCAATAGATATCCTGTATCTGTCGATGAAATCCGCGCCCTTCATCAACTCAGGTATGGCATTGTAGTAATGTTGAAAAAAATGAGAAGGACTGATATTCGCTAAATAACCGCCAAAAGGAATTTTTGAGTAATCGCCTTTTTGCCTGGCAAGAATTAGTTCTTCTTCCTTACAGCCTTCCTGCACCGCAACCAGGGTATAGGCCATGAAGGCAGCCGCTCGCACGTCGCTATAGGAAGCGCCGCTTACCGCGTGCCTAATACCACTATCGATTGCACAAAAACTTATTCCGGGTGGAAGGGGAATCGGTTCTAAAACAGTATGTGGCTGACATATCAATGGCAGCAATTTGTTTTTCTGACCGAGATAACTACTGAGTTGATCCATTAAACCGCAGGGAGCGCCCACCACCAGGTTTTCGGCTTTTTGTGCCAGCAGGGGCAATTCCGTGTCATCAAGATGTAAACTCATTAACTTCCTTAAAGCAGACAGCGTAGCCACTTCCAGCGCTGCCGAAGAAGATACTCCCTTGCCCTGGGGTATGCCTGAACCTATGAAAATATTAAGTCCAATCGGCTTTATGTTTTTTTCTCTCCACAAAACCACGATACAGCCTATCACATAACCGGCCCAATCTCCACCTTCCATACCCTGCATAATTTTCCTCACTTCTTCGTAAGTCTTATTATAAATAGAGTCTGTAGAAATCGTAAAATGAAGCGCTCTTTTTTTGCCAAGGATTGATTGAATTCTTACCAGGTTATCGTCGCGTTGCTGAACTTGTACTACTGTTAGTTCCCGTATAGGCATTTGCAATAACAAAGAACCGCTATAATCCGATATTCCTCCCATCACGTCGAGGCGACCGGGAGCAATGCCGGTTATTATCTCTTTATCTGTAGAAAAAAAATCACTCATAGTATAATCTTACGAAGTTCGGCAGCTTTTTCTTCGGGCATGGTATCGGCCATAAAAGTATCGGCCCCCGTTTCAGGGCCCGCCAGAAATTTCGGCAAGCCGGGCTGCCTGAGTGGTGGGCAAATAATAAGATGCATATGATAACCCTCGTAATTGCCATCATCCACCGGCGCCTGCGCAAAAGCAAGTATATAGGGAAAACTGCTTTTGAAATTGGCATCAAATTTTTTAGTTACGGTTTGAAATACTGCCGCCAAATCGTAGAGCTCGTCATCGCTCATACTGATTAAAGTGGTATGGGCCTGCTTGGGAAAGATATAAGTTTCGTAGGCAAAACGTGCGAAGAAGGGAATAAACGCAATAGCACCTTTGTTCTCGGCTATTATTCGCATTTCATCTTTTTGCTCGGCATAGATGATGTCCGAAAAGATATTCGAACCATTTGTATTTGCATGCTCGCGCATTGCCTCCAGTTCTTTGTTGAAAACATTGAACACAAAATCGCTTGCGTATATCTGGCAATGGGGATGCGGGTTCGACACGCCTACTATTTCTCCCTTGTTCTCAAAAATCAATACCGATCTTATTGCGGGATGATTCTTGAAGTAAATCATTTCTTCTCTCAAAGCTTTGAATACCGTGGCCACATGATCAACACTAACATCATTCAGCGTAACATTGTGACGGGGATCGTAACAAACTACTCTTGCAATGCCATTTGCTTTTTCCCGTTTATACAGCCCATTGTGCAATTCTTCCGCCCATTCGGGAATTTCCGGCGATTCCAATCCAACTACGGGATGATCATTATCGAAAATAAATACCTCGTAGTTATCGGGGTTTTTCTTCCCGCTTACCCTTGTATTGCCGGGACATAAATAGCAGTTGGGATCGTAGGCGGGCGATTGCCGCGATGATTCCTTTATATCAAAATTCCAGGGACGATTGTTCCGATGCGCGGCATACACCACCCATTCCCGCCGCAGCGGGTGCCATCTTTTTTCCCAGGTACCAAATGGAACAGAAGGCATGTTGTTGATTGCTGTTGATGTTACGTGCACCGTGCAGATCACAGCGTCAGGCTGCACGCTTCCCGATTCACGATTCACAATTCCCGATTCACGACCTCCTATACTTCAACTTCCCCCCCACAATCGTATAAATCACTTTTGTATTCGCAATTTCTTCTTCCTTGCAATTTATCAGATTATTCGACAGCACCACGATATCGGCATATTTACCCGCTTCAATACTTCCTTTTTCTTTTTCTTCAAACGCTGCTAAGGCATTGGCCATGGTATAAGAATAAAGCGCTTCTTCCCTTGTCATTTTTTGTTCCGGGTAAAAAGCTTCACCGTTTTTCATTTTACGTGTTACGGCCGAATAATAACAGGCGAAGGGATCCACATCTTCCACCGGTACATCGGTACCATTCGTAACAATCACTCCTGCATTCAAAAATGCTTTCCACATATAAGCGCCTTCGGCAGCACGTTTATCGCCCAATCGCTTGGGAACAAAAGGAGCATCGCTGGTACAATGCACCGATTGCATAGACGCAATTACGTTCCATTCCTTGAAGCGGGGAATTTCGGAAGGATGTACATGCTGTGCGTGTTCCACCCGCCAGCGATGATCCTTGCTTTTATCTTTTGCAATCTGTTCTGTAAAAATATTGATGGTTTCGCGGTTAGCGCGGTCGCCAATAGCGTGTACGCATAACTGGAGATTCTTGTTCCAGCAAAAATCAGCAATCAGTTTAAGCGAATCGATATTAAAAGTGTTCTGCCCCAACCAGCCCGCACGATCTGTATAGGGTTCCAGCAACCAGGCGCCGTAAGAACCGAGGGCGCCATCCAGCGATACTTTTACCGCCTTCACCGTTAAAAAACCATTGCCTTCGTTCACGATCGGGAATACGGACGCATTCGCTCTCAGGCTCGAGTTCAATTCCCGAACCATTACCCAATGGCGGATATTGAATTTATTTTCTTGTGCCAATTCTTTCATCCATTGCACCTGCTGAAACGAAGAACCTGCATCCTGGAAACTGGTTACGCCTTTTTTCAAACATTCCTCTTCGGCCAATTCGATACTCTTCACCCATTGCGCCTTTCGATCGGCTTCGCTTTGCAGGCTGAGCCATTTTCCATACGCACGCTGCACCAATTGTTGCGCGGTTTCTTCCAGTACGCCCACAACGGTTCCTTCTTTGTCTTTTACAATATCGCCGCCACTGGGGTTGGGAGTAGATTTATTAACGCCTGCCAGCTCCAGTGCTTTTGCGTTTACATAACTGCTATGTCCGCTCGCATGCACCAAAAGCACGGGATTATTGGGAGAAACTTTATCCAGTTCTTCGTGATAAGGATAACCGAGATGATTTTTTGCCGGTGTCTTATCCCATTTTTCCTGGTGCCAGCCGCGACCAATAATCCAATCGCCGGGCTTTGCTTTTTTCGCTGCTTCTGCTACGAGGGCAACGATCTCATCCCAGTTTTTTACCTGCATCAAATTTAAACTCATTAAAGAAGCGCCGAGACCATGAATATGACCATGACCCTCGATGAATCCCGGCATAACGAACTGCCCCTTGCAATCGATCGTTTCGGTGTTTTTTCCTATGTATTTTTTTACGTCGCTATTACTGCCAACAAAAATTATCTTTCCATCTTTCACTGCCACGGCTTCTGCATTGGGTTGATTTTTGTTGACCGTGTACACCTGGGCATTGTTGAGTACAAGATCGGCTGTAGCTTCCGGTGCGGAGGAAGAGCCGCACCCGTTTATACACAATAGAATGAATACTGAAAAAGCAAGCAAAAGAATTTTTCTCATAAACGTTTAGTTGAAGAGATAAATTTAGGAAATAGAGAGGAAGAATTAGTGGTGAGCTTTGAGCCGCGAGCGACGAGCAGAGGGCAAGAATCGCTCGTAGCTCACAGCTGACAGCTCGCAGCTTCTCAGATATACTGATTAATCAAATTCTCCAGCCATTCCTGTTTACCGCTAAGCTGTTTGGGTTCTCCATTGGCAATAGCATAATCTCTCAGATCTTCCAGTTTCAGTTTGCCCGTTTCAAATTCAAGTCCTTTACCGCTATCAAAAGAAGCATAACGATCCTTACGGAATTTTTTGTAGGGAGAATTTTGCAAGATATTGTCTGCAATTACCAACGCACGGGCAAATGCATCCATACCACCGATATGAGCCAGAAAGATATCTTCCAGATCGGTGGAATTCCTCCTGGTTTTTGCATCAAAGTTTACACCGCCTCCTGCAAAACCACCGGCCTCGAGTATTATCAGCAGGCTTTCGGTAAGCTCGTTCAGGTTCATCGGGAATTGATCAGTATCCCACCCGTTTTGTGCATCGCCGCGGTTGGCATCAATACTACCCAGCATGCCCGCATCGGCGGCTACCTGCAATTCGTGCTGGAAGGTATGACCGGCCAGCGTAGCGTGATTTACTTCGATGTTAATCTTGAAATCTTTATCCAAACCATATTGCCTTAAAAATCCAATTACGGTTGCGCAATCGTAATCGTATTGATGCTTGGTAGGCTCGCAGGGTTTGGGCTCAATAAAGAAAACTCCTTTGAATCCCTGCTTTCGCGCATAATCCTTCGCCATATTCAGGAACCGGCCTAAATGATCGATTTCCCTTTTCATATTTGTATTCAGCAAACTCATGTACCCTTCTCTTCCGCCCCAGAATACATAGTTCTCTCCGCCCAATGCAATGGTGGCATCGAGTGCATTTTTCACCTGTGTGCCGGCATAAGCCACTACGTTGAAATCGGGATTGGTGGAAGCCCCGTTCATATAACGCGGGTTGGAGAAAACATTGGCAGTGCCCCATAACAATTTTACTCCACTGGCCGATTGCTTTTGTTTTGCATAATCCACCAGGGTTTGCAAACGCTTTTCGTATTCTGCAATGGAATTTCCTTCATCTACGAGATCAACATCATGAAAACAGTAATAGGGAACACCCAGTTTCGTGAAAAATTCGAAAGCGGCATCCATCTTGTCCTTCGCCCGCGCAACAGCGTCGGACTGCACGTCCCAGGGAAACAATTTTGTACCCGGACCAAAGGGGTCAGCGCCGGTATTGCAGAAGGTATGCCAGTAGCAAACGGCATAGCGCAAATGATCCTTCATGGTTTTGCCGCTTACCACCTGGTTTTCGTCGTACCATTTATACGCAAGCGGGTTATCGCTTTTCGGCCCTTCGTACTTGATTTTCCCGATGCCTGGAAAAAATTCTTTGCTGCCTAATGTGATGCTCATATGATTTGTTTTAGTAGTTGATAGATCGTGAATCGTTAATCGGGAATCGTGAATGGATAAGTCGCTGATTTAGTCAAATTCTTTGTGAGCGGGTACAATTCGCAATTCACGACTCACGATTGACGATTCCTTCCCTCCATCTCCCATAAAGCTCCCCATACTTTTCCTGCAACTCACCCTTCGGTTCAATACTTTTTATTTGATGCATTCCCGTAAAACATTCCGAAAAATTCTTGTACAATTTTGCACCCAAGCCGGCGGCACGCGCAGCGCCTATCGAGCCATCGGTATTGTACAATTCCACCCTGCAACCGGTGGTATTGGCAAATGCAGTAGAAAAAATTTCGCTCAAAAACATATTGGCATGGCCTGCTCTCACCGTTTCCAGTTTCATACCCAATTCCTTCATTATTTCCATTCCATAATTCAATGCACATACAATGCCTTCCTGCGCGGCACGTGCTACATGGGCTCGCTGGTGTTGATTAAATTGAAGTCCTTTTATGGAAGCGCCAACATCTTTATTCTCCAGCACCCGTTCTGCACCGTTGCCGAACGGATAACACAGCAGTCCATCGGCGCCAATGTTTACACTTGCTGCTTCGCGGTTGATTTGATCGTAGGAAAGTCCGTTGAAAAAATTCTTTCGCAGCCAGCTATTAAGAATACCAGTACCGTTGATGCATAACAATACACCAATACGTTTCGCATCGCTTGTATAATTGACATGAGCAAAACTATTCACGCGCGATTTTGGATCATAGTTGGCTTTGTCGGTTACCCCGTATACCACACCCGATGTTCCGGCAGTAGCTGCAATTTCTCCCGGTTGAAGTATGTTAAGAGAAAAAGCATTGTTCGGTTGATCGCCGGCTTTATAGGTTACAGGAATTCCCTCTTTAAGCGATAATAAACCGGCCACATCCTTTTTCACATAGCCGTGCGTCGTGAAAACCTCCCTGGTATCGGGAATGATTGATTCTTCGAAACCAAATGCAGCCAGGATATCTTTTGATATACTGTCTGCTTTAAAATCCCAGAATATCCCTTCGCTCAGCGCAGAGGCACTCGTTGTGATTTCTCCTGTGAGCTTCATGGCAAGAAAATCGCCCGGAAGCATGATCTTATCTATTTTCCTGAACAATTCCGGCTCTTCTTCTTTTACCCAGGCCAGTTTTGCAGCCGTGAAATTTCCCGGCGAATTCAATAAATGAGAAAGAGATTTTTCCGCACCAATGATGTTAAATGCTTTTTCGCCATAAGGCACTGCCCTGCTATCGCACCAGATAATACTATTGCGAATTACTTTTTGATTTTTATCTACACAAACCAATCCATGCATTTGATAAGAGATACCAATTGCGGCTATATCGGTTGGATTGTATTTCCCCAGTTGATGCGCTTTGAGAATTGCTTTTTGTGTATGCTGCCACCATTCTTCGGGCGATTGTTCGGCCCAACCGGGTTTTATGGAAATGATTTCAGCTTCGGATTCGGGATAGCTGGCAGAGGCCAGCAATTCCTGCGAGTGCAGATCGAGCACTGATACCTTGATAGAGGAAGTCCCCAGATCAATTCCTAACAATAACATGGCAGCTTCGTTTTGATAAATTCCGGGAATCTGGATAAAAGACCCGAACCGAAATTAACCATCACCCCGGAAAACGACTTCCACTTTATTGCTGAAAACCTAAACTATTTTAATAAAAATTATACATTTGAGACAGTATTCAAGATAAAATAGTTTTGATATGAGGCCGTTTGTGGAAAAACTTCCCTTATCGCAGAATAATTCTTTTGTGGCCCGGACTTATCGTACACCTCAATTTGAAGTGCCCTGGCACCAGCATATAGAATTAGAACTGATCCTGTTTACAGAGGGAGAAGGGGTTGCATTTGCCGGTAATCATATTGGTGAATTCAATACCGGCGATATTTATTTCCTGGGTTCGAATCTTCCACATTGTTTTCAGAAGGCTCATAAAGACCTTATCACAAGTGCGGTTGTTGTTCAATTCAAGCCCGATTTCTGGGGCAGGGATTTTATCGATTTACCCGAATGCGAAGGGATCAGGGAACTATTTGCCACTTCATCCCAGGGATTGAAAATTTCTTCTTCCCTGAAAACAAAACTTAACCCGCTCATCAGGCAATTGGAATATAAACAAGGGCTGGCACGTATTACGGCGCTATGCGAATGCCTTGACTTAATTGCAGAAGATGATTACCAAAGATTATCGACACAGGAAGTAAAACAATACAATAAGCGTCACAAAGAAAGAATTGATTCTATCTTCCAGTTTACGCTGGCCAATTTCCAGGACGAGATTTCATTAAACAGCATTGCTGCCAATGTAGACATGAGCGTGCCTGCTTTTTGCAGTTATTTCAAAAAGAGTACAAAGAAAACCTATATTGAATTTTTGAATGAAATAAGAATTGGGCATGCCTGCAAGCTGCTTCTTGAAACGCAAAAGCCGGTATTGGATATTTGTTTTGAAAGCGGGTACAACACTTTGGCAAATTTTAATAAGCAATTTTTGAAACTGAAAAAACTAACTCCTTCGCAATACCGGAAAAAATTCAGGATGGATATGAAAAGGGAACGTGCATGGCAGGATGAAGAAAGAATGCTCATAGGTTAATTTTGTCCTGTAAAAAAATATTGTCGGGATTATACAATTAAATACATTCTATTGTCGCTCGAAATATATCATACGCAGCAAATAAAAAGTTTTGCCCGCAACCTGGGCTTTAATTATTGTGGTATTGCGAAAGCAGTTCGACTCGATGATGATGCGCGGCGGCTGGAAAAATGGCTGAACGCCGGCATGCACGGTTCGATGAAGTATATGGAGAACCATTTTGAATTGAGAACAGATCCGCGAAAACTCGTTCCCGGTGCGCGTTCGGTAATAACCCTGTTACTGAATTATTTTCCCGAACAAAGCCAACATCCCGGAGCCCCGAAAATAGCCCGCTATGCTTATGGAAAAGATTATCACGACGTGATCCGCAAAAAGCTGAATAGCTTTCTTTCATTAATAAAGGAACATATTGGTGAAGTACAGGGAAGAGGATTTGTAGACTCTGCTCCCGTTCTGGAAAGAAGCTGGGCACAGCGAAGTGGGTTGGGATGGGTAGGTAAAAATGGAAACCTGATCAATAAACAAATTGGTTCTTATTTTTTCATTGCCACATTAATAGTTGACCTGGAATTGAGCTACGACGATGCGTATGCAAAAGACTATTGCGGCACTTGTACGCGCTGTATCGATGCCTGTCCGACCGAAGCCATACTTCCCAACAAAGTGATAGATGGCAGCAAATGTATTTCTTACTTTACTATTGAGTTGAAAGAAATATTGATTCCTTCGGAGATGAAGGGAAAATTCGATAACTGGTTATTCGGCTGCGACACTTGCCAGGAGGTTTGTCCCTGGAACCGGTTTGCAAAACCAAACGAAGAATTCGAATTTGCCCCGCTGCGGCAGGTATTAAATTTCAGCACAAGTGACTGGGAAGAACTTACGGAAGAAAGTTTCAAATCTATTTTCGGTAACTCGCCGATAAAAAGGGCGAAATACGATGGGATCAGGAGAAACCTGAGATTTATTCAAACAAATGGCGGCTAAATAGAGGCGATGCAGGTCATTCTCCACTGGCCGCATCGCCCCGGTTTTTCTAATTTTTTTCCTGGTGATTGATCATCCAGTTAACTCCGTACCTGTCGGTGAACGAAGCGAAATAGGCGCCCCAGAACATATCCTGCAAGGGCATTGAAACTTTTCCGCCCTCCGATAATTCCTGGAAAAGCCGTTCTGCTTCAGCTCGCGATTCCGGCTCCACATTGATGTGCATGTTGTTTCCATATTCCATTTTAAAGCCCATACTCTCGGGCGAGTCGGTGGCCATAAGCACATGGCCATTCATAATTGTCAACTCGGCATGGATGATCAGTTTTTTGTCGGCATCGCTCATCGGCGGGATATCGGCCGGCATTTCTATATCGCCAAACCTTTTTAACCCGGCACCTGTAAACTTGCCTTTAAAAACTTTCTTGTAAAAATTAAACGCTTCTTCTGTTTTACCCGGAAAATTCAGGTAAGTGGTAACTCTAGCCATATTGGTTGTTTTATATTCTTTTCGAAGTCTGAATTGCGTATTGAGATAGTGACCGAGATTGTCAAGCGCTGCAGCGAAACCGGATTCGAAGCCCATATCCATCAACTTCACGAGGTCTGATTTGTTCCTGAAGAACAATTCCACCAATACCTTCGTGCCTGTTTCGGTGGCCCGAAAGCTGGTCTCCCATTTCGTACTGGGAAGGTCTTTACTGGGATTGCCGTGTTCGTCGCAAAACGAATCGACCGAGGAGAAACTTTTCATTGCCTCGATTTTTAAATAGTCCACCCTCGACCAATGTTTTTCTCCATTGGGCCCTATCATAGCATATAGCCAGGTTCCCCCTTCTTTAAACTGAAGCGATTTGGTTTGCGCACGCCAGGGTTTGGGCGCCCACCACAAATCGAGCAATTCGCTTTCCGTCCAGGCCCGCCATACCAAATCAACAGGCGCATCAAAATCTCTTACGACTATAAGCCTGTTATTGGGCAAGTCTTTAATAACATGAATGTTGTTGTGAATAGTCATTTTGATTTTGTTTTGAGATGATGCAATACTTTGTCAAGCTCACTAAATCTCTTCTCCCATAACTTCCTAAACTGATCCAGCCAATTATCTACTTCTTTCATTTTTTGAGGATTAAAATAATAATAGATTTCGCGGCCTACCTGTTCCTGGTTCAGCAACTGGCACTCGTCCAAAATCCTGATATGTTTCGACACAGCCTGCCTGCTGCTATCAAAATGCTCGGCGATGGCATTCGGCGTCATCGGTTGAAAAGCTATTAATGCCAGTATTGCCCTCCGGGTGGGGTCGGCTATTGCCTGGAAGATATCTCTTCTTGTTTCCATTTTTTGCAACTATATGGTTGCAAATATATGCAATTATATGGTTGCGCAAAATTTTCCGCGAACTTTTTTTGGAAAACTGTTTTTGTATTTAGGTATGGGACGAGAGTGACCTCGCCCTGCTGATAGTAAAGAGTTGGAAAGGGTGGAAAATCCAGCAAGCTGTCATGTAGTTCTATTACTGCTATTAACACCCGCAACCAAAAAGAGAAATTTCTGCAAGCAGGTTTCTTTTTTAGCCGAATAAAACTCATAAAAAATGTACGCGGAAAAATGAACAGGCACAGAATATAAACATCAAACAAGTTACCAACCCTGCCACGGCCGCTGGTAAAATATTTCCGTCGATCGGTCAAACAAAAAAAGACATTCCCGTGTGCTCTGCATTCACCAGTACAAAGGTTTTACCAAAACAGCTATCAAACAACTAGAAAATATGTACAAAGGTATTATCTACTGTTTTAGGTCGTATTCGTTTTCGTAAGAAGCCCGTTCATGGATTTTTTAATTTTCTAAACCCTTGTCATCCTAATTTCGGGCGGCACTTTAAAGAACGAGGTAACTATTGTATAAAAAAGTTGCGACAACAATAACAAGATACTCATGTGGCTGTTAGGTTTAAATATAGCAGTTACACGCAGGTGGTTTCTACTACCTGCTCTTTTATAAAAACATAGCGAGGCAGCAAATATCTTACTCAGTCGAAAATACTCCAATGAAAAGCTGCTTGTTAAGGTTCTATAGGCTGCAGTATCTACTGTGGCCTTGATTTATCGATGATGAGGAAGTTGAAAATAAAAATGTCTGAGAAATAAAAGACCCTCCTTCGCTGAAGCGTTGGAGGACGATCATAATTTATCATTCGCGGTCCCACGCCCTTAGCCATCACTCATACTGTTGTTACATGGCAATTCAGTTACAATAAATCTTCACCGATTGACCTCAAGAAAAAGTATTGATGATTCAAAGAGCAGGATAGATTTTGCAATAGCAAACTAATCCGCTTTGATAATTATCAAAATATGCTTCGTTAAGAGTTAACAACTATTTGAGTCGGCAGAATTGCTACATACTTTTATGCCATTCGTAACTGGGCTGTAATCGTATTGGAGAAATACTTTGGTACATAAAAATATTCTATACGGTTGGCAGATGTACGATGGAACCAGGTACCATGAAATGATAATACCCGAAATAAACCCTTACACTAAATACTAAATCCATTAATCGTTATGAAGACCCTTTTCATCCCTATCCTTGCATTTATGCTGCTTTGCCAGCATTTTTCGCAGGCGCAAACGGCTGTTGTACCACAAGGTGCCGGAACTGTTGGAAATCCCTTCAGAATTGCCACGCTCGAAAATCTTTACTGGCTCAGCCAAAACTCAGCACAATGGGCCTCGACCAAATACTTTATCCAAACTGCCGACATTGATGCCTCGGCTACCAGCACATGGTTTCCCAATGGAAGTGGAGGTTACTATGGATTTCCTTGTATAGGTGGTTTTTCGCAAGCAGTCGGCAACCAGGTTACAGGAAGCTTTGCTGGTAACTATGACGGCCAGGGATACTCCATTTCAAATTTATATATCAATCGTGGCCCGGATTATGTAGCTCTTTGGGGTCGCGGCAACAATGCTACTATCAGGAATCTTACATTGGTGAACCCAACGGTACTGGTGAGCGGCGGTACCAGTTCAAACTTCCAGGGCTCTGCAATTTTTATGTCGGCAGGAAGTGCGAATATAGATAACATACATATTTCCGGGGGATCATTTACAAATACGTCATATTTTGGTTATTGCGGGGCCATGTTCGGCCGCGTTTTCAGTGTTACTGCCAACAACTGCTCAACGAGCGCCAGTATAAATGTGAACTGCACAATTGGTAGTTATGTTGGCGGATTTATAGGTAATCCTTCTTCGGGAACCTGTACATTCAATAACTGCTTTTCCACCGGTAACGTTACGGCCAATGGAAACTATGTGGGCGGATTTGTAGGCATCATGTCGGCAACGTCTACATTCAACAGTTGCTGGAGTTCGGGCAATGTAAATGCGGCGAGCAATGCAGGTGGCTTTACGGGCTATTTATATGGCGCGAATTTCAATAACTGTTATGCCAGGGGTAATGTTTCGGGAACCAACAGCGGAGGTTTTTCCGGTCATTCCGACTCCCAGCCATGTACGCTCACAAACTGTTATGCCACAGGTAATGTTAGCAGCACTACCAACAGTGGTGGATTCGGAAAAGACCGGGGCGTTCATACCTATAACAATTGCTTTTTCGATAACCAAACAACCGGTAAATCCAATGCATTCGGAACCGGAGTTAATACTGGCGTAACCGGCGCCACTACTTCTCAAATGACCAGCGCCTCTACATTTACAAGCGCTGGATGGGATTTTATCGGCGAAACCACGAATGGCACAAACGACTTTTGGTTTACAAATGGAAGTCACAACGGCGGTTATCCCGCAATTGCTGGTAACATTCGTGAATGGATAGGCACCAGTAATAATTCCTGGGCAGATCCTTCTAACTGGAGGTTTGGAATATTGCCAACCGCGAGTTCCATCATTCGTTTAACCAACGGCGCTCCAAATCTTCCCGTGCTGTCATCAGATATTACGGTAGATCGTTTCAGTTTTAATGGCATAAATTATTTACTCGATCTGGGGTCATACAATCTTATATGTAACCAGGTCCTGGGATTCAACACAAACAGGTTCGTTAAAACCTCGGGAACGGGAGTTCTCCGCTTAAGCATCGCGAATACCAGATTTGCAACATTCCCGGTCGGCAATAGCGCATTTAACCCCGCAAACATTACTAATAACACAGGTAGCGCCGACAACTTTTCCATTAGGGTATTAGACGAAGTCTTTAAGAACGGAACAAGTGGACCTGTCACAACACAAAACAGAGTTAGAAGAACCTGGGATATTAGCAAGACAAATCCAAATGCAGGAAGTGGAATTAATATTGAATTAAACTGGAACCCAGGAGAAGTAGAAGGCACGCTTTCACCTGCTGCATTATTTCACTATTCGGGAAGCTGGACACGTCAAACGGGTACTACCTCCGCTTCCAGCACCAGCTTGACTTACACAGGCTATACGGGAAGTTTTTCTCCTTTTGCAGTAGCCGAATTTACTTCAACGCTGCCTGCGAATGAACTCATTTTCCAGGCTAAACCTTCTGGAGCCACCGCAATACTTGAATGGACTACAAGCTCGGAAGAAAACACAAAAAATTTTATTATCGAACACAGCACAAACGCAAGAAGTTGGACAGAAATTGGGAAAATAAATGCGCAAGGAAATAGCAATACTGTAAGCTCTTATACATTCGCGCATTTGCAAGCGTCTGCTGGCATCAATCATTATCGGCTCAAGGTAACCGATAACGACGGGGGCTTTGCCTATAGCAGGGTTGTGGCCATTAGTTTATCTGGCAAGCAAAGCATAGAAGTGTATCCAAACCCCGCAACCAGTTTTGTTGTGATAGAAGGCGGCAAAGGCGAGCAGTACCAGCTTTTGAGTGTGACCGGAAATACTACCAAACAAGGAGTTTTAATCTCTAACAATCAAACACTGGATCTTTCCGGGTTGCCCGCAGGAGTTTATCATCTCCGTATCAGCATGGGCGGGGAATGGTCTGCAAGGAAACTAGTGATTTCAAAATAACCCGAACTTACATCAACCAGGAAACGACGCAGTAATTGCCGCAATTGCTGCGTCGTTTTTACTATTATGCCGCCGAACCAGAAATGGATTCTGAATTTTTAGGCATGTCTACTGGGGGCCGCAACAAATGGAAAAATTCCCGGGGCTCATATTACCCAAATAAAAAACCGGCAAGAACTTCTGCATACAGAATTTCTTGCCGGGTAAAATATACCTAAAAAGTGGAGGTGACCGGGCTCGAACCGGTGTCCAAACATATTCTTCAAAAGCTTTCTACATGCTTATTTGTTCATTAATTGTCGGAAGAAAACAGGGGAACAACAAACCAATCTTCTTCTTAGCTGGATAGTCTTTTGCAACCGTCACAGCCTTCGGTTACAGCAGCCTGTTTTGTTTGTTGAGTCGGCGGCGGAGCTTGGTAACAGACCAACCTGCTCAACGCGGCCCAAATGACTACTTAATCACTGATTAGGCAGCCATGGCATACTGAGTATTGCCATTTGTAGTTTGAATATTCAGATTTACGTGCTAATTATCCAACGCACGGCATGCTTACACCTTCAAAGAGCTACGCTGTCAAAACCAATACACCCCCATTCTACATTCTATATTCTACATTCTATATTCTATATTCTATATTCTGTCTTCTATATTCTATCCTACGCACTCTTGCCCCCCAACACTCCTACCCCTTAAACAACCTGAACACATCTAATCCCAAAGCGTATGCCATAAGCCCCAACAGCAGCACCATTCCGACTATTTGGGCATATTCCATGAATTTATCGCCGGGTTTACGGCCAGTAATCATCTCGTATAATGTAAAAATGACATGGCCGCCGTCGAGGGCCGGGATTGGCAGAATATTCATGAAGGCAAGAACAATGCTTAAAAGCGCTGTCATACTCCAGAATCGTTCCCAGTCCCAGTTTGCACCAAACATACCACCAATACTTATAAAGCTTCCTAACGACTCACTTGCCTTCACCTCTTTGGACGTAAATAGAAGTTTGAAATTCTTTACGTTCATCACCAGCGTATTCCATCCCTTGCGCACGCCGGCAGGAAACGACTCAAAAAAGCCATACTCTTTCTTTTCAAACTTGATGAAATCCTTGATAGGTTTGGCAATAAAGCCAAGTCTTCCCTCTTTATTGATGCTCAACCGAACATTTACCGTATCGCTTCCCCTCAAAACAGCTACAGTTACATCTTTGTCTTTATATGGCATTCGTAAATACGTAAGCTCAGCATAAGAACGCACCGGCTTACCCTCGAAGGCAATTACCTGGTCGCCTTTTTGCAAAGCTCCTTCCTTGAATTTTGCAACGCTTTTATCAACCGAATCTACTACGGCTGGAAATTTTGGGTAACCGATGGGCTCTCCTTTTTTCCTGATAAGGGAGCGGATGGTTCCTTCCGGGATAGGCAGATCCATTTTCTGCCCGTTTCTTTCAATCTGCAATCTCTGTGCTTCGTTCAGAATTATTTCGCCAGCAATTTTTTCAAAGTTTTCAACCTGCCTGCCATTTACACCGAGTATTTTATCGCCATCCTGCAATCCAATTTTTTGCCCCAGGCTATCTACAAAAATTCCATTGGTTATGTTACGAACCGGCAAGTATTCCTCGCCCCATTTAAATAACACCATCGCAAAAATCAAAAAACCCAATATCAGGTTTACCGTCACCCCTCCTATCATTATAATCAGCCTTTGCCATGCCGGTTTACTTCTGAATTCCCAGGGTTGCGGCGGCATTTTCATTTGCTCCTTGTCCATACTCTCGTCAATCATTCCGGCTATTTTCACATAACCTCCCAGGGGCAACCAACCGATTCCATAAATTGTTTCGCCCACCTTCCTTTTTACCAGGGAAAACCAGGGATCAAAAAACAGGTAAAATTTTTCTACCCTGCACTTGAACCATTTGGCCGGTAAAAAATGGCCCAGCTCGTGGAGTACCACGAGGATCGACAAACACAGGATCAACTGCCCGGCTTTTATACCCACTACAGACCAATCGATTGCTAATAAACTCATGTGTTAATGCTAATAATATTTAATTGAATCTTTCAAATATCGGAACCAGCAATTACCGGCAAAACCACTCATAGAATACGGGAACTAATTAACGAAATCGTGTTGATTTTAGTTTAACCGGTTAAACGAGTGAAGCGGTATTTACAGTTTTATTATGGAAGCGGCAAAATTACGCGCCTCGGCATCGCTTTCAAAATATTCTTCCAGTGTTGGATTTTCGATGAAAGGCACATGTTGCATGGTTCTTTCAATCAGGTCGGTCATATCCAGGAAGCCAATGCGGTTGCGCAGGAAGGCATATACCGCAATTTCGTTTGCCGCGTTCAGGATACAGGGCATATTGCCCCCTTTGTACAAGGCATCTGTTGCCAATAAAAGGTTGCGGAAAGTTTTGGTATCGGGCTCTTCGAAAGTCAACTGCCCGGGTTTGCGAAAATCGTAGCGCTGGAAATTGTTTACCAGTCGCTGCGGAAAGGCCATTGCGTACTGAATGGGCAGCTTCATATCGGGCAATCCCATTTGCGCCTTGATGCTTCCATCTTCAAACTGCACCATGCTATGGATAATACTCTGCGGATGCACTACCACCTGCACCTGGTCGGGCTGCAGGTTAAACAACCATTTTGCTTCAATCATTTCGAGGCCCTTGTTCATCAGCGTGGCCGAGTCGATACTTATTTTCGCACCCATGTTCCAGTTAGGATGCTGTAATGCATGATCTCTTTTTACATTCACCAGGAAATTGGGCTTCTTGCCGAGAAAAGGCCCGCCCGAAGCAGTGAGTATTACTTTCTCGATACGGTTGCGCGTCTCACCTACAAGGCACTGAAAAATGGCCGAATGCTCCGAGTCTACAGGTATAACAGGAACTCTTTTTTCCACTGCTTTTTGCATCACAATATCTCCCGCCACCACCAGGGTTTCCTTGTTGGCCAGTGCAATAGCCTTACCATTATCCACCGCCTTCAGTGTTGGCTTCAGGCCGGCAAATCCAACAATAGACGCAAGCATCATATCGTAGGCATCCAAACCCGCAACGTCTTCGAGAGCCTGTTCTCCTGCGAATACTTTTACGGAAGTATTTTTGAGTGCTTCTTTTACCTTCCCATATTTCTTTTCGTCGCCAATCACCACCATATTGGGTTCAAATTCCAGCGCCTGCCTTATTAGCAATTCATCGTTGCTTTGAGCCGTAAGTATTTCGGCCGAAAACAAAGAAGAATTCGCGCGGATTACATCCAGTGCCTGTGTGCCGATGGAACCGGTGGAACCGAAAATGGCAATCCGTTTTGCCGTTTTTATACTGCTATTTTGCCTTGCGGTGCTTTGATCTGGCATGGTAGTTCTTCAATTGGCGGTAAGTTAGGTACTAACGCAGTATTAATGAAAATTCGTGTATAGATTTTTTGCTTACAAAATCCTTCCCGAAGGACGGCGGTTGGTCGTTAAAGGAAGATCGAATAATATCCGCCAAAAAAATAGCCTATTGATAGAACATGGTTTATTGCGCCTCCCACTTCATCAACTCCTCAGCAATTTTTCTGTCATTGCTCAATCGGGGTACTTTATTCTGGCCGCCCAGTTTACCGATCGATTTCATGTATTCAATAAAACCGTTCTTGCGTATTTTACGAATATGCAGGGGATGAAGAATATTGCCTGCTACCAGGTCGTCGTAATACACATTTTTTTTGCGGAGATTATCGTCAATCTTCTGCGCAAAGCGCTGTATGTCCCCCGGTGTATTCTCAAATTCGATAAACCATTCGTGAAACGATTTTCCATCGCCCTTCTGTACAAAAGGAGCCACGGTAAACTCGGTGATATGAACTCCTTCTTCCTCGGCTGCTTTCATGAGACTATACTCTACTTCTTCACCAATTACATGTTCGCCGAAGGCGGAAATATAATGTTTGGTTCTTCCCGAAACCACGAGACGATAAGGATTTACCGAAACAAACTTCACCGTGTCACCAATATTATATCCCCACAAACCTGCGTTGCTGTTGATGATAAGCGCATAGTTTTCTCCCACTTTTACATCGCGCAGCGAAAGCCTTTTTGGATTTTCGCTGAAGATTTCGGCAGCCGGCACAAACTCGTAGAATATCCCATCGTTGGTATTGAGCAATAAGCCCTCTGCTTCCTGCGAATCCTGGAAAGCAAAAAAGCCTTCGCTTGCGGGGAATACCTCTACCGTATCTACCTTGCGGCCGATGCTTTCGTAGAGTTTTGCCTTATAAGGTTCAAAATTTACTCCTCCCTGTATCATCAAACTAAAATTAGGGAACAAGTCGCCCACCTTCTTGCCACTTCGTTTGATCAATTCATCAAAATACATTTGCATCCACGGTGGTATCCCGCTAATCATAGTCATATCCTTCCCGATGGTTTCGTCAACAATCTTGCTCAATTTCAATTCCCAGTCTTCAATGCAATTGGTTTCGTACGAAGGAAGTTGATTGGTACGAAGGTATTTGGGGATAAGATGGTTGGAAATCCCGCTCAGTCGGCCCGTGGGTATGCCTCCTACTCTTTCCAATACGGGCGATCCTGAAAGAAATATCAGCTTGCCGTCTAAAAAGCGCGTATTGCCGGTTTCTGCAGCATAACACAGTGCTGCGTTGCGCGCGGTTCCGAAGTGATTATTTACAGAATCCTTTGTAATAGGAATATACTTTACCCCGCTGGTTGTACCCGATGTTTTGGCAAAATAAATGGGCTGCCCCCTCCACAAAACATTGTGTTTGCCTTCCTTTATCTTCTCGATATAAGGTTTTATTTGCTCGTAGTCGCGAATAGGAACGGCCTCGCGGAAGCCCTCGTAGTTATTCACTTCCTGCAAGCGGTGATCCTTCCCGAATTCGGTATTGCGCCCGGTTTTGAGAAGTTGCTGGAGGATTTTTTCCTGGTCCTCCACAGCAGTGAGCATTTGTTTACGGATACCTTTATATATATAACCCGCAAAGGGTTTGGCTAAAAATGACTTGAATTTCATAATCCCCGATCGGTCGTTGAGTCAGCAAACCTACGGTAAATCGGTAAATAGGCAAACACTAAACTGTTGGCAAGAAATTAACAAATGCGTGATTGTGAACGGCTAAGCCCTAATTGCCCGGTTTGGTAGCCCGCCCGGAGGCTTTACACAATTGGGGAAAAACATGCAAAAAAAATTGAGCTAAAGCCTTCACAATCTGCCCGAAACCCTTACCTTTGCCTCCCGAAATTTTTTCGGATCAAATCTTCGAAAACTATGTTTGCAGTAATTAAAGTAGCCGGACAACAGTTTAAAGTTCAGAAAGATCAGACTTTATACGTTCCTCATGTAGCTGGGAATGCCGGCGATAAAGTTGAGTTTGCCGATGTATTGTTGGTAGATACCGATGGTAAGTTGTCGGTTGGCAGTAGTGTAAAAGCCAAGGTAAATGCCGAAATACTCGAGCATGTACAAGGCGATAAAGTAATTGCCTACAAACAGAAAAGGAGAAAAGGTTTTCGTAAGAAGCATGGTCATCGTACCCAGTATACAAAAATCAAAGTAACAAATATTGCTTAACGTTACTACTGTTTAATAACAAAGCATAAACTCGTTTAACCATGGCACATAAAAAAGGTGAAGGTAGTGTAAAGAATGGTCGCGATTCGCAAAGCAAACGCTTGGGTGTAAAAATCTATGGTGGCCAACCTGCTCTTTCCGGTAACATCATCGTTCGTCAACGCGGTACGGTTTATCATCCGGGAAAGAATGTGGGTGTTGGTAAAGATTATACCTTGTTTGCGTTAACCGATGGTGTTGTTGAGTTCAGAAAGAGCAAGAATGATAAGACCATCGTGAGTGTAGTTGCCGTTCAATAAAAAAAACGCTTAGTTGCTGCAATAACAATTTTTTCACATTTTGTGAAAAATTTTTTGGCGGTTTGAATTTAGTTTCTATTTTTACTGTCGTTAAATTCTATTTACTAACCGTTAAATTCACAAAACATGGCAACTAAGAAAAAAGCCGCTAAGAAAAAAGCTGCTCCTAAAAAGAAAGCAGCTCCCAAGAAGAAAGCCGCTAAGAAAAAGGCTGCTAAAAAGAAATAAGTTTCTTCTTCTTGTAAAGCAGAAAATAATAGAGTCCTCCGCAGTGCGGGGGACTTTTTATTTTAACTTGCTGCTCATCCCTATTTATACCAGCCATGGCTATCGACAACTACTTCATCGCCGACCAGTTTTCCCTATTATCCAAGTTGATGGATATTCACGGCGAGAACTCGTTCAAGGCAAGATCGTACGGCGCCTCCGCTTTTACTATTGAAAAGCTCCCCGAGCAACTGAATACCATACCCCCCGGAAAATTATCGTCCATAAAAGGAATCGGCGACTCGGCTGCAAAAAAGATTGTAGAGATTCTTGGAACCGGGAAATTGCAGGCTCTGGAAGATATTGTGGCAAAAACACCTCCGGGAGTAATTGAGATGCTCAACATAAAAGGATTGGGGCCCAAGAAAATTGCCACGATCTGGAAAGAGATGGAAATTGAATCGATTGGTGAACTCTTATATGCCTGCAACGAAAACCGTTTGCTGCTTTACAAAGGATTCGGTGCAAAAACACAACAAAACGTACAGGAAGCAATTGAGTTCTACCTGCAAAATCAGGGTAGTTTCCTCTACGCCGAAGTAGCCGCCTTGTTTCCCTCCATAGAATTGTACCTGGCAAAAAACTTTGGCGCGCAAAACGTACATGTAACGGGGGCCTATCGAAGGCAGGAGCTTTGCATCGACGAACTGGAGTTTGTAATTGCCAAACCAAAAGATGAAGTAAAGAAAGCATTTCAAACAGCTTATCCGCCCGAATTACTGGAAGAAAGCGAAAACATCATTTTCTACAAACTCAAGAACGGCCTGAAGCTGCGTTTGTATACGGGAGTATCCAATGTTACCAGGCAACTGTTTATCACCACAGGAAGCAAAGAATTCACCGAAGCATTTTTGAAAAAATACCCCAATGCAAAATTCGATGGAACCGAGGAAGATGTTTTCAAACAAGCCGGAATACCTTTTATTACTCCCTTTCTGCGCGAATCGGGCGATTTTGTACGGCTTGGCTCAATAAAAACGGCTTCGCTTATACAAGATTCGGATATCAAAGGCATCATTCACTCGCACAGCAACTGGAGCGATGGATTGAATACCGTGGAGGAAATGGCCAGGGCCTGTATTGATCGCGGACTGGAGTATCTTGTTATCAGCGATCATAGCAAGGCGGCTGCTTACGCAGGCGGTTTAAGCGAAGAGAAGATTCGCGAGCAACACCGGCATATTGACGAACTCAATCAAAAACTGGCCCCGTTCAAAATCTATAAAAGCATAGAATGCGATATACTCGGCGATGGCAGCATGGATTATTCCAATGAAGTGTTATCCACCTTCGATTTGGTAATCGCTTCCGTTCACAGCAATCTTAAAATGACCGAAGAAAAGGCGATGACGCGTTTGCTGAAGGCAGTGGAAAACCCTTACACCACCATTCTCGGCCACCCCACGGGTCGATTGCTCCTGAGCCGGAACGGCTACCCGGTCGACCACAGGAAATTGATTGATGCCTGCGCAGCTAATCATGTTGTAATAGAATTGAACGCCCATCCCCGTCGTCTCGATATAGACTGGAAATGGATATCGTATGCAATAGAGAAGGGAGTATTGATCTCCATTGATCCCGATGCGCATGCTATCGAAGGTTTCGATGATTGTAAATACGGTGTATTGGCAGCACAGAAAGGCGGGTTAACAAAGGAAAGAAATCTCAGTAGTTTTTCGTTGAAAGAATTTGAAATGTTTTTGGAGAAGAGGAGGAAGAGTGTAGAATATAGAAGGTAGAAGGAAGAAGGTAGAATACAGAATATAGAAGGGAGAATATAGAATATTAATTAGTATAGCTCATCATAAAACTTCCCCCTTCTATATTCTATATTCTATATTCTGTATTCTGTATTCTAACTTCTACATTCTATCTCCGGACTCCAACATTCTCCGCTCTCCCCTACCCCGTCGCACGCAGCATCGGAATCTTCACATAAAACGTGGTACCTTCTCCTTCGCGGGTTTCGAACCAGATATCGCCATCGGCATTTTCCACAATACTCTTGCTCATAGCGAGTCCAAGGCCGGTACCCGAGCTTTTGGTAGTAAAATTGGGAGTGAAAATTTTAGATCTTGTTTGTTCCGGGATGCCCTCTCCATTATCGCTTACGCTTACTGTTATATATTCGCCATTAAGGGACTCGTTAATTCTAATCATTCTTTTATCGCGGCTCGAAGCTGCTTCGATGGCATTCTGAAGCAAATTGGTGAACAACCTGTTTAATTGGGTTTTGTCGGCGAACAGCAATACCCGTTGATCTACCGGTTTCCATTCAAAATCGAGGTTGTCGGTAGCTTCGTAAAGCGACGAGAGAGAATAAAGCAATTCATGCAGATCGAATACTTCTTTCCTGGGATTGCCGATATTGGCAAACTGGGAGAAATCGGAAGCAATCTTTGACAAATGATCTATCTGCTCCACCAGCGTTTTAGCAACATTGGAGGTCATTTCTTTTACATTGGGAGAATTGTTATCGATAGCTTTCTGGAGGTACTGAATGCTGAGCTTCATCGGCGTGAGCGGGTTCTTGATTTCGTGCGCCACCTGCCTCGCCATTTGCCTCCACGCTCCTTCCCGCTCGCTTTTAGCGAGTACCTCCGCACTCTCCTCCAGTTTCTGTACCATCTTATTGTATTCTTTTACCAACTCACCGATTTCATCCTTGCGCTTCCATTCTATCTCCTGGTTTATTTTACCCAGGTTGATATCGCGCATCTTTTGACCAATAAGAGTGAAAGAATATGTGATGCGGTTGGTGATAAACAATGAAATGGCGCCCGCCACCAGGAATATAAAGGCGTTAAGGTTAATGAGCGTAACCAGGAAATTCGAGATCTCCTGTTTCAACTCGCCCTGTGCACTGTAGGAAGGAACGTTGAGGTATGCGTATACTTCTCCGTTCTTTTTATTGCGGATCGGGTTGTATACGCTCAGGTAGTTTACCTTTCCCATTTTCTCTTCAATTACACATTGCACCGAATTTTTTACATGAAGATTGTAATAAGCCTCGGGATTCATTTTATCGCTCAACACACCTTTGTTGTAGATAAGAGGCTTCGAAGTCACTTTCAAATTCCCCAGCGTATCGTAAAGGTTAACATCTGTTCCGTGAATCTCGGAAATATCTTGCATCATCTGCTCCAGGTCGGCATTTACTCCTTCTTCAAAAACCATCAACCCATCGTTGAACACATTGTGATCTTCAAGCCGGGTTTGTATCTGGTTAATCATTATCTGCATGGCCCGGCTCAATCTTTCCTGGTTGGTTCGTTCGTAGCGATTAATAAAGAACAGGATGGTAGCAGCACCGATAACCACGAACGAAAGCACGCTGATCATGATAATGGTGCTGTGTATCTGCATACGAATGCTGAATTGCCAGTTCTTTCGCAGCAGGCTCCAGCGCAAACGGCTCCGTATAACAAGCGAAACCATCCAATAAAGCGCCAATAGGAAAAGAAATGTGCTGAACAGGTAGGCAAACAAGGTGATGGCCTCGATAAACGAATTATTCTTTCTAACAATTACCACTACCTTATCGGCGCTATGCCGATACCAGAGTTCTTCAAACGATCCGTTTGTTTTTTGCACAAATTCTTTGGTTGGCACCTGCTCGGGCGACAGGCGGATAGGAAAGGAATACTCTTTGTAATTGTCGATGAGTTCGAGGTTGGTATAGATAGCGTAAGAGTACAGGGGCGAGTTTTCCGGCAACATTTCCTTCGACTGTTTAAACAGTTCGGGAATCAATGCATCTCCTTTGTACTTTTTAGGATCGGCCAAAATAAAAAAATATCCTATAGTGCCGCTGTCGTTATCTTTTACTTCTTTTAAAGATATATAGGAGTATTTATCAAATGCCCTTTCAAAATAACGCAAATCGGGTATGCTGGTTTGTTTTCCCTGTAAACCGAATATCGTGTTAAGTGTGTCGAAAGAAATCGGGTCCTCGTTATACAAGGGACGAGGCGAGGCGCCCGCCTCGAAGGTGTAGATCTTTGTATCGAATTTATTGAGATAGGGCCCGAAACTGGTATTGATGATACTGTCTTTAAGCTTGGCATTTTGCACAGGATCCTTAAACCTCTCGAAATTGGGTGCAAGAAAATCATTGTCGAGATAAGTGAGGGTAATACTCAACAGCCTTTCGTTGGCCGGGTCGGCCTGCACAGAAAGCTTTTGGGCAAAGAGCTTTCTTTGTTCCAGTTCAATTTTGCGGTTTTCCGATACAATGACCGCGGCAATCGAAAAAGAAAAAACAAATAACCAGAAAAGTACTTCCGACACGTTGAGGCGAAAACGCAAGCCGGAAAAAACCTCCTGCTGCATCATCCACATAAAACCAAGCAGCCATAATAATACAAACAGGCTCGATTCTACAAAATTAGGTTCATCACTGAAGGTTAATATCAGCAGGCCGAGGCTGGCAGTTAAAATATATAACAGGTAATTGTATTTACCCGACAAGGGGCGTGCTACCTTCAGCACAGCCTGGGCAATAAAAAAATAAGTGAGTGCAATGGTGGCAATAATCACAAAGCCAACAAAACTATATTTCGAAAGACTATCGTAGTTGGTAACGTTAAAAGATATCTGGGCATCCGCTACCAGGCTTTGCAGCGTTCGGGCAAATACAAAAGTGAGGGATACAAGAAAGCCAACGAGCAAAGTTATAAATACCCAGTTTTTCCATTGAACCCTAAAAGGCTCCACCTCTATATTTCCCAGGCGACGATTTAAAAAAATTCCAATCCAGCAAAAAAGAAGTGCATTGATGAAAAGGTCGCCCAGCGAGCTCAACACATAGGAAGAGCCGTAAATCGCGGGGTCAAACAATTCGTATTGCCGCAAATTGAGCAGGTTGGGAAAATAGTAGGTTGAAAGCCGCAACAATACAATCGCGGATACAAGAAACAAAGTTCCCCACCACAAACCCTTTTTCAGTGAAATAACATGTGCAGAATAATGTATGAACCAAAACAACAAAAAAGTTCCCAGCAACATGCTCGCAATGGACCACCAGTTACTCAACTGTTGGTTAGTGTTGCTTTGCTTCAGGTAAAACAAAGTATTGCCGTAAGAACTTTTTACCGCGTAATCGGTGGGCGAAAAACTGATATCAACCAGCTTTCTTGCCTCGGGGAAATCAATAAACTCCGTTTTCAGGTTCTCAATTTCGATGAAGTATTTCGACATCACCGGGATCAGTGCTTCCACCGCGAAACCGCGGTTGCCAATGCGCACAGATTTACTACCGTGAACATAAAGACCATTGTTAAGCGTAACCAGCCGGCTTACATCAGACTCATCCATTAAATTAATGGGCGGAGTTGCCACCTGTGTATTCCAGAACAGCAAGCGTGGCGAACCGGTTTCCTGTTTCTGGTAGACAAAAAATCCAAAACCTTTTTTATCGTCGAGGAGGTTATTGAATTGCGATTCAGAATAGCGCTGGTTGATAAGAGAAAGCAACAGAGCAGTGTCGGTCGAAAGCCGGTTAAACTCCTTTTCGTGTGCCTGGATTTTTTTTTCCAGCCGGGACGAATAATAACTGGCCGCCGTACTTCCTACCACATATTTATTGAGCAAAAAAGCGACTGCAAATAAAAAAAGGGCAGCCAATAAAAGGTATAGGTTGGAGTTAATAAGATTTTTCAGCAACTGCTTCAAGTGCCGGAATTTTGTTTTTTGATCTGGTTCCAGATGGCATCCATTTCGGCCAGGGTCATTTCGCTCAACGCTTTTCCTTTCTGAAGGGCTTCCCGCTCCATCCGGGTAAAACGTTCTATGAATTTACGGTTTGTTCTTTCGAGCGCGTTTTCGGCATCTACCTGCAAAAACCGTGCATAATTAATCAGCGAAAAAAACACATCGCCCAGTTCCTCTTCCATTTTAACCATGTCTTTGCCTTCTACCGCATCCTTCAGTTCCTGCATTTCTTCTTCTACCTTTTCCCAAACCTGTTCCCGGTTGTCCCATTCAAAACCTACCTGCTTGGCCTTTTCCTGTAAGCGGGTAGCTTTTACTACCGCGGGCAGGGCAAGCGGCACGCCGCTCAATACCGATTTTTTACCTTCTTTGAGTTTAAGCTTTTCCCAATTCCTCTTCACCTCCTCTTCGTTTTTCGCCTCTACATCGCCGTACACATGCGGGTGCCGGGCAATGAGTTTGTCGCAGATAGCATGGATCGATTCTTCGAGCGAAAATTTATTTTGCTCTCTTGCAATACGCGCATAAAACACGATGTGCAGCAATAAGTCGCCCAATTCTTCCTTCAATCCCTGCCAGTTATTTTCAGTAATGGCATCGGCCAGTTCATAGGTTTCTTCGATGGTAAGTGACCGCAGGCTTTGTATGGTTTGTTTCCGATCCCATGGACATTTCTCCCGCAATTCGTCCATAATCTGCACCAGCCGCATAAAGGCCTTCGCCGCATCATTGTTGCTCATAGAGGATGTATTATAAGTTCCAGGCCGAAAGTATAAAGAACAAGGCAAAAAGCAGGTTCACGATCAGCAGGGTAAGAATGTTCAAAAGCAAAAACTTGGTAAACGTTTTGAAGCGCCCCTGCCCATAGAAATTGCGCATCGCTTTGTACACGTACCAGAATGCATGCAACACCAGGAAGGTTTTAGGTATAGCCATCCAGGAGGTATCCAGCGCGTCGCCGATTTTTTCGAAAGCAAAAAACAATAAGAGGTTAATAAAGGAATAAATGTAAATATGAATCAGGAAAATGCCGTGATTCACATAATAAAACTGTTTTCGCCTGCGGATATAGAGCAATTGCAGAATCAGGGCGACTAAGGGCAACGATACGAATAATAACTGCGGAAAACTATGCAGGAATTTATCCAGCAACTCGCGAAATACTGCCGATGAACCCTGCTCGCGAAATCTTTCGTCGAGGCGTATTTCTCTTCTTTTCACAGCAGCCACGAACCAGCCATCGCGTTGCTCTTCCGGCAGCGTTTTTTGCACAGAATCATAATAAGCTACGGAGGGAAATTCGCCCGAAGCTAACAGGATATTGATACCGTCCTCTTCCTGTTGTTTTTTATCCTTTTTAGCTGCATCCGCCGTATCAGAACTTTTTGGACCCAAATACTTGTAGGCTTCTTCTATTTCAGCCGAATCCTTTTTCGTATCTGCTTTTGCAAGCATTTTATCCTTGGTGGCAGCGGGCGCTATTTCCACCTTTTCCCAACCATCTTTTGTTCGGCGCGATCCACCCACTTTCAATTCATCCAGCTCCACAAAAAACGAAAAGAACATAATGAAAAAGAAAGCCGATGTGAATACATACATCCGGATGGGGTTGAGATGACTGGCCCTCCGGCCCATCACATATTCCTTACTTAAGAATCCGGGTTTTAAAACAAGCCATTTGAGTGAGGTGAAAAACTTGCCGTCGAAATGGGTAATGTCGTAAAAGAAATGGGTGATAAGCCCCCAAACTGTTTCGCGGGGTTCTATATTTTCCTGGCCACAATTGTGACAAAACCGCCCTATCAGTTCCGCATTGCAATTCAGACAAATTTTTTCGGCTCTTTCCTTGAAATGAGACAATGGGTAAATTTTGACTAAAAATAAGGAAAGGCAGTATTTTACAGAAAATTTTACCCCTCACCCGTATTAAAATGATGATCACATCGTTAGTAAGCGGGGATAAATTCAATACGATGAAGAAATCGACTTTTTTGGCCTTGTTGTTATTGCTGTTTTTTTGCGCAGGCGCCCAGCATTATTACAAAGACATACTCACCGTTGAGGCAGCCAACCAGCGCCACCAATTGCACCGGCTCCACAAAGTGAAGAGTATAAAATTCCTGAGCTTTGATGCCGAGAACCAGGCCATCGAGGGCTTTAGCTCCGAACAAAACTTTAGCCGAGACTTCCTGGAAGTAACCACCCGCACCAATACCACGCTTACCGGGCCCACGGAAAGTATTTCGTGGTTCAATGCTGCCGGTCAATTGGTAAAAACCCTCGATACCAGCGATGGAGTAAAAACAATCGTTCAGTATAGCTACAACGAAAAAGGATGGCTCAAAAACCTGGTGAATACAACCAGCTCGCCCGGCGGCTTCGAAATTAAGGAAACCCACGAGTGGGAGTACAATAGCAATGGTAAACCCATTCGAATGCTGAGAATAAAGAACGACAAAGACACGACCTTCTTAGAATTTGTAAGCGACGAAAAAGGAAATATTGCCGAAGAAAAAAGCAAATACCGGGGCAAAGACTTGCCCACCATTTATTATTATTACAACGAAGACAACCGGCTTACCGACATCGTTCGCTACAACCAGGCCGCGCGCAGGCTGTTGCCCGACTACATTTTTGAATACGACGAAAAAAACCGGCTGGGAAGCATGCTGGTTGTACCCGAGGGCAGCAACGATTATCAGAAATGGTACTACAGCTACGATGAAGACGGGCTTAAAATTCTCGATGCCTGTTATTCCAAAACAAAAGTGCTGATTGCAAGAGTGGAATATCAGTATACATACTACTAGAATGGTCGATTAGAATAGTAACTTGCACCAATGAAGCTTAGGGCAATCCTCTTTTTTCTGTATTTAAGCATTAGTTCTTACGCACAGGAACAGGAAAAGTCAAAATTCAACTGGAGCGCTTACATCGATATATATTATCAATACGATTTCAACAAGCCATCCAATAACAATCGCCCCTCATTTGTATACAGCCATAACCGCCATAATGAGTTCAATCTAAATCTTGGCTATTTAAAGGCTGGATATGCCGATAGTAATGTAAGAGCCAATCTTGCCCTGGCTGCAGGCACCTATATGAATGCCAATTACGCATCGGAGCCCGACCTTTTACGCAATATATTTGAGGCGAATGCCGGCATTCGCCTTGGCAGGAAAAACAACCTATGGCTCGATGCCGGTATTTTCAGTTCTCATATCGGATTCGAAACTGCTATCAGCAAAGATTGCTGGACGATGACCCGAAGCATGATGGCTGATAATTCGCCGTATTACGAAGCGGGCGCCCGCTTAACCTATACTACTAATAATGGGCGCTTGCTGATTAGCCTGCTCGCCCTCAACGGATGGCAACGCATCAAACGCCTGAACGGAAATTCCCTTATCAGTTGGGGCTCACAATTTCAATACAAACCAAACAGCCGGGTACTAATTAACTATAGCAATTTTATTGGAACCGATAAGCCCGATAGCGCCCGGCAAATGCGCTACTTTCACAACGTTTATAGCAGCATGGAGCTATCCGACAGGTTGAGTGTTTTGATTGGCTTCGATATAGGCCAGGAAAAAAGATTAGGCAGCGTCGGGTATGATACCTGGTTTACACCTGTAGGGATTGTAAAATATAAAGCAACCAATTTATTTAGCATAAGCGGACGAGTTGAACATTACAACGATCGAAGTGAAGTGATTATCGCCAGCAATACACAAAACGGATTTCAAACAAACTCCTATTCCCTTACTCTTCACTACCTGGTACGTGAAAACGCCATGTTGCGGGTGGAAGCAAGAAGTTTTAAAAGTAAAGACAAGGTATTTGAGAAAAACAATATACCTGCCAACTCCAACTATCTGATAGCATGCTCGCTTGCCATCAATCTTTAGCGCAGTATAAAAATCCCGTTGTACACCGGGATTTTTATACTGCGCTAGAATTCTATGCTATTTTTTTTCTTCAAACTTGTCAACCACCAATCGCACCTTCATGTCGGGTCGCTCGGCGATTTCGGCCATAAAACTAATCTTTCCATCTTTTCCTTCTATACTGATGGTTAAATTAACAGTCTGCCCCTGCGGATCGGTAACAGCAGCTTTCAAAACGGTTTTACCTTCCTTAAACGGAGTTTTCCATTCGCAGGTAATGGAACTGATGCTTCCCTGCATCGTAGTATTGGGGCCCGCCTGTATGAATATTTCTTTGTTGTCGAACTCTACCGTGGAAGTTTCGTCTACGCTTCGCTGGAGTTCGCCATTGACGTCGAGATACTCGGTTTTGGAAGAACTAACGATTGATTTTTTTTCGCATTGCGCCAAAGCAATTAAAGAACCTGTGCCTGCCAGCAGCAGGGTTAGAAAGAATTTTTTCATGCTATACTTTTTAAAAATGAAAGAATCACCAAATCTACCCGCCCTAAGGTTTGCTGCACAGACGGAATAGACAAATGGCAAAAATTCATTAATTAACGGCTTTAGCGTGCTTTTTTCGCAAACAAAGAGCCGATGGCTAGATAACTGCAAGGTCGCCTTCGTTGCTTTCCCCCATTAACCCGGCCGTTCCAGTCAATTCATTATTGTATTTATTCAGTTCATTCAATCCGGCTGATCTTTCGGCTAAGCGGCGCTGTAGTATTGTGTAACTTTTCAAACCTTATCATTATGATCAAAAAAATCTTGCTTCTCCCATTATTAATGGGAATTTTCCTGCTTGCCTGTTCAAAAAGTGAACAGGGATCCGAAAACAACAATGGACATAACAGCAATATCGAACCAGGTATTGCCAAGGGGCGTGTGCTCGATGGCAGGGGTAACCCAATTGCCGGGGCGAGAGTTTACGTCGACAACACCGTTTATTTCAATTCAGGTATCAGCACCACGAGCGACGCAAATGGATATTATCGCGTGCAGGTGCCGGCGGGCTCGTGGAGAGTATATGCCCGAATAAGCGTAACGTACAACGGGAAAACGTTCGATAAAATCGATTTGCATCCCGATAACGCCAACAGCTTTTCAGGACCCGATGGAACGATTTGTAATTTCAAATGGAAATTAACTGGCGAGAAACCTCTTCCGCTCGGAGGTTATTATGGAGGATCGGTCAATTTATACAACGATCCCAACAGCGACCTCTACGATGTGGAGAATATTGAATTCACATTTACACCGGCAGCACCATTAATTGATGGAAGTTCCGGTGAAGTGATCAAAGCAAAAAGCGGGCTGCCCCTTACTCCCCTATTCAAGAAAATAGAAGACCTTCCTATTGGAAGATATACTGTAACCGCCAGGCACCTTCCCAGCGGTAAAACCATCAAGCTCGCACACAACGACAATCAATTTCAGTATGCTTCCTCCATTACAATCGATTTTGAGCCGGAGCTGAATTTCTGCTCCCGTTGCGTAACCATTCTTTATAACGAAAAATAGCAGGCCTTTACCCAATCTTCAAGTTATGAAACGGAGTTATCAATTTTCAATCGTTGGGCGCACATCCAAGGCAGGCGCATATAGCTTTTTCTTCCTGTTATTCGTCCTCTTTTCGTGTAAAAAAAGCAAGGACGGAAGCGTTGACGAAAAGCCCAGGCCTATTGTTCGTCTCGATTATATCGAAGTAGAAGAACATGCAACCGGTGGTCACCTGTACCTATACGGCAGTTTTGGCGACAGTTCCTCCACCAGCAAAATAAAAATCAACGACAGTTGGCTCAGCACCGATCCAACAACGCTCAATGGTCATATTATAAGCTGGAAAACCAATCTTATCAAATGCGCCATTCAAACAGCTACCAGCGCTATCGGTCATGGAAAAATATCGGTTTACAATGGTGGTGGTAAATCATCGGAACGAATCCTCAATGTTTGGGAAGGTGATATCATTTTTACCCGTCCCGATGCAGGCAGTATAAAAAGAGAAATTCGGTTTCATGTTTACCTGAGGGCCGATGCCAACACACATCCCGCGATTTCTTACCTGTTTACCCCGCAAAGCAGTTTTGCCTCCACTTCCAAAGCACATTACTCGGTTGGCGGGCAGGGCAGCTCCACCTACAACGATGGCAGTTGCCTCGTGAGTATGACGGCCAGCCTTTCAACAGCATCGGGTACTATCCCGATTCGAATCCCGTTTAAAAATTCAACAGGTATTCCGGAATACTTTCAATGCAAAATGCGTTTCAAGAACGGAAAATTTGAAATAAAAGACCTGGATGTGTGGAAAAAAGATGTTAGTACCCGAACAATCTTGGTGCAATCCTGTCCCGGAAGCAGCACCAGCAATTTCTCTTATAGCCTGCCCACCTTGCACTCGGGCCTGAAGGACTTCGAGCTTGAATTTGAACCCAATACCAAAATCATTAAGGCCGGGCAAAAAACAGCGCAGGGCAGTACCGAAATGGGCTTGATCTGGAACAATGGACAGGTGCCCCAATACGGCTGCAGCATCAAATGGGATCGAATGATTCCCAGGTATCCTTCTTAAATAGTTTCATACCAAAAAAATCTGGACCAGGGCTCAGGCATGCCCTGGTTCTTAACTTTATGGTCATTGCTTTCATTTTTTTTTGACCGGATGCAACATCGATTTCAGAGCCTTGTCTCTATAATAACTGAATAAAAAACACCAACATTTTGGAGCTGACTGCAACCATAGCCCGGGATGAATTGGTAGAGCGCTGCAAACAGGGGCATGCACCTAGTTACCAGGAGCTTTACCAGCGATATTCAAAAGCCATGTACAATACCAGTTTGCGTATTGTAAACAACAGTACCGACGCAGAAGATGTGCTGCAGGAGGCTTTTGTGGACGCATTTCGATCGCTGAACGATTTTCATTACCGCTCCACCTTCGGGGCCTGGTTAAAGAAAATCGTGATCAATAAATCGATCAATGTACTTCGGAAAAGAAAGGTAAACCTCGTTGAAATCGACGACTCCAAAGCCGGGGAACTACCGAGCGAAGCGGGGATTGATGAAAATGAGATCGCCTACCAGGTACAACAAGTGAAGAAAGCGATTGAAAAGTTACCTGATGGATACCGAACCGTGCTGAGCTTATACCTACTGGAAGGATACGACCAGGAAGAGATATCGGAGATCATTGGAATTTCTCACAACACGGTGCGTACGCAATACGTCCGGGCCAAACAAAAACTACTCACCATAATAAAAGAAGGAGGGTATTTATGAGCACTAGATTAGATGATTTTATCCGCAACCACCGCGACGAATTCGACAGCGATGTTCCGCCACCGGAGGTTTGGAACAAAATCAGCGATCGCGTCATCGGCAATCCCATGAATGGAAAAGCAAAGGTCGTTTCGATATCGTGGATACGCTGGAGTGCCGCAGCCGCCCTGCTTGTTTTAGCAACCGCCCTTGCAATTTACCTGTTCAACGGGCAAAAGCCGGCATCGGACCCGGGCCTTGCTCAATCGGATCCGAAAACGAACAGTGCAATCGAAAAAGATCCGCTCAGCGATATCGATCCGGCTTATGCAAAAGAGCTGTATCATTTTACACAACTCATCGAATTGAAACAAGGCGAACTAAAACAAATCGAAAAAGACAACCCTCAATTGTACCAGCAATTTGTAGGAGAAATCAATAAGTTGGACAGTTCCTACAATGCACTTAAACAAGAATTACCCGCCAATCCCAATCGCGAGCAGCTTTTGGAGGCAATGATCCGCAACCTGCAAATACAAATGGACCTGCTTAACCAGCAATTACAGGTTATTCAACAAATCAAACAATCCAAAAACAAAAAAAATGAAAGCAACTCTAAGAGCATATAGTGTACTTTTCCTGGCGCTTGCATTCGCCACAGCAAAAGCAGGAGATGATGACCTGAAAGTGGAGAAGAAGAAAACTTATTCAAAAACTTATTCGGTAAGCAACAGTGAGCGCGTGAGTTTTGATAACCGCTTTGGCGAAGTGAAAATAAATACCTGGGATAAAAATGAAGTGAAAGTAGATGTTACCATGATTGGCAAGGCCAATACAGAAGATGTGGCCCAGGAAGTACTCGACCGTATCAGTATCGAAGACGGTAAAAACAGTTCGGGTGTTTATTTCAAAACAAAAATTGCTGATAATAAAAACTGGCCCAGGGGCGAAAAATACAACAACACCGGCTTCTCCATTAACTATGTTATTTATATGCCTTCGCGCAACCCCTTAACTGTAGAGAACGAATTTGGAAAAACGATCATCCCCGATTACAGCGGTGAAATAACAGTGAACCAAAAATTCGGGACATTAACAGCCGGCAAACTCGGCAATGTAAAAAAGATTCATGTAGAATTCAGCGGCGGTACCACTATCGAAAGTATTAACGGAGGTGAATTGGATATTCGCTTTTCGCGCAGTCAAATCAATAAACTGGAAGGAAAAGTGAAAGCACATTTCGAGCACAACGGAGGCACTAAAATCGGCATAGACAATAGCCTCACCGAACTCAACATAAAAAATAATTTCACTCAATTGTATATTGATGCCGCCAAGAACCTTTCGGCCAGTTTCGATGTACATACCAATTTTTCAGAGCTGGAGAACAAATCCAGTTTCTCGATCAAAAAAGAAGATGAGGATGAAGATCGTCGCGGCCCTAAATTCGACCACGACTATTCGGGCAAATGCGGCTCTGGAAATATTCCAATCAAAATCAAATCGGAATTCGGCGAGGTAACCCTTGGTCACGATTTGCCTTTCGATGTTAACGAGAAAGAAAAGAAAAAAGATAAAAAGAAAGTAAGGACCGTGTAAAACAAAAATTACTCGAAAGCTGCAGTCAGCTGAGTCGAGACTCACTGTAACGGGGTGCCTTCGCAAGAAGTGCGGCCCCGTTCTTTTTTTAGGCATTTTGGCTCAATAAAAATCAATCCCGCTCCTTCCGGCCTCGTCGGCCAGTTATCCGCTTCCGGTACTATCATTTTCTTCGTTTGCCGCAACTATATTACATTCGTAACAAACAAACATCATGAAAAGAATCGCCTGCCTCGTTCTCTCCGTTGGAATAGCCTCTTGTGTTTTGGCACAAACGGATAAACCCAAGAAAATGGAGGAACAAATCCGGCAGTATTGGTTTGTAATGTTATTGAAAGGACCGAATAGAACCCAGGATTCGGCAACCGCCGCAAAAATCCAGGAAGCACATCTCGCCAATATCAACCGTCTCTACAACGAAGGAAAAATAAAGGTAGCCGGGCCTTTTGGCCGGAACGATAAATGGCTGGGCATTTTTATTTTTGATTGCCCCACAAAAGAGGAAGTAGAAAAGCTTCTGCAAAGCGATTTGGCCATTTCTTCGGGAAGGCTTTCGTACGAAATTCAGGCCTGGTATACTGCGCCCACCGGCAGCTTTACGCCGGGGATACCAAAAGAAAAGTACTAATCGGCCAGCAACTCTTTGCCACAAACAGGTTGGAGACAATCTTCTTGCTGCATAGACATCTCTTAAACACGGCAAAAGAAAACAGCTTTTATATTAAAGAAATTCAACTAGTGTCGAAAAAAGAATTGTACCTTGAAGGCCAATAGGCGGTGCTTTAAGTCCGCATTGCTCGCCATGATGCCTGCCAAACATCCCTATTCGGTTAAGGAAATGCTACGAAATTTTTTTTCGATAGTGGCAGGCGTATTAACCAATTTTGCAGTTTTAATCAGCCTGGTATCTTTCCTTTTATTTAGCGAAATTTTGAGTTGGAGCGATACATCAAATGAAGCTGATGAACTGTCGTCCGCATATATCTCGTTCGCACTCGCCCTTATTATTGCCTCCATTGCCGGGACTTATATAACAGCCAAAATTTCAACGCGGCAACACTGGCTGCATATCAGTATCACTACCATTATTATTTTGCTGATTTTTTATTTGGGTAGGGAATTCAGTTTTGGTTTTTCAGAAAATAGCCGCATACTTTTTTTAGTAGTTATTTTGCCCGCCGCTCTTTTTGGAGGCTATCGCGGAATCAGGAGCAAAACAAAATTGCTGGAATAGTCCATTATTCCTAACACAACCAAAATAAAAAATCCCGGAACGATATCCTGTATTGTATCGTTCCGGGACTTGCTCCCAGTTTATACTATGCTGGCTTTGCCCGGATTACTTTCTTGTTTTGTTCCCCGATTGTTCTATTTCTTTAATGATTTCCACTACGTCGACAGGCTGCGAAAAATCGCCTAGTAACCATTTACAGAAATAATCGCCCTGCATCCAGAAGAAGTATTCCGTCATATCCCCGTATCCATGTCGCTGGCCGGGTAAGATCACCAAATCAAAACGCTTATTGGCCCTGATAAGGGCATTGGCCATACGAATGGTATTGGCAGGGTGAACGTTGTTATCGATGTCGCCGTGCGAAAGCATTAGTCTTCCCTTAAGGTTTTTTGCCAATTCCGAGTTACGCTCGATGCTGTACGCAAAACTTGTATCTTTTTTCTCGTTGATTATCTCGCGCACCCCGTGATGTTTTTCGCTCCACCAGCGATTGTAGATATTGTTTTCATGATTGCCTGCCGAAGAAACAGCAACTTTGAAAAATTCCGGGTAAACCAACATGGCTGCAGTACTCATAAATCCTCCACCCGAATGCCCCTGGATACCCACGCGATTGATATCAATAAAGGAATAACGATCCGCCAATTGCTCGATGGCTGCTTTCTTATCAGCCAATCCGTAATCGCGTAGGTTGCCATAACCATAATTGTGATACCACTTGCTGCGGCCCGGATGTCCGCCTCTATTTCCTACTGTAATAACAATGAAGCCGAATTGTGCGAGGCGATCCGTTCTATCCATACCACGGCTAAACGACTTATTAACCGCTTCGGTTTGCGGGCCGGGGTAAACGTATTCAATGATCGGGTATTTTTTTGTTGAATCGAAGTCGAAAGGCTTGTACATTACCCCATATAAATCGGTAATACCATCGTCGGCTTTTACTTTAAAGGGCTGTGGAAATTTATATCCCGCCTCAAACAACCTGCTAAGATCGGCTGTTTCGAGATCCATGATCTTTCTTCCGTTGTTATCGAACAGCACCGAGCGCGGCACGGTGTTTACTCTCGAAAAATTATCGATGAAGTATTTCGCGTCATCGTCCATATTGCTGTTATGATCAAAATCGCCCGGGTTCAGCAATTTCAATCCCGATCCATCAAAGTTTACACGGTACAAATGAAGATAATAAGGGTCTTCTCCCGGCTCCTTTGCATTTGCAGTAAAATAGAGAACACGGTTCTTTTCATCTATCTCTTCAATCGATTCGCAATGGAAGGGGCCGGAGGTAATCGCATTCTTTAGTTTTCCCTCGCCGTCGTACAAATAAAAATGTCCCCATCCGTCGCGCTCGCTCCAATGTATTATTTCCTTTCCATCGTTTACCAAGCCGGGAGGCCTTGTTTCCACATAGGTATTCATTCTTTCCTCGATCAATACCTTTGGTTCACCACTCTTCACATCTACCGCGCAGATATCAATTCTTTTCAGATCACGGCTGGTTCGGGTAACATAGAAGCGATCGGCGCTGCCGAGCCAAACCGATGGACGGAAATCGTCGTCTCTTTCCCTTTGCAGGATAGGTCTTGATGAAACAGAAATCTCCTGGTCCTTGAACAGGGCCGTGTTGATTTTCTTAAATGTTTTCGCCGAAAAATCGAACAGCAGCAGTTCGCGAACAGGCGCTTCTGCTTCGCCCGGCATGTGATATTTATAGGTTTCTAATGTAGGACGTGGCTCCGCAACGCTGTTCAATACCCAAAGATCTTTCACCCTCCGCATATCGGAGCGGATAAAAGTAAAATGCTTTGAATCGGGCGACCACAATACAAACGCAGGCTTGCGCTTGTTTTTATTTTTTTCCTTATCAACATTCGTCTCGCCAAATGAATCGCCTCCGTAGGAATAATACTCGATACCATCGGTGGTAAGCTTTGTTTCTACAATAGTGCTATCGTCTTCATTTTTCAGCGCCTTCGAATAGTTCGCGCTATCCATCCAATAGAGATTGTAATTCTTTGAGAAGATTACAAATTTTTTATCGGGCGAAATAGCAGCCCAATTGGGTCTTTGCTTGGGTTTTTCGTAATCTTTTAACTCGGTAAGAACCCCGGTAAGGAGATTGTATTCGAAGTAGAAAGTCTTTTTCTCCTTAGTCGTTGTCGGCGGTTTTTTAGTAGAGTCTTTCTTTTCGATCTCTTCTGTACTTTTTATTTCGAACTGAATCGTGTTTTCATCTTTTATAAATTTCAGGTTCTCGATACCCAGGTGTTGTGCATCAAAAGGATCTTTTACCTGCGCGGTTATCAATGCAGCCAGTTTTGCATTGTCGAATAGCTCCTGTTTACTTGCCCTGGCCGGGTCAACGATATACCATTTTTTGCCGGCCGGCGTTTCGTACATATACCAGAAACGATCCGATTTTTTTAACCAATGCGGATCTACGATAGTGGAAAAAACAAGCTTCTCCAGCTTTTTGGGAGAAAAGCGCGCCGCTAACGCATAATTACCTTTAGTAACCGAATTGGTTTGGGCAATAATGGCGGGATGTACAATAACGAAGAAAATGAAAAAGACGAGGGATCTTCTCATGTGCAGTTAGTTTTATTCCGAAAAATAACAATTCGGAACAAACACATGAAATTAAAATGATGATTGGTATAAGAGTATTATCTATCGACTTCCGAAAAGCTGGGTCCAATAGCTTCCCTCGCGCCCCGCTCCCATTTCTTTAAACGAAGGATTCATTATGTTTTTACAATGCCCTTCGCTGGCGAGCCAACCTGCAATTACTGCTTCTTCGCTTGCATAGCCTTTGGCAATATTTTCACCATATGTTTTCCAGTTATATCCTGCGGCAACGATACGTTCGCCGGGAGAGGAACCATTTGCACCGGTATGACTGAAATAATTTTTCTGAAACATATCCTTGCTGTGATTGTATGCAGCTGCTGCCAACTGATCGCTCCAGCTAATTGCAGCAACAGGCGGCATAGTGGTGGATCCGCAAGTACAGCCAGCAGCACGAACGCTGTTTATGCGCTGCAGCATTACATCTTTTTGAACATTAAACGAATTGGAATTAACGGGTGGATCTTGTTTTGGAACAGTAACATCACCCTTACGGCAGGAATAAAGAAAAATAAAAAACAGGGAAATAGCAACAACAAGAAATTTGGTTTTCATAGCAGGATTTGATTTGCCTTAAACCGGCAACAATCCTGCCAATTCCTTCAAATAACCCTCCATTTCAAACTGGTATTGTTGAGCAATTGCCCGGGCTTCTTTGGCAAAATCTTCTTTTTCAGAAGCATAGATAATTGCACGGCTTACGTTAACAAGAAGGCCCACATCATTTTTAAGCATTGCCTTTTCTGATATCTCTTTAAGACTTCCGCCCTGGGCGCCTACCCCCGGCACCAGGTAGAAATGATCAGGGGCAAGTTTCCTGATATTGATGAATTCGTCGCTTTGGGTAGCGCCAACAACAAACATCAAGCAGGAGGAATTCCCCCAGTTGGAAACAGTTGTCAATACTTTCTCATAAAGAAATTGCTCGCCCGCTTTCTGCAATTCAAAATCTCCCGCTCCTTTATTCGAAGTCAAACCCAGTACAATCGCCCATTTTCCTTCGTATTCCAAAAACGGTCGCACGCTGTCTTCGCCCATATAGGGCGCAACTGTTATCGCATCGAAAGGCATTGCTTCAAAAAAAGCCTTTGCATATTGAGTGGAAGTATTGCCAATATCACCCCTTTTTGCATCAGCAATTTTGAAATGATCGTTGCCGATATACTTAACCGTTTTCTCCATCGATTCCCAGCCTTTCAATCCCATTGCCTCATAAAATGCTGTATTGATTTTATAACTGACGCACAAATCACGTGTAGCATCGATAATTTGCCTGTTGAATTCGAAAACGGGATCCTTACCATTTAACAGGTGTTGAGGAATTTTAGTGATGTCTGTATCGAGCCCTACACAGAGATAACTTCTTTTCTTACGAATCTGTTGAATAAGTTCAGCTCTTGTCATGCCGCGAAGATAGGTAATTGGCGAAAAGGCAAGGTCGGAGGTTGAAGGTCGAAAGGTTTAAGGGTTCAAGGGTTCAAGGGTTCAAGAGTTTAAGAGTTTCAGGGTTTCAGGTTTAAAGGTTGCTGAAGTTCTAAATCGCTGATGAAATCAGCAGAACCTTAAACTTTTAAACTCTTAAACCCTTGAACCCTCGAACTCCGTCACCAACATCACAACAAACCCCTCAACACCTGCCCAAAGTGCCATATTTCCTCAAAGCTATTGTATAAGGGAACAGGGGCCAGGCGAATTACATTGGGTTCCCGCCAATCCACGATGATACCTTCTTTCATTAGTGCATCATATATCTCCCTTCCTTTCTCGAGCATCAACATAGAAACCTGGCATCCTCTTTCGTCTTCCTTACGCGGTGTAATAAATTCAATTGTTTTTCGGGAAGAAGAATGGTTGATTTCGTCGAGGACAAACCACAAATAGTTATTAAGCAATTTTCTTTTTTTATGCAACCGTTCCATCCCTGCTTTTTCGAAGATATCGAGCGAAGCTTTGTGCGACGCGTACAACAACAACGAGGGCGTACTCAGTTGCCAGCCTTCCGCGCTTTCGATAGGTTTGAATCCCTTCTCCATTTTAAAACGGGTTGCCTTATCGTAGCCCCACCACCCGGCAAAACGGGGAATAGAAGCATCCTTATGATAACGTTCATGTATAAAAACTCCTCCGATGGCGCCAGGCCCTGAATTAAGGTATTTATAATTGCACCAGCAGGCAAAATCAACATTCCAGTGGTGCAGATGAAGGGGAATATTACCCGCTGCATGCGCAAGATCAAAACCGATATATATACCTGCTTTTTTTGCAGCCACAGCAATGGCCCTCATATCGAAAACCTGGCCAGTATAATAATTCAATCCTCCCCAGAAAACCAATGCAAGCTCATCCTTATTTGCTTCTATTGCTGAAATGATATCTTCGGTTCGAATAGTATGTTCTCCCGGGCGCGGGGCGATTTCGATGATTACTTCCTCCGGATTAAACCCGTAATGTTTAACATGCGTTTCAAACATGTATTGATCGCTGGGGAAAGCCTTGGCTTCGCAGAGAATTTTTCGCTTATTCCCAACGGGCCGGTAAAAACTTACCATCATCAGGTGAAGATTCACCGTAAGCTGATTCATTACCGATATCTCCTGCGGTTTCGCGCCCACTATAACGGATAAGGGCCCGGTAAGTAAATCGTGGTATTGCAACCAGGGCTTTTCTCCCATAAAAAAACCTTCGACTCCATAGCTGGCCCATTGCTGCAAAATTTCGTCAATTGCCCTTGCCGTGGATTTTGGCTGAAGCCCCAGGGAGTTGCCGAGAAAATAAATATGTTGCCGACCATCCACCACCGGAATTATAAATTCTTCCCGGAAATGGCCCAGCTCGTCGTTGAAATCCATTTGCTGCGCGAATGAAACAGTATTTTCAAATTTCATATTCAATCAATTCATTTTTGATGTTCTTTCGTCAATAACAGCACGCGTCACTTCAACTGCTCACAAGAAACTAAAGATAGGGATTTGTGGGATCGGCTAACAGTTTTCTGCCAGCCGGAACGATCGCCACGGTTTTGCCAGTTCATACAAGTTTTGTTGCAACTCAGTCACCATTGAATTGATAATGGTCAATGGCTAAACTTATTTTGGTTTATTGTTAGAAAAAAATATCATCAATAAAAGAGCAAACATGAAGCGTTTTTGTTACGGTATGCTGGTTTTGTTACTGGTTAACTCCTGTAAAAAAGAGAAGAATGGGGACTCGCAAAACCCGCCCAGCGGTGGAAGCGGATCGATTGCTATTACAGCCGCAGGAGCACCCATTGCAAACGCCGTGCAGGTGAAGATTGGTCCTGCAGGCGGCACTATTCATAGCAGCGATGGAAAAATAAGTTTTTCGATACCCGCCGGCGCACTCGACAACGAACAAAATATTTCCCTGCAGGCTATAGAAAACAAAGCGCCCATGGGGATGAAGAACAAAGCATACAGGTTCCAGCCACATGGGCTGGTATTCAAGAAACCGGCAAAACTAATTCTTCATTACGATGAAAACGATATTGCGGGCTCGCTTCCGCAATTGGTGAACCTGGCCACACAAAACGCAAAGGGCCAATGGACCCGCGTTGGCAATTCTACTGTAGATGAAACAAGCCGCACAATCAGTGCCAGTATACATCATTTCAGCGACTATGCGTTTTACGAATCGTTTACGATGAAAGATTCGAAAACAGGCTCCGATACTTCCGTTATCAAAGTTCGGTCGGGCGAAACAATAAAACTCAACGTTGTTTTTATTGAAGAAGTAGCCATGAACGATAGCCTGTTCCTGCCCATTCCTATGCCTGCAAGTGGTTATGTGCGCGAATGGTCGCTCAATGGCCACGCTTCGCCACATCCCGATCTCAACCTGGGTGGTCTTACTGGTCAGCAAGGTTATACCAATGCGGAACGCGACTATGTGGCGCCGCTAAAAGCTCCCAATCCCAACAGTATTGCTGCAAGCGCAAAGCTGGATTTAGGTAGAAAAGGAATACTTTTTTTGATCAGAAATATACAGGTGATTGATATAAACAAACTGACGCTTAATGGCAAAAACTATGACAAAGCGCAGCCCAGTGCCATGTTTTTGAACAATGGCACCTGGTTAAACCTCGGTCTTGTTGAAACGATCAACGCAACCAAAAGCGCCGGGGTAACGGTAACCATCGAGGGAATTGCTTCGGCCGATCCGGGTATCTATAGTTTTTCTGCTTCCGAAAAAGTAAACATTCTTGCCCACGATGAGTTCGGGAATCACTGGAGCAGCAAGAAGCGAAATCCTTTAACCGGGCAAATAAGTTATAGTGGCAATGTGGAAGTGTACGTTTCCGGCAACGGGTCTGCCCGGCAGGTTTTTGCCCGCATTACCGGTTCCCTGTTTGGTTCCGACGGTACGGTTGAGGGAACCAGCATCAACGCTGTGTTAGATGTTAGTGGTCCTGTATTCTGACAATATTAATAGTCAGGAACCCGCAAAAGTGGCGGGTTCCTGATTCGATCTTTCCTGTAGATTGGCGTTACAAGTTCGAATTATAATTCAGCAAGCGACAACTATAGCTACAGCTATCCTAAACTGTGCCGGTTTTACCACCGTCCACCGGTATACTCACTCCATTTACAAAGGACGCTGCCGGCGACGCCAGAAATGCAATTACAGCAGCGATCTCGGAAGCATCGCCAAATCTTTTCATTGGAATACTCTCCATCATTTCCCTTTCGATAACTTCTTTTGCAACTCCCCTCCTTCCGGCATTCGTATCTATAAGGCTTCTCAATCGTTGTGTATCGGTATAACCGGGCAATACACTGTTCACGGTAATATTAAATTGTGCAAGTTCATTTGCCATTGTTTTTGCCCAGGAAGCAACCGCTGCACGAATAGTATTGGAAACGCCCAGGTTTGCCAGCGGGGTTTTAACGGAAGTAGAAATGATATTGATAATTCTTCCGAATCCTGCCTGCTTCATACCCGGGACCACCGCCTGTGTTAGGTGATGATTGTTTACAAGATGTTGCTGAAATGCGTTGGTAAATTCCTCTTCGGCTGCGTCGATGATGGGCCCGGCCTTCGGTCCCCCGGTATTGTTAATGAGAATATGAATAGTTTTTGAAGAGACAATTTGCCGTACAGTTTTTTTTACCATTTCCGTGTCAGAAAAATCAACCGCATAATATTCATGGCGCTGGCCTGAAGCCTGGTCAAGATCTTGCATAACTTGTTGGAGCGACTGTTCATTTCTTGCCAGCAATGTACAGGAGGCTCCGAGTTGGGCAAGTTCTTTTGCGGCAGCCCGCCCAATGCCCTGTGTACTTCCACAAACAATTGCATTTTTGCCCTGTAGAGATATATTCATATTAGCATTTTTCGACGCAGCGATGAACTGTTTCTATTAGTTAAAAAGATCGGGATAGTCTGTAATAATACCGTCCACACCCATTGAACGGAGTTTTTCGATGTTTGATTTATCGTTTACCGTCCAGGGAATAATCCTGATTTTTAAATCGTGGCATTTCTTAACAAGTTCACCATTCACTAACGAGTAATGCGGGCTGTAGATAGTCGGATGAAACCCGAGTGCTTTTATCTGTTCTTCGAAAGATTTCCGATCATAGTCTTCCACGAGGGCGGCTGTCATTATCCCGGGATGATCACGATGCAGTATGCGAAGGGTTCTGTAGTCGAAGGATTGAATAATAACGCGGGAAGAAAGTTTTTTGTCTTCTATTTGTTTCACCAGCAACTCTACAAATTCTTCCGGGGCCGGATGATACAGGCCGTCTGTTGCGGGCATCAGCTTTGTTTCGATATTATAGAAAAGTTTCTTTCCGTTTTTCAAACGACAATAAGCTTCTACATCGTCGAACACATCTGCTAACAGGGGTTTTACCGCTTTGATCTTTTCCTGCCGCGGAAAACGGGGATGCGGGCGCAGTCCTACATCGAAACGCATCACCTCTTCATACCGCATTTTATAAATATTCAGTTGCTTTTCTTCTTCGGCGCTTACAAGTTCACCACCAGGTTTGGTACTTATTTCGTGCGAAAAAAACGGTTCGTGTGAAAGAATTACCTTTTTATCGGCAGTAATAACCGCATCCATTTCAAGTGTGGTAACGCCGAGATCAACAGCTTTCAGCATAGCCGGAATGGTATTCTCGGGCATTAACCCGCGGCAACCCCGATGACCTTCCTTATCGAATTCGGGTAACATCACCTGTGTTTTTTTAGATGCGTGGCAAGCGATTACAAACGCCATCACCAGGCCAAATTCTACCCAATCCTGTATACGCTTCATGTTGCAAGGTTAAATGGTAATTTTCTTAAAAGGCCTGTTCAGGAATTAAATAATTGTGAACTGCGGGCTTTCATTTCGCCGGAAATTTTCTTTGCATCTTCGTCTCCCTGCGCGAGCTTCTCGATAATGTGCTCATAACTTGTTTCATCACGGTTTTGACTCAACTTGAATACATTTTCGATTTGCTGAACTTCTATTTCAAACGCCACGATGCTTTTCATAAGTTTTGTACGATAGTCTTCCGGCAAGTTGCTGAATACTGTCGGAGAATGCGGATTGTTATTTTCATAATAGGCAGATAGCCGCTGCAGGGCATCTTCTAACCCTTTTTCATCGAGAAAGCGAATCTCGCCTCTTGCATGCACCGTCATATAATTCCAGGTGCTTGCCTGGTGGGGATGGTGATACCAGGAAGCGCTGACATAAGTATGGGGGCCGGTAAACAACACAAGGACATTCGGATTATTTTCAAAAGCTTTCTGGTGATCCTGCTTCCGCATCATGTGACCGATCAATATCAACTTATCGTTCCTTGTTTCAAACAGCAGGGGAATTTGAGTGGCATAAGACCTGTTATTATCGCAACCAATAAGGGTAGCAAAAGGGTGTTTCTTCATAAACTCCAGCACCACCGACTGGTCATATTCTTTGAAGTAAGGAAGGTTGTACATGGATTGAATGTGATAATGAGATAATGTGGCAATTGGCCAATTGGCTAAATATCGAATTGGCTAATTAGCATCTCAGACCATTACTTCCAAAACCTTTGTAGCTTCCATATTGGCATTGCGCATAGCAATACTGCGTACAGCGGCATTGGCAAATTCTGAAAAAGCCTGCTTCGTGATTTCATCTTTACTTACCATTACGGGTTCGCCTTCATCGCCTCCTTCCCGTATACTTTGTACCAATGGAATTTGCCCCAGGAAAGGAATTTCGTATTCTTCAGCCAGTTTCTTTCCGCCCTCTTTACCGAAGATGTAATACTTGTTATTGGGAAGTTCGGCCGGCGTAAAATAGCTCATGTTTTCTACCAGTCCGATAATGGGAACTCTTATTTGCGCCTGGCCAAACATTGCAATTGCTTTTTTGGCATCGGCAAGCGCCACATCCTGCGGGGTGGTTACCACCACTACGCCCGTAACGGGCACTGTTTGCACAAGCGTTAAATGAATATCTCCGGTACCGGGCGGCATATCGATTACGAGATAGTCCAACTCATCCCAATACACTTCGGTTACAAATTGCCGAATGGCGCTGCTCGCCATGGGTCCGCGCCAAACAATAGCACTTTTTTCATCCACCAGCAATCCGATACTCATCAATTTGATACCATATTTTTCCAGGGGAACAATCATTCCTTTTTCACCACCGGTATCCATCATCATGGGCCGCTGATCGCGCACACCAAACATAATAGGTACACTGGGCCCGTAAATATCCGCGTCCATCAACCCTACCTTGGCTCCGCTTTTAGCGAGTGCAATGGCAAGATTTGCTGAAACGGTGCTTTTGCCCACACCTCCCTTGCCACTTACTACGGCAATGATATTTTTTACATTTGGCAACAACGCTTTTCCATCCTTTCTATTTGTGCTGGTATTGGCGGTAAAATTCACTTTCACCTCGGCTTCTGCATTTACAAACTGCTTTATAGCTTTTACACAGTCGTTTCTCATTTTATCTTTTAAAGGGCAAGCCGGTGTAGTAAGCACTACCGTAAATGAAATGTTTTTGCCATCTATAGCAATATCCTTAACCATATCAAGGGTTACAAGATCTTTACCTAAGTCGGGTTCCTGCACGTGCCTAAGCGCTTCTAAAATCAATTCCTTTGTCATGTATGCAACGATTTTGTTAAAAAGATTTTTCAGTTGCAAAATTAACCATTGGCCCGGTTATTTTGTTGAAACTATTTAACAGTTGTCAGTATATTTGGACACGATGAAGAAACCTCTACTTTTTACCTTTTTACTGGCCCTTGCCATCCCTTTTTCGGGCCAGGCGCAATTCGAAAAATTGAAGGATTCGGTGGTTCAGTTGTTTGGCGTGGTTATGACTGCTGATAGTTTGATGGGCATTCCCTCCGTAACTGTAAAAGTATATGGACGCAACCAGGGCACAATCACCAATGAGCAAGGGGTTTTTTCCATTGTAGTACTTAAGGGAGATAAGCTGGAATTCAGTTCTATTGGTTTTAAACCAAAACTAATTGAAATACCGCGAAGCCTCGAAGGAAACCAGCACAGCATTATTCAATTAATGGTAAAGGACACTGTTTATTTACCGGCAACAATTATCCGGCCCCGGCCTACGCGCGAACAATTTGAAAGAGATTTTCTTGCCATTAATATTCCCGACGACGAATACGAAATAGCCCGAAAAAATACCGAGGAAGGAAAGAGGCGGATTCTCGCCCGCTCACTGCCATCGGATGGAAGGGAAGCCGGAAATATATTGCTGCGTAATCATGCCAATCGCCATTATTACTACGGCCAGGCACCGCCCCAGAATATTTTCAACCCCTTTGCCTGGAACGAGTTTATCAAAGCCTGGAAGCGGGGGGATTTTAAAAATAAGTGATCATCGCTGCACGCTTTGGCAAGAGGCAGGCTTATTATTGACTGGGCTGTAAATTTTCTGTTACAACAAAAAATGTGTTTCCCCTTTGTGTTAATGAACGTCCTTCCCGTTAATAATATCAATTCACCCCGCACTTACTGATTTTTGCTAATTTGCTTTTGTATGCAGCAGAAAGCTGCCGATGCCAGTCTTAAACAATAATTCTTAGCTACTAACAGTACATGCTTGGCGTAACCATACTGGGGAATAATTCTGCCTTACCGGCTTTTGATCGGCATCCTACCTCACAGGTGGTTACGCTCGACGACCAGTTATTCCTGGTCGATTGCGGCGAGGGCACGCAAATGCAGCTCGCCCGTTATAAAATTCGCTGGGGCCGCATCAACCACATCTTTATTTCCCATCTGCACGGCGATCACTATTTTGGGTTACCGGGTTTTTTGAACAGCATGGGCCTGCTCAACCGCGAGCACGATTTACATCTTTATGCACCCGCGCCAGTGAGAGAAATACTTCAATTACAGTTTGACGCAGCCAATACTGCTCTACCCTACCAACTGCATTTTCATGCGCTGGAAAAAGAAATGGTATTATTAAAAACAGAGAGGCTGAAGGTGAGTTGTTTTACAACCCGGCATAGAATACCCTGTTTTGGATTTCGATTCGAACAGGTGAAACCGCCGCGGCGATTGAATCCCGAGAAAGCTGTTCAATACGAAATACCCGCTGCTTTTTACGACCGGTTAAAATGGGGAGAAAACTATACCAATAAAAAAGGAGACCTGATATTGAACGAATGGGTAACCGACCCTGCCCCTAAACCAAAATCGTATGCCTATTGTGCAGACACTATTTATGATGAGGATTTAATTGATAAAGTACAGGGAGTAGATTTACTTTACCACGAAACAACGTATTTGAAGGATTTACACGAAAGAGCTGCGGCACGATTTCACGCCACCACCGTGCAGGCTGCTCAAATTGCACTAAAAGCAAAAGTCGGCCGCTTGCTCATTGGGCACTTCAGCAGCAAATACGATAAGCTGGATTTGTTCGAAGAAGAAGCCAAAGAAGTATTCCCGAATACCAGCCTCGCTATAGAAGGCGTAACCTACAAAGTATAAGCTCTCCGTTGGCTAAATTTTCAGAATTTTAGCACCTGTTTATTGGTACTTAAAAAATTCAATTCCCCCTTCGCGATGGAAAAGCAGCAACCTTACACCAGGATCCCGGCAAATGAAATGCAGCAAAAGTTTTTTGATGTATTGATCCGGCACCATTTCCCCACTGCCAAAGCAAAGCTATGCGCAGCGTTATTTACCGATAGCAGCGTTGATGGAGTTGTTTCGCATGGCGTGAATCGTTTTCCCCGTTTTATTGAGTACGCAAAGAAGGGTTTTGTAAACCCAGAAGCCGATCCTGAACTGGTCCGCAAAATTCATTCGCTTGAACAGTGGAACGGAAACCTGGGACCCGGTCCGAGTAATGCTTTTTTTGCAACCGAAAGAGCCATGCAACTCGCCGTTGAATATGGAACAGGTATCGTGGGTTTGAGCCATACCAATCATTGGATGCGTGGCGGAACGTATGGATGGCAGGCGGCAAAAAAGGGATTTGCATTTATTGGTTTCACCAATACCATTGCCAATATGCCTGCCTGGGGTGCGCTCGACAAGCGACTTGGTAACAATCCACTCGTCATCGCTATTCCCTATAAAAACGAAGCAATCGTGTTAGACATGGCTATGTCGCAGTTTTCGTATGGGGCCATGGAACAAGCAAAATCGAAAAAAGAAACTCTTGCAGTTATTGGTGGATACGATACGGATGGAAACCTATCCAACGACCCCGCGGCTATTCTTGAAACAGGAAGATTAATTCCCATTGGTTATTGGAAAGGGGCCGGCTTGTCCTTGTTGCTGGATATGCTGGCCACGATACTAACGGGAGGCTTGTCGGTAGCCGGTATTACAAAGCAGGGAGCCGAATTCGGTTTGTCGCAGGTATTTATCGCCATTGATCTTGCACAGGTATCGAACCGGGATGCGCTCTATCTTTCTATAAAGAATATCGTGGATGATTACCTCGACTCTCAACCAGTAAAAGAAAAGGAAAGCATCGGTTATCCCGGGCAACGTGTTTTGAGAAACAGGGAATTCAATCTTGCAAATGGTATTCCTGTATCAAAAGATGTTTGGGAAACCATTGCCTTATTGTAAAGCACTGGCGCATCCTTTTGCAAAGCCGACTGATTCGGCAAGCCCGGCAAGGGGATCATCTTCGTCCTTTTCATACTCAAAGGCCACTACATCCTGGTAGGCGATTTCTTTCAAGGCTTTCATCACCGCGAAAATGTCTATAACGCCCCGCCCCAGTTCAACAGGCTTTCCGTCCACCGCCGCTTTGCTTACATCTTTCATATGGATATCGTAGAGACGATCGCGATATTTTTTTATCATGCCGGCAGGGTCTTCTCCATTTCGTACCACATGCCCAATATCGATGCAAAAACCAACGCGCTTGTCGAGACTTTTTATTTTCTCATAAATACTACTCACCGAGGGATAGAGTTGGTCCTCCGGCCCATGATTGTGAATTGCCAAACGGATATTGTATTGCTGCACCAATTTGTTCGTCAAATCCAGCAATTCGTAATTGGGAACTGCAATAATTGTTTGAAGTCCGGCATTGGCAGCATATTCAAAAGCGCGTTTAACCTCTTCTTCCGTTTTCATATAAATCACCCCCGCTCCGTACACGTCTATACCCGATTGGCGAAATAGGGTTGTAACAGACTTAATCTGGTCTGCTGAACTTTCAAGCGGCAGATGAAAACTTTTGAGAGATATATGCGCAAGTTCCAGCCTTTTGCATACCTCGATCACCTGCTGTACGTTGAACTTACGCAGGGTATAAGAAGCGAGCCCAAGGTTCCACTTTCTTTGTTCCGGGTTTCCCAATCGTGCCGCAGCAAAGTCAGGCAATGCAGCACCCATGCCGGATAATGCGCTCATCTTTATAAAATCAATTCTTTTCATTTTTGATACCTGCTTTTTTCGGGAGGAGATTGCGCGACTTCATTAATTACTTCTGCAAATGTAATATCATTCTATCCCCTGAACTTTCTCGTTATTGAAAGAAAGGCACACCGGGAATAGCATATTTTTTCATTGCCGCCTCGTTAATTTCTACCCCGATACCCGGTTTCTCAGAAACGGTTATAAAACTATTCTGTACCCATTCTCCTTCATAACTTACAATTTCTTTGAACATGGGATTGGTATGAAAATACGATTGCCATTCCAACACCAGGAAGTTGGGAACAGAAGCACAAACATGAGCGGAAGCCATTGCGCCGAGAAAAGAAGCAACCATATGCGGGGCAAAGGGAACATAATACAGGTTGGCAAGATTTGCAATGCGCTGCCCTTCTCCCAGTCCACCGGCTTTTTGCAAGTCGGGCATAATAATATCACACCCGCCTATTTCCAGCAATCGCCTGAATCCGTAAGCGAGATAAATGTTTTCACCGGTGCATATAGGCGTGCTGGTGCTTTCGGTAATCAATTTATAAGCTTCTATATTTTCGGCAGGAATGGGTTCTTCGAGCCATAATAAATTAAGAGGCTCCAGGCGTTTGGCAACAGCCTGCCCGGTTACCGCATCATAACGTCCATGCATATCCACACAAATGTCGACATTGGGGCCTACGGCTTCTCTTGCTGCAGCTATCTGGTCGTACATACGTTGTAATTCGGCGGGACTGGCGGTCCAATTGTACGCATCGTACTTATTAGGGTCGTTTGCCTGGTCCAAATCAAACTTAATGGCATTGAATCCCATTTTTTTTGCATTCAATGCGGCATCTGCAAAATCTTTGGGTTGCGGAAGATTGCGTTGATAAAGCGCCGTATCGCAATACACCCGCACCTTATCGCGAAACTTACCGCCCAACAATTGGTACACCGGAAGATTTAATGCCTTCCCTGCCAGATCCCAAAGTGCGGTTTCTATTGCAGAAAGAACCGCCACATACATGCCCGACTGCGCCCCCTGGAAGAAACCCGATTTTCGAATATCCTCGAACAAACGGTGCACATTTAGCGGGTTTTTTCCTTTCAACCTTTCTTCGAAATTCTTAACGAGGTAATAAGTTCCCGGTATTGCATCTACCCCTTCGCCACAACCCCAAATGCCCTGGTTGGTATATACTTTTACAAACAGGCTGCCGCGTATATAACCGCATTTGATTTCAGTAATCTTCAAGTCGGCAGGCGGTGATGCTTTGGGTATTTTATCGATCGATTCTTCATACACCTTCCCAAAGCCGGCGGCCGGTGCTAAGGCTGTGAAGGCTGCTGCAATGGCGGCTTTACCAATAAATTTTCTCCGGGTTGCTTCCATAGCTGATAATTTTTGAGTTTGTTTGATTAGATGAAGTATTGCTATTACCAGGTTCTTTGTTTCAGTAATTCTTGTATCATACTTTTTGGTACAGGTAATCTGTCGATATGATCGTTGAGCCATTTCGAAAAATCTTTTTCAATTTCATCGCTCCATTTGGAATCGATTTGGCCGGGCGTATACTTTCCCTCGCGCAGGCGCTGATGGCCGAACATATCGCGCAGGCGAACAATCTCCGATGTTTTTACAACTTTCTCCAGTAAATGGGGTGGGATAAATATCACACCCCCATCTCTGCCCAATACGGCATCGCCGGGCATAACAGTGGCTTTCCCGATTCGGGTGGGCTGGTTAATACCAACTAAAGTAGTATTGAGTTGGCCATCGGGATTGTTGAGATGATGAGATGGGTGATAAGAACGGAAGAACGAAGTAAAAGAACCTATTTCCTTTAACCCTTTTATATCGCGAACTGCACCGTTATACACAATGCCGTTTCCGGTTTTTGCAAAAATTGAATTGCCGAGATTGTCGCCGATCGTCGGCCCGTCTTCGTGAGCTCCAAACTGATCAACCACATAAACATCTCTTTTCGTCAGTAAATCGATGGGCCAGGAGTTTTGAGACTTTATCCGGCCATCTTTGTTATGCCCTCTTTCGTCAATAACACGATGAATATCTGGTCGGCCCGGAACAAAAATGGCGGTAACTGCTCGTCCAACCAACACGCTATCGGGGTTTATCACCTGCCAGCCATCGTCGTATTGAAACTTATAATTCTCATTGCGCAATACGGCCCAGGCTTCTTCGAGTGTTACAAGCTTTAGTCGATCCAATAAACTATCGGGAACTTTGGGCCTGCCGTCGGCAAATCGTTCGCCCTTCCATTGTGGCGTAAGTAAAATCAATTGTTCCTTCGATATCTGCACTTGCTGTGCATTTGATCGGGACAATATCATTATTGCAGAAAGTGCAACAAGTAGAATACGCATCTTATTCATGATTCAATTATTTTGTGGGAGATGAATTATCTGGTTCCATTTCACCGGCGGGCGGACGGTTATGCCACCAACTGGCCAATGCCGACCCGGTGATATTCATTAACGGCCCGAATACGGCCGCGGCCAGCCCGATGGTGGCAATCTTGCCCATTTCCTTGGCGATGCCCGAAGCCAATCCTCCGTTTTGCATGCCAACTTCTATGGCAACGGTGCGGCAATCTCTTTCAGGCATTCTGAACAATCGCGCCGACCAATACCCAAGAAAGTAGCCGAAAATATTGTGAACGAAAACGAGCAGGATTAACAGCGGGCCAATTTTTATAAGACTATCGCGGCCTGCCGAAGTGATAATGGTAATAATGAATGCAATACCGAACATCGATACCAGGGGCATGGCATCGTCGAGCCACTTTGATTTACCGCTTAAAACTTTGTTGAAAAGCAAGCCGGCCGCAATGGGAAATATTACCATCTTCATAATATCCCACATCATCTTAAGTATATCTATCTCTACAAGCGCCCCCGCGAGCAATTTCATCAACAATGGTGTAATAAAAGGCGCAAGTATGGTAGTGATAGACGTAATGGTGATCGACAATGCCAGGTTTGCCTTTGCCAGGTACGACATCACATTCGAAGCAAGGCCGCTTGGTGAACAACCGATCAGCACAACACCTGCGGCAATTTCGGGCGGTAACCCCGATAAGGAAGCCAATGAATATCCCAGCAACGGCATAATGATGAATTGTGCCAACACACCAATGATAACGCCACGGGGAGTTTTCACTACTCCAGCAAAATCACCGAGGCTCATCGATGTTCCCATCCCAAACATGATGAGCTGAATAAGGGGTGTGATAAGATTACTCAACTTAAAACTACCCCATTGCAAAAAATACTGCGGGTAAAAAAGAGCAAAGGAAACTGCAGCGAAGATGATAACAGTAAATGAAAGACCTTTTAGTTTTTTATTCGCCCTGAATGCAATTGCAAGTGTCAGGAAAAAAAGCATAAGTAACCAACCTAAGGGCGCATAATTGGCCCTCATCAAAAAATAAACAAAGAGCAGTGCACTTAAAACCGTGCCGGCATAAAAAAAATTATAGGGGAAACTTCCTCCTTTACTCATATTTAAATTGTTCAGGTTTTTTTATAAACAAGCGAATACAAAAAATGTATTGTATTCGCTTGCGATTTTATCAAACAAAGCATGAGAATACCGGCTTAGCTCCACAACCTATCCCATGAACGAATATTATCCCATTCAGGAGTTGGAGCAAAAAAGGTTTTGTTCTCGGGATCGAGATGTTTCCTGATTTCGTCTTCGTTAAGATCGATACCCAAACCTGGTGTATCGGGCACTGGTGCGTATCCTTTTTCGGTAAGCGGCTTACCATCCTTGGTGGTAACCAGCTTCGGCCACCATTCCAGGTCAACAGAGTGGTGTTCGAGTGCCATAAAATTTTGAGTGGCGGCAGCGCAATGTACGTTAGCCATAAACGATACGGGTGTACCGGCAAAATGCAGGGCCATGGCAACACCTTTTTCTTCGGCATAGTCGCCAATTTTTTTTGTTTCGAGCAAACCACCCGAAGTTGCCAGGTCGGGATGTATTATGTCGACAGCCCGTACATCAATCAATTTGATGAATTCTTCTTTCAAATAGATATCCTCGCCGGTGCTTACGGGTGTTTCGATGGCGCGACTGATTTCGAGCAAATGATTGGTCAAATGCCAGGGAACAAGGTCTTCGAGCCAGGCAAGCCGGTATTTTTCAACGGCACGGCCTAAACGAATGGCGTTGTTGGCGTCGAAATGACCATAGTGATCGCTTGCCAATGGTATTTCGTATCCTACAGCACTTCTAACCCGGTCAACGTATTTAGCCAGTTCTTCCAATCCTTTATCCGTGATCTGAACTTGTGTTAAAGGATGCAATGCAGCCCCGTACGACATAGGCGCATTGCTCCACTGCCTGCCTACATCCCAGAAATTAGAATTGACAATTGTACCGGGAATATCTTTCACGAGTTCGATACCAAAATCCATTTTCAGGAAAGTGAATCCTTTTGCTTCAATACGGTCCTTCATCTTTGCCGCAAAGGCATCGGCATCTTTCAGTTGAGGCGTATCGGCATAGAGCCGAACTTTATCGCGATACTTCCCTCCCAGCAATTGATAGGCCGGAACGTTATAGGCTTTGCCTGCAAGATCCCATAATGCCATTTCTACGGCACATACACCGCCTCCCTGGCGTGCATGAAAACCGAATTGCTTAATCCGCTTGAATACCTGTTCAACACTGCAGGGATTCATTCCCATAATCCGGCTTTTCAGAAACAATGCATATCGCCAGTCGGCCCCATCTCTCACCTCGCCATAGCCGGATATGCCCTGGTTGGTATCTATACGAATGATGGAGCAACGGCCCGGATTCATTACCGTACAATAACGCATATCGGTGATCTTGAGATCGGATGGGCCGGAATACCTGTTTACTTTTGATGTGCTTTGAGCAATTGTATCTTCGATCGGGGCAAACATAAAGCCGCCAAGGGCCATGCCGCCCAGCGCAGATTTCTTTAAGAAAGAACGACGTGAATTTTCTATGGCCGAATCCTTCTGTTGATTGATACAATCGCTTTCTTTTAATCCGTATTTAGCCAAAAATTTTTCGGAGGGTGTCATAATACAAATGATTTTAGTTGCTTTGAAGAAATGAAGTGGTTGGGTTTTTAGAAAATTTTACTGTAGTTATCACCAGGTCCTGTCTTTCATAAATTTTTCCAGTTCTTCCCGGGTCATTGGAAGTTTATCGGGATTGTCTTTGATCCATTGCAGGAAGTCTTTTTTGATTTCATCGGTCCATTGGGTATCGATTTGACCGGGTGTATATTTTCCTTCTCGCAGTCGCTGGTGCCCGAAGGCATCGCGCAACGCAATAAACTCAGCATTTAAAACAACTTCCTCTACCAGGTGTGCAGGAATGAATACCACACCGCCTTTTCTTGCGAGCACTACATCGCCCGGCAATACGGTGGCCCTGCCGATGCGAATGGGTACATTAATCCCTCCCAGCATCATTTGTTGAATATAGGATGGATCATATCCTTTGACCCAGGCATTGAACCCTTTGATTTCTTCCAGGCCTTCTGCATCGCGAACTGATCCGTAAAACACCACTCCGTTGTTTGATTTCGCGTAAATGGCATTCCCAAGATTATCGCCAATCAGGGTGCCATCGATAATCTTTCCGTAACTATCGGCCACATATATATCCCCGTTTTTCAGTACGTCAATCGGCCACGAGTTGGGAGCACCGATTCGTCCCTCCGCTTTTCCTTTATCTTTTATAAGTTTATCGACATCGGGCCTTAACGGCATATATTGAGCGGTAACAGCTCGGCCCACCATTACCGTTTCGGGATGAAGCACGCTCCAGTCTCCTTCAAATTGATTCTGGTAACCCTTGTTCCTTAGTATGCCCCAGGCTTCTTCGAGTTTTACGTTCTTAAGTCGTTTAAGAAACCTGTCGTCCACTTTGGGTCTTCCATCTGGCGAACGTTCTCCCTTCCACTCGGGAGTATAGCCCTTGATTTGATCGGGCGTAAGAGTAACCTGTTGCGCTACCGGCCTGAATTGAAGCATTAAAAAAATAGCCAGGCAAGCGATCTTTCTTAACATCATCTTTCTATTGATTTTGGTTAAACAAATCGAACCCAAGCGGTTTGCAAACCGCCTAATCAGCGAGCATTGATAATACAGGAAGAAGTTTGTAGTTAAATCTCCAGCAAGATTTGAATATGAACACGCGCTTCCCTTTGTGTATTGTTGTCAATACCCGGTAATTAAAAAAAGGGAAACCAGGAGAAAATTTCTTTTAAGTACTCTAATTTATGTATGTTTTTGTTTTGAACGGCATTTTTTTTCGGGGCTTGCAAAAAAAAATTACTTTCAATTATCGTTGCAGTTTCAAATAAATAATAATAGGCTTGTATCCTTGTATAAATACAGCAATGATCCTGCAACAAAATTTTACAACACCTCAAATCTTTTTAGGATGAATAAACGGTTGTTAGCTCTTGCCCTGTTCTCTGTTTGTTCTTGTATCGTTTTCGCTCAACGCGGGAAGGTTTTCGACAATCTCTCACTTCCCAGCAAGATATTAAAGATGGAAAGGAAGTACGCGATCTACTTACCTCCCGATTATGAAAGTTCTGAACGCAGCTATCCTGTTTTGTATTTATTGCATGGAGCGGGCGATGACCAAACCGGCTGGGTGCAGTTCGGCGAAGTATTGCACATTGCCGACAAGGCTATTGCAGAGGGAAAAAGCACTGCAATGATTATTGTAATGCCCGATGCCAATACAGGAAGAAGGGGTTATGCCAACAGCGCTACCGGCGACTGGCTGTACGAAGATTTTTTCTTCCAGGAATTGATTCCGCATGTTGAAAAGAAATACCGGATCAAAACTGAAAAAAGATATCGTGCCGTGGCAGGACTGAGTATGGGTGGCTGGGGAAGTTTTATTTACGCGTTTCACCGCCCCGATCTGTTTTCGGCAGCTTGCCCGTTGAGCGCCTACTGTGGCCCTCTTACGCTCGAAGAAGCGAAAAATAACCTGAGAAGGGAAACGCCTGGTATCAGCGATTCGCTGATCTCGAAATTTTTTGTGAAATATTCGGTGCCGCAATTAATCAACAATATGCCCGACAGTGTAAAGCGTAGTGTAAGATGGTATATCGACTGTGGCGACGACGATTTTTTATTTGAAGGAAATTCGCTTTCTCATATTGCAATGAAGAAAAAAAATATACCGCACGAATTTCGTATCCGGGAAGGCGCCCATAACTGGACCTACTGGCGGCAGTCTTTACCAGAGGTGCTGGAATTTGTATCGATGGGATTTCATCAATACTGATAATTAGGAAAAATCACTTGAACAATTGGCAGCGAAGCGTTCTCAAAAGAAAATTTGCTTTATCAAATCTTTGCAGCAATACCTGTACCAATAGCCAATGCTATACTCATAAGAGTGCCGATAACCAGGTATTCAGTTTTTATTTCCTGCCGGTCCTTTTCGTTGAAACGAATGATTCCTTTTGCTGCAATCAACAAGCCGATTGCCGAATATTGGTTATTTAAAACAAAAACCAGGATGATGATTCTTTCCATGATGCCGATCCATTTACCGGCGCTGGCCAGGTTTTCGGCCTCGGGCAATTTATCACGCCATTTTTTTGTCAACTGCCCAATAAGAATTGCGGCGGGGTTCGTAAGAAACACAAATGCAGTTATTGTTTTCCATACCACAATATCTACTTCAATTAGGCGCCACCAGTCGAGCAGTTTGCTCCAATCAAAAAAACAATAGTACCAACAGGCCAAAATCACCAGGAAGTGCAATGATTGATCAACTATGAAATAAAATGCGTTTTGTTTTTGATACGATTTCCAGCCATCGATGAGGATATGGGTCACCAGCAGGATTAATGCTACCGGCCAGTAACGAATGCCTATCAACAAGCAGGCAATAAAGGCGGTTACGAAGCCATGCATGTATAACCTGGGAGAAGCGAAATGCTTTGTAATACGTTCATTCACCCAGGTCTTGGGTTGAAGTATGAAATCGGTAACTAAGTGCGACAGTACTAGTTTGATAAGCCAGATAAAAGCGGCCGTCATAGCAATTGGTTAATTATATTTTCGTACCGCTGTAAAAGCGATTCTATTTCGGGCCATCGCCCCGACAGGGTTCGCTGGTGAACGGTACTTTTTGTTCTTTTGATTTTCCCGGCTACTTCTTTTTGGGTTTTGCCTTTCAGCATTTCAAAAACAACCTCTGCCTGCTTTCCGGTCATGGTAAAAAAAATCTGGTCGAGGTAATCGGCAATTACCTGCAGGCCTTCGTTAGCCAGCGCATTGTTGCTAATGATAGCAAGCCTTCTATTCATCTTGATTATATTATCAAATTGCCGGCCAGACAATAAAAAAGCTTCTCCCTTTGCTGTTTTTAATACTTTCACAGGCGAAACAACTTTCCCAATTCCAATACTGATTCTAATATCGGCCATAACCCTTCCTTCGTCTTTAAACAGCCGAATGGCTGCTGTTCGCGAGAGCAGGGCAAGCCGCAGAGCATGCCGGGGATCTTTTACATAGGCCTGGAAACTATCGCCCCGGTAAAACTCCATTTTATCCCCTTCAAATATTTCAAGCAAGGCGTGGGTTAACTTTTTGTCTTTGGCCAATCCAAGCCTTGTGGAGTTAACAATATCTCCCGTTAAAACTGCTTTTACCGTCATTCGCTTTTATTGAGGATAGCCAAAACTACGGATTTTATACGAATTCGTACAACTATACGAACTTTTAAAAAGTTCGTACAATTATACGAACCGGCTAAAAGTTCGTATCAAACATCGAACTATTTAAATAGTAGTAAGGGCTACAGAAAACATTCCGTAGCCGCGAGCAACAATGCAGGATAATCTTCCTCAGGGGAAGGAGTAATTAGGGGGAGTGCAGGTAGTTTTACGAGGCCAAAAAGAAAGCTATTTTTTAAGATACTGCTTAACCTTTTGGTGAAGGATGTCGCTAAGCGCAACCATGGGCAACCGAAGATTGTTTTTGAGCAATCCCATTTCGGCCATGAAAGCCTTTACGCCCGCGGGATTATTTTCTGCAAACATTAGTTCGTATGCTTCCATCAACTCGTCGTTGATTTTTTTCCCTTTCACAAAATCGCCGGAAAGGCACTGCCGCACCAGTTCGGAAAACTTTTTAGGGAACGCGTTTGCTGCAACACTGATCACTCCTTCCATGCCACAGGCAATTTGGGGAAGTGCAAGGGCATCGTCGCCGCTTACCACTAAAAAATTCTTAGGCTTATCACGAAGTATTTGCATACACTGCGCCATGTCGCCGCTTGCTTCTTTAATTCCTGCAATATTCCTGACTTCATTGGCCAGGCGAATGGTGGTTGCCGCGCTCATATTTCTTCCTGTTCTGCCGGGCACGTTGTATAATAGAATTGGTTTGGGCGAAGCAGCAGCCAGCATTTTATAATGACGGAAGATTCCCTCCTGGGATGGCTTATTATAATAAGGACTTGCGCTCAATACAGCAACAGCTTTATCGAGTGGAAAAGTTTCAAGATCTTTCACCAATGCATGGGTGTCGTTGCCGCCAATACCCACCACCACCGGTACTCTATTGGCCACCTTTTCGTATGTGAACCGAATGATTGCAATCTTCTCTTCTTTGCTTAGCGTTGGGGTTTCGCCTGTTGTTCCAAGAGTTACTACATACTCTACTCCTCCTTTAATAACATGATCGATAACTTTACCGAGCGCATCAAGATCAACTTCATCGTTTGCCTTAAAAGGAGTAACCAATGCTACACCTGTTCCCCTTAACATTTTCTGTAGTGTCATATACAGTTGAAAATTTTGAAGTGCAATAATAAGAAGGTTTTTCGCATCCGGTCCCCGTATTTTACTGCGTCGTACTCAACGGGGTACCGGAGCTGAATGACTACCAGGCTCAGCACAAACAAGCACCAGGAAAATTGAGAATCATTGAGTGAGTAACTCAATCCAGTTCGTCCCAGAAGCCCATTTTACCGAACTTCTCGATCCGTTTTCGAACCCGTTCCGCCGGGTCCAACTGCTGAAGTTCTTTAATGGAGTTGACAAGATAAGGCTTAAGAAGTTGGGCTGCTTCGGTATAATTCCAATGCGCTCCGCCTACTGGTTCGGGAACAATGGCATCGATCAGTCCAAATTTGTACATATGATCGGGAGTAAGTTTTAACTGTTCAGCCGCTTTTTCTTTTTGATCCCAGCTACGCCACAAAATGGAGCTGCAGCTTTCGGGGGAGATTACAGTATACCAGGTGTTTTCCAGCATGAATACCCTGTCGCCTACACCTATTCCCAGTGCACCACCCGATGCGCCTTCACCGATTACAACGCAAATCACCGGAACTTTCAATCGCATCATTTCATAAATATTCCGTGCGATGGCTTCTCCTTGTCCCCTCTCCTCGGCTTCCAGTCCGGGGTATGCACCCGGCGTATCAATAAGAGTAATAACTGGCTTGTTGAATTTTTCGGCAAGCTTCATCAGTCGAAGAGCTTTTCGATAACCTTCGGGGTTTGCCATTCCAAAATTCCGCAACTGGCGCATTTTGGTATTGATGCCCTTTTGCTGCCCCACCACCATAACGGTTTGTCCATCGAGCGAAGCAAATCCTCCCACCATCGCCTTATCGTCGCGAACATTGCGATCACCAAATAATTCCACGAAATTGGTGAATACCTTTTCGATGTATTTAAGTGTATAAGGCCTGTCGGGATGACGACTCAACTGAACCTTTTGCCAGGGTGTTAGGTTTTGCGTAATCTCCCTTCTTTTTTCAATAACAGAATCTTCCAGTTGCTTAATATGGGAGCTATAATCGATCTTCGGATTCTTCTCGGCGAGTTGTTTCTGCTTTTCAATATCTTCAAACAGATCCTTGATCGGTTTCTCAAAATCGAGGAATTGTCGGTTTTTATCTTGCGGCATAAGCAGTTTTAAAATGAGGGTGTAAAATTAAGGCTTGAAGCGGTGTGAAAATCAGATTTTTTTCTCTCCAATTTGTTGAAACAAATTCAAATTCCCCTATCTTTGCCGTCCTTAAAACGCCCCCCACCAGGGATCGGCTGGTTTAAGCAAAGGATCGGTAGTTCAGTTGGTTAGAATGCCGCCCTGTCATCCCAACCGAAGGTCGGGACGGGTTCGAGTCAACAAAATATTTTGCTCTTAAAAAAAAAATTGGATCGGTAGTTCAGTTGGTTAGAATGCCGCCCTGTCATCCCAACCGAAGGTCGGGACGGGTTCGAGTCAACAAAATATTTTGCTCTTAAA